>Ga0209070_100002_pt1 | contig 971823 bp, 807 predicted proteins | sample SynthPrep_5_END__FD_187205 | JGI IMG/M metagenome (GOLD analysis project Ga0209070, IMG submission 187205) | Synthetic microbial communities from Ohio, USA - SynthPrep_5_END_DS10_MetaG (SPAdes) (version 2) | ecosystem: Engineered > Bioreactor > Aerobic > Activated sludge | place: USA: Ohio...
GCTTTTGATCTGAGCACCCCGTTAACCGCGCTGGCCGAACACAGGCATTGCTCCGGGGGCACGCCGCCACAGGCCATCGCTACGCTACAGCTCTTCCGCCGGACATGCTTTGTGTAGCCGCTGCCGAGCGTAGCGAGGCTGCGATCGGCCCGCAGGGCCGCTAAACCTGACACCTCGCAGGATCTGGGGAAACGCGGTGTCCGCCTGGCGAGCCCTTCGGCCTCGATCGCAGCCTCGCTACGCTCGGCAGCGGCTACAGGAAGCACACCCACCCCCAGGCCGGCCGGCAGGCCGCCGTCTTGCTTTTGCTTTTGATCTGAAAGCCCCGTTAACCACGATGGCCGAACGCAGGCATTGAGCCGTGGGTAACCCGGCAGGGATGCCGGGCCGCACTGGGCCATGGATGGCCCATTGCGGCGGCCCACGGATCAATGCCTTCGTTCGGGCATGCCGAGCCTTAGCGAGGCACCGAGTGGTGGGGCAAGAGCGTTTTGCTTACTTTTGCGCTCTTCAAAAGTGAGCCGCCGTAAGGGCGGAACCCTAAGTCGCCGTTACCCAAAAAATGGATATGTACACAAACCAAAAAATACTTGATCACGATCAATGGCAACCCAACCGCCACTCCGTAATCTCACTGCATCTTGTGTTTTAAGAATTAAAAACATCTATATGTAGTATGCGGAGGTCAAATGCACAGCACGCTGATCAGGGTGGGCAACAACCGCCTGCACAAACGCGATGGCAGCCGGGTTGCCTTCGATGCGGACAAGATCCGCCAGGCGTTGATCGCCGCCGGCAAGGCCAGCGGCGAGTACGCCGAAGTCGAGGCCGAGGGCTTGCTCAAGGCGGTGCTGGCCCACCTTGAGGGGCATGCGCGGCTGCATGTGGAGCAGATCCAGGACCGGGTCGAGCGGGTGCTGATGGACGCCGGATTCTTCTTGGCCATGCGCGCCTACATCGTCTACCGCGAACAGCACGGGCGCCTGCGTCGCGACCGCAAGACCCTGGTCGAGGTGGCGGCCTCGATGAACGAGTACCTCGACCGCGAGGACTGGCGGGTGCAGGCCAACGCCAACCAGGGGTATTCCCTGGGCGGGCTGGTGCTCAACGTGTCCGGCAAGGTCACCGCCAACTACTGGCTGGACGAGGTCTACAGTGAAGCCATCGGCCGCGCCCACCGCGAGGCCGACCTGCATATCCACGACCTCGACATGCTCGCCGGTTACTGTGCCGGCTGGTCCCTGCGTACCCTGTTGCATGAAGGTCTCAATGGCGTGCCGGGGCGGGTCGAGGCCGGGCCGCCCAAACACCTGAGCAGCGCCCTGGGGCAGATGGTGAATTTCCTCGGCACCTTGCAGAACGAATGGGCCGGGGCCCAGGCCTTCAGTTCCTTCGACACTTATCTGGCGCCCTATGTGCGCAAGGACCGCCTGGGCTACCCGCAGGTGCGCCAGGCGATCCAGGAGTTCATCTACAACCTCAACGTGCCGTCGCGCTGGGGTACCCAGACCCCCTTTACCAACCTGACCTTCGACTGGGTCTGCCCGGAGGATCTGCGCGAGCAGGTCCCGGTGATCGGCGGCGAGGAAATGCCCTTTGCCTACGGCGAGCTGCAAGCGGAAATGGACCTGCTCAACCGCGCCTATATCGAAGTGATGCAGGCCGGCGACGCCAAGGGCCGGGTGTTCACCTTTCCGATCCCGACCTACAACATCACCCATGATTTTCCCTGGGACAGCGAGAACGCCGACCGCCTGTTCGAGATGACCGCCCGCTACGGGCTGCCGTATTTCCAGAACTTCCTCAATTCGGACATGCAGCCCAACCAGGTGCGTTCCATGTGCTGCCGCCTGCAACTGGACGTGCGCGAGCTGCTCAAGCGCGGCGGCGGCCTGTTCGGCTCGGCGGAGCAGACCGGCTCGCTCGGCGTGGTGACGCTCAACTGCGCGCGCCTGGGCCATGTGTTCAAGGGCAATACCAGCGGCCTGCTGCAACGCCTGGACGCGCTGATGGAACTGGCGATGGAGAGCCTGGAGGTCAAGCGCAAGGTGATCCAGCACCACATGGACGCCGGCCTGTACCCCTACACCCAGCGTTACCTGGGCACGCTGCGCAATCACTTCTCGACCATCGGCCTCAATGGCCTGCACGAAATGCTGCGCAACTTCAGCGGCGACGAGCAGGGCATGCACACCGAACAGGGGCGCCAGTTCGCCCTCAGGCTGCTGGACCATGTGCGCGCGACCCTGGTGCGCTTCCAGGAGGAAACCGGCCATCTCTACAACCTCGAGGCGACCCCGGCCGAAGGCACCACCTACCGCTTCGCCAAGGAAGACCTCAAGCGTTACCCCGGCATTCTCCAGGCCGGCAGCCGCGAGGCGCCGTACTACACCAACTCCTCGCAGTTGCCGGTGGGCCATACCGACGATCCGTTCGAGGCCCTGGAGCTGCAGGACGAACTGCAATGCAAATACACCGGCGGCACCGTGCTGCACCTGTACATGGCCGAGCGGATTTCCTCGACCGCGGCCTGCAAGCAGCTGGTGCGCAAGGCCCTGGGGCGCTTCCGCCTGCCGTACCTGACGGTGACCCCGACCTTTTCCATCTGCCCGGTGCACGGCTACCTCGACGGCGAGCACGAGTTCTGCCCCAAGTGCGACGAAGCCCTGCTGCAGGCCCAGGCCACGGGCATGGCCACCGCGCACTGACCTGTCTTCCCCCAACCGCAAGGAGTTCCACCATGAACGCACAATCCACATTGCCCCAGGCGCAACGCCAGCGCTGCGAAGTCTGGACCCGGGTGATGGGTTATCACCGCCCGGTCTCGGCCTTCAACCCGGGTAAACAGTCCGAGCACCGCGAGCGCGTGCACTTCACCGAACAGGCGACCGCGGCCGGTTGCCAATGAGCCGAAAGATGCGGGTCGGGGGCATGGTGCCCCTGACCACTCTCGACTACCCGGGGCTGCTCGCCTGCGTGCTGTTCTGCCAGGGCTGCGCCTGGCGTTGCCGCTACTGCCACAACCCGCAACTGATCCCGCCGCGCGGCAGCGAGGAGCTGGACTGGTGCCGGGTCCTGAGTTTCCTGCAACGCCGCCAGGACCTGCTGGACGCGGTGGTGTTCAGTGGCGGCGAGCCGACCCTGCAGGACGGTTTGCCGGCGGCGATGGATGAAGTACGGGCCATGGGTTTCCGCATCGGCCTGCACAGCGCCGGCATCAAGCCGGCGGCCTTTGCCCGGGCGGTGGCCGGCGCCGACTGGGTCGGCTTCGACGTCAAGGCCCTGGCCGAAGACGGCCCGATGATTACTGGCGTGCCGGGCAGCGGCAAGGCCAACTGGCGCAGCCTGGAGCTGCTGCTGGCCAGCGGCGTCGACTACGAATGCCGCACCACCGTGCACTGGCACCTGTTGCAGCCGGCCCGCCTGCTGCTCCTCGGCCAGCGCCTGCAAGCCCTGGGGGTCAAGCGCTTCGCGGTGCAGATGGTGCGCACCGCGCGCATGCTCGACCCGCAATTGCCGAGCACGCCGCAACAGGTGCTGGTGCCGGACCTGTGGCAGCACCTGCGTGAGATGTTCCCAGTGTTCGTGCTGCGCGGCTGAGGCGCTGGCGCGGATCGAACGGTCGCCGCCGGGGAGGGCAGGCGGCCCCCTCGATCAATCGGCCTGCGGTTCGCCGGGGATTGCGATTTTCTGGTCCCCCAGCCAGCGCCGGGCGCCGCAGCCGTTGCGCGAGTAGATGTCCTCGGGGTTGTTGAGCTGGCAGTGTTCCATCGACATGCAGCCGCAACCTATGCATTCCTCCAGGCTCATGTTCAGCCGTTCGAGTTCGGCGATGCGTTGCTGCACCCGGGTTTTCCAGGTGGCGGTCAGGCGCCGCCAGTCCGCGCCCGCCGGGGCGGTGTTGATGGGCAGGCCGGTCAGTTGCTGGATGATTTCATCCAGCGAGAAACCGATGCGCTGGGCGAACACGATATAGGCGACCCGCCTGAGGATCGAGCGCGGGTAGCGGCGGTGGCCGCTGCCCACGCGGATTGAGTGGAGCAACCCGCGGGTCTCGTAGAAACGCAGTGCCGAGGCCATGACGCCACTGCGCCGGGCCACTTCGGTGATGGTCAGCAGCGGTTCGCTGGGCTTTTTCATGGGGCCTCCGAAGGGGCTTTACTTAAAGTTAACTTTAACTTTTATATTCCGTCTGCCTATAAATCAATACCTCTGGTGCAGCGGGAGTCCACGTTCATGAATCGAATTCGCCGAGTAGTCGGTCGAGGCTGTTCTTCAACCCATCGATTGGGCGCGTTGTGCCTCCTCTTGGTGCTGGGCGGCTGTAACGAAAAGGGCGAGCCGGTCGCCGCCGCGGCGCCGGTGGTCGAGGTGACGACCGTGAGCGTGCAGGCGGTGCGTGAGTGGGACCTGTTCAATGGCCGCATCAGCGCGATCGACGCGGTCGACCTGCGGCCACGGGTCAGCGGTTATGTCGACCGGGTGGCGTTTCGCGAGGGTGACGAGGTGGAAAAGGGCCAGACCCTGTTCGTCATCGATCCACGTCCTTACCGCGAGGCGCTGGCCAGCGCCCAGGCCCGGCTGGCCCGGGCCCGCGCCACGGTGCGCCTGGCCACCGAGCAGGACCGCCGCGGCCAGGCCCTGGTCAAGCAGTCGGCGCTGTCGCGGGAGGAGGGCGACATTCGCAGCGCCTCCCTGGCCCAGGGCGTGGCGGATGTGAACGCGGCCGTCGCCGAGGTGGCCACGGCCCAGCTCAACCTCGACTTCACCCAGGTCCGCGCGCCGTTTTCCGGGCGTGTCGGCCGGGCCATGCTGACCCTCGGCAACCTGGCCCAGGCCGACCAGAGCGTGCTGACCAGCATCGTTTCTCAGGACCCGATGTACGTCTATTTCGACGCCGACGAGCAGAGCCTGCTGCGCTACACCGAGCTGCTGGGCAAGGGCCAGCGCCCGGGGGTGAGCAATACCGTGCGGGTCGGCCTGGCCAACGATGTCGGGACCTTCCCCCTGACCGGCACCGTGGACTTCCTGGATAACCAGGTCGACCCGGCCACCGGCACCATCCGTGTGCGCGCGGTGCTGCCCAACCCCGAGCGCCGGCTGACCGCGGGCCTGTTCGCCCGGGTGCGTCTCGAAGGCGGCAGCGAGACCCGGGCGGTGCTGATCGACGACCGCGCGGTGCAAACCGACCAGGACCGCAAATACGTGTACGTCATCGGCCCGCAAAACCAGGCCCTGCGCAAGGACGTGACCCTGGGCCGCCAGCTTGATGGCCTGCGGGTGATCAGCGCCGGGCTGGCCGCCGGTGATCGGGTGGTGCTGAACGGGGCGCAGAAGATCTTCTACCCGGGCATGGCGGTGGAACCCAAGGAAATCGCCGCGCCGACGCAGCAGGCCTCAACCGCCGCGCCCCAGACACCCTTGGCGAAATAAGGAAGAGCGGCCATGGATTTTTCCAAGTTTTTCATCGACCGACCGATCTTCGCCATCGTGCTGTCGATCATCATTTTCGCCCTCGGCCTGATTGCCATCCCGGTGCTGCCGTCGGGGGAATACCCCGAGGTGGTGCCGACCAGCGTGGTGGTGCGCGCCACCTATCCGGGGGCGAACCCCAAGGAGATCGCTGAGTCGGTCGCGGTGCCCCTGGAAGAGGCGATCAACGGCGTCGAAGGGATCATGTACATGAAGTCGGTCACCGGCTCCAACGGTAGCCTGGCGCTGAGTATCACGTTCGTCCCCGGCGTCGATCCGGACACCGCCGCGGTGCGCGTGCAGAACCGCGTGAGCCAGGCGCTGTCGCGGCTGCCGGAAGAGGTGCGGCAGTATGGCGTGACCACCCAGAAGCAATCGCCGACGCCGCTGATGTACGTCAGCCTGCTGTCCCCGGACAACAGCTACGACTCGCTGTACCTGCGCAATTACCTGACCTTGCACGTCAAGGACGAGCTGTCGCGGTTGTCCGGGATCGGCGATGTCGGGGTCTACGGTTCGGGCGACTACGCGATGCGCATCTGGATGGACCCCAACAGCCTGTCGGCCCGGGGACTGACCGCGGCCGACGTGGTGAACGCGATCCGCGAGCAGAACGTGCAGGTCTCGGCCGGCCAGCTGGGCGCCGAGCCTTCGCCCCAGGGCGCCGACTTCCTGGTGTCGATCAGCGTGCGCGGGCGCTTGCGCAGCGAGCAGGAGTTTGCCGATATCGTCCTCAAGAGCGGGGCGGACGGGCAGTTGGTGAAGCTGTCGGACGTGGCGCGGGTCGAGCTCGGCGCGGGCGACTACACCCTGCGCGCGCGCCTGGACGACCGCAACCAGGCGACGGTGGGGATTTTCCTCTCGCCGGGGGCCAACGCCTTGCAGGTCGCCGAGGCGGTCTACGGCAAGCTTGACGAGTTGTCCCAGCGTTTCCCCGAAGGCGTGGCCTACAAGGCGGTGTGGGACCCGACGGTGTTCGTCCGGGAATCCATCAGCGCGGTGCAGCACACCCTGATGGAAGCGGTGGTGCTGGTGGTGCTGGTGGTGATCCTGTTCCTGCAGACCTGGCGCGCCTCGATCATCCCGCTGATCGCGGTGCCGGTGTCGGTGATCGGCACCTTCGCCTGGCTGTATTTGCTGGGGTATTCGATCAACACCCTGACCCTGTTCGGGCTGGTGCTGGCCATCGGCATCGTGGTCGACGACGCGATTGTGGTGGTGGAAAACGTCGAGCGTTTCATCGAGAAGGGCTATGACCCGCGGGAGGCCGCGCACCGGGCGATGAAGGAGGTGTCCGGGCCGATCATCGCCATCGCCCTGGTGCTCTGCGCGGTGTTCATTCCCATGGCCTTTCTTTCCGGCGTCACCGGCCAGTTCTACAAGCAGTTCGCGGTGACCATCGCGATTTCCACGGTGATCTCGGCGATCAACTCCCTGACCCTGTCGCCGGCCCTGGCGGCCAAGCTGTTCAGGCCCCACGGCGCGCCGCAGGACTGGCTGGAGCGCGGCATCCAGAAGGTGTTCGGGGGCTTTTTCCGCGCCTTCAATCGGATGTTCAAACGCCGCTCCGACGGTTATCACGGCCTGGTGTCCTACTCCCTGGGGCGGCGCGGCTCGGTGTTCTTCCTCTACGCTTTGCTGCTGATCGGCACGGCCTGGCTGTTCAACCTGGTGCCGGGCGGGTTTATCCCGACCCAGGACAAACTCTACCTGTTCGCCGGCGCCAAGCTGCCGGAAGGCGCGTCCCTGGCCCGCACCGATGCGGTGACCAGCGAACTGATCGAGACGGCACTCTCGGTGGAGGGCGTGGAGACCGTGCCGGCCTTCAGCGGCCTGAATGCCTTGCAATCGGTCAACACGCCGAATGTCATGGCCGCTTACGTGATCCTCAAGCCGTTCGACCAGCGTCAGCGCGGCGCGGTGGAGATCAATGCCGAACTCAACGCCAAGCTGTCCCAGGTCCACGAAGGTTTTGCCTATGCGCTGTTGCCGCCGCCGATCCAGGGGCTGGGCAACGGTTCGGGCTATTCGCTGTACCTGGAAGACCGCGCGGGCCTGGGTTACGGCGCCTTGCAGAATGCCTTGAGCGCCTTCCAGGCCGCGGTGGCGCAGACCCCGGGCATGACTTACCCGGTCAGCTCCTACCAGGCCAACATCCCGCAGCTGGAGGTGCAGGTGGACCGGGTCAAGGTCAAGGCGCAAGGGGTGTCGTTGAGCGATGTGTTCAATACCTTGCAGACCTACCTGGGCTCGGTCTACGTCAATGACTTCAACCTGTTCGGCCGGGTCTACCGGGTCATGGCCCAGGCCGACAGTTCCTATCGGCAGACCGCCGAGGACATCACCAGCCTGCGGGTGCGCAACGACCGGGGCGAGATGGTGCCGCTCGGTGCGATGATCACCGTGACGCCCAGCTATGGCCCCGACCCGGTGGTGCGCTACAACGGCTACCCGGCGGCCGACCTGATCGGCGACTCCGATCCCAAGCAGCTGTCGTCGGGCCAGGTGATCGCCAAGCTGGAAGAGATCGCTGCTCGGGTATTGCCCCGCGGCATCACCCTGGAATGGACCGACCTGAGCTACCAGCAGGTCACCCAAAGCCATGCCGCGGCGGTGGTGTTCCCGCTGGCGGTGATGCTGGTGTTCCTGGTCCTCGCCGCCCTGTACGAGAGCTGGACGCTGCCCCTGGCGGTGATCCTGATCGTGCCGGTGTGCATGCTCGCGGCCTTGTCGGGGGTGTGGCTCAGCGGCGGCGACAACAACGTTTTCGTCCAGGTGGGGCTGGTGGTGTTGATGGGCCTGGCCTGCAAGAACGCGATCCTGATCGTCGAGTTCGCCCGGGAGCTGGAGCTGCAGGGCAAGGGCATCATCGAGGCGGCGCTGGAGGCCTGCCGCTTGCGCCTGCGGCCGATCGTCATGACCTCGGTGGCGTTTATCGCCGGCTCCGTGCCCTTGCTGATCGGCAGCGGCGCGGGCAGCGAGATTCGCCGCGCCACCGGCGTCGCGGTGTTCTCCGGCATGCTCGGGGTGACCCTGTTCGGGCTGTTCCTGACCCCGGTGTTCTACGTCGCCTTGCGCAAGCTGGCGGTGCGCTACGCGCCGGCGGTCACGGCGTAACAGGCAGCCCGGGGTGCCAAGACGAGCGCCCCGGGCCTGTCATTCTTGACCCCGATCAAGGGCCTTTCCCTGTGGGCGTCGTAGCCTGGGAGCCATTCCCAGTCCCACCCGCACCCCGGGGAACGCCATGGCCAAGAATTTTCCCATCAGCCCCAAGCACCCCGAACGCATCTGCTGGGGCTGCGACCGCTACTGCGCGGCCAATGCCCTGGCCTGCGGCAATGGCGCGGACCGCACCATGCACCCGGCCGAGATGCTCGGCGACGACTGGTACCTGCACGGCGACTGGGGCATCGAGCCGCCGATCGCGTCGGACAAGGCGCTGGACGAGGAGCGGTCCTGAGCCGGCGCCTTGCCGGAAGGCCGGCGCGCTCACAGCCCGCTGCGGAGCAGTTCCAGGAACCGCGGGCTCGCGTCTATCGAATTGTGCCCCGCGCCCGGGACGACCTCGAGCCTGGCCACGCCGGGGGCGAAATGCGCATAGAGCGTCTCGGTGCTCGAACGCGGGATGACTTCGTCGTGTTCGGCGGCGATCAGCAAAGTCGGCACGGCGATGCGCGGTGCGTATTTCCAGGATTCGAACTTGTCCCGCAGCAGCCACCTCACCGGAAGATAGGGAAACCGGCTGGCGGCGAACTCCTGCAGGCTGTGGAACGGCGTGATCAGCACCAGGCGCGACGCCGGACGCTGGCTGGCCAGGCGCACGGCGACAGCCGCGCCGAGGCTGCGCCCGACCACCACGATATGCGGGTGGGCGGCTTGCACCTTGTCGAACAAGGCCATGGCATCGCGCGTGATGGCCGCCTCGGAGGGCGATCCGGAACTGCCGCCATAGCCTCGGTAGTGCAGCAGGTAGAGTGCATGCTCGGGAAAGGCCCGGGTAAATTCCGGCAGGTTGAGGGACACGTCCTCGGCGTTGCCGCCGAAGTAGAGCAACGCCTTCGGGCCGTCGTGGGGCCTCACGGAAACCAGCACCTCGGCGTCGGCGACCGGCAGCCTGAGCAATGTGGCGGGGCTGGCGATGGCGCGGGGCTGGGGGAAGTAGATGAGCGAACGCTGCAACACCCACGCCGCGACGCAGAGCGCCAGGTACAAGGCGCCGAGCAATGCCAGGAGCGAAACCATTCGTGACATGTGGCTCACCTCCGTTGGGCGACGAAGCGCTGCTGAACGACCGCCGGCGGTCGCTTGCGGCGCCCCAGGATAGGCTCATATGCCGGCATTGCGCACTCGACCCGGCGCCCGGGGTTGGCGTCGGCGCCTGCTCCGCTAAGCTTGTGGCATTGCTCACCGCCAGAAGGATCGTCCCCAGCCAGGCGCAGCGCAAAACGCCAGGACGGCGGTAGACGGCGGGCCGGGAACTATCGGAAAAGTTCCCCGCTCTTATTAATATTAATTAGAGACCCGATCCGACGGGTGACATCCGGCCCGACAGTATCGGCGATCCCCCAATCAGTGGCTGCGCACGGATTCTTTCATGGACGAACGATTACCCGAGATACCCGGCTACAGCGTGCATAGCCGGCTTGGCCAAGGCGGGATGGCCGAAGTCTACCTGGCAACCCAGGAGTCGCTGCACCGCAAGGTGGCGGTGAAGGTACTGCTCAACGCCAATGACGAGGCGTTCAGCAAGCGCTTCATCCGCGAGGGGCATATCGTCGCCTCGTTGCACCACCCCACGATCATCACCATCCACGACATCAACAGACTGGCCGATGGCCGCTACTACCTGGCCATGGAGTTTGTCGGCGGCGGCGACCTGGCCCGGCACAAGGGCGAGGTGTTCGAGCCGACGCGTGCCCTGGATATCGTCCGGCAGATCGCCACCGGCCTCGCCGTGGTGCATGAGCAGGGCCTGATCCACCGTGATATCAAGCCGGCGAACATCCTCTTCCGCAGCGACGGCACGGTGGTGATCACCGATTTCGGCATCGCCAAGGCGCTGGAGATGGACAGCGAGCTCACCGGGCTCGGCATCGCGGTCGGCAGCCCGGCCTACAGCAGCCCGGAACAGACGCAGTGCCAGCCGCTGGATATCCGCACCGACATCTACAGCCTGGGCGTGATCTTCCTGGAGATGCTCATCGGCACCAATCCGTTCCGCGGTGCCAGCTATACCCAGACCGTGATGAACCACGTGCAGATGCCGGCGCCGAGCTTGCCGGCGCACATCAGCCCGTACAAGGCGCTGCTCGAGCGGATGCTGGCGAAGGACCCCAACCAGCGCTTCGCCGACTGCCGGGCGCTGCTGCAGGCACTCGATGAGCTGGACCAGCCAGAGCAACCGGACGAACCGGACGAGCCCAGCGAGGTGGAGCTGGAATCTACCCGCTTCGTGCCGGCCCTGATCGATCCTGCGCCGCCCCAGGCCGAGGCCGAGCCTGAGCCCGCCCGCCGGCGCAGCCCGAACAGGCGTCTGGCGCTGTGGGCACTCGGCAGCCTGCTGCTGCTCGGCGCTGCCAGCGGCACTGGCCTGTACCTGCAGCAGCGGATCAAGATCGCCGAGCTGCTGGCACGTGGCGAACAGCGCCTGGCGACGGGCCAGCTGTTCGAGCCGGCGCAGGACAATGCCGAGTATTTCTTCAACCAGGCCTTGCAGCTCGACGAAGCCAGCGCGCAGGCCCGGCAAGGACTGCAACGGGTAGCCGCGGCGCGGATCGCCGGCTACCGGCAACTGGCCGAGCAGCGCATCGCCGAAGAACACCTGCTGGAGCCCGAGGATGACAGCGCGGTGTTCTATTACCGGCAGATACTCGACCTGGAGCCGAGTAACGCCCAGGCGCTGTCCGGGTTGAACCAGGTGGCGCTGCTCTACGCCGAGATGAGCGAAAGCGCGTATGCCAAGGGCGATAAAGACCTGGCGCGGGCCTATATCAAGCATGGCCTGGAAGCCCGTCCGGACAGCCCCGAACTACTCGCACTCCGGGACCAGCATGAGCAGCGCAAACGCACTGGCCAAGCGCCGCGCCCGTCCGCTGCGCCGCCTTCCCCGCGGCCCTCGGCACCTCAATCGACCGGCGAGCGGGCGGAACAGCCGAGTGCGCTCAAGCGCCTGTGGAACAGGCTCTTTTGAGGTGACCAGGGCACGCGGAGCCGAGGCCGAGACAAAAAAGGCTATGTCTCAATAGCGTGTTGCAAGAACCCGTCTGAAAGGTAGGCATCCACCTAGGAGGCCTACCGATCATGGATACGCAAGCCTTTCACCACTGGCTGGCGTCGTCGCGCAGGTCCGGGTGGTCGCGCTCGCGGAAGCGGCGCAGTCCTTCCTGGGTTTCCGGCTCATGGATGGAGCGGTTGAAGCACTCGGCTTCGATGCGCAGGCCCTCGGCCAGGGGCTGGCCGTAGCCGCGGATGACCGCCTCCTTGTCCGAGCGCATGGCGGGCTGGGGCAGGGTGCAGAGCAGATGCGCCAGTTCCAGCGCGCGCTCCAGCGAGCGGCCCTTGGCGACGACCTCGTTGACCAGGCCGATAGCCAGCGCCTCGCTGGCGCAGATCACCTTGCCAGTGAGGATCAACTCCAGTGCCCGGCCCATGCCGACGATACGTGGCAGGCGCTGGGTGCCGCCATCGCCCAGGCCGATATTCCAGCGGCGGCAGGTCACGCCGAACGAGGCGTGTTCCTCGGCGATGCGCATATCGGCGAAGCAGGCCCACTCCAGGCCGCCAGCGTAGGCCACGCCGTTCACCGCGGCGATCACCGGTTTATAGATATCCGTCCAGCGGCTCGGGCCGATGATCCCGGGGCGCTCGCCGCGATTGTGCGCGGCGATCTCGTCCGGGGTGGTGGGCACCAGGTCGAGCGCCGCCTTGAGGTCGCCGCCGGCACAGAAGGCCTGGTCGCCGGCGCCGGTGATGATGGCCACGAGGGCGTGCGGATCGTCGCGAAAACGGCTCCAGGCCTCGATCAGTTCCAGGTGGGTGGTGGGGCCGATGCAATTGCGTTTCTGCGGCCGGTTGAAGCGGATGATCCTGATCGGTCCCTGGGTTTCGTAGTCGATTTCGGTGAAGGCCATGGCCGCCGCACCTCCTGTGGTTGGCGAGGGATATCCAGTACCCGGCCAGGCTTTCGGGCGCAGGCGAGGCACAACCTGCGAGTGTAGCCGGCGGGTTTTCCCGGTCTCCCCGGTCGGCCGATGGTTAGCGATCGGAAGTCTGCAGCTCGCCTTTCGCCAGGGCGGATGGAACGGCCTCGATCCTGGCCAGGCGCCTGAGCAATGGGGTGGTCATCAGGGTGGTGGCGATGGCCACCATCAACAGCAGGAAGAACGCGCTCTGGGAGATCAGCCCCATGTCCAGGCCCACGGAGAGCACGATGATCTCGATCAGGCCACGGGTGTTCATCAATATCGCAACGCTGCGCGAGACCTCCACGGAGAGGCCGGCCAGGCGTCCGGCGAGGTAGCAGCCGGCGGTTTTGCCCAGCACCGCGGCGGCGAAGAAGGCCAGCAGCCACAGCCAGCTGTCGAGCGGCGCCAGGGCGCCGAGGTCCATCTTCAGCCCGGTGGCGGCGAAGTAGAAGGGCACCAGAGCGATGTTGACGAAGCCTTCCATATGGCGGTGCCAGTGCTGGCGCCGCTCGCGCAGCAGCCAGCCGGCGATCAGCCCGCCCAGGGCGCTGTGCAGGCCGATCAGGGTGGTGATCCAGCCACACAGCAGGGCGGTCGCCAGCATCAGCGCCATGCTCATATCGGCGGCGGGGGCCGCGCTGCGGCTCGCGAGCAGCCGGGTAAACAAGGTGTGCAGCAGCGGGCGCAGGCCCCAGCGGGCGAGGGCGAGGAACAGGACGATGAAGCTCAGTTGGCGCAGCACCCCGAACAGCGAGCTGTCGCTGCTGGACAGGGCGACGATGATCGCCAGCAGCACCCAGCCAATGATGTCGGTGATGGCGGCGGCCGCGATGCCCACGGTTCCGGCCAGCGAGTGTTCCAGCCCCAGGTCGCTGATGATTCGCACCAGCACCGGCAGGGCGGTGATCGACAGCGCGATGCCGCAGAACAGCACATAGCCGAGCCGGGGTTGGGCGGGCGCCAGGGCGCTGTGGGAGAGCAGCCCGACCATGGCCCCGAGGGCGAAGGCCAGGATCACCCCGCCGGCGGCCACCGAGAGGGCGCTGAAGCCGATCTTGTGGCTGCTCAGGTGATTGCTGTCGAAGCGCAGGCCGATCTGGAACATCAGCAGGACCAGGCCGATATTGCCCAGGGTCTCGATGCCCAGGCGGATGGCCGCCGGAAACACCGCGGCATGCCACTGCGCGCCGAGGGCCAGCAGCAGGCAGGGGCCGAGCAGGATGCCCACGCAGATTTCGCCGATCACCCGCGACTGCCCCCAGCGGGCCAGCAGCGCGCCGCACAGCTGGCTGGCGACGATGATCACCGCCAGCTGGAAAAACGGCAGGGCCGAGAACAGTTGCTGTAGCGTCGACATGGCGTCCTCCGCCTATTTTTCCGCGAACGACTCCGCGGCCGTGGTCAGGGCGCCCAAGCGGCGCCGCGCCGTTTCGCCAAAGGGTTTCGAGCGCCGGCTCTGGGCGTCGATCTGCACGATCACGGTGCTGGCCAGGGCCGCGCAGCGACCGTCCTGGAACAGCGCCTGCTCCAGGGTCATCGAGCTTTTGCCGAGGGTCGCGACCCGGGTGCCGATCTGCACCGTGCCGGGCCAGCGCAGTTCGGCGCGCAGGTCGAGCTCCAGGCGCGCGATGACAAATTCGCTGCCGGGCTCGGCGAGCGGCGCATGCGGGTCGTAGATGATCTCCACCCGCCCGGTTTCCAGGAAGGTGGCGAACACCGCGTTGTTCACATGGCCCTGGCGGTCGGTGTCGGCGTAGCGGATCTTGTCCGAGGAACGGACGGCGAAGTCGTGCAGGGCGGGATCATTGGACATGGCGTGCTCCAGTCTCGAGGGGGGTGGCCAGGGTTGCCGCGCGCGCCAGCCCGCCAAAGGCGTCCAGCAGGCGTTCGCGCCAGGCATGCAGGGCGTCGTTGGGGGCCAGCAGTTCCTCACGGCTGGTGCAGCGCGCCCACATGAACATGCCGAACACACAATAGTCGGCGTAGGCCGGGGCTTCGCCGGCCAGGAAGGGCTGGCCCTTGAGGGTCTGGCGAAGCGGGGTCAGGACCTGGCGCAGCTGTTCCAGATGCTGGGCCCGGGGGGCCACCAGCTGTTCCAGCGAGGTGCCGAAGTGCGCTTCGCGGGAGCTGCGGAAATAGGCCCGGTCCTCGGCGGCCAGTTGTGCGTAGACATCCAGCAGGATCACCCGGGCCACGGCGGGCAGCAGCAGGCTGTCGGCCCAGCGGTTGACAAAAGCCGACAGCGCGAGGGCCTCGCGGCCGCCGAACAGGGACGGGCGCTCGGGGTAATGCTGTTCCAGGTGCAGGGCGATGCGCCAGGAGTCGCTGATGCTCTGGTCGCCATCCACCAGCACCGGAACCGCGCCTTGTCGGGAGAAGGCGATACGCGCCTTGTCGCTGAAACGCCAGGCGATGCGCTGGCTTTGCAGCCCCTTGTGGGCCAGGGCCATGCGGGTTTTCCAGCAGTGCGGGCTGAAGCGCAGGTCCGGGTCGGCGCCGGCCAGTTCGTAGAGGGTCAGGGATGCGCTGCTCATACCGGATTTTCCTTGATTGTGGACAGTGGCCGCTGTCCGCTCATGCAGGTCGTTCATGGCGTGGGTCCTGGTGGCCGGGGTGTCGGCTGGCCGATGGCGCCCGGCAGCGGGCGCGGGCGTTGCGGCAGCAGGGTCAGGAGCATGCCGGCAGTCACCACCAGCAAGCCGGCGATGACGCTGCTGTCCGCGCGCTCGCCGAGCAGCAGGGCGGCCAGCACCATGGCCGTGCCCGGCACCAGCGCGGCGAAGGTGGAACCGAGCGAAGCGCCGAGCAACTGGACCGAGCGGCTGTAGAAGAACAACGCCACCGTCGACACCAGCAGGCCCTGGTAGACCACCTGGATGCCGATATCCCAGAGCGGCGCCTGCTGGAGGATCCGCAGCCCGCGGCTGGCCAGGTAGACCGGCAGGTACAGGACCATCGAGCACACCGAGACGATCGCCGTGGCGTGCAGCGCGGCGCTGCCGGACCATTTCGACACCAGGGTGTAGATCGCCCACAGCAGGCCGCCGAGCAGGAACATCAGGTAGGCGTAGGGCGAGGCCTGGGCCCCGGCGAAACTGTGCCAGCCGGCCAGCAGCACGCCGCCGATGATCAGCGCGGTGCCGGCGTTCGCCCGGGCGCCGAGGCGGGTGCCGAACAGCCGCGCGCTGATCAGGATCGACAACAGGATCATGCTGCCGGGAGTCACCACCGCGAACAGCTCCACCGGGGCCAGGGCCAGCCCCTGGGCCACCACCAGCATGTACGGCGCGCCGATGCCGATGACCATCAGGCCGATGCTTGTCCAGCTCAGGCCCCGGCGGCCATGGCGGAGCAGGTACGGCAGCAGGATCAGCCCGGAGACGCTGTAGCGGATGCAGGTGATGTCGTAGGCATCCAGCGGCGTGCGGGTCAGCCCCAGCCGGGTGACCACCGGGAACGCGCCCCAGATCAAGGCCGCGGCGAGGCCGCACAGAATGCCGGCCCAGCGCTGTTCGGGACTGACGGTGAGCGTCATGAGCGGGTCCTCGCTGCGGCGCCTGGGGGCTAGCGGTGGCCGATCTTCACCGAGCCGGCGTTGCCGCGCTTGCGCAGGTAGGCGTACTCGATGTCGTTGAGCAGCATCTGCGCCCGGTTGATGTGGCGCGAGGCGTAGTTGACGCTGGTGAGGAAGTGCGCCAGCTCCTCGGTCTCGGCGAAGTGGCCGTTGTCATGGGCGACCTTGGAGAGGTCCAGGTTGCGGCGGTTCTCCAGCTTGTCCAGGTAGTCGATGTCGATCACCCGGAATGCCGCGCCGATGCTCAGGCCGCGGGCATTGAGCACCTTGTGCCATTCGAAGGGCGGGTTGATCAGTACGTCGCCCGGCTCGACGTAGACGGTGTCGGCCTCGTAGTCGCCGCCTGGCGCCTCGCGGCCGCTGCTGGTTTCGAACATCAGGTCGTAGTCGCGGAACTGGTCGCCCAGCTGGGGCGGGCGGGTGCTCCACTTCTTGGTGCCGGCGATCATCACGAAAATATTCAGGGTCGGGAAAATGTGCCAGTCGCTGCCCACCGCGCCGCGGGCCGGCTCGCCGTATTCCTGGGTGCTGTAGCCGAGGAACATGTGGCCGGTGACTTTCCAGGCGTCGATGTTGAACCAGGGTTTGCTGAAGACGTGCTGCTTGACCAGGTTGAAGGCGTCCTTGCCCCACTCGTAGGGGTCGTTGTAGCTCGAGGAAATGGTGCCCAGGTGCGAGTAGACGTCGAGGTGGTGGGTGAAGATGTCGTCGAGGAATTCCTGCCCGGTGCCGACGCGGCCGGTGACGTAGTTGTAGTCCGAGGCGCCGTTCTCGTCGCGCATCGACACCGGCTGGTCGCCGGACTTGACCCGCCATTGCAGGTTTTTCCCCGAGCCGACCTGATCGAAGAACGCCCGTTGCGAGAACTCCTCGCCGATGGGCGCGAGTTTGCGCAGCAGGGCCGGTTTGCTGAACCCCTCGGTGAAGCGCTCGACCTTGTCGCGGGTGAGCTCGCCCTTGTGCTCGGAGGGCTCGATGACGTTGATGTAGCCATACTGGATACGACTGTTCGAAACCATTTCGAAGACTCCTTTTTCCTGACGTAAAAAGAGAAAACCGCTCGCGCCCACGACCGTTGTTACCGGGCGTGACTGCGCAGGTGAAGCCGACTTCCTTCCGTGGCGCGGAACGAAAGTCGTGGACCAGTACATCAAGCATGCTTACCGGACAGCGCCTATCGGCTATGATTGACAGGGCTGTCAAAGATCGCAGTGTTGGTATCTTTGACAAGGTTGTCAACAATTATGTGAGCAGTGATTTTTATGGCGGGTGTCAGGCAGTTTGACGAAGAAAAAGTGTTGTCGGCGGTCCTTGAAGTGTTCTGGCGCAAGGGCTGGCAGTCCACCTCCATGGCCGACCTGGCCGAGGCGGCCGAGGTCCAGCGCGGCTCGCTGTACCACGCCTACGGCGGCAAGGAAGCGTTGTTCCTGCTGGCGTTCGAAGCCTACGCCACGCGCTTTTTGGGCAACGCCGCCAAGGCCCTCGAGGCCGCGGACGCCGAGACCGCGCTACGGCGGTTTTTCCAGGTGGCGATCAGCAACATGACCAGCGGCACGCCGGCCAAAGGCTGCCTGACTACCAAGACGGCCACCGACGCCGATGCGATCGGCCCGCGCATCCAGCAACGCTTGCGCGAGCTGCTGGACGCCCTGCAACTGACCATCAGCACTGCGCTGTCGGCCGAGCGGATCCGGGGCGACCTGGTCCTGGCGCCGGATGAAGCGGCGCAGGTCATGGTCACCTTCACCCGCGGGCTGGCGGTGATGGAACGCATCTACCAGGAGCCGGAACGTTTGCGCAGTACGGCCGACTCCCTGGTGCGCATGCTGGTGCCCAGCGTCCAGGCGCGGGCCTGAGCCTCTGCGCCGTTTTAGCGGTTGTCGCGCCCGAGGGACTGCTTCCAGTCCCGCAGCACCTCGATCAGGGCACGCAGCTTGGGCGGGACGTGCCGGCGGTTGGCGTAGTACAGCCACATGGCCGGCAGCGGCTGGCAGGTGCCGGGCAGGACTTCCACCAGCTGGCCGCTGGCGAGGTCGGCGGCGATCCGTTCGCGAATGAACACATGGGCAATGCCCACCCCGGCGCGGGCGGCCTCGATCACCGCCTGAGTGTCGGTGCTGATGAAGCGTCCGGGCACATCCAGCTTCACCTCGTGCTGGCCGTCGTGCAGCTGCCATTTGTGCATTTGCCCGCTGCTGGGAAAACGAAAACGCACACAGGAATGTTGGTGCAGCTCGTCGATGCTGCGCGGCGCCGGGTGGCGCGCCAGGTACTGCGGGCTGGCCACCAGGGCGCATTGCAGCGGCGGGGTGATCTGCACCGCGTGCATGCCCGGGTGCAGGGCGTCGGCCAGGCGGATGCCGGCGTCGAGCTGTTCCTTGACGATGTCCACCAACTGATCTTCGTAGCGTATTTCCAGGGTGACCCTGGGGTAGCGCTGGAAGAAGTCCTCGAGCAGCGGGGCGACGATCAGGTGCTTGGCCATGTGCAAGGCACTGATGCGCAGGTGCCCCGACGGCTCGCCCTGGGTTTCCCCCAGCTCCTCCCTGGCCTGCAGCAGGCTGCGGTAGCCGGCTTCACTGCCTTGGTGAAAACGCTGGCCGCTTTCCGTCAGGCTGACGCCGCGGGTAGTGCGATGGAACAGCTTGGTCTGCAGTTCGCTTTCCAGCTGGTTGATGGCCAGGCTCACGGCTGCCGGGGTCACGCCCAGCACGGCGGCGGCGCGGGTGAAGTTGCCGGTCTCGACCACCGCCATGAAGAGGTGCAGCCCGGCCAGTGGATCGCGTCGGCTCATTGTTAGGAATACTTAATAGTCTTGTAGGGAGAATGTGGATTCTCTTAAAGCTACGAGCTTCATAGACTCTTTTCAACCGCAAAGGAGTCCTGCCATGCACTGGCCCGTCACCCTCAAACCCGCCCGGCAGATGCTCGACAAAGGCATCGCCAAAGCCCTGCAGATGCAGCTGTCGGTGTGCATCGCCATCGTCGATTCGGGCAGCAATCTGCTGGCGTTCGTGCGCATGGACGACGCCGTGCCGGGGGCGATCGACCTGGCCCAGCGCAAGGCCCGGACTTCGGCGCTGTTCCGGACCGCCAGCGCCGAACTCGGCGCCTTGTCCGGGCCGGGGCAGTCGTTGTGGTCGATCGAGCAGAGCAACGGCGGCTTGACCAGCTTTGCCGGTGGCCTGCCCATCGTCGATCAGGCGGGGCGCTGCCTGGGCGCCATCGGCGTCTCCGGCGGCACCGCGGTTGAAGACGACATCATCGCCCGGGCTTGCCTCTGAGCCCTGGCCCCCGACATTTTCCTGGAGAAACCGAGATGAGCAAAAAACGCATTCTGGTCACCGGCGCCGGTTCGGGCTTTGGCCGTGAGGTGGCGCTGCGCCTGGCCGCCAACGGCCATGAAGTGACCGCCGGGGTACAGATCACCCCGCAGGTTACCGAGCTGCGCCAGCTCGCCGACCGTCTCAACCTCAAGCTGCGGGTGGAGAAGCTCGACATCACCTCGGCCCGCGACCGGGCCCATGCCTGGCAGTGGGACATCGACGTGCTGCTGAACAACGCCGGCGACGCCGAGACCGGCGCCATAGCGGAAATCCCGGTGGATATCCTGCGTTCCCAGTTCGAGACCAACGTGTTCGCCAACCTGGAGCTGACCCAGGGCTTCGTGCGGCAGATGGTCGAGCGGCGCAAGGGCAAGATCGTCTTCGTGTCGTCGATCGCCGGCCTGCTCACCGGGCCCTTCACCGGCGCCTACTGCGCCTCCAAGCATGCCCTGGAGTCCATCGCCGAGGCCCTGCACATGGAACTGGCGGAGTTCGGCATCCAGGTCGCGACACTCAACCCGGGGCCGTATTCCACCGGCTTCAACGACCGGATGATGGAAACCTGGAAAAGCTGGTACGACCCGCAGAAACACTTCACCGATCACTCCGGGCTGAAGTTCCCGTTCGAGCAATACGATCCCGAGGAAATGGTGGCGAAGATGGTCGAGGTGGTGGAGGCGGATGGTGGGGCTTTCAGGAACCTGCTGCCGGCGCACTTCGTCGACATCGTCAAGCAGGACCAGCAGGACGCCTGGACGCGCCAGCAGTCGTAGGTGAATGCCGACGCTTGCGTCTCGGCAGCCAGCCGGTACGCGCCTGGCCGAGCAGTGAGCGCACGGCCTATATCAGGTGGGCGGCGAAGCCTTGCTGGCCGGTGGCGATCTCCGGCTGCAAGGTAAGCTCCGGGATCCGGTAGGCGCCGGCGTTCTGTGGGCGGAAGGCGATGGGCGCGGTCCGTTGCAACTGGTCGAGGCGCTGCCCGAGCTGGTCGCAGATCGTGGCGAAACGCGCCGCGTCGATGCGCCCGGTGCGGTAGATCACGAAGGGCGGCAGCACGTCGAAGCCCGGGTAATAGAGGATGCCGTGGTGGATCGGGAACAGCAGGTCGTCCATCGGCCCGTTGATGCCCCGCGGACCATAGTGGGATTCCCAGCCGCCGGCGCTGACGATCAGCATCGCCCGCTTGCCGGCCAGGGTGCCTTCGCCGTAGCGATCGCCCCAGCGCGCATCCGAATGCTCGCCCACGCCATAGGCGAAACCATAGGCGTAGACCCGTTCCACCCAGCCCTTGAGAATCGCCGGCATGGAGAACCACCACAGGGGAAATTGCAGCAGCACGGTGTCGGCCCAGAGCAGTTTTTCCTGCTCGCGGGCGATGTCCGCCGACTGCAGGCCTTCTTCGAAGGCGCGCTTGGAGTCCAGGGACGGATCGAAGCGGGCGTTATCCATCCGGCCCAGGCTGTCGTCGGCATCCAGCGGCGCCTTCCAGTTCATCGCATACAGGTCCGAAACCTGGACCGCGTGGCCGGCGGCCTGCAGGCGCTTGATCGTGAAGTCCTTGAGCGAGCCGTTCAAGGAGCGGGGTTCGGGGTGGGCATACACCAGCAGTACATTCATCACAGGGTCTCCAATGTCGGGAGACAGCAGGATCGGTCGCTGCCAGGTATATTGGAAATGAATATCCAATATCCCAGGTATTGTCGTGAATAATTTAAGGCGCTTGGACATCAACCTGCTGCTGACCCTGGATGTGCTGCTCGCCGAGCACAACGTGACCCGCGCGGCGCAACGCCTGAACCTGTCGCAACCCTCGGTCAGCGTGCATTTGGCCAAGCTGCGGGAGATTTTCGGCGACCCGTTGTTGCTGCCGGGGCCGCGGGGTATGCGGCCCACCGCCAGGGCCGACGCATTGCGCGAGCCGTTGCGCCGGGCGCTGGAAGCATTGGAGCTGGCGGTGTCGCCGGCCAGCCCGTTCGACCCGGGCGCGGCGGCCAATACCTGGAGCGTATCGGCGTCCGACTACGGCGAGTCGACGGTGATCCTGCCGGCGCTGGCCGGCTTGCGCGCGGCGGCCCCCGGAACCCGGCTGGCGGTGCTCGAACTGGAGCCGGGGCGTCTGGTCCAGCAGGCTGAGCAGGGCATCATCGACCTGGCCCTGCACACCAGCGAGGACTCGCCGCCGGGGCTGCGCCGCCGCGTGCTGTTCAGCGAGCGTTACGTGCTGACGGGCCGCGCGGGCCATCCACGCCTGCAACGACGCCCGAGCCTGGCGCAGTTCGCCAAGCTGGAACATGTGGTGGTGTCGCCCGATGGCGGCGGTTTCCAGGGTGTCACCGACAGCGCGCTGGGCGAGGTGGGCCTGACGCGCCGGGTGGTGCTGTCGGTGCCGCACTTCCTGTTTGTCCTCTCGGCGCTGGCGAGCACCGACCTGGTGGCGATGCTGCCGTCGCGCCTGGTGCGCGACAACCCGGCGCTGAAGGTGGTCGAGCCGCCGCTGGAAGTCCCGGGTTATGACATGGCCATGCTCTGGCACGAGCGCTGCCACCGCGACCCGGCCCATCAATGGCTGCGGGAGTTCATCGTCGCTTCGCTGTGAACGCTGCTACGGCTCGTCCCTGGCCGGCGTTTCCCAGGGCGCGCCCTGGGCAAAGCGCGCTTCGATCCAGTGCTTGAAGGCCTGGGTGGTGGCGCTGCTGAAACGCGCCGACGGGCGCAGCAGGAAGATCCCCGAGTCGCTGTCCAGCTGCCACTGCGGCAGCACCCGGACCAGGTGCCCCGAGGCCAGGTCCTGGTTCATCAGCCAGTCGCCGCCGGCAAGAATGCCGACGCTCGCCCGGGCCGCGGCGAGCAGCGCTTCGTTGTCGTTGCTCTGCAAGGTGCCGTGGATACGCACGGTTTCCAGCCGGCCCTGGCGGGTCAGCCGCCAGTCGGGCCAGGAACGCAGGCCGGTAAAGCCCAGGCAGTTGTGGCTGGCAAGATCGGCGGGCAGCCGCGGTTCGCCATGGCGTTGCAGGTAGTCGGGCGACGCGCAGAGGATGCGCCGGTGCGCACAGAGTTTACGCGCCACCAGCTGGCTGTCGGCCAGTTCGCCGATGCGGATCGCCGCGTCGAAACCTTCGCCGACGATGTCGACGAAACGGTCCGAATATTCGGTCTCCAGCGTCACCCCGGGATGGGCCAGGGCGAATTCTGCAAGGATCGGGCTGAGCCAGCGTCGGCCCATGGCGGCCGGCAAGGCCAGGCGCAGGCGCCCGCGGATCTGCGCGGCGCCCTGGGAGGCTTCGTGTTCGGCTTCGCTGATCAGGCCCGCCGCCTGCCGCAAGCGCTCCACTAACCGCGCGCCTTCGTCGGTGAAGCGCAATTGCCGGGTTGTGCGTTGCACCAGGCGAATGCCCAGGCGGCTTTCCAGTGCCGCCAGGCGCTTGGACAGCACCGAAGGGTGGCGCTGCAAGGCACGCCCGGCGGCGGCGAAAGAGCCGTGCTCGAAGAGCGCCATCAAGGTGGCGAGTTCATCGGCCTGTCGGCTGTCGAACGGATCCATGTGCCTGGGCTGCCTCGTTGTGCGGCCAAATGGCCGGAAGGAACGGAAAGGATCGGCCTCAAGGTATCAGCACAATGGCGCCTTGCGCGCGTCCGTCGTGCAGGTCGGCGTGGGCCTGGGCCACGTCGGCCAAGGGATAACGCTGCCAGATCCGCGGCTGGATGATACCCGCGGCGAAGGCGTCCAGCACATCGGCGGCGCGCATCTGGTATTCGCTGGCGCTGGCGGTGTGGGCGGCGAGGGACGGGCGGGTGAGAAACAGCGAGCCCTTGGCGTTGAGCGTGCCGACCTGCACCGCCTGGGGAGCGCCCGACGCCGTGCCGAAGGACACCAGCAGGCCGCGTGGACGCAGGCTGTCGAGGGAGGCTTCGAAGGACACCCGGCCGATCGGGTCGTACACCACATCGACCTTGTGCCCTTGAGTGAGTTCGACGACCTGTCGGGCGAGGGTCGCGGCGTCGAACACCAGCACCTCGTCGCAACCGGCGGCCCGGGCCCGCTCGACGCTTTGCGCCTTGGAGACGACGCCGATGACCGTGGCCCCCAGGTGCTTGGCCCAAGGCACCATCAACTGGCCCAGGGCCCCGGCGGCGCCATAGATCAGCACCCGGGTGCCAGGGCCGACGGGGTAGGTGGTCTTGAGCAGGTACTGGGCGGTGATGCCCTTGAACAGCAGGGCCGCGGCGGCGTCCGAGGCCAGCGCCGGCGGCAGCTTGACCAGGCGCTCGGCCGGGTACAGGCGGGCGCTGGCATACGCGCCGAGGGGCCCGGTGGCATAGGCGACGCGATCACCCACCTGGACCTGGGTGACGCCGGGACCAATCGCCTTGACCAGCCCCGCGCCTTCCAGCCCGAGCCCGCAGGGCAGGGCAACCGGCACCGCGCCGCTGCGCTGGCTGAGGTCCAGCGGATTGACGCCGATGGCCGTCTGCTCCAGCCAGACCTCGCCGGCACCGGGCGCCTGGGCTTGCACCTGCTCGAACTGCAGGACCTGAGGGGCGCCGACTTGGTGAAGCTGTACGCGGGTGACCATGCTCGATCTCCTTGGAAGCTTTGCGGTAGGAAGCTGGGTGTAGGAAACGAGGATAGGGCTACGCTCCATGATCAACAATCCGGCCATTTTGCATTTGACTGCTGCATGTGGTGCAGCAGTCAATTGAGAGCCTCGCTACGCGGGCCAGGGCAGTTGGACCGTCGTTCGCCGCTTATCGCGGGCCCTGATAGCGCGGGTGGACTCTTTCGACCGGTAAGGTGGGGCGCGGTTGGGTAAGCCTGTCGAAGCCTCGCCGCAAAGCCAAATGATGCAAGCAAGCGGCTTGCGCCAGTGATGACCATGCAGGCGCAACGCATTGAATTATTTTATTCCTGTTCTTGACATGCCCGGTGAACAAGTCCAGAATTGCGTCCATTCCTGATTCAGGAACGCGAAAAACCCCTTAGAATTCAAAGAGTTGGAAGCTAGATCAAGTTCAGGTTTCCAGCTTCGAGTTGTATGCCTTTGATGCGGTTGCAAAGCATCGAAAGTTTGGCCGAGTAGCAAAATGGTTATGCAGCGGATTGCAAATCCGCCTACGCCGGTTCGATTCCGACCTCGGCCTCCAAACTGAAAACCCCGTAGATCAATGATCTACGGGGTTTTTTATTGGCTGAAATTTGCAGTGTGTTCCGCAACTTTTGGCAAGTGTTCCGCAACCCTCCCTCTATTTTGTCGGTTTAACGACCTCCCCGACACGGCGATAAACCCTCTTGGTGATCTCTTCGGAGGTATGCCCAAGTAGCTTGCTGGCATGCTCCAGAGCGATCTCGCTGGCTGCCTTTGGCCGGATATCCCTGAACTGAAATTGACGGATACTGGCTGCGAGCGCTGTATCACCCTCAGCAATAGCCTTGATGGCTGCTTTCTCCCTGGCCTCGTCCCAGCGGTTGCGCAGCATTTGCTGGCTCATCCGCAGGCCTGAGGCGTTGGTGATCAGGATTGATGTCCGGATGCCGTTCATTGCTCGACGCTCCAGCAGGCTCTCAAGAAACGCCGCCAGATCGGATTGCTTGCCGGCGTCCTCAAGGAGAATGCGCAAGCGCTTCTCCGTCTTGCCCTGGCCGACACGGAGGAAACCATCGCTCAAGTCCGTTTTAGCGGCCTTGAGTACGTCGGCAGGGCGTTGGCCGGTGAGGTAGGCCAGATCCATGGCATCTTTCAATTCCTGCACGGCCTGGGCGTACACCGCATCCCACACCACTTCACTAGCGTAATAGTCCCGCGGCGTCTCCTTGTTGCGCCGTAAGCCGAAGCATGGGTTGGCTTTGTCGGTCATTCCCCATTCGCGGGCGATGGTGAACATGTGGGAGAGCAGGGCGATCTCGCGATTGGCTCTGACCTTAGCCGTTCGAGCATCGCGGTATTGAGCCACGATCTGGGGGGTTATGGCTTCGATTGGCGCTGTTTCGAATGCCTTTCGCAGTTGCTTCAGTTCTTTCAGGTTGTCACTTTGGGTTCGTGGTTTTTTCCCGGGAATGATCTTGTCTTCATACTTATCGAAGAGTGCACTCATCAGGTGAGCAGGCTTCGGCGCGGCTTTGCGCTCCAGCCTGGCCCACTCGAGCTTTGCCTCATCCAGATCATTGCCTAGTGGGATCTCCACTCGCGTGCCATCAGCATTGCGCCCGCAGTAGTAGTAACTGACCCAGGTCTTTCCGCTTTTTCTCTTGCGGGACCGCCTGAGCATCCGTGGCGGTAGGTCCCGGTTTTCTGTTTTTCTAGGGCGCATTCGTCACCCTACCCGTGAAAGATCGAGCGTCCAGGTCTCGACTACAGCGTTAGTCGCTGATGGCTTGACTCCGGCGAGTTTAAGGCGGGCATAGACCCGGCCGACAATGGGGCGTCTGGCTCCAGTAAGGACATACTCCCAGCCATTGTTTGTGAGCCATTGGATCTGCCGAGATGGGATCAGGTATCCGGTGATAATGGCTAGCTCTTCTTGAGTAAGCATTTCGCTCTGCAGCGAAGTCGCACCATTGAACTCTTTAAGCTGAGTCATGCTGCCACCTCACCTTGAAAGTTCACGGAATGCAGTTGCTGCCACTCCCGGAACCTGGCCATTTCCAAGGGCTTTAAGTCTGTCCACCCTATAGGCCACCCCATCAGCCACTCGACCCACATCGGGTTCAGTTGCCCACCATGCTGAGCCATGACTGCATGATCTAGTCGGGTGTTCGAGCGATCGGCTCCAGACTTCCGCGTCAGGGCGTTGATGGATGAGCCTTTTGCCATGCTTGCCACTGGCGTCGGCCATTTTCTGCCCGTCACCTGTACGGGTGTCGAGGGCGATGAGCCAGATTCGATGTCGTTGATGGGGGGCGCCGAGATCAGTTGCTCCCAGGACACACCAGCGCGCGTCATACCCCATTTTGGCAAGGTCACCGAGTACCAATGCAAGTCCTCTTCCCACAAGCATCGGTGAGTTTTCCAGCGCGACGAGCTCAGGTCGTACTTCACTGACAATTCGTGCCATTTGGCGCCACAGGCCGGAGCGGGGCCCCTCAATACCGAGGCCGTTGCCCGCGGTTGAGATGTCCTGGCAAGGAAATCCTCCCGAAACCACATCAACAAGGCCTCGCCACGGTCTGCCGTCAAAACTGCAGACGTCAGGCCAAATCGGGAAGAGCGGGAGTGCTCCATCGGTCTGTCGTTGCGCCAGAACTTGTGCGGCGTAGGCATCACGCTCAACGGCGCAGACTGTGCGCCACCCCAGCAGGTGGCCGCCGAGTATTCCGCCACCAGCGCCTGCGAAAAGAGCCAGCTCATTCACGTGGCCTCCTGCATGGACGAATTGGCAGGAAATGGGCATGCTCCATTTTTTGTAATGGCTTGGAGCCATGAGGGATGTTGGATTTGAAACGGATGGTTGAGCGCAGCCTTTGGGCGCTGTGGTATTTGAGTTTCGGGGCGGCAGCCTTCTGGCTTTTGGCTGGTTCCGTTGGTTACTGGGTGAAGCTTGGTTGGCTTCCAAAAGATGCTTCTGGTTGGGTTCAAGGTGTCGGTTCCATTCTCGCGATCTTTGTTGCGGTGATAGTTCCAGCGAGCATGAAAAGGCATGAAACTCGAAGAAGACAAATAAGCGAGATAGAGGCCGAGCTTGGGGCTTACTACCAGTTTAGAAATTTGATTCAAGAGTCTCAGGACCTCCTTTGTTCGCCTATTGGCAGTCGACAAGGTAGTGGGTATGGATGGAGTAGAGAGTTTGTCTATGACCGTTGCTTGAATGTGATTGAGCGGCTGAATATCTTGAGTTTGAAGAGTTCTGATGTGTTGTTTTTGAAACACATTTACGACGTGCGAATGCATGTCATGGGGTTCATCAAGCTGATTGTCCCTGACGACGTTTCCGGCAGTACGGACCGGGTGAGATTTGTGGATGCGCTCACGGAAATTAAGTCTCATGTTAGTGAGCTGATTGCTTCTCAAACCTTGTACCTTGAGAAGCTGGACTCCTGATTCGGGCTTATACCCCATCACAGGCTGCGCGGGCGGGCGTTCCTGAGCGATCAGCGTTGCATCGGCACTGGCTGCCTCGCGCAGCTTTTCGTGGGGTATAAGTGCCTCGGCAGTGGAACTGATAGGGTCAATAATGCCTGCTGCTGCGCAGCAGAGACTCTTTGTTTTCTGCGCGTTGATGCGTACCTGTTCGCGGAGCAAAGCGGGGCAGGTGGCGTCGCAATCCTGAGCGCGCGCGTGCCCGCTTTCCTCCGAGGTCGAGAGCTGCGTCGATCCCTGTCCGACGGCGCGGGCATGTCCGGTGCATGGCGCAGAGTCGCAGAGCAAGCCGGGGTGGTGGGCCTGATTCATGCTGTGGCCTCCTGTTCGGTGGACTTCAAGAGATCGGCGAGGGCGAGGGCTTCGTTACGCAGGCGGTGTGCGTCGCGCTCGAGCTTCTTGCCCGTCTTGAAGGCGCTCCAGGTCTCGGCGGCAATGCGCAGGCTTTCAGCGATCTGCAATAGGGTGTGGCGGTGCTGCTCTTGCAGTGCGCTTGCATCCTTCAGCCGCTTAGCGTGCGCGGCCAGGTGCCGGTGGTCGTTACGCAGGAATTCCAGGGACGCTTCCAGTCGCTGGATGGTTGCCTCGTGCTCGAGGTCGCTGGCAATGCGGCCTCGGACGCGGCCCTCTTGGCGGCCAAAGCAGTAGGCGTAGGCGAACAGCCCGATAACGAACGCGCAGATGGCGGCGAGGGCGATGACCTGTTGGGTGGTCATGGGTCTTACTCCTTGTGGTGTGCGGGCCGGTGGTGGCGGCCGTGCATTGGGGGTTACTCGTTTGTTTCGGCTTGTGCGCGGGGCATGTCTTCATCCGCCTTGTAGGCTCGGATATCGATCAGTGCTGCGACATGTCGGATGTGCACGTATTTCGGTGCCTTGCGGCTGTTGTCCAGGGTGGTAACGGGTATTTCGATGCGGCCGCTGGTGATCTCTGCCGCAAACGACTCCTTGTTGAGGTTGCGGAAATACTGCTCGCGCAGCCTTTCAAGGGGGATCAACACATCACCGAAGGTTCGATAGAGCAGCTCGACGGTGGATGAGTCCGGTGCGGGATGTAGTCGCAGCGGTGCTTGACTGTTATTGCTCATGGCTCTGTTGGGCCTCCTTGCGTTTGTGGCGAGCTGGGTGGTTCCAGGCATTCAGGCAGTGGCGTTTGGTCAGTTCCCGCAGATGTTCTGGTACCTCGAGGAGCGCGGCGTTGCGCTTCTCTTTGGTACGCAGGGCTAAGATCTGGCGGGCGTATTCCCTAGGCCACGTCACGGCGGTCTGCCGGGATCACCGGCATCTCAAGCCCCAATTGTTCAGCGAGCCAGGGCAGGCCGGCTTGCTTCACCCGGGTGGATTGGCTGTATTGCATGCCCAGCTCCGGGTGCCACCATTGGCCGTCCTTGATCCGCAGGTACTCACGGTCGCGGGTGGGGTAGGCCGGCAGATTGCGCTCGTTGAGCAGTCCCTTTTCGCGCATGAGGTCGATCAGTTTTGGCCGGGTGATGCCCAGGAACTGGGCTGCTTTGGCGAGATTGCGTTCCATGGTTAACCCCCTATGCCGCGTGTGCTGCAGGAGTTGCGACTGCAGCCAGGTGGTTGATGGACTCGATGATCTTCTCGTACATCTCGGTGTCGCTACCGCACACGGTGAAGCACTTGGTGCGGGTTTTTTTCACACCAATGCTCATGATGGTGGTCACGGCTTTACGTGTGCGGTTGCGATGGAAGGCAACCTGAATAGGGAGGTCGAACCCCATATCCAGGCTGATGGTGCCGCCAGTACGCACTAGCTCGAACACTTGCTGCCGTTGTTCGGTTTCAAAGGTACCGAAGCGACGACCTGCATGAGGAAGTGTCCGCAGATCGGCCGAGTTGCTAGGGTCGAAGGGGCCGTTAACGATCTCTTCGATAAAGTCGGCCAGCTTGAGGTGCATCCTCTTTTCGTTCGGCAGAGTGAGCGTGTGGCGTTCGCTTCCCAGCTCGACAGTGAAGAGCGTATCGGATTGGCTGCGTTCAACCTTCAGGCGGAACGAAAGCACATCGCGCCGCGGGGTCGAGCGGAGCGTGTGGGTAAAAGTCTCGGTCAGGTTTACCTGAGCCTGAAGGAGGGTCAGGGTTCGATTGTCGAGTTTGTACTTGCTCATGCCGCATGTCCCCCGCCATTTTGGCCGAAGGGGGCAGGGATGGTGCGGGGTTTCTGCTTGGGTTTGCTGGCGACGAATTCGCACCCGGTCTCACGGGCTAGGCGGCGGATTTCGAAGGTGCGGAAAGGGTCTGCAGCGGCTGGGTGGACGTGCAAGGTTGCTGTGGTGTGCATGGTGTTGCCTCGCTCTGTGGTGGAAGAGTGAAGCAAATATCAACTGATGGTTGTTTTATGTCAACCACTGGTTGTTTTTTTGATGATTTATTGCGCAGATGGCTATTCATTTGTAAGGTGGCAAAATGATGTTACTGTTGATCATTGGAGAAACTAAGAATGGATGCAAGTGAGTTTGCCGCAGACTTTGTTACACAAAATATAGAAGGCATTCTGAAGTTAGCCAAAAAAGCTTACGGAAGTGTCGATGAAGTTCTACAAGTAAAGCTGAAAACTGCGTATACGGACTATTTAAAAGGGGCGCAGGAGAAATACTCTAATTCAAAATCTTTTTTTATACGGAATCAGTCTGTAGATTTGTATTCCTACTATGTTTCGAGTGGTATCAGATGTGATAGGCACTTGATTCAAGCTCCAGACTTCAAAGGGTGTATTGAGTTTTCAAAGAACTTGATTATCACCGGTAGTGGTGGGAGTGGTAAGTCGGTGTTAATGCGGCATTTGTTCTTAGATTGTATGCGAAGTAAGAAGTACACGCCCATACTTGTTGAGTTGCGCGATTTAAATAGTGAAGGGGCGGATCTGGATTCTTGTATATTGGGAGTACTTGACGGTTTTGGTTTTGATACCTCCGGAGGGTATTTTACTAAGGCAAAAGAAGCTGGGCATTTTTGTTTCTTTTTCGATGGGTATGATGAAGTTGATTATGCACTGAGGAAAAAAGTTGTAGCTCAGATTAATGAGTTGACTAGCAAGTATGCAAAGTGTCCCGTTGTTATTTCTTCGCGACCGGATGATGTATTTGGTGGGTTGGACAGCTTTAGTGTTTTTTCTGTTGTTCCATTGACTCTCGAAGTTGCATCTAATTTGATAGAAAGACTTCCGTATGATGAAGAAGTTAAGAAGAAGTTTGTAGCGGATTTGAAGGGTGGGCTATTTAAAAAGCATGAGTCGTTTCTTTCTAATCCACTCTTGCTTTCTATAATGCTCCTCACTTACGGAGAAAATGCCGAGATTCCGACGAAGTTGAGTGTTTTCTACAATCAAGCGTACGAGGCGTTATTCCAGCGGCACGATGCGAATAAGGGAGGTTACAGCAGGAATAGACTTACAGACCTTGATGTTCAGGATTTTTCTCGCGTGTTTTCTTTATTTGCGCTGCAGACATATGAAAAACGCATATTTAAGATGTCAAGGACAGATTGTATTGGTTATATCGAGAAGAGTAAAAAAAGTTTTCAAAAAGATTTTAAAGCACAAGATTATCTAGCAGATCTCCTGTCCGCCGCCTGCTTGCTAGTTGAGGATGGGCTTGAAATAGCATTTTCACATAGGTCTTTTCAAGAGTATTTTGTAGCGCTATATATTTCAATGGCGTCTCCGCAAATTCAGGAAAAGCTACTTGAACGATATTTTGCAAACTATCACTCTGATAAGGTGGTGAGTCTGCTCATGGAGATTCATCCGGAATTGGTTGAGAGGGTTTTAATAATTCCGAAGTTGGAGGCGTATTTTTCTGAGTTGGGTATTAAGAAAAAAGTTGGTATATCCCATATAGTTAAGCATATGAAGAGGGCTTATGATTTTATTTCGATTGAAAAGAAAAAGCTGTCGGCAGCTCGCAAGGATACTACGGGAGGAGAAGCTTTAGTCTCTATGATGGCGTTGCGGTATGGGAACTATAAGTTTAGAGGGCAGGCATATTATGAACAATATGCTGCGGACTTATACGAGCGCTATAAGGATGGGCATGCAGTTGGCCGGATACAAAATAGACTTCGATTCCCCACCAAAGGGATGACCCAGAAGACCCCTGTCTTGCTAGATATTGTGTATGGTCAGGGAACGTTTTCGATAGTTTTTTTACAGACAGCATTTGATGCTTTTATCAAGTTAAAATCCAAGCATGAGAATCGTATAGAGAACCTCGAAGGGCTCCTCGGTATTTGACATCTATAGTGAATTCAATCTATATAAAGTTATATAGATTGAGATTGCTCAGCACTCACTCCGGAAAAAAAGAACCGATTACTTTTCCGCAGATGTGCGTTTCTTCCGTTATATCAATAATTGGATACTGGGGGTTGATAGGTCTTAGATATTGGCGACCAGCATCCTCCACTAAAACCTTGAAAGTCGCTTCATTGGTTCGAGGTACTCGGGCGATGACTCTATCTCCCGTTTTTACCTCTGCTTCAGGATCTACAAAAATAATACAGCCAGTAGGATAGCTTCGTCCTGGCCCAGGATTAGTCATTGAGTCGCCAAGAACTTTCAAGGCGTATCCGTGTTTGCTTATTGATACTGGGCAAGATAGCCATGAGTCAGCGTCAGAGGTTTCAATGTTCGATATCGCTTCACACCAAGCCCCTGCCTGTACCCAAGAAATCAACGGAACTTTACCAATTCGCCTTGTTATCTCAGTAACGTTGGCGCCTTCTTTACTAAGCATTTGTCTACCATTGCTTTCGCTGGTTTGCTCTTTTGGCAAAACGCCATACTCAAGCCATTCTCGGCGAATTTTCAACCAAGAACAGAGCGCCAGCATGCTGTCGGCTTCAGCAACTGCCTCGCCATTCAGCCATTTGCTTACAGCCTGAGTCGTTTTACAAACGCCCATGCTTTTCAGCTGCCGATGAATATCTACGCCGCGCCCACGGCTTCGCACGCCGGCATCGTCGAGGGCTTCATGTAGACGCTCGCTAAAAGCTGCGCGGAGAGAATTTTTATCAACCATGGGTTGAGAGTCTCACAAAGGTTGCGCAATAGTCAGTTGATCTATAACATCAACCGCAAGTTGATAAATGGAGGTTGTCATGCTGGACCCCACAGATTTTCCGAGCGCGATTGCGTTTGCTTTTGAAGCAGTAGGCGGCATTGGGGCCGCCGCCAAGGTATGCAATCGAAGCTATCAGGCTCTGAACAAGTGGCGTCAGGCTGGCTGCCTGCCGCGAACGGATTACACCGGTGAAACTAAATACGCTGAGCTTTTGGCTAGTGCCGCAGAGCGGAAAGGCAATGCCTTTCAATCCGCTTGGCTGTTGAACGCATCGGCTCCCCAGAAAGCTGCAGCGTAGATAGAAAAAAGGCGACCCAAGGGCCGCCCAGTTCCTCCCGGCACGCACCACCACAGCGCTGTCGGGTCGCGGTAAAAAGTAGACGGGCACACCACATGCGAACCACCGACTCTTACCGCGCTTTCCAAGATACGGATACCTTGGGTCGCTGCCTTTCTCCACCACAGATAGGGCAGCTGTTGCGCCAGAGGTGAGCGACGGATCGCTTGCCTCGGCACGGTGCCGGTGTCGGTCTTGCGGACCTCGCCGGCTTTTGGGCCTCTTCAAGCCACGCGACAAATGTATCACCACTGCATGTCGCGCGGCACTGGCAACTTACAAGGATTAATGCCATGAGCCGTATCGCTCTGAGTTCAATCGACCGGGCACAGCGGGAAATCCTGCCGCTCGATCTCGCGCTTTACCATGCTGCTCGGGACTACCCGGGCGGCGCCGCAGCCATCGCTGCCACCACCGGCAGAAACGCTACCACCTTGCAGCACAAGCTGTCCCCGACCCACCCCGGTCACACCGTGAACATTCAGGAATTCGGCGAGATTCTCGAGCTGACAAAGGATCGCCGGATTCTGGATGCCGTTCATGCCCTGGTCGGCGACACGATCTGGCAGGAACTGGCAGAGACCTACACCAACGATATGCCCGAAACCCTGACCACTGGCATTGCGGAGTATTTCCGGCAGGTCGCTGACCTGGCCGAGACCTGGGCTAAGAGCATTGGTGACGGGGTTGTGAGCGACCAAGAGCTGGCCGCAATTCGTTTGCAGGTATTCCGCGGTATTCAGGGGCTGCTGGGGTTGTTCAACCGCGCTACCTATGTCAATCAGACAACGCGGGGTGCTGACCTTGGCTGATATTGCCGATTTCGCTAACGACCTGGTGCAGGAACGTATCGACCAGGCGCTCGCCGCGCGTAACGCCGCCAAACCTGCTTTGGCGGCGCATTCGTTCATGTTCTGTGAGGGATGCGATGAGCCAATCCCGGAAGGACGTCGTTTAGCTTCGCCGGGGTGTACCCAGTGCGTGAGTTGCCAGTCCATCGACGAAGCGCGGGAGGCCCGCCATGCTCGATGAGGTATTGGGGCAGTTCGCAGACTATGGTCTTGAGCCCGCGCAGCCGCTGGTTTTCGGCAAGCTGACACGCTGTAAGACCTCGCAGGACAAGGGCAAGGAAAAGAACGGCTGGTACGTGGTGCACGAACACCGCACGGAGAAAGGCGAGACGCTGATTTTCGGCAGCTTCGGTGACTGGCGCTCGGGCGAGACGCAGAAGATCAAGGTCAAGGCCGGGCGGATGTCGCCGGAGGAGCGCGAGGTTATGCGCGCTCGGCAGGAAGAGGCCAAGCGCCGCGCCGCCGAGATCGCGGCTAATGCCGCACGTCGGGCGGCTAAACGGGCGGCGGGTATGTTCAACCGCATGCCGGAAAAGGGGCGCAGCGACTATCTGGATCGCAAACAGATCGTCGGCTTCGGCGTTCGCTATGCGCCGCGGTCTGGGTCTTTCCTGGTGCCGATGTGCAACGTGCGAGATGAAATCGTGGGCCTGCAGGTGGTCTTTCCATCGAAGCAGGAGGACACCGGCCGGGACAAGTCCTATTGGCCCTACGGGATGTCGAAGGAGGGAGCGTTTCACTTGATCGGCCCGCATCCAGATCCTGGGGAGCCTGTGCTGGTCTGTGAGGGATACGCTACCGGCGCCAGCCTGCATATGGCGACTTCGCTGACGGTCGCCGTCGCGTTCGATGCGGGCAACCTGTTGGTGGTCTGCAAGGCCATGCGCGAGCGCTTTGCAGGCTGCCCGCTGATCATCTGCCGGGACGATGACTGGAAGACCACCAAGCCGAACGGTGATCCCTGGAACCCCGGTGAGGAAAAGGCCAACAATGCCGCGCTTATCGTCGGTGGCCAGGTGGTTGCGCCGATCTTTTCCGGCGAGCGGCAAGAGAAGTGGACCGACTTCAATGACCTGCATGTTGCCGAAGGCCTGGAGGCGGTACGTCGCCAGGTATTGGCGGTGGTCAAGCCACCTGCAGCCGGCGGCTGGAAGGATCTGCTGGCTCGTAGCGAAAGCGGTGCCTTGATCGCGCATATGCAGAACGTCGAGCTGATCCTGGCCAATGACGAACGCTGGGCCGGGGTGATCAGTTACAGCGCCTTCAGCTCGAAGATCGTTAAGTTGCGTGCGGCCCCTTATGGCGGTGGCACGGGCGATTGGGCCGACATCGACGATATGCGTGTCATGAAGTGGCTCGCGCAGCAGTACAACTTGCGGGTCAAGGCGTCCCACGTGATCGAGGCGGTCAGTGTGGTTGCCCATGACCATGCCTTTCACCCGGTACGCCAGTACCTGCAAAAGCTGGAGTGGGACCGAGTGCCGCGGCTGGAAAGCTGGTTGACCGATGTCATGGGCGTGAAGCCCAGTGACTACACGTCCAAGGTCGGCAAGCGCTGGATGCTCTCGGCTGTTGCCAGGGTGATGAAACCCGGCTGTAAGGCTGACTCGGTGATTATCCTCGAGGGGGCACAGGGGGCCGGTAAGTCAACGGCGATGAGCATCCTCGGCGGCGATTGGTTTATGGACACGCCGTTCGCCTTGGGCGACAAGGACGGCTTTCAAGCGATCCGTGGTAAGTGGATCGTCGAATTGGGTGAGCTGGACAGTTTCAACAAAGCTGAGTCGACAAAGGCCAAGCAGTTCTTCTCGGCATCCACCGATACCTATCGCGAGAGCTACGGCCGCAGAACGATGGACGTGCCACGCCAGTGTGTTTTCGTCGGTACGACCAACCAGGACGAGTATCTGAAGGACGCTACAGGCAACCGACGCTATTGGCCGGTGGCATGCACCAAGGTCGACCTCGAGCTGTTGAGGCAGATTCGCGACCAGCTATGGGCCGAGGCGATGTTCTGCTTCGAGGCGGGCGACCTTTGGTGGGTGACGCTGGACGAGGCAGCGATGTTCGGTGACGAGCAGGACGAGCGCTTTGTGGTGGATGAATGGGAAGGACCGATTTTGACCTGGCTCGAGGAGTCGCAGATCGGTGAAACCACCACCGGCAGCGAGGTGCTGTCCACCGCGCTGAAGCTTGACTACGGGCACTGGGGCAAGCCGGAGCAGATCCGGGTCGGCGCGATCATGCACCGGCTGGGTTGGCGACGTGTGCGTTTGCCGGCGTTGGTGAAAAGCGGTAAGCGACCCTGGGCTTACCAGAAGCCGGCGGGCTGGGGCGGTGCGTCAGCGTTGCAGCGAGAAGCGTTCGAGGAGCCTTGCTTTGATTAAGCGAATCGACGACATGCTCAAGCTGTGGGCCGAGGATCTGCACAGCCCGCACGAAGGTGGTTCGGAGCTGGGCGGCGGCAACATGATTGCGATGCTGATGGAGTGCAAGGGCGAGCTGATACGGGGGACTCGCGGCAGCCGGGTGTTGCTGGACGAGTCGGCGGATATCGAGCTGATCGTGAACAAACATCTGCCTGCGCAGCTGTCGGTTCTTGTCTGGGAGCACTACTGCAATCACGACAGCTTCCTGTCGCAGAAGATGCTGCATTGCGGATGCAGTGCGCCGACCTACTACCGCCGCTTGCATGAAGCTCATGTACTGATTGATGGCATGCTGATGGGGAAGGCTGCGTGACCCCAGGCATGACCTCGGCCGTCGCTGTCCCATTGGCCCGCCTTGTCCCATTGTGTTTTGACATGATGGGACAAGCGCGGGCCTTGTGTTTGTTGGCGTGTCCCATTGTCCCATCAGAAACACCGCCCGCCCGCATGAGCGGAGCGCAGACCTGTACGCGCTATCGCGCGCATGCGTGTTTTTAGATTTTCTTCTTTACACGAGAAAAAGAGGAAATAGATAGGACAATGGGGCAGAGCCCCGAATTTAGGCGCTCTCAGGAGTCCCATACTCAGGTTGAGGTATGGGACATATGAGACACCGCCGAAGCAACAGAATGCCGTGGGTAGATATTCGCCGACATTCGCTAGACGTTCACCCGGTGTTGCCCACTTATTCACCGGGTGGCATTAAAGTGGGGTTGCTGCCATGAGAATCGACCTGTAAAAAGTAGCCATCTTCGATAGGTGCGACCGCAGAGAGCGGCAGACACCACACTCACCAAACCCGGCCCTTGTGCCGGGTTTTTGCGTTTAAGGGGCAGGGGAATGACGAACGAGCAGCAAACGCTGGTGGACATGCCGATCTGGATGCTGATTGTCCTTTCACTGGTCGGCGGTGTTTCCGGGGAGATGTGGCGAGCCGACAAGGCAGGCGCTCGAGGCTGGTCCTTGATTCGCCGCCTGGCATTGAGGTCGGGGGCCTGTGTGGTCTGCGGGCTTGGCACCATCATGCTGTTGCACGCCGCCGGGGTCTCGATCCTGGCAGCAGGCGGGATCGGATGCCTCACGGCAATGGCCGGTGCCGATGTTGCCATCGGGCTGTACGAACGCTGGGCCGCAAAACGGCTGGGCCTCGGGCAGGTGCCGCCGACCAGCAGCGAGGCGGGGCAATGACCCGGCCAGGGGGAGGGGGCCGATTTTCTGGGTCCTCCCCCTGGCCCGCCCCCTACACGGGTGCGCAGACTCGCGGGTTCCCTGCAGCTGAGATTTCGGCAGGGATGTCCGTCTTTTCAAGGACTTAGCAATGGGGATGACAGTCAGCAAGGTCGAGCTCGGCGAGATCGTCGGTCGAGACGAACGCACGTTGAGCCGGTGGCAGAAGGAAGGCATGCCGGTGATCGAGTTCGGTGTTGGGCGCGGCAACGAAAACCAGTACGACACCCAGGCGGTGATCGAATGGCTGATGCGCCAGGCCGCATTGAACGGCAAGAAAGAATCCACCCGCGACCGACTCGACAGGCTGCGCGGAGATCGCGAGGAACTGGCGTTGGCCAAGGACCTGGGCGAAGTCGTGATCGAAGCCGAGATGGTCGAGCGCTTCGAAGCGGTGATCACCGCGGCCAAGATCGAGCTGCTGAATACCTTCCCTGATGAGCTGGCGGCAACCCTGTCCGCCCAGTACGGCGTGCAGGTCGACGACCAACTGATCCGCGATCCCATCGAATCAATACTGAGGAGGTTGTCCGCGTATGACGAGGATGACGATCTCGCTGGGGATCCTGACGAGCCGGACGACGAGGAGGGCTCTGAGGAAGACGGCGAGTAAAGCGATGGGCCGGGTCTGCCGCAAGTGGGCGCCGCCACCGCGCATGAGCATCATCGAGTGGGCGGACAAGTTCCGCTGGCTCGCGCCGGAAGAAACGGCACGTCCCGGCAAATACAGGTTCGACGTGACGCCGCACCTGACTTGGCCCGGCGGCCCGCTGGAGGCGCTGGACGATCCGACCGTCAGTGAGATTGTGGGCCGTAAGTCGGCGCAGGTGGCCTGGACGTCGGGCGTGCTGGGCAATGCCCTGGGCAAGTGGATCGACCTCGATCCTTCGCCAATCCTGGTGTTGTTCCCCAAGGCCGAAGCAGCCAAGCAGTATGTCGGCGAGAAGCTCGAGCCGATGATCGAGGCCACGCCGCGGCTGCGCAAGAAAGTTGACCTGCGCAGCCGCAAGCTGCAGCAGCGCCAAGACTTCAAGCGGTTTCCCGGCGGCTTCCTCAAGATGGTCGGCTCCAACAGCCCGGCCAGTGTGAAGTCGACGCCGGTACCACGGGTCGCCATCGAAGAGCCCGACGACTGCAACCTGAACCTGCGGGGGCAGGGGGACAGCATCAAGCTGGCCAAGGAGCGCCTCAAGACGTTCCGGCGGTCGAAGATCATCATCGGCGGCACCCCGACCATCAAGGGGCTGTCCGCGATCGATGCTGAGTTGGAACTGTCGGACAAGCGTGTGGGCCTGGTCCCGTGCCACGGCTGCGGCCAGGCGCATGCGCTGAGCTTCGACCACCTGCACTGCGACGAGGACGAGCACTACTTCCACGAGGTGTACGGCAAGCGCCGCCCGGAAACGGCGTACTACGCATGCCCTCACTGCGGCGAGATCTGGGATGACCACCAGAAGAACGCCAACCTCAAGCGTGGGCGCTGGGAGGCAACTGCCGAGTTCCGCGGCATCGCCGGCTACATCCTCAACGAGCTGTATGCCACGTTCCATGGCTCGCGTTTCGAAGTGCTGATGGAGAAGAAGCTGCAGGCCGAACACGCGGCGTCGCTGGGCAACATCGGCCCGATGATCGCCTTCACCAACAGCTCGATGGGCGAGAGCTACGAGTACAAGAACAACGCGCCGAAAACGGACGAACTGGAGAAGCGTGCCGAACCCTACGCCGAGTTGACTGCCCCGAAGGGCACGCTGCTGGTCACGGTCGGCGTCGACGTCCAGGGCGATCGCCTCGCCCTAGTCATCGTGGGTTGGGGGCGAGGGGAGGAGTCCTGGCGGTTGTACTGGGGCGAGCTGCCCGGCAACCCGATCGACCCGAATGACGGGGTGTGGACCGAGCTGGACAGGATCATCGCCACGCCGATCCCCACCGAGAGCGGTGCGCAACTGGCCGTGTCGGCGGTCAGCATCGACAGCTCCGACGGTAACACCAGCGATGCGGTGTACACCTACGTGCGGGATCGCCAGCGCTTCAACATCATGGCGATCAAGGGCGCGTCCATCGACAGCCGGGACCGGGAGATCTTCACCAAGCCGGCCCAGTCGGCGGATACCAGTCAGGACAACACCAAGGCAGCCAGGTATGGCCTGCGCGTATTCATCGTCGGTACCCACAAGGCCAAGACGCTGATCGATGGCCGGATGCGCCTCAAGGGCAGCGGGCCAGGGCGCATGCACTGGTACAGCGAGATCCGCGCGGACTACTACGAGCAGGTGACCAACGAAGTCTTGGCGCCGCACCCGCGCAACCCCAGCAAGATGGTCTGGCAGAAGAAGGCCGGCCGGCGCAACGAGGCACTGGACTGCGAGGTGTATGCCTTGCACGCCGCCCGAAGCCTGAAGACCCATCTGCTGCGCGACAACGAATGGGACCAGCTGGAGCAGCAATTGCTTCAGCCCACCCTCTTCACTACTGAACAGGCGGTGGCGCCGATTCCTCGTCGTGCGGTTTCGCGCGGCAGAGGCACCCGGAGCCGCGTCAGCTAACCGAGGTTCACCATGACAGATGCACAACAACGCCTTGCCGAAGTCCGGGCGGCGATCTCGCGCGTCCTGAAGAACGGCCAGCGGCTGCGTCGGCAGGATCGCGAGGTCCAGCTGGCCGAGCTCAACAGCTTGCGCTTGCTGGAGAAACAGTACGCCGAAGAGGTCGCCGCAGAGCAGGCAACGCTTCAGGGTCGGGGCCGTAACCGCATTTCCTACATGGGGCTCTGACCATGTGGCCGTTCCGTAAACAGGAATCGGCTGCCGAGCAGCTGATGACCGAAGCGATCCGCGTGGCCAGGGCATCGGTGGATGGGCAACAGATCGTCGCCCAGGGTGGCGGCGGTGGGGTTGAAACCCGCTGGCGCGGTGCGTCGCGGGTGTTGCGCAGCGTAGCCAGCTGGCTGCCTGGCCTCGGCAGCCCACGGCGCGACTTCAATCAGAGCGAGCGCCGCATGCTGGTGGCGCGCTCGCGTGATGCCATGCGTAACCACCTGGTGGCCCGCGCGGCCATCACGCGGCTGCGCACCAACGTCGTGGGCACGGGGCTGGTCTGCCGCGCCCAGGTCGACCATGAAGCACTGGGGCTGACCGAGGAGGAGGCCGAACAGCTCAACGCTAAGCTGGACCGGTTGTGGTCGCTGTATGCCGATGACCCGAGGGAGTGCGACGCCGAAGCGACACTCAACCATTACCAGCTGCAAGCCCTGGTGCTGGTGTCGTCGATGGTGGCGGGAGACGTGTTCGTGGCCAGCCCGGACCAGGAGCGTCCCGGTTGCATCTTCAGCACACGACTGCAGCTGATCGAGTCCGACCGTGTCGGCAACCCGAACGGCAGTATGGATCGCGTAGACCTGGTGGAAGGGGTCGAGTTCGACGGGCTGGGTTCGCCTGTGGCGTACCACGTATGTTCCGGCTACCCCGGTGAGCATCTGGCGGGTAAGACGCTGCATTGGGAGCGGCTGACCGTGTTTGGTGCTGAGACTGGGCGGCGTCGCGTGCTACACGTCATGGCCGACAAGGAGCGGCCTGGGCAGAAGCGCGGAGTACCGTACCTGTCCCCGGTGCTGGAGCCCTTGCAGAAGCTGGAGCGCTACAGCAGCGCCGAGCTGATGGCGGCGGTGATCTCGGCGATGTTCACCGTGTTCATCAAGAAGAGCAGTGACTTCAGTACCGGCAACCTGCCGATGTCGGCTCTGACTGAAGAACAGCCTGGAGGTGATGACACCTCTGACGGCACGCTCGCCCTGGGTGAGGGCGCGATCGTGGACCTCGGCGTGGGTGAGGAGCCGATGGTGGCCAACCCCGGCCGCCCAAACGCCCAGTTCGACCCGTTCTTCACCGCGGTGGTGAAGGAGATCGGCGCGGCACTGGAACTGCCGCTGGAAGAGCTGCTGTTGCACTACAGCAGCAGCTACAGCGCCGCCCGTGCCGCGATGCTCCAGGCCTGGCGCTTCTACAGCTTGCGCCGCTGGTGGCTGGCCTGCGACTTCTGCCAACCGAGCCGCGAACTGGTCATCGATGAGGCTGTGGCCAGGGGGTTGATCGACCTGCCCGGATACAACGCTCCGGCCAGGCGCAAAGCCTATTGCCAAGCCATCTGGATCGGCCCGGCGCGCGGGGCCATCGATGAGCTGAAAGAGGCCAACGCTGCCGGCAAGCGTATCGAGATCGGCGTAAGCAACGAAACGCTGGAGACAGCGGCGATGACCGGCGAGCCCTGGCAGCAAGTGATCCGTCAGCGTACCCGCGAGGTCGCCTACCGCCGCGAGCACAACATGCAGGCGCTGCCCAAGGGCGGGCTCGAAACCCCGCCTGACCCCAAACCCGAAGAGGAATAGAAATGCCTCGAGCTCTTGAGCTGGCTGCCTCGCAGCCCTGGCTGATGCTGCCCGACGCCTTGGATAACCTGCTGACCATCTCTGACCGCATGGGCGATCCGATGGCGCTGGCGACCAAGCGCGGCGAGCAGTTGGAGGACACCCGCAGGGTGACCATGCGCAACGGCGTGGCAGTGGTGCCGGTCGTTGGGCCGATCTTCCGCTACGCGAACCTGTTCACCGAGATCAGTGGTGCGACCAGCACGCAGATCTTGGCCACGGACATTCAGCGAGCGCTGGATGATCCCAAGGTCAGGTCGATCGTACTCAACATCGACAGCCCCGGTGGGGTCGCGTCGGGCATCAACGAGCTGGCCGAGATGATCTACGCCGGCCGCGCGCGCAAGCGCATCGTCGCGTACATCGGCGGGATCGGGGCCAGTGCGGCCTACTGGATCGCCTCGGCGGCCAGCGAAATTGTCATCGACGAGGCCAGCCTGGCCGGCAGCATCGGCGTCGTTGTTGAGGCGGTAGTCGAGAACGAGAAGGTGAGCGGGCGGACCCGTTACCAAATCGTCAGCCGCAATGCCCCCAACAAGCGCCCGGACCTCAACACCGAGGAAGGCCGGGCGAAGCTGGGCGAGACCATCGACGCCCTGGGCGAAGTCTTCGTGGGCAAGGTTGCCCGCAACCTCGGCGTGACTGCCGAGAAGGTGCCCGAGATGGGCGATCACGGCGGGATCCGCGTCGGTGCTGATGCCGTCAAGCACGGCCTGGCCCATCGCGTGGGCTCGCTGGAATCCCTGATTACTGAACTGGCCAAGCCGGCCCTCAACTCCCCAAGGATACACACCATGACCACCGTCACTACCACGGCAGAACTGCGCACGGCGATTGCAGCTGGCACCGACCCCAACACCATCGAGATCGCTCAGGCGGCCCAGCCTGACACCGCGGCGATCCGCACCGAGGCTGCCACCGCCGAGCGTGAGCGCATCAAGGGCATCAACGCCCTGGCCGCCAAAGGCTTCGAGAAGGAAGTCGGGGCTGCCATCGACGATGGCAGCTCTGTAGAAGCCACCGCCCTGGTGCTGTTCAAGGCGGCCCAGGACCGCGGTATCTCGCTGGCTGCCATCAAGGGCGATGCCCAAGGCGTCACCAGCGCTACCCCACCCGCAGGCGGCAAGGAAGGTGAGCGTAAGGCCGCCGTCAGCGCAATCGTTGCAGGCGCCTCGCGCCGCTAATTAGGAGCCCCACATGGCAAACCCCGAACGCAAGACCTACCTGCCGAGCCAGCTCTCGGCGGGCGACTTCCCCATCGTGATGGACACCGGCGTTATTGCCGCTGGCCAGAAGCTGGCCCGCGGTGCGGTGCTGGGCCAAGTCACCGCCACCGGTGAGTACCTGCTGTGCAAGGCCGCTGCCGAGGACGGCTCGCAGACGCCGGTGGTGATCCTCGATCAGGATGTCGATACCACCGACGGCGCCAAGAGCGCGCCGATCCGTCTGACCGGCCAGGTGCTGGGCAGCCAACTCACCTTTGGCGAGGGCCTGACCCTGGCCGCTGCGAAGGCCGCTCTGCGTCCTCTCTGCCTTTTCATTCGTTGATCGGAGCACCCATGACTGACATTTTCGACACCCTGACCATGCTGGAAGCCGTCGAGCAGATGGTGACGCCGCGGCGCTTCCTCATGAACACCTTCTTCAACGGCGGTGCTCCCGAGACCTTCGGCACTGAAACGGTCTCCATCGACATCGTGAAGGGGCAGCGCAAGATGGCGCCGTTCGTACACCCGACCCTGCCAGGCAGTGTGTCGCAGCGTACCGGCATCAATTCTTCGACCTATAAGCCGCCGTACATTCAGCCGAAGCGCGAAACCCGTGCAGAGTTGATCCTGAAGCGCGGGGCGGGCGAGACCCCGTTCTCGACACGCACTCCGCTTGAACGGGCCGGTGAGCTGCTCGGCCGCGACCTGGTGGACCTCGATAACGAGATCACTCGCCGCGAGGAGTGGATGTGCGCCCAAGCACTGACTACCGGACGTATCCGGGTAGTCGGCGACGGTGTGGATGACACCATCGACTTCCTTATGGAAGACACCCACAAGGTCACGCTGGCCACCGGTCGCTGGAACACCGAGGGCTCTGACCCGATCGCCAATATGCGCCAGTGGCGCCGTCTGATCGCCAAGGACTCCGGTCGATCGGCAAACGTGGCGGTGTTGAGCGCCGAGGCGCAGGACGCCTTCCAGAGCAACAAGACGGTGCTGGCACAACTGAACAGCCGGCGCGTGGACATGGGGATGATCAAGCCTGAAGAACTGCCGGACGGGGTGACCTACCTCGGTTACCTCAACGATCCGGGCATCGATCTGTACGTCTATGACGAGTGGTACCTGGACGCAGCCGATACCGAACAGCCGGTGATTCCAGCTGGCGGCTTGATTCTGGGTTCCACCTCGACCCGCAACGCCATGCTCTACGCGGCCGTTCAGGATCTGGAAGCCATCGAGAGCGGCCTGGTCGAAGCGGCGCGCTTCCCCAAGAGCTGGGTCACCAAGGAGCCGAGTGTGCGTTGGCTGAAGCTCCAGTCGGCACCATTGGCCGGCATGCTGGAACCGAATGCTTTCCTTTACGCAAAGGTGGTGTGACATGGCAGCGAAAACGGAATACGTGGTGGTAGACGGTTGTCTTCAGGACGGTGCCAAGGTGATCCGCCAAGGTGAGGTCTACGAACCGCCCAGCAAGGAAGTCGCCGAGCTGCTGATGGCCGAAGGCAAGATCGCTCGACGCGGCCAGCTGCCGAAAGATGGCCAGGAAGGCGGTGACTGATCGTGGGCTTCCGCGATCAGGTGGCGGGCATGGATGCTGCGCTACTGGAAGAGCTGGGTGATGAGGTCGAAATCGAAGGTTTCGACGAGCCGGTGAAGGGGTTCATGTCCGTGCCGTGGCAGCAGCCAAAGGTCGGCACGATCAACACCGGCCTTCGTCAACCGGTCTTCTCTGTGCGTGTGGGTGACGCCGCGGGCATCAAGGAAGGCTTGCACCTGGTCTGCGATCTTGCCCCTGCGGATGGCGGTGGACGGTACGTCATCGCCAAGCGTGACCCGGACGGTACGGGTTGGATCAATTTCGCTTTACGGGAGGTTCGATGAATGTCGGCAGCTATCACAAGCAGTCCTCCGACACCGGCCTGATCACACTGCAGGCGAACCCTCGACAGGTGAAGGGGTTCGAGCAGTTTGCCGGGCTGGTGCCCAAGGCGATCAACGCAGCCCAGCGCCGGGCCATCAACAAGACCTTGCGCTGGCTGCGGACCCATGTCGCGCGTTCGGTAGGCCAGCAGGAGCGCATTGCCATCGCGGCGGTGCGGCAGCGCCTGCGGGCCTACACGGTGGGCAGCAACGGGCAGGGCAGACTCTGGTTTGGCCTCAACCCGATCGAGGCCAGCCGTGCTGGCCGGGCCAGGCAGACCCGCGCAGGTGTCTCGGTGGCGGGGCGGCGATATCAGGGCGCGTTCTATCGGCAGGTGTACGGCGGCAATCCAGACATCTGGATCCGCACGGCTAGCAAGCACTTCAGAGCGAGCGACTATCCCGAGAGCGAGGTTTCGAAAGCGGGTGGGGCCAGCTCGGGCTGGATCGCCGAGAACGACAGTCGCTTTCCCTTGGCCAAGGCGAAAATCTCACTCGAGGCGGTGAGGCCTCACTTCGAGTCATGGACGAACAAGGCTCACCAGCGGTTGCTGGTGGTGATGGAGCAGGAGCTGAACTTCGAAATGCACAAACTCTTACGGAGAACTGGTAATGGCTGATGATCCGATCCCTCTGGCGAGGGTGTACGCCGCGATGGAGGAGGCCATAGCTCAGGCCATTCCTGGCCTGCACTACGTGGGCACGATGCCCGGAATGCTTCAAGCCATCGCCGTCCCTGGGATTGTTCTGGAGCTGTCCGGGTTCGAGCCCGCTGACTATGACCCAGGCACGGGCGAGGTAGCGATCGAGGCGCGTTTCGAGGCACGGGCTATCGTCGGTGCCGAGCATGACGATCATCTACACGTCGCGGCGTTTATCGCTGCTCAGCTGGCGGTGCTGCTGCGTATGCAAACCTGGGGGATAGAGGTTGAGCCAGCTCAGCTGGTTCGGGCTGAACCCGACTGGAGCAGGCCAGAGCTGGACGGGCTGGCGGCTTGGGTGGTCGAGTGGACCCAAGTCATCTACCTCGGTGAAGAAGAGTGGCCCTGGCCCAATCAGCCACCAGGCTCGCTTGTCTGGGGTTTTGTTCCCGACACCGGCCCAGGCAGTGAAGGCAGTTACCTGCCACCGGAGGCCATGGGATGAGCTATGTGTCGGCAATGCACGACCGTATGCTGGCCAGCCTGGTGATCCCTTGTCGAGTGGTCGCGGTCGACCTCGCTGCGGCGATGGTCCGGGTCTCGGACGGCAGCGGCTGGACCAGTGCCTGGGTGCGTTGGCACAGCCAGGCCGCGGGAAAGGCACGCCACTGGCGGGCACCGAGCCTGAACGAGCAGGGTGCCCTGATCAGCCCCAGCGGCGAGCCCGCCCAGGGCACCTTCGTGCCGGGGTTGTACGGCAACGCCGGTGCCCAGCCGGACAACCGCGACCACGTCGAGACCTGGCGCTTCGACGATGGCGGCTCGCTGATCTACGACTGGCAGGCCAAGAGCTACACCATTCAGTTGCCCAGCGGCACGGTGACCGTCCAGGTGGGCGCCTCACAGGCGGTACTGACAGGCGAGGCCATCATGGCCAAGTCCGGCAGCATCAGCGCGCAGGCCGACACAATCACGTTGACGGGCCCGGTGACAATCAACGGTCCGCTCACAGTGACGGGCGATATCAACGGAGGTGGCCGGATTATCGACACCACCGGCAACACGGCGAATCACAAACACTGACCAGAGCCCGCCCAGCGCGGGCTTTTTTATGCCTGGAGGTTCCATGGCCAAGACACAAAAAGAATCCGGTGAGGTTGTCGAGCCCTTACCGCAACCCAGCAAGGCAGTCACCTTTATCGACCAGGAGTACACCCGGCGCACGCTGGTCCTGCCCGATTGGCTGGTGCTTGAGGTTGTGCAGGGGCAGGTCACCCTCGCGGGCGATGATGCCCCTGGCTTGGCCTACATGCGCAACCGGCCCGACTTCAAGGAGGCCTGACCGTGATCGGCATGGATCGTCGAACGGGGCAGCCGGTCTCCGGCCTGGCGCACCTGCGGCAGTCCATCGAGGACATTCTCGGTACCACTGTCGGCAGCCGGCGGATGCGTCCGGAGTATGGGTGCCAGTTACGCCGCTACGTGGACTTGCCGGTGAATGAGGGTTGGAAGAGTGCGGTTCAGGCCGAGGTCGCCCGTGCTCTGGGCCGGTGGGAGCCACGGCTACGGTTGGCGCGTGTGCGCGTTGTGGCCGTTGTCGATGGGCAGATCAGCTTGCAGCTGACCGGCGAGTACCTGGGTGACAGCGCAGTGATGGAGGTGAGTGTATGAGCGCAGTGGACTTGTCGCAGCTCCCGGCGCCGCAGGTGTTGGAGAGCCTGGACTTCGAGGAGATTTACGGCGAAGAGTTGCAGCGCTTCCGCGAGTACATGGGCGACAAGTGGGATGCGCTGCTCGAGAGTGACCCGATCACCAAGCTCCTCGAGCTGGGCGCGTTCCGCCGGATGCAGAACCGTGCGCGGGTCAATGATGCTGCGAAGTCTCTGCTACTGGCCTATGCAACGAAGGCTGATCTCGACCAGCTGGCCGCCAATGTGAACCTGCAGCGGCTGGTGGTGCAGGCTGAGGACTTGAACGCGGTACCACCGGTGGAACGGGTTCTCGAGGCGGACGATGCACTGCGTGAGCGCGTGCAACTGGTGTATGAGGGGCTCACCACCGCCGGCCCGCGAAACAGCTACATCCTGCATGCGCGCAATGCTTCGGGCCGCGTTGCGGATGCCACGGCAGAAAGCCCGGCCCCGGCCGAGGTGGTCGTGACCGTGCTGGACCTGGAGGGCACAGGGTTGGCTCCGCCTGAGTTGTTGGAGACTGTACGTCTGCATCTGAGTGACGACGATATACGCCCCGTTGCCGATCGGCTCACTGTTCGGGCTGCTGAGATCCTGCCGTATCGGGTGGAGGCTGTCGTGTACATGTCGGGTTCAGGACCGGAGAACGAAGCGATCCTGGCTGAATGCAAGGCGCGTCTCGAGGCATGGGTGAATCCACGGCGCCGGTTGGGGCAAGAGGTGGCGCGGTCAGGGGTGGATGCTCAGTTGCATATCGCCGGCGTTCGCCGGGTAGAGCTAATGGGTTGGTCGGATATCCGTCCGACGAAAGCCCAGGCGGCCTGGTGCGAGGATATCAGAGTGACGCGGGGTAGCTGACATGAAAAGCCTGCTGCCGTTGAACAGCACCCTGCTGGAACGGGGTGTTGAAGTCGCCACGGAAGAAGTGACCGAGATCCCGCTTCGGACGCTGTACAACGCCGACACCTGTCCGGTTCATCTATTGCCGTATCTGGCCTGGGCCTGGTCGGTTGACAGGTGGGACCCGAGCTGGGCCGAGCCGGTCAAGCGTGCGGCGATCAAGGCCTCGTATTACATCCATGCGCACAAAGGCACCATCGGGGCTTTGCGGCGTGTGGTCGAGCCACTGGGTTATCTGATCGAGATTATCGAGTGGTTCAACGCCGTGCCCGAAGGCGTGCCTGGAACCTTTGCTCTCAAGGTCGGTGTGCTTGAGACCGGAATCACCGAAGAAATGTATCAGGAGCTGGAGCGCCTGATCGACGACGCCAAGCCCGTCAGCAGGCACCTGACGGGGCTGGCCATCAGCCTCGAAAGCCAAGGGGCTTTGAACATCAGTGTCGCCGTGTACGAAGGCGACGAAATCGACGTTTACCCGCCAGTCATGCGTGACATTGAAGTCACCGGCTCTTTCGGCGTGGTCGGTCGCGAACACTCCATAGATACCTTGGACGTTTATTATGATTGACGCGAATTCGCAGTTTTTCGCCATCCTCACGAACGTAGGCATGGCCAAACAGGCGAACGCCGACGCGCTCGGCATTCCCTGGAAGATTACAGATATGGGGGTAGGGGACGCCAACGGCACCGACCCTATCCCCAATGCAGCGCAAACACGGCTGATCAGCGAATGGCGCCGGCGGCCGCTCAATCAGCTCAGGGTTGACCCGGTCAACCCGGCGGTGATCATCGCTGAGCAGATTATCCCGGCGGACGAGGGCGGGCATTGGATCCGCGAAATCGGTCTGTATGACGCTGACGGGGATCTGGTGGCGGTGGCGAACTGCGCGCCGAGCTTCAAGCCAGTGCTGTCGCAGGGGTCGGGCCGGACTCAAGTGGTGCGGATGAACTTCATCGTTTCCAGCACTGGCAATATCACGCTGAAGATCGATCCGGCGGTGGTGCTGGCGACTCGTGAGTACGTCGATCTGCGGATCATGGAAGAGCTGTACAAGCTCGACAACAAGCAGTCGGTCCGGGTGGCCACCACGGCCAACATCGCCTTGGCTGGGCTTCAGACCATTGACGGCATTGCCCTGATAGCGGGCGACCGGGTGCTGGTGAAGAATCAGGCCGTGGCGAAGGACAATGGCTTGTATGTCGCCGCGGCCGGTGCCTGGGCCCGGTCGGCGGATGCGGACACCAGCTCAAAGGTTACTTCGGCGCTGATAGTGTCTGTCGAGCAGGGCGCGACACTGGCCGACACGCGCTGGCAGCTGGTGACTGACGGGGTAATCGTCCTCGGCTCAACCGCGCTGGTCTTTCAGAACGTCACGCAAGGTTTCGCGCCGATCAACGCGCCGGCGTTGATCAACCCGACTGCGAACACACCGCCACAGTTCGATAGCTCGCCAGCGCTTGCAACGACTGAATTTGTCGGGCGTGCGCTTGGAAGCTTCAGGGGCGGCACTGGTATTTCAGTAAGTCGAGCGTTGACGGGGGATGATATCGGCAAGCGGCTGGAGTTAGCTGCCGGCGTTACTGTGACGATGCCGGCGACAGCATCTGTTCCGGATGGTGCGGCGGTACTGATATCTGCGGGGCCGGTGTCGGCAAATTCGCGCGTGACTGTTGTTGCGGGAGACCAGTTGGCAATGAGCAACCTGTCAGTGAGCGTCCCATATACGCTTGCTCCTGGCGGTGACTTCATTGCAATTCGTGAGGCCAATGTTTGGCGCTGTCACTTCGGTAGCGAGATTCTTCGGACGTCACCAGTATTTGCCGCAATCTTTGGAAGCGACGCTAATCAAATGTTGCCAAGCGGCTGGATATTCAAAATTGGGCATGCATCGACGAACGGTTCGGCAGGATCTGTGACGGTTACTTTTCCCGTCGCCTTCCCCAAGGCCTGCATGTATGTGGGGGCCATGTACGGTGGCGCCAGTACGGCCGCGAGCCCGGTACTTTGCCAATCCGGAGTGCCGACCCGAACAGGTTTTACGGGTTATCTAACAAATGTGGTTAACAACAGCGGCTCCGTGACTGATGGCGGTTACAACTGGCTGGCCATCGGCTACTGAGGAGGGGGGTATGTTCGCTAAATGGGTTGAAGAAGATGGTCGGTTTGCTTTCGATGAAGCGGATAACGGGGGTATTGAGATAACCAGCGAAGAGCATGCTGCGCTCTTTGAGCCTGGGCGGGAGGGGAAAATAATCGCCCCTGGGGTTGATGGCCGTCCAATATTGCAAGACCCACCATTGCCAACGTTAGAGGAGCTAACGTTCGTTGAGCGTGCCTGGCGAGACAAGCAGCTTTCGCTGACAGATGGAACTGTCACACGTCACCGCGATGAGCAGGAAGAAGGCTCAGCAACCACATTGACTCCTATGCAGTACACCCAGCTTCAGGCATACCGGCGTGCGCTGCGCAACTGGCCGGAAGCGGGGGAGTTCCCGTTGAAGGATCACCGACCTGTCGCGCCGCCATGGCTGGCTGAACAACTTGAATAAACGCCCCGCACTGACGGGGCGTTTTCATTTCCGCTATTTGAAATCATCACCCACCAAAGCCTCGCTCCTGCGGGGCTTTTTCGTTTCTGGAGACTCTAATGAGTGGCTTCTTTCACGGCGTTACAGTAACAAACGTCGACACCGGAGCGCGCACCATCGCGCTGCCGTCGTCATCGATTATCGGCCTGGTCGACACTTTCACCCCTGGCCCTGACGCCAAGGCCAAAGCGAATGACCTGGTGCTGATCACCAGTGAGCGCGAAGCGGTCGCAGCGTTTGGCCCGAATGCTGCGATCACCAAGGCTTGCCTGGCGATTTACACCCGAGCCAAGGCGGTCATCGTAGCCTGCGGTGTTGAAAAGCTGGCCGATCCTGCGGAGCAAATCTCGGCGATCATTGGTGGTACGAAGGCTGACGGTACCCGCACCGGCCTGCAGGCGCTACTCGACGGCAAGAGCCGCTTCAACGCACAGCCGCGGTTGCTGGTGACACCGAAGTACAGCGCGACCCAAGCCGTGGGCACCGCACTGGTGGCCTTGGCCGACAAGCTGCGCGGCCTCGCCATCATCGACGGTCCTAATACCACCGACGAAGCGGTCATCGCTTACGCCGGCGAGTTCGGCGCCAAGCGGGCCTTTCTGGTCGACCCCGGTGTGCAGTACTGGGACACGGACACTAGCGCGACCGTCGATGCGCCCAGCTCGGCCTATGTTGCCGGCTTGTTTGCCTGGACTGACAGCGAGTACGGGTTCTGGGCCTCGCCATCGAACAAAGAGTTCGTGGGCATCACCGGCACCTCGCGTCCGGTCGAGTTCCTCGACGGCGACGAGACGTGCCGCGCGAACCTGCTTAACAACGCCAATGTGACGACCATTATTCGCGACGACGGCTACCGCCTGTGGGGCAACCGCACGCTATCGAGTGATCCGAAGTGGGCCTTCGTCACCCGCGTGCGGACCATGGATATCGTGATGGACGCGATCCTGTACGGCCACAAATGGGCTGTCGACCGATCGATCACGGCCACCTACGTCAACGATGTGACCGAGGGGCTGCGGGCGTTCATGCGCGACCTGAAGGCTCAGGGCGCGATCATCAACTTTGAGGTGTACGCCGACCCAGAGTTGAACACCGAGAGCCAGCTGGAGCAAGGCAAGGTGTACTGGAACATCCGCTTCACCGACGTCCCGCCTGCCGAAAACCCCAACTTCCGCGTCGAGGTCACTAAGCAGTGGCTGGGCGAAGTCCTCGACAACAATGCCGCATAAGGAGCGCACCCGATGGCAATGATTCCCGAAACCTTGGCCAACCTGAACCTGTTCGTCGATGGCGTCAATTTCCAGGGCGACGTGCCCAGCCTGACTTTGCCCAAGCTCACCCTGAAGATGGAAGAGCATCGAGCCGGCGGCATGGATGTGCCGGTGGAACTGGACCAGGGCATGGAAAAGCAGGAGGCCGGCTTCACCACCACTGGCGTGCGCCGCGAGTCGCTGAAGTTCTTCGGCCTGGCTGACGGCACCGCCTTCAACGGCACTTTCCGCGGGGCCTACAAGGGCCTCAAGGGCAAGGTCACCCCGGTCATCGTTACCCTGCGCGGGGCGTTGAAAGAGGTCGACATGGGCGACTGGAAGCCAGGCGACAAGGCCGAGATCAAGCACAACGTCGCCGTGACCTACTACAAGCTCGAGGTCGACGGACGCGTGGTCTACGAGATCGATGCTCTGGGCATGAAACGGGTCATCAACGGTGTCGATCAGCTCGCCGCGCAACGCCAGGCCCTGGGCCTGTAACCCTCACTACAAGGACAAACTCCCATGACCAAGAAAATCCCCGCTTTCCTGCAGGTCGACGTCGACCGTGTCACCGTCAAACTGAGCAAGCCGAGCGAGTGCAACGGCGTCACGGTCGACACACTGAGCCTGCGGGCGCCGACTGTTCGAGATATCCGCACTGCCCAGGTTACCGCCGATGGCGATGATGAGCAGCGTGAACTGAATCTGTTCGCCTCGCTGGCCGAAGTCAGCGTAAAGGATCTCGAAGGGCTGGCCCTGAAGGATTACACCCGTCTGCAGGCCGGCTATTTTCGCCTGGTGCAAGACGACGAGCTTTGACCCGCAGACCCAGAAGCAGCTGGCCAAACGGCTGGCTGCCGAGCTGGGCTTCTCGGCAGCAGAGATCTCTACGATGTCCTGGATAGACATCGTCTGGTGGCTCACGGATTGAGCCTGCAGGAGGGTAGCGCATGGCAAAGCTGGCGATAGCGCTGGAAATCGGCGGTGCCGTTGCAGCATCGCTCGGTGCGGCATTCGGCACGGCCCAGGGACATATCAAAAAGCTCGAGGACAAGGGCAACCGGGCCAAGGTGCTGAAGAACACCATCGGCGAAACGATCAAGCTCAGGGACGAATGGAAGAAGGCCCATGACAGTGGGTCGTCAGCAGCATCCGGTCTGCTGCGTCGCCTGGAAGGCAATCTCGATGCCCTGAAGAAACAGGGCGTCGAGGTTGGGCGCCTTGCTCGGGAGTACCAGCGCCTAGGGCGTGAAGCGAAGGCAGCAGATCTGCAGCAGAAAGGGCGGCAGCAGATCGATGCGGGCAAGTCTTCGCTGAAGTCGAACATCGGCGCCGCGGTTGTCGGTGTTGGCATGGCCGCGATCCCGACGAAGATCAGTGCGGATTACCAGGCTGTGATCCGTGACATTGCGATCAAGGCCGACGTGGCCAACAAGCCCGAGGAGGCCCAGTTGACCAGGACGGTCATCGATACGGCCAAGGACACGGGGATGTCGCGCAATGACGTTGCCGACCTGGTCAACCAGCTCGTCGGTGCCGGTATGGAACTGGACAAGGCGCTGGCCTATGCCCCTACCGCAGCCAAGTTCGCGGTCGGGCAGGGCGCCAGTGGCGTGGATACGGCATCGATGATCATGGCGCTGCAGCAGAACGCCAAGATCACCGACCCCAAGGTCATGCAGCAGGCGCTCGAGGCCATCGCGTACCAGGGGCAGGCGGGCAGCTTTGAGGCCAGTGACATGGCGCGCTGGTTTCCGCAGCTGTTGGCCGGCATGGAGAAGAGCGGCAGCACGGGGCTAGAGGCGGTGACGTCTCTGGGTTCGATGCTGCAAGTGCAGATGAAAACTGCCGGCAGCTCGGATGAAGCGGCGAACAACTTCAAGAACTGGATCGAGAAGATCGGCTCGGGTGACGTGGTCAAGGCCTACAAGGATGTGGGCATCGACTACCAGGCCTCGCTGAATACGGGTATCCAGAAAGGCATGTCGACGATCGAGTCGTCGATGGCCCTGGCGATGAAGTATGTCGAAGCCACGGATCCGGCCAAGGCAAAAAAGATCAAGGATGCCCAAGCCGGAATCAGCAAGGAAGCTGACCCGGAGAAGGCCAGGGCTGCCCTGGATGCGTTGGAGAAGTCCCTGCGTACCGGGGACTTGTTCGCGGACATGCAGGTCAAGGCGGCGCTCACGGCCTACTCGCAGAACAAGGACCTTTACACCCAGCTGAAGAATGACTCGACCAAGGCCACCGGGATTCTGGATAAGAACCTGGCCGAGCGGCGCGAGACGTCGTCGCAGATCTGGAAGGAGACGCTGCAGTCGGTCGATGACAGCATGCGCAGTGTCGGCGACGCCATCCGGCCGGTGACAGACAAAGTCGGGCAGGGCATCAACTTTGTGGCACGCAAACTGACGGAGCTGTCGGACAAGGCGCCGGGCGTAGTGATGGGCATTGCTGGCATCACTGCTGGTATCGGTGCGCTGCTCACTCTGTACAGCACAGCGAAGATCGGGCGCGGCGTTTGGAATGTTGCGCGTGGCCATCGCTTGGGGCGCGGTGCTGCTCGTGGTGGCGGCGTTCCTGATACCGGCAACAAGGCGGTGGATGCCGGCCTTGGCGTGCTTGGTAAAGTGTTTGGTGGAGCTGCTGCAAACGATGCAGGTGGCGTGCTCGGCAATGAGCCGCAGCGAGTCTTCGTCGTCAATGCCAGGGATCTCGGCGGGTTAGGCTCGTCGGCAGGAGCTCCAGAGCCAGGCGGAAGGCGCCGCCGTCGGCGCCGACGAGGTCGCGTCGGTGGAGCGGCTGTATCGGCTGCGGCGAGCCTGGCGCCGGCCGCGACTCAGGTCGGGCGGATGGGGCGGGTGCTGGGTACCGTCGGCAAGGCTTCCAAGTTCGTTGGCAAACTGCCGGGCGGGAAAGTGCTCGATGCCGGCATGACCCTGGTCGACACGGCCCTCAACGCGAAAACCCAGGACGAGAAAGCCGAAGGCTACGGCACCGCGGCGGGCGGTTTGGCCGGTGCCCTGGCGGGTGGAGCTGTAGGCGCGGCGATTGGCTCGGTCGTACCGATCATTGGTACCGCCATCGGGGGTGCCATTGGTGCCGCCTTCGGCGGTATGGGCGGGGAGGGCATAGGTGGTTGGCTCGGCAAGAAGCTGTTCGGCGAGGACGAGCAGTTGGCCAAGGCCGACAAGGCCAAGGGCGCGGCGCCTGGTGACGTGGCTCGCTCGATCTCAGCCGCAGCGCCGGCACCGACAGCTCCGGTGGTCGCCCAGGCGCTCGAGCAGGCCAAGCCCAAGTCTGATCCGCCCAAAGTCGACCAGCAGTTCTCCTATATGCCGAATATGCCGATCACCATTCAAGGCGATGCCAAGGATCCGCAACAGTTGTTCCGCTCACTCGAGGGATTCATCCGCAATAGCTGGGATACCTGGTCGCGGGAAAACCTTGCTCGGCAGGCTGCTGGGCAACTCTTCGACGAACCCCATGTTTAAGGAGGTGCCATGGCCTACATGGAGTCTATGCAGTCGACGCTGTCTTCGTTGATTGCCGCGGGGGAGGCTGGCCGTACCAGCCTCGACGGCATGCTCGGGCCGCTGACCGGCGCTGTCAGCGACATGACGGGTGCTGCCGGTGAGCTGGAGGGCTTGCCGATCCTCGGCCCGGCCCTTGGCCAGAAGCTGCAGCGCACAATGCGGGCGATCAGCGCAGCCCAATCCACTGTGGGGCGGGTGGCGTCCACCTACAGCCAGGCGGTCAGTGGTGCCGCGGCGGTACAAGACCGAATCGGTTCGCTGAAAGAGCAGACCGGGAAGGCTTCGGCGGCAATCAATCGGATAGCCGGCCAGGTTAGCCCGTCGTTGGCCAACATCCTGCCAACCAGCGCGCTCGCCTCGCTGGCAACGCCGGTGGCCGAGGCGATCAAACCCTTCCCGCATCTGCTGATCCTGCAGCCGCTCGATGCCAAGCAGCAGCCGTATTACTTCAACCTGGACACCGCCGCGTTCGACGAGCTGCGGCGGCAGACGGCAGCGCGCTGGGCTGGCCAGGAGCGCCTGACGCGGGATATCGCACAGCAGGCGGTGGGGCAGGGCGAGGACAAGATCACGTTGAAGGGTGTGATCTATCCCGGCTTTAAAGGGGGAATCAAGCAGTTGGACACCCTTCGCGCCATCGTCCGCCGGCTGCAGCCCGTCAGCCTGGTTACGGGCTATGGCGATGTGCTAGGCACCTGGTGCTTGCTGAGCATTGATGAAGAACAGGGCGCGCTGTTGGCTGGCGGCATCCCACGCAAGCAGGGTTTCTCACTGGAGTTCGTGAAGTATGGCAACGACATGCAGAACGTCTGAGGGGGATCTGCTCGACACCCTGTGCTACCAGCACTACGGGCACCTTAACGGCACTGTCGAGTTGGTGCTGCAGGAGAACCCGGGCTTGGCTGATGAACCGCAGCCCTACCGCACCGGGGTGGTGATCGTGCTGCCCGACCTTGCTCCGCCATCAATCGAAACCATCGAGCTATGGGGCTGACCCCCAGCCTTCACCGAGCCCCGCCTAGTGCGGGGCTCTTTCATTCTGGAGTGCATATGCAACCTACCTTTCGCATCGTCGCTGATGGCGCGGACATCACGGCGCTGATCAATGACCGGTTGTTGCTGCTGAGAACGACCGACAAGCCTGGGATGGACTCCGACGAGTTCGAGCTGCGGATCGATGACCGTGATGCAGCGGTTGCTTTACCCGCTCGAGGGGCAGGGATCGAGGTCTACCTGGGCTATGCGAGGCAGGCGCTGGCCCGCCTCGGGCGGTACACCGTCGACGAGATCGAAGTCTCCTCGCCGCCACGCACGATGGTCATCCGGGGCAAGGCCAGCGACATGCGTGGCAGCGGCAAGACCACGCGCAGCGGTAACTGGGAGGGTGTGCCGCTGTCGCAGATCGTCCGCGACATTGCGGCTCGCAATGGCTGGGCACCGGCCTGCCCCATGCAGACCAAGGTCGACCGCGTCGACCAGCGTAACGAGTCGGACTTCAACTTCATCACCCGCCTGGCCAAGCAATACGACTGCACCGCGAAAGTCGCCGACGGCAAGCTGCTGGTCCTGCCCCGTGAGGCCAGCCAGGGGGCCAGCGGCAAGGCCTTTGGCGTGGTCACTATCACGCCTGCGGACGTGAGCCGGTGGCAGTTTCGTCTCGGTGACCGCAGCGCTCAGAAGGCCGTGAAGACCCAGCACCAGGACAAAAAGACCGGGAAGTTGGTGGTAGTCGAGCTGGGTAATGACGACGCCCCCTCGGGGCTGCCGGGCGTACACACCGATCGACACATCTACCCGAACAAGTCCGCAGCCGAGCAGGCGGCCAAGGCGAAGCTCGCTGCGTTCAACCGCACCACTGCCAGCGTGCGCTTGCAGATGCCCGGGCGCACCGACCTGTTCGCCGAGCGCTTGATCAACGCCCAGGGTTTCAAGGTGGGTCTGGATGGTCAGTACCTGGTCGACAGCGTCGAGCAGAGCTTCGACGCTTCCGGCTGGTCGACCGCGGTGGAGTGCAACGGCGGCAAGAAGGGCAAGGCGAAAGCCAAGGGCAAGAAAAAGAAATCCGACAAGCCACTGAAGGTGGTCGATGTGAAACCGGCCTGAGTGGCCACAGCAGGAGATCCAAGATGACTGTCACTCTCAAGCAGCTGCAACAGATCCTCCCCAACGCCGGCACCCAAGCCGGCGTTTTTCTTCCTGTACTGAACGCGTCGATGGTGAAGTGGGGCATCGTCACCCCGCTGCGCAAGCGTGCGTTCCTGGCCCAGGTCGGCCATGAGTCTGGCCAACTGCGCTACGTCCGCGAGCTGGGCGGCGATCAGTACCTGGCCAAGTACGACACCGGCAAGCTCGCCGCGCGGTTGGGCAACACGCTCGAAGCCGATGGCGACGGCCAGAAGTATCGCGGCCGTGGCCTGATCCAGGTGACCGGCCGCACCAACTACCAGCGTTGCGGCGAAGCGCTAGGCCTCGATCTGCTCAACCATCCCGAGTTGCTCGAGCGCCCGGAGCACGCTGCTGACTCGGCCGGTTGGTTCTGGCACCTGGCCGGCCTCAACTCGCTGGCCGACAAGGGGCCGTCGGCGTTCGAGGCCATCACCCGACGGATCAACGGTGGCCTCAACGGGCTGGATGATCGTTTGGCGATCTACAAGCGTGCCGAGAAGGTGCTGATGTGAAGGCGCTGAACTGGCGGCTTGCTGGCTTGATGTTGTTGTTGGGCTTGGCCTTGGGTGGCCGGGGTGGCTGGATCCTGCAGGACTGGCGCTACGGCAAGCAGCTGGAGCAACAAGCCCGGCTGCAGGCGGAAAGCTTCAATCAGCTGAATCTGGCCGCAGCTGCTCGGCAGCGTGAAGAACAAGACAAACGCCTGGCCCTGGAGCAGCAGCTGCAGGCCAGTGATCAAACCCATTACCGAGTTTTAAGCGATGCACAACGTGATCAAGGTCGCCTGCGTGACCGTCTTGCCACTGCTGATCTGCGCCTGTCAGTCCTCCTCGAGGCTACCGATTCCGGCAGCGGATGTGCAGTGCCGGCCACCACCACCGCCAGCGGCGTGGTTCATGGAGCCGCACGCGCCCGACTTGACCCAGCGCATGCTCAACGAATTATCGGAATCACCAACGACGGCGATCAAGGACTGATCGCCCTGGCAGCCTGTCAGGCGTACGCCAGAAAAGTATCTACACAGAAGTGAAAAGGAGCGGCCGGTCTGGATGCGTCAACATCCACCCCGGCCGCCGTCCCTGCAGATTGCCCCTGCAAGTCCAGCCAAGGCTCCTGCTCCGTGCACAAAGCGCGGCGAGCCTAGCACCTGTTTATATATACAGTAAAAGTCTTGCTCTTAATGTCTACTCCTATCATCCCCTGGATGGGTGGCAAACGCCGCCTAGCCGACCGCTTGATCCCCCTCTTTCCCCCTCACGAATGCTATGTGGAAGTCTTCGCCGGCGGTGCTGCGTTGTACTTCATGCGCCCCCAGCCAGCCCCGGTGGAGGTGCTGAACGACCTGAACGGTGACCTGGTGACGCTGTACCGGGTGGTGCAGAACCATCTGGAAGAGTTCGTCCGCCAGTTCAAATGGGCTCTCAGTTCTCGTCAGATTTTCGAGTGGCAGAAGATGACCCGCCCCGAGACGCTGACCGATATCCAGCGCGCTGCCCGGTTCTTCTACCTGCAGCAGCACGCCTTCGGCGGCAAGGTCACCGGCCAAACATTCGGTACCGCCACCACCGGGCCGGCCATCAACCTGCTGCGCATCGAGGAAAACCTCTCAACGGCTTGGCAGCGCCTCGCTGGTACTTACGTCGAGAACCTCTCTTGGATCGACTGTGCCGAGCGTTACGATCGAGCGCACACGTTCTTCTACATGGACCCGCCTTACTGGCAGACCGCTGGCTACGGGCTCGACTTCCCGTTCGAGGAGTACGAGCGCATGGCCGACTTCATGCGGCGCTGCAAGGGCAGGGTGATGGTCAGCATCAACGACCATCCGGATATCCGGCGGGCCTTCGACGGCTTCCACTTCGAGACCCTGGATATCCGCTACACCAACACGAATCAGCGGCAAGGTAAGGCCGAGGTCACCGGCGAACTGGTGATCATGAACTGGGAGCCGGCTGCGTTAGGAGGGCTGTTCTGATGCTGCTTCCGGGGGACCTGATCAGCTTGCTATACGCTTTCAACAGAGCGTTACTGTGGCTACGCAAACAAAGTGAGTACCCCATGGAAACCGCCGACATGTACCTTCAGACAATCCCCGCCAGTATTCTCGCCGCAGTAGTGCGTGGGGAGGTTGACCTAAACGAATTAGCTTGGCGTGAGCTGACCTAACGGGGGATGAACTCGGAAGGGAAGTGGGTGGGGTTTCAAGAGGCCGAACGACTACAAGCACTCTGAAGCAAAGGCCTCGGCGTAGCCGGGGCCTTTGTTTCTTACTTTGAAATGAATCGGCGGATATGCTTTCATCAATGCTTTGAGTTTTCTATTCAGCCATTGCCCACCGCCTGCCTGGTAGGGTTGAAAGAGACCTTCTTGGTGTTGCCGCTCCAGTACTTAGCATCCAGGCAGGCCGTCCAGAACAGTTCGATGGAGTCTTGCTCCCCGTGGAGCAAGCCTTGCAACTTCGCAAGGATCTCCGATAGGAGAATCTTTTCTTCATGGTGCAGTTTGACAATCCACGTCAACTCCGCTTTCGGCTCGTTCCAGTAACAAACGCCGCAATCGCCGATTTTACTGTCTCCATATAGCACGAGGTTCTGGGTCAGGGTTTCATAGGTATCGATGCCTAGGTCGGGCCGCGAGTAGTTCAGGTGATGATTGTCATACCAGTCGTCGCGCTGCACTTCGGTCCAGTAGATGACGACCTCGTTTCTGATCTGAGCCTTGATGTCATCAATGCCGCGATGACGATAGATATAGTCATCCGCGACTTCATCGGACATGGTGCTGCCAAACTGACCCAGAGTGATCATGCTGATCGGAAGATCCTTTGATGGAGGCAACTTCTGCGCCTTTTCGCCACCGTGTCCTCGGACATAAACTCTGTAGATTGTCATTGGGTAATCCTTTGATTGAATAACTTCCTTGAATGAATGTTAGGTGTAGCACAGGCGTAGCTTTTCGCAAGAAGCTGAGGAAGCAGAGAGTCGAATAAGAGGATGGCTACATGTCACCGGAAAAGCTCACGGTGTATAAAAGATAAATTGGTCAAATCCGATGCTATTACGCAACTGAAAAGTGTCGGAATGTTTAGGGCAAATTTAGGGAAAGACGTGGGCCGTTAAAGGCCTTTATAGGAAACTGCCCAAAGCCGCTTAACGCGTATTTGCTGGCCTAAAGCGGCCTACGGATAATAAGGAAGGGGTTCAAATTGCGTTGAAGGCCTGTCAGGCCTACGTTCGCGAGGTCACCAAGTAAAAGAGGCGAGCCGGGTGGATGCGTCAACATCCAGCCCGGCCCGCCGAGCCCGCAGACCCTTCCTGCAAGCCCAGGCCGCGGCCTCTGTGTGCACAAAGCGCGGCGAGCGCACATCTGGGTTATGTCACGATCATGTGAATCCGTAACGATGGATATCATTTGCTCTTTCAGACTTCAGTGAACCGAGGCACTTCAAGTCTATCGAGATCCACCCGCCTTTAAGAACAATACGGTTTTCTTCTCCGGGCAGTTGCCGACCATAACGCGCTTTTTTTCGTTTATCTTTATCAGTACCACATTTAGGTGACCACGCATCGACCTTCAGGTCCTCACAATCTTCGCGTGCGTTCCGGATCCACAGGCCCTGGTATATCCATGATTTCGCGCACTTGCTGTGGATTGATTCCGATGCCCAATCTAAACTCCAGTGCCCGGGAAGCTTTTTTCTAACCTTAGCCTCAACCAAGCTGGCGAATTGTTGCGAGCAGTAGGCGTTTGCCGCATCCCCTAGGGATGGGCTCTCTAGATATTGAGCACGATATCCGGTGTTTGCGTTATGGAAAAAGTCCACCAAACGCGACTGAGTGCAGTGAAGAGTGGCTACAACCCTAAAATAGTCGTGGAATTCGCAACACTGTTCTCGTACCACCAAAATTTTATCGGTTTTTTCAACTAAGCGATCTACGATGATCTGAAAGTCCGGGGCGTTTAGAAGTTGATCACGACGTTCAACCGCAACAGTCTCAGTAATTTTCCAGCGGCTCGGATCAATGCGTGCGTACATGCTGAAAGTCCTTATTTTTCTGAGGGGGTATTGCGAGGACGGTAATGACTATCCAACGAAAATATGACATGGATAACAAGGCTATCCAGCTAGCAGCATAGACAGCAAACGGAGATTCACAACGGCGTGTGGAGGTAGCTTCAGGACAAAATGCGGAATGGGGGAGAAAGGCGCCGTATCTCACGAAACTGCGTGTCATGGGCGCCTTCCTCAATGACCAGTATCACGAACATGTGCCGCACGACAAAAGGTTCCGTACATGTGACATACATCGCTATGGTTGGTCGTGAGGCTTAGGGCAAATTTAGGGCAAACGCGGGGCCGAAATAGGCCGCGACAGCCCGTCGGCGCTTCCTTTTGACCCAGCGAATACAGGTCTATTGCGACCTGTCGAGTCATTCGGTCGGGTTCGAATCCCTATCCATACCTCCATCTATCACCGGAAATACCGAGCGACCACATTCGACCCATACCGCTCAGTCGTGGCAGGCAGAAACCGGCCAGGATCTGGCCCCTCACTCCAATGCCGTGGTTTGCCCCCGATTTTTACAGTCGAACACCTTGATTCAAGGGGAGGACGGGTATCGGTGTTTCTCCAGTATCCAGTTGGTAAAGGCTATGCGGCATATTCGCTCAATTCCAGAGTTCATATGGTAAGCCTCCCAGTCACTATCAGCCCAGCCTGCCGGTATATGCTCGCCTAGAAAAAGAGCGCCGGCATGAAGTATTTTTGAGCGCTGGCCATACGCTTTTTTATAGAACCTTATTAGCTCATCTGAGTTGGAGCTATATTTTGTAAGAAAGTCTGTGAATTTTCTTGTAATGGCGTAGCAGTGGCGCACTGCATTCTTTGCACTTTTCAATTTTGACTCCTTTGTGGATGTGGTCAACAAGTGATTCTATTGAGGAGACAAAGCAAGCAAAAGACATGGAGGGTGATATTGGTTTTATTCTTATTGCATTGTTGAATAAGGTTGCCGATCTTAAAAGTGCGCTTTTGTTGTCTTGGTCAAGGCTGTAGTAAGCATCCAGAATATCGCTAAGTAAGTTCGGGACGGAAAAGTCAGAGCCGACATATCTTCCGCCAAGGTGATAAGAACTTTCTGTGTTGATTTCTTCAATTTGCGAGGCTGGAGAGTTTGTGAATTCGCTGATTTTGTGCTCATGTTCGCGAACAAAGTATGAGAGTTGACGCCACTCTGGCTCAATTGCAAGGTTGTCGTCTGTGCGGATAGTCCAGCTATGGTTGTCTTGCGTATAGACAAATTTTGAAAAAGAAAATACGTCAAATAAGCTCATTATTTCGCGAATTATTTTTTTCTCATGGTCTATTCTTTGTATCCAGTCGGGAACCTCTGTCTGGTCAAGCATTTTCTTACTTGAGTCAGGAACGAAGTTGTATTTTACTTCTAGGAGACAAGGGTGGTGCGCTTCAAGGTAGGGCGCGCGAGGGAAGTGGTCAGGCGCCGGTAATATCTGAAAAATATCCCTGTATATGTATTTTCCAGTGACGTTGGCATTTGTGAGCATGATAAAGCTTCTAAATGTTTTCGTCATATTTTTGCCTGTTTCCATAGATGTGGGCAAAAGGGGTATTGTTTGGGACTGGGCCAATCTAACATCCGTATAACAATCAGGTACAGACCACGGTATTGATGCTGGGCGATAGCTTTTGGCCGATAACTGTCACTCAGGCGTCATCAAGACTGCGAGCGTAAGCTTGATGAACTCCTCGTTCTTATCGATCGTGTCCAACGCGCCGCGCACATTGTCGGCGACGTCGGCCGATCCGCGCTGCTCAACCCAGTTCGAGAGTTCCAGGATGGCAGCCTCAAGGGCGAGTTGGTTTTCATTAGTTTTGTACAGCAGGGAAGGGAGCAGGTCTGTATTTGGCATCGCGATTCCCCCGTGAAAAGGAAAGCGTAGCAGCTTGAAAACTTCATGGATCGGTTGGATTTATGGAGGTTTGGGCGCCAATGCACCAAGGTATTTGACAGTAGCGACTGTGCTCGGGATTGGAGCCGAAAACGGTTGCTTAAAATTTGCTACAGGGGGTAAGAGAGGAGGCAGAATTTAATGATGGGCGGACATTGCTGGTACGAAATTGGTACGGAGGTTTTTTGGCCGTCATTTGGGCCTTTATTTTCTGGCGCAAGGTGGAAAGTAAGTCCAATCCATCAATGGATCGGAGGTATTGGTGGCAGGGGGGGTAATCCTTAAGCCCATGCAGGCGCTTTACCTCTGTTGCGAGCTCAGCCAGCCGCTTATTCATGGCCATGAGTTCCCAGTCGTACTTGAGCTGGGTTTCGACAACCTAGCGGCTTGCAGTGATCAGCTCATCCTTCGCTTTCTGAAGATCAACCTTGAGGCAATCACGCTCAGCCGAGGCATGGGCGTGCATATCCACCAGCTTGAATATGTTTTCGCGCGCCGGGCGCAACTGGATCGTAAGTTCCTGGATTTCGTTCTCAAGCAGCGCTCTGTGCTGTGTTGCTATTTCGAGATACGTGTATGGCGTTAGGGTGTGACTCATGTGCGTTTGCTGGAACTGGAGGCATTCAGCGTTCTGACCTGGGAGGAAAGCAATGCATTCGCCAAGGACGTGCAGCTGTTGCCGGATGCGCAGATACCAGCGGCAAATGACTCTGGCATTAACCCTGACGACTCCCCCAAATAAAACGGAAAAATGGGGGCTGACATGTCGCCCTCCTGGCAGTGCTCTAAACTACCGCTCAGATGTCGCGGCTATAGCTGAACTGGCAACCCGAAGCATCGGTGAAGATGAGTGTTTGGGCGTCGAGCGAGTAGCTATAAGAGATGACTGCGTCGTTGGCGGTCGATAGCGCGAGTTGTCCGGGGGCGCTCACTTCCCAGGTCCCACCATCCCAACAGGTAAAGGCGCCAGGGGGCTCGCTGCTGCCGGAATAGAGGCCGTTGGCTTCGAAGCGCAGGTGTATGGCATAGGTAGCCGCGCAACCCGCGGCACTGCTCTTGAGCCATGCCCCGACCAGTCTCATGTCCAGTTCTGCCATCGTGAGAACCTCCAGTGGTAGTACGGCTCAGAAACTGCCGCCTCTGGGTAGCGGTAAAAGTGACGCGATGGCGGTAGCCATCGCATCACATCGTTTCTAACAGGCGCTTTGTGACTATTTCGAGCCGGCGGGCAGAGGTGATTGCTTCGCTTTGCCCTTGAGCACCTTGGCCAGGTCTTTGGTCGGCGCGACGCCGTCATTGCCGACAAGCGTGCTCAGCTTGCTCTGCTCGGTGCTGCTCATTACCGTGCCATAGTCAAGCAGTGCCGTGGCGGCCTTGATATCGGGCTTGCGCTTCAGGAAGCGGCGTGCGAGTCGCTTGGCTTCGATGGCTGCGTAGTGCGGCTTAAGTACCGGCGAGTCGAGGGCGGCCTGGATTGCTTCGATGCCCTCGCTGAGGTGGTCGCCACCGATGGCCAGCACCAGATGCGCGTCGGGCGTGGAGAGTACCTTGTGCGCAGCCTCGGCATGCCGGGCTTCGACCGCTGCGGTCACCATCACGGTGGTTCTGCCAGCGATATGGGCGACCATACCGTCTAGGTCCCAATGCACTTCGACCCGAATTTCATGCACGCCCGGTACGCCGAACAATGCCCCTTCGGCGCCACGCAGCAGAGTCATGGAGTCCTCGATCCTGGCGCCCGGTTCCAGCACCCTGAAGGGGGAATCGTCGATGCAGTGGATGACCGTGCGGAAGGTGCGCACGTTGCCCGATGGGTCGGCCACGCTGCCACTGACGAAGTCACTTTTCAGGCTCAGGGTCGCAGGCACGTGCAACGGCTGGTCACCCTGATTCACCAAGGCTACAGCCACCCGTACTGGCGCACCCAGCGGCAATTCGCCTAATAGCGGCGTAACCTCTATAGCCAGGCCCAGAACCTCGGCCTCCAGGTCCGCGGGGGTGATGCTCGGCATGGCGGTGGAAGCGCTGCCGAAGGCCACCGATCCCGGGCGAACGAACGGGTCGGGGTAGTGGCGCAGTTGCTTGAGGTTGTCTGGGTGGAACGCCCACTGGATGTTGCTGGGGAAGGGCGAGCCTGGTGTCGCACCGGCGGCGATAGAATCGCTGGTGCACATGAAACCGAAGTCCGCGAAATTGTGATACAGCCCCATGGCATGGCCGAGCTCATGCACTGCCGTGCGGAAGTAAGGTGCCGCTGCCGTGCCGAAGCGCTGCCCGCTGACCGTGCCCCAGCCGGGGTCGATGATCCAGTGTGAAGAGATGCCGATGCCCTCGCGGGGGATGTTGTTGGAATCGGTACCGCTGTAGTCATACATGATCCCGCGCGGCGTCGAATCGATATTCTTCACCGCAAGGACGTGATAGCGCCATTCGCTGTCGAGGTTGACCACCGCTCGCCGTGCGAGCATCGCTGCGTGCATCTCTGCATCGGACCACGAATTGCCGCTGGCCTCGGTCACATTAGTGTCGCTAAGCTGCACGTTGGTCTGCCAGCCCACCTCGTCCATCACTGTCGCCCAAGTGTGGCCGATGCCGCTGTTGGTTGGCTGCTCGGAACCGTTCACTGTGTCGATCTCGACCACGCATCTGCGGAGGTAGGTGGACAGCCAGCCCATAGTCAAACGCCCGACAATGGCATTGGCGGCGTTCCTCACATCACCCTCGGCGTAATCCGACGGCGACGGATACCCCGCCGGCGCATTCATGCGCACCATCTGCGCGGTGAGGGTAGATTCCAGCGCCCAACTGTTCGGCGAAGTGAAACGGTATAGCTGGAAGCCCAGACTGAAGCTGTTACCTAGGTAGAGGTACTCCGGCAGCGAGGTTACCCGCACGTAGTAGCGGTAGCGCGAGCGCGTGAGGATCGGAATACCCGAGGCCGGGTTTGGGCCGCCCAGTAGTATCGCCTTCAAGGGCAGCTCCCGCGTGATGCCGGGCTCGGCCGCGAGGATGGGCAGTGGCGAGGGTATTGGGATGGGCAGAATGATCGTCCGCCGCTGGTAGAGATCGCCACTGGCGGTACGACCGCCACTATGGGACTCGACCCGCATCGTGCCGTCGTAGGACACCATCGGCGCCCCGCTGGGCTTGTAATTCAGCAGCCAGCACCCGGCACGGACGCTACGCAGTGGCGGGACGGTGATTTGCCCAAGTCTTCCCGCCAAGGACTCGATGGGGATGGCAGGGTTAAGGGTTGAACCGTCTTCCTGGCCAGTTGGAAGTAGGTCGGGCATTGGGGGGGGAATTGAGACTTGCGGCAGGTTAGACATGTTAAGCGCTCCTATAGAACAAGGCACGCAACCTGCCCGTACAACTAACCACCTGCGAGCCACTGCACTATTCGGTGCGATACCTTTGGATTGTGATCTTTCTAGGGTCGACGTCATGCGTACAGCATGGTCTACAAAATTATGGAGCGCATCTGGTGTATGTACAGTGCCGTCTGTCAACAAGCAATTATGGGGCACGTAGGCAAGATCTTGGTGGTACAGAAGTGGTACGAGGGAAATGAAGAGTTGCTGTAGGCCTTTGTAATAAAGGCCTTTATGCATAGTGGCTCCAATCCATCATCGGCTCGATTGAGCTGGCCGGCTCCTGGGCCGGGGTTGAGCTAGAAACCTGCAGAGCGGCGACTCTCATTGGGGGCTGAACCGCTAGAAGAGCTTACAAACCAGTTCCGCAATCAAAATTAGGGCCCTTGTAGGGCATGGGCTCCAGCCTTTTTAGAAAACGGTACTTGCGGAACGGATTACTGATTAAGTGATTGAAAATATTGATATTTTATCTGGATTGCAAATCCGCCTACGCCGGTTCGATTCCGACCTCGGCCTCCAAACTGAAAAGCCCGTAGATCAATGATCTACGGGCTTTTTTATTGGCTGGAGGAAAGTAGGCGTTCCATCGTTGGGGCCAGGCGGTAGACGCGACGGAGCCGCTGGATCGGGTGGCTCTGGTCGGCGAATCCGCCTTCATGGGAGCCTTCGTTCATGCGCAGGACTTTGGCTGCGAGATAGGGTGGAGTGGGCGCCATTTTGTTCCGGCCGGCTCTTTCGGGGGGGGCATCGTCCGCTGTGTGGAGGCGATGGGCTCGACTGGCGAAGCCTCCTGCCGTTGGTTCGAAGGAGGCAAGCAGGATAACGAGCGGGAAGGGTTACCGATAATCCAGAAACACGGTCATTGCTCCGTTTACCGTTCCGGGTGTAGCCGTCGCATCAGTCCTGATGTAGGACGCCTGCATCGGAATGGCAAACGAGCCACCTGCCGTTTTGTTGTATCCATCGACCGTTATCGAGTTCCCCATGGTTGCCGGAGCGCCCTGGGCGTTTTCAACCCGGATCTTTATGCCGCTGGCGGTCGAACCGCCAGTAAGCGGCAATACCCCAGGCGAGTTCGCAATCACGCCGCCAACCGGATCAAGGGTATAGCCAATCCGGTTATAGCCCTTGGGGCAGTTGTTGATCTGTATCTGGAAACTCTGGGTGCCGGCTGTCGAGCCGATGCGGTCCAGGCGGTTCAGCAAGGTCTTGGGTAGCTTTACCGTTTGGTTCGGCACCGAGCAGGTGCCGTCGATCGGGGTGATAGTGCCTCTCAGATAGATAGCAAGTCTGGTGCCAGCTTCTTGAGTGTTGAGGGAATAGTAGTACGGTGAAGCATGGGCGCCTGCCAGGGAGCCGCCTAGATTTTGGCGACCATCGCTGAGCAACTGTACTTCGATTGGCTGGGTGAACGCGACCTCTGGATATGAACTTCCGTAGGCTGTTCCATTGATCAACAAACGAGTCGATATGCCTGAGACGTTTGTGGTCATTATTGGTGAGGTTGAGCCTGTTGCGCCGCCACTTGGGTAGGCGTTAACTTTTGTGACTGTGCACTTCGATTGGCCGCATGTCTGCTGCGGAGTGATGTAATGTCGAGCCAGTATGGTGCCGCTGGCCGTGTTTTTCGGGATCGAGAGATCCAGCCCGAATGCTGTTACATCTGCTGCCTTCGCGGCCGGTGACACGGCGAGGGCTGTGAATGCTATTACGCACAGTTGCGGCACGATAAATATTGCGCTGAAAATTCTTTCTGCTGTGGTCTTCATTGCCTGTTTCTCTCTGATCGGCCTTGAATAGGGTTCGTGGGTGAATTGCTCTTGCACACCCTGGTTCCATGCGTTCGGAAATGATTTTCTTTGTTTGGGCGAAGATTGTTGGCGAAGTGTGTATTTCACTAAGAAGTGATATTCAGCCGATAACAAGACGCTGGGTTCAGCGACAAACAAAGAGTTCTGACCTTTAACCTGGCTCAACTGGATAGGTCGCCTGAGTGCTGTACCGCTACGCCATCGTCGTTGATGCTTTCGAACTCGATCTTTGTTGCTCCGCCTGGCGCCAGGGAAGATGCCCCCTCGATCGCGAATGATTGGCTTGAATAGGGGGGCAGCATGGTCGCGGGAACCGAATAACTGTTCGAACCGCTCTTGACGTTTACCGTGCCGAAAGAAATGTGAAACGCAGAGTCATTCCTGATTTCCAGGCCCGGTTTGCCCTCCTTGGACACCCTGCGCCATTGCAGCCTGGAGGGGGCCTGGTCAACGTCGCCGGGCAAGCCGGCGGGCCGGTAAAACAACTTGATGCGCTGGCGCACGGCAATCTGCAGGGTGTTTTCATCCTTCGACTTCTGGGGGATTTCCTGCACGCTCAACCAGAACACCGACTCCCTGTCCGTCGGTAGCCCCAGGCCCTGATACAGGACACGCAACTGCTGTCGGGCGTTCCCGCTCAGGCGTTTCAGGGGAGGGGTGAGGGCAAAGGGGACGTCCTGATCGGAGCTCGTGCCGAAGGGCTCGATCCAGGACTGGATCATGATGGGTGTCGATTCATCGTTCAGCACCAGCATGGAAGTTTCTTTCTTCGGTCCGGCCAGTACCACTCGAGTTCCATTCAATGAGATACCGGCATGGGAGGGCAGGGCAAACAACGACAGAAGTCCGGCAAACGCCACATTCATGGCAAGGAACTTTTTCATGGAGTTTCTCGAAAGTGTTGAAAGAGACATCGGTGCGCTGCTTTCTAATGGCGTGTTCATTAGTCAATGCGGGTGATTGTGGGACTTTCATCGCATGTTTTTATAAATGCCTGGGGATACTAGTGGCACTGGACTTTCCCAGGTATCAGTCGATTCTTAAAACGCTGGTGACCCCTGGGGTCCTGGGATAGAAGTGCACAATCGGGAGTATTCCGCGACTTTTGGCAGGTATAGCGCGACCTACTCGCTATATTGATGGCGTCCCATCCACCGGCTCGCTATCGCAGCCCGTTCAAGATATTGGCTTGGCGGGTAAGGGCGTTCTGTGCCCTGTTCGCCGAGTTGGATAAGCAGCAAGCCAGCCCCGCCTCGAACGCTTGCGTCGATACGCTAGCCTGTCCGATCACCGCTCAACCGAGGTACTCGCACGCGTGCTTCTGCCGGCTACGTCCAGGTTTCCTCACGCCGTTCAGGTTTCTTCAGAATTGTCTTCGAGACATGCGCGGCCGCTCTGGATAGAGTGGTCGCGCTTGCCCGGCCAGGTGTGTTTACGATGGATTGCTGAACGGCCAACAGCTGGTCAGGGTGGGCGCCAATTCAGATCCGGCATTGTGCCGGGTGATGTTGTGGTGCCTTTGAATAATCCCTCGCTGAAAAAATCCGGAAGAGTGATGCAGCTCTTTCTCTGTCCTTAGGCTTCGCTGATCGCTCCTTCGCGGTTTGGCCTATGGCCTGTGTCTTCGGCTCCGCTGGCCCATGAGTTCAGCCATCCCAGGATCCCTGCGCCGGTTGGGCAAAATCTGTCTTTGCCTGTCTCTTAATTGATAATTCTTTTAAAATCATATGGTTATGATTTTTTTGGTGTGATAGCCTGCTGGCATCTCTGGTTTTATCAGTGGCATGCAGCTTCCTTCTGCGCCGGTTCGATTCCGACTGTAGCCCCCACCGATAGAAACAGCTCTGTAGATCTATGATTTACGGAGCTTTTTGTTTATGGGCAGGCTCGATATTCAGTCTTGAATTTGACGCCAACGAACTTGCTTCAAAGGGAGGGGATGTATATATTTCACCCCCTTGCCGCAAGGCGCTGAAACGGCTCAAGCCTTTCAGACTGCAACACCGCGCTACCGCCCGAATGGCGAAACTGGTAGACGCATGGGACTTAAAATCCCCCGCTCGTAAGGGCGTGCCGGTTCGATTCCGGCTTCGGGCACCATCTTAAATCAAGGGTTTGCGAGCGAAAGCTGATGCAAACCCTTGTTCGTTTCCGGCCCGCAAATTCAAATCCGGTCTGCGATTTACGCGGTTGGAGAGGCTTTCTTGCCTTTCTGCTGGCGGATGTATTTCTCTGTCATTGCCATTGGGCAAAAGTCACTGGCGTATTGCAGAGACGTCTACGCAGCTCTGCAGATGGATGTAATAAGGACATTAGGTGTTTCGGAAAGTGATTCTGTTGGTGTTGGTCAATTGCCTGAGCGGCTGCGCCGCGGTGGCGATGCGCATGGACTACGACCACCCTTGCCCCTACAAGGGCGTGCGCCTGGACTGGTGGTTGGTAGGCACCTCCCATGGAAAGCTGATTCCCTTTTTACTGATCGATGCACCGTTTTCCTTGGTGGTCGATACGGTGTTTTTTCCATTCGAGTATCAGTACAGCTGCAATGACTAATCTGTTTTGGGATTTCGTCTGCAAAGCGGCAGCCCTGCGCGATTTGCCGATGCTCTTGGGTGATGCGTATTCGCCATTAGCACACCAGCCCTAATCGTCTGCTACCGAGGCCGGGCATATAGTGCGGACGACCATCCTCGTCGGGGTGGCTCTCACAAGAAAGTGCCGATACGAAAAAGGAGATTCACCATGTCATTCAAGAAAATCGTCTACGCCTCCGCAGTGGTCCTGGCCCTCACCGCCTCGAACGCTCACGCATTCGCCAGAGACTGTAACGACTCGCTGTGGAAGTTCAGCGGCATCGAAGCACTGACCTGCATCTTCTCGGGCCAATGGTAATCCGCCGTTTCCCGGGTTGAAGCTGTCCCAACGACAAGGCTGACTGTGAATGGCCGCTCAATCCGGTCAGCCTTGTTGTTTTTCCATTCCTGCCCATTCATCGCGCGGTTCTCAATTCTCCATCCGGCCATTGGTCAATATTTGCCGGTTGCGCAGGGGACACCTCTGCTAGCTGGCAAAACGCAGCAGTCTGCATGACTGGTAATGAGTACGTGGTGAACTGGGAGACACCACAGTTCTACTTTCACCTCGTCACGGCCTACAACATCCTGCGACATAACGGCGTGCCGCTCGGTAAAGCCGACTATGTGCAGCACATGTTCGCCTACTTGCGGCAGTAAGCGACTGCCTGATTTCCCAGGCGGACTAAAAGAAAAGTGCTGAACCGGGCGTCAAGGCTCGGTTTTATCGCGTTTGTCAGGAGGGGTTTTTCTGTTGAAGCGCGCTGAGATGTCTTGGTAGGTCTCGTTATCGGTTGCGGCAAGCAGTGTCTGGCCATCCTTCAAGGTGGCCAGAAATGTCACTTCGGTATTGTGGCCCGCCAGAAGATAGCCGGCGACGGCTCCTACCGGCCCAAGAAACATGGCACCCACCACTCCAAGGCCTATGGCACTCTTTATGTTCTTGTTCGAATCGGTATTTTCGACGATGAGTTCCTTGAATTCGGAGACAAGAAAGCTTTTCCCTACTAGAGGTTTATTGGGGGTCTTGAGCGTGATGGTTCCGCGCAGATACTCCGCATCACCCTGGGGGAAGTCACCGGCCAGCACTATGATCTTTGCCATCTGGAAAGGCCCCAAGGCGATCATTTTTAGGGGGCCATTGCGCGCCTTAAGGAATAGAGCGTCAACGCTGCGACGACGACTGGCGGCACCATTGGTCTATGGCAGGGCGAAAACACTGGCAGATCTGGGCATGGACAGTCATGCGTGGCAGCTTGAGCGGCGTGGCTTTCCAGATCCGGATGCGCCAGGTATCGATAAAAAGAAGATATCGAGTGCCGATATGCTCAAGTGCTGGCCGGATGAGTTGGGACGGGCGCGGAACAGGGGATACACTTGCCACCAAGCCTCTGGTGGGCTGGCCGGATGAACCAAGGAAGCGCTTCAGTGATAACTATTCAAAACGCGGCACCCAGACTTTCTTATGCAGAACTTGCCAAGATGGTTGAGCAAAAGAGGGCGGTAGAGCAGGTCAATCTGCTTGAAGCCAAATTGAATCCAGACTTTCTGGCCAAACTTGAGGCCGCGACAGAAAACGCGGATATGAAGCAGGAAGTTCAGCCGACTTTCCCTATCGAAGTTTGACCGACCTGATGCCGGGTGATACTCGGCCAGATCCGATAATATTGCTCAGTTTCAAGACAAGGACGAAGGATGCGAATTTTTACCGGTGAGTGGGCTCGATGGCTGATGGCGGCTGGTTTGGGGGGCTTGGCAATGGCGAGTAACGCGCAGGCGCAAACGACGCCTCAGGCAGCCCGGGAGATAAAGGGCTTGCTGGACTTTGTCGAGCACAGCCAGTGCCAGTTCGTGCGTAATGGCACCGAGTATCCAGCCCCCCAGGCACGGCAGCACCTGGAGAAAAAACTGAATTACCTCGAAGGCAAGAACATGGTGAGCAGCGCGGAGGACTTTATCGATCTCGCGGCCACTAAAAGCAGCATGAGTGGCAAGGCTTATGAGGTGCACTGCGCTACGGGCTCGCAGCTGGCAAGCAGCTGGTTAAAGGCAGAGTTGCAGAGGCAGCGTCAGCCTCATTGATTCAGTTTTTGGCCAGGCAAAGCCCAGCTCGTACGCTGGGCTTTTTGGTTTTTTGGAGGGCAATAAAAAGCCAGGGCTGGAATACCGTGACGGGCTACATGGATCAGAACGGGGTGCTGCTCATAAGGTATTCCTGCTGCCCCGTTTGCTCATCCGTCTGCTCGTGGGTCACGACAAAGCCTTGTGCCAGGTAAAAGCCGCAGCTGGCCGTATTGTCCTTGTACACCGCCAGGCTCAATACGGGACGCTGTGCCCTGGCATGGGCGAGCAGTTGCTTGCCAATCCCCTTGGCCTGGAATGCAGGTGCAACAAAGAGGGCGGCCAACTGGTCGTCGTGCAGCGAATAGAAACCCCGCACTTTGGATTGTCGCTCGATGACATAGGTCTCTGACGCCGGGAGGTACAGGTTGCGCATGTTGTCGACTTGCGACTGCCAGAATGAGGCGTCGATAAAATTGTGGGCTTTCAGCGAGGCCTGCAGCCAGATGTCCAGCACGGCATCCATATCTTGCTGTTCAAATTTTCTGATCATTTCTCTTGCGCTTTTCCTGATAACGGGCTGCAGGCTAGAAGCAGGCGCTGGCCAGTTCAAGAGCCGACATATTAAAAGATGCAGGAGTGCGGCGGGGGAGGCGACCGACTGATTGAGGATCAGGCGGTCGCAGTCGGATATCAAGGCTCCACTGATGCAGTACGGATCAGTCAGGAGATGTGTGGGATTTCGTCGATGTACGCGATTCGTTCGCCGTTGTGGAAGATTTCTACAGCGGTGTAGAGCGTGGCGTTGGGCGGCAGCACCCGGGTGAACCTGACTTGCGTGCAGGTGATTGTCTGAATCCATTGCCCTGGCCTTTGGTACAGGTGCAGATCCAGCAGGAGTATTGCCGGGTTGATACCCTGCGGGACTCGTACCATCAGAAAGGCCTTGATCCCTGGGTTGGCGACTTCAACGTCTCCGACGACATGAAGTTCGTCCGGTTTGGGTGGCATGGTGTCCAGCCAGGCATGCCAGTTCGTGCAGTTCGTGATCATTTTTCCGTTCCTTGAGAAATGAAGCCCGAAGCTTGAGGTACTGCGGTTTCGCATGGCGCTTCGTGTGCCATCGAATCGTATGTCGGCTGCCCAATCCTCCATATCCAAGAGCGGCGCTGAAGAGGTCGGATGAATACGACCGGAAGTCCATGGTTAAAGGTGTAGATGAGGAACGGGACAGGGCACCACGGTCTGGACGAGCGGTACCCATTGGCTGTGCCCGGGTCGTCATTTTCCCCTGACTTTTGGCGCATATCGAACGTGATCTTTATTCGTTTGCGTGTCCTTATAGGCCGCTGAAGCACTGGCGTTTTGCCGCGCTCACAAGGAGGTTCCCAGTGATAGCAAAGCTGTTTGTGACGATCGGGATTATCTTCTACGCCGTTGTGGTGCCGGTGCTGGAGATCAATGAGACTCATGTTTTCAACCCGGCCTGGGAGCCGCATGCACGGTTGCATGAGGTCTGGCAGCTGTTCACCAATACGACGATCGGTGCATTCAGCCTGTGGCTGGTGTGGTTGAAGAGCAACCTTCGCCTGTCCAGCCTGCTGACGGTGTTCGTCACGGGTGGCTTCTTGCTGGCTTACGGGCTTCGGCAGTCTTACGGTGGGTCGATGGTGCTCACCGATGGCTCGGAGAAGTTGATCCTGGGCATCAACCTGGGGCTCTTTGCCTACACCCTGGCGATCCTGCTGGCGGCGATCGCGGTTGCGATCGACCGGCGCCAACCAAGGGCGCGACTCTGAGTCAGAGCGGTTCTGTAGAAGCAAGAAAGCAGAAGCCCGGACATGGCCGGGCCTCATTGGATGGGTGCCTGTTCAGCGCGAAGAATAGGGCTTGCCTTCACGCCCCGCGTTTTCTACCGACAACCTGCGTCTACGCCTTTGAACCCAGTTCCAGAGTGCGTGCACAGGATGAATGAACATTGCCAGCACGCACAGCAGCAGGACAATGAAGATGGACATCAGACCGAGACCTTCATGGGAAAACATCGTGGGTTACTCCTGTAGTTCACTTTGTCGGTCCCGCAAGGGTAGGCACTCAGACGCTTCGCTTCATGAAGGTTACTTAAAGATAGTTTCATCTGTGCCCGAGCCATGAGGGCAGAAGAGGGCGCCGCCGGGCAGAGACAGGTACGAAAAAGCCCGGCGCTGGGCCGGGCTTTTCATGCGGGGCGATGCTGACCAACCGAGGGTATTGAAACCGATTCAGCTGGAGAGCATGAGGCTGGGTCTATCGATCATTCTTGCTCGAGGAGACGCTGGCGTTGCCCAGGCCTTTCGAGTTGTGGTCCCCGGGCGTGGTGTCCGAGATCGCAGTGGCTTTTGACAGTCCGCGGGTATCTTTGGAATGAGCCACGCCGGAAGTGGTCGAGCCATGGCCGTTGCTGTCATTACGAATGCTGCCGTAATGGTTGCCATTTTCTCCAAGATTGCGAACCGATTTGCCGGCTGGGTCGCTTTTCAGGCCGCCGTTATGACCCTTGCTGCTGACCCCTCCCGAGTGACCACCTGCCTGGCCACCATGACCACCACTGTTACCACCGCCATGCCCCCCGCCGTTGCCACCACCATTTCCCCCACCATGGCCACCACCGTCCTTGGCATAAGCGGACGTCATGGGGAGCAGAGGAGCCGCTGCCAGCATCAGTACACAGGTCACGGCAGTCACGAGATTTTTTTTCTTTAAAAGCATGATTGCTTCCATAGATAGGGAGAGGTTTGCATGAACTAAGACGCAATCGGCTGTCTATAGTTCGGGTGTCATGACGAATGGCACCACGGCTGGATTCATGCAGAGGACTGCAGAGATGACGACTCGTTCGGTTGTAGCTGTTTTAGCAAGCGCCGCGTTTTTATTCGGCTCGACTGCCTTGTATGCGGACCCAGGGAACGGCAAGGGCAACCCCCACGGCAATCAGGGCGGACATGGCAATAAAGGCAACAAATCCCAGGACTACAAGCAGGGCGGGAGGTATGACGGCCCTCAAGTCGATGTCGGCGGTGTTCGCGTGATCATTGGCGACAGTCGTGACTACTGGTCACCCGGGCCGGCCCTGCCGCCGGGCATCCAGAAAAACCTGGCCCGAGGCAAGCCACTGCCGCCGGGCATCGCGAAAAAACTCGATGGCCGGATGCTCGGCCGCCTACCGCACTATGACGGCTATGAGTGGCAACAGGCCGGCACTGATTTGATCCTGGTCGCCATCGCGACAGGCATCATCTACGAAGTCCTGCACGACGCCCTGGACTGATTCCGGGCCGGCCCACCAGCAAGCCCGGTGCAAGACCGGGCTTTTTGCCTGACATGCGGCGTCCGGCACTCCCCCAACATCCTGATGCTGGTTCGATTCCAGTGCCCCCTGTTTTCGTTGGCTCAAGTACGGATAACCGCCTTGGCGGAGATTTTGCCGAGCCTCCTCTTCAGCAACATTCCAGCGCGATCTGATAATTGAGTGGAGCGTTTCGGAAGTGTCCTAGGGACGCCGATTTGGCTCCGTTCTAAGGTTTCAGCGTTCGCCGTGTGCGCTTTTTTGACGGGTACCGACTATCGAGCCGGCTGCGTTTCGTCCATTGAAAAAGTGCATGGCGACAGGCAGGAAGAGTGGCCTGGGTGGCTGCTCCGGACTGAACCGATCGCATGTTTGCATTCAATTAAAGGAATAAATAATGCCCACTCAAAATGTTGGTAAGTTCTTTGATTTTCGCGCCAGGGTTACCGCTCCCACATGGACGATCGATCCTGATAATGGCCTGGGGGCGAGTGGTGTTCCCGGCGCTTCACGTCGGCGCTCCAGCGGCATGGAGCGGGTGGTCGAACTGGGTACATCGAGCCTTGATGTGCTTCAGGCGGGTGGCAGCCTTCCGCAGTTTTTCAGCGTCGAGCTGAACGAAGACAGGCTCAAGGGGGCGAGCAAGGTCCAGGTCTACTTTGATGGCATCACCAGTGATGGTGTGATCTTGATGAATGACTATGAAGAGGCCGGCTCCGCACGCAATGTGGGCGTTCAACTGCTGGACAGCGAGGGAAAAGTCGTGCTTCTGGGCCATGAAGGGCGTGCCGAATACCCGGTGGCACCGGGTTTCAGGCTGTCCTTCGCGGCAAGGTTGGTCAGCGCCAACGGGCCAGTGGAAGCCGGTGAGTTTTCCTCGTTTTCGGAGTGCGTGATCCTGTATGCCTGATGGCGGGCAAGCGGTTCACGCAGGCGTAGTCATGCGAAAAGAAGGGCGGTGGCGCTTTTTTGCTGGCGCCAACAAGGTGACGAATCGGCCATTGCCAGAAAAAACATGTGGTTATTTAAGGGCTTAGAAAATATTTAGGGTAAAAATAACCTCAAAATATATTGTTACATGTTCTTCGGGACGTTAAGATAGCCCCGCGTTCACCTACCACGGTTTATGCATTTTTAGCCCCAAGTGTCCATCAGCTACTTGGGCTTTTTTTTGCCTGGAATTTGCCTTCGGCGGGCCTTCCCGCCACTCGATGCCACTTTGGCTCCTTCCTCAAGGGCCTCCTGCAAGGCAAAAAAAAGCCCGCGGGGAGCGGGCCAATAGTTGAATGAGCAGGGTGGAATCTACCCGCCTGGCGCTCGGCTCACAGTGAAAGAAATTTCATCTGGCCATGCCCACCTGCAATCGCCGCCAATTCTGGCCAGCGCTGCTTAATAGCCGCCACCCATGTCTCCCGTGTCGCTGCCTGGAGCCCTGGCTTTCTGCTGGGCGTGGCTCCATTCGGCGCAGGTGAGGAAGCTTTTGTGATCGACTTTGCCGTTGCCGTCGAAGCTGACATTGAACGGCTGTTTATGACCGGCCTGGGTCAACACATAGTCGAAGCAGGTGCCGAGTTCCACGGTACGAGGGGTGACGGCCACAGGTTCGCCGCCGATCTGCCGGACTTGTTCCTGGGTCATGCCGGTCTCGACCTTCGCCACCAGCGGCTGATTGCGGTAGACATGAGCGTCGCTGGTGCAGCCGGCGACGGCTGACAGCAGAGCGGTCATGACGATAAGTGTTTTGTTCATGGCAGGGCTCCCGATGGTAGGTGTCATGAAGAGACACCTGGGTGCATCAGTTGAAGTAAAGCCGAGCGACGAGGGCAGCGGGTCGTATTCGCGAAAGACGGGACGCGGGGAGGCCAGATAGACAAAAAGCCCGCATGGGCGGGCTTTTTGCAGAGGGGGAGCTGATCCGTCAGCTGCAGCCAGTGTGCGCTTGCGCTATGGCCCTAGCAACGACAGGGCGACGAAACGCAGACCTGGGTACGGGCTGATAACGCGGCTGATGATCCGGCTCTGGCAGACCTGTCAAAACGCCATAAGCACGGCAGAAAACGCTGTTTGATCGATTACCATTCGTCAGCTGTTTTGCACCCTGCATGAGAATGGCCCTCTCATTGAAAGACATTCCATCGTGGTCGGGAGGTATCCATGAGTACGAACAGGCCAACGGGCCCGCGTTCATCCGAGCACGCTTCCGGCAAGGACGAACTGGGCTTCGACCCTGACTCTCCGGATCTGGCCGATCCGCAGGTGGACCCCATAGGTCCGGCGAAAGCGCCCAGGGACAACAGGCCGGAGAAAGAACCCAAGTCCCGGGCGTATGACCCTCTGGGAAACCTGAAGCCCAAGTGAAAGACCGGCAGCGCGTTCCCGCCCGGTGGCGATGGATGGAACCCCCACCCGCGCGGACCGGGTGTAAGGTGTTCGCGACAACCTCGGCCGATCTCTACCGAAAGGGAGGCGATTATGAGCGTTCCAATGCTGAACAAGATGCACATGAACGGCTATGACGTGGTCAGCGTCAACAGCGGCCCCTGGCGGGTCTGCACCAAGGGCGACCGTCTTGGCTCCTTTGGCACCCGGGAGGAGGCCCTGGCTTACGCGGCAGCCTTGCCGGCCTACAAGGCGAAGGCCAAGAAGGCTGCGCGAGGGGCCAATACCCGATAACCCCATCCACGACCCTGCCCGGCAGCCTGGCTTGTTCCCTGGCTGTCGGGTTTTCTTTTGCCCTCAGGCCGGCGACTGGGCCTGGGCGGATTTCCAGCCCTTGAGCTCCTCTGCGATGAAGTGTTGCACCAGGTCGCTGTAGAGCTTTTCGATGGCGTCGGCGCTCAGACCCTCGGCCTGGGCCCATTCCCGGCGTTGCAGGAGCATGGCGCGAAAGCGCTCGGGGGCGCGTACGGCAGTTTCCGAGGTCTTGAATTTCGACGCGGCCAAGACGTACCGGAAACGTTCGCCCAGCAGCTTGATGACAGCCTGGTCGAGGCGATCGATCTCGCGGCGGATATCCTCCATGCCTGCGCATTGTTCGGGGGCTCGCGACTGAATGACATCCATGTGAATACTCCAAGTGGGAAAGGATCGGCGGTTATCCGCTGGCGGATTTAATCACGGACAGGCTCGCCCTTGGCATCGCCTTGCAGGCCGCTGCGGCAACCGCGTCCGGCATGCTCTCCATGGCCACCCGCGGAGGGTCTGTTACCATCGCGTTTTTTTGCGACCCCGCCCGGGTTCAGGGCAGGGTCGCGCCGGTCAAAGGAGAATGCCGTGATTATCACTACCACCCACGCGATCGCGGGGCGAGAGATCGCCGAGTACCTGGATATCGTAAGCGCCGAGTCCGTGCAGGGGATCAACGTCGTGCGGGATGTCTTCGCCGGGATGCGCGACTTTTTCGGTGGGCGTTCCCAGACCCTGGAGCGGGCGCTGAAAGAAGCCCGGGTGCAGGCGACCGACGAGATCAAGGAGCGCGCCCGCGATCTGCGCGCGGATGCGGTGCTCGGCCTGGACTACGAGATCAGCATGCCCAGCGGCCGTGGCGGCATGGTGGTGGTGTTTGTCACCGGCACCGCTGTCAGGCTCAAGTAAGCGACGGCTACCCGCATCGCGCAGCCCCGCCCATGTGCGGGGCTTTTTTATGCCTGGCATGCTCCGCCAAGCCGCTGCCCGGCCCTTGGCGATCGCCCATAAAAAAGACCCACCGGGGGAGCGGTGGGCCAGTCGGGAGTCTTCAATAAGCGTGAGCCACTTTAGCGAAGCCTTGGCGGGTTCACAGTGAAAGAAATTTCATCATTGCCGGCGAGTGGCCGCAGCTTCCGGTTGTCCATGGTTTCAGGCGCGGCGGCTGGCGGCATTGAGCCGGCGGCACTCGCGCACGGCGTCCTCTTGCAGGTCGTAGCCATCGCCGATGAAACCATCGGTGCGGGTGTCGGCGATGCGGTACCAGTGGGCGGCGATCGGCGCGCCGTGGGCGGCTTCCCCGGCGCGTCGACCCTGGATGATGATCTTGTTGCAGCGCTTTACGACAAAAATGTCTTCCATGGCGCTTCCCTGGTTGATAGCTGCTCAGAGCAACTATAGAAGCAACTTTGAAATTCGTGCAAAAGCCTGTTCATTGGTTTTCCTCGTCCAGTCTCCAGCCGGCTGGCGTCCATTGCAGCCGGTGGCTGGGCGCCATGGCGGCGAGGAACTCGCGGTCGTGGGACACCACCAGCATCGCGCCGGGGAAATCGCGCAGGGCGCTTTCGAAGGCTTCCACCGATTCCAGGTCCAGGTGGTTGGTCGGCTCGTCCAGAAGCAGCAGCTTGGCCGGTGTGTCGCGCCACAGGGCAATCGCCAGCGCGGCTTTGAGCCGTTCGCCGCCGCTGAGCCGGCCACAGGGCTGGGTCACGCGCTGGGCGTCGAGTTGCAGCAAGGCCAGGCGGCTGCGCAGCAGGCCTTCCTGCAGTGGCCGGTCGAGGGCTCCCAGGTGGTCGAGGATCGAACGCTCGGGATCGAGCAGCGACAGGCGCTGGTCAAGGCAGGCGCTGGCCACCCGCACTTCGCATTGGCCGCTCAAGGGCTGGATCTCGCCGGCGAGCATCTTCAGCAGCGTGGACTTTCCGCAGCCGTTGGGCCCGCTGACTGCGATGCGCACGGGCCCGGTGACGGTCAGGTCGAGGTAGCTGGCAGCGGCCTCGGGCGGCAGCCAGGGCAGTTGTGCTCGGGTCAGGCAGAACACCTGTTGTCCCTGGGGCACCGCGGTGCCGGGCAGCGTCACCAGGGTTGGCGTCTGCGGTACCAGCCGCGCGTAGGCGTCGCGGACCTGCTGATCGAGACTGTCCTTGTGGCCCTGCTGGCGGTTGCGTACATGGCCCATGATGTCCCGGGCGGCGCCCTTTATCTTCATCCGTTCAAAGCTGGCTATGTTGGCAGTGTCGGCATAACGTCGGGCGCCGGCGGCGTGGCGCTGGATAGTGTCGTGCTCGTGCTGCAGGCGCTTTTGTTCGCGACTGCGTTCGGTTCGGGCGTGTTCCAGGGCAGCCCGCGCTGCGCCGTGCTCGGCTTCGCGTTGGGCGCGGAACGCCGCGTAGTTGCCGCCGTAGATTCGCGCGCCCTGGGGCGTGAGTTCGACGATGCGCTGCATCTGCGCCAACAACTGGCGGTCATGGCTGATCAGCAGCAGTCCGCCGCGCCACTGTTGAAGCTGCGTCAGCAGCCACTGGCGACCGGGCTCGTCGAGGTGGTTGCTCGGTTCGTCGAGTATCAGCAGCTGGGCATCGCTGAGCAGGGCGCCGATCACCGCGATACGCGCGCGTTGCCCACCGCTGAGACTGGCGGCCGGATCGTCGGGGCCCACCATGCCGAGACCGGCCTCGTCCAGCAGGCGGCGCAGGCGTTCGCCAAGGTCCCAGCGCTCATCTGCCTGCGCCAGGTCGGCCATCGAGGCCTGGCCCGCGGCGAGGCGCCCGAGGGCGGCCAGGGCCTCAGCGATACCGGCGACCTGGGCGACGCTCTGGCCCTCCTGCGCCAGATGCTCCTGGGCCACATAGGCCGCGCGGGCGAAGCGCGTGACGCTGCCCGATGACGGTGAAAGTTCGCCGGCGATCAGGCGCGCGAGCACGCTCTTGCCGGTGCCATTGCGCCCGACTATGCCGGTGGGCAAGGCATCGAATGTCAGGTCGAGCGAATCGAACAGGGTTTCGCCATGGGCGAACTGGAAGGTCAGCTGGTTCAGGGAAACCAGCGCAGGCAGCCGTGTGACGTGAGTCATCAGCACCTCCGGAAAATGTCGAAAAAGGCCAACAAGCGCTGCAAGGCGGCTTGTCGCGAATACATTTCTGGAAGGCTTAGTTGTTCACGTCGGCAATCGTCCGGTGACGGGGAAGGGCGGCTAGCCTAACGCGCCAGCGTCCCGGATGACAACCCGGCGGTACCCGGGCGGCTATTGCGAAAAGCCTCAGGCCTGCTGCGTCAGGCGCTCGAGAAACATCCTCAGGCCGACTTCCTCGGCCCGCAGCCCTTTGCGTTTGCGCGGCCTCGGCAGGGCGGCCAGATGCCCCTGCACGAAGCCCTCGAGCAGCGCTGGATGGATGTAGCACTTGCGGCACACGGCGGGGGTATTGCCCAGTTGCCGGGCGACGTCCTTGACCATCTCGACGATGTGCTTTTTCGCATCGGCTTCGGGTTCCCAGCGCAGCTCGCGCAGCACCGCCAGGGCCAGGGTGCTGCCGGCCCAGGTGCGGTAGTCCTTGGCCGTGAAATCGGCACCGGTCAGCTCCTGCAGGTAGGCGTTGACGTCGGAGGAGCTGACGCTGTGGCGCTCGCCGTTCTCGTCGAGGTACTGGAACAGGTTCTGTCCGGGCAGCTCCAGGCAGCGCTTGAGGATCCGCGCCAGGCGCGGGTCCTTGACGCTGATCTGGTGTTCGATGCCGCTCTTGCCGCGGAACTGGAAGAGGATCGAGCTGCCTTTGATTGCCACGTGCCGGTTGCGCAGGGTGGTCAGGCCGTAGGAGCGGTTGTCGCGGGCGTACTGGCTGTTGCCGACACGAATCAGCGTGGCGTCGAGCAGGCTGATGACCGTGGCCATGACCTTGTCGCGGCTGAAGCCGGGCGTGGCCAGCAGGGCTTCTAGTCGCTGGCGCAGGCGCGGCAGGGCGCTGCCGAATTCCAGCAGGCGCGAGTACTTGTCGGCGTCGCGCACTTCCCGCCAGCGCGGGTGGTAACGGTACTGCTTGCGCCCGCGAGCGTCGCGGCCGGTGGCTTGCAGGTGACCGCGCGGGTCGGCGCAGATCCACACCTGGGTATAGGCCGGCGGCACGGCCAGGGCGTTGATCCGCTGGATCTCGTCGGGCGCCCGGATACGCTGGCCTTGCGGGTCGAAATAGACGAACGTATCGCGCACTTTCTTGCGGCTGATCCCCGGCTGCGTGTCGTCGACGTAATGCAGGTCCGTTGGCAGGTCTTGGTGCAGTGGGCTGTCGGGCATGGCGGAATCCTTGGCAATCAATCGATCAGGCCTGTCTGGCGATTGACCGCGGCGCGGCACAGGGGTGCCAACCCATTTGCCGGGGACTCAGGCGAGCACGGCCACCGCCTTGATCTGGGCCCAGAGTTGCTGGCCCGGGTGCAGCTCCAGCTGGTCGCGGGAATAGCGGGTGATCCGTGCCAGCAGCGGGTTGCCGGCGACATCCAGGCGCACCAGGACATGCGCGGTGTTGTCGGCGGGGATTTCGCCGCTGACCGTCACCGGCAGGCGGTTGAGGATGCTGCTGTGCTCGCCCGCTTGCAGGCTGAGGCTGACGTCCCGCGCCTGGACCTTGAAGCGCAAGTGCTTGCCGATGGCCATCGGCGCATGGGCGACCCGCACCCGCAGCTGGCTGCCGGGCAGTTGCAGGGCGAGCAACTGGTAACCGGCGTCGTAGTGGCTGACCTGGCCTTCGATCACTACCCCGGCGTCGTCGCCCAGGGCCAGGGGTAGGTCGAGACGGGCCAGGGTTTCGCCGATCGGCCCGCTGGCCAGGGCGCGGCCGTTCTCCAGCAGGACGATATGGTCGGCCAGGCGCGCCACTTCATCCTGCGAGTGACTGACGTACAGCACCGGGATTTCCAGCTCGTCATGCAGGCGTTCGAGGTACGGCAGGATCTCGCCTTTGCGTTTGCTGTCGAGGGCCGCCAAGGGTTCGTCCATCAGCAGCAGCCGCGGGCTGGTGAGCAGCGCGCGGGCAATGCCGACACGTTGGCGTTCGCCGCCGGACAGGTTGTGCGGGTGGCGCCGCAGCAGGTAGCCGATGCCCAGCAACTCGCTGGCCTGGGCCATGTCCACACGACGCTGCGCGCGTGGGATGCGTTTGAGGCCGAACTCCAGGTTGGCCTGCACCGACAGGTGGGCGAACAGGCTGGCTTCCTGGAACACATAACCCAGGGAGCGTTTGTGCGGCGCCACGAACAGTTGGCGCTGGCTGTCCTGCCAGACTTCGTCGTTGATCCGCACCAGGCCCTGTTCGGCCTGTTCCAGGCCGGCGATGCAACGCAGGCAGGTGGTCTTGCCGGAGCCGGAGTGCCCGTACAGCGCGGTGACGCCACGGCCTGGCAGCTGCAGGTCGAGGTCGAGGCTGAAATCTTTATAGGTGCGCTTGAGGCGCACATGGATCGATGCACTCACGACTCAACTCCAGCCAGCGCGGGGTTTGCGGCTGGCGTACAGCGCCAGCAACACCAGGAACGAGAACACCAGCATGGCACCGGCCAGCCAGTGGGCCTGGGCGTATTCCAGGGCTTCGACGTGGTCGTAGATCTGCACCGAGACCACCCGGGTCTTCTCGGGAATATTGCCGCCGATCATCAGCACCACGCCGAACTCGCCGACGGTGTGGGCGAACCCGAGAATGGCCGCGGTGATGAAGCCGGGCCTGGCCAGCGGCAGGATCACGCTGAAGAAGGTGTCCCAGGGATTGGCGCGCAAGGTCGCCGCCACTTCCAGCGGACGGCTGCCGATCGCGGTAAAGGCGTTCTGCAGCGGCTGCACGACAAAGGGCATGGAATAGATCACCGAGCCGATCACCAGGCCGCTGAAACTGAAGGTCAGGGTGCCCAGGCCGAGGGCCTGGGTGAGCTGGCCGATGGAGCCGTTGGGGCCGAGGGCGAGCAGCAGGTAAAAGCCGATCACCGTCGGCGGCAGGACCAGGGGCAGGGCGACGATGGCGCCGATCGGCCCCCGCAGCCACGAGCGCGTGCGCGACAGCCATAACGCAATCGGCGTACCGACGATCAGCAGGATCAGGGTCGTCAGCGACGCCAGTTGCAGGGTCAGCCAGATGGCGGAAAAGTCGGCACTCGATAGCGGCATTTAGCGTTGGTAACCGTAGGACTGGATGATGGCAGCGGCTTTCGGTCCCTTGAGGTAGTCAACCAGGGCCTTGGCCGCCGGGTTGTCCTTGCCCTTGTCGAGGATCACCGCGTCTTGTTTGATCGGGTCGTGCATCTCGGCCGGGACTATCCAGGCCGAGCCGCTGCTGACTTTGCCGTCTTTGTAGATCTGCGACAAGGCGACAAAGCCCAGTTCGGCGTTGCCGGTGGAGACGAACTGATAGGCCTGGGTGATGTTCTGGCCTTCGACGAGCTTGCCCTTGACCTGCTCGCTCAGGCCCAGCCTGGCCAATACCTGGGTGGCGGCCAGGCCGTAAGGCGCGGCTTTCGGGTTGGCGATGGACAGGTGCTGGTACTGGTTGGCCTTGAGCACCTGGCCCTGGCTGTCGACGTAGCCAGCCTTGGCCGACCACAGCGCCAGGGTGCCGATGGCGTAGGTGAAGCGCGAGCCTTTGACGGTGGCGCCTTCGCTGTCGAGTTTTTCCGGGGTGCTGTCGTCGGCGGCGAGGAACACTTCGAACGGCGCACCGTTCTTGATCTGGGTATAGAACTGCCCGGTAGCGCCATAGGCGGCCACCAGCTTGTGCCCGGTGTCTTTCTCGAAGTCGGCGGCGATGGCCTGGATTGGCGCGGTGAAGTTGGCGGCGACCGCCACCTGCACTTCAGCGGCCTGGGCCGGGCCCAAAGCGCAGGCGGCGAGCAAGGCGGCAAGGCAGGTCGGGGCAAAACCTGAGAGACGACGGTTCATGAACAGCTCCATTGGCGAAGGGACGTTGAGCGGTTGGCGGTATTGGAAATGGACGGCACCGGGGGTGGGTGAAACGCTGTATACGGAAATATATAGCGAATCGCCAGCGAACGGAACTGCAAAGGTCGCGCGGCCTTGAGGGCAAATGGAGGTTTTGCGCAAAACGCCGCGACCGCAGTCGCGGCGTGCCGGGTTTAGCGGCCGGTCAGCTTGGCCAGGGCCTGGGCGGCCAGGGTGCGGGTCAGTTCCGCGGTCGGCAGTTCGACCCCGAGGCGCAATGCCTGGCCGGACCAGAGGCTGGCGAAGTCGGCGTCGTCCTTGGCGCGCAGCGGCATCAGCGCGCCACCGGCGAGGGGGAAGGCTGGCGCCAGGGGACTGAGCGGGCCGATGTCGCGCATCACCCGGTTGAGAATGCCCCGCGCCGGGCGCCCGGTGAACAGGTTGGTCAGGGCGGTTTCGCTCTCCTTGGCGGTACGCAGGGCCTTGTGGTGGGCGGCACTGACCTTGGCTTCCGGGGTGAACAGGTAGGCGGTGCCCAGTTGCACCGCCGAGGCACCGAGGGCAAAGGCCGCGACTATGCCGCGGGCGTCGCCGATCCCGCCGGCGGCGATCACCGGCACCCGCACCGCATCGACGATCTGCGGCACCAGGGCCATGGTGCCGACCTGGCTGTTGAGGTCTTCGCTGAGGAAGATCGCCCGATGGCCGCCGGCCTCGTAGCCCATGGCGATGATCGCATCGCAGCCGTGCTGTTCCAGCCAGACGGCTTCATCGACAGTGCTGGCCGACGACAGGATCTTCGCCCCGGTGGCCTTGACCCGCGCGAGCAGGGCCGGCTCCGGCAGACCGAAGTGGAAGCTGACGATTTCCGGGCGCAGTTCTTCCACCAGTTCGCAACTGACGGTGTCGAAGGGCGCGCGGCTGCTGACCGGGGTCGGCGCATCGAAATCGACGCCGAGCTCGCGGTAGTAGGGTTCCAGGGTATTTTTCCAGCGGGTTTCCCGTTCCGGGTCGGGTGTCGGGTTCTGGTGGCAGAAGAAATTCAGGTTCAGCGGCGCGCGGGTCGCCTGGCGGATGCTCTGGACATCCAGGCGGATCTGCTCGGCCGTCAGCATGGCGCAGGGCAGGGAACCCAGGCCTCCCGCCTGGGCGGCGGCGATCACCATGGCGGTAGTGGTCGCGCCGGCCATCGGCGCCTGGATGATCGGCAGTTCGATGCCGAGCAGGTCGAGAATACGGGTGTCAGGCCATTGGCTCATGTTGAATGATTCTCCGACGTCAAAAAAAGAAGGACGGCAACCCGGGGTTTGTATCAGGTGACAGGCGATCAAGGCCAGTCGACTTTGGCCGCTACCCGGGTTGCCAGCGATAACGCTATCGCGGGCAAGCCTCGCTCCTACAGACAGGACAGGGCGCGAGTGTCCTACGACGAAAAGAGCGTGGATTTTTTGCGCCCGGGCTGGGAAGGTGGCGACTTTGTAGCCTGAAACTCAAGTTCACGGCCCGGCCATGGGCCTGGTGGGAGGCAGTGATGTTCAAGGGTATCTTGATCGAGAAAGACGACGCCGGTTATCGCGCGGCGCTGCGTGATATTGGTGAAGAGCAGCTGCCCGAGGGCAACGTGACGGTGCGGGTGGCCTACAGCACCCTGAACTTCAAGGACGGCCTGGCCATCACCGGCAGCAGCCCGGTGGTGCGCAAGTTTCCCATGGTGCCGGGGATCGATCTGGCAGGCATTGTCGAGTCCAGCAGCCACCCGGACTATCAGCCCGGCGACTCGGTGCTGCTCAACGGTTGGGGCGTGGGCGAAGGACATTGGGGCGGCCTGGCGCAGAAGGCGCGGCTGGACGGCGACTGGCTGATTCCCTTGCCCCAGGCGTTCAGCGCGGCCGAGACCATGGCTATCGGTACGGCGGGGTACACGGCGATGCTCAGTATCCTGGCGCTGGAGCGCCATGGCCTGACCCCGGGCCAGGGCGAGGTGCTGGTCACCGGGGCCAATGGCGGGGTCGGCAGCTTTGCCATAGCCCTGTTGGCCCGGCTGGGTTATCGGGTGGTGGCGTCCACCGGGCGCATTGCCGAGCAGGACTACCTCAAGCGCCTGGGCGCCAGCGAGGTCATCGACCGCGCCAGCCTGTCCGCGCCGGGCAAACCGTTGGCCAAGGAGCGTTGGGCGGCGGTGATCGACTCGGTGGGCAGCCATACCCTGGCCAATGCCTGCGCCAGCACCAAGGCCAACGGCACCGTGGCCGCCTGCGGGCTGGCCCAGGGCATGGACTTCCCAGCGTCGGTGGCGCCCTTCATCCTGCGGGGCGTGACCCTGGCCGGGATCAACAGCGTGACCCAGCCCAAGGCCCGGCGGATCGAGGCCTGGCAGCGCCTGACCCGCGATCTGGACCCGGCCCTGCTGCCGTTGATCAGCCATGAGATCGGCCTCAGCGAAGCCATCGCCGCCGCGCCGCGTCTGTTGGCCGGCGAGTTGCGCGGGCGCGTGGTGGTGGATGTGAATCGCTGATACCGTACGCGCCGGTCACCCAGATAAACGCCACAAAGGAGTATCCAGCATGGATGTCAAACTGCGAGAGGTTCAGCCTTTCTGTGTCTCGGGCTTGCAGGTACGCACCTGCAATGCCGACGAGCAACAAGCGGACAGCGCGCGGATCGGGCCGATGTGGGAACGGTTTTTTGTCGAAGGCTTGTTCGACAGCATCGGTCACCGGCAGTCGGATTCGTTCATCTATGGCCTGTACTCCAACTACGAGTCCGATGCCTCGGGGCACTTCGATGTCACCGCCGGCGTAGCGGTGGGCGAAGGCAACGCCGGTTATCCGTTGGTGCAGGTGCAGGGCGGCGAGTACCTGGCGTTCTCCGCCAAGGGGCCGATGCCGGACGTGGTGATCCAGACCTGGGGCCTGGTCTGGGCTTACTTCGAGGACAACCCGCAGGTCCGCCGGCGCTTCGCCACGGACTTCGAGGTGTACACCGGGCCGGAATCGGTGTCGGTGTACATCGGCATTCAGGCCTCGGACGAGTTCTCGCGTTCGAGTAACTGACGCTTGCGCTCCACGCCCCAGCGGTAGCCGGACAGGTTACCGTCGCTGCGCACCACCCGGTGGCAAGGGATCGCCACCGCCAGGCTGTTGGCCCCACAGGCCTGGGCCACGGCGCGAAAGGACTTCGGCGCGCCGATACGCTGGGCGATCTCGGCGTAGCTGGCGGTGCTGCCCGGCGGAATCTCCTTGAGGGCCAGCCACACCCGCTCTTGGAACGCCGTGCCTTGCAGGTCCAGCGGCAGGTCCAGGCCAATGGCCGGTGCTTCGATAAACCCCACCACCTTGGCCACCAGTTGCTCGAAACCCTGGTCGGCGCCGATCAGGTTGGCCCGTGGGAATTTGTCCTGCAGATCCTGCACCAGGGCATTGGGGTCGTCGCCCAGCAGGATCGCGCAGACCCCACGATTACTCTGGGCGACCAGAATCGCCCCCAGGGAGCACTGGCCGACGGCGAAGCGGATATCGGCGTTCAGGCCGCCGGCGCGGTAGTCGCTGGGTTTCATGCCGAGCAACTGGTCTGCGGTTTCGTAGAAGCGGCTGTTGGAGTTGAAGCCGGCGTCGTACAGCGCGTCGGTCACCGAGTGGCCGTGCTCCAGTTGGCGCCGCACCCGCCGCGAACGGTGGGCGCTGGCGTAGCCTTTCGGGGTCAGCCCGGTGGCGGCCTTGAACACCCGGTGAAAGTGGAAGCTGCTCATGCCGGCTTGCTCGGCCAGCTGTTTCAGGCTGGGCAGCGTTTCGGCCGACTCGATCTGCCGGCACGCGGCGGCCACCAGGCTGGCATGGTGCGCGGCCACCTGGGTCTGGTCGCTGGCGCTGCGTTTGCTTGGCCGGTAACCGGCGGCTTCGGCTTGCTCCGCGGTGTCGAAGAATTCGACATTCTCCGGCCGTGGCAGGCGCGACAGGCTGCTGGGGCGGCAGTAGACCCCGGTGGTTTTCACCCCATAGACGAACTGGCCATCGGCGCTCGCATCACGGGCCAGGACGGCGAGCCAGCGTGGATCGCTGGCGGTGGTGGGCTTGGGCTGGACCATGGTCATGGGCTCTACTCGGTGGCGGATGTCGCTCAGATTAACCAAGGGCAGGGTGCCTGGCACTCCGAGTCTTGCGCTTGAATTCTCGCGGGATCAACCGGCCCGGCGAAAAGTCAGGTTGATGCGCCGTGGGCCCAGCAGCGGGTGCGTGCCTTCCTTGAGTGGCAGCACGCCGTGATAACGCAGACGGTCGACACCGCCCCAGACCACCACATCGCCATGCAGCAGCGGCACCCGCAACGGGCGGTCGCTGCGGCGCTCGCCACCCAGCTGAAACACCGCCGGCAAGCCCAGGGAGACGGAGACGATCGGTGCATCGTAATCGCGTTCGTCCTTGTCCTGGTGCAGGGACATGCGGGCGCCGGGCACATAGTGATTGATCAGGCAGGCGTCCGGTTCGAACCCGGCAAAACCGGCCTGGGTCGCGGCGGCCCGGGCCAGTTCGCGCAACACCTCGGGCATCGCCGGCCAGGGCTGGCCGCTCTGCGGATCGATGGCGGTGTAACGGTAGCCACTGCGGTCAGTGGTCCAGCCCAGCTGGCCGCAACTGCTCAGGCCCACCGACATGGTGAAACCGCCCGGCGTGACCATCTGCCGGAACGGCGCGGCGCGCAGCACGCCGCGCAGGGCCGGCAGCAGGCGCTTGACCCAGGGCAGGGCGAAGCCGCGAAGCACAAAGGACTGCGGGCCGACCTGTTCGGTGCGCGGGGCCTGTTGCGGCTCGGGTTCGCCGAACAGCTCGCCGGTGAAATTACTGGGCATCGTGGAAGATCACTCCTAGCGTATGGCGGCGACCGCTGTGCAGGCGGCTGACGCCATGGCGCAACGTCACCCGGTAATGGCCGCGCACGCCGGCTACCGGACGATGATGCACGGCGAAGATCAGCGCATCACCCTGCTTCAGACCGATGACCTGCGGCCGTGACTGCATGCGCGGGCGCTGTTCGGTGATGACGAATTCACCGCCAGTGAAATCGATCCCGGGACGGGATAGGAGGATCGCGACCTGCAAGGGGAATACGTTGTCGCCATACAAGTCCTGGTGCAGGCAGTTGTAATCCTGTGGGCCATATTGCAGCAACAAGGGCGTCGGCCGCTGCTGACCGGCGGCGTGGCAGCGCTGGAGAAAATCTTCATGCCGGGGCGGATATTGCACGGGGATATTCATCAGCTGGTTCCAGCGATTGGCCAGCGGCGCCAGGCGCGGATAGAACTGGCCGCGCAATTCGGCGACCCGTTGCGGCAAGGGGTAGGCGAAATACTGGTATTCGCCGCGGCCGAAACCGTGCCTGGCCATGACCACCCGCGAACGAAACAACTCGCTGTGGGGATACAGACTGCCGAGCTCATGACATTGCTCGGCGCTGAGCAGGTTGCCGATCACCGCGCTGCCGTCCTGGTCGAGCTGCTGCTCGATCGAGGCCCAGTCCAGGCAGGCGAGACGTTGTTCGAGGGAGGGGGCGGACATGCTGGCGGTTCCCGGAGTAGAGGCTGAGGCCCGCCATTCTGGGAAGTGCGCGGGCCGCTCACACTCCGCTGCTTGCGCTCGAATTCGTCACAGGTTCTAGGAGCAGGGACTTACAGCGCCTTGCTCACGCTGACATCGCTGATGACGTCGTCGGTCTGGCCATGCAGGGCTTCCAGCGCGGCCTTGGCTTCTTCCTGAGTGCCGCTTTCCAGCTGGGCGAACTCGAAACGGCGCTCGCCGTTGAGTTTGTATTTGATGACGTACTTGGTCGTTTGGGCCACGGTGATACCTGTTGGTCGCGGGCTGGGGCGGGGTTCAGCGCAGTTTCGAGCTGGACCGGCGGATGATCTTGATCGAGTGGGTCAGGTTCGGCTTGCGGGTAACGCTGATGGGCCGGCGGTTGACGGTGTCGATGGTGATATTCCAGAAGCCGGTGCTCGGCGCGGTGATCTTGGCCGGGAACTTGTCGAACGCACCGCCATGATAGGTGTGACGTCCGCCGTTCTTGAAGCTTCGGAAGTTGGCGTCGTTCATCAGGCGGATGTTGCAGACCTGGGAGCATTCGATGACGACGATATCGTCTTCGTTGAGGTGCTCGCGCTGGTGGATAAATTTCATGGGCGCCTCCAGAAGGGCTTTTGCTACAAAATCAAAACGATGGCGCAGTTTATCAGGCCGCGGCAGGCGGCTTTGACAATTTAAAACAGTTATTTGCCGATTATTTAGGATAAATCTGACTGATCCGGAGAAAAATGCCATTTCTGCGGTCGGACGGTCTTTATTGGAGGAAATGTATGAAGTGGGGTGTGTTGATTCTGGCCTTGGCGATCAGTGGCTGTGCGACGGTCTCGGATATTAACCAGACATTGCCCACCCTGAACGTGATTTCAGGGAAAAAGCCGCAGGAGTACGCCAAGTGCGTCAGCGACAAACTGGCTGACAGCCGTGGCCAGTTGCAGGTCGAACCGCATAAGGACGGCATGCGCATTATCGTTCCGCAGAAAGTCTCGTCGGGCCCTAGCGCGGTATTCGATATCGAGGAGCGTTCCGGCGGTAGCAGCATCAAGCTGCATGAAAGCATGTCCAATGTGCCCATGCGTCCGGGCGATATCCGCAAGGCGGCGGAGGACTGCATTTCCGGCTAATAGCCAAGCGATTTTTCAACAGCCCGCCCTGGCCCGGATTTCCGTGGCGAGGGCGGGTTTTTTTGTGCCCGGTGGCAAGGCAGGCCCGGCTGGTTTCGCGTTGTAGCCAAAGGTCTATTGGCCTACTCTTTGTAGGCTTATATAAAATAAGCCTAAGAATATAACTAGAAAAATGGAGTTCGCCATGATCCCCGTGGATCGAATACTGCTGAGCAGCCTGATGCTGTTTTTTGTCGCCAATGCCCAGGCCGTGGATGGGCAGAAAGTCTTTACCCAGGGTGGAGCGCAGCCCGGTGCCACGGCGTGCCTGGCCTGTCATGGTGGCGATGGCCTGGGCCTGGCGGCCGCCGGGTTTCCGCGCCTGGCGGGATTGTCGGCGGGTTACCTGCGCAAGCAGCTGGAAGATTTTCGCAGCGGTGCGCGCAGCAACCCGGTCATGCAGCCACTGGCCAAGGCCCTGAGCGATGACGAGATAGACGCGGTCAGCCAGACCCTGGCGGCCATGCCGGCTGCGACGCCAGCGCCGATCAACCGCAGTTCCCTGGCTGAAGGCGTGGGTGCGAGGCTGGCCTTGCGCGGCGCCTGGGAGCGGCAGGTTCCGGAGTGCGTGACCTGTCATGGGCCGGGTGGCGTGGGCGTGGGAGACGCCTTTCCGCCGTTGGCCGGGCAACCCGCGGCGTACCTCGCCGGGCAATTGAATGCCTGGCGCGACGGCACGCGCCGCAACGATCCGAACGACCTGATGGGACACATCGCCAAGGCCCTGAGCCCCGAGGAAATCACGGCGGTGGCCGATTATTTCGCCAAGGTCGGCAGTCAGTTGGCCAAGGCCGATAACCAGGAGTCCAAGCCATGAAGCGTGATCTTCTATTGGGCTTTTCCCTCGCCTTGCTGACGGCCCAGGCTTATGGCGCCGCGGTCGCCATGGAGGACCAATCACAGTTGCGGGAGCCGGCGGTGAACGCTGCCCATCCCGGGTATTTCCAGCCACCGGCGGAGAGCGAGCTACCGGACAATGCCTACGGCAAGATGGTCCGCGACGGTTATGCGCTGTTCGTCGATACCAAGCGCCTGGCGCCGAAGTTCGTCGGCAATGGGCTCAATTGCAGCAACTGCCACCTGGATCAGGGGCGGCTGGCCAACTCCGCGCCGCTGTGGGGCGCCTATCCGATGTACCCGGCGTACCGTAAGAAGAACAACAAGGTGAACACCTACGCCGAACGCTTGCAGGGCTGCTTCCAGTTCAGCATGAACGGCACGCCGCCGGCCGCCGACAGCTATGAGATCACCGCCTTGTCGGTGTATTCCTACTGGCTGGCGAGCAAGGCGCCGATCGCTGTCGAGTTGCCCGGGCGGGGTTACCCCGAGGTGCCGCAGCCGGCCCAGGGCTACGACCTGGCCCGTGGCGAGCAGGTATACCGGGCGCAATGCGCGGTTTGCCATGGCGATAACGGCCAGGGCCAGAGGGTCGGCGCGGACTATGTCATGCCGCCGCTCTGGGGCAAGGACTCCTATAACTGGGGCGCGGGCATGCACCGGATCAACACGGCCGCGTCCTTTATCAAATACAACATGCCCCTGGGCAAGGCCGGCAGCTTGAGCGACCAGCAGGCCTGGGACGTGGCGGCGTTCGTCAACCGCCATGAACGACCACAGGACCCACGCCTGGTGGAGGGCTCCATCGAGAAGACCCGGCTCAAGTTCCACGCCAACGACGGGGTCAATCTGTATGGCCAGACGGTAGATGGCGTGCTGATTGGCCAGGGCATCCGATAAACTGTCGGCCATTGTCAAAGATGCCGTCGAAACCCAGGTTTCGGCGGCATCGTTTTTTGGGAGAAAGCATGAAGCGCGAAACAGTCCGGGAGAGGCATGCAGAGGGGCATATCTCTGCGACCCATGTGATTCAGAATCCGGCGAATTCCGGGGAATGGATCGTATTCTTCAAGAAAAGCGCGGGGCGCAGCTATTTTCTGGTGGATGACAACGATGAAGTCGAGTCATTCGACCGACTGGACGACCTGATCGAAACCATTCGCAACCTGGGCATCAAGTTTGCCGAGATTCATATGTAGGCCGTGTGCCTGCTATTTGCAGACCACCACCACGCTGCGGCTTTTGTAGTTGCCAACGTCCGCCCCCAGGGTCTTGTCGCTTTCCTTGAGCGACGGCGTGCCGTCGGTGCCAATGATCCGATAGCCGGTCCCGGCACAGGAGGCGTCGGCCTTTTCATAGCAGCTGGCCCAGGAGCTGGCTTCGCCGGAGCAATCGATGCTCAGGCCTTGCTCGCCGTTTTCCAGGTAGGTATCGGAAACGGTGGCGCATCCGCTCAGGGCCAGTACCGCGGTCAGTGCCAGAAGTTTGTGCATGGGTGTGGTCGTCGTCGAGAAGTTTGAGCCCCGGGGGGGCTGGACACCCTTGGCGAGCGTCTGGGACGAGATGCTATAGCGAACCGCCACTGCGGTATAGATCGGCATGAAAAAGCCCTGCGCGGGGCAGGGCTCTTCAGTGCGGAGGCGGTCTCAGGACTTGGGACTGCGACGTGCCGACGCATGGCCTGCGGAATCCTCGAACACCGATGCCACTTCGACCGCCATCGCTTCGCTGGCGAAAGGTCCGGCGACGTTCTCGCCCTGGGCGCTGACCAACCACCACTGGCCGTCTTTCAACTGCTTGATCTGGTAACCGTTTACGCTTTTTGTTGCCGACATCTATCTGCCTCGTTGGCGGGATTCAAGGGCGCCATGATAGCGGTAAACGAGTTCCTGTAAGAGGGTGGACAAGGGCGGGGCGCAGAAAATTCAGGCTTTGCAGCCAGATGGCGGTTTACGGCGCGGGCTATCTGTACGATGCTGCAAGGCCGTGTTTGCAAGCCTGTTCGAAACTATGTGCGGAGCGCGCAGCTATGTGCAGAACAAGGTGGGGAGCTATGTGGGGAACTATCCGCGGCAATATTTCTCTTAGATGGCAGCGGTTAGCCACTGCGACCCATTGTAAGGCGCACGCGGCCTGATTAGACTGCGCCGAAATTCGTACGTACAGCCCTTTTAAGGACTCATATGATCAAGAAATGCTTGTTCCCAGCAGCCGGTTACGGTACTCGCTTCCTGCCAGCGACTAAAGCCATGCCTAAAGAAATGCTGCCGGTGGTGAACAAGCCACTGATCCAGTACGGCGTTGAAGAAGCACTGGATGCCGGTCTGAACGAAATCTCCATCGTCACCGGTCGCGGCAAACGCGCCCTGGAAGACCACTTCGACATCAGCTACGAGCTGGAAAACCAGATCAAGGGCACCGACAAGGAAAAATACCTGGTCGGTATCCGCCGTCTGCTGGACGAGTGCTCGTTCTCCTACACCCGCCAGACCGAAATGAAAGGCCTGGGTCACGCGATCCTGACCGGCCGTCCGCTGATCGGTGACGAGCCGTTCGCCGTGGTGCTGGCGGACGACCTGTGCGTCAACCTCGAAGGTGACGGCGTGCTGAAGCAGATGGTCAAGCTGTACAAGCAGTACCGCTGCACCATCGTCGCGATCATGGAAGTCGACCCGCAAGAAACCAGCAAGTACGGGGTGATTGCCGGCGACCTGATCGGCGATGACCTGTACCGCGTACGCAACATGGTTGAGAAGCCGAAGCCGGAAGATGCGCCGTCGAACCTGGCGATCATCGGTCGCTACATCATGACCCCGGACATCTTCAAGCTGATCGAAGAAACCGAGCCAGGCAAGGGTGGCGAGATCCAGATCACCGATGCCCTGATGAAGCAGGCCCAGGACGGCTGCGTGATTGCCTACAAGTTCAAGGGCAAGCGTTTCGACTGCGGTGGCGCCGAAGGTTACATCGACGCGACCAACTTCTGCTTCGAGAACTTCTACAAGACTGGCAAGGCTTACTGATAGCCCGCTTGATCCTTGTACTGAAAAGCCACCTTCGGGTGGCTTTTTCGTTTTATGCCCCTATGTAAATCCTCTAGCGCTGACCGGATACGCATCTGCGGTTATGCTGTCAGCCTGCCTGGGAGAGTGAAATGGCCTACGATTTTGATCTTTATGTAATTGGCGCCGGTTCCGGCGGTGTGCGTTCGGCGCGGTTCGCCGCAGGTTTTGGCGCGAAAGTCGCGGTCGCCGAAAGCCGCTATCTGGGCGGTACCTGTGTCAACGTCGGCTGCGTGCCGAAAAAACTGCTGGTGTACGGCGCCCACTTCGCCGAAGACTTCGAGCAGTCCGCAGGCTTCGGCTGGACCTTGGGCGAGGCCGATTTCGACTGGGCCACGCTGATCGCCAACAAGGATCGCGAGATCAATCGCCTGAACGGCATCTATCGCAATCTGCTGCTCAACAGTGGCGTGACCCTGCACGAAGGCCACGCCAGGCTGATCGACCCGCATCAGGTGGAGGTCAATGGCCAGCGCTACACAGCCAGGCACATCCTGATCGCCACCGGCGGCTGGCCGCAGATCCCGGACATTCCGGGGCGCGAACACGCCATCAGCTCCAACGAGGCGTTTTTCCTCAAGGAACTGCCCAAGCGCATCCTGGTGGTGGGCGGCGGTTATATCGCGGTGGAGTTCGCCGGGATTTTCCACGGCCTGGGCGCGGACACCAAGTTGCTGTATCGCGGCGAGCTGTTCCTGCGTGGTTTCGATGGTGCGGTGCGCAAGCACTTGCAGGAAGAGCTGACCAAGCGTGGGCTCGACCTGCAGTTCAATGCCGATATCGAGCGCATCGAAAAGCAGGCCGACGGGAGCCTGAAGGTCACGCTCAAGGATGGTCGCGAGCTGGCCACCGATTGCGTGTTCTACGCCACCGGCCGGCGGCCGATGCTCGACAACCTGGGGCTGGAAAATACCGGGGTGAAGCTCGACAAGCGTGGCTTCATCGAGGTCGATGAGCAGTACCAGAGCGCCGAGCCGTCGATCCTGGCGATTGGCGATGTGATCGGGCGCGTGCAGTTGACGCCGGTGGCCCTGGCCGAAGGCATGGCTGTGGCGCGGCGTTTGTTCAAACCGGAACAGTATCGCCCGGTGGACTACAACATGATCCCGACCGCGGTGTTCAGCCTGCCGAATATCGGCACCGTTGGTCTGACCGAAGAGCAGGCGCGGGAAGCCGGGCACAAGGTGCAGATCTTCGAAAGCCGCTTCCGGCCGATGAAGCTGACCCTGACCGAGTGCCAGGAGCGCACGCTGATGAAGCTGGTGGTGGATGCCGAGACCGACAAGGTGCTGGGCTGCCATATGGTCGGCCCCGACGCCGGCGAGATTGTCCAGGGCCTGGCGATTGCCTTGAAGGCCGGCGCCACCAAGCGTGACTTCGACGAAACCATCGGGGTGCACCCGACGGCCGCTGAAGAGTTCGTCACCATGCGCACGCCGGTCGCCGGTTAAGCTTGCTCTGGCGGCTCCGGCCGCTGCTCTTCTGTTTCTGGCTGCGCCTCGGTCTTCGCGGCGGCAGCCAGTTGCAGGGCCTCCAGGCTGGCCTCGGCCTTGGCGGCGCGCAGTTCCAGTTGTCGATTGTCCTGCAGCTGCTGCTCCAGGTTCTGCTTGAACTCATGACTTTCCAGCAAGGCGACGCGCAGACGTTCCTGGAGGAGGGTGTGTTCGCTGTTCAGGCGAGTGGATTGCTCCAGCAACTGGCCAAGCTTGCTGTCGGTTTTCTGTACCTGCTCCTGTGCCTGGCGCAACTCTTTCTGTGTGGCGCGTTGCTCGCTGGTCAGGCGTTCGTTGTCGCGGTGCAGTTGGGTGATCTCGTCCTGGCGCACCAATGCGCTTTGCTGGGCCTGGCGCAGTTCCTGTTGCGCTTGCTGCAGCTGGCCTTCATGGCGGCGCTGGTCCTGCTCGCGCTGCTCCTTGACCGCGCTGCGGTAATGCTCGAGGGCGTCCCGGGCGTGCAGGTGCTTTTCTTCCAGTGAACGAATCTGCTCGTCCTTGTCTTTCAGGCGCAATTCGAAGTCGGCCAGGGCCTGGTTCAGTCCGGCATTGCGCGTCTGTTCGCTCTGCAGGATGGAGCGGGTTTCCTGCAGCAGCGTGCTTTCGCTGGCCAGGGCTGCAGCCTGGGTCTGCAGTTGCTGCCGCAACTGGGCCTGTGCCTGCTCGGACGCGGCCTGCTGCGCCGCCAGTTCCTGATTCATTTCCTCCACTTGCGCCTGGGCCTGCGCCACGGGCTCCTGAGCCTGTTCGCGCAGGCGCTGGGCCATGCGCTGGATCAGTTCCGTCAGTTCTTCTTCCAGGACTTCCTGTGGCGCGGCGCGGCGGGCTTCGCTTTGCTCCAGCTCCTTCAGGTAGCGGTGAATGGTGGTTTTCGAGCCGGTATTGCCCATTTCGATGCGCACCGCATCGATGCTGGGGTGTTCGCCGCGAGCGAGGATTGCCGAACGGGCGATTTGCACCACCGCCTTGTTAACGCCGCCACGAGCCATGGGATCTCCTACGATTACGTACTTTTTTACGTGGTATGTATAAAGTGTAATTGTACAATAAAATAAAAGATAAATATTCGAATTATTGACATGGGATATATTGGTATTACCCCGTGTCATGACCAGAACGCCTTGTTGCACCCCGCCATTTCCGTACGCAAGACGAGTCGAGCAAGCCATGAGTGATCTGGATCGTTATCTACACGCCGCGACCCGCGACAACACCCGACGCAGTTACCGGGCAGCCATCGAACATTTCGAGGTGACCTGGGGCGGGTTCCTGCCGGCGACCAGCGACAGCGTGGCGCGTTATCTGGCGGCGTATGCGGGGGAGCTGTCGATCAACACCCTGAAGTTGCGGCTCTCGGCCTTGGCGCAGTGGCACAACAGCCAGGGTTTCGCCGACCCGACCAAGGCCCCGGTGGTGCGCCAGGTGTTCAAGGGCATTCGTGCGCTGCACCCGGCGCAGGAGAAACAGGCCGAGCCTTTGCAGTTGCAGCATCTGGAGCAGGTAATCGCCTGGCTGGAGCAGGAAGCCACCCAGGCCCGCCTCGATGACAACCAGCCGGCGTTGCTGCGGGCGCGGCGTGACAGCGCGCTGATTCTCCTGGGATTCTGGCGCGGCTTTCGCAGCGACGAGTTGTGCCGGCTACGGATCGAGCATGTGCAGGCGGTGGCGGGTTCCGGCATCAGCCTGTATCTGCCCCGCAGCAAGAGCGACCGCGACAACCTCGGCAAGACCTGGCACACCCCGGCGTTGCGTCGGCTGTGCCCGGTCCAGGCCTATATCGAGTGGATCAGCGTCGCCGCCCTGGTGCGTGGCCCGGTGTTTCGTGGCATCGACCGCTGGGGCCATCTGAGCGAGGAGGGCCTGCACGCCAACAGTGTGATTCCGTTATTGCGCCAGGCGCTGGAGCGCGCCGGGGTCGCCGCCGAGCAATACACCAGCCACTCCCTGCGCCGCGGTTTTGCCACCTGGGCCCATCGCAGCGGCTGGGACCTCAAGTCGCTGATGAGCTATGTCGGCTGGAAGGACATCAAGTCGGCCATGCGTTACGTCGAGGCCAGCCCGTTTCTCGGCATGGCCCTGACCCAGGAAAAGCCGGTCGGCGAGTAAATACGCATTTCTTCTATTAATACTGCGCGCTAATAGCCAAACCTAATCAGCAGCATCAGCTTTGCCAATGAGCCTTGGCTGGGAGCATTGGTTAGGATTCTCCCCATCAAGTTTTCAACCCAAGTTTTTACCCACTGATGGAGAATCACCGATGCCTATCATCAACAGCCAAGTCAAACCGTTCAAAGCAACCGCCTTCAAGAATGGCGAGTTCATCGAAGTGTCGGACGCCACCCTGAAAGGCAAATGGTCCGTCGTGTTCTTCTACCCGGCTGACTTCACCTTCGTTTGCCCAACCGAGCTGGAAGACCTGGCAGACAACTACGCCGAATTCCAGAAACTGGGTGTGGAAATCTACAGCGTTTCGACTGATACCCACTTTGCTCACGCTGCCTGGCACAACACTTCGCCAGCCATTGGCAAGATCCGCTACACCATGATCGGCGACCCGACCCTGGCCATCTCGCGCAACTTCGACGTACTGATCGAAGAAGCCGGTCTGGCTGACCGTGGCACCTTCGTGATCAACCCTGAAGGCCAGATCAAGATCGTTGAAATCAACGACGGCGGTGTTGGTCGTGACGCTTCCGAGCTGCTGCGCAAGATCAAGGCCGCTCAATACGTCGCTGCCCACCCAGGCGAAGTCTGCCCAGCCAAGTGGAAAGAAGGCGAGGCTACCCTGGCTCCTTCCCTGGACCTGGTCGGCAAGATCTAAGCCTGTGACTCGCTACAGCAGGGCGGACCGCCGCACCTAAGTCAGCTGCACCGCCCTCAAGAACGCTCGGGCGAGATTCGCTCGGGCGTTTTTTTTTGATCTGAATAAAAGGAAATCGCCCGTATGTTGGACGCCAATCTTAAAGCCCAGTTGAAGTCATACCTGGAACGGGTCACCCAGCCGATCGAGATCGTTGCCTCTCTCGACGACGGTGCGAAATCCCAGGAAATGCTCGAATTGCTGAAAGACGTTGCCAGTCTTTCCAGCCAGATTACCTTGCTCGACAGCGGTAGCGATGTTCGTAAACCATCGTTCTCGATCAATCGCCCGGGAAGCGACATCAGCCTGCGTTTCGCCGGCATCCCCATGGGCCACGAATTCACTTCCCTGGTGCTGGCCTTGCTGCAAGTCGGCGGCCACCCCTCGAAAGCCAGTGTCGAAGTGATCGAACAGATCCGCGCCCTCAAAGGCGAGTTCAACTTCGAGACTTACTTCTCGCTGTCTTGCCAGAACTGCCCGGACGTGGTCCAGGCGCTGAACCTGATGGCGGTGCTGAACCCGAACATCCGCCATGTCGCCATCGACGGCGCGCTGTTCCAGGACGAAGTCAATGATCGCAAGATCATGGCGGTCCCCAGTGTCTACCTCAATGGCGTGAACTTCGGCCAGGGCCGCATGGGCCTGGAAGAGATCCTCGGCAAGCTCGACACCGGGGCCAGCGAGAAACAGGCGGAAAAAATCAGTGCCAAGGACGCCTTCGACGTCCTGGTGGTCGGCGGTGGCCCGGCCGGTGCGTCGGCGGCGATCTACGCGGCCCGCAAAGGCATCCGTACCGGTGTCGCGGCCGAGCGTTTCGGCGGCCAGGTGTTGGACACCATGGCCATCGAGAACTTCGTCTCGGTCCAGGAAACCGAAGGGCCGAAACTGGCCAGCGCCCTGGAAGAGCACGTTCGCCAGTACGACGTCGACATCATGAACCTGCAGCGTGCCAGCGCGCTGGTGCCGGCCAAGGAAGTCGGCGGCCTGCACGAAGTGCGTTTCGAAAGCGGCGCGAGCCTCAAGGCCAAGTCGCTGATCCTGGCCACCGGTGCCCGCTGGCGCGAAATGGGTGTGCCCGGCGAGCAGGAATACAAGGCCAAGGGCGTGTGCTTCTGCCCGCACTGCGACGGTCCGCTGTTCAAGGGCAAGCGCGTGGCGGTGATCGGTGGCGGTAACTCCGGCGTCGAAGCGGCCATCGACCTGGCGGGTATCGTCAGCCACGTGACCCTGCTGGAGTTCGACAGCAAGTTGCGCGCCGATGCCGTGCTGCAACGCAAGCTGTACAGCCTGGCGAACGTCAACGTGATCACCAGTGCGCTGACCAGCGAAGTCAAGGGTGACGGCCAGAAGGTCACCGGCCTGGTGTACAAGGACCGTGATTCGGGCGAGTTCAACACCGTCGACCTGGAAGGCATCTTCGTGCAGATCGGCCTGCTGCCGAACACCGACTGGCTCAAGGGCACCGTCGAGCTGTCGCCCCGTGGCGAGATCATTGTCGATGCCCGTGGCGAGACTTCGCTGCCCGGCGTGTTTGCCGCCGGTGATGTGACCACCGTGCCGTACAAGCAGATCGTGATTGCGGTAGGCGAGGGCGCCAAGGCCTCGCTGAGCGCCTTCGACCACCTGATCCGCACCTCCGCGCCGGCCTGAGCCGACCGCGGAAAAAACAAAACCCCATGAGCCTTGGCTCATGGGGTTTTTTGTTGGTGGCTTCTGTAGGAGCGAAGCTTGCTCGCGATCAACGATGACGCGCTGGATCAGCCAAGTCGCTGCCTACCGTGGGCGCGTCCCGCTCCCGCAGGAAGCGCAAGTTACAGCGGTGCCGGCTGGATGATTTCAACCCAGTAGCCGTCCGGGTCCTTGATAAAGGCCAGGCTCTTCATGCGGCCGTCGTTCAGGCGCTTCTGGAAATCGCAGCCCAGGGCTTCGAAGCGCTCGCAGGCGGCGACGATATCCGGCACCGAAATGCAGATATGGCCAAAGCCGCGTGGGTCGGTGTTGCCGTTGTGATAGGCGAAGTCCGCATCGTTCTCGGTGCCGTGGTTGTGGGTCAGCTCGAGGATGCCGGGGATCGACTTCATCCACTCGGTACGGGCCGCGGCGTCGGCCGGGATCTGCGCCTTGTCCACCAGGGCGAGGAAGTACAGGCTGAATTCGGCTTCGGGGAAGTCGCGTTTTTCCACCAGCGAGAAACCCAGGATCCGGGTGTAGAAGTCCAGGGACCTGGTGATGTCCTTGACCCGCAGCATGGTGTGGTTGAACACGAAGTTGGCGGTGGCGGTGTCAGGCTGGGCGGTTACGCCGGGGAAAGTATTGAGTTCGTGCAGGCTCATGGGCCCTCCGGAAAAGAAGTGGGCAAGAACACTTATGCTAATGAGCCCCTTGGCTTGCAGGGCTTCGGGCGTCCTTGCGGTCGGGTAATGATACGCAAGAGCGGCAGGGCGCACCAAACACAAAGCTACGAATCTGTTGCTCGATACTCGTGCCAGCCTCAGACTTCAAGGCTCGTCCCTTACGTGTTCATGACCATGCGCTTATCGTTCAAAACCCTGTGTCTGCTTGCACCCTGGCTTCTGGTTCCGGCCCTGGCCGAGGCGGCGGACCCGGTGATCACCTGGCCCAGCGGCTGGCAGATCGAAGAGTTGCCACAGGCGCAAGAACAACCGGCCAAGGTATTCCGCCAGCGCGCGGTGAAGAACGATGCCGGCGGCACGCCGCTGATGGTCATGGAGTTGACCATGACTCAAGTTGAAAGCGGACATCAGGTCAATCTGCAGGCGGTCTTGCTGGAAATGCGCAAGTCGGTGCAGAAGGACTTCGGGCGCGGCGGTTATCAAAGTGTATGCACGCGTATTCATGACACGACATTGAGTCGTCTGGTGGCGCTGGAAACCACTTGCACCATTACCGAAAACGGCCGTCATGTGTTGTCGCAAACACTGGTGGCGGCTGTCGATGGCGATAAGGCCTATGTTTTGTCTTATGCCGGACAGGCTGCGATTTATGCCGAAAGCCAAGAGGAAATCCGCGGGGTGCGAAGTAGCCTGAAACTTTAGTGGAGGGGGGCGATTGTCCTACGTCGATCGGCGTGGTTCGCGCCTTTGAACTAAGTAAAAAGTTGTAGGATCAAGCAGGGGGATTGGTAGGCGGGTGCAGTTCCGGCAGGGTGTTTATGGCCGCTCAGGCAATCTATGGGCTGCAACTTATTCGATTTCGAAACAAAGAGCCTTGGCTTAAAGGTAAAGACCCTGCATTGGCAGGGTCTTTTATATACATCGGTTGCTTAACCGCGCAGCCAGGAATCTACAGTGGCGGCGCCGTACTGTTCTTTCCAGGCTTTAAGGCCACGGTGATTGCCGCCCTTGGTTTCGATCAACTCGCCGGTGTGCGGGTTCTGGTAAACCTTGACCACGCGTGCACGACGGGTTTTCGGCGCGCCCGAGAGCGGCAGAGCGGATTTGCCCGGATTAGGATCGAGAATGGCGATAATGTCGCGCAGGCTTTTGCCGTAGGTCTTCATCAGGCCCTGGAGCTTTTCTTCGAACTCGATTTCTTTCTTGAGTCCGGCGTCGTTCTTCAGGGATTCCAGCTGGGCGAGCTGTTCTTGAAGGGCCTTTTCTGCTGCACGAAATTCAGCGAGTCTGGACAATATCTTTACTCCAATAGTGTATTTGGCTGATACCAACCGCAAACAAAGCTATAAGCCAAGAGCCTTAGAACGACTCGATTATAATGGCCCACCTGTGAATCTTGTACAGGCTTGAAAAATTGTAGTAGTTAATCTGGCGCAAGTAAATCACGTCGTTGTTGATGCACGCAATTTGTCATCTTCTGATTCAAATTGGTGCGCGAAACAATTACCGAGTTCAATAAATCTTCATGAAAAATGGCTATTTAGTGGCGCGCCAGTGCTTGTAGGAATTCTTCCCCGGGCATTGGCCTGCCGAATAAGTAGCCCTGCAGGAAGTCGACGCCGTGGGCGGCCAGATAGTCCTGTTGTTCCACTGTTTCCACGCCCTCGGCGACTATCCCCAGTTCGAGCTTGCCCGAGAGTTCGATGATGCTGTCGAGTATGTGCCGGGACAGGGCGTCGACTCCAATCATGGCCACGAAGCTCTGATCGATCTTCAGGTAATCGACATTGAACTTGCGCAAGTAACCCAGGCTTGAATGGCCGGTACCGAAGTCGTCGATGGCGATCATTACCCTCAACTTGTGCAGTTCCTCGAACAGGCTGTGGGTGATCGCGGTCGGTTCTATCAGTTCGCGTTCGGTCAGTTCCAGGACCAGCTTCACCTTGCCCGGCGGGAACATGCCGAGAAACTGCCGGCAATCCTCCAGCAACTCCAGGTCCTGGCAATGGCTGGCGGTGATATTGATGCCGATATGAAAGTCGTCGATGAAGGTATGGGCGCGAGGCGCCAGCAGCAGGGCGGTCTGCTGCATCAGCGAACGGGTCATGGGCACGATCAGGCCGGAATGCTCGGCAAAGGGAATGAACAGGTCCGGACGCACCAGGCCTTCCCGGGGATGTTTCCAGCGCATCAGCACTTCGATGCCGGCCCACTGTTTCGTGTCGCCGCGCACCACGGGCTGGAAGTACGGAATGAACTCCGCCGCTTCCCGGGCGCGCTGCAGTTCATGGCTGGGCGACGACGAGCGTTTTTGCAGCCAGTGGCCAAGGGCCGCCGCCAGCACCCCGAAGAAGATCAGCAGGCTGAACAGGGCAGGGTACTGGGACTTCATGTAGAGCCAGATATCGCCTTCGGGGAACCCCACATTGACGCTGTAGGGGTAGCGCGAAGAGGCCATCTGATAAGGGGTGACCGGAGGCGGCGGAGCGATGGATTCATGGACCTGGCCATCGTCGGCCAGCCAGTAGGGGCCGACTTGCAGTTGCAGTTCGGCAAAGCGGCTGATCAGGCGCAAGGCGTTGCTCAGGTGATAGCCGTCGATGGTGGCCAGGACCGCGCGTTCACCCTCTTGCAGGCGATAGACCAGCAGCGCGGTGTTGGGCGTGACCTGGTTGCCGTCCATCAACCACAACTTGCCGTCGACATAGTCCGCCGGGTCCAGTAGGAACGAGGATGGGCCGAGCAGCGAGCTGCAGTAATTGTCATTGCGCCACACCAGATTGGTCGAGCGCACGAACGGGCGGCGGGTCACCTGTTCGCGCAGGGCCAGTTGCCGGAAGTCGTCGCAGGGCTGGCCGACTTGCGCCATCAGTGCCCGGGCGGCGAGGTCGGCGTTATCGAGCATCAGGTCGAACTGGCGGATCGCTTCCTCGGCAGTCTGCTGGCTGCTGTGAGTCAGCGCGCGTTCGGCCTGCATATAAAGGATCGCCACGCCCAGCACCACCGGCAGCAAGCCGATCAGCAGGGTTCGCAGGTTGCGGGTGGAGCGTTTCAACGGGCCTTTGGCGGTCAATGGCATGGAGGAAAAACCTGTGGCGAAGTGGGGGCCAGAGAACGCTCAAAAGCCGCTGGGCGGTATGGCGGCAGGTCCGGCGGCATCCGGTCCATGGGCATGATAGACGGCGCCTCCGGGTTGCGCTCAGTCACCGCGATACAGACTCCGTGCCTGCTCGATAAAGGCCAGGGTCGCTGGTGACGATTGCCGCCGGTCCAGCACCGCCAGCCCTACCTGGCGCCGGGCGGGAGGTGACAGCGGCTTGATCAGGTAGCGCGGGTCGCTGGCCTCGGGCAGCGACAATTGTGCGACCAGGGTCAGGGCCTCGCCGCGGGCCACGGTCTCCAGGGTGCTGAGCAGTTGCGAGCTGCGATAGCGGATGTTGGGGCTGAGCCTGGCCGCGAGGAACAGCCGGGAAACCAGTTCGGCGGAACCGGCCTCGGTGAGGATGAACGGGCCGTCGCACAGCTCGGCGAGACTCAGCGAGTCCTTGCTGGCCAGCCCATGCTGGCTGGGGATCAGCGCCACCATCTGGTCTTCCACCAGGGCGAAGCAATCGAAGCGTTCCTGGGGCAGTACCACGAAACCGACATCAATGCGCCGTTCCTCCAGCCATTGCAGTACCTGGCGGTCGGGCCCCTCGTCGATGTGCACCTCGATACCGGGATGGGCCTGGCGGTAACGCTGGAGGATTGCCGGCAGCAGTTTCATCGACGAAGTCGGGCCGAACGAGCCGATGCGCAAGGTGCCGCGTTTCATGCCGCGGGCATCGGCGGCTTCCTGTTCCATGGTGGCGGCCAGGCCGAGGATGGCGCGGGCCCGCAGCAACAATTGCTGGCCGATATCGGTGAGCTCCACCAGCGACTGATGTCGGCGGATCAGCTCGACCCCCAACTCCTGCTCCAGGGACTTGAGCGCGTGGGACACCGCGGACTGGCTGATGCCCAGCCGGCTGGCGGCGCTGGTGAAGCCGCGCAGCTCGGCCACCAGGGAGAAGATCTGCAGTTGGCTCAGGGTCATGAGTAAAAGCTCATTTTACGATGATCGGGCATTAGCCGAAGAATACCCGAACCTTCCTTTATCCGCGCCTCGGGGCCTTATGAAAACTGTCGATCAAACCTGTGCCGGGCCTTCCGATTGGCCGGTGTATTGCAAACTGGCGGCGGTCACCATGATCTGGGGCGGCACCTTCGTCGCCGGGCGCCTGCTGGCCGGCACCCTGGAGCCTTTGCTGGCCGCCAGCCTGCGTTTTCTCCTGGCCAGCCTGGCCTTGCTACTGTTCATGGCGATCGCCCGGATTGCCATGGTGCGCCCGAGCCTGGCGCAGTTCGCCCAGCTGGCACTGCTGGGTTTTTTCGGGATCTTTTTCTACAACCTGTGTTTCTTCGAGGGCCTGCAGTCGATCAATGCCTCGCGTGCCTCGTTGATCGTCGCCCTCAATCCGGCGGTGATCGCCCTGGCATCCTGGGCGCTGTTCAAGGAGCGCTTGAGTGGCGCCAAGCTGTTCGGCATTGCCTTGTGCCTGGGGGGAGCGGGGGTGGTGATCCTTAGCCGCGACCCGGGGGCCTTCTCCAGTGGGCCGGGCAGTTGGCGCGGGGACCTGCTGATTTTCGGCTGCGTGCTGGGCTGGGGCGTCTATTCGTTGTTTTCGCGCACCCTGAACCAGACCCTGGGCCCCTTGCAGACCGTGACCTATTCGATCCTGCTGGGCACGGCAATGCTCTGCAGCACCGCGGCCCTGCGCGGCGAGGTACGGTTCGAAGCGCTGTCGAGCCTGACCCTGGAGCAGGGCCTGAGCCTGCTGTACCTCGGCGTGCTGGGCTCGGCCCTGGCGTATATCTGGTATTACGACGGCCTGCGCAAGATCGGCGCGACCCGCTCGGGGGTGTTTATCGCGCTCAATCCGCTGACCGCGGTGATCCTTGGCGCGCTGCTGCTGGACGAGCGTCTGAGCCTGGCCATGTGCCTGGGCGGCGGGTTGATCCTGTGGGGCATTTACCAGTGCAACAAACCCCTTGCGAGCCTGGAAAAAAAGCGGATTTTATAGAGAGTGCGGACAAATAGTTTTACGCTGTGTAGAATCTGGTTACGCATACAATAATAAAGTCTTCTGGCAGCAGAAGCCTCGCCCCCCAGCCGGTAAGACAAGGGTCGACATGAAGATTCTCGGGTTTCAACTGATTTACGGTGACTTCCTCGCGCGCAGCGTGCGGGGCATCTCTTGCGCGCCACCTGCCTGCCTCAGCATTGCTAGCAACTAACGATCCGTTAATTCCAAGCTATTGATTCTAAAAGCATGATGAGGCGCCAACCATGGCAGATATCTTCGAAAACCCGATGGGCCTGATGGGCTTTGAATTCATCGAATTCGCATCGCCGACCCCCAATACCCTCGAACCGATCTTCGAGATCATGGGTTTCAGCAAAGTCGCGACCCACCGCTCCAAAGACGTGCACCTGTATCGCCAGGGCGCGATCAACCTGATCCTCAACAACGAGCCCCACAGCGTCGCTTCGTACTTCGCCGCCGAGCACGGTCCGTCGGTGTGCGGCATGGCGTTCCGCGTCAAGGATTCGCAAAAGGCCTACAAGCGTGCCCTGGAGCTCGGCGCCCAGCCGATCCACATCGAAACCGGCCCGATGGAGCTGAACCTGCCGGCGATCAAAGGCATCGGCGGCGCGCCGCTGTACCTGATCGACCGCTTCGGCGAAGGCAGCTCGATCTATGACATCGACTTCGTGTTCCTGGAAGGCGTCGACCGTCATCCAAAAGGCGCTGGCCTGAAGATCATCGACCACCTGACCCACAACGTGTACCGAGGGCGCATGGCTTACTGGGCCGGCTTCTACGAGAAGTTGTTCAACTTCCGCGAGATCCGTTACTTCGACATCAAGGGCGAATACACCGGCCTGACCTCCAAGGCCATGACCGCGCCCGATGGCATGATCCGCATCCCGCTGAACGAAGAGTCGTCCAAGGGCGCGGGGCAGATCGAAGAGTTCCTGATGCAGTTCAACGGCGAGGGCATCCAGCACGTGGCCTTCCTCACCGACGACCTGATCAAGACCTGGGATCAGTTGAAGAAGATCGGCATGCGCTTCATGACCGCGCCACCGGATACCTACTACGAAATGCTCGAAGGCCGCCTGCCGAACCACGGCGAGCCGGTGAACGAGCTGCAGTCGCGGGGCATCCTGCTGGACGGCTCCTCGGAAGAGGGCGACAAGCGCCTGCTGCTGCAGATATTCTCGGAAACCCTGATGGGCCCGGTGTTCTTCGAATTCATCCAGCGTAAAGGCGACGATGGTTTCGGCGAAGGCAACTTCAAGGCACTGTTCGAATCGATCGAGCGCGACCAGGTCCGTCGTGGCGTGTTGTCCACCGACTAAGCCGCATCCTGCCTGACAATTGAGCCCGGTCGGGGAATTCTCGACCGGGCTTTTTCTTGCCTGTCGGTTGGCGATTGTGAATGTGTTAATGTTCGGCCTTTGTGGCGCTCCGCGTCGCCATCCAGCCCTGTGAACGACCCGCACATGACCAACCCAAGACCTTCCCTGACATTGACCCTGCTCCAGGCCCGCGAAGCGGCCATGGCGTTTTTTCGTCCATCCCTCAACCAGCACGACCTGACCGAGCAGCAGTGGCGGGTGATCCGCATCCTGCGCCAGAACGGCGAACTGGAAAGTCATCAACTGGCGAAAATGGCCTGCATCCTGCCGCCGAGCATGACCGGCGTGCTGACCCGCCTGGAGCGCGACGAATACCTCAGCCGGCGCAAATCCCCCGAGGACCAGCGCCGGCTGTTCATCACCCTGACGGAAAAGGGCGAGGCCTGTTTCGAGTCCATGAGCGGCGACATGGAAATCAACTACCAGCGCATCCAGCAGCAGTTTGGCGAGGAGAAGATGCAGGCCTTGCTGGCCCTGCTCAACGAACTGAAGCAGATCAAACCCTGACCCATCTTCCGTAGGAGCGAGGCTTGCCCGCGATGCCGACAACTCGGAGCAACAGGTGATCCTCGTCGCATCGCGAGCAAGCTTTGCTCCTACAACAGCAACAGCCGCGTCAGCTTCTGCGCTGACGCATCAAGTGCTTGAACCCCTCGTACACCAGCACCAGCACCGCTAGCCAGATCGGCAGGTAGGTCAGCCATTCCCCAGCCTTGATGCTTTCCCCCAGCAGCAGGGCCACGGCCAGCAGCAACACCGGTTCGACATAGCTCAACAAGCCGAACAGGCTGAAGGGCAGCAGGCGGCTGGCGATGATATAGGCCACCAGCGCCGAAGCACTGATCAACCCCAGCAACGGAATCAGCAGGTACAGCCAGGGGTGTTGATCGACCACGGCAAAACCCTGCTCGCCGCCTTGCACGAACCACAGCGCGATCGGCAGCAGCAGGGCCATATCGAGCCACAGGCCGCCCAGGTTGTCGGCGGCCAGGCGTTTGCGCAGCACGAAATAGACGGGATAACCGATGGCCACCAATAAGGTCGCCCAGGAAAAACTGCCCACCTGATATAGCTCGTTGAGCACCCCCAGGGTCGCCAGGCCGGCGGCGATCTTTTGCAGCCGCGACAGCTGTTCGCCATAGACGATGCGCCCGGTCAGGACCATGGTCAGCGGCAACAAAAAATACCCCAGCGACACATCCAGGCTGTAGCCATTCAACGGTGCCCACATGAACAGCCACAGCTGCACCCCGAGCAGCGCCGCGGACAGCGGCAGCGCCAGCAGCAGAAGCGGTTGGCCCAGCAGTCTCTTGAGGATCGCGCCGACATGCCGCCATTCGCCGCTCACCAGCATGAATACCGTCATGCATGGGGCGGTAAGCAGCATGCGCCAGCCGAAAATCTCCACCCCGGTCAGCGGGGCCAGCAAGGAGGTGTAGAAATACATGACGGCAAACAGCACCGACGCCAAGACCGATAGAGCAATACCTTTAGACAAGCTGTCCTCGTGTGACCTGAACCAGGCAAATGGGATGGAGGGAAAAACTGCGGGGAATATAGAGGGTTTGGCGCGAGACGTTTACTCGGATTTATCGCAAGTTACGGGAAAATATCCCGTTTGCCGCCACTGACCGGCAGCGCGGCAGCAGGTGGCCCGCGGAAGGGGCCACCGCTGTGGGGGAGGTCAGCGTGGCGTGCGTCCGGAGACGAAGTGGCTGACGTCGTTGAAGCCCGGGGTCGAGGCATGCCCCGGGGTGACCAGCGAGTCGATGAAGGCTTCATCCTCGGCGCTGATCTTCACGTCCAGCGCCTTGGTGTAGGCGTCCCACTGTTCCTCGGTGCGCGGGCCGACGATTGCTGAGCTGACCGCGGCATTGTTCAGCACCCAGGCGATGGCGAACTCGACCATGCCGACCCCGCGGCCCTGGGTGTACTGCTGGATCTGCTGGGCGATGCGCAGCGACTCGACGCGCCATTCGGTTTCCAGGATGCGTTTGTCCTGGCGCCCGGCGCGGCTGTTGCTGTCGGGGGCGACATCCGGCGCGTACTTGCCGCTGAGCACGCCACGGGCCAGCGGGCTGTAGGGCACCACGCCGAGCCCGTAGGCCTGGGCCGCGGTGATCTGTTCGGTCTCGGCCTGGCGGTTGACGATGTTGTACAGCGGTTGGCTGATCACCGGCCGGTCGACGCCGAGCCGGTCGGCGACGCGGATCACCTCGGCGATGCGCCAGCCGCGGTAGTTGGACAGGCCCCAGTGGCGGATCTTGCCCTGGCGCAGCAGGTCGCCGATGGCCGACACCGTGACTTCCAGCGGCGTGTTGTGGTCTTCGCGGTGCAGGTAGTAGATGTCGATGTAATCGGTGCCCAGGCGGGTCAGGCTGGCGTCGATGCCATTGAACATGTGCTTGCGGCTCAGGCCGCTGCGGTTGGGCACGCCATCGACGGGGCCGAAGCCGACCTTGGTCGCCAGCACCCATTGGTCACGCTGGCTGGCGATGGCTTCGCCGACGATCTCTTCGGAGCGGCCGCTGGTGTAGACGTCGGCGGTGTCGATGAAATTGATGCCCTGGTCCCAGGCCTTGTCGATGATGCGCAGGGAGTCCTCGGTACTGGTCTGTTCGCCGAACATCATGGTGCCGAGGGTCAGGGGGGACACGTGCAGCCCGGAATGGCCGAGGATGCGATAGCTCATGTACGAAATCCTTGTGCGTGAGGTAAGGCCGGCGCGACAACGGCCAGCGACCGGTCATGGGACGCCCATCAAATACCAGAACGGGCGTAGGGGGCAATCTGAATTATCCGGCCAGCAGCTGGCAGCGGGCCTGCAAAAAGCGTTGCAGCACCTTCACCCGTTCCGAGACCTGCAAACGGTGCGGGCACAGCAGGTTGAGCGGCACGCTTTCGCCTTGCCAGTCGCCGAGCAGGGGCACCAGGCGCCCGGCGCGGATATCGCTGGCCACATCCAGCCAGGCCTTGTAAGCGATGCCATGGCCGGCCAGGGCCCAGCGCCGCGCCACTTCGCCGTCGTCGCTGAGGTAGTCGCCGCGCACCTGGACCTCCTGCACCTCGCCGTCGCGGCTGAAATGCCAGCTGTTGTAGGGGCGACCGTTGCGCAGATAGATCAGGGCACTGTGCTCGCCCAGTTCGGCGGGTGTCTGCGGGGTACCGTGGCGCGCCAGGTAATCGGGGCTGGCACAAGCCAGCCGGTGATGCCGGGGCAGGATCGGCAGGGCCACCAGGCTGGAATCGCTGGGCACGCCGAAGCGCAGGGCGACGTCGACGGTCTCGCGGAACAGGTCGCTGTGCCGGTCGTTGAGCAACAGTTGCAGGCGGATATGCGGGTGTTCGCGCTTGAAGTCGTCCAGCCAGGGCAGCAGCAGGTTGCGCCCGAAGTCCGACGGCGCCGCCAGTTGCAGCACGCCGCTGAGGCCCTGGCTCTGTTGCTTCAACGCCTGTTCGCCCTCCGCCAGGGCCGCCAGCGCCACGCGCACGCTGTCCAGGTAGCGCCGGCCTTCTTCGGTAAGGCGCATGCTGCGGGTCGAACGCGCCAGCAAGCGCATGCCCAGGCGGGTTTCCAGGCGCTTGAGGGCGATGCTGGCGGCGGCGGGGGTCAATTCCAGGCTGCGGGCGGCGGCGGAAATGCTGCCGGAATCGGCGGTACGGACGAAGACTTCAAGGTCGAGAATCGAGCTCATTGCTAAAAATCCTTTAAAGATCTTTGCGTTTTACCGGGATTTTTCCTCGATTATCAAGCTGAGAATATGCAGTCACTTCCATCGCACCAGGGTGACCCCATGAAAACGCTCAGTACGTTCTTGCCGGATCGCACCGCCGTCATCGGTGGCGGAGGTGTGTCATGACCTGGCACTTCGACCATCTGGCCTTCAACACCGCCGAGGGCGATGCCTTGCAGCAGGCATTCCAGGCCCTGCTCGGGCTGCAGGCTGGACGGCGCCCGCCGTTTCCCTTTCCCGGACGCTGGTTGTACCAGGACGGGCAGGCGCTGGTGCATGTGATCGAACAACCGACCTTCGCCGAGACCGCGCTCAGCCATATCGCCTTCAGGACCGAGGAGGATGCCGCTCAGGTATTGCAGAGGGTCCAGGCCAGCGGCCTGCCGCATCAGGTGGCGCAAGTACCGCAGGACGGCACCTGGCAGATTTTCGTGCGGATACCGGGTGGCCTGGTGCTGGAACTGGATGCACCGGCGAGCCCCGACCTGCATCCGGGGTATCGCTATGCGGCGGATGGCGGCGCGCCGGCCTGAAACATGGCCACGCCAATACGGGGGGCGCAAGCATCCGTCAGCGCAGAAGCCGAAACTGTAGCCGCTGCCGCAGGCTGCGATCGAGGCCGCAGGACTCGCCATCAGCCATGACGCGGTCTGTCAGCAAAACGGCTTCTCTCCGGTCACGGCTGCTTCGCACGAAGTGCCGCCCAAACCGATCGCGGCCTGCGGCAGCGGCTACAGGTGAATGCCTTGAAGCGCGGCGACCCCGATGGCCGGGGCCGCCGGCAATTCAGGCCGAATGCAACTGGTAGCGCACCGCATAACCGCTCAGGCGCTGCTCCAGAGCCGCACGGCGGGTGGCATCCAGGCCGGGCACATGGATATCCACCCGTTGCCCGTGGCGCTCGTCGCTGAGGGCTTCGACGCGGATGCCCTCGGCAACCTGGCGCACCTCGTCTTCGAACACCCGGCGAATGGCGTCCAGGCGCAGGGCCGGCTTGAAGGTCTTGCCCACGGCCGTCAAGGGGATCTGCTCGAGCAGCCAGACGTCCTTGGGCAGCGCGGCCCGTTCATGGATATGCCGCGCGGCGTGCTCCAGCAATTCGGCCGGGTCGGCGCTGGCGCCGGCCTTGAGCTGGACGTACACCACCGGCAGCTCGCCGGCCTTGATGTCCGGCTTGCCCACCGCCGCGGCCATGGCCACGGCCGGATGGCGGTGCAGGGCTTCTTCGATCATCTGCGGGTCGATGTTGTGGCCGCCGCGGATGATCAGGTCCTTGCTGCGTCCGGTCAGCCAGATGTAGCCGTCCCGGTCGATGCGCCCCAGGTCACCGGTGTTGAACCAGCCGCCGTCGAGCCACAGGCCCTGGTTCTTGTCGGCCTGCAGATAACCCTTGAACACTGTCGGCCCGCGTAGGCAGACGTTGCCGGGTTCGTCGGTGGCGGCGTCGCGCAGGTAATGGCCGCCGCTGTCGAGCACGGCGATCTTGACCTCGCAGTACGGCAGGCGCAGGCCGATGGAGCCGGGGCGGCGCTCGCCGTCCTGGGGGTTGCAACTGGTGGCGCAGGTGCCTTCGGTGAGGCCGTAGCCCTCGATGATCTTCAGCCCCGAACGCGCTTCGAACTGACGGATCAGTTCCACCGGCATGGGCGCGGCGCCACACACGGCAAAACGCAGGCTGGAGACATCGATGCCGTCATTGGGCACTTGCAGCAACGCGGCATAGATGGTCGGTACGCCGCTGAAACAGCTGACCCGATAACGCTCCACCAACTGCCAGAAATCCTTGATCAGGGTCGGGTTGCGGTAGCCCTGGGGGCCGGCCAGCAGCACCCGGGCGCCGCGGTGGAAGGCGGACAGGCCGGTGACCATCACCCCATTGACATGGAACAGCGGCAGCCCGCAGAGCAGCACATCGTTGCTGTCGTAGTCGCCGTGCAGGCTGATGATCTCGGCCATCGCCACTTCATTGAGGTGGCTGTGGGGCGCCAGTTTTGGTGTGCCGGTGGTGCCGCCAGTGTGGAAGTACGAGGCGATGTCGTCCGGCTGGATCACCCGGCCGCTTTCCAGGTGGTCGGCGGGGCAGGCTGCGAGCAGGCTGTCGAAGTCCAGCACGCCCTCCGGCATCGCCGGGCGCTGGCTCTGGATCGCGCTGCGTTGCGGCTCGGGCAGCAGGTTGGCCAGGTCGATGGTGACGATGGCCTCCAGCTCCGGCAGGCGTTCGCGCAGGTTGGCGACCTTTTGCCAGAGGTCGGTGCCGGGGAAGGGCGCCAGGGTCACCAGCACCGTGGTGTGCGAGGCGCGGACCAGTTCGGCGATGTGCGCAGGCTCCAGCAGCGGGTTGATGGCGTTGACGATCCCGGCGGCCTCGCCGCCCCAGATCACGTAATGGGTCTGCGGCAGGTTGGGCAGCAGGAACGACACCGCCTTGCCCGGGCGGATGCCCAGCCGGTGCAGGGCGTTGGCGGTGCGGGTGACCTGGGCGAACAACTCGGCGTAGCTGATGTTCCAGGGCTGGTCCTGAATGCTGCCCTGGGGCAGGAAGGTCAGGGCGGTGCGCTCGCCGAAACGGCTGGCCGAGCGTTGCAACAGTTCATAGGTGCTGGCGGGAAGATTGCGCTGGGCCAGGGGCTGCTGTTGTTCGAGGGCTTGGATATCGCCGAGGCGGGCGAGGGAGATGGGCGCGGTCATGATCGTGTGGGTCTTCCTTCGGTAAGGTCTGCGAGGGAGTCATCAATCGATCCAGCCAATGGAAAACTGCCGCGGCCGGACGTCTGTCCGATATACCACGGGGGCGCTGAGGTCGGCTGTTGCTTTTTGTAGCGAGGCGGTGACAAACCCGCGGCTTGTCCCGGGAAGCCGGGCCCGCCAGAGGGCAGGCCCGGTGGCAGGCTCGGAGGTATGGCTCAGCGTTTCAGCGTGCGGGTCATGCGCAGCGCCAGCAGGCTGCCAGCGACAATGACCCCGGCCAGCAGGTACAGCGCGGCGTCGGTGGAGCCGGTGCTGTCCTTGACCCAGCCGACGATGTAGGGGCTGAGGAAGCCGGCCATCTGGCCCATGGAGTTGATCAGCGCCAGGCCCCCCGCGGCGGCGCCGGCGCTGAGCAGCGCGGTCGGCACCGGCCAGAACATCGGCAGGCCGGTGAGGGCGCCCATGGTGGCAATGGTCAGGCCGAGGATGGCGAGGGCCGGGTTGGCGGCGAAGTTGACCGCGATCACCAGGCCGATGGCGCCCATCAGCATCGGTACCACCAAATGCCAGCGGCGTTCCTGGCGCAGGTCGGCCGAGCGTCCGACCATCAGCATGAACAGCGCCGCCAGCAGATAGGGAATGGCGCTGAGCCAGCCGATCACCAGGTTGTCGCTGAAGCCGAGGTTCTTGATGATCGACGGCAGCCAGAAGTTGATGGCGTACACGCCACTCTGGATGCAGAAGTAGATCAGGCCGAACGCCCAGATGGCCGGGTTCTTGAACACCGCTGCCAGGGAGTCGCCGCTGGTGCGTGGCTTGCTCGCGGCGTCTTCGGCCTGGTCGGCTTCCAGCAGCGCGCGTTCCTGCGGGCTCAGCCACTTGGCGTGGGCGAAGTTGTCATTGAGCAGGAAGTACGCCAGGGCGCCGAGGATCACCGTGGGGATACCCTGCAGCAGGAACATCCACTGCCAGCCGGCCATGCCGCCCTGGCCCGCGGCGAAGTGGTTGAGGATCCAGCCGGAGAACGGGCTGCCGAGCAGGCCGGATACCGGGATCGCCGACATGAACAGGGCCATGATGCGCCCGCGGCGAAAGCTCGGGAACCACTGCGAGAGGTACAGCACCACGCCGGGGAAGAAGCCGGCTTCGGCGGCGCCGGTGAGCAGGCGCAGGCTGTAGAACTGGGTCGGGGTGGTGACGAACAGCAGGCAGGTCGACAACGTGCCCCAGGCGATCATCATCAGCGCGATCCAGCGCCGCGGGCCGAACTTGTTCAGCGCCAGGTTGCTCGGCACGCCGCACAGCACGTAGCCGATGAAGAAGATCCCGGCACCCAGGCCGTAGACGGTTTCGCTGAATTTCAGGGCATCGAGCATCTGCAGCTTGGCAAAGCCGACGTTCACCCGGTCCAGGTAGTTGAACAGGTAGCAGATGAAGATGAAGGGGATCAGGCGCAGGGTGATGCGCTTGTAGACGGCGTTTTTATCGTCATCGGTGGCCAGGGTGGCAGCGGCGCTCTGTGACATGGCGTGTCTCTCTTTATTATGATTTTTTGCGATGCGAGGTTAACGTTGATCGCCCCGAGAGTCTCGGTCACCCCATGGGCCGCTGTCTTTGTGCCGGCGCACAGGCTTTGCCGGCATCCCCTGTGCCGGTGAACAAGCCTTCGCCATCGCCCCGAGCCCGCCTTCCTAGGAACACGCCGCTATGTTCGAACTGGATCACGACCTGGCGCAGGATATCGTCGACCGGACGATGGCCATCCTGCCCTACAACGTCAACGTCATGGACAGCCAGGGCCTGATCCTTGGCAGCGGCGAGCCCGAGCGCATCAATACCCGCCACGAAGGCGCGCAACTGGTGCTGGCCAACGGCCGGGTGGTGGAGATCGACGCGCAGACTGCCAAGTACCTCAAGGGCGTGCAGCCGGGGATCAACCTGCCGCTGCTGCACGACCAGCGGCTGATCGGCGTGCTGGGCATCACCGGCGAGCCGGAACTGCTGCGCACCTATGCCGAGCTGGTGCGCATGACCGCCGAGATGCTGGTGGGCCAGCGCCACCAGCAGGCCGAACAGCAATGGCGCCGCCAGCGTTGCGACGACTTGCTGGCGCTGTTGCTCAGTGACAGTGGGGATTCGCCGCGTCTGGTGGACGAGGCGCAGCAGATGGGCCTCAAGCCGCAGTTGCCGCGCACGCCTTATCTGTTCGAACTGGGCCAGCCCCAGGAGGGCGGGGCGCAGACCGTCGAGGCCCTGAGTGCCTGGCTGATGTCCCGTTACCCGGACAGCTGGTGTGTCAGCTCGGCCAAGTCCTCGTTGCTGTGGTGCCGGCCGGCGACCCTGAGTGTCGATAACCCGCGACTGCTGGAAAAGCTCGACAGCCTGGGCTGGAACATCCTGCGCATTGCCGTGGGCGGCCAGGCCGACGGGCTGGCGGGGCTGCGCCGTTGCTACCGGCGGGTCGGCGACCTGCTCGCCTATGGCCGTGATGTGCTGCCCCAGTCGCGCTTGCTGACCCTCAATCGTTTCCGCCTGCCGGTGATGCTCTGGCGCCACCGCAATGACGATGCCCTGGACGAGTTGCTCAGCCCTTTGCGCAAGGTTATCGCCAAGGACAGCAATGGCCAGCTGCTGGCGACCCTGCGCAGTTGGTGCGACCACGACGGCCAGAGCCAGGCCTGCGCCGACGCCCTGGGCATCCATCGCAACAGCCTGCGCTACCGCATGGAACGCATCGCCGAACTCAGCGGCGTCGACCCGCTCAAGCTCGACGGCATGCTGGCGCTGTACCTGGGGGTGCAACTGTTGCCGCAGACCGAGCCATCCCCGTTGTAATGCCAGGCCCTGTAGCCGCTGCCGTAGGCTGCGATCGGGGCAGCGCCCCGTAAACCCGGCGACGCGGTATGTCTGTCTATCGGTGTGGCGCGGTTCTGCGACCGCTGCGCGGTCGTGCGCAGCCTCGCCAGGGCTCGACAGCGGCTACAGACGCGTGCGATGCAGCTATTGTGAAAATGAACAATAAAGCCGCCCCACACTTGTGCAGCGGACCGGGGTCAAGGTCGCGGCCAACTGGCAGCATGGGCGCCATAAGAACCGGAGATAGCCCATGAAAATCATCATCGCCCCCGACTCCTTCAAGGACAGCCTGAGTGCCTCTGGCGTGGCCAGCGCCATCGCCGACGGCCTGGCGCGGGTGTGGCCGGACGCGCAGCTGATCCAGTGCCCGATGGCGGACGGCGGCGAAGGCACCGTGGAGTCGATCCTCGATGCCTGTGAGGGCCAGTTGCGCACCACCCGGGTCCAGGGACCGCTGGGCGCGCCGGTGGAGGCGCGCTGGGGCTGGCTGCCGCAGAGTCACACCGCGATCATCGAAATGGCCGAGGCCAGTGGCCTGCAACTGGTGCCGCCGGGCCAGCGCGATGCCTGTACCAGCAGCACCCTCGGCACCGGCGAGCTGATCCGCGCGGCCCTGGATGCCGGCGCGCGGCGGGTGATCCTGGCCATCGGCGGCAGCGCCACCAACGACGCCGGCAGCGGTGCCTTGCAGGCGCTGGGCGTGCGCCTGCTGGATCGCGATGGCCAGGTCTTGCCCCTGGGCGGCCTGGCCCTGGCGCGGGTCGCGCGGGTCGACCTGAGCCACCTCGATCCACGCCTGGCCGAGGTGCGTTTCGAGATCGCCGCCGACGTCGACAACCCGCTCTGTGGTCCTCACGGCGCCTCGGCGATTTTCGGCCCGCAGAAGGGCGCGTCGCCGCAGCAGGTCGAGCAGCTGGACCGGGCTCTCGGCCAGTTCGCCGACCAGGCCGCGCGGGTGCTGGGCAAGGACGTGCGCGACGATCCGGGCAGCGGCGCCGCCGGTGGCCTGGGGTTCGCCGCCAAGGCGTTCCTCGGCGCGCGGTTTCGTCCAGGGGTGGAAGTGGTGGCCGAGCTGGTGGGGCTGGCCGAGGCCGTGCAGGGCGCGGACCTGGTGATTACCGGCGAAGGTCGCTTCGACGCCCAGACCCTGCGCGGCAAGACCCCCTTTGGCGTGGCGCGCATCGCCAAGCAGCACCAGGTGCCGGTGATCGTGATCGCCGGGACCCTGGGCGAGGGCTACGAGCAGATGTATGAGCACGGGGTGGATGCGGCCTTTGCCCTGGCCAGCGGCCCCATGACCCTGGAGCAGGCCTGTGCCGAGGCGCCGCGCCTGTTGCGCGACAGGGCTGCGGACATCGCCCGGGTCTGGCGCCTGGCGGCGCGCCAGGGCTGACGCCCGTAGCCCCGTAGCCGCTGCCGAGCCCGCGAGGCTGCGATCGACTGCGCAGCAGGCGCAAAGCCTGAGATTGCTTTGGGTCTGGATAACCGCGTTGGCCCCGTTGCGGCCGCTGTGCGACCGATCGCAGCCTCGCAGGCTCGGCAGCGGCTACAGGGGTTAGTAGACCCCGCCACCCGAGGTAGGCGTCGCCACCTCCTTGTACTGCCCCAGCAAGCCCTGCAAGCCCTTCATCAGCACCGTGGTATCCACTCCCACGGCGACGAAGTTCGCTCCCAGCTCGATATAGCGCTGCGCCAATGTCCGGTCGGCGCTGAGGATCCCGGCCGCCTTGCCGGCTTTGCGGATGCGCGCGATGGCGTCCTCGATCGCCGCGACCACCTCGGGATGCCCCGGGTTGCCGCGATGGCCCATGGAGGCCGAGAGGTCGGCCGGGCCGATAAACAGGCCATCGACCCCGTCCAGGGCGGCGATGGCATCCAGGTTGGCCAGGCCTTCGAGGTTCTCGATCTGCAGCAGCAGGCACATCTGCTCGTCGGCCTGGTCCAGGTAACCGGGAATGCTGTTCCAGCGCGAGGCCCGGGCCAGGGCACTGCCGACACCACGAATGCCCGCGGGCGGATAACGCATGGCGCGCACCAGTTGCCGGGCCTGCTCGGCGCTTTCGACCATGGGGATCAGCAGGGTTTGGGCGCCGATGTCCAGCAGTTGCTTGATCAGCGCGGTGTCGCCCACCGGCGGGCGAATGATGCCTTGCACCGGGTAGGGCGCGATGGCCTGCAACTGGCCGAGCAGGCTGTTGAGGTCATTGGGCGCGTGTTCGCCGTCCAGCAGCAGCCAGTCGAAACCGGCGTTGGCCGCCAGCTCCGCGCAATAGGCATTGGCCAGGCCCAGCCACAGGCCGATCTGCGGCGCGTCCTGGCGCAGGCGTTGCTTGAAATGATTGATCGGCAGTTGCATGAGCGTTCTCCTCAGACAAAACGGCAGGCGATGCTGCCGAGCTGATCGTAGTCGACGTGGAAGGTATCGCCGGGGCGGGCCGCCACCGGGCGGGTGAAGGAGCCGCCGAGGATGATCTGCCCGGCCTCCAGGCCGACGTCGTAGGCCGCCAGTTTGTTGGCCAGCCAGGCCACGCCCTTGGCCGGATGGTTGAGTACCGCGGCGGACACCCCGGACTCCTCGATCACGCCGTTGCGATAGAGCACCGCCGGCACCTTGCGCAGGTCGATATCGTTGGGGCGCACCGCGCGGCCGCCCATGACTACCCCGGCGTTGGCGGCGTTGTCGGAGATGGTGTCGAACACCTTGCGCGTGACCTGGGTTTGCGGATCGACCTGCTGGATGCGCGCGTCGATGATCTCCAGGGCCGGGATCACCCATTCGGTGGCGTCGAGCACATCGAACAGCGTGCAGTTCGGGCCCTTGAGCGGCTTGCCGAGGATGAACGCCAGTTCCACCTCGACCCGCGGCACGATAAAGCGCTGGAACGCAATGTCGCTGCCTTCCTCGAACAGCATGTCGTCCAGCAGGGCGCCGAAGTCCGGTTCTGTGATGTTCGACGACACCTGCATGGCCCGCGAGGTCAGGCCGATCTTGTGCCCGACCAGCTTGCGCCCGGCTCGGATCTTGTGTTCCACCCAACTGCGCTGGATGGCGTAGGCGTCCTCGATGGTGATGCCGGGAAACTCCAGCGACAGCTGGGCGATCTGTTCCCGGTTGCGTTCGGCGGCGTCGAGGCGGGCGGCGGCCTGCTGGATGTCCGAAAGGCTGAGCATGGTTATTTCTCCTGGGGATTGACGATAAGGGCTGGCACCCGCAATACCAGCCAGGCGCCGAGGGCGATCAGCAGGGCCAGGGCATACAGGGCGAGGCTGGCGCTCTGGGTGGCGTCGCGGACCACGCCGATCAGGTAGGGCGCGAGAAAGGCGGCGATGCTGCCGAAGGAACTGATCAGGGCGATCCCCGCGGCCTGGGTGTTGCTGGCGAGAAAGGCCGGTGGCAGTTGCCAGAACATCGGCAGCGCGGCGCTGGCGCCCATGCCGGCCACCAGCAGCCCGGTCATCACCAGCCAGGCGTTGTCCGGGGCGACGCCTGCGACGATCAGGCCGAGGCTGGACATCAGCAGCGGCACGCCGAGGTGCCAGCGCCGTTCGCGCAGGCGGTCGGAGGAACGGCCGACACCGATCATGAACAGGCAGCCGGCCAGGTACGGCAGGGCGCTGAGCATGCCGACGCGACTGTCGCGGGCGATGCCGGCGTGGTGGATCAGGGTCGGCATCCAGAAGGCGATGGTGTTGACCGCCAGCATCACTGCGAAATAGATGCACACCAGCAGCCAGATATGTTTGTCCTGGAGGATGCCGGCGAAGCGGGTGATCGGCTTGTGCTGTTCCTCCTCACTCAGGGCCGCGTGCAGTTGCTGCTTTTGTGGGGCGCTCAGCCAGCCGACGCTGTCGATGCTTTCCGGCAGCGCCTTGAGCACCACCAGGCCGAGCAGGACCACCGGCAGGCCTTCGATCAGGAACATCCATTGCCAGCCGCGCATCCCGCCCAGGTCGTGAAAGCTTTCGAGAATCCAGCCCGACAGCGGCCCGCCGATCACCCCGGCCATGGGCACGGCAATGGCGAACAACGCGGTCACTTGGCCGCGGCGGCTGGCTGGGAACCAGCGGTTGAGCAGCACCAGGATGCCGGGAAAAAAACCGGCCTCGGCCACCCCCAGCAGAAAGCGCAACAGGTAGAAGCCGGCGGCGCTGTCCACCAGTAGCATGGCGCTGGACAGCAGGCCCCAGACCACCATCAGGGTGGCGATCCAGCGGCGCGGCCCGACCCGGTCCAAAGCCAGGTTGCTGGGCACGCCGAACAGCGCATAGGCGATGAAGAACAGGCCGGCGCCGAAGCCGTAGACGCTGTCGCTGAAGCCCAGGTCCTGGGTCATCTGCAACTTGGCGAAGCCGATGTTGATGCGGTCCAGGTGGGCGAAGATGTAGCAGGTGAACAGCAGGGGCATCAGCCGCCAGGTGATCCGGCGATAGGTGTCGTTGGTCTCCACCGCGCTGGGCAGGGCAAGGGTCGAGCTGGACATGGGCGGGTCTCTTTTATTGTTCTTGTCGATAGGGCACGGACTCTGTAGCCGTTGCCGAAGGCTGCGATCGGCCGGGACGGCCGCAGCGACTTCAAGCTCGCTGAAGGCCTTCGGCCTTATCGCAGCCTGCGGCAGCGGCTACAGGTCAGGCTTGCCGCTTGAGAAACTCATGCACGTTGTTGTGCTTGAAGTTCAGCTCGGCATCCAGCTCGCTCATCTCGAACGACAGCGCCAGCAGGCGCTGGGCCTGGAGCTCGGCGAAGTGCGCCTTGATGATCTCGAACAGTTCCTCGGCGACCTTGCGTCTTGTCGCCAGGTCGCGCCCGGCGCCGACCTGCAGGCGCATATGGACGAAGGCGTAGTCGTGCTTGCCGTCGGCCATGCGCCAGGTGTCCAGGCGCACGCCGCGGCTGCGGATACCACCCAGCGGAAACACGCCGCTGGCCCCGAGGCAGTCATGGACCTTCTCGAACAGCCCTGGCAGGTCGGCGGCTTGCTCGATGTTGTCGGTGTATTCAGCGATGAAATGCGGCATGTGATCCTCCTTGCGGGTGAACCTTCGGCGGCCAGCCCTGGAATTCAGGGCCGGGTTGGCGAGGCTGGCGCGGCTCCTAGAGCGGGAAAATGGCGTTGATCTGGCCGGTGCCGGAGCTGCCGAAAGGCGCGGTGACGATTTCCGCCGGCCGGTTGTATTCGGGGCCGCCGAGCAGGCCCAGGAGCATGGCGGTGTCGTGCATCCGGCCTTCGCCGAAGCAGTGCTCGGCATAGTCCGGAAGCATCGAGCAGAACTCGCGGAAGCGCCCCTGTTGCCACAGCTCGACCACTCGCAGGTCCATCTGTTTGTCGAACTCGCGGGTCCAGTTGTGGATGTTGGCTTCGGCCTCGCGGTCGTCGGAGAAGCGGTGCGACAAGGAGCCTGAGGCCAGCACCAGGACCTTGCGGTCGCTCTTCTCGATGGCCCGGCGCACCGCGGCGCCGAAGGTGAAGCTGTCTTCGAGCTTGTGCCAGGCACACCAGGCGGCGATGGAAATCACCTTGAAATGCTGCTCCGGCGGTACGTCCATGTGCATGTAGCGCATCGGCACCAGGGTGCCGTATTCCAGCTCCAGGCTGGGGATGTTGTGGGCGAGGGTGCGCACATCGGCGGCATTGGCTTGGGCGGCAATCAGCTCGCCCAGTTCCGGGCAGCCGTGGTAGTCGTAGTCCATGTTCTTGATGAAGTGCGGCAGTTCGTTGCTGGTGTAGGTGCCCTTGAAGTGCTCGCCGCAGTTGATGTGGTAACCGCTGTTGACCAGCCAGTGCACGTCGAACACCACCGCGGTGTCGGCCCCCAGCTCACGGGCGCGGCGGGCGATTTCCTTGTGCCCGGCGATCGCCGCTTCACGACAGCCGTGGTGCTTGCCCGGCAGTTCGGACAGGTACATCGATGGAACGTGGCAGACCTTGGCGGCCATGACGACTTCGCCCATGGTGCTTCTCCTGAAACATCTTATTGTTCGGCCCGTAGCCGCTGCCGCAGGCTGCGATAAGTCCCGCAGGGACTTCAAAGAGCGGCGTCTCGTTCCGAGACGAGCGCAGCCTTCGGCAGCGGCTACAGGATTTCAAAACCTTACACGCCCCAGCGCGGGATGTGGTGGCTGCCCATGGAGATACAGATGTTCTTGATCTCGGCAAACACCTCGAAGCTGTACTCGCCGCCTTCGCGGCCGGTGCCGGAGCCCTTGACCCCACCGAACGGCTGGCGCAGGTCGCGCACGTTCTGGCTGTTGATGAACACCATGCCGGCCTCGATGCCACGGGCCAGGCGATGGGCCTTGCCGATGTCCTGGGTCCAGATATAGGAGGCCAGGCCGTACTCGGTGTCGTTGGCCAGTCGCAGGGCCTCGGCCTCGTCCTTGAACGGGATCAGGCAGACCACCGGGCCGAAGATCTCTTCCTGGGCGATGCGCATCTGGTTATCGACGTCGGCGAACACCGTCGGCTGGATGAACTGGCCACGGCCCAGGTGCGCCGGCAGGTTGGCCGGGCGCTCCAGGCCACCGGCGAGCAGGGTGGCGCCTTCTTCGATGCCGATGCGGATATAGCCGGTGACCTTGTCGTAGTGGGCCTGGGTGATCATCGAGCCGACCTGGGTCTTCGGGTCCTGCGGGTCACCGACAATCAGGCGCTTGGCGCGGGCGGCGAACTCGGCGACGAACTGCGGGTACACGCTTTCCTGGACGAAGATCCGGCTGCCGGCGGTGCAGCGTTCGCCGTTGAGCGAGAAGATGGTGAACAGCGCCGCATCCAGGGCGCGCTCCAGGTCGGCGTCTTCGAAGATCAGCACCGGCGACTTGCCGCCCAGTTCCATGGAGTACTTTTTCAGCCCCGCGGTCTGCATGATCTTCTTGCCGGTGGCGGTGCCGCCGGTGAAGGAAATGGCGCGCACGTCCGGGTGGCGCACCAGGGCATCGCCGGCGGTGGCGCCGTAGCCCTGGACGATGTTCAGCACACCATTGGGAATGCCGGCTTCGACCGCCAGGCGCCCCAGTTCGTTGGCGGTCAGCGGCGACAGCTCGGACATCTTCAGCACCGCCGTGTTGCCCAGCGCCAGGCACGGCGCGGTCTTCCAGGTGGCGGTCATGAACGGCACGTTCCACGGCGACACCAGCGCGCAGACGCCGACCGGCTGGTACAGGGTGTAGTTGAGCATCTGGTCGTCCACCGGATAGCTGTGGCCATCCATGCGGGTGCAGACCTCGGCGAAGAAGTCGAAGTTGTGCGAGGCGCGCGGGATCAGCACGTTTTTGGTCTGGTGGATCGGCAGGCCGGTGTCGAGGGTTTCCAGCTCCGCCAGGTGCGGCACGTTCTGGTCGATCAGTTCGCCCAGCTTGCGCATCAGCCGCGCCCGTTCCTTGGCCGGGGTGTTGGCCCATTTCGGAAAGGCTTCCTTGGCCGCCGCGACCGCCTGGGCGATTTCCCCGGCGCCGCCGCTGGCCACTTCACCGATGGCCTCGCCGGTGGCCGGGTTGTAGTTGACGAAGGTGTCTTGGCTTTCGACCTCGCGGCCGTTGATCCAGTGTTTGATCATTTATGCGTGCTCCTTGGCCGCCAGTTGCGTGTCGTGTTGTGCCTTGATCCTGAAGAACTCCGCCTCGCTGACGATGCGGTTGACCAGCCGGCCGACGCCTTCGACTTCCACCACCACTTCATCGCCGGGCACCACGTCGGACAGGCCTTCCGGGGTGCCGGTAGCGATCATGTCGCCCGGTTGCAGGGTCATGAAGCTGGACAGGTATTCGATCAGGTAGGGGATGTCGAAGATCATGTCGCAGGTGCTGCCTTCCTGGCGCAACTCACCGTTGACCCAGGTGCGCAGCTTCAGCCGGTTCGGCTCGGGCACGTCGGCGACGTCGACTATCCACGGCCCGACCGGAGTGGTGGCGTCGCGGTTCTTCACCCGCAGGTTGGGCCGGTAGTAGTTTTCCAGGTAGTCGCGGATCGCGTAGTCGTTGCACACCGTGTAGCCGGCCAGGTAATCCAGGGCGTCCTCGCGCTTGACGTTGCGCGCGGTCTGGCCGATCACCGCCACCAGTTCGCACTCGTAGTGCATGTAGGCGACGTTGTCCGGGCGCCAGGTGACCTGATTGTGGCCGGTGTAGGTGCCGGGGGATTTGATGAACACCAGCGGCTCGGTCGGCGGCTTGAAGGCCAGTTCGGCGGCGTGGTCGGCGTAGTTCAGGCCCAGGGCGAACATGCTGCCGGTGGCCGGTGGCAGCCACTCGACCTGATCCTCGGCGAGCACGCGGCCATCGGCCAGTTTCACGCTGTTGGGCGCGTTGACCACGACCTCGTGGACCTGGCCTTGATAACGGATGCGGGCGTGTTTCATGGCGGCTCCTTATTCGGCGGCTACTTCGGCGGCTATTTCTTCCGCGACAACGTGATTGGCGAGACGGCCCAGGCCGCTGATCTCCACTTCGATGCGGTCGCCGGGCTTGACGTCGACCCGGCCTTCGGGGGTGCCGGTGATCAGCACGTCGCCCTCGTGCAGGGTCATGAACTCGCTTATTTCGGCGATCAGCTGGGGAATACCGCGCACCAGGTTGGCGGTGCTGTTGCGTTGCAGCAGTTCACCGTTGACCCACAGCTTCAGTTCCAGCTCATGGGGGTCGCGCACCTGGGCCGCCGGCACCAGTTCCGGGCCGAAGGCGCAGAAACCGTCGCGGCACTTGGCTTTGACGGCGGGGCGGTAGTAGCTGTCTTCCGGCAGGCTGAACTCGTTGACGATGGTGTAGCCGGCCACGTGCTGCAGGGCGTTTTCCACGCTGACCCGGCTGGTGCTCTTGCCGATCACCACGCCCAGCGCCGGGCCGGGTTGCAGGCGCTCGACGCCTTGCGGATAGATCACGGCGCCGCCGTGGACATTGCGCGTGTTGGGGGGCTTGATGAACAGCACCGGCTTGACCGGTGGCTTCTGGTAGGGCGGCTGGGTGAAGGATTCCAGGTGGCTGCGCAACAGGCCCTGGTAGTTCAGCGCGACGCCGAACAGGGTGCCGGTGGCGACTTCATGCAGTGCACGGCTCATTGTGGTTTTCTCCTGAGCATCGCGGAAGACGAGGTGATTTCGTTAATGTGTTAACGTTATATTTAATATGTTAACGATCGTCAAGCGCCGGCCAGGAGCCGATCACCAACTGTCTGCCCCGTACTGGTGAACAGGCCGCGAATCACGCAGGATGTGGGCGCTTGCCGCAGGTAAAAAATAAAAGCGCCGCGGGCGAAAATAAAAAGCACCGCGAGCGAAAAAAGAGACATGCCACCATGAGCGATCGCCAGCCGATCCCCAATATCAACATCGGCCAGGTCTACGACCAGCGCTACGCCGACTCGCAGGTGCATTACGACAAGCTGAGCAACCTGGCCGGCTTCTTCGGCCGCAACATGCCGGTGCACCGCCACGACCGGTTTTTCCAGGTGCACTACGTGAAAAGCGGCGCGGTGCGGGTCTACCTCGACGACCAGCAATACCTGGAATCGGGGCCGATGTTTTTCCTCACGCCGCCGACCATTGCCCATTCCTTCGTCACCGAGGCCGACAGCGAAGGCCACGTACTGACCGTGCGCCAGCAGCTGGTGTGGGAGCTGATCGAAGCCGACAGCCGCCTCGCCAGCGGCCCCCAGGTGGCGCCGGCCTGCGTGGCCCTGGCGCGCCTGGACCCGGGGTTCGCCAGCGAGGCGCGGCGCCTGGCGCTGCTGTTCGATGAGTTGCAGGAGGAAGTCGCCGGGCAGGGCGCCGGGCATGCGCCGGCGCTGGAAGCCCTGACCCGGTTGATCCTGATCAGCCTGCTCAGGCTTTCGGCCAATTCCCTCAAGGCCCGCCCGGCGCGGCATGAAGACCTGCACATCTTCCATCGCTTCAACGAACTGATCGAAGCCCGCTACCTGGAGCATTGGCCGCTGTCGCGCTATGCCGGGCAGATTGGCGTCACTGAGGCGCGTCTCAACGATGTCTGCCGGCGCATCGCCGACCTGCCGTCGAAACGCTTGGTGTACGAGCGCCTGATGCAGGAGTCCAAGCGCCTGCTGCTGTTCACCGCCAGTTCGGTGAACGAAATCTGCTACCAGCTGGGGTTCAAGGACCCGGCGTATTTCAGCCGGTTCTTCCAGCGCTACGCGAAGATGACGCCGGGGGAATACCGGGCGCGTCAGGGCGCGGCGAAACCCTCGTCCTGAGGGCAAAAAAGCTGGGAGCGCCAGCGCGCTGCGTGGGACAATCGGCGCTTTTACCCGACAAGGAAAGTCCCATGTTGCAGCGCACCCTGATGGTTCTTTTGCTGACCGCCAGCGCCGCCCAGGCGCTGGCGCAGAGCGCCGCGGAAAAGGTGCCGTTGCTGCGCCAGACCAAGGAATGGATCACCGGCTGCGACAACCTGCGCAGTTGCCACGCCCTGAGCGCGCCCAACGGTGAGCACGGTGTGCAGTACAGCAGCCTGACCCTGCATATCCAGCGTCGCGCCGGCCCCGACGGCCTGCTGGAAATACGCCTGGACCAGCGCGGCGACCCCGCCGAGCTGATGGCCTTGCGCCTCGACGGCCAACCACTGGAGCCGCAGCTGCTGGATGCCCTGGTGCTGTTGCCGGAGAAGAAGGGCGCGCAGATCCAGGTCACCCGCTATGAAATCGCCGACCCGGCTCGGGCCCGCCAGTGGCTGGAACGCCTGCGCAATGCCGAGGAACTGAAGCTGGAGGGGAACGACGAAGCCCGGGTGCCATTGTCCGGGTTGTCGGCGGCGCTGCTGCTGATGGACTCGGTACAGGGCCGGGTCGATGGCGTGACGGCGTTGTGGCGGCCAGGTCAGCGTCCGGCCAGCGAGGTGCCGGCGCGGCCGCTGCCGGCTCAGCTGCGGGCTTATCCGGGGGCACCGGAACTGACGGCGGCGCAACGCACGCGGATCTCGGCGGCCGCGGTGAAATTCGCCGCGCCAGGCACGCCCAACGACGATGAAGACTTTGTGGCCGAGCCCCAGGTCGAGGTCTATCCGCTGACCGCGCAGCGGGCGTTGACGGTGGTGCTGAGCGACTGCGCGGCCTACAACTGCGACTACCTGATCAGCAGCTGGTCGCGCGGCAACCCGCTGCAGCTTGAGGAGTTGCGCCGGCAAGCCTTGCCCATGAACAACGCGGACGGCTCGGGCGGCGCCCACTACGACCCCAAGACCGGGGTGCTGACCACCTTCTATCTGGCGCGCGGCATCGGCGACTGCGGTGAAACCGGGCGCTGGCTGTTCGACGGCGAAAGCTTCCAGCTCAGCGATTACCGGCAGATGCCGACCTGCAATGGCTTGTCCTCCGAAGACTGGCCGCGGCTGTGGAATATCGCGCCGCCGGCCAACCGCTGAGGCGTTTCAGGCCAGGCCGGGATGGCGGCGCGCGAACTTCTGCTCCAGCACGGTCTTGCCCCATTGCGCCGCCGGCTGTTCCTCCACCAGCTGGAAGCCGAAGGCTTCGTACAGGTGCCGGGCGGCGTCCAGGCCGCTGAAGGTCCACAGATAGCAGGAGGTTGCCCGCACCCGGTCGCAATGCTCCAGCGCCGCCTTGAGCAGCAGGCGGCCGGTGCCGGTGCCACGGGTCGCCTCGTCGAGGATAAACCAGCGCAGATGGGCGACTCTGTCGGCCTGAGGGCGATCCGCGGTGTCGCCGAGGTCGATGGCGATCGAGCCGACGATCTGCTCGTCCAGCACCGCCAGCCAGACGCCGTTATCGGGGTTGTCCAGGCGCTCGCTGAACTCCGCCAGGCCCGCCGCGACGCGCTGTTCAAAGAACTGCCCGAAACCCACCAGGCGTGAGTAGTAGTGCGCGTGCAGTTCGGTGATGCGGCCGATCATGCCCGGCCGATAGCCAGGCTGCACGGTCGGGGGGGCCGCGGCGATCTGCGCATGGCCCAGGCGGCAGGCCTGCAGCGCCTGGCCATAACTGCGCAGTCCGGCGACCACTTGGCTTTGCTCGCGTGGCGCCAGCAGGCGCAGCGCCTGTTGCACCTGGGCGCTGCCGAAGGCATGGAGCGCGGCGACCTGTTTGCGCCCGCTGGCGGTCAGGCCCAGGTGCTTTTCCCGGGCATCGGTGGGGCTGGGGCTTTCCTGGATATCGCCGCGCTCGATGAGCTTGCCCAGCAGGCGGCTGACCGAGGACTTTTCCAAATTCAGGGTCTTGCCCAACTGGGCGGCGGTGAGCGGGGCGTGCAGGTCGAGTTCGATCAGCGCATGCACCGCCGAGGGCGGCAGATCGGAGCCGGCCAGGGTAGCGCCCATAAAGCCCAGCTCGCGCACCAGTTTGCGCGATTCATTGCGGATCTGATCCACCAGCGGCGAAGACGAGGACATGGCGTGGCTCTCGATATAGTTGTTCGGTGCAACTATATGCCTTGGGGTACGGCAAAATCCATACACCTATAAACGCGGACTCCTTTTGGGAGATACCGATCAAAACTGTAGGAGCGAGCTTGCTCGCGATGGACCTGAGCGCGCCGCGTTCATCCGATTAGTACGCGTTATCGTTAACGACCATCGCGAGCAAGCTCGCTCCTACAATGGATCACCGGCGTTTGATCGATTGGCATTAGCCCTTGGCCCACCCGCGTCTGCGGTTGGCCGTTTTTCAGCCAATGACAGGCGCGGGTATCTGTTGTTCCAGGCGAGCGGGAACCTGAAGGCTCGGTGGCGCTTTACCCAGCAGCAAGTCCGCGGCCTTTTCGCCGATCATGATCGCCGCCGCGTTGGTGTTGCCGGTGGTCAGGCTCGGCATGATCGACGCGTCGGCCACCCGCAGGCCCTGCACGCCGTGGACCCGCAACTGGTCGTCGACCACCGCCTGGGCGTCATGGCCCATCTTGCAGGTGCCGACCGGGTGGAACACGGTGCCCAGGCTGTCGCGAATCCACTGCTCGATCTGCTCCTGGCTTTCCACCTGCGGGCCGGGCACCAGCTCGCCCTTGAGGCGCCGGGAGAAGGCCTGGCTCGCCGCCAGCTGGCGCACCAGGCGCACGCCCGCCACCAACTTGCGCAGGTCTTCCGGGTGACTGAGGAAGTTGCTGTCGATGATCGGCTTGTCATGGGGATCGGCGCAATTGAGCCGGACCTGGCCACGGCTGTGCGGGTGCATCACCGCGATGTGCAGGCTGACCCCATGGCCCAGCGGCACCAGGCGCTGGGGCTGGTTCTTCAGCGCCGGGGCGACGATCAGGCCCAGCTCCGGGGCGGCGTCCTCGGAATGCAGGCGCAGGAAACCGCCGGACTCCACGGTATTGGAGGTCAGCGGGCCGCTGCGCCGGCTCAGGTACTGCCAGGGCGAACGGGCCAGGGGCAGCAGGCCTTTGGCCGACACGCCGTAGGTCAGCTCGCTGTCGCAGCGGTACATCAGCACCACGTCCTGATGGTCCTGCAGGTTGTGGCCGACTCCCGGCAGTTCATGGCGCTGGGCGATGCCATGGCGCGCCAGTTCCTCGGCCGGGCCGATGCCGGAGAGCAACAGCAGCTGCGGCGAGTTGATCGCCCCGGCGCTGAGGATCACTTCGCGCCGGGCCTGCAGCCGGAACACCGCGCCATCCTGGCTGACCTCGACGCCAAAGGCGCGATTGCCCTCCAGCAACACGCGGTGGGTCAGGGTCGAGCTCAGGACGGTGAGGTTGGGCCGCGACAGCGCCGGGTACAGGAAGGCCCGCGCGGCGCTGCAACGCTCGCCGTTGATCTGGGTGACGTGGAAGGGGCCGTAGCCTTCCTGTTCCTCGCCGTTGAAGTCCGGGTTGTAGCGCCAGCCCAGTTCCTGGGCGGCCTGGTAGAACACCTCATTGATAGGGCTCGGGCTGCGTTGCGCGGCGACATTGAGTTCGCCGCCCTGGCCGTGCCAGGGCGAGGCGCCGGGCTCGAAATGCTCCGAGCGCAGGAAGTACGGCAGCAGTTCGTCGTAGCTCCAGCCTTGGTTGCCGGCCGCCGCCCAGCGGTCGTAGTCGTTGCGGTGGCCGCGGATGTAGATCATGCCGTTGATCGCGCTGGAGCCGCCCCAGAGCCGGCCGCGGGGACAGGGGATCGGGCGCTCGCCGCTGGCGGCCTGGGCGCTGAACTGATGCATCCAGTTCCACTTCGGGTTGGCGATCAGGCGGATGATGCCCGCCGGGGTGCGCACATAGGCGCCGGGAAACAGGCTGCGGTCGCTGGGGCCGGCTTCGATCAGGCAGACGCTGAGCTGCGGGTCGGCGGACAGCCGGTTGGCCAGCACGCAACCGGCCGAGCCGGCCCCGACCACGATGTAGTCGAACGAACGCGGGGCAGAGTCAGTCATGGGAGATACCTCGTTGGCAGTGAAAAGCAGGTTTACAGCCCCAGCGCCGCGCCGACGTCGTACATGACTTGCAGGCCGACGACAAAACCGTTGCCGCTGAGCTCGCGGGCCTCGGGGTTGTAGAAGTTGTCCGGGTTGATCAGGTACTGCACGCTGGGTTCGAGCGCCAGGTGCCGGGTCAGGGCGAAGTGGCCGTTGGCCTCGATGGCGTACACGTTGCGTTCGCCCAGGCGGTGGTCGCCGCCGTTGGCGATCCGCGCCTGTTGCTGGAAGCGCAGTTGGTGGTCGTTGAGGCGCAGGTAGCTGGCCTTGAGGTTGAGCTTGTCCTGGGCGCGGTCGAAGGGCGCCAGGTAAGTCAGGCCGATCTCGGCGAAATGGCTGAAGGGCTGCTTGTCGTCGGCCGCCAGGGACAGCGAACCGAACGCCAGCAACGCCTGGGGCGCGGTGCGCTGGCCGCCGTCGGCCCGCCAGAAGCCTTGCTGGAACTTGAAGAAGGCGCCGCCGGTGCCGTGCTCGCTGGCGCCGGTCAGCGGGTCGTGCTGGTTGGCGGTGTTGTAGTAGCCATTGAGTTCATAGTGGGCGCTGTAGGCGCCGTCGTGCTTGCTGCCGATGCCCAGCAACAGGCTGGTGCCGCTGGCGTCGTCGGTGCTGAAGTCCAGGCCCTTGCGTTTTTTCAGGTAGTCCACCGGGTTCGATTCGAAGGCCCCGGCATGCACATACAAACCCGGCGTCGCCTGGTACTTCAGGTAGCCGCCCCAGCTGCCGTAGGGCGGCGGCAGGATGCCGGTGGACGAATCGATGATCGGGTCGTTGCAGGTGACCACGGTTTCGCAGTTGTAGATATAGAAGTAGCGCCGCGCGTTGGTGCGTCCCAGGCTCATGTCGAGCTGGCCGTCGAGCCAGGTCTGCTGGTAGGTCAGCAGGCTCAGCTGGTTGCTGGTGATGTCGTTGTGGATCGGCGCACCGGCGAAATAGCTGCCGGCGGCGCCTTGCCAGTTGCGCGAGGTCGGCTGGCCGGTGGCGGTGTCGAGGATGAAGAAGGTTTCTTCGAAATGAACGGCCGCGCCTGTAAGGCCGGCGAGGGTATCGAGGTCGAAGTCGGCACCGACGAACAGGTCGCCGCTGTTGCCGAAGCTGTGTTCACGCGGACCGGTGTCGAGATTCTTCATCGACAGGTTCCAGAACTGCACATGGGGTCGGATGCCGTAGCCGGCCAGTTGCTCGCCGAGCCCGGCCAGCGGGCCTTCGCGGTTGGGTGCTGGAGTCTCTGCGTGGCACAACGGGGTGAACAGGACCGCCGCCAGCAGCGGGCACAGCAGGAGAGTGCTTTTCATGGTCGATACTCGTTTCTTGTTGTTTTTGTGAGTAGCCGCTGCCGAAGGCTGCGATCGGACGCGCAGCGTTCGCCAACGGGTTACCAGGGTGCTGCCGATTGCGCTGGCGAGGACTGCGTCCTCGATCGCAGCCTGCGGCAGCGGCTACAGGTCATGCCTTGGCCAGTTCGGGGTTGGGATTGACCAGCACCTTGATCTGGCTCTTGTCCCGCAGCAGTGCCTCGAAGCCGTGCTCCACGGCCTGGTCCAGGGTCACGCAGCGGGTCACGGCGCGGGTCAGGTCCAGGCGGCCGCTGGCCAGCAGCTCGATCAGCGGCGGGTAGGCGTTGCGATAGCCCACGCTGCCGAGCAGGCGCAGTTCGTGGTTGACCAGGTGGAAGGCATCGACGCTGACCTCGCCCATCAGGCCCACCAGCACCACCTCGCCGCCCTTGCGCAGCGAGTGCAGGGCCAGGCTCAGGGTCTGCTGGCTGCCGGCGGCCTCGAAGGCCGTGTCGAAGCCGCCACCGCTCAGTTCGTGCAGGCGTTGCGACAGGTCGGCGGCGTGGCCATCGAGCACTTCCTGGGCGCCGAAGTCGCGGGCCAGCCGCCGGCGTTCCGGGCTGATGTCCACGGCAAAGATCCGCTCCACGCCGCGCAGGCGCGCCAGCAGGATCAAGAGCAGGCCTATAGGACCGAGGCCGAACACCACGCAGCTGTCGCCGGCCAGCAGGCTGCTCTGGTTCAGCGCGTGAAAGGCCACCGCCGCCGGCTCCAGCACCGCGGCCTGCTTGAAGCTCACCGAGTCCGGCAGCGGGTGCAGCATGTAGGCCGGCACCAGCACCTGTTCGGCGAAACCGCCGTCGCCCATCAGGCCGATGAACCCCATGGACTGGCAGAGGTTGTACTGGCCGACGCGGCAGTACTGGCAATCGCCGCAGCGATACTCCGGCTCCACCGCCACCCGGCTGCCGACCCGGACCCGGTCGACGCCCGCGCCCACCGCCAGGACCTGGCCGCAGAACTCGTGGCCGAGGGTCAGCGGCGCGCGGCAACCGGACAGTGGGTGGGGCACCTGTTGCGGAATCGAGTGCGGGCCGTCGGCGTATTCGTGCAGGTCACTGCCGCAGATGCCGCAGTAGGCCACCTGGACCAGTACCTCGCCCGGGCCGGGCTGTGGCAGTTGCAGATCGCTCAGGCGCAGGTCGCGGGCGGCATGCCAACGCAATGCTTTCATGGCTGGTTTCCTTGCAGGACAGGAGAGGGGGAAGGTTCGGCGCGGCGGCCGCGCGCCAGGACCGCCGGCGCGGTTTCCTTGAGGAACAGCGCCAGCAGCGCCGCCAGCAGGGCGCCGCCGCAGGAGATCCACATGACGATGGACAGGCCGAAACGGTCGGCGGCAAAGCCGGCGATGGTCGGCGAGACAAAACCGCCCACCAGCTCGCCGATGCCCATGATCATGCCCAGGGCGGTGGCCATGACCTCACGGGGCACGGTTTCCGCCGGGATGGTCGCCATGAACAGGGTGAAGCAGCCCAGGCCCGTGTAGGTCAGCAGCATCAGCACGCCCATCAGCAGCGGGCTGTTGGCGTAGAGCAGGGCGATCGGGCAGCAGGCGGCGATCAGCGAGAACAGCACCAGGGTCGGGCGACGGCCGAAACGGTCGGAAATCGCCGCCACGCCGAAGCCCCACAGCACCCAGGCGCCGCCCAGGCAACTCATCACCGTGCCCATGCTCGCCGGGCTGTAGCCACGGACCTTGACCAGGAAGGTCGGGGTGAAGGAGATGAGGATCACGAACCAGGTGAGGAACACGCAGCTGATCAGGGTGCAGAGCACGATGTTGCGGCTTTTCAGCAGGGCCAGGCGGTTGACCGGAGCAGCAGGAGCGTTGTCCGTGATCGGTGCCGGCGGCGCGTCGTTGCGCACATAGCGCCAGATCAGCAGGGCGATCAGCAATCCGGGGATCAGCGAGACGATAAAGGCATGGCGCCAGCCGTAGGCCTCGGCCAGGGCGATCAGTACCGGCGGGCCGATCACCGCGCCCAGCAGCCCGGCCGCCGAGCCTTGCAGCAGGCCCATGTTCAGGCCCCGGCGATGGGGCGAGGAGGCCTCCACCATCAGCGATTGCGAGAGCGGCAGGATCGGCCCTTCGGCCAGGCCCATGATGCCGCGGAACAGCAGCAGGCTGAGAAAACCGGTGACCAGCCCCGACAGCGCCGAGCACAGGGAAAACAGGATCACCGCAACGATCAGCAGCGGCTTGCGCTTGCCACGGCGGTCCGACCAGGCCCCGACCAGCGCGCCGGACACCGCCCAGGCCAGGGCCAGGATCGACGACAGCATGCCCAGGTGGCTGTTGCTCAGTTGCAGCTCGTCGGCCATGAAGGGGAACAGGAAGGACAGGGCCAGGCGATCGAAAAAGACGAAGCCGAACGTCAGGAACAGCACGCCCAGCAGGATGTTCTCGTAACCGGCTTTATTGTTGTTGTAAGCCATGGTCGTTCTCCGCGGGAGGGACAGGTGAAGTCGAGACTTCAGCGAAACAGCGTGTTGATATAGGCCGCGCCGAGGCCGATCTTTTCGTAGTGCGTGCGGCACAGGGCGATGTAGGAGTGCACGTCGAAATAACCCTCCGGCTCGCCCTGTTCGTCGAGCCAGATCAGCGGGCCCTTGACGATGAAAAACGCGCGCATCGGTTGCTCGTGCTCGTAGGCCACCAGGGTGTGGCCTTCGCCCGGGGTCTCGTAGACGAAGTCGCCGGCGGTGGCGGTCCAGTCGTGCTCCAGGTAGCCCCACTTGCCGGACAGGGTGTAGGCGAACACTTCGTGGGGGTGGTAATGCCGGTTCACCAGGCCGGCGCTGCTGGCCATGAGGATGTCGCACCAGCGGTTCTCGCTCGGCGAGATCCACAGCGGCCGCGAGGACACGGTTTCGGTGAAGGGCACATACAGCTTCAGGTCGTCGCTGGCGGCATTGGGTAGGTAGACCTCGGGCTTGGCGTCCGGCTTGAAGCAATTGGCGATCGGTTGCAGGTCTTTCCAGAATTCACGGCGGGCGGCTTCGGGCATGGTCGGCCTCTATTCGTTGTGGGAGTCGAGGCGACTTTAGGCGCCGCGCGCGGGCGGGGTTTTATCCAATCGGACGGGATTGTTGACTGGATCGGACGAGACTTTTCCTACAGGCTTCAGGGACGCCGTTTACCCTGGCAATCGACTTGTGCCCACTGCGTTTCACGTTGACAGGGCATAAGCTTCATATGTTAATGAGTCGCCGCGAGCGCCACCTGCCGCGGCCTCGGGATCCGGTCACTGCCTTGCCGACCGGGAATGCTTCCTAGCCATGAGAAGAATAAAAATGTCTCCATGCGCCTTGCTCGAAACCCGGCATGCCTGCACCCAGAGCATCGCCCTGGATCAGCGGCTGGCCTTCTGGGAGGACTACAACGCCTCCACCCTGGTCGGCCTCAAATGCACTTCCTTTTGTGAGAGCGGTTTTGCCGCCAGCCAGGACAACCTGCAGCTGGAGGGCATGCGCCTGGCGCGGATCGAGGGCAACGAGCACGTGGTCGAGCGTGACAACTCGATGATCCGCGCGGTGCCCAAGGAGTCGGTGTTCGTGTCCTTCGTCACCGGCAGCGGCTCGTTCTTCTATCAGGATGGCGCCTGCCAGTTGCTCGAACCGGGCGAGCTGATCGTCTACCGCACCGACAAACCCTATCTGTTCGGGTTCTCCGGGCCGATGCGCCAGTTCATTTACGACATTCCCCAGGCACTGTTCGCCGAGCGCTGCCTCAAGCGTTTCGACCGTCCGCTGAAGATCGGCGGGCAAAGTGGGGTGCAGCGCCTGTTGCTGCGCACCCTGGGCGAACGCACCGGAGGCTTTTTCCAGCAGCCGCTGAGCGAGGACGCCGAGAGTTATCAGAACCAGGCGCTGGAGCTGTTGGGGAGCCTGATCGCCGGGCAGGCGGGAGAGCGGCGGATCAATGCCCTGAGCGCGTCCTATCTGCTGGCGGCCAAGCAGTGCATCAGCGAACAGCTGGCCGATCCTGGCCTGAGTTGCGAGCGGGTGGCCGCGCAGACCGGCATTTCCCCACGGCACCTGAGCCGCCTGTTCGCCCTGGAAGACAGCCAGCCCAGCCGTTTTATCCTGGAAAAACGCCTGCAACAGGCCCATGACCTGCTGAGCAGCCCACGGGGAGGCGGCCTGGATATCGGCGAAATCGCCTACCGTCATGGCTTCACCAGCCAGGCCCACTTCGCCCGGGCGTTCAAGGCCCATTACGGCCAGACCCCAAGCGAAGTCCGCAAAACCCTGTAGCCGCTGCCGCAGGCTGCGATAGGTCCGAAGGACCTCCTGCGGTCGGGAGATCGCTACGCCCGTTCCGGTCGATCGCAGCCTGCGGCAGCGGCTACAGGTCAGTGGTCGTTGAGGAAGGTTTGTGCCAGATCATCGATCAGCTGGCGCTGAAAGGCCTGGAACCGGGGATTGGGCTGCTGCAGCTGCACGAATTCCAGCATCGGGTCGGTCACCGCGGTCCTGACGCCGGCCAGCTCCTCGACCGTCGCCAGCCCGCAGAAGGGCACATAGGCTTCGGAGTAACCGCCCTCATGCACCAGCACCAGGCGGCCCTGGCACAGGCGCTCGGCGGCTTCGCGCACCTGGCGGGTCATGGCGCGGAACGAGTCGCTGTGCAGCAGCATCCGCGCCAGCGGGTCGACCGCGTTGGCGTCGTAGCCGCAGGCAACAATGATCAGCTCCGGCTCGAAGCGCTCCAGGGCCGGGATCACGATGCGTTGCAGGGCATGCAGGTAGGCGTCGTGGCCGCTGCCGGGCAGCAGCGGGATATTGAGGTTGGCCCCCAGCCCGGCGCCGCGGCCACGGTCCTGTTCGCCGCTGTAGCCGGGCGGGAAGCAGCCGTCCTGATGCAGGGAAAGGGTCAGCACGTCGCCGCGCTCCTCGAAGATCGACTGGGTGCCGTTGCCGTGGTGCACGTCCCAGTCGATCACCGCGACCTTGCCCAGGCCGCGCCTGGCCTTGGCCGCCTCGATGGCGATGGCGATATTGGCCAGGAAGCAGAAGCCCATGGCGCCGTCGGCCAGGCAATGGTGCCCCGGCGGACGCGACAGCGAGTAGGCGTTGTCGGCTTCGCCGCCGAGCACCGCGTCCACCGCGGCGATGGCCAGGCCGGCGGAGAGCCGGGCGATTTCGTAGCTGCCCGGGCCGATCGGCGCTTGCGGGCCGAGTTCGCCGCCACCGGCCTCGCTCAGGGCCTTGAAGCGTTGCAGGTACTCGGCGCTGTGCACCCGCAGCAGGTCCTCCTCGGTGGCGGCCGTGGCGCTGCACACCTGCAGGTGGCGGGTCAGGCCGGAGACGTCCAGCAGGCTTTTCAGGCGGCGCTTGGTTTCCGGCGATTCGGCGTGCCCGGCCGCGGCGGGCGGTTGCACCCAGCCGCCCACCGGCAGCGTCAGCGCATGTAGCCCGGCGCTGTGCCAGAGGCTGAGTTCATCGAAGAAAAACGCGGTTTTACGGGGCATGGGCATCTCCATCTATGAGGGAATCTGTAGCCGCTGCCGCAGGCTGCGATCGACCGGAACGGTCGCTGGGATCTTCCGGGCGCCAGAGGTCCTTCGGACCTATCGCAGCCTTCGGCAGCGGCTACAGGGGTTCAGGGGATTCAGGGATTGCGCCGGCAGCCGAGGATCAGCGCCAGCGACAGCAGGGTCAGGCCGGCCCCGCCGATCAGCAGGGGCTGGAAGCCACCGGTGCTTTCGATCAACCGCCCGGCCAGCGCGGGGCCGATGGCCAGGCCGCCGCCGATCACCAGGTTGGAGGCGTTCATCAGCTTGCCGGAGCGGTCGAGGTCGGCCAGGCAGGCGAGGATCAGCGGCAGGATGAAGGTCCAGGTGAACTTGAAGACCAGGGCGGCGAGGGCGAAGCGCGCCAGGGGCGGCGTGCCCAGCAGCAACAGCACCGAGCCGGCCATCAGGCTGTAGCCGAACAGCAGCAACAGCAGGCGCGGCAGGCGATTGCCGATCAGCGAGGCGCAGCCGGCGCCGACGATGCCCATGACCGTGGCGACGGCCAGCAGCTCGCCGCTGGCTTGCGCGGAGATGCCGGCCTTGGCGCTGATCGAACCGATAAAGGTCCAGACCCCGCTGAGGCTGATATAGAAGCCAAGGATGCCGAGAATGCCGCACAGGGCCTTCCACTTCGGCACGGCGGCTGCCTGCCCCGCGGTTTTTTCCGGGGGCGGCGCGCCCTGGGGAAAGTAGCGCGCCAGGGGCAGGCACAGGCTCATCAGCAGCGCCAGCAGCAGGTAGCAGGCCGCCAGGCCGTAATGCTCGAACAACCGCGGCAGAATGCTCAGGCCGATTGCCCCGACCACCAGTTGGCCCATGACCCACAGGCCGTAGGTCCGGCTGGGGTTGGCGGTGGAGGCGGCGCTGGACAGGCAGATGATCATCAGCGAACCGCCGGCCAGGGCACTGCAGAAACGCAGGGCCAGCAGCGCGCCATAACCCTGGGCCCAGATCGACAGCAGGTTGGCGACTATGAACAGCGCCCCGGCCAGCAGCGCCGCGCGGCGCCAGTCGACGCGCTTGAGCCACCAGAAGGCGGGCAGGGTGGCCAGGCTCATGGCCCCCAGTTCAGTGGAGAACAGGTCGCCGATCTGCGACGGGCTCAGTTGCCATTGGCTGGCCAGTTGCGCGGCCACCGCCGGGGCGGTCATGAGGATGGTCGGGGTGATGGCGGCGAACAGCACGATGGCCGCCAGCAAAGCCAGGGATGAGGCTGTGTGCGGCTGCTCGCCGGTGAGCGCCTGGCTCTTGTCGATCATGGGGGTCGTCATGGTGGGTAGCTCCGGAAAAACGCTTCAGAACACGTGGACCAGGCGCAGCAAGGCGTCGGTGCCGTGGTAGCCGTTACGGGTGGCGACGTTTTGCGAGAGGCCGAACATCAGCTGGTTCTGCTGGTCCAGCCAGTGGCCGACCTCGAAGCCGACCTGGGTGTAGCGCTTGTGGGTGTCGTCGATGCGCTGGTCGTTGATCCGCAGCTCGCCACCGTCGGCGTGGATCAGCCGCAGGGCGCCATAGGTACTGCTGGTGAAGTCATAGGAGGCGAAGGCTTGCAGGCGGTACAGCGGGTCCTGCTTCAGGTCGCTGCCGAAGTAATCGTCGTTCTTGGCGTAGAGCTGGGCTTCGAGGTTGGCTTCCAGCACCCACTTCTCGCCGACGCCCTGGGTGTAGTTGTAAACGAAGGTCGCGCCCCAGCGGTTGGCGCCCGGCGAGACATCCGGGTTGTCGCCGTGGTATTCGCCCACCGGCAGGGTGATCAGGGTCAGCAGGCCGCTGTAGGTTCGGCTGGCCGGGTCGTTGATGAAAAACAGGGTGCCGCCGACCTGCGGGTCGCCGAAGCCGCTTTCCCCGGTGTGGCGATTGGCGCCGGGCAGGCGCGCGTCGATATCGGCGAAAGGCACGATGAATTGCGGGGTGCACAGGGTGCCGCAGATGTCGGTGAAAAATACCTGGCGATAGGCCAGGGCGTTGACCTTCAGCTCGGCCTTGCCGGTGCTGTCGGCAGGACCGTGGAAGTCGTCGGCGCGGGTCGCCGGCAGGTACAGCACGCCCAGGCTGGTGCCCGAGGGCGCGCCGAAGAAGTCGCGGGCGTTGAGGTCGGCGGCGCTGACGTTCAGGCTCAGCAGGGCGCCGGTGACGGCCAGGGCGGTGTGGTGCGCAAGCGTTCTGGTCATGGGCGTAACGTCTCTTCTTTGAGTTGTTGTGCGGCGAAGTGCTCGCCGGTACGCGGCAGTGGCTGGAAAAAGGGCAAAAGCGGCCCGTGGCCGTCAAAACGACAGCGCGAAAGTCAGTCAGCGAGGGAGGTAAGCGTCAGTCGGGTGGGGCATGCAGCAGATGGGCGATGCGGGTCTTGTCCTTGACCCCGAGCTTGTTGTAGATGGCGCGGATGTGATGGCGCACGGTGTTCGGCGACAGGCCCAGCTCGCGGGCGATTTCCTTGTAGGTCTTGCCTTCGCCGAAGCCCAGGGCCACGTCGTTTTCCCGTGGGCTCAGCTGGGTCAGCAGCGTGCGGCCGCGGGCGGCGAGCAGGAACAGGTCGCCCACCGGCGAGGCCTCGAACTGCAGGTGCCGGCCTTCATAACCGCCATCGGCCATGGGCACGGGCAGGCAGGGGCCGCTCCAGTCCGGCCACTCGCCGAGCAGCAGGTCGACGAAGCCGCGTTCGGCGCAGTGCAGGGTGCCGCGCTGGTCGCACACCGCCAGCGCCAGGTTGCGCGGGCTGGTGAGGGTTTCGCGCATGGCCACCAGGGTGCGGATCTGGTTGGCCGACACCGCGGCCACCAGGTGCAGCATCAGGTTGTTCAGCAGCAGGCAGTCGTCGGCGTCGAAGCGTTTGGCGCCGGGGGCGCGGTACAGCGCCAGGTGGTCGCTGAGGTGGGTCTGCGGGTCGATGTACACCACGCACAGCAGCTCGCCGATGCCATAGGTCGTGCCCAGCCAGTTCAGGCCGGGGCCGTTGGCCGGGTCGCGCATGTCGACGATCACCGCCCGGCCCGGGTGGGCATGGACCCGGCCGACGGTGACGTCGACATGCTTGATCGACTGCCAGTCCGGCAGGTAGCTGGGGGGCAAGTGATGGAGGTAGGAGCTGTGTTCTTCCGGCAGGCCGTCGATCAGCGCGGCGCGGCCCCACCAGGCGCTGTCGAAGGGCAGCAACTGGCCGATGCGGTTCAGCACATGGCCATGGAAATGTTCGATGTCCTTGTGCTGCGCCAGGCGCTGCAACTCCAGGGTCAGCGAGCTGAAGGCTTCCAGCAGGCTGGCGTGAGCATGATCATGACGGCTCATCGGGTGTTCCTCTGTGCGACGTTCTTATTGTTTTCGTCACGGAGTCAGTAGGGACCGGAACGTCCAGGGACGTGGGCAGGGCCTGGGCACGAGTATCGTCGGGTTGGCGGGGGATCGCTATCCTACAGATGCAGGATGAAGGGGAGGCCTGGCGGGGATATTGGCTTCTGTAGGAGCGAGGCTTGCCCGCGATAGCCGCGCAGCGGCGATAGACCCGCCAACGCGCGTTATCGTTGTAGATTTATCGCGAGCAATCGAGCGTCGACCGGCCGCTCCTACAGAAGATCAGAAGAGCTGTAGATCACGCCGCCTGGACGGCCCGCTGCAAACGATGGAAACCACGGCTGAAATACACCAGCGAGTCGCCGTGTTCGCGCACGCAGATTTCATCCAGCTGCACCAGCATCACCGAATGGGTGCCGACCTCCTGCACCTCGGTGATGCGTCCCTGCAGGCTGGCCAGGGCGCCGTCGAGCACCGGCAGGGCGCCCTGGCCGTCGCGCCAGGGGTGCAGGCTGAAGCGCTGCTCCATCTCCACCCCGGTCATGCCGGCGAAGTGCCGGGCGACCTCTTCGTGTTCGCCGCAGAGCACGTTGACGCAGAGCTGGCCGTTGCGCTTGAACACCGGGTTCAGCGCACTGTTGCGGTTGACGCAGACCATCAGGCTGGGCGGGCTGTCGGTGACCGAGCAGACCGCGGTGGCGGTGATGCCGCAGCGTCCGGCCGGACCGTTGCTGGTGATGACGTTGACCGCCGCGGTCATGTGCGCCATGGCATCGCGAAAAGCCTGTTGCTTGGGATCGAGTTGAGTCATGACAGATTCCTCGGGTGAACCCGCGGGCGCCGGCAATCGGGGGGCGCCCCGCGGGTCATTCAGGTCGGGCGGCGATTACTGGCGGATGCGGTCGAGCATGTTGATGTCGTCCGGATTGGTCAGGTGCGGCACCGTCCAGCCGTCGAGGTCGTAGTCGCCCAGGCATTGGTCCACCAGGTCGGTCATGGCTCTCATCGAGCCGGTGGCCTGGGCATGGCGCAGGCACTGCATGCGGATTTCGTCCTGGCTGCCGGCGTAGTTGATTTCGTACAGCTCGTGGCGGCCGCCGAACTCGGTGCCGATGGCATCCCACAGCAGCTTGAGGATCTTGATCCGCTCCTCGTGGCCCATGCCCGCCGAACCCCGGCAATAGGTGCTCAGGTACTGGTTGAGCATCGGGTCCTTGAGGTCGCGGGAGCCGGACGGCAGGTAGATCAGGCCGCTGGCCACCACCTGTTCGATGATCTTCTTGATGTCGGTGTAGGCCTGGGGCGCCAGGACCCGGTAGGCCTGCAAGGCCTGGGCGCTGGGCAGGAAGGCGCCATTGAGCCATTCGCTGGCGTTGCCGTGCATGGCGTCAGTCAGCGACCAGAACAGGTTGCGCCAGGCCACCACCTCGCCAACCTGCGCCTGCACCCCGCGAAACTCCAGGGAACCGGTGCACTGCAAGGCCTTGACCAGCAGCCCGGTGATGAAGTCGAGCTTGACCGCCAGCCGGGTGCAGCCCTGCATCGGGAACAGCCGGCCGAAACCGCCTTGTGGGAACCACTGCCGGCAGCGTTCGAAGTCGCGGTAGATCAGCACGTTTTCCCAGGGGATGAACACCTTGTCCATGATCAGGATCGCGTCGTTCTCGTCGAAGCGGCTGGACAGCGGGTAGTCGAACGGCGAACCGGTCATGCCGGCCTGCAGTTCATAGGACGGGCGGCAGATCAGCTTCATGCCGCGGGTGTTCATCGGTGCGATGAACATCAGGGCGAAGTCGGTGTTGTCCCCTAACAGCTGCGCCGAACCCTGGCCGACGAAGTTGTAGTGGGTCAGGGCCGAGTTGGTGGCCACCACCTTGGCGCCGCTGACGATGATCCCGCCTTCGACTTCCTCGTCCACCGAGATGAACACGTCCTTGACCTGGTCCACCGGCTTGTCGCGGTCGATCGGCGGGTTGACGATGGCGTGGTTGAGGTACAGGCAGGCTTCCTGGATGCGCTTGTACCAGGTGCGGGCGTTGTCCGCGAACTTGCCATAGAACTCCGGGTTGGCGCCCAGGGCGCTGCCGAAGGCGGCCTTGTAGTCCGGGCTGCGGCCCATCCAGCCGTAGGTCAGGCGCGACCACTCGGCGATGGCGTCGCGCTGCTGGCGCAGGTCGTCGGCGCTTTTCGCCGAGCGGAAGAACTTGTGGGTGTAGCCGCCGTTGCCGGTGTCGGTGGCCCAGCACAGCTTGTCCTTGGTCTCGGGGGCGTGCAGGGCGTCATAGAGGCGCGCCATGGAGGCGGCGGAGTTGCGGAACGCCGGGTGGCGGGTCACATCCTTGACCCGGTCGCCATAAATGTAGATTTCGCGATCATCGCGCAGGCTGGCCAGGTATTCGGCGCCGGTCAGCGGGCGGTTGGTCTCGGCACGGAAGTCTTCGGGTTTCATCATCCACTCCAGTCGTTGTTGTTATGAATTGCCATTGCGAGCTGGGGCCCATGATGGGCAGGACGGGGCGGCGACTGAATGGCTTTTCCGGCGAATGAATTGCACTTTTCATGGGGCTGGTCATGGAGCAGGTCATGGACGCGGAACCGATCCGGCAGGCCGTCCGTTTTATCGTTGAAACACTTTCGCGGCGACGAAAAATATTTTCGCCGGGGCCTGCAAAAAAACTAAAGCCCGGCCGATATCGCTATTAGGCCCACAGACCAACTACAACAGTGGCGCCCACCTGTCAGGCCGCCAGCCGCCGCTGGCGACAGGGTTCAGTGCATGGATGCTCGCAGTCCTCAATATCCCGAGAGTCATCCTATGTCCCTACGTAATATGAATATCGCGCCTCGAGCTTTCCTCGGTTTTGCGTTCATCGCGTTGCTGGTCATCGCGCTGGGTGTGTTTGCCGTCAACCGCATGTCGATCATCCGACAGGCCTCCCTGGAAATGGAAAGCAACCAGCTGCCCAGCGTAGGGTTCCTCGGCAACGTCACCGAAAACGTGCTGCGCCTGCGGATTCTCTCGTTCCGGGTACTGGTCAACCGCGAGCCGGCCGGCCTGCAGGAAGCGCAGACGCGCATTGGCGTGCTGGTGGACAAGCTCAAGCAGGCCCAGGCCAGCTACGCCGCCTTGCCGGCGGGGGAAGAGGAAGTGGCCCTGTACAAGACCTTCGCGGCCACCCTGGAAAAGTACCTGCAAGCGCAGAACGACATGCTGGAGCTGTCGCGACAGAACAAGCTCGAGGAGCTGCGCACCCTGATCAATACGCGGATCAAGGACGGCACCGACCAGATGGGCGAACAGCTGAACAAACTGGTGGCGATCAACAAGGCCGGGGCCACCCAGGCGTCTGACCTGGCCGGTGAGCATTACCACGGCGCCATCACCGGCATCATCGCCGTGGCGGTGGTCGCGGCCCTGCTCACGGTGGTGCTGGCCCTGCTGCTGACCCGCAGCATCGTCACCCCGTTGAACCGCGCGCTGCTGGCCGCGCAGACCATCGCCTCGGGCAACCTGACCAAGGCCATCGAGGTCGACGGCAAGGACGAGCCGGCCCGCCTGTTGGTGGCGCTGAACGAGATGCAGGGCAACCTGCGCAAGACCATCGAGCAAATCTCCGGCTCGGCCACCCAGCTGGCCTCGGCCTCGGAAGAACTCAGCGCGGTCACCGAGGAAGCCTCCCGTGGCTTGCAGCAGCAGAACAACGAAATCGAACAGGCGGCCACTGCGGTCAATGAAATGACCGCCGCCGTGGAAGAGGTGGCGCGCAACGCGGTGTCGACTTCCGAAGCCTCGCACCAGTCGACCCAGGCCGCCCGCGAAGGCCGCGATCGGGTGGTGGAAACCGTCGACGCGATCCAGACCATGACCCACGACGTGCAGAGCACTTCGGTGATGATCGAAGGCCTGGCCACCCAGGGCCGCGACATCGGCAAGGTGCTCGACGTGATCCGCGCCATCGCCGAGCAGACCAACCTGCTGGCCCTCAACGCAGCCATCGAGGCGGCCCGCGCCGGCGAGGCCGGGCGCGGGTTCGCGGTGGTGGCCGACGAGGTGCGGGCCCTGGCCCATCGCACCGCGCAATCGACCCAGGAAATCGAAAAGATGGTCGCCGGCATCCAGAACGGCACGGGCGAGGCGGTGCAGTCGATGCAGCAAAGCAATCAGCGCACCCAGAACACCCTGGAAATGGCCCGCGCCGCCGGCGTGGCCCTGGAGCAGATCGCCGAATCGATCAACCTGATCAACGAGCGCAACCTGGTGATCGCCAGCGCTTCGGAAGAGCAGGCCCAGGTGTCCCGCGAGGTCGATCGCAACCTGGTGAACATCCGCGACCTGGCCACCCAGTCGGCCGCCGGGGCCAACCAGACCAGCGCCGCCAGCCATGAGCTGTCGCGCCTGGCGGTGGATTTGAATGCGATGGTGGCGCGCTTTGTGATTTGAGTTAGGGTTGTTGGAATGCGTGCCCAAGGAGAGCGAGATGCGCTATTCAGCCTTGACCCAACGGATCGCCGGCGAAGGTGCCGCGGCCTGGCAGATTCACTACCGCGCCCTGGAACTGCGCGAGCAGGGCGTCGATGTGCTGCTGCTGACCATCGGCGACCCGGATTTCGACACCCCGCGGCCGATCGTCCAGGCCGCCATCGATAGCCTGCTGGCGGGCGACACCCACTATTCGGAGGTGCGCGGCAATCGTTCGCTGCGCACCCGCATCGCCCACCGCCATGCCACCCGCAGCGGCCAGGCGGTGGGCGCCGAGCATGTGGTGGTGTTGCCGGGGGCGCAATGCGCGGTGTTCTCCGTGGCCCAGTGCCTGCTCGACCCCGGCGACGAGGTGCTGGTGGCCGAGCCGATGTACGTCACCTACGAAGGGGTGTTCGGTGCCTGCGGGGCCAAGGTGCTGCCGATTCCGGTGCGCCCGGAGAACGGTTTTCGTGTCGAGCCCTCCGTGGTCGCCGCGCGTATCACGCCGAAGACCCGCGCGCTGATGCTCAACAGCCCGAACAATCCCTCCGGCGCCAGCCTGTCCCGGGAAACCTGGCAGGCCCTGGCGCGACTGTGCGTCGAGCATGACCTGTGGCTGATTTCCGACGAGGTCTACAGCGACCTGCTGTTCGACGGCGAACACATCAGCCCCGGCAGCCTGCCGGGCATGGCCGAACGCACGGCGACCATCAACAGCCTGTCCAAGTCCCATGCCATGACCGGCTGGCGGGTCGGCTGGGTGGTGGCGCCCCAGGCCCTGGCCGGGCACCTGAGCCATCTGGCGCTGTGCATGTTGTACGGGTTGCCGGACTTCGTGCAGAACGCCGCGGTGGTGGCGCTGGACGCCGACCTGCCGGAACTGGAACAGATGCGCGAGGAATATCGCCAGCGCCGCGACCTGGTATGCGCGCAACTGAGCCAATGCCCGGGGTTGAAACCGGTCAAGCCCGATGGCGGCATGTTCGTCATGGTCGATGTGCGGGAAACCGGCCTGGGCGCCCAGCAATTCGCCGAGCTGCTGCTGGAAGGGCACGGCGTCTCGGTGCTCGCCGGCGAGGCCTTCGGCCCCAGCGCGGCGGGGCATATCCGTATCGGCCTGGTGGTGGATCAACAGCGTCTGGCGGACGCCTGCCAGCGGATCGTGCGTTGCACCCAGGACCTGCTCGAAGGCCGAACCTCAAAACGCCGCTGAGCCTGTAGCCGCTGCCGCAGGCTGCGATCGACCGGAACGGTCGTGGCGATCGTCGAAACGCCGCTGCCCCTGTAGCCGCTGCCGTAGGCTGCGATCGACCGGAACGGTCGTGGCGATCTTCAGGACGCCGAGGTCCTGCGGACCTATCGCAGCCTGCGGCAGCGGCTACAGGGTGGATCGGACGGTCGGGCAGCTACAGCGTCACACCGCAGCCTTGCGGCGCTCCCAGGCCTGGGGGTTGACCAGGTTGGCCGGACGCTGACCGGCCAGGGCCGCCAGCAGGTTGTCGACCGCGCAGCGGGCCATGGCCTCGCGGGTCTCGAAGGTCGCCGAGCCGATGTGCGGGGTGGCCACCACATTGTTCAACTGCAACAGCGGCGAGTCGTGGCCCAGGGGTTCGCGCTCGAACACATCCAGCCCGGCCGCGCGAATCCGCCGTTGCTGCAAGGCTTCGATCAGCGCCTGTTCGTCCACCACCTTGCCCCGGGAAATATTGATGAAGATGCTTTCCGGACGCATCAGGGCGAACTCTTCGCGGCCGATCAGGCCCAGGGTCTGGTCCGTCAGCGGCAGGGTCAGGCAGATGAAGTCGGCCTGTTGCAGCAGTTCCGGCAGGCTGCAGTAGCGGGCGCCGAAACGCTGTTCCACCGCCGGTTTCGGGCTGTTGCTGTGGTAGATCACCGGCATGCCGAAGCCGAAATGACCGCGCTGGGCCAGGGCTTCGCCGATCCGCCCCATGCCGATGATGCCCAGGGTCTTGCCGTGCACGTCGCTGCCGAAATGCAGCGGGCCGATATTGCGGTTCCACTGGCCGGCGCGCACCAGGTTGGCCAGCTCCACCACGCGCCGGGCGCTGGCCAGGATCAGGGCGAAACCGGTGTCGGCGGTGGTTTCGGTGAGCACATCCGGGGTGTTGCTGAGCAGGATGTCGCGGCGGGTCAGGTAGTCGATGTCGTAGTTGTCGACGCCCACCGACACGCTGGCCACCGCTTCCAGGCGTGGCGCCAGGTCCAGCAGTTCGGCGTCCAGGCGCAGGCTGGCGCCGAGCAGGCCCTGGGCAGCGGGCAGGGCGCTACGCAGCTTGGCCAGGCCCTGGGCGCCGAGGTCTTCGATCAGGGTCACCTGGGCCTGCTCGTGCAGGCGGGCCATCAGCGGCGGCGAGAGTTTCTTGTACAGCACGACCTGTTTTTTCATGGGGTTCACCTTGTTCGATTCAGGAATGCGCCAGGCGGCGACGTACCGGCAGCGCGGTGCGGCTGCGGTCGCTGGCGCCCGGGTTGAGAAAGAGGGTCAGCAGCACCGACAGCAGCAGCGCGCCGCTCATCAGCAGGTAGGAGGCGCCGGGCGAGCCGGTGGCGCTGTTCAGGTAGCCCACCAGGTAGGAGCCGCCGAACGAGCCCAGGGCGCCCATGCTGTTGATCAGCGCCATGGCGCCGCCGGCGACGTTGGCCGGGAGGATCTCCGGGACGATGGCGAAGAACGGCCCGTAAGGCGCGTACATGCAGGCGCCGGCGATCACCAGCAGGCTGTAGGACCACCAGAAGTGCTCGGCGCCCAGCAGGTAGGAGCCGTAGAAGGCGAAGGAGGCGATCAGCAGCGGCGGCCAGACGAAACGCTTGCGCTTCTGGATCCGGTCCGAGCCCCAGGACACCCCGAGCATGGCGATCACTGCGGCCAGGTAAGGCAGCGCCGACAGCCAGCCGGCCTCGACCATGTCCATCTGCGCGCCGTGCTTGAGGATCGACGGCAGCCACAGCACGAAGCCGTAGACGCCGATGCTCCAGCAGAAGAACTGCAGGGCGAGGATGATCACCTTGGGCGAGCGGAAGGCTTCGGCGTAGTTCTTCACCGCCCTGATGCCCACCTGTTCGGCGGCCAGGGCGCTTTCCAGGTCGTGTTTTTCCTGGTCGCTGAGCCACTTCGCCGCGCTTGGGCGGTCATCGGCCAGGCGCCACCAGATAAAGGCCCAGAGCACCGCCGGCAAGCCTTCGATGATGAACATCCAGCGCCAGCTGAAATGCTCCACCAGGTACCCTGAGACCACCGACATCCAGAGCATGGTCACCGGGTTGCCGAGGATCAGGAAGGTGTTGGCCCGCGAGCGTTCGGCCCGGGTGAACCAATGGCACAGGTAGACCAGCATCGCCGGCATCACCGCGGCTTCGACCACCCCGAGCATGAAGCGGATGGCGATCAGCCAATAGGCGTTGGACACCACGCCGGTGAGGGTGGCCAGGCCGCCCCAGAGGATCAGGCTGACGAAGATCAGCTTCTTGACGCTGTGTTTTTGCGCGTAGATCGCCCCCGGTACCTGGAAGAAAAAGTAACCGAGGAAGAACAAGGCGCCGAGCAGGGACGACAGGCCCGGGGTGATCATCAGGTCGGCGGCCATCCCGGAGGCGGCGGCGAACCCGTAGTTGGCGCGGTCCAGGTACGCCAGGCTGTAGGTGATGAACACGATGGGCATGATGTACCACCAGCGGCGGGTGGCGAGTTTCAGCGTTTGCATAAGGGTGCTCCTGAGCTTGTTGTTTTTGTCGCAACAGGTAACGCGTTGGTTCAATCAGGCGGTGTTGTTTTCACGGTTTTATCGCGAGCAAGCTCACTCCTACAGAACTTGCGCAGCCCCTGTAGGAGTGAGCTTGCTCGCGATCGGTCGCGCAGCGACCGTCGGTAATTCATCGCGGCTCGGCAGGCCTTCCATGTCGCCGCGGCTCTGCACCGCGCGGCTGCCGATCCAGTTGGCGCGCTGCACGGCCTCGGCGACGCTGTGGTTTTCCAGCAGGGCGCTGATCAGGCCGACGGCGAAACCGTCGCCGGCACCCACGGTGTCGACCACCTGGGTCACCGGTACGGCCTCGACGAAACCTTCGTGCAGCTGGGTGCGGTAATAGGCGCCATGGGCACCGAGCTTGATCGCCACGACTTCGACGCCCTGGTCCAGGTAAAACGCCGCGATATCGGCCGGGTCTTCATAGCCGGTCAGCAGGCGGCCTTCGCTCAAGCCCGGCAGCACCCAATGGGCGAGCACGGCCAGGCGGTTGATTTCGTCGATCATCAGTTGTTCGCTGCCCCACAGGCCGGGCCGCAGGTTCGGGTCGAAGGACACGCTGCGGCCGGCCGCGCGCATCTTGCTCATCAGGCTGTGGGACAGGTCACGGGCCGAGGTCGAGAGCGCCGGGGGAATGCCGGTGGCGTGCAGGTGCCGGGCGCGCAGCAGCTGGGGGGCGATGTCGGCGACGCTCAGGTGGCTGGCCGCCGAACCGCGGCGGAAGTACTCCACCCGCGGATCGTCGCCGTGCTCCTCCAGGGACTTGAGCTGGAAACCGGTGGGGTGTTGCCGATCGGTGGCGACGTAGCGGCAGTCCACGCCTTCGGCCTGCAGGCTGTCGACGACAAAGCGCCCCAGGGAGTCGGCGCCGACCCGGCTCAGCCAGCCGACCTTGAAACCCAGGCGCGACAGGCCGATGGCCACGTTGCTGTCGGCGCCGGCGATGCGTTTGTGGAAGTGGCCGACCCGGGCCAGGTCGCCGCTCTGTTCGGCGACGAACATAGCCATGGTTTCACCGAACGACAGGATATCGAGCTCAGACATGGGCGTTCTCCAGGCGGGACTGGCCGAGGCGGGCGAGGGTGGCGACGTGTTCGCGGGTCAGCTGCACCAGGTCTTCGCCTTGCAGCGGGTATTCCACGGCCCGGGTCACACCTTGAGTCATGTGCCGCAGCAATTGTTCCCACAGGTGCAGGTCGGCCATGCCCGGCGGTATCGCCACCAGCTTGCCGTCGGCGCGCCGGGCCACGGCCTTGCAGTGCACGTAGCCGACATGCCGGCCGAGCAGGCGCGCGGCGGCGGAGGCGGACTGGTCCTGCCACTGCCAGTTGCCGATGTCGAAGGTCATCTGCACCGGCAGGCGGTGGCGCTCGACCTCGGCGAAGAAGCGCTGGAAGGGTTCGATGCGCCCGCCGTGCAGGGTCTGGTCGTTTTCCACCAGCAGTTGCACCGGGGACTGCGCCAGCAGCAGGGCCAGCTGGGGCAGGTCGTTGTGCTCGGTGAAATACCCCAGGGACACCTTGAGGCTTTTCGCGCCGAAGGCTTCGGCCCGTTGCAGCGCCTGTTCCAGCAGCGGGTTGGCCCGGGAGCGCCCGGCCACCCAGAGTTCCAGCGGCGAAGAAAACACGCTTTCCAGTTGCCGCTCGCGGGTAGCCCGGGCCAGCTGGGACGGGTCTTCGACGGTCAGCAGCTCTTCGCGCCATTCGATGCGCGATGCGCCGGCGGCGGCCAGCACCTCGATGAAACTGCCCTGGCCCTGCTCACGGACGCGGTCGGCGCCGTAGCTGGACAGGCTGATGGAGACAGGCGATTTATTCATGGTCATGGCCTCTGAAACCGGTTTCATTTCTTCTCAAAAAAAGCCCCCAAAAAGAAGCTCGTTTCCCTATCTTCATGCCTGCGCCGTTCCCTGTAGCCGCTGCCGCAGGCTGCGATTGGCGGCGTAGCCGTCGTAACCCGGCCGAAGCGTTTTCCAGGCAGATCGCGGACGCAGGTTTTGCGGCAACTGCGTTGCCGATCGCAGCCTCGCAGGCTCGGCAGCGGCTACACCGGCACCACGACTCCCGAGTCGCCTCGTTGACGGGTGGAGCCACGGACGATCAGCTCGGCCGGGAAGTCCAGCACCCGCAGCGGCTCGACATCGCCGCGCAAACGCTTGAGCAGGCACTCGAAGGCGCTGGCGCCGATGCGTTCGGTGGGTTGGGCGAGGGCGGTGATGCCGCTGCCCACCAGCGGATACCAGTCGAGGTCGTCGAGGGCGATCAGGCCGATCTCGTCGAACAGCGGGCAGCCCAGCTCGCGCAAGGCCCGGGTCGCGGCCAGGGCGGCGACGCCGTTGGCGCAGAACAGCGCTTTCGGACCGGGGCCGGGGGCGGCGAGGAACTGTTGCAGCTGCTGGTTCAGCGCGGCGCCGGTTTCCACCGCCGCGCCTTGCAAGGCCGGGCGTTGCTCGATCTGCGCCTTGAAACTGTTGCTGCGCTCGATCCGCGAGCTGGTGCCGTCATGGGGTTCGCTGACCAGCAGCAGGTCGCGGTAGCCGCGCTCTTGCAGGTGTTCGATGGCGCTGCACACGGCTTGCGGGTTGTCCAGGCCGACCAGGTCGCTGTGCAGTTGCTCGACCTTGCGGTCCACCAGGACCATGGGCATTTCCCGATGCAGTTCGCGCAGTTCGTCCAGATGATGGCCCAGGGTGTTCACGATCAGGCCTTCGATGTTGTACGAGCGCAGGTTGGCCAGGTGCTGGCGCTCCTGCTCGTCGTCGCGGTCGGTGTTGCACACCACCAGGCTGTAGCCGTGCTGGCGGCAGGCGGTTTCCACGCCATGCATCACGGCAATCGAATAGGGGTTGCGGATATCGGCCACCAGCATGCCGATCAGGCGCGTGCGCCCGCGTTTCAGGCCACGGGCCATCTGGTTCGGGCGGTAGCCCAGCTCGGCTATTGCCTGTTCGATGCGCAGGGCGATGGCATCGGAGAGCAAAGCGCGGTCTTCGCCGATAAAGCGCGACACGCTGGCCTTGGAGACCCCGGCGCGTTCGGCGACATCGAGCATGGTGACGCGGCTGCGCTGGGCGGCGGAAAAACTGTTCACGGGCGGCGACCTGTCTTTGGCGTTCTTGTTATGGGGTGTATCCGCTCCAGGTGCGACGTTCTGCCGCATCGCTGAAACCGGTTTCAGGAAACAGCAAAGCGCTTTCGCCGTCAAGCGCGATCAGTGCCAGCGGCATGAAAAAAATGTCATGCAGTCGATCGCGGACGGTCTTCTTCGGTAGAGGGAGGTGTCTGGCACCTGCGTTGCAGGTGATCGCGGGCAAGCCTCGCTCCTACGGGGGAAGTCATGCGCGTGACGGGCTCTTCGTAGGAGCGAGGCTTGCCCGCGAAAAGGGCCGCGCGGTTTCGCTGAAGAAAGACTATCCGAGGCAGCCCCGCAGGTAGTCGAGCAAGGCGCCATACAGCGCATCCACCTCCGGCGCCAGGCCCCGGGCGCGCAGGCAGCCGTGCACCAGGCCGAGGCCCGGGTACAACTGGCTGTGGCCGTCGGCGGCCAGCAGCCGCTGGTGATACAGCTCGCCGTCGTCGCGCAGCGGGTCGAACTGCGCCAGGGCGATAAAGGCCGCGGGCAGGCCGCGCAAGTCCGCGGCCAGCAAGGGCCGGGCATAAGGCGAATGCCGCTCCGGGCCGGGCAGGTACAGGGCCTGGTAGGCGTCCAGGTCGTTGCTGCCGAGCAGCGGCGCGTCGGCGCACTGGCTGCGCGAGGGCAGGTCGGCGGCGCCACCGAGGCCGGGGTACAGCAGCACCTGGGCGGCGGGCAGCTGTTCGCCGGCATCGCGCAGGGCCAGGCACAAGGCCGCGGCGAGGTTGCCGCCGGCGCTGTCGCCGATCACCAACTGCCGCCGGGCATCCAGGGCAAAGGGGCTGGCGCCGGCCTGCAAGGCGCGCCAGGCCGCCAGGCAATCGTCGAAGGCGGCGGGGAACGGATGTTCGGGCGCCAGGCGGTAATCCACGGCAATCACCAGCACCTGCAACTGCGCCGCCAGGTAGGCAGTGATGAAGTCGTGGGAATCCAGGTCGCCGACCACCCAGCCGCCACCGTGCAGGTACAACAGGCAAGGCCAGCCGTCCGCGGGCATCGGGCTGGCGGGGTAATAGGCGCGCGCCGGCACCCCGGCCAGTTGCAATTCGCTGACCCGCAGGCCCTCGGGACGGGGCGGGGTGAAGGCGCGGCACATGCGGCTGTAGCTGTCGCGCAGGCCCTTGAAGCTGTTATCGGGGCTGGTGAAGCTCAGGGTGCGCTCGACGAAGGCGGCGAGTTGGGGGGAGAGCGGGTAGTGGCGCATGGCTGGAGGTGTCCGTTGTCTGGAAGAGGGCCATCGCGAGCTGGCTCGCGATGAGACCGGCAGGACGCCACTATTTCAGGCTGGCCTGCACCGCCGCCACGCCGTCCTTGCCCTCGAAGCTGCTGACCCCGGCCAGCCAGCGTTGCAGGTCTTCGGGGTGCTCGCGCAGCCATTGCCGCGCCACGTCCTGGGGCGTCTTGCGTTCCATGATCGGCACCATCAGCTGGCTTTCCTGGGCCGCGCTGAAGGTCAGGTTCTGCAGCAGGCGCTGGACGTTGGGGCAGCGCTCGGCGTAGTCCGGCGCGGTGACGGTGGACACCTTGGCCGCGCCTTCATTGGGGCCGTAGACGTCTTCGCTGCCGGTCAGGTAGGCGATGCGCATATTGATGTTCATCGGGTGCGGGGTCCAGCCGACGAAGACCACGAACTCCTTGCGGTTGATCGCCCGTTGCACCGCCGCGAGCATGCCGGCCTCGCCGGACTCCACCAGCTTGAAGCCCTTGAGGCCGAAGCGGTCGCTGTCGATCATGGTCTTGAGGGTGGTGTTGGCGCCGCTGCCGGGCTCGATACCATAAATCTTGCCGCCCAGTGGCTCCTTGAAGCGGGCGATGTCGGCGAAGGTCTTCAGGCCCGCGGCGGCGACATAATCCGGCACGGCGAGGGTGGCCTGGGCGTCGGCCAGGCTCGGCCTGTCCAGGACCTTGACTTGCCCGGCCTCGAGGAACGGCGCGATGTTCTTGTCCATCGCCGGTTGCCAGTAGCCGAGGAAGATGTCCAGGCGCTTGTCGCGGATGCCGGCAAAGATGATCTGCTGCACGGCGCTGGTCTGTTTGCTGTCGTAACCCAGGCCGGTCAGCAGCACGTCGGCCATGCCGCTGGTGGCGATGACGTCGGTCCAGTTGACCACGCCCATGCGCACGGTCTTGCAGGAGGCGGGCTCGCTGGCCCAGGCGTTGGCGCTGAGGAGCAGGGCGCCACAGAGCAGCGGGAGACAAGGCTTGAACAGGGTTTTCATCGGAGGGTCTCGTTCGGCAGGTCGTTATTGTCGGGGGCGGCGTCTTTAGTGCGCCGTGCTCGCCACTGTAGGTAACCCTGGCCGTTATGAACGCGCCCTCAGGCGACCGGCTCTTGCACTGGGGCGACTCGCTGGCCTCAGGCCCACAGGCTCGCCCAGGCCGAGACCAGCAGCAACAGCGCCATGCCCTGGTTGAAACGCTGCAAGGCCAGTGGCGAACGCAGCAGCCGGGCGGAGCCGGCGCCGAGCAGCGCCCAGGCGCCGAGGCAGGGCAGGGACACCAGGAAAAACACCAGCGACAGGTACAACATCTGGTCCTGGCGTTCGCTGCCGTTGCCGGCGAACACACTGATCACGGCCAGGGCCATCATCCAGGTTTTCGGGTTGACCAGTTGCAGGCTGGCGGCGCCGAGCAGGCCCAGGCGCCGGTGGTGGGTGTCCGCTTGTGGGTCGAGGGACGCGGTTGGGGCACGGAAGATCTGCCAGGCCAGGTAGCTCAACCAGATCACCCCGGCCCAGCGCATGGCGCTCGGCAGGCCGGGCACTTCCATCAGCGTGCGGCCGAGGCCGCTGCCCACCAGCATGACGATGCCGGCGGCGGCCACGCAGGCGCCGACAACGATCGGCAGCGCGGCCTTGAACCCGTAGCGGGCGCTGTTGCTCAGCACCAGGATATTGGTCGGCCCCGGGGTGATTGAGGCCACGAAGGCGAACAGCAGGAAGGGCAGCAGGCTGGGCAGGGAAGGTAAGAAGGAGAACATCGTGGGCAGGCTCCAGTGAAGATCGAGAGAGGCGATCTTCGCCGGCGCGGGTTCAGGCGTCTGGAAGGTTTGAGCAGCGCTTGCGATAGGCCGCCGGAGTCAGGCCGTAGGCGCGGACGAACCAGCGGCCCATATGGCTCTGGTCGGCGAACCCCAGGGCCATGGCCACCTCGGCCGGTTGCGCGCCACGGGCCAGCAGGCGCCGGGCCTTGGCCAGGCGCAATTGCACCAGATAGGCGTGGGGCGGCAGGCCATAGGCGGCCTTGAAGGCGCGGGTCAGGCGGAAGCGGTCGACGCCGCAGACCGCGCCCAGCTCGTCCAGGCTGATGTCCTGCTGGGCGTGGGCATGCAGGTAGTCGCGGGCCTGGTGCGCCACCAGGGGCAGGCGCGGGTCTGCGTGGTAGCGCTTGCGCCAGTGCAGGTGGCCGGTGAGCTGGTCGAGCAACTGGTCCATGGCGCTCTGGCGGACGATGCGCAGCTCGCCGTGGTGCAGGCTGTGGAAGGCATTGCTGGTGGCCAGGGCCAGGCGCTGGTCGCTGGCCAGGGTGGTGGCGAAACTCAGCTGGCTGTCGGCCGGCGCCTCTTCGAACAGCGCGCTCAGTTCACGCTCCAGCCAGTGCGGGTCGAGGTACAGCATGCGGTAGGTGAAGCCGCTTTCGGTGGGGGCATCGCCGTCATGGATTTCCCCGGGCTCGAGCAGGAACACCTTGCCCGGGGTGCTGTGAAAACGCTCGCGCCGGCAGTGGAATTGCTGCACGCCTTCTTCGGTCACGCCCACCAGGTAGCTGTCATGCCAGTGAGGGTCGTAGGCATGACCGGTGAAATGGGCGCGCAGGGTTTCGATGCCGGTGTCGGCGTCCTGGGCCAGATCGATCCAGTTGTGCGCGTTCATGAAGTGTCCGTGGCAAGGGCGAGCGTGACAGTTAGCGCCCGCCGGCCAGGGCGGGTCTAGAAGATTTGTGCGGCTTCAACCGAACAGCCCGGCGGCGATGTTGATGGAAAACCCGAGGATCGCGGTGTTGAACAGAAAGCCGATCAGCGACTGGGCCAGGACGATCTTGCGCAGCTCGCGGGTGGCGACGCCGACGTCGGAAGTCTGCACCGCCACGCCGATGGTGAAGGAGAAGTACAGGAAGTCCCAGTAATTGGGGGTGGTCAGGCCTTCGGGAAAACGCAGCGCCGGGTCCTTGCCGTTCCAGGTGTAGTAGAGGCGGGCGTAGTGCACGCTGAAGATCACCCCGATCAGCAGCCAGGAGCCGATCACCGTGAGGCCGGTAAAGGCGTAGTGCAGCAGGCGCCGGCCGGTTTCCAGGTCCTTGCTGCCGGACAGCGAGAGGGTGATGGCGGCGAGGCTGGCGATGGCCGCGATGCACACCATGAGCAGCACCAGCCCGGCGTTTTCGTCCTCGACCTCGGCAATGCGTTTCACGTCGTCGGCCTTGGAGCGCGCGGTGAGCCAGCACATCAGCGCCAGGTAGCTCCAGACCCCGGCGTTCCAGCCGATGAGAATCTTGCTGATCAGGGTGTCGGCCGGCACCAGGACGCCCGCGGCCAGGCCGATAAGGGCACCGATGGTCAGGCGCGGGTGGGTACGTACAAGAAGGGACATGGCGGCTCGCAGTGGCGGATTTGCCGCAAACCTTAGCATGCCGTCGCCGCAGGGGCGGGGCCCCTGCGGTTACATGGCTCTTGTGTAGGAGCGAAGCTTGCTCGCGATGAGTCTTCAACGATGGCTTGATAAGCCTTCAACGGTCACTCGATGAGTCTTCAACGATGACTTGATAAGCCTTCAGCGATCACTTGACGAGTCTTCAACGATCACGCGGTACGCTGAAGACTCGCCGCCGCATGACTATTCGGCCGCTCCTGGCGCCGTGACGCTCACCGCTTGTTTGCCGTTGCGCCTGACCAGCCTCATCACCACCACGAAGAACACCGGCACGAATACCACCGCCAGGGTCGCGGTGATCATGCCGCCGATCACCCCGGTGCCGATGGCCTGCTGGCTGGCCGAACTGGCGCCGCTGGCGATGGCCAGGGGCACCACGCCGAGGATGAACGCCAGCGAGGTCATGACGATCGGCCGCAGGCGCAGGCGCGCGGCCTGCACCGTGGCGTCCACCAGGTCGTGGCCTTCGTCGTACAGGCTCTTGGCGAACTCGATGATCAGGATCGCGTTTTTCGCCGACAGGCCGATGATGGTGATCAGCCCGACCTTGAAGAACACGTCGTTGGGCATGCCGCGCAGGGTCACCGCGAGCACCGCGCCGAGCACACCCAGGGGCACTACCAGCAGCACCGAGGTCGGAATCGACCAGCTCTCGTACAGCGCCGCCAGGCACAGGAACACGATCAGCAGCGACAGCCCGAGCAACAGCGGCGCCTGGCTGCCGGACAGGCGTTCCTGCAACGACAGGCCGGTCCATTCCTGGCCCAGGCCGGTGGGCAGCTGGCTGACCAGGCGCTCGATTTCCGCCATGGCCTCGCCGGTGCTGTGGCCCGCGCTCGGCTCGCCGGAAATACTGATGGCCGGGTAGCCGTTGTAGCGGGTCAACTGGGTCGGGCCCTGGGTCCAGCGCGCCTGGGCAAAGGCCGACAGCGGCACCATCTTGCCGAGGTTGTTGCGCACGTTGATCTTCAGCAGGTCTTCCACCTGGCTGCGTCGATCGCCCTCGGCCTGGACCACCACCCGCTGCATCCGCCCCTGGTTGGGGAAGTCGTTGATGTAGCTGGAACCGACCGCGGTGGACAGCACATTGCCGATGTCGGCAAAGGACACGCCCAGGGCATTGGCCTGCTTGCGGTCGACCTCCAGGTGCACCTGCGGCGCCTCGGCCAGGGCACTTTCGCGCACGTTGACGAGGATCGGGCTCTTTTCCGCGGCGGCCAGCAAGTCGGTGCGGGCCTGCATCAGCGCGGCATGGCCGAGGCCGCCGCGGTCCTGCAGGCGGAACTCGAAGCCGCTGGAGGTGCCCAGGCCGTCCACCGGTGGCGGCAGCACGGCGTAGGACACCGCGTCCTTGATTTCACTGAAGGCAGCGTTGGCCCGGTCGGCGATGGATTGCGCCGAGTCGTCGCTGCCGCGCTGCGACCAGTCCTTGAGGGTGGTGAAGGTCAGTGCGGCGTTCTGACCGCTGCCGGAGAAGCTGAAGCCGAGAATCACCGTGCTGTCGCCGACCCCCGGCTCGCTGGCGTTGTGCGCCTCGATCTGTTCCACCACCTGGATCGTGCGGTTCTTGCTCGCGCCCGGTGGCAGCTGGATGTCGGTGATGGTGTAGCCCTGGTCTTCCACCGGCAGGAACGAAGAGGGCAGGCGGCTGAACAGCAGCCCCAGGCCCACCAGCAGCACGCCGTACACCAGCAGGTAGCGGCCGCAGCGTTTCAGTGCATAGGCGACCCAGCGCTGGTAGCCGTCGCTGAGGTTTTCGAAGCGCCGGTTGAACCAGCCGAAGAAGCCGCCTTTTTCATGGTGCTCGCCCTTGGCGATCGGCTTGAGCAGGGTGGCGCACAGGGCCGGGGTCAGGGTCAGGGCGAGGAAGGCCGAGAACAGGATCGAGGTGGCCATCGACAGCGAGAACTGCTGGTAGATGACGCCCACCGAACCCGGCATGAAGGCCATCGGCAGGAACACCGCCACCAGCACCAAGGTGATGCCGATGATGGCGCCGGTGATCTGTTGCATCGCCTTGCGCGTCGCCTCCCTGGGCGACAGGCCCTCGCTGGCCATGATCCGTTCGACGTTCTCCACCACCACAATGGCGTCGTCCACCAGGATGCCGATGGCCAGGACCATGCCGAACATGGTCAGCACGTTGATCGAGAAACCCAGCGCCAGCATGGTGGCGAAGGTGCCCATCAGTGCCACGGGCACCACCAGGGTCGGGATCAGCGTATAGCGGATGTTCTGCAGGAACAGGAACATCACCGCGAACACCAGCAACATGGCTTCGCCCAGGGTGTAGACCACCTTGGTGATCGAGACCTTGACGAAGGGCGAGGTGTCGTAGGGAATCTTGTATTCCACGCCGGCCGGGAAGTAGCGCGACAGCTCGTCCATCTTCGCCCGGATCAGGGTCGCGGTGCTCAGGGCGTTGGCCCCCGGCGACAGCTGCACGCCGACGGCAGTGGAAGGCTTGCCGTTGAGGCGCGTGGAGAACTGGTATTCCTGGCTGCCGACTTCCACCCGGGCGACGTCGCCGATGCGCACGGTGGAGCCGTCCGGATTGGCCCGCAGGACAATGTCGGCGAACTCTTGCGGGGTCGACAGCTGCCCCTTGACCAATACCGTGGCGGTGATTTCCTGGTTCGAGTGGCTCGGCAGGTCGCCGATGCTGCCGGCCGAGACCTGGGCGTTCTGCGCGACGATCGCCGCATTGACGTCGGCCGGGGTCAGGTTGAAGCCGATCAGCTTCTGCGGGTCGATCCACACCCGCATGGCGCGCTCGGCGCCGTACAGCTGGGCCTTGCCGACCCCGTCCAGGCGGCGGATCTCGTTCATCACGTTGCGTGCCAGGTAATCGCTGAGCGCGGTGTCGTCGAGCTTGCCGTCGCTGGAGGTGAGGGTGATCAGCAGCAGGAAACCGGCCGAGACCTTTTCCACCTGCAGGCCCTGTTGGGTCACCGCTTGCGGCAGGCGCGGCTCGACCACCTTGAGGCGGTTCTGCACGTCGACCTGGGCCATTTCCGGGTTGGTGCCCGGCTGGAAGGTGGCGGTGATGGTGGCGCTGCCCAGGCTGCTCTGGGACGAGAAGTACAGCAGGTGGTCGGCGCCATTGAGCTCTTCCTCGATCAGGCTGACCACGCTTTCGTCCACGGTCTGCGCCGAGGCGCCCGGGTACACGGCGTAGATCTCGATGCTCGGCGGGGCGACGTTGGGGTACTGCGCCACCGGCAACTGCGGGATGGAAAGGGCGCCGGCCAGCAGGATAAACAGGGCGACCACCCAGGCGAACACCGGACGGTCGATAAAGAATTGCGGCATGAGGGTTCCTACCTACTGTCCAGTGGTCTGGGCAAGGGGAAGAGGGCTGTCGTCGATCTGCACCTTTTCGCCCGGACGGGCGTGCTGCAGGCCCTCGACGACGATACGGTCGCCGGCCTTGAGGCCGTCGCTGACGATCCAGCGGTCCTGTTGCACGGCGCCCAGTTGCACCGGACGCTGCACCACCCGCTGCTCGGCATCCACCAGCAGCACCTGGGCGATGCCGGCGCTGTCGCGCTGGATGGCCCGCTGCGGCACGCTGATGCCCTGGCGGTTCACCGCCTGCTCCAGGCGTACACGAATGAAGCTGCCGGGCAGCAGGTCGAGGTCCGGGTTGGGGAACTCGCTGCGCAGGATGATCTGACCGGTGCTCGGGTCGACGCTGAGGTCGGCGAACAGCAGCTTGCCCGGCAGCGGGTAGAGGCTGCCGTCGTCCTGGATCAGCGTGGCCTTGGCCTGGTCCTGGCCGACCTGCTGCAACTGGCCGGCGCGGAAGGCCCGGCGCAGGTCGTTGAGCTCGCGGGTCGACTGGGTGAGGTCGGCGTGGATCGGGTCCAGTTGCTGGATCAGCGCCAGCGGCGTGGTTTCGTTCTGGCCCACCAGTGCGCCTTCGGTGACCAGGGCGCGGCCGACGCGCCCGGAAATCGGCGCGGTGACGGTGGCATAGCCCAGGTTCAGCCGGGCGCGCTGCACGGCGGCCTGGTTGGCGGCTACGTCGGCGGCGGTCTGGCGCGCATTGGCCCGGGCGTTGTCGTATTCCTGGGCGCTGATGGCCTGGTCTGCGATCAACTGGGCGTAGCGCTGCTCCTGCAAGCGGGCCTGGAAGGCGTTGGCCTCGGCCTTGCGCAGGCTGGCCAGGGCGCTGTCGAGGTCGGCCTTGAACGGCGCCGGATCGATGCGAAACAGCATGTCGCCCTGCTTGACGTCGGTGCCTTCGCGGAAGGTCCGTTGCAGCACCACCCCGGCCACCCGTGCGCGCACCTCGGCGATACGCGGCGCGGCGATGCGCCCGCTCAGTTCGCTGCTGATCGACAGCGGGCGAGTCTCGACGGTTTCGATCCGGACCTTGGCCAACGGCGCCTGTTCTTCGGCGGTGGAGGCCTGGTCGCAAGCGCTCAGCGCGGCTGCCAGCAACAACAGGCAGAACGGCGCAAACAGGTTTTTCGACATGCTGATACCCCAATGATGACTGCGGCATGCTAAGGGCATGCCGCCAGGACCGCTGTGAAGCTGTGTAGGTGCTGTGTGAAAAAGTGTGAAACGAATGCTCGGGCGGGCGCGAGGTTGTATATCCTTTGTGCCTCGCTGATCGGGCGACGGCTTCCCAGGGAACACTCTAAGGAACGTTGTCGCTGTGTTTTTCTTCACTCAAAGACTTCAATCCCCATGCCCAACATCCTTCTGGTCGAAGACGACCCCGCGCTCTCCGAACTGATCGCCAGTTACCTGGAGCGCAACGGCTATCAGGTCAATGTCATCAGCCGCGGCGACCAGGTGCGCGAACGGGCGCGGGTCAACCCGCCGGATCTGGTGATTCTCGACCTGATGCTGCCCGGCCTCGACGGCCTGCAGGTCTGCCGCCTGCTACGGGCCGATTCGGCGTCGCTGCCGATCCTGATGCTGACCGCCCGTGATGATAGCCATGATCAGGTGCTGGGTCTGGAAATGGGCGCCGACGATTATGTGACAAAGCCTTGCGAGCCACGGGTGCTGCTGGCGCGAGTGCGCACCCTGTTGCGCCGCAGCAGCCTCGGCGAGCCGCAGACTGCCAGCGACCGGATCCTCATGGGCAACCTGTGCATCGACCTGTCGGAGCGTACCGTGAGCTGGCGCGACCAGTTGGTGGAGCTGTCCAGCGGCGAATACAACCTGCTGGTGGTGCTGGCCCGGCATGCCGGCGAGGTGCTGAGCCGCGACCAGATCCTGCAACGCCTGCGGGGCATCGAGTTCAACGGCACCGACCGCTCGGTGGACGTGGCGATTTCCAAGCTGCGGCGCAAGTTCGACGACCATGCCGGCGAGGCGCGCAAGATCAAGACCGTGTGGGGCAAGGGTTACCTGTTCAGCCGTTCCGAATGGGAATGCTGAGTCGATGCTGAGAATCCTGATTCGCCTGTACCTGGTGACCATCGTCTCGTTCAGCGCGGCGATCTACCTGGTACCGGAGCTGGTGGTGAAGGTCTTCCACGAGCGTTTCGTCACTTACAACCTGGATTATTCCCGGGGCCTGCAGACCCTGATCGTCAAACAGTTTCGCGGCGTGCCCTCAGAGCAGTGGCCGGCCCTGGCCGCGGAGATGGACCAGGAATTCCAGCCGCTGCACATTGTCCTGACCCGCAACGACGATGCCGATTTCACCCTGTACGAACGCGAACGCCTGCAACGCGGCGAGAACGTGGTGCGGGTTGGCGACTGGGGCTGGCGCACCCTCGCGGTGGCGCCGCTGGACGAGCAGATGGCAGTGCAGATGGTGGTGCCGCCGGACCCGATCGACGTCAGCCTGCTGTACTGGAGCATCAACGTGCTGATCGGTGCGACCATGCTCGCCTGCCTGTTGCTCTGGCTGCGGCCGCACTGGCGCGACCTGGAGCGCCTGAAACACGCCGCCGAGCGTTTCGGCAAGGGTCATTTGAGTGAGCGCACGCAGATCCCCTCGAGCTCCAATATCGGCAGCCTGGCCAATGTCTTCGACACCATGGCCGGCGACATCGAGAACCTGCTGAACCAGCAACGCGACCTGCTCAACGCGGTGTCCCACGAGCTGCGCACGCCCTTGACCCGGCTCGACTTCGGCCTGGCGCTGGCGCTCTCCGACGACCTGCCGGCCACCAGCCGCGAGCGCCTGCAAGGGCTGGTGGCGCATATTCGCGAGCTGGACGAACTGGTGCTCGAGCTGCTGTCCTACAGCCGTCTGCAGATCCCGGCGCAGTTGCCGGAGCAGGTCGAGGTGTCGCTGGACGAGTTCATCGATAGCATCCTCGGCAGCGTCGACGACGAACTGGAATCCCCGGACATCGTCATCGATGTGCTGCTGCACGGCAGCCTGGAGCGCTTCAGCCTCGACCCGCGGCTGACCGCCCGGGCGATCCAGAACCTGCTGCGCAACGCCACGCGCTATTGCGAAAAGCGTATCCAGGTGGGGGTGCACGTCAGCGAGCGCGGCTGTGAAATCTGGGTCGACGACGATGGCATCGGCATTCCCGACGACGAGCGCGAGCGGGTGTTCGAACCCTTTTACCGCCTGGACCGCAGCCGCGATCGCGCCACCGGCGGCTTCGGCCTCGGCCTGGCCATCAGCCGCCGGGCCCTGGAAGCCCAGGGCGGGACCCTGACCGTCGAAGCCTCACCGCTGGGCGGCGCGCGTTTCCGCTTGTGGCTGCCGATGCCGGCCTGAGTCTTGCCGGGCACCCCCGGCGACGGGGAATGCCCGGCAAACCGGCGTTTAGGGAAGGTGTTGCATCAGCACAATGCGGTCGGCTGCAGCTCGCTGGCCTTGATCAGGTTCACCCCCGCCGCGCGCATCTGCCGGGTGGCCTTGTCCAGCGAGCCGTCCAGGTCGATGGCCCGGCAGGCATCGACGATCACGAAGGTATTGAACCCCGCCGCCCGCGCATCCAGCGCCGACCAGGCCACGCAGTAGTCCAGGGCCAGCCCCACCAGATACACCGTGTCGATGCCGCGCTGGCTCAGGTAACCGGCCAGGCCGGTCGTGGTGCTGCGGTCCGCCTCGACGAAGGCCGAGTAACTGTCGATATCCGGATTGCAGCCCTTGCGCAGGATCAACTGGGCGTGGGGCAGGTTGAGCTTGGGGTGCAGTTCGGCGCCACGGCTGGCCTGCACGCAATGGTCCGGCCACAGCATCTGCGGACCATAGGGCAATTGGATGATGTCGTTGGGCGCGTGACCGTCGTGACTGGAGGCGAACGAGATATGCCCGGCCGGGTGCCAGTCCTGGGCGATCACCACCTGCTTGAAGTGGCTGCCCAGGCGATTGATCAAGGGTACGATCTGGTCGCCTCCGGGCACGGCCAGCGCGCCACCGGGGATGAAGTCGTTCTGTACGTCGATGACCAGCAGCGCCTTGCGTGAGCGACGGCTGCTGGCGGTTTTGGCAGTAGGCATGTGCAAGCTCCCTGGGTTGAGCAATGAGTCCATTCTCCCAGAGCATAGCGTGCCCGTTCCATGGCGCCGTTCCGCCGGTCAGGGCGTGGGAATCGACTGACCTTGGGTCTTGCCGCCAGCGGCGATGACCTCTTCGTAGCGGTCATGGGGGAGCAGGCCACTGGCCTGGTCGGTGCGGTCGGCGTCCGGTAGCCGGGTGGTGCGCTGGCTGATGCAGCGTTGGTTCTTGCTGTCCCAGACCTGGCCGTCCGGGCAGTTGACGGCGACCGCCAGCAAGGTCGTCAGCAGGCTGCCGGCGAGCAGCAGCGGGGCGCCGAAGGCGAGGGGAGGGAGGTTCATCGCGCGGTCTCCATGCGGATAGCGGTCCCCCCCCATTAAAGGTCCATCGCCCTGGCCGCGCTGCCTAAACTGACAGATTTTTCATGCCGTCAGTCGCCTGGGCGGGGCTATGCTGGGCAGCACTGGCCAATGATCTGGAGCCGACCGATGAAAGACCCGCAACCTGCGATCCATCATGCTGCCGCCGACGGCTACAAGGGCGCGGCCGACACCTACGTGCGTGGCCGCCCGGACTACCCGCCGGCGCTGGACCAGTGGCTGCGCACAAGCCTGGGCTTGCAGGCCGGCCAGGTGGCGGTCGATCTCGGCGCCGGCACCGGCAAGTTCACCGGGCGCCTGCTGGCCACCGGGGCGCGGGTGATTGCCGTGGAGCCGGTGGCGCAGATGCGCGCCAGGCTCGCCGCCAGCTATCCCCAGGCCGAAGCCCTGAGCGGCACCGCCACTGCTATTGCGCTGGCCGACGAATCGGTGGACGCCGTGGTCTGCGCCCAGGCCTTTCACTGGTTCGCCAGCCATGAGGCGTTGAGCGAAATCGCCCGGGTGCTCAAGCCGGGCGGCCGCCTGGGCCTGGTGTGGAACCTGCGCGATGCGCGGGTGCCGTGGGTCCAGCGCCTCGATCGGATCGTCAACGCCCTGCAAGGCGATACGCCGCGCTATTACACCGGGGCCTGGCGCCAGGCCTTTCCCCATCCGAGTTTCACGCCCTTGCAGGAGCAGCACTTTCGCAACAGCCACAGCGGCGCGCCGCAGAACGTGATTTTCGATCGGGTGCGCTCCACCAGCTTTATTGCGGCCTTGCCGGATGCGCAGAGGGCGGAGGTCGACCGGCAGATCGCCGCCTTGATCGCCGAAGAACCGGAGCTGCGGGATAAATGCGTGGTCAGCGTGCCTTACGAAACCGCGGCGTTCTGGGCCCACAAAATCCCGTGATCCGCCAATCCTCCTGCCCGCAACCCATAGAGAATAGATAGGCCGTTGTGTGGCCAGTCCCGGTTTTGGCCGATGCGCTGCCTTACTGCGCGGCACAGGCCCTTGCTATAGTTCGGGCCTCATTTTTTTGCCCGGTAAGGAATGCTGCCATGTCCGAATATCAAGCCTTTCGCGTCGAACTTGCTGACAACATCGCCCATGTGCAGATCAACCGGCCGGAAAAGATCAACTCGATGAACGCCGCGTTCTGGAGCGAGATCATCGAGGTCTTCCGCTGGATCGACGACACCGACGCGGTCCGCGTGGTGGTGCTGAGCGGCGCCGGCAAGCACTTTTCCTCGGGCATCGACCTGATGATGCTGGCCGGCGTGGCCAACGAACTGGGCAAGGACGTCGGGCGCAACGCGCGCCTGCTGCGGCGCAAGATCCTGCAGCTGCAGGCATCCTTCAATGCCGTCGACAACTGCCGCAAGCCGGTGCTGGCGGCGATCCAGGGTTACTGCCTGGGCGGCGCCATCGACCTGATCGCCGCCTGCGACATGCGCTACGCCGCCGCGGACGCGCAATTCTCGATCAAGGAAATCGATATCGGCATGGCTGCCGATGTCGGCACGTTGCAACGTTTGCCGCGTATCATCGGTGACGGCATGCTGCGCGAACTGGCTTACACTGGGCGCACCTTCGGCGCCGAGGAGGCGCGCAGCATCGGCCTGGTCAATCGCACCTACGCCGACAGCGAAAGCCTGCTCGACGGCGTGATGGGCATTGCCCGGGAAATCGCCAGCAAGTCGCCGATCGCCGTCAGCGGTACCAAGGAAATGATCAGCTACATGCGCGACCATCGCATCGACGACGGCCTGGAATACATCGCTACCTGGAACGCCGCCATGCTGCAATCCACCGACCTGCGCGTGGCCATGGCCGCCCATATGAGCAAACAGAAACCTGAATTTCTGGACTGATTGAACATGACTTCACGCTGGACCACCGCAGTACTGGATATCGACCTTCCCGGCGGCTGGGCCGTGGCCCGCGGCCCGCAGGGCTTTCTGTTCGACGACAACGGCGCGCTGTTCCCCCGCGAATGGCTCAAGCGCCAGGACCTGCCGATCCTCGCCGAGCACGGCATCGGCCACCTGGATGGCGAGCCGGTGTACCTGCTGGAGCTCAAGAGCGTTTCCGAGGTGCCGGGCTGCAACTGGAAAGGCCTGCGGGCGTTCATGCTCGACGGCGATCACACCCTGTACAAGGTCCTGGGCTATGCCGCGCAGATCGGCACCTGGGCCCGCGAGCACCGCTTCTGCGGCAACTGCGGCCAGCCCATGACCCAGGTGATGCGCGAGCGGGCGATGTACTGCGAGCCCTGCGACCTGCGCAGCTACCCGCGGATTTCGCCGAGCATGATCGTGCTGATCACTCGCGGCGACGAGGTGTTGCTGGCGCGGTCGCCGCGTTTCGTCCCCGGGGTCTACAGCACCCTGGCCGGGTTCGCCGAGCCGGGCGAATCGGCCGAGGACTGCCTGGTGCGCGAGGTGCGCGAAGAGGTGCAGATCGAGGTCAAGAATATCCAGTACATCGGCAGCCAGTGCTGGCCGTTCCCGCATTCGATGATGCTGGGTTTTCATGCCGAGTACGCCGGCGGCGAGATCGTGCCGCAGGAAGACGAGATCGAGGATGCGCAGTGGTTCAACGTGCATGCGTTGCCGCCGCTGCCGGCGTCACGCTCGATTGCCCGTTACCTGATCGATCTGTATGTGGCTCGGCGCCTGGGCTTGGCGGAGCCTGTATTGCCGGGTTGAGCCCCGGCTGGAAGCAAGCTGGAAGGAGCTGGAAACAAACAGCGCGGGCGAATCCATTGGGTTCGCCCGCTGTCGTTTCAGTGGGTCAAACGGCGCTGAACCAGTGCTGCCAGGCCAGGCGCACGGTCAGGCCCAGGACCACGGTGATGAACACCGGGCGAATGAATTTCGCGCCGCCGCTGATGGCGGTGCGGGCGCCGAAGAAGGCGCCGACCATCAGCGACAGGCCCATGCTCAGGCCGATGGCCCAATCCACCTGACCGGAGAAAATGAAGATCGACAGCGCCGCCGCGTTGCTGACGAAGTTCATGCTGCGCGCCACGCCGCTGGCCTTGACCAGATCGATGGGGTAGAGCAGCAGACTGCTGACGGTCCAGAAGGCGCCAGTGCCGGGGCCGGCCACGCCGTCGTAGAAACCGAGGCTGAAGCCCTGGGTCGATTGCCACTTTTTCTTGATCGGCGCTTCGCTGTCCAGCGGCGCTTTTGGCGTGCCGCCGAACAGCAGGTACACGCCACAGGCGAAGACGATCACCGGCAGCATCTTGTTCAGCCATTCGGCCGGCAGGTAATGGGCCACCACCGCGCCGCTCAGCGCACCCACCAGGGTGCCGACGATGGCGTGGGTCCATTGTCGCGGGTGGAACAGCTTGCGCCGGTAGAAGGTGAAGCTGGCGGTGGCCGAGCCGAAGGTCGAACTCAGCTTGTTGGTGCCCAGCACCAGGTGCGGCGGCAGGCCGGCGGTGAGCAGCGCCGGGGTGGTGAGCAGGCCGCCGCCGCCGGCAATGGCATCGATAAAGCCGGCAATGAAGGCGACGAGGGCCAGAATGGCGAGGGTGGTCAAATCTACGCTGAGTTCGAAAGGCATGGGATCGACTTATTTCGGCGGGGCGCAGAAGAGCTGCGCGAAAGGTCGGTATCTTACCCATAACCTTTCACGACCGCGACCGTCCCCATTCTGTAGGAGCGGCCGGTCGACGCTCCTACGTTGAGGGCGGTGAGGCTGCTATTGGCGCTGCGGCCCGTTACCGATCTGCCACACGAACGGCGGTTCGCTGCCATTGATCAGCCAATCGCCGACGATGCGCGCCTTGTAGATCACCGGGTTGTGCGACGACAGGGTACGGGCGTTGCGCCAGTGACGGTCGAGGGCCTTGCCCTGGCGGATATCCGAAGCGCCCAGGGCATTGAACAGTTCGCTGGTGGCGCGCTGGATCAGCTCGGTGACCACCACCTGGGCCGTGGCCGACTGGATTTCCGCGGCGACATTGGCTGCCCGCTCTGCCTCGTCATTCCCGGCAAAACGTGCCAGGTACGCCTGCTGCGCCGGTTGCGCCGCGCGCACCGCGCTGGCCTCGGCGGCGTACACCAGGGCCGAGATTTCCCCGACCACCTGCTGCACCTGGGCATCCTCGCTGGCCCGGGGCGCGTTGCCGTGGCTGTAGATGCGCTTGCGCGCGCGCACCTCGTGGGCCACATCGCGCACCGCGGCGCGGCCGACGCCCGCCAGTGTCGCCAGCAGCACCAACTGATAGAACGCGGTCTGGTATTTGAAGCGGGTGGCGAAGTCGATAAGGTTCTCGGCCTCCACTTCGGCATCGACAAAGCGCGAGGAGCCGCTGCCCGTGGTGCGCTGGCCGAAGCCGTCCCAATCGTCGCTCTGCACGATGCCCGGCTGGCGGGTGCGCACCACGGCGATCACATCCCCACCGGTGTCGCTGCGCCGGGCGTAGACATCGATCCAGTCGGAGAAAATGCTCCCGGTGCTGTAGAACTTCTCGCCGTTGAGCCGCCACTTGTCGCCGGCCGGCGAGACTTGGGTGATCACCTCGCCAATGGCCACGCTACCGATCTCGGTCCAGGCGCAACCGACGATGTCGCCCTCGACGAAACGCTTGAACCATAGGTCCCGTGCCGGCCCCGGGGCAGCGTTGAGGCGGTCCTCGGCAAAGGCGAAATGCCCGCGCAAGGCTTGCGGCACGTTGGAGTCGGCCTCGGCCAGTTCGATCAGCAACTGGAACAACTGCGGCAGGGAGGCGCCGCCGCCACCGTATTCCACCGGCACCCGCACCGCGCCAAAACCGGCCTCCTTGAGCCACCCGATCGCCTCGTACGGCAGGCTGCGCGATTGCTCGCGCTCCACCGCGCCGGCGGCGATCCGCTTGAAGATCGGGCGGAAGCGCCCGGCCAGGGCTTCGTAGTCGACGCCTACGGACAATGGATTGATCACCTGGTGTTCGGTCATGGGCACAGCTCCTTGAGTCGGCAGTGAAAGCGTGGTTTGCGCGGACGGGATTGCACGGTCCGTGCCGGGAGGCGGGCGGCTGTAATCAGCGGGCCGGGCGCAGGGCGGCTGGTCGGCAACTGTTGCCCAGCCAACAGCGCATCAACAAATCGACCTGTTCCCATAGGGTTCGACGGTCTACCTGTAGCCGCTGCCGCAGGCTGCGAAAAGGCCCGAAGGGCCTTCCTGCGTCGGCACAGGCAGCGTCTGCTGCGCAGCCGATCGCAGCCTGCGGCAGCGGCTACAGGGACGCGCGGCCCTGGAGTTTTCCGGCTGGCACGGTTGCTGCTCTGTTCCCCGGACACTTCAGTCGCGAGGACACGCCAATGAGTCAGCAAGCCGTCAAATTTGCCTACTGGGTACCGAACGTCAGCGGCGGGCTGGTGGTCAGCAAGATCGAACAACGCACCCACTGGGGCATCGACTACAACCGCAAGCTGGCGCAGCTGGCCGAGGCCGCCGGGTTCGAGTACGCCCTGACCCAGATCCGCTTCACCGCCGGCTACGGTGCCGAGTTCCAGCATGAGTCCGTGGCGTTCAGCCATGCGCTGCTGGCCGCCACCGACAAGCTCAAGGTGATCGCGGCGATCCTGCCCGGCCCCTGGCAACCGGCGCTGGCGGCCAAGCAGCTGGCGACCATCGACCAGCTGACCCATGGTCGGATCGCGGTGAATATCGTCAGCGGCTGGTTCAAGGGCGAATTCCAGGCCATCGGCGAACACTGGCTGGAGCACGACGAGCGTTATCGGCGTTCCGAAGAATTCATCCGTTCCCTCAAGGGCATCTGGAGCCAGGACAACTTCAGCTTCCGTGGCGACTTCTATCGCTTCGACAACTACAGCCTCAAGCCCAAGCCGCTGGGTCAGCCGGAAGTGTTCCAGGGCGGCAGTTCCCGCGCCGCACGGGACATGGCGGCACGCGTCTCCGACTGGTATTTCACCAACGGCAACACGCCGGAAGGCATCAAGGCCCAGGTCGACGACATCCGTGCCAAGGCCGCGGCGAACAAGCATTCGGTGAAAGTCGGGGTCAATGCCTTCGTGATTGCCCGCGACACCGAGGAAGAAGCACACGCGGTGCTGGCCGAGATCATCGATCAGGCCGATCCGGAAGCGGTGAACGCCTTTGGCGACGCGGCGAAACAGGCGGGCAAGGCCTCGCCGGAAGGCGAGGGCAACTGGGCCAAATCCACCTTCGAGGACCTGGTGCAGTACAACGACGGGTTCAAGACCAACCTGATCGGCACGCCGCAGCAGATCGCCGAGCGCATCGTCGCCTTGAAGGCAGTAGGCGTGGACCTGGTGCTGGCGGGGTTCCTGCATTTCCAGGAAGAGGTGGAGTACTTCGGCAAGCGTGTGTTGCCACTGGTGCGCGAGCTGGAAGCCAAGGCGGCGCTGAAGCGCGAGGATGCCGCGGCTTGAGGTGGACGACTGTAGGAGCGAGCGGGAGGCGATCCGACTTGCCCGCGATGCCGGCAACGCGGTGTGTCCGCCAAACCGCTATCGCGAGCAAGCTTCGCTCCTACAGAAGAAGGTTACAGGCCCAGGTCGGACAGCCCCGGATGGTCATCCGGGCGCCGGCCCAGCGGCCAGTGGAACTTGCGCTCGCTTTCCTTGATCGGCATGTCGTTGATGCAGGCGTAGCGGTTGGACATCAGGCCGTGCTCGTCGAACTCCCAGTTCTCGTTGCCGTAGGAGCGGAACCAGTTGCCCGAGTCGTCGTGCCATTCGTAGGCGTAACGCACGGCGATGCGGTTGTCGGTAAAGGCCCAGAGTTCCTTGATCAGGCGATAGTCCAGTTCCTTGGCCCATTTGCGGGTCAGGAATCCCTTGGCTTCTTCGCGGTTGTGGGCGAACTCGGCGCGGTTTCGCCATTGGGTGTCCAGGGTGTAGGCCAGGGACACCCGCTGCGGGTCGCGGGAGTTCCAACCGTCTTCGGCCAGGCGGACCTTTTCAATGGCCGATTCGCGGGTGAAAGGGGGAAGTGGCGGACGAACTTCAGCGTTAGATGACATTTAAAGTCTCCAATGAAAGTTGAGGTTCAGCAGTGTCGAACTTGTTTTAAACGATTACAGGTCCAATAACTTTCGCGCCATGCATTGCGCATTATCGGCGGCACTGCGATCACCCATCACAAGTGCAACGGTAATGGCCCCGTCAATCAGGATCAGCAGCTGTCTGGCTTGCTCCTCCGGATCTTCGGTGCCGGGTTTTTCCGAGGCGTGTTCCTTGCAGAGCTCGAACACGTAGTCGAACAGTTTCTGTTTGTGCGCCCTGGCCACCACCCGTACCGGGTCCTGCGGGTCGCCGGTCTCGCCGCTGGTATTGATGAAGGCGCAGCCGCGAAAGTCCTCCGAGGCGAACCAGCCGCCCAGCACCGTGAACAGGTTGAGCAGGCGCGCGGCCGCGGTCGGGGCCTTGTCCACTTCGCTGCGAAACCAGTGCATCCAGCGCAGGTCGCGGCGTTGCAGGGCGGCCACCACCAGTTCGTCCTTGGTGGTGAAGTAGCGGTAGATGCTCTTTCTGGAGACGCCGGCGGTCTTCACCAGAAGATCCATGCCCGTGGCGGCGATGCCACTTTTATAGATCAACTTTTCGGTGACATCCAGAATGATATCGCGTGTGTCGTTGCTAGTGATTTCGTTCATGTGGCGTACAGTAGAACGATCGTTCTCCTTGGTCAACAAGTTATTTTCGATCGATGAATTTATTGTCGCGACCCATCCCGTCACCCGCGCTTGCGCGGCAGGCGCCAGAGGGCAGGCGACAAATCTTCACAGCGCCCCGCAAGACCCGGGCCGGCACCTTGGTGTAAGCTCTTGCGCTCTTTTGGATTCGACCTTCTGCGAGCCCTATGCCGTCGCTTTTCAAACGTTCCCTGCTGCCAAAATTGCGCAGCTTCCCGCTGGCTGCCGATGACCTGTCCATCCTCAATGGCGCCGCCGAATTCCGCCGTTGCCTGCTGGAGAAGATCGCCCAGGCCACCCGGCGCATCTATATCGTCGCGCTGTACCTGCAACAGGACGAGGCCGGCCAGGAAATTCTCGATGCCTTGCACGCCGCCAAGGCCGCGCGTCCGGAGCTGGACGTGGTGGTCGTGGTCGACTGGCTGCGCGCCCAGCGCGGGCTGATCGGCGCCGGCAAGCAGCCGGGCAACTCGGCCTGGTACCAGGAAATGACCCGCACCCACGAAAGCGTAGTGCCGGTGTACGGCGTGCCGGTGCAGACCCGCGAGCTGTTCGGCGTGCTGCACCTGAAGGGGTTCGTGATCGACGATTGCGTGATCTACAGCGGCGCCAGCCTGAACAACGTGTACCTGCACAAGTTCGACAAATACCGCTTCGACCGCTATCACCTGTTGCACAACCGCGAGCTGGCCGACTCCATGCAGCACCTGGTCCAGCATGGCCTGGTGGCGTCGCGGGCGGTGCATCGCCTGGACCTGCCGAACCTGCCGACCACCCGCAGCCTGCGCAACGACATCGGCGACCTGCGCAGCCGCCTCAAGCACGCGGCCTACGACACCAGTGCCGGCGGGGTGCTCAAGGACCAGTTGTCGGTCAGCCCGCTGCTCGGGGTGGGCAAGAACAACCCGCTGAGCCGGGTCATCTGCGAACTGATCGCCAGCGCCCAGCAGCAACTGACGATCTGCACGCCGTACTTCAACCTGCCGCTGGCGGTGACCCGGGAAATCAACCGCGCCCTGGCGCGCGGGGTGAAGATCGACATCATCGTCGGCGACAAGACCGCCAACGACTTCTACATTCCGCCGAGCGAGCCGTTCAAGGTCATCGCCGCGCTACCGTACCTCTATGAGATCAGCCTGCGGCGTTTCGCCAAGCGGCATCAGAAGGCCATCGACAGCGGCCGCCTGAACCTGCACCTGTGGCGCGATGGCGACAACACCTACCACCTCAAGGGCATGTGGGTGGACCAGCGCTACACCTTGCTCACCGGCAACAACCTCAACCCGCGGGCCTTCCGCCTCGACCTGGAAAACGCCTTGCTGCTCGACGACCCCAAGGGCGAGTTGCTGGAACCGCGGCGCCAGGAGCTGGAAACGATCTTCCGCCACACCCGGCGCATCGAGCACTTCCAGCGCCTGGAAACCCTGGTGGACTACCCGGCGGCCGTCGGCAAGTTCCTGCGCCGGGTCAGCCGGGTGCGCATCGAGCGGTTGCTCTACCGCATCCTCTGAGGTCCGCGGCGAACGATCCACGATGGGGTCGTTCTTGCTGGCCCTGAAGCCCCTGCGGGGCTTATCGCAGCCTGCGGCAGCGGCTACACGAAGCCAGGCCCCGATCCTGTAGCCGCTGCCGAGCCCGCGAGGCTGCGACAAGGCCCGCAGGGCCTTCATCGATCTTGAGATCGTCGCGCCTCTTCGGGACGTATGCAGCCTGCGGCAGTGGCTACAGCTGTATCAGCGCCCGGATCAGATGGGGCTTTTCGCCGCCGGCCAGACCGCCACCAACAGCAGCAATAGCGTGGCAATCAGGTAGGGCAGGCGCGGTTCGACGGCGTAGATCAGCGAGCCGGCCAACGGGCCGATCACCACGCCAAACCCCTGGGCCGCGCCAATCGAACCGGCGGTGGCGCCTTGTTCCGAGGCGTCCACGGCGTTGGCCGCCAGGGCAGAGAAGGACGGGAAGATCGCGCCCATGCCCGCCGCCGAGACGAAGAACCCCAGCCACAGTCCCCAGGCGCTTTCCACCAGCATGCAGCCGGCAAAACCGCTGGCGGCCAGCAGCGCGCCGGCGCGGATCATCCGCAGCGGCGGCCATTCGAGTTTGCGCACCACCAGTTGCGAGCAGATCAGCGCCACGCCGACCATGGCCAGGGCGATACCAGCGGCCTGGGCGGCGTCGGCGCTGTCCAGGCCCAGGCGGTCGAGGGCGTAGAAGCTCACGGTGATCTGCGCGATGGACACGCAAAGCATGGCGACGAAGGCCACCGCCATCGGCCGGCGCAGCCGCGGGTCGCTCAGGCGTACCGAGCGCGGCGCCTGCTTGAGGTGCAGTTCCTGGCGCGGCAGCTTGTACAGCAGCACCAGGAACGCCGCCAGCGGCAGCACGGCCATGGCGTACAGCGGCAGGCTCAGGCTGACCCGGGCCAGCAGCGCGGCCACGGCCGGCCCCAGCACCAGGCCGACGGCGTTGGCGGCGCCCAGGGTGGCCATGGCGCGGGCCCGATGCTCGGGTTCGACGTTGTCGGCGATCAGGGCAAAGCCGCCCACCGGAATGGCTGCGTAGAACACCCCGATCAGGCCGCGCCCGAGCATCAGGCCGATAAAGGCCAGCCACATGCCCGGCAGCAGGTGCAGCGAGACATCGATGAACAGGCACAGCGCCCAATAGGCGAGGGTGAAGCCGGCCGTGCCGAGCAGCAGCACCCGACGGCGCCCGAAGCGGTCGCTGGCCTGGCCCCAGGGGCGTGCCAGGAGCATCCAGATCACCCCGGAGACGGTCACCGCCGCGCCGGCCTGCCAGGTGGCCAGGCCGAGCACGCGCACGATCGGACCGATCAGCGAGACGAAGGCCATCATCGACATGGTGCACGCCATGTAGGCGAGCATCAGCGGCAGCAGTTTGAACGGCGCGGCGGTCTGCGGCGATTGGGCCGTGGCAGTGGACATGCAGGGTCTTCCATGAAAGTCGGGAGTGCGCGGGACGTTATAGACAAAACGCGCCCGCGCCCAGGGTTATTGGCGCAGGTGATGGTAGCCCAGCAGGGCGGGTGACGGGGCGAGTCATCGGCACGCCGGCCGGACGCTTGCCTGTAGGAGCGAAGCTTGCTCGCGATAGCCGCGCAGCGGCGGTCGTCAAATTTCACCGCGTTGTCCTGGCGAACTTATCGCGAGCAAGCTTCGCTCCTACGCAAGATCGGGCCGGGTACCCGGAGATCAGTCCAGCCCCAGCTTGCCGCGCAGGGTCGAGAGGTCTTCGGCCAGGGTATTGACCGGGCCCACCAGCGCCTTGCGGTCGTTGTCCTTGACCTTGTCGTAGGTCTCGAAGCCGCCGTCGGTGGTTTTGTACTTGGCCAGGATCTTGTTCACCGTGGCGAAGTTCTTGTCGACCTTGGCGACGAAGGCCGGGTCCTGCTGCTCGATCTGCGCACGGAACAGGTCGACGATTTTCTTCGCCCCGTCGATGTTGCCCTGGAAGTCGTAGAGATCGGTGTGGCTGTAGCGGTCTTCCTCGCCGGAGACCTTGGTCGCGGCCACTTCCTCCAGCAGGGCGGCGGCGCCGCCGACGACTTTTTCCGGTGGGAAGGTCAGGCCGGCGACGCGGGCCTGCAAGTCCTTGACGTCCTTGTTCAGACGGTCGGCCAGGGCGTCCAGGCCCTGGGTGGAGTTCTGGGCGAACAGCGAATACTCGATACGGTGGAAGCCGGTGAAGTCCTCGGCCTCGACGCCTTGTTCGTGGTCGTCGACCCGCGAGTCGATGGCCGCGTCGAGGTCGCTGAACAGTTCGGCGATCGGCTCGATCGACTCGTAGTACACCCGGGTCGGTGCGTAGAGTTTTTTAGCCGTAGCCAAATCACCTTTCTTCACCGCGTCGGTGAAGGCCTGGGTGTGGCTGGCCAGCTCGTCGAGCTGCTCGGTGACGTAGATCTTGTAGTCGGAAATCGGCCCCACCAGCTCCAGCGGCGAGGTGGCGGCAACCGCCGACAGCGGAACATGCAGCAGGCCAAGGGTCAGCAACACAGCGAGGGGCGACTTTTTCATGGGACGTTTCCGTGGGGGGATGGAGGGTGGTCAGGCACGGGTTTTCGCTTGGGTGGCCTCGAGCAGCGTGCGGCCGAGGAAGTCCTGCTCGCCGCTGACACCGGGCAGGCTGAAGAAATAACCGCCGCCCACCGGCTTGAGGTATTCCTCCAGGGGCTCGCCGTTGAGGCGGGTCTGCACCGCGATGAAGCCTTGCTCCAGGTCGGCCTGGTAGCAGATGAACAGCAGGCCCATGTCCAGTTGGCCGTTCTTGTTCACCCCATTGGAGTAGTTGAACGGCCGGCGCAGGATCAGGTTGCGCTGGGTCTCGGCGGTGCGCGGGTTGGCCAGGCGGATGTGGGCGTCGAGCTTGGTCAGCTGGCCGTGCGGGTCCTTGCGGTAGTCCGGCACCTGATGTTCCTGCTGGCCGTCCATGGGCGCGCCCGAGGCCTTGACCCGGCCGATGATGCTTTGCTGTTCCTGCAAGGGCGTGCGGTCCCAGCGTTCGACGAAGTTGCGGATGATGCGTACCGCCTGATAGCTGCCATGGGCGGCCCAGGCCGGTTCGTCGCTGCCGGGCTGGACCCAGACGATCCGCTCCATGGCCTTGCGGTCGTTGGAGTCGGGGTTGGCCGAGCCGTCGCGAAAACCCAGGAAGTTGCGTGCGCTCTGCGCCGGCTCGCCAGGACGCGCCGGGGCCTGGGGCGGCACGCTGCCTTCCTGCTTCCAGCGCACCAGCAGCAGGTCCGGCAGGTTTTTTACGATGTCGCGCAGGGCGTGGATATTGGTGTCGGTGGTGTTGGCGCAGAACTGCAGGCTCAGGTCGCCGTGGCAGCAGTCGGGTTCCAGCGCATCGTTGGGGAAGCCGACCATGCGTATCAGGCGCTTGGGTTTGGCCGCGGCCAGGCCGAAGCGCTCGTCGAACAGCGAGGCGCCCACCGAGACGGTGATGGTCAGGTTGTCCGGGGTCACCACCGGGCCGAGGATGCCCGAGTCCAGCGGCGGCAGTTTCGGATCGACCTGGGGCACCGGGCCGCCGGTCATCAGGAACTTGATGCGCTGGTCGAGGGTGCGCAGCAGTCGCTCCAGGTCTTCGCGGTCGCTGGCCAGCACGTCGAACGCCACCAGCATGCCGGCCGCCGGGCGCGGGGTGACGATGCCGCTTTGGTGCTGGCCATGGAAGTCATGGCGGTCCTGGGTCTGGTCGCTGCTCGGTGCTTGCGTGACCTGGGCGGCGGCTTTCCCGGTCTGGGCTGCCAGCGCCGGGCAGCTCAGGCTGCTGCCGGCCAGAGCCACACCGGCGGCGCCCATGCCCAGCAGCACGCGACGGCGTTGGGCGGAGAAATCTGGATTGGAAGCGTCTGAATCGTTCATCGGGCGGAGGTCTTCTGCTTACAGGCCGGAGAGGCCAAGGACGGGATCGATTCCATCGAGTGCATCGGCCAGAGCCTTGGCCTGGTCGGCGATCCGCTTGCGCTGATCGGCGCCGACACTGTCGTAGGAGGCATAGCCCTCGGCGCTGCGCAAGGCGCCGTACTGGCTGTCGAGGGCGCCGAGGGCGCTGTCGATCTGCGCCAGCAGCGGGGTGGCGGGCTTGGCCAGCAAGGGTCGCAGCAGGTCGACGACCTTGCGCGTGGTCTCCAGGTTGGCGGCAAAGCCGTTGAGGTCGCTGTGGCTGTAGCGTTCTTCCTCGCCGCTGCCGGCGCGCACCTCGGCGATGCTGCGCTGGGTGCGCGCGACCAGGCTGACCAGTTGCTCCGGTGGCAGCGACTGGGCCAGCAGTTGTTGCTTGAGCGTGGTGACATCGCTGAGCAGGCGCTGGGCGATCGGCGCCAGGCCGCTCAGGTCGCGTTGCTGGAACAGCGCGTATTCGAGGCGGTGGAAGCCGACGAAGGCGGGGTCCTGCTCGCGTTTTTCGAAATAGTCGGCGCGGGCGTTGATGCTGTTGTCCAGCTCGCCCAGGCGCTGGGCGGCCGGAGCAAGACGCTGGTAGGCCGCGCGCGCCGGCAGGTACAAGGCCCGGGCCTGGGCCAGGTCGCCGGCCTGGATGGCGTGCTCGAGCTCGGTCACGGCCTTGATCAGGGCGCTGCTCTGGCGGCTCAGGTAGACCCGGAACTCCGACAGCGGGCCGATAAAGGCGACCATCGACGGCCGGGCCTTGGCCTGGGCGTCGGACTCGGCCGTCGGGGTCACATGCAGGGTGCCGCGCGGGTTGCTCAGCAGGCCGCAGGTGATGGCGTAGTCGCCGGGCTGCAGCCTGGCGTTGATCACCTGGCTCAGGCCCGGCGCAATGTTTTCCCGTTCTTCGACCACCAGCACGCCGTCGAGGATTTCCCATTCCACGGCGCGGTCCGAGCGGTTGACGATACGAAAGCTCGCTGGCCCGGCCGGCACGCTCAGGGCGTTCGGCTCGCAGCTGCGGGGGTGGATGGTCACGGTGATTTCGTCCTGGTGCGCCTGGCGCTTGCTGGCGGCCAGCTGCGAGGCGTAATAGAACAGCCCGCCGGCGGCGATCATCACCATCACGGAGCCCGCGAGTGCCCAGCGCAGGACGCTCGGTGCCGGGGGCTGTGGGGAGGCTTGCTGGGTCATGGAAAGGCCTTACTGGCTGGAAACGGAAGACGATGGGCTGGCGGCGGGTGCCGCGCCAGGCATGAAGAACAGCACCAGGGTCACCAGCAGGTAGATCAGATAGGCGCCCAGGGTGCTGACGGTCGGCGCGTCCTGGTAACCGAACATGCCGGCCAGCACCGAGCCCAGCGGGCCGTCCATCGGCAGGCTGGCACTGAAGTCGAACAGCACGCCCTGCAGGTGGTTCCAGACCCCGGCTTCATGCAGGGCCTGCACCGAGTTGGCGAGGATGCCGGCGGCCACCACCAGGATGAACAGGCCGGTCCAGCGGAAGAACGCGCTGAGGTTCAGGCGCATGCTGCCGCTGTAGATCAGCCAGCCGACAATGATTGCCAGTACCAGGCCGAGCAGGGCGCCGATGGGCGCTGCGGGGCCTTGGCTCTGCTGGAACACCGCGAGGAGGAAGAACACGGTTTCCAGGCCTTCGCGGGCCACGGCGAAGAACACCATGGCGATCAGCGCCGTGACCTGGTGCCGGGAGCCGGTCAGCGCCTGGTCCAGCGAGGCTTGCAGGGAATGCTTGATCGAACGCGCGACCTTGCGCATCCAGAACACCATGGAACTGAGGATGCCCACGGCCACCAGGCCGACGATGCCTTCGAAGAGTTCCTGCTGCTTTTGCGGAAACTCGGCGCTCATCAGCTCCAGGCCGCCCCCCACCAGCAGCGCCAGGGCCGCGGCGAGAAACACGCCGATCCACACGGCCGGCATCCACTGGCCGCGCCCGGTCTGTTGCAGGTAACTGGCGATGATGCCAACGATGAGCGCGGCTTCGATCCCTTCGCGCAGCATGATCAGAAATGGAACGAGCATTCAGCACCGGCGGGGAGATAGGTAGGGAGCTAAGTTGTAACATGTTGATACGTATTCGCAAATGACTATGGTTGCTATTTGCTGAACGTCAGCTGAACGGAGCGCGTTTCGCGGGGCGCGTGTTTGTGTCTGTAGGAGCGAGCGGGCGGCGATCCGACTTGCCCGCGATAGCCACGCCGCACAATGCCTGACACACCACAGTGCCTGCATCGCGGGCAAGCCTCGCTCCTACGAAGGGGGCGGCGGTGTTTGTGGGGTCAGGCCAGGTTCTGTTCGGTCAGGCGCTGCACGGCCAGGCGTCGGTAGTGGGAAGGGGTCATGCCCTTGAGTTGCTGGAAGCGCCGGTTGAAATTGGAGATGTTGTTGAAGCCGGACTCGAAGCACACGTCGGTCACTGGCTTGTCGCCGTCGGCCAGCAATTCGCAGGATTTGCTGATGCGCAGGCGGTTGACGAACTCGACGAAGCAGCGGCCGGTGGCCTGCTTGAACACCCGGGAGAAGTAGGTGGGTTTCATGCCCAGGTAGTCGGCGACTTCCTCCAGCGGCAGTTCGCGGGCGTAGTGGGCGAAGATGTAGTCCACCGCGCGGTTGGTGCGGTCGACGTTGTGCTCGTCGGCCAGTTGCACGTTGGTGGCGCCGGACAGCAACTGGTAATCGTCACAGGCGGCCAGCAGTTCCAGCAGGATGAAAAAGTGCCCGAGGCGGGTGATGCCGCTGGAGTCGGCGATGCGCTGCATCAGCTCCATGGCCTGGGCGATGGTGCGTTTGCAACGAAACTCGATGCCGTACTGCGCGCGCTCCAGCAGCGGCGTCAGGCTCTTGAGTTCGGCGAACACCTGATAGCCGCTTTCGAACAGCTCGTCGGTGAAGTTCACCAGCATGTCGCGCTTGGCCACCACTTCGTCCTCGGCCACCTGGCTGATCCAGTTGTGGGGCAGGTTGGGGCCGGTGAGGAACAGCGATTCGGGGTAGAAGTTGCCGATGTAGTCGCCGATGAACACCTTGCCGGAGCTGGCGACGATCAGGTGCAGCTCGTACTCCTTGTGGAAGTGCCAGCGCACCAGGGGGCAGGGGAAGCCGTGCTGGCGATAGATGATCGACAGGCCGTTATGGTCGTCCATCAATTCGTAGGAAGGGTCGGTGACTCTTGCTGATCGGCTCATGGCGCTGCGCTTTTATCGTTGTTGCGCCCGATCATGCCTCCTTCAAACCCTCAGCACCAGTGCCGGCCGTAACACCTGTAGCCGCTGGCGCAGCCTGCGACAAGGTCCGCAGGACCTTCAGGGCCCGCAAGAGCGGCGCCCCCTTCGGGGTCGATCGCAGACTGCGGCAGCGGCTACAGGGTCGGGTGTCCGGGGGATCGGCGGGCGTGCCTCAGGCCAGGCGGTTTTTCGCTTCGATCCACTGCGCCATGTACTGGGTGCTCTTGTGGTGATGGTGACGCAGCATGCCGCCGGTGAAGTTATCGCGGCGCAGTTGCGCCAGGTTCGCCCGGCAGTACTGCAGGCGCTCGATCAGGGCCGGGCCGTGGACCTGTTGCCGATAGCGCGCAAGCAACAGTTGGCGCCCCTGTTCCTGGGCCGCGCTCCACAGCGCCTGGTCCTGGTACAGGCGCACCGCCGCCGCGGCGATGGCGCTGGCCGACTCGGCAATCGCTCCCGGCCAGGGCGCGTCACCGTGCATGGCTTCGGCGCCGACCGGGGTGGTGACGCTCGGCGTGCCACAAAGCATGGCGTCCAGCAGCTTGCCCTTGATGCCCGCGCCGAAGCGCAGCGGCGCCAGGCAGATCCGCGCGGCGGACATGACTTGCAAGGCATCCTCGGCCCAGTTCATCACCTGGAAACCCTGGGCCGGGTTGTGCAGGGCCGCGGCCTTGGGCGGGGTGTAGGCGCCATAGAGATGCAACTGCGCGCCCGGCAGCTGCTGGCGGATCAGCGGCCACACGGCGTTCTTCATCCACAGCACCGCGTCCCAGTTCGGCGCGTGGCGGAAGTTGCCGATGCTCAGGAAGTGCGCCCGTTCGGCGAAGGGCACATAGCTGTGCGGCATGTGCTCGGGCATCAGCGGGCACCAGTGCAGCAAGGCCGGCGGCAAACCGAATTGCCCGACCAGCAACTCGATCTCGAACTCGGAGATCATCAGGCTCAGGTCGCAGCGGTACAGCGCGGCGATCTCGCGCCGGGCCTGGTCGGTGTCGGCCATGGCGGCGAACTCCTGCGCGGCGGCGGGGGCGAACAGGGCGCTGAAGTCATCGTTGTCGTCGCTGGCCTTGAGGCGCTCCTTGAGGCGCTGATGGCGGGCGTGGCGCAGGCTCTGCAGGTCGGAGGTCTCGAGCACGCGCAGCGCGCCGGGGCACTGTTGTTCGACGCGCCAGCCGAACTGTTCCTCCATCATGAACTGGTCGAACAGCACGATATCCGGCGCCAGTTCGGCGATGAAGCGGTCGAAACTGCTGTTGTTCAGTTCGATCGGGCACTCGCGGATGCCCAGGGCGCTCAGGTCTTCCTTGTGCTCGCCGGGGTTGGCCGGGCTGCTGAAGGTGATGTCCCAGCCTTGCCGGAGGAGGACCTGGAGGATCTGCATCAGGTGCCCGCTGGCCGCCGATGAGCGGGGTTCGGGCCAGACGTAACCAATGACCAGGACTTTGGTGGCGGCGGTCGGACTCATGAGTGGGTATTCCTGAAAAGCGCGGGGGTGTCTGCGGGGGGCGCCATTAAACCACAGCAGGGCGCTGGCGCGGCCGCCCTGGCGCCCATGGCCGAGGTGCTCGTCGGGTCGGCGCGGGTTACCGAGGGTTCAGCCGAGGATGGCGCGGACCTTGTCGCGCAACTGGTCGATGGAGAAGGGCTTGCCGATCACCTCCATGCCGGCAGGCACCTCGATGTTTTCCGCGTAGCCACTGGCGAACAGTACCGGCAACTCCGGGCGCAAGGCGCGGGCGCTGGCCGCCAGTTCCTTGCCGTCCATGCCGGGCAGGCCGACGTCGGTCATCATCAGGTCGATCCGCAGCGCGCGGTCCTGCAACCGGGCCAGGGCCTCTTCGCTGCCCGCGGCTTCCAGCACCTTGAATTCCAGCTCCTCCAGCACATCGACAATCAGCATGCGCACGATGGCATCGTCTTCGACGACCAGGATGGTGGAATCGGTGGGGGACATGGCAAGGCTCTCGAAAATAAATGGAAAAAAAGGACGGCAGCGGAAAAAAGTGCTTGTCTCTTGCATCAGTAAATAACGCGCAATGACAAGTTCCCAAGGCTGTACAAAAAAGTAATCCTGTACAAGTTGTGCCAGAATAACCTGTCTGATCGAGGGTGGGCAGTGCAGGATGAAAAATTGCCACCGAGCTTGTCGCAAGCATAGATACGCTGCCCTCCTTTGGGGCAAACTCCATGGTTTTTGACCCTTTACCAAGGCCTTTCAATGATCTCTTCGTCTTCGGTCGATGAACAGAGTTTTCGCAAGCTGCTAAGCCGCAACATCGCGCTTCCCCTGGGCGTGGGCGTGCTCAGCGCGGTGGTCTTCGTGTCCCTGATCAGCTATCTGCTCTCGGCGATCCAGTGGGTCCAGCACAGCGATCGGGTGATCAACGGCATCAACCAGGCCGCCAAGCTGACGGTCGACCTGGAAACCGGCATGCGCGGCTTCCTGATCACCGGCGACGAGCATTTTCTCGACCCGTATGAAGTGGCCAAGCCGCAGATCTTCAGCGAATTGCGCGAGCTGCGCGGGCTGGTGGCGGATAACCCACAGCAGGTGGACCGCTTCAAGCGCCTGGAAGCCTTGCAGGAAGAGTGGGGCCTGCACGCGAAAAACATGATCGAGATGCGCCGCCAGGAGGGCGATTATCGCCGCTCGGTGCAGTCCGGCCGGGGCAAGCGCCTGACCGACCAGATGCGCAAGGAGTACGACGAAGCGGTGGCGATGGAGCAGCAACTGCGGGTCGATCGCAACGAGAATGTCACGCGCACCACGATCCTCAGCGTGGTCCTGTACCTGCTGTTCGTGGTGGTGATCAGCGGCCTGCTGGCCTATATCGGGCGCCGCGACCTGCTCAACCTGTCGAAGAGCTACAGCGCCAACCTCGAGGCCCAGCAGCAAAGTGCCCGGCGCCTGGCGCAACAGGCCTGGCTGCGCAGTGGCCAGACCGAACTGGCCGAGCAGTTGCTGGGGCAACTGACGCTGAACCTGCTGGGGCGCAACCTCCTGCAGTTCTGCGCGCAATACCTGGGCAGCGTGGTGGCGGCGCTGTACGTGCGTGAAGAGCACGGCGGCCTCAAGCGCGTGGCCGCCTACGGCTTCTCCCGCGAGCAGGAAGAGCGCGAACAGTCGATTTTCCTCGGTGAAGGCATGGTCGGCCAGGCGGCCCAGCAGGACCGGCTGATCCGCCTGGACGAGGTGCCCGCCGATTACTTCAAGGTCAGCTCCGGCCTGGGCGAAGGCGTACCGCGCAGCGTGCTGGTGGTGCCGACCAGCGACGACGACCGGGTCAACGGGGTGATCGAGCTGGGCTTCCTGCGGGCCCTCAGCGAGCGTGATGTCGAGCTGCTGGAACTGATCGCCGGCAATATCGGCACCGCCATCGAGGGCGCGCGTTATCGCCAGCGCCTGCAGGAAGTGCTGGCCGAAACCCAGCAGCTCAACGAAGAGCTGCAAGTGCAACAGGAAGAACTGAAGACCGCCAACGAGGAGCTCGAGGAACAGTCGCGGGTGCTCAAGGAGTCCCAGGTGCACCTGGAGGCCCAGCAGGTGGAACTGGAGCAGACCAACGAGCAGCTGGCGGAGCAGCGCGACGCCATGGACCGCAAGAACGGCGAGCTGAACCAGGCCCAGGTGCAGCTGCAGGAGCGTGCCGAGGAGCTGCAGCGTTCGAGCAAGTACAAGTCCGAATTCCTCGCCAATATGTCCCACGAGCTGCGCACGCCGCTGAACAGCTCGCTGATCCTGGCCAAGCTGCTGGCGGAAAACGCCGAGGAAAACCTCAGTGCCGAACAGGTGCAGTTCGCCGAGTCGATTTATTCGGCGGGTAACGATCTGCTCAACCTGATCAACGACATTCTCGATATTTCCAAGGTCGAAGCCGGCAAGCTCGAAGTGCGTCCGGAAAACGCCAGCGTCGCGCGCCTGGTGGAAGGCCTGCGCGGGCTGTTCCAGCCGCTGACCGCGGACAAGGGCCTGGAATTTCGTGTCGAGTTGCAGCCTGGCGCGCCTTCGATGCTGTTCACCGACTGCCAGCGGGTCGAGCAGATTCTCAAGAACCTGCTGTCCAACGCGGTGAAGTTCACCGAGAAGGGCCAGGTCAGCCTGAGCGTGTCGCGCGAGCCCGAGGCGGGCATTGCCTTTGCTGTGCGCGACTCGGGCATTGGCATCGCCCCGGAACAGCAGGAAAGCATTTTCGAAGCCTTCCGCCAGGCCGATGGCACCACCAATCGCCGTTATGGCGGCACGGGCCTGGGGTTGTCGATTTCCCGCGACCTGGCGGCATTGCTCGGCGGTTCGATCACGGTCGCCAGCGAGCCGGGGCAGGGCAGTGTCTTCACTCTGGTGCTGCCGGAACAATACGTCGAGCACGCACCAGAGCCGCAAGAGGCGGCCAGGCCCGCCGCCGTGCGGGTGGCGCCGGCGCCGAGCAAACCGGCTGCACCGCCGGTGCCCGAGGTGGAGATTGCGCGTTTCGCCGACGATCGCGACAAGGTGCCGTTCGCCACCCGCTGCATCCTGGTGGTGGAGGACGAACCGAACTTTGCCCACATTCTGTATGACCTGGCCCACGAGCTGGGTTACCAGTGCCTGGTAGCCCACGGCGCCGACGAGGGCTACAGCCTGGCCGAGCAGTTCGTGCCGGACGCGATCCTGCTGGACATGCGCCTGCCGGATCATTCCGGGCTGACGGTGTTGCAGCGCCTCAAGGCGCATGCCGCCACCCGGCATATCCCGGTGCATGTGATCTCCGTGGAAGACCGGGTCGAGGCCGCCATGCACATGGGCGCCATCGGCTACGCGGTCAAGCCCACCACCCGGCAAGAGCTCAAGGACGTGTTCGCCCGCCTGGAAGCCAAGCTCACCCAGAAGGTCAAGCGTGTGCTGCTGGTGGAGGACGACGACCTGCAGCGCGACAGCATCGCCCGGCTGATCGGCGACGACGACATCGAGATCACCGCTGTCGGCCTGGCCCAGGAGGCCCTGGAGCTGCTGCGCGACAACCTCTACGACTGCATGGTCATCGACCTGAAGCTGCCGGACATGCTCGGCAACGACCTGCTCAAGCGCATGTCCACCGAGGACATCTGCTCGTTCCCGCCGGTGATCGTCTACACCGGGCGCAACCTGACCCGCGACGAAGAGGCGGAGCTGCGCAAGTATTCGCGCTCGATCATCATCAAGGGCGCGCGCTCGCCCGAGCGCCTGCTGGACGAAGTGACCCTGTTCCTGCACAAGGTCGAGTCGCAGCTGTCCCACGAGCGGCAGAAGATGCTCAAGGCCGCCCGCAGCCGCGACAAGGTCTTCGAAGGGCGCAAGGTCCTGCTGGTGGACGACGACGTGCGCAATATCTTCGCCCTCACCAGCGCCCTGGAGCAGAAGGGCGCGATCGTGGTCATCGGCCGCAACGGCCATGAGGCGATCGCCAAGCTCAACGAAGTCGAGGACATCGACCTGGTGCTGATGGACGTGATGATGCCCGAGATGGACGGCTACGAAGCCACCCAGGAAATCCGCAAGCAGCCGCGCTGGCGCAAGCTGCCGATCATCGCGGTGACCGCCAAGGCCATGAAGGACGATCAGGAGCGCTGCCTGCAGGCCGGGGCCAACGATTACCTGGCCAAGCCGATCGACCTCGACCGGCTGTTTTCCCTCATTCGAGTCTGGTTACCCAAGATGGAAAGAATCTAGTGGAGCGCAATACCGAGATCGAACTGCGCCTGTTGATCGAAGCTATCTACCTCAAGTACAGCTACGACTTCCGCGATTACTCCGGCGCCTCGATCAAGCGCCGGATCAACCATGCTCTGCGCCAGTTCGAATGCAAGACCATTTCCGCCCTGCAGGAGCGGGTGCTGCACGATCCGGGCGCGTTCATGCAGCTGCTGCAGTTCCTGACGATCCCGGTCAGCGAGATGTTTCGCGACCCGTCGCACTTCCTGGCGATTCGCCAGGAAGTGGTGCCGCTGCTCAAGACCTATCCCTCGATCAAGATCTGGATCGCCGGCTGCAGCACCGGCGAAGAGGTCTATTCCATGGCCATCCTGTTGCGCGAGGAAGGGTTGCTGGAGCGCACCATCATCTACGCCACCGATATCAATCCCAGCTCCCTGGAGAAGGCCAAGCAGGGCATCTTTTCCCTGGAGAACATCCGCGCCTACACCCAGAACTACCAGCAGGCCGGCGGTTTGCGCTCCTTTGCCGACTACTACACGGCGGCCTACGACTACGCGATCTTCGACAAGACCTTGCGTGAGAACGTGACCTTCGCCGATCACAGCCTGGCGACCGACAGCGTGTTTTCCGAAACCCAGCTGATTTCCTGTCGCAACGTGCTGATCTATTTCAACAAGAAGTTGCAGGACCGGGCCTTCGGCCTGTTCCACGAGTCGCTCTGCCACCGTGGGTTCCTGGTGCTGGGCAGCAAGGAAACCCTGGACTTCTCGGCCTACGGCGAGCATTTCGAGCCGCTGGTCAAACAAGAACGGGTCTACCGCAAATCATGAACGCTGACGCCATCGGGCAATCCGCCTTGCCGCGGGTCGAGGCCATAGTGATAGGTGCGTCGGCCGGCGGCGTCGAGGCGTTGCTGAAAATCTTCACGGCGTTTCCCGAGGGCTTCAGCCTGCCGATAGTGGTGGTGCTGCACCTGCCCGAAGAGCATCGCAGCCAGTTGGCCGAGCTGTTCGCCCAGCGCCTGGCGCTGCCCGTGAAAGAGGCCCGCGACAAGCAGACCATCGAGCGCGGCACCCTGTATTTCGCCGTGCCCGGTTATCACTTGTCGGTGGAACAGGACCGCAGCCTGTCCCTGAGCCAGGAGGAGCGCGTGCATCATTCGCGTCCCGCCATCGATTACCTGTTCGACTCCGCCGCCGATGCCTATGGCCCGCGCCTGGCCGCGGTGCTGCTGACCGGGGCCAACCAGGACGGCGCGCAAGGCCTGGCCCAGGTCAAGCGACGCGGCGGCCTGAGCATTGTCCAGGACCCGGCCGAGGCCCAGGTGGCGACCATGCCCGAGGCGGCCATCGCGCTGCACCGACCGGATTACATTCTCCCTTTGCACGGCATCAGCCGTCTGCTTGTCGAGCTGGAACGAATCGCATGTTAAGTAATATCCAAGCCAAGCTGCTGATCGTCGACGATCTGCCAGAGAACCTGTTGGCCCTCGAGGCGCTGATCAAGCGCGAGGACCGCCAGGTGTACAAGGCGCTGTCAGCGGACGAGGCATTGTCGCTGTTGCTCCAGCATGAGTTCGCCATGGCCATCCTCGATGTGCAGATGCCCGGCATGAACGGTTTCGAGCTGGCCGAGCTGATGCGCGGCACCGAGAAGACCAAGAACATCCCCATCGTGTTCGTCAGCGCCGCCGGGCGCGAGCTCGACTATGCCTTCAAGGGCTACGAAAGCGGCGCGGTGGACTTTTTACACAAGCCGCTGGATACCCATGCGGTGAAGAGCAAGGTCAATGTGTTCGTCGACCTGTACCGGCAGAGCAAGGCCATGAAGCAGCAGGTCGAAGCCCTGGAGCAGAGCCGGCGCGAGCAGGAGGCATTGCTCAAGCAGTTGCAGGCGACCCAGAACGAGCTGGAGCAGGCGGTGCGCATGCGTGACGATTTCATGTCGATCGTCGCCCACGAGGTGCGCACGCCGCTGAACGGCCTGATCCTGGAAACCCAACTGCGCAAGATGCACCTGGCCCGCGACAACGCCGCCGCCTTCACCCTGGACAAGATGCACGCCATGGTCGACCGCGACGAGCGCCAGATCAAAAGCCTGATCCGCCTGATCGAGGACATGCTGGACATCTCGCGGATCCGTACCGGCAAGCTGTCGATCCGCCCGAGCCGGGTCGACCTGGTGCAGCTGGTACGCGGCCTGCTGGAGAATTTCGCGCCCCAGGTCGAGGCCGCTGAGTCGTCGATTGCCCTGAGCGCCGAAGACTCGGTACTCGGCCAGTGGGACGAGTTCCGCATTGAACAGGTGATCTCCAACCTGCTGACCAATGCCTTGCGTTATGGCGCCAAGAGCCCGATCGAAGTACGGGTGTACAGCGCGGACGGGCAGGCGCGGGTCGAAGTGCGCGATCACGGGATTGGCATCAGCGAGGAAAACCAGGCGCGTATCTTCCAGCAGTTCGAGCGCGTCTCTGTCAATCATGCGGTGGCCGGGCTCGGGCTGGGGTTGTTCATTTCCGAGCAGATCGTCACCGCCCATGGCGGCACCATCGAAGTCGACAGCAGGATCGGCGAAGGTGCCCTGTTTCGCGTTTGTCTGCCGCTGTAGGAAAACACCGGCTCCCACGCAACCTTCTGGATGACCGGATGGTCGTATCAGCAGCTATTGACCGAACAAAGGCTTCTCATGAGTGAAGATGCACAAGACGTCGTACTGATCGTCGAAGATGAACCGGTGATTCTGATGTTGCTCGCCGACTATCTGTCGGGCCTGGGCTACCGGGTGTTGCAGGCGGAAAACGGCGAGCAGGCATTCGAGATCCTCGCCAGCAAACCGCACCTGGATGTGATGATCACCGACTACCGGCTGCCGGGCGGGATTACCGGGGTGATGATCGCCGAGCCCGCGGTGAAACTGCGCCCCGACCTCAAGGTGATTTTCATCAGCGGCTATCCCACCGAGATTCTCGAATCCGGCAGCCCCATCGCGAGAAGCGCGCCGATCCTGGCCAAACCCTTCGACCTCGACAGCCTGCAAGAGCAGATCCAGCGCCTGCTGGCGTGACATCCCGCGGCCGGCAGCGGGCATGTAGCCGCCAGCAAGATCGTCAATCGATCCTCGCGGCGTATCAGACAACATGCATGTTCAGGACTTGCGCCTGCGGCAGCGGCTACGCGAAGTCTGCCGCGCTCCTGTAGCCGCTGCCGAGCCCGCGAGGCTGCGCTCGCCTGCAAAGCAGGCGTAAATCCAGGCCGCGCACTCCACCTGGTCCACCGCAGAATCAGGTTTTGCGACAACTGCGTTGTCGATCGCAGCCTCGCAAGCTCGGCAGCGGCTACAGGGAATAGCCTTTACAGGCCTTGCTGCAAGGCCGGATCGTCAGGGTTCTGTTGCTCCAGCTGGGCCAGGAGGATCTGCACGTTCTGCAACTGGCCGCTTTCCTTCCAGTACTTGATCAGCAGCACCCGCGCCTTGCGGTTGGCGGGTTGGCGCTGGACGATTTCCTCGAGCTGTTTCTGCGCCGCTTCCAGCTCTTCTTCGCTGTGCAGGGTGGTGGCCAGGTCATAGCGGTAGTCGGCGTTGTTCGGCTCCAGTTCCACGGCGCGGGACAGGCCGAGCAGGGCGAACTCGCTCTGGTCGTGGTGCAGCAGCCACATGCCCAGGGCGTGTTGCAGGTAGGCGGAATCCTGTTGCGCCTGCAGCTGTTTGGCCAGCAACTGGCGGGCGGCTTCGCTGCGGCCCTGGCGGTCCAGCACCTCCAGTTGCAGGATCACCGCTTGCAGGTTGTCCGGTTGCAGGCTCAAGGCGTGCTCCAGCGTCTGCTGGGCCTGGTCCAGGTTGGCGTTGTGCAGGTACAGGCGCGCCAGCTGGTATTGTGCCTCGACGTTCTCCGGCTGGGCCTTGAGCACCTGGGTGTACTCATCGATCACTTGCTGCAGCGGCCCGAAATACAGGCCCTGTTCATCCGGCGACAGGCCGAGCAGGGCGGTGACGGCGGCGAAGCGCACGCTTTGCACTTCGTCGTCCAGCAGCGGGCCGATCAGCAGGCTGCGCTGGCGCGCCGGAACCAGGCCGAGCACCGCCTGGATGGCGGCCTCGCGGACCTCGGGCTCGGTGTGGTGCAGGCCGGCGTCGGCCAGTTTCAGCGCCTGCGGGCTGGGGTAGTTGTGCAGCTCGGCGAGCAGGCGGATGCGGCGGCTGTCTGACAGGTCCGGACGCCCCAGCTGCTGATACAGCACCCGCGCCGCGCCGGGCTGGCCGTTGCGCGCCTGCTCCAGCGCCTTGCCGTAACCGTGCCTGATCGCATCCGGCACCGCCGGTGGCGTAGTACGCAGGAACAGCCACGCCAGGCCCAGGGCCAATACGACGAGGAGGCTGATCAACAGGGTGCGGCGGGGCTTGGTCATGCAGGCATCCATGGCGGGGGCGGCTTTACGAAGGCGCAAGCTTCGGTCAGGTTCCCCTCGGAGTCAAACCCGCTTGCGGGGCGGCGGGCACGACTCGGGTTTTTGCGGCGGGCAAGGCTGGAAGAGCGGCGCCGGCCGGTCCAATCACTCTGCTTGACCAAGCGATTGGCGCGAAGGATCGACAGTTCGAAAAAATTGCCTTCCTGCCGGGAAGGCCGGGACGATAAGCTTTCCCGGCCGCAGACTGACTACGCTAGCCGCAGGTGCCCCTTTGTCCAGAACCCACTCATGCAGCCACTGATCAATTACTTCAAGGTCGTGATCCAGCCGGGGGGCGCGGTGCTGCGCTTTGCCCTGCGTACCATCGCCGCCGGCCTGCTGACCCTGTACTTGGCGTTTATCTTCGACCTCGACCAGCCCAAGTGGTCGCTGATGGCGGTGATCATTGTCAGCCAGCCCCTGGCCGGCATGGCCCTGGCCCGCAGTTTCGGCCAGGTGGTCGGCACCACCCTGGGGGCCGCGGTGGCGGTGCTGATCATGGCGATCTTCCCCCAGGCGCCGCTGCCGTTCCTGGTCACCCTGGGCCTGTGGCTGGCGTTGTGCACCGCCGGCGGCACCTTGCTGCGCTACACCAGCTCCCAGGCGTTCGTGCTCAGTGGCTACACTGCGGTGGTGGTGGCGATGCTGGCGATCCCCGACCAAGGCAACACCCTGATGCTGGCCATTACCCGGGTCACCGAAACCCTGCTGGCGGTGGCCTGCGTCTGCGTGGTCAGCCTTCTGACGGCGCGGCCCGAGGCCGTGGCCCATGGTTACTTCGCCAAGATCGACCAGGTGCTCAAGTTGCTGGCGACCCACGCCGCGGCGGCGATTCGCACCGACGAAAGCGAGGCCGACTTCCACAAGCGGCAGATGCAGTTGCTGGGCGAGATCAGCGCCCTGGAAGGGTTGCGCCGCCACCTGTATTTCGACGCGCCGCGCTTGCGCAGCGCCGATGGCCTGGTGCAACTGCTGGGCAACCAGCTGGTGCTGCTGACCTCGCGCCTCACCGTACTGCGCCACCAGCGCGAACTGCTGCGGGCGCGCTGGGTCGGCGAGCTGCCGGAGGCGATCCAGCAACTGCGCGCCGACGAGCTGGCGTTTCTCGATGAACTGGCGCAGTACGGGCGTGCCTTGCCCGCCGTCTCGCGGCAGCAGTTCGCGCACTTGCAGCAGCGTTTCGACGAACAAGCGCGGCGTGCCGAGCGCGAGGCCGATGCCTTGCCCGCCACCCTGCGCTCCCTGGCCTGGGCCCTGCGCTGGGAACAGGCGCGGATGCTCAAGCAGCTCGAAGACATTCTCGAATTCAGCGATGCCATCCAGGACGGTCGCCAGGCCAGTTGCCTGTACCGCCAGGGCCGCTCAAACCCACTGCACCTGGACTGGCCGCTGGCGGCGATGAATGCGCTGCGGGCCTTCACCGCGCTGCTGGTCGCCGGGCTGATCTGGATCGAAACCGCCTGGGACGGCGCGCGTTCGAGCATGGTCCTGGTGGGCATTCTCTGTTCGCTGATGGCGACCTTCCCGCGGCCCCTGGCGGCGGCACAAAGCTATATGCGCGGCCAGGCCCTGGCGCTGCTGGTCTCGGCGGTCTACGTCTTCGCCCTGGTGCCCTTGATCGGCGATTTCGAATGGCTGGCGCTGTTGCTGGTGCCGCTGCTGTACACGGTCGCGGTGGGCCTGGCCAGCCCGATGACCGCCGGGATCGGCATGGGCCTGGGGCTGTCGAGCCTGCTGATGATCGGCCCGCAGAACATCGGCGCCTGGCAGAACAACGCCGCTCAGTGGTTCGAGTTCGCCGGGGCCTATGTCAGCGGCGGGGTGCTGTCGTTGCTAGTCTATGCGTTCATTTTCCCGTTCAACCCGGTGCTGCGCATTCGCCGCTTGTTCCGCGACACCCGCGAGCAGGTGTACGCCTTGCAGAAAACCACGGCCAGCGATGAGGAGCAGTTTGTCTTCGAGAGCCGCATGGTCGACCGCCTGACCCAGATGCTCGGGCTGTTGCCCGCCGCCGGCGACCGGGTTTGCGCCGAACGTTTCGAGACCAGCCTGGCCTGCATGACCCTGGGCGTGGCGATGAACCAGCTCAAGCAGCAGAGCCTGGACAACCCCTGGCTGAGCGGCGCGGCCAACGCCGACCTGCAGCAGTTGCTGCGGTGGGTCGGGCGGTATGTGGCGGGGCGCCCGGGGCTGGATGTGGACCCACTGCTGGCGCGGCTGCGGGAACTAGGCGACCACCTGGACCAACTGCACGGCGACGACCGGCCCCAGGCCCGCGAACAGCTGTGGTCGGTGTTCCGCATGCGCGTTTCGCTGCTGATCGTCGGCGCCTTCCTGGAGCGCTACCACCCCATGCTGCAACCCACGGAAACAGGAGAACCGGCCCTTGCCCATTGATTTCGAATTCGGCGGCGTCTACCTACCGCCCATTGCCCAGGCCCTGTTGCTGGCCTTGCCGATTTTCCTGCTGCTCGACTGGGGGCTGCGGCGCCTCGGTGTATTGCGTTTCGTCTGGCACGAAGCGTTGTTCGAAGGGGCGCTGTATGCCTGCGTCTGCGCCACGGTCATTCTGTTGATGGGAAGCCTATGAATCTGAAAAACACCCTGGCCCGTTCGATCACCCTGGTGGCGGTAGTGCTGGCGCTGGTGCTGGGCTGGTTCGCCTGGGAGCATTACACCCGCGCGCCCTGGACCCGCGACGCACGGGTGCGGGCCGATGTGGTGACCCTGTCGGCGGACGTCGCCGGGCGCATTGTCAGCCTGCGGGTGCAGGACAACCAGCACGTGGACAAGGGTCAGCTGTTGCTGGAGATCGATCCGGCGCAATATGCCCTGGCCGTGGAACATGCCAAGCGCTCGGTGGAAGTGGCGGTCGCCACCCTCGGCCAGTCCGAGGCGGCGATTGCCGCCAGCGCGGCGCAGCTCAAGCAGCGGCAAAGCGAAGAGCGCCGGCGGCGGACCCTGAAGCAGGGCTTTGCGATTTCCGGCGAGGAGTGGGAAAAGTCCAATACCGATGTGGCGGTGGCCCAGGCCGACCTGTTGCGCGACCAGGCCAACCTCGGCCTGGCCCAGGCCAACGTGCACCTGGCCCAGGCCGCGCTGAAGCAGGCCGAACTGGACCTGCAGCGCACCCGGGTCGAAGCCCCCGTCAGCGGCTACGTGACCAACCTGCAGACCCGCCAGGGCGACCATGCTGCTGCCGGTGCGGCCTTGCTGGCGCTGGTGGACAGCGCTTCCTTCTATGTCAGCGGCTACTTCGAGGAGACCAAGTTGCCGCGGATCGAGGAGGGCAGCGCGGTGCGCATCCAGCTGATGAGCGGCGAGACCTTCAACGGCAAGGTGCAGAGCATCGCCTTCGCCATTACCGACCGCGAGAACTCCCAGGGCAGCCGCCTGCTGGCCAACATCAATCCCAGCTACACCTGGGTCAAGCTGGCGCAGCGGGTGCCGGTGCGGATCGCCATCGACCCCGATTACCCGGGCAAGGACAGGTTGCGCGCCGGGACCACGGCGACGGTGACGGTGCTGGAGTAACGTGCGGCGGTGCCGGGAAGGACGCTATCGCGGGCAAGCCTCGCTCCTACGAAAGCGTATGAATCTGTAGGAGCGGGCGGCGATCCGACTTGCCTGCGATGCTGTTCCATGGGCGAAAAAAAGCCCCGTGACCGAATGAGAACACGGGGCAAAAATTTGGTTGGTTGCGGCCAACCAAAGGAGCTCGGTTGAAGCCTTACTTGCTGGCCACCGTCTCAGGCTGCCAGCCGCCACCCAGGGCCTTGTAGATGGCGACGATGCCACGGTACAGGTCGACCTCGGCCTGGGCCTGGGAGTCTTCGGCGGCCAGGCGTTCGCGCTGGGCGTCGAGCAGCACCAGGAAATCGACGGTGCCTTCGCGGTAGCGGATCTCTGCCAGGTCGGCGGCGGCGCGGCTCGACTCGCTCTGGCGAATCAGCGAGATCAGGCGTTGCTGGCGCTTGCCGTAGTCGCTGAAAGCGTTTTCCGACTCTTCCAGGGCCAGCAGCACTTGCTGTTCGTAGGTCGCCAGGGCGCCGTCGGCGTCGGCATTAGCGCCCCGCAGGCGGGCGCGCACGCTGCCCAGGTCGAAGGCCGCCCAGGTAATGCTCGGGCCCAGGGCCCAGGCATTGGCGGCCGAGGAGCCGATTTGCGAACCACGGCCGGCGGTGAAGCCGAGGAAGCCGCTGAGGCTGACCCGCGGGAACAGGTCGGCCTTGGCCACGCCGATCCGCGCGGTGGCGGCGGCCAGCTGGCGTTCGGCGCTGAGGATGTCGGGACGGCGCTGCAGCAGTTCGCCCGGGTCGCCGATCGGCAGGGCCTTGGCAATCGCCGGCAACTGCGCGGGCTTGAGATCGACACTGAGCTTGTCCGGACGCTCGCCCAGCAGGGTGGCGATACGGTTGCGCTGGCGCACCTGTTCGGCCTGCAGTTGCGGCACGCTGGCCTCTACCGCGGCCAGGCGCGCGTCGGCGCGAACCACGTCGAGCTGGTCGCCGACACCGGCGTCACGCAGGCTTTCGGTGATCTTGCGCGACTCCTGCTGGTTGTCCAGGTTGGCCAGGGCGATCTTTTCCCGCAGCTGGGCGCCGCGCAGTTGGCCGTAGGCGTCCACCAGCTCGGCAATCATGGTGACTTGCAGCTGGTAGAGGTCGGCCTCGGCGGCCTGCTGGTCGGCTTCGCTGGCTTCCAGGTTGCGCTGGATGCGGCCGAACAGGTCCAGCTCCCAGGCCATGTCCAGGCCCAGGTCGTAGCGTTCGCTGTTGACCCGGCGGGTGGTCTGGCCGGGGATCTGACCCTTGGCCAGGTCGCTGCTGGCACGGCTGGTGATGGTCGGCATCGCATCGTTGCTGGCGTCGTCGCGGATCGCCCGGGCGGCCCGCAGACGGGCGAAGGCCACGCGCAATTCACGGTTACCCTGCAGGGACTTTGTCACCAACTGGTTGAGCACCGGGTCGTCGAACTGCTGCCACCAGATGCCTTCGAAGCGCGCGCGGTCGAAATTCTTCTGGCCCGCGGCGCCATCGGCGGCGGCCGTGATGTGGGCCGCCTCGGTGGTCGGGGTCTGGTAGTCCGGGCCCACGGCACAGGCACTCAGGGCCAGTGCCAGCAAGCTCGGTAGGAAGACTTTCAGGCTCATTGTTGCGCCTCCAGTTTCAGGGCTCGGGTCGCTTTGCGGGCTTCGCTGCGCTCCACATAGTTGCGGATCAGGACGTAGAACACCGGGGTCAGCAGCAGGCCGAAGAAGGTCACCCCGAGCATCCCGGAGAACACCGCGACACCCATGGCATGACGCATTTCCGCGCCGGCGCCGCTGGAGAACACCAGGGGCACCACACCCATGATGAAGGCGAACGAGGTCATCAGGATCGGCCGTAGACGCAGGCGGCAGGCTTCCAGGACCGCGGCCAGCGGATCGAGGCCTTCTTCCTGCTTGTCCTTGGCGAATTCGACGATCAGGATCGCGTTCTTGCACGCCAGGCCCACCAGTACGATCAGACCGATCTGGGTGAAGATGTTGTTGTCGCCACCGGACAGGATCACCCCGGCGATGGCCGACAGCAGGGTCATGGGCACGATCAGGATCACCGCCAGCGGCAGGCTCCAGCTCTCGTATTGCGCGGCCAGTACCAGGAAGGCCAGCAGCACGCAGAGCGGGAAGACGAACAGCGCGGTGTTACCGGCCAGGATCTGCTGGTAGGTCAGCTCGGTCCATTCGTAGGTCATGCCGTTGGGCAGTTCTTCCTTGAGCAGTTTCTCGATCGCCGCTTCCGCCTGGCCGGAGCTGTAGCCCGGTGCGGCCGCGCCGTTGATTTCCGCGGTGACGAAGCCGTTGTAGTGCATCACGCGGTCCGGCCCCGAGGTATCGCTGACCTTGATGAAGGTCGCCAGCGGGATCATCTCGCCCTTGTTGTTGCGTACTTTCAACTGGCCGATCTGCTCGGCTTCGAGACGGAATTGCTGTTCAGCCTGGACGTTGACCTGGTAGGTACGGCCAAAACGGTTGAAGTCGTTGGCGTACAGCGAGCCCAGGTAGACCTGCAGGGTGTCGAAGATATCGCTGATGGCCACGCCATGGGTCTTGGCCTTTTCCCGGTCGATAGCAGCATCGACCTGGGGCACGTTGACCTGATAGCTGGTGAACAGCCCGGCCAGTTCCGGCACGCTGCGACTCTTGGCGATGACGTTCTGCACTTCTTTATACAGTTCTTCGTAACCCATGCCGCTGCGGTCCTCGACCTGCAGGCGGAACCCGCCGATGGTCCCCAGGCCCTGTACCGGCGGCGGTGGGAAGATCGCCATGTAGGCTTCCTGGATATCGGCGTACTTGCCGTTCAGGGCGCCGGCGATGGCCCCGGCGGACATGCTCGGGTCCTTGCGCTCGTCGAAGGGCTTGAGGGTCACGAACACGATGCCGTTGTTCGGGCTGTTGGTGAAACCGTTGATCGACAGGCCCGGGAAGGCCACCGCGCTTTCCACGCCCGGTTGCTTCAGGGCGATGTCGGACATGCGCTTGATCACGTCCTCGGTGCGGTCCAGGCTCGCGGCGTCCGGCAGTTGGGCGAAGGCCACCAGGTATTGCTTGTCCTGGGCCGGAACGAAGCCCATCGGCGTGTGGGCGAAGCCGAACCAGGTCAGCACCATCAGGCCCGCGTAGAGGAACAGGGCGATGCCGCTGCCACGAATCACCCGGCGCACGGTGCCAACGTAGCCACCACTTGCGCGGTCGAAGAAGCGGTTGAAGGGTTTGAACAGCCAGCCACCCAGCAACCTGTCGAGGAACTTGGAGAAGCCGTCCTTCGGTGCGTGGTGATCCTTGAGCAATACCGCGGCCAGGGCCGGCGACAGGGTCAGGGAGTTGAAGGCCGAGATCACCGTGGAGATCGCGATGGTCAGGGCGAACTGCTTGTAGAACTGTCCGGTCAGGCCGCTGATGAAGGCTGCCGGCACGAACACCGCGCAGAGCACCAGGGCGGTGGCGATGATCGGCCCGGTCACTTCGCGCATGGCGCGCTTGGTGGCTTCCACCGGATTCAGGCCGAGGCCGATATTACGCTCGACGTTTTCCACCACCACGATGGCGTCGTCCACCACGATACCGATCGCCAGCACCAGCCCGAACAGAGACAGGGCGTTGAGCGAGAAGCCGAACAGGTGCATCACGGCAAAGGTACCGATCAGCGAGACCGGCACCGCCACCAGCGGGATGATCGAGGCGCGCCAGGTCTGCAGGAACAGGATCACCACCAGCACCACCAGGATCAGCGCTTCGAACAGGGTATGCACCACTGCCTCGATGGAGCCACGCACGAAGATGGTCGGGTCGTAGACGATGCTGAAGTCCATGCCTTGCGGGAAGCTCTGTTTCAGCTCGGCCATCTTGGCCCGCACTTCGTTGGAAATCTCGATGGCGTTGGAGCCAGGGCGCTGGAAGATCGGGATCGCCACCGCCGGCTGGTTGTTCAGCAGCGAACGCAGGGCGTACTGGTTGGAACCCAGCTCGACCCGGGCGATGTCTTTCAGGCGGGTGATCTCGCCGTTGTCGCCGGAGCGGATGATGATGTTCTCGAACTCTTCCTCGGTCACCAGGCGGCCCTGGGTGTTGACCGACAGCTGGAAGCTGGTGGCGCTCGGCGCGGGCGGGGCGCCCAGGGTACCGGCGGCGACCTGGCGGTTCTGCTCGCGAATGGCGGTGACCACGTCGGTGGCGGTCAGGTTGCGCGAAGCGGTCTTGTTCGGATCGAGCCAGACCCGCAGCGAGTAGTCGCCCATGCCGAACAGCTGCACATCGCCGACGCCGCCCAGGCGCGCCAGCTCATCCTTGATATTGAGGATGGCGTAGTTGGACAGGTAGAGCATGTCGTAGCGTTTGTCCGGCGAGGTCAAGTGCACGACCATGGTCAGGTCGGGCGAGGCCTTGTCCACGGTGATGCCGATGCGCGTCACCTCTTCAGGCAGCTTGGGCTCGGTGCGGGTCACGCGGTTCTGCACCTGCACCTGGGCGTTGTCCAGGTCGGTGCCCAGGGCGAAGGTGATGGTCAGGGTGATCTTGCCGTCGGCGGTGGACTGCGAGGACATGTAGAGCATGTTCTCGACCCCGGTGATGGCCTGCTCCAGGGGCGCGGCCACGGTTTCACCGATGACTTTCGGGTTGGCGCCCGGGAAGTTGGCGCGCACCACCACGGTCGGCGGTACCACTTCCGGGTATTCGCTGATGGGCAGCTGGAACAGCGAGATGGAGCCGGCGATCAGGATCAGCAGCGACAGCACCGCTGCGAAGATCGGCCGTGAAATGAAGAATTGGGAGAAATTCATCTTGAGTCTTTTCCCTTAACCGCGTGGAGTCGCAGCGCTGGCCAGTTTCGCAGCTGCTTCAGACGCGCCCTTGGCGGGGGCGACTTGAGGCAGGTTGCTGGCTTCCAGGGCCTTTCTTTGTTGCGCCAGGGCGGCGAGGGTTTCCTTGCTGGCCATCGGCACCACTTCAGGGCTGACCGGTGCGCCCGGACGGGCGCGCTGCAGACCCTTGACGATGATGGTGTCGTCCTTGTTCAGGCCGTTGCGCACGATGCGCAGGCCTTCGATCTTCGGCCCCAGCTCGACGGCGCGGTACGCCGGCTTGTTGTCGGCGTCCATCACCAGCACGAACTTCTTGCCCAGGTCGGTCCCCACCGCTTCGTCGTTGATCAGCACGGCGGAGTAGGTGCCGCTGCCCACCAGTTTCAGGCGCGCATAGAGACCCGGGGTGTAGCTGCCGTCGGCGTTGTCGAACACCGCGCGACCGCGGATGGTGCCGGTCTGCGGGTTGACCTGGTTGTCGACGAAGTTCATCTGGCCCAGGTGCGGGTGGCCTTCTTCATTGGACAGGCCGAGGTAGACCGGGGTGGTCTGGCCACGCTGGCCCTGGCGAGCGAGCTGGGTGTACTTGAGGTACACACGCTCGTCGGCGTCGAAGTAGGCGTAGACCTTGTCGGTGGAGACCACGCTGGTCAGCGGGGTGACATCGGCGGTCACCAGGTTGCCGGCGGTGATTTGCGCGCGGCTGACGCGACCGCTGATGGGCGCGCTGACCCGGGTGAAACTCAGGTTGAGCTTGGCCACGTCCAGTTGCGCCTGGATTGCGTCGACCCCGGCGCGGGCTTCCTGGGCGGCGCTGGTGCGGGTGTCGGCCAGCTCGGCGGAGATCGCGTTGCTGGTCAGCAGGCGCTGGCCGCGCTGGGCTTCATTGGCACTGCGGGTGGCGGTGGCCCGGGCTTGTTGCAGCTGGGCTTCCAGGCGGCGCACTTCGGCCTGGAACGGCCGTGGGTCGATCTGGAACAGCAGGTCGCCTTTTTTCACCAGGGCGCCTTCGGTGAAAGCCACCTGGTCGATCTGGCCGGAAACCCGTGGGCGGATCTCTACGGTTTCCGGCGCCTCGAGGCGCCCGGTGAACTCGTCCCATTCGTTGACCGGTTGCTCCAGCACCTTGGCCACACTGACTTTGGCGGCGGGCATGTTGGCGGCCGTTTGCGGCGCCTTGCCACAGGCGCTCATCACCAGCACAGCCAATAATGCGAGAGGGAAGCGTAAGTGTTTGAGTGACTGTTCCATGGATCATCCGCCAATGTATTTGAGATGGGCGGATGATGCTCGGCAGGGGTTGTATCGCACGAATCGAATGAGCCGAAGGTAACTATCATTCGGAATGATATAAGCGCGATGAAAGCTCTCTAGCATGCACCTTTCGTTAGGGTGCTATCAATTACTTAAATGGAATTTCATTGTTTCCGCGATTGCAAGGGTCGGGCGGCGAGGGCGGTGACGGCATAAGGCGTTATCGCAAGGATTGTTGCGGTCTGCCCGGCAGGGAGGTGAGTGCTTTCATTACCAACTGCCATAGGGGATGCCGTACTTCTCTATATAGCGTTTGGACTCTTCACTGATCGGGTAGGCGTAACGGCCATTGGTTTTGCCTTGGCTCGGCCCTAAAGGCTCAACTTCGGCTTGGACGCGAGTGACTTTGATCGGGTGATGACATTCATCTCTTACCCAGACCTGGACAATGCGGTTGGTCGGTTTCGGCGGCGCCTTCGGCGGGGCTCTGGTTGGGATTGGCGGGCCGTAGAAGATTGGGCATCGGCCCGGGTCCGTTGCTGGCCATGACGGGTCCTGGTTCAAGCGAAAGGGTCGCTGGAAACCGTACCGGGAATGCTGGGGCAGGGATTTAGGAGGATTCTGCAAGAGGCTGGGCAGTGGCTGATTCGGTTGTAGGGCTGATGCAGAGCCCCCCAGATCGCCAGACAGTTTTTTACTCTCTAGCAACCACAAAAATCATAATTTCGGCATTTCCCGCCTTCTCCCAGAATGCGTCCTACACCGCCCACGGCTGCCTACGTGGGATCACTCAACAGGGCGCAGACATGACAACCCATAAAACAATAATCGACACGCTTGTAGTGGGCGCCGGCCAAGCCGGCGTGGCCATGAGCGAACACCTGAGCCGCCTGGGCGTGCCGCACCTGGTGCTGGAGCGCAACCGTGTCGCCGAAGCCTGGCGCACCGGGCGCTGGGATTCGCTGGTGGCCAACGGCCCGGCCTGGCACGACCGCTTTCCGGGCCTGGAATTCGAAGGCCTGGACCCCGATGCCTTCGCCGGCAAGGACCAGGTCGCCGACTACTTCGAAACCTACGCCCGTAAATTCAACGCACCGATCCGCACTGGCGTCGAAGTCAGGAAGGTGGTGCGCAACACCGCCCGCCCGGGCTTCACCGTGGACACCAGCGACGGGGTGATCGAAGCCCGGCAAGTGGTGGTGGCCACCGGTCCGTTCCAGTGCCCGGTGATCCCGCCGATCGCCCCGCAGGATCAGCGTGTGCTGCAGATGCACTCGGCGGCCTACCGCAATCCGCAACAGCTGCCCGAAGGCGCGGTGCTGGTGGTGGGGGCGGGCTCTTCGGGGGTGCAGATCGCTGATGAGCTGCAACGCGCCGGCAAGCAGGTCTACCTCTCGGTCGGGGCCCATGACCGCCCGCCGCGGGCCTACCGCAACCGTGATTTCTGCTGGTGGCTGGGGGTGCTCGGCGAGTGGGATGCCGAGACCATGCAGCCGGGCAAGGAGCACGTGACCATTGCCGTCAGCGGCGCCCGTGGCGGGCATACCGTGGACTTCCGCCGGCTGGCCCACCAGGGCATGACCCTGGTCGGCCTGACCAAGGCCTTCGATAACGGCGTGGTCAGCTTCGAGGCCAACCTGGCCGAGAACATTGCCCGCGGCGACGAAAACTACCTGGCGCTGCTCGACGCCGCCGATGCCTACATCGCCCGCAACGGCCTGGACCTGCCGCAAGAGCCCGAAGCCCGGGTGATGCTGCCGGACCCGCCGTGCCTGACCCAGCCGATCCTCGAGCTCGACCTGGTCAAGGCCAACGTCGCCACCATCATCTGGGCCACCGGTTATTCGGTGGACTACAGCTGGCTGCAGGTCGACGCCTTCAAGGACAACGGCAAGCCCCGGCACCAGCGCGGCGTGTCCAGCGAGCCCGGGGTCTATTTCGTCGGCCTGCCGTGGCTGTCGCGGCGCGGCTCGGCGTTTATCTGGGGCGTGTGGCACGACGCCCGGCACATCGCCGAGCACATCGTCAAACAGCGCATCTACTTCGATTATCGCGACGCCGCGCAGCGCCAAGCCGAGCGCGAATCCGCCACTCAACCCGCCAGCCGCATGGGAGCCCGCTGATGCCTACTCATACCCGCATCCGCATGTTCAACACCAAAGACACCTACCCGAACCAGAGCCTGGACAACGACCTGTGCCAGGCGGTGCGCGCCGGCAACACCGTGTATGTGCGCGGCCAGGTCGGCACCGACTTCAATGGCCAGCTGGTCGGCCTCGGCGACCCGCGGGCCCAGGCCGAGCAGGCCATGCGCAACGTCAAGCAACTGCTGGAAGAGGCTGGCAGCGACCTCAGTCATATCGTCAAGACCACCACCTACCTGATCGACCCGCGTTACCGCGAACCGGTCTACCAGGAGGTCGGCAAGTGGCTCAAGGGCGTGTTCCCGATCTCCACCGGACTGGTGGTCAGCGCCCTGGGCCAGCCGCAGTGGCTGATGGAAATCGACGTGATCGCGGTCATCCCCGAATAAGGAGTTCGCCATGACTTTCTCCATCGTCGGCCGCTGCGCCGAAACCGGCCAGCTGGGCATTGCCATCAGCTCGTCGAGCATCGCCGTCGGCGCCCGTTGCCCCTGGCTGCGCAGCGGCGTGGGCGCGGTGTCGAGCCAGAACATCACCTTGCCGGCCCTCGGCCCCCAGGTGCTCGACGGCCTGGGCGAAGGCCTGGAGCCGGCGCAGGCCCTGGACCAGGCGCTGACCCGCAACGGCTACAGCCAGTACCGCCAGGTGGCGGTGGTGGATGCCCGGGGGCGCACGGCGGTATTCAGTGGCAACCACGCACTGGGCATTAACAATGCCGTGGTCGGTGAGCAATGCGTGGCGGCCGGCAACCTGCTGGCCAACAGCGCAGTGATCGAGCGCATGGTCGAGGCCTTCGAAAGCAGCGAAGGCTGCCTGGCGGCGCGGCTGCTCAGCGCGTTGCAGGCCGGGCAGGACGCCGGGGGCGAGGCGGGCGCGGTGCATTCGGCGGCGCTGTCGGTGGTCGGCGAGCTGGTCTGGCCGATTGTCGACCTGCGGGTGGACTGGGCCGAGGCCAACCCCATCGGCGAGCTGCACAGGCTCTGGAGCGCCTACGAGCCGCAGTTGCAGGATTACCTGACCCGCGCCCTCAATCCGACCCTGGCGCCGAGCTACGGAGTGCCGGGCGATGAATGAGCTGCGCAGCCGCGCCTTGCTGGCCAGGCTGGTGGGCTTTGCCACGGTCAGCCGCGATTCGAACCTGGCCTTGATCGAGTTCGTACGCGACTACCTGCACGGCCTGGGCGTGAGCTGCGAGCTGATCTACAACGCCGAGCGGACCAAGGCCAACCTGCTGGCCAGCATCGGTCCGGCGGTGGAAGGCGGCATCGTGCTGTCCGGGCACACCGACGTGGTGCCGGTGGACGGCCAGCCCTGGACGCTCGACCCCTTCAGCCTGACCGAGCGCGACGGCAAGCTCTACGGGCGCGGCACCGCCGACATGAAAGGCTACCTGGCCTCGGTGCTGGCCGCGGTGCCGCTGTTTCTCGAAAGCCCGCTGCGCCGGCCGGTGCACCTGGCGTTCTCCTATGACGAGGAAGTCGGCTGCCTCGGCGTGCGCAGCCTGCTGGAAGTGCTGCCACAGCGCATCCCGCAACCGGCGCTGTGCCTGATCGGCGAGCCCACCGAGCTTAAACCGGTGCTCGGCCACAAGGGCAAGCTGGCCATGCGTTGCCATGTGCACGGCGCACCGTGCCACTCGGCCTATGCGCCTTATGGGGTCAACGCCATCGAGCAGGCGGCGCGGCTGATCGGCCGGCTGGGGGAGATCGGCCGGCGCCTGGCGGCCCCGGAGCATCACGACGCTCGCTTCGACCCGGCGTTCTCCACCGTGCAGGTCGGGGTGATCCAGGGCGGCACGGCGCTGAATATTGTCCCGGCCGACTGCCGCTTCGACTTCGAGGTGCGCGCCTTGCCAGCCTTCGAACCCCGGGCGGTGGTGGACGAACTGCAAGGCTATGCCGAACAGGAGCTGTTGCCGGCGATGCAGGCAGTCAAGGCCGATACGGCGATCCGCTTCGAAGCGATCTCGGCTTATCCAGGTTTGGCGACTGCTCCCGAAAGCGCCGCCGCGCAACGGGTGGCGCAACTGTGCGGGAGCGATGCCTTCGGCACCGTGGCCTTTGGCACCGAAGGCGGATTGTTCGACCAGGCCGGCATCCCGGCGGTGGTCTGCGGTCCCGGCAGCATGGACCAGGGCCACAAGCCGGACGAGTTCGTCAGCGTCGAGCAGATGGCGGCCTGCGACCGGCTGATGGACCGCCTGGCCGAATACCTCTGCAAGCATTGATAACGATTTTTCAATAAGAACAAGGAATCCGCGGTGAAAGATTTCAACGAGTGGACAGCCCTGGCGCAGCGCCAACGCCTGATCGACAGCGCCTTTATCGACGGTGAGGCGTGCCAGGCCGAGAGCGGCGCGCGCTTCGATGTGGTCAACCCGGCCACCGAGAAACGCTTGGCTCAGGTGGCCGCCTGCGGCGCGGTCGAAGTCGACCGGGCGGTGCGCAGCGCCCGCCGTGCGTTCGAGCAGGGCCCCTGGGCGAGGATGGCGCCGGGCGAGCGCAAGGCGATTCTGCTGCGCCTGTCGCAGCTGATGCTGGAGCACCGCGACGAACTGGCCTTGCTCGATTCCCTGAGCATGGGCAAGCCGGTGATGGATGCCTGGAATATCGATGTGCCGGGCGCGGCCCATGTATTTGCCTGGTACGGCGAAAGCCTCGACAAGCTCTATGACCAGGTGGCGCCGAGCGCCAGCAATGTCCTGGCGACCATCACCCGGGTGCCGCTGGGGGTGATCGGTGCGGTGGTGCCGTGGAATTTCCCGCTGGACATGGCCGCCTGGAAGCTGGCCCCGGCCCTGGCCGCCGGCAACAGCGTGGTGCTCAAGCCGGCCGAACAGTCGCCGTTCTCGGCCCTGCGCCTGGCCGAGCTGGCCATCGAAGCCGGCCTTCCCAAGGGCGTGCTCAACGTGGTGCCGGGCCTGGGCGAGGAGGCCGGTCGCGCCCTCGGCCTGCACATGGAGGTGGATGCCCTGGTGTTCACCGGTTCCACCGAGGTCGGCAAGTACTTCATGCAGTACGCCGCGCAATCGAACCTCAAGCAGGTCTGGCTGGAGTGCGGCGGCAAGAGCCCGAACCTGGTGTTCGCCGATTGCCAGGACCTGGACCTGGCGGCCGAGAAAGCCGCGTTCGGCATCTTCTTCAACCAGGGCGAAGTCTGCTCGGCCAACTCGCGCCTGCTGGTGCAGCGCTCGATCGCCGATGGGTTCATCGAGCGCCTGGTGGCCAAGGCGCACCAGTGGCAGCCGGGCAATCCGCTGGACCCGGCGAGCCGGGCCGGGGCCATCGTCGATGCGCGCCAGGCGCAGCGCATCAAGCAGTACATCGAACAGGCCCAGACCGAGGGCGCGCAGTTGGTGTGCGGCGGTCGGCAACTGAGCATCGACGGTTCGAGCAACTTCATCGAGCCGACCATCTTCACGGGCGTGACCGCCGACATGACCCTGGCCCGCGAAGAGGTGTTCGGCCCGGTGCTGGCGATCACGCTGTTCGACGACGAAGACCAGGCGGTGGCCCTGGCCAATCAGCACATCTATGGCCTGGCCGCTTCGTTGTGGACCGACGACCTCAATCGCGCGCATCGAGTGGCGCGGCGGCTGAATGCCGGGACCGTGTCGGTGAATACCGTCGATGCGCTGGATGTCACCGTGCCCTTTGGCGGCGGCAAGCAGTCGGGCTTTGGCCGCGACCTGTCGCTGCATTCGTTCGACAAGTACACCCAGCTGAAAACCACCTGGATTCAACTGCGCGGCTGAGGCCCCGAAGCGCGGCACCGATCTTCAAAAAAATAGAACAACAAGACGGAGCAACCGATGAACAGCAATGCAAGCGTGCAAACCGGCGCCCTGGCGCCGCCCGCGAGTCGCAAGAAACTCGGCCTCACCGCGCTGTTGGCGGTGGCCATCGGCCTGGTGGTCTCACAAGGCGTGATGGTGCTGATGCTGCAAGGCGTCGGCATCGCCGGCCTGGGCTTTATCGTGCCCCTGGGCCTGGCATACCTGCTGGCCCTGAGCTACGCCTGTTCGTTCTCCGAACTGGCGCTGATGATCCCCCGCGCCGGCAGCCTGAGCACTTACACCGAGGTCGCCATCGGCCAGTTCCCGGCGATCCTGGCGACCTTTTCCGGCTACATAGTGGTGGCGATGTTCGCCTTGTCGGCCGAGCTGTTGCTGATGGAGTTCATCATCGACAAGGTCTACCCGCACTCCATGCCGCCGCTGACCGTGGCCCTGGGGGTACTGGCGCTGTTCACCGTGCTCAACCTGTTCAACATCGACATCTTCGCCCGCCTGCAGACGGTGCTGGCGGTGGTGATGACCGTGGTCCTGCTGGTGATGGGCCTGAGCGCGATGAACAGCGACATTGTCGCGCCCAACCCGACGCTGTTCGACAGCGCCCACTGGAACCCCCTGGGCCTGGGCGTGGTCGCCCTGACGGCGATGGCGGTCTGGGGCTTCGTCGGCGCCGAGTTCGTCTGCCCGCTGGTGGAAGAAACCCGGCGTCCGGAGCGCAATATCCCGGGCTCGATGATGCTCGGTCTGACCATCATCTTCGTGATCATCAGCCTGTATGGCCTGGGCGCCTTGCTCACCGTGCCCCAGGCGGAACTGGCCAGCAACGGTCTGCCGCATTACCTGTTCGCCACCACGGTGTTCGGCGAGGCGGGCAAGGTGTTCCTGGTGACCGCCGCGATCACCGCCACCTGCAGCACCCTCAACAGTTCGCTGGCGGCGATCCCGCGCATGCTGTTCGGCATGGCTCGCAACGGCCAGGCCTTTGGCGTGTTCAAGCGCCAGGGCAAGCGCACCGGCGCGCCCTGGGTGGCGGTGCTGTTCATCGCCGCGGTCACCGGCCTGCCGTTGCTGCTGATGCATGACCATGCCGATGCGATCAACCAGCTGCTGCTCTCGGCGGCCCTGGCCTGGCTACTGGCCTACATCATCACCCACGTCAATGTCATCGCCCTGCGTCGCCGTTACCCGCAGGTGGCGCGGCCGTTCCGCACGCCGTTCTACCCCTTGCCGCAGGTGTTCGGCATCGCCGGCATGCTGTTTGCGATCTGGAACGTCTCGCCCAGCCCGGAGATGACCTTTTCGATTTTTGCCTACGCAGGTCTCGTGCTGCTGATCGTCTCGATCATCGCCGTGCTGTGGATCAAGGGCGTGATGGGCAAGCCACTGTTCAAGCCGGAGCCGCTGGCCAGCGTGCTCGGCACTCTCGATAAAAACCCGCAAGGAGACTCGCAATGACCGTTCAGATCAAACCCGTGCGCAGCACCGGCGACTACCAGGCCGCGGATGCCGCGCACCACATTCATGCGTTCCTCGATCAGAAGGCGCTGAACGCCGAAGGGCCGCGGGTGATCGTGCGCGGTGAGGGCCTGGCGCTCTGGGACAACGACGGCAAGCGCTACCTGGACGGCATGTCGGGCCTGTGGTGCACCAACCTCGGCTACGGCCGCAAGGACCTGGCCGCCGCTGCCAGCCAGCAGCTCGAGCAACTGCCGTACTACAACATGTTCTTCCACACCACCCACCCGGCGGTGGTCGAGCTGTCGGAGCTGTTGTTCAGCCTGTTGCCCGCGCACTACAGCCACGCGATCTACACCAACTCCGGCTCCGAGGCCAACGAGGTGCTGATCCGCACCGTGCGCCGCTACTGGCAGATCCTCGGCAAGCCGCAGAAGAAGATCATGATCGGCCGCTGGAACGGCTACCACGGCTCGACCCTCGGCGCCACGGCGCTGGGCGGGATGAAGTTCATGCACGACATGGGCGGGGTGATCCCGGACGTGGCGCACATCGACGAGCCGTACTGGTTCGCCCACGACGGCGACCTGACCCCGGCCGAGTTCGGCCTGCGCGCGGCGCGCCAGCTGGAGGAGAAGATCCTCGAACTGGGCGCCGAGAATGTCGCGGCCTTCGTCGCCGAGCCCTTCCAGGGCGCCGGCGGCATGATCTTCCCGCCAGAAAGCTACTGGCCGGAAATCCAGCGCATCTGCCGCCAGTACGACGTGCTGCTGTGCGCCGATGAAGTGATCGGCGGTTTCGGCCGTACCGGCGAGTGGTTCGCCCACCAGCATTTCGGCTTCGAGCCCGACACCCTGTCGATCGCCAAGGGCCTGACCAGCGGCTACATCCCCATGGGCGGTCTGATCCTCTCCAGGCGCATGGCCGAGGTGCTGGTGGAGCAGGGCGGGGTGTTCGCCCACGGCCTGACCTATTCCGGCCACCCGGTGGCGGCGGCGGTGGCCATCGCCAACCTCAAGGCCCTGCGCGACGAAGGCATCGTCAGCCGGGTCAAGCACGAGACCGGGCCGTATCTGCAGCGCTGCCTGCGCGAGGTGTTCGACAACCATCCGTTGATTGGCGAAGTGCAGGGTGCAGGTCTGGTCGCCGCCTTGCAGTTCGCCGAAGACAAGGCCAGCCGCAAGCGCTTCGCCAACGAAAACGACATGGCCTGGCGTTGCCGCACCATCGGCTTCGAAGAGGGCCTGATCATCCGCTCGACCCTGGGCCGGATGATCATGGCCCCGGCCCTGGTGGCCAGCCACGCCGACATTGATGAACTGGTCGACAAGACCCGTACCGCCGTAGACAGGACCGCCCGCGAATACGGTCACCTGTAAGCCCAAAGCGGCCGGCGCGCGCGGGCGCGTCGGCCTATTCGAGGAACCGCTACATGTCCAGATCCTTGCGTTGCTGTGTTCCCTTTGCCCTGGCCCTGTTGTGCACCGCGGTTGCGGCCGCACCGCAGAGCCTCACCGTCATCTCCTTTGGCGGTGCCACCAAGCAGGCCCAGGAAAAGGCCTACTTCCAGCCTTTCACCGCCAGCGGCGCAGGACGCGTGGTCGCCGGCGAATACAACGGTGAGCTGTCGAAAATCAAGGCCATGGTCGATGTCGGCCATACCAGCTGGGACGTGGTCGAAGTCGAAAGCCCGGAGCTGTTGCGCGGCTGTGACGAAGGCTTGTTCGAACGCCTCGACCCGGCGCGCTTTGGCGACCCGGCGCGGTTCGTGCCGGGGACCCTGAGCGAATGCGGGGTGGCCACCTATGTCTGGTCGATGGTCATGGCCTACGACCAGGACAAGCTGGCCAAGGCGCCGACCTCCTGGGCGGACTTCTGGAACGTCGCCGACTTCCCCGGCAAGCGCGGCTTGCGCAAGGGCGCCAAGTACACCCTGGAAATCGCCTTGCTCGCCGACGGGGTCAAGCCGGACCAGCTGTACCAGGTGCTGGGTACTCCCGAGGGCGTGACCCGGGCGTTCGCCAAGCTCGATCAGATCAAGGGCAATATCCAGTGGTGGGAGGCGGGCGCGCAGCCGCCGCAATGGCTGATCGCCGGGGACGTGGTGATGAGCGCGGCCTACAACGGGCGGATCGCCTCGGCGCAGAAGGAAGGCATGAAACTGAGCATCGTCTGGCCGCAAAGCCTGTACGACCCGGAGTACTGGGCGGTGGTCAAGGGCACGCCGAACAAGGCGCTGGCCGAAGACTTCATCGCCTTCGCCAGCCAGCCGCAGACCCAGAAGGTGTTCTCCGAGGAGATCCCCTACGGGCCGGTGCACCGTGACGCGCTGGCGCTGCTGCCGGCGGCGGTGCAACGGCAGCTGCCCACTGCCGAGGCCAACCTGGCCGGGGCGCGGGCGGTGGACGCGGAGTTCTGGGTGGACCATGGCGAGGAGCTGGAACAGCGCTTCAACGCCTGGGCGGCGCGCTGAGGTCAATGGCCACCAGCTTCGTAAAGGAGGGCACCCGCTCTTTGTAGGAGCCAGCTTGCTGGCGATAGAGGCAACGCGGTATGCCTGATGCGACGCTTCGCGAGCAAGCTGCGCTCCTACAGATGCAGATTGGGTATTGGCCGCGAGCCCGGGGCTGGCCCATAACCTGTTCAACCCTGGATAGGCGGGTTGCATTGGCCGCATCGCCGGCAAGCCCGCTCCGGTTATACCTGGGGTGCTATTTCAACCACGCAGCGAACTGCTCCTTGCAGTAATCGACGAACAACTGCGCAGGCTTGGTCAGCTGCGCCCGTTTCAGCCAGCCGGCCACCAGCGCCGAGCCGGTGACATCCTCGGCAATCTCCACACAGACCACTTCCTGGCCGTCATAGGTGCTGTTGCCATGGGGCCTGGTCACCAGCAAGGCAAAGCCGAACCCCTGGCCGACCATGCCGCGCACCATCTCGATCGACGGCGAGCCGAAGACGATATTCGGCGTCAGTTGCAACTCCTCGAAGATGCTCACGAAGTAGGTGCGGCTGGGCTGCACATCCAGCAGGATCATCGGCTCCAGGACCAGGTCGCGCAGCGACACCTGGGCCTGCCCGGCAAAACGGTGCCCGGCCGGCACCAGGGCATACGGCCGTTGCGGCGCCATCAGCGCCTCGGTCTCGATGGTGCTGTCCAGGTCGTGCTCGTAGAAGATCGCCAGGTCGAAGCGCCCGCCGGTCAACCCCTGCACCAGCTCCTGCTGCTCGCCGTCCTGCAGGCGGATCTCCACCCCCGGAAAACGCTGGCGAAAGCCGGCGATCAGCCGCGGCAGGTAGAGCGGGGCGACCGTCTCGAAACAACCGATATCGATCTGCCCACACACCACATCGTTGTCGGCCAGGGCGTTCTGCTCGAACTCGTGGGCCATGCGCAGCAGTTCCTGGGCCTTGCGGTAGAAACGCGCGCCACCCGGGGTCAGGGACACGCCCTGGGCGTGATGACGGATCAGCAACTGCACGCCGAAGCTGTCTTCCAGGCCCTTGACCGCGGTGGAGATCGACGGCTGGGCGATATACAGCTTGCGCGACGCCTCGGCGACGCTGCCACATTCGACGGTGGTGACGAAATACTTCAATTGACGCAAGGAATAGGACGCCACAGTGCACCTCTGGCCGATGGTTTTGCTCCACGATACCCGCTCCGCGGGCCGGCGCTGCAGCGGATTTTGCTCGGCAGTGGGGATATTTTCGCTGGGTAGGCGCGCAGTGCCGCAAAGGCTTGCAGGTAGAGGTACAGCTTCCAGGTGCCGCCTGGACATGTAGGACTTTTACTTCAAGTTGGGTAGGAGAAATCTTGGGGTACTGGTTATATATCCAGTATTTTCGGGCGATTCCTCTGCCAGCGTGATGCGGAGCGAAAAATGGGTGCGTGGACAGAAAATCCAGCTCGGTTAATTTGAAGACCTCTCCTTTGGAAAGGGAGAGTTTCTTAAATCAATGGAGCAATAAACATGAACAAACCACAAACCCAATCACCGCTTCGCCACGGTCGCGTCACCTCCCCAGCCTCCCGCGGCGCAGTCGCCATCGACCTGGGCCTGTTGGGCGGTTGGCAGGTCAATGAGATGGAAGGCGGCAAGAACTTCCCGGCCCTGGCCGCGGGTCCGTTCCCTGCACCGTTCAACACGGACAACCCAAGCGACGTGCCGCCGGCCGATGGCTTCATCCTCAGCGGTGGCAAGACCGATGCCCGGGACTGCGTCAACTTCAGCGATGAGGAGATGAGCAAGAAGCTCGGCCGCGCCTTCACCTGGCCGACGCTCAACGTCAACCCCGGCCAGATCTTCAAGGTGACCTGGCAGTACACCGCGCCACACACCACCCGTGGTTATCGCTGGCTGATCACCAAGGACGGCTGGGATCCGAAACAGCGCATCACCCGCGCTCAACTGGAGGCTCAACCTTTCGCCGAGGACTTCTATCCGCAGGTGCCTTACTACAGCCATGCCGGCGAACTGAAGGCCAAGGTCGATCACGAAGTGAAGCTGCCAGCCAATAAAAAGGGCCGTCACGTGATTGTCCTGATGTGGATCGTGGCCAATACCGGCAACGCCTTCTATCAGGCCTTCGACGTCGACTTCAAATAAGTCTGCGGATCGTCCAAACGTTCTGAAGGATTAGAACATGTCACAGATTGACTTTACCCAACTGAAAACGACGCAGGATGATGCCGCGTCGCGGATGCCGAGCCTGGATGGCAAGAAAATCCTCATGGGCTACTGGCACAACTGGCCGGCCGGCCCCTCGGACGGCTACCAGCGCGGGCAGTTTGCCAATATGAACCTGGAGGATGTGCCCCGGGACTACAACGTGGTGGCCGTGGCGTTCATGAAAGGCAGCGGTATTCCGACGTTCAAGCCGTACAACCTGTCCGATGCCGAGTTTCGTCGCCAGGTGGGCGTGCTGAACAGCCAGGGCAGGGCGGTGCTGATGTCCCTGGGGGGCGCCGACGCTCATATCGCGTTGAACCCGGGCCACGAACAGCCCCTGGCCAATGAAATCATCCGCCTGGTGGAAACCTACGGCTTTGACGGGCTGGACATCGATCTTGAACAGAGTGCGATTGACTCTGCCAGCAACAAGATCGTCCTGCCGGCCGCGCTGAAGCTGGTCAAGGATCACTATGCTGCCGAGGGCAAGCATTTCATCATCAGCATGGCGCCGGAGTTCCCCTACCTGACCGCTGCCGGTCGATACGTCGACTACCTCAAGGCGCTGGAAGGCTACTACGACTTCATCGCGCCGCAGTTCTACAACCAGGGCGGCGATGGCCTCTGGGTTCAGGAGGCCAACAACGGCAAGGGGGCCTGGATCGCCCAGAACAACGACGCCATGAAAGAGGACTTCCTCTATTACCTGACCGAAAGCCTGGTGAGTGGTACTCGCGGTTTCACCAGGATTGCCGCTGACAAATTCGTCATTGGCCTGCCCGCCAACGTCGATGCCGCGGCCACCGGATACGTGGTCAACCCGGCGGCCGTTGCCAATGCGTTCAAACGCCTCCATGCCAAAGGGCTGTCGATCAAGGGCCTGATGACCTGGTCGGTCAACTGGGACAGCGGGGTCAACAAGGACCACGTGCCCTACAACCAGGAATTCAGCCGGCGCTACGGGCCGTTGATCAACGGTGGCAAGCTGTCCTCCTCAACCCAGGATGAGTCCCACCCACAGACCGCCCTCTAGCATTCGATCAAGGAGACATCCGGCAGACGTGCCGGATGCTCGACAGTCAAGCCTGTTGACTTGATCGCTGAGGGCAAGCAATGAAAATCCGATGCCGCAAGGCATCGGATTTTTTTTGGCTTTCAAGATGGGGGCCATCCACCAGGTCCTGGCAGAGGACGGCAGCGTGGAGGGCCCGACTATCGGGCCATTGCAACTGCTGCGCATCAGTGCCGGCGACATGCTTGCCTAGGCGCTCAACTGATGAAGATGATCTTCGACACCAGTTCTGCGCTGTTCTTGGCCTGAAGTTTCTTCATCAGCCGGGCGCGGTGGACTTCCACGGTGCGGTGGGAAATGCCCAGCTTGCGTGCCACTTCCTTGCAGGTCAGGCCATTGACGATATGCAGCGAGATTTCCCGTTCGCGTGGGGTCAACTGGATCATCGGCGCCGGTTGGCGGTCCAGGCGCTCGAAATGCCAGACCATCAGCTTGAACGGGTCCTCGGCCGTCAGGGAAAAACCGTGGGCGCGGGCCCAGAACACCTCGCCGTTGCGATGCTGCATGAAGCGTTCATCGGAGTAGAAGGTGCCGGGTCCGTTGCGCAGCCAGTGCTCGCTGCGTTCGCCGATGCTCTGGTAGTCGGCCTGGGAGGGGTACAACAGCAGGGTCAGGTGGCCTTGCAAGTGTTCGCGCTCGTAGCCGAACAGGCGTACGAAGGCCTGGTTGCAGTCGAGCATCCGGCGATGTCCGGTGATCATCTGCGGTGCGGGGGAAACCTGGAAGGCCAGGCGCTCGAGGTCCTGGAATTGCTGGGCGTGTAGGGTCATCAGGCATCCTGCCTCGGGTTTATCGGCGCGCCCCTTTTTTGGGGGGCGGGGGACTACTTACTGCCGTACGTAGTTCCCCCAACTAGCGTGTGATTCGGGTGTTGAATCATTGTATGGAATACCCGCTTCAAGGAAGAAGAAAATCACATGGTTCATGATTCCGTATCCATCGTCGCTGCCGCCCATAGTCCTTTCGGTCGTCTGGACGGCCTGAACCTCGAGGACCTGATCGTCCAGGTTACCCGCGAGGCCCTGGCAGACGCTGAGATCGAGGCTGCACAAATCGACGCGCTGTTTCTCGGGCACTTCAACGCCGGCCTGGTGGCGGACGGTTTTCCCGCCTCGCTGATGCTCCAGGCCGATCCGCAACTGCGCTTCAAGCCCGCCACTCGCTGCGAGAACGCCTGCGCCTCCGGTTCGGCGGCGATCCAGGCCGGGATCAACGCGATCCGCAGCGGCGCCGCCGAACTGGTACTGGTGGTCGGCGCGGAGAAAATGACCGGCAACAGTACCGTCGAAGTCACCCGGGCCCTGGCCGGCGCCGGCTACCAGAACGCCCTCCAGGAGGCCGGCATGAGTTTCGCCCAGCTTTTTGGCCGGGTGGCGCAGCAGTACGCCGACCGCTACCACAGCCCGTTGTCCTCGATGGCCATGATCGCGGTGAAGAACCACGCCAATGCCATGGCCAACCCCCTGGCACAGATGCACCGCGTGATGGATTTTGAACACTGCAACAACGTTTCCCAGGGCAACCCGCTGATCGCGCCGCCACTGCGCCTGACCGACTGCTCGTTGATCAGTGACGGTGCGGCGGCGATCATCCTGGCCTCGCCCCAGCGCGCCCGTTCGATGCGACGCCAGGTGGCGATTCGTGCCATGACCCAGGTGAACGACTTCCTGCCCTTGTCGCGCCGCGACATGCTGGCCTTCGAGGGGCCGCGACGGGCTATCCACGGGGCCCTGCGCCAGGCCGGCGTGACCCTCGGCGACCTGAGTTTCGCTGAGGTACACGACTGCTTCACCATCGCTGAATTGCTGATCTACGAAGCCATGGGCCTGGCGCCCAGGGGCGAGGGGCACCGGGCCCTCGACGACGGCACCGTGCGCCAGGGCGGACGCCTGCCGGTGAACCTGTCCGGCGGGCTCAAGGCCAAGGGGCATCCGGTGGGGGCCACCGGGGTATCGATGCATGCCCTGGGCTTTGCCCAACTGATCGGCAAACCCATCGGCCTGGGTGTGCCCGGTGCCGAGTTCGGCTTGCTGTTCAACATGGGCGGCATGGCGGTGGCCAACTACGCCAGCGTCCTGCAAGCGGTCAAGGTCTGAGGATGAACATCGCCCATTGGCTGCGCGATGCGGCCCAGCGCTGGCCGCGGCGGGGAGCTCTGTTCGAGGGCCGCCGCCAGGTCGCCGACTACCAGGCGTTTGCCGAGCAGGCCAGGGCACGCGCCCTGCAACTGCGCCACGAGTACGGCATTGAGCCTGGCGACCGAGTGGCGCTGCTGCTGAAGAACAGCTGCGGTTATCTCGAACTGTTGTACGCCATCTGGTGGAGCGGGGCGGTGGCGGTTCCGATCAACAGCAAGTTGCATGCACTGGAAGCCGCCTGGATTGCCGGCAATGCCGGGGCCCGGCTGATCTACACCGATGAGGGCCAGAGCTTCGACACCGCGACCCTGCCGGCCGGCTGCCGCGAACTGGCCGCGCCCGGGCTGGCCGTGCAAGGCCGGGTGCCGGGTGATGAACTGGTAGAGCCGCACCTGCGGGAGGACAGCGACCTGGCCTGGCTGTTCTACACCTCCGGGACCACTGGCCGCCCCAAGGGGGTGATGTTGTCCCATGGCAACCTGATCGCCATGTCCTTGTGCTATCCGCTGGACGTGGACCCGGTGGCCGCTGATGACGCAGTGGTCTATGCCGCGCCGATGTCTCACGGCGCCGGCCTCTACAACTTCATCCATGTGCGCTGTGGTACGCGGCATGTGGTGCCGACGTCCCAGGGGTTCCAGGCGGCGGAATTGTTCGAGCTGGCGCAGGCGCTGGGCCAGGTCAGCCTGTTTGCCGCGCCGACCATGCTCAAGCGCATGGTGCAGCAGGCCCGGCAGCAGGGCTATTGCGGCGAAGGGATCAAGACCATCGTCTACGGCGGCGGCCCGATGTACCTGGCGGATCTCGCCCAGGCCCTGGACACCTTCGGCCCGCGGCTGGTGCAGATCTACGGCCAGGGCGAATGCCCAATGACCATCAGCGCCCTGTCCAGGGAGACCATTGCCGACCGCGGCCATGCTGACTGGCCGACCATTGCTGCCTCGGTAGGGCGTGCCCACGCCTGCGTTGAGGTGCGCGTGGTGGATACGGCGGGCCAACCCCTGGCTGCCGGAGAGAGGGGGATAATCGCCGTGCGCGGGGCTGTGGTGATGCAGGGGTACTGGGATAATCCGCAAGCCACCCGGGAGGCCCTGGTGGACGGCTGGCTGCTCACCGGTGACATCGGTTTCCTGAATGAGCGGGGTTACCTGACCCTGACCGATCGCAGCAAGGATGTGATCATCTCCGGCGGCAGTAACATCTACCCGCGGGAAGTCGAGGAAGTGCTGATCCAGCACCCCGAGGTATTCGAAGTGTGCGTGGTGGGGGAGGCCGACCCGCAGTGGGGCGAGTCGGTGGTGGCCTTCGTGGTCCTGCGTTCGCCCGGCAACCTCGATGCGCAGGCGCTCAACCATTGGTTCCTGGCGCGCATGGCCTCGTTCAAAAAGCCGAAGAAGTACCTGTTTTGCGCCGAGCTGCCCAAGAACAGCTATGGCAAGATTCTCAAGACCCGCTTACGCCAGTGGTTGCAGGACCCCACCGGGCCCTTGAGCAACCTCTGAAGCGCGGCATTTCATGGATAGCACTACGACAGGAGTCCCCACGATGGGCGTGCCACCTTCCAACCCCCAGCGCCAGCGGCGCCGGGCCTTCATCGGCGCCACTTCCGGCCACTTGATCGAGTGGTACGACTATGGCGTCTACGGTTTCCTGGCCTTGTACATCGGCAAGGCCTTCTTCGTTTCCGACGATCCCACCAGCAGCCTTCTGGCAAGCTTCGCAGCCTTTGCCCTGAGCTTCTTCATCCGGCCCCTGGGCGGCCTGTTCTTCGGCCCCCTGGCCGACAAGATCGGCCGACGCAAGACCCTGATCACGGTGCTGGTGATGATGGCCGGCTCCACCTGCCTGCTGGGCCTGTTACCGACCTACGCGAGCATCGGCATCGCCGCGCCGGTGATCCTGGTGCTGGTCCGCTGTGTGCAGGGTTTCTCTGCCGGTGGCGAGATCGGCACCATCACCAGCTTCATTTCCGAATACGCCAGCCCAGGGCGCCGGGGATTCGCCACCTGCTGGCTGATGGTCACCGCTGTGCTCGGCCTGCTCCTGGGCGGCGCCGTGGCCAACGGCATGACTTGGGCCCTGGGCGCCGAACTGATGCAGGACTGGGGCTGGCGGATCCCGTTCCTGATCGCAGGCCCCCTGGGCTTCATCTCGCTGTATATCCGCCTGAAGCTGGAGGACAGCCCGGAGTTCCTGGCCCTGGTGCAGGCCGGGCAGACCTCCAAGGCGCCGCTGCGGGAGGTCTGGCAGTGGAAGCGCTCGATCGCCCTGGTGTTCTTCATCATTACCCTGCACAGCTCGATCTTCTACCTGGTGCTGACCTTCGCCTCGACCTACATGTCCAACACCCTCAAGTTCGACAGTGGCACGACCTTGCTCTATGTATTCGTTGCCAGTCTCTCGGCGGCGGTGGTCATGCCCCTCGGCGGTGCCTTCACCGATCGCTACGGGCGCAAGCCGTTCCTGATGGTGATCGGTACTCTGGCGACCCTGGCCATGTACTGGTTCTTCAAGGCCGCGCCCAACGCGACCCCGGCCACCTTGTTCTGGCCGCTGATGGCCGTGGCGATCCTGTTCGGGCTCTATGCGTCCTCGACCTACGCCCTGATGAGCGAGCTGCTGCCGACCCGCATCCGCTCCACCGGCATCGCCGTGGCCTACAACATCCCGGTGGCGGTGTTCGGCGGCAGCGCGCCGCTGATTTCCACCTGGCTGATCAAGCTCACTGGCGACATCACCGCGCCCTGGTACTTCTACGTGGCGACCGGGATCGCGTCGCTGCTGGCCCTGGTAGTGCTGCGCAAGGAGGACTTCGTCGCCTGTACCCACGACGTCCGGCACCAGGGGCATGGGGCTGCGCAACTCCTGGTCAATCCGCAAGCTTGAGCCCACCTGTCAGCGCCGGCCCCACCCGGCCGCGTATCGCGGCCTGGCGGCCAGGACGTCGGTATGGGTCAGTGGTGGGCAATGGCGTCGGGCGGGTCGAGCGCATAGCTGCAACGCTCGGTGTCAGCACGGAAACAGGAAAGTCTCGCGAGCGGCCAGTCAGGACTGGCCCTTTTGCCTATGGCAGACGATCCGGTTTGTGTAGGGATCAAAGGCTATCGGGGTCGCCAAAAAACATCTGAATCCGCGAGCGCAACCAGCGTTCCCCCGGGTCGTTGTCCTGGGAGCCGCGCCAGGCCATGTGCAGTTCGAAGGTCTGCACCGGCAGGGGCGGGTCTTCGGCGCGCACGCCGCCGGCGGCGGTCAGGGCTTCGGCGGTGTAGTCCGGCACGGTGGCGACGATGTCGGTGCCGGTGAGCAGGGTGCTCAGGCCGTTGAACTGCGGCACTGCGAGCACCACGTGACGCTTGCGCCCGAGTTTTTCCAGTTCTTCATCGATAAAACCACTGAGGTCGCCGGCGAACGACACCAGGGCGTGGGGGCGGGCGCAGAAGTCATCGAGGCTCAGGGCGCCGGGCATGCTGTCGGCCCGCAGCAGCTTGGGCAGGCTGCGGCGCAGCACCTTGCGCTTGGCGTTGGCCGGCAGGTCCTGGGTGTAGCTGACGCCGATGGAAATCTCACCGGAGGCCAGCAGGGCCGGCATCAGCAGGTAGTTGGCACGGCGCACCACCAGCACGATCCCCGGCGCTTCGGCGCGCAGGCGCTTGAGCAGCATCGGCAGCAGGGCGAACTCGACGTCGTCGGACAGGCCGATGCGGAACACCGCGGTGCTGGTCGCCGGGTCGAACTCGGCGGCGCGGCTGACCGCGGTGGAGATCGAGTCGAGGGCGGGCGAGAGCAGGGCGAAGATTTCCACCGCCCGGGCCGACGGCTCCATGCTGCGCCCGGTGCGCACGAACAGCGGATCGTCGAACAGGCTGCGCAGGCGCGACAGCGCCGCACTGATGGCCGGCTGGCCGAGGAAGAGTTTCTCCGCCGCCCGGGTCACGCTGCGTTCATGCATTAATGTTTCGAACACGATCAACAGGTTCAGGTCGACACGACGCAGGTCATTACGATTCATCTTGAGTCCTGGCAGAGTCAGCAAACTTGACGAGAGCGGCCATATGAGAACAATGGCCGGCATGAATCTTACGGGGAAAGGCTGCTACTCTGCACCGGCTAATTGTTTTTTCCTGTAAGGAACCCTTCGCTCTGGCACGCTGTTTCCCCGTTGTTGCAGGTGCTGCGGAATCAATGACAGGCATGTCGACTATTAATAGTCACTGATGGTCTTGGCCGGAAAGCCCAGATAGAGTTCAGGGCATTAGAGGTTACTTTGACGAGGTTTGCGATGTCCCGCACGATCCGTTTTCACAAGTTTGGTCCGGCCGAGGTGCTCAAGTGCGAAGAGCATGCGGCCGCTCTGCCTGCGCCAGGCGAAGTGCAGGTGCGTGTCGAAGCGATCGGCATCAGTTGGTACGACGTCCTTTGGCGCCAGAACCTGGCGTCTTCCCATGCCCGCCTGCCTTCCGGCCTTGGCCATGAGATGGCCGGCGTGGTGACTGCGGTCGGCGAAGGTGTCGACGACCTGGCCATTGGCGACAAGGTTGCCAGCTTCCCGGCCGAAAGCCCGAACGATTATCCGGTCTATGGCGAGCTGATTGTCCTGCCACGCTCGGCGTTGACCCGCTATCCCGATGTGCTCAGCCCGGTGGAGGCCGCGGTGCATTACACGCCGCTGCTGGTGGCCTACTTTGCCTATGTCGACCTGGCGCGGGTCAAGCCCGGGCAGTTCGCCCTGGTCACCGATGCCAGCCACTGCGCCGGTCCGTCCTTTGTCCAGCTGGGCAAGGCGCTCGGAGTGCGGGTGATTGCCGCGACCAAGACCGCTGAAGAGCGTGAGTACCTGCTGTCCCTGGGGGCCGAGAAAGTCATCGTCACCGAAGAGCAGGACCTGCTCATGCAGATCAACAAATACACCGACAATCGTGGTGTCAACGTGGTGTTCGATGGCCTGGGCGGTCCGCAGATGTCGATGCTCGGCGACGTCCTGGCGCCGCGCGGCAGCCTGGTGCTGTATGGCCTGCAAGGCGGCAACCAGACGCCGTTCCCGGCCTGCGCGGCGTTCCAGAAGAACATCCAGTTCTTCGTGCACTGCATCGGCAACTTCACCGGCAAGCCCGAGCTGGGCATCATCCAGGACCAGGTGGCCTTGCAGCGCGCCTTGCGCGACATCAACCAGCTGACGGCGGACCGTGTGCTGCTGCCGCTCAAGACCCGGATCTTCCCGTTCAACGAGTTCGTCGAAGCCCACCGCTACATGGACGAGTGTCCTTGCCGCGAACGGGTCGCACTGCAGGTCGAACCGGCCTGATCCTGACGCCAGGGTTCGCCATCGCGCACTCTGGCGTTTCTGTCCTCGCGGTCATTCCCTTCTTTATTCCCGTCTCGATCCTGAGTGGCCTCTGTGCAGTTGCCGAGCATGGCCTGTCGAGCTGGCCGCTGCACCTGCCGATTGTGCAAGCCTCCACGGATAGATCCCGTCGCGTTGCGGTCAAACTGCCAGTAAACTGCGCAGCACTCACCGAACCATCCATTTCCCGAGGTTTTGCATGACACTCAGTCCTTTTGCGGGCAAACCGGCGCCGACAGAATTGCTGGTCGATCTTCCGCGACTGGTAACGGCCTACTACACCGGCCAGCCCGATGCCGCCATCTCTACCCAGCGGGTCGCCTTCGGTACCTCGGGGCATCGTGGCAGCTCGTTCGACCTGAGTTTCAATGAATGGCATGTCCTCGCCATCAGCCAGGCGATCTGCCTGTATCGCCAGGCCCAGGGTATCGATGGCCCGCTGTTTGTCGGCATCGACACTCACGCCCTGTCCACCCCGGCCGGTGCCAGCGCCCTGGAAGTGCTGGCCGCCAACGGCGTGACCGTGATGATCGCCGCGGGTGACGAGTACACCCCGACGCCGGCGGTGTCCCATGCGATTCTCTGCTACAACCGTGGTCGCACCAGCGGCCTGGCCGACGGCATCGTGATCACCCCGTCGCACAACCCGCCACAAAGCGGTGGCTACAAGTACAACCCCACCAACGGCGGCCCGGCCGATACCCACATCACCAAGTGGATCGAAGCCAAGGCCAACGAGCTGCTGGCCAACAAACTGGCCGGTGTGAAGCGCATTAGCTACGAGCAGGCGCTGAAGGCCGACACCACCCATCGTCACGACTACGTCAACAGCTATGTCGCCGACCTGATCAACGTCATCGACCTGGACGCTATCCGCAACGCCAAGCTGCGCCTGGGCGTCGATCCGCTGGGCGGAGCAGGGGTGCGCTACTGGTCGGCGATTGCCGAGCACTATCGCCTGGACCTGGAAGTGGTCAACAAGGAAGTCGATGCCACCTTCCGTTTCATGTCCGTCGACTGGGATGGCCAGATCCGCATGGACCCGTCGTCCAGCTATGCGATGCAAGGCCTGATCGGCCTGAAGAATCGTTTCGACGTGGCCTTCGGCTGCGACCCGGACCACGACCGCCACGGTATCGTGACCCCGACTGGCGGCCTGCTGGCGCCGAATAATTACCTGGCGGTGGCCATCGACTACCTGTTCCAGAACCGCCCGCACTGGCGCGCCGACGCGGCCGTGGGCAAGACCGTGGTCAGCAGTGGCCTGATCGACCGCGTGGCGGCGCGCCTGGGCCGTCGCCTGTACGAAGTGCCGGTGGGCTTCAAGTGGTTCGCCGACGGCCTGTTCGACGGCTCCCTGGGCTTTGGCGGTGAAGAGAGCGCCGGTGCATCGTTCCTGCGCAAGGACGGCGGCGTCTGGAGCACCGACAAGGACGGCCTGATCCCGGCCTTGCTGGCCGCGGAAATGACCGCCCGCACCGGCCGTGACCCGAGCCAGGCCTACCGTGCCTTGTGCGACGAGTTGGGCGAGCCGTTCTCGGTGCGCGTCGATGCCAAGGCCAACCCGCAGCAGAAGGCGCTGCTCGGCAAGTTGTCGCCGGAGCAGGTGACCTCGACTCAGCTGGCCGGCGAAAGCATCCAGAAGATCCTCAGCCACGCGCCGGGCAACGACCAGGCGATCGGTGGCCTCAAGGTCATGACCGAGAACGGCTGGTTCGCCGCGCGTCCATCGGGCACCGAAGACATCTACAAGATCTACGCCGAGAGTTTTATCGGCGACGATCACCTGAAGCAATTGGTGCAGGAAGCGCAGACCCTGGTGGACGGCGCGATCAGCGGCTGATCCAGCGGCGTTTCGCGGCAGATGAAAAAGGGGCGACCAGAAGGTCGCCCCTTTTTATTGCGGCTGTGTTTTGTAGGAGCGAGGCTTGCCCGCGCTGGCTGCCGTTTGAGCGACAGCCATCTTCAACTGGAGCGGAGTCAGCTTCAGGGCTGCTTTGCTACCCATCGCGAGCAAGCTTCGCTCCTACAGAAACGGAGCATTGCTTCGCTGTCTCAGGCCAGGTCCACCAGGACGATTTCGCTGTCCTCGAGGGCAGTGACCCGCAGCAGGCGCTCGTCCTCGATCGCGACACCGTCTCGAGCTTCGGCGCGCAAGCCATTGACTTCAATCACCCCGGTCGCTGGGACCAGATAGGCCCGACGGCCCTTGTCCAGCGGGTATTCGGCGGACTCGCCGGCCTTCAGGTTGGCGGCTACCAGGCGCGCGTCGGCACGAATCCGCAGGCTCTGGTCATCGCCTTGTTTGCCGCTGGCCAGGGTCACGAAACCTTCGCGCTGGCCTTTGGGGAACGGCTTGGCACCCCAGGACGGCGCGGAGCCGGCCTCGTTGGGGATAATCCAGATCTGGAAGATCCTGGTTTCGCCGGCTTCCAGGTTGTATTCGCTGTGGGCAATCCCGGTACCGGCGCTCATCACCTGCACGTCGCCAGCCTCGGTGCGGCCATGGTTGCCCAGGTTGTCCTGGTGGGTGATAGCACCTTCACGGACGTAGGTGATGATTTCCATGTCCCGGTGCGGGTGCTGCGGAAAACCGCTGCCGGGAGCGATCACGTCGTCGTTCCACACGCGCAGGTTGCCCCAGTTCATGCGTTTGGGGTCGTAGTACTCGGCGAACGAAAAGTGGTGGTGGGCATCCAACCAGCCATGATGGGCGCCGCCCAGGGATTTGAAGGGTCTGAGTTCAAGCATGATCGTCTCCTGTCAGGGTTCGTCATGGGGCGCCTTGGTGGAGCCGCAGAACGAGACCGGTGATTGATGGCGCTCATCATCCATCAGCAAAGCATCGATAAAAAGCGCAAAAACTGCCGTTATCAGATCTAATAAATAGATATATTTTGTGGTCTTTCTTCTGCTTCCAAACATTCAGTTCGGGGCTTAAGTGGATGACCTGTAAGCATTTCACTAGAAGTCATCGACGAATGAAGCGACCATACCGTCCCACACAGCCTCACACCCTGGAGTCAGCGTGCCGCAACACACCCCCGATCTTCCTCCCGAACTCTTGCCCCTGGCCGAAATGCCGCTGCTCAAGCGCTTGGCGGCCAGGTTCTTCGGTCATGGCCTCAGTCGCTTGCGCGCCCAGCATCGCGCGTCCTGGTTGCATGGCCAGGCGGACGGCTTTCGCAGCGGGCATACCGCCGGGGTGGAATACGGTTACCAGGAGGGCAAGGCCGAGGGACTGGAGCAGGGTCGTCAGGTCCTGCTGATTCGCGACAGCCGCTCCACCGAGCATCCGGCGCCCGGGGTAGACGATTATCTGTTTGACGACTGGCGCCTGCCGCTGAGCGCCGAACTGAAGAAGCGCATCAAGGCCGATGTTGGCCGCCTGCTGCCGGCCCATGCCCAACCCAGCAGCGCGCAATGGAAGATGATCTTCAGCGAAACCCCGTCCACCTCGGTGATTGCCGGCGCTGGCGCGGGCAAGTCGACTTCCCTGGTCCTGCGCATCCTGCTGCTCAATCATTACCTGGGCTTCGAGCTCGACTCGATGACCGTGGTGACCTTCACCCGCGAGTCGCGCAAGGACTTCATCAACAAGCTGATGGAGGTGTTCGCACTCTGGGGCCGGCCCCTGGGCCTCAAGCAGGCGCGGGAGCTGGTGCGCACCTTCCACTCGCGCATCCTGCCGATGGTCCGCAGCCTGCCGGGTTTCGAGCGCCTGCAGGCGTTCGAGAACCTCAGCGATCGTCCGGTGGCGGGGGATCTGGAGGTCGACAGCAATCCCTTCGACCTGCGGATCAACGACGCCCAGCGCAAGCACCTGAATGCCTGTTACCACGCCCTGCACCGGCGTGACGGGCGTTTTCGCGAAGCGATCAAGCCGTTGCTGCGCCATGCCCTGCAACTCAAGGAGCTGGAGCGCGATCACCCGGACGTGCAAAAACGCATGGCCGTGACCGAACTGGCGGCCAAGCGCGACGAAGAGCTGTGCGACACCCTGGAAGACCTGTGGTTTCGTGCCGGAGCCTGGCCGATCAAGGGCATCGAGCCGAACCGGCAGACGGTCGAGATCAACGGCTCGCAGTTCCATTGCCATGGCTACGTCGCCGAGCTGGATGCCTGGGTGGTGCTGGGGTTCGACCCTCGGGAAAACCCGCAGTTGAGTCGCCCCGGATCGAAGCTTTCGGTGCGCGCGGAGTGGGCGGTAAAGCGCACCCTGTTTCAAGCTTTCTGCCGTAAGCCAATGATTTGGCTGGATAGTTATGATTCGGCCAAGCGCGTCCTGTCGTCCCTGGCCGGGGATGCCAGTGCCGGGCCGGGCTTCGATTACAAGGTCAAGGGTGAGCTGGCTTCGGCGCCGTTGCTGGACTGTTTTGTCGCCGCGGCCGGGTTTATCGAGAACCTCGGGCTGGACGTCTCGGTGGCCGTGGGCCAGATGGTGTTTGCCCGGGACGACCCGGACCGCTTTTTCTTCGAGGCACTGAGCCTGTTCTGGCGGGCGCTGGATGATCATCTGCTCGACCAGTCGCCGCCGATCATGAGCTACAACCGCATGTTCGCGCTGTTCGGCGAGAACACCCCGGAGAACTTCAAGCTGCTCAGCGATGAGTGCTTGCGGCCGATGTCGCACCTGATGATCGACGAATTCCAGGACGTCTCGCCGCAGATCGTCTCGTGGATTCGCGCCAGCCTGCGCGAAATCCGCAGTCGCGGGCCGGCAATGCATGTCGGTCGCGGGGCACAGCGCTCGTCGTTGCTCTGCGTAGGGGACGACTGGCAGTCGATTTACGGCTGGCGTGGCAGTTCGCCGAAATTCTTCATGGAGTTCAACAAGGAATTCCCGTCGCCGGCCACCACCCGAGTGATGCTCAGCGAGAACTATCGCAGCCACCAGCACATCATCGACGCCGCGGAACATATCGTCCGCGCGGCGCCGGCGATTGGCGGGAAGAAGGCCAAGGCCAGCGGCGAACCCAAGGAAGTGTTGCCGGTGAATGTGCTGGACCGCGACGACCAGGGGCTTGCAGCACGGCTGGCGGAGCACTATCGCAATGGCGATTCGATTTTGATGTTATTTCGAAAAAGTAGCGATAAATCATTGATTGAAGAGCATATTTTACCAATAGTTAATGTTGATTCTAGATTGCCGGCCGAGGACCGACGCCTCAAGCAACTGACCTATCACAGCTCCAAGGGCTTGCAGGCGGATGCGGTGTTCCTGCTGGGCGATTGCCAGCATCTGACCAGTTCGCCCTACAAGAACCAGGTCTATCGCATGGCCGGGCTGGGCAAGGATGGCGACAGCGAGCCCTACGACAATGCGCAGAAGGACGAGACCTTGCGCCTGGCCTATGTCGGAATCACCCGGGCGGTGAAACATTGCTACTGGTATGTGGACCGTCCGGACACCCAGGCGGCCAATGCACCCAAGGCGTCGGACCGGGTTCCCCAGGGCAAGCCGTTCTTCGCCGACCTGCGGGCCTGAAAAAGCCCGCGCGATGGCGGGCTTGAAAACAGTCTGGAGTGGCCGGGGCCAGGAGCAGAGCGACTCTAGGCTTTCAGAGCGACCTCAGGCTTTCAGCGCGAGTGGCGGCATGAAAGCCTCCAGCTCGTCTTCCACCGCCTCGATTATTCGCTCGACATCGGTGGCGTTCATCACGGTGGCGCAGGGGATGCCGGCAATGGCGATCATGGTCTCGCCGCTGGCACGATCGAAGAGCCGGGCGATCATGCTGCCGGGTGCATCCATGCTGGCCTCGAAGCCCATGGGGTGAAAATGCCAGCGCATCAGCTGGCAGGCGTTGGGAAAGGTGACTTTGCTGGCGGAGACTCTATTCATGGATTGCCCACCTTGATCAATGAGCGCTTCCTTGTGCTCGCGGTAGGTACGGAAGGGCCGTCACTGGACCAACCTGTGGAGCTTTTAAAAATAGCACCGGGATATGACATTCAACGGTTTTTTTCAGGCCGTTTGGCGATTGTCTGGCACTTTTTTGATGCAGGTCATTTCCGCCCGCGGTTTAGGCAAAACGCCAGTATCCAGGGGCCGTGCATTGGCCATTGAAGCGTTGGACGAACTTCGGCAAGCTGCGCCTTTCCGTCCCCTGAACCGTTATATCTGCCCCTATGTCTTTCCTTGATGATGGCCCGGCGCAAACCCAGGCCACCGGCGAGACGGTGCTGCGCTATCACCTGTGCTGGAAGCACCGCGACCTCGATGGCGTCATGGCGCTGTATCACCCGCAAATCCAGTACAACGACTTTTTCCAGAACCGCACCCTGGGCCTGGACGAGTTGCGCGAATACGTGCGCAACAGCATGCCGCGCGCACCCGATGAGGCCCTGGAGCACAGCGACCGCATCCGTCTGGACGGCAACACCGCGTTCATTCAATACCAGGTGACGCTGCGTGGCGGGCAGGGCCTGGTGTCGTTTCGCGCCAGCGAGGCGATCACCGTGCGCGACGGCCTGATCTGGCGCGTCAATGAATACGCCTCGCTGGTGCGTGAGGCCGCGCCGGGCAAGGCCCAAGGCAGCGCGCGGCCGGCGGTCAGCCGCCTGGGGCTGTCGCCGCGCCAGTTGAGTTTCATGGCCGAGGACCTGCAGCAGTACTTCGAGCGCCAGCAGCCGTACCTCGACCCCGAGCTGGACCTGCAGCGGGTGGCGAAGGAGTGCGGCTACAGCCGCAACCAGATCTCTTACCTGCTCAACCAGGTGCTGGGGCAGAGCTTCTACCGCTATGTGAACCAGGCGCGCCTGCAGCATCTGCTGGCGGCGCTGGACCAGGCGACGCCGCCGGTGCGCATCGACGAGCTGGCGTTCGCCGCTGGCTTCAACTCGCTGTCGGCGTTCTACAGCTGTTTCCGCCAGCACACCGGCCTGTCGCCCAAGGCCTACGCCAAGCAAATTTCTTTGCGTGCACGCGCGCAAGACAACCCCTGAGCCCAGGCACTAGGATCGGCGCCATCGAAGTTCGGGTGGTGGAGTGCGTGTATGCCAGCGTGGCGCAATATCAGTTTGTGGATGGATCAGCTCGACGAGCCGCTGCTGGCCCGGCCGTCGCTGGAGCAGGACCTGGATGTCGACGTGGCGATCATCGGCGCCGGTTATACCGGGCTGTGGACCGCCTATTACCTCAAGCGCCTGGCGCCGACCCTGAACATCGTTATCGTCGAGGCGCAGACCGCCGGCTTCGGCGCCTCCGGGCGCAACGGCGGTTGGCTGATGGGCAACCTTTTGGGGGAGGACCGGTTGCTGGCCGGGCTGAGCCCCGAACAGCGCCGCGCCTCCTTCGACCTGCTGCACGGCATTCCCGATGAAGTGGCCATCGTCCTTGAACGCGAAGGCATCGACTGCGATTACCGCAAGGGCGGGGTGCTGTACTGCGCGGCGCGTTACCCCGAGCAGGAAATCACCCAGCGCCGCTACCTGGACAAGCTCTACCGCCAGGGCCTCGACGAGCGCGACTACCGCTGGCTGAGCCCCGAGCAACTGGCCCGGCAGATCCGCGTGGCCAAGGCCTACGGCGGCATCTACGCGCCCCATTGCGCGACCATCCAGCCGGCCAAGCTGGTGCGCGGCCTGGCCCGGGCCGTGGAGCGCCTGGGCGTGCCCATCTATGAAAACAGCCCGGTCAGCCACTGGCAGGCCGGCAGCCTGCAAACCGCCAAGGCCAACGTGTGTTGCCGCTGGATAGTGCCGGCGGTGGAGGGCTATTCGGTGACCTTGCCGCCCCTGGGCCGTTACCAGTTGCCGGTGCAAAGCCTGCTGGTGGCCACCGAGCCCTTGTCGGCCGCGACCTGGGACGAGATCGGCCTGAACCAGGGCCAGGCGTTCAGCGAAAGCAGTCGCCAGGTGACCTACGGCCAGCGCACCGCGGATAACCGCCTGGTGTTCGGCGCCCGTGGCGGCTATCAGTTCGCCGGCAAGCTGCGCCACGACTTCGACCTGACCCGCAGTGAAGTCGAGTTGCGGCGCTACCTGTTCAGCGAGCTTTTCCCGCAGCTGAAAAATGTGCGGATCACCCATTCCTGGGGCGGCAACCTGGGCATGTCCCGGCACTTCCGGCCGCACATGCTCTGTGACCCCCAGCGCGGCATCGCCTTGTCCGGCGGCTACGGCGGCGAAGGCGTGGGCGCCAGCAACCTCGGTGGGCGAACCCTGGCCGCATTGATTCTCCAGAGCAACAACGAATTGACCCGCCAGCCCTGGGTGATCCCCGAAGGCGGCCTCGACGCCTTGCGCGCCTGGGAGCCAGAGCCGTGCCGCTGGCTGGGCTACAACGCGATCATTCGCAGCTTCGTCCATGAAGACCAGACCCTGGCCAACCCGGCCACGCCGCCCTGGCGCCGACGGCTGGCCAGCCGGGTGGCGGGCTTCATGGAAGGCCTGATGCACTAACCAGGTTTTTGACAGCGGTTTTTTCCATCGACAGGTAGCGCCATGAGCTGAGCATCACTCAATTCAAGAACACCGCCCACGCCACCCTGGAGCAATCGACTCCGGTGGCCGTGCCCCTGGGCAGCCCGGTCGCTGGCGGGCACTTCTTGTCTGGCAATAGAGGAGATTGAATCCCCTAAGCGGGAGATACAGAGGGTGACGCTGTTTGCCCTGTCGAATCTGTGGATGGCCCGCCGAAATTTTGCTGACCAGCGCAGGAGAGGTGCGCCTTTGATGCGGAAAGTGGCCGCAGCAGGGGGGGGCTCGCGACGGCTGCAAACAGCGAAATGAGCGAGTGATCCGATCATTTTTGATCGGCTCGCCTCTTTCAAAATCGGCGGTGGATGAAGTCAGCTCAAAATACATGGCTACTTCAGACCATCCTTAGCGGCGGGCTGATTAGGCGCAAAAAACCGTACGCAAAACTTTTCGTTATACCGAATGCCTTTGCGTTTCAGTTTGTTAATTCGGAAACGGAATTTGCGTCGCTTTTCCGGCAGGCTAGAGTCTAAATCTCACAGCACATTGATGTGCCTCTTGCACGGATGCACGGAGACTGGCGGCCTTCCCCTCGTCACAGGCAGGCCGCCTTGAAACAGGGAGTGTTATGAACAAGCCGATCAAGAATATCGTCATCGTGGGCGGCGGCACTGCGGGCTGGATGGCCGCCTCGTACCTCGTCCGGGCGCTCCAACAGCAGGCGAACATTACGCTCATCGAGTCTGAAGCGATCCCCCGGATCGGCGTGGGCGAAGCGACCATCCCGAGTTTGCAGAAGGTGTTCTTCGACTTCCTCGGGATACCGGAGCGGGAGTGGATGCCCCAAGTGAACGGCGCGTTCAAGGCCGCGATCAAGTTCGTGAACTGGAGGAAGTCTCCCGACTCCTCGCGCGACGATCATTTCTACCATTTGTTCGGCAACGTGCCGAACTGCGACGGCGTGCCGCTTACCCACTACTGGCTGCGCAAGCGCGAACAGGGCTTCCAGCAGCCGATGGAGTACGCGTGCTACCCGCAGGCCGCGGCGCTCGACGGCAAGCTGGCGCCGTGCCTGCCCGACGGCACCCGCCAAATGTCCCACGCGTGGCACTTCGACGCGCACCTGGTGGCTGACTTCTTGAAGCGCTGGGCTGTCGAACGCGGGGTGAAGCGCGTGGTCGACGAGGTCGTGGACGTTCACCTGAACGAGCGCGGCTACATCTCCAGCCTGTTCACCAAGGAGGGACGGACGCTGGAGGCGGACCTGTTCATCGACTGCTCCGGCATGCGGGGGCTCCTGATCAATCAGGCCCTGAAGGAGCCCTTCATCGACATGTCCGACTACCTGCTGTGCGACAGCGCGGTCGCCAGCGCCGTGCCCAACGACGACGCGCGCGAGGGGGTCGAGCCATACACCTCCGCGATCGCCATGAACTCGGGGTGGACCTGGAAGATTCCGATGCTGGGCCGGTTCGGCAGCGGCTACGTCTTCTCGAGCAAGTTCACCTCGCGCGACCAGGCCACCGCCGACTTCCTCAACCTCTGGGGCCTCTCGGACAATCAGCCGCTCAACCAGATCAAGTTCCGGGTCGGGCGCAACAAGCGGGCGTGGGTCAACAACTGCGTCTCGATCGGGCTGTCGTCGTGCTTTCTGGAGCCCCTGGAATCGACGGGGATCTACTTCATCTACGCGGCGCTTTACCAGCTCGTGAAGCATTTCCCCGACACCTCGTTCGACCCGCGGTTGAGCGACGCATTCAACGCCGAGATCGTCTATATGTTCGACGACTGCCGAGATTTCGTCCAAGCGCACTATTTCACCACGTCGCGCGAAGACACGCCGTTCTGGCTCGCGAACCGGCACGACCTGCGGCTCTCGGACGCCATCAAAGAGAAGGTTCAGCGCTACAAGGCGGGGCTGCCGCTGACCACCACGTCGTTCGACGATTCCACGTACTACGAGACCTTCGACTACGAATTCAAGAACTTCTGGTTGAACGGCAACTACTACTGCATCTTTGCCGGCCTGGGCATGCTGCCCGACCGGTCGCTGCCGCTCTTGCAGCACCGGCCGGAGTCGATCGAGAAGGCCGAGGTGATGTTCGCCAGCATCCGGCGCGAGGCCGAGCGTCTGCGCACGAGCCTGCCGACGAACTACGACTACCTGCGGTCGCTGCGTGACGGCGACGCGGGGCGGTCTCGCGGCCAGCGCGGGCCGACGCTCACGGCGCAGGAAATCCTGTAGTGGAACGCACCTTGGACCGGGTAGGCGCATTCGCAGTCACGCACGCGGCAGTGGCGGCCTGTGATCCGTTGCAGGCGCGCGCGCTCGTTCTCCAGCTGCCGGGCCTGAACCGTAACAAGGACGTGCCGGGCATCGTCGGCTTGTTGCGCGAGTTCCTCCCGGCGCGCGGCGTGCCCTCCGGCTGGGGCTTCGTCGAAGCCGCCGCCGCGATGCGGGACATCGGGTTCTTCCTGGGGTCGCTCAAGCGGCACGGACACGAGCCCGCGGACGTGGTGCCCGGCCTTGAGCCGATGCTGCTCGACCTGGCGCGCGCTACCGACCTGCCGCCGCGCGAGACGCTCCTGCATGTGACGGTCTGGAACCCCACGGCGGCCGACGCGCAGCGCAGCTACACCGGGCTGCCCGACGAAGCGCACCTGCTCGAGAGCGTGCGCATCTCGATGGCGGCCCTCGAGGCGGCCATCGCGGTGACCGTCGAGCTGTCCGATGTATCCCTGCGGTCGCCCGCGTTCGCGCAAGGGTGCGACGAGCTGGAAGCCTATCTGCAGAAAATGGTCGAATCGATCGTCTACGCGTACCGCTTCATCTCGCCGCAGGTCTTCTACGATGAGCTGCGCCCCTTCTACGAACCGATTCGAGTCGGGGGCCAGAGCTACCTCGGCCCCGGTGCCGTAGAAATGCCCCTCTTCGTGCTGGAGCACGTCTTGTGGGGCTCGCAATCGGACGACCAAGCTTATCGAGAATTCAAAGAGACGTACCTGCCCTACGTACTTCCCGCGTACAGGGCGGTCTACGCTCGGTTCTCCGGAGAGCCGGCGCTCATCGACCGCGCGCTCGACGAGGCGCGAGCGGTCGGTGCGCGGGACGAGCACGTCCGGGCTGGGTTGACAGCCCTCGAGCGGGTCTTCAAGGTCCTGCTGCGCTTCCGGGCGCCTCACCTCAAATTGGCGGAGCGGGCGTACGAAGTCGGGCAAAGCGGCCCCACAATCGGCAGCGGGGGGTACGCGCCCAGCATGCTCGGTGAACTACTCACGCTCACGTATGCCGCGCGGTCCCGCATCCGCGCCGCGCTCGACGAATCCTGATGCGCGCGACCAAGTGTTATCTCACAAGGAGAGTTTGCCCCCATGACTCAGAAGAGCCCCGCGAACGGACACGATAGCAACCACTTCGACGTAATCATCCTCGGTTCGGGCATGTCCGGCACCCAGATGGGGGCCATCCTGGCCAAACAACAGTTTCGCGTGCTGATCATCGAGGAGTCGTCGCACCCGCGGTTCACGATCGGCGAATCGTCGATCCCCGAGACGTCTCTCATGAACCGCATCATCGCCGATCGCTACGGCATTCCGGAGCTCGACCACATCACGTCGTTCTACTCGACGCAACGCTACGTCGCGTCGAGCACGGGCATCAAGCGCAACTTCGGCTTCGTGTTCCACAAGCCCGGCCAGGAGCACGACCCGAAGGAGTTCACGCAGTGCGTCATTCCCGAGCTGCCGTGGGGGCCGGAGAGCCATTATTACCGGCAAGATGTCGACGCCTACTTGTTGCAAGCCGCTATTAAATACGGCTGCAAGGTCCACCAAAAGACTACCGTGACCGAATACCACGCTGATAAAGACGGCGTCGCGGTGACCACTGCCCAGGGCGAACGGTTCACCGGCCGGTACATGATCGACTGCGGAGGGCCCCGCGCGCCGCTCGCGACCAAGTTCGGGCTCCGCGAAGAACCGTGTCGCTTCAAGACGCACTCGCGCAGCCTCTACACGCACATGCTCGGGGTCAAGCCGTTCGACGACATCTTCAAGGTCAAGGGGCAGCGCTGGCGCTGGCACGAAGGGACCTTGCACCACATGTTCACGGGCGGCTGGCTCTGGGTGATTCCGTTCAACAACCACCCGCGGTCGACCAATAACCTGGTGAGCGTCGGTCTGCAGCTCGACCCGCGGGTCTACCCGAAAACGGACATCTGCGCGCAGCAGGAATTCGACGAGTTCCTCGCGCGGTTCCCGAGCATCGCGGCGCAGTTCCGGGACGCCGTGCCGGTGCGCGACTGGGTCAAGACCGACCGCCTGCAGTTCTCGTCGAACGCCTGCGTCGGCGATCGCTACTGCCTGATGCTGCACGCGAACGGGTTCATCGACCCGCTTTTCTCCCGGGGGCTCGAGAACACCGCGGTGACCATCCATGCGCTCGCGGCACGCCTCATCAAGGCGCTGCGCGACGACGACTTCTCCCCCGAGCGCTTCGAATACATCGAGCGCCTGCAGCAAAAGCTTCTGGACCACAACGACGACTTCGTCAGCTGCTGCTACACGGCGTTCTCGGACTTCCGCCTATGGGACGCGTTCCACAGGCTGTGGGCGGTCGGCACAATCCTCGGGCAGTTCCGGCTCGTGCAAGCCCACGCGAGGTTCCGCGCGTCGCGCGACGAGGGCGACCTCGATCACCTCGACAACGACCCCCCGTATCTCGGATACCTCTGCGCGGACATGGAGGAGTACTACCAGTTGTTCAACGACGCCAAAGCCGAGGTCGAAGCCGTGAGCGCCGGGCTCAAGCCGGCGGAGGAGGCCGCCGCGCGGATTCACGCCCTCATCGACGAGCGAGACTTCGCCAAGCCGATGTTCGGCTTCGGGTACTGCATCACCGGGGACAAGCCGCAGCTCAACAACTCGAAGTACAGCCTGCTGCCGGCGATGAAGCTGATGTACTGGACGCAAACCAGAGCGCCGGCAGAGGTGAAAAAGTACTTCGACTACAACCCGATGTTCGCGCTGCTCAAGGCGTACATCACGACCCGCATCGGCTTGGCGCTGAAGAAGTAGTCGGCCGATGAACGACATTCAATTGGATCAAGCGAGCGTCAAGAAGCGTCCCCCGGGCGTGTACGACGCGACCACGCGCCTGGCCGCGAGCTGGTACGTCGCGATGCGCTCGGACGACCTCAAGGACAAGCCGACGGAGTTGACGCTCTTCGGCCGTGCGTGCGTGGCGTGGCGCGGAGCGACGGGGCGGGCGGTGGTGATGGACCGCCACTGCTCGCACCTGGGCGCGAACCTGGCTGACGGACGGGTCAAGGACGGGTGCCTCCAGTGCCCGTTTCACCACTGGCGGTACGACGAGCAGGGCCAGTGCGTTCACATCCCCGGCCACAGCCAGGCGGTGCCCCGGCTGGAGCCCGTGCCGCGCGGGGCGCGCCAGCCGACGTTGGTCACCGTCGAGCGATACGGCTACGTGTGGGTCTGGTACGGCTCCCCGCAGCCGCTGCACCCGCTGCCTGAAATCGCCGCGGCCGACGTCGACAACGGCGACTTTATGCACCTGCACTTCGCGTTCGAGACGACGACGGCGGTCTTGCGGATCGTCGAGAACTTCTACGACGCGCAGCACGCGACCCCCGTGCACGCGCTCCCGGTCTCGGCCTTCGAGCTCAAGCTCTTCGACGATTGGCGCCAGTGGCCGGAGGTTGAGTCGCTGGCCCGGGCGGGCGCGTGGTTCGGTGCCGGGATCGACTTCACCGTGGACCGGTACTTCGGTCCCCTCGGCATGCTGTCGCGCGCGCTCGGCCTGAACATGTCGCAGATGAACCTGCACTTCGATGGCTACCCCGGCGGGTGCGTCATGACCGTCGCCCTGGACGGAGACGTCAAATACAAGCTGCTCCAGTGTGTGACGCCGGTAAGCGATGGCAAGAACGTCATGCACATGCTCATCTCGATCAAGAAGGTGGGCGGCATCCTGCGCCGGGCGACCGACTTCGTGCTGTTCGGGCTGCAGACCAGGCAGGCGGCGGGGTACGACGTCAAAATCTGGAACGGGATGAAGCCGGACGGCGGCGGCGCATACAGCAAGTACGACAAGCTGGTGCTCAAGTACCGGGCGTTCTACCGGGGCTGGGTCGACCGCGTCGCGAGTGAGCGGTGATGCGTGAAGCCGAGCCGGTTTCGGCCGTATCGCTGCGCCAGGCGCTCGCGAAGCTGGCGAGCGGTGTCACGGTCATCACGGCGTACGGCGCGGCGGGCCCGCTTGGGTTCGCGGCCACCCGCTTCGTGTCGGTGTCGCTCTTGCCGAGGCATTCATGACTATCTGGCTGTTGCAACTCGTGCTGGTGATCGTGCTCTGCAACGTCTGCGGCCGCATTGCCGAACGGCTCGGCCAGTGCGCGGTCGTCGGCGAGATCGCGGCCGGTCTGCTGTTGGGGCCTTCGCTGTTCGGCGTGATCGCACCGAGTTTCTACGACCTGTTGTTCGGCCCACGTGCGCTGTCAGCGATGGCGCAAGTCAGCGAAGTCGGCCTGATACTGCTGATGTTTCAGGTCGGTCTGCATATGGAATTGGGCGAGACGCTGCGCGGCAAGCGCTGGCGCATGCCCGTCGCGATCGCAGCGGGCGGGCTCGTCGCACCGGCCGCGATCGGCATGATCGTCGCCATCGTCTCGAAAGACACGCTCGCCAGCGACGCACCGGCGCTGCCCTATGTACTCTTCTGCGGTGTCGCACTTGCGGTCTCAGCGGTGCCGGTGATGGCGCGCATCATCGACGACCTGGAGCTCGGCGCCATGATGGGCGCACGGCACGCAATGTCTGCCGCGATGCTGACGGATGCGCTCGGATGGATGCTGCTTGCAACGATTGCCTCGCTATCGAGCGGGCCTGGCTGGGCATTTGCGCGCATGCTCCTCAGCCTGCTCGCGTATCTGGTGCTGTGCGCGCTCCTGGTGCGCTTCGTGGTTCGACCGACGCTTGCGCGGCTCGCATCGACTGCGCATGCGGCGCGCGACCGCTTGGCCGTGTTGTTCTGCTTCGTAATAGCGTCGGCACTCGCGACGTCGCTGATCGGATTCCATAGCGCATTTGGCGCACTTGCGGCGGCGCTGTTCGTGCGGCGCGTGCCCGGCGTCGCGAAGGAGTGGCGCGACAACGTCGAAGGTTTCGTCAAGCTTGTGCTGATGCCGGTGTTTTTCGCGTATGCGGGGCTGCATGCGTCGGTCGGCACGATCGACGACGCGGCATCATGGATGTGGTTCGGTGTATTCCTCGCGGGCGGATTCATCGGCAAGTTTGGCGGCAGCTATCTGGGCGCGCGTGCCACCGGGCTTGCGCCACACGATGCGATGCTGGTGAGCTCGTTGATGAATACGCGCGGCTTGATGGAGCTGATCGTCCTGTCAATCGGTCTGCAGATGCAGATCCTTCCGCCAAGGGTCTACACGATCCTCGTGGTGTTCGCGCTGGTGACCACGGCGCTGACCGCACCGTTGATTCGATTCACGCTGCGCGTGCAATCGCGCGCAATGAGCCAACAGGCTGCCTGAGCCAGCTTGAGGGGAGAGATCACCATGAATGCCGCCACCGAAACCAAGGCTCACGATTTGCTCGATGCCGAGGGCCGCGGTGTCCGCGAACTGCGCAACTTGCTGGGGCAGTTCGCTACCGGTGTGACCGTGATCACCACGCGCACCGCTGACGGCCGCAACGTCGGTGTGACCGCCAACTCGTTCTCCTCACTGTCGCTGTCGCCGGCGCTGGTGCTCTGGAGCCTGGCACGCACGGCACCGAGCCTGAAGGTTTTTTGCTCGGCGAGCCACTTCGCCATCAACGTGCTGGGCGTGCACCAGCACCACTTGTCGGAGCAGTTCGCACGGGCAGCAGCTGACAAGTTCGCCGGTGTAGCTCATTCCTATGGCAAGGCGGGAGCCCCGGTGCTGGACGATGTGGTGGCAGTGCTGGTGTGCCGCAACGTCACCCAGTACGAGGGCGGTGACCACCTGATCTTCATTGGCGAGATCGAACAATACCGATACAGCGGCGCAGAACCGCTGGTCTTCCATGCAGGCCAATACCGGGGGCTGGGGAGCTGGAACAGAAAGTGCTCTTAAGCTCGAATAGCCCGGTTTGTGTGATCTTTTGGCGGGAGGGGGCACTGATCTGGATTGCGTAGTGGCCGCAGTTCACCTCGGGCGACTTCTTCCGGTACCACAAAGAAGTACTGCCCCAACATATTGATGTGCTCGAAGATCAGCGACGACAACCTAGCCAGATCCTCGTCCTGTACCGGGTAGCCGTGCTGTTTTAACTGTAGTGGTCTAATGAAACCGGACACCCATTTAGGCGAGAATGCTCGCCAGATAGAGGTGTCTGATGACCAAGCAACGTCGTTCATTTTTCGCACCGGCAACTGAAGCAATGCCACCGCTCCCCGATCTGGCGACTGCCGTCGGGGAGCGCTGCCTTCATTGGTTTATCTTCAGCCGTGCCGCCAGAACTTTGGTTGTCATTCATCGATGGCAGGACTCAGCCAGAATCGGTCCTTCAAGGCGTCTACAAAAAAGGGACGATTCACAGGGCCAACCAGACTAAAGCTTGCCGTCTTTGGGAGAGATTGGCGTTGGTAGCTCCCCAATCCCGACCTTTCTGTCAATTGTCCGCGGACAATGGCGGGGTACGAGGCGGGATCATGCGCTTCGTACCAGTCGACTCAAACGCTGAAGCCAAACGCAGCAGCGTCGAGTCGTCATAGGCACGGCCGGCAAAGGTCAGTCCAACCGGCATGCCGATGTCCGGCATAACGCCCATAGGCACTGTGACCGTGGGCACGCCCAGGTGCCGGATGGCGAGGTTGCCGTTGGCGACCCAGACGCCATTGCTCCAGGCGATGTCCGCTGACTGCGGATCGACGTCGGCATTCGCCGGGCCGACGTCGGCCACGGTGGGGAAGATCACCGCATCAAGGCCGAGCCGATCCATCCAGTCTTCAAGGTCGATCCGACGCGTCTGCTCAAGCCCCCGGAGTCCGCCAGCAAGAGTGGCGATCTGGTCCCAAGGGGTAATGCCTCGCTCGGCTATCTGCACGTACTCGCTCATGTCAATGGCAAAGGCACCCTGTTGACAGGGCAGAGTGCCTGGATCGTGTGGAAAAATCTGCGGCCCGTCGACGTCGACCAGACGGTGCAATTTCGGATCGTTGTTGGCCCGCAGAAAGTCATCGAAGGCCCAGGCCGAAAGCTCCCACAATTCATGGTGTTGGAACTCTTCAGGTACTAGTGCGCGATGGAACACCTTTGACGCGCCAGGGCGATCACCCTCGTAGTTGGAGACCAGAGGAAAGTCGACATCAAGTACTTCTGCACCCGCGGCTTCGAGTGCCTGGCGAGCTTGTTCCCAAAGGCCGATCACCGAAGGGCGGGTGTCGATGCGCTGACCGGTCGGGCCTCCGATCCCCGGCGCCTCGCTGGTGCCCGCGTCAGGGTCGGCGTTGATGTACATGCGAGGTACGCCGAAGCGCTTTCCAGCGAGTGCTCCACTGTTTGCCGCCAGTGACACATAGGAGGCTGGACGCACCGAAGCCACGCTCGGGATCGGCACCCAGGGCTGCATCCGCCACAGATCGCCACGGGTGTCGGGGTCTTCGGCCACCACCACGTCGAGCACCTCAAGGAGGTCCCCCATGGTTCTGGCATACGGTACGACAACGTCCATCGTCGGTACCAATGGCCAGTTGCCTCGCACCGAAATCACCCCGCGCGAAGGGGTATAGGCACACAAACCGTTGTTCGAGGCAGGCCCCCGGCCGCTCGACCAGGTTTCTTCCGCCAGGCCGAAGGCGGCGAAGCTGGCGGCGGTGGCGGTACCCGCGCCGTTCGACGAGCCCGAGGCGAAGGGCGCGGTGAGGTAGGCGGCGTTGTACGGGCTTTCCGCGCGGCCATAGGCCCCGCGCTGCATGCCGCCGTTAGCCATGGGCGGCATATTGGTCTTGCCCAGGCAGATCGCCCCGGCGGCGCGCAGGCGTTCGATAGTGAACGCATCACGATAAGCGATCAGCTCTTTAAAGGCTGGGCTACCAGACGCCGCGGTGAGTCCCTTGACCAGATAACTGTCCTTGGCGGTGTAAGGGATGCCATCGAGCGGTCCCAGCGTCTGACCCGTGGCCCGACGGGCATCGGAGGCTTGTGCTTCCTTGAGCGCCTCAGGGTTGCGGACCACCACCGCGTTGAGGGCGGTAGGCGTATCGGGGCCGTCGTAGGCATCGATCCTGGCGAGATAGGCCTGGACCAGTTCGACCGCCGTGGTCTGGCCTGATTCGAGCGCGGCGCGCAGTTGGGCAATGGAAACCTCGGTGACCTCGATCATGCTGTTGCCGCCGACTGCTGATGGTTGAACAGGCGATTGTTTCCATCACGCTGGAGCTCGGACTTAAGGGCATCACTAAACTCAAAATGGACTTTCATAGTGGTTCTCGTTGCACTGAGTTATGCGGCAGGTTCGGGACTTGCAACCTGTGGGTTCTATTTGGCAATCAGCAGAAGAGGCGAACTTGATGTAAAGATTCGTACGCCGTCGGCGGCGTCCGACCGAACAGCGACGGTCTGAATCAGACCGTCGCTGAACTAATCCAGACCTCTGATCGGGCGCCCCCCGGGGCTCTTTAGCAACTGTGGCTTCGGCAACGGCTATAGAGTCTGTGCCAAGCCTCGATCTTGTCGGGCTCAGACACCTGACTTGATTCTTGTCCAGGCCCGGGTTCGTGCACGCTCCGCCTCACGGGGCAGCGGTTTCACGCTGTAGAGCGTTTTCATGGTCGCTTCGGTCGGGTACAGGTTCGGGTTGTTGCGGATTGCCGGGTCAACCAGTTCAGTGGCGTCCTTGTTCGGGTTCGGGTAGCCGACAAAGTCGCTGATTGGCGCGATGACTTTCGGTTCCAACAAGTAGTTGATGAAGGCGTAGGCGTCTTCCGGATTTTTCGCTGATTTCGGGATCGAGAGCATGTCAAACCAGACGGGTGCGCCTTCCTTGGGCAGGCGCATGTCGACCACCACGCCATTCTTGGCGTCCTTGGCACGGTTGTTGGCCTGGAAGAAGCTACCGGAGTAACCGACTGCGACACAGATATCGCCGTTGGCGATATCGGCCATGTACTTGGACGAGTGGAAGTAGGTGATAAACGGACGGATCTTCATCAACAGTTCTTCAGCCTTGGTGTAGTCCGCCGGGTTGGCGCTGTTGGGGTCCAGGCCGAGGTGTCGCAGGGCCAACGGCAGAATCTCCGACGGCGAGTCGAGCAGGGCCACGCCGCACTGCTTGAGCTTGCTGATGTTCTCTTCCTTGAAGATCAGGTCCCAGCTGTCCACCGGTGCGTTATCCCCCAGCGCGGCTTTGACTTTTGCCGGGTTGAAACCTATCAGGACGGTGCCGTACATATAGGGCACACCGAATTTATTGCCCGGGTCGTTGTCTTCGACCAGCTTCATCAGATTGGGATCGAGGTGTTTCCAGTTTGGCAGCTTGCTGCGGTCCAGTGGCTGGAACACTCCCGCCGCGATCTCTTTAGCGAAGAACATGTCGCCCGGGTTCACCACGTCATAACCGGAGTTGCCGGTGAGCAGCTTGGCTTCCAGGGTTTCGTTGGTGTCGTAGACGTCGTAGACCAGTTTGGTCTGCGTGTTCTGGGCCTTGAAATCTTCCAGGGCCTTGGGGGTGATGTAGTCGAACCAGTTATAGACCCGCAAGGTGCGATCTTCGGCGTGGGCGAGAGAGCTGAGCAGGCCGAGCCCGCAAAGGACTTTGCCAAGCAAGCGAATGGGGCTGTTCTTGATCAATTTTAATCCAACCTTTGTAGGAACTATGTTTAAACGCAAACATGCGTTAGATAAGTATTTTCTGGATGTCGAAAGTGTGTTCATACACAGCACTCTTCTTTCGGAACTGACAACAAGGGGTCTTGACGTTCTGTCAGCAAATTGGCAATCCATTCGCGTTGATGGGGTCGTAGCGTTTCTCCTGTCATACCCTGCATATCAGCAAGATTGGGATCGGTAATGGCAGTGGACTGCTCGCTCGATGTCTCAATAACGGCTAGGCCCATGTAAGGCACGATGTAAATTTCATGCCAGATAGAACCGCTCTTCATTGCACAAACCCTCGCCGAACTGCCATCAAATCGACCAAAAAAAGTGATGAGCGAGTCAGTAGGGTAGGAGCAAGGGCAGGAGGGGGGAATGCCTCTATTGGGGTAGGTGAGCTCTTTGGCGTAGCCGCATTCCTCAACCATGACCATGGTCATCTCCAGCTACTGCGCCCTGTGCAGCGATGAGCCGCTCGATGCGGTTCCGCATCGGGCGGATGTACGTCGTATCTTGAGCTTTCTACTGCCTGGAATGCAGTAGTCCGAAATAAGCTCCCGGGGTAACAAAGTCCTGGTCGACGTCCTTGGCGACCAGGGCGATTTATTACGAAATAGCCAGGCTGCTCTTGGCGGTGCTTTTCGTCTGAGGGGAGTCAATGAAGAGGTAGAGCTCATTCACCCTCTGGCGCTCTGCAGCAGTGGCGGGGAAGAGCAGGGTGATGGTTACGTACACCGCGAAGTTCACAGCTAAAGCAACCACTCCCGAGGTCAAGCCCCCCAGTTGAGGCAGGGAGGTCGGAAAATACCACTGTAGAACCCCGGCACACACGAATCCGCTGATCATCGAGCAGACCGCGGCTGCAGCAGTTCCACGTTTCCAGAAGATCCCGAGGAAAATGGTTGGAGCCAGTTGGACTATGCCCTGGTACGAGGTCATTGCAAGAGTGATCAGGTGGCTGGATTTAGTGGTTGATACCGCGAAGACTGCTGCAAGGATGGTCAGTATTGCTACGGTCAATTGTCCAATGCGGTGGTTCTCAATCCGACGTTCCTGCAGTACCCCAACGATGTCATTCGCTGTCTGTGCGCCGAGTGCTTGCAGATTGGCGCCGACGTTACCCATGGTTGCTGCTACCACGCAGATGCCGGCCAGCGTCACCACAAGCACCCCACCGACTTCAGCTGCAATGAACCATACGGCGTCCGGAGACTCTTGAACCCCGGGAAGCGTCGAGGCGCTCAAGGCCAGCAGAGTGATCGAGGTGCCGAATATAAGCAGAATGGGTGCGACCTGAACTGCTGACTTCTGGATTGTCCTGGTGCTACGAGAAGCAAAGAGCCTGACGAAGATGTCCGGCCAGCACCATCCACCCAAAGCACCAGTGACGATCAAGGAGAACAGGTACAGAGGCCCGAGCTCGCTACCAGGGCCTGGAATGGTGAACATGCTGGAATTGGATTGCCCGAATCCATGTCCATTAGTGGTCAGCCAGACCAGCAGACCGAGCGCGATAAGTGTCCCGATCAGGTAGGCTGCGATTCCTTGGATCATGTCGCTGACGATGACGCCCCGGGCGCCGAAGCGGATGGTCCAGATTTGACGAGCGACAATCAGGCCGATACCGATGAAGACTGCAGTGGTAGCACTGACAGCACCGAACGATAAGTGGGTGAAAACAAGTGTCAGAGATTGCATGCCCAGCACGATCCACGGGAAGGACGCGATGATGCCTATCGCCGCGGCGACCACCCGCACGGTCTTTGAGTTGTAGCGCAGGCCGAGAAGGTCAGCTTGCGTGCGAAGGTCAAACGCTTTGCCCCACATGTGTACTGGCTTGGCCAGGAGGAACATGAGCACTACCGCGAGAAGCGAGTAGGGAACGTAGTAGAACCCGATGATTCCCGAGGACGCCGCGAAACCTGCGAAAGAGATGAAAATGGTCCCCGGAAGCCAGGTGTTCACGAACGCCATGGTTGAGTAGAAGCTACCGAAGGAACGCCCACCCGTTGCGTATTCGCTGAAACTGCCCGATCCATCAGTTTTGTGGCTCTTTTCCAGAGCATAAATAATGATCAGGAAGAAAATTAACACCCCGCCGTAGCCAATGAGCATCTGCATTTTATTCACCCTCTTGTTTTGAGCATGCCGCGATCAGCGGAAGAGACAGTGCCACGAACAAGCTTGATCCCAGGAAGTAAGTAAGGGCTTGCGTGGGTGATCCGTTTGCGAAGTGCCAATGCAACGGCGCTGCTAGCATCAGAAGAAAGTCCGCGAACACGATGAGTTTTATCAAGAGTGGTTGTGATGTGTTTGCATCACGCTCGGCAATACGTTGCGACATGGCAAGACCTTAGGCTTATTGTTTGAATGGACTGAAATGTGTCGATTACATATTTTGCGAGTGTCAGCTACGGCGTGCTGCTTCGGCAGGACATTGCAGTAGCTTTCTTATCTCCATGAGATGTTCGCGCTGGTAGCTCTGTGTCTCCTGGCCGAAAAGCCCCTTCATGTCATCGAGGTTGGGGTCTGAAATAGCGGTTTTGATACCGCTCAAGGTCTCGATAACTGCAAGCCCCATGTAAGGAACAGTGTTCTGCTCATAGCCACCCTCGTGGCACATCACCAACTTTCCTTTGCATGAAATATCCGCGGCCTCCATCACTCTTTGTGTCAAGTCTCGGAAGCTATCGCTATGGAGCAACATTCGACCCAAGGGGTCGTAAGCTCCGGCATCGAAGCCGCAGGAGACGATGATCAGCTGTGGGTCGAATTCCCTGAGCGCCGGCACGATGAGTGTGTCCATCGCTCCCAGATAAGCTCCGTGACCGGAACCTGGAAGCATGGGGATATTCAGGTTGTAGCCAGCTCCTGCGCCAAAGCCGCGCTCCTCGGCACACCCACTGTCACTGGGGTAATTTCCCTTTTGGTGAATGGAGATCGTCAGTACCTTGGACGATTCCCAGAAGATGTCTTGCGCGCCATTACCGTGGTGGACATCCCAATCCACGATGGCGACGCGTTCCAGGCCATGCTTTTCGACTGCATGTTTAGCGGCAAGAGATCCGTTTGCGAACAGGCAGAAGCCCATCGCGGCATCGGCAACAGCATGGTGCCCTGGTGGGCGAACCAGGGCGTAGGCGTTTTTCACATCCCCACGCATCACTGCATCTACGGCCTCAATGACACCGCCTGCGGACAGTGCCGCTATGTCATAGCTTCCTGCGCCAAAGGGCGTGTTAGCGCTGAAGGCTCCACCCCCGGCCTTTGACATTGCCTCAAGTTCATCCAGGTAGGCAGCCGAATGAACCATTTCGAGTTCATCTCGCCGTAACGCTCGGGGGCGAATGTGCAACAAATCGTCCGTAATGCCACTGACATCCAAAAGATTTTTGAAGCGTCGTTTCGTTTCAGCCTCTTCGAATGGAGTACCAGGCTGGATCGTCAGCCCTGGTTTGTAGATTCCGGCATGACACCCCGTCGAATGCCACATGAATAGCTCATGCCAAACGAACCCAGTACCCATTTTCTACCTCGTCATCAAATCTGTTATTAGAGTTGCAATGGATTTGCCTCATCAGCTTATGCCCTGGGAGCAGGGGGGAATATGCCGCTATAGGGGTAGACGGGGGGATTGGGGGGAAGCATGCGGCCAGGGTGTGTTTCCACTGCACACGCTTTGCCTGGTTTTTTAGAGGCACTGCGCCTCACGAACTTGAATTCGATGAGGCGCGTGAGTGATCAGAAGAGGTAGGTGGCGTAGACCTGAAGGGCAGAGAAATCCTTATCTCCAAACACTTCCTTGGCCGCCGTCTTCGGCTTTACCTGGTTGTACGACAGAGTGATGTAGGCGTTCTTCGTAAGGGCAAGGTCAGCGAAAATAGCGGCTTCGTCTGCAAACTCTTTGCTGCTTACAGCAGTGCCGTAATAATTGCTTTTGTCCAGGTCGAAGTCGTAATACGCGGCACCCAGGGTCACCTCGGGCGTTATAGGGAATGCTGCCTTCCACATTCCAACCACTTCATTGCTGTTGTTTAGCAAGTAGTTGCCAGTGATGTCACCGATTACCCAAGCACCGCGATCCATGTAGCCTTTGGCCAGAGGATCCCAGCTTTCTCGCTTTCCGTCGGTAGGGTCGTCATCTCCAGAAAACGCCGCATAGCGGTAAGTGATCTGTGGTGTTACGGGCAAAGCAGAGAAGGTGTATGCAGCCTGGGCATACCAAGCGTTCCCTTTGAACTCGACGCCTTCACCGCTTCCACGTTGGACTGCGTATTCAGCGTCGAGCGTCAGATCATCAATGCCTGGCACCTTCATTGACAGCAGTCTGAAGTCGTAGACGTTCATACCGTTCTTCGGCGCGGTGCGCTGGAAGTTTGCGTCGGTATCGCTCACATGGATGTACGCCGCGCCCACCTTGCCGTAGGGGGCTTTGTAATCCATGTTGATGCCAGACAGCTTTTGATGCCCCATGTGCTTATCGGTCGTAACGGTAAATGCTTCTGCTGAGAAAGCTGATTTGCCCGCATAACGAAGGATGATCGTGTCTTCAAACGCTCGGCGCGGGTCTCCCCAGTACGTTCCTTCGTCGAGCATCCCTAGATGCCCATCCGCGATGATGAAACCGTTGCCGATCACGTAGCCTTGGCGGCCTGCGCTTATGCTCAGGTCTTTGTACTGGGCGCCTAGATAAAGATCTTCCCAGCTGGTCTTGCCATCTCCCCCACGCGTGTATCCGCCGGCATCGCCGTCGCCACCGGTGTGGGTTGTGATGAATGATAGGCCCGAGAAAAATTTCACGGAATCATTCAGGTCGTATTTAAGTTCAAGTTTTGGTTTCAGGAATGCTTCAAACCAGTCTGCACGATCTCCGTGATTCTCTCCGTTACGGAAGTCAATCTGGCCAAGACCAAAGTTGACTCCTTTTGTCGAGAGTGCCGCTCCGCCTACCAACACGCTGGTGCTGCCACTCAGGTCGCCGTAAGTAAAGTTGTATTCGGCTTTCGCTACTGGAAGTTGTGTTACCGCTATAGCGGTAAGCGTGACGCCACTGATATTTTTGAAAAAACTTGGCCACAGCCTGCTGCTGTTCCCCATAACACTCTCCGAACTTTTGTTGGATGGGTAGCAATACCCTTTTTATGAGAAGTGCGAGGCGACCGTTAACGCTATGTTTCAAGCCCTAGCATCTGCGAATAGCAGTTTCCTCCTTGGCGGTCGCACTAAATAACCTTACTGGAGCGATCTGGTAGGAGGACATACCCCTATCGGGGCACTTTGCTGGAAAAAGCCTCAGTTTGCGTCGGGCACTCGGGAACCCTTCAACGACTGCATTCAAGCAAGTTGATTGAAGACGGTTATTTCAACTAACCACGGCATCTACATAGGAACAATCTACACCGCTTGATGCCTCATGACTTCTATCGAGTCGGCGATGGCGCCTGCCATGAGCAGACGGTGTGAGGGGTAAGTTCAAGGGGAAGGATGGCCTCTACCACGTACCAGGGCCCGTGTATTCGGGAAGCTTGGTACCGCCCTTCAAGGCAGCGCGGCGGGCGAGGCCAGAGGAGAGTATCGACCTGGGTGGCTTGCGGGTCCGCTTGCTGAGCGTACCAGGACAGATCAAGGACGAAGTGGCTTTGTGCGATGAGGCACAGGGCAGCCTACTGGCTGGTGAGCAAGCGCTATCGGCAGCAGAAATCGGGTCGTTAGCGCTCGCTCCATCAAGCCACGTGTTTGGCGTTTCCCACGTAAGGGGAGGGAAGTACCGTCGCGGCAAACAGGCTGCACAGTTGCAGTTCAGTATTGACGCCCAGCTTGGCATAAATGTTTCTGCGATGGACCTTGACGGTCTGTGCACTGATCTCCAGCAAACGAGCAATTTCTTTGGTGCACTTGCCTTGTAGCATCCAACGAGTGATTTCCCGCTCCCGCACGGTCAGCAGATCCTCACCGAACCTGGCCAGACGTGTTTCGATAGAATGCGGCACAAGGTCTTGCTTCGCCGATCGCTGCTTCCAGAAATTTTTCAGCAAACACTCGATCAGTGGATAGACGCTGCTCAAGGTTGCCAGTTCGTCTTCATGGGCAACACCGCCACGTCGGCCAATCGACAGCACCAGTGATTGGCGGGGCGCCACTGGCAACAAGATATCGATCTCGTCATGCAGGTGTAGATCCTCATAGTAGGTTCGGTAGTACGCAGAGTTTTTCAGCGCGCAAGTACTTGCATTGATTTGAATCACGCTACCCGTGCCATCGTATCGAAGCTTATCCAGCAGCGGATCTTCTTTGTATGCCGATGCGAAGTAATTTTCGAAATACTGATAATGCCGATGCGCTGGGATGTCATGAGAAATGATTATTGGCAAATCGCTGCCATGATCGTACGCCTTGAGGATGAAAGTATCGTGTTCGATAAAGTGTTTCATCGCATCGGAAAGCAATCCCGGAAGGCCATTCTCCAATTGTCTGTCAAACAGACTTGCAAGGACCATGTTCCAGTTCACAACTTCCTGGAGCGACAATATCTGATTGAGTGCCATGTTCAATACCGCTAGTTCGAGAACGATTGCAGGGAGAAATCAAGCAAAAAATACGCCAGAGGAGTTGTGTGCGGACCTTTGTGGACTGGACCACCAGTGTTGCACCATCAGGCAGGGGTCCTTGCTCACTCTGGGTCCAGCGAATCTGCCTAAATCACTTCAGGGCGTGTTGAAGACAGTAGGAATGGCTGTCCTGAATGTTACTCCACGTATCGCAGCTCTTTCTAAACAGTTGGAGAGTGTCTCGATTTTCCACACCGGTCAGTAGAGAGGCACTTCCGTTGCCGACTGGTAATGGGTTAATGACCTACCCCGATAGTTGTATGTACAGCCACCGGTCTACTTTTTACTCTTCTCTCAGTCCTGCTCCCAATGCCTGACCGTACTAGGTGTGGGGCGATTTAAATATGATTAAAGCCTTGATTTCTGCGAGGGACGCTATGGTTCCGCATGCAAGTAACTGCTCTTGTCTTTCCTGAAGGTAATAATTAGAAAGTTAGCTCACTACTCATTTACACGTCATGGTGCCGTTGCTACAGACAACGCAAGCACCATGAAAAATGCTGGCAAACGTTTACCTTTCGGATGCGAGTGCGGCGCGGCTAAAGGAGTTTTTACATAAAGGCATCGCTTTACTTGAATCTAAAATCCCGATGTAAGAACGCCCTTGGTCGAAAGCGCTTCAAGCTAGTGCTTGGGAAATTTCCTACAAGTTGCCGGGATAAATCCTTCGCTTCCAGTGAAATGGAATTGCCAGAATTTTCCCCTCAAGTCATTGGCAGAGTAACTGGCGAGATGTGCTCCCCTAGCGTCCTGGTTTTAGAAGAACAATCGTTTCAGCGTGGCGCGTTAGTTACGGCTCTCCAGCATCTGGGTGTCGACGATATTTTGCAGGCGGATGACAGCGAGCGGGCCCTGACGCAAATATGCCGGGCGGGAGGCGTTGACATTGTGCTTTGTGACCTGAGCAATACGGCCGTCGACTGTCTGGACTTTCTGACCCAGGTCGCAGAGAACGGCATGGCCCGTGCGGTTGCGCTGTGCAGCGAGCTGAAGCCGGAATTGCGCCGTGCAGTCGAACAGATGACCTGCCTTTCGGGGTTGCAGATGCTCGGCGTCATGAGCAAACCCACGCAGCTGTATACATTGCAGGAAATCCTCAGTCGCTATTCTCGCCGGCGGCCGGCACCGGACGTCGAGTCGTCGCCTCACTCCAGGCTCCCGAGCGAGGAGGACGTGCGGCGGGGCCTGGCCCAGGGGGAGTTCAAGGCCTGGTTCCAACCCAAGTTCGATTTGAAAACTTCCGCGGTGGCCGGGGCAGAGGCGCTGGTGCGTTGGCAGCACCCGGTCAGAGGCCTGTTGTTGCCCAAGGACTTTCTGGCGGCCGTATTGGCCTATGACCTGATCGACGAAATGCTCAAGCAACTGTTGGAGCAAGGGATGAGTTTGCTGAATGCCTTGCGCCGATCCGGTCTGAGCCTGGAGTTGGCGTTCAACCTTCACGCCTCGCAATTGGCCCGCAACGACCTGATCGAGCACATTGAACATCTGTTGAAGCGTCACGGTTTCCCAAGATGGACGTTGTTGTTCGAAGTGGCTGAAAACGGCTTGCTGGATGTTCCTCGCACGACATGGGAAAACCTCCAACGCCTGCGCCTGCTGGGGTGCGGTCTGTCGATTGATGATTTCGGCATGGGCTTTTCATCGTTGACGTTGCTCAGCCAACTGCCGTTCAACCAGCTCAAGCTCGATGGCCAACTCGTCCGATCCATCGAGAACCCACGGACCCATGCGATGGTCACCAGCACCGTGGCACTGGCCCGCGCGCTGAACATGAGCCTGGTGATCGAAGGTGTCGGCAGCCAGGTTATCCGCGACGGATTGGTGGAGATGGGGTGTTCATTTGGCCAGGGCTTCCACCTGGCGCGTCCGATGGAGGCCCAGAGGTTCCTGCGGTGGTTGCAGGAATCTGATTCACCCGTTTGAAAGCGTCAGTCTCGGTTCCTCAAACAGATCGATATAACTGCCTGATTACTGAGTGATCCGGGCAGCATAAACCGGTGATTTGTTCCATACTTTTTTGATGCATGGCCCATTTCGTCACTGGTATTTTCCTGTGCGTATTGCAGTGAGGTTCAAATGCATAAAGCGTTGATTGTAGACGATCATCCATTCATTCGGGCGACGGTGAAGGTGTTGCTTGAGCGTGAGCAATTCGAAGTCGTTGCCGAGGCCGACAATGGCGCCGATGCCGTGCAAATGGCTCGCAAGTATGAGCCGGAACTGATCCTGCTGGATATCGCCATGCCCAGCCTCGACGGTCTGGAAGTCATCAATCGGATCAGTGCTCTGAAACTGTCGAGCAAGATCCTGGTGTTGACCTCTCAGTCCGCGGCGTTTTATGCCATGCGCTGCATGAAGGCGGGCGCTGCCGGCTATATTTCGAAAACCGATGAATTGAGCGAGCTGAGCAAAGCGATCAAGGCGCTGATGGCCGGCTATACCTTTTTTCCCAACCTTGCCGGAAACTCCGTACGCCGCAGCGATATCGACTCCACCGAACTGGAGATGATCCGCGGACTGTCCGATCGAGAGCTGGTCATTTTGCAGCAACTTGCCCGGGGCCTGAGCAACAAGGAAATCGGTGATGCCATGCTGTTGAGTAACAAGACCGTCAGTACCTATAAAACCCGCCTCATTGAAAAGCTCAATGTGAAGTCGGTGGTGTATCTGGCCGACTTTGCCAAGCGCAATAACCTGATCTAGATGAAAACTCTTCTGCGTTGCTTTGGGCTGGCCGCCTGTTTGCTCGGTCAGTTGGGGAGTGTTTCGCCGGCACAGGCTGCGGTGCAAACCCTGAACCTCTTCGGTCGTTCGAATGGTGAACTGCCTTCGGTCGTTCTGGATGAGGCGCACTGGCGCTGGTTGCGCGATAAAGGATCACTGCGCCTGGGGGCATCGCTGCCGGACAGCGCGCCCTTCGGCATGATCACCGGAGGCCAGGATTACGAGGGCATCACGGCCGATTATGCCGCGCTGCTGGCCGGCATGTTGCACATCAGGATCGAAGTGCTTCGTTATGATTCCCGAGCCGAGGCGATGCGGGCGCTCAGGGACGGTGAACTGGATCTGGTGGGCACCGTCAACAGTTTCGATGGGACAGATCAGGAGCTGGTGCTCACCAGTCCCTATGTGCAGGCACCGTCGGTGCTGGTGACGCGCAGTGGCACCAGCAAGCTGCTGGCGCCAGAGCTGGTCGGCAGCCGGCTTGCCATCGTTGATCACGTCCAGCCGACGGATGCGGTCACCGCGAACTACCCCAAGGCTGTGTTGCAGTTGCACTCATCGGCCCAGAGCGCGATTGGCGCCGTGGCATTCGATCAGGCGGATGCTTATCTGGGCGATGCCGTCAGTACGCATTATCTGGTCGGCAAATACTTCCTCAATGACGTCTACCTGACGACGTTGTCGGGCGTGTTCAGCACGCATTTCTCGTTCGCCCTGAATCAACGCAACAGTCAGCTGCTGCATATCATCAATGCAGCGCTGGAGGTGATTCCGATCAGCGATCGCATGACGATTCTGCGTCGGTGGGGAGCAGGGGACCTCAACGTTGCCGGCCTTGACGCGCTTCAGTTCACCGCAGCCGAACAACGCTGGATACAAAAACATCCTCGCCTGACCGTGGCCGTCAATGACAGTCTTCCGCCTGTCTCCTTTTTTGATGAGCAGGGTGAATTCCGGGGTATCGGCGCCGAGGTGCTGGCCAAGGTCAGCCAGCGCACCGGTCTGAAATTCGATGTCCTGCGCAGCAGCTCGATGGAGAAGTTGATCGAGCAGATCCGGGCCGGCAATGCGGATCTGATCGCGGCCTTCACCCCCAGCACTGTCCGTGAAGGCGAACTGCGGTTCACCCGACCTTATCTGACCAGCCCGTTTGTCCTGATCACGCAGGACGGGGCGGGCAGACCACAATCGCTGGAAGGCATGGTTGGCAAGCGACTGGCGATGCGGCGCGGCAATGCGCTGAGCGAGTACATTCGTGAGCAATTCCCGGGTATCCGGTTGGTCGAGACAACGACGTCAGCCGAGGCCTTGGCGTCGGTGGACAAAGGCGAAGCGGACGGTGCCCTCAATTCGCTGATCAACGGGCGCTACATGATTCTGCGGCAGTACCGCGACCGTCTGCGGGTGGCCAGTGTGGTCGGTCCGCTGTCGGCACCGACCGGGTTCGCCACCGATCGTGGGGCGCTGGAGCTGTACTCGATTCTGGACAAGGCCCTGCAAAGCATTCCTCCGGAGGAACTGGATGAACTGACGAGCCGGTGGCACCACGACGTGGTGATCGATAACGACAGCTGGCTGCACCATCGCTCGGCGGTCATCCAGGGGTTTGTCATTTTCGCGCTGTTGCTGATTCTGGCGCTGGTGTGGATCGTTCATCTGCGCAAACTGGTGTCTATCCGTGTAAAGGCCGAACGGGCGCTCAATGATCAGATGGAATTCATGAGGGCCTTGATCGATGGCACGCCCCATCCGATTTACGTGCGCGACCGCGAAGGGCGACTGATCAGCTGCAACTCGGCCTACCTGGACGCGCTGGGCCTGCCGCGCGAAGCCGTGATGGGCAAGCGTCTGATCGACAGCCCGGTGGTTGGGCGTTCCGATGCTCAGACGTTCCAGGCCGAATACGTCAAGGTCATGGAGAGCGGCACGCGATGGCTCCAGGATCGCACCTACATCCACACCGATGGCGTGGTGCACACGGTGTATCACTGGATGCTGCCGTATCACACCAGTGAAGGCGTGGTGATGGGCATCATTGCCGGCTGGATCGACATCAGCGACCGTCAGCGCCTGATGGAGCAATTGCAGAATGCCAAGAAAAGCGCCGACGACGCCAACCGGGCGAAAACCACCTTTCTGGCGACCATGAGCCATGAAATCCGCACGCCGATGAATGCCGTGATCGGCATGCTCGAACTGGCGATGAAGAAGGCCGATCAAGGCATCATGGACCGGTTCGCAATCGAAGTGGCCTCAGGTGCGGCCCGGGGGTTGCTGGATCTGATAGGCGACATTCTCGACATCGCACGAATCGAATCCGGCCGCCTGTCCCTGACCCCGGAACGGGCCAGCCTGCGTGAGTTGGTCGAATCGGTGGTGCGCATGTTCGAAGGTGTGGCGCGGCAGAAGGGGGTGCGGCTGTTGCTGGATTTCGACCTCAAGGCCAGTCGCGATGTCCTGATCGATCCCCTGCGTTTCAAACAGATCCTGTCCAACCTTCTGAGTAACGCGATCAAGTTCACCGACGAGGGCGAAGTGCGTTTGAGCGTTCAGACTGTACTCGGCGTGTGCGGCGAGCGCCTGGCGATTCATGTCCAGGTGAAGGATTCCGGCATCGGCATTTCGGCCGAAGATCAGGCGCTGTTGTTCAACCCGTTCGGCCAGGCCCGCAATAATCATCAGTCGGCGCGGGGTGGTTCGGGGTTGGGGCTGGTCATCAGCCGCACCTTGTGTGAAATGATGGACGGGCAATTGCACCTGACCAGCGTGCCGGGCAAGGGCACACAGATTGATATCCGCCTTGATCTTCTGATCCTGCAACCTGTGCCCGCTGCCGAGTCGCCTGCGGCCGTGCTCACGGATCAGGCGAGTGTGCTGAATATTTTGGTGATCGACGATTACCCGGCCAACCGATTGCTGCTCTCTCAGCAACTGTCTTACCTCGGTCACAGCGTCAGCGACGCGGAGGACGGCGCCCATGGCCTGCGCGCCTGGCGCAATGGCCATTTCGATGTGGTGATCACCGACTGCAACATGCCGGTCATGAACGGTTATGAATTGACGCGGGCCATCCGTGACGAAGAAAAGTCCTCGGGGGCCGAGCCTTGCTTGATCCTCGGCCTGACCGCCAATGCTCAGCCAGAGGAAAGAGACCGCTGTCTGGCAGAGGGGATGGACGACTGCCTGTTCAAACCGATCAGCCTGGGTGACCTGAGTGCCCGACTTGCCTCGGTGCAGTCCGGAGTGGAGCCATCTACGCATGGCGCCCTGAGCCCTGTTGTCGAGGGCGAGATCAATCTGAGCAGCCTGCAGCAATTGACCCATGGTGATCACAACGCAATCAGGAAATTGCTGGGGAATCTGGCCAGCAGTAATGAAGAGGATATGTTGCGGCTCATCAAGCTGTTCGGCGAGCATGACTTGTCGGGGCTTTCCGGTCTGGCCCATCGGGTCAAGGGCGGGGCGCGGCTCATCAAGGCCGGCAGTCTGATCCTGTGCTGCGAGCAGTTGGAAACCGTCTGTATGGGGGCTGACTCTGCCGCCCTGACAGAAGCGGTGGATGCGTTGCAACAAGCGATGGAGCAATTGGCGCAGACGCTGGAGCGGCACATGGCTGATCCAGACGCTGTCGAGAGAGGGGCCGGCATCGCCGTCGATTAGACGCCGGTCGCGACTTTGGGAAAAGTCCTACATTGACAAGGAATTTTCCTAAAGATGCCCGCTGGCCAAGCCCGGACAATTGGCTCATTCCCTTTCTTGTGAGCTGCGTCCATGTCCATGCTCCCTTTGCGTATTCTGGTTCTTGGCGACACGGCATCCGGTGCTTCAAGGGTGGCCAACAGGCTGCGACAAGCCGGTTGCCAGGAAGTCTTTGTTGCCACCGAGAGCGTGCAAGCCCTCGCGATCCTCGAACAGACCGGTCCAGTGGATATTACGCTGTGCGACTTGCGCATGGAGAATGCGGGCGTCCTGGACTTTCTGCAGGGGATGGACCAATTCGGGTTGGCAGGATCGATCATCATCAGCAGCACACTATTGGCCGATGCCAACAGTGTGCTGGGGTCATTGGTTTCGCTGTTAGGCATGGCGCTGCTGGGCGATGTCAGCAAACCTTTGCAACCCGGGGCATTGCAGCTATTGCTGGCCAAGCACTTGAACGAACCCATCAATGAATCGGGCGTGCTGCCTGTCGTACCGGCCACCGAAGAAGAGGTTCGTCGGGCGCTTTCCGGCCATCAGCTGCACACGTACTTTCAGCCCAAGTTCAATTTGCGGACGGGAGGCGTATGCAGTATCGAAGCGCTGGCCCGCTGGCACCATCCGTTCAAAGGTGTCTTGCCGCCCTCGGTGTTCATGCCGGTTATCGAGCGTTGCGGATGGCTGGATGAGTTGCTGTTCCTTCAGCTGGAACAAGGCCTGAGGCTCCAGCGCCAGGCCCTCAATCAAGGGTTTGCCCTGAATGTCGCGTTCAATCTGCATGCGGGGCAACTGGTCAACCCGGACCTCACGGGCCGGATTCAGACCATATTGGCGGCTCATGATCTACCCGGTTCCGGGCTGACCTTCGAGCTGACCGAAACGGGGTTGCTCGAAGCGCCGGCGATCAGCCTGGAAAGCCTGGTGCGACTGCGAATGATGGGGTGCAGCCTGTCTATCGATGATTTCGGCGCCGGTTTTTCATCACTGCAGCGGCTGTGTCAGTTGCCGTTCAACGAAATCAAACTCGATGGCGAGTTCGTGCGTGGTCTCAAGCACGAGCCGCGCCGTCGCGCAGTTATCAGCAGCACATTGGCACTGGGCGAGGCGTTGGGCATGTCGGTGGTGGTGGAAGGAATCGAAACCGAAGAACAACGCAAAGTGCTGTTGGAACTTGGCTGTAAACAGGGGCAGGGCTACTTGTGCGCGCGGCCGATGTCGGCGGCCAGTTTGTTGAATTGGCTGGATCTTCAGCGGGGGGCAGAGGCCAGTTATTGAGCGGCTTATTCAAGTACGCAATGCATGAGTACATTTGGAAAACGCATAACGCCAAAGACATTTATTACATGTTCTTTGGCGTTTTTTTATGGGCGGATTTCTGATGTTTGTTAGCTAGGAAATTTCCTACAAATAGCAGGAAATTTCCTAGCTTAATCCGTAGGGACAGTCGAGAAAATACGCTCACTTGATTCCATTGTGCTGCTTGTTTGCTACGTGAAGCGAAGTTCGAGTCTTGTCGATTACTGACGGGATTCGATGCTTGCCGGCAAGGTCCTGGATCCGCAATCGAATTGAAGGCGAAAGTCATCACGCCATGGATGACGCGTATTTCGGAGGTTGGCTCTCGCCAAATTTACAAATGAACAAAATTTACTCTGTGGTTTGGAACGCTTCGATCGGTTGCTGGGTAGTTGCTTCGGAACTTGCCAGCAAGAAGACAAAGAGTGGGTCGGCGGGGCAGCGTAAGCGGGGGGTTAACCTACTTTTTGTACTGAAGGGGAAATCGCGAGCGTTGAGTGTGCTCGCGGTGGCTTTGAGTCTGACTGTTGGATGGTCTGAGCCAGGGTACGCATGGCTGTATTTTGCTAACAGTTCTGCTAGTTCCTGCACCGGCACCGCTACTGGTACCGTGGGTCGGACTGCCGTCTCGGGGGCAATTGTAGATCCGACTGCCGGCTCTGGCTCTTATATAAACGTTGCCGGTTGCAATTCATCCGCTGGATCCTTCGATGGAGCCACTATTTTTGGCAGCTTTTCTACCGTGACCGGGCTCGGTGGAACAGTAGTCGGATACTCTGCCAACGCCGTCAAATGGGCCACTGCGATAGGGTTGGAGTCCAATGCATCGGGTACTGCAAGTATCGCTTTGGGTTACGGTAGCGTTGCGAATAAGACTAATAGCGTGGCCATCGGTGGTTCCGCCGGGACCGGCACTACTTCGCTTACAGTAGTACAGTCCACCACAGCGTCCGGCGCGGGTGCCGTTGCCATTGGTAGTAACACCACCCGTGGGGCCCAGGCTGGGGCCAACGATTCTATCGCTCTGGGTGGTCAATCAACGGTGTCGGCGACTGCTACTTCCAGTGTTGCAATTGGGCTTCTAGCATCCGTAACCGGCACCGCCACCAACAGCGTGGCTATAGGTAAGGGGGCAACCACCAGTTCGGCTTCGTCCGTGGCAATCGGTGATAGCGCGCTGGCCCAGGGTGGCAAAGCCGTGTCGATCGGTGCCGGAAACACTGCGACGGGGAACGGTGCAGTGGCTATCGGAGATCCGAACGCCGCCACGGGCACAGGGGCTGTCGCTATGGGGGCCGACAACACTGCGAACGGCCAAGGGGCTGTCGCGCTGGGTAACACCAATACGGCCACTGGCCAAGGTTCGGTAGCACTGGGAAATACTAGCAATGCGGCTGCAGCAGGCGCCGTGGCGCTGGGCGATACCGCAATGGCTAACAATACCAACGATGTGGCGTTAGGTTCGAAGTCAACTACAGCTGCACCGCATACCGGTACTACTGCGCAATTTGGTGGTATTGCAGCTGGCGTGGAAGCAGCAGCTTCGACCAATGGTGTGGTGTCGGTGGGTGCGGCAGGTACTGAGCGCCAGATCCAGAACGTTGCGGCAGGCGTGATTTCTGCCACCAGCACCGACGCAATCAACGGCTCTCAGCTGAATTCGGTCGTCACCGGCGTCAACAATGTGGGCACAACAACCGCCAGCACGTTGGGCGGTGGCGCGACCTATAGTCCGGCGACCGGCAATATCAGCGGCTTCAGCCAGCCGATCAACAGTATCAGCGCTACCGGTGCAGTGACCGGGCCTACGGCGCAGGCGAATGTTGCATCTGCCTTGACAGCGCTCAACACCAATGTGAATAACACGGCCAATATCGCAGTCAAATACGATGCCACCGGCGGCACCAGGATCACTTTGGGTGCGACTGGCGGCGCCGGAGCAGGTGTTCCGGTGACGATCACCAACCTGGCACCGGCGACATTGAATGCCACCAGTACTGATGCGGTGAACGGGTCGCAGCTGTTTGCCACCAACACCACCGTTAATAACATCAACAACGGCGCAGGTATCAAATACTTCCACAGCAACTCGACCCTGGCCGACAGCACCGCCACAGGTACCGACAGCGTCGCAGTGGGACCTGTCGCCAGCTCCACGGCTGCTAACGCTGTAGCCCTGGGCAATGGCGCTACGGCAGGATCGGCTGACTCTGTGGCCCTGGGCAGCGGCGCTTCCGCCACTGGCACGACGCTGGCCAATGCAGCTTACGGTGTCGGCGGGGCGGCGACGGCGGGTGGCGAAGTGAACATCGCCAACGGCGCCGATGGCCGGCGCATCACTGGCCTCGCTGCGGGCTCCAGCGCAACCGATGCGGTCAACGTCAGTCAGCTCAACCTGATCGGTCAAAGCGCAGCAATAGGTCTGGGCGGCGGCGCACAACTCGATCCAGCCACCGGCGTATGGACGGCACCAAGCTATTCCACCAACAGCATCGACGCGACCGGTAGCAACACCGGTCCGTTGGTCAGCAGCAACGTCGGCGCAGCACTGAACAACCTCAATACCAGCGTGACCAACACCGCAGCCGTGGCGGTGAAATACGACGATGCCACGACCAAATCGCAGGTGACCTTCAACCCGTCGGGCACCTCGGTGACGTTGACCAATGTCGCGGCCGGAACCTTGAACGCTACCAGCACCGACGCGGTGAATGGCTCGCAATTGTTCGCGACCAACCAGACCGTCGACAACATCGTCAACAACGGTGCCGGCATCAAGTATTTCCACAGTAATTCAGTTCTCGCCGACAGCACCGCGACGGGCCAGGACAGCGTGGCCATCGGCCCGCTCGCGAGCGCGACCATTGCCAATGGTGTGGCGCTCGGCTCCAACTCGTCCGCCACGGGCGCGACATTGGCCAACGCGGCTTATGGTGTCGGCGGGGCGGCGACAGGTGGTGAAGTGAACATCGCCAACGGCGCTGATGGCCGGCGCATCACCGGTTTGGCGGCCGGCAGTTCGGCGACAGACGCAGTCAATGTCAACCAACTGAACAAAGCAGGCCAAGATACCGCGATCGCCCTGGGCGGCGGCGCAGCACTTGACGCGACCACCGGAGCATGGACAGCCCCCAGCTATTCCACCAACAGCATCGGCGCAACCGGTGCCAACACCGGTCCATTGGTCAGCAACAACGTTGGCGCGGCACTGAGCGACCTCAACACCAGCGTGACCAACACCGCTGCTGTGGCGGTGAAGTACGACGATGCTTCCACCAAAACCCAGGTGACCTTCAACCCGGCGGGCACGGCGGTGAAGTTGACCAATGTCGCAGCCGGTGCGTTGAACAGCACTAGCACCGATGCAGTTAACGGCTCGCAACTGTTCGCCACCAACCAGACCGTCGACAACCTCGTCAACAACGGTGCCGGCATCAAGTATTTCCACAGTAATTCAGTTCTCGCCGACAGCACCGCGAGCGGCCAGGACAGCGTAGCCATCGGCCCGCTCGCGAGCGCGACCGTTGCCAATGGTGTGGCGCTGGGCTCCAACTCGTCCGCTACAGGCACAACGTTGGCCAACGCGGCTTACGGCGTCGGTGGCGCCGCGACGGGTGGTGAAGTGAACATCGCCAATGGCGCTGATGGCCGTCGCATCACCGGTCTTGCCGCCGGTTCCAGCGCAACGGATGCGGTGAACGTCAGCCAGCTCAATCTGATCGGGCAAAGCGCGGCACTGGCTTTGGGCGGTGGTGCTCAACTCGATCCAGCCACCGGTGTGTGGACGGCACCGAGTTATTCGACCAACAGCATCGGCGTGACCGGCAGCAACGCTGGTCCGCTGGTCAGCAACAACGTCGGCGCGGCACTGAGCGACCTCAACACCAGCGTGACCAACACCGCTGCCGTGGCGGTGAAGTACGACGATGCTTCCACCAAGACCCAGGTGACCTTCAACCCAGCGGGTACCGCGGTGAAGCTGACCAATGTCGCGGCCGGTAACTTGAACAGCACCAGCACCGACGCCGTGAACGGCTCGCAGCTGTTCGCAACCAACCAGACCGTCGACAACCTCGTCAACAACGGCGCTGGGATCAAGTATTTCCACGGCAATTCGACCCTCGCTGACAGCAGCGCGACGGGGCAGGACAGCGTGGCCATCGGCCCACTCGCGAGTGCGACCGTTGCCAATGGTGTGGCTCTCGGCTCCAATTCGTCTGCCACTGGCACAACTTTGGCCAATGCGGCTTATGGTGTTGGCGGTGCGGCGACAGGTGGTGAAGTGAACATCGCCAACGGCGCCGATGGTCGTCGTATTACTGGCCTTGCCGCCGGTTCCAGCGCGACCGATGCCGTCAACGTCAGCCAACTGAACAAAGCAGGTCTAGACACCGCGACCGTCCTGGGCGGCGGTGCAGCGCTTGATTCGAACACCGGTGCATGGACGGCACCGAGTTATTCGACCAACAGCATCAGCGTGACCGGTAGCAACACCGGCCCGCTGGTCAGCAACAACGTCGGAGCAGCGCTGACCAACCTCAATACCAGCGTGACCAACACGGCGGCTGTGGCGGTGAAATACGACGATGTCACGACTAAAAATCAGGTGACCTTCAACCCGGCGGGTAGCTCGGTGAAGTTGACCAATGTCGCGGCCGGAACCTTGAACGCTACCAGCACCGACGTGGTGAATGGCTCGCAGCTGTTCGCGACCAACCAGACCGTCGACAACCTCGTCAACAATGGCGCTGGCATCAAGTATTTCCACAGCAATTCGGTTCTCGCCGACAGCACCGCGAGCGGCCAGGACAGCGTGGCGATGGGGCCGGCCGCTGTTTCCAGTGGTGCCAACAGCGTTGCGCTGGGCAATGGCGCTGCTGCCAGCTTTGACAACAGCATCGCCTTGGGCGCCGGTTCATCCGCCACAGGTGCGACACTGGCCAACGCGGCTTATGGCGTCGGCGGGGCGGCGACGGGGGGGGAAGTCAACATCGCCAATGGCGCTGATAGCCGGCGCATCACCGGTCTTGCCGCCGGTTCCAGCGCAACGGATGCGGTGAACGTCAGCCAGCTCAACCTGATCGGCCAAAGCGCGGCACTGGCTTTGGGCGGCGGCGCACAACTCGATCCAGCCACTGGCGTATGGACGGCGCCCAGTTACTCCACTAACAGCATCGACGCGACAGGCAGCAACACCGGGCCTTTGGTCAGCAACAACGTCGGTGCAGCGCTGACCAACCTCAACACCAGCCTGACCAACACCGCTGCCGTGGCGGTGAAATACGACGATGCCGCGACTAAGAGTCAGGTGACCTTCAACCCGGCAGGTACCGCGGTGAAGCTGACCAATGTCGCGGCCGGAACCTTGAACGCTACCAGCACCGACGTGGTGAATGGCTCGCAGCTATTCGCGACCAACCAGACCGTCGACAACCTCGTCAACAACGGTGCCGGCATCAAGTATTTCCACAGCAATTCGGTACTGGCCGACTCGCAAGCCACAGGTCTGGACAGCGTAGCCATCGGCCCACTCGCGAGCGCGACCGTTGCCAATGCTGTGGCGCTGGGCTCCAACTCGTCCGCCACGGGCGCGACATTGGCCAATGCGGCTTACGGCGTCGGTGGCGCCGCGACAGGTGGTGAAGTGAACATCGCCAATGGCGCCGATGGTCGTCGCATTACTGGCCTGGCCGCCGGTTCCAGCGCGACCGATGCCGTCAATGTCAGCCAACTGAATAAAGCAGGGCAGGACACGGCGACCGCTCTGGGCGGCGGTGCAGCACTTGATGTAACCACCGGCGTATGGACAGCGCCCAGTTATTCCACCAATAGCATCAGCGCAACCGGTGCCAACACCGGCCCGCTGGTCAGCAGTAACGTCGGCGCAGCGTTGAGCAATCTCAATACCAGCGTGACCAACACCGCCGCTGTGGCGGTGAAATACGACGACGCCACGACTAAAAACCAAGTGACCTTCAACCCGGCGGGCACAGCGGTGAAGTTGACCAATGTCGCGGCCGGAACCTTGAACGCCAGCAGCACCGATGCCGTGAATGGCAGCCAGCTGTTCGCGACCAACCAAACCGTCGACAACCTCGTCAACAACGGTGCGGGCATCAAGTACTTCCACAGCAACTCGGTATTGGCCGACTCGCAAGCCACAGGTCTGGACAGCGTTGCCATCGGGCCACAGTCCATTGCCGCCGGCGCCCATTCGTTCGCCGTCGGTTCGGGTGCCAATGTGACGGCTGATGGCGGTCTCGCGCTGGGGCATCTGAGCCAGGCTCAGGTGGCGGGTGGTATCGCACTGGGTGAAGGTTCGGTTGCCGACCGTGTCCTGGCGCCGACGACAGGGTCGATTGCAGCCGGCAGCGGGGCGATCATCTACGACACTTCGGATGCCACCTTGCTTGGCTCGGTTTCGGTGGGCAAGGCCGGCAGCTACCGGCAAATCACCAACGTGGCGGACGCCACCGACGATCACGATGCCGTGACCCTGCGTCAACTGACCGGTGCGATGGGCTCGTTGAGCTCAACCGGCACCCTGTACTTCCACGCCAATTCGACGAACCCGGTGGACTCGCTCGCCAGCGGCGCGGAGTCGATCGCTGTCGGTCCGGGCACCGTGGTCAATGGCGACAACGGCATTGGTCTTGGCAATCAGGCCAAGGTCGGTCAGGCCGCCGCCGGTGGCATCGCCATCGGTCGCGATACCCAGGTGTTACTGGCGTCCGGCATCGCTGTGGGCAGCGCGGCTCAGGCAGCGGCGGAGCAATCGGTTGCGTTGGGCGCCGGGGCCAGTGCCAGCCACGCCATGAGCGTGGCGCTGGGTTCGAGTTCGCTGACCACGGTCGGCGCCGAGACGGGTTACAGCGCCTATCGACTGGCAGCACCGCAGACGTCAGTTGGTGAGATCGGCATCGGCACGGCACTGGGCAATCGCAAGCTCACCGGGCTGGCGGCTGGCTCGCAGGACAACGATGCGGTCAACGTGGCTCAACTGAAAGTGGTCGGTGATCAGGTGGATCAGAACACCACGGACATCACTAACCTCGGCGGTCGGGTCGGAGGGCTTGAAACCCTGATCGGCGCGGGCGGTGGCATCAAGTATCTGCACGTCAACTCGACCAAGGCCGACTCCGCCGCCACCGGCACTGACGCCATGGCGTTGGGTGCCCAGGCCCAGGCCTCGGGCAATGGCTCGGTGGCGATGGGCACCAGTGCTACGGCGTCCGCCGATGGCAGCGTCGCGGTGGGCAGCGGTTCCAGTGATGACGGTCGCGGCGCAGAAACCTACAGCGGCAAGTATTCGGGGGCGAATAACGCGACCGCGGGCACGGTGTCGGTGGGCAATGCCACCACCGGTGAAACCCGAACGGTCAGCAACGTTGCCGACGGCAAGGACGCCAAGGATGCGGTCAACGTGCGCCAACTCGACGGTGCGGTGGCTGAAGCCAAGCAATACACGGACGACTCGATTGCCAATCTGGGGGCGAATGCAGGTCAGCAGGAGGGCCGCATTACCGCCGTCGCAGACGATGTCTCCAACATCAAGAACGGCACCGACGGCATGTTCCAGGTGAACAACCGCAGCGCGGCGGCCAAACCGAAAGCCACAGGTGTCGACTCGATCGCCGGGGGGGCGGGAGCGGTGGCTTCGGGCAACAACAGCGCGGCGGTCGGCACAGGGTCTCAGGCCACCGGGGAAAACTCGGTTGCCCTGGGTAACGGGGCCAAGGCTTCGGCCAGGAATGCCACGGCACTGGGTGCCAACTCGGTGGCGGACCGCGACAGCAGCGTGTCGGTCGGCAGCACTGGCAATGAGCGGCAGATCACCCACCTCGCGGCGGGTACCCACGGCACGGATGCGGTGAACCTCGACCAGTTGACCCGAAGCGTGGCGGACATCACCACCAGTGCCAATGCCTACACCGACCAGCGCTATAGGGAGCTGAAAAACGACCTCAAGCAGCAAGACGAAATTCTCAGTGCGGGGATTGCCGGTGCGATGGCCATGGCCAGTCTGCCGCAGTCGTACTCGCCGGGTTCCAGCATGACAGTGGCGGCGGTAAGCAGTTACCGCGGTCAGTCGTCGCTCGCTTTCGGTGTATCGCATATGTCCGGCAATGGCCGGTGGGTGACCAAGTTGCAGGGCAGTACGGATACCCAGCGCAAAGTGGGGGTGGCGGTGGGGATCGGTTATCAGTGGTGATCCGCAGATAGGTCTTGTGCAGTCTTAATCCAACTTTTTCGGGCAAAAAACCATGAACATGAAATCCATTTCCGTCGCTCTCCTGATCATGCTGGTGGCGCTGGCCGGTTACGACAGATTCCTGGCAGACAAGCCGACGGATACCCCGCGAATCTGGTTGCGCGTTCCCGCGCTACCCGTAATACAGGACGCGATTTTCCAGCTGTCGCCCAGGTTCGACGAGCCGCGTAAAACTCTCATGATGGAACAGCTTTGCGCGTTGGCGCGAGGCGAAGTGAAACAGGAACAGGTCAACGCCTTTCTCAAGCAGCAGGGGATCGACGCGCAGACGTTGCCTCGACAGGGCAGTCCGTACTCGTTGTTGGTCAATGCTGATCAGCCTGGGCAAGCTTCGGCCTGTGCGGCGTATCTGGCGACGACGGTACTGTCGACTGTCAATGTGGCCGAGTTCATGCGCCCCGTCACCGAACCCGCCGCCAACGGCCAGCCAGAGAAATCGTCGTTGCAGATTGATAACGCTTTGCTGGCGTCGGCGCTGTCGGTCAAGTTGGCCGTGGCGCGTGCCAACGCCGATGTATTCGCCTTGATCGCCGTCGAGTTGCAACGCAGTCCAGGTCTGACGATACCGCAATACCGTGAACAGGCCGGGCAGTTGTTTACCCGTCTGGCCCCGACTTACCTGCAGCGCATCAAGGAGCAACTGCCGCCCGCGAACACGCAGTACAAGCTGCTGCAAATGGACGACAGCCGCTTCGTCTTCAGCAGTTCCGTCGGCAGCGTGTTCGAGTTCGGCCGCAACGGTCTGGTCCTGAGTCAGGGCGGTATCGTCTGGTATGGCAAAGGCCGGTTGATGGGGCAGGAATACCCGCTGCAGGTGGAGTGTTTCTCGGCGGCCGTCAAAGGGTTGCTGACATCGCCTGCGCCGCAACTGACCACCTCGATCCAGTGAAGGCGGGATGACACATATCAACGCCACCGCTCCCCGATCTGGCGACCGCCGTCGGGGAGCGGCGTTTTTATTGCTTTATCTTCAGGCGCATCGCCAGCACCACCCCTAGCACTGCGGCGGCCAGCACCAGCGCCGCCGGGGCGGACCAGCCGGCATAGGCGACGGCGGCGCTCAGGGCGATGGGCGCGAGCACCTGGCCCAGATAGTTGCCTTGCATCACCAGGCCCAGGCACAGCGGGATCAGCGCGGGCTCCGGAGAGGTCAGCGAGGTGCTGGCGAGAAGGGTGGCGGGCAGCATGCCGGCCACCGCGCAAAAGAAGAAACACAAAGGGATTACCAGGCCGGTCGGCGTGACCGAAAGAAAGATCCCCATCCCGAAAAGCCCCATGACGATACTGGTGCCGGCGAGCAGGGCTTGTGGGCGGACGCCCCGTGACAGCAGCAGGCCGGCGCTGAGGTTGCCGACGATATTGACCGCCACCACCGCGGCGCTGACCACCCCGGCGCTGGCGATCGACAGCCCGACCCGCTGCATCAGGAACACCGGTAGGAAGGCCATCACTGCGAAGAACTGCAGGTTGTAGGCGGTGAACATCAGCGCCATCAGCAGCGGCTGGCGGGCGCGCAGCACGCTGCTCAGCGAGTGGCGCAAAGCGGATTGCGCCTGGCGGCGCAGCGCCAGCGGGTCCCTGGGCGTGGTCAACGGCAACAGCAGCGCCGCCAGCAGGGTCAAGGCCGCGCCGGCGATCCAGCTCTGTTGCCAGCCGCCCAGCAGCGGCCCGATAAGCATCGAGGTGCCGATACCGAACGCCATGAAGGTGCTCCAGATGCCGAACACCAGGTGGCGTTTGTGCGCCGGGACCAGGCGATTGAGCACCGCCGGCGCCGCGACCACCACGATGACGAAGCCCAGTCCTTCGACAAAACGCGTGGCCAGCAGCCCATGGAAGTCGTGCAGGCTGGAGCCCAGCGCGCTGGCGGCGCACATGATCAGCAGGCCGAGGGCCAGCAGATAGCGGTCGCCCCAGCGCTGCACGAGGATGCCGGCGGCGATGCCACCGAACACCCCGACCAAGGGGAAGGCCGACATGACCCAGCTCAGGGATTCCAGGGACCGGCCGAATTCCTGCTGCAGCTGCGGCAGGGCGATGGTGGCCTTGCCGATATGCAGCGCCGCGGCAATGCCGGCAAACAGCACGTTGAACACGGCGGGCCAATACCCGGTATCGGCGACGGCGTAGCTGAGGGTGTCGGGCTTGGTTGAGGTCATGGGCTTCTCCGAAAGCAGGCGGGCGGGCGAGGATCGCCGGGGTGAGGCGCGCCAATGGGTCGGAGCCGACTCTAAAAGTTAAAGTTAACTTCAAGTCAATCGGTAAAAACGGGATGCAGCGTTCTATCCATAGCACCATTGAGCCGTTGATCTCGCTGGACGAAGGAGCCAGGCGAACGGTGCTGCCGGGGTTGGCGTGGCGGCGCCCGGTGGGGCGCCGTGGGTGAGGGAGGGCGTCTGCCGTCAGATGAGCTGCGCATTCTCCGGCAGCAGGGCGCCGCCATCGACGATCAGGGTCTGCCCGGTGATATAGCCGGCCTGCTCGGACGCCAGGAACAGCATGGCGTGGGCGATGTCCTGCGGGCTGCCCAGGCGCTTGAGCGGGATGCTGGCGGCCAGGGCCGGGGAGTCGCCGAGGTTGGCCATGGCCTGGGTGGCGATCAGCCCGGGTTCGACGCCATTGACGGTGACCCGGTGTTCGGCCAGTTCCAGGGCCGCCGCGCGGATGAAACCGTTGACCCCGGCCTTGGACGCGGCGTAGTGGGACAGCCCGGGAATCGCCGTGCGCGGCCCGGTCACCGAGGAGGTGATGACGATGCGCGGATGCTCGGCCCGGCACAACGCCGGCAGCGCCGCCTGGGTCAGCCAGAAACAGCTCTTGAGGTTCACCGCCAGGGTCGACTCGAGGATTTCATCCCTCAGGTCGCGCAGGTTTTCCATCGGGAACACCGCGGCGTTGTGGATCAGCAGGTCCAGCCCGCCAAACGCCCTGAGCGTGGCGGCCACCGCCTGGTTGGCCGCGGCCCGGGTGCTCAGGTCCACGACCAGCAGCTCGGCGCTGCCGCCGGCTTCGCGGATCAGGCGCAGGGTTTCGGCGCCCGAGGCTTCGCTGCGAGTGGCGAGCAGCACCTTGGCGCCCTGGGCGGCGAAGACTTGCGCGATGGCGCGGCCAATGCCCTGGCCGGAGCCGGTGACCAGGGCGATACGGCCGGTGAGGTCGAGGATCATGGATGTTCTCCTTGAGCGACGGTGCCCAGGCATTCGTCCAGCAGGCGGTTGTGCAGGTCGACGTCGTCGCTGGTGGCCGCCGGGCAGATCAGCGCCATGTTGTGGAACGGGGTCAGCAACACCCCGCGGTTGAGCAGGTAGAGATGCAGGTAGGCCTCGATCAGGCCATGACGGGCATGGTGGGCTTCGCCGCCGTTGCGCGGCGCGTGGTCCATGAACAGGTATTCGACCCGGGCGCCGATCCGCGTCACGTGCCAGGGCAGGCGATGCTTGGCGATCAGTGCCTGGACCCCGGTCCGCAGGCGTTCGGCCAGGGCGATCATGTGCGCGTAGTTGGCCGCGCTCATGACCTCGCTGAAGGTGGCGCGCATGGCGGCCATCTGCAGGGCGTTGCCGGCCAGGGTGCCGCCGAAGCCGAAGTGGTTGATCGCCTGGCCGGGCTGGAAATGCGGCAGCACCTGCCAGATGCGCTCGGCCATGGCCTGGCTGGCGCCCCACACCGCGGTCGGGATGCCGCCGGCGATGCACTTGCCGAGCACGAAGAAGTCCGGTTGCAGGCCGTGTTCGCCGCTGTAGCCGGCGGGGCCGCAGGAGATGGTGTGGGTTTCGTCGATGATCAGCGGCACATCGAAACGCCGGGTCAGCTCGCGCAAGCCGTCGTGGAAGCCGGGGGCGGGCGGGACCATGCCGACGTTGGTCATGAAGGGCTCGGTCAGCACCGCGGCCACGTCGCCATGGGCCAGTGCTGCTTCCAGCGCTGGCAGGTCGTTGAACTCCACCAGCCGGGTGGTGGCGTCGTGGCGCAGGCCATTGGCGTGCACGCCTTCGCGGGGAATCATCTGCCCGCTGGCGTCGAATTCGACCTGGGACTCGTCGACGCTGCCGTGGTAGTTGCAGTTGAACACCAGCACTTTCTCCCGCCCGGTGATCATCCGGCACAGGCGCAGCACAAAGCGGTTGGCGTCGGTGGCCGAGGTGGTGACTTGCCAGAACGGCAGGCCGAAGCGCCGTACCAGTTCCTGGCCGACCCACAGGCTGTCGGCGGTCGGCAGCATCAGGGTCGAGCCGTGCCGGGCCTGATGTGCGATGGCCTCGGCCACGGCGGGCTGGCCATGGCCGAACATGGCGCCGGTGTCGCCCAGGGCGAAGTCGACGTAGCGGTTGCCGTCGCAGTCGGTCAGCGTCGCGCCCTGGGCGTCGGCCACCAGGATCGGGTACAGCCCCGGCCATTGCTGCATCCAGTGCAGCGGCGCGCCGTACAGCCAGTGCTTGAGGTTTTCCCGGTAGAAGCCGGCGGAACGCGGGTGGCGTTCGGCGAACAGTTGCAGCTCTGATTGGTAACGGCTGGCGACGCGGTCGAGGTTGAGGCCGAGGGTCATGGTCGAAGTCCTGGGATAGAGGGTTGTCGCTGACAGTTTTTTGTAGCCGCTGGCGAAGGCTGCGATCGGCCCGAAGGGCGGTAAAGGCAGCGGCTACAGGAGCAAGTGTCTGGGTAGCCGCTGCCGAGCAACGCGAGGCTGCGATCGGCAACGCAGTTGCCGCGAAACCTGCGCTTGCGGTGTGTCAGGCCGAGCGCGTTGTGCGGATCGCGACAGGTAGTATCAGATGTAAGCGGTGCGGTTCAGCACATGGGCGAGGGCGCCCACCGGGAAGTTGCTGGGCGCGGCGAAGTCGCTGCCCTGGTAGCCGAAGATCTTGCCATCGGTCCTGCCCGCTTGCAGGTCGATCAGCACCAGGCCCAGGGTCGGCACGATCTTTTCGCGCCAGACGAACAGGTACAGCTGTTCGGCGAGCTTGTAGTAATGGCAGCGGTCGGTGTCCGCCAGGCCCTGCTCGACGCCCTTGAGGCACTGCCAGCTGTAGAAGTTGCGGTTCAGGTAGACGTGCTCGTAGGCCTCGGTGGCGCTGTAGACGTACTGGTTGCGCAGGCCGACCAGCTCTTCGGTCAGCGCGTGTTGCGGGCTGCTGGCGGTCAGTGGCGTGTCGATGCTGCCGTGGATGAACTGGGCCTGGACGCTGGTCAGCTCGCGGCCGGACAGGGCGCGGCTGAACAGATCGACCCGGGTCTCGGCCTGGCTCGGCATCTGCCCGATCACCGCGGTGAAGATGTTCCGGCCCAGGTCGAGGATCAGGCTTACCGAGTGGATCTGGTGGTTCTCCGACTTGAGAAAGTCCACCAGGTAAATGCCGGAACGTATTGAAGTGGCTCGATAAGTCGTCTCGCCGCTGGCTTGGCTTTCAGTGTCCTGCCAATGCAGCGAGCGTGAGCCGAAAAGGTGTTCGATGCGCCAGCCATTGGCGAAATGCAGGGTCAGGCTGCGGCCGTTGAGGTCATCCAGGCTGGGCAGGATATGGTTATCGGCGGCAAAGCCTTCGGCCAGGGCGCCAACGGTAATCCATTCGGGTTGCAGGTTCATGAGGGCGGACCTTGTCGATGAAGGAGAACCTCATGTTCATCGCGCAAGCCGTTGTTGCCCATCAACCGAATGGTTGAGGCGCGCGGTTTTTTACAGGAACAGCACGCTCACCAGCTCGGTGCGGTTGTTCACCCCGACCTTGCGGAACAGGTTGATCAGGTGGGTCTTGACCGTCGGCAGGCCCAGCGCCAATTGCTGGGCGATGGTCTTGTTGCAGGCGCCGTCGCGCAGCAGTAAGGCGATCTGCCGCTCCCGGGGCGTAAGGGCCTGCAGGCGTTCGTCGTGGCGCGAATAGGGCGCCTGGGCGGCGATTTCCAACAGGCCTTGCAGCGCCTGCAGGGTGCTCAGTTCGTCTGGCCGGAACGGGCCCAGGCTGGCATCGCGCAGCAGGGACAGGCCGGCGATCGGGCTGCCGCCGGCATTGCGCGCGAGGATTTCCACCACATCCAGCACCCCATGGCGTTGCAGGAAACCCTGGTAGACCTCGGTTTCGTGCCGCCCCTGCTGGGCCATGCCCATGTGCAGCGACAGCACCGGGCGGCCCGCCGCCACGCAGTTGCGCGGCCGCAGCGGGTCGTAGTGCCGGTAGCGTTGCAGGTAGGCCTCATGCATCTGCGGGCTCATGTGGTACAGCGAGAAATGCTCGGCCTGCAGCTGCGCGTCGATGCGGTAGAAGGCGCACAGGGTCGCCGGCACCACCCGGGTAAAGGCGCCGATGCAGCGCTGGCCAAGCTGTTGGGCATCCGGCAGGGCGGTTGGCGTATGCATGGGACGACTCCCTCTTCATGAACGGCCGGTAAAGAGGGCCGTAACCCTCTGATGCCAGGGTATTTCAGACAGATTGCGAGCCCAGGTTTTGCGGCAACTGCGTTGCCGATCGCAGCCTCGCGGGCTCGGCAGCGGCTACACGGGCACCGCGTTCCTTGTAGCCGTTGCCGCAGGCTGCGAACGACCGCGTAGCGGGCGCCAAACCTGATGCCACGGTATTTCAGACAGATCGCGAGCCCCGGTTTGCGGCCACTGCGTTGCCGATCGCAGCCTCGCGGGCTCGGCAGCGGCTACACAGATACTGCGTTCCTTGTAGCCGTTGCCGCAGGCTGCGAAAAGCCCCGCAGGGGCTTCCCGCGATCATGCAGACCGCGCTGATATCGGCTCCAGCGCGGTCCGGGTTTCAAGGCTGCGGCGTCAGGCTCAACGGGCCTGGGTGAAACCCAGCTCCAGGGCGGAGACGATGGCGTCGATCTGCGGCGGCTGGATCACCAGCGGCGGCGACAGGATGATCTTGGTCCCCACCGGACGCACCATCACCCCGTTGTCGCGGGCGATCTGCGCTACCTGGTTGGCATAGCCGCCCATGGGGTCGATCGGCTCGCGGGTGGTTTTGTTAGCCACCAGGTCGAGGGCGATCATCAGGCCCTTGCCGCGCACTTCACCGACACTGTCGAAGCGCTCGGCGAACGGCAGCAACTTGTTCAGCATGTAGTCGCCCATCTTCGCGGCGTTGGCCGGCAGGTCTTCCTTGACCACGATGTCGAGGCTGGCCAGGGCCGCCGCGCAGGCCACCGGGTGCCCGGAGTAGGTGTAGCCGTGCATGATCGCGCCGGTGAAGTTGGCGTTTTTGCTGAACGCCGACTCGATCCGCTCGTTGACCACCGTGGCGCCCAGCGGGATGTAGCCGGAGGTGATGCCCTTGGCCAGGCACATGATGTCGGGCTTCACGCCCCACAGGCGGCTGCCGAACATCGAGCCGCTGCGGCCGAAGCCGGTCACTACTTCGTCGGCGATCAGCAGCACGCCGTACTTGTCGCAGACCTCGCGGATCAGCGGCCAGTAGTTGGCCGGGGGCACTATCACGCCGCCGGCGCCCTGGATCGGCTCGGCGATAAAGGCCGCGACGGTGTCGGGGCTCTGGAACTGGATTTCCCGCTCGAGCAGGTCGGCGCAGATCTTGCCGAGTTCTTCCGGGTCCTGGCTGTAGGGGTTGCGGTACAGCCACGGGGTGTCGACGTGGAAGCAACCCGGCAGCAGGGGCTCGTAGTTGCGCCGGAATACCGTGTTGCCGTTGACCGAAGCGCCGCCGAAGTGGGTGCCGTGGTAGCCCTGGCGCAGCGAGATGAACTTGGTGCGGTCGGCCTGGCCTTCGAGTTTCCAGTACTGGCGAGCCAGTTTCAGCGCGGTTTCGATGGCATCCGAGCCGCCGGAGCTGAAGGCCACGCGGCGCATGCCCTCGGGCTCCAGCAGGTTCATCACCACCCGCGACAGCTCTTCGGCGCGCGGATGGCTGACGCCGTCGAACAGCTGGAAGTATTCCAGTTCGTCCAGCTGGGCGGTGATCGCCGCCTTCACTTCCTTGCGGTTGTGGCCGACGTTGACGTTCCACAACCCGGCGACGCCATCCACCAGCTGGTGGCCCTGGTCGTCGTACACGTAGCAGCCATCGCCACGGACAATGCGGATCGGCTCGCGTTGTTGCATTTCGTTGGGGTGCAGCATGGGATGCCAGAAACGGCTTGGTTCGCTCACGTTGAATCTCCTGAAAACGCACAGACAGCGTGGGACATAGTAGTGCGCCCTTTGCCGGATGCCTGCTTGCCTCTGTGTGCCAGGCATTTGACCGTCACTGCCATCGACCCGGCGTCCCGTGCATTGCCGATCTGCCTGTAAAAATGCGTTCGCAGGCTTGGCGACGGCTGCGCCGCCGATCGCAGGCTGCGCCAGCGGCTACCGGGCACGCGGTGTTTTTGTAGCCGCTGCCGAGCCCGCGAGGCTGCGAACGGTTGCGAAGCAACCGCAAATACTGAGTCCGCGGTTTATCTGGATAGACGCGCCAGCGGCGGCAAAAGCGTGTGTCGCGGTTCCCTGGCAGCCAGTGGCAAGTTTCGCGGCAGCCAGGATCAAGACGCTGGCCGGCATTGGTCTCAGAGTTCGATCCATGAGGCCAACTAGCGAGGATTGCCCATGAGTATTGCCATCGACCCACGTGTCGCCGCCTTTATCGATAGCCAGCACGGCCTGCTGATCGACGGGCGCAGCCAGCCGGCCTTGTCCGGCGCGCAGATGCCGGTGTTCAACCCGGCCACCGGCGAAGAACTGACCCGCGTTGCCGCCGGTGCCGACGCCGATATCGACCTGGCCGTGGCCGCTGCGCGGCGAGCCTTCGAGGGCCCCTGGGCGGCGCAGCGCCCGGCGGATCGCGAGCGCCTGCTGCTGAAGCTTGCGGACCTCTTGGAAGCCCATGGCGAAGAGCTGGCGCAGCTGGAAACCCTCAACAACGGCCAGTCGATCCACCTGGCCCGGGCCCTGGAAGTCGGCGCCGCCGCCGAGTTCACCCGCTATATGGCAGGCTGGGCGACCAAGATCGAAGGCAAGAGCCTGGACCTGTCCATCGCCGCCGTCCCGGGCGCGCGGTACCGTGCCTACACGGTGCCGGAGCCGGTGGGCGTGGTCGGCGCCATCGTGCCGTGGAATTTCCCTTTGTTGATGGCCATCTGGAAAATCGTCCCGGCCCTGGCCTGCGGCTGCACCGTGGTGCTCAAGCCGGCCGATGAAACCCCGCTGACCGCCTTGCGCCTGGGCCAGTTGTGCCTGGACGCCGGGATTGCCCCGGGGGTGGTCAACGTGGTCACCGGCAGCGGTGCCCAGGCCGGCGCGGCCCTGGCCGCGCACAAAGGCATCGACAAGCTGGCCTTTACCGGCTCGACCCAGATCGGCAAGGTCATCGGCCATGCGGCGGTGGACAACATGACCCGGTTTTCCCTGGAACTGGGCGGCAAGTCGCCGGTGATCGTACTCGATGACTGCGACCCCCAGGCCGCGGCCGCCGGTGCCGCCGGGGCGATCTTCTTCAACCAGGGCCAGGTCTGTACCGCCGGTTCGCGGCTGTATATCCAGCGGGCGATCTTCGACCAGGTGCTGGAGCGTTTGTCGGCCATCGCCGGCTCCCTGAGCATCGGCCCCGGGCTCGACGAACAGGCGCAGATCAACCCGCTGATTTCCGCCAAGCAGCAGAAGCGCGTGCTGGACATGATCGGCCAGGGCGTGGCCGACGGCGCCCGGGTGCTGTGCGGCGGGGTCGCCTATGGCGAGCAGGGCTTCTATGTGCGCCCGACGGTATTGGCCGACGTGCACGCAGGCATGCAGGTGGTGCGCGAGGAAATCTTCGGCCCGGTGGTGGTGGCCACGCCTTTCGACGAGATCGACGAGGTGGTGGCGCTGGCCAACGACAATCAGTACGGGCTGGGGGCGAGCATCTGGTCCAATGACCTGGCGAAGGTCATGGACCTGATCCCGCGGATCAAGGCCGGCACGGTCTGGGTCAACACCCACAATATGCTCGACCCGTCGATGCCGTTTGGCGGCTACAAGCAATCGGGCATCGGCCGCGAGATGGGCCACGCGGCGATAGAGGCGTATACCGAGAACAAGTCGGTGTGCATCGCGTTCTGATCCCGTAGCCGCTGCCGTAGGCTGCGATCGCGCCCGCAGGGTGCGCAAGATCTCAAGATCGCCGAAGGCCTTCGGCCTTATCGCAGCCTGCGGCAGCGGCTACAGTCGGATGCAACCGGCCAGGCTGCGCAGACAGCCAGGTAAAACACGCCCGCCCGGCGTGCCCTTGAAATGCCTAGAACAACAACATCACCCATGCTTTCGAGGTCCAGCACCATGTCTTTCAACGACAGACTCACCCGCCACCTGAACCAGGGCGTGGTCGGCTTTCCCACGGCCCTGGCCAGCGCCGTCGGCCTGATCATGGCCAGCCCGGTGATCCTCACCGCCACCACCGGCTTCGGCATCGGCGGCGGGGCGTTCGCCGCGGCCATGCTGATCGCCATGCTGATGATGCTCGCGCAATCGACGACCTTCGCCGAAGCGGCCTGCATGATCCCCACCACCGGCTCGGTGTACGACTACCTGGCCTGCGGCCTGGGACGCTTCTTCGCGATCACCGGGACCATCTCCGCCTACCTGATCGTGCATGTGTTCGCCGGCACGGCGGAAACCATCCTCAGCGGCGTCATGGCCCTGGTGAACTTCGAGTCCCTCAACACCCTGCTGGAACAGAGCGGCAGCGCCTGGCTGGTGGGTGTCGGGCTGGTGATCTTCTTCGGCCTGCTGAACGCCGTGGGCATCACCGCGTTCAGCCGCGCCGAGGTGATCCTGACTTTCGGCATGTGGACCACCCTGATCATCTTCGGCGTGGTCGGGGTGTTCAAGGCGCCGGCGGTGGAACTGAGCGGCTGGTTCGGCGAGTCGATGGTCGGCACCGACCTGACCACCATCCTCTCGTTGGTGGGCATGGCCATGTTCATGTTCGTCGGGTGCGAGTTCGTCACCCCGCTGACGCCGGAGGTGCGCAAGGCGGCGAAAACCATTCCCCGGGCCATGGCCCTGGGCCTGGTGGGGGTGGCCACCTGCATGTTTATCTATGGCGCGGCGATGAAGCGCCAGGTGGCGAACATTGCGCTGAGCGAAGACGGCAGCGTGCACCTGCTGGACACGCCCATGGCCATCCCGCAATTCGCCGAGCAGGTGATGGGGCCCTACGGGCGGATCTGGCTGGGCGTCGGCCTGCTGTTCGCCGGGGCGGCGACCATCAACACGCTGATGGCCGGATTGCCACGCATTCTCTACGGCATGGCGCTGGACGGCGCGCTGCCCAAGGCCTTCACCTACCTGCACCCACGCTTCAAGACGCCGCTGCTGTGCATCGCCGTGGCGGTATTGATCCCGTGCCTGCACGCCTGGTGGCTCGGCGGCAGCACCGACAACATCATGCACCTGGTGCTGGCCGCGGTGTGTGCCTGGAGCACCGCCTACCTGCTGGTGACCCTGGCAGTGGTGGTGCTGCGCATCCGGCGCCCGGACCTGCCGCGGGCCTACAAGTCGCCCTGGTTCCCGCTGCCGCAGATCGTCTCGTCCATCGGCATCCTCCTGGGCATGTGGTTCATCACGCCGCCGGGCATGAACCCGCGGGACATCTACGTGCCCTTTGGCAGCATGCTCGGCCTGACGGCGATTTATGCGCTGGTCTGGACGGTCTTCGTGCAGAAGGTCAACCCGTTCCGCCCGGTGCCGGTGGAGGAGGTGCTGGAAAACGCCTTCAACCTGCAGTCCCCCACTGAAACCCAAGCGCAGACCCTGCCTGGAGCCAAGCCCGATGAGCAGTACAAGCTGGCGGCAAAACCTCTCTGAATTCTGGCGGCGGCCACCCTCGGGCTATCGCCCGGGGGTGACCCTGAACCAGTTGCGCCGCGACCTGCTGGGGCTCGACTGTGCGCCGCAGGCGCCCGGGCTGGCGCGGTTCACCTGGGCCGAGGAGGGCTTGGACTTCGAGGTCGAGGAGCTGCCACAGGCGCAGTTCCTGATGCACCTGGTGGTCTGCGAGTTTCGCCTGCGGGTTCCCGGTTCGCCGGGGCCGCAGGCACAGATCGACATTCGCCATACCGGCGCGATCCGCCGCCAGGGCGTCGCCGCCGGCCTGAAGCAGGGCGCGCAGGATGAGTGGGCGGGGCTGTTGCAGCAGTTGCACAGCGACCCGCAGCTACTGGCGGCGTTGCTGCCGCTGGACTTCAAGCGCCTGCAATTGCAGCGCGACGAGCAGGGTTGGCGGGTGCGCCTGGAGCCTTTCGGCGCCAGCGAGGTGGTCAACCGGCTGCCCGGCTTCCGCCGTTATATCCGCCTGAGCGCCGAGCAACGCGGCGCCTTGCTGGCAACGTTCAAGCGCCTGGATTCACTGCTGCGCGATCATTGAACTATTCCCACCCGCGCTGGCACAACCCGTGCTTAGGCTATAACGGACTATCCATTGCGCCGCGCTTCCTTGCCCGGCAAATAGATAACATGTTAATGATATCGCCATAACAACAAAGGCGGTCTCAGCCGGCTTCTGGAGGTGCACAGTGCTTGCTTCGCAAAGTTTCGGTTCCTGGATCGACGCATTACAGGGGGTTTGCGGTCGCTTCGACGCCCGCCAGGCGTTGAACTCGGCGTTGTTCATCGGCGAAGTCGGCTTGCGCGACTACGCCGGCCTCGAGGTGGCGCAGATCCGCACCAATGCCGGACTGATCTCGCGCAAAGGCACCAGCGTCGATCATGAAGACGACCGGCACTGTTTCCTGATCATGCAGCGCAGCGGCCATGCCCAGATCAGCCAGGGCGGCGAGCGCATCGAACTGGCACCGGGAGAAATGGCCTTGCTGGATTCCGCCGGGGCCTGCGAAATCGTCCCCCACGGGCTGATCGAACATGCCTCCCTGCACCTGTCCCGCGACGAGGTGTATCGCCATCTGCCGGCGCAGCAGCGCAAGTTCGGCAAGCTCTCGCAGCAGTGCGCCAGTGGCCGCTTGATGCGCCTGCTGGTGGAACAGATCTGCGGTGAGCCATTGCCAGGTTGCGCCGACCCGCAGGAAGGCCAGGCGTTGCAGGAAGCGCTGATCGCCTTGCTCGGCCCGACCCTGCGCCAGACGCCCAGCGCCCATCTCGACGGCTACGACAGCCAGCACGGCGGTTGCCTGCGCAGCCAGGCCCGGCAGTTGATCAACCAATCCCTCACCGAGCCCAGCCTGACCCCGGTGTCACTGGCCAGCCAGATGAATATCTCGGTGCGCCAGCTGTACCGGCTGTTCGAAGAGCAGGGCGACAGCGTCTGCCGTTTCATCCAGCGCGCGCGCCTCGACCGCAGCGCGGCGGACCTGAGCAACCCGCGCCTGCGCCACGCGTCGATCACCGACATTGCCTTCAAGTGGGGGTTCACCGACTCGGCGCACTTCAGCCGTACCTTCAAGAAGCATTTCGAGCAATCGCCGCGGGATTACCGCGCCCGTTCGCTGAACGCCTGAAAAGCCCTCAAGGGTTTTCCAGGTCGTGCCCCAGGGACTGGATAAACAGCGAGAACAGCTCCGGCTGTGAGGAGATATCCAGCTTGGCGTAGAGATGGCGCCGGTGCACCTTGATGGTGTCCGGCGAGATCTTCAGCCGCTCGGCCATGGCCTTGGAGGAAAACCCACGCAGGATCAGCCGGGCGATTTCCACTTCCCGATCCGACAGCACGCCACAGCCGAAATGGCTCAGGGCATCGCGGATCTGGCTGGCCATTTCTTCCCCGGCGGGTGGCTGCGGGCGCTGGTTGCTTTGCTGCCAATGCTGCTGCATCAACGGCAGGACCCAGGCCGAGAAGGTGGTGAGCTGGCCGATCTCCTCGGCGCTGAACGGTCGCTGCATGCCCAGCGACAGGGACAGGGTGCCGGCCTCCGGGATCTGCAGGATGAACTGCAGTTCGTCCTCCAGCACGTTGTCGTGGAAGTAGCTGGAGAAATACTCGGTCTGGCGGAAATGGTCCGGCGCCACTTCCTCCAGGCGGTACAGGCCGTTGGGATAACCCTCGCGGCAGGCCTGGAAAAACGGGTCGAGCAGGTACAGGCCATTGAGGTAGGTGAGCATCGACGCCGGCTTGTCCGAGGGCTCGGCGTCGTATTCCTCTAGGGCGATGGGCAGGCCGTTGCGCGGGTAGAAGATCGCCAGGGCGTTATCGAACGGCAAGGCCTGGTGCAGCAACAGCACCAGTTGCTTCCAGAAGCGCTCGCCGCCGATCTGCGAGAGGGTGCGGCCGAGTCCGGCATGCATGCCGATTTCCCTGAACAGAGTGATCAAATAGGTGGCTCCGCGTCGATGCCGCTGTGGTCTGGCAGGTTGCTTTCTCGCCAGGTGGCAGCAAGGTTTCGGCGATTTGCCCGGCGACGTCAAGGGGGAGTACTCCAATAGGGGAATTGGCCCTGTACCCCCGGCTGCCTAAAGTGGCCTCCATCAAGTGCGCCCCAGAGCGCATCCACCTGACGTTCTTCGTTTCTGCCTCAAACCAAAAATAACCACGAGGATAACGACATGAGCTCTCCCTGCGCGCCGCAAGGCGCCCTGAAACCCACGCTGAGTGTGTTCGATGTGGTGGCCATTACCGTGTCGGGCGTGACCCCGGCCAGTTCGGTCTTCGTTATCGCGCCGTTCGCTATTCACCAGGCCGGCAGCGGGGTGTTCCTGGCCTTTGTCATGGCGGGGCTGCTGGCGCTGATGTTCGCCTTCTGCTACGCCGAGCTGGGCCGCGCCCACAACAGCGCCGGCGGCGAGTATGTGTACGCCAAGCGGGTGTTCGGCGGCATGGCCGGGTACGCGACCTTTCTCACGGTGCTGGTGATGTTGCTGTTCATCCCGCCGGTGCTGGCCACCGGCGCGGCGACTTACCTGAACAATGCCCTGGGCACGCGCTTCGATTCGCAGACCGTGGCCCTGGTGATCGTGATCTGCAGCTATGCGCTGGGCATCCTCAACATCAAGTTGAATGCCTGGATCACCGGCACCTGTCTGCTGCTGGAAATTGCCGCGTTGCTGGTGATCGTGTTCCTGGGCTTTGGCAATGCCTCGCAGCCGGCGAGCATCCTGCTGCAACCGCAGATCGTCGAAAACGGCGTATTACACATGGCGCCCTGGGCCCTGGTGATCGGCGCGGTCGGCATCGGCCTGTTTTCCTACAACGGTTACGGCCCGGCGGTGCTGCTGGCCGAAGACATGAAATGCAAGGGGCAGGGCGTGCACAAGGCGGTGCTCTGGTCGCTGGTGCTGGTGGTGATCATCGAACTGGTGCCGTTGACCGCGCTATTGATTGGCGCGCCGTCCCTCAGCGCCATGCTCGAAAGTCCCGACCCCATCGGCTACCTGCTCACCAGCCACGGCAACGAAACCCTGTCGCGGGTGGTCAGCGCCGGGATCTTCCTCTCGGTGTTCAACGCCATCGTCGCCATCGTGATCCAGATCGGCCGGGTGGTGTTCTCCAGCGGCCGCGATGCCTTGTGGACGCCGGGCATCAACCGCCTGTTCACGCGGATTCATCCGCGCTGGGACTCGCCGTGGCTGGCCACGCTGTTCCTGGCCATTCCCTCGGCGGTGCTCAGTTTCAGCTCGAACCTGGCCGACCTGACCTCGTTCAGCGTGCTGCTGATCATGCTGGTGTACCTGATCGTCGCCCTCAGCGCGCTGATGAGCCGGGTGCTGCTGCGCGACCGCGCCCACCCGTACCGCATGCCGCTGTGGCCGTTGCCGGCGCTGCTGGCGGTGATCGGCGCCGGGTATCTGTTGTTCAATCTGTTCCTGGACGCTTCGCTCAGGGACATCATGGTGATCGTCGGCCTGCTGGCGCTGTCGGTGATCCTGTATGGCACCAACGGCCGGTTCAGCCCGGCGTTCCAGAAACTCTAAGGAGAAGTCATGCGCGCACGTCAATTGGGGATCAGCCTGGGCCTGGGTACTCCCGGCCCCTTCAATGCCATCACCGACGTTCCGGGGGTACGGGTGGGCCACAGCACCCTCAGGACCACGGTCGACGGCAAACAGGTACGTACCGGGGTGACCCTGATCCAGCCCCGCGAGGGCTTTGCCCGGCTGCAACCCTGTTTCGCCGGCTGCCATGTACTCAACGGCAACGGCGATGCCACCGGCCTGGAGTGGATCCGCGAAGCGGGCCTGCTGACCACGCCGCTGGCCATCACCAACACCCACAGCGTCGGCGTGGTGCGCGACGCACTGATCGCCGAGGAGCACGCAAGCCTGGCGGACCCCGCGGAATACTGGTGCATGCCGGTGGTGATGGAGACCTATGACGGCCTGCTCAACGATATCTGGGGCCAGCATGTCGGCCCGCAGCAGGTCCGCGAGGCGCTGGCCAATGCCGAGTCCGGGCCGGTGCGCGAGGGCGCGGTGGGCGGCGGCACCGGCATGATCTGCCATGAATTCAAGGGCGGGATCGGCACGGCTTCGCGCCAGGTGCTGGGGGAGCAGGGCGGCTATACGGTCGGCGCGCTGGTGCAGGCCAACCACGGCAAGCGCGAGGAGTTGCGGGTCGATGGCTACCCGGTGGGGCGGCAACTGAGCGGCATCCCGTCGCCTTTCGCCCGGCGCGGTACGCCGGGCATGGGTTCGATCGTGGTGATCCTGGCCACCGACGCGCCCTTGCTGCCGCACCAGTGCCAGCGCCTGGCGCAGCGCGCGTCGATCGGCATCGCCCGCACCGGCGGCGGCACCGAGGACTCCAGCGGCGATATCTTCCTGGCCTTCGCCACCGGCAACCGCGACTTGCCGCCTTCCGCCTACGGGCGCCAGGGCGTGCCGTTCAGCACACCCCTGGCGATGCTCAACAACGATTACATCTCGGCCCTGTTCAGCGCCGCCGCCGAAGCGGTGGAGGAGGCCATCGTCAATGCCTTGCTGGCGGGCGAGCCGATGACCGCGGACAGTGGCGCGAGCGTTCCGGCGCTGACCGGGGAAACCCTGCTGCAAGCGATGAAACTAACCGGGTGGAACAAACTTGCATGAACTAAAAACTGCGACGTAGTCGGCAAAACTATCTGTACTGTTATTTAATATTTAAATTCGAGATTGTCCGACAATTATCAGCAGGTATTGCGGCTTAAAGAATATTTCGACTCACCAGTCATTGTTTTCGGGAGTTTGCTGGAACAGCGAAAATCAGGCGTCAAAAAGTAGTGGACGCCTGATTTCAAATTGTGTCAGGTTGCTTACGCCCGGATAGGGCGAGTGATAGGACGATCTCGCCAGGGATTGTCGCTATCGGACAAAAACTGTTCCATTGATTACAAGGAAGTGTGTTTATGTCGAAAGTTAAAGCGAAAGCTATTGTGACCGCCGAACAAGAACTCGTGCCCTTGGCCGCGGCAAGTTCGGCTTACAACCAGATCAATAGCTTCAGCCATCAGTATGACCGGGGTGGCAATCTGACGGTCAATGGCAAACCCTCCTACTCGGTCGATCAGGCAGCCACCCAGCTGCTGCGCGACGGTGCCGCGTACCAGGATCTCAACGGCAACGGCAAGATCGAACTGACCTATACCTTCCTCACCTCGGCCTCCTCGAGCACCATGTACAAGCATGGCATCTCCGGGTTCAGCCAGTTCAGCGCCCAGCAGAAAGCCCAGGCCGCGCTGTCCATGCAATCCTGGGCCGATGTGGCCAATGTCACCTTCACCGAAAAGGCTTCCGGTGGTGACGGTCACATGACCTTCGGCAACTACAGCGGCGGCCAGGACGGCGCGGCGGCCTTCGCTTACCTGCCGGGCACCGGTGCTGGCTACGACGGTACGTCCTGGTACCTGATCAACAGCAGCTACACCCAGAACAAGACCCCCGATCTGAACAACTACGGCCGGCAGACGCTGACCCACGAGATCGGTCACACCCTGGGCCTGGCCCACCCTGGCGACTACAACGCCGGGAATGGTAACCCGACCTATAACGACGCGGTCTATGGACAGGACACGCGCGGTTACAGCGTCATGAGCTACTGGAGCGAAAGCAATACCAGCCAGAACTTCAGCAAGGCCGGCGTCGAAGCCTATTCGTCCGGCCCGCTGATGGACGATATCGCGGCGATCCAGAAGCTCTACGGGGCCAACACCACCACCCGTACCGGCGACACCACCTACGGCTTCAACTCCAACACCGGTCGCGATTTCCTCAGCGCGACCTCGTCGGCGGACAAGCTGGTGTTCTCGGTATGGGACGCGGGCGGCAAGGACACCCTGGACTTCTCCGGTTTTACCCAAAACCAGAAGATCAACCTCAATGAGACCTCGTTCTCCGACGTTGGCGGCCTGGTGGGCAACGTGTCCATCGCCAAGGGCGTCACCGTCGAGAATGCGATCGGCGGTTCGGGCAGCGACCTGCTGATCGGCAACAAGGTGGCCAACGAGCTCAAGGGCGGTGCCGGCAACGACATCCTCTACGGCGCCGGCGGTGCGGACAAGCTCTGGGGCGGCGCGGGTGCCGACACCTTCGTCTTCGGCGCGAGCTCGGACTCCGCTCCGGGTGCGGCCGACCAGATCCTGGATTTTGTCAGCGGCCTGGACAAGATCGATCTGACCGGCATCACCAAGGGCGCTGGGCTGCACTTCGTGAACGCATTCACCGGTAACGCCGGCGACGCGATCCTCAGCACCTCGGCTGGCAACAGCACCTTGTCGGTGGACTTCTCCGGGCACGGCGTGGCGGACTTCCTGGTCAGCACCGTCGGCCAGGCGGCCTACACCGACATCGTCGCCTGAGTCATTGCGGTAAGGTAAAAGAAGGAGGGTGGCGCCCAGGCGCCGCCCTCTGACCTTGCATTGACAGGCGAACTGCCTGAGGCTGTGGCCCGGAGCTAACCCCTTATGATTCGAACTGCCTTGATCGCTAAGGCCGGCGCGTACCTGATCGCGACGCTGATGATGTTTTATGGAGAGACAAGCATGGCAAGCAGCCTGAGATTGGCGGACCCCGCGGAACTGGCCGGGCACTGGCAACTGTCGCAGCCGGCGCAACCTGCCAACCACTGTGCCCTGGACCTCGAGCTGAACGGCACCCTGGGCGCTGGCGCCGAGTGTTTTTCCGCCTGGCTGGGCGATTCGGCCATCGGCTGGTTTCCCGAGCCGGACGGTATTGCCGTGACCGGCAAAGAGGGTTCGAAGATCATCTTTCTAAGTCGTCAGAAAGAAGGCTTATATCAAGGCACTTTGAAATCAGGCATAACCATTATATTGCAGCGTACACCCTGAATAATCGCGGCTGTATGCATCTTTAAATGTATCTGTATGGATAAGCGTATAAGGCAGTGCCATATACGCGATGTCCTTCGTTCGATTAAAGACAACTAAATAACTAGAACTCCGTTTCGTCTGACGGTAGAGTTCTTTCGCCTGTCCGCCGCAATAAATCCAATAATGTCCCGACTCAAGTACGGGCGGTTTATTTGTCCTGCGCCCCTGGCACGGGATATTACAGCTCAGGAAAGACCAATGAAGATGGCGAAGACCACTGCACCGCTGTTCAAGGCACTGGGCGATTACAAAGGCATTCTGATCAGCGTCGGGTGTTTCACCGCCCTGATCAACGTGCTGATGCTGGTCCCCTCGATCTACATGCTCCAGGTCTACGACCGGGTACTTTCCTCGCAGAACGAAACCACCCTGGCGATGCTGTCGCTGATGGTGGTCGGGTTCTTCGCATTCATCGGCCTGCTGGAGGTGGTGCGCAGCTTCATCGTCATTCGCATCGGCAGCCAGCTGGAGCGGCGTTTCAACCTGCGGGTCTACCAGGCGGCGTTCGAGCGCAACCTGTTTCGCGGCGAAGGCCACGCCGGGCAGTCCCTGGGCGACCTGACCCATATCCGCCAGTTCGTCACCGGTCCTGCGCTGTTCGCGTTCTTCGACGCGCCCTGGTTCCCCGTCTACCTGTTCGTGATCTTCCTGTTCAATACCTGGCTGGGGGTGTTCGCCACCGCGGGCGCGATATTGCTGATCGCCCTGGCGTACCTCAACGAGGCCATGACCAAGAAGCCTCTGGGCGAGGCCAGCGGTTATTCGCAGAAATCCACGCAACTGGCCACCAGCCACCTGCACAATGCCGAGACCATCCAGGCCATGGGCATGCTCGGCGCGCTGCGCAAGCGCTGGTTCGAGGTGCATTCGCGTTTTCTCGGCCTGCAGAACCAGGCCAGCGACACTGGTGCGGTCATCAGCTCGCTGAGCAAGACCCTGCGCCTGTGCCTGCAATCGCTGGTGCTGGGCCTGGGGGCCTTGCTGGTGATCAAGGGCGACATGACCGCCGGGATGATGATCGCCGGCTCGATCCTGATGGGCCGGGTGCTGAGCCCGATCGACCAGTTGATCGCCGTCTGGAAGCAGTGGAGTTCCGCCAAGCTGGCCTACCAGCGCCTGGATTCGCTGCTGCAGGCCTTCCCGCCGAGCGACACGGCGATGTCGCTGCCGGCGCCCAAGGGCCAGGTGAGCTTCGAGCAGGTCAGCGCCGGCCCGCCGGGCAAGCGCATGGCGACCTTGCAGCAGGTCAGTTTCAACCTCGGGGCGGGGGAGGTGCTGGGGGTGCTCGGCGCTTCCGGCTCCGGCAAATCCACCCTGGCCCGGGTGCTGGTGGGCGTATGGCCGACCCTGGCCGGCACGGTGCGTCTGGACGGCGCCGATATCCATCGCTGGAACCGCAACGAACTGGGGCCTCACATCGGTTATCTGCCCCAGGACATCGAGCTGTTTTCCGGGAGCATCGCCGAGAACATCGCGCGCTTTCAGGAAGCCGACCCGCAGCAGGTGGTGCAGGCCGCGCAACAGGCCGGCGTGCACGAACTGATCCTGCGCCTGCCCCAGGGCTACGACACCCTGCTGGGCGATGACGGCAGCGGCCTGTCCGGCGGCCAGAAGCAGCGCGTGGCCCTGGCCCGGGCGCTGTATGGCCAGCCGCGCCTGGTGGTGCTCGACGAGCCGAACTCCAACCTCGACACCGTGGGCGAAAGCGCCCTGGCGTCGGCCATCGCGCAGATGAAGGCCCAGGGCACCAGCGTGATCCTGGTCACCCATCGCTCCTCGGCGCTGGCCCAGGCCGACAAGCTGCTGGTGCTCAACGAAGGGCGCCTGCAGGCCTTCGGCCCGAGCCAGGAAGTGCTCAAGGCGCTGTCCAGTGGTGCCCAGGCACAACACCAAAACCAGGCGCAAAACCAGGAACAGCAGCAGCGAGAAAAAACCTCGGCCCCGACGGCCCCGGGCGGCTTGAGCATGAGCCGCCAGTATCAGGCCCCGACACGGAACCCAGGCGCATGAGCAAGGACAGCGAAATGATGATCGAACAAGGTTACGCGCCGGAGCGTCCCGAGCGCGATGCGCGGTTTTTCGCGCGCATGGGCTGGGTCCTGGCACTGGCCGGCGCCGGCAGCTTTTTTCTCTGGGCGGCCCTGGCGCCGCTGGACCAGGGCATCCCGGTGCAAGGCACGGTGGTGGTCTCGGGCAAGCGCAAGGCCGTGCAATCCATGAGCGGCGGGGTGGTCAGCCGGATCCTGGTGCGTGAAGGCGAGGCTGTGAAGCAGGGCCAGCCGCTGTTCCGCCTGGACCAGACCCAGGTCGAAGCCGACGTGCAGTCGCTGCAGGCGCAGTACCGCATGGCCTGGGCCAGCCTGGCGCGCTGGCAGAGCGAACGCGACAACCTCAAGCAGGTGAATTTCCCCGAGGCCCTGAGCGCCGATCCCGATCCACGCCTGGCCCTGGTGCTGGAAGGCCAGCGGCAACTGTTCAGCAGCCGCCGCGAAGCCTTCGCCCGCGAGCAGGCGGGGATCCGCGCCAGTATCGAAGGCGCCACCGCGCAACTGGCCGGGATGCGCCGGGCGCGTACCGACCTCAACAACCAGGCCGAGTCCCTGCGCCAGCAGCTGGCCAACCTGCAGCCCCTGGCGGACAACGGCTACATCCCGCGCAACCGCCTGATGGAGTACCAGCGCCAGCTGTCCCAGGTGCAGCAGGAACTGGCGCAGAATACCGGCGAAAGCGGGCGGGTGGAGCAGGGCATTCTCGAGTCGCGGCTCAAGTTGCAACAGCACGGCGAGGAGTACCAGAAGGAAGTGCGCAGCCAGTTGGCCGAAGCCCAGCTGAAAAGCCTGACCCTGGAACAGCAACTGACCTCGGCCGGTTTCGACCTGCAGCACAGCGAAATCCTCGCCCCGGCCGACGGCATCGCGGTCAACCTCGGGGTACACACCGAGGGCGCCGTGGTCCGCCCCGGGGAAAACCTGCTGGAGATCGTGCCCCAGGGCACTCGCCTGGAAGTGGAAGGGCACCTGCCGGTGAACCTGATCGACAAGGTTGGCAGCCACCTGCCGGTGGACATCCTGTTCACCGCCTTCAATCAGAGCCGCACGCCGCGGGTGTCCGGCGAGGTCAGCCTGATCTCCGCCGACCAGATGGTCGATGAAAAGACCGGCGTGCCGTACTACGTGCTGCGTAGCAGCGTCAGCGACCAGGCCATGGAAAAACTCAATGGCCTGGTGATCAAGCCGGGCATGCCGGCGGAGATGTTCGTCCGTACCGGCGAGCGCTCGCTGCTCAACTACCTGTTCAAACCCCTGCTCGACCGGGCGGGTTCCGCATTGACCGAGGAATAAGGATGTTCCGTCGCATGAGTCAGTTTTCCATCTTCGGAGCCACAGTCGCTTTACTGGTATGCACCCACGCCCAGGCCATGGGGCCGTTCCAGGTCTATGAACAGGCCTTGCGCAACGACCCGGTGTTCCTCGGCGCGATCAAGGAGCGCGATGCCGGCCTGGAGAACCGCATCATCGGCCGCGCCGGGCTGTTGCCGAAACTCAACTACAGCTACAACAAGGGCCGCAATAACTCCCAGGCCACCGTGCCCGACGGTCGCGGCGGCACCAGCCACGATGACCGCAACTACGACAGCTACGGTTCCACCTTCACCCTGCAACAGCCACTGATCGACTACGAGGCCTATGCCTCCTACCGCAAGGGCGTGGCCCAGGCGCTGTTCGCCGACGAGAACTTTCGTGGCAAGAGCCAGGAGCTGCTGGTGCGGGTGCTGACCTACTACACCCAGGCGCTGTTCGCCCAGGACCAGATCGAGATCGCCCAGGCCAAGAAGAAGGCCTTCGAGCAGCAGTTCCAGCAGAACGAGCACATGTTTCGCCAGGGCGAGGGCACCCGCACCGACATCCTTGAAGCGGAGTCGCGCTACGAGTTGGCCACCGCCGAGGAGATCGAGGCCCGCGACGAGCAGGACGCAGCGCTGCGCGAGCTGGGCGCGTTGATCGGCGTGCCGACCGTGGACATCCGCGACCTCGACCCGCTGCGCGAGCGTTTCGAGTCCTTCACCCTGTCGCCAGCCAACTACGACGCCTGGCATGAACTGGCGATCAGTAACAACCCGAACCTGGCCTCCCAGCGCCAGGCCGTGGAAGTGGCGCGTTACGAGATCGAGCGCAACCGCGCCGGCCATCTGCCGCGGCTCAGCGCCTATGCCACCTCGCGCCGGGTCGAGTCGGAAAGCGGCAACACCTACAACCAGCGCTACGACACCAACACCATCGGCATCGAAATCAGCATGCCGCTGTACGCCGGCGGCGGGGTCTCGGCGGCCACCCGCCAGGCCAGCCGGACCATGGAACAGGCCGAGTACGAACTGGATTCGCAGACCCGCACCACCCTGATCGAACTGCGGCGCCAGTTCAGCGCCTGCCTGTCCGGGGTCAGCAAGCTGCGGGCTTATCAGAAGGCGCTGACCTCGGCCGAGGCCCTGGTGATCTCGACCAAGCAGAGCATCCTCGGCGGCGAACGGGTCAACCTCGACGCGCTGAACGCCGAACAGCAGCTGTACACCACGCGCCGCGACCTGGCGCAGGCCCGTTACGACTATTTGATGGCCTGGACCAAGTTGCACTACTACGCAGGCACCCTGCGTGAAGACGACCTGGCCCGAGTCGACGAAGCCTTCAGGCCCGGCTCATGAACTGACAAAAAGGCGGCCGCGGGCGGCCCGACCTGACATTTTCGACAAAAACAAAAAACGAGAAGTCATCACATGGATAGACGCTTTTATCAGCTCAAGGCGCTGAGTCGCCGCTCGTTGCTCGCTTGCTCCACGCTGTCGGCGGTAGCACTGCCGGGCATGGCCCAGGCGCAGTACCAGGAAACCGGTCAGTTGGGGGTGCCGGCCAGCTGGCAATCGGCCGAATACACCCAGGACTGGGGCCTGGAGCGCATGCGCGCCAGCTCCGCCTATGCCGCCGGCATCACCGGCAGCGGGGTGAAGATCGGTGCCCTCGACTCGGGCTTCGACGCCAGCCATGGCGAAGCCTCGCCCGAGCGCTTCCACGGGGTCACCGCCACCGGCACCTATGTCGATGGCACGCCGTTCAGCGTCTCCGGGGTGCTCAACGGCAACAACGACAGCCATGGCACCCATGTCACCGGCACCATGGGCGCGGCCCGCGACGGCGTTGGCATGCACGGCGTGGCCTTCAATGCCCAGGTCTACGTGGGCAACACCAACAAGAACGACAGCTTCCTGTTCGGCCCGACCCCGGACCCGCAGTACTTCAAGGCGGTGTACGGCGCCCTGGCGGATGCCGGGGTGCGCGCCATCAACAACAGCTGGGGCAGCCAGCCGCCGGGTGTCAGCTACCAGACCCTGGGCGACCTGCACGCCGCCTATGCCCAGCACTATGGCCAGGGCACCTGGCTGGACGCGGCGGCCGATATCTCGCGCCAGGGCGTGATCAACGTGTTCAGCGCCGGTAACAGCGGTTACGCCAACGCCAGCGTGCGCGCGGCGCTGCCGTACTTCCAGCCGGAGCTGGAAGGCCACTGGCTGGCGGTGTCTGGCCTGGATGCGAACAACCAGCAGCGCTACAACCAGTGCGGCATCGCCAAGTACTGGTGCGTGGCCGCGCCCGGGCGGCTGATCTCCAGCACCGTGCCCGGCGGCGGTTACGCCACCAAGTCCGGCACCTCGATGGCCGCGCCCCATGCCACGGGCGCGCTGGCCCTGGTGATGGAGCGTTATCCCTACATGAATAACCAGCAGGCCCTGGAGGTGCTGCTGACCACCGCCACCCAGTTGGACGGCTCGATCACCGAGGCGCCCACCAGCCTGGTCGGCTGGGGCGTGCCCAACCTGGAGCGGGCCATGCACGGTCCCGGGCAGTTGCTGGGATCGTTCGACGCCAACCTGGGTGCCGGGCAGGGCGATGTCTGGAGCAACGACATCTCGGACAAGGCGCTGTTGCAGCGCCAGGTCGAGGACGCCGCCGAACACGCGGCCTGGCAACAGACCCTGAAGGACAAGGGCTGGGAAAACGGCCTCGGCGCCGGCGCCAGCCAGCAGGACAAGACCGACTACGCCGTCGGCATGGCCCGCGACGCGGCCGCCGCGCAGCGGGTGTACGAGGGCAGCCTGATCAAGTCCGGCGCCGGCTGGCTGGTGCTCAGCGGCAACAACAGCTATCGCGGCGCGACCACGGTCAACGGCGGCTTGCTGACAGTCAATGGCTCGCTGGCCTCCAGTGTCACGGTCAATGATGGCGGCACCCTCGGCGGTTCCGGACGGATCGGCGCGCTGCTGGCCAACAGCGGCGCCACCGTAGCGCCGGGCAACTCCATCGGCACCTTGCAGGTGGCGGGGGACGTGACCTTCCAGCCGGGCTCGACCTATGCGGTGGAGCTGTCGCCCACCAGCAGCGACCGCATCGTCGCTGGCGGCAAGGCCACCCTCAACGGCGCTGGGGTCACCCTGGCCCTGGAAAACAGCCCGCAGTTGCTCAGCCTGCAACAGACGCAAAGCCTGATCGGCAGCCAGTACCAGATCCTCCAGGCGGCGAACGGCATCGACGGGCGCTTCGGCTCGGTGGAGCCGAACTACCTGTTCCTCGGCGGCAGCCTCGATTATTCGGCCAGCAGCGTGCAGCTGAGCATCGGGCGTAACGCCACCTCGTTCGCCAGTGTCGGTCTGACCCCGAACCAGCGCTCGGTGGCGGCCGCCGCCGAGCAGCTGGGGGCGGGCAACCCGGTGTATGAAAGCCTGCTGCGCTCGCCGAGCGTCGGTGTGGCGCAACAGGCGTTCCAGCAGCTGTCCGGGGAAATCTACCCGGCGTTGGGTTCGATGCTGCTCAACGACAGCCGGCAGCTGCGCGATGCGGTCGGCGAGCGTCTGCAGGTCCCGGGTGCGGTGGTGCAGAGCGAGGGCAACCTCTGGCTCAAGGTGCTGGGCGCCTGGGGCAAGAACGACGGCAGCCACGACACCGAGGCCTACAACACGTCCATCGGCGGGTTGCTGCTGGGGGCCGACGGCGCGCTCAGCGACAGCACGCGCCTGGGCGCCTTCGCCGGCTATAGCGACAGCTCCCTGAGCATGGGCGGCGGCACCCATTCCAAGGCCTCGGTGGACAGCTATCACCTGGGCACCTACCTCGGCCACGAGCTGGGCGCCTGGCGCCTGAGCGCGGGCGCGGCGCACAGCTGGCATCGCGCCGACGTCAAGCGCGACCTGCAGTTCGGCGAAGTCAGCGGCAAGCAGAAAGCCAAGGTCGATGCCCGCACCAGCCAGGTCTTCGGCGAGGCGGCTTATCGCCTCGACCTGCCGGCGCTGGCCCTGGAACCGTTCGCCAACCTGGCCTACGTGCACCTGCACCGCGACAGCTTCAGCGAGAAGGGCGACGCCGCGGCGTTGAAAGGCGGCAGCGACAGTCGTGAAGCAGCACTCAGTACCCTCGGCCTGCGCGCCCTGAAAAGCCTCGAGCTGTCCGGGCAAACCCGCCTGGACCTTTCCGGCTCCCTGGGCTGGCAGCACAACCTGAGCAATACCCGGGCCGAGGAACACCTGGCCTTTGCTTCCGGCGGCACGCCGTTCAGCGTCGAAAGCACCTCGCTGCCGCGCAATGCCGCGCTGGTCGGCGCCCATGCCAGCCTGGCGCTGAGCCGGGACCTGCGCCTGAGCCTGGATTACAACGGCCAGCTGGCCAGCCGTGAGAAGAACCACGGGGCGGGGCTGAGCCTGAACTGGCAGTTCTGACCCGGCTTTTGACAGCGCCGTGTCGACGCAAGGTCGCGTCGACACGGCAGCCGCTATCGGTACAGCACGGCTCGTCGTTGGCGGGCCGGCTGTTCGGTAAAAACACCCGCGGCGGGTCTGGCGCGGCGTTTCCTCTAGCAAGGCAACTATTTCCAGCAAGGCAACTATTTCTAGCAAGGCAACTATTTCTAGCAAGGCAACTAAGGAAGGTACCGATGAAATACAGATTTACGGGGGCTGCTCCGGCGGCCAACAGCCTGGTGCGCGCCTCCTGCGGCGCTTTGATCTGTGGCCTGGCCGTGGCGGGTAACGCCCAGGCCGCGCCTTATGTCGAAAGCGGCCAGCCGGGCGATCCCGGCAGTTGGCGCAGTGCCGAGTTCAACGCCGAATGGGGCCTGGGGGCGATCCATGCCGAGCAGGCCTATGCCGCCGGTTATACCGGCAAGGGCGTCAAGCTGGGGATCTTCGACCAGCCGGTGTATGCCCAGCACCCGGAATTCAGCGGCAGCAACAAGGTGATCACCCTGGTCACCAGCGGCATCCGCGAATACACCGACCCTTACATTCCGGTCAAAGCCGGCGATGCCTTCCGTTATGACGGCACGCCCTCGGTGGGCTCCGACGGCAAGCTCGGCTCCCACGGCACCCACGTTGGCGGGATCGCCGCGGGCAGCCGCGACGGCGGGCCGATGCATGGCGTGGCCTTCGACGCGCAGATCATCAGCGCCGAAAACGGCGACCCGGGCCCCGAGGACGGGATCATTCTCGGCAACGACGGCGCGGTCTACCGGGCCGGCTGGGATGCCCTGGTGAACAGCGGCGCGCGGATCATCAACAACAGCTGGGGCATCGGCATCACCGACCGCTTCGACCAGGGCGGTCGCGACCCGGCCTTTCCGCATTTCACCGTGCAGGACGCGCAGTTGCAGTTCGATCAGATCCAGCCGCTGCTGGGCACCCGCCAGGGCGGCGCCTACAGCGGGGCGATCGACGCGGCCCGCGGTGGTGTGCTGACCATCTTCGCCGCCGGCAACGACTACAACCTGAACAACCCGGACGCCATCGCCGGCCTGGCCTATTTCGTGCCGGAAATCGCGCCGAACTGGATGACGGTGGCGGCCTTGCAGAAGAACCCGGACACCGCCAGCCCCAATCCCTACACCCTCAGCACCTTCTCCTCGCGCTGCGGCTATACCGCGAGCTTCTGCGTCTCGGCGCCGGGTACGCGGATCTACAGCGCGGTGATCGGCGGCACCAACCTGGACGACATGACCATCGGCTACGCCAACAAGAGCGGCACCTCGATGGCCGCGCCCCATGTGGCGGGCGCGGCGGCGGTGCTGATGGAGCGCTTTCCGTACATGAGCGCTTCGCAGATCGCCACGGTGCTCAGGACCACCGCCACCGACATGGGCGATCCGGGCATCGACGCGCTGTACGGCTGGGGCATGATCAACCTGCAAAAGGGCATCGACGGCCCGGGCATGTTCGTCACCGAAGCGGACATCCCCCAGGAGTTCCGGGTCGAAGGCGCCTACGGCTCCGGCCAGTTCGTGGTCGACCTGCCCGGCATCGGCGCCGTGGTGGATGCCGGCAAACCCACCGAGCGCCTGTGCACTGGCCTGTCTTGCGGCCTGGATGTCTGGCGCAACGACATTTCCGGACACGGCGGCCTGACCAAGCAGGGCATCGGCACCCTGGTGCTGACCGGCAACAACAGCTACAGCGGCCCGACCCTGGTCAATCAGGGACGCCTGGCCATCAACGGTTCGCTGGCCTCGGCGGTGACGGTCAATGACAGCGGCATTCTCGGCGGCAACGGGCGCATCGCCGCGCTGACCGCCAACCGTGGCGGTACCGTGGCGCCGGGCAACTCGATCGGCACCTTGCAGGTGGCGGGCGACGTGACCCTGCAACCGGGCTCGACCTATGCGGTGGAGCTGTCGCCCACCAGCAGCGACCAGATCGTCGCTGGCGGCAAGGCCACCGTCGAAGGGGCCAATGTGACCCTGGCCCTGGAGAACAGCCCGACCCTGCTCAGTGCCCGCGAGGCGCAAAGCCTGCTCGGCCGGCAATACAACATCCTGCAGGCGGCCGGTGGCATCGACGGTCGTTTCGCTTCGATCGCGCCGAACTACCTGTTCCTCGGTGGCAACCTCGATTACACCGCCACCGGCGTGCAGTTGCAGGTCGCGCGTAACGCCACGTCCTTCAGCGACGTCGGCCTGACCCCGAACCAGCGTTCCGTGGCGGCTGCCGCCGAGCGACTGGGGGCGGGCAATCCGGTGTACGAAAGCCTGCTGCTGTCGGAGAACGCCGCCAGCGCGCAACAAGCCTTCCAGCAACTGACCGGGGAGATCCATCCGGCCATCGGCACGCTGCTGATCAACGACAGTCGTCAGCTGCGCGATGCGGTGGGCGACCGTCTGCGTCAGGACGGCCTGCTCGATTCGTCGGCGCCCGCGGCCAGCGACAACAATGTGTGGTTCAAGGTGCTGGGGGCCTGGGGCAAGGCCGATGGCGGTTATGACCATGCCGACTACACCACCTCGATCGGCGGTCTGCTCGCCGGGGTCGATGGCTTGATCGCCGAGGACACCCGTCTTGGCCTGTTCACCGGCTACAGCGACAGTTCCCTGAGCATGGGCGACGGCACCCATTCCCAGGCCTCGGTGGACAGCTATCACCTGGGTGCCTACCTGGGCCATCAGCTGGATGCCGTGCGCCTGAGCGTCGGTGGTTCCTACAGCTGGCATCGCATCGATGTGAAGCGTGACCTGCAATACGGCGAGTTCTCCGACCGGCAGAAGGTCAAGCGCGACGCCCAGACCGCCCAACTGTTCACCGAAGCAGCGTGGCAAGTGGCGCTGCCAGGTGTGGCCCTGGAGCCCTTCGTCAACCTGGCCTACGTGCATGTGGGCAGCGACAGCTTCCGCGAAAAAGGCGGGGCCACCGCCCTGCGCAGTGGCGATGACAACCGCGACGCGGTGCTCTCCACCCTCGGCCTGCGGGCCAGCAAACGCTTCGCCCTGTCCGATGCCCGGCAGCTGGAACTGGCCGGCACCCTCGGCTGGCAGCACAACCTGAGCGACACCCATTCGGACCAGCACCTGGCTTTTGCCAATGGTGGTTCGTTCAACATACAGAGCGTTGCGCTGGATCGTAACGCCGCTGTGGTCGGGGCTCGCGCCGGCCTGTTGCTGGGGCGCGATACCCGGGTAAACCTGGACTACAACGGCCTGCTGGGTTCTCGGGACAAGAGTCACGGGGTCGGCCTGACCCTGGACTGGCAGTTCTGAGGCCTGCGGGCCAATGACCATAAGAGTGAGACACAACATGGGTGTATTCGATTACCGGAGTTTCAAGGGCGAGGCGGGCAAGGCGCTGTACAGCGATGCCCTGGCGTTGACGCTCTACGCCTACACGCCCACCGGGCAGCCGTTGGCGTCGGGCTGGACGGCGATTGGTGCCGAGCGGCTGGGGTACCAGGGCAAGGTCGGGCCCCAGGGCACCTTCTTCGGCGAGCAGCCAGGCTTTACCAGCGCCGAAGTGGAGGTGCTGGGGCGTTACGACGAGGCCGGCAAGTTGCTGTCGATCGGCATCGCCTTTCGCGGCACTGGCGGCCTGGGCTTGAGCGATACCCTGGGCGACATCAAGAACAACCTGCTGGCGGCGGTCGGGCCGGTGGGTTATGCGGCGAACTACAGCAAGAATGCCTTCGACAAGCTATTCGCCAGCGTCGCCGAGTTCGCCAAGGCCCAGGGCCTGAGCGGCCAGGATGTGCTGGTCAGCGGCCACAGCCTGGGCGGCCTGGGGGTCAACAGCCTGGCCGAGCTGAGCGGCGAGCACTGGGGCGGTTTCTACGCTGACGCCCGCTATGTGGCATTCGCCTCGCCGACCCAGGGCCCGGGGGACAAGGTGCTGAACATCGGCTACGAAAACGATCCGGTGTTCAGGGTGCTCGACGGTACCACCTTCAATGCCTCGTCCCTGGGCAGCCATGACAAGGTCCAGGCGTCGGCGACCAACAACATCGTCAACTTCAACGAGCACTACGCGTCGACCCTGGAGAACCTGCTGCCGCAGAGCATCCTCAACCCGCTGTCGTGGAAGGCCCACGGTTCCGCAGGTTACGCCGATGGCTTGAACCGGGTGGTGGATTCGGCGTTCTACGACCTGACCAGCAAGGACTCGACCCTGATCGTCTCCACCTTGTCCGAGGCCAATCGGGGCAAGACCTGGGTCGAGGACCTCAACCGCAACGCCGAACCGCACAAGGGCAGCACCTTTATCTTCGGCACCGACGGCAGCGACCTGCTCAAGGGCGGACGCGGCAACGACTTCATCGAGGGCCGCGACGGCAACGACACCTTCCGCGACGCAGGCGGCTACAACATCCTGCTGGGTGGCAAGGGGCATAACGTCCTCGACCTGCAGCAGTCGCTGGGCAAGTTCAGCGTGGTCAACGATGGTGACGGCACCCTGTACGTGCGCGATGCCTATGGCGGCATCAGCATGACCCGCGATATCGGCGCGCTGGTGAGCAAGGAGCCGGGTTTCGCCTGGGGCCTGTTCAGCAAGGAGGTGACCCACAGCGTGACCGACCAGGGCCTGCTGGCCGGCAACCAGTTGACTCACTACAACCATTCGCTCAATGGCGACGCCTACGGCAATGCGCTGGTGGCCAGCGTCGACGGCGACTGGCTGTTCGGTCACGGCGGCGACGATGTGCTGCGCAGCGACAAGAGCGACGTGACCTTTGTCGGCGGCGCCGGCAACGATGTCATGTACTCCAGCGGCGGCGGGGCCAACACCTTCCTGTTCAGCGGCGCCTTCGGCTTCGACGCGATCCATGGCTACCAGGGCAGCGACAAGCTGGTGTTCATGGGCGTGGCGGGCGCGGGGCAGGGCTATGACTACACGCAGCACCTGTCACAGAGCGGCCAGGACACCTTGCTCAGCGTCGGCGACTACGCCGTGACGCTGGTCGGGGTCGCGCCGGACAACCTCTCTGCAGGGGGGATCGTCTTCGCCTAGATAAAAAACGCAAGGAGGCATTGCACTAAGGGCGGGGCGCCAGCTGAAGGCGTCCCGTCCGCGTGAGCTATCTCGAATAAAGTTCAACAACAAAGAGAGGCAATACCATGGGTGTGTATGACTACAAGAACCTCGGCACAGAAGACTCAAAGGCGCTGTTTTCCGATGCGCTGGCGATCACGCTGTATTCCTACCACAACCTCGACAACGGTTTTTCCGCCGGCTATCAGCAGTACGGCTTCGGCCTCGGCCTGCCGGCGACCCTGGTGACGGGGCTGATCGGCAGCAGCGACTCGCAAGGGGTGATTCCCGGGCTGCCCTGGAACCCCGACTCGGAGAAGGCCGCGCTGGAGGCGGTGCAAAAGGCCGGCTGGACACCGATCGGCGCTTCCCAGCTGGGCTACGACGGCAAGACCGACTTCAGGGGCACCTACTACGGGGAAAAGGCCGGCTACACCACCGCCCAGGCGGAAGTGCTCGGCAAGTACGACGATCAGGGCCACCTGACCTCCATCGGCATTGCCTTTCGCGGCACCAGCGGTCCCCGTGAATCGGTGATCGGCGACTCCATCGGCGATGTGATCAACGACCTGCTGGCGGCGTTCGGGCCCAGGGACTACGCGAAAAACTACGCCGGCGAAGCCTTCGGCAAACTGCTCGCCGATGTCGCGGCCTTCGCCCAGGCCAATGGCCTGACGGGCAAAGACATCCTGGTCAGCGGCCATAGCCTCGGCGGCCTGGCGGTCAACAGCCTGGCGGACCTGAGTGGCGATCACTGGTCGGGGTTCTACCAGGATGCCAGCTACGTCGCCTACGCCTCGCCGACCCAGAGCGCGGGGGACAAGGTGCTGAATATCGGCTACGAAAACGATCCGGTGTTCCGCGCCCTCGACGGCTCTTCGTTCAACCTGGCATCCCTCGGCGTGCACGACACGGCGCAGGAGTCGGCGACCAACAACATCGTCAGTTTCAACGACCATTACGCCTCGGCGGCCTGGAACCTGCTGCCGTTCTCCATCCTGAATATCCCGACCTGGCTGTCGCACCTGCCCACCGGCTACGGCGACGGCATGACACGGATCCTCGAGTCGAAGTTCTACGACCTGACGAGCAAGGACTCGACCATCATCGTCGCCAACCTGTCGGACCCGGCGCGGGCCACCACCTGGGTCCAGGACCTCAACCGCAATGCCGAAACCCACAAGGGCAGCACCTTTATCATCGGCACCGACAGCAACGACCTGATCCAGGGCGGCCAGGGCAACGACTACCTCGAAGGCCGCGCCGGCAACGATACCTTTCGCGATGCCGGCGGCTACAACATCCTGCTGGGCGGGCAGGGCCACAACACCCTGGACCTGCAGCAGTCGGTGAAGAACTTCAGTTTCGCCAACGACGGCGCCGGCACCCTGTATGTGCGCGATGCCAATGGCGGCATCAGCATCACCCGCGATATCGGCGCGATCACCAGCAAGGAGCCGGGGTTCCTCTGGGGCCTGTTCAAGGACGATGTGACCCACAGCGTCACCGACAAGGGCCTGCTGGCGGGGAGCAACCTGACCCAGTACGCCGCTTCGGTGAAGGGCGACGCCGCGGCCAATACCCTGACCGCCCACGCCGGCGGCGACTGGCTGTTCGGCCTGGACGGCGATGACCACCTGATTGGCGGCCAGGGTAACGATGTGCTGGTCGGCGGCGCGGGCAACGACCTGCTGCAGGCGGGCGGGGGCAGCAATACCTTGCTGTTCAGCGGCAACTTCGGCCAGGACCGGGTGCTGGGTTACCAGAGCAGCGACAAACTGGTGTTCCTCGGCGTCGCAGGCGTGGTCGCCAACGACGACTTCCGCGCCCACGCCAGCACCGTGGGCAACGATACCCTGCTGACCTTTGGCGGCGACTCGGTGACCCTGGTAGGGGTGAGCCTGGACAGCCTCAACGGTGCGAGCATCACCATCGCCTGAAGCCCGACCGCGCGGGGTGGCGAGTTTTGCCTCGCGCGGTCACGGGTTTGCCTTTGTGTGTCCCTCGACCGCACTTTTTTCGCCAAAACCAAGGGTATTTGCCCAAAGGGTGACCCGCCAGCCTGGAAGTGACTCCAATACCTGCCCCTGTGACACAGCGCTCGATAAAACATCGGCCTGTCGCCAGGCGGGTGGATGCCGCGTGCGCGCTCCGGGCCCTTAAAGTCCGCGGGGGCTTGCGCGTTATCAAGGCAGGCAGCCGCTGCCGAGGCTCATTCAATGGCAACAGTGAACAGTAGGAGAAACACAAGGTGAGTGATAACCAGAGGTATGTCATCGGTCTGGCGCTGGTCCTGATGGCGGGCAGCGCAATGGCCGAGGACTTGCCTCAGCAGTCGATCCTCAAGCGCTACGGCGTGACCCCGGACCAGCTACCGGCCGCCGCGCAGGCCACCGAAAAAGAAGTGCAGCCCGAACCGGGCAGCCGCTTTCATATCGACGCGGAGCGGCCTTGGGCGAGCGTGACCCTGGGGGAGGGTAAAAAGCCTGAAGCCACCGGCAATATCAGCATCGATAATGCGGCGGCCCGGGAGTTCGAGCGGTGTCAGCGGGTGCGTGGCGAACTGCAGAAGCGCGGGGAACAGCACTACATTTCCTGCGATAACAGCGTGCCGGGGCAGAACTCGGCACCCTGGTCGCCCTGAGGGCGACCGGGTTCGATCGGTCAGTCTTCTTGGCGGACGGTGGCGACATCGGCCGCCTTGATGCGGATTTTCTTGCCGGCGATGTCTTCGAATTCGTAGAACCCGTCGGCGGTCTTGGCGTTAGGCATGTCCTTGGTCAGGTATTGCGTGCCGTTCTGCAGTGTCACCACGGTTGGCGAGGCACAGCCGCCCAGTGCCAGGAAGGCTGCGACGGCCAACGGCAGGCCCAGGTATTTGACGTTCATAGACAAACCTCTCTTCATGAATCTCTGTGAGTCCACCCATGATTGGCGGCTCGCGACTATATGGCTATCCGCCCTTGGTGTGATTAACCGCAAGAAAGTTCTGCGGCCCCGTAAAAAAACCTGTAACGCCACTTATCCAATAGTGTTTGCCAGGGCAGGTCGGCAGCTGTTATCTGTATGCATAACCAGTATCAACCTCTTTGCGGCGCGCTTGTCCTGTGACTTCCAACCCTCTGGAAAACCCTCTTTATTACCTGCACAACTTCCAGCAGGTGCTGGCGTGGCTCAAGCTGCGCTACGCCGATGTGCTGTCACCCGAAGAGCGTAGCTTCATCGACGACTTCTCGACGCTGGCCCAGCCATCCCAGGCCCTGCTGGTGCGCATGATCATGCGCAAAGGCTGTCATTTTCGCACGTCCCGACTGGTCTATGAAGAAATTGGCGATACTCGCGCGGCCGTCGCGCCGCTGGTGCGCCTGGGCTGGGTCGACGAGCAGGCGCCGCTGACCCTGGAAGAGCTGTTCAACCTGTTGCAGAAGGCGGAGATCCTCCACGTTTTTCGCGCGCAAATCGAGCAGCCGAAGGCCCGCAAGTCCGACTGGCTGGCCGCCTTGGCGCCGTTGTTCGACGAGCCGCGGAGCCTGGGCCAATGGTGCCCGGATCTGGAAGACGGGGTGTGCAGCCTGACGGTCATGGCGCTGTGCGATCGCCTGCGCCTGATGTTCTTCGGCAACCTGCACCAGGACTGGTCGGAGTTCGTGCTGGCCGACCTGGGCATCTTCACCTACGAGAAGGTCGAGTTTCGCGACGACGCCCGGGCGCTGCGCAGCCGCGCCGACGTCGAGGGTTTCCTGTACCTGGAGGACTGTCGGCAGCATTTTGAAAACGGCGCGGCGCTGCAGGAGGTGCTGGCGAGCATCCAGGCGTTCGCCAGCGACAATCCCTGGTTGCAGCGGCGCCGGGCCAAGCTGCTGTTCCTGCTGGGGCAGCATTGCGAGCGGCTAGCAGAATGGCCGCTGGCGGCCGCCATCTACCAGGCCTGCGCCGATCCCGGGGCGAGAGCGCGGCTGATCCGCGTCTTCGAGCGCAGCGGCGATTACCCGCAGGCGCTGGCCCTGGCCGAGGCGGCGGCACTGGCCCCGCACAACGCGGCCGAGCAGCAGCAACTGCTGCGGCTGCTGCCCAGGTTGCGGCGCAAGCTCGGCGGCCCGGCCACGCCGCGCGGCGGCACCCAGCCGACGCTGCGCCTGGACCTCAGCCTGCCGCGGGTCGATCCGGTGCTGTCGGTGGAATTCCATGTGCAGGCTCATCTCCACGAGGAGCGGGCGCCGGTGCACTACGTGGAGAACAGCCTGATCAATTCGCTGTTCGGGCTGCTCTGCTGGCCGGCGATCTTCGCGCCGTTGCCCGGGGCGTTCTTCCACCCGTTCCAGCGCGGTCCGGCCGACCTGTTGAGCGAGGACTTCCACAGCCGTCGCGCCGAACTGTTCCAGGCCTGCCTGGCGGAGCTGGATGACGGGCGTTATGCGCAGACCATCCGCCAGCGCTACCTCGACAAGTGGGGCGTGCAGTCGCCTTTCGTGTTCTGGGGCGTCCTCGACGAAGAATTGCTGGAGCAGGCACTGGCCTGCCTGCCGGCCGAGCACCTCAAGCACTGGTTCGAGCGCCTGCTGCAGGACATCAAGGCCAACCGCGCCGGCATGCCGGACCTGATCCAGTTCTGGCCGCAGCAGAAAACCTACCGGATGATCGAGGTCAAGGGCCCTGGCGACCGCCTGCAGGACAACCAGTTGCGCTGGCTGGAGTTCTGCCGACAGCACCAGATGCCGGTGGCGGTCTGCTACGTGCAATGGGCGGAGCAGGACGGGTGAGTTACCGTATCGCGGTACGGGCGCTGTGCGAGTTCACCGCCAAGGTCGGCGACCTCGACCTGCGCTTCACCCCGTCGCCTACCGCGCTGGAAGGCATCCAGGGCCATCGCACGGTGGCGGCGCGGCGCAGCGCGAACTATCGGAGCGAGGTGCCCCTCGAAGGCAGCTTCGGCGCGTTGACGGTCAAGGGCAGGGCGGACGGCTACGACCCGGACGCCAACCTGTTGGAAGAGGTCAAGACCTACCGCGGCGACCTGGAGCGCATGCCGGCCAACCATCGCCAGCTGCATTGGGCCCAGGCGAAGGTCTATGGCTGGCTGCTGTGCCAGCAGTTGCAGTTGAGCAGCATCCGTCTGGCGCTGGTGTATTTCGACATCCTCAGCGAGCGCGAGACGTCGCTGGTGGAAGAGCACGAGGCCCAGGCCCTGGAGCAGTTCTTCAACCGCCAATGCAGCCTGTTCCTGCAGTGGGCCGAGCAGGAGCTGGCCCACAGGCACGCCCGCGACCAGGCCATGGCGGCGCTGGGTTTCCCCCATCCCGACTTCCGCCCTGGGCAGCGCGCGCTGGCCGAGTCGGTGTACAAGGCGGTGAGCACCGGGCGCTGCCTGATGGCCCAGGCGCCGACCGGGATCGGCAAGACCCTGGGCACGGTGTTTCCCATGCTCAAGGCGATGCCGGGGCAGCAGCTGGACAAGCTGTTCTTCCTCACCGCCAAGACCCCGGGACGCAAACTGGCGCTGGATGCCGCCCAGGTGCTGTTCGAACGCAGCCCCGGGTTGCCGTTGCGGGTGCTGGAACTGGTGGCGCGGGACAAGGCCTGCGAGCACCCGGAGCTGGCCTGTCATGGCGAGTCCTGCCCGCTGGCCAAGGGTTTCTACGACCGTCTGCCGGCGGCGCGGCAGGCGGCGAGCCAGCGGTCCTTGCTGGACCAGCAGGCGCTGCGCGAGATCGCCCTGGCGCATGGGCTGTGCCCGTATTACCTGAGCCAGGAAATGGCCCGCTGGAGCGATCTGCTGGTGGCGGACTACAACTACTACTTCGATTTCAGCGCCTTGCTGTTCGGCCTGGCGCAGGCCAACCAATGGAAGGTCGCCGCGCTGGTGGACGAAGCGCACAACCTGGTGGAGCGCGGGCGCTCGATGTACAGCGCCAGCCTCGACCAGTACCAGTTGAACGCCGTGCGCCAGGTTGCCCCGGAGCCGCTGAAGAAGCCGCTGCAACGGCTCAACCGCGAATGGAATGCCCTGCACAAGGAACAGCTGCGGCCGTACCAGGCCTACGATCAGGCGCCGGCCCCGTTGCTCAAGGCGCTGTCGCTGTGTATCTCGGCGATCGGCGATTACCTGGGCGACCACCCGCAAGGGCTGGACAGCCGGTTGCAGGGCTTCTATTTCGATGCCCTGCAATTCGCCCGGGTGGCCGAACTGTTCGATGGGCAGTTCCTGTTCGATATCAGCAAGCGCGAACTCAATGCCCGGCGCAGCCTGTCCGAGCTGTGCCTGCGCAACGTGGTGCCGGCGGGTTTCCTCGCGCCGCGGCTGAGCGCCGCGCGCAGTACGGTGCTGTTCTCGGCGACCCTCAACCCCTGGCATTACTACCGCGACCTGCTGGGGCTGCCGGAGACCACGGTGTGGGTGGACGTGGAGTCGCCGTTCAGTGCCGCGCAGCTGGACGTGCACATCGTCAGCCGGATCTCCACCCGTTTCGCCCATCGCCAGGCGTCCCTGGCGCCCATCGTCGAGCTGATCGCCAGCCAGTTCCGCCAGCGCCCTGGCAACTACCTGGCGTTCTTCAGCAGCTTCGATTACTTGCAGCAGGTGGCCAGCCTGCTGGCCGAACAGCACCCGGATATTCCTCTGTGGCAACAGTCGCGCGGGATGGATGAAGGGCAACGCCAGGGGTTTCTCGAGCGCTTCGACGCCGATGGCCAGGGGGTGGGTTTCGCCGTGCTGGGCGGGGCGTTCGGCGAGGGCATCGACCTGCCGGGTTCGCGGCTGATCGGCGCCTTTATCGCCACCCTCGGCCTGGCCCAGCTGAACCCGGTGAATGAGCAGATGAAACAGCGCATGGCGGCGATTTTCGGCGCCGGTTACGACTACACCTACCTGTATCCCGGCCTGCAGAAGGTGGTGCAGGCCGCGGGCCGGGTGATTCGCAGCCAGCAGGACCGCGGTGTGGTGATGCTGATCGACGACCGGTTCGCCGATCCCCGGGTCCGGCAATTGCTGCCGGGCTGGTGGGCGCTCGACGCTCCGGGCGGCGAGATGCTTCAGGGCGCCGGGTAGGCGGCGTCGCGGATTTCCCGGGTGAAAGCTCCCGACATGCCCTCGAAGGCGGTGTTGGTCAGCGCCACCACGGTCAGCCTGGCCTGCGGGTCGACAAACCAGCTGTGGCCGTAGGCGCCGCCCCATTGCAGGGTGCCCCGGGATTGCGGGGTGCCGGCCAGGGCCGGATCGTCCAGTACCGCCCAGCCGTAGCCGAAGCCCCAGCCAGGCCCCTGGGTCTGCGCCTGGGCGCCGACCTGGTCGGTCATCATCGCCTGCACGCTGCGGGCGGAAAGCAGCGGGCCGCCACCCTGGCGCAAGGTGTCGAGAAAACGCGCCACGTCCATGGCGGTACCGGCCATGCCGGCGCCACCGGAAGGGTAGGCGCGCGGGTCGAAGATCCGCTTGAGGGAGAACAGCGTGGTGCTTTCGCCGACCCTGATCGCCGCCTCGTCCTGCATCCGGCTCGGCCGCGGACGGTCATCGCGGTACACCGCGCCGAGGCGGGCAGGGTCCTTGACCGAGAACGCGGTGTCGTTCATGTGCAAAGGCAGGGTGACCAGTTCCTCGGTCAGGGCCGGCAGGCTTTTGCCGCTGGCCTTTTCCAGCACGGCGCCGAGCACGTCGATGGCCATGGAATAGCGCCACTGCGTACCCGGCGGATAACTCAAGGGCACGCTGGCAATGCGTTTGAGGTTGTCTTCCAGGCTCATGCCCGGCTCGGCCAGGCCATCCGACACCCCGGCCGTGCGATACGCCCCATGCTCGGCCTCGAGAAAGCCATAGCTCAGGCCGGCGGTGTGGGTGAGCAATTGCTTGAGGGTGATCGGCGGGCGGGTGCCATCGGCCAGCCTTGGGCGGAAATCCGCCAGCCATTGGCTGACCCTATCGTCCAGGGACAGCGTGCCCTGTTCCACCAGGCGCATGGCGACCACGGACACCATGGGCTTGGTGATAGAGGCCAGGCGCAGGATGGTGTCGCCGGTCATGGGCCGGGCCGCCTCCCGATCGGCGAAACCGGCGGCGCGCTGGTACACCACCTGGCCGTCGCGCATCACCACCACCACGGTGCCGACGATCCGCTGTTCGCCGATGGCGCGTTCGATGGCCGTGTCCATGCGCCTGCCGAGTTCCTCGTCCGGCGTGGCGGCGCTGGCCAGCGAAGCGCCGAGGGTGGCGGCCAGGGCGAGCAGACCTTTATGGGGTAGATCCATGGGGAGAGCCTCTATAATCACAATGTCCGCTATGATTAACCGGCATTCGTTCTAATTTCAATAGTGATCACTATGATAAATAATCCTGCTGCCGTGGTGCGCCGTCGTGGACGGCCGATTGCCTTTGATCGCGACCAGGTCCTGGGCCTTGCGGCAGAGGTGTTCTGGCGCCTGGGCTATGAAGGCGCCTCGATGCCGGAGTTGTCGGCGGCCATGGGCATCACCGTGCAAAGCCTGTATGCCGCGTTCAGGTCCAAGGCCGAGCTTTACCAGCAGGCGCTGGCGCATTACCAGCGCAGCACTGGCGCCTTTGCCGAGCGGGCACTGCGCGAGGAGGCGGATGTGGTGGACGGTTTCCTCCGCCTGCTGTGCGAGGCGGCCCATGAATACAGCCTGCCCGGGCGGCCGCGGGGCTGCATGATTTCCACCGCGACCCTGACCTGCGCGGTGGAAAACGATGCGCTGCGGGAGTTCGTCAGTGCCCTGAGGGCCAACACCCTCAAGGCCTTTGAAGCGCATATCGAGCAGGGCATCGCCAACGGGCAACTGCGCGCGGATACCCAGGCAGCGGCGCTGGCCCGGTATATCGGGGCGATCATTCAAGGCATGTCGGTACAGGCCCAGGATGGTGCGGATTGCGCAGCGTTGCTGGCCATCGGCGAGTTGGCGGGGCAGGAAATACAGCGGGCCAGGGCCTGACGGCATGCCGGCCAACGAGCGAACCTCAGCGGCTGCCGAGGCCTGTTCCATCCTGTGAAACGCGGATGAACCGGCGCAGGGTTTCACCAGGCCCGGTGCGGAACTCGGTGGGCCTGGGGCGGCCCTCATCCGCGGCGATGAAGACGAAGTCATCGCCGTCCAGTCGATAGCTGGCAGGCAAGTGCTTGCCAGTGTCGGCGCCCATGGAGTCGACCCAGGTAATGGATTTCGGCGTGGTCCGGGTGTCGAGGGTAAAACTGCCCGCGAGCAACAGCTCGCCTTCGAGCGTCACGACGCGGAACCCTTGCCCCTGGATCAGGGTAAGAGCTCCTGGGGCGCCATGTTCGTCAGGCGGGTTGCTGACCCCGTTGTCCTCGTATTCCACCTGTTCCCAGGCACCTTGAAGCTGTTGCAGGTCGAACTGGTCGCCGCAGGTCATCGTCGTTCGAGCCTTCTGTCTTCGCTGGATAAGAGGGGGGTCAGTTGAAGATGTTGCGCCCGATGCAGTACGTCAGCAGGTCCTGGTCGCTCTCGACTTCCAGCTTGCGCATGGCGGAGATTTTCTGCGCGCTGATGGTCTTCGAACTGCGGTTCTGGCTGCGGGCAATGTCACTGACGCTCTTGCCGGAAACGAACAGCCGCAGGATTTCAAACTCCTTGGGCGAGAGCATGGAGATCCGGTCGTCGATACTGGCGTTGGATTCGATGACCGAGCTCGGCGCAGGTTCCAGACTCTGATAAGAGCCTCTTTCGACAATGGTCTTGAGCGCCACCTGGATTTCATTGTGCAGCTGGCTTTTCTGGATCACCCCGACCACCCCCAGTTCATGCAGGCGCGTGAGGATCAACTGGTTGGAGATCATGGTCAGGATCAGGATCTGCAGGCGCGGGAAGTGGCGCTTCAGGTACTCGACCAGCTTGAGGCCGTCGCCGTAGGGAGAGTCCCCGGGCATGTTGTAGTCGGTAATGACGATATCGACCGGCTGTTGTTCGAGGATCTCGATCAAGCCCTGTGAGCTGATGGCTTCACCGACTATTTCAAAGTTGCTTTCCCGTTCCATCAACTCGCGAACGCCGAGCAGAACAATCGGATGATCGTCGGCGATGACTACTTTAAATTTTTCCATGACTAGCCACTCGTAATACGCCGGTTGGTAAGGAGAAAGAGTAAAGGATTGCGCTCATCAAATCTTGTCGCGTCTCATTCAAGTGCATTAAGAATATCCGTCAAGCTTTGTATCAGGCTTTTCACCTCAAGGGTCACGGAAGAGGTGATCGCGCTTTGCAGTATCCGGGACTCCAGTTCGGCGCAGTTTTTCGCCAGCCTGCTCAGCTGCACGGCACCCAGCGCCCCGGCGGCGCTGTGCAGCCGTTCGGCGAGCCGCTTGGCATCCTGGGCGTCGAGGGCGTCGGTCACGCTCTGGACATCCTGGCGCATGGTGGTAATGAACAGCTCACGCATTTTCGGGGACAGCTCGATCATTGTGTCGCCGGTCGCGGGGGAAGGCGTTGCATCGATCATCGGTTGCGGTTCCTGGGCAGGCGCATTCGCGCAGAGATTCGACAGGTAGTGGTGCAGAGTCTGCAGGCTCAAGGGTTTGACCAGCCAGGCATTCATGCCGACAGCCATGCAGCGGGCGCCTTCTTCGCGCATGGCATTGGCCGTGACCCCGACGATTGGAGTCTCCCGGTCACGCTCACGCAGGGCGCGGGTCAGTTCATAGCCGTTGAGCAGCGGCATGTTCACATCGGTCAGCACCAGGTCGAACACCTGCGGCTGCCAGAGCTGCAAGGCTTCTTCGCCATTGGAGGCGGCCGTCACCGTACAGCCCAGGGCTTCGAGCTGCTCCTTGATGATCGCCTGATTGATTGCATTGTCCTCGGCCACCAGGATGTGCAGGCCGAGCCTGTTGCTCAGGTCGCATTCGGGAGCGGCGGGCGCGATGGTTTTCCCGTGCAGGGTCAGGGACACGGCCCTGGCGATGGCCCGCACATCATGGGCATCCACGGTGCAACCTCGCGGTGGCGGTGCCGGGTGTTCGCCGCTGACGCACAGGACCCGTGGTCCGGCCCAGGCCGGCAGGCTGTCGGAGGGCAGGACATCGACCAGCAGGTTGGCCTGGCGCGACTCTTCGACAAAGGCCGGCAATGGCTTGGCGACCACGCCGAGGCGATTCAGCCAGTCACTGGTGCTCTGCGCCAGCTCCACGGCGGGAGCCCGCACATACACCGCCTGGGTGCTCGGCAGGATGTCCGCGCAACCTTCCAGAGCGCCGGGCATGACCTTCAGCCCCAGCCGGAGCGAGAAGCTGCTGCCCAGGCCGGGCTCGCTGACCACGCGTATCTGGCCGTTCATCATTTCCGTCAACCAGCGGCATATCGCCAGGCCGAGTCCGGCTCCGGCCTCGCTGGAGGCGTCGCGTACCTGGTAGAAGGTGTCGAACAGGCGTTCCTGTTGCGCCGGTGAAATGCCGATGCCGGAGTCGGTGACCTGCCACTCCAGGCTGGCCTGGCCATCCACGCAGTGCAGGAGCTTGACGCGCAATACCACGCGCCCGGTGTCGGTGAACTTGATGGCGTTGCTGAGCAGGTTGCTGAGGATCTGCCGGATCCGTACCGGGTCGCCCAGCAACTGGTCGGGCAACGCCGCATCGATACAGGCGTACAGCAGCAGGCCTTTGTTTTCGGCGAACACGCTGTAGGCGTGCAGCGTGTCCTCGATCATCTGCAGCGGGCAGAACGCCTGGGACTCGATCGCCATCTGCCCGGATTCGATCTTGGAAATGTCCAGGACGTCGCTGATCAATTGGAACAGGGTGCTGGACGAGCGCTGGATGGTTTGCAGGTGTTCGCGCTGGCGGGCATCCAGGCGCGTCAGCCCGAGCAGTTCCAGGGTGCCCAGTACGCCATAGAGCGGGGTGCGTATTTCGTGGCTCATGGTGGCGAGGAACAGCGTCTTGGCTTCGCTCGCCGCATCGGCGGAGCGTCGCGCCTGCTCCAGCATGGCCGCGCCCTCGATGTGGCTGGTCACGTCGTGGAAGGCACAGAGCAAGGCATCCTCTCCCTGATAGCGGGTGGGCACGAACCCTACCTGCAGGTGAGTACCGTCGATGTCCAGCCGGGTTTCACCGGCGACGCACAGGTCCTGCCGGCTCTCCAGGGCCATCCGCAGTTTTGTGCTGCCTTGCCATTGCTGGGCTTTGCGGTTTTCCAGCAGGACCTTGAAGTCCGAGCGACGCACCACGCACAGGCCAGTGGGCGCGCAATCGATCACGGCCCGGCTGAAGGCCTCGCTCTCGGCGGTGCGTTGGTAAGCCTCGTAGACCGGTCTGACGATACGTGACTGATACCGGCGACTGACCAGCCAGCCACAGCCAATGCCGCCGATCAGCAGGGCCAGCAAGACCGGCAAGGGCCACAGGGTGTAGTTGAAGTAGCTCTTGAAACCGATGGTATAGAGAGCGGTCCAGGGCTCGGCGGAATGGCTCGAGACTTTGAAGACCATGCCGTCGCTGGTGATGTTCAGCCCGTCATGCAGCACGACGCCCGGTTGCAGCGAACCGCTGAGCACCTTTCCGGAGGGGGCGACCAGGGCGACATGGTCATAGGTCGACCACGGCATGAGTCGCTTGATGTCATTGACCAGATCCATGCTGAACAGCGACGCGACGCCGATCTGGTTGCCGCTGTCCTGGACTCGTGACCATTGCGGCCCGAGATGGGTGCTGACATAAGCCAGCAGCCGGACGGGGGCCTCATTGGTCTGATGGGGGACGAGGGGCTCCCAATCGACCGCGCCATCGGCCCGTGCCGAATCTTTCGCCAGCAGACGCTTGAGCGTTTGCAGGACGAGGGTCTTGTTGGGGGTGTCGTTTTTCCAGAGCGGGTCGCGTGAATGCCCGGCGGCCGGAATGCCGATATTGAAGTTGCCCTTGGCATCGAACAGGAAAAACGGCGGTGACTGGTAATGGGAAGTGGACCAGAAGGCGCTGTAATAGTCGGTCAGGTGCTCTCCCAGGTCGGCCAGCCTGGCCAAGGTGTCAGGCTCGACGCTCTGGTGATCGACAGAGAGGCTGAAGGGTGTGGAAAAGGCAAACTCCTGGCCCAGGTAGTTGTGCGGCCCCTCTTCGGGCAAGGCGCTTTTCAGGTATGAAACCGAATCGTTGGCGTGAAGGGGGATCTTGCTACTTTGTACGGCCACGCCCCGGAGGAAGTCTTCATGTTCGCGGATATCTTCCATCATCCGCGCAAAATGCGCTTTGAACCTGCCGTGTTGTTCTTCGAGCAGTTTGTGCGACGACCAGTAACTGATGGCGATCAACAACAGGGTCAAGCCGAGAAAAATCAACAATCCCTTGTTCAGGCGAGTCGAGTATCGTTTCAGATTCTCGATGAGCGTGTCCTGGTGGTTCATCACTGGTATCCAAAAAAGCATGAAAAAGTCGAAGCCTTGAGGATTTTACCTTTAAACAACGACTTGTCAGTGATGTGGGGCATGTAATCCTGAAGGGTGGATGTCCTCGGTTCAATAACTGGCGGCTGGACCGTCGTTCACCAGCAACTGTTGAAACTGCTCGGAGGGGACTGCGCGAGAGATCAGGAAACCCTGCACCTGGCTACAGTCGATCTTGCGCAGCAACGCCAGCTCCTCGGCGCTTTCCACGCCTTCGGCCACCACGGTCAGGCCCAGCTGGCGACCCAGGGCAATGATGCTGGTCAGGGCCTTGGTCAGTTCTTCGCTGGCGTGGCATCCCTGGACCAGGGCGCGATCGATCTTCAGTTCGGTGAACGGGGTGGAAACCAGGTTCATGTACGAGCTGTAGCCCTTGCCGAAGTCGTCCTGGGACAGGCCGAAGCCCTTGATGCGCAAGCGGCAGGCACCGGCATAGAAGTTACTGATGTCCTGGGGCACCGAACATTCCATGAGTTCGAAACAGATCTGCCCCGGCACTCCCTGGTGTTCCATGACAAAGTCGAACAGGCGGTCCGCCAGGTCGTGGCTGTTGAGCAGATGGGTCGGCAGATTGATCGACACCGGAATGTCGTAGTCCTGCTGGCGCCAGCGAGCCTGGGCCTGGATCGCCTGGCGCAGGACCAGCCACAGCAGGTCCTCCTCGAGATCGAAGGACTTGAGGGCGGGCAGGAAGGTGTCGGGGAGCAGCATGCCCTGTGTCGGATGCATCCAGCGGACCAGGGCTTCGGCGGCGACGATGCGGCCGTTGAACAGTGATTTCTTGGGTTGGAACCAGGCTTCGAACTGCTCTTGCTCGATGGCCTGGAGCAGCGCGCTCCGACTGAGCATGGAGACGGGCAAGGGGCGCGGCGAGCTCGGCTGCGAAATGCTCAATTGCGTGGTCAGGGTCTGCAAGGCGGCAAGGTTCACCGGTTTCGAAATCAGGCCGATGACTTTCACCCCGAGGTTCTTGGCAACCAGGCTGGCACTCATCAGCATGCGCCGCGAAGCCGAGCTCATGATCGCCAGCGCCGGCTTGGAGTGCAGGGCCGCCAGTCCCTGGATGAACTGCACGCCATCCATTCCCGGCATCAACAGGTCGGTGAGCACCAGGTCGAACTTGCGCCATTTCAAGCGTTCCAGCGCCTCTTCGCCATCCCGTGCGCCTTCCAGGTAGTAGGGGCCCAGCTCACCGAACAGATGCTGCAGGTACATGTGCTGGAAGGGATGGTCTTCAACGATCAATATGCTACAGGGCTTCATTCTTCGCTCTTTCATAGGGCGCTAGGTAATTGAACAGGGCGCGTAATGCAAAAGGTTTGACCAGGCAATGGTTCATTCCGGCCGCCAGACATTGCTCTTCTTCTCCACGCATCGCGTTGGCCGTGGCACCGATGATCGGGACCGTACAGCCACGGCGTCGCAGCTCCTTGGCCAGTTCATAGCCATTCATCATGGGCATGTTGACGTCGGTGAGGACCAGATCGAACCGCTCGGGGTTCCACATCGACAGGGCTTCCTCGCCGTTTGACGCAAGCTCCACACTGCAGCCCAGCTCTTCCAGCTGATCCCTGAGGATCAGCTGGTTGATGACGTTGTCTTCGGCCACCAGCACGTTCAGGTTCAGTTGCTTCAACGTCCAGTGTTCGTTGTGATTCTCGGCCTTGGCCACCCACAGCCCCTGGGCCTGGCTGACCGCCTGATGAATGGAACGCAGGTGGTTCAGGTTCACGTGCCAGCATCCGGCACGAACCTGCGGTTGGTTATTGCCGGTCCCGGTGGCGAGGATCAGCGGACCTGGCCAGTCGGGCTGCAGGCGTTGTTCCAGTTCGCCGGGGTGAACCTCGACCAGCAGGCAATCGCTGGTCGGCGCGATCTTCGAGGGATGGCAGAGTTGCACCCGCGCGCCCCATTGGCGCAGCCAGCCGCCGATGGATTCCGCCAGCTCGCGGACGCTGGACATCACATAGATGGTTTCCGGCAGCAGCTGCGTGGCGGGCAGGGTGACCGGCCCATCGATCGCCGCTTCCAGGGGCAGGGTGAGGGAGAAGCTGCTGCCCAGCCCCAGTTCGCTGACCATGCGCAGGCTGCCGTTCATCAATTGCGTGAGACGCTGACAGATAGGCAGGCCCAGGCCGGTGCCCGCCACCACGTTGGCGTTGCCGCCGGTTTGATAGAAGGGTTCGAAGATCAACGGCTGATGATCCTGGGCAATGCCTTTGCCGGTGTCGGAGACCTGCCACAGGATGTTGGAGCGCTCGCCATCGCGGCTCAGCAGGTTGACCCGCAGCACGATGCGCCCCAGGTCGGTGAACTTCACCGCGTTGTTGAGCAGGTTGCTGAGGATCTGCCGGATCCGGGTGACGTCGCCGATCAGTCGCTCGGGGATTTGCGGGTCCACGCAGGAATACAGCAGCAGGCCCTTGTTCGACGCCGCCGCGGAATAGCCCTGGATCAGCTCGTGGACCAGGTCCAGTGGTGAGAACTCATTGAGTTCCAGGGCCAGTTGCCCGGCCTCGATCTTGGACACGTCCAGCACATCGCAGATCAACTGCAACAGGGTCGAGGAAGAACACTCGATGGCGCGCAGGTAATCGCGCTGCTGGGTATCGAGTTGAGTGCGCGCGAGCAGCTCCAGGGTGCCCAGCACGCCATACAGCGGGGTGCGTATTTCATGGCTCATGGTGGCGAGGAACAGGGTCTTGGCTTCGTTGGCGGCATCGGCCATCTGCCGGGCTTCTTCCAGCGCGGCTTCCACCTGCTTGCGCGCGCTGATGTCGCTGAAGGCGCAGAACAACACGTCCTCACCCTTGTAGCGGGTGGGTGCGGAACTCAGGTAAAGATGGCGCCCGTCAGTGGTCTCGAAGTAGTCGAAGCGGTTCGGTTCGTGGCTCTTGAAGGCTTGCTGGATCCAGCCGGCGCAGAGTATTTCCCGTTCGACGCCATCGCCCAGCCACTGCTGCGCCAGGGTGTTTTCCAGGACCACTCGGCCATCGGTACGCCGCAGCACGCACAAGGCCACGGGCGCGGTCTGGATCACGTCGCGGCTGAACAGCTCGCTCTCGACCAGCGCCTGGATACGGCTCAGCGCAGGGGTGATGAAGCGGTGCTCGATGCGGCGGGTCAGCAGGCAGATCAGGCTGATGCTGAACAGGCAGAACGCCAGGGCGCCGGCCAGCTGCGGCCAGAGCGCGATCAGCAGGGACTGTAGGCTGAAGGAGTAGACCAGTTGCCAGTCGGAGGTCATCAGTTGCTTGCGGATCACCAGGTGATCGGGCCACCAGCCACTGCCGACAAAACCGAAGAAGTTGCTGCCTTGCAGTTGCTGCAGGGCCTGCCCCAGGCGCCCGGCCGGGGTGTTGGTGAACAGCAGCGCGCCTTCGGAGTTGAACATCATGAACTCGCCGGCGCTCTGGTCGCTGAGGGCCTTGAGCACTTCCCGCCCATCCATTTCCAGGCCCAGCCAGCCGGAGTCATCGGTGCGCTCGTCGAGCCGGGTGAAAATGTACAGCTGCGAAGTCTGCGTGGACGGGTCGGTCAGCCACAGCTCGTTGGTGTCCGGATGCTCCCCATGGTTCAGGACCTCAAGCTTCGAGAGGATGGTCCTGGGCAGGTTGGGGGAGGTCGGGTTGCTGCTGTAGAGGCGCATGACCCGGGCCTCGGGGCCAGGGCTTACATAGAGCAGGTTGACCTGCTTGGCCTTGAAGTATTCGCGCATGCGCTGGCTCAGCCAGATGCTCCACGGATCATCGATGTCGCCCAGTTGCAGGTGCAGTTCTTCGCTGGAAGGCGGATACCCCTGGACCTGCCTGGATCGGCGTACCGCGGACAGGCTGAGGCTTTCCAGCAAGGCCTCGCGGCTGGTGAAGAAGGTCTGGGCTTCGGCGATGGCGCTGCTCATGTAGCCGCGGCGCCGGGAAATATCGTTGCTGAGGGTGGAATTGAGGAAGTTGTAGACGGCGCCGAGGATGCCGACCAAAAGAATGAGTGCGAAAAGACGCAGCAACCTGCTGGCGGCTTCAGGACTGGAAAATAGGGGACTGATCTGATGAAGGTAGGTCTTTAATCTCATTGACCCACTCTAAATAAACCCTCAAAAATCCGGGATAGGACGATCCTTAAAGTCGCTGGTATTTCGCCGCTTCCAGCCTGGTCCACGACGAAAAAAACCTGGCATGGGTGCCAGGTTTTTCGGGGGGGGCGCAGCTCGCGATAGCCGGCTCAGACCATCGCCAGTCGCTGCTTGCGCAGTGGCGCGGGGAAGGCCTGGTCGATGGCCGCCAGGTCTTCGTCGTGCAAGCGCAACCCGGCCGCCTCGGCATTCAGCCGGACATGCTCGGGGTGTACCGCCTTGGGAATGGCGATCACGCCGTCCTGGCGCAGGACCCAGGCCAGCAAGACCTGGGCCGTGGTCACGCCATGGCGGTCGGCGACCTGCTGCAGCGTAGGGTGGCGCAGCAGCTTGCCGGCCTGGGCGATAGGGCAGTAAGCCATGAGCGGCAAACGCTGTTGTCGCGCGGCGGGCAGCAGGTCGAATTCGATGCCGCGTTCCTCGATGTTGTACAGCACCTGGTTGGTGGCGCAGGCCGGGCTCGTCAGTTCCTCGAGGTCATCGAGGTCGAAATTGGAAACGCCCCAGCGGCCGATCTTGCCGTCTTCGCGCAGGCGCTCGAAGGCTTCCACGGTTTCCTCGAGCGGGTACTGCCCACGCCAGTGCAGCAGGTACAGATCGATGTAGTCGGTACCCAGGCGCCGCAGGCTGCGCTCGCAGGCTTGGGGAATGCCTTTGCGGCTGGCGTTGTGCGGGTACACCTTGCTGACCAGGAACACCCGGTCGCGCTGGCCGGTGATGGCGGCGCCAACCACTTCCTCCGCGCCGCCCTCGGCGTACATCTCGGCGGTGTCGATCAGGCTCATGCCCCGTTCGATACCGGCCTGCAGCGCGGCAATCTCGGCGTTGCGCTGGTGGCGCTCCTCGCCCATGCGCCAGGTACCCTGGCCAATCACCGGGACGGGCATGCCCGCCAGCTCGAGTGTTCGCATGACAATCTCCTGAAAGGGTTGGGGATCCAGAGAAGCAAAGGCGCGGTGCTCGGTCAAGGTAACGGAGGGGACGGGAGAAATTTTCATATTCATTTAAGGAATAAAATAACTACTATTTATTCCTTTTAATATGAAAAGACACAAGGCACCTTAGAGGCCTGCACGGCGATGCGCCAGTGCCCACCCCAGACAGGAAGGCCCATCATGACCATCAAGGCAATCAATGTTCGCAACCAGTTCAAGGGCATCATCAAGGAGATCCATGAAGGCCAGGTGGTCTCGGAGATCGATGTGCAGACCGCCTCGGGCATCGTCACCTCGGTGATCACCACGCGCTCGGTGCGCGACCTGGAGTTGAAGGTCGGCAGCGAGGTCATCGCCTTCGTCAAATCCACCGAGGTGTCGATCGCCAAGCTTTGAGACCCGCGATCCGAGCCCGAGTCATGCCCCGCACCGCGCTAGCGACCCTCGCCGAACCCTGCCACAGGGCACCGGCGAGGCTGGCAAGGGGCCTTTTCCCGAGAAAAGTCGGGCCTCTTTAGAATGATTATTTCTTTGGGTTATGGGATGCGCTGATTCGCGCATATCCATCGCAGCGGAAAACACGCTGTTGTCCTGCTCCCGTCCGCCATGAAATCCATCCGGCTGCTGAAGCGGAAAATCCCGCGCGAGCGGCTGCGCTGAAGCTGTCCCGGCAGCCGCGATTGCTGTTCGATCGGCATCTTGTGCGGCGTTCGCCACTCCCTAGAATCCGCCCCATCCGCTTCGTCCAACTATCGAATCGCTTAGGGAGTTTCACCATGATGAATGCCATGCAGATGCAAATGCCGATGAACGCCAACATGCCGATGATGCCGATGATGGGCATGCCGATGATGATGGCGACCATGAGCTGCGAAATGATGGACGACGGCATGCTGTGCAAGATGATGCCGGCCGCGGGCATGGACATGGCCATCTTCAAGAACAGCGCGCAAATGATGCAGATGATGATGAACTGCGGCATGCCGATGATGATGCACTGCGCCAACATGAGCATGATGTGCATGTCCCGGGCGAGCATGGCCATGCCGATGATGGGCGCCATGATGCCAATGCCGATGATGGGCATGCCGATGCCGTCGATGAAGTGCGTGATGGAGTGCACAGTCGAGGCCGACTGCATGATGTGCAAGATCATGCCAATGGCCGGCATGAACATGGACATGATGAAAAGCTGCTGCGCCCTGATGATGAAGATGATGAACGACTGCGGCATGCCGATGATGATGAGCTGCAACGGCATGCCGATGATGTGCTGCACCTGCTGATTCCTCGCAGCGGCACCCAACAAGCCCGGCCGGGACGATCCCGCCGGGTTTTTTTTATTTCAGGCACCCACTCGAACTTCGGATTCCCCCTGGGGTTGGGCGACGGCCCTTGCTCGTTCCCGGTACTCCCGTGGCGAGCATTTGATGATGCGCTTGAAGGCATTGCTGAACGCGCTGTCGGACTCGTAGCCCAGGGCCTGGGCGATCGAGGAAATCGTCAGGTGGGTGTTGCGCAAGGACCGGGTCGCCAATTGCATGCGCCAACGCAACACGTATTCCAGGGGCGAAAAGCCGGCGGCCTGTTTGAAACGCAGCGCCAGTGTCGAGCGCGAGACACCGGCCACTTGGGCCAGGGCCTCGACCGTCCAGCGTTGGGCAGGGCTGGAGTGAATGGCCTGGACGGCGGCACCGATACGCGGTTCGGACAGCGCCGAGAGCCAACCCGGGGTATTGCCTCCTTCCTGCTCCAGGTAAATGCGCAGTACCTGTACCAGCATGATGTGGCCCAGGTGCTGGACCATCAGGGCGCCGCCCGGGGATGGGGTGGAGAGTTCGTGCGCCAGCCGCTGCAAGGCCCAGCGCAATACGGATGCCTGGTCCGACTCGTTCTTGATCACCGCGACCGGTGGCAGGCTGTCGAACAGAAGCTCGGCTTCGTCGCCAAAGGCGAAACGCCCGCCGACCAGAAAGCAATCTTCATCACTGCCGCAGTGCGCCACGCCGTTGACGGCGTGAGGATAGATCGCCTCGGCAGCGATCGCTGGCAGCGAAAGATCGCTGCCAATCAAGAGGGGGCGCCCACGGGATAGCAGGAAACAGTCGCCAGCTTGCAGCCATATCGGCTCTGCTTCTCCTTCCACGGCCAGCCAGCAAGCCCCCCGCACAAGCACGTTGAACTTGACGCCTTCCGGTGCCGGGAAGCGCACGGCCCAGTCGCCGCCGGCTTTCAAACCACCGAAAAAGGAATGCTGGCTACTGAGCTGGGTGAGGACTTCTGATAGGGGATCCATGTGTCAAACCGGACGCTCTCGATAGAAAGTAGGACGCCATTGCATTCACGCTCCAGCTTCGGGCTCGCAGAATGAAAGCGCTTCAAATTGGCAGCTTGGTTTCCATTCGTAAAGGACATTGCAATGACCCATAGACAGACGCCTGTTCATTCCGGTTTCAGCGCAGCTTCGACGGCATCCGAGGTACTCGAAGGCCTCGATCTTTCCCGAACCACGGCCCTGGTAACGGGAGGGCATTCCGGCCTGGGCCTGGAAACCACTCGGGCGCTGGCCGGCGCCGGGGCACGGGTCATAGTGGCGGCCCGCGATCGCCAGGCGGCCCAGGCCCGGGTTGCCGGTCTCGCCAATGTCGAGGTGCATGGGCTGGACCTGGCCGACCTGGCGAGCATCAAGCGTTTTTCGGAGGCGTTTCTGGCGAGCGGCACGCACCTGGACATATTGATGGGCAACGCCGGCATCATGGCTTGCCCTGAAACCCGAGTGGGACCCGGTTGGGAGGCGCAGTTCGCGACCAATCACCTGGGCCACCATGCGCTGGTCAACCGGCTCTGGCCGGCGTTGCAAGGCGGCGCCAGGGTGGTGATGGTGTCCTCCGCGGGCCATCACTCATCCGCCATTCGCTGGGACGACCCGCAGTTCGATCGGGGCTACGACAAGTGGCTTGCCTACGGCCAGTCGAAAACCGCCAACGCGCTGTTCGCCGTGCACCTGGACCGGTTGGGGTGCGAGCAGGGCGTGCGGGCGTTCTCCCTGCACCCCGGCATGATCGCCACGCCTCTGCAGCGTTACCTGCCCAAGGAAGAAATGGTCGCCCTGGGCTGGATAGACGCCGAGGGCAATCCGGCGAACCCGGCCTTCAAGAACCCTCGGCAAGGCGCCGCCACCCAGGTCTGGGCCGCGACATCGCCGAAGCTGGATGGCCTGGGTGGGTTGTATTGCGAAGACTGCGAGGTGGCCAGGCTCGACGAGAGCGAGCCGGCGTCGTTCGTTGGCGTAAGGCCCCATGCCGTCGATCCGGAACAGGCCGAACGTCTTTGGCGCCTGTCGGCCGAACTGACCCGGGTGGATGCTTTCTCATGAGCAATCGTCAAGTCATCCTGGCTGCGCTTCCCCAGGGCAAGCTGGGGCCTGAACACTTCCGTATCGAGGAAGCCGCGCGTCCAGTACCGGCCGAGGGCCAGGTGCTGGTTCGCACCCTGTACGTATCGCTGGATGCCGCCAGCAGGGCCTGGATGCAGGGCGCTACCTATCGGGCAGGCCTTGAGGCCGGCGAGGTCATGGCCGGCATGGCGCTGGCAGAGGTGATCGAATCACGCTCATCGCACCTGGTGATCGGCGACCTGGTGTTTGCCGAGACGGGCTGGCAGGCCTTCGCCGCGGTTGCTGCCAACGGTCTGGTCAGGTTGCCGCGGATCGAACCACTGACGTATCTGCTCAGCATCTATGGCGTGCCAGGCCTGACGGCCTATTTCGGACTGCTCGAATGCGGCCGGCCCAAGGCCGGTGACACCGTAGTGGTTTCCGCGGCGGCGGGGGCGGTTGGCTCGATCGCCGGGCAGATCGCCAGGCTCAAGGGCTGCCGTACGGTCGGCATTGCGGGTGGCGCCGCCAAGTGCGGCGTGCTCACCGGTGAACTGGGGTTCGATGCGGCGCTCGACTACAAGGCGGGCAACCTGCTCGACGATCTGCGCGCGGCATGCCCGGACGGGATCGATGTCTATTTCGACAATACCGGGGGCCGCATACTGGATGCCTGCCTGTCGAATATGGCGAACCATGGGCGAGTCGTCTGTTGTGGCGCCGTTTCACAATACGACGGCGGTGTAGCGGGCTCCGGATCGCTCGCGGTGCCAGGGATGGTCATTATCAAGAGCCTGACATTGCGCGGCTTCCTGCTGGCGGACTTCCTGGAGAACCGCGAGCAGGCGATGCTCGAACTCAAAGGCTGGGTCGAATCCGGCCAGTTGCGGGTGCGCGAGGATGTGCTCGAGGGGCTGGACAGTTTGCCGGCTGGGTTGATCGGTTTGCTGGGGGGAGAGAACGTCGGTAAGCGAATGGTGAAAGTCCTATGAAATCCGTTGTCACGACATCGAAGCTCGACATCGCCTGTCTCGAATGGAACCCGCAAGGCCGGCACACTGCCGTTTGGTCGTTTCCCCGGCCGTTCAATCCGTATTCGCCTTCACGCCTGGCATGACGCGCGCAAGGATTCAGTCCAGGCGTTCCGGGTAGGTCACCACCAGGTAGGCCACCGCTTCGCTGTCGGCGGGGTTGCGGTAGCGGTGCGGCTGGTCGGCGTAGAACAGGATCGAGTCGCCGGTGGAGAGCAGGTAGCGTTCTTGGTTGACGCTGATTTCCAGTACGCCCTGGGACACCACCAGGTTTTCCTGGACCCCCGGCCCGTGTCCTTCGGACTGGTCTTCGCCGAGCGGGCTCAGGCGCAGTTCGTAGAATTCCGACTGGCGCGCCACGTCGAAGGGGAACAGGGCGCGGCTGACAAAGGCGCCGTTGGCGCTGACCAGGCGTTTGCTCCGGCTCGACGGCAGCACCGCCACGCCTTCGAAGGCGCGGTGTTCGAGAAAGGCCGCGACCGACACCTTCAGGCCCTTGGCGATCTTGCACAGCACTTTGATCGACGGCACGCTGCGCCCGGACTCGATCTGCGCCAGCATCGCCCGGCTGACCCCGCACTGGCGGGCCAGGGCATCCAGGGACAGATGACGCTTGCTGCGCAGGCGTTGCAGGTTTTGCGCGACCCGTTCGCTGATGGGGTCTTCTTCCTGAGTTTCCAGAGGGGTCAAATCAAGGCCGGGTTCGTCGGCGCTCGCCAGAAAACGCGAGGGTTCCTGGGCGCTCACGCGTGGTAGGTCCTGGTCGGCCGGGCCGCCTGAACCCACTGGAACGCCTGGTAACCGGCATTGCGCGCGTACATCTCCCACATGGCCCGGGCCAGTTGCTGGGCCTGCTTGCGTTTGCGGAACTGGGCGAAGTCGATAACGTTGTCAGTCGGTTTCATAAGGCACTTCACTGTCGTGACCAATGGGCGGGATGAGCTGAGAGTACGTGGTTATTTTTATAACCATAAATACTGATTGTTTATTTATTAATTCCTTTGTGTTCTTAAATGCCGGGCCGTGGCAAAGCCCGCTCAAATCACATGGGCCTTGTGCAATTCGGTCAGGGCCAACGCCTTGAGGCGTGCCAGCAGCGGGTCGCGGCGGTCCCGCGGGTGGCTCAGTTGCACCGCCAGTTCCTGGCGAATACGGCTGGGGCGGTTGTCCATCACCAGCACCCGGTCGCTCAGGTACAGCGCCTCGTCGACATCGTGGGTCACCAGCAGCAGGGCGATGGCGTGACGCTCGGCCAGTTGCAGCAGCAGGTCCTGCAGTTTCATCCGGGTAAAGGCGTCCACTGCGCTGAAGGGCTCGTCGAGCAGCAGCACCTGTGGCCGCGCGTACAGGCCGCGGGCGATCGCCACCCGCTGCGCCATGCCGCCGGACAGCGCCTTGGGCAGGGCCTGGGCAAAACCCGCGAGGCCGACTTCGTCGATCAGTTGCGCGACCCAGGCGCGGTCGTAATGCTCGTCGTCGCCAAAGCCGATGTTCTGTTCCACCGTCAGCCAGGGCATCAGCCGCGGTTCCTGGAAGACAAAGGCCAGGCGTTCGGTGTGGCTCAGCAGTTGCCCCTGAAAGTCCTTCTCCAGGCCGGCGACGATGCGCAGCAGGGTGCTTTTGCCGCAGCCGCTGGGGCCCAGCAGGCTCACGGTTTCCCGCGGTTGCAGTTGCAGGCGGATATCGTCGAGGACGGTGGTGGCGGCGAAAGTCTTGCGCTCCACGTGGATGTCCAGCAGGGCTTGGGTCATGGCTCGATCCTCTGTGCGTTAGTCGTTGCCGCCTTGGCCATTGAAGGTGTCGCGCCAGGCCAGGCAGCGTTTTTCCAGGCCGGCGAGGAGGCCGTCGCTGAGCTTGCCCAGCACGGCGAGGACGATGATCGCCGCCAGCACGATGTCCGGCCGCGAGGTTTCCCGGCCGTCGCTGAGCAGATAACCCAGGCCCTTGGTGGCGGCGATCAGTTCGGCGGCCACCAGGAACATCCAGGCCAGGCTCATGCCGCTGCGCAGGCCGGTGAACAGACCGGGCAGGGCGGCCGGCAGGAGAATCCGCCGCACTAGCCGGCGCCGGCCGAAACCGTACATGTGGCCGACCTCCACCAGCTTGCGGTCGATATCGCGAATCGCCGCCAAGCCATTGAGGTACACCGGGAAGAAGGCGCCGATGGCGATCAGCACCACCTTCGAAGTTTCGTCGATGCCCAGCCACAGCAGGAGCAACGGCACCCAGGCCAGGCTGGGGATCGAACGCAGGCCGGCGAAGGTCGGCTCCAGGTAGGCTTCGGCCTCCCGGCTCAGGCCGACCCAGGCGGCGAAGACCAGCGCCAGGCCGGCGCCGATGGCAAAGCCCAGCAGCACCCGCAGCAGGCTGGCGCCAATGTGTTTCCACAGCGCGCCTTCGGCCAGGTCGCCGAGGGTCAGGGCGATCTCGCTGGGGGCCGGCATCTGGTACGACGGCAGCCAGCCGATGCGCACCACGAACTCCAGCAGCAGGATGATCACTACCGGCAGGGCCAGGCCCTTGAGGCGCAGGCGCCAGCGGGCGGGGTTGAAGCCTGGGAGCTTGCCCGGCGCGGACAGGGCCAGGCGGGTCGAGAGGTCGTTGCTGTCGCTGCTCATGGCGATTCTCCAGCAACACCGAATCCGCGCCAGGCGCGGACTCGGTCGTCGCCTGGGCGGTGGGTTATTGACGGGCCACGGCCTGCTTGACGTCGGTGTCGAGCAGTTGGTCGATCACCTGGTCCACGTTGACCCCGCGGCGTACCAGTTCCTCGGACACCAGGATCGGCGCGGCGGCCTTGGAGGCCAGCACATCCTCGGCGCTCAACCGCGGGTTGCCGAGGTCGGTGCGCGACAGTTGCAGCCGGGCCACTTCCAGCGGCAGGCCGGATTCGTCGGCCAGCAGTTTGGCCAGCTCGTCCGGGTGCTTGACCGACCATTCGCGGGCTTGCTCATAGGCGGCGAGCACGCTGGCGATGGTCTGCGGATGCTCCTTGGCGTACTGCTCGGTGACGCTGAGCACGCCGTAGCTGTTGAAAGCAGTGTTGCGGTACAGCAGGCGCGACCCGGCCTGTACTTCGCTGGCCGCCATATGCGGATCGAGGCCGGCCCAGGCGTCGACGTCGCCTTTCTCCAGGGCGGTGCGACCGTCCGGGTGCTGCAGGTGCACCAGTTCCACATCGTCTTTTTTCAGCCCGGCCTGTTGCAGGCTGCGCAGGGTGAACAGGTAGGGATCGGTGCCCTTGGTGGCGGCGATCTTCTTGCCCTTGAGGTCGGCGACGGTCTGGTACGGCGAATCCTTGCGCACCACCAGGGCGGTCCACTCGGCGCGGCTGTAGACATACACCGACTTGATCGGGCTGCCGTTGGCCCGGCTCAGCACCGCCGCCAGGCTGGCGGAGGAGGCGAAGTCGACGCCGCCGCTGTTGAGGTATTCCAGGGAGCGGTTGCTGCCCTGGCTGAGGACCCAGCCGACCTTGGTCTGGGGCAGGGCCTTTTCGAGAAAGCCGAAGTGCTTGAGCACCAGGCTGACCGGCGAGTAATAGGCGTAGTCCAGGTGCACTTCGGCCGGCGGGTTTTCCGCGGCCTGGGCCAGGGGTTGCAGGCTCGAACTCAGGAACAGTGCAAGGGCGCAGGCGCTGAACAGGTATCTGGCGCGGGCCAGGGGGAAGCGCAAGACGGGTTTCATGGATGGCTCCGGACAAGGCGGCGAGAGGGCAATGTTGTTATTTCCGCTCCTTATTTCAAAAGTCGCGGAAGGCAGGAATAAATCCTGTCGGAAAGGAATATTGCAGGCTCTATGCCATAGCTGGGGAAGGGCGGTTGCAAGGTGTTCCAACAGGAAAAAAGCCTCTGGCGATGTTGCCTGGCCGACAGTCTGTTGCCGCGCTGTTTCTCCGCCAACAGCCCCGGTTGCGGATGCCAGAGCGGCTATGAGCTTATGCATTAACAGAATTTCAAAATCGGATTCTAAGAGCGTTATGTTCTAGAAAATCCGCTTTTCCAATCATCCAGGAATTTCCCATGACGCTCTCCCGACGCTTGCGCCGTCTGCTCTTCAGCACCCTGTTCGCGGCGCCCCTGGCCCAGGCCGCCGAGCCGCTGGTGCTGCATGTCGGCGACCAGAACTACTACAACGTGCGAGCCTCGGTGGAGGCCTCGGGAGTGCTCGAAGGCGCGCCCTACCAGGTCGACTGGAAACACTTCCAGGCCGCTGCGCCCCTGGCAGAAGCGCTGAACACAGGCGCCCTGGACCTGGGCTTTCTCGGCGATTCGGGCTTTCTGTTCCTCGCCGCGAAACAGGCGCCGGTGAAGCTGATCGGCGTCTCGCGGCAGAACCCGGACACCATCGCCTTGCTGGTGCCCAAGGACTCGCCGGTGCAGACCATCGCCGACCTCAAGGGCAAGAAGGTCGCCTACTGGCCCGGCGCCTGGAGCCAGCAACTGACCCTGCGCGCCCTGGAGCAGGCTGGCCTGCCGGAGGACCATGTCGAGTTCATCAAGCTGATGCCGATCGACGCTGCCGCGGCCTTGCCCCAGGGCAGCATCGACGCCTTCCCGGTGTGGGAACCCTATATCTCGCAGCAGATCCTGTTCTCCGGCGCGCGGCCGATCCTCACCGCGAAGAACCTGATGCCCGGTCTCAGCGCCATCGCCGCCTCGACCCCGGCCATCGACAGCAAGCGTGAAGCCATCGCCGACTTCCTCGGCCGCCTGAAGCTGGCCCGTGCCTGGGTCGACAGCCACACCGACCAGTACGCCGACCTGTGGGCGAAAAAGGCCAACCTCGACCCGAACGTCTCGCGCCATTGGTTGCGCCAGGCGCACATGAGCGTCGGCCCGGTGGACCCGCAGGCCGCCGCCGACCTGCAAAGCACCGCGGACTTCCTGTTCAAGGTCAAGGCGCTGCCGGCGCCGCTGGCCACTGCCACGGTGGTCGACCGCTCCTTTACCCAGGCGCTGAGCCAGTGAAGGCGAAGTTCGTCTGTAAAACGCAGAAACCAGGGAAAGCCCCTGGTTTCTGGTGACACACGTCCAAGAGCAACCTATAAAGCGATGAGGTCGTCAATCGGATACCCGTAGCCGGCCTATTCGGAGTTTCCCTAGACAGGATATGGCCGGGTTGACCTTCTCGGAGCTTCCCTTACTGCAGGAAGGGCACGGCCAAAGCATCTGGTATCAATGCAATCGCCGCTACAGGGCTGCCAGAAAACTGAGGGTTCGGGCTTGTGACTTGCGTTGGAGCGCTCCAGGTGTGTCCATCGGACGAAGTTATATAATAGAACTGCCCGGAGTTGGTGCCGGCACCTTGGTACGAAACGTAAATCTGGTTACCAACAGTTGCCACGGATGGCGATTGAGCAATGCTCACTCCAGGAGTTTTGATGGGTGAAGACCAACTTTGTGAGTTGGACGGATTAGTCGAGGTTACATACCAAAGCGCACCGTCATTGCTGCCGCCTTGATAGAAGATATAAAGAGGGCCTGAAGAGCCGAAAGACCACACGCTCGGACGCAGTCGGGGCGGCCTGATGACCAAGATTCACATGCTGTGCGATGCCAATGGCGTGCCTTTGCACTTCCTACTTTCAGGCGGGCAGGTCAGCGATATCGCGTATGCCCAGCCGCTGCTGGATGAGGCTTACATTTCAAGCCTGCGCGGCCGTCCCTGCAAACGCTGTCGATGGCTGCTGGCTGACAAGGGTTATGACGCATTGGCCTTGCGCCGTTACTGCGATCGTTATCGGATGCAGCCAGTGATCCCGTTGCGAAGCATGAAGCGAAAGCCTCGACCGGGTTTGCCCAGGTTGTTTGATCGGCCCAAATACCGGCGGCGCAATATTATCGAGCGTATGTTCGGATGGCTGAAGGAGCCCTAACTGCTCGGCTTTGTACTGTTGTCCCCAGCACCGAACGGCCGTATCACCAATATCAAGATCACGACAAACCTGTGAAACGCCCAGGCCCTTGTCCTTGATCATCCTCATGACTTCCAGCTTGAAGCTGTCGTTGAATGTTCTGCGTTTGTCGGTCATGAAAAACGCCTCGATAGATGCATTCTCTATCTATCGAGGAGTTCTGTTTCATCAAGGCGCTGGAAACAGGTTTGGTCCAAAAATATCCTTGTCATCAACGGGGCCTTGGCCCTTGAGGTTCGTCATCACTGGAGGGATCAAGGACTGAACCTGAGTCGACAGGATATTCCAAACGGAGAGTCCGGTCGCCGCTTGCAGGTACCCAGCTTGTTGGACACCAGACCAGCTAGATCCGTTAGAGGAGGTGACGTACAGAAGTTGCCCATTCGGCTGGCTATTACTACCAACGCCCTGGAAGAAGACGTAAAGCTGGTTGTTGTAAGCGATCGCCGCCGGACTCGAACTCGCTATCTCGTTTGAGCCCGAACTGGGAATAATATAATTAACGTTTGGGCTGTAGCTGCTGCCATTAAATATGACATAGCTGAGCGTATTGTTCGGTGACGCGAAGAAGCAATAGATGTTGTTGTTAAACACCACCGCAGAAGGCGACTGGTTAGCCATCAGCCCCATAGCTTGCCCTGTGGCCCCGTTCACAAGTTGCTTGTCGCCGGACCAGGTCAGTGGGCCGGCAGGGTTGCAGGGCGCGCTGTTGCACCAAAGCTGACTGTCAGTGCCGGATGAGGTGCCACTGGTGCCCGTGTGGAAGAGGTAGATCGTGTTATTAAACACGACGGTCGATGGGGAATCCCAAATGCCCGTACCGGGGACCTTGTACAGGGTGCTCCAACTGCTTCCGTCGGCAGACCACAGGTAGTAGGGGACATCTGCCTCTTTCGATGCGGGCATGAATACATAGAGGAGGTTGTCCGAGACCAACAGATTCGGACACCACGACAGAATGGCATTCTGACCGGAGTAATAGGTTGAGGAGACGGCGGGGACCACCTGGTGTTGCGTGCTCCAGCTGAGTTGGCCGTTGTAGGCTACGTAGCACAGCTCGCCGTTATTGCCAGGGCCCTCATACAAGACCCAAAGGGCGTAGTTGTTGAGTAGGACCGCCGCCGGCGATCCGGACATGGAGCCAGTGGGCATCACCTCAAGGGTTGAGCTCCAAGTACTTCCGTTAAGCACGGAGTAGTCGAGCCCGCCACTATTAGCCGAGGTCTGGTAAAAGACATAAAGCTCACCCGCATAGACCGCGGCTGACGGCGAAGCGGAGATGACGGGATAGTCTGGTATAGGGGCGTCAGGAGTCCAACTGCTCCCATCGAATATATTGTAATACACCCCCCAGTCATCTCCGCCCTGGTAGAAGAGATAGAGCTGATTGTTGTACACGACGGCAGACGGTGAAGCCTCCCCTCCACCAATGGACGGTTGGACCTGCCCGCCCCACGTCGACCCGTCACTGCAGGTGTTGTAGCACCAACTTACGCCAACACCCTGATAGAAGACGTACAGTACATTGTTGAAAACCACCGCGGACGGCGAGTTTTCCATCAGTACTTCGCCCGCAGAGTTTATCCAGACTGGCGAGGCCCAACTGCTCGTGCTCGGATTGTAGGTCACGTAGCAGAGCTGCCCGTTATTGCTGGCCCCCTGGTAGAAAACGTAGATCTCGTTATTGAACACGACCGCGGACGGTGTCCCGGAGAGCATGACACCGGGGATCTGGGTTTCAGGCAACCAGGTGGCCGCCCCACCAGCGTTGCCGTTACACCACAGTTGACCACCTTGATTGTAGAAGCTGTAGATCACATTGCCGAAGTTCACCGCACACGGCGATGCCGACAGTACCTGCGGATTCACTTGGGTAGCACCGCTCCAGCTGGTGCTGTTCATCACGTTGAACCAGAGCTGGCCACTAGCACCGCCCCCTTGGTGCAGGATATAGAGATTGTCGTTGCACACAGCGACCGCGGGTGCATAGGTAATGGGCGCGGCTGCCGTCACTGGCCCATTCATGACCGGGGGGGTCGCAGGTACTATATCGACGTAGCCCTCAAGCGAGGTACCCCCGGAGCTTGTCAACGATGCGATGTAAGTGCAGCCATCGGGTTGACCATTTGCTTCGCCTTGGTAGCAGACAAGGATCTGATTGCCGCAGAAGACGGCCGATGGTGAGTACGAGAGGTTGACCCAAGAAACCTGGGTGTCGCCAGACCAAGTGCCAGCGCTCGACAGGCAGTCGTAGAAAAGGTCATTGTCGGGTTGTCCGCCTCCTTCGCCCTGGTGGAAGACGTAGAGCTGATTGTTGTAGACGACAGGCGCCGGCGAGTACGCAATTCCAACGCCGGGGACTTGTTGGCTGCCGGACCAGGCTCCTGCAGTCGACAGACAGTCATAGTACAGCCCGCTATTGCCCTGCCCACCCGCGCCGCCTTGGTAAAAGACGTAGAGCTGCTTATTGAAAACAACTGCCGAAGGTGAGTACGACAGGCTAACGTTGGCTACCTGAATCGGGGGCGAACAGGTTCCCGTGGCGGTATCGAAGATCACATACCAAAGCTGTCCGGAGACGGTGTTATCGGCGGTCTGGTAAAAGATGTAGAGCTGGGCCGAGGTGGCCCCGCTCGGTGTGAACATGACGGCCGAGGGGGTGTACATGAGGCCGATGGTGTTGAGCTGGGTGGCCGATGACGACCACCCGACAAGGTAGGGCGATGTCCACGCATTGGTGCTGGTACAGGTGGTATAGCAGAGCTGCCCCTCCTGCTGGAAGAAGGAGTAAAGCAGCGTGTCGGAGACGGCGACCACAGAAGGTGACGCGGACAGGCTAATCGGGCTTGCGGTGCTTGGCGAAGACCAGGTCGATTGGACAGTGCCAACACTTTGGTAAAGGTAGCCGCTTTGCCACGAGCCCTGATACATGCAATACAGCTGATTGTTGAATTCCGTGGCGCTCGGGCTGCACGACATTTGGGCGCCACTCAGCGTCGTAGTTGGCATCCAGTTGCTGCTATCACTTCCACTATATTGCAGTTGTCCATTTGATCCTGGGCCTTGCCAGAAGCAATACAGTTCATCGTTGAAAATGACGGGGGCGGGGGAGTTTGAGATCCTTATCGGGGCCATTTGGGTGTCGCCGACCCAACTGCTGCCATTGAAAGCGTTGACATAGATATTCCGAGAGTTTCCAGAGCCCTGATGGAGCACAAGCAGTTCACCGTCGTACACGATGGCGCATGGCTCGGCACTAATGCCCCCACTGCTGTCGGTGTTATTGGAGCTGCTCCAGTTTCCGTTATACGTGCTGTACCACAGTTGCCCATTGTTACCACTGCCCTGGTACAGGACATACAGCTCGCCGTTGTACACCGCGGCGGCCGGCGAAACAGACATACCAACGCCCGCTACCTGCTTGTCGGCCGCCCAGCTGGCGCCATTGAACACGCTGTAACACAGTTGTCCATTATTACCCCCGCCCTGGTGGAACACGTAGAGCTGGTAGTTGAACACGACGGCGCATGGCGAACAGGAAATACCCACATTATCAACCTGAATGGCGTCAGACCAGGTTGTTCCATTGAACACACTGTAATAGAGCCCGGTGGTGGTGCTCCCGAGAGGCGTGCCCTGGTAGAAGACATACAACAAATCGTTGAACACGACTGCGGAGGGCCCGAACTCTGGGGTGAATTTGGTGGGTTCTGGCGTATCGGTGAGGCAGAGGCCAGACTGAACCAACGTCGTGCTTGCGGACCAGCCGCTCCCACTGCAGGTAGAATACTGGAGTATTCCCCCGCTCTGGGTGAAAACATAACTCACGTTGTTGTAGTTGACGGCTGACGGGGCATCCGTTATCGCGTTAGCCAACTCTAGGCCCTCCATTGCTGGGCCAATACCCCATGTTTTAGCGGCATCCGTGCCTTCGGATTTCACGATGCCAAAACTAATTTTCCCTGCTGTCACTGCCGCACTTTCACCACCATCAATAAATACGAAACCCAGGTCTGCGGCCACCATTTCCGCCACAGTGACTGTCGCCGTGATACCAAATGCCATGATATTTCTCCTTGTTTTCGCAAGAGCCAATGGACTTTGCGTCACCCGTCCGTGGCCGTCATAATGTTGCTTCGGCAATCTAGCGTGCAGGCGAAAAGATCAAAGTGTTACATCACCTTCAATCACAGAGCCTGCCTACCATGATCCGTACGCCTACTTCTGGGGTGTACTTACCGTGCCCACTCGTTACAACTCTCTTTCCGCATGATTGATGCGGTCCTCGACGAACACCGTTCAGAGGTCGATGAAGAAGCCCATGTCCAATGCACTAATAATGCGAGGGCGTGCAGCCGTCTGAGCCCCAGTACACAGAGGCCACTTATCTGCAGTGCTGCGAATAAGCAGTGGCCAGCCGTATGTCGTATTGATTCTTTGCGTAATCGGGTCCGTTGTAGGCAGCTGCAAAAACGGCCCAGTCCTTCGTCCTCAACGCGTCGCGGAACGGAGGCCGATCGATGAACTGCACGAATGCCGCCAGCTGTTCATCTGCTCCTGCACGATGTGCTTCGGCGAAGTCGCGCACTGTCGAAAAGCCGCATGTGGGATAGTTGAAGCCCATTAACTGGAACGTCCCCCAACTGGCGGACTTCAATGCAGCGTCGTGGTCCAGGGCCATAGCGGCATTAAGCCTGGCCCATTCTCCTTCCAGCGAACCGGCATACTTGGACTTGTCCCAGTGCGGATAACTCAGGTCGGGAGCAGTGGCATCGAAGCGCCCGCTCGTAAGTCGGTGAAAGATGTGCCCCTCGAAGAGCACCTTCGGTTCATTGGACGGCGGTGGAAGGAAGCCGGTGCCAGCCGACTCAACGCTGGCGACGGCCTGCAGGCATGCGACTTCCACGCCAAGATTTTGTGCCGATGCGGTCCATGCCTGATCCGAGATAATTAGACTCATGCTTGTTTCCTCTAAGGTAGTGGTGCAGGTGAACTTGTGTTGTTGCCGGTAGATTCCCTCGGCGCAGTGGCAACTGGCAGATGGATGGCGGTTGACGTCTGTGGGGTACCCGAGGGTATTGACAGCGTGTACTGGGCCGGCGGCAGGTACACGGTCTTGTCGGGCAGGTTGAACTGAAAGTGATGGAAGAGCGTGGCGCAGATCAGTCCTGCTCCAAGCACAACCAGAACGATGCCGGGAGAGGACGTGTTCAGCGCTACCTTCAATTGCGGTGTTTCTCCGCTGAGGGAGGTGGCTGGTTCTTGTAATCGACCCAGCACGAAGACCGCACCGACCAGACACAGCACCATTCCGGTCAAGAAGCCGTGGTTCAGCAACGAGGCCTGACGCAGAATCACCGCGTTGGTGGCCTGCTCTCTTGCTCGAAGCGTTTCACGCTCGAGAGTCACCAGGGCGTTCCATCGCATCAGCTCGGCCTTGGCTGTGCTTTCTAAGTTGTCAAAGGACGCTGATGCTTCCTCGACTTCAGGGGCAGTTTGCAGCTCGACGCGCATCAGGTGTATCTGGATAAAGCTACTCAGAAAGAACAGAAGCCCCATCACAGCAATGGCTCGAGTCATAAAGGGGAGGACCATCAATTGCCATTGGTCGTTGGTCGCCGGCAGTGTTTCGATGGGAGCGTTCATGGTCCGTGTTCTCTCCTCGCAATTGAGACGTTGCACTGCGAACCTCTCGGCGTGGTGTCATGCAGATAGCCAGCTGTAGCATCAGCTCCGTTGCTATCGACTTTCAGCCGCCTTTTCCCTTCACCTGAAGCCAGTGGATGACGGCATACCGCGGGGCGGTAATGAGCTCGCCAGAGGATTTGGTTCGACGATCAGGAGGCTAGTTCGAGCGTTTGGAACCTCGCTAGTACCAATGACGTTTCCACTGCTCTCGTATCCTGAACCGCAGACATCGACGTCGGCGCCAACACTGCAAAACAGTGCGCTGGGATGTTGACGGGGCGAACAAGTTGGGAAAGCCTTTGGCTCGGCGGGGGGACTTTCTTACCGTCCGACTTGCAGAGTCCCGCATTGTCGGTCGCTGAATCACCGCGGTACTCAAGGGGGGAGGGCGAGGCCCAGACGCTGACACCAGAACACAGCTACAGACACCGAGTCAGTTCAGCGGCGTTCAACAAGTGGTGCAACAGATTCAACGGGATTGAGTCGTCGCTGATTGCTCGGTTCAAGGAGCGGTAGAACGAGAACCAGCGATGGGTCGACTCGATGTGGCAGGGTGCAGGATTCAGTGCCCGGGCACTAGCTCAAGACTTCCGCCGCCTTGTGCAGTTCACCTGCGATGCCAAGATTGCGCACAGGACATCACTGGCCAACTGGATCGCCTGCTCACATAGCTTCAATGCCCATTCGAACGGGGCTTTCCACGCCTTGGCATAGGCATGCCAAGTAATCCCCAGGGTATGAGCGCGAGCCAAATCTGAACAAGGGCGACGACCACTGCCCAGGCACTTTTGACAGGGCCCGGAGCGTCCATGAGCAAGCTGATACCTGGCTCCCCGACATATCGAGCAAATCACCGCGGTACTCAACTCGACCAACACGCCACGAGTAAGGCGTTGATAGACGGGGCTGGGAGAGGGCCATCGTTGTTCTTTAGCCACTTCCATCGCGCTTCGATAGGAAGTAAGGCTACTTGCCGGGCTTTGCGAGCGATGCCTAAACGCGGTCAGCTCAAGCTCCGCTATGTCATGAGTCAGCTGGGTAGTTAGAGCCTGAATTGCACGTACCTTGCATTGGTCCAGAACTTGCCGCAACAGCATTCGCTCTATGTCTCGTTTGTTGTGGGATGCACTATCCGGCCACCAAACGTAGCAGAACAATTCTCGAGAGAATTCATCGTTGATCATCCTCAATGCAGCTGATACCTCTCGTGAGGATAACTCTGAATAGCCTCTCTGAATTACGCTCCATTCCGAACTGTTTTGACCCATGCAGCACAGTAAAGTACGACCGTCCATAGTCCTCTCCATAGAAGTCACAGCGACTCGGATGTCGTCCTGCCGGGCGCACTCACCATCGCGTTCGATAGGTCCCTTCTCGAGCGCTAGACGAAGTCGGTTACCCCGTAGGCAACCCGCTCAGGGACGTGTATGGAGATCGTGCTGAGAGCAATGAATGTGAATCCCAAAAGAGTGATTTCAGGCCTCTCGCCTGGTGAACTCCCCGGAGGAACTGGTCCGACGGTGAGGACGCTAGTTAGAGGTTTTGGAACCTTGCCAGTACCAATGTGTTGGATGTGGACGTCGCAATCTGTGCGAGTCCAGTAAGCGCAAAGTTGTTGCTGATATTGACCGTGACCAGTTGTATGCGATGACCACGCAGGCAGAAAAAGATGGGGGTAAGAAGCTCTTCCGATAATCGCCGGCCTCGGTAATTGCAAGAGCTAGGGTGGTATGTCCCGGGCTGAGTGGAGACTGACTCACAGTGGATAATGTCCACCGCAAGGAGCGTTCATGACCCAGACCAGAAGACGTTTCCCGAATCCTTCAACCGCGAGGCGGTAGATCAGGTACTCGCCGGCACACCACTTCGTCTACCCAGGCCCTGAGCCAGCGAAGCGCTAGCCCTCACCGCCCTTCGTGCTGGCGCCGGTAAGCCCCCGGCTGCACGCCCACCGTCTTGGCGAAGGCCCGGGTGAAGGCCGCGACCGATTGATAGCCCACCGCCGCGCCGACCTGCTCCACGGTGTGGTTGGCCTTGAGCAACTGGCAGGCATGGCGCATGCGCAGCGCCAGCAGGACCTGGCCCGGGGATTGCCCGGCCAGTTCGTTGAAGCGCTTGAAGAACGCCGAGCGCGACAACCCGGTGCAGGCCGCCATGCTTTCCAGGGGCCAGGGTTGTTCCGGGCGCTCGATCAGCTGTTCCAGCAGCGCCGCGAACGCCGGGTGCCGGGCCAGTGCCACTAGCCCGCCCAGGCCCTGGTTGTCGGCCACCTGCTGGCGCAAGACATAGAGGAACAGCAGGTGGCTCAGGCGCTCCAGCAGCGCCGAGGAGGGCGCGGGCGTGCGCTGGCACTCGTCCAGGATCAGCTCGAACAGGGCCCGGGCGGCGCTCAGGGACGGATCGCCGGCGCGCAGGACGATCCAGTCCGGCAGGCCGTCGATGATCAGCGACGACAACCCGGACTTGAAATGAAAGAAGCCGCAGACCAGGCCCACGCCATCCTCGGCCTGATCTTGTGCGTGAGCGTCGAGCGCCTGCATGGCCCTGCGTGGCAGTTCAAGAGCGGCGCCATGCGCTTGGGCGCTGGACAGGCGATAGTCCAGGTCGCGCAGCAGGAACAGCGCATCCCCGGCATTCAGGCGCTGGGCCGGCTCATGGCCCTCGATATGCAGCCAGCAATGGCCCTGCACGATCAGGTGGAAGCTGGCCCGGGCCAGGCCGTGGGTGCTGGCGTGCCAGCCGCCGCAGTAGCGGCCGACATGGAACAGGCTGGCATCGAGTTCGAGGCTTTCTAATAACCAATCAACCAGTGGGCTGGACGAAATCATCTAAGGGAAACACTCAGGAGCAAGTAATCGCTACTTTAGAATATGGATCGAAATTCTTATAACCAACAGACTGGCCGGACACCTCTACAACAGGAGTTCACCCCATGTCGCGCATCACTCTGCACAGCCTGCAAAGCGCCCCCGAAGCGGCCCGGCCGTTTTTGCAGAACGCCCAGAACAACTCGGGGTTCATCCCCAATCTGCTGGGCATCCTGGCCAATGCCCCGGCGGCGCTGGAGACCTACGTTACGGTATCGGCGCTCAATGGCAAGGCCGAGCTGAGCCTGGCCGAACGGGAGGTGGTGCAACTGGTGGCCGCCACCACCCACGGTTGCGATTTCTGTGTGGCCGGGCACACTGCGGTGGCGCAGAACAAGGCCAGGCTGCCGGACGAAGTGATCAGTGCGTTGCGTGAGCAAAGCCCGGTGCCGGAGGAAAAACTGCAGGCATTGGCTGCCTTCGCCGCCGAGGTGATCGCCACCCGCGGCAACGTCAGCGAGCCGACGTTCGCGGCGTTCAAGGCCGCCGGCTACAGCGAGGGCAATGCCCTGGAAGTGATACTCGGGGTGAGCCTGGCGACCCTGTGCAATTTCGCCAACGTGTTCGCCCGCACGCCGCTGAACCCGGAACTGGCCAAGTACCGCTGGCAAGCGCCGCAGCAATGATGCAGCGGCTGGATTCAAGGCACGGCCGTTTGGTCGGTGCCGCGTAAAAAGGAGAAAACCACATGCTCAACCCCGCATTCAGTCAATGGCTGGACGCCGAGGCCCAGGCCCTGGATCTGGGCCACTGCGACCCACAGCAGGTACTGGCGCGACTGGCCGAGGCGCAGGTGCTGCGCATCGGCATTCCGGCCGGGCAGGGCGGTAGCGACGGCGACCTGGGCGACGCCGTGGAGGCGGTGGCCGCGGTGGCCAGCCGTTCCCTGGCGGCGGCCTTTGTGTTCTGGGGCCAGCGGGCCTTTATCGAATACCTGCTGCACAGCCCCAACGCGGCCTTGCGCGAGCGTCTGTTGCCGGACCTGCTCAGCGGCGAACTGGCGGGGGCCACCGGGCTGTCGAACGCCATGAAGTTCCTCTCCGGCATCGAGGCCCTGCAAGTCCGCGCGCAGCCACGGGCGGGTGGTTGGAATCTGAACGGGCGCCTGCACTGGGTGACCAATCTGCGCAAAAGCGGTTTTGTGGTGGCCGCGGCCATCGAGCACGAGCAGGGCGGCGCGCCCTTTATCCTGGCGATCCCCGCGGGCCTGGCTGGCTTGCAACGTTCCGAGGACCTGCAACTGATGGGCTTGCAGTCGAGCAACACCGCGGCGCTGGAGTTGCAACAGGTCGAGGTCGGCTACGACTGGTTGCTGCATGAGGACGCCAAGGCCTTTCTGCCTGCGGTGCGCCCGGCGTTTCTCGGCCTGCAATGCGGCATGGCCATTGGCCTGGCGCGGCGCGCGCTGGATGAAGTGCAGACGCACCTGCACAGCAGTCGTTCGATTCTTCGCGAGCCGTTGCAGGAGCAACGCCAGCAGTTGGAGGAGAGCGTCGCCGAGCTCAAGCGCGGCCTGTTGGAGGGGCGTTTCCTGACCCAGCCAGCGGCGCTGTTCCGGCTGCGCATCGCCCTGGCCGAAGCTGCCGCCAACGCCGTTCAGCTGGAGTTGCAGGCCAGTGGCGGCAAGGCCTACCTGAGCGAGCATGGCGGTGGCTTTGCCCGGCGCTGGCGCGAGTCGGCCTTCGTGCCGATCGTCACGCCGAGCCTGGTGCAGTTGCGCGCCGAGTTGCAGCGCCAGGCCCGGGACGCGGCGGCATGAGTGCGGCCTTGCTCGAAGCCCGGCAGATCAGCCTCGGCTACCCCGGTGAAGCAGGCTGGCAAGCGGTGCTGGAAGGCTTCGACTTGCGCTTGCAGCCGGGGGAGGTGGTGTCGATCCTCGGCCCCAGCGGCGTCGGCAAGTCCAGCCTGTTGCGGGTCCTGGCCGGCTTGCAGGCGCCCCACAGTGGTAGCGTCAGCCTGCTGGGCCAGGCGCTGGACGGGCCGCATCCACGGGTGGCCGTGGCGTTCCAGGACCCCAGCCTGCTGCCCTGGCTGAACCTGGAACACAACGTCGCCTTCGGCCTCGATTTCGCCCGCCAGCCGGCGCTGGACGCCCGGCAGCGCCAGGCGCGGATCGACCAGGCAATCGTCGAGGTCGGCCTGCAGCATGCCCGCGGGCATTACCCGGCGCAGCTGTCCGGCGGCATGGCCCAGCGCACCGCGCTGGCCCGTTGCCTGGCGCGCCAGCCGCAGGTGCTGTTGCTCGACGAACCCTTCGGCGCGCTGGACGAAGTGACCCGTGCCGACATGCAGCAACTGCTGCTCAAGGTGATTGCCGAGCACCGCACCGCGGCGCTGCTGATCACCCACGACATCGACGAAGCCCTGCTGCTTTCCGAGCGGATCCTGCTACTGGGTAACAGCCCGGCGCGGACCCTCGGCGAGTGGCGCATCGACCTGCCTCAGCCGCGCGCCGAGCGGGTGGAAGAACTGGGCGCCCTGCGTATCGAGATTCTCAAAACCCTTCGGCGGGCGAGCCGCGCTGCACAACCCCAAGCCTTGCTGCCTCAACCTGCACCTCTGGCTCTGTAGGAGCGAAGCTTGCTCGCGATAAACGTCAGTGCGGCGCAGGGTCCCAGACACCCCGTCAGCGTTGAGGTCATTCGCGAGCAAGCTTCGCTACTACAGACGAGCCGGACGAGCCGGATGAGCCGCAAGAGGCGGTAAATGGCCGGGTTCAACCCCTTGCCCGAATGATCGGAGATACACCATGTGCCTGGATGACTTCACCCACAGCCGTCGCGACTTCCTCAAGCTCAGCGCCTTGCTCACCGCCGGCGGCGCCTTGCCGTTGCTCAATAGCCTGCAGGCCCGCGCCGCCGCGGAGCCGGACGCGCCGGTGCGCATCGGCTACCTGCCGATCACCGACGCCACGCCTTTGCTAGTGGCCCATAACAACGGTCTGTTCGAGGCCGAGGGCATCCGCTCCGAGCGCCCGGTGCTGCTGCGCAGTTGGGCGCAGGTGATCGAGGCCTTTATTTCCGGGCAGGTCAATGTGATCCACCTGCTGTCGCCGATGACCGTCTGGGCTCGCTATGGCAGTCAGGTGCCGGCCAAGGTGGTGGCCTGGAACCACGTCGGCGGCTCCGGCCTGACCGTGGCGCCGGGCATCACCGAGGTCCGGCAACTGGGCGGGCAGGCGCTGGCGATTCCGTTCTGGTACTCGATCCATAATGTGGTGGTGCAGCAACTGTTGCGCGACAACGGCCTGACCCCGGTGAGCCGGCCAGCCAACAGTCCGCTGGCGGCCAACGAGGTCAACCTGCTGGTGCTGCCGCCATCGGACATGCCGCCGGCCCTGGCCAGCAAGCGCATCGCCGGCTACATAGTCGCCGAACCCTTCAACGCCCTGGCCGAGGAACTCAAGGTCGGCCGGGTGCAGCGCTTTACCGGGGATATCTGGCGCAACCACGCCTGCTGCGTGGTGTTCATGCACGAGCAGGATTTGAATAACCGCCCCGAATGGTCGCAGAAGGTGGTCAACGCCATCGTCAAGGCGCAGCTGTGGACCCGCGACCACCGCGCCGAGGCCGCCAGTCTGCTGTCCCGCGACGGCGCCAACCGCTACACCCCGCATGCGCCCCAGGTGTTGAGCCGGGTCCTGGCGCCGAGTGCCAGCGAACGCCAGCAGTACCTGGCCGACGGCGCGATCCAGCACGCGCAGTGGGACGAGCAGCGCATCGATTTCCAGCCGTACCCGTTCCCCAGCTACACCGAGGAACTGGTCAAGCGCCTCAAGGACACCCTGGTCGAAGGCGACAAGGGCTTCTTGGCCAGCCTCGACCCGCAGCACACCGCCCGCGACCTGGTGGACGACCGCTTCGTGCGCAACGCCATCGCGTCGGTTGGCGGGCTCAAGGCATTCGGCTTGCCCGACAGCTTCGAACGCAGCGAGGAGTTCAGCCTCTGATGGCCAAGCGATCCGCATCGAGCCTGCATGGGCTGCTGGGCGTGGCGGGGCTGTTGTGCCTGCTGCTGTTGTGGTGGTTGGGGGTGCGCCTGTTTGGCAGCGCCGACGGGCTCGCGGTGCGTTTTTCGCCGGCGGCGACCCTGGCCAGCCTGCTGGAACTGCTGGGCCGCACCGAGCTGTACGAGCATGTGCTGGTCAGCCTCAAGCGCATCCTGGTCGGCCTGGCCCTGGCCTTGCTGGTCGGCGTGCCCCTGGGCCTGCTGATCGGCAGCTACCGCCACCTGGAGGCGGCCACCACCCCGGCGTTCCAGTTCCTGCGAATGATCTCGCCGCTGTCGTGGATGCCGGTGGTGGTGATGCTGATGGGGGTAGGGGACCAGCCGATCTACTTCCTGCTGGCCTTCGCCGCAGTCTGGCCGATCCTGCTCAACACCGCGGCCGGGGTGCGCCAGCTCGACCCGCGCTGGCTGCAACTGAGCCGCAGCCTCAGCGCCACCCGCTGGGAAACCTTGCGCAAGGTGATCCTGCCCGGGGTGCTGGGCCATGTACTGACCGGCGTGCGCCTGGCCATCGGCATTCTGTGGATCGTCCTGGTGCCCTGCGAAATGCTCGGCGTCAGCGCCGGCCTGGGCTATTTCATCCTCGATACCCGCGACCGCCTGGCCTATTCGGAACTGATGGCCATGGTGCTGCTGATCGGCGCCCTGGGCTTTGCCCTGGACAGCCTGGCCCGTGGTCTGCACCGGCGCTGGACGCACTTGCCGTAACGCCGCGACGGGCGCATTGTCAGTGGGAAGTCTGAAGTCATGCTGGCGTTCGATCCGGCGTTGACGCACTGGCGTATAGAGAAGCGGGCGCCGGTGGCCGGCGTGGGCGTCCAGCCTATCTGGAGGTGCGCCATGAGCCAGTATCAACGCTTGTTGCTGGTCATCGACCCGGCAATGCGCCAGTCCCCCGCGATCCCGCGTGCCGCTGCCCTGGCCAAGGCCAGCGGCGCGAGCCTGCATATCGCGGCCTTGCTGAAACCGGCGTCGATTCTTTCCCTGTTCGAGCACAACGTGCGCAATGAGGCGCGCGAACGTTACCGCCTGGGGCATCAGGAATGGTTGCAGGAGGAGGTGCATCGTCTGCGTGGCCATGGTGTCACGGTCAACGGCGAGGTGACCTGGGCCGACGACCTGCTGGAGGAAATCCTGCAGCACGTCGCGGAAATCCAGCCCGACCTGCTGATCAAGGACGTGCAGCACGAACCGGCGCTCAAACGCGCCTTTCTCACGCCGATGGACTGGCATCTGCTGCGCCAGTGCCCGGTACCGCTGTATCTCATGGGCCGCCACGGCCATACCTTGCCGCAAATGGTGGTCGCGGCGGTCGATCCGTCGCGGCCGGAGTACCAGCACAACGGGCTCAACGACCGGATCATCCACGAAGCCAACAGCCTGGCCCTGCAATGCGATGCCGAGCTGCACCTGCTGCACGCCTATGACGTGTCGTCGGTCTACCTGGGCGATGCCGGGGGCGGTGGCCTGGTGCTGGCGGACCTGACCCGGGAACTGCGGGTGACCCTGGAAAAAGCCTTCCTGGAACTGGCCGAGCGTTATGGCGTGCCCGAGGAACGCCGGCATTTCATCCTCGGACAACCGGTCACCGTGCTGGCCAACTTCGTCACCGAGAACCAGGCCGATGTGCTGGTCATGGGCCGCGTGCATCGCCAGGGCCTGGAGAAACTGGTGGGCAGCACCACCGAGCACGCGCTGTATCAGCTGCCCTGCAGCCTGCTGGCGCTGTAGCCGGGCGCCTTGGGAGGTGAGACATGAGCGAATATCCGTCATTGCAGATGACCCTGCGCAACCGTCAGGCCGCCGGGCAAGGGCTAGTCGCGCCGTTGCAGAAATACAGCCGCCGGCCCGAGGTGATCGTGCTGGCGTTGCCCCGGGGCGGGGTGCCGGTGGCCTGGGAAATCGCCCGGGCCCTGGAGGTGCGGCTGGACCTGATGCTGGTGCGCAAGCTTGGCGTGCCCGGCCATGAAGAACTGGCGATGGGCGCCATCGCCAGCGGTGGTATCCGCATCCTCAATCAGGATGTCCTGAGCAGCCATCACCTCGGTGATGCCGCGCTGCAAGCGGTGACCGTACGGGAAACCCAGGAGTTGCAGCGCCGCGAGCGGGTCTACCGTGGCGACCGGGCCGCCCCCGACCTGCGTGGCCAGGTGGTGATCCTGGTGGACGACGGGCTGGCCACCGGCGCCTCGATGCACGCCGCGGTACAGGCGACGCGCCTGCAGCACCCGGCGCGGATCGTGGTGGCCGTGCCCCTGGCGCCGCAGGAAACCGTCGACACCCTGAGTTTCGAGGTCGACGAGCTGATCTGCCCGATCACGCCCCTGTGGTTCGTGTCGATCGGCAATGGTTACGCGGACTTTGCCCAGACTTCTGACGAGGAGGTGATCGACCTGTTGCAGCGTGCCTGGCAGCGGCCCTGCGAAGGCGGTTCGGCATGAAGGCGCGGGCTGCCTGAAGCCGGGCGCTCCGGAACCAAAACCGCCGTTGCCCCTCCAAGCTGTGCCCGGCGCTGCGTGCAGGCCGGGCGAGGGATCCATGGGCGAGGGATTTTTGCCATTGAGGTGACGACCGCAACGGTCCGGCACAGGGCAAAACATGAAACAAGGCTTCAAGCTTCTCTGCGCAGTGTTGCTCGCCGCTGGTCTGGGCGGTTGCATCGCTGCCCCCATCGAAATGACCGCGCAGACCGAGCAACGCCTGCGCGCCCAGACGCCGATCCGCTTTCTGTTGACCTTCGACGACGGCCCCAGCGCTTCCAGTTTCTACAACCCGACCGAACGGGTGCTCGACGACCTGCTCGACAATCCACTGCAACCGGCGATCAAAGCGGTGTTCTTCGTCCAGACCCGGGCATCGCGGGCCGGCGGCAGCGACATAGGGCGGCGGATCATGGCCCGCGAGCACGCCGAGGGCCATGTGCTGGGCTTTCATACCGCCACGCCGAGGCACACCAACCATCGCTCGCTCGACCCACCGGAACTGGAGGCGTCCCTGAACGACGGCAGCGCCGATATCGCGCTGATCACCGGTGTGCCGCCGAACCTGGTGCGCCCGCCATTCTGGAACTACGACAAGCGCACCTTCGCCGCCTACCAACGGCATGGCCTGCATGTGTTGCTCACCGACCTCAGCGCCAACGACGGCAAGGTCTGGGGTTTCAACGCCAGCCCACGGCGCCGGGCCAACATGCTGCGCCAGCTGTCGCAGGTGCGCGAACGCATTGCCCTGGGCCAGTTGCCGACGGTGGACGGAGTGATCCCGGTGGTGGTGACCTTCCACGACCTCAATCGCTACACCGCCCGCCACACCCGGGAATACCTGCAGATCCTGCTCGACAGCGCCCAGGCCACTGGCCTTGCGACCGCACCCAAGCCGTTCTACGACGATACCGCGGCGCTGCAACGGGCGGTCATGACCCGTACCGTCACCAACAGCGAACAGCCGGTGCGGTTGCCGGGGCTGTGGAACTGGCTGTGGGACAGGAATTCCCACTGAGCAGGCGTGACCGTTCGCATTGGACACGACATGACCGTCGGTCCGCCAGTGCCTCGCCAGGATCGAATAAAACGCTGGTTTTACAGTCACATGGGGGGTTGCAGGCGCCGGTGCCGCCGGTTCGCACAGGGCCCGTTGCGTTGCCGGGCTGGAAAGGGCGCAATCTGCTCGTCGATCCCCAAAGACCGCATCCTCCCCGACGTAAATTGTCACGCCGCTCACTCGTTCCACTCTCAATATGAAATGTTATCTGATAACATTTCGTCGTCTGATCGTTCACTCCCGCGCGCGCCTCAAAAGGGCGCGCTTGCGTCTGGGCCGGCCATTTGCCAGACCCGGGCGATAACGGCCCACGAAGCTTCGACCGACAGCGGGTTACGCGCGCAAGGCAAAGCCCTGTGCACGACAGCCCCCAGCAGACAACCCAAGCACCGCGCGGCAATGCCCGCCAGAGGCAGGCGCGCAGTCTTTCCCCGAGCAATTGCAACGCCATCAGAGCGTGGGGAGGCGATTCGTTGAATGAGAGTCCAAAGGAGCACACGACAATGCCAATGAGCATGGCAAACACCCCCACAGGGCCAGCCCCTGTACCCCGAAGAACCATCCCGAGCCCGCGTCCCGCCGCGACCGTCCTGCCCAGGTTTAACGACCTTCCACACAAGTGAGCGATATGACTCTTTCTACTGGATTGGCAGGGCAGGCAGGCGTTGCGTGCCCTGCGCTGGCGGGCAGCGTGGCCAAGGCCAACACACGGATGCTGGCGATCGACGCCCTGCGTGGTTTCGTCATGCTGTGCATGCTGGTGGACCACGTGCGCGAGACCTTCCTCCTGCATCGCCAGGTCACCGACCCGATCGACGCCCTGAGCGTGACCCCGGACCTGTACTTCACCCGCATGCTCAGCGAGATCTGCGCGCCGGTGTTCATTTTCCTCACCGGCCTGTCGGCCTGGCTCTACAGCCAGAAACACAGCCTCGGGGAAACCTCGGTGTTCCTGCTCAAGCGCGGCCTGTTCCTGGTGTTCCTCGAACTGACCTTCGTGTGTTTTGCCTGGAACGCCGAGTTCCCGCCCAAGACCCTGTGGCTGCAGGTGATCTGGTGCATCGGCATCTGCATGATCGTGCTGGCCGGCCTGCTGCACTTCAAGCGCAGCTGGCTGATCGTGCTGGGGGTGGCCATCGTCGCCGGGCACAACCTGCTGGATGACGTGGTGGTGGGCCCCGAGTCGCCGTTCTTCGTGCCCTGGTCGATCCTGCACCAGCGGGTGTTCATCGACATCACCGAGTTCACCCGCGCCCGCACCACCTACCCGGTGTTGCCGTGGATCGGTGTGATCCTGCTGGGCTGGGCCATCGGCCCGTGGTTCGGCAAGGACGTGCAGCCGGCGGCGCGCATTTCGCGGCTGCTCAAGGTCGGCGTCGGCCTGCTGGTGGCCTTCGTGTTCATCCGCTACCTGAACGTCTACGGCGAGAAACCCTGGGTGCAGACCGGCGATGCGCTGCGCACCTTCATGAGCTTCATGAGCGCCAAGAAGTATCCGCCGTCGCTGATGTTCCTGATGCCCACCCTGGGCCTGGGGCTGATCCTCCTGGCGTACTTCGAGAAGGTCCAGGCGCGCTGGTCGACCGCGCAACTGGCGATCTACGGCGGTGCGCCGATGTTCTTCTACCTGCTGCACCTGTACGTGCTCAAGGCCATGTACCTGGTGGCCGTGGCCATCTGGGGCGCCAACCAGGGCACTTACTACGGCTTCGACAACCTGTCCGGCGTCTGGCTGTGGAGCCTGGTCCTCGGCGTGCTGCTGTTCTTCCCGACACGCTGGTTCGCCGGCCTCAAGCAGCGTCGCCGCGATATCGCGATCCTCAAATACCTCTGAGTGGGATCCCGGTGGTGCGCCCGTATAGCGGCGCACTGCCTCTTATCGCCCGCCATTCATCGATTTTCGGGAGTTCCACAGTGAAGACTTTGACCCGACACACCCTGTTGTTGGCATTTTTTTGGTATTGGGGAGGCCAGAGCCTGCTCGCGCTGGCCGCGGAGCAGGACAATGCCAAGGGCTTTATCGAAGACAGCCAGTGGAGCCTGTTCAACCGCAGCCTCTACGACCGTCGCGACTATCGGCACGGTTCCTTGAGCAACGGCGCGCGCAATGCCTACAAGCCCCGCGCCGAACGCAGCGACCTGGCCGAGGAGTGGGCCTACGGCCTGATGGCCGACTACAGCTCCGGATTCACCCAGGGCACGCTCGGCTTCGGCCTGGACGCCCATGTGTATTCCGGCTGGAAACTCGACAGCGGCGGTGGCCGGGCCGGCAAGGCGCGGTTGCTGGGGGTGGACAACGACGGCCATCCCAAGGACGAATTCAGCCGCGGCGGCGCGGTGGCCAAGCTGCGTTTTTCCTCCACCGAACTGCGCTACGGCGAGCAGCGGGTCAAGACCCCGGTGTTCGGTTCCTCCGACAGCCGCCTGCTGCCCGAGACCGCCACCGGCTGGTTCCTCACCAGCCGCGAGCTGAGCGACACCACCCTGTACGGCGGCCACTTCAACGAAAGCACCGACCGCAACGCCACCAGCCACGACCAGGGTTTCGTGGTCAATTACTCCAATGGCCAGCAGGGCGACAGCTTCGACCTGATCGGTGTGCGCAATACTGCAATCAAGGGTCTCAACGCCAGCCTGTTCAGCGCCCTGTACGAAGACACCTGGCGCCAGCAGTACCTCGGCGCGCTCTACAACCTGCCGTTGAGCCCGGGCCAGGACCTGACGTTCGACTTCAACCTGTACCGCACCCAGGACACCGGCAAGGCCTTGTCGGGGCGCATCGACAACACCACCTGGAGCCTGATGTCGACCTACAAGCGCGGCGCCCACAGCTTTGGCCTGGGCTACCAGAAGGTCGACGGCGACACGCCTTACGACTACGTCACCCGCGGCGCGATCCTGCTGAGCAACGCCGTGGCCCTGTCGGACTTCAATGCCCCTGAGGAAGCCTCCTGGCAGGCCCGCTACGACCTCAACATGGCCGGCTACAGCGTGCCCGGCCTGACCTTCAGCGCCCTGTACGTGCGCGGCAGCGGCATCGACGGCAGCCACATGGACCCGCGCGGCGGCTACGCCTGGCTGGGCTACGGCGAAGGCGGCAAGCACTGGGAACGCGACCTGCAGGCCAAGTACGTGGTGCAGTCCGGGCCGGCGAAAAACCTCGCCGTCACCCTGCGCCACGCCGTGCATCGCGGCAATAAAGCCCAGGCGGAGCTGGATGCCGACCAGCTGCGGCTGGTGATCGAGTATCCATTGGGCGGCAGGTTCTAGGGCCCAGGCACGGCCCGTCAGCGCCCGGCCCCTCCTTGCGGAGGGGTTTTCATGGTCCGGACATTTATTGCCCGGGGCTTTATGGCCGGGCGCCGTTAATGCTGCTATGCCTTGGAGAGCCCTTCAGGCTTTACCGCAGCAGTTGTCATGACACGGACGTAGGGTGACACCGGTCCTCGCTTGGCCGATTGGCCGCGCGGGAACCTCACTTGACTGCCATGGGGTAACCAGGTCGTGGAGAACACAAGGATCAAGGCGCGCCAGCTGATCGTCTGCATCGATGGCACCAACAACCGTTTCAGTGACGAGCCGACCAACGTGGTCCGGCTGTTTCGCTCGCTACCCAAGAACAGCGAAACGCTGCTGGCCTATTACGACCAGGGCGTGGGCACCTTCGGGCTCAGCGAAACCCTGTTCGAGTGGCAGAAGGTGCCGTCGCGCATCGCCGGGCTGATGTTCGGCTGGGGCATCAAGCGCAACGTGCTCAATGCCTACCGCTTCCTGATGGAGAACTACAGGGACGGCGACCAGATCTTCCTCTTCGGTTTCTCCCGCGGCTCCTACGCGGTGCGGGTGCTGGCGGCGCTGCTGCATACCATCGGCCTGTTGCCGGCCCATCAGGTCCAGTTGATGGACTTTGCCTGGTCGCTGCTGACCACGCGCCTGCAACCCGATGGAAACAGTTCAAAACCGAATCGCCAACGCGCCATGAGTTACGCCTGGTGGCGCATGAGCGCGGACAAAAAACCGGACTTCAAGTTGATGGGGGCGTTCAAGGGCAGCTTTGCCCGGCCGGTGAGCATTCACTTTCTCGGGCTGTTCGACACCGTGAGTTCGGTGGGCTGGGTGTACGACCCGCTGATCGTTCCCTACACCCGCCGGAACAAGGACGTGAAGATCATCCGCCATGCGGTGTCCCTGGACGAACGCCGCAGCTTTTTCCGCCAGAACCTCTGGACAGAGGACGAGGGCGTGAACCTCAAGCAGGTCTGGTTCGCCGGCGTGCATTCGGATGTGGGCGGCGGTTACCCCACCGGCGAGTCGCAGCTGGCGTTGATTGCCTTGCGCTGGATGGTCGGCGAGTGCCTGGAGGCCGGGTTGAGCATCGATGCCGAAGCCTGTCGAGCAGAACTCTATCCACCCTCTGTGCTACAGGATCCGCTGGCCCAGGCCCACGATTCCCTGACCCGCAACTGGCTGATCGCCGAGTGGGTGCCACGCCTGGTCTGGAACCCGAAGACCCACAAGCGAGTCCGTGAGTACGGTTCGATGCCGCCGTTCGGCAAACCCAGGTCGCGGGAGATTCCCACGCCTGGGGCCGGGCAGAAAGTCCGGGTGCATGACTCCGTGGCCGTTCGCCTGAAAGGTTCCCTGGCCGACGACCAGCCCTGGGGCAGCCAACTGACGTACCAGCCGGAAAACCTGCAGCGCATCGATGCCGCGCTGATCGAGCAGGTGGGCGACTCGCCGAGGCTGGATGAGTACAACCTCTAGGGGCGCTCGCCCACTCACTGCCGATGCCGGCGCAGCAGCTCGATCTGCTGCGCCGGCACCTGCTGGCGCAGGGTTTTGTACAGGGCGCGGGTTTCCAGCAGGTTCCAGATCCGCAGCAGGGTTTCCAGGGCGTCCAGCGGCTTGCTGATGAAGTCGCGGGCGCCCAGGGCCAGGGCGCGCAGGCGGGTGTCGCGGGTGGCGTCGGCGGTCAGCACCAGGATCGGCAGGTAATCGTGGGCCGGGATCCGTCGGTTGAGCTGTTCGAGCACGGCGAAGCCGTCGAATTCGGGCATGTGCAGGTCGAGGATCACCAGGTCCGGCTCGAAGCTGTTGAACAGCTCCAGGGTGCGCAGCGGCTGGGTGCTGCTCAGCACGTTGTGCAGGCCTTCGCGGGCCAGCAGCTGCTCCATCAGCTCGAGGTTGGGGCGCTGGTCGTCGATGATCAGAATGCGCAAATCGTGGTTCATGCGGGCTCCGGTAAATGTTGCTCAAGGTGGGCGAGAAACGCCGGGATATGAATGGGCTTGGTCAGGATCGCCGTGGCCCCGGCCTGCAACAGGGCGCGGTGGGTCAGGGCGCTGGCGTCGGCGGTGATCATCACGACCGGGGTGCTGGCGGTGGTCGGCGATTCCCGCAGCCGGCGCAGCACTTCCAGGCCTGCAAGGTCCGGCAGGCTGACGTCCAGCAGGATCAGTTGCGGTGCATGCTGGCGCGCCAGGTCCAGGCCCATCTGGCCCTGCATGCTCGACAGCAGGCGAATGCCCGGGCGGCGTTGCAGCAGGGTTTCGATCAGCGCCAGGCTCGACAGGTTGTCTTCGATGCACAGCACCTGGCCCCGGTATGCCACGGCCTCGACCCGGGCCGGCAGTACCGCCGTCGGTTGTTCCAATAGCTGTTGCTCCAGGGCCAGGCGCGTGCCGGCCGCGGCCACCTGGACAAAGGGCAGTTGCAAGGTAAAGCAGCAGCCCTGGCCCGGCGTGCTGTGCACCCGCAGGCTGCCGTCCATCATTTCCAGCAGGCTCTTGCTCAGGGCCAGGCCCAGGCCGGTGCCTTCCACCCGCGGGTCGGCGCCCAGGCGTTCGAAGGGGCGGAACAACTGGTCCAGGCGCTCCAGGGGAATGCCGGCGCCGGTGTCGCTGACCGCCACCTCGACCCGGGTACCCAGGACCTTGACCGCGATCCGCACCTGGCCCTGGGGCCGGTTGTACTTGATGGCGTTGGACAGCAGGTTGAGCAGCACCTGGATCAGCCGCTGGCGGTCGGCGATCACTCCGCTGTGCTCGCTCAGCGCGGGCAGGGCGGCCAGCTGGATACCGGCGTCGGTGGCCATCGGCGAGACCAGGGTCAGGGCCTCGTGCAGCACCGCGGCCAGGGCGATCGGCTCGACATTCAGCGCCAGGTGCCCGGCCTCGATGCGGGCAATGTCCAGCACCTCGTTGATCAGGGTCAGCAGGTGCTGGCCGGCGCGCAGGATATGGCCGACCTGGGGCCGCTGGCCGCTCGGCGAGTCCATGTCCAGCAGTTGCGCGAAACCGAGGATGGCGTTGAGCGGGGTGCGCAGTTCGTGGCTCATGCGCGAGAGGAATTCGCTCTTGGCGCGGCTGGCGCTTTCGGCTTCCTCGCGGGCGGTGCGCAGGGCGATTTCCGCGGCGCGGCGGTCGGTGATGTCGCGGGTGATCTTGGAGAAGCCGCGCAACGCGCCGCTGGCATCGTACTGCGCGGTGATCACCACGCTGGCCCAGAAGCGGCTGCCGTCCTTGCGGCAGCGCCAGGCCTCTTCCATGTAATGGCCGTCGCGGGTGGCTTCGCGCAGGGCCATGTCCGGGTGCGCCGGGCATTCTTCCGCCAGGTAGAACAGCGAGAAGTGCCGGCCGAGGATTTCCTGTTCGCTGTAGCCCTTGATCCGCTCGGCGCCGGCGTTCCAGGTGGTGACCCGGCCCTGGGTGTCGAGGGCGAAGATCCCGTAGTCCTTGACCCCGTCGATGATCAGCCGCAGGCGTTCTTCGTTGTCGCGCAGGGCCCGCTCGCGCTCGGCCAGCAGTTGCCCGGCTTCCACCAGGCGGGTGCCGAGCTGGCCGATTTCGTCCTGTTCCGGGGCTTGCGGGCGCAACGGTTGGCCGAGGGCCAGGCGCTGGGCGTTGCCTTGCACCTGCTGCACCCGGGCGACTATGCCCTTGGACAAGAACAGCACCGCGACAATCGCCCCGAACAGACCGCAGAGCGCCGCCAGCAGCGTGGCCAGCAGCAGGCGCATGCGGGTTGCCGAGGCCGCGGCGCTGCGTTCGGCGAGCAAGCCGTCTTCGCGGATGCGCATGGCGCTGATCTGCTCGCGCAGCACGTCGAGCACCTGTTTGTTCTCGATCAGGATCGCGGTGATGCTGGCGCTGTCGTCGGGCCGGCCGTTGCGCAGGGCCACCAGGCCGTCGAGCTTGTGGCCGATCAGCGGGGCGATGGCCTTGAGGTGGTCGCGCATGCGCGCATCGCGAATGTTGCTGTCCAGCCGTTGCAGGGCGGCCTGGATCAGCGGCTGGGCACGTTCGTAGCTGGGCAGGAAGTCTTCGCGGCGGGTCAGCAGGTAGCCGCGCACGCTGGCCGCCGCTTCGGCCAGCAGGGTATGCACGGTCTGGATGTCGCCCTGCACCAGCAGCACCCGGCGCACGTCTTCCTCGGCGCGGGCGGTCTGGCGTTCGGTGATGTAGATCAGCACCAGCGACAGCAGCAGGATCACCAGCGGCAGGGAGATCACCACCAGCGCCTTGCCGCGCAGGGGCAGGTCGAGCCAGTGCCGGCTCGCCAGCAGCCTCATGGCCAGTCTCCCGTGGGCTGCGCCACCAGCCCCAGGGCGATGCCGCGCACCGCGGCCTGGGTGCGGTCCGCCGCGCCGAGCTTGCCGATCACCCGTTCCACATGGGCCTTGGCGGTGCCGGTGGTGATGCCGAGCTTTTCGCCGATCTCGCGGTTGCTGAAACCGCCGGCCACCAACCCCAGCACTTGGCGTTCGCGGGCGGTCAGGGTCGCGGCCTGGGCGCTGCCGCCAGCGTTGCGTTCGGCCATGCGCCGCAGCAACCGGGCGCTGACGCTGCTGTTGAGGGCTTCCTCGCCCTGGGCCACCCGCTGCAGGGCGCCGAGCACTTCGCCACGGCTGGCGTCCTTGAGCAGGTAGCCGACGGCGCCGGCGGCAATCGCCGCTTCCAGGTGGTCGGGGCTGTCGTCCATGGTGAAGATCACCACCTTGATCGCCGGTTGCCGCTGTTGCAGCAGGCGCGCGGCGCCCAGGCCGTTGAGCAGCGGCATGCGGATGTCGAGGATGGCGATGTCCGGTTGCAGGCGCTCGCACAGGTCGAGGGCTTCCTGGCCATCCCGGGCCTGGCCGACCACCTCGAACTCCGGGTGGCCGGCCAGCAGGGCGACAAAACCGGTGCGGGTGACTTCATGGTCGTCCGCCAGCACCAGGCGCAGGGCAGGGTTCATGGCTGTTCTCCAGCAGCGGGCAGCGGCACCCGGGCCAGCAGGCGGGTGCCGTGGCCGGGGGCGCTGTGCCAGGACAGCTCGCCGCCCAGCAGGCTGGCGCGTTCCTGCATCGCCGCCAGGCCCAGGTGCTGGCCGCCGCAGTTGGACAGCGGGGTGCCCAGGGCGAAGCCGACGCCGTTGTCTGCCAGCGCCAGCGCAGCCTGGCCGTCGGCCAGTTGCAGGCTCAGTTCGACGCGGCTGGCGCAGGCATGCTTGAGGATGTTGTTGATGCCTTCCTGGGCGATGCGGAACAGGGCGATCTCGCTGGCGCCCGGCAGGCGCGCGCTGGACTGTTGCCGCCAGTGCACCTCGAGACCGGCGTCGCGCAGGCGGTCGGCTTCCTTGTCGATGGCCTTGTACAGGCCAAAGTCGTCCAGCACGTTGGGGCGCAGGCCGCCGATCAATTGCCGGCCCTCGCCGACGCAGCCCTGGGCCAGGGTCAGGATGGTTTGCAGCTCGCTGTGCAGCTCCTGTGGCAATGTCGGGCAGCGTCCGGCAAACCCCTGCAGGCGCTGGTGCAGCCCGGCCAGGGTTTGCGCCAGGCCGTCGTGCAGGTCGTAGGCCACGCGCTTGCGTTCGTCTTCCTGGGCGCTGAACAGCCGGTGCACCAGTTCCGACATGGTGCGTTCCCGGGCTTGCAGGGCCTGGAGCAAGCGCTGGTTTTCCAGGTGCGCCGCCAGCAAGGTGGCCAGCAGTTGCAGGGATTCCAGGTCCTCGCTGTCGGGCGCGGCCAGGGCCACGCTGTTGGCCAGCAGCAAGGCGCCGAAGGCCTGGCCGTCGGCGCCGGGCAGGGGAATGCGCAGCACCTGGGGCAGGGCGGCATCGGTCTGCGGCAACCATTCGGGGTGCAGGGTCGCAGACTTGGCCAGCTCGTGCAGGGCGGCCAGGCGTTCGCTGCCGCCGTGCTGGGCGGTGGCCTGGGGCGGCTGGACGGCGTGCCATTCCAGCAGCAGGCCGTGGTCCATCGCCATAAAGGCACAGGCCCGTTGCAGGGCGCGCTGGCGCATGGCCGCGGGCGGCAGTTGGGTCAGTTCCTGTCCGGTGTCCACCAGCAGGCGCAGGCGCGCCGCGCGGCTTTGCGCCTGGCGATACTGGCTGCGAATGGCCAGGGCACTGCCGGGGTCGTGGGTCGGGCTTTGCATGAAAAACAGGCTCCAGCGTGAAGGGCGTGCGCTCGCGAGCAGGCATTAGACCCGGTTGCCGGCTGTGGGCCTATCTGCCGAATGGCATAGGCCGCCGGCACCGGTTGGCCGATGGCGAGGCCGCAACGGGTGGGCAAAGTGGGCGCATTGAAACCCACTGGAGCCTTCCGATGAAACTGCCAACCACCGCCATCGCCCTGTTACTGGCGCTGACCGCGCCCCTGGCCCAGGCCCTGGACGCCACGCCTTATGTGTACCGCACTGTCGCCGCACAGCCGCAGAACCAGGGCGACCGGGAGATCGCCGGCCTGTTCGATCGCTGGAACGCGGCCCTGCAAACCGGCAGCGCAAAAAACGTAACCAGTCTTTACGCCGCCGACGCGATCCTCCAGCCGACCGTGTCGAACCAGGTGCGCACCACCCCGGCGCAGATCCAGGACTACTTCGAGCACTTCCTCGCGGGCAAGCCGGTGGGCCAGATCAACTACCGGGAAATCCGCCACCTGGGCACGGATGCGGCCATGGACAGCGGCGTCTACACCTTCACCCTGCACGAGGCCGGTGGCGCGACCCGCCAGGTCCAGGCGCGCTACACCTTCCTCTACGAGCGCATCGACGGCCAGTGGAAGATCCTCAACCACCATTCCTCGGCCATGCCCCAGGCGCAGCCGCCATTGCAGGCCAGCCATCGCTGAGCAAGCGCTGCCGCACCTTGAAAAAAAACGCCGGGACTTGTGCCCGGCGTTTTGCTGTCTTCAGCCTTCCTGGCGATAACGCCCCGGGGTCATGCCGAACCAGCGGCGGCAGGCCTTGTGAAAGCTGCTCTGGTCGCGAAAGCCGAGCAGGGCGCCGATGTACTTGACGCTGCGCGCCGAGTTGCGCAGGAAACTGTGGGCCAGCATCAACCGCGCCTCGTCGAGCAGCGCCGAGAAGTGCATGTCTTCGTTGCCCAGGCGTCGCTGCAGGCTGCGGCTGCTGACCCCCACCAACTGCGCGATGTGCCGCAGGTCGCTGGGCCCGCCCTGGGCCAGGCGCTCGGACAACACCCGCCTTACCCGCGCGGTCATCGAGCCGTCGAGCAGCAGCTTGAGGCGGGTTCGCGCGTATTCCATGTGCAGCACATCCAGGGCCGGGTCGGCGCTGGGCAGGGCCATGGCGCAATCGCGCGGGCTGAAGCTCAGGCTGTTGTAGGGCGCGTCGAACTGCAGGTTGGCGCCCAGCAGGTGCTCCAGGGCGCGGGTGTCGGGCGGGCGCGGGTAGGTGAAGCTCGCCGCCAGCGGTTGCGGCTTGTGCCCGGGCAGCAGCCAGTGCACCAGGCCCAGGGTCTGCGCCGCGCCGGCATCGATGAAGGCCCGCGGCACCAGGCCCGGTTCCAGGGCGATGTCGAAGCCGATCAGGGTGACGGCCTGGGGGCTGCGCTCCAGGCACAGGTAGAAGCCGTTGCTGACCAGCGAGTGATAGTCCACCAAGCGTTGCAGCGCGGTGCCCAGGGTGGCGCCGGACATCAGCGCGTAGCCGAGCACTTCCAGGTTGGCCGGGTGGGCCTTGGTGTACGCCAGCAGGCCGAGGTCCGGGTTGCCGCACAGCTGCACGGCGTCTTGCAGCACCGCGTAGACCAGCTCCAGCCTGACGCCCATGGGGTTTTCACAGGCCTCCTGGTGGCTGCTGCCGTGGCGCTTGAGCAAGGCCTCGACCTTGACTCCGGCGTCGCTCAGGACATCGGCAAGCACCCGGAAACTGGTGCCGGTCATTCTGTGCATAGTACTTCCTGGGCTGGTGGCTAATTGATGTCATTGGCGCTGGCGCATGATCGCAATAAACCTCGGGCCACAGTCGAGAAAGGGCGGTGCGGTGTTTCCAAGGACAAACGAAAGGTATCCGGGAACACTTTCGAGCCGTCCGGGCAGGGGGGATCATAAATAGCAATGAGCCATTATCACGTCGGGCGCGCCGACGCATCCTGGCCAAGCCCACCTGGCGCGCTGTCGCCGCTTCGACTACGGATCTGTCATGCAAAGCGTCAAAGACTTCTATCGGGAACTGGCGCAGGGGCGACTGGCGCTGGCCTTCCAGCCGGTGGTGCGGCTGCCCGACACTAGCCGGGTGCTGTACCTGGAAGGTTTGCTGCGCCATGTCGAACAGCCCGGCAATGGCGTCTACCCGTTCGCCATGCTCGAACGCCATCAGCGGATGCGCGAGCTGGACCGCAGCGTGGTGGGGGGCGTGATCGAGCGCCTGCTGGAGGACGAGCACCTGCGCCTGGGCTGCAACATCTCGGCGCAGAGCGCGATCGTCGATCCGTTCTGGTCCGCCACCTTCGCGCAGTTGCGCGACGCGCCTTCAGTGGCCGCGCGGCTGGTGATCGAAATCACCGAAAGCGCCACGCCGCCGAGCACCGAGGCGGCCATCGAATTTGTCCTGTGCCTGCGCGAGCTGGGTTGCCGGGTGGCGGTGGACGACTTTGGCGCCGGCCTCGGCACCCTGGAGTTCATCCGCCGGACCTGCCCCGACATGGTCAAGATCGACCAGGGTTACCTGCAACGCGCCCGCAGCGAACCCAACAGCGTGCAGACCCTGAAACACCTGGTGCAGCTGTGCAAGACCCTGGCGCCCTGCGTGATCATCGAAGGCATCGAGAGCGAAGCCGACCGCGCCCTGGCCACGGCCTGCGGTGGCGAATGGGGCCAGGGCTACCTGTTCGGCCGGCCACGGCTCGACCGCCTGGGCGTGCCGTGCCGGTTGCGTGGGGGGGTGGCCGAGCGAGTGGTGGCGGACTGAGCGGGGCGGTTTGCCGGTGCTTGTCAGAGATGACAGCGGCAGTCCATTCACCCATGCCGCCAGCGACCGGCCGCGGCTTCAGTAATAAACGCCCTTGGCGTCGTAGGGCAGCAGCACGGTATCGACCGCCGCATCCACCGGCAGGCTTACCACCGCCACCAGCGGGCAGACGATGCTCATCCAGCAGTAGATAGTGGCGTAGCCGTCGTAGCCGCGGGCGTCACGCATGGTCAGCAGCTGGATATTTTGCTGGGTGCCTTTGTAGAAGTCGTAGGAAATGTATTGATTGCTGGCACGGGCCATCAGGGTGCCGCAGCCCGAGAGGGCGAGTGTGCCGAGCAGGACGAGAGCAGTGAGCGCTTTGATGATGCCATTCCTTAGCAAGCCGATTTGCGGCGCGCATCTTCGCATCGCACGAGGTATCAGGCCAGCTTGAATGGCAATGTTCGCAGTGAGCTGCCGGCGGCGTCTTTGCAATCGCCATCGCCGGCAAGCCTGGCTCCTACGGGGTCGGAGGGCGTTCGCTAATGTGCGGCTGGCACGCGCTTGCGTAGGAGCCAGGCTTGCCGGCGAAGGCGTCGGGCGCCTCAGCCGAGAAACCGCGGGCAAAGCCGCTGAGCTTTCAGCCCAGCACCTCGCGCAACCGATGCCACAGCATGCCCAGCGCCAGCAGCGGCGCGCGCAGGGCGGGGCCGCCAGGGAAGGTCATGTGCGGCACTGCGCTGAAGATGTCCAGGCCCTGGCTGTGCCCGGCGTGGATGGCCTCGGCCAGCAGGCGCGCGGTCCAGTGGCTGACGTTGAGCCCATGCCCGGAATAACCCTGGGCGTAATACACATTGGGGTACTGGCGCAGGCGCCCGACCTGGGGAAAACGGTTGGCGGTGATGCCGATCTTGCCGCCCCATTGGTAGTCGATGTGCACATTCGCCAGTTGCGGGAACACCTTGAGCAGCTTCGGCCGCATATAGGCGCCGATGTCCGCCGGGTCGCGCCCGGAGTAGTGGCAGGCGCCGCCGAACAGCAGGCGCCGGTCCGCCGAGAGCCGGTAGTAGTCGAGGCCGACCTTCTGGTCGCACAGCGCCAGGTTCTGCGGGATCAGTTCGGCGGCCAGGGCGGGCGCCAGGGGCTCGGTGGCGATGATGTAGCTGCCCGCCGGCAGCACCTTGCCGGCAAGGCGCGGCTCCAGGTCATCCAGGTGGGCGTTGCAGGCCAGCACCAGGCTTGCGGCGCGCACCGTGCCGCTGGCGCAACGCACCCGCACGCTGTCGCCGTGGATCAGCTCCAGCACCGGGCTCTGCTCGAAGATCCGCACCCCCAGCGTCCGGGCCAGGGCGGCTTCGCCGAGCACCAGGTTGAGCGGGTGCAGGTGCCCGGAACCCATGTCCACCAGGCCCCCGGCATAGGCCGAGGACGCCACCACCCGGGCCATGTCCTGCGGGGCGACCAGGCGGGTTTCATGCACGTAGCCCAGGGCCGCGAGGTGTTCCTGCTCGGCCTGGAACGCGGCGAACTGGGCCGGGGTGTTGGCCAGCTCGCAGAAGCCCCAGCGCAGGTCGCAGTCGATGCCGTGCTCGCGCACGCGCTGGCCGACCAGCGCCACCGAGTCGATGCCGGCCTGCTCCAGGTAACGCACGCCCTCGGCGCCGACGTAGCGGGCGAAGCCGCTGACGTCGTGGCCGATGCCGCGGATCAGTTGCCCGCCGTTGCGCCCGCTGGCGCCCCAGCCGATGCGCCGGGCTTCCAGGAGAATCACCGAGAGGCCGCGCTGCGCCAGTTCGATGGCGGTGTTGACCCCGGTGAAACCACCGCCGATCACGCAGACGTCGGCGCTGAGGTCGGCATTCAGCGGCGGGTAGTCCGGCAGCGCGTTGGCCGAGGCGGCGTAGTAGGAGCGGGTGTGTTGTGCAGGGCTGTGCTGGTTCATTGGTTGGACTTCACTTTGCTCCAGGCGCGGGTCATCAGGCGCATGGTCTGCGGGCTCTGGGTGCTGGAGATGTACAGCTTGTCGAGCACCGCCTGGGGTGGGTAGACCTCGGGGTTGTTCACCAGCTCGGGGTCCATGTATTGCTGCGACGCCGGGTTGGGGTTGGCGTAGCCGACATAGGCGCTGACCTTGGCGATCACTTGCGGGTCCAGCAGGTTGTTGATGAAGGCATGGGCTTGCTTGGGATTGCTGGCGTCCGCCGGGATCGCCAGCAGGTCGAACCACAGGTTGCTGCCTTCCTTGGGAATCGAATAGGCGATCTTCACCCCGTTCTTGGCTTCCTTGGCGCGGTTGGCAGCCTGGAACACGTCGCCGGAGTAACCGAAGGCCAGGCAGATGTTGCCGTTGGCCAGGTCCGAGACGTACTTGGAGGAGTGGAAGTAGGTGATGTAGGGACGGATCGCCAGCAGCTTGGCTTCGGCTTTCTTGTAGTCCGCGGGGTTTTCGCTGCGCGGGTCCAGGCCCATATAGTTGAGCACCGCCGGGAACACCTCGTCCGGCGAGTCCATCATCGACACCCCGCACTGGCTGAGCTTTTTCAGATTCTCCGGTTCGAAGAACACCGCCCAGGAATCGATGCTGTCGATGCCCAGCACCTGCTTGACCTTGTCGACGTTGTAGCCGATGCCATTGGTGCCCCACAGGTAAGGCACCGAGTACTGGTTGCCGGGGTCGTTCTGCTCCAGCAGGGCCAGCAGTTTCGGGTCGAGGTTCCGCCAGTTCGGCAGCTGCGCGCGGTCCAGCTTGAGAAAGGCCCCGGCCTTGACCTGCCGCGCCAGGAAGTGGTTGGACGGCACCACCAGGTCATAGCCGGTGCGCCCGGCCAGCAGCTTGCCCTCCAGGGTTTCGTTGGAGTCGAAGACGTCGTAGATGACCCGGGTCCCGGTCTTGGCCTGGAAGTCGGCGAGGGTGGTCTCGCCGATATAGTCGGTCCAGTTGTACACGCTGACTGTCGATTCGGCCTGGGCCGTGGCGCCGAACAGCACCGTCAGGGCCAGCGGAACCACTGATTTCCATAGACGCATAGCGATACCCCTTTTTGCGGTTGTTATTGGTTTGCCAAATTCATGAAGCCCTGTAGCCCTGTAGCCGCTGCCGAGCAACGCGAGGCTGCGATCGGCGGCGCAGCCGTCGTAAACCCGGCCACCGCGTTGCATCAGGTACACCGCGTGCGACGGTCTGGCGATGGCTGCGCCATCGATCGCAGCCTCGCAGGCTCGGCAGCGGCTACAACGGTGTGCGCGGTGTGCGCGGCAGCGCCCGAATCGCGCAGGCCTCAGACGCTGAGCAACAGGAACTCGCGCTCCCAGGAACTGATCACGCGCTTGAAGTTCTCGTGCTCGGCGCGTTTCACCGCGACGTAGCCGCGCACGAACTTGCTGCCCAGGTAGCGCTCGATGGTCGGGCACTCTTCCATGCGGGTCAGGGCGTCTTCGATGGTGATCGGCAGGCGCAGGTTGCGCCGCTCATAGGCCCGGCCTTCCACCGCGGCGCTCGGCTCGAGGCCCTCGACCATGCCCAGGTAGCCGCACAGCAGGCTGGCGGCGATGGCCAGGTAAGGGTTGGCGTCGGCGCCGGGCAGGCGGTTTTCCACGCGCATGGCTTCCGGGCCGGAGGTCGGCACCCGCAGGCCGACGGTGCGGTTCTCTTCGCCCCATTCGACGTTGACCGGCGCCGAGGTGTCCGGCAGGAAGCGGCGGAACGAATTGACGTTGGGCGCGAACATCGGCAGCACCTGGGGGATGTACTTCTGCAACCCGCCGATATGGTGGCGGAACAGCTCGCTCATGCGGCCCTCGGCGTCGGCGAAGATCGGCTTGCCGGTGGCGCTGTCGACCACGCTCTGGTGCAGGTGCATGGCGCTGCCAGGTTCGTCGGCCACCGGCTTGGCCATGAAGGTGGCGGTGACGTTGTGCTTGAGCGCGGCCTCGCGCAGGGTGCGCTTGAACACGGTGATCTGGTCGGCCAGGTCGAGGGCGTCGCCGTGGCGGAAGTTGATTTCCATCTGCGCCGGGCCGTCTTCGTGGATCAGCGTGTCGAGGTCCAGGCCCTGGGCTTCGCACCAGTCGTAGACGTCCTCGAACAGCGGATCGAATTCGTTGGCGGCGTCGATGGAGAACGACTGGCGTCCGCTTTCGGCCCGGCCGGAGCGGCCCAGCGGCGCCTTCAGCGGCAGGTCCGGGTCTTCGCAGCGCTGGGTCAGGTAGAACTCCATCTCCGGCGCGACGATCGGCTGCCAGCCCTTGTCGGCGTACAGCTGCAGGACTTTCTTCAGCACGTTGCGCGGCGACAGCTCGATGGGGTTGCCGAACTTGTCGAAGGTGTCGTGGATGACGATGGCGGTCGGCTCGATGGCCCAGGGCACCAGGTAAATGCCCGAGGCGTCGGGGCGGCAGACCATGTCGATGTCCGCCGGGTCCAGCAGGTCGTAGTAGATGTCGTCGTCGACGAAGTCCCCGGTTACCGTTTGCAACAGCACACTTTCCGGCAGGCGCATGCCTCGCTCATGCAGGAACTTGTTGGTGGGCGCTATCTTGCCGCGGGCGATGCCGGTCAGGTCGCTGACCACGCACTCCACTTCGGTAATCTTGTGTTCTTTCAGCCAGGTAGACAGCTGATCGAAAGGGGCATTCATAAGGACCTCGTCAATGATTGTCGGTGACGCGCCAGCACTTGGAGTCGCCCATCAAGGCTTCCCCTGTGGCGCGTTGACGACTATCTTGGGCAAGCCTCGCGGTTCCATCTATCCACTTTAAGCAGCACCAAAGCGCACCAAAAGAGTGCGCAAGGTCCCTTCATGACAGCGTCGACAGCTCTCCAGGTCCAGGCCTTCAACACCTTCGATGTGGCCGATCAGATCCGTGCCACCCCGGGTTGGGTGCAGCATTACCAGCAGATGTCGCCCGGGCATTTCGCCGGGCAGGTGCGTTATCTGGACCTGCAAGGGGTGCAGATCTACGAGGAGTGCATGAACACCCGGGTCGAGCAGAATTTCAGCGCGCCGCAGGACTCCCTGGCGTTCTGTTTCGATCGCAGCGACAACGCCCTGTACCTGCTCAACGGCGAGAGCCGCAACATCTGGATCACCCCGGAGAACTACCAGGAAATCGCCGTGGTGTTCGGCCCGGAATTCGTCCGCGGCCATGGCCTCGACGCGCAGCGCCTCGACGGCCTGTTCCTGGCGCCGCTCAACTGCGGGCAGAACGCCTTGTTCAGCCGCTGGCTCAGCACGACCCTGACGCGCCTGTCGCAGACCCTCGACCCACCCAGCCGCGAAGCCCTGACCCAGCAGTTGCTCGAGGACTGCCTGTTTATCCTCGACAACGCCTGCGTACGCCTGGACGGTGGCGGCCTGCGCCGGCGCGCCGAGGAGCGGGCGATCATGCAGCGGGTGGCGCAGTGGGCGGCGGACGGCCCGGAAGACAGCCTCAACCTGCTGGAGTTGGCGCAGGTGGCCGGGGTTTCCCTGCGCCAGTTGCAAGGCGCGTTCAAGGCCTTCGCCGGCATGGCGCCGACCCAGTGGCTGCGCCTGCGCCGGCTGAACAGTGCGCACCGCGAACTGCTGCGCCGCGGTCCGGACGAAACCACCGTGGCCGAGGTGGCCATGCGCTGGTCGTTCTGGCACCTCGGGCGGTTTTCCAGCAGCTACCGCGCGCTGTTCAAGGAACTGCCGAGCGAGACCCTGCGCCGCGGCCAGCGTTGAGCTGTTCCTGACCGCGGGCCCGCAGGGTCGGCGCCATTTCCAGTGTCATGCGCGGGGATGCCTGTCTGCCGAAGGGCGGCGCTGGCCATTGCGGCTCGGCCGCGGCGGCTTGGGCTGGTCATCCTCATGCGCGCTTCCCGCAGGGTGTTCGCGCAGGTAGCGCCACAGCGCCTGGGCGATGGCATCGCTGTTGACCCCCTTGCCGAAGACCTGCTGGCCGATGCTCAAGCCGAGCTGGCGGTAGCTTTCGAACTGCGCCTCGTCGAAGAACTGGTCGACGGTGGGCTGGTTGGGGAAGGACGTGTTGATCAGCGCGTAGTTCTGCACGTCCGGCGATACCGAGGGGATCAGCCGGGGCTTGAGCACCAGGATGCGACTGACCAGGGTGTCCGGCTCGGTGCAGGCGTAAACGTTGAGCAGCAGCGCGCAATGCGGGTCCGCCGGCGACGGCGCGATCTTGAAGTCCTCCATGCGCCCGAACACTTTGCCCAGTACATCGTCCCCGATGATCTCTGCGTCTTCCCTGATCTCCAGGCCGTGGTCGATACGCGCCAGGCGGATGAGATTGCTCAGGTCGTCGAACCGGTAATCGGGATCGCAGCCACAGTCGCACATCACGATCAACTCGACCTGGCGCTCCTGGCGCAGCAGTTCATAGGCCGCCGTGTTCTCGAAGTGGCCGCCGTCCGAGAGGTACTGATAGGCGCGCCGATGGCCATGGAAGTGCGCGGTCAGTTCGTAGAACAGGTAGGTCTGGGTCGGTAGCCAGCGCGACAGCTTCAGGCCCAGGGATTGCCTGGGCTTTTCCGGTTTAGCGTCGATAAAGCGGCTGGGCCACCAGTTGCCCAGGCGCACGTTGGCCAGGCCCAGCAGCAGCGACATGCCCAGGCTGGTGGCGCGTCCCAGGCCGGTGGTGAAGGCCGCGCCGGAAACGCCGATCCACTGGCCGATGGTCAGCGGGTAGGCGATTTCCGAAGCGGGGATATTCTCCAGGTCGCGCTGATAGACCTTGCCATCGAGGATGAAGGCCCCTTCGCCCTTGACGCTGCCCGGCGCCAGGCACAGCGGCTTGCCCTTGCGGTCGCGCTGCACCAGTTGTTCGGCGGGGTCGACCGTGAGGTTCATGGTCACGTTGATCAGGTGCAGCGGGCCGGCGTTCGGCGTGCCGTAGTAGTGCTCGACGCTGATGTCGTCGTTGCTCAGTGGCTCGGCCACGCTCATGTGCTTGCGCCGTTGCTCGGGCGTGCCGTCGAAGCGCTTGCCGTTGGTGGCGCCCATGTAGGCGCGGACCAGGCGCGCGCTGTAGTAGGACTGCAACGACGAGGTATTGAGGAAACCGACGAAGCGGCTGCTGACCCAGGTCAGCGCTGCCGCCACCCCGGCCAGCAGGGCCAGCCGCAGCACATGCCCGTTTTCCAGCAGGTTGAAGCTGCCATCGGCAGCGAACCACACCACGAACAGCATCCACGCCAGGCAGACCGCCGCCAGCAACAGCAGGCCACCGACCAGGCTCATGACCTCCAGGGGCAGCAGGCGCAGCCAGTCCGGCAGGCTCTTCTCGTCCCGCAACAGCGCCAGGCGGCGCACCAGCCAGATCAGCAGCGGAAGAATGCCGATGGAGCCCTGGGTCAGGGTCTGCAGGTGCAGGTAGATTGTTTCGGAGAGCGACACCAGGAACGCGGCGAACAGCAGTACCCCGAGAGCCATGATGATCTGCGACAGCACCCGGGTGACCTCGACCCGGTAGTTGCGCACGGTAAAGATCCCGTCTTCGTCGTTGGCCTTGCGGGTGCGGTATTTCAGGCGCCAGATCAGCAGCCAGGCGTAGGCGATGCCCAGCAGCGCGATGGCCGCGAACCCGAGGAACAGGTGGCGCACGTTGGGCCTGTCGTCCGGCTGTTGCAGCAGGGCCCAGATGCCGATGAAGACCAGTGCCATCACCGTGCAAGCCACGGCCGCCAGGTTGCTCAGGGCCGGAGGATTGCTCAGGCTGTTTTTCGGCAGCACCAGCCAGTAGGCCAGGCAGCAGGGCAGCAAGCCGAGGAGGAACACCGCGCCGGGCAGCAGGAACAGATTGGGCAGGTACTTCACTTGCAACAGCATCAGCAACGACAGGATCAGGACGATCGGCATGCCGATGACGAAGTGCAGCGACAGCCAGTTGCGCCAGGTGATCGCCAGGGCGTAGAGCGCGTCCCCCGAGCCGGTCGGGGTCAGGTAGCGGCCGTTCTCCCGGAGCCAGGCCGTGGGTCCCTTGCCGATGTCTTTGTCGCTGACGCTGGCGTAGTCGGTGTGGGTGCTGATACGTCCCGGCGGCTCGTAGTGCAGGACCTCATAGGCGTTGACCGCCGCGGTCCTGGCCGCTTGCTGGGCGGGCGACAGGGGCGAGGCTTCGGCGCGCTCCTGGGCCTGCTCCCGGCGCAGGCGATTGGGGATGAACAGGCTGGAGAAGAAACTGCCGATATAGCCGCCGCCGCTGACCGTGCAGAGGTAGTCGAAACGCGGCAGCAGGGTGGTGGTGAGGTTGTCTTGCGGTGTCTTCGACGGTCGTGGGTTGGCCTGTTCCGGCGCATTGGCCCGGGCCATCGCCTGCAGCACCCCCAGGCAAAAGGTGGCGCTGCGGATGCCACCCCCGGACAGCGCCAGCCCCCAGATCCTGGGAGGCTGGCCGGCCGGCGCGGCAAGGTATTTGAGACCCAATGCAGTACGGCGGTTCTCGATGCGCTTCCTTTCCCCCTCGTAGTGCTGGGTCGAGTCCATGATTGCTCCTTGCAAACTGAAGTAGTGGCATTGTGCAAATAGGATTAAAGCAGAACGCCGTCACATTTTTCCGAATACAAGGAGCAACTCGGGATGAAGTTCACGAAATATTCTTTATTTAGAAATGTAATTAAAAATCATCGGCTTAGAGAGTTAATGCGGCTGTATCAAGATCTGTGAATGCCTTGACCGCAGCCTGCAACCGCCGTGTAACTTGCTTGTTACTTGAGGTCACTACTTTGCGTGGGTCGCTATTTCCCGCCCTGTAACTTCAAGGAATTCAACCGCGTATGCCTACTCTCACTCGCAGGAAGCTCATGCAGGCCGCCGCCATCGGCTCGGCCTTTACCTTACTGCCAGACTCCATCCGCCAGGCCCTGGCGATCCCCGCCAACAACCGCACCGGCACCATCCGCGACGTCGAGCACGTGGTGATCCTGATGCAGGAAAACCGCTCCTTCGACCATTACTTCGGCACCTTGCCCGGGGTTCGCGGTTTCAGCGACCGCTTCACCATCCCGCTGCCCGGCAAGCGTTCGGTGTGGGAGCAGCAGGGCATTGGGCGAGTGGTGTTGCCATATCACCTGGACAGCTCGCGGGGCAACGCGCAGCGGGTCAACGGCACGCCGCATTCGTGGATCGACGAGCACGCGGCCTGGGGCAGCGGGCGCATGAGCGCCTGGCCGACTTTCAAGACCAACACGTCCATGGGCTACTACCGCGAGCAGGAGCTGCCGTTCCAGTTCGCCCTGGCCAACACCTTCACCCTGTGCGATGCCTACCACTGTTCGGTGCACGCCGGGACCAACCCCAACCGCCTGTTCCACTGGACCGGCACCAACGGCCCGACCGGCGCCAACGTGGCGGCGGTGGTCAACGAATGGGACGGCCCGGGCGCGGTGGACGTCGGCTACACCTGGAAAACCTACCCCGAGCGTCTGGAAGAGCGGGGCGTCAGCTGGAAGATCTACCAGTACCTGCCGGACAACTTCGGCGACAACCCGCTGGCCGGCTTCCGCCAGTACCGCCGCGCCAGCGTGGCGGCCGGCAACCCGGCGCAGCCGCCGGAAGACTTCACCGCCTTCGTGCCGTACAGCGATGCGTTGAATGCCCGGGTGCCGCTGTACAAGGGCAACGGCAACACCTTGCCGGCGCGCAGCGGCAGCGACCTGGAGGGCATGATCGCCGGGTTCCGCAACGATGTGCAGCAGGGCAAGCTGCCCAAGGTCAGCTGGATCGTCGCCCCGGCCACCTATTCCGAGCACCCGGGGCCGTCGAGCCCGGTGCAGGGTGGCTGGTTCACCCAGGAAATCCTCAAGGCGCTGACCGACAACCCCGAGGTCTGGAGCAAGACCGTGCTGCTGGTCAACTACGACGAGAACGACGGTTTCTTCGACCATCTGCCGTCGCCCTCGGCACCTTCACGCCGCCTGGACGGCAGCTTCGCCGGCAAGTCCACGGTGGATTTCGACAGTGAGGTGTTCACCCACCCGGCGCCACCGGGGACCACCCAGCAACCGCGTCCGGACGGCGGCATCTACGGCCCCGGCCCGCGGGTGCCGATGCTGGTGCTGTCGCCCTGGAGCCGTGGCGGCTGGGTCAACTCCCAGGCGTTCGACCACACCTCGGTCCTGCAATTTCTCGAGAAGCGCTTCGGCGTGCGCGAGCCGAACATCAGCGCCTGGCGCCGTGCCGTGTGCGGCGACCTGACTTCGGCCTTCAACTTCGTCAATCCCAACAGCGAAATCCTCCCGCCGCTGCACACCACCACCCGCCAGGCCGCGGACCTTTTGCGCCAGCGCCAGGAACAACTGGCCCAGGTGCCGCTGCCGGACCCCAGCCGCCAGCAACTGCCGCAGCAGCAACGCGTGGCCCGGCCATCGCGGGCCTTGCCGTATCGGCTGAATGTCGAGGCCAAGGCCAAGCGCAAGGCGTTGAGCCTGACCCTGAGCCTGCAGAACAGCGGCGAGCAGGGTGCGGTGTTCCATGTCTACGATCGCCTGCACCTGCTGGACATTCCCCGTCGCTATACGGTGGAGGCGGGCAAGCAGCTCAAGGACAGCTGGCAGACCGCGGGCCGCTACAAGCTGTGGCTGCTGGGGCCTAACGGCTTCCACCGCAGCTTCCACGGCAACCTGCTGGAGCGTCAGCCCGAGGTGTCGATGTTCAGCCGCGGCAACAACCTGCAGCTGACCCTGAGCAACCCGGGCAAGGAGCCGGTATCGATCACTATCGAGCGTTGCCCCTACACCCATCAGGGGCCATGGCGTTTCGACGTGCCCGGGCGCAGCGAGGTCCACCAGATGTTCGCCTGCCAGGCCAGCGGCGGCTGGTACGACCTGACCCTGCGCGGCGAGGGCGGCTGGCTGCGGCGCCTGGCCGGGCGCCTGGAAACCGGTGCGCACAGCATCAGCGACCCGTTGATGGGCGTGTAAACCGCGCAATTGTGCCCGGCCCGCAAGGGGCCGGGCGCTGTTTCAACAGCCGACCGGGTGCTTTACCTGGATCTCTTCAGCCCCTGGGACTATGGCTCCAGAGCACCCGCCGATGTTCCCCAGCAGACGAAAACCAGAACCCAATCACACGAAAGGACTTGGTTTGCCTTATGAATATTAATTAGAATCAGTCTCATTTGAATAATCCTTCGCGCAGGGCTCTTGACATGATTGAAGCAGCGACGCCACCGGAGCAAAGCCTACATGCCCTGTACCGCGACCATCGCAGCTGGCTCGAGAGCTGGTTGCGCCAGCGCATGGGCAACGCCTGGGATGCGGCGGACCTGAGCCAGGACACCTTCCTGCGCGTGCTCACCAGCTCCCAGCAGCTGGTCGACCTGCGCGAACCGCGGGCCTACCTGGTGACTGTGGGCAAGCGTCTGCTGAGCAACTTCTACACCCGGCGCAAACTGGAGCAGGCCTACCTGGATGCGCTGGCCAGCCTGCCCGAAGACAGCGTGCCGTCCCCGGAACAGCGCTGGGTGCTGCTGGAAACCCTGCAAGCCCTCGACGAATTGCTCGACGGCCTGCCGCCCCTGGTGCGCCGGGCGTTTCTCTGGAGCCAGCTGGAAGGGCTGGGTTATCGCGAGATCGCCGAACGCCTCGACGTCTCGGAACGCACGGTCAAGCGCTACATGGCCCAGGCCTACGAACACTGCCTGCTGGTGGAGCTGTGATGCGCTCGGCGCCGTCCAGCGAAACCCGCGAGGTGGCCCGCGCGGCGGCCCAGTGGCTGGCGCTGCTGGAGTCCGGCGCGGCCAACGCCGACGATCACGCGCGCCTGCAGCACTGGCGCAACAGCAACAGCCGTCACGAAAGCGCCTGGCAGAAAGCGCAGCTGCTGCGCCAGCGTTTCTCAGCGCTGCCTTCGGCCTTGGCGCTGGCCACCCTGGATCGTCCCGACCCGTCGCGGCGCGCGGTACTCAAGCGCGCCCTCGGCGTCGCCGCGCTGGTGCCGACCGCCTGGCTGCTGGGGCGCCAGCTGCCCCTGGACGTATGGCGCGCCGACCTGCAGACCGGCACTGGCGAACATCGCAAATTGTCTCTGGCCGATGGCAGCGCCTTGCAGTTGAACACCGCCAGCGCGGTCAACGTCGACCTGGGCGCCCGGCAGGTGACCCTGGTGCGCGGCGAGATGGCGCTCAAGGTCACCGGCAGCGCGCCGCTGACCATCCAGGCGCCTTATGGCCGCATCGTCGTCAGCCGCAGCGAAGTCTGCGTGCGCCTCAATGAACACGATTGCCGCGTGTCGGTGGTCAGCGGCTCGGTGCAGTTGCAACCCTTGTTCGGCCCGCAACTGCAGTTGCGCGAAGGCCAGCGGGTGCGGCTGCGGGTGGACGGCGCCGGGCAGATCGATGCCTTCGATGCGCAGTTGCCGGGCTGGCGCGACGGCGTGCTGATGGCGCAGAACCAGCCCCTGGGGGATTTCCTGCGCGAGCTCGGTCGTTATCGCCCGGGCCTGCTGCGCTGGGAACCGGAACTGGAAGCCCTGCGCGTCACCGGCAGCTTCCGTCTCGACAACACCGACCGCGTGCTGTCGCTGCTGGCCGCCAGCCTGCCGCTGGAGGTGCATTCGCGCACCCGTTATTGGGTCACCCTGACTTCGGCCAAAGAAACGCCGCCGACAAACACCTCGCAAAAAAATATTGGCTGAAGCCTGTCCCTTTTTTTCGCCTCGCCGGTCATTCCAGGTAAGTGAACAAAAAAACGAGAGCTTCCTCCCATGCCCGTAGTATTGCCATACCGTTTGCGTCCGGTTTCCCCCGGACTGTTGCAGTTGGGCCTCATCCTGACACTCAGTTCCAGCCCGTTATTCATCCAGGCCAGTTGGGCCGACGACGCTGCGCGGCGCAGCTACCAGGTGCCGGCCGGTCCGCTGAGCGCCGCGCTGACCCGTTTCGCCGGCCTTGCCGGGGTCAACCTGTCGGTGGACCCGCAGCTGGTCAGCGGCCGCAACAGCAGCGGCCTGTCCGGCGAGTACGGGGTGGAGGAGGGCTTTGCCCGCTTGCTGCAAGGCTCCGGCCTGCAGCTGCAACCGGTGGGCGAGCAGGCGTATATCCTGACCCCGGCGCCGCAAGGCAGCAGCCTGCAACTGGCGCCGACCTCGATTCTCGGCGCCAGCGGCGCGACCGACAGCGACGTCTTCGCCGGCGGCCAGGTCGCACGCCGGGGTTCCCAGGGTCTGCTGGGCTCGAAGGACTTCATGGAAACGCCGTTCAGCATGACCACCTACACCAGCGAGGTGGTGAAGAACCAGCAGGCGCGGACCCTCGGCGACCTGATCGCCAGCGACCCCTCGGTGCGCGCCACCAACCCGGCGGGCGGCCGTTACGAGCAGTTCACCATCCGCGGCTTCAGCCTGTTCAACAGCGATGTCGCCTACAACGGCCTGTACGGCGTGCTGCCGACCTACACCATCGACATGGAAATGGCCGACCGGGTGGACATCCTCAAGGGCCCTACCCAGTTGATCAACGGCATCTCGCCGCGGGGCAGCGTCGGCGGCGGGATCAACGTGGTGCCCAAGCGCGCCACCGACAAGCCCATCACCGAATTCACCGGCAGCTACGCCTCCGACAGCCAGCTCGGCGGCGCGGTGGACATTGGCCGGCGCTTCGGCGAGGACAACAAGTTCGGCGTGCGCCTGAACGCGGTCAAGCAGTCCGGCGACACCGAATGGGATCACCAGAGCGTCGATCGTGAAATGGCCGTGCTGGGCCTGGACTTCCGTGGCGAACGCCTGCGCCTGTCGACCGACATCGGCCACACCGAGCGCGATACCGACGCACCCCAGGAGCGGGTGCAGATAGGCGCCAACGCCAAGGTGCCGGACGCGGACGATGTGCGGCACAACTATGCGCAGTCCTGGAGCAAGGCACGCACCAAGGACACCTTCGGCACGGTCAACGCCGAATACGACGTCAATGACTCGATCATGCTGTACGGCGGCGTCGGCGCGCGCAAAAGCAACCACGACTTCCTGCGCCATGCCGTGTCGATCACCAACGACGCTGGCGACTTCAGCGTGCAGCCGCGCGACTTCACCCGCGACGAAAACGTGCGCACCACCACGGCGGGCGTGCGCAGCTGGTTCCACACCGGCCCGGTGAGCCATGAGGTCAACCTGGCGGCCAGCTACTTCTACATGGATTTCGAAAACGGCGGCGCGCGCTATGCCGCGTCCCCCAGCAACCTCTACAACCCGCGGCCGACGCCGACCCCGTCGCGGCCGACGCGCTTCGACCCCAAGGTCTACACCGAGAACCGCTTCAGCGGTGTGGCGCTGTCCGACACCCTGGGCTTCTTCGATGACCGCCTGCTGCTGACCCTCGGCGCGCGCTGGCAGCGGGTCAAGGTCGACGACTGGAGCGATGGCGTCAAAGGCGACACCGCCTATGACGAGGAAAAGGTCTCGCCTTCGGGCGGCCTGCTGTTCAAGGCCACCGATCAGTTGTCGCTGTACGTCAACTACATGGAAGGCCTGAGCCAGGGCAAGATCGCGCCGTCGACCTCGATCAACGAAGACGAAATCTTCCCGCCGTTCATCAGCCGCCAGGTCGAGGCCGGCGCCAAGTATGACGCCGGGGCCTTCGCCCTGACCGCCGCGGTGTTCCGCATCAAGCAGCCGGCCTACGAGACCAACGCCACCACCCGGGTCTTCGGCCCGAACGGCAAGCGCCAGAACGACGGCGTCGAGCTCAGCGTGTTCGGCGAACCGCTCAAGGGCTTCCGCCTGCTGGGCGGGGTGATGTACATCGACAGCGAACTGAAGGACACCACCAACGGCACCTTCGACGGCAACCGCGCGCCGGCCACGCCGAAGTACAACGTCAACCTGGGGGCCGAGTGGGACGTGCCGAAGGTCCAGGGCCTGACCCTGACCGCACGCGGCATCTACTCCAGCTCGCAGTACCTGGACCAGGCCAACAGCAAGGAAATCGACTCCTGGGAACGTTTCGACCTGGGCGCGCGCTACGCCTTCAAGCTCGACGACAAGGACATCACCTTGCGCGCCAATGTCGAGAACGTGCTGGACAAGCGTTACTGGAGTTCGGCCGGGGCCTCGGACGACAGCGAGCCGGGCTTGACCCTGGCGACGCCACGGACCCTGTTGCTCTCGGCAACCGTGGGTTTCTAAGAAGCGATGCGGACTGGCGCCACAGGGAAGGGCGCACCGCCGTGTTGGTCATGACCGGTTCCTTTGGTCGAGGAAGAAAGTATGTCCGCTATAAGTTGATCAACTTGCTCGCCTCTTGAATGAGGTGTTGGCCATTTAATGGCAACTAATGAAGTTGTCGGAAAGATGGCAATAACATGGCAGTTTCATACGTCATAAATGACGTTTTACCAAGTTTATCAACTTGGTTTTTGGCGTGGACGCGATAGTTAGCTTATATCCGCAAGTGTCATGCGACTATTCCAAATAAGTTTGAATAAGTAGTTGCGCGTTTTTATTAATGATAATAATTTGCATGTCGAATTTAACGAGGGTGAACAGATGTTGAATGATGGCATATTGCGCACTAGTCCTCTGCAAAAGACCAATGCCGACTATCTGGCCCGGCAAGGCAAGTTCGAATCCAATGTGCGCAGTTACCCGCGCAAGTTGCCACTGGCCATCGCCAAGGCGCATGGGGTCTGGGTCACCGACGTCGAAGGCAAGACCTACCTGGACTGCCTGGCCGGCGCCGGCACCCTGGCCCTGGGGCACAACCACCCGGCGATCATGGCCAGTCTCGACAGTTTCCTGGCCTCGGGCCTGCCCATGCACACCCTGGACCTGACCACCGTGGTCAAGGACGCTTTCAGCGAAACCCTGCTCAGCCTGCTGCCGGGCCAGGGCCGCGACTACTGCCTGCAATTCTGCGGGCCGTCCGGGGCGGACGCGGTGGAAGCGGCGCTGAAGCTGGCCAAGACCCATACCGGGCGGCACAACGTCATCAGTTTCTCCGGGGCCTACCACGGCATGACCCACGGCGCCCTGGCGCTGACCGGCAATACCGCGCCCAAGCACGCCATCGCCGGCCTGATGCCGGGCGTGCAGTTCATGCCGTACCCCCACGAATACCGCTGCCCGCTGGGGATCGGCGGCGAGGCCGGGGTCGAGGCGCTGACCCATTACTTCACCCAGTTCATCGAAGACGTGGAAAGCGGCGTGTCGCTGCCGGCGGCGGTGATTCTCGAGGCGGTGCAGGGCGAGGGCGGGGTCAACTGCGCGCCGGCCAGCTGGCTGCGGGCGATCCGCGAAGTGACCCGCCAGCACGGCATCGTGCTGATCCTTGACGAGGTGCAGGCCGGCTTTGCCCGCACCGGCAAGATGTTCGCCTTCGAGCATGCCGGCATCGAGCCGGACATGATCGTCATGTCCAAGGCGGTGGGCGGCGGCCTGCCGATGGCGGTGCTGGGCATCAAGCGCGAGTTCGATGTCTGGGAGCCGGGCAACCACGCCGGCACCTTCCGCGGCAACCAGATGGCCATGGCCGCGGGCCTGGCGACCCTGCAGGTGTTGCGCGAGCAGAACATCGCGGCCCTGGCCGAGCGCCGCGGGCAGTGGCTCAAGGAGCAATTGACGGCCTTGCAGCCGAGCTATCCGACCCTGGGCCAGGTGCGCGGGCGTGGCCTGATGCTGGGCATCGAGATCGTCGACGAACGCCAGCCGGCCGACCGCCACGGGCATTTCCCCTCGGACCCGGGCCTGGCCGTGGCCATCCAGCAGCACTGCTTCAAACAGGGCCTGCTGCTGGAGCGCGGCGGACGCCGCGGCAATGTGATCCGCCTGTTGCCGCCGCTGGTCATCGACGACGAACAGTGCCAGCAAGTTATCCAGCGATTTACTCGCGCAATGGCGGACGCCTTATTGCAGGTACGTGCTTGAAGTGCTGTTTTTGAAATGAAGCGTATTCGATGAAAGTGTGTCGTTTTTCACACTTTTAAGTCTTGATTGAATAACTGTCAGGCGACAGGTTTTTCTTGTTCAAGGTTGCAGGAAAGTGCAAGCGGACGAGTTCGTTCGACGGGTATCTGTCGGCTTTCGGTACGGCCGAAGAGCAACTAACCATTTGCCGCGACAGTACGCAGCCAGTGACCGCACGGGCTACTGTGGAGCATGTATGAATTATTCAGATCGCGATGTTTTATCAAAGCATGTTTTATCGAAGATGGTCAGTGAGCTGGCGACCACTCGCGCCTTGCTCAATTGCCTGATCAAAGAGTTCGCCTTGCCGGAAAACTGCCTCAGTTACAGCTGGCCGACACAGATGCAGGGCATCGCCCCCGGCAGTTACCTGGACGGCCTGGAATGGAAGGGCATTCCGCTGACCATCGACCTGCCCAACCGGCAGCAGTTCTTCGTCATGGTCGACCGCCGCGACCACCTGGGCAGCCACCGTTACCTGTCGGACGTGTATGCCCGGCGCGAAGCAGGCGAGACCTGGCGTTGCCTGGCCTTTGCCGAGTTCGTCGAGCAACTGCTCGGCGCCTGCGAACACATGACCCGGGCCAGCAACGACGAGTTGCTGGACCAGGTGCTGCAAAGCCAGTCGCTGACCGCCGCCATCGTCGCCCACAACATGGACGGCCAGGGCCCGGCGCCGCTGAGCGGCTACCTGGCCAGCGAGCAGGGCCTGTGGTTCGGCCACCCCAACCATCCGGCGCCCAAGGCGCGGCTGTGGCCGGCGCACCTGGCCCAGGAAACCTACGCCCCGGAATTCCAGGCCGAGACCGCGCTGCACCTGTTCGAGGTGCCGCGCCAGGGCCTGCGGGTGACCGCCAGCGGCCTCAGCGAAGAGCAGGTGATGGCCGGTTTCGCCGACCAGGGCCGGGCGCGCCCGGGGCACGCGATGATCTGCATGCACCCGGTGCAGGCCGAGCTGTTCATGCAGGACCGCCGCGTGCAGCGCCTGCTGGAGCTGGGCGAGGTGATCGACCACGGGCCGACTGGGCCGCTCGCCAGCCCGACGGCCTCGATGCGCACCTGGTACATCGAGGACCACGATTTTTTCATCAAGGGCTCGCTGAACGTGCGCATCACCAATTGCGTGCGCAAGAACGCCTGGTACGAGCTGGAAAGCACGCTGATCATCGACCAGTTGTTCCAGCGCCTGCAGCGGACCCAGGCCGAAACCCTCGGCGGGCTGTCGGCGGTGGCCGAGCCGGGTTCCATGAGCTGGGCCCCGGCCCAGGCCAGCGAAGCCGACGCCCACTGGTTTCGCGAACAGACCGGGGCGATCCTGCGGGAGAACTTCTGCCGCCGCGCCGGCGCCGAGCGCAGCGTGATGGCCGGCACCCTGTTTGCCCGCGACATCCATTCGCGGCCGCTGGTGCATGACTTCCTGCAAGGCTTCAACGCCAGCGAACTGGCGGACGAGCAACTGGTGGACTGGTTCGACCAGTATCAGGCGTTGCTGCTGCGGCCGGTGCTGGCGCTGTTCTTCAACCACGGCGTGGTGATGGAGCCGCACCTGCAGAACACTGTGCTGATCCACGACCAGGGCCAGCCGCGACAGTTGCTGCTGCGGGACTTCGAGGGGGTCAAGCTCACCGACGAACTGGGCATGGCGCAGATCGAGGTCGGCCTGCACCCGCGGGTGCGCCAGTCATTGCTGTATTCCCGCGAGCAGGGCTGGAGCCGCATTACTTACTGCCTGCTGATCAACAACCTGTCGGAAGCGGTGCTGGCCCTGAGTTGGGAACGCCCGCACCTGGCACCGCTGATGTGGCAACGGGTCGAGCAGCAGCTGCGGCGCATCCGTGACGAACTGGTACGCCCGGCGCCGGAGCTGGACGCGCTGATCGCCGGCCAGCCGATCGCCTGCAAGACCAACCTCAAGGTGCGCCTGGCCGCCAAGGCCGACCGTCAGGCCGGCTACGTCAGCCTGAGTTCGCCGTGGAGCGAGGAGGCCCGTTATGGCTGAGTTGTCCCAGGCGGTCCTGCGCGCCATCGACCAGGCCCGGGCCGGCAGTGCCGACCCGCTGGCGGCCTTTATCTACGACCTGGACGCCTTGCAGGCCCATGTGCGCCAGGTGATGGCGGCGTTGCCGGCCGGGGTCGAGCTGTATTACGCGATCAAGGCCAACAGCGAGGCGCCAGTGCTGGCGGCGCTGGCCCCGCTGGTCAGTGGTTTCGAGATTTCCTCGGGTGGCGAGATCGAGCGGGTGGTGGCCTGTCCGACCCGCAAGCCCTATGTGTTTTCCGGCCCGGGCAAGCTCGATTCCGACCTGCGCGCGGCCCTGGCCCATCAGGTGGAAGCGGTGCACCTGGAAAGCCTCAACGAGATCGAGCGCCTGCAACGCCTGGCCGAAGAAGCCGGGCGGGTGCAGCCGGTATTCATCCGCATCAACCCGCAGTTGCCGCAGAACCAGTCGAGCCGGTTGGCCATGGCCGGCACCGCCACGCCGTTCGGCATCGACGAGGCGGAACTGGCCGAGGCCGTGCGGCGGGTCGACCGCGCCAGCCATCTGCGCCTCAAGGGTTTCCATGTGCACGCCATGTCCCACCAGCAGTCGGTGGAGCGCCATGAGCAGTTGCTGGATTTCTATCTGCAACGCTGGCCGCTGTGGAAGGCCCTGGCGGCGCACCCCGAGCAACTGACCCACCTGAATGTCGGCGGCGGCATCGGCGTCGACTACCTCAGCGGCCAGCAGTTCGACTGGCAGCGCCTGTGCCGCTACCTGGAACGCCGGCTGGCGGAGCAGGGTGCTCAGGCACCGATCCTGCGCTTCGAGCCGGGGCGGTTTATCAGTGCTTTTTGCGGTTACTACGTGATCGAGGTGCTGGACACCAAGACCAGCCACGGCGAGCACTTCCTGGTGTGCCGCGGCGGCACCCACCAGTTCCGCCTGCCCGCGGCGCAGAGCCACGACCACCCGTTGATTCACCTGCCACGCACACCGCAGCCGGCGCACAGCGCGGAGCAGGCCTGGACCGTGGTCGGCCAGCTGTGTACGCCCAAGGATGTGCTGAGCCGGGCCCAGCCGCTCAAGGGCGTCAGCGTCGGCGACCTGCTGGTGCTGCCGATGGCCGGGGCCTATGGCTACAACATTTCCCACGCCGACTTCCTCTGTCATCCACGGCCGGCGCAGCACTTCCTGCGCCAGGGTGAATTGCTCGAAGGAGCCGGTCTGTGAGTTTCAAGGCACCGCGCGCTTGGGTGGTGGTCAACGTGCTGCTCGGCACTATGACCGTCAGCCTCAACAACAGCTCGCTGAACCCGGCGCTGCCGGCGTTCATGCAGGCGTTCGCCATCGGCCCGCTGATGGCCACCTGGATAGTCGCGGCCTTCATGACCAGCATGGGCATGACCATGCCGCTGACCAGCTTCCTCAGCCAGCGCCTGGGCCGGCGACGCCTGTACCTGTGGGGCGTGGCGCTGTTCATCGGCGGTTCGCTGCTCGGTGCCCTGGCCGATTCCATCGCCCTGGTGATCGCCGCGCGGGTGGTGCAGGGGATCGCCAGCGGGCTGATGATCCCGCTGTCCCTGGCGATCATCTTCGCGGTGTACGCCAAGGACGAGCGCGGCCGGGTCACCGGCCTGTGGGGCGCGGCGGTGATGCTGGCGCCGGCGGTGGGCCCGCTGTGCGGCAGCCTGCTGCTGGAGTGGTTCAGCTGGCGCTCGCTGTTTTTGATGAACGTGCCGATCGGCGTCGTCGCGCTGCTGATGGGCGTCGCGATACTGCCGCCTTCCGAGCCGGCCGAGCGCAAGCCGTTCGACCTGGCCGGCTACCTGCTGATCGCCTCGGGCATCGGCCTGCTGATGATCGCCATCAGCCGCCTGCACCACGCCGCCGGGCTGCTGGACCCGTTGAACCTGCTGATGCTGCTGGTGGCGGTGCTGTGCCTGGTGGCCTTTGTCCGCCTGGAGCTGCGCCGCGAGGCGCCGCTGCTCAACCTGCGGATCTTCGCCCTGCGCGGTTACCGCCTGAGCGTGATCATCGCCGTGGTGCAGTCGGTGGGCATGTTCGAGTGCCTGGTGCTGCTGCCGTTGCTGGTACAGACGGTGCTCGGCTACAGCGCCATCTGGACCGGCCTGGCGCTGCTCTGCACGGCGGTGTTCGCCAGCCTGTTCGGGCGCATGGGCGGCAGCGCCCTGGATCGCCACGGGCCGCGTCTTGTCGTGTCCATCGGCCTGCTGCTGACCGGGCTGTCGACCCTGGCCCTGGGTTTGCTCTCGGCCAATGCGGCGATCGGCCTGGTGTTCGCGCTGATGATGCTGCGCGGCGCCGGCCTGGGCCTGTCCTACATGCCGGTGACCACCGCCGGGCTGAATGCCTTGCCCGAGCCGATGGTCACCCAGGGCGCGGCGATGAACAACATCTCGCGGCGCCTGGTGTCGTCCCTGGGCATTGTCATCGCCTCGCTGTGGTTGGAGTTCCGCCTGGTTGATGGCGGCGTGCAGGCCCAGGCGGGCATGTCGTCCGCCATCAGCGAGGTGTTCGTGGTCACCGGCCTGCTGATCCTGCTGGCGTTGCCCTGCGCCTGGCGTTTTCCCCTTTCCGACGAGACCGCCGAGGCTGTGCCCGGCGCGCTCGAACACCGTTAACCCTTCTTCGCACAAGGTATGAACATGGCGACTGCAATCTCGACAACCTCAAGCCAGCCCTCCGGTCCCGGTGCCTGGCTGGCCACGGTGGATGGGCGTATCGACGAAAAAGTCCAGCAGCGGGTGGTTGGCCAGCTGTTGCAGACCCTGCTGTATGAAGGCGTGCTGCCGTTCGACAGCCAGCCGCTGGAGGGCGGCCCGCACGGCCATGACAGCGGCCAGCGCCGTTTCGTGGTGCTCGGCATCGACGGCCAGCAGCAGCGGGTGGAGTACCACTGCAACGGCCTGCTCAGCGCCAGCTTCGATTTGATCCGCCTCGATTCCGCCAGCCTGGAACGCCTCGACAGCCGCGGCCAGCGCAGCGTGCCGGACCTGCACCAGGCCCTGGCCGAGCTGCTCGGCGACTACCAGGACAGCCCGCACCTGGGGCGTTTCATCCAGGAACTGGAGCAGACCCAGCTCAAGGATCTGCAAGCGCGCAGCCAGGGCTACCAGGCCGAAAAGCCGGCCCACCAGCTGGACGTGGACGCCCTGGAGCAGCACTTCATGGACGCCCACAGCTACCACCCGTGCTACAAGTCGCGCATCGGCTTTTCCCTGGCCGACAACCAGGCCTACGGCCCGGAGTTCGCCACGCCGATCGCCGTGGTATGGCTGGCGGTCGCGCGCGACCGGGCCTCGCTCAACCATTCGCAAAAACTCGATTTCCCGGTCTTTATCCGCCAGGAGCTGGGCGCCGCGCGCTGGCAGCAGGTCGAGCAACAGCTGGCCAGCCAGGGCCGGGCGCTGGACGATTACCAGCTGCTGCCGGTGCACCCGTGGCAGTGGGAAAACCTGATTGTCTCGACCTTCTACCCGGAGCTGCTCAGCGGCGAGCTGATCTACCTCGGCACCTCGATTGATGAGTACAAGGCCCAGCAGTCGATCCGCACCCTGGCCAATGCCACGGCCAGGGAGCGGCCGTACGTCAAGCTGGCGATGAGCATGACCAACACCTCCAGCACGCGCATCCTGGCGCGGCACACGGTGCTGAACGGGCCGATCATCACCGACTGGCTGCAACAGCTGATCGCCAGCGACAGCACCGCGCGCCAGCTGGATTTCGTGATCCTCGGCGAAGTGGCCGGGGTCAGCTTCGACTACCAGCACCTCCCTCCGTCCCGCAGCCCCCAGGCCTACGGCACCCTGGGGGCGATCTGGCGCGAAAGCCTCCATCAGTACCTCAAGGCGGACGAGCAGGCGGTGCCGTTCAATGGCCTGAGCCATGTGGAGAACCGCTACGGCACAGGGCCGCAGCAGCCGTTCATCGACGCCTGGATCCGCCAGTACGGCCTGCAGGCCTGGACCCGCCAACTGTTGCAGGTGACGGTGCCGCCGATCATCCACATGCTCTACGCCGAAGGCATCGGCATGGAATCCCACGGCCAGAACATCGTGCTGATCGTCAAGCAGGGTTGGCCGCAGCGCATCGCCCTCAAGGACTTCCACGACGGCGTGCGCTACTCGCCGGCGCACCTGGCGCGTCCCGAACTGTGCCCGGAGCTGGTGCCGCTGCCGGCCAGCCACGCCAAGCTCAACCGCAACTCCTTCATCCTCACCGATGATGTCAACGCGGTACGGGATTTCTCCTGCGACTGCTTCTTCTTTATCTGCCTGGCGGAAATGGCGATCTTCCTGCGCCAGCACTACCAGCTCGACGAAGGCCAGTTCTGGCAAATGACCGCCGAGGTAATCCTCGACTATCAGGACGCCCATCCGCAGCACCGCGACCGTTTCGGCCTGTTCGACGTGTTCGCGCCGAGCTACGAGGTCGAAGAGCTGACCAAGCGCCGCCTGCTGGGCGACGGTGAGCGGCGCTTCAAGTCGGTGCCCAATCCACTCCATGCCTACAGGCCGCAAGCATGCTGAGAAGCAACCAGCTGAAACGCAAACTGGCGGCCGGGCAAACGGTGTACGGGCTGATCAGCTCGATTCCGGCGCCGGCGGCCATCGAGCTGATCGCCGAGGCCGGGTTCGACTTCGTGATCATCGACATGGAACACGTGCTGATCAACCCGGAAACCGTCGAGCACATGATCCGCACCGCCGAAGCCTACGAGCTGACGCCGCTGGTGCGGGTCGCCGACCTCAACCCCAAGACAATGCTGCGCCTGCTCGACGGCGGCGCCCAGGGCATCGTGCTGCCGATGATCGAGTCCGCTGGGCAGTTGCAGGCGGCGATTGCCGCCTGCAAATACCACCCGCTGGGCCAGCGCAGCCTCAACGCCGGGCGCCCGGGCAGTTTCGGCAAGCACAGCCTGGCGCAGTACGTGGGGCAGGCCAACGAACAGATCATGCTGGTGGCGATGATCGAAAGCGCCGCCGGCGTGCGTAACGCCGCGCAGATCGCTGCGGTGCCGGGCCTGGACATGATCCTCGAAGGCGCGGCCGATCTCTCGCAATCCCTCGGCATGCCCTGGCAGATCGACCAGCCGGCGGTCCAGCAGGCCCTGCTCGACAGCTGGCAGGCGGCGGACCATGCCGGCGTGCCGTATTGCGCGATTCCCCGACAGCAGGGCGACCTGGGACGCTGGCGCGAGCGCGGGGTCCGGGCCTTTGTCCTCGGCGACGAACGCGGCATTGCCTTTCGTGCTCTCCAGGCCAGGTTGGCCACCCTTTCTCTAGAAGGAAAATAATCCGATGAACTTCACAACCATGGCCGCCGAGCTGGTGATGCAGGACCTGATCGATTGCCTGCTCGCCGAAGACTTCTTTGGCCGCGAACCCTTGCCGTTGCTGACTGCCAGCCAATGGCGCCAGGCCCATCCTGAAGCGCCAGCCCTTGAAGCCTCAATCCTTGAAAGCGCGGATGGGCAACAACGGATCTGGGAGTGGTGCTGCGACGCCCAGGAACAGCGCTTTATCAGCATCGCCCTGCGCCCGGGCATCACCCAGCAGTGGGAAAAGGTCCCGGGCACGCAGGTTCTGGCCCGCCAGGAGCAACGCTGGACCGCCTTGGGGCCGGTGGACTTCATGCGCCGGGTGTTCACCGGCATGGGCCCGCGTTTCCAGGACAACGAGAAGGGCCTGACGCTGTTTCTCGAAGTGCTGCATATCAGCGTCTGGCAGACCGCCTTGTCCCTGGAGCACCGGGTCGACCACCAGGGCCTGATGGCCCAGGACGGCGCGACCTTTTTCCGCACCATGGAGCAGTGGGCTTCGCTGCGCGATCGTCCGTACCACCCGCTGGCCAAGGCCAAGCAGGGCTTGCTGCAGGCCGAATACCAGCAGTACCAGGCCGAGTTCGCCCGGCCGGTGGCGTTGAACTGGGTGGCGGTGCACAAGAGCCTGTTGCAATGCGGCGAGGGCGTGGCGGACCTGGAACAGGTCTACCCGGCGCGCTACCTGTTGCCGGAAACCTTGCAGGAACGCCTGGCCGGGGAGCTGCGCGAGCGCGGCATTGGCGACAGCCACGTGGCCTTGCCGGTGCACCCGTGGCAGTTCGAGCATGTGTTGCAGGCGCAACTGGGCGATGCCTTCGCCCGTGGCGACTGCCAGCGCCTGGACTTCAGCGAAGCCACGGTATTCGCCACCTCGTCGCTGCGCTCGATGACCCCGTGTTTCGCCAGCGCCGACTACCTCAAGCTGCCGATGGCCATCTATTCCCTGGGCGCCTCGCGCTACCTGCCGGCGGTGAAGATGATCAACGGCGGTCTCAGCGAAGCGCTGCTGCATCAGGTGCGACGCCTCGATCCGGTGCTGGAGCAGAGCCTGCACCTGTGCGACGAGAGCAAGTGGTGGGCCTTCATGCCGCCCCAGGCGACCCTGTTCGACGAGGCGCCGCGGCACCTGTCGGCGATGGTCCGCGGTTACCCGCAAGCCTTGCTCGACGACCCGGACTGCCGCCTGCTGCCAATGGCCGCCCTGGGCACGCCATTGCCCGGCAGCAACCGGCACTTCTTCGATGAGTGGATGCAGTACCGCGAACTGCCGGTGACCCAGGCTTCGGTGCTGACCCTGTTCAGCGAGCTGTGCCAGCGCTTCTTCGACGTCAACCTGCGGATGTTCCGCCTGGGCATGCTCGGCGAGGTGCACGGGCAGAACGCGGTGCTGGTGTGGAAGGCCGGCCAGGCCCAGGGCCTGCTGCTGCGCGACCACGATTCGCTGCGCATCTTCGTGCCGTGGCTGGAGCGCAACGGCATGGCCGACCCGGAGTACCGGATCAAGAAAGGCCACGCCAACACCCTGTATCACCAGCGTCCCGAAGACCTGCTGTTCTGGCTGCAGACCCTGGCGATCCAGGTCAACGTGCGGGCGATCATCGACACCCTGGCCCAGGTCTACGCCGTGCCGGCGACTGCATTGTGGAGCGCCTTGCGCCAGGTATTGGACGGGCTGTTGCAGAGCATCGAGTTCGACGACGAGGCGCGGGCAATGATCAAGCACCAGCTGTTCGAAGCGCCGCGCTGGCCGCAGAAGCTGCTGCTGACGCCGATGATCGAACGCGCCGGCGGCCCGGGCAGCATGCCGTTCGGCAAGGGCGAAGTGGTCAACCCGTTCCAGCGGCTGGCTCCCGATGCCTGAACCGCTGATCCATCCCGGCAGGCGCACGCTGTTGCGCCTGTCCCTGGGGTTGCTGGCCTTGCCACGGATCGCCCGCGCCGAACCGCTGCGCCTGGTCACCCTGTTCCAGGGCGCCACCGACAGCGCCGTGGCGCTGGGCGTGACGCCCTGCGGCGTGGTGGAGTCGTCGAGCGAAAAACCGACCTTCCGCTACCTGCGCCCGGCGCTGGCGGAGGTTCCTCATGTCGGCCTGGAAACCCAGCCTAGCCTTGAGGACATCGTGCTGCTGGAGCCGGACGTGATCGTCGCCTCGCGTTTTCGCCACCAGCGCATCGCGCCGCTGCTCGAACGCATGGGCACGGTGCTGATGCTCGAGGAAGTCTTCGAGTTCAAGCGCACCCTGGCGCTGATGGGCGCGGCCCTGAACCGTCAGCAGCAGGCCAGCAGCCTGCTGGGGCAATGGCAGCAGCGGGTGGCGCGTTTGCGCGAGCAGTTGCAGGCAAATTTCGCCGGGCGCTGGCCGCCCACGGTGTCGGTGCTGGATGTGCGTGAAGACCATGTCCGCAGTTACCTGCCGAGCAGTTTCGCCGGCTCGGTGCTCACGGAGCTGGGCTTCGCCTGGAACCCGGTCGCCCGCGAGTCCCGGGGCACCTATATCAAACTCACCAGCAAAGAGAACTTGCCCGTGGTCGATGCCGACCTGTTTTTTGTATTCCAGCGCGACAGCCAGGCGGTGCAGCACAACTATGAACGGCTGGTGCATTACCCGTTCTGGCAACAGCTGCGCGCCGTGCAACAGCAGCAAGTGTGGCGGGTCGATGGCATTGCCTGGAGTTTCTCCGGAGGGATCCTCGGCGCCAACCTGATGCTCGACGACATTGCCCGCCTGGTGGCGTCTTCATGAGCCGTGGGCTGAAACTTGGCCTGGCGCTGGTCGTCCTGCTGCTGTGCGCTGGCCTGAGCCTGGCGGCCGGGGCGACCTGGATCGAACCGTCGCAGTTGCTCAAGGGCCTGCTGCAACCGGACAGCCTCAGCGCCGGCCAGCAGTTGATCTTCAACAGTCGCTTGGCGCGCACTCTGATGGCCGTCGCCGTGGGTGCAAGCCTGGCGGTGGCGGGGGCGCTGATGCAGGCGCTGACCCGCAACCCGCTGGCATCGCCGGGGTTGTTCGGGGTGAATGCCGGGGCGACCTTCGCGATCATCCTGTGCTCGTCGCTGTTTGCCCTGTCGTCCATGAGCCAGTGGCTGTGGTGCGCCTTTATCGGCGCCGCGCTGGCCGGCAGCCTGGTGTGGCTGATCGGCAATCGCGGGCAGGGCAGCCTCAACCCGCTGCGCATCGTCCTGGCGGGGGCGGCGATCACCGCGTTGTTTTCCGCCTTCAGCCAGGCGTTGCTGGTGGTCAACGAGGAGGGGCTGGACACCGTGCTGTTCTGGCTCGCCGGGTCGTTGTCCGAGCGCGACCTGGCGCTGGCCGCGCCGCTGCTGGTGGGCGTCTTGCTGGCCTTGCTCGGCGCGTTGCTGCTGGCCGGGCAGGTCAATGTGCTCAACGCCGGCGAAGCCATCGCCATCGGCCTGGGGCAGCGCACCGGGTTGATCCGCTGGCTGATGAGCGTGCTGATCATCGGCCTGGCGGGTAGCGCCGTGGCGCTGGCGGGCAGCATTGGTTTCATCGGCCTGCTGGTGCCGCACATGGTGCGCAAGGGCCTGTCCATCGACCATCGCTGGTTGCTGCCAGGGTGCGCGGTGCTGGGGGCGATCCTGCTGTTGCTGGCCGACACCCTGGGGCGCCTGGTGATTCTGCCGCAGGAGGTGCCGGTGGGGGTGATGACCGCGTTGTTCGGCGCGCCGTTCTTTATTTTCCTGGCCCGTCGCGGAGGCCGTTATGAATAACACCCTGACCCTGCGCACCGCCGGCTTTTCGCGGCGCATCGACCTGGCGACCCTGTGGCGGCTGTTGCTGGCCGTGCTGGCGACGGCGCTGGTGATGCTCGGCGCCTTGTCCCTGGGCAAGCTCGACCTGTCGCCGCTGACCGTGCTGGAGCTGCTGTGGCGCGGCGGCGACGAGCGCCTGCTGTTCATCGTCGAGCAACTGCGCCTGCCGCGCCTGCTGCTGGCGGCCCTGGTCGGCGCGGCGCTGGCGGTGTCCGGCCTGATTTTGCAGAGCATCATCCGCAACCCGCTGGCGTCCCCCGATCTGCTGGGCATCACCAGCGGCGCCAGTGCCGCGGCGGTGCTGTACCTGTCGTTCTTTTCGTTGCTGCTGGGCCCGCAGTTCTTGCCACTGGCGGCAATGCTCGGTGCCGGGCTGGCGGCCCTGGCCATTTACCTGCTGGCCTGGAAGCAGGGCACCTCGCCGCTGCGCCTGGTGCTGATCGGCGTCGGGGTGTCGGCGCTGCTGGCGGCGGTGACCACCTTTGTCCTGGTGTTCAGCCCGCTGACCACCACCTTGTCGGCCTATGTCTGGCTCACCGGCAGCGTCTACGGTGCCAGCTGGCCGGAGCCGCGGGCCCTGGGCGGCTGGTTGCTGGCGATCCTGCCGTTGCTGGTGTGGCTGGCGCGCCAGGTGCGGGTGCAACAATTGGACGATGCCTTGGCCCAGGGCATCGGCGTGCGGGTACAGTGGCTGCGCGCCGGCCTGTTGCTGGTCAGCGTGGCCCTGGCCGGGGCGGCGGTGGCCTGGGGCGGGGCGATTGCCTTTGTCGGGCTGATCGCGCCGCACATCGCCAAGCGCCTGGTGGCCCCGGGGTTCGCCGGGCAGGCGGTGATGGCGGCGCTGGTCGGCGCCAACCTGGTGATGCTCGCCGATCTGATCGGGCGCACCCTGTTCCTGCCGCTGGACCTGCCGGCGGGGATCTTTGTCGCGGTGCTGGGCACGCCGTTCTTTCTTTATCTTTTGATCAACCAGCGGCACTAAGGAATTCCCGATGTCCTCGATGGCAACCCAGCAACTGACCCTGGGCTATCAGCGCCAGGTGATTATCGACGGGCTGGACCTGCAACTGCCGGCGGGCCAGGTGTCGGTGCTGATCGGCAGCAACGGCTGCGGCAAGAGCACCCTGCTCAAATCCCTGGCGCGGCTGCTCAAGCCGCAGCAGGGTTCGGTGATCCTCAATGGCGAGGATATCCAGCACAAATCCACCGCGGCGGTGGCGCGCGAACTGGCGATCCTGCCGCAGATGCCCAGCGCCCCCGAAGGCATCACCGTGCGCCAGCTGGTGGCCCTGGGGCGTTATCCCTACCAGAACTGGATGCAGCAATGGTCGGCCCAGGACGAAGCCATGGTCGAGCGCGCCCTGTTGCAGACCGGCGTGCAGGCCCTGGCGGAGCGGCCGGTGGATGCCTTGTCCGGCGGCCAGCGCCAGCGCGTGTGGATCGCCATGACCCTGGCCCAGGACACCGAGATCGTGCTGCTCGACGAGCCCACCACCTTTCTCGACCTGGCGCACCAGATCGAAGTGCTGGACCTGCTGCGCGAGCTCAATCGCCAGGAAAACAAAACCATCGTCATGGTCCTGCACGACCTCAACCTGGCCTGCCGCTACGCCGACCATATGGTGGCGGTGCACCAGCGCACCGCGTTCGCCCAGGGCCGGCCCGAGGAGATCCTGACCGAGGAACTGGTCAAGCAGGTGTTCGACCTCAACTGCCGGATCATCCCCGATCCGTTTTTCGGCACGCCGCTGTGCATTCCCTTTGGCCGGGAACTGCCGCAATGAATCTGCAAGCCGCCTTCAACCCGCAAGACTGGAGCGTGCTATCCGGGCCGCTGCGCCTGAAACCCATGGCCCAACGCGACCGCCAGCGCTCCCTCAGCGCCCGCACTTTACTCGACGATGAAACCTGTATCGCGCTGCTCGACCAGCTGGGGCCGGTGATCGGTTCGCCGACCCGGGCGATCACCGCCTCGCTGCTGGCCAAGCGTTTTTCCTTCCTCGCCACCGGCGCCTGCCTGTATGCCATGTCGGTGTGCGACCAGGGCCTGCTGCTGTCCCTGGACGACTGTGTGATCGAGTACGGCCACGACGACGGGCTCTGGACATCGTCGATGCCGCTGGCGGACCGGCCGCCCCAGGCGTATGCCGCGGGCGAACGCGACGCCTGGCGTGCGGCGATTGTCGAGGCGCTGTTCGCCGGGCTGCTGGCGCCGCTGTGGCAGACCTTCAACCGGGTCAGCGGCATTTCCCGGCGCATCCTCTGGGAGAACACTGCGGTGCGGGTCTATTCGCTGTACGAAAAACGCATGGGCAAGGTCGAGGACCCGCTGATCCGCTTGCGCCATGAGGCGGACTTCGACTGGCTGCTGCAAGAGGCCGCGCCAGCGCTGTTCGGCCTGGACTACAACCCGCTGCGGCACTTCCGTCGGCCGCCGACACCGCTGGAGGAGGGCAGGAGCATCCGCTTTCGCCGCACCTGCTGCTTCTATTACGAGGCCACCGAGCCCGCCGAATACTGCTCGACCTGCCCGCTGCTGCGTCCGAGGAAATGCCGATGATCGCTCCCCGCCAACACCACGCCAGCGCCGCCTTGCTCGAGCATTACCGCGGCATCGCGCCTTCGACCCTCGGCCACTTTGGCGACGAGGGTTACCTGCGCGGCATCCGCCCGCTGTTCGACGGGCTGCGCATGCTCGGCAATGTGGTCACGGTCAAGGTCTTCGCCCCGGATGGCGCCATCCTGCGCGACGCACTGCTGCTCAGCGAACCGGGGGATGTGCTGGTGATCCAGTGCGTGGGCGATCAGGAGTGCGCCTGCTGGGGCGAACTGCGCACCCTGGCCGGGTTGATCAAGGGCCTGGCCGGGGTGGTGGTGGAGGGCGCGGTCACCGATGTCGCCGCCTTGCGCGAGCATCGCCTGCCAGTGTTCAGCCGTGGCGTCAGCGCCTACACCACCCGCGGCATCGGCGAGCAAGGGGAGGTCAACCTGCCCATCGAAGTGGCCGGGGTGCGGGTCAACCCGGGAGATATCGCCATCGGCGACGACGACGGCGTGTTCATCCTCGACCGGCAACGGGCCGAGGTGCTGTTGCCGCAGCTGCTGGCCAAGGAAGAGCAGGACCGCGAGCGGCGCGCGGCATTCTTGCAGCGCCTGGCCGCCACCCGCTGACGCGTCGGCGAACCGGTCGGGTTTGCACTTTTATAAGGCTCGCGGCCCCGGCCTTGCACCAGGCTAAGGCGATTCCTGGCCCAGGGTAGGCTATCCGTGATCCTTGCAGAATGACCGCGCAACCCCGCCAGCAGGGCCTTTCAAGGCGTGCGGCGCAGCCTGGCACAAAGGCTGCAAGACAGCCGCTAACGCCCCACCGCGCATGTCGCGGGCGGGCCGCCCCCTCGGTCAACGCAGATCGATCGGCCAACCGGCCATGGGCACTCGGTGAGTCAGGCACAGCAGCCCGATCGCACACCGCAAATAACAGGCAAAGGCGCCTGGAACCGTGAGGTTTCAGGCGCTTTTTTTTGCTTTAAAAAAACCGTGATTGGCTTGGGTCGGGTGCTATTTATGAATGCCATTGTTGCCCCTTTGAACACACACAAAACCCTGATCGTGATCGGTAACGGCATGGTCGGACATCATTGCGTCGAACAGCTGGTGGCGCGTGGCGCGCTTGAGCAGTACCGCCTGCACGTCTTCAGCGAAGAGCCGATGCGCGCCTACGACCGGGTGCACCTGTCCGAGTATTTCAGCGGTCGCGACGCCGAATCCCTGGCCCTGGGCGATGCCGCGCTGTACCAGGCCCCGGGCCTGACCCTGCACCTGGGGGTGGCGGTGCTGCGCATCGACCGCGAGCATCGCCAGGTCATCACCGCCGCCGGCCCGGTGCACTACGACAAGCTGGTACTGGCCACCGGGTCCTACCCCTTCGTGCCGCCGATCGAGGGCGCCGCAGGCGATTCGCGCCTGGTCTATCGCACCCTGGAAGACCTCGACGCCATCCGCGCCGCGGCCGCCAATGCCCGGCGCGGCGTGGTGGTGGGCGGCGGGCTGCTCGGTCTGGAGGCGGCCAATGCCTTGAAGAGCCTGGGCCTGGAAGCCCATGTGGTGGAGTTCGCGCCACGGCTGATGCCGGTGCAGCTGGACGAGCAGGGCGGTCGCGCGTTGAAGGCGCGGATCGAAGCCCTGGGCGTCGGCGTGCACCTGGGCAAGGGCACCCAGTCGATCGGCGCCGGCGAGCAGTACCGCTACCGAATGAACTTCGCCGGCGACGACTTCCTCGAAACCGACCTGATCGTGTTCTCTGCCGGGATTCGTGCCCAGGATGCCCTGGCCCGCGACTGCGCCCTGGAGATCGGCCCGCGCGGCGGCGTGGTGGTGGACAACCAGTGCCTGAGTGGCGACCCGCACATTTACGCGATCGGCGAGTGCGCCAGCTGGAACGGCAGCCTCTTCGGCCTGGTGGCCCCGGGTTACCAGATGGCGCGCAGCGTCGCCGCGCAGCTGTGCGGCGAGCCGGGCGAGCCTTTCATGGGCGCGGACATGTCGACCAAGCTCAAGCTGCTGGGGGTCGATGTCGGCTCCATCGGCGACGCCCAGGGCCTGACCCCGGGCGCGCGCAGCTACCAGTTCATCGACGAGGCCACGGCCAGCTACCGGCGCCTGGTGGTGGATGCCAGCGGCAAGCAGGTGCTCGGCGCGGTGCTGGTGGGCGACAACAGCTACTACGACACCTTGCTGCAATACATGCAGAACGGCATCGCCTTGCCCGCCGAGCCGGCCGGCCTGATCCTGCCGTCCAGCGCCGGCGCGCCGACCCTCGGTCCGGGCGCCTTGCCCGAGTCGGCCACGGTCTGCTCCTGCCACAACGTGACCAAGGGCGCGATCTGCTCGGCCATCGACGGCGGCTGTTCCGAGCTCGGCCAGCTCAAGGCCCGGACCAAGGCCTGCACCGGTTGCGGCGGTTGCGCCGGCCTGCTCAAGCAGGTGTTCGAGCATGAGCTGATCGCCCGCGGCGTCAGCGTCGACAAGAGCCTGTGCGAACACTTCGCCTACACCCGCCAGGAGCTGTACGCGCTGGTGCGGGTCGAGGGCATCCTCAGTTTCGACGAGATGCTCGCCAAGCATGGCCGCGGCCACGTTGGCTGCGATATCTGCAAGCCGGCGGTGGGCTCGATCCTCGCCTCGTGCTGGAACCAGCCGATCATGGACCGCTCCCTGGTGCCGCTGCAGGACACCAACGACACCTTCATGGCCAACATGCAGAAGAACGGCACTTACTCGGTGGTGCCGCGCATCGCCGGTGGCGAGATCACCGCCGACAAGCTGATCGTGATCGGCCAGGTGGCGAAGAAATACGAGCTCTACACCAAGATCACCGGCGGCCAGCGCGTCGACCTGTTCGGCGCCCAGTTGCACCAGTTGCCGGATATCTGGGCCGAGCTGATCGCGGCCGGTTTCGAGACCGGGCATGCCTACGGCAAGTCGACCCGCACCGTGAAGTCCTGCGTGGGCAGTACCTGGTGCCGCTACGGCGTGCAGGACAGCGTGCGCATGGCCCTGGAGATCGAGGACCGCTACAAGGGCCTGCGTTCGCCGCACAAGCTGAAGTTCGCGGTGTCCGGCTGCACCCGCGAATGCGCCGAGGCGCAGAGCAAGGACGTCGGCGTGATCGCCACCGAGAACGGCTGGAACCTGTATGTCTGCGGCAACGGCGGCATGCGCCCGCGCCACGCCGAGCTGTTCGCCACCGACCTCGACGACCAGACGCTGATCCGCTACATCGACCGCTTCCTGATGTTCTACATCCGTACCGCCGACCGCCTGCAACGCACCTCGGTGTGGCGTGAAAGCCTGGAGGGCGGCCTGGATTACCTCAAGGCGGTGGTGATCGACGACAGCCTGGGGCTGGGCGCCGAGCTGGAAGCGCAGATGCAGCTGGTGGTGGACCGCTACGAATGCGAATGGGCCAACGCCCTCAAGGACCCGGAAAAACTCAAGCGCTTCCGCACCTTCGTCAACGACCAGCGCCCCGACCCGGACATTCATTTTGTCGAGGAACGCGGCCAGCGCCGGCCGATCATGGCCGCCGAACTCAACCTGATCCCTGTCACCGAGGAGGTGCTCTGATGAGCCTGTCGCCAAGCCTGCAACCTATCGAAAGTGGATTCGTCGAGCAGCCCGGCGTGCAGTGGCAGGCGGTGTGCAGCCGCCAGGACCTGGTCAGCCACAGCGGCGTGGTGGTCTGGCACGACGGCGCCCAGGTGGCGCTGATCTACCTGCCGGATGCCGCGCAGCAGACCCTCTACGCCATCGACAACCACGACCCGCAGTCCGGCGCCAATGTGATCGGGCGTGGCCTGGTGGGCTGCATCAAGGATGAGCTGGTGATCGCTTCGCCCCTGTACAAGCAGCACTTCCGCCTGGCCGACGGCACCTGCCTGGAATACCCGGAGCAACGCCTGCGCACCTGGCCGGCGCGGCTGCGTGGCGACGTGGTGGAAATCGGTGTGCGCTAAGCCGCGCGCGCCTTACTCGATCCAGATCCATGCCTGACTTCGCGCCCCGTGGCGCGGGGCCGGAACCCCTGTTGCTCAAGTATCGGAGACGCCCATGAAAACCGCTGCTCAGTTGCTGAAGTTGAAGGCCGTGGAACACCGCCAGGTGCACAGCATCGGCCCGGACCAGATGGTGCTCGAAGCACTGCAGATGATGGCGCAGAAAAACGTCGGCGCGCTGCCGGTGATGGAAGCCGGGCAGGTGGTCGGCGTCATCAGCGAACGCGACTATGCACGCAAGGTGGTGCTGCAAGGCCGCTCATCGGTAGGCACCCCGGTCCGCGCCATCATGAGCGCCCCCGTGGTCACCGCCGACAGCCAGCACAGCATCGAACGCTGCATGGCCGTGATGACCGACAGCCACCTGCGCCACCTGCCGGTGCTGGACGGCGAGCAACTGATCGGGCTGCTGTCGATTGGTGATTTGGTGAAGGAAGCGATTGTCGAGCAGGCGGATCTGATTCGGCAGTTGGAGCACTATATTCGCGGGGATTGAATCGAGATCAGAGAAGGGGTTCCTGGTTTAGTCTGAAGGCGATCCCTTCCACGTTCATTTCAGTGTTGTACTGGAATACGGCTGTAATGTTTTTTGCCGTGCCGGGAAGGTGGTAAGTATCCCAGCCACCAGTCATTCCAAGTACCGGCATTTTGAAAGGTGCTTTTGACTCCAAAGGCTCTCCGTAATGGGACCTTACCCAAGCTTGGTTCATTCGACGTTGAAGCTGGTACGGCAATCCATTCTCGTAAACTGAGTCGTCGTCGGAGGTCTTATGCAAGTAGATAGCGAGAGAGTCAAAGAGCTGAGTGCCTGAAAAGCCCAAATCTACTCCGGCTGCAGGTGACATGAACGAGGTCTCATCGCCCTCGAACATACCTTTAGGTGGCCCGCCAGGGAGATACATTCCAGATGCGATCAACTCGGAATAGGTCCTCCCCATATTTTTAATCAGGTCATCGATCATTGCGGCGTTCATATTCGTGCCAGCTGTGCCCCGTAAAACTAAGGGTGGGATTTTTCGTTCAGCCTGAACACGATCCCTTCCACTTCCATGTCGACGGTGTACTTGAACCGCACATGGATATGTTTGGGGAAACCTGCAAAACGATAAGTATCCCAGCCGCCAGTCATGCCCAGCACCGGAATTCTGTAGGGGGCTCCTGACTCCAGAGGTTCGCCGTGATGGGATCTGACCCATTTCTGATTCATCTTGGTTTCGAGGTGGTAGGGCAGTTTTCCCTTGTAGGTTGACTGTTCTGGGAAGCGCTTTAGCAAGGAAATATATAAGGCTTCAAAGCGTTGGGTACTGGCCCAAAACTCAAGTTCGATACCTGCCTCCGGTGACATGGCTATGGTATCGCTGTCCTCGAAGATGCCTTTTGGTGACCCACCCGGGAGATACATTCCGGAGGCGATCATTTCAGGATAGGTACGGCCAAGGCTCTTAACCAAGTCATCAATTAGTGCTGCGTTCATATCAATACCAGCCTTGTTTCCGATGGAGGTTGTGCAGCTCAGAGCGTGCCGTATCAATCTGTTCTTCGGTGAAGCCCTCTTCCTGCAAGAAGGGTTTGATGGCATCAAGGTTGGCGTCTACGGCGGTCCGAAGGTCAGAAGCATCCTTTGCCTGGCGGGCCTTGTTGTTTCTGCCACCGTACGTCTCACTGTACTTTTGATGTACCACGCTAGGAATAGCGATACTTGGGGCTTTTCGTAGAGCTTCTTTCATGTGGTTTTCATGTATATCCGGCACGTTGGATTTCAGAAACGTCTCCAACGCCTTCTGCGATGGTATGTGATCAATATCCAACCCATCCTTGGCGCTTCTACTGGAAAGATCATTCGCCGGGCCGACCTCCAGCGGGTTGACCATGGGCTTGGCGAAGACCAGGTACAACGAGCGCAGGCCGCTGCCGATCGGGAAGGTGATGATGCAGTCTTCGACCTTGAGCTCGTCGAGGGGCGCGCCCTGGAGTTGGCTGTCGCCGCCTTCGGCGATGGGGTGGACCATGAGGTTGGCCAGTTCGTCGGTCACCCCCGGGTAGGGGGTCGGGGCGGTGACCACCGGGCCCTTGTGCGGTGTCCAGGTGATGGTGAGCGTGCCGAGGTGGGCCTGCATGGCGTTTTTGTCGGCGTTCCAGTGGGCCTTGATCACCGGGACGCTGTCCTGGCCCGACTGGGCGCTGGTGTGGATGCCGTGGATGTGCAGCGCGCCCTGGCTGTCGCGGCGGAACTGGAAGCGCACCCGGGTGGTGGCGGCGCGCAGCTCGCGCAATTGTTCTTCGCTGTAGAAGGCGTCGTCGCCGAGCCGAGCCGGGTCGGGGTCATGGCCAGGAGCAGCACCTGTCCCGCCGGGCCGCCGACGGTCCTGGCCGCGGTGCCGGCCATCTGCACTGACCAGGCGAAGCTCCTGAGGAGCCGTTCGCCGGCGACCCTGCCGAGCCCGACCTCGGTGGCCGAGGAGGCCATCAGCATGGTCTTGCCGAAATTGCCCGCGGGCTCGCTGGCGCTGCCGGCCTGGGTGGTGCCCCAGGGCGCGCTGCTGATGGACTTGGCGAAGACCAGGTCGGTGCGAGGAGCGGGATCGGGCCACGGGTCTGGCCGAAGGTAGACCGGCTGCGGTTCGGGCGCGGGGCAGAGCAGGCTGCCGCTGGCTGTGGCGGCGGAACTGTCGGTGACCAGCACCCAGTCGCCGTTTCTGACGGCGGCCAGAATCTCCCGGTCGCTGTGGATGCTGTAGTGCTCGCGCAACAGCTCGTCCAACCCTTCAAGGCTTGACCTGTTGCGTTGCAGGGCCATGCGCACCTGGGTTTCGGCGAAGTACGGATCGTGCGCGTTCCATGCCTGCCGGTCGGAGGCTTTCAACAAGCGCATGTCAGTAAGCGCAAATCAGTAGATGCATGAGCGGCCCCGGCTTCTGGATAAGCCACGCATGCTAGGGGGCCATCCTGGCGCGGCGCTTTAGGCCCTTTCTGAAACGCTCGAAAGAAAACTCGCTTGTGGGCCGGCGATAAAACCGGCGATCCGTTTCTGGCGCTAAAAGCTGCCGTTCGTCACGGCGCACGGAGCGGGATTCAACTTTTGCCCACAATGATTTTCACAGCCGTTGTAAGGGCCGCACCAGGCCCGGAGGGGCTGCTATCCGCCGGAGGCTGATCCAGATGAACGACGACTCCCTGGACGAAACGCTCGAGGAACGCCGTCAGCGCCGGGTGGCGCGGGCGCTGAGCCTGAACCCCGACGAAGTGGCGCGCTGGGTGGTGGCCATGGAAGAGGACGGCAGCGGCATGGGCTATGTCATCGAGTTTTCCGCCGCCACGCCGGTCGGGGTGCTGGCCAGGGTGCCGGGGCTGGGTAGTGACCGGCTGATCAATATCGGCCCCATCGACTAGCCATCATGGCCTGCATGCCAGCACTGACCGCCGAACGCCTGCGGGCCTTGCACCGCGAAGGCTTCGTGCTGTTGCCCGGGGTGCTCGACGCGGACCGGATCAACTTGCTGCGCCACGCCATCGACGGCCTCAAGCCCCAGCATTGGGACTACAGCGGCTTGCTCGAACACTACAAATGCGTGTTCAATCGCGACCCGCTGTGGCTGGCGTTTCTCGACCTGCCGGGGGTGATCGAGCTGGCCGAAGCGGCGCTGGGCGACGATTGCCATGTCATCGGCCAGACCGCCTGGCGCTGCCATCCGGGCTTTCAAGGGATGGGCCTGCACCTGGATTACCTGGCGATGCAGTTGCCGCGCAGCCTGCTCAGCGATCCGGCCTTCGAGCTGCCGATGCAGATCTGCACCTGCCACCTGTACCTGGACGATATCGACCAGGACCTGTGCCCGACCCGGGTAGTGCCGGGCAGCCATCGCGCCGGGCGGCCGCCACGGGCCGGCGAGGAACATTGGCATGGCCAAACTGCCCAGGCCGTGCTGTGCCAGGCCGGCGACGCCCTGATGTTTCGCAGCGAGCTGTGGCATGCCGGCAGCGAGAACAGCAGCGCCGAACGCATCCGCTATCTGCTGCAGGTGCACTATGGCCGGCGCATGGTGGCGCAGAAGTTTTCGCCCTATCTGCACTGGCGTTTCAACCCCGAGGTGCTGGCGGCAGCCTCGGCGCGCCAGCGGCGGTTGCTGGGCGAGCATGAGGAGGCCGAGTACGACTGAGCGAAGGGACTGTCAGCTGTCGGGAAAGGGGATCGACAGCAACCAGCGGCTGAACGCCTGCAACGACGGCAGGTGCTGATAGCGGCTGGGGTAGGCCAGGTAATAGCCGCGGCCGCTGTCCACCGGCTCGAACAGCGCCACCAGTTCGCCGCTGTGGATCTCGTCCTGCACCAGGATGCGCGGTACCAGGCCGATGCCGATGCCGGCGACCACCGCCTGGATCAGGTGCGCGGTCAATTCGAACCCTGGGCCCATGCGCATCGCCCGCGGATGCAGGCCGTTCTGCTCGAACCATTCGGGCCAGGCATCGGGACGCGACACCACGTTCAGCAGCAACTGCCCGGTCACCTCGGCGACGGACATCGAAGCGTGCTCGGGCAGGGCCTTGGGGCTGGCCACCACCGTGAGCTTTTCCGAGAGCAGCCGATGGGCCTCGTAGCCGGGCCAGTGGCCGGTGCCAGCGCAGATGATCGCGTGCATGTCGGCGGTGTCCTTCGACAGATCGCTGGTGACGATCCGCGAATGGATATGCACCAGGGTGCCCGGGTGGCTGGCGTAAAAGTCATGCATGCGCGGCAGCAGCCATTTCGAGCCGAAGGTCGGCAACACCGCCAGGTGCAGCGGGCCGCCGCCGGCCTTGTGGGCGATGGTCTGCAAGGTGGCGTTGCGGATCCGTGCCAGGGCCGCGGCCAGTTCGTGGTGATACAGGGCGCCGGCGGCGGTCAGCTCGATATGCCGGCCGTCACGGCTGAACAGCGGCACTTCCAGCAGCGACTCCAGGGCCTGGACCTGGCGGCTGACGGCGCTCTGGGTCAGCGCCAGTTCTTCGGCGGCCTTGGTGAAGCTGCCATGCCGCGCCGCGGCCTCGAAAGCCACCAGCACCGACATCGACGGAGTGAGTCGTCTTGGGTTCATTCATAAAACTCATGAAAAAAGCACATGAAATACATTTGCCCACGGTGCAAGGCTCTAGGAAAATAGGCTTTTTCGGCTGGCCACCGCCCCTCGGGCTGCGTGCAAGCATACGTGTTTTGCATGCACCGCTGCGCCTTTTCTCTGCCTGGAAGCCTTTTTGATGATTGCTCTGCTTGCCCCCGAACGCGACCCGCTGGCCCACTACCAAAGCTTCCTCGACGCCCTGGCCGCCGACGGTTTTCGTGGCGAGATCGCCCGTGACCTGGGCCTGCGCACGGTGCTGGCCACCGACAACTCGATCTACCAGCGGCTACCGCAGGCCGCGGTCTTCCCCCGGGATGTCGCGGACGTGGAACGCCTGGCGCGGCTGGCGGCGAGCCCGGAACACCGCGCGGTGGTGCTCACTCCCCGTGGCGGCGGCACCGGCACCAACGGCCAGTCGCTGACCGACGGCATCGTGGTCGACCTGTCGCGGCACATGAACCAGATCCTCGAGATCAACGTCGAGGAACGCTGGGTGCGGGTGCAGAGCGGGGTGGTCAAGGACCAGCTCAACGCCGCCCTCAAGCCCCATGGCCTGTTCTTCGCCCCGGAGCTGTCGACCTCCAACCGTGCCACCGTCGGCGGCATGATCAACACCGACGCCAGCGGCCAGGGCAGTTGCACCTACGGCAAGACCCGCGATCACGTACTGGCGCTGAGCACCGTGCTGCTGGGCGGCAGCCGCCTGGACAGCGCGCCGATCGACAACCGCCAGTTGACCGAAGAGGCCGCGCAGCCCGGGCGCATCGGTGAGGTCTACCGCTGTGCTCAGGACATCGCCGACCACCAGGCCGAGCTGATCGAGGCGATCTTTCCCAAGCTCAATCGCTGCCTGACCGGTTATGACCTGGCGCACCTGCGCGAGAGTCCGGAGCAATTCAACCTCAACAGCGTGCTCTGCGGCTCCGAGGGCTCCCTGGGCTTTATCGTCGAGGCGCGGCTGAATGTGCTGCCGATTCCCCGGCACTCGATCCTGGTCAACGTGCGCTACGCCGGCTTCATGGATGCGCTGCGCGATGCCAAGGCGCTGATGGCGCTGAAGCCGCTGTCGATCGAGACGGTGGATTCCAAGGTGCTGATGCTGGCCATGCAGGACATCGTCTGGCACGGCGTGGCGCAATATTTCCCGGAACAGGCCGACACCCCGACCCTGGGCATCAACCTGATCGAGTTCAGCGGCGACGACCAGGAAGAGCTGGAGCAGCGGGTCGACGCCTTCGTCCGCCACCTGCAACAGGACAACTCGGTGGTGCGCCTGGGCCATACCCTGGCCATCGGCGCCCAGGCGGTGAACCAGGTGTACGCCATGCGCAAGCGCGCGGTGGGCCTGCTGGGCAACGTCCAGGGCGAGGCGCGGCCGCAGCCCTTTGTCGAAGACACCGCGGTGCCGCCGGAGAACCTGGCGGACTACATCCTCGAGTTCCGTGCGCTGCTCGATGGCTACGGCCTGCAATACGGCATGTTCGGCCATGTCGACGCCGGCGTGCTGCACGTGCGGCCGATCCTTGACATGAAGGACCCCGAGCAGGCGGCGTTGATCCGGCCGATCTCCGATGCGGTGGCGGCGCTGACCCACAAGCACGGCGGCCTGTTATGGGGCGAGCACGGCAAGGGCCTGCGCTCGCAGTACGTGCCGGACTATTTCGGTGAGCTCTACCCGTCGCTGCAGGCCCTGAAGGCTGCATTCGACCCGTTCAACCAGCTCAACCCCGGCAAGATCGCCACCCCGACCTCGGTGCCGGAAGCACGGCTGACCCGGGTCGACGAAGTGGTGCTGCGCGGCGAGCTCGACCGCACCATCGACGAGCGCGTCTGGCAGAGCTATGACAGCGCCCTGCATTGCAACGGCAACGGCGCCTGCTACAACTTCGACCCGGACGACGCCATGTGCCCGTCGTGGAAGGCCACCCGCAACCGCATTCATTCGCCCAAGGGCCGCGCCTCGCTGATCCGCGAGTGGCTGCGCCTGCAGGGCGAGCAGGGGGTGGACGTGCTGAACGGCGGTGGCGCGCGGCTTTCCAACCTGGCCCGGCGCGTCTATAACAGCGCGGCGCGGTTGGCCGGGCGCGAGGACTTCTCCCATGAGGTGTACGACGCCATGGCCGGCTGCCTGGCGTGCAAGTCCTGCGCGGGGCAGTGCCCGGTCAAGGTCAATGTGCCGGAGTTCCGCTCGCGCTTCCTCGAGCTGTACCACGGCCGTTACCTGCGCCCGCTGAAGGACTACCTGATCGGTTCCCTGGAGTTCAGCGTTCCCTATCTGGCGCGCCTGCCGCGGCTGTACAACGCGCTGATCGGCGCGGCGCCGGTGAGCCGGGCGCTCCAGCACCTGGCGGGGATGGTCGACAGCCCGTTGCTCAGCACCCTGGACTTCCAGGCAGTGTGCCGCCGGCGCAACGTGCGCATGGCCAACGCCGCGCAACTGGCGGCGCTGTCCGCCGAACAGCGCGAACGTAGCGTGATCCTGGTGCAGGACGCCTTTACCCGGTTCTTCGAAACGCCGCTGGCGGCCGAGTGGCTGGAGCTGATCGAGCGCCTGGGCTTGCAGATCTACCTCGCGCCGTTCGCGCCAAATGGCAAGCCCTTGCAGGTCCAGGGCTTCCTCGGCGCCTTTGCCCGGGCCGCGCGCTACAACGCGCAATCGCTGCTGAAGCTGCAAGCCAGCGGCGTGCCCCTGGTCGGGCTCGATCCGGCGATGACCCTGGTCTACCGCCAGGAATACCGCAAGACCCTGGGGGCGGCTCAGGCGCCCGAAGTGCTGCTGCCGCAGGAATGGCTGGCCCGGGTGCTGCCTGAGCTGTCGGCCGAAGCGGGCCCGACCGCCGAGGCCGAGCCCTATCAGTTCCTTGCGCACTGCACCGAGAAAACCAACGAGCCGGGCAGCATCGGCCTGTGGCAACAGGTGTTCGCGCGCATGGGGTTGAAGCTGCAAGTGCTGGCCAGCGGTTGCTGCGGCATGTCCGGCACCTACGGCCACGAGACCCGCAACCTGGCCACTTCGCAGGTGATCTACCAGCAGTCCTGGCAGCCGCTGGTGGCCCGCCACGGCCAAAGCGGCCGGCTGCTGGCCGACGGTTATTCCTGCCGCAGCCAGGTCAAGCGCCAGGAGGGGCAGGGCCTGCAGCATCCACTCCAGGCTCTGCTGGAACAACTGCGCAAACGCCCGCTAGCGACCTGACGACAGGGGGCGATGTAGCCGCTGCCGAGCCTGCGAGGCTACGTACGGCAACGCAGTTGCCGCAAAGCCTGAGTCCGTGGTCTGCCTGGAAAAACGCGGTGTCCGGTCCAGCGCCCGCTGCGCGGTCGTGCGCAGCCTGCGGCAGCGGCTACACAGGCAACGTGGCTCCTGTAGCCGCTGCCGAGCCCGCGAGGCTGCGCTCGGTTTGGGCGGCATTCCGACGCAGCGACCGCAAACCCAGCATCCCGGATCTTCCCGCCGGCGCGGGGGCTTCAGTCGGTGCCGTCCATCAACTGCTTGATGCGCAGCCAGTCGTTGCGCGCTTCCAGGTATTTTTCGTTGGCCCGCTGTTTGGCGCTGCTGAACAGGGCCAGGCGGTCGTCGTCGACATGGTCGGTGTTAAGCAGCTCATAGGCCTGGACATCCAGGCGGTCGGCTTCGGCAAACAGCCGGGCGTTGTTCGCCAGCTCGCGGTTGATTCGTTCTGTCCTGCTCATGGATGCATCGTCCTCCTTAATCCTGCATAGGGCCGGCCACGGCAAGACACCTGAGCCCATGGGTATTCACCTTGCACCGGGTGCCTCGGCCGCTGGCCGAGCTATCGAGACCCTGCCTGAATTTGGAGAATCGCCTTTTACCGGGGGTTCCATGGCGCTGCCGAGTGGTTGTCGGCAGCGCGCGGATGGGCGCGGGTCAAGGCTATTCCGGCGTGCCATGGATCAGCTCCAGGGCCTCGCTGCGCGACAGCGGCTGCTGCATGCGCTGCGACAACAGGGCCATGGCCCGCGGGTATTCGCAGGCGACCACCGACTCCACCTGTTCGTTGAAACACAGCAGGGCGATAAAGCGGTACTGCTCCGGCTCGCCCTCGAAGACGATCTGGTTCCAGCGGCGGGCATGGCCGAGCACCTCGAAGGTCTGGTCGTAGAAGTAGGTCCAGAAGAACGGCACCACGCTGAAACTCAGCTGTTCGCCGAGCATATTGCAGGCGGCGAGCTGGCCTTGTTGCTGGGCCACGCGCCAGTGTTCGATGCGCTGCGAGCGGCCGTCGCAGGGGTAACTCACGAGATCGCCGGCCGCCCACAGGCCATCGGCCACGGCCAGGCCGGCATCGGCTTTGAGCGAACCGTCCTCGGCCCGGTCGAGGCCTTCGACGAAGGCCGTGGCAGGGCTGACGCCGATGCCGAACAGCACCAGATCGACGGCGATACGCTGGTCGTTGTCGAGGACCACCTGTTGCACCTGGCCCTCGCCGACCAGGGCCCGGGCTTCGCAACCGGCGTGGTAGATCACCCCGTGCCGTTCGTGCAGGGCCCGTATGGCGCTGCCGATGCGTTCGCCCAACTGGCGTTGCAACGGTACCGGGTGGCGACCGATCAGGTGCACCATCAGCCCGCGTTTGCGCAGGGCCGAGGCGGCTTCCAGGCCGATAAAGCTGTCGCCGACGATCGCCACGCGTTTACCGGGACGGGCCTGTTCCAGCAGACGCGCGGCATCCTCCCGCGAGCGCAGCATGAACCCCCCCGGCAGGTCGGCGCCTTCGATGGCCGGCAGGTGCGGCTCGGCGCCGGTGGCCAGGAGCGCGGCGTCGTAGTCCAGGCGCTGGCCGTCGGCCAACAGGATCTGCCGCCGACGTGGGTCGAGGCGCAGGACCTCGGCCTGCAGCACCTGTAGATCGGCCTTGCGATAGAACTCCGGCTCGAGCAGGGGCGGAACCTCCGCCGGTGGCATTTCGCCGGCCAGCACGTATTTGCTCAAGGCGGTGCGGTCATAGGCGGGTCGCGCCTCCTTGTCGATCCAGGTCAGGTTCCGGGCGTAACCCTTGGCCCGCAGGGTCGCCACGGCCGCGGCCCCGGCAGCGCCGGCGCCGATCACCAGCAGCCGGCGCGAGTCGGCCTGCCGTGGAGGGGCGGGTTCGGCCATGGGCTGGTCGGCAACCCAGACCCGGTTGTCATGGCGGATGTCGACTTTGTAGCGCTTGAGGCTCGCCAGCGGAGGCGGCTCGCAGACCAGCCCGCTGTCGCAGGCAAAGGCGCCCTTGTGCCAGGGGCAGATCAGCCGCCCCTGATACACCGCGCCCTGTTCCAGCGGCGCCCCGGCGTGGGGGCAATCGGCCTGGTAGGCCCGGACCTGATCGCCGGTGCGAACCAGCAGTACGGCTTCGGCGCCGACCTGGACCCGGGTGCCGCGGTCTTCGGGCAACTGGTCGAGGCGGGCCACGACATAAAAGGTCATCGCTTTTCTCCTGCGCATTGCACGCCCTCGGCCATCCTTGCGCGCCACCTTCTCGGGGGCGCGGGGCCGGGTACGGAATCTTCTGCTCGAGGGCGCAACGCGGCCCGGCCAAGTGGCTTCGCACGGCTTTCGTCATGAACGCCGCCATTCGCTGGATTAAGTGTGGACCCTGCAAAGCCCGGCCGATGGGCATGCTCCGATAGCCGGTCATGCTCGAACCGGCAGACGCCGGGGCGCTAGACCGTCAGTTCGATCAGGTGGCCTTCGACCCGGCCGGCCTCGATGGTCAGATACCCCAGGCTGACCGGCAGCTTGAAACGCCTTGGCCCGGCGCTGCCCGGGTTGATGTAGAGCACATCGTCCTGCCAGAACTGCAGCGGTCGGTGGGAGTGGCCGGTGACCACCACCCGCACGCCCGGCGGCAGAGGTTTCGGCACCTCGGCCAGGACATGGCAGAGCAGCAGGTCGACGCCATCGAGCTGCACGGTGACGTGATGGGGCAATGCCCGGGCCCAGTCATGGGGCTGATCGACATTGCCGAATACCGCGGTCACCGGCGCCAGGTGTCCGAGGGTTGCGAGCATCTGCGGGTCGCCGATATCACCGGCATGCAGGATATGCGCGCAGCCCTGCAGCGCCGCCAGCGCGCCGGGACGAAGCAAGCCGTGGGTGTCGGAGATCAGGCCTATTTTCATGCGTCGCTTTTCATCGAAGGCTGGCTAACGTGGTTTCGCCGTGGTGCAAGCATAGCCGGTCGCGCTCGACGGCAACCGGCGCGGGCAGGCCGGTGGCATGGGCGGTCCGGGCAAAAAAAAGCCGGAGTGCGTCAGGGACGACACTCCGGCGTTGTGGATCAGGCTTTGCGGGTACCGCCGCCAGAGCCTTGGGTGCCACCTTTCTTGCCTGCGTCAGGGGCTTTTTGCCGATCGGCGGGGATGTTGCCCCCCGAGCCCTGGCCGCCGGATTTCTTGCCGGCCGGGGAGGGTTTTTGAGTGTCCTTGTTGCCCATGAGTGGGTTTTTTCCGCTGGTAGCCATTTTTTCAATCCTCGATAGTGAGCGATTTGACACCTCGCAAGATTGGGAAACACAACCGCAAACGAAAGTTTGAAAAAGTTTCTTGCGGGACGACGAATGGACTGGCCGCGAGGGTGCGCATACATGCCGGTTCCAGCCTGCGCGTTCATGCCCATGGCCCGTCCGCTTCGGCGGCGCTTTTTATGGTGCTCGTAGCGGGCGAGCATCGGTTGGGTACTCGGGCCGTGGGCCATGTGTTTGGGGCTGCGCGATCAGCCGCCCGAGACTTTCCAGTGCCTGACGTCGTCGGCGAAGACCACCTGGCGCACCTCGTGGGCGATGCCGTAGGCCAGCGACTCATGGGCGGCGATGACCTTTTCCTCGGCCGACAGGCATTTGAAGATGTCCAGCTGGGTCGCCGCGTCGGCGGTTTCCAGCTCGTAGATTTTCACGTAGCGCGCCAGGTCGTTGTCCAGGCTGGAGAGGTATTCGCGCAGGCGCTGGTGATCCACCGAGCTCTGGCTGAAGTACCAGTTCATCGGGTGGATCAGAAAGCGCGAATGCGGCGCGGTGATGCGCCGGTTGGCGGCGAGAAACATGATGATGCCCATGGACTCGATGTTGCCGGCGTTGATCGCGCACAGCGGCACCGGCAGCGATTTGAGAAAGGTGTAGAGGGTGAAGCCGAAGTTGGTGCTGCCGCCGGTGGTGGAAAGATTCAGCAGCAGCGAGGTGGCGCCTTGTTCGATGGCTTCCAGGCAACTGTCGCGAAAGCGCTCGGTGGTGCCCTGGTCGATCTGGCAGTGAAAATGCACGATGTGCTCGGTCATCGGACGGCCTCCCGGTGCGGGCCACGGTGCGTGACCTGGCTCTACGATTGAGCCCGGGTGGCGGCGAAAGTTTCGCTGAGCAGGTGTCTGGCCAGGAGGGCCGGGCGACCGCTCATCCATTGCCTTGCACCCCCTGGCCCGGCCCGCTGCCTAACGGAGTAGGGCCCGGATTCACCGGGCCTGCCGTGAGGTGCACCATGTCCCAGTCGATGCATGACCCCAGCGAGCCCCGCACTCCTGAACCCGACCCTCTGCAACCGGCTCGCCGGCACGACCCGGTGGTCGATCCCAACGTCAACGGCGATGCCGAACGCGCTAAGCGGCGTGACGATGACAGGGAACGGCCAATGATCCCCGATCTGCCGGAACCGAACGAGCCGACGCCACTGTCCGATGACCGCCGCTGACCGTGACACGACGGGTGGCTGAAGGAACAGGAGATCGGGGGTGGGGGATCAGTTGCGGTCCAGCCACACCGTCTGCGCGTTGCAGAACTCGCGCACGCCGAAGTGCGACAGCTCACGGCCGAAGCCGCTTTTCTTCACGCCGCCGAAGGTCACCCGCGGATCGCTGGCGCAATAGCCGTTGATGAACACGCCGCCGGTTTCCAGCTCGGCGGTCAGGCGTTCGGCCAGGGCGACATCCCGGGTGTAAATAGTCGAGGCCAGGCCGAATTCGCTGTCGTTGGCCAGTTCCAGGGCGTGTCGGGCATCCCGGGCACTGATGATCGAGGCCACGGGGCCGAACAGTTCCTGCTTGAACGAGGTCATCCGGTCGGTGACGCCGGCCAGCACCGTCGGCAGGTAGAAATTGCCCGGGCCCTCGGCCTTGGCGCCGCCCAGCAGCAGGGTCGCGCCTTCGCTCAAGGTGGCCTGTACTTGCGCGTCCAGTTCGTCGCGCAGGTCGAAGCGCGCCATGGGGCCGATGTAGGTGGCGTCGGCCAGCGGATCGCCGACTACCAGCCGGCGAGTGGCGGCGACGAACTTCTCGGTGAAGGCCTCGACCACCCCTTGCTCGACGATCAGGCGCTTGGCGGCGGCGCAGACTTGCCCGGTGTTCTGGTAACGGCCGATGACCGCGGCCTGCACGGCGGCGTCCAGATCGGCGTCGTTGAGCACGATAAAGGGGTCGGAACCGCCGAGTTCCAGCACGCACTTCTTCAGGGCCGCGCCGGCCTGGGCGCCGATGGCGATGCCGGCGCGCACGCTGCCGGTCAGGGTCACGGCGGCGATCCGCGGATCGGCAATCGCCCGGGAGACGCCGTCCGCGGTGACGTTGATCACCTCGAACACGCCTTGCGGGAAACCGGCGCGCTGGAAGGCTTCCAGCAGCAGGTAGGCGCTACCCATGACGTTCGGCGCATGCTTGAGCACGTAGGTATTGCCGGCGATCAGCGCCGGTACCGCGCCGCGCAGCACCTGCCAGATCGGGAAGTTCCACGGCATCACCGCAAGGATCGGGCCCAGCGGCCGGTACTCGATGCGCGCCTTGCCGCTCGGCACCGGGGCCGGCTCGGGGGCGAGCATCGCCGGGCCTTCGGTGGCGTACCACTCGCAGAGCTGGGCGCATTTTTCGATCTCGCCGCGGGCCTGGGTCATCGGCTTGCCCATTTCCAGGGTGATGCTGCGGGCCAGGGTTTCGCCGTTGTCGCGCAGGGCCTTGGCCAGGGCCAGCAACAGGGCCGAGCGCTGTTCCAGGCTGCTGCGGCGCCACTGGGCGGCGGCCGCGGCGGCGCGGGCGAGGGCGGCGTCCAGCGCCTCGGCGGATTCATAGGGGTAATGGGCGATCTGCTCGCCGTTGGCGGGGTTGATCGAAAGGGCGTGGGTCTGGCTGGAAACCGGGGTCATGGCAGCGTCCTGTGGGCTGGGGAATGGCCGCAGGTTAGGCTGGTACAGGGCTTATGAAAACTGAATAATAAAGAGCCTATCTTTCACGTTTGGAGAATGAGATGGACCTGGTACAGCTGGAAATCTTCAAGGCGGTGGCCGAGCAGGGCAGCATCAGCGCCGCGGCGCAACTCATCCATCGGGTGCCATCCAACCTGACCACGCGGATCAAGCAGCTGGAGCAGGATTTGGGGGTGGAGCTGTTTATCCGCGAGAAAAGCCGCCTGCGCCTGTCGCCGGCCGGCTGGAGTTTCCTCGACTATGCCCGGCGGATTCTCGACCTGGTGCAGGAAGCGCGGCTGACGGTCGCCGGCGAAGAACCCCAGGGCCCGTTCTCCCTGGGTTCCCTGGAGAGCACGGCGGCGGTGCGGATTCCGGCCTTGTTGGCGGCCTATAACCAGAAGCACGTCAAGGTCGAGCTGGACCTGTCCACCGGCCCCTCCGGGACCATGATCGATGGCGTGCTGTCCGGGCGCCTGACCGCGGCCTTCGTCGATGGCCCGGTGCTGCACCCGAGCCTGGAAGGCGTGCCGGTGTTCGACGAGGAAATGCTCATCATCGCGCCGCTGGGGCATGCGCCCATCACCCGCGGGCGCGACGTCAACGGCGAGAGCATCTACGCCTTTCGCGCCAACTGCTCGTACCGCCATCACTTCGAGCGCTGGTTCAGCGAGGATGGCGCGGTGCCCGGCAAGATCCACGAAATGGAGTCCTACCACGGCATGCTGGCTTGCGTCAGTGCCGGCGCCGGCCTGGCGCTGATGCCGCGCAGCATGCTGGAAAGCATGCCGGGCTGCGGCACGGTGAGCATCTGGCAGCTGGCGCAGCCGTTCCGTTTCCTGCAGACCTGGCTGATCTGGCGCCGCGGCACAGTATCGCGCAGCCTGACCCACTTCGTGCGCCTGCTGGAGGAGCGTGGGGTCTGAAGCGGCAAGCTTAGAGCTTGTAGTTCTTGCAGCTTGCCGCTCAGAGCTTAGAGCCGCTTACAAGGTCGGCACGGTCTGGTTGCGCCCCGCGTGCTTGGCCATGTACAGCGCCGAGTCGGCCTGCATCAAGAGGGTCTTGAACTCGGGCGTGGCGGGCACGCAGCTGTAGACGCCGAGGCTGATGGTCACGACGCCGCCGGGGTTGTCGACATGCTCGATCGCCAGTTCCTGTACCGCCAGGCGGATGCTCTCGGCCAGCACGTAGGCGCCGCCAGGCTCGGTGTCCGGCAGCAGCACCGCGAACTCTTCGCCGCCGTAGCGCACCGCCAGGTCCGAGGGGCGCCGCACGCACTGGCTGATGGCCCGGCTGACGGCGCAGATGCAATGGTCGCCCGCCACATGGCCATAGCGGTCGTTGAAGCTCTTGAAGTGGTCGATATCGAGCATGATCAGGCTGATCGACGAGCGCTGCCGGGCCGCTCGCAGCCACTCCAGTTCCAGGTTGCGCTCCAGGTGCCGGCGGTTGGCCAGGCCAGTCAGGCCGTCCTGCAACACCAGGGTCTCCAGCACCGAGCGGGCTTTCTTCAAATGGCTTTCCACCCGCAGGCCCTTGCGCACCTGTTTGAACAACAGGATGCCGACCAGCAGATTGATCAGCAGCACCACGGCGATCATTGCGGTCAGCTGGTAGGTATCGGCACGCCAGCTGCTGAGAATGGACTCCTGGGAGTTGGCCGCCGCCACCACCAGCGGGTACTTGTACAGCACCCGATAGCCGAACAGGCGGTCGACGCCGTCGATGATCGACTTGACCATGACCGTGTCCGCGGGGGCACGGGGTATGTGCACGGAGAAGATTTCGCCCCGGGCCAGGGACGCACCGATGAGCTTCTCGTCGAATGGCCGCCTGGCGATGATCGTGCCCTGGGGCAGGGCGAGAAAGATCGCGCCCTTGTCGTCGATGCTGAAACGATCGAAGAACTTGTCGAAGTACTCCATCTTGATGGTCGCCAGCACCACGCCCTTGAAGTTGCCCTGGGCGTCGTTGACCCGGCGCGAGAACGGGATCACCCAGTCGCCCGTAGTCTTGCTGCGCAGGGCCGCGCCGACCCTGGGGGACAGGGTTGCATTCTCGCGGTGGAACTTGAAGTAGTCGCGGTCCGAGTTGTTCGCCTTTGGCGGCTTGTAGTCGAACGAGGTGAGCACCCAGTTGCCTTCCCGGTCATAGAAGAACAGGCCGTGCAACTGTTCGGTGGTGAACACGCGCTTTTTCAGCAGCTTCTGGGTTTTTTCCAGGGCCTGGGGCGACAGGTCGTCGAGGCGCTCGATCAACTCTTCGAGGATCAGGTTGGCTTCGTCGAAGGTATCGGTCGCCTGTTGTGCCATGGACAGGGCCAGGTTGCCGGAGATCAGCCGGGCTTGCGCCAGTTCATGGGCCTTGCTGTTGATGACCTGGATGCCATAGATGCTGAGAATCGACACCGCGACCACCATCAGGAAGGCGATGGTGACCGCCAGTGCGGGAAGTCGTTTCGACTCCAGGGCAATATCTTCGGGGCTGATGTCGGGTTTTCCGTCCATGGTGTTCCTTGTCTTGCCGGGAGTGAAACAGGGCTGTCATCGGGTTCCTTGATGACAGCTGCGGCTCGTTGAAAAAAGTTGCCAGGGCCTTAGCCACGATAGCTCAGTGCTTCCCACCGCAAGATAAAAAACAGGGCGCTCGCCGGCAGTGCGCCCTGCAGGGGCCGGTTCATGCGCTAGGCTGGGCCGGTGGCTCGCCAGCCGCCTTGTCCTGGCTGTCGCTGATCAGCATCAGGTTCTGCGGCGACGACAGGGCGATGCCCACTTCGCGCAGGCGCCCGAGGATGGTGAACAGCAGGTCGCTGCGGGCACCGGACACCGAGCGCGGGCTGCCGACGTAGCCGCTGACGCTGATGATCAGGCCATTGCTGGTCAGGTCCTTGAACGATACCGAGGTCGCCGGCGCCTTGAGAATCGCCTCGTGCTCGGCATAGGCCTGCAGCAACAGCTCGCGCACCTGCAGCACATCGGTTTCCAGGGGCAGGGTCAGGGTGATGCCGACCACGCCCAGGGCGTTGTCCATGGTTACGTTGCGCACGTTCTGCGAGATGAACTGCGAGTTCGGCACGATCACCGTGGAGCGGTCGGACATCTGGATTTCCGTGGCGCGCACGTTGATCCGCCGGATATCGCCCTCGACCCCGGCCAGGCTGACCCAGTCGCCGACCTTCACCGGCCGCTCGGTGAGCAGGATCAACCCGGAAATGAAGTTCTGCACGATGGCCTGCAGGCCGAAACCGATACCCACCGACAGGGCGCTGACCACCCAGGTCAGGTTGGTCAGGTTGATCCGCAGGGTCGACATCACCACGATCGCCAGCAGGACAAAGCCGATATAGCCGACCAGGGTCACCAGCGAGGCGCGCATGCCGGCGTCCATGTTGGTTTCCGGCAGCAGCCGCTCGCTCAGCCAGCGCTTGAACACACGCACGGCGAACATCCCGCCGACCAGGAACGCCGCCGCCAGCAGCAGGTCCTGGGGCACGATGTTGAGGTTGCCCAGGGACCGGCCGCTGACATCCAGCTGGGCTAAGCCTTCCAGCAGTTCCCCCGGGCTCGACCCGGACGGCATGAACGCCAGCAGCGCCGCGGTGAACAGCAGCAGGGTCCGGCCGATGCCCGCCAGTACAGTGGTGGCCTGGGCCTGGTGGCGCGGCGACAGGCCCAGGGCCGCCGCCAGCGCCAGGCCGCCGGGCTGCTTGGGCGACAGCAGGGTTTCGCAGAGGTCGCCGAAGCAGGCGATCAGCAGGTAGGCGCTGGTGGTCACCACGCTGATCCACAGCAGCTTGACGGTGAGGAAGTACGCCAGGCTCAGGTAGCCACTGAGCAGCGACAGCAGGATCACCGCCACCCAGACCGTCACGATGAAGGGCAGCAGCCCGGCGATGCCGGTGGGGCGCTCCAGCTCGAAGCGTCGGCGGGTACGGCGATGGCGCAGCAGGGCGAAGAAAAAGATCAGCGCGATGACCAGCGCCGTCAGGCCGTTGACCGCCACAGTCAGGGCCAGGCTGCTGGCGATCACGCTGTTGATCCGCTCCTCGCCGGCGGTGAGCAGCAGCGCCAGCGCGAGGATCAGCGGGAACGGCCCCAGGGCCGTGGCGATCTGATCGGGAATCGGCGGCAGGCGCCAGGACGGCCGCGACAACATCAACATGGCGCGGCCGAGGCCGACGATGAAGGAGCAGAAAATCAGCAGGCTCAGCCACTGGCCGATCAAGTTGAGCACATCGGCGCTCAGCGTCGCGCTGTTGACCAGCCCCCAGCGCAGCAGCGAGGCGGCGGCATTGATGGTGACGACGGTCGCCAGCCCCACGGTCAGCGCCAGGGCGCTGCGGCGCAGGCGGCCTTCGGGCAGCCAGCGGATCATCGACCAGATCGCCAGGCGTTCCAGCAGGCGCCGGCCGACCACCCAGATCAGCGCCACGATGACCAGCGTGGTAATGAACAGCCCGCGATTGCCAGGGGCCAGCGCCGTATCGAACGCGGTCAAGGCTTCATCGGAGAGACGGTTCAGGCGTGCGAGGTCATCTTCGGTCGGGCGGATCAGCGTAGACCAGAAGGCCGGGCTGAGGGGGCTCGCCGAGCGGGTGCTGATCTGCGAATTGAACAGGCTGCGCCGCAGGTTGATGATCTGCGCGGCGAGGTCGCGGCCGGACTGGCTGAGCAGGTTGGCCTGGCGCTCTTCGTCGAGCAGGTTGTCCTTCTGCACGCTCAGCACCTGGCGCTGGCTGGTCAGGCTGGGCGCTTCGTCGGGCAACGGTGGGCCGAGGACCTTGAGTTGGTCGTCCAGGCGCTCGATATCGGTGGCGCGCAGGGCGATCAGGCTGTCGGCCTGCTTCTGCACTTGCAGCGCGGCCTGGCGCAGGTCCGAGAGCAGGTCGTCGTTACCGCTCGCCGACACGCTCTGGCGGATCAGCTCCAGCCGGTCGTTGAGCTGCTCAAGATCCGCGCCCTCGGCCAGCAGCGGCAGCTGATTGCGGGCAACACTCTGCGGCCCGGACGCCGGGGCCGCGAAGGCCGGCAGCGCAATACACAGCAACAGGGCCAACAGCCCCATCCCCCAGCGGTTCTGTCTCACTCGCCGCATCTGTCATGTCCTCTTTTGCTGTTCACCAGCCCTGACGAGCATAGACCGCGCCATCGCGGCATAAATTCCCCGGTGGGTGGCCCGCTGCCGTGGCGATCAGGGTGGCGCAGCATGCCGGTTTATGCGGTGTTCGAGAACGGGGGCGGTGAAAAAATCCTTAAGGGGAAACCAGGCCGCTCAGCGCCGGCCGCCGCGATAGGCCCCCGGTGGCAGCCCGGTCCATTGTTTGAAGGCGCGCTGGAAGGCGCTGGGTTCCGAGTAGCCCAGGCGTTCGGCCAATTTGGCGACGCTCACCGAGCCGCGGGCGAGCAGGGTGCAGGCCAGGTCCCGGCGCAATTCATCGCGCACCCCGAGGAAGGTCACGCCGAGCGCCGCCAGGCGGCGGGCCAGGGTCTGCCGCGAAATGCCCAGGGCCCTGGCCGCCTCGAGTTCCGACAGTCCGGCAAAGGGCTCGGCGGCGCACAGCAAGGCGCGCAGGTGGGCTTCGAAGCTGGCCAGCGGGCCGGGGGCGATCACCGCCGGCAACAGGTGGCGGGCGAAGCGCGCCGCCTCCGCCGGCCGGCGCATCAGCGGCGCCTGCAGGTTTACCGCCGGCAGCTCCAGCCATGCCTGCGTGGCGAAAGCCGGTTGGCGGCCGAACAGAAAGCGCGTTTGCGCGGTGAAGGCGCCGAGGTGCCCGGGCAGGACGATCCGCCGCAGCGGCAGGGTTTCGCCGGTGAGCCAGCTGCCGGTGTGCCAGAGCGCCAACAGCAGCATATGCGGCCAGAGCACCGAGTCGGTTTGCGCCCCGGGGCGCGGCGTCAGCAACAGGCGGGCAATCCTGGCGTACTTTTCCAGGCGCCAGGGCGGCGAATCGTCGAACAGCTTGTAGAAGCGCGCGGCCTCTTCGAAGGCATCGGCCAGAGTCGGCAGGTGCACCAGCAGCCGCAGCAATTGCTCGAAGCTGCCCGGCGGCACGGTGCGGGCGAAGAAACCCAAGGCTTCGTCGGCGCCGACGCCCACGGCCAGGCGACTCAAGGCGCGGTAGTTGAGCGGCGCCACGCGATAGCCGTCGCGCAGGGCTTCCCTGGGCAAGTCGCAGCGCTCGAGCAGCGCGGCGCGTGCGTCGGCGTCGAGACGCAGTTGCCCCAGCATCTCGCGCACAAAACGCGCGGGAATGGTCGGGGCGACGATCCAGTGCGGGTAAGGGCGGGTCATGTCATTTGAGGCAAAGCGTCATTGGCGGCCACTCCGGCGTCCTGCAGATTGATGCGACCCACTCCCAGGAGCCAGTCGATGACTACAACAACCTTGCCCGAGCGGCACGACTACCTGCGCAACGGCTGCGCCCGGACCTACCTGTCCACCGCCGGTACCCAGCCCGCCGTGCCCGCCGCGCAACTCGACGAGCTGATGGCCCGCCTGCAACGCGACGGCTTCGTGGTGCTCGAACGGCTGTTCGATGAGCAGCAGGTTAGTCGCATGCGCGAGGATCTGCTGGGACGTTTCTGCCAGACCGGGCGCAACTCGTTCGAGGGCGCACGCACCCAGCGGTTGTATGCGGTGATTGCGAAAACGCGGGTCTGCGATGGGCTGGTGGAGCACCCGCTGATCCTGGGCCTGCTGGACCGACTCCTGGCGCCCAATTACCTGCTGTCGCAGCTGCAGGCGATCAATATCCTGCCGGGCGAGTGCGCCCAGCACCTGCATTACGACGATGCCTTCTATCCCATGGCCCGCCCGCGGCCGGCCTATGGCGCGGCGACGATCATGGCCCTGGACGACTTCACCGGCGACAACGGCGCCACCGTGGTGATTCCCGGCAGCCATCTGTGGGACGGGCGCCTGCCCACCGCCGCCGAACAGGCCGCCGTGCTGCCGGTGATCATGCCCAAGGGCTCGGTGGTGTTTTTCCTCGGCACCCTCTGGCACGGCGGCGGCGCCAATCGCAGCGGCGCGCCACGCCTGGCGCTGACGGCGCAGTACTGCGAACCCTGGGCGCGCCAGCAGGAGAACTTCATCCTGTCGACCCCGCGCCATGTCGCCCGGCAGTGCAGCGAACATATCCAGCGCATGCTGGGGTACTCGATCCACGCGCCGTTCATGGGCATGGTCAATGGCATGCACCCCAAGCGCATGCTCGAAGAGCCGCAGGGGCGCTGAGTGCTGCCGGGCCGAGGGGCTCAGTTGCCGTCGGCGACCTTCCTTTCTATCTCGGCGACTTTCCTGGCGAGGCCATGGCTCTGTTCTTCCTCGTCGCCAGGGTCCGGCTGCCCGGGGCGTTCTTCGGGGGCGATCCCGGAGGCCGATGTGGATGCTTTCGGATAGTGCGATTCAGGGTTCATGGTGGGGCCCTCGCTGGGATTCTTCATCGCCAAGGGGGAGGCCTATACCCCGAAAGGAAAGGTATCTTCTTCATGACTGAGACCGCTCGCCACCGGCAGCGGGGTAACGGCACCGGTCGTTTCATGCCAGACCAGCGCATCGAACTGCTCGCCCAGCACCGCCTGGAAATAATGGCTCTGGCGCTCCGTCGCGGGCCGGTAGATGACGCCGATCGCCCGCTCCAGCAGCGGCTCGGATAGCGCCTGGCGCAGGTCTTCGCGCTCGGGGGCGCGCCAGTCGGTCAGCGAGGCGGGAATGCCCGCCTGGAGAAACTGCTGCTCCCAGCTGTCCGCAAGGGAAGGCCGCACCTCCTTGATCCCCATGTCACCGTCCCAGTTATCAGCGGCCACCACCTGGCCGCGGTCGGTGCTCATGCCGATCAGCACCGCAGCGTCGCCGTAGGCCGTGCGGCACAGCTGGCCGATGTTGAATTCGCCGCGCCAGCCCATGTCGGTCGCCGCCGCGTTGCCGATGTGCGAGTTATGCGCCCAGACCACCGCCTTGGCGCCCGTGCCACGGTGCGCGAGCAAGGCTTGCAAGGTATCGAACATGTGTTTGTCGCGCAGGTTCCAGGAGGTGGCCGAGCTTCGGTACATGGCCCGGTAGTACTGTTCGGCGGAGCGTACGACCCGGGCATTCTGAGTGGCGCTGAAGAGCGCTTCAGGGTTGCTGGCAAGGCGTTCGCTCAACAAGGTGTTCAACTGCTGGACCACTGCTTCTTCGCAGGACGCCTCGTGCCCGCGCTCGACGAAATGCCCATACAGCGTCGGGTCGTCCTGCCAGGGCGTCAGGCAGCCATAACGGTGACGGGCTTCATGCGCCAGCCGGGCGTCGGTGCGATCGAGGTAGGCCAGTACTTCGCTGATGGAGTTGCGCAGGCTGTAGACATCCAGCCCACGAAACTCGACGCGCTGCTCCGCGGGCAGCGGGCGATTGTGGCGGTGCAGCCAACGGATGAAGTCGCACACCTCGACGTTGCGCCACATCCAGCTCGGAAAGCGGCTGAACGCCTGCTGCCCGGCCATGGATGGGCCGAGGTCGCGCACATGCCGGTCGATGTGTCCGGCGTCGGGCCAGTCGGCCTCGATGGCGACGATGCCGAAGCCGTGGTGGGTGATCAGCCGTTGGCTGATGGCCGCGCGGGTTCGATAGAACTCGCGGGTGCCGTGGCTGGCTTCGCCGATCAGCACCACCCTGGCGTCGGCATAACGGTCGAACAGCTCGCCGAAAGCCGCGGATTCGAGGGCGGGCAAGGGTTCGGCGTAGCGGCGCAGCAGCGCCTGGAGCCTACTGACGGGCTCCTTGCCACACCCGGAGATCTCCTGCCGGCCTTTGCGTGGGTTCATGGCGTAGCCTCCTTCCAGGCAGAGGATCTGAATTGCCAGGGTCGATACAGAGAAGACGTCGCCGAAGAGAGGGTGTTCCCGCCTGGGGACCGAAGGTCGGCCAGTCAACGCCTGGATGCCGTCAGCCCACCGGTAAACACCGGCTGTGGCCGTTCGGCCACAGCCGTCTGGGGCCTGGATATCAATGGGCCTTGGCCACGCCCTGCAGCTTATGAGCGGGCCATCGAAGAAGCGGTGGCGCAAAGGGTCGCCGCGTCTCTGGACGATGGCGAAGCTATTCTGGAGGACCGGCTATTACCCGTTCGTGGCGTCGCTCATAAGCTGGGTCCGTCGACCAAAGGCCAGTTGTTCAAGGCCTGGTCAGCGTTTCTGAACCTGCAAGAGAAGCACACGAAAATGAAAAGACTGCACAAGAAAATCGCCCTGGTCACCGGCTCGTCCAAAGGCATCGGCGCCGCCATCGCCAAGCAGCTGGCCAGGGACGGCGCCACGGTGATCGTCAACTACAGCCGCGGGCGCGAAGAGGCCGAGCGGGTGGTCGAAGAGGTCCTGCAGGCGGGCGGTCGCGCCCATGCCATCCAGGCGGATGTCGCCAATGCCCTGGAAGTGAAGGCGCTGTTCAAGGCCATCGTCCATGAGCACGGCCATCTCGATATCCTGGTGAACAACGCCGGCGTCTATTCCACCGCGCCCCTGGCCGAGATCGATGAGCAGGAGTTCCACCGCCAGTTCAACCTCAACGTCCTGGGCCTGATTCAGTGCACCCGCGAAGCGGTCGGCGTGTTCAACCCGGACGGCGGCAGCATCGTCAACATCAGCTCCAGCGTCACTTCGTTCACCCCGGCCCATTCGACGGTCTACACCGCCTCCAAAGGCGCAGTGGACGCCATCACCAGGACCCTGGCCAACGAACTGGGGCCGAAGAACATCCGGGTCAACTCGGTCAACCCCGGGCTGGTGGTCACCGAAGGCGTGCATGCCAGCGGCTTTTTCGAGGATGCCTTCCGGCAGAAGATCGAAGCCATCACCCCCCTGGGGCGGATCGGCAAGCCCGAGGACATCGCACCCGCGGTGGCCTTCCTCGCGTCCAGTGACGCCGGGTGGATCACCGGCGAAATCCTGGTGATCGGCGGCGGTCTGCACTAAACCTTGGAATCAGCCTTGGAATCAGCCTCGACGGCGGCCGACTGCTCGCGCTGGTACTGGCGTGGCGAGTGCGACATGACCCGCTTGAACGCGGTGCTGAAGGCGCTCTCCGATTCATAGCCCAGGGAAAACGCGATGGTCGCCACCGAGTCGCTGGAGTTTCTCAGGCGATCGCCGGCCAGCAGCATGCGCCAGTGGGTCAGGTATTCCATCGGCGCGGCGCCGACGATCTGTTTGAAGCGCAGGGCAAAGGCCGAGCGCGACATGGCCGCCAGCCGCGCCAGTTCCTCGACTGTCCAGCGTCGCGCCGGAGCGGCGTGCAGGGCGCTCAGGGCGGCGCTGAGGTTGCGGTCCGCCAGGCCGAAAAACCAGCCCATGTCATCGCGGTCCAGGCCGTTGCGTTCCAGGGCCGCGAGGTGGGCCCGCAGCACCTCGACCAGCATGATGTGCGCCAGGTGCTCGTTCATCAGCGAGCGGCCGGGCCGCTGCTGTTGCAGTTCGGCGGTAAAGCGTTCCAGCGCCCAGCGCAGGATCGACGCCTGCGGCGAGTGGCCCTGCACATGCACCAGCGAGGGCAGGGTACTGAGCAGGAACCGGGTGGGGATGCCGGTGAAGTCGAAACGCCCGCCCACCAGTTGTACATCGTCGCCGCCGTAATCGAGGGTGAGTTCGTCCGGGGCCGGGGTTTGAAAGAACCCTGCGGAATCCATGGCCGGCACAGACAGATCGCTGGACAAGGTAAAGGGCAGGCCCCGGGTCATCAGGAAACAATCGCCTTGCTGGAGGTGCTGCGGCGCTTGTTCGCCACTGACCTTGACCCAGCAGCTGCCCTTGACCACGGCCGTGAACTTGATGCCGGCCCGGCTGGGAAAGTCGAAGGCCCAGTCGCCGCCCAGCTTCAAGGCCGCCGAATGGTAGTTACGGATTCTCAGCAGCGAAAGGACACCGGAAAGCGGATCCATGGGGCACCTTTTTGGACGATTGGCAAAATTGAACCGACTTTAGCATGCCGATAATCCTGGAACGGGGCTGCCAGGAGGAAATCCTCGGTCCAGGGCTGTCGCCGAAAGTCATTGCCCGCGGCCCTGAAAGAACACGTCGCCGATCACCCCGAACACGGTGCTTTTCAGGGCATTGTCCAGTTCCACCCAGGCCAGGCCGGTGCTCGCCCGGTAATCCCCCAGTTCCAGGGGGCGGACCACGACGTTGGCGGGTAATGCACGTCCGGCGTGGGCGGGCAGCAAGCCAATGCCGAGCCCGGCGGACACCAGGGCGAGCATGGTGGTGAACTCGCCCAGTTCCGCGGCGACTTCCAGTTGCCGGCCATGGCTGTTCAGCACTTGCATCAGTTGATCGTGAAAACCCGGGGCGTAACGCCTGGCCAGGATCAACACCGGCAGTTGCGCCAGCGCCGCCGGTTGCAGGGTGGCGCACGAGGCCAGCGGATGATCGCTGGGGAGCGCGACCATGAAACGCTCCTGCAACACCTCCCGGGTCTGGATGCCGGGAATGATCGCCGGCAGGCGCATCAGGCCGAAGTCCAGCTGGCCGTTTTTCAGCGCCGCGGCCTGGTCCGGCCCCGGCATGTCCTTGAGTTCCAGCTCGATGCGCGGGAAGCGCTGATGCAGGGCGCGGATCAGCGTCGGCAGGAACTCCGGCAGTACCGAGGAAACGAACCCCAGGCGCACGCGGCCGATTTCCCCACGGCCCGAAGCCCTGGCCACATCCATCGCATGAGCCGCCTGATGCAAGGTCGCGCGGGCCTCGGGCAGGAAGATCGCCCCGACTTCGGTCAGCGCCACGGCGTGGCGGTTGCGTTCGAACAGGCGCACGCCCAATTCCTCCTCCAGCAGCTTGATCTGCATGCTCAAGGCCGGCTGGACGATGGCCAGCCGTTGCGCCGCGCGGCCGAAATGCAGCTCTTCTGCCAGGGTCACGAACGAGCGCAGGTGTTTGATTTCCATCGGGCGACTCCAGGCTGAAAACGATTCGAGGCGGTGATCACGAGGGTTGATTACCAGATCACCAATGACGATTGGACAGCACCCGCCAGCTGCGTTGAAGTGCCCGCAAGGCCCCTTTAAAAAACAGCGGCCGTCTTGCGGAGAAAAGCATGTCATTCAATCCCGGTTGTTTCCAGCTTGATGGGAGAAGGGCCCTGATCACCGGTTCAGGCAAGGGTATTGGCCTGGAACTGGCCCGGGGCCTGGGCGCCGCCGGCGCCAAGGTGGTGATCAACGATCGTAATAGAGACAAGGCCCAGGCCGCTGCCCGGCAGTTGCGCGACGAGGGCATCGGCGCGGAGATCGCGGTGTTCGACGTCACCGATCGCGCCGGGCTGTTCGAGGCCATAGACACCTTCGAGACGCAGGTCGGGGCCATCGACATCCTGGTGAACAACGCCGGCATCCAGCGGCGCGCACCGCTGGAGGATTTCGCCGCCGAGGACTGGCACGCGCTGATGCGGGTCAACCTGGACGGGGTGTTCCATGTGTCCCAGGCCGTGGCGCGGCACATGATCGGCCGGCGCCGCGGCAAGATCATCAACATCTGCTCGGTGCAGAGCGCGCTGGCCCGGCCGAGCATTGCCCCTTACGCGGCGTCCAAGGGCGCGGTGAAGATGCTCACCCAAGGCATGTGCGCCGAATGGGCGCGCCATGGCATCCAGGCCAACGGCCTGGCCCCGGGCTATTTCGCGACCGAAATGAACCGGGCGCTGATCGACGACCAGGGGTTTTCCCAATGGCTGTGCAAACGCACGCCGGCCGGGCGCTGGGGCCGGGTCGAGGAGCTGTGCGGCACGGCGGTGTTCCTGGCCTCGGCGGCCTCGGACTTCATCAATGGCCAGACGATCTTTGTCGACGGAGGATTGACCAGCGTCGTTTGAGCCCCGCACCCATACCTGAAAAACAACAACAAACAGGGGACACCCATGAGCCATCTCAACGAACCGGCACTGCCGCCGCACACCCGCGACCAGGCCGGGCATGCGCCAACCACCGCCACGGGCTTCGCGCCCAGGCGCTGGCTGTACCTGATTCCGCTGATCTTCATCACCTACAGCCTGGCCTATCTGGACCGGGCCAACTATGGCTTCGCCAGCGCGGCGGGCATCGAACAGGACCTGGGCATCAGCAAGAGCACCTCGTCACTGATCGGCGCCTTGTTCTTCCTCGGCTACTTTTTCTTCCAGGTGCCCGGCGCCATCTACGCGCAGCGCTACAGCGTGCGCAAGCTGGTGTTCTGCAGCCTGATCCTGTGGGGCCTGTGTGCGATGGCCACCGGCCTGGTGACCAATATCCCGATGCTGATGGTGATCAGGGTGTCGCTGGGCATAGTCGAAGCCGCGGTGATGCCGGCGATGCTGATCTTCATCAGCAACTGGTTCACCCGCCAGGAGCGCTCGCGGGCCAATACCTTCCTGGTGCTGGGCAACCCGATCACGGTGCTGTGGATGTCGGTGGTCTCGGGCTACCTGATTCATGCCTGGGGCTGGCGCGAGATGTTCGTCATCGAAGGCGCGCCGGCGGTGCTGTGGGCGTTTGTCTGGTGGCGCCTGGCGCGGGACAAGCCCGAGCAGGTCGACTGGCTCAGCCGGCAGGAAAAAGACCGCTTGGCCGCCATCCTCGCCGAAGAGCAGAAAGGCCTGAAGGCCGTGCGCAACTATCGCCAGGCCTTCACCAGCCCGCTGGTGATCCAGCTCTGTGCGGTGCATGCCTTATGGAGCATCGGCGTCTACGGTTTCATCATGTGGCTGCCGACCATCATCAAGCAGGCGGCCGCCACGGACATCGTCACGGTCGGCTGGCTAAGCGCGGTGCCTTATGTCGCCGCCGTCGCCGCCATGCTCGCGGTGTCCTGGGCCTCGGACCGCTCCGGGCGGCGCAAGTCGTTTGTCTGGCCGCTGCTGGGGGTGGGCGCGCTGGCGTTCTTCTGCTCGTACTTGCTGGGGCCATCCCATTTCTGGCTGTCGTTCGCCTTGCTGACCGTCGCCGGCGCCGCGCTCTATGCGCCTTACGGACCGTTTTTCGCGCTGATCCCGGAAGTGCTCCCGGCCAATGTGTTCGGCGGGGCGATCGGCCTGATCAACGCCTGCGGCGCGCTGGGAGCCTTTGTCGGTTCGTGGATCGTCGGCTATCTGATCGGCCTCACCGGCAATCCCGGGGCGGCCTATGTGTTCATGACCCTCGGCGTGCTGTCTTCGGCGCTGCTGATGGCCGTGGTGAAGGTCCGGCGTTGAGGTCACGCCGGGCAAAACCTCTGGGGCAACTGTCGCACCGTCTCACCGGGCGACGACAGAACCCGGGGCCGACGGCTGCCTCGCCATTGCGCCGGCCCACCGGGTAGATACCGGCCGTGGCCGCTCGGCCACTGCAGGCTATCAATGGGCCTTGGCCACGCCCTGCAGCACCGTGCTGTTGGCCTGGCTATCGTGGGCCTTGACGATATTGCCCAGGGACACCACGCCCACCAGGCGTTTCTGGCGATTGACCACCGGCAGGCGCCGCAGCTGGATATCGGCCATGTTGCGGGCCACTTCGTCGACCTCCTGGTCGTCGAAGCAATAGCGAATGTCATTGCTCATGACGCTGCTGATCGGCATATCGCAGCTTTGGCCTTTGGCCACGGCACGAATGACGATATCGCGGTCGGTGATCATGCCGACCAGCCGGTCCTCGTTGTTCACCAGGATCGCGCCGCTGTCGATGCTGGCCATCATGTTGGCGACTTCCCGCAGCGTCTGTTCAGGGCGTGCGGTCTGTACGTTACGGGTCATGACTTCAGAGATCTTCATCATGCTTCTCCTCGAAAGGCCGGGCCGCTGTGGCCCGGCATGAAAGCAAGGGCCCAGGCCCTCGCAGGTAAGGCTCAACGATCAGCTACGACCTTCACGGGCGCCGCCGGGCTGGCCGCCTTTCTTGTTGGCGTCCGATGCTTTCTGCCGGCACTAATTGGGAGTGCCGGTATTTTTCAAAAGTTGAAATTTGTTCGGCGGCGTACGACGAGTGGTTAGCCGCTAGGGACAGGGCCTTCGAGGGTGCGTTCTGTCCGTCTTCGGCAAAGGTCTCTGAACGCCGCTCACCAGCCCCGCTCAAGTGTGCTCGGCGCCTGCGACAAAACGCGTACGGCGAGCCAAGGCGAACAAGGCCAGGCCAATGACCAGGAACAACCCGAGCGCGAGGTTGCTGGCGGTGACGATGCCGCAGGCGTCCACCAGCAAACCCATGGGCACCGGCGTGGCGTTGAACAGGTAGACGGTGGCGTAGAAATACGCAATCAATTTGCCGTGGCTGTGCCGGGGCGCCAGCTGGTTGACCAGGCGGGCATTGCCGACGAACAGCGCGCCATAGGCATAGCCACCGATCGCCAGCCCCGGCAGGGCGAGGTACAGGGCCTGGCTGTAGCAGGCCAGGAGCAGGACCAGCAATGCCAGGCATTGGCACAGCCAACCGCTGAGCAGCGCCTGGCGCGCGTCCATGCGCTGGCAACAGAGCTGGCTGATGCCGGCGATCAGCAGATAGGCCGAGACCACATAACCAAAGATTCCGCGGTCCTCCAGGCCGAACACCTGCTGCGCCACCTGCGGGCCGATCACGAACACGCAGGCGGCGAAGGACCAGCTGAAGAACACACTCCAGGCGCACAGGTGAAAGGGCAGGCCGATGCCGCGCAAGGCTTGCCTGAGGCTGGCCGGGTGGGTGTTTTCCTGAGTGGGTGCTGTCGCATCGCTGGCCGCCCGGGATGGCCAGAGGATCAGGGTCGCGACCGCCGAAGCCAGGCCGAGCGCGGCGATCAGCCAGAAGGGCGCTGCCAGGGGACGCAGGTCCAGCTGCAACGCCGCGCCGCTGACCAGCGGCCCCAGGGCCAGGCCCGAGACCATCGCCAGGGTCGCCACCAGGGCCGGTAACTTGTCGTTGTGCCCCGGGTTGAAACGCACCAGCGCCACATTCACCGCCGCGGTCATCACCCCCGACCCGAGGCCGGCCAGCAACCGCGCCGCGCACAACGGGCCCAGGGCGGTGCCGTGGGCAAAGGCCGCGGCACCGACCAGCACCAGCAGGCTGGCGGGGACGAACAGGCGGCGCAGGTCGCTGACACTGCCGGCGACCCGCGCCATGGCCACCAGGGCGATCAGCACACCGATGCCATAGGCGCCGAAAATCAGCGTCAGGTCCAGCGCGCTCAGGTCGAACTGCTCTTTGTAGAAGGGGTAGAGCGGCGTCGGAGCACTGCTGTTCATCAGGGGCACCGTCAAGGACAGCGCCAGGCAAAACAAAAAGCTGCTCGAACGCCGTCCACCGGCAAGCGTGGATGCGGGCATAAGGTATGGGGTCCGTTGAGTATCGAGGTGAACGTCAGGGCGTCGGTTCGGCGCCGGCAGGCTGCTGCGAACCGGCCAGCAAATGATATCGGGCACGCCGCCGGGCACCATGTGCGAAACCCCGGAGTTTGTTGGCCGGCGTCCAGGGCGGGTGCGGGTGTGTGGGAGAGAGGGAGCGGCTTAGCGGCTGCAACGCTGGCGAATGACCCGCGCCGCTTCATCCGCGAGGATCTGGTAGAGCGCCGGGGAAGGGTGGAAGCCGTCCCCGGCCATCAGGCTGGCGGCCGGCTGGAAGCGGGTCGCCAGCAATGCGCAGCGATCCTGGCCGGCCAGCAGTTCGACCAGCAGGCTGTTGAAGCGCCGGGCCCTGAGGCCCAGGTACCAGCGCAGCGGCTGGGGCAGGGCGGGGAACAGATGCATGGGCGGCACGGGCAGGAAGACGATGTGCCGGGCCTCGAAGCGCTCGCTCAAGAGTGCGATCAGGCGCGAGATCCGCGCCTGCCATTCGGCCGCGGCGATGCGGCTGGTGACGTCGTTGACGCCGATGGACACCAGGGCCACATCGAAGGGCTCGGCCGGGCCGTCCTCCAACAGCTGGAACAACTGTCGCGAGTCCAGTCCGGACTGTGCCCGCAGCTGCCATGACAGCTGGAAGTCGCCGGCGAGGCCAGCCACCAGCCGGCCGGCAATCGCCTCGTCCTGGGTAAGGGCGCCCACGCCCGCCGCCGCGGAGTCGCCGAGGATCAACAGGCGCAGGGCCGGCCCGCTGGCGTCGGCGTGCCTGCCTTGGCGCGGGCCTTCGGCCTCCGGCAACCTGGGGGTGACCCAGCGGGTGTACAGGCCCTGGGCGAGTAACAGCGGCCCCAGGGCCACCTTGGCGAACACGTCGGTCATGGGCTGCTACTCAGAAGGCATATTGCAGACGAGTGTAGTAGTAGCCGCCGGTGAAGCCGAAGGGCGAATAACTGCCCCAGTTGTCGCCGAACGACGAGTTGCTCACCCCGATAGGGTCGGCGTACTTGTCGAACAGGTTCTGCGCGCCCACCGCCACGGTCAGTTGTTTGTCGAAGGCATAGGCCACGTCCAGGTCGGTGATCCACTTGGCCGAGTATTCGCGGTCCAGGTCCGGGTTGCTCGAACTGTTGACCTCGGTGTAGGTGCCGTAGCGGGTCAGTCGCAGGTTGACGTCGAAGTCGCGGCTTGATGAGCTATTGGCAGAGCTGGCTGGACAACTACTGCGTGCCTGGCGACGAGCAGAAATGCCTGGTGGTCAAGCTGAGCGCGGAAGTGGCGGACCTCTCCGAGATGATGCGTCTCACCTTGCGCGACGGCGCCGAGCAGATCATCGACCGCCTGGCCGCCTGCATCGAGCAGGGCCACCTCGACGGTTCCCTGCCGGCCAGCGCCGCCCGCCAGACCGCCACCGGCCTGTATCAGCTGTGGCTGGGGGCGAGCCTGCTGTGCAAGCTGCACCGTGATGTCCGGCCCCTGGAAGACGCCATGATCACTACCCGGGCGATGCTGGAAAGCTGAATTAAACAGATCCTTTGATACCCGCTGCTAACCAGCGGGTATTTTTGGCCTGGTAACTAGACGACTGGTCTAATAAGTGCCGAGCCTGGCGACCCGTCGAATGCTTCTTGAAACGCGTCTCTGCCTGTGAAGGAGTTTGAATATGTCTCAGTCGAACCAGATCAATCGCAGCATCGTCCTCGCCTCGCGCCCCCATGGCGTACCAAGCGAAGCCAACTTCCGCCTCGAATACCAACCGGTTCCCCGACCCGGTGCCGGGCAGGTGTTGCTGCGCAGCGTCTACCTGTCCCTCGACCCCTACATGCGTGGCCGCATGAGCGACGCACCTTCCTACGCGCCACCCGTGGGCCTGGGCGAGGTGATGGTCGGCGCCACCGTGAGCCGGGTGGAGGTGTCCAATCACCCGGATTACGCCGTGGGCGACTGGGTGCTGGCCTACAGCGGCTGGCAGGACTATGGGCTGTCCGACGGCACGGGCCTGACCCGGCTTGGCCCGGCGCCGGAGCATCCTTCCTATGCCCTGGGTGTGCTGGGCATGCCCGGGTTCACCGCCTACATGGGGCTGTTGGATATCGGCCGGCCCCAGGCCGGGGAAACCCTGGTGGTGGCTGCCGCGACCGGCCCGGTGGGCGCGACCGTGGGCCAGATCGGCAAGCTCAAGGGCTGCCATGTGGTGGGCGTGGCCGGCGGCGCGGAGAAATGCCGCTACGCGGTCGAGGTACTGGGTTTCGATAGCTGCGTCGATCACCAGGCCGCGGACTTCGCCGAGCAACTGGGCAAGGCCTGCCCCAAGGGCATCGACATCTATTACGAGAACGTCGGCGGCAAGGTCTTCGATGCGGTGCTGCCACTGCTCAACACCTCGGCGCGGGTGCCAGTGTGCGGGGTGATCGCCCATTACAACGACACCGATTTGCCAGAGGGCAAGGACCGTCTTTCGCTGCTGATGAGCCTGGTGCTGCGCAAGCGCATCAAGATCCAGGGCTTCATCATTTTCGACGACTACGGTTCGCGCTACGACGAGTTCTACCGCGACATGTCGCAGTGGTTCGCCGAAGGGCGCATCAAGTACCGCGAGGAAGTGGTGGATGAACTGGAAAGCGCGCCCCAGGCGTTGATCGGCCTGCTGCAGGGGAAAAACTTCGGCAAGCTGGTGATTCGCGTCGGCGCCAACGACTGAGCCCGTGGCCAGTCGTCCATGGATGACTGGCCTGCCTCCTTTGCCGAGCCCGGATTATCAACCTGGGCCGACCGGGCGGCGATAGAGATCCACCGGCAGATGCCTCACTACCAGACCATGATCAACGCGGCGCTCGAGCATGTGCTGGAGCGCCAGGTCTGCCTGCTTTCCGCGATTGCCGTGGACAGCCAGCCGGCCCTCTGAGCCCGCGAGCCCTGTTGAACCCCTATTGACGAAATAAGGAGTGCGAAGATGAACATCGGTTTTCTCGGGCTGGGCGGCATGGGCGCGGCCATGGCCAGCAACCTGCTCAAGGCTGGTTACCAGGTGAGTGTCTGGAACCGTTCGGCCGACAGCTGAGCGCCGCGGTGGTGAAGATCGCCGGCAACTTCATGTACCGCTGCGGCGCTCCGGGCAGGACTGACGCCTAACCGCGCAACGGCCGGCAGGCTTCTTCCAGGGCGGCGCGCAACGCCTGGCACAGACGATCCGGCTCGCCGCCCTGGCGAAAGCCGCTGACTTGGCGTTGCAGTTCGACGAAACACGGGCCCTCGGCAGTCCTTGCCAGGCTCACGCGCGGATCGGGCTGGACGTAGCGCGGATCGCCCGGCGCCAGGTACAACCCGTTGAGGTTCTGGTAGTCAGCGTCGATCCAGGCGTACAGGTGATGCTCGAAATCCTCGGCAAACCGATAACGGCCGAAGTCCATCACCTGCAATTGCAGCGGCTCGACGCTGGCTGTTCCGGCCAGTTGCACGTTGACCCCATCGATCAGCAGCGGCGCGCCCTGGTTATCCGCCAGCAAGCGCTGCAGCGTCTCGGCCACCTGGCCACTGACCCGCAGCGCTTCGCCGTCGCGCCGCACCCGCAGTTCGCCGTTCTCCCGGCCAACCTGAAAGCGCACCGCACCACAGCTGCTGGCGGTCAGGCCATAACGGCGCAGCAACAGTTCGGCCTGCATCAGGGCGCCGGCCAGTTTGGCGCCTTGCCAGTAGCGTTGCCACTGGCAGCGCGGGCGGGTGCAGGGGCGGCGCAACAGCAGCACCGCCGGTTCTGCCGGGCGCCCGTCATGCCACAAGGCGTCGAAGCCCAGATCGATCAGGGCATAGGCCGGCAACGGCGTGATCGCGCCGCCGGCGTGGCTCATGGCGGCGAATACCAGATGCTCCATCAGCACTTCGTGCACCGCTTCGGCCAGGGTCAGCAAACCGTTGGAGTGGGGCAACACCGGGGCTTCGTCCGGCGGCACGCCGATGCCCTTGATGTCGAACAGCACCTGCGCGCTTTCCGGGGAGCACAGCACCGCGGCGCGGCCATAGCGAGGCGGGCGCCAGGCTGCCACCCGGCGGCCGTCGAGGGCGATAGGGGTGTTGATGCCCCGTGCCGCCGCCTGGCTGGTGGAGATAAAGGCGGCGTTGTGCAGCAGCCAGAGGTCGATCGCGGCCTGCTCGTCGGTGCCGTGTGGCGTCGCCCAGAGGCTGCCAAAGTCGGCGCGGATCGCCCCGTAGCTGGCGAACAGCACCCGGGCGCCGGCCACCCCCAGCAGCTGTTCTTCGGCCAGGGCCTGGCCGCTGCCGGCGTAGTCCGCCAACTGCCTTACCCGTGGGCCGGCCGCGAAGGGCAGGTCCAGGTCATGGTTCGGTTCATCGAGCGAGTCGAAACGTTTCATCAGTGGCCTCCGGCCCAGGCGGCGAGGCGCCGTGGGTGGTCGAGAGCGGCGAGCGGGTCCAGCAGAATCCAGCTGTGGTGCAGGTCCAGGGTCGGTTCCGGCCCCTGGGCCACCTCGCCATGGCGCCCGAGCATGGGCAGGTCCCGCAGCGCGCCGCGGGCCGGGGCGCAAACCCCGAGGGCCTCGGCATGGGGGCTGTAGCGCAGACGCTCGAACAGCGGCCGCTCGCGGATGCGGATCGGCACGAATTGCCAGCTCGGCGCCAGCGTGCCTTCGACGGCCCAGGGTTCCAGGCCGTAATCGCGCAACCGCGCCAGCAGCTCCGGCACCTGTTGTCTGAGCCTGTGGGTGCGCGCCTGGACCGCGGCGACGGCGGTTATCAGCGCCGGCAAGGCTTGGATCGACAAGGGAGCGCTCGACGCCGGCCGTGCCCGCGAACGCTGGCCTGGCGACCAGACATCGATCTCGCCATCCACCGGGCTATCGCCAAACAGTGCGCCGCCACCGCCGATATCCAGGGGTTTGCCATGGCCCATGGAAGTGACCACCAGCGAAGCTCCGGGGCCGCTCAGACCCCAAGCACCGGCGCTGTCTTCGATGATCGGCAAGCGCTCCCCCAGCAGGTGGCGCAAGGCGGGGATATCGCAGGGCAGGCCGTATTGATGGACCGCGATCACCGCGTCCAGGCCATTGATGTGGGGCGCCAGGGCGGCAGGACTGAGCAGCAGCTCGGCGGCGTTTTCGATAATCACCGGCACCGCGCTGGCATTGAGCACGGCCGCCACCACCTGATGGCAGGTAGCGGCCGGAACCGCGACCCGCCAACCCGCGGCGACGCCCAATTGACGCAGCGCCACTTCCAACGCCGCCGTGCCGGAGCCCAGCAGGGCGCCGTAGCGACGCCCATAGAACTGCGCGAGCCAGGACGAGCACGGCAGCCGATCGACTTCCCGTGCCCGCCACTGGCCATCGGCGGGAAGCGCGATTACTTGCACTTGTCCATGGCGCAGGCAGTCAAGGCTTCGACCTTGCATTTGTCCATCGCACAAGCGGTCAGGGCCTCGACCTTGCATTTGTCCATGGCACAGGCGGTCAGGGCTTCGACCTTGCACTTGTCCATCGCACAAGCGGTCAGGGCTTCGACCTTGCATTTGTCCATGGCGCAGGCGGTCAGGGCTTCGACCTTGCACTTGTCCATGGCACAGGCGGTCAGGGCCTCGGCCCGGGGGCCACCGATGCGCCAGCTGGTGAACTTGCTTTCCGGCAGGGCGCCGCGCTTGACCACATCCAGATGCAGGGTGCGGGAATCGTGGTCGTTACATTCGAGGAGGATCTCGTCCTCGCCGATCGCGAAGTGATCGTGCAGCAGGCAGAGTCCGAAGCGATCCAGGTTGCCGTGGCGCTCCAGTAGCTCATGCAGGTCATTGATGAATTGCGCATCAGACGCCCCCAATGGCATGGCTTCGTCAAAGGAAGGATTGGTGTGTCCGTTCATGTGGTGTACTCCAATATGTTTGATTTAAACCGGTCATCTTCATCAACAGTGCGCGGTACGTTTCTGCCTCATGCACCTCCTTGTTCCGACGGAACCTTGCTTGCGGATACCCAAAGGGAGTCGATGCTCAAGCGATCGATGGCCTGGCTGAAGTCCCTGGCGAAGGCCGGCGGGCTGATGCGGCGCACGTTGACCGCGGCCGAGATGAAGGCGAAATCGATGCTGCCGTAGAGCAGGCCAACGCCTTTGCGCGCCAGGCCCGGCAGAGCCTGACGTGAGTCGATACGGGCATGTTCGGCGTGAAGAACCGAAGAAGCGGGCTTTTTCCTGTCCATGTGCAGCCCTCGCGAAAGGGAGGGTGATCCGTCCCTCACGAGTAAGTTAAAGCAGGAAAACAGCAGGTTGCCAGTAGCGTTTCCGACAGCCGGAAAGCTGAGTGTGAAGCCCGATAGCCAATCGCAATTACCCCTGGCTTTTCATCGCCAAATGGAAGTATTGAGCCGCTTGCCATGGCCTAGTATGGCGGCTGTAGGGCGTTTTAAAGCGGCTGGCGCACCGAGGTTAACCGGCCCGGTGCGCAGGCAGTCGGTTGTTCGGCCATCAGAAAAAGAACCGGTCGCGACACAGGTGTCCCCAAGGACAGAGGGACCGGTCTGCAGCACATGCAAGGAGCAGCGCATGACACCCGTGAAGCTGATGTTGAGCATTTTCCTTCCTTTGGTGCTGTTACAGGCCTGTAGCAGCGATACGAAAAACCCCTGCGGCAACAAGCCCGGCGAGCGACTCGACGAAGCCAAATGCGTCGGCCGCGATGCCGGCAGCCTCAGAGGCGCCGACGAGGACTATTTCGCCGACATGGACTACGGCGTGTCCAGGCAACCGCAACTGCTGGTCGAGCGACTGTCGCCCTTCATCCCCGGTATTACCGAACAGCAGGCGCTCCAGGCCTTCGCCCGCGGGCGCAACAACTGGATCGTCTGGACCGCCGGCAACGATGCGTTGTGGGACAAGCTCTCGCGTGACAGCGTCGGCAACCTGGACCTGCTCAAGACCGTCTCCAACCACCCGAGCCTGAAATACAACCGCGATAAACGCTGGCAAGTGCTGGGGGTGGTCAACGAACCCTGCTACGTCAAGGGCGAGGGGCCGCGTGACGATCGCTACGGCCTGTGGCTGGACAAGCGCGACCCGTCCTGCGCCGCCGACCCTTTCGAGGACGAAACCAAATACCCCGGGGTGAAGATCGGCGCCCGAGGCAAGAACCTGCCGGTGGGCTCCTACTACGGCTACGGCACCGGGATCGTCGGCCTGCGGCTGTTCCCCAACCCGGACTTCGACGAGCACGCGCAGAAGAAGTGGGACGCCAAGCGCTATTACGAAGACCCGGCCTATTACAACGACAACAAGCTGGTGAAACCTTACCGGGTCGGCATGTCCTGCGGCTTCTGCCATGTCGGGCCGAACCCGACCAACCCGCCGGCCGACCCTGAACATCCGGCCTGGTCCAACCTCAACTCCAACCCCGGCGCGCAGTACTTCTGGGTCGACCGGATCTTCATGTGGAACCAGGACCCGAGCAGCTTCCCGTACCAGTTGTTCCACACCTCGAAACCGGGAGCGCTGGACACCTCGTTCGTCTCCACCGACTACATCAACAACCCACGCACCATGAACGCGGTCTACAACCTCAAGGCGCGCATCGAGCTGGCCTCGAACCTGGGCAAGGAAAAACTCGCTGGCGGCGGGCTGAACAACCGCCAGTTCAACGAGGTGCCCGGCGTGCCGCCGGACAGCCCGCTGGCGCAGTTCTACAAAAAGCCTGACACGGTGTTCACCCCGCGGGTGCTCAAGGACGGCGCCGACTCGGTGGGCGCGCTCGGGGCCTTGAACCGGGTGTTCATCAATATCGGCCTGTACAGCGAGGAGTGGACCACCCACTTCCGGCCGCTGATCGGCGGCAAGCCGATCACCCCGTTCCGCATCGACGTGGCGCGCAAGAACTCCTCCTACTGGAACGCCAACGAGGCGCAGACTCCGGACCTGGCGTTGTTCTTCCTGGCCTCGGCGACCCCGGACTACCTGAAGAACGCCCCCGGTGGCGCGGCACACCTGAGCGAACCGGCGGCGGTACTGGAGCGCGGCAAGGAAGTCTTCGCCGACACCTGCGCCCGTTGCCACTCCAGCAAACTGCCGGAAAAGGCCTGGACCTTCTTTCCCGACCATGGCTGCGTGAACGACGGTTACCTCAAGTGCTGGAACAATTACTGGACCTGGAGCAAGACGCCGGAGTTCAAGACGGCGATGCGCGCCATCGTCAAGGATGAGAAGTTCCTGACCGACAACTTCCTCTCCACCGAGCTGCGGGTGCCGGTCACCCTGACCGAAACCAACGCCTGCAGCCCGCTGGCGACCAACGCCCTGGGCGGCAATATCTGGGATAACTTCTCGTCGGAGTCGTACAAGCAGTTGCCGGCGGTAGGCTCGGTGCTGGTGCAGAACCCCTACACCGGCGAACCCTGGGAGTACGCGATGCCGGCGGGCGGACGTGGTTATACGCGGCCAGCCTCGCTGGTCAGTGTGTGGTCCACCGCGCCGCTGCTGCTGAACAACCGCCTGGGTCAATTCCACTGGAAGGGCGGGGTGGAGGACCGCATGGCGTCCTTCGACAGCTCGATCGAGATGCTGCTGTGGCCGGAAAACCGCACCGGCGACTTCCAGGTCATGACCCGCTCCGGCAAGACCCATATGGGCACCGTCGACGTCACCAGTGAGACCAGCTATCTGCGCGTCAGCAGCGGCTATCTGCCGACCTTCCTGCAAAAGCTCGAAGGCCTGTTCAGCCACTGGCTGCCGTGGCTGTTCGGCGAGGATGGCATCCAGCTCGGGCCGATCCCGCAAGGTACGCCGGTGAGCCTGCTGTCCAACATCGACCTGGAGAAACGCGACCAGGTGCTGGACCTGCTGCTGAAGATCAAGCACGACCTCAAGCAACTGCCGCCTGGTGCCTCCGACGAGGAAGCCCGCAAGGTCTTCGCCGGCCTGGTCAAGCCGCTGCTGCAGGTGAGCAAGTGCCCGGACTTCGTGGTGGACAAGGGGCATTACTTCGGCACCAGCTTCCTCAAGGAGGAAGCGCCCCTGAGTGATGCGGACAAACGGGCCTTGATCGCCCTGCTGAAAACTTTCTAGGTGGCCAGCGATGAACAACGAAACGGATTACGAGTACATCGTGGTCGGCTCCGGGGCCGGGGGCGGCACCGTCGCCGCCCGCCTGGCCGAACAGGGCCGCAAGGTGCTGGTGCTGGAGTCGGGCAGCGACCCGGCGGCGGCAGACACCACCGCCCCGCGGCTGCCGGAGGAGTACCAGGTGCCGGCGTTCCACCCGCGCTCCACCGAGAACGATGCGATGCGCTGGGACTTCTTCGTCCGCCACTACAGCAACGATGCCCGCCAGTCGCAGGACCCCAAGTTCACCCGGACCTTCCAGGGCGAGAACGTCGACGGGGTGCTGTACCCGCGGGCCAGTTGCCTGGGCGGCTGCACCGCGCACAACGCGATGATCACCGTCTACCCGCACAACCAGGACTGGGACCATATCGCGCAGATCACCGGTGACCCGTCGTGGAACGCCAGTGCCATGCGCGAGCACTTCCAGAACCTGGAGAACTGCCATCACCGGCCGTTCCAGCGGTTTCTCTCCTGGTTCGGCATCAACCCGTCGCGCCACGGCTTCAAGGGCTGGCTGCACGTGGAAAAGGCCGTGCCGGAAGCGGTGATCGACGACCTGTCGCTGGTGCGCTCGATCGTCAAGTCCGCCGAGCAGGCGTTCAAGACCCTGGGCGAAACCCTCAAGCGCATCGGCTGGCAATTACAGGGCGTGGGCGACCCCAACGACTGGCGGCTGGTGCGCGAGGAAGCCATCGGCCTGCGCTATCCGCCGCTGACCACCCGGCACCACCATCGCCACGGCACCCGCGAACGCCTGCTGGATGTGCAAAAGCGCCACCCGGATAACCTGCACATCGAGCTGGACGCGCTGGTGACCCGGGTGCTGCTCGATGACCAGCAGCGCGCCTATGGCGTGGAGTACATCAAGGGCGCGCGGCTGTACCGGGCCTGCACCTTGCCGCGCAATGCCACCGGTGAACTGCGCCAGGTGCACGCCAGCCGTGAAGTGATACTCGCCGGCGGCGCCTTCAACACCCCGCAACTGCTGATGCTCTCAGGCATAGGCCCGCGGGAAACCCTGGAAGCCAAGGACATCCCGGTGCGGGTCGAATTGCCGGGCGTCGGGCGCAACCTGCAGGACCGCTACGAGGTCGGGGTGGTCAACCGGATGAACTTCGAGAATTGGGAAGTGCTCAAGGGCGCGCGCTACGCCAAGGGCGATCCGCAGTACGAGGAGTGGGCCAGGGGAAAGGTCGGGGTCTACAGCACCAACGGCGCGGTCCTGGCGATCATCAAGAAGTCCCTGAAGCAACGGCCGCTGCCGGACCTGTTCTGCTTCTCCCTGCTGGCGCTGTTTCGCGGCTATTTCCCCGGTTACTCGAAGCTGATCGTCGAGCACCTGAACTACCTGACCTGGGCCATACTCAAGGCCCATACCAACAACAACGCCGGCTACGTCACCCTGCGTTCGAAAGACCCGGCCGACACCCCGCTGATCAACTTCCATTACTTCGAGGAGGGCAGCGACACCCAGGGCGAAGACCTGCAATCGGTGGTGGAGGGCATCAAGTTCGTGCGCAACCTGGCCCAGCCGCTGAAAGACGCCGGGCTGATCGCCAGCGAAGAACTGCCCGGCGATGCGGTACAGACCGACGAACAGCTCAGGACCTTCGTCATGAACCAGGCCTGGGGCCACCACGCCTCCTGCACCTGCCCGATCGGCGCCGACGACGACCCGATGGCCGTGCTCGACAGCGCCTTCCGCGTACGCGGCGTGGGCAACCTGCGGGTGGTGGACGCCTCGATCTTCCCGAAAATCCCCGGCTTCTTCATCGTCACCTCGATCTATGTGGCGGCGGAGAAGGCGGCGCAGGTGATCCTGCAGGATGCTGTTGCAGCACGGGCGCAGGCGGTTCGCGGGGCAGGGCAGGCTACAGCCAGTGCGGACAGAGCGACCACGGTGGAGGCGATGGTTGCGTCAAAACGCTGAACGCTGGACAGGAGGCCGAGCCGTCGAAAGGCTCGGCCTTTTTTTGCCTTCACGGCGTGCCCGGATGCGGATCCGGATACTCAGCCATCACCTCCAGCGGCTTAGCATAAGGCCCATCCCACAATTGCCCGTGCAGCTCACCAATGCGCCTGGCCATCGCGCTGTCGTGCATCACCACTTCCAGGTTGCGCGAATTGTCCAGGTAGCCACCGAGCCAGTTACTGGTGCCGACCCAGGCCACCTGCCCATCGATCTCCATGGTCTTGCTGTGAATCACCCGGGCATAGGGAATGAACCCTTGGGACGCCTGGGGCAGGGTGACAATCCTGACCTGGACATTGGGCAGCACCGCCAGGCTTTTCAGGTAGGGCAGTTCCAGCTTGTCGGTGTTCCAGTTGGACACCAGCAACTTGATCGACACGCCCCGCGCCGCGGCTGCCCGCACGGCATTGTCGATCACCGCGTAATAGGGCCGGGTCCGGTCAGGCCCGTAGGACAGCGGCGCATAGTCCAGCAGTTGCACCCGCACTTCGTTCTTCGCTTCGGCCAGCAGGCGCGGCAACTCCTGTTGCGAGTCGCCCACGCCGGGCGGGTTGTAGCGTTGCGGGCTGGCCACCAGGTAATTACCGTCGCGTAGCGGCTGCTGGCCAGGGGCGGGCAGGGGCACCGGCTGGTTGGCCGCCACGGCCGCCTGGGCCTGCCAATCCTGTTCGAAGATCGCCTGCACCTGGGCCACGGTGCTTTCATCGCTGATGCGCAACCCGGTTTCGTGGATGTGCTCCAGCGAGCGCCAGTCGAAGTTCTGGCTGCCGACGAACGCCTGTTTGCCATCCACCACCATGTACTTGGCATGGATGATCCCGCCGCTCACCTGGGCGTAGGGCAGTACCCGGAAGGTCAGGTTGGGAATCGCCCGCAGGCGCTCCAGGGTGGCGGGGTCTGACAGCTTCAGGCCCTTCTCTTCCAGCAGGAAGCGAATCTTCACGCCGCGTTTGCCGGCCGCCTCAAGGTGTTCGATCACCGTGCCCAGCACCGACCCGGGATGGTCCGCCGCATAAAACTGGCCGATGTCGATCCGGCTTTTCGCGCCATCGAACAGCTCGATCCACACCGGGCCGGGTTGCCGCAGATCCGCCGTGCCAAGCGCGGTGTCCACCGGCACCGTATGCACCAACTCGAACCCCGCAACGGCAAAGTCCGCCTGGGCCAGCGGACTGATCAGCAGGCCAGCCAGGCCTGCGATCCGAACGCTGGGCAGCGCTCGTGGAAACTTCATGCATACGGACATAGGCGTCTCATGTCGAAAAAAAGGCGGGCGCGGCCTGCGCCCGCCCTGGGAAATTACGCGGTGCGGCTGTGCAACGGGCTCGGCGCCCGATGCGGCACCTCATCCTGCACCCGGGCGCCGGTGGCCGCGCGGATCAACAGCATCTTCAGTTGATCGTTGATGCGCTCCAGGCTGTCCTGGAAAAAATTATGGAACACCACGCAGAACAGGGCGATGGCGATCCCCAGGCCGGTGGCGAACAACGCCGTGCCGATACCGCCGGAAATCTGGCCCGGGTCGGACACCCCGGCGCTGGCCAGGGCCTTGAAGGTGTCGATGATCCCCAGGATGGTCCCCAGCAAGCCTAGCAAGGGGGCGGCAGTGGTGATGGTCTCGATGATCCACAGGCTGCGGGCCAGTGGCGCGCGGGTCGACAGGTACTGGCTCTCGATCACGTCGTCCAGGTCCTTGCGCGAACCCTGGGCAGCCTTTTGCGCCAGCACCGGCAGGACCATGCTCAAGGGCAGGCTGTCGCGGCGGGTGGCGCCTTGCGGCAAATCCCGCTCGCTGTGCACCTGACCGCCCAGGGCCTCCATCAACGCCCTGGCCTGGCGCCGTACATAGGCGAAGTAGAGACCGCGCTCGATGGCGATGAAGATCGCGATGGCCACCGCGGCATACATCACATAGAAGGTGATGTCGTGAAGCAGGTTCATGTCCATGATGCTTTACCTCATTCTTCGATATGGCGGATGACGATCAGAAATTCGCTTCCAGGGAGACGGTCACGGTCCGTTCCAGGCCCACGATGTAGGCCGGGTCACCGTCACGGAAACCGCCGTAGGGCGCGGCGTTGGTCTTGGTGGTGTACACGCCGTCCAGGTACTTCTTGTCGAACAGGTTGTCGACGTTCAGGCGCAGGGTCGCGTCCTTGACCACTTTCTTGTCCACCGGCAGGTAGATACCGGCGCCGAGGTTGAACACGGTGCGTCCGGAAATGGCTTCGTCGTTGGTCAGGTCGCCATACAGCTTGCTGGTGTATTTGCCGCCGAAGGTGCCGTAGAAGCGCCCGTCGTCGTAGCCGATGTTGGCCGCCAGCATGTTCTTCGGCACGTTGGCGAACTGCTTGCCGCTGGTGGGCAGGACAATGGCCTTGCCGGCGTTGTAGACAGTCAGGTCGTCCTGCTGCTCGGCGCGGGTGTAGGTGTAGGAGGTGTAGTAGTTGAAGTGGTGGGGCAGCAGGCCGCTCCATTCCAGTTCCAGGCCGCTGTTGTCGACGGCGCCGGCGTTGATGTCGGCGAAGTCGCCGTTGATGTCCCTGGACGAGACCTGGCGGTCCTTGAACTGCATGTAGAACAAGGTGGCGGCCAGGGTCATGTCGTCGCCGCTGTAGCGCCAGCCCAGCTCGTGGTTCCAGCTGGTTTCCGGCTTGGAGTCGATGGAGCCGACACCCTGGTCGTAGAGCACGTAGTTCTGCGGGATACGCATGTTGCGCGACAGGCTGTAGAACAGCTGGTCGCGCTCGTCGAGCTGGTATTTCAGGCCGACGTTGGGCAGCAACTTGTTATAGGTCTGGTGACGCTTCTCCGGCTGTTCGGTGAGGCTGCCGTGGTTGCTGCCGTCCCGCTTGACGTTCATGTAGGCCAGGCCCGCCACCAGGGTCCAGTCCGGGGCGAAATACCAGGTGTCCTGGGCCCAGACTTTCTGCGCCGGGGTAATGGTGAAGCGGTCGCGGCCCTGGACCTTGTTGCCATTGGCGTCCACCACGTTATCCGAATCCGGCCAGGTACTCTCCGGCTTGCCGCTGCTCTTGAGCGGGATGAACGGCTGGGTCTGGCTCTGGCGCGCGCGCTCATACCAGTAGCCGAATTGCAGGCTGTGGTCGCCCAGGTCCCAGTTCAGCTTGGTGGTGATGCCCGGACGCCAGGTCTGGGTCCGCGAAGGGCGGTAATAGACGCCGCTGGTGGAAGAGCCGTCGGCGTTGTACTGGGCGGCGGTCTGCAGGTTGCTGAGGTCGAACACGCCGCCCCGGTTCGAACCGCTGTTCAGCGCATAGCTGGAGGCGCCCACGCCGCTGCCATTACCCCAGTAGTAATACGGGATGACCGACAGGGCCAGGTTGTCGGCCAGTTTGAATTGCGTGTTGAGCACCGCGGTAAAGGTCTGGAACGGGTTCTGCGCCAGGGCGTAGTAGCTGCTGACCTTGCCGTTGCTGCCCAGGGCCGGCGTCGAAGGGTAGGGGTCGTACTTGCGACCGTTCTGCTGGAACTGGGTCTTGGTCAGCTGGCTGTAACTGTTGTTGTCCTGCTCGTGGTACTTGAGGATCAGGTTGGCCATATTGCCGCCGCCCATGTCGAAGAAGCTGTTCCATTCCACCTTGTCCGCCCGCACCGCGCCGTCGCCGCGCCATTTCTCACCTTCGGTGTGGGACAGCGAAAGCCAGTTGCTCAGGCCGTTGACTTCGCCGGTATTGAGCCGGGCGAAGGTCTTGAAGGTGCCGTTGCTGCCAGCCACCTGCTTGACGAAGGCCCCGGTTTCCTTGGTCGGGCGGATGGTCACGATGCCGATGTTGCCGCCGCTGGAGCCGATGTGCGGGCCATCGGCTTCGGCCGAACCCTGGGTGACGAAGATCTGCTCGATGTTTTCCGGGTCGCCCAGCAGGTTGGAGTACAGCGCGTAGTTGCCGGAGTCGTTGATCGGCATGCCGTCCACCGACATCCCCACCTGGTCGGAGTTGAGCCCGCGCATGGTGAAGCGGAAACCCGAAAGCCCGGTGGCATCTTCGCTGGAGATGTTCAGGCCCGGGGTGTATTTGAGTTTGTCGACGGCGTTGCCGGTGGCGGTCTGTTTATCCAGCGCCTCCTTGGTCACCGTGGAACGCGCCTTGACGCTCTCCTCCTGGACCATGTAGCCACCGCCCGCCGTGGCCTTGCCTTGCACGCCAATGGTGCCGACGTCGCTGTCGCTGGTGTCTGCCATGGCGATCCCATGGCCCATGCTCGCGGCAACGAGTGCCAGATGAATCCGGGTGAACTTCATCACTGTCGTCCTGCTGTTGGGTGCTTACTGCACGCTGTAGTTGAAGGTGGCGGTGAAACGTTGCTCGTTGCGCCCACCGAAGGCTTGCTCGGGGAACGGCTTGACCTGCTTGATCCGGCGCAGGCTGTTGGTGGCGGCCCGGTTCAGCAGCATGCTTGACGCCTGGGTCTGGATCCCGGAGTCGAGGACGCGGCCCTGGCGATCCACCAGCAACCAGACCACCACCTCGCCACTGGGGCGTTCGAGGGACGCCTGGCGTCCGGTGGGGTACTGCTTGTAGGTGTCCAGCTCGTTGCGCAAACCTTTGAGATAGCCGCCTTCCAGGGCCTGGCCGTCGACTTTCGGCGGGGCAGGTGGCGCAGGCGTCGGTGTCGGTGTCGGGGCGACGGCGGGCTGCACGGGTTTGGCGGTGGCCGGCGGCGTGGGTGTCGGCGTTGCCTTGGCGGCCACGGGCGCTGGCTTGGGCAGCGGTTTTGGCTTGGGCTTGGGTTCAGGTTTCGGTTGTGGCGGTGGTTGTAACTTGGCCGGCGGCGGAGGAGGGGCCGGCTCGGCTTCCTGGTCTTCGATGAACGGCGGCGGTGGTTCCTGTTCCACCACGGGCTCGGGGACTGCCTCCGGTTCTGGTTCGACCAGGGCGATTTCAACCGCCGACTCGTCATACACCGGCTGCACTTTCAGGGTTTGCGACTGGATACCCAGTGCAATCAGCACCAGGGCGATCAGGGCCGGGACACTGCCCAGCAACTGACGCGCACGAAACAGGGCGTACATGATCAGGACTTGCGCGTGGCGATGGAGACCGAGGTAAAGCCACCCAGGCGCAGGGTGTCCATGACCTCGACCAGGCGGGAGACTTCCACGCCCTTGTCGCTGTTGACGATGATGGTCGACTTGCTGTCAGGCTTTTGCGCGGCCTTGAGCGCCGGCACCAGGGCTTCGACGCTCAGGTCCTTGCCATCGAGCTGCAACTGGCCTTCCAGGCCCAGGGTGAGGATGAACTTGTTCTGCGGCTTGAGCTGTTGCGAACTGCTGGCGCTGGGCAACTGGGTCTTCATGCCCAGTGCCGGGATCACGTTCAGGCTCACCAGTACGAAAAACACCAAGAGGAACATCATCACGTCGATCATCGGGATCAGTTCGATGTGCGCCTTGCGTTTTTTCGGTTCGTCCCAGGTTCTCATTCCGTTACCCCGTCATTGATTAGGGGCGCCACGCTAGCAACGGAAAATGACCGATTGGTTAACTTTAATTTAAGCTTTTAGGTGTCTAGGACGCGGATTTCAGAAGAACCATCAGTCATTTTTTGACGGTCATGAAATTGACATGCCGGGGGCGCATTTTTGCGCATTTATCCGGCGAGCCCCCCGACATGAGCGCTGCACTTCCTTCGTTACTCACCCCGCGACTGGCGCTCAAAGCGCTGCAAAAACACCAGGCCGAGACACTGTTCGAGCTGGCCAACGGCCCCGGGATCGCTGACAACACCGCAGCGATTCCATCGTACGGGCTGTTGCGCGCCGATTGGCGGCCCGCGTCATGAGCGACGATATCGGCAAGCCGGTGGACCCGGGCCGTCGCCGGGTGCTGTCGGGCCTGGCGGTGGCGACGGCTTTTTCGATCCTCAGCCCCTTCGCCCGTAGTGCCGGCATCGACTACCCGTTCACCCTGGGCGTGGCCTCGGGCGATCCGCTGCCGGATGGCTTTGTCATCTGGACCCGCCTGGCGCCGTTGTTCAACGCGGCCGATGGGCGTGGTGGCTTGAACCGTTCGGTGCCGGTGCGCTGGCGGGTGGCCAGTGACGCGGCGATGAGGCGGATCGTGAAACAAGGCGAAGTCATGGCCACTCTGCGTTTCGCCCATTCCGTTCACGTTGAGGTCGCGGGGCTGGAGGCTGGGCGGCCCTATTGGTACCAGTTTGAAAGCCTCGGGGCGCAGAGTCCGACAGGGCAGTCGCGCACGGCTCCGCCTGTGCACGCGATGGCGTCGGCGCGGCTGGGCTTTGTCTCCTGTTCTCACTGGGAGCGCGGCTACTTCAGTGCCTACCGCCACTTGGCCGCGGAGCAACCTGACCTGGTGTTCTTCCTCGGCGATTACATTTACGAAAAATCCTATGCGCCCGACTCCGGCAAGATCATTCGCCCCCACAGCAGTGACGAGGCGCTGGACCTGGCGGGCTATCGCAACCGCTATGCCCAGTACAAGACCGATCCTGACTTGCAGGCGCTGCATGCCAGCGCGCCCAGCGTGGCGACCTGGGACGATCACGAAGTGCAGAACGACTACGCCAATCGCTGGTCCCAGGATCCGGGGACTCCGGTAGCCGCGTTCCTCAAGCGGCGAGCGGCGGCCTATCAGGCCTTCTACGAACATATGCCATTGCGCGCCACCAGCCTGCCGCGGGGGCCGGACATGCGCATCTATCGGAACCTGGACTATGGGCGACTGGCCCGATTCCATGTATTGGACGGCCGGCAGTACCGCTCCGAGCAACCGTGCATTGCGCCCAATGGCAGCCATCAGGGGCATATCGCCGAAGACAGTTGCCTGGATTTGCGCGACCCCGGGCGCACCATGCTGGGCTGGCAGCAGGAAGCCTGGCTGGACCAGGGCCTGGCCCGGTCCCGGGCGCAATGGAATGTGATCGCCCAGGACCTGCTGGTGGCGCCGCTGCTCCAGCACGTCCCGGCGAGCCAGGCGCTGGGGCACTGGACCGACGGTTGGGACGGCTACAGGGCGACTCGCGAACGGGTGCTGGCCTCCATCGAACGCCGGCGAGCCAGTAACCCGGTGTTCTGGGGCGGCGACATTCATTCGTTCTGGGTCACGGACCTGCATGCGCGCGCCCATGACCCTGACTCGCGGATCGTCGCCACTGAATTCGTCGGCACCTCGGTCACGTCCGACGGCCAGTCGTTCAACGCCATCCTGCCCTTCAATCCCCATGTAAGGTTTTTCGAGAACCGCTGGCGGGGGTATGTGGCGGTGGAGCTGGAAGAACGGAAGATGCTGACCCACCTGCGGATCATTTCCGATCCCCGGGACCCGTATGCCAGTGTCTCGACCCTCAAGTCCTTTGTGGTGGAGTCCGGGCGGGCGGGGGCGATTGCGGTCTAGTCAGTTCCACTCAAAATGCTGGCAGGGCCAATCATTTTGAGTGGATATGCAGCGTTCAGAAGGTTGCGGAAAAACGCCGGTTTTCGAACGGCGCGGGCAGGGCAGGTGGCCCAGGATTACTGCTTTGGTTGCCAGGCTGTCGATTCGGCCGCCGCCTTGAACCTGGCGCGGTTTTCCGGGGTGGCCGGGGGCTCGGAGTCACCGAAGATCGCCTTGAGCCAATGGCCGTCGGTAGGGTTGGGGAAGAGGACGAACTTGCGGCCGAACTGCTCTTTGTCTTCCGTCATCAGGCTGTTGCGCTGCTTGACGTCCGCGACGTAGTACTTGCGTTTGAAGTCATTGAGGTTGTCGCCCAGCATGACCACCACTTCGTAGTCCTTGGCGATTTCCGTTTGCCGTGGCTCTTTGTTGGAGCTGTCGCGATAGACCGTCAGGTGTTGTTCATCGGCAAACGGCAGCTTGTTCTTGCGCAAGTTGGCCAGCGCATATTCCTTGGTTTTTTCGCCCTGGTCGCGGCTGGTGACGTAGAACACCTCGACCCCCTTCGATTGGGCGTAATTCAAGAACTCCACTGCCCCGGGCGTGGCGACCGGGCCATTGTCGGCGACCCACTGGTCCCAGGCGCCGTCATCGAAAAACTCTTTCCCCGAATTGATCATGTAGCCCCAGTAGCTGTTGCTACCCAGCACGGTATCGTCGACATCGCTGATGACGGCCAATGGTCGGTCGCCGTCCTTGCGGGCTTGCAGGGCCTGGTCCAGACGCATCCTGGCGATGTTGAAGCCTTGGTAATAAAGCGCCTCGAACTCAGCCGCCGTCTGCTTCCAGGCAACCGCCGCGGTCAAGAGATTGGAGGGGGAACTGGCAGCCTCTTCGGCAAACACAGGCGTCCACTGGAACATCAGAAGCGAGAAGAGCGCAGGGGTAATCAAGGCTTGGTTTATTTTTGATTTCATACTCGATACCTGAATGGAAACGGAGCGGGTAAATACGCAGCAGGGCAAAGATGGCGCCGCGCTGACCAATACCGCCAAGGGGTTCTATAGCAGTCGGGGGCCCCACTCAATACGGGTGTCGTGTTTTGAGATCAATGAGGCGTGATTCCGACTCAGGTCTCGCATGCGGAGGTTCAAGGCGAGCGCGTCGCCTTGAAGATGAGTTTTCCATTGCCAGGGGCAAGGGGAACCCAGAGCACCAGGAATGTGCGCGTCAATATACTGACCTTTTTTTAAGACAACAGCCTAATCTTAAAATTTAGACGGATTATTGACATGGTGGCATTCGTCTCCCAGTATCCGCTTCTGTTTGCGTCATTTAACTGATGTTTTTTTGACGCCAGTCTTCTGAAGCCCTCCAGGAAAAGGCGATACAGCCTTTGTTAAATAGCAGGTATCCACGGAAATATCAGCCATAAGGCCAACAGCCATGGCTCATTTTCGTGGGGGTGCCGGTTTTAGACGATGGGGGTTGCGATATTTTTTAGGGATGATCTATGTCTGCCAAACGAGTACTGGTAACCGGGGGGGCTGGCTTCATTGGTTCCCACTTAGTGGATGCGTTGCTGGCAAGAGGCTATGCCGTCCGGGTTCTGGACGATCTCTCTACCGGCAAGGTCAGCAACCTGCCGATGGACTGTGCGGCCTTGAAACTGGTGGTCGGCGATGTCGCCGATGCCGCGACCCTCACTGAAGCCATGCAGGGGTGCAGCGCGGTGGTGCACTTGGCGGCTGTCGCTTCGGTCCACGCCTCGGTCGAACACCCGGCAGCTACTCATCGGAGTAATTTCATCGGCACGCTGCGGGTATGCGAGGCGATGATCGCCGCGGGCATCCGTCGAGTGGTCTTTGCCTCCAGTGCCGCGGTTTACGGCAATAACGGGGAGGGCACCCCGATTGATGAAGACACGCCCACGTCCCCCCTGACGCCTTATGCCGCGGACAAGCTTTCCAGCGAGCACTACCTGAATTTCTATCGTCGCCAGCATGGACTGGAGCCGGTGATCCTGCGCTTCTTCAATATCTTCGGGCCCCGCCAGGACCCGTTGTCGCCGTACTCCGGGGTGATCAGCATTTTCAGCGAGCGGGCGAAAACCGGACGGCCGATCGTGGTGTTCGGCGATGGCGAGCAAACCCGCGATTTCGTCTATGTCGAAGACCTGGTGAAGATCCTGCTCCAGGGCCTGGAACACCCCCAGCCCGCGGCTGATGCCACCAATGTCGGTCTCGGCGGGGTCACCACGCTCAATGACCTGATTACGGCCCTGGAACGGATCAGTGGCAAACCGCTAAGCGTGAGTCATGCCGCTGCCCGCTCGGGCGATATCCGGCATTCCAAGGCCGACAATCGCCGCTTGCGCGAACGCTTTGACCTGGGGTCGCCAACCACCGTGGCTGAAGGCCTGGCACGGCTTTACCACAGTCTTTAATGCCACGCCTTGCGGGCCCGGTTGCAGAGGGCTCGCGGGTCCGGTATCGCGCGGATTGATCTACTCAAGAGTGATTTATGGACATCGAGTTTCGCAGGGGGCGTGTTTGCAAAGGGGTACGGCGGCTGTTTACCGCGCTGGCGTTGTGTGCGACCCACTCGGTGGTGCAAGCCTCGCCGGCGGCGCCCGCCAGTGTCGGGTTCTGGTACGCCGATCGGCCACCGCTTCAAGAGTTGGCGCAGTTCGAATGGGCTGTGGTCGAGCCGGGCCATATGAGCACCGCCAATGTTGCCACCTTGCGCGAACTTGGCAGCCAGCCGTTCGCTTACCTGTCGGTGGGTGAGTTCGATGGCGACCGCGTCGCCCTGGACAAAGCGTCGCTGACCCGCAGCGCAAGCGCTACGCGTAACAAGGCCTGGAACAGCCAGGTCATGGATATTTCGACGCCGGCCTGGCGCGAACATCTGTTCAAGCGTGCCAAGGCGTTGCAAGGGCAGGGTTATGCCGGTCTGTTCCTCGATACGCTCGACAGCTTTCAATTGCTCCCCGAGGCTCATCGCGAACCGCAACGCAAAGCCCTGGCATCGTTTCTGCGGGAACTGCACAGCCGCCAGCCGAACCTCAAACTGTTCTTCAACCGGGGCTTCGAAGTGCTGGGCGAGCTCGATGGCGTTGCCTCGGCCGTGGCCGTCGAATCGATCCATGCCGGCTGGGATGCCTCAGCCAAGCGTTATCGCCCGGTTTCCGAGTCCGACCGCAACTGGCTTGAAGGTGAGCTCGAGCCACTTCGCGCGAAAAACATGCCGTTGGTGGCCATCGACTACTTGCCGCCCGACCGTCGCGAAGAAGCGCGCAAGCTGGTTCGCCAATTGAGCCAGGAAGGCTTTATCCCGGTGGTCACCACCCCGGACCTCAACGCCATCGGCATGAGCACCGTGGAAGTACAGCCGCGGCGCATCGCCATGCTCTACGACCCGCGCGAAGGCGAACTCTACGATCACGCCGGGCACCGGATGCTTGGCGGTCTGCTGGAATACCTGGGCTATCGGGTGGACTATCTGCCGGCCGATGCCAGTTTGCCGTCCCACAGCTTCGCCGGCCTGTACGCCGGGGTGGTGGTGTGGATGACCAGCGGCCCACCCCAGGACAGCCGTGCCTTTAATGGCTGGATTGGCCAACGCCTGGACGAACAGGTGCCGCTGGCCATCATGGCCGGCCTGCCGATCGAGGATCGCGCATTGCTCAAGCGCCTGGGGCTGAACCTCGCGGCGCCAGGGGCTCGCGGCGCACTGCGAGTACTGAGCCAGGACAAGGCCCTGATTGGTGGCTTCGAGGCGCCGGTAGTGGCGCGCACCCGAGAGCTGACCCGTGTGACGCTGCTGCCCGACGGGCCGCAACCGGCCCTGTTGCTGGGGGATGAGCAGGGCGGCAAGTACACCCCCGTGGCCATCGGCACCTGGGGGGGCATGGCCCTGGCGCCTTATGTGGTAGAGACCAATGTCGAGCGCAGCCGCTGGATTCTCGACCCCTTTGCCTTTATCCAGAAAGCCCTGCGCCTGCCGGCGCAACCGCGCCCGGACACCACCACCGAGAACGGCCGGCGGATCGCCACGGTGCATATCGACGGGGATGGCTTCCCATCCCATGCCGAAGTGCGCGGCACCCCTTATTCCGGGCGCCAGGTGCTGGATGACTACATTCGTCCCAACCCGTACCTGACCTCGGTTTCGATCATCGAAGGGGAGGTCGGGCCCAAGGGCATGTCGCCGTTCCTCGCCAGGGAGCTGGAGCCCCTCGCCCAGGAGATCTTTGCCGATCCCAAAGTCGAGGTTGCCAGCCACACCTACAGCCACCCGTTCTACCTGCAGCCGGAAAAGGCCAGGCAGGACGAGGACTTCCACGCCGAATACGGATTGCGCCTGAACATCCAGGGCTACAAGACCCTGGACTTCAAGCGCGAGATCGTCGGATCGCGGGACTACATCAACAGCCGCCTGACCACTGCGCAGAAGCCGGTGAAGTTGCTCTTCTGGCCGGGGGATGCGCTGCCCAGCGCCGAGACCATCAAGCTGGCCTACGACGCCGGGCTGAAAAACGTCAACGGCGGGCAGACCATCCTGACCAAAGCCAATTCGTCGCTGACCGGCCTGTACCCCTTGTTGCGTCCCACCGAAGGCGGCTTGCAGTACTACGCCCCGGTGATCAACGAGAACATGTACACCAACCTCTGGAAAGGCCCGTATTACGGCTTTCGCGACGTCATCGATACGTTCGAGCTGACCGACAGCCCACGGCGCCTGCGCGGGATTCACCTGTACTACCACTTCTATTCGGGCACCAAGCAGGCGTCGATCAAGGCCATGACCGATATCTACCGCTTCATGCGCGGCCAGCAGCCCTTGTCGTTGTGGATGAGCGACTACCTCGATCGGGTCCATGGCCTGTACCAGGCCAGCCTGGCCCGCACCGCCAATGGCGACTGGCAGGTCCGCGGCATGGACGGCTTGCGCACCCTGCGCCTGGACCCGGAGCTGGGCTGGCCGGATCTGGGTCGTTCGCGGAACGTGGCCGGTGTCCGCGATCTGCCCCAGGGCCGTTATGTGGCCTTGAGCGGCGACCATGCGCTGCTGGCCCTGCGGCCCGAGCGTGACCCGCGTCCGGCATTGGAGCTGGCGAATATTCCCTTGCGTGACTGGCGTTATGTGAGTGACCGACAGGTGAGCTTCTCTTTTGCCGGCCAATTCAACCTGGAGTTCTCGGTGCGTTCGGCCAGTGCCTGTCGGGTCGAGGTCCGGGGCCAACGTTATGCCGGCAAGTCCGAGCAGGGCCTGTGGCATTTCCAACTTCCCATGAAGCAGGTGAGTGATGCCCAACTCTTCTGCAACTAAGGCGCCACGCGCACGGCTGCTCAACCCCTGGGCATTGCTGCTGGTGGCGATGGTCGTCGGCGTGCTGCTGTGGGCGACCTATCGCAACGAAGATACCTTCCGTCCCACGCTCGGCCCCCCGGACGAAGTGTCCGCCAGCTATGCCGAGGTGCTGCTGGCGGCCCACCCGGAAAACAACAAATTGCGCACCCAGCTGCTCGACCTGCTGATTCAGCTGGGCGATTACCCGAGGGCGGAAAAGCACCTGGCCGAATGGCCGCAGGCCGATCCAGCGCTGAAGTCCTACTACCGCCTGCAACTGGATGCCCTGGCGCTGACCAACAGCACCGACAGTGCAGCGTTGCAGGCCCTGGCCGAACGTTTCAAGGCCTTTGACTACAAGACGCTGCCATCCCCCCAGCTCGAGCGCCTGGCCACGCTGGCCTTGAGTGTCCAGGCCCCGGGGCTGGCCGCGGACGCCTATTCCGAACTGGCGCGTCGCGATCCAGGGCAGCGTGAGCATTGGCTGCCCGAGGCGGCGAAGTGGTACCAGGCCAGCGAGCAACCCGGACGCGCCGCCGACCTTTATGTGCAATTGCTCGATGCCAGCCAGACGCCAGAAGCGCGTCGCCAGTTCCTGCAGGAAGCCTTCAACACCCTAGTGGCGGCGGATCGCGGCGCTCAGGCGGCCGAGCTGTTGGCCCGGGAACTGGCCGCCCAGCCGGATGCGCAATTCGATGCTGCGCTGCTTGACCGGGGCGTCGATGTGGCGGTAGCGCACAAGCGTCCGGACCTGGCCGAGTCATTTTTCATCGCATGGCGCAAGTCGCAGCCCGACAACCCGGAAATCCTGGCCAAGGAGTTCAGGCAGCGACTGGCCTTCGGTGACCTCAAGGGCGCTCATGCGGCGGGCTTGCAACTGCTGGAGCAACATCCGGAGGATCCGTTGCTGCTGGAGCAGATGGCCCATCTCGCCGAATGGCGGGGCGACTCGGCCTCGGCGCTGGGCTACTGGATCAGCCTGAGCAAGCTGCGTGACAACCCGGCCGAGTTCGAGCACACCTGGCGCCTGGCGATGCAGAGCTACGACTTCGACCGGGGCATTCCGCTGCTGGCGGGGATCATGGACAGCCGGGCCCTGAGCAATGTCGAACTCGATGCCCTGGTGTACGCCGAAGAATCCCGGGGCACGCCCGAGCAGGCGGAAAAGTGGTTGCGCCGCTATGTCGCCAAATACCCGAAGCACCGCCTGGCCTGGGTCCGCCTGTTGCAGAACCTGGAAAACACCGAGCAGTACCCACAGCGGCTGGCGGTCTGGAAGAACTTCGCCAGCCGTTATCCGTTGACCAGCGCCGAGCGGGTGGACTGGGCCAACAACCACCTCAAGCTGTTTGACAGCCAGTCGGCCTGGAAGGTGATCACCGCGGTCGACGGCAACAAAATCAACGACCTCGACTACTGGCAGTCCCGTGCCGCGCTGGCCTGGGACCTGGAGTCGGACGATGAGCTGCAGCTCGCACTGGAGAAGATGCTGGCCATCAAAGGCTCGCTCAATACCGGCGACGAGAGTGAGCTGATCGCCCTCTATCGCACCCGCGATCCGCGCAAGGCCTTGCAGCTGACCGTCGACAGCTGGCGCCAGGGGCACCATCCGCGGCGCCTGGTCGCGGCCCTGCAACTGGCCCAGGAGCTTCAGGACTGGCCATTGGTGATCGATCTGCTCAAGGAGGCTGACCAGTACCCGGAAGCCGCCGACTATTCCCAGGTCCTGGCAGCGCGCGGGGCGCTGCAGGTCCACCAGGGTCATCACGACGAGGCCCTGCGCCTGTATCGCCTGGGCTTGAGCCGCTTCCCGGAGGACAACACCTTCCGCGAACGCCTGATGTGGCTGTATGTCGACCTGGGGCGCACGGGCGAGATCAAGCCGCTGCTGCAGCAATGGCGTTCCCTGGCGCGCGGTGACAGCACGCTTTGGCTGCCGTTTGCCGCCGCCAGCCAGTTGCTGGGGCGCAATACCGAGGCCCTGGCCTGGTACCGCTTGTACCTGCAAGCCAATCCCCGGGACTGGATGGTCCAGGCGGCCTATGCCGATGCGCTGGAAGGCGCCGGTTATGCCGACTCGGCCCAGCGCCTGCGGCTCAAGCTCAATCGTCAGGTGACGCCCGAGCAGATCCGCGCCACGCCCCAGGGCTATGCGACCTGGCTGCGTCTGGTGGCCAGCAGCTACTCGTCGCGCAAGGCGCAGAACAAGGCGATGCAGTGGCTGGACGGCTCCAGGCCGATGCTGCAGCTGTGGTTCGAGCAAATGCTGGTGCGCCTGGATGACATCAATCAGTCGGCGCAGAAGGATGACTGGCTGGCCTGGGCCCGCGCCCGTGGCCTTAAGGTCAGTCGCTACGAACAGATCCAGCAAGCCCTGCGCGGCAACAATCGCCAAGCCCTGGAACGCCTGGTGGCCAGCGATGGCCTGGACCCGGCGCAGCGGGTCGAGGCCCTGAACAGCCTGGGGCGTGGCGGCGAAGCGCTGGCCGTCGACCTGTCGGCGCTGGGCGAGGACCAGCCTCCCGCGATCCGTGAGCAATTGCGGCGCCAGGCCATCGAGATGACCGAGCGCACACCCCAGGGCGTACAAATCGCCTGGGAACGCCAGGACTATGGCGGACTGGTGTTCAACGGCCCGCGCCTGAGCGCTGCGCGTTACCTGAATGACGACTGGTACGCCAAGCTCGTGGTGGAGCAGGGCCGATACAGCGGCGACACCCTCGATGAATCACGCCTGGGCAACGAGACCAATACCGGATTGACCTTGCAGCGGCAGTTGGAGGACGGCAACTACACGCTGATCTTCGACAGCAGCCTGCGCAAGGACGATGACCGCAACGGCCTGGGCGCCAGCCGCACCTGGCAGGTGGACAGCGGCAACGAACTGGACGTCGGCGCCGACTGGCATCGTAAGAACGAGGACAGTGGGCTGATGCGTGCCTTCGGCCAGCAGGACGATGTCTGGGTCGGCGGGCGGCATCGCTATTCGGCCCGTGACCAGTTGTCCTGGAGCCTGGCCCAGCGCTGGTTCTCGACCCGCAGCGGCGATGACCTGGGCAGTGGCCAGGCGTTGAAGATCGAGTTCGACCACACCTTGCAGTTCGAAGGGCCGAACTGGGCATTGCGCAGCGGCATCGACTACCAGCAAAACAGCCTGGACCACCGTTCGCTGCCCAACCTGGCCAATACCCTGGGCGGGGGCATCGACCTGGCGGGGGCAGGCCTCGAGGATCCGAACCAGATCACCAGCCAGACCCTGCTGCAAAAGCGCTACGGCCAGCTGTTCTTCGGCAGTTCGTGGCGGCGTGGCTTCCCGGGGGCACTGAACCGCACGCGTGGGCAGTACACCTGGCTGGTAGACGTCAGCTCAGGCTGGCAGTGGACCGACAACACCATCAACTACGCCGTCAGTACCGGTGTCGGCACCGAGGTGATAGGGGATGACGAATTGGCGGTGACCTTCGGCTACCAGTCGGCCCCACAAGGCGGAACGGGCAAGTCCGGGGGCACGGCAGGTGTCAGCTACAGCGTCCGTTTTGGACGCTGATCATGGAATTCAAAGAGGAGTGAACCTTATGCAATCCATTCGTTGCGTGAGTCTGGCGATGGTCGCCTTGCTGATGGCCGGCTGCAGCAGTTTTACCGGTCAGGACAGCCCCGAGCTGTCGAAATCCGCCCGCTGGGGCGTGTTGCCGCTGGTCAACTATTCCCAGACGCCCCAGGCCGGCGAGCGCAGTGAGCAGATTCTGCTTAGCGTACTGAGCAGCCGGGGCCTGCAACCCCAGGTCTACAACGGCGCGGCGGGGCAGGGCGAACAAGCCCTGCTCGACGATAACGAGCGCTTGGCCGGTGCCATGGATTGGGCTCGCGAGCAGAATCTCGACTATGTGGTGTCCGGCAGCATTGAAGAGTGGCAGTACAAGAACGGCCTGGATGGCGAGCCGGCGGTGGGCATCAGCCTGCGGGTGGTCGAGGCGGGCACCGGCAAGGTGCTCTGGAGCAATAGCGGCGCCCGTGCCGGCTGGTCCCGCGAAAGCCTGGCCGGCGCGGCGCAGAAGGTGCTCGACAAGCTTGTCGGTGGCCTCAGGATCGAGTGACTGTCATGAGATCTCCACACATGGACTACGCGCTGGCGCCCCGCGCCAGCGGTCCGGCGTCATGGCTGGAAACTTTCCTGGTGACGGCCCTGGTCATCGGCGTGGGTCTGTGGCTTGCGCCACAAGACCCGCTGCAGGTGCAGGGTGAGTTTCCCTGGTCGGTGCTGGCGCCGCTGTTGCTGGGTGTGCGCTACGGGTTTGTCCGCGGCCTGATCAGCGCCAGCCTGCTGGTGGCGGCGTTCTTCATCCTGCGCCAGTCGGGGCTGCCGGGTTACGCGCAGATCGCTCCCTCCTACATTGTCGGCGTGCTGGTCTGCGGCATGCTCGTGGGCGAGGTGCGAGACCTGTGGGAACGGCGATTGCTGCGCTTGCAGATGGCCAACGAGTATCGCCAGTACCGGCTCGACGATTTCACCCGGGCGCACCAGATTCTGCGGGTGTCCCATGATCGCCTGGAGCAGCGCCTGGCCGGCAGCGACCAGAGCCTGCGCAGTTCGTTGCTGGGCCTGCGCGATCGCCTGCGCGTGCTGCCCAATGGCGATGACCCGCTGAGCCTGCTGGCCGAGCCCGTGCTGAGCCTGCTTGGTCAGTACGGCTCGTTGCGGGTCGCCGCGCTGTATCGCGTGGAGCAGGCCGGCCATGCGTCGTCGAACCTGAGCCTGCTGGCCGCCACCGGGACCATGGGACCCCTGGACCCCAACGACCTGCTGGTGCGCCTGTGCCTGGAGCGCGAGGAACTGGTGAGTGTGCGTGAAGAGCTGCTCGATAGCGGCGGGCAGGCTTCGGTGTCGTCCCTGCAGGCCTGTATTCCCTTGGTGGACACCCAGGGGCAGGTGCTGGCAATCCTCGCGGTACGGCAGATGCCGTTCTTCGCCTTCCAGGAGCGCACCCTCAGCCTGCTGGCGCTGCTGGCCGGGCATATCGCCGACCTGCTGCACTCTGACTTGCAGGTGCTGCAACTGGAAAGCGACGATGCCCAACACTTCACACGCCAGCTCAAGCGTTCGCTGGTGGATGTCGAGCAGCACGGCCTGTCCGGTTGCCTCTATGCATTTGAATCGACCCAGGCCAACGATGAACTGACGCGGCTTTTCGAACGCAGCCAGCGCGGACTGGACCTGCACCTGGGCCTTGCCAACAACCGCGGGCACGCTCTGTTGCTGGTGCTGTTGCCACTGACCAGTGCCGAGGGCGCCCAAGGTTATCTGGCGCGCCTGGGCAAGCTGATTCACGAGCATTTCGGCATGAGCGTGGAACTGGCCAGCCTGGGGGTCACCGTGCTGCCTTACGACCTGGAGTCGGCCCGGCAACGGGATGGGCTGCGTAACTTCCTGTACAACGAGTGTGGCCTGAATGATCAGCAAGTGGCTGTTTAGCGCGGCGTTGTTTTTCGAGGCGGGGAGCTGGGCCAGCCTGACGGCGCAGTTGCCCGACCCGCAGATCGCGCTGCTGTATGCAATGACCCACGGGATCGCCTGCGGCCTGCTGACGGCGGCGGTCTGGCGGCTGCTGCCGGCGCGCTATCGCACGCCGTTGCCGTGGAGTCCGCTGTTCATTTTCAGCCTGGCGTTCTTTGTCCCGTTGCTGGGCTCGGTGGGGGTGATTGCGGCGATCTTTCCGGCGCTGTATCTGCCCCGCAAGCGCGATACGCAGATGTGGCAGGCCGTCGGCATTCCCGGCCTGCCGTTTCGCGCGCAGTCCCATTTGCATTCGCCGACCTTCGGTGACAGTGGCTTGCAGGATGTGTTGCGCCACGCGCCGGACCCCGACCAGCGCCTGGCGGCGTTGCTCGCCACCCGCAGGATGCCGGGCAAGGAAGCGGTGCCGATTCTGAAGCTGGCCCTGGGCGATCCGAGCGACGATGTCCGTCTCCTGGCGTACTCGATGCTCGACAAGCAGGAAACCGATATCAACCAGCGGATCCAGTTTTCCCTCGAACAGTTGCCCGGTGCCGCGCCCAGGAAGGCCGGCGCCCTGCATGCCACCCTGGCGCGCTGGTACTGGGAACTGGCCTACCTGGGCCTGGCCCAGGGCAGCGTCCAGCTGCACGTGCTGGAGCAAGCCGGCGAACATGCCAGGCTGGCGCTGGAGGCGGGAGAGGGCGGCGAGTTGCTGTTGCTGGCCGGGCGTATCGCCCTTGAGCGCGGCGATATCGACAAGGCGCGGCTGCATTTGCACCAGGCCCAGGAAGCGGGCATGGACCCGGCCAAGGTCTTGCCATTCCGTGCCGAAATCGCCTTTGAAAGCGGAAACTATGCGGAGATTCCCGCGCTGTTGAGCCGCTTGCCGCCGCAGATGCAACAACGTCCGCCCTTTGCCGGGCTGATAAGGACCTGGACATGAAGAAAACCGTCAACCCAACGCCCATCGCCGATGTCTGCCTGTTGCTCGAGGGCACCTGGCCTTATGTGCGCGGCGGTGTGTCCAGCTGGATTCACCAGATGATCCTCGGGCTGCCGCAACTGACCTTTTCGGTGTTGTTCATCGGTGGCCAGCGCGAAGCCTACGGTCAGCGCCGCTATGAGATTCCAGCCAACGTCGTGCACATCGAAGAGGTGTATCTGGAGGAAGCCTGGCGCAATCCGAAGCACAGGCGAGTCGCCCACACCGCGTCCCTGGAAGAATTGAGCAACCTTTACCGTTACCTGCACAACCCGGAAAAACCGGCCGCCGAGCTGGGCATTGGCGTGCTCGATTCCCTGGCCCAGGCGCGGATCACCCTGGATGACGTGCTCTACAGTCGCCCCAGCTGGGAGGCGCTGACCGAAGGGTACGAGCAGCATTGCGCCGATCCTTCCTTCGTCAATTATTTCTGGACCCTGCGCACCATGCAGTCGCCGTTGCTGATGCTGGCAGATGCCGCCCGACGCATGCCGCGGGCGCGGGTGCTGCACTCGATTTCAACCGGTTATGCCGGGCTGGCGGGCTGCATCCTCAAGCAACTGTGGGGGTGCCAGTTGCTGCTCAGCGAGCACGGGATCTACACCAAGGAGCGCAAGATCGACCTGGCCCAGGCCAGCTGGATCGCCGAAACCAGTAACCAGGCGCTCAACGACAGCATGGACACCGGCACCGGTTACATCCGTATGCTCTGGGTGCGCTTTTTCGAGCGCATCGGTCATCTGGTCTACGACAGTGCCGACCAGATCATTGCCTTGTACGACGGCAACCGCCAGCGACAGATCAAGGACGGCGCACCGGCCGAGCGCACCCAGGTGATTCCCAATGGCATCGACCTGCAGCTCTGGACCCAGGCCCTTGAGTCCCGGGCCGAAGGCATCGCCCCCGTGGTCGGACTGATCGGCCGGGTGGTGCCGATCAAGGACGTGAAGACCTTCCTGCGGGCCATGCGGGGAGTGGTCAGTGTGATGCCGCAGGTCGAAGGCTGGATCGTCGGGCCGCAAGAGGAAGATCCCGAGTACGTCGCCGAGTGTCGCAGCCTGGTGGCCAGCCTCGGGCTGGAGCAAAAGGTGCTGTTCCTCGGGTTCCAGAAGATCCAGGACATCCTGCCGCAACTGGGCCTGATGGTGCTGACTTCCATTAGCGAGGCCCAGCCCCTGGTGATTCTCGAAGCCTGGGCCGCCGGCACTCCAGTGGTGAGCAGCGACGTGGGCTCCTGCCGTGAGCTGATCGAGGGCGGCGAAGCGTCCGACCGCGATCTCGGGCTGGCCGGGGAGGTGGTGGCGATCGCCGATCCCCAGGCCACGTCCCAGGCAATCATCGACCTGCTGCGCAGCCCCGAGCGCTGGAAGTCCGCCCAGGCCGCCGGCTTGTCGCGGGTTCACCGCTACTACAGCGAAACCTTGATGATCGAGCGCTATCGCAGGCTTTATCACAGCGCCATGGGCACCCTGCAAAAGGAGGCCGTGTAAATGGCCGGTATCGGTTTCGAACTGCGCAAGATTCTCTCGCGCGACTCCTACACGGCGACGCTGCATGCCTATGTCTATGCCGGCTTGATCAGCTCCGGGCCCTGGGTCCTGTCGATTCTCAGCGTGATGCTGGTGGGGGTCATCAGCCTTGGGCTGGTGGTCCCGGAGGTGGTGATCCGCCAGTTCCTGATCACCGTGACCTACCTGATGGCCACGTCGCTGATCCTCACCGGCGGCTTGCAACTCTTCTTCACCCGTTTTGTCTCCGACCGCCTGTTCGAGCGCAAGTACGAGCAAATCCTGCCGAACCTGGTGGGCATGCTGCTGCTGGTGACCCTGGGGGCCGGGGTGCTGGGCATCCTCCTGCTGATCACCTTGTTCGACCAGGGGCTGATCTACCGCCTGCTGACCCTGGCCAACTTCGTGGTGCTCTGCAACCTGTGGCTGGTGATCATATTCCTCTCGGGGATGAAGGCTTATAACCGCATCCTGCTGGTGATGCTGGTGGGCTATGGGCTGATGGTCGGCAGCGCATTCTTCCTCAGGCACCTGGCCATGGAAGGGCTGCTGCTGGCGTTGCTGCTGGGGCACAGCAGCCTATTGTTCCTGTTTCTCTACGACATCCTGCGCGAATACCGGGCCGAGAAACTGGTGGCCTTCGACTTTCTGGACCGGCGCCAGGTGTTTGTCAGCCTGCTGTTGACCGGGCTTTGCTACAACCTGGGAATCTGGATCGACAAGTTCATCTTCTGGTTCAACCCGCAGACCTCGAGCCAGGTGATCGGGCCGATGCGCGCCTCGATTCTTTATGACTTGCCGATCTTCCTCGCCTACCTGGCGATCATTCCTGGCATGGCGGTGTTCCTGGTAAGGATCGAAACCGACTTCGCCGAATGGTACGAGCGTCTGTTCCGGGCGGTGCGCGACGGCGAGACCCTGCAGCATATCGGTTCGTTGAAAGCCGAGATGACCTTCTCGATCCGCCAGGGCCTGCTGGAAATCTGCAAGGTCCAGGGGCTGACGGTGGTTCTGCTGTTTCTCTTTGGCCCGCGCATACTGGAGTGGCTGGGGATGTCCAGCTACTACCTGCCGCTGTTCTATATCGACTTGATCGGGGTGAGCATCCAGGTGGTGTTCATGGCGATCCTTAACGTGTTTTTCTACCTCGATAAACGGATGATCGTGCTGGAACTGTGCCTCTTGTTCGTGGCACTCAACGGCGCCTTGACCCTGCTGAGCCTGTACCTGGGGCCGAGCTTTTTCGGCTATGGCTTCACCTTCTCGCTGCTGCTCTGTGTACTGCTGGGGCTGGCGCGGTTATCGACGGCGCTGGATGACCTGGAGTACGAAACCTTCATGTTGTCTCGTTGAAACTCAAGCCAGTGAGGATTGAACACCCCCACGCGTTATCGGCAGGAGCGATGCCCGGCTCGTTGCAGCCAGGCCATCCGCCAAGAGCGCAGGACTGGGCGAACTGCGCTCTTGGCGGTGGTCTACACGCTTTGCGGATCAATCGCCGGGAATGCCTTGCAGATCGCTGATCATCTGTTCGATGACCTGTCCTGCATGGTCGCCATAGGCTGCGGCGTCCATGTCGATCCGCCCCGAAATATGCTCGGTGTGCTCATCCAGGGTGATTTCGAAAGCCACGCGGCAGGTATCGTTGGGCAATAGCCGCAGGCTCATCCACTGGTTGTCGCCCAGGGCGATGCGGCTGCCTGCGCTGCGTGAGTTCCAGGCGTTGAACAGCTGGGGAAACGGCAGTTCGAAGCCGGCGGTGCGGGTAGACATACCCTCGGGATACAAGGCTGCCGGCTCCATGTCCTGGCGAGCCGCGGCATTGATCACCGCCCGCTGCACGCGCTTGATCACCGCGGCCAATGGCTCGCCGGGCTCATGCCGGGTACTGACCGGGATGGTATTGGACAACGGCCCCACCAACTTCTGGGCCGCGGCGCCCGGGCGATTGGCGAAGGGGACGCCGGTCACCACGGTGGCGACACCGCTGACGGCACTGATTGCCCGTTGGTAGATGGCCAACAGCAGCACGAACGGCGTCACGCGCTGGGCCCTGGCATAGTCCAGAACCCTGCTGCGCGGCACGCTGGAGGTGAACTTCAGGCTCTGCATGCGCCCCATGCCGCCAGCGCCCTTGGCACGCAGTGCGTCGAGCCCGTAGGGCCCCGTCCCCGGGTAGATCTCAAGCCGTTGCGCCGCGCTTGCCGGCGGCGGCAGGTGCTGCAGCCGGCAATAGTCGTTCCAGGTGGTGCAGGACACCGGGGGCAGACCCGAGTAATGCTGGGCGATATCCTCCAGCAGCAGGTCAATCGACGCGCCATCGCAGGTATAGATCCAGAAGCCGATCCAGATGTGCAAGCCAGCCTCGTCTACCGCCGAGGCGATGCGCAGACCGGGTTCGGCGGCTTGCCTGGCCCGATAGGCCAGGAAGTCCTGGTCGGTGACGGCGGCCTGCACCTTGCCCAGTTGCTCGCGCAGCGCCTGGCGCAATGCCTGTTCGCCGGGGGCCCGGCCGACCAGTTGTTCTCCTTCGATCTCGAATCGGGCCGCCAGGATCGGATGCCGAGCCAGGGTCTGGGCCACGGCGTCGAATACTTGCGCGTGGCAACACTGCTCGCTGAAGTCCAGACGCAGCGCGCCAGAATAGGCGCGCCCCGTCTGGTCAAGCATCGCCCCGGTCCATTTTTCCCGCAGCCCCGCGACGCTGGAAAGCGTCGCCAGGGGTCCCTTGAAGGGGGGGATCAGGTAGTTCTGATGCATGACGATAACCTACGGCTGGGGGCTCGATGGGGCCGGCTCGAGAGCCAGGGCATTGCGTCCGGCCCAGATCAGCAAGGCACCCCCGATCATCGCCAGCGCCGACAGTGCGAAAGCGCTGACGAAACCATTGGCGGTGATGGTCGGCACTGCGGTGCTGTCGGAGACCGCCAGGCCCACGGCAGCCAGCAGGGTGACCCCGAACACCTGGAACAGCTGCTGGATGGTGGTGGTGATACCCGAGCCGGCACCGGCATCCGCCTCGCTCAGGTCACTGGTGGCCAACGACTGAGCGACCGGTGCGACACAACCGAAGCCGATGGAGGTGACCAGCATGGCCGGCAGCATTCCCAGCCAGTAGCTATGCAGGGGTACGCCGAAGGCAAACAAGGCGAAACCCAGCGCCGAGGTTGCCAGGCCGACGACCGCTGCGGCCTGCGGGCTCCAGCGCTGCATGACGAACTGCGAAAGGAAGATGCCGGGGAAGAAACCCAGGCAGAAGGGCAGCCAGGCCAGGCCAGTCTGCATCGGGCTCAGGCCGAGGTAGTCTTGCAGCAGCAGTACGCCCAGGTAGAACAAGGCGCCGGAGGTCGCCGCCAGGATGGCCACGATGGCGTAGCCGGCCAGGCGGGGAGAGCGAGCCATCAGGCGTGCGGGAATAATGCCGTTTTCCGAGCGCTTGCAACGACGCAGCACCAGGGCGATACCCAGCAAGCCCAGCACCAGGAGCGCCACGCGTTGTCCGGGCAGGTGCTCGATGCCGGAGCCCATCACGGCCATGACGGTCGCGGCGACGGCCACCACCAGGATCAGTGCGTTGCCCAGGTCCAGAGGGGTGGAACTGCGGTGGGTGAACTTGGGAATCATGACCATGGTCGCCACGCTCAGCAGCATGACGATCGGCACGTTGATCCCGAACACCCAGCGCCACGACAGATAATGAGTCAGTACGCCGGACAGCAGTACGCCGATGATCGAGCCCAGGCCGCCCAGTGCCGCCCAGATGCCAAACGCCTTGCCGCGCTCGGGGCCTGCGGGAAACAGCAACGACACCATGGCCAGCCCGGTGGCCGAAGCCAGGGCTTCGCCGACCCCTTGCCCGGCACGGCTGACGATCAGCACGGTGGCATCTTCGGCGAAGGTCGCCAGCAAGGAAAATGCGCCAAAAATCACTACGCCGACCTGGAAGGTGCGCCGCACCCCAAAGGCGTCACCAATCCGCCCGCCCAGCAGCAACAGCGATCCGGCGGTGATGAGGTAGGCATTGACTACCCAGGTCAGGGACCCGTCCGTGAGTCCCAGCTCGTGCTTGATCCGTGGCAGGGCCACGTTCACCACGGTGGCATCCAGCAGCAGTATCAGCTGGATGATCGAGATGACAGCCAGTGCCTGCCATCGTTTTTCATTGAGCGTTGCATTCGCGGGTGTGTGAGTCATGTTTATCCAATCCTTAGATTAATGGGTGTCGACCGGCATCCGGCCGGCACCCGAGGCTTTTTTCCAGAGCGATCAGCCCATGGGGTTGACGTTGGCCAGGGCCAATGAGTTACGGATCATCTTGATCCCGTAGTCGGTGCCGATGCTCTCGGGGTGAAACGGCACGCTTTCGATCGGCCGGGTACGCTGGCGCGCCGCCCTGTTCACGCCATCGTCCGGGCAGGCGGTGGCTGGTAACGCGCTCACAGGGCGCTCTCCCGTTGATCGCGGATACGGGCGTGCTTCCAGGAAATGTAGGCGCCGGTCTCGGTCCTCGGGTCCAGGCTCTGCTCCAGTTGCAGCTGGACCGAGGTGCCGAAATGGCCGGCCATCTGCTCCTGTACCTGGGCCAGCGAACGCTCGCCGATACCCGCCACCATCGACACTTCGACATGGTCGCTGCCGTCGCTGGCGGTGCAGATCCTGACCTCGTAGCCAGAGACCCACTCGGCCGCAGCCAGCACCGCCGACTCGATCAGTGCCGGCAGTACCTGGCGACCGGCCAGGGTCATCACATCGCTCACCCGGCCAAAGACCCGCAGGCAACGAGAACGATTGCCGCACCCGCATTCCTCGGCAGCGTGCAGTCGCGCCAGGTCGCCGGTGCGGTAGCGGATCAGCGGCTTGGCCCCGGGTACCAGCATCGTCAGGCACAGTTCGCCGATATCGCCCTCCATTCCGGGAACCGGAAGAATCTCCGCCAGGTAGTTGGTCTCGGAGAAGTGCAGGTTGCCGTTGGCGCAGCCGGTGGCCACCGCATGGGCTTCCTGGGAGCCATACAGGCCATGGGTGCAGTGGGCATTCCAGACCCGGGCGATATTGCTCAGCATCTGCGGCGTGCACAGTTCGCCCAGCACCATGATCTGGCCCACCGCGGTCTCGCGCGGATCGATCCCCTGGCTCACATAGAGCCGGGCCAGGGCCAGGGCCACGGCGGGGGAGCAGATCAGCGAGCGCACGCCAAGGTCGTTGATCAACTGAGCGGCCTTGACCAGGCCGACCCGGGGGCTTTCCGGCCACAGCCGCACATAGGGGATGCCCAGGTTGCGGCAGACCTCGCCATAGGTATCGCCGAACGCATACAGCTCCGACGGCCCCATGATCGCGGTAAGGGCATCGGTGGTGCCGAATGTCGACTGGTACAGGTCGGCGACGGCCTTCTGTACATAGGCACCGCTGGTGTCCACGTCGATCGCCGCCCGAGGGCAGGGGGTGGGCGCCCCCGTGGTCCCGGTCGTCTCGTAGTACACCGCGATCTGCTCGAAAGGCAGGCTGCAGACCGAGCGGCCCACGGCGCGCAGGTCTTCCTTGGTGGTGAACGGTATGCCGTCCAGCGCCGGCAACGCGCTGGGGCCACCCAGTTGCGAACGCAGGTGCCTGGCATAGAACGTCGAGCGTTCCTGGACATACTGCAAGACTTCCCGGGCCCGCAATTGCCCCTTGGCCTCCAGTTCCTGTGGCGTGGAGCGTCCATCCAGGTAGGCGTCCACATCCTCCAGCCATTGCCGGTGCAGGTTGTCCTTGATCATGGCTGGTTCCCCGCGTCCAGGCTGTTGGCGAACTCACTGATGGTCTCGGTGAGCATGAGGTTCTCCAGGGGCACGCTGATGGACAGCTGGGACTCGAGTTCGATCTTGATCTTCATCGCCGACAGCGAGTCGCCGCCCAGGTCGAAGAAGTTGTCCTCGGGCAATACCACCGGCTCCTCAAGATGGCTGGCGATAACCCGGATAACGGTGCGCAGGATGGTTTGCGGAGTCTTGCTGGTGGAGTCTTTCATGTCATTCCTCAGGGTTTCACGCAGGGCCAGTACATCCACCTTGCCGTTCTTCGACAGGGGTAATTGGGGCAACGGCTGGACAGTTTTCGGCACCATGTAGGCAGGCAGGCGCAGGGTCAGGGCCTGGGTGATTGCAGGAGCCAGTCCGGGCTCGCCGACATAGACCAGGGCGATCTGCTTGGGATGCCCGTCGGGACCAGGCAGGGCTACGGCACAGGCCCGCGAGACACCGGGGCAGGACTCGACCACGCTCTCGATCTCGCCCAGCTCGATGCGCAGGCCATTGAGCTTGATCTGGTTGTCGAGACGTCCCAGGATCTCGATTTCGCCGTTGGGCAGGTAGCGCCCGAGGTCGCCGGTGCGGTACATCCGCTGCCCGCTGCGCGGGTGCTGGACAAAGGCTTTGCCGCTCAGTTCCGGCTGGCCGATGTAGCCACAGGCCAGGGACACATCGCTTTGCACCAGCATTTCCCCGGGCACCCAATCCGGGCAATCGGTCCAGTCGCCCGCCACGATGTGATAGGCCGAGTTGCGCATGGGCGCGCCATAGATCACCGAACGCACCATTTGGCCTTCTTGCTCGTCGATCTCGTGCAGCACCGACCAGTTGGTGGTCTCGGTGGGGCCTCCACAGGAGTACAGCCGTGCCTTCGGGTACAGCGCCCTGGCTCGCGGCAGCAGCGGCAGAGGGATCCAGTCGCCGGCCATGACGATGTTGGCCAGCGATTCCACCGCGCAGAAGCTGCGCGCGTTTTCCGCGACACTGCACAGCAAGTCCATGATGGCCGGCACGCAGGCCCAGAAGGTCACGCCGTGGCGCCGCTGCAGGCGCAGCCAGGAATCAGGGTCCGGCCCCGCGGCCTGGGCAGGAACCACCACCGAGCCACCGTGCAGCAGGGGGCCGAAGATATCGAAGACCGACATGTCGAAGTGCAGGGCGGCAGTCGCCAGGTGGCGAGTGGAGGTATCCAGGCCGAAGCGCTCGACGACGTCATAGACGTGGTTGACCACCGCGGCCTGTGGAATCTCGACCCCCTTGGGGTTGCCAGTGGAGCCGGAGGTGAAGATCACGTAGGGCGAGTAGTCCGCGGGCAGGGGGGCCAGGACCAGGTCCGTGTGCTGCCCGGCCCAGGCACGCAGGTCCTCGTCCGTCAGCACGAGCCGCTGCGCCTGCTCCGGCAACCGGGTATCGGCACCGGCGATAACCGTGCGCACCCCGGCCTGGGACAGCACCGAGCGGATACGCTCGGGCGGCAGGTCGATATCCACCGGCACATAGCCGACACCGGCCAGCAGGCAGCCGTAGACCGCCGCATAGTGGCCGCTGCCCTTGGGCAGCACGATCCCGACAAAGCGTTCGCCGGGGTTGCGGGCTTGCTGGATCAGCTGGCCGATCCGTGCCGCGGCCCGGCCGATTTCGCCCCAGCTGTAGCTGCCCCGGGGATCGAGGACGGCGGTTTCCCCGGCGCGTTCGGCGATCCGTGCCAGCAGCAGGTCACGCAGGTGAACCTCCGGTACCGGCGCCTGGGTCGCGTTTACCGCCTGGCGTACTTCGATCTGCGCGGCAGGTCGCAGGTCGAGCCAGGTGCGTTGCCAGACCTCGCTGTCGTCGGCCAGTTGCTGCAGCAGAGTGCGGAATGCGCCGAACATCGCTTCCACCACGTCAGGGCGAATGACCCCGGACAGGTAGTCCCATTTGAAGTACAAGGTGCCCTCGGATTCGCGCAGCTGCACATCCAGGGTGACTTGCGGCGTTTGCGAGACGCCGTAGACCTCTTGCCCAAGTCGCGCCGCATCATGGCGGCCCGGGTGCCCGAGCAGGCTAGTGAGGACGATCGGCATCAGCGGCGCACCGCCACTGCGACGGGCCCGGGCCAGCTCGCGCAGCACCTCGACACCGTTGAACAGCCGATGGTCCAGTGCCTGCCAGATGGCGCCTTGCAACTTCTGGCCGCGAGCCTCGAGGGTATCGGCGGCCGCTGTTTCGTAAGGCACCAGCAGGGTATTGGTAAAGTCGCCGACGACCTGGTCGATATCGGCACTGACGGGCATCCGGTCCGAGACCGGGAAGTTCAGGGTAAAGCGGTCTTCTTCGCTCCAGCAGCGCAGCACTTCGCACAAGGCCAGCGCGACCGCCCCGGATGGCGAGATATTGCGCGCCTGGGCCTGGGCCTGGAGTCGCTCCCAGGCCGCGACGGCGAGGCTGCCCTCGTATCGCTCGAAGCGCGACGGGCCGCTGAACTCCCCGGGCTCCAGCTGCGGCAAGCGCGGCGCCGCCGGCAGATGGTTGATCTTGTCCAGCCAGTATTCGCGGTCGGCCTGGTACTGGGCGCTCTTGAGCACCTTTTGCCGATAGGCGACGTAGTCATGGAAGCTGGTCTGGAGCACGGGCAGCTGTGGGTCATCTTCCAGGTAGAGATCGATCAGGTCGGGGATGATCACCTGGAAGATCGACCAGGCATCGGCGATCAGCATGTCGATGCACAGATGCACACGGCTGGTGCCGGCGCTGATGCGGCTGATGCGGCTGATGCGGAACTGGAACAGTGGCCATTGCGTGGTGCCGATTTCTTCGTTGGCCATGCGTTCGCGGACCTGGTCGATCTCCCGGTCGATCTGCGCCGCATCCAGGTCGCTGAGATCGACGTACTCCACCGCCTGGGTACCGTCGACATCGCCGATGCTCTGGCGTCCGCTGGCATCGATGGTCATGCGCAGCATCGGATGGCGCTCGACCAGCAGCCCCACGGCACGGGTGAAGCGCTCGCGGTCCAGGGCCTGCACTTCCCATTCGAAATAACCCTGGCAGCCGACGCCGCCGTAGTCGTAGAACGAGCCACGACCGATCCACAGTGCCTGTTGGCTTTCGTTGAGTTCGAACGGCAGCCGTTGCTGCTGCGCCGGCAAGTGCTCGAATTTCGGCAACTGGGTATTGCGCGAGGCATTGGCCAGGCGCACCAGGTTCGCCAGTACCGGCTCCTCGAGGAACGCGCCCATTTGCACATGGATGCCGTGCTTGCAGGCCAGCTCGCCGACCATGCGCAAGGCGCGCAGGGAATCGCCGCCGGCGTCGAAGAAACTCGACTCCAGCGTCGCCTCGTCACACAGCGTCCAGGCCAGCCAGCAATCACGTACCGCGTGGTCTGCCTGGGTCACCGGGGCAAAGACGGTCTGGTCCGCATCGCGCTCGATGGGGCCGACCTGCAGCGCGTTGTAGTCCACCTTGCCGTTGCGCCCCAGGGGCAGGGTGCCGGTCACGATCTGGCCGGGCTGAGCGGCCGGGTGCAGGCGCGAGGCCAAATGCTTGCGGACCTTGGCCATCACCTCTGCGGCGTCCGGAGCCAGCTCCAGGAACAATGCCAGGGTCGCGCCCAGGTCGTTGCTCAAGCAGGTGGCCGCCGCCTTCACCACGCCCGGTACCTGCAGCGCGGTGATCTCCAGTTCAGTCAGGTCGACCCGATGTCCGCGGATCTTTACCACCGAATCGGTCCGCCCGAAGATTTCCACGGTGCCATCGGCGGCCATTCGCGCCCGATCGCCGGTGCTGTATTGCAATGGCGACGTGGCGTCCAGGGTGTTGCCACGAAACGCCTTCTTGGTGTCCTCGGGGTTCACGTAGCCCACCGACAGCGTCTCGCCGGTGATGATCAGCTCGCCGACACAACGGGCCGCAAGCGGCTGGCCATGGCGGTCGACCACGTACATCCGGGCGCCGGGTATCGCCCGTCCGACCGAGGGCAGCAAGGTGCGGCGCGGTGCGCACAGGTCCTCGATGGACACCACCGCGGCCTCCGCGGAGCCATAGACATTGATCACCCGGTAGCCGAGATCGGCCGGCGGCCATTGCTTGCAGCGTTCACCGGCGATCAGCATGGTGCGCAGGCCGGTCCGGGTCCCGGTGGCCCACAGCGCTTCGGCGATGGACGTCATGGCCAGCGTATGGTTCATGTCGCCTTCGAGCAGCCAGCGCGCCAGCAGGTTGACGTCCTGCAGCACCTGCGGGGCAGGGATGCACACCGTGCCGCCGGCGCACAGGACCGGCAGCGGGTCGACCTCGACCATCCCGTAGCCGGGCGACGATAGCCATGAGCCGCGGCTATGCTCGCCCAGCCCCGCCTGATCGATAATGGCGTCCAGGGTTGCGGCCATTCCCCGATAGGACAGGCATACGGCCTTGGGCCGTCCGGTACTGCCGGAAGTGCCGGCGATAAAGCACGCCTCGTTGGTGGTTTCGACCCACTTGCCGTGTTCCCAGTCGACGTGGGCAGGGCGTATCTGCACCTTGTCGATATCCAGCAGCGGGCAGCTCGCCCAGTCTCGCGCCCGCTCGGTGGTGCTGCCCGCGGTCAACACCGCATGGGGGCTGCACTCTTCGATAAAGGCCCGGATGCGCTCATCGGGGTGCGCCGGGTCGATCAGCACGCAGGTGCCGCCCATGCGTTGCACGGCGATGATCGAGGCCAGGTGTTGCCAGCCGCGCTCCAGGAACAGCGCCAGGCGCGGGCTCGAGCGCCGGGAAGTGACGCGTTCGCGTATGTGCTGAACCAAGGCCTCGGAGGCGTCCCAGAGTTCGGCGTAGGTCAGGGTGCGGTCGCTGTTGTCATCCACGATTGCCACGGCCGATGGCTTGCTCTGTACATGCCGGTAGATGCGCTCCACCAGGAACGGGCGCTGGCCGGCTTCGGCCGGGGCAGGGCAGGCGGGCTGGATCGTGGACGCCGGAAGGGCCTTGGGATCCAGTACCCGGGCACAGGCGAAGGCCACCAGTTCAAGCAACTCCAGGCGCACGGCCCGGGTCATGCGATCGCTGCGTACCGACAGTTGGCAGCGGCCGTCCTGCACCAGTAGCCAGACCGGCGATTGCGCCGCTGGCAGGTCCTTGCCATCGCTGATCTCGATATCGGCACGCAATGGCGTGTCGTCATGGGGCGCTTCGGCACTGTCGCGCAACTGCGCGATATAGCCCCGAGCGTCTTGCGCAAGGTTCAACGCCGTGCAATCGACGCCGAGCTGCGACCGCTTGCCGCCGTCATGGATGCCCAGGGTCACCCGGCCTTCCGGGCTGAGCAGGGAGCCCAGGACCGCGGCGACCGTAATCAGGTCGTTGATGCTGGCCGTCAGGCCAGGGGGCAGGGCAATGTCTTCCTGCTCCCGTGCGCTGTCGGCCGATTGTCCGGCCGCCGGGCATGCGAACGCGTCCCACAGGCTGCGCTCGGTGCCTGGCAACGATTGTGGCTCGGCGGGTACTGATATCATGTCGTCCCTCATCTTGTTCATGCCTTCCCTGTTGTCACGCTGTGGTTTTGTTCTCGATCTGGTGAATGGCCTCGATCTGCTCCGCCAGCACCGAGGCAGCCTGAAGCACGGCTTCACGCTCCTGGTCGGCGAGTGTCGAGGCATCGACTGCGATGAAGCGTTTGCTGCCCTTGGCCGCGGTATTCCAGGTGGCGACAGCCCGGCCGCCGATGAGCACCACCGGCCGCCCGTTACCGGCCGCGTCGTAGCCGCCGACCCGTTCCAGCTCAAGGCAGTCGCGCTGTCTCGAACCGGGCGCATAGCCCATGACCAGGGGATCCCAGGCCGGCAGGAAACGGATCTGCGCCGTTGCGGGGGCCTTGGCGCGGTCGAGGAACTGCTCAAGGCGCGCCAGCCCGGCCGGGCTGTGCCACATCTGGTTTCCGACCTGGCGGGCTGCGCAGGCTTGAAGCAGCGTGCGCGCGGTTTCCTTGGAAACCCCGAGCCACCAGGCCAGGTCGTCGACCGTGACCGGTCCGTAGTGTTCGACGTAGCGCCCGGCGATATCGCGCAGTAGCAGGTCGCGGTCCAGTGGCACGCCGTCACCGGGTAGCAGCCCTTCGGGTGCAGCCGAGTACAGCCAGCGGTTGGACCATTGGTTGGCCGCCGGTATACGGACCAAGGCGCCGTCATAGGCGGCAACCGAGGTCAACGCACGCGCCTGGGGCGCCGGCAGGTCGAGGGCGCTGCCGATGTCCTGCAGGCGCACCGAGACGCCACTGCTGAAGGCGAGCAGCGTCGGCAGCAGTCGCCGGTAATCGTCCAGGCCGAGCCCTACGTCCCGTAAGCGCCATTCGTGGTTGGCCAGGGGCAGGCGGGTGGCGGCGAAGACCTTGGCCGCCAGCTCGCCGGGAAGCAGGAACTTGGAGCGCCGCATGCCCGGGATCCGCAGCAGGTCGCTGGCGTTTTCCATGGCCAGTACGGTCTTGCGATCGAGGTTGCGATTGCGCGCCATGACCGCCAGCCAACTGGTAGGCCGGGCCGAATAGACCCCGACATAGGCCTGTGCAATCTGTGCCACGGTGGCATCCGCCAGGCGCTCGAAGTGTTCCGACACTATCCATTCCCGCAGGTGGGTGTCGGTGAGGCCATTGCAGGCAGTTCTAATGCTCATAAGGTTCTCGATAGCTGTTGGGCTGCGCAGTTCAGTCGCCGACGACATCGAAGTTGCAGCCGCGAGCGGCCTCGAGCTGGTACATGTCGGACTTGGCCGGGACGAAGAACGTGCCGTCCTTGCCCTCGCGATGGCGCTCCCCGGGTACCGAGACCGGCAGTGCCGCCTGCCCGGTGACTCGTTCGTAGTCGCGCATCAGGCGGGTCATGGAAACCATGCGATCGAGCATCCGGCGCAGCATCTCCATGCCTTCCTTGTCGCCCAGTACTTCGCCTTTCTTGTCGCCCACGAGCATGGCCGGGAAGCCGTAGCCGACCATGATCATGCGGTTGAGCAAGGCGCACTGGAGCATCTGGTTGTAGACCTCCACATGGCCCATGCGCCGGCCGGTGACCATGACCCCGGCAACCTTGTTGGTGAGGGTGCGATCGTGGCGCAGGAACCCGGTCCCGACCCGCTCCAGGAATGCCGACATCAAGGGCGTGGCGCCAAAGCCATGGACGGCGCAGGCGAAGATCACGCCATCGCTGGCTTCCATGAGTTGCACGGCGCGCGCGGCGTCATCCTTCTGCGCGCAGGGCTCGTCGCGAAAATTGCAATCGCCGCAGGCCCCGCAGGGGTCGATCTTGGCGCTGGCCAGTGAAAAGACCTCGAGAATCACATCCTGCTTTTCCAGGTACTCGGCCGCCCACTCCAGCGCCTTGGCATTGTTGCCATCCAAGCGTTCCGAGCCGTTGATGGCGACATATTTGATCTTGTCCGTCATGGTGCTTCTCTCTTCTTAGAGTTTGCGTATTGGCCGGGCACGACGATCGCCGGACCGTCGTGCCATGCCTCCAGCGGTGCCGGAGACTGCTTCAGCCTGCCAGGTAGTCAGCGATCGGATACTTCACGCACAGCGCCTCGGCCTCCGCGCAGAACTGCTTGCGCAGCGCCGGGTCCAGGGTGAACTCGCTCTCGCCGAGCGGAGTCACCTGGTCCAGGATCCGGCAGAGCAGGTCGACGATCTGCCGGCATCCCTGCGGGTCGACATGGCGCTGGGCGAGGGCGCCGGTACCGATGCGCAGGCCACTGGTGACGAAGGACGAACGTGTTTCGCCGGGCACCCGGTTCTTGTTGACGATGATGCCGCAGTGCTCCAGCGCGGTCTCGGCGATAGCGCCGGTCATCGCTGCGCGCAAGCGAATCAGAATGGTGTGGTTTTCGCTGCGACCGCCCACCACCTCATAGTCCCGGGCCTGGAATTCGCTGGCCATCACATCGGCCGCGTCGCGGATGCGTTGCATCTCGGCATCGAATTCGGGGGTCATGGCATAACCCAGCGCCGCGGCCTTGGCGGCCATCATGTTGACGGCCGGCGCGCCTTGCATCCTCGGGAACACCGCCAGTTCGAGCACCCGGGCGAAGGTCGCATCGCGGCCGGGGACTTTTTCATTGGCGTCACGGCCCGAGAGAATCAGGCCGCCACGGGGGCCGGCGAGCTGTTTGTGGGTGCAGGTGGTGGTGACGTGCGCGGCGTCGATCGGGCTCGGATGGCGCCCGGTCGCCACCAGGCCGGCGATATGCGAGATGTCGGCCATCAGGATGGCGCCGGCTTCATCGGCGATCTGCCGGAAGCGCTCGAAGTCCACGACCCTGGAGTAGGCCGTGGCGCCGCAGATGATCAGTCGCGGCCGATGCTTGAGGGCCAGCCTGAGGACTTCGTCGTAGTCGATCAGGCCTTCCTTGGTGGTGCCATAGCCGATGGCCTTGTAGTAGGTGCCCGAGAACGTCACGGGGCTGCCATGGGTCAGGTGGCCACCGTTATCCAGGGCCATGCCCAGTAGCGTGTCGCCAGGTTCGAGCAGGGCGGCGAGCACCTGGTAGTTGGCGCTGGAGGCCGAGTGCGACTGGACACCGGCATATTGCGCACCGAACAGCTCCCGGGCACGGTGGATCGCCAGGGACTCGACCAGGTCCACGTTTTCGCAGCCGGCGTGATAGCGGCGTCCGGGAACGCCTTCGGCGGTGACATTGACCAGCGCGGAAGACGAAGCCGCCAGGGTGCGGGGCTTGACCGCGCAGCAAGAGGCGACCAGCGAGAGGGTGCGTTGCTGGCGAGCGACCTCGGCGTCCAGGATCTGCGCCAGTTCGGCGTCGTGTGCCTGAAGATCGGCCAAGCCGCGCTTGAGCAGATCGGCCTGGGTGAGAAGTGGTTGATGATTGACTGTCATGACTTGCTATCCCTTCCTTTGGTGTTGTGTGCTGCGAACGCCAGCACGGTTTCCTCGACCTCGTGCGCATGGGTACGCACGAAGTAATGCCCGCCACCGGCCAGGGTTGCGGCCTGGGTAACGTCGATGAACGTGCGCCATTGCTCCAGTACCGTTTCGGGCTCGGCGGTAGCCGGATCTTCATCGCCGAGCAAGAGCAATGCCGGTACGCCGTGCGCCGGGTGCTGCGCCAGGTAGCGATAGGCCTCGCAGGCGATCAGATGGTCTCTGCGGCCGCGGGCCAGCATGCTCTCGACCTGGCTGTCGAGCAGTCCGGTGAAGGCGCCCAGGGAACGCAGGTAGTCGGTCCAGGTCTGGTCCGCCGTGGTTTCGGCGGCGCGAATCGCGGCATCGGCATCCAGCACCGGGCGCGAGGCTGCAACCACCAGTGACAGGCTCTCGTGCCTGTCGGCCATGCTCGAGGCAATGCACGCCGCGGTGGCCGCGCCGGCGCAGTGGCCGTAGATCACCAGGCGGGCGGCGCCGATCTCTTCGATCTCGGTGGCAAGGGTGTCGAGCAGGGCATGGAAGTCCAAAGCGTCCTCGACCTTGAAGTCACCGAAATCCACGCCGAAAACCTGCACATCCTGCGTGCCTTGAAACAGGCCGCGGTAGGCCGTGGCGTCTCCGCCACCGAAAGGCACTGCAACCACCGCGGTCGAACCCGCGGCTGCCTGCGCATCGCCAAAACAGACCAGGCGCACGGATTGTCGAGTGGCTTCGCAGAGGATGCGCCGGGCCAGGTCAACGGCCGTCGGGTGCTCGAAAAGCGTCACGATGGGCAGGTTGCAGGACAAGCGCGACATCACCCGAATAGCGTCGAAGGAGTCGCCGCCAAGGTTGAAGAAATTGTCTGCAGGGCCGACATGCGGCAGCTTGAGCACCTCGGCAAACGTGGCAGCGACGCGAGCCACTTCATCGGCCAGGGCTTGTTCATCGAACTGGATGTTTTCAGTCATTCCATTCACTCCTATCCATAAGTACATCAGCGAGTTCATTGAGCAGGTGGGTGGCGGCACTGGCGTCGCAAAACGGCCCCTCGATCTCCAGGAGCAGTTGCGAAGCACCTGTGCGGCGTATTTCGATTCCCACCGGAAACGTCGCGCTCATCACCTGCGAGGCCGGGATGCCGCGCCTGCCCGCGCCGTTGATGAACAGCTCGGACGCCCGGCAGCAGGCCAGCGCCTGGCGCGCCGTGGGACAGCGACGAGCACGTGCCTCAAGGCTGGTTTGCCCGGGCAGCAGTTGTTCTCCAGGGACTGCGAAGGAGAGCGGCACAAGGCCCGTCATCATGCCGATGGCATCCAGCTGGTGAGCCGGGCGCCAGTCATGGGAGGAACACAGGGTGTCGCCCTCGGCGATGACGTCGGCCCGCCGCAGGCAGGCCAGGAGCGTCGCCAAGGGTGGCTTGCCGACATTGATCGTGGCGATGTCCAGGCTGCGTTGCAGACTCACTCGCGGCCCTTGGGCATTGAAGGCCAAGGGCCCGGTTTGCCGTAGGCGCACAGGTGTCATCGGTTGCGCAACGGGTGCGCGCGGCCCGTCCTCATCGTGCCCGTGCAGGGCTTGCGCCTGGACATAATCGTCATAGCACTCACGCCCACGACGCATGTGCGCCAGGGCTGAACCGACGTCAGCGGATTGCGCTGCTTGCAGCCGCCGCGCCAGCACCTCGAGGCTATGTTCGTCGGCCAACCCATGATGGATCGAGAGGAGGCAGTGCCATCCAGTGTCAGTGGCCAGGCTGCCGGCGGCAAATAGCGCAGTGCCGGATCTGACAGCCAGCTGGGCCTTGCGCAAGGCCTCGGCAGCGCTGCTGCCACGAACATCGAGCACTTCAAGATACTGGCCCAGCTCTTCGCCCCATCCAGCGATCACCAGCTGGCGCAAGAGTCCGAGATCCGGGGCGACCCCGTCCTTGAGCGGTATGACCGTGGAAACTTCCTGGGCAACCCCGGTGTAGAAGCCTTGGGCGACCATGGCCCTGGCCTCGACGCTGAGCCTGGCGTCGGCAAGCGCCTGCATCATCCCCAGCCGTTCGATCGATTCCGTGGCCGGGCCTTGAGCTGTTGTTTTTGACATGTCCGATCCTCGGCGCGCAGGCATCATCCGGCGGCGATTTCGATCCATTGGAGAACGCATTTCCGGGCACCCGCAGCTCTCCCGTCCTGCGGGAAGGCCATAAGGCGCGCAGCGTTTTTTGTACGACGGCCTTAGTCGGTCATATCGTAAAAATGCGTCGGCTTTTTACTTGCTTCGAGCGGGCCGATCAGTTTCTAAGGCGCACGCAAAGGAGGGAGCCTGACGGAATGTCGGGCAGGGTTCCGAGGGGGTAGGAATCATTGCTCGCAGCATTTCGCTCATGGGCCGAGGTGCTGAAAGCGGGGGTTTCAAGGGGGGCTGGCAGGTTCCGGACAACAATATCGGCAAACAAAAACATTAAGCCATTCCTTAGCTTGGGTAGGAAAAATGTCGCCTTTTGGGCGATCTAAATAAAGCATCCTTTGATACGGCATCAGGTAATCCCTGATTTGGCCAGGGGATGACCCTGCTCGCCATAGGGGAAAACCTTAGTAGGTAATGTCGTAAGCGCAAGTAAGTTTTTTCCGATTTTTAAAAAAATTATCGGACCGCTCCAGGCTGCGGTTCAGCAGTGGAAAACATGCGGACCTGCCATCAGCAAAGCCGGAGGTGCGCCACGGCCAAGTAATAGGCCGCGGCGTCAGGGGAGGGGAGAAATAGAGGAAAGCGGGGGCTCAGCAGTGAATGTGTTCAGCCGCATGCATGGCCAGGTAGGCATCGAGCTTCTTGTCGTTCAAACCCAAGGTACTGAGAATTTGCGCCATGAAGCTGACAGGCGCGCTACCAGGAGCGGTGACCACACCCTGGTCGGCAACGGCATAAGGCACATCCTGGTAATAATCCGCTCCGCGGTAATGCACCTGCTTCAGGTTCTCGGCGGAGTTGGACGTATGCTGCACATGATCCAGCACTCCGGCCTGGGCCAGGACGCGAGTGCCGTCACAGATTCCCGCAACGACGATTTTCCTGGCGTGAGCCGCACGAACCAGCGCCTCGATTGCCGGTGCCTTGTCTGTTTTCCACACAGGGCCTCCCGTCACGATCAGCAAGTCGACATCGTCCAGCTCGATGGCTTCAATGGCCAGGTTCGGGATGATGGTCATTCCTCCGGACGAGGTCACTTGCTTGCCACCGGGGGCTGCGAAACGAGTGTCGAAGCCATAGTAGGCTCGCCCCGTGGAGTTGATGAGTGCGGGTTCCCAGTCAGAGAAATTCTCGGTGAGAATAGTGACGGCACGTACCATTTGAGTGTCCTTCTCAAGTATCCATGATGATCGGCGGCCATGATCCAGAATGCGGGTCCTGGCCGGTTGCCGTCGAGTGTAGGCGCTGGCGCGTCGCTGAATGACGGGGCTGAGTATCGATGGGATGCATCGGACTCGACAATGACAGTGGTCAAAGGGGCGGCGGGTTGAGGATTGAAATCGGCGGGGGGGGGGCTTCGGTGGTGTTGCGTGCAGGCTGCGGTAACGCTCGCCATGAACACGAAGGACATGGCCATTGAGAGAATGGACGTCAGAAGCAGGTTTGTCGAATCAAGGCCTTATGAAGCATATGAACATTTCCCATAAGTCATTTATAGGCGATGTTTGGCGTTCATAGATGACACGCCCGATCGCCCAGTAGGTATCTGAGCGACGGCCGCCAGCAAGGCTTCGCGGTCGGTGTCGTCGACGAAGATCGGCTCACGCCGGTCGCCTTGGGAAGTGATGTGACAGATCAGGCCGGGGAATTCGATACGGAGAGGTCTGGTCATGGGTTGGGCAATTGAAGAAGAAGGGGGCAAAAGACAAGACCTGACCCCGAATCTGCTGAATCTCTGCAGGTTTAGGTGGATGAAGTCAGGCACGCGCCGAGGCTTAAAGCAAGATCGTTCCCCAACCGCAAAACTGCGTCCGTTTCCGTTCCGTAAGCAACGATGACCGCGCTGGTTCCTCCTATAAGACTGACATGAACGGATACGTCATTACGAAAGGCAAACAAATTGGCACGATCATTGAACCAAGCGAGAGAAAGTCTCTCCTTGGCAGCGAATCGCCGCACGATCTTGTCTGGATCCAAGCCCGGCTGACGTGACAATGCCTCAGCAAGGCTCGACTCGCTGCTGCCGAATGATTGCGTTATAGGCAGCCGACACCTTTCATACTTCCAGACCGCTTGCTGAAAGAGTAGTTTTTCCCAGCATTCCGCGTAAAACTCAAAAAATTCACTATCCGCGGTCACATAGAGCTCGGGTTCGCTTCGTAACGGCGATCTGAAGTCGAAACTGAGCAAATCACCCGACACGAAGCACGCGGCGATTGGCGCTTCAGGGGAAAGCTCGTCTGGTTCTGCATCCTTGGATTCTTCATATCGCTCGCTCAGCCAAGTGACAGAACAGTGTCGTAGTGGAAGTCCGATAAGCCCGCCATCACTTTTACCCATGTGCCGAAGATAGAGCCGGTATGACTTGGGATACTTGAGACCAAGAGCAGTGAGCCCAGAGAGTTTCGTCAACTGTCTTACATCCTGATCGCTCGCTCCGCATACCCTGTTTTCCCAGGCTGGATCAAATTGGATGATGTATTCGCGCAGACGCTGAAATAGATCCTCCATACCACCTGAAGACGGAATCGGCTTAACTGCTTGCATAGTTCATATACTCCATCATGTTGTCCAGATTTCCGCATGTGGGGCATGGATCCATCTGACTGGACTCAATCGGCTTGCCGTCTGCATTGCTACCGGTGAATGGATAAGGATTTTTGTCGCCTTCGCCTTCGCTTCGCCAGCGTGTGTCCATCCCATTGATTGGACTATCGTAGCCGTGTGCCGCGGCGGCGGCCTTGGGTTCCGCACATTCGAGAGCTTTATTGCCGCCTTGGACCGCAACCACATGGTTAGTGGGCATGGCAGAGCGAGCGACGCGGTACTTGAGCGGATTTTGTCCTTTGTTGAGTTCCTGTTCGAGCTGTTGAGCGCGCTCGTGAAATTTCGGCCCTTTTTTTTTCTTATTATTCGTTTTTCTTCCGGATCGGCCTGAAAAACCAACCGAGACGCTGCCGTCTTCGTGCGTAAACACCTGTACTGTCTTCCACTTTTTACGACTCATGAAGTTGTTCATCGTGTCCACCACATATTGACACTCTTTTCGGGCAATGGCCGTTCGTGGTGGGTAGTCCGGCGTGGCGTGATGCGACGTATTACGCAGTGCCTGCCTAACTGCTTGTCTACTCATTGCGTCTTCTGCATCGGGACCACGTCGAGCATCGCGACGATCTGCCGCGGATGCTCTCTGATCGTGATTCAAGCCTAGAACGTCTACCTGACTCAGAGGATTCGCCGCATAACGATATAAGTTCATGCCTCCGGACTGACCAAGCGGATCCGACTGCAAATACCGCCCCAACCTCGGGCAGTACACGCGAAACCGATTGCAATGCAGCCCCGTCTCCCGCTCGAACCAATGCCCCGGCCAACGCAGGTCGTATTCGACCGTATTGCCCTCGGCGACGCGGATCAGGCCGTATGGGTCGATGTCTTCCGCCCGCCAGGCTTCCCGCCCCCGGGCATCCTCGATGCGTTCCGGCAGGCCGACCTGGTTGCAGAAGACGAAGTACGCGCGCCCCGATTCGGGCGGGGCGTCGGGGGTGTCGTAGTCGAGGAACAGGAAGGGCAGGAAGGCGTCTTCGTTGGCGTAGACGTAGAGCCGTAGCCGGCCGTCGGGCGCGGTTTCGGCCGCGAGGCGGTCGCCGTCCCAGTGGTATTCGGTGCGGGCCTGACCCAGGGTCTTGGCGATGCGCCGGCAGAGGCCGTCGTATTCCGCTGTCCAGGCGTCCGGGCGGTCGCTCCAGCTGACCTTCGCCAGCAGGTCCATGCTGTTGTAGTGGTAGCGGGTACTGTGGCCATGGACGTCCACTACTTCGCAGAGATGGTTGCGGTGGTCGTAGCGATAGGTGCCTGCGCTGGAGGTTTCCAGGCGGTTGCCTTCGCGGTAGCGCATCCACGGTACGGCCGGAGTGGCCAGCAGGTTGCCGCCGGGGTCGTAAGCGTAGTGGCGTGTCGGCGAGCCGTCGCGGATTTCCCAGACGAGGCGGCGGGCGGCGTCGTAGCGGTATTCCCGGGTGCCGTCGGTATTGCTCTCCACCCGCCGCAGTTCGCCTTCGCAGCTGTAGCGGTAGCGCTGCCAGCAGGCCGCTTTGGGCTGGCCGGAGGGCCAGTGCAGGCGGCCGATGCAGCGACCGTCGAGGTCGAAGCGGCGCAGTTCGCGGCTGCCGTTGCCCAGGGCCAGCAGCAGGTGGCCGTCGGCGCCGCGTTGCAGGTGGTGGGTGCCGCCGTCCGGGGTGTGGATCAGCAGAGAGCCGTCAGGCTGCATGGCGTAATCCACGGTGAAACGGTCGAAGTAGGTGGTTCGCGCCAGGTGCCGGCCCCGGTACTGGTGGCGCACGCCCTGGCCGTCGCGCAGGTCGCTGGTGCGCCGGTCCGCCCAGTCGTGGCTCATGCACACCTCGTGGGTGTCGGTGGAGGCTTCGGTGAAGTGGCCGCGTTCGTCGTACTGGTAGCGATGCTCTTCGCCAGAGGCCAGCAGGCGCGTGCTGTGCAGGCCGTTGTCGCCCACTTCGAAGCGCAGCAGCAGGTCGCCGTGGGCGTCACGCTTCTCGATCAGGCGGTCGCCGGTGTCGTAGGCGTAGGTTTCGCGGGTGACGCCGTGGCGGACGACGCGGGTGATGCGGTCCTTGTAGTCGTAGTCGTAGGTGCTTTCGTTGCCGTTGGCGTCGATGACCTGGCGGACCTTTTCGCGCCGGGTGTAGCCGTAGCGCACGCTGTGGCCGAGCGGGTCGGTCTCGCTGCCGCGCAGGTTCCAGGAGGTGGTGGTGTAGTGGTGCTCGCGGCCGTCCTTGTCGGTGAAGCACACCAGGTTGCCGGCCGGGTCGTGTTCGAAGTGTTCGCGGCGGCCGTAGGCATCGAGGCGCTCCACTATCCGGCCCAGAACGTCATGGCGGGTTTGCGGCGGCAGCGGTTCGGGCAGGGCGAGCACGTCGGCGGCCAACTCGGCCAATCCGGCCGGCAGGTCGAGGGGCGCGGCGGGCAGGTGCTCGATGGCCTCGCCCCACTGCAGGCCGAGCGGCGTGCTCGGCACCTTGTGTTCCAGTGGGTTGGGCAGGTTGGGGGCGTCGTCCTTGGTTGGCCAGACGTTGCCCCAGCGGTCCATGCGCCCGGTGTTGCGGCCGTCCGGGTCGTAGAGCCAGCGCATCACGCGGCGGCCGGAGTCCTCTTCTTCGACGATGTGGCCGTCGGCGTGGGTGAGGATGTTCCGCTCGCCTTCATAGGGGTCGATGACGCACACGACGGTGCCGGCCTCGTTGTAGAGGAACAGCCATTCGCCACCGTCGGCCTCGGTGACGCGGGTGCGACCGGGTTCGTAGGCGAGGTCCACCCGCCACAACTGGTCCTGGCCTTCGCTGTGCACGCAGCGGCCCTGGGCGTCGTAGGCGTAGGAAAAGGAGTAGCCGTTGCGGTCGGTCACCCGCGTCATGCGGCGCTGGGCGTCGTAACCGTGGGAGCCGCTGTGGCCGAGGGCGTCGTACCAGGTGGCGAGGCAGCCGGCGCCATCGTATGCGTAGCGCGCCACGCTCAGGGTGTGGTCGGGCCGGGCTCGCAGCACCTCGGTGATGTGCCCCTGGGTGTCGTAGTGGAACCACCAGGTTTGCAGGGGCTCGCCGGCTTCGTCGACGTCGCAGAGGCATTCGAGCCGGCCGTCGGGGTGGTAGCGCGGGGTGCGGCGGATGTTGTCGATGACGATCCCGGCCAGGCGGGCCTGGATGTCCGCCGGGCCGCTGCGTTCGAAGCCGAGGATGCCGTGGCGCTCGTGGCGGAGGATGAAGCGGGTCGGGCTGGACTGGCTCAGCGTATAGCCGCCGAAGGTGCCGGCGTAACGGCCGTCCGCCTGGCGCGGAAATTCGTACTCCCGGCGGCGCGGGTCGATGTACAGGGCGCGGGTGCGCAGCAGGAGCAGTTCGTGCTGGAGGCTGTGGCGGAAGCCGAAGCCCAGCGGGCCGTCTTCCTCGCTCCAATGGCTGTAGTAGTAGCGCTCCCAGGTGAAGCGGCCGGGGCCCTGGTCCTGATAATCGACCAGTTCGTCCGCGCTGGCGCCGGTAACCGGGTCTACCGGGTGGCCGGGGCGGTCGCAATCGGGGTTGGCTTTCTTGCTCTTGGGGGCGGCGAGTTCGGGGAGCTTCTTCGCTGCCTTGGCCAGGCCGCCCGCCACGTCCATGGCGTCGGGCAGGGGAAAGCCGCCGATCAGCACGGTGGGGTTGCCCATCGCCAGGGTGCCGGTGCTCGGCGGGACGCCGGGGTCTTTGCCGAGCAAGGCGCCGAGGGCCATGGTGGCGGCGTCGGCGGCAGCCTGGGCGGCGGTCATGGCCGCTTCGCCGTCTTCGCCTCCCTCGGCCTGCGCCGCCGCCGAGAGGCCGCCCGCTGCCGCACCGGCGGCGGTCATGGCCATGCCGAACTTGCCGAAGGCGGAGGCCGGGTTGCAGTGGCGGGTGATGTCCAGGCTCATGCGGGCAGCCCGCGAGCCGCCGATGTAGGTGTTACTGGAGCCAGTCCAGATGTCGTAGCCGGGGAAGAAGCTGCCACAGGTGGGCGCGATGCCCAGGTCGCCGGCCCGCGCGGCGGGGATGCCGCCGATCAGCACGCTGACGCAGCACGAGCCCAGGGTGGTGCCGAGGCTGGGCAGTGGCGCGTTGAGGCTGGGCGGGTGCGGATGGGCGTGCGGCACACCCCGGTGCGGCACGCCGAGCACTGCGGCGGGCATGCCCGGCGTGAGGTGGTCGAGCGGTGAGACCAGCAGCGCCAGGCCGGTGTTAAGCAGCTCGAAGGGGGCGCCGACCACGGCCAGGGCGGCGTTGACCCAGTGGCTGACCACACCGACTTCGCCCTGCTCGGGCGGCGGCGCTTCCTGGAACGGTTGGGCGGTGTTATTGACCACCTCGGCCAGGGCATCGACGCTGGTATCGCCGGTGGGGGCGATCAACGGTTCCGCGGCCGGTTGTTCGCCCGCTTCGGGGAGCTTGGCGGTGGTGTTCCAATTCATTGGACCGACTCGACCGGAGCGGTTTTCGGCGTGCCATCGTCCAGGGCGGCTTTTTCTGCCGTGAAGCCGCGTACCTGTTCACGCAAACCGGCGTCGGCACAAAGGGCGATCAGGCGGTCGAGGATCGAGCGGCAGGGTTCGAGGCAGCCGAATTGCAGGGCCAGGTCCTTGGCCGTCACCCAGGTGCGCGCCGCTTCGGTGAGCTTGCCGGCCCCCCGCTGCGCTTCGCCGAGTTGCTCCAGCGCGTCAAGCTTGGTGTTGAGGAACATCAGCTTGCCGGCGCAGCGCTCGGCCAGTTCCAGATAGCCTTGCGCTTCGCCGCAGCGCCCCAGGCGCAGGCAACTACCGCCCGCAGCCATCAGCAGGTTCAGGGTGACACTCAGGTCATTGCCGTCGGCGGCTTGCGCAAGCGCCTGCTGGTAGCGCTGCCTGGCCAGGGCATGATTGCCCTGGCGGGTCGCGACGTCACCCGCGCCACCGAGGGCCAGCGCCTGGCCGATGCTGTCGTTCTGCTGGTGGTGGTAGGTATGCAGCAGGGCGTATTTCTGCGACGCCTGATCGAGGCGGCCATGGGCCAGGTCGAAGGCCGCGAGCTGGGTCAGGGCCTGCATGCGCTCGGCCACTGGCAGCGCGGGGTCGTTGACGCTGCGGACCAGACCGTCGGCTGCCCTGGCGACGGAGAAATCGATGCTCAGGACGCAGGTGTGGCGGGCCTGGGCGTCGGCGAACCGGGGCAGCAGGAAGGGCGCGGCTCGGTCGTCGCGGACGATGAAGCGCTGGCCTTCCATCCACGGCTCGACATCCTCGAGCGCCAGCAGGCGGATGATCAGTTCCAGGTAGCCGTTCGGGTCGCCGATCGAAGCCGGCGCGAATCCCCAGACGATACAGGCGTGCGCCGGCACGCAGCGGCGAATGTGCTCGATGGCGGCTTGCAGCCGCGCTGCCGGCTGGCCCGCAGGGTCGGAGCAGGCCAGCGGCAGCGGCGGCCACGGTGTTTGCTCGTCCTCCACGAGAAATTCGTTGCCGGCGCGAATCTGCATGGCCAGCGAATCGATGCAGCACTGCAGGTAGGCGGCACTGTCCGAGCAGTCGAACGGAAAGAGCAGGAAGATATGGCTGGGCCATTGCCGGTCCCAGTTTTTCAGGACGCCCAACGGGAAGGCACTGTCGCAGTCGGCCATGTCGAGGATGAGCGTGGGCTGGTCGGGTTGTTCGATGAACGCCTGCAAGCCGGCTTCCATCGTGGCGAATTCACGCTGCATGCATCAGCCCCCGCGGTCAGTTCAGCCGGATGAAGCGGCCTCGCAGCACGGTTTCGGCATCGGTACGGATATCGACGCCGCCACGCCCGCCACGCAGCTCGATGGCCTCGGCCCGCAGCCGCAGTTTGCCGTCGACCTGCAGGTCGACATCGTCGCCGATCAGGCGAACCACCGGCCCCTGGCTGGAGGCCTGGACCTCTATCAGCGGGTTACCGCGGGCATCGGCGATGCGCACGCACTGGCCGGAGGGCACCGTGATGGTCTGGCTCGCTTCGCTCGGGGGCGGCTGTATTGCGCCGGGATAGGGTGGCTCCAGCGTGGCGACCACCAGGGCTTCGGGCCAGTTGGCGGGCTGCTCCAGCAGGACGCGGTCACCCCGCTGCGGCACCACGGTGCGGACGCACTCGAGCCATCGTGCGACCTGTTCGCTGCCCGCCGACCAGCGCACGAACACGTAGCCGGGCAGCTCGGGATGATGGGTATCGATGACTTCGCCGAGCAGGGACCGGGGGCGTTCGCTGATGGGACTCGGCGTGGCTTCCAGTTCCTGCCGGGGCGGTGTCCGGCTGCGTTCCAGCAGGTCGCGCAGGGACCCGACGGGATCTTCCGTGGAGGTTTCGGAGGGCAGGGGAGTGGGGGTGGGTAGCATGTCGATCGCCTTTTATTGGGCTCCGCCCGGAGGGAGCGGGAGGTCACGTCATGGCGCCGACAGCGGGAACTGGTGCCGGTGGGGTAGCGAGGGGAGGACGTTCTCGGCCGGGTTTCTGGGCCGAGCGCCTGGGTTCCATTCGAACGCGCCTGCACATCACGGGCTCGTTGGCATTTCACACGGCGTGCGGGAAGGACTTGAAACTTTCGGAGAGAACCAATGGGGAGGGTCAGCCAATCTGCCAAACGCCGGTAATTTGCGGCGAAACATCCTTTGCATTTGGCTGAACGATAAAGGGCGTCATCGATCAGCGTGTTCACTTTGAATAATCCGTTATTTGCAGTGATTGATTTCCATTAGTGAGAAACGGTAGCTCAAGGCGAGGTTTGACTTCAACGAAACCGAATATAACGATTATTTATCGATGAGCCGTTGGTATGTAATGTGTGGAATTTGTATGTGTTTCACATTTAGCGTGACCGGGCAGAGATGCTTTTGTTTTTTGTTCTTTTTTTCTTATGTATTTCAATGTTTTGCAAGTATCGAAATTGCAGTTCGCTGGACGCCCCCATGAAATCGAAAAGCAGGCGAAACGAAATCTAGATGAAGTCTTATGGCCAGCATTCTGATTGCTAATAATGCTTTCATGCTGATACTTATCATGAGTGCTTATTGCAAAATAATCTTTCAACAAACGAAGTCATCCAAGCATTCAGGCAGCAATCTGAATTGAGGCTTCGGCTTTTGGCATAGGAATAGAAAGCCTGGATCGCCCGCAGATGTGCAGCAATAGTGTTGTAAGCGCGGTACCTGAGTTTGAGTTGGACGTAGATGAACGGGACAAGTATCGGCAACGGTGCCGCATCTTCAGTTCGCACGAGCAGCGGTACACGCTGACCGGAAGAGAAGCGGCACTCAAGGACTCGTCATGAACACGAAGGACATGGCCCGTTGAGAGAGTGGACGTCTGGGCCTGTGAGTTTAATTCGTCGCCTCCAATGAAAAAGCTATGTTGCTCGTCTAAGTCCGCACCCTGTTGCAAGTAATTTGTTACACATAGAGTGATCCAAGGAAGCCGGAGATCCGTTTTTCACCTTTGAAGCAAACGCAATTAAGCTCAGCAACAAAATTGAAAGAGACGCCAAGAAATGGAATTTCCTGGGTTAACTCGGCAGTTGCTAATTGACCCTGAGCTTTGGAGTATGACCCGATCAGGTGCGCGGACTGGTCGGGGCTTTCGGTATCATGACGCAGTAGCTGCTTGGCTTGCTTCATTGGCGTGGAGTGGCGAAGCCACTTGGACGCGGCTCATTCCAGAAGGTGTCGACGAACCTTACCTTGCACGGACCTGAGCCTGAGTTTAGAGCCCAGCTCAAGGCCAGGCATGATCCTGGGGGCTACCGGTTTATCTCCGAAGGCTGAGCGCTGATCAATTTGTCACCCAGTTACTGAGCGGTACTCTCAAGTTGCTTCTAATGCCGTTCAGGACTGCGACTTCTTGAACTGGAGGAGGAGCTAACGTCAGGAGAGCTGGAATCGGTCTTCGTCCTTCGAACGATCCCTGGTGTGGGTGAGTTGCTACGTCGATACTGATGAGTTTTCATGTTGCCCAGGTTCGGTCTCCCGGGATGGAAAGTTGCCCCCCAAGAATCGTCGTGGCTCGTTGCTGTCAGGTTGCTCGTGTAGGCCACTCCCAGGCTGTGATAGCCGGCCTCGGTGCGGTAGGCCGTATCCTCACTGAATTTATCGGCACTGAAACTTCCCTCACCAACAGGCGCACGTTTGCGTCGTTTGAAATCGTTCACAAGCGCTTCATTACGAGATCCGGACGGTAGGAAAGCTATCAGTGTTCCCGTCGGCTCGGTAACGCTACGACCCAGATTAAAGAAACCGTTCAGAATACTTTCATTCATGCCCATCACACTCTTGGTGGCTTTATGTTGCGGTGAAAAAACCTCACTGAGCATGAGCGTCGTAAGACTGGACATATCGGTTATCTGCGGGTCTTTACTCCCGGAGCCATGGGGTATCAAGGCGCTTGAGTATAGGTAGGCTTCATCCGTCGGGAGCACTTTGAAGCCTTTATCGATGCCCATCACTTGCAACTTGCTAAGTCCGTAGCCAGCGTGGGGGTTGTTGAATACGAGAGTATCGAAGCGGTCGCTACCGGTACTCTCCTTGGCCCAGTCGGCGAGCGCTCCCCAGCTTTCCTTCGATGTAACATCCAGTTGGGAGGGGTAGTAGTGAAGGTTGGTGGGCATGTTTTTCGGTGGGGGGATGAGATCGTATTGTGTGACGATGATCGTAGCGTCTGGGTGTTTTTTCGCCAGGGCAACGGAGTAGCTGAAGTCTTTGCCTTCGCCGGCAATTAGAATCCGCATCATCCCGTCGGGGTCGGAAAAAATGATCGGGTTGTCACCAACATAACAGTACAGATTCAGGCCATCGTCCGGGCCGGATGGGTCGGCACTGAGCCAGCGACCAATGGAAGGTTGGTAGTAACGTGCGCCGTAGTAGTACAACCCCGTGACCTCGTCACGCTCCTTGCCGGCATATCGGTAACGCTTCAGTTGGACGTCCGTTGCATTGTCGCCGGCCATGAAGCTTGTCCCACCGTAGGGAAAGTACTCTTCATAAGTAATGATCTTGCCGGATGAGTCCAGCTCCATCACGGCCGAGCCCAGATTGTTCTGTAATTGGTAGCGCAACTGTGGCGAAGCAACGCCATCGCCTGGAGAGCCCACAGTCCAGACCAGACGCTGCGCCAGGCAATGCTCGCCATCCATCACGCGAATCGTGCGGTACTCATTGGTCAGTTTGTTATTGACCAGGCGCCGACGAATCTCCAGGCCATTGATATAGACGGTATCGTCCAGCATCTCGGTCGTGCCGGTATTGCCAAACGTGCGGGAGACTTTGCGCAGCCGGGCGCCATTGGCATCATAAACGTAGAACTCAGTGTCGTCGGTAGCGTTTGCGCGCGCAACCAGGGTGACGTTGGCAAGGCGGTCGGTACAGGACCACTGTGCACCCGGCACTCCAGCCCATCGAATCTGATTGCCGGCGGCATCGAAGAATTCATCGACCCGGGCAGGATCTATTGTCAGTGTCGCGTCTACACCGTGATTGCTGGTTGCCGAGACCGTCACTTCCCGGGTGGTCGGTATCGCTCCTTGATGCTGTATGCGCAATAGGTTTCCGGAGAGATCATAACTGTAGGTCCTTGTGTAGTTTTGCAAGGCCTGGCCGTCATTCAACGCAGGGGTGGGGATAAAGTCATTGCTACCTTCACCCACCCCAGGGTGCTCGCGACCGCTTGCGCTGATCAGCCTGTAGGCGGCGTCATAGGTGTAGCTGGACTGCGGGTCGACTTGCTGGTTGGCGTTGAACACCACCTGCTGAGACGTGTCGGCGATGGAGGTAATGTTGCCTGCAGGATCGTAGACGTAACTCAGCGCCTGGAGCGTTCTACCGTCCAGGGTATGCTGCGACACCAGCGTCTGGAGCCTGAACGTCCTAGGCTCGTAGGTATAGCGCGTTGCCACGCCATTGGCGTAGATGATCTGCTGGCGCTGCCCCTTGGCGTCATAGGTGATGCTGTCGACATACACTTGGGTGACATCGGTGTCTGCCGGTGTCAGTCTGACCTGGGACACCAGGCCGGTTCTTGCATAGGAGTAACTCACCCGATCTGCCGTTGCATCGTTCACGCGGCGCAATGCCTGAGTCTCTACACGGTTCAGCGCATCGTAGGTCCAGTCGGTCTGGAATTTTTGCGTGTCGTCCAGCTGCTGCCAATCGGCTTCCTGAGAGAAATCGATTGCCAATTGCCGGGTCTGACTCAACAACTGCCCTTGAATCGAATAGGCCGCATTGACCTCCACCCCGGCACTGTCGAACAGTGTGTAGAGCTGACCGCGCAAGTTAAGTCCCTGGGCGTCGGGAGCTGATTCGCCGTATTGCATCTTGCGTACGGTTCGAGGAACTGTCTCGTGGGCTTCGGCAACTTGAACTTCCAGCAAGCGTCCCAGGAGGTCATAACTGCTTGTCTGGATTGCTCCCCGGCTATCTCTACCCCAGATCGGCTTGCCGGATACATTATTGATAACCCAGCGAGTGCCACTGTCGACACAGGTACTTTTGACCTTCTGCCCATCAAGGGTAAAGATCACCCTGATGTTTTTTAAACCTTGTGCAAGCATCCTGTCGTCTGCGCTGTCCAGCAACTGTCCCTGGACATCGAAGTGGTTGAATAAGGTGAGCCCGGCTGCCTCCAGACGTTGGTTCGTGCCCAGGGGCGTAAGCAACTTGGTAACCCGTACTGCCTGACCCAAAGCATTGAACTGGCGAACGGTGGGGGTGTTGAAGAAAACAGCAGCCTGTTGCAGCGCTGCGCGCTCCCGAGGGTCGAGTGTCGGGTCGTCGATGTGGGTACGGTAATAATCAGAGTCGAGCACCGTATCGTTGGTGTCGAACAAGTGCTCGGACCACGGGCAAAACAGGGTCTTGGTAAAAAAACCCTTGGGGGTGTCGACACGGATCTTACGGTTGAGCGGATCGTACAGAATCAGTGCGCTGACCCCGAAGCTAGAAAGCTCTTCGTTGCTGACATAGCCTCGGTCTGCACTGAAGAAGGGCTCGTACTGTTTGATCGGATTGCCCTTGTTGTCATAGATCGTCCGCCCCGAAACGACCCAGCGCTCGGCGCCATGAGTCGAGGTGACCGAGTGGTCGGCATTGACTTGCCAGCTCGGCCCTGGATCGACCAGTGCCTGACGCTGGACAAGGCGGCTGAAGCCATCGCTGTACTGCATCGAGTATTGGACACGGCCGGTCAACTCATAGGTTTCAGCTTGCAGGGTGGTGGCGTGGACAGGGATTTGACTGGGCACCGTCGCTAGCCGTGCCTCAACACCTGCTGCGACTTGAGAGGACAAGCCTGGCAGTTGCAATGGCATACCGATGGGGTGTTCGCGCCAACGCTTGAGTACGGCGCCACTGCGGCTGATATAGCATTGCTCAACGAGCGCCTCCCACACGCTGGACAGTGTGTCGCCAAGCCCGTTCAGTACCTGAGGTGCGATCCGCCCGCACCAGCTGAATAGATCGTAAGTGGTGTAAGTCGCAGCGCCTTGCAGGTAGGTTTGTGGCTGAGCAAGTGCCGTCTCCAAGTCAAAGGGCTGTTCCTGGCGATCAAGGGCAAGTGGTTCGAAACCTGTTGGTTGTTTACCTTGCAGTCCCCTGAGCGAGGTTGCCCACACCATACCGAGCGAATCGCATAGTGCCTGCGATACCGTTTGGTTGGGGTCGGTAATTTCCCACGGAGTGAGCGTTCGATAGTCGATACCGGTAACGCTGGTCACGTTACCCAAAGCATCTTCACTGCGCACAAGCATCAAGTCATAAGGGTCATATTCCAGGGCTTGTCTCGCACCAAACGGATCGATAATGTCGCTGGGCAGATAGTAGTTATTGGCGTCCAGAAAGGTCTGGAGCAGGCCCGGGTTCCACCACAGGCCATCGTTCTCGATGTATTTTCCGTTCTGTGCCAAAAGCTGCGTAAGGTCGGCTGCACTCAGGACACCGTCATAGACAGCTTGAAGATCAGTTGGCGTTGCCAGTGCGGTCCATTGTTGACAGAGCAGCCCCTGTGCGCTCGTCTGCCCCAAAGGCAGTGCTGCTCGTGTCGCAGGGTCCCAGTAATAGCTGCGATAACGGCCGAGCAAGGTCAAGTCGGCCTCAGGATCCGCCAGGGCTGTGTCGACCAGGCGGGCAAGCTCCTCAACCGTATAGATCTGGCCTGAAGCGGCCGGCGGGGGAGACCTCAGTAACCAGTTGCATGACTCCACCGGCTGCCCCAGTAAGCGCACATCGATCCCCGTCAAATCAACGAACCGGTTGACATTGCATGTGACGTAACGTTGCGATTGCTCCGGCAACCGAGTGGCGATGTCGGCGCGGCGCGGGTAGGCGATGCTAGCGCGGCGCAGCACACTGCCGTAGTCATCGACCTGCAAGGTCACATCCTGGGTCGTACGCGGGTCATCCGGATTACGTTCGTAATGCAAGCTCAGCGTTTGCAGTGGATAAGCGAAAAACACCGCATGCTGCTTTCCGTTTGGCAGTTGGATTTGACGTACGTCATAGCTGTTTTCCACAACCTGGTAAGGCGTGCTCTGCGCGTCCGTCGAATCCAGACCATAGATTTCCTGTCGTAACTGAAGGCCCTTGAGCGCCAGATGAGCCTGACGGACGGACTCGGCACCCGGCTCTCCCTGCCATTGGAAACGGGCTGGCATAACCTTGGGTGCAGCGGCGTCAGCCGCGAAATAGTCGCTCGCAAACGTGTCACACAGGCTGCCATCGTTCATCCAGGCCCCGGTGTGATACCAGGTGCGGGTCAAAGACGGCGGGGTGTGGACTTCTGCGGTGTTGGCGCTACTGGCGAGGTACTCTTCCCGGCTTTGCGTGTCGGTATGGTCGACCTGTCCAAAGCCACAGAACTGGCGTTCTATAGGGTCGTAGTAGCCATGACGATAATTGAAGGTTGATACCAATCTCGTCTGCGAGACGCTGTCTATGGCATCTATCCGGTCCACGACTTGGACCGGAAAGGGCAGTTCGGTTACCCAGGGACGCCCATTGCGCCGATCACGCAGTGCATAGGTAGTGGAAGGCTGGTAGGCGATATGGGTCGACGCTCCCATGTTGTTATCTACCCGATTCAGCAGGTAGGGTTTGGTGCGACAGCCAAAATCATAGGCTAGCGGTCCCGGCAGATGGGTATCGCTGAACACCAGCGAGCCGCTACCGTTACCACGAACGTCGGCGAACTGGATCTTGCTGGCTGGCCCCCAAGTGTTTGGCAGTGGTATCGCAATAGCATCGGCAAAAGCATTGCCGCTGTGGTTCATGTATAGGTCGATGTGATCGGCGCGGGCATACAACAAGTCGATCGTACCGGAGCCGTCGATATCGGCAAGGAACAGGCGCTCGATGGAGAAGTCCGAACCGAACTGCGGAGCGTTGCCCAACTGGACCCTGCTGCCGAAACGTCCAAACCCGAGATTGGGCCATACCTCCACCGAACCGTTGGCAATTCTCACCAGATGCTCTCGGCCTGATCCAAACATGTCGGTCATCTGCAATACCACCGAAGACGACTGCTGGGTTGCCTGCGGTACGTCACTATCGCGTGGTCGCACGAGCACCGGCCCGTAACCTTGGGCACCCAGCGAGGGGTAGACACGCACCGATTGATCGTCCAGGTACACGACATCGTTCAGACCGTCACCGGTCAGATCAGCCAGCAAGCTGTCGGGCGACAGCAGATCGCGAGGGACCGCAGGTAATACCTCGAAAGGTGCCCATCCGCCGTCTGCCAGGGCCTGGGCATAGCGCGAACCATCAGCACTGGCGGCGACCCACGCCGGACGACCGCAACCGGTTATGTCCAGCAGCGTCGAACTCCCCTTGAGTCCCAGACTCGGGAGGGTCATGGGCGCAACAGGAGGGGTGTAGAGAATGACTTCATCGCTACCGCCATCCGGCTCAACGCTCTTGCAAGGTCCCTGTGGGGTCATGTACAGCACGGTACTTTGCGACTGAAACAAAATGCCAGGGAGTCCTTGCCCTTGTAGATCGACAAAACGATACCAAGGCGCGGTTCCGACTGACGGAACCGGCACTTCATCGTCCCGAAGCAACGCCTCGAAGCGACCACTGTGAGGGGCGAATTGAGTGTAGCCAAACTCCAGCGGTGGTAAGGCTTGGCTGATGTAACCCTGCGCTGTCGATTGACAACCCATAGCCTCGACCATGACCAGCCGCGAGGTGACCGGGTTCTGATCGTAGGTGAACCGAGTCAGCCGGACCAACGCCGGTTCGTCGCCCAGCTCCTTGAAACGATGAAACATCAGTATGTGTTGGCACAACCGGTGAGTCCGGATCTCAAAGCCGGCCGTGTAGGTTGAAAATGGATCCTGTCGGGCTGCCCATTGCGCTTGCTCTGCAGGAAAGTAAGGCTGTGGGGGCAGTGGATCGAGTGTGTATTGGCCGTAATCGAAAACGGCTTCGAAATGCCATTCGGTGGTGACCAGATCATCAAACGAAAACACCGGCTTGTCATTCCCGTAAAGAATACGCTCAGGGTATCGATTGGCTGTCTGCACGCGTCCCTGTTCGTAAATGGCAGCGGCAACATTGGCAGTATTTTCAGCCTGATAGGTGTACAGCGTTGCATCGCCATGAGCGGTGATTCGATCTTCGATCAACCAGGAAAAAATGTGTTCAGGCTGTGAAGGGTCTGCGATACGTGCGTCAGCCGTTCGACCGAAATGAGTCTGAGTGTTGCCCGCGTCGATGATTCTCCAGAAGCTGCTTTGTGTCTGCGTGTTGATCCATTGTTCGATCAGGGCAAAACCACCTTCGCGGCAAGGTAGATAGCACTTGATAATGTGGCCGTCTTGCTCGCGGGACGGGGTCGAACGATCTTCAACAAGCAGCGTTCCATCAGGCAGAACATAAGTCTCGGTACCGTCATAACGAGGTTGCCCGGTGGATGTACGGCAGGCAATCGCCGGGATATCGACGCTAAAGCCTAATCCGAAGATGCCATTGCCTGCTGCCGACTGATACTGCAGTGAAAGCGCAGGAGCACTGCCCTTGCAAGCGGTCAGAGCTATTGGAACCACCAGCGTCGCTGCCCCTGTGAACGCATTGGCTGAAAACGTTTCACCGAGACCTTGAATGGCACCACCGCCCTTTGGCAGGACAACGTTCGATGGTTTGATTCGCGGCTCTTGCACTGCAGGAGGGTCTTCAGCGGCGTCGGTTTCGGGAGATATCATTTTATCGTTCCAGCGTGTTGAACATGCGTAAGGGGATCACCCCAACGGCTATAGCCGGGACGATCAGGATGCGCCCCTGGACATTGCTCATCGCGTAACCGGGCTTTTTTCCCAGTGACACAACCACAGAGTTCGCAGATTTTGCGATTGCTGTCACCAGTCAGGGCTGCGCCCACCCGGTAGGCCAGTTTGTCTGGTGTCGCGGTGTGATGCGGGCAGGCCTCACAAGCGCTAAGCCGTCGCTCGAAGAGATCGTTGTCGGTGGTCTTGAATCCTCCCCGTCCCCAGGCGACGAAAGAGCGTGCCGCCTTTGTCAGCAGCGCACTGTTACTCAGCTCGATGCTCGACGATAGGGAACTTTCATCGCTGACGAGCGGGTAGGTTTCGCCACTGTTTTCGAGTCGTTGGGCTGGTTGTGGATGCGCCAGCAGATGGTCACGAAAGGCAGGGGCGGTGCGTGCGGTAAACAGCGTGGTGGCGTACGTGGGGTTATCGATAATGGCGGTGAATACTGCTCTACTGACCGGCCCATCCAGGCCGAGATAACGACCTGTCTGTAAACAGCCATCGTCGAGGCTGGTAAACGCCTGAAAGTCAGGAGGCATTGTTTGATTGTCGCTGATTGTCATGTTGAACACCTTTATGCCGAGGTACATGAGCTGTCTCTAACCAGGGGTATCCACCCGGATGGATACCCCTTTGGTTCTGAGTCGACAGCGTCAGCAGGAAGGGGACTGGAAGGCAGCCCGGACATACTGCGGATTCAGGGCATTTCCATCCACGGAGAGCAGGTCAGAGACCGTCACGGTGTACGTTACCCCCGGTTTCAGGTCGGCAGTCAGGTTGACGGTATTCGGTTTGCCTGGGGGGCAAACCACGCTGAGCACCTTGGCCGTCGGATGAAGGAAGTAGTTGGCGACCTTTTGTGCCTCGGCTTGATCCAGCGGGTCGCTGAAGGTCAGCGTCACTGGCGCCTTTATGTCCGCCCCTGGAATGGCATAGAGCAGCTTGAGCGTGGCCGGCTGGGGGCCGCCGGCGCAGGGAGGGGAGGGTTCAAAAGAAATCGCCCGACGGTACGTTTCAATGCGGCAGTCCAGATCCGTAGCATGGCAACCGGTTTCAGGATGGTCTGCCTTGGTCGGGATATAGCCGAAGAATGCCTCTACCTGGTTGATCGCATCAAAGATAACGGATGGATAAAGCGGGTTGAATACGCTTTGCAGAACGGAGGGTGCCAGGTAGTCCGCGACTGATTTGCACAGCAAGCCTGTAGGCCCTACCGGTTGCGAATCCGAGAAACGGCTCACCAGATACCCCAGTACCAACGCCAGTCCTTGCCACTGCAATGCTTCGGCACGTACCAGGCCACCTTGCACCAGGACATACTCTTTTTTATCGAGTTGCAGCGAAAAAGCGTTGGCCTCGCGACTTGACGCATCCAGGATGAAGTGGATGTTCGGGTAGATGGCCTGGAAGAGTTTGAACAACCACAAACAATAGCCGGCTCGTTGCGGGTCACGTACCGAATAAGCCTGTTGGGAGTGTTGCGCTTCCTCAGCTTGAATCTGGGTCAGGAAACCCTGGTTTATGGCCTGTGGCGGGATCTCCAGGGTAAACCCATGGTCGCCCTGCAAGGTAATTCCACCAACACCTGCGCCTGCGCTGCGCAATGAGGTGGCGGCGCTTTTGCTGGCAGAAGCCAGGAACGTAGCCAGAGCCTGTTTCGGGCGCGCCGAAAGAGTCACACCCTTGATGCTCGCAGCGTGGGCATTGACTGCTGCGTCATGGGCTTGGGTCGTCACGGCGGGCTCGGTACCACGCTGAACCGCCAAGCCTTGGTCAGCCAATTCGTCGTAGAACAACTGCACGGAAAAGTCGCCAGACAGAATGCCATCCGTGTCGATCAGGTGCCCATCCAGATTGATAGGCTGCCCGATGGAGGTCGAGATATTCCACACTCCGCCCGTGTAGCTTTTGACTTCCAGCCTGGTGACCTCGGTGGGCGTGCCGTTGGCCAACAGCACCTGATAGCCAGGCCGTAGCATCTGCGCCTGGATCAGTTTGCGGTCCGCTCCCAGAAAGGTGTGATTCATTGTGACGGTGACGGTGATCTCTTCTTTGCCAACAAGGAATGAAACATAGGCCATTTCCGGTTGGACACTGGTCACAGTCGTCCCGTTGGAAAAGGCAACGTCACGCACTTGAGACTGACCATTGGGGTCGTACGCCAGCACCGGATCCCCGACCACAAAGGTCTGAATGGATTTAGTCTGCGTGGCCGACTGACGTACCGGGGTATCGAAGGCCAGGCAGGAACAGGTGCAATTACAGCATGCCCCCGTTGAGTCGCAGACCAGGACAAGATGGTTAACTGGCCATCCATTTGCTTTACACGTGTTATTGATTTGCGCCGACACACCGCTACAGTGTTGGGCACTGCACATATCCGTCATGGTGTTTCTCCTTGTAATGAACGCCAGGGTGTTATCTACGGTCGATTGGCGGTGTAGCTCACCAGAAGGCCGATAGAAATCAACTTGGTCGGGGCAATCCACCCTGTATCGGGGGCGGCGATGCCGGATGGCACACCGCTTTTGGTGACGATCAGGGACCAGGGCTGATCGACCCAACCGGTGATGCCAAGGCCAGTGGCCATCGCAACACCATTGGCTGCATTGAAGGTGAGAGGAACCTTATTAACGTTGGCGCCGGAACCTATTTCCAAGGACGCTACAAGATTGCCTCCCAACGAGATGCCATCGGCCAATTGCAGCATGGCGTCGATCTCTACCACTTGGTTGAGGCCCAGATTGGCCGGGAACCATCCACGGGCCATGACTACGGAAAAGGTTTGTTGCACGGCATCGCTGGGTGGGTGCGCAAAGCCGAACCATTGAGTGGGGAAGTTAGCGCCAAGGTTGAAGGCGCGCTGAGCACGATAAGGAATGTTATTGATCTTGCTGCGCACTTCGTTGGCAAACGGTGTGCCACCGTCCAGCGCGGTGTAGCGCAGCCTGATCACTACATCGGTCAGGCTGGCGTAGTCGAGTCGGTTATTCTCTTTGGGCATCTCCAGTCGGTATGCGCTTATGGCGCCTGTGCCTTCGAATGGCAAGTAGCGCTCATCGTTGAGATCAAGCTGGAACATACCGGCATCATCAATACCGCTTGACAGAGCCACCTTCTGGCTGGCCCTCCAGTTTGCCCGGAGCACACTGGTATCTGGGGTCTGAGAGCTGAGGCCCAACAAGTAATCGATCCCGTCGATATCGGGCTTGATCAGAATCTGGCTGCCGGTCTGGGTGAGCGTGGCCTTGATGTTCTGATTCGGCCCCAGGATCGCCGGAATAGTGATGGAGATCGACTTGACCTGCCTGGCGTAGTGACCTGGATAGTCGAGGTCAAACAAGTACTCGCTGAGCAGGACATCGCACACGCCGGTATTTTGAAAGCGGACAAACGCTTCGGGGTCCAGAGCCAGCAAGGAGATGGTTTTTTCGATCTCGAAACTGCGGGTGTTGTTGCGATAATAAGCTGCCTCCATCTGGCTCAGGCTGATCATCAGCTGTTCACCGGCCAGCAACCCTTTATGCAGCCCGTCCCAGTAGTCGAACGTAATGAACCGATCAATTGCATTGATCTCGAACTGGTAAGCCTGTTGCGCTGAAACCGCCAACTCCAGGGCCATCCGGTAAGCCTGCCCGTAGACGGTGCTCAAACGCGCAACCATCCATTGATACAGCTCGACATTGGTGAATTTCTTGCGCAAGAAGTCATCCACTTCCGCGGCATTAGCCAAGGTTTGGCGATGAGTCGCCAACTGCTGTTGCAGAGTTTGCAGTTGCAAGTTGGAGGCGACTATTTGACTGTCGAGCACCTGAACATCGTACTTGGCTTGAGTCAGTGCCTGTTGCCATTCCTGTTCGCGTCGTTCGAAGCCGGAGACCATCTGGCTGACATCACCGACCCCCTTGGTGATCTGTGCCATCACTTCAAAGATTGAGGCCGCCGCTTTCAGACTGTTACCTATCTCTCGTCCACCATAGGTCATGGCAAAAGGTGAGCCCGCATTGGGTATCAGGAACGCGCCTGATGACAAACCATTCATGACCGTACTGGTGGTACTCAGGACATTTGACAGAATAACCATGGCCACTTGCAGTCGCTCGGCCGGGATCAGTCCCTCATCGATCAATGCCTGGTAGAAATCCTGCCGCGCAGTAACGGCTTGATTGCTGATCTGCAGCCCGGCGATGCGCTCTTTCGCCTCGGCAATCTGCAAGTCCATCGACTTGGTAGTGAGATTAAGTATCTGGATCTGTTGCCCAGCGCTCAGGCGTGCAAGTGCTTCAGCATCGTTCTTCTCCAATGCGCCCAGCAGCAGGGTGCCGATCTGGCTGAACTGCTGGGTGAAGTCCTTGGCCATGCGGAAAATGGTCGTAAATCGATAGGGCGGGGCGCCTGCCTGCAACTGATCAACCACCTTGGAACCTGCCCCCGCGGCGGCGGCCCGAACCAGCGCCATGGGGTCGATTGGCGGTTCGAACAGTGCCAGTTGGCGCACAACGCCATGAATGTTCATGCAATGACGGATCTTGAACAGGCGTTGTTCCACCATGTCCCAATATTTCATCAGGTCACTGTTTTCAGGCACACAGAAATAGGAGTCCAGATCATTGAACGGTACGTAACGATCGCTGCTGTCCAGTGGCATGGCGGCCGTTTCGGCGAGCCTCGAGACGTTTTCCATATCGATCAAAAACTGCGGGATATCCGTACCGTACTTCGTTTGTATATCTTTGAACGTCGCCGGTACTTCAGTCGCGCAGCTCCCGACGTCGACTGGACGCGGTCCCAGCAATTCACGAGCGACGATGTAGAGCAACGTCGCCTGGTTGACCGACTCCCAGGTATCCTTGGTGTACTCGAAATCGCCCCAGTCCAGCAGCAGGCCGACATACCGCATGACAATCGCTTTTGGGTAGGCCGTTCCACGAAGGCGAGCGATGACGTGAGGCTCGAAAGGGTGATTGTTGTAAGCCTGGATTTGCAATGGATCGGTCAGGATATCTTTCAGGTGCTCGACCGATAGGCCGCGAAAGGCGACCAGTTGCCAGAACCGATCGTTCTGATCCTTCACTGTCGGATCTGAACCGACCGGTATGGTTGGGTTGAAGATGTACTCAAACCATTGTCGGGCCTCGGCGAAACGCTGGTTGGCCTGCAATTGGCTGGCAATCATCCAGGGGCCATAGAAGTAGACTTCCCAGAAGTACAGGCCATACGGCCCTTTATAGTCAATGGCGTCACCATCAAGCAGCGGGGGTGGCTTAATGCTGGGGGAGGGCCCCCCCTGACTGTAGAACCGGCTGAATGGAAGCGTCGGGGTAGCGGGCTCGACCTGGGTGGACGGCGAGAGCAGCTTGGGTACTCCCCCCGAAAACAGTGCCTGGCTCAGACGAGCGATAGCACCTGTCGATAGCCGTTCGACAGACCAGACAATGCTCTTGAAGGGGGTTGGGGTATCGGTGTAGTGCCCGGAGACCAATTTTGTCTGGTTTACTTCGCTGCCCGCGAGGACTGAAACATATTCCTCCAGTCGTTTGATGCCTGGCTCCGTCGAGCGCAGGAGAAACGACTCGTCTCCGTTGTCCCACAGAAACCATAGTGGTTGGTTGATAACCGGATTGGTGAAACCGGCCCGGTCGCTGACATTGAACAAGACCTCCACGGTATTTGAAGGCACCCAGGTATCGGTGGCCCCCTGGCCGACCGCATTGATCAGGAAGATGTTGTCGAAGTCGGTAATTCGCATCAACGGCACTTGATTGGAGGCGACGACCGTTCGAGGAATCTGTGGCAGGTAAGGTTTGGGTGCTGTGAAGTCGAGGTCATAGGCGCCGAGAACCGGATAGGTCGGAGAGACATCAAGTCCACTCAGCAGCAGGCGCGACTGGTTGGCATAGGTGGCACCACGCACCCCTTGATTCGAGGCGGCCACCGCGTACTTGCTGGAGTTATACAGCGTCTGGGCCAAGGCCATGGCATCGGGATTGGTGATGACCGTTGGATCAGGGGCCTTCGGCGGGACGGGTTCGCTGCCCGGCAGGTCGTAGAACCAGCCATAGTTGACGATGATGCTGTCCTGCACACCGTTTTTACCCTTGATCAACATGGGCGTCACCGTTCTCCATTCCGGGCGATTGACGTGGAAGTCGGCCGGGTTGATCTGCGGTGTGCTGTAACCTCCCTGCATGGGGTCGAAATTGATGACAAAGTGGTCAAGGGTTTGTGGGCTGGTCCACTTGCCGCTGAAATTGATGAAGCTGTATTTCAGTGTTGCCCCGGTGTCGGCAGAGTTGTTCGCGTTCCCTCCCTGGACCATTGAGGCCGAAGTCGTGTCCTGTTCTACCCAGAACAGAAACAGTCGGTCATAGGCGTATAGCGGAGCAACGATCGGTGAGGGAATGAGCAAGTCGATTTTATCGAAGGCGGTCCAGCCAGTGGTATCAATCCGCCGTTGCAGGTAGTAGGTGTAGGGCTCGGTTGCCGTGCGCGACAACAGGTACAGCATGGGTGTCAGCGCCCCCTGGGAAGAGGGATCCGGTGCAATGCCATAGTAAGAGCCGACCGGCTTCAGTTGGGCGAGTGATTCAAAGGTTTCGAAATAGTCGACATAGGCATCGTTGACCGTTGTCGGGGTGATGTCGTTAGCAGTGAGGTTATCCTGAATGTTCTGGAACTGCGGGGTTTTGTCCAGGCGCAACTGCGGCTCAAGGTAGTTCTCTGGGTAGAGGAAAACCTTGCGATTAGCCTCCCACAACGGGTATGACCCGATCCAGCTCCACCAGGTTTCCGGGATGCTCAGTTTTGAAATACCGGGCTCCAGCATCATTCGGGCGCGTTGCATATAGAGCTGAACCGAGAGAAGGGCTTGCTTGATGTAGGAGATGTCGGCGCATCCGCTCATTTGGGTATCGATCAACAGGTAGGCATAGAGCTCGTCAACATTGCTGATGGTGGCAAATTTGCGGTTCAGCGTATAAATCGCGTAGGGCGTCAGCACATCACGCTTGGCTTCATTCACCGCGTTCTCGATGGGACGGTAGACGGTCTCCCAACGCTGGTTACCGTAACGCGCCTTTAGCGATCCAATCGTCGCCGTCGATGCCGCGGAGTACTCAGCCCAGGTGGAAGTATCAACCTGTGCCGGCTGGACATTGAGCCGTGCCAGCGAGAGGGTTCCGTCGATATCCAGCCCAAGACCTGTGGCCGTGTCGAAGCAGGCTTTCATTGCGACAAGCCCCTGCACGGTGTTGTAGTCCGCGGAGGTACCATATAGCGCCGAGCGCAATCGGCAGATCTGGCTCACTGGCCAACCGCTCAGGGTTGACAGGACCTCGGTTTTCTTGTCGGTCAGACACTCTTGCCCGGCAGGCAGAAAAAAAAACTCGGACAAGCGCTCTTTGGTATCGTCCCAGCCCTCGCGCAAGCGCTTGTAATTCCACATGGCCCGCACATTGTCCAAGGTCAGTGCATTCAACGCGGCGACCCCAAAGGGCGCAGGACAGTCGATCACAAAGGTTATGTCACTGGCGTTGAACCCCAACTGCTGATTCAACGTAACGATTCGGGCCATCAGCACCATGAAGTCACGTATCGCCGTCGAGGGGGGGGCCCACTGCCCTGGGTGACCTACCGGTGGCTGCAGGAACGCAGCGACATAGTCAGGCAGGCCGACCGTCTCAGCGATATCCGGGCCAAGGGCCAGCAACGTGCCGGTGTCCGACCCCAGCGCAACGCCCAGTTGCTCTGACAGCTGAAAGCGCTGTACGCCACGGTTGGGGTGATTGATGTCGGGAGCACCGCCATAGGTCAGCAACACGGCGACCACATGCTCAATCCGGCCTTTGGCCAACAGCAACCGCGCCTGTACCTGGGCAATCATCGGTTGACGATCTGACTGCGAGGCAAATAGAAATGACAAATCGGTTTCAGCGGTAAAACTTGCGGTTAACACCCCTGTGCTGCTCAGCACTTTGTGGCTGACCAGTTCGTCGAACGCCTCCTTGGACTGCTGCGGGTCAATCAGCACGGAGACGAAGGACGACACATCAAGAGGATCGACAAAAGCAACACTGGTAAAGTCCACGGCCTTTTCGAGAACGGCGCCATGCACGCTGAGAAAGCCTGCCTGTGGTGTGCAGAGCAGGTCGAAGAAAACCTGTGACTGTTCGGCAGTGATGTCCTGACTGATGAAACCTGTCCCAAGCACCAGCCAGTCCTGTGCCGTCTGCCAAAGCGCAGCAAGAATATCGGGCAACGCCGCCACGGTGAACATGGGCGTGAAGTGCTTGCTGACGGTGCCGCGCAGCGAATAATCCAGCGCGTAGACATTCAGGTGCGACTCTTTCAGCCAGCTTGCCCAGTCCGCCACGGCAATAGCGCCATCAAGATCGGCGACCACGGGGATCTCGAGCAGATCAAGCAGGATCAGATACTCGCCGACCGTCAATTTGGTCTGCCGCGCAAATTTCGCATAGCTATAGAGTACTGACAGGTTTGGCACGCTGAGGGGGATCTGTGTTGCATTCTGCTGCAAGGCGCCTGACTGCTTCAGCGATGCCAGAACCCGTTGTCCAATTGCGGTCAGATCATCGTCGACAACATTCAGGCCTGCACGAAGCCGGCTGCGCAGCTCCGCCAATTGCGAGTTCGGAGCAGTGGACTCATCGGGAGCCCACTCGGCGACGATATCCTGATAGAGGATGTTGCCCGTATATATCGGGTGGTAAACAGGGAGTGCGTCGGAAGGGGTATTGGCCGTCGGGATCACCACCATTGCCGCGTGTTGAGTCGCCTGGGCGAATGCGCTTGTCACCGTCAGCGCCACATCACTGGCAACCGTGGCGACAACTTTGAGTTCTCCTGCGACTCGTACCCGCATACCCACTTCGATTTGTTGCTTGAAGGCCGTGTTGGTGCCGGTCACTGTGGTGCCCTGTACCGAGACAGTTCCTTTGGCTGAGAACGGTGGCAGGGCACCTGCCGTAGAGCCGAGTATTGATGAGCTATTGAACAGTTGGTCAAACATGTCGAGGGGCCGACCAGGATCGTCGACACCTATCGTCTTGAGCGGTTGAAACAGGCCGAGAGTTTCCTCCACAGAGCAATTCAGGCGCTGTGCCAAGGCCACGGTTCTACCAACAGCGGAAACCGCATCGGAGTCGATACTCCCTTGTCCCAGGGTCTGGATCAACCAGTCCAGATCGGCGTAGGGGAGTGCGCTTGCATTGGCCAGGCGTATAAATCGATTGAGTCTATCCAGAGCGGCCAGATCGAGATTGGCAATACGGGAAACAGGCATTGACGAATCGGAACGATCAACCGTGACAGAAAGACACTTATCCGCCATGAGCCCTTTGTTTATGAACAACGAGGTGCCCAGCCCGGCAGCCCGCTCTTGCGCAGACAGCTGTTGGTTCAGCAACGCTTGCAGTTGCTCAAAGTCGAGACCGGTGCGCTGAGTGAAAACCAGAGAAAGGCCGAGATCGGTGGAAGGGCTATCCGTCATGATCGATGCGGCGGCATCAATACTCCAGAGCTGGACAGTGGTGAGTCGAGTCGCGCTGTCGACACTGAGCACCTGGGCGCGTTGAGGCCCCAGCTGGACGAAGTCACCCACTTTCACCTGGTTGGTGAAGTCCGTGCCATCACCGGTAACCGTGTTTACGCCTTTGGCGACGCTAACTGTCCCGCTTAGTACCCTCTTGAGTAAACGTCCGTCACCGATGCCATAGTAAGGGCCAATCGTCTCCGCAGTAGTCAGCGTGGTTGTGACTATCTGCGTGGTCGTGGGACTCAAGCCAAGGGCCTCACGGCCTATGGCTAGCGGCCCGGGGAGTTCGGACGCCGCGGGGGTTGAAGCTCGCGCCTGGAACGTTTGGTAGATGTTGAGTAAAGAAGGGCCAAGGGCTGCGCAGTAAATCCGGGTCTGGGCCAGAGGCAGAATGAAAGGCAATACAAACGGGTAGGGCTGTTCGGTCAACGCCCTGAATACGTCATTCCAATCGGTAGAAGCCGCAATGGATGCTTCCAGCACTTCGTTGATGACTTGCAGATAGGGAACAAGCTGGCGGGTCATCTCCGGGGTCAGAGGAATATTCTCAATATCCGGGCGCCGTTCACTCAAGTGCCAACCACTTGGGATCCCAGCATTGTAGGTCGTGTTGTCTATGTACTGATAAACGATGCGGAGCATGTCGACCATGTAGGCCGAAGGACTGAAGATTGATTGGTCAGGATCGCAACTGCAGTAGTCCAGCGATCCGAAAAAATCCTGATAACTCGGGATCGCCTCAATCAACTCGGTAAGATCAGTATTGGCAGTATTCATCGCTCCCGCACGGTAAAACGCAGACCCCACCGATCCCTTCAACGCAAAGGCTGTCAGCTGGGCGCGTAACTTTGCTTGAACGGCGGCGCGGTGGAGCAGGCGAGCCGGTGCGGGGTCGATGTCGAGGCGAGTCGCCTGTTTCTCGACAAACTCATCCTCCGACTGTTGAGCGATATGATGCGCTGAAACCAGCCCGGCTTTTACCAGACGATCAGCGAGATGCGGATCATCGGTGACCTGCTGCAAGCGTTGATAGGTTTTCAGGGACTCTATGTCACCCGCAGACAAACTGGAGAGTAGTGCCTGAGACCTCGGAGTTTTTTTGAAAAAGTCATGTTTTCGGAGATCGAACTCAGGATTCTGCAAAAAAAAGTCGGCAAACGCTCCGCCGGAAATACCCGTTGTAAACAGCATCATTTCACCTTCCTTGGTGCTTGCCGATTCTTTGCTCCTAATGCTGGAAAAGAGCACTCGTCCGTGAGTGGCAAATCGTGAGTGGCAAATAAAGAAAAACGGATGCAGGTTCTGTATAGCGTGCTTTTGGCAAAGTGCAATGAGACGAATCACTTCGACTTCATGGCATATGGTTTTTGTGGGTGATGTCAGATGTTCATAGGCAGCTCATGAGGCCGAGATTACTGGCTCAGTGTTCCCGAAATGAACGTAATTGTTCATAGATTGATGTTCATAGACCGAGTTTTCCGAGACCCGCGTTAGCCTCGTCCCCGGGCTGGTTCAACCATTGGTCGACCTCGCGCTGCCTCGGGTTACACGCGAGCACTACATCATCGGTAACGCCGCGATCAATTTCCCGTATCCGCACGTGTTGGCATTTCTTGTCGTACTGGAATCGTGATTCGGGGGGAGGGGGGCAAGGTGTCCCTTGCTGGCAACCATTTTCCGGAGCCACATCGGTTTTTGGTGACGCCGGGATCTTGGATGCTACTTAGCAGCTAGCCAAAAAACGGATACCGGGGTGAGGGAGTCAGCGATCTACGATGGGGGGATGAGTGCAAGCGTGATGCCAATTGCAATTGGTTCGCTTGCTGGGTGGCGGGTTTGTGGCAGTGAGCGTACGGAGTGATTGACGGAGGACTTTGAGGGAGTAGGTGATTGGTTCGTGGTTAGCTGAACCAATTTTTCAGACAGTGCCATATAGATGTGCATCAAAGTTACATGCGCTTCATTAGGAAACGTCGTGAGTATCGCACCGCCTATGAAGGGACTACGTGCGTGAAAACTTTTGGCTGGAAGTCCCGGTATTTTGCCGTCCTGTGGGCAGCAAGGCTAAAGTGCAGCTGTTCAAGGTTGACCTAAATCTGATCCCCGAAGGGCACCCCTTACTGCAAATAAGAAGAGGGTTTCGGCTGAGGTGCTCTCCCTAATATCCGTTCGCTTTTCATTTTTCAGACTACTCCTAAATATTTAACGACTTGTATCACGGTATTGTCTTGAGAAGGCCTACTGCACCCACTTTGATGAGGAAATTATAACTACAGAATTTTATTTCAAGCCAAACCCTGTTGCAGCGACAAAAGCGCTATTGAAGTTACCAAGTGGCGCCCCGTTTCTTGGTTGCCCGCACAAAAAAGTCGCAGTGCTGACCAGTGATAAATATGTTAATACGGAGCTCGAAGCCCGAAATGATCAAGTTACTTTCTGCCTATAAAAAATAAAAAACCGATGACACGCATTTAGAACTAATTACATGTTCGAGGGGAGCAGAATGAGTATTTCAGATCATGATTCAAGCCGTATAAAAAAACATCTACTCACAGCACGACAATGGAGGCTCACACCCATCACTTGGGCTGTTACCTTGTTGATGAGCGAGGCAGGCGTGGCTTTTGCGCAAGAAGCGCCAGCAGCCAATAATCCCTATACGTCTCAGGTGCTTGAAGCTGCGTTCAGGAAAGCCGTTGCCTCGTTTGGCCCCAAAACCGACGTATATAAGGGGCTGCGGTTTAAATACGCGGAGATCGTCGATTTAGCGGCCAAGGATTTTGCCGCCCAGTCCGGCAAGTTTGACTCTGCCCTCAAGCAGAACTACGAACTGCAACCAGAAAACCTGACCATCAGCGCCATGCTTGGTGATACCAAGCGGCCGTTGGACTACGACTCGCCTCTGGACAATTACCGCAGCCGGTTGTTCAGCAGCAACGGCCGTTACACCACCGATATTCTCGATTTTTCCAAGGCAATCATCTCCAATCTGCCCGCCGCCAAGCCCTATGTCTATGTAGAACCGGGCGTCAGCAGCAACCTCAACGGGCAACTGAATGCAGGTCAATCCTGGGCGGGTGCTACACGTGACTGGAGCGCCAACGCACAAACCTGGAAGACTCCGGAAGCCCAGGTTAACTCTGGCCTGGACCGCACCAATGCATACTATGCTTATGCCTTGGGCATCACCGGTAAGGGCGTGAATGTCGGCGTGCTCGACTCGGGGGTCCTCGCCGAGCATTTTGAGTTCCAGGGCAAGAATGCCCAGGGCCAGGACCGGGTGCAGACGGTGACTTCTACCGGCGAGTACTACGCCACCCATCCGCGCTACCGTCTTGAAGTGCCCAGCGGCGAGTTCCAGCAGGGTGAACATTTCAATATCTCAGGAGAATATGACCCGGCGTTCAACGATGGCCACGGTACGGAAATGTCCGGCGTGCTTGGGGCCAGCCGCAATGGCACCGGTATGCACGGCATTGCCTTCGATGCGAATATCTTTGTCGCCAACACAGGTGGCAGCGACAACGATCGGTACCAAGGCTCCAATGACCTCGACTACAACGCCTTCATGGCCAGCTACAACGCCCTGGCCGCAAAGAATGTGTCGATCGTCAACCAGAGTTGGGGGCAGAACTCGCGCAACGACGTGGAGAACCACTTCGGCAACGTCGGCGACAGCGCGGCCGACAACCTGCGAGACATGACCGCCGCCTATCGCCCGTTCTGGGACAAGGCTCACGTCGGGAAGAAAACCTGGATGGACGCGATGGCCGATGCAGCACGGCAAAACACGTTCATTCAGATCATTTCTGCGGGTAACGACAGCCACGGGGCCAACCCGGATACCAACGCCAACCTGCCGTTTTTCAAACCCGATATCGAAACCAAATTCCTTTCGATCACCGGTTACGACGAGACCAGCGCTCAGGTCTACAACCGTTGCGGCACGTCGAAGTGGTGGTGTGTGATGGGCGTTTCGGGGATTCCATCCACGGGGCCGGAAGGCGAAATTATCCCAAATGCCAACGGCACCTCGGCCGCCGCGCCGAGCGTCTCCGGGGCGTTGGCGCTGGTGATTCAGCGCTTCCCTTACATGACCGCCAGTCAGGCCCGCGATGTGTTGCTGACCACCTCCAGCCTGCAAGCGCCGGACGGTCTGGACACGCCCGTGGGTACCCTGTACGGCGGCCGCACCTACGGCAAACTGCAACCGGTGCACGACGCTGCGCGGGGTACGCCGCAGGTACCGGGAGAGGTCAGTGGCTGGGGCTTGCCCAACCTGCAAAAAGCCATGCAGGGGCCGGGGCAGTTCCTCGATTCGGTGGCGGTGGCCTTACCCACCGGTACTCGTGACATCTGGGCTAACCCGATTTCCGATGAAGCGATCCGCGCCCGTCGGCTAGAAGACGCTGCCGAGCAGGCAACCTGGGCGGCCACCAAACAGCAAAAAGGCTGGCTCAACGGCCTGCCGGCCAATGCCTCGGCTGACGATCAGTTCCAATATGAAATCGGCAACGCGCGGGAGTTGGCTATGCTGGCGCGTGCCAAGGACCTGCTCACCGGCACGACCTATGTCGGTAGCCTGGCCAAGTCGGGGGACGGTGAACTGGTGCTGGAAGGCCAGAACACCTATTCGGGCAGCACCTGGGTACGCGGCGGCAAGCTGTCGGTCAATGGCTCGCTGACCTCTGGCGTGACCGTGGATGGCAGCGCCGTAGGCACCGTGAACGCGGACAACGGCGTGACAACCACCCTGGGCGGCACACTGGCCGGCAACGGTACGGTGGGGGCCTTGACCGTCAATACTGGCGGCCGTGTGGCGCCAGGTCATTCGATCGGCACGCTGCACACCGGCGATGTGACGTTCAACCCGGGCTCGGTGTACGCCGTGGAAGTGGGCCCCAATGGCCGGAGCGACCAGATCCAGAGCAGCGGTGTCGCCACACTCAACGGTGGTGCGGTGACGGTGTCCCTGGAAAACAGTCCCAACCTGTTGACCTTCACCGAGACACGTAGCTTGCTGGGCCAGCAGTTCAACATCCTCAGCGCCAGCCAAGGCATCAATGGCCAGTTTTCGGCGATCTCGCCCAATTACCTGTTCATCGGTACCCAGCTCAATTACCAACCTAACCAACTGACCCTGGCGGTAGCACGCAACCAGACGACCTTCGCCAGCGTTGCGCAAACGCGCAACGAACGTGCAGTGGCGACGGTGGCCGAGACATTGGGCGCCGGCAGCCCGGTGTATGAAAGCCTGCTGGCGTCAGATTCGGCGGCCCAGGCGCGGGAAGCGTTCAAGCAACTCTCGGGGCAACTGCACTCGGATGTGGCGGCGGCGCAAATGGCCGACAGTCGTTACATTCGCGAAGCCGTCAACGGCCGCCTGCAACAGGCTCAGGCACTGGATTCCAGCGCGCAGATCCAGGCCAGCGACAACGGCGGCTGGGTGCAACTGCTGGGCGGTCGCAATAACGTCAGCGGTGACAACAACGCCAGTGGCTACTCCTCGTCCACCAGCGGTGTGCTGCTGGGCCTTGACACCGAGGTCGGCGACGGCTGGCGTTTGGGCGCAGCGACCGGCTACACCCAGAGTCACCTCAATGGCGACGCCTCGGCATCGGCTGACAGCGACAACTATCACCTGTCGGTCTACGGCGGTAAACGCTTCGACGCCGTCGCCCTGCGCTTGGGCGCCACCACCACCTGGCACCGTATCGACAGCTCGCGGCGTGTGACGTACGCCAACCAGTCGGACTACGACAAGGCCGACTACAGTGCTCGCACTGACCAGGTGTTCGGCGAAATCGGTTACACCCAATGGAGCCTGTTCGAACCCTTCGCCAACCTGACCTACCTGAACCATCAGAGTGATTTGTTCAAGGAAAAAGGCGGCGCCGCAGCCCTGCATGCCAGTAAGCAAAGCCAGGATGCCACGCTCTCGACGTTGGGCCTGCGCGCGCATACCCAATTGCCGGTCAGCTCGACCTCGGCCGTGACGTTGCGCGGTGAGCTGGGTTGGGAACATCAGTTCGGTAATACCGATCGTGAAGCTTCGCTGAAGTTTGCCGGCAGTGACACCGCCTTTGCCGTCAACAGCGTGCCGGTGGCCCGTGATGGTGCGGTGATCAAGGCCAGTGCGGAAATGGCCCTGACCCAGGACACGCTGGTGTCGTTGAGCTATAGCGGTTTGCTGTCCAACCGCGGTAACAACAACGGGATCAACGCGGGCTTTACCTTCCGCTTCTAACCCAGGGAAGTTGTCCAGCGATAATCTGTGGCGAGGGAGCAAGCTCCCTCGCCACAGTGATGCATGGAATAAACAGCCCTGCGCAAAATTGACTCACAGGTTTACAATTGTCGCTCCTGATCAGGAGTATCCCTGTGCTGACTCCGGGCGGCGATGACAGTTACAGCCACAGTTGACACTTGAAGGCAGCATTAAAACCTACTCTCTGGCATCCGATGCGTAATAGTCGACTTATGGATGAGGAGGGCGGGACAGTTCCTATCGGAACACCTTATACCGGTTTTGATGAGCCGTTGATTCCTGTGCGTTCCGGCCGACATGGCAGTGCTCGCTCCACCTGAGCAGAGTGCGCGCTGATATGTTTGTTTATTCGTCGCCATCGGTTCAAAGCAGCAAATTTAGGTGTAGTCCTATAGAACCCTATGATGGTCTTTGCTTAAGTATGTTGTCTTATTAAACATCAAGCGATATTCAAGTTGGATAAATTACCTCCCCGCCTTAAATCTGTCTTTCTGTCCCTTCGTCACGTGGCGCCGATCCTGGGACTTGCCGCCATAACCGTGCAGCCATCCCTAGTGGGGAGTGAACGTCAGGTCAAACCGACGGACGGCACCCAGACTCTGGTATTCGTGCGCCACGCCGAAAAACCCAGCGAGGGCTTGGGGCAGTTGAACTGCCAAGGGCTCAATCGCGCCCTGGACCTCGCTATAATGCTGCCTGAGCGTTTCGGCAAAGCCGACTACGTGTTCGCTGCCAACCCCTTGCGATATGTTAAGGAGGGGCGTCAGGACCAACGCTATAGCTATATTCGCCCGCTGATGACTATCGGCCCCAGCGCCATCCGCCTTGGCCTGTCGGTGAATATCGACTTTGGGGCAAACGACACTGACGAACTGGCGGACGAGCTACTGCGCAAGAAATATCACAACGCGACGGTCTACACCGCCTGGTCTCGTGGTTACCTCCCGGAACTGATCAATGCCGTAGCAGGCAAGGCCCTTGGTGAGGAGGGGATGATCGCCGAGGATTGGAGGCGTGATGATTTCGACACGCTATATGTATTAACTCTGACCTGGCGCGATGGCAAGGCGAGCCTGTACAGCCAACGCCTGCTCCAGGGCCTCGACCATGGTGAGCCTACTTGCCCAGCCTGATTCGCGGATTACTGCCGGGCTTTGGAGCCGATACCGGGATGACTGGTGGCTTGCGGTACGACCGGCGGGTAGTAGCGAGACACTGATCTGCCACTCTTCGAGCGTCAGGCGCAGTTGCTCGAATACGTCGTCGCCGTAATAGCTCTCAGGCTCCGGTGGCGAGCGCGCGTATGAATTCGTCCACCTCCAGAGGTAACGACAAGGCAAAGCCCTGTCCCGTGCGGTACCCGTGCTTGAGCAACGCCTCAACCTGCGACGAAGATTCAATCCCTTCGGCGATGACATCCAGGTCCATGGCCTGGCCTATCGAAATCGCCGCGCAGACTGCCGCACAACAGCCGCAGTCATCGGCCATACCTTGTACGAAGCGGCCATCAATTTTGAGTTTGGAAAATGGCATTTGAGTCAACAGGTCTATCGAAGCAAAGCCACAACCAAAATCGTCCATTGCAATCGGAAAGCCCCACATGCGCAGAGAACCCAACTCCATCGACAAGGCAAGCCAATCATGAACTGGCACATCTTCCGTCAATTCGATCGTGAGCAGTGACGTGGGCACGTCTGCTTCTCGAAGCCTTCGCGCGAGTGATTGACCAATCCCAGTCGTGGATAATATCGAGGCTGATGCATTTACGGCTATCGGCACCGCAATACCCTGACGGTGCAGATCGCTCAACAGCGCAATCACTCTAGTCAGCACTGTGTGGAAGAGCAGTAGCTCCACACCGGCTTGGCGCGCCAACGGCACAAAGGTTGCCGGCGCAATATTGCCTTTGGATACATGGTTCCAACGCGCCAGCGCTTCGGCCCCTACGATCTCGCCGGTTTGCAGGTTGAGTTGTGGTTGCAGCACTATTCTGAGGTCGATATTGGCCATCAGGGCGCGCATCAGCTCAACTGCGCTGGGCGCTTGATTTTTGCTGTGCTGGCCTGGCCCGACATGAGTGCTCTCCAAGAGCGCGCAGGCGACATTCATATCGATATTTGCACTAGCCAAGTCGAAGAGCAGGACTTTTACACCCGCACGTCCGGCTACTCGTACATGCCATTCCAGGGAATCCTGCTCCTGTGCGCTGTACCATATGACAACAGGCAAATTCGACAATATGCATTGCCGCCTAAGATCCAGCAGCAATGACGGCAAGGCTAGCCCCTCGGCACGCTCCGCCGAGATACTGTTCAGCACGACGTCAAACCGTCGCGTGGCCAGTACGATTGCAGCTGCACTCAAGTTCGCTACGAACTGCGCCTCGTAGGTGAAAGATGGGCTGTAGCCGATAACGTCAACTGCTCCTACAATCAGCACCTGAGGCAAAGTTTTGTAATGCTCCGTCTGCATCGGATTCGATGACATCGTATCTGCCCATAGAAATATATTGATGCCAAATACTGTACGTAGTCGTGCAGAGTGCAGACTATCGGAATGGGATTAAAAGGAGTTCGATCATCCTCTCATGGTGAAATTCTGTCTGATCCTGTGGATGACGCACACTGCCCCAGTAGCTGCTCCAATGTGAGAAGATCCGTCTGTACAGAGCTAAAGGACCCGACCTTGAGGCGGGCCTCCATTGATTTCGCCAACGATGCCATATCTGGTTGTTTCAATATTGCGAAGGCACCAAACAATCGATGCGCGTAATGAGTCGCTTCTTCCATGTCAGCCATTTCAACTGCAGCTCGTAACGCATGCACGTCGCTCCAGAGGTGTGCGATATCTGCTCGATCATCTGTATCGAATGTGGCCTCTTCATCAATATGTGCTAGTGGCAAATCCGTCCAGAGTTGAAGTGCATCTCTTAACTTGCCCAGTTTGATGGGCTTTTTCAGTACGCCGTCCATGCCTGCGACGAAACAGGTGGCGGTGTGTTCATCATCGGTCGATGCGGAGATCGCTACGATCGGCGTAGGTGCAAGGGCGAGCGACGACTCTATGGCTCGCCACTGGCGGGCCACTTCATAGCCGGAAATGCTCGGGAGATCGCAGTCTAATAACACAATGTCAAACGTGTTTTGCTCAAGTGCAAGCAAAGCTTTTTCCCCATCCGGTGCCAGTGTCGGGCTGCAGCCCAAGACTTCGAGCTGAGCGTGGAGGACTGCTTGATTGGCGGGCATGTCCTCTACCAGCAAAACCCTGAGTACTCGCTCTGTCGCTGGCACATCCAATTGTTGCCTGGATAAGCTCTGTTCTTGTAGATGGGGCGGCGCAACGTAGATATCACAGGGTAGGAGTACTTTGGCGACAGTACCTTTATCAGGCTCGCTCTCGAGATCTATAGAACCACCCATCAATTCCAACAGTTGCCTGCAGATGGTCAAGCCAAGCCCGGTGCCACCAAACTTGCGCGCAGTATTCGTGTTTGCTTGGGTGTATGGTTGAAAAAGCCGTTGAAGAGAGTCGGCGTCTATCCCGATACCTGTATCCACTATGCGGATTTGTAATTGATGCCGGTTTAGCGGGGGAGGGCTGGGATCCAACCGTATACTGATCGTCACGCCACCTTCAGGCGTGAACTTGATCGCATTCGAGATGAGGTTATGCAACACCTGCTCAACGCGAAACCTATCCAGCATCAGATGGGGTTCAATGGGGTGTTCTTGTATTAGCTCCAGTTCAATCCCGTTTTTTGCCTTTAGCGCTAGCAAATCTACAACGGAGCGGGCCAGTTCCATAATATCGACGGGCCCCAGGTCCAGTTGCAGCCGTCCGGCCTCGAGCTTGGAGATATCCAGAACGTCATCCAACAGATATAGTAAGTTCTCCGCACCGCTGGAAGCTACCGCCAGCAAACGATGAGACTCATCAGGCAGCTCGGTACGCTGCATCAGCAGCTCCATGGAGGCGAGGATGGCATTCATCGGCGAGCGAATCTCATGGGTAAGCACGGCCAGAAACATGGTTTTCTCTTTCTCGCTGAGCATGGCCAGGCGCCGTTGCTGTCTTGCGTGAATCGCAAATCCTCCGATCAACAACAGGCCGCTCAAGATCAGCGCCATTTGCAGGCCGTAATAGCGCAACAGTACGGTTAGCGATGGTCTGCCATAGTTGGCCGACTCGAGCTCGCGCTGTATCATTGCATCGACTTGTTCAGCAGTCATGGACGCCAGCGCCTTGTCAAGGATATCGCGCAAAATCGGCAGATCACGTCGTACAGCCATGGAAAGCTCCATCGGCAAACGGGCGATCCCGCCGGAGACATACAGTTCTTCATCATATTTGCTGCGCAAAAAGGGTAGCAGTGCAGGTGCAACGTCTACTGCCGCATCAGCACGCCGTTCAATGACTGCAATCAGCGAGTCTTCGGGTGTTTTCGTTTCAAGAATTTTGACAGCAGGATAGAGCGTTCTGATTGCGCTCTCATATGAACTGTCCTTCTTGACAGCAACAACATGCCCGTTCAGTCGGCGTAGATCGAACACCGCCTGACTGTTTTTACGCGTGACAACTATCGTTGCCCCCGTGTAATAGACATTGGTAAAAAGGGCGGCATCGATAATCGATTTCTCCGCAAACATCTGCATGATCCCGGGAAGTACATCTACTTCATCCCGCTGAAGCTTCTCTATCCTCCCCTGTCCAACTCCCGTGTCGGGCACAGGCTCAAATCGAAGGCCTGTGCTGCGCTCGATGAAGTCTATGTACTCAGTGGCCAACCCCATGTCCTGACCGTCCTCCACATACTGTAACGGTTTCCAGTCAGGCTCGACCGCCACATGGACGACCGGGTTTGCAGCAATCCAGGCGCGTTCTTCAGGGGTGAGATCCAGAGGGTGGGAGAAAACGGACGGTAACCAGACCAATAAAATCGCTGGCCAAAACGCCGCTCCCCGCTTCATGGTGCTTTCACCTGGTACTTCGGTTGGAAAAAGTCAATATTGAAGATAACAGCTGACCTGTCGGATTTTTCTGCGTTTTTTCTCACGGCCATGCCTCCTGGAAAGCAGTGAATGACCTCACGCTTTTGATCGAAACCCTACCGCTGGCATGAGCGGCCGTCAATTATACTGTACTGCTCGCGCGCCACGAGCGAGATAAGAATACGAGTTGCCATCTCACATTATTTTTAAGAGCAGTCTTATAGTCTGAAATGATCAGGCGTTGTTTAAATGAGTTGTCAGTACACTCATGAAGCGATCGTCAAGTTGAAAAACTCGCCCCTTACTCTAACGCCTCCCCCCCGAGTCAATCTGGTCGTATTAAGCCACGATGAACAATATGTGTTACGCATGACAGAGCGCCTGAACGGTAGTGGTCTTTTCCATATCGAGCACGTTGAGTCGCTGAGCAGGCTGCGCCTGCGTGAGCAACCTATAGACATCGTTATGGCCGAGATTCATGCTGATCATGTCGACAGTCTGATGCTACCGTGTTGGGTCGGTGAACTTAACGCCTACGGCCGGGTACGCAGAGCTCCCCATATTGTCTGGACCATAAAGGCCAGTGCGCTTGATGATGCGACTTCGTCGGCCGCTGCCATCGAGCAGGGCCGTACGGATATCGTCAAAGGTATTTCCAGTATAGCCTTGGCCTCGTATGCCCGACTCGCCAGAGCATCGGGCATACGGGTTGAGATCGTTGCCGAGAATCATCCCACTCAACTTCTACAAGTACTCGAAAAGCTTGCGACTGCCGAACACTTGCTACCGCAGCTGTCGCAATCTGACAGATTTGAGTTGTTGATCAGCGAAGACGATGTCGTGTCAGTGATAACGTCGGGTGAAAATCTACGTGTGGTGCTGCAGCCGCAATATAACTTGGCCAGTCGTCAAGTGATCGGTGCCGAAGCGCTGATACGCTGGCAACACCCAATCCACGGCGACATCCCCCCGTTGATCCTGATCCCGATGGTCGAACAGTTAGGGTTAGGCCTCTTGTTGTTCAGTCATGTCGAGAGAGCGGTGATTGAAGTCCTCGGTACGCTCGATCGTCTGGGTATAGACATTCCCATCGCTATAAATGCCTCGGCCCGCACGCTGTGTGCCACCGGACTGGCTACCCGGTTGGCAATCAAGATGCACAAGGCCGGTTTGCCTGCCCGGCGATTGAAGATCGAGCTGACTGAGCAAATCACCCCTGGAAACGAACTGGTGTTGTCAGCGTCCATCATGGCACTCCGAGCGAAGGGTTTTCTGATTTCGCTCGGAGACTTCGGTGCCGGCGCCGCAACGCTCGCTCTGTTGACGCACATACCCTTCGATGAGATGAAAATCGACGGAAAGTTAGCTGGAATTGCTGAGCAATCGCCACAATCGAGCGAGATCATTTCCGGCATCGTTAACCTTGCCCGCTACTTCAACTTGAATCTGGTGACCGAGGGTATTGAGGACCCATCCAGCATCGAGATGCTCAACCGTCTAGGTTGCAGCGCCGGACAAGGATTGGCTCTGGCCCCTCCATTGGAGCAGGCTGATTTCCTGAGACTCGTCGCGCGATAGTGCACGACAAAAGCCTGGGTGCGACTTTCCAGAACTGTGTGTTTGTACTTAAAAAATTCTCGATCAGGTACCAGTATTGACTATTCTCATTTTAGTCTTTGAGTTACCTGGTCCATACCGAGTGACGTCTGAACGCCATGAAGTCTATACGTGTTGCATTACTCGACGACCATGCTGTCGTTCGCCAAGGTCTTGCCAGTCACCTAGGCGACGCCCCCGGTATAGAGATCGTCGGGATATATAAAAACAGCCGGGAACTGATGCGCGGCATGTCTACAGTGCCCGTCGATGTGCTTTTGCTGGACTTCGTTCTCGGTCGCGACGAGCTTGATGGTGTTTCACTGATTCGCGCTTTGCGGGTTCGCTTTCCTGCCTGCCGGATCCTGGTGCTGTCAACTCACCACGATCCGGCCACTGTCTCGCTGGCCCTGCGGGTTGGAGCGCGCGGATTCATTGGCAAGGATGAGGATCTGACATGCCTCGCCAAGGCTATCCGGGTGGTTGCTTCCGGAGCTGTTTACCTAAGTGCAGAAGCTTCTTATAAAGTAGTCGATGGCATCCAGCAAAGTGACAATTCACCTCAATTAATCAGCAGTGACACTAACGTGCTGCAATTGGCTTTACTGTCGGCGCGTGAGCAGGAGGTGATCCGCTGTTATCTCGACGGCATGACCATCACGGAAATCGCCGAGAAGTTCAACCGTAGTATAAAAACCATCAGTACGCAGAAAGCCACAGCTTTTCGCAAACTAGGAATAACCTCTAACAATGGGTTGTTCAAGATAATGAAGACACTAGAGTAGCCTGTGAAGTTTTACGCATGTCCGTAGGTTCATTCTTGAATTTGAGAAAGCTCACAAGTTATTATCTGTGAGTTTTTTTGTTGGCGGCAACTACATGAAACCTGTAAAAGGAAAATCATGATCTCAGAAAAAAGCGGAGGTTCGAGAACGGCGAGGAGTTTTTCTCTATTATGGAAGATGATCTATCTCGCTAGACATCAAAGCAGCGTTAGGATTATTTCACGCCGACAGCATCATGATTGATGCGGCGGGGAAAATGCATCGTGGTAAAGACGCCATTGCCCTTGAGTTGGAAGGGTTCTTCAGCCTCGGATTTCCTGCATGCAGTACCAGGCGACATTTGTTTGTCTATGGCGATATGGCTTTGCAAATTTCTGATTGGAGTCTTAGTGGTGTCAGCGAGGACGGAACGATAATAAACGTAGGGGGTACTGCGACCGATGTTATATGTCGCGGGCATGATAATATCTGGCGTTACGCAATCGATAATACATTTGGAATTTTAAGTCGCCATCTGAAGTAGATTGTTAGGCCCGGGAATGAGTAGAGAAATAGCGTGGGGCAAAAGCCCGTAGCGAATAAACGCTACGGGCCGATTTTGTATTACAAATAGACTAACTCTAGCGTGGCTGAACCGTCCAGAGACACATCGCTGCTCAGATCCAGTTCGGAACCTTTATTCAACGCGGCCTGCACGTTTAAAGTACCTGACAGAGTCTTGAATGCGATTGGAGCGCCAGCAGTTGTTGCCGACCATGACATGAGAACTGAACCATCATTTGCAATACCTCCTGAACTTGAGTTTAGCCATGTAGTGCCGGAGTCTTTGCTGAAGGTTGATTCAACTTGGGCGCCGTCAGCAGTGAAGTCATTTACGGCTAAGGTCATCGCATAAACGCCAATATTTTTTCCGGACGCATTGCCCAAACCAAAGGCACCGATTTCATTCAAGGCTGGCCTGATTTTCTTTACTGCTCCAGGGACTCGTGTGCCCGCACGATTATCTATAGCCTTCAGCGCAACTTTTGTCGGTGCATTGCAAACAATAGTGAACGCAACATTTTTTTCAGGCAACAGGGTAAAATCGTTTGTGCTCAAGTCAGTAGAACTGTGTGTGCCGTAATCGATAGTGCCACCACCCGCCAATGTCGGAGTGCAGGCGTTCGGAATAATAGTGCCAATTACTTTTACCTCAACCGATGCAGCATGTGCACCCAAAGAAAAGGCTGTCGCAGTAGTGGCGAAGGCCCATGCGGCGAGTTTTGGATTGAAACGCATTTTTATTTCTCCGTTACGAAAAGTTAGGTAGGTCTGCTCCAATGGCAGAGTGGCTGGCTTCCATTCCAGCTGGATGCTATTTTCTTATTAATAATGTTTGCGAAGCTCTAGGAGTAAGCCTAAAAATAAAAGTCGATATGCAATCTTCTATTGTGTATCCAGTGTCAACCTACCGAGCCCTTCAAGTACGGTGATGTCGCGCGCATATGTCTCTGTGTCACTGATATACGTTTGAATTTCAACCTGAGCCAAAAAAACTTTGCCAACAGCCCGCTGACCTTGAACCATAGTTGTCACCACTTCATTTGGGCGCAGTAGCTCCGTTGGCGATAACGGCCTGGCACTGCCAGCCTGAGCGAGTTGCACGGTATTTCCATCCAGCGTTGCGTTACTCAGCGTGATTGTGAAATGGCCTTTATCGGCAAACCGGTAGCTATTCAAATCCGCCGCTTGTCCCTCAAACCGCAATCCAAAGCGGGTTTCTTCGCGACAGACCACCGTCAGGTTTAGTTGCCGGTTTCCGAGGGCAATCGGAGCACTCCCGCGGATATCCATATCGCTCCGGTTAAGTGTGCCGTAATCGACCTCCGGGTTGCTCAAACGCATTTCGCAGTCGGCCGCGAACGTACTACTGGCAACCAGGGTAAGCGCAGTGCCAAGCCATCGCGCGCAATCTGCACTGGTGCTACGGCGCATGACAAACAGCCGGTGCAACATCGTAAAAAGCGTCATAGTCAGTCTCCTTGGGGAAGTCGATCTTCAGCAGGCAGGACTTTTCATCAGTGAGAGAAACCCTCAGTACTTCAGTAGGGGCCAGGTCAGAAAGAAAGATGACGCCCTTGTCCAGGACCGTCGTAAGGAAGTGGTTTTTGTCATCAAGTACCGAAGAACCTTTGGGCAGCGGTTGTCCTGCTGTGTCGGAGGCGTTAATCAGGATGCGTTGAACCTTGATGACCTTGAAGTCGAGGTGACTCACCGAACCACGGCCGGCGCCAATTCTCTGGAAGCCGTTCTGTAGGTCGATCCGTTTCGGCAGCGATTTTGTTTGCACCTCGACGCGGCTATCTCGATAGGCACTCAGTTGTGGCACCACTGCTTTGCCTTTGTAGTCAGTCCATACCGGGCCATAAGGTGTCGACACCTTGACCCCGGACAGGTCGCCGACGTCCACGATGCCGAAGGTGTCTTGCACCGGATATGGCGAGAAGGTCACCCCATCTTGATGTGCTACTGCGCCGCCGGAGACTCGAGCGTTGTAGTTCTTGCTGTCCGGGCCTTGGGCATAACCCAGGTCCACGCTGGTGAAGCGAGGAATGACCGAGAGGTTGGCGGTAGAATAGTTGTCACCCCGGTCGCCAGTGCTTTCGGTGCTAAGGCGGTAATTGAACTGGTCATTGATGGTTTCGGAATACGTTGCACCAAAACGCTGGTTGTCGCCGCGTCGGCTGGCATAGGTGCGCACGCTACGGGACTGACCCAGGGGCACGCTGACGCTGAAGTAGATTGCGTCGTCGCTGTCACCCTGACTGTTGGAAGAGCCGCTTAATGCGGTTTCCACGGTGGCAGACACAGTGGCATGTTTGAACGTTTTCCCCCAGGAGCCCACCAGGCGATTGGTAGAGTCGCCATTGAAGGTACGGCTGGGTGAAATGGACACGTTGAAGCTGCCCAACGTGCTATTGGACCAGCCCAGCGAGGCACTGTATTGGCTCTTGTAGCGGCGGTTGTACCAATCGTCATCAGCATACAATGTGGTGTCGGACAGTTCTCGATAGCCGGTGGTCTGCTGGGTAGCCGACACACTGCCCGACACGGTCTCGGTGAAACGCGTGCTCAAGGTGACACTGGCCTGGGTGCCTTTTACGTCTTCCTTGGCTGTGTGGGAGTAGAGGTTACGCACACTCAGGCTGGTGTCCTTTGCGAGGTTGGTGTCCACGCCCCATCCGGTGGATTGATAGTCGGTGGCTGCCATCAGCCCGGTAGTAGCGGTCAGGCTTTCACTCAGGCTCCAGGTGCCGGTGCCGGTAATCACCCAGGGTTGGTCCTCATCATTGGCGCCCTGGTTGCGTATCTTGCCGGCAGAAAAGGTGTAACCAGGTCGGACCGTAACAGCGTTGCGAAATGACGCTGCTGACACGACGAAGTTTCGCTCTGCGCCAGTGATGTCTCGCACTTTGACGTCCAGATCGGAGTTGCTGTTGAGCAACGGTATATCGCTCAGGCTGAACGGTCCTTCCGGCACGATCGTGGTGTAGATCAACGCACCGACCTGACGTACTTCTATCGTGGATTGTGCATTGGCGATGCCCTCTACCCGTGCCCCGGAACGGGCCGACCCCATCAGCGCCGTTTCGGGCAGTATTTGCACGCCGGTAATCGCTCCCCCGGAAAAAAGCGGGTTGTTGATATTGATCTGCCCGGCCTGCAGCAGGGCCTTTTGCTCGGTGAATGTGCGTTGTGCGTATGCGTATAAATGTTCGAAACTCTCTTTGTCGTCGCTCTTGCTATAAAGCTGGTGACTGCGCACGATCCAGTCACCCATGTTGAACCCCAGATCGGTCGAGCCCGACAGGTAGTCGCTAGACTGCGAACCAAACTCCGAACGCATGGCCATTACGTCATAGTTGAAAAGGGCAGCAGTGCCACCACGGCTGAAGTTCGTAGTCTGGGGCGCATCGCTCTGTAAGGCATGCTGCGGGACCACCAGAAAAATCTCATCCTTGTTCGGGTGCAGGCTGACCTCGGTTTGCGGGTACGCCGCCACAAAGTCATAACGCTTTTCGGTGGCGTTCTTTGAACTCAGCACGTACTGCGAACCGGGAGCCTTCAGACGGGCCTTGGTCAGCAATGCCTCGTCAAAATACAGCTCTCCGTGGTTGTCGAACCGGGCTTCCACTCTGCCCAGCTTGACCCCGTTAACCACCAGTGAAACCACGTGCGCGCCCTCCGTAAACCGCGCGGGCTCGCGAAAATAATCAGCCAGTTTGGGGTCAATGCCGCGTGCTTTAAGGGTTTGCATATCGAACCTTGCGAAATCGCCGCTGGCTTGCCCAGCCCCCTGCGACATGTCCGCCTGGGCGGCAATCGGCGTAAGCAAGAGTGCGTTCCAGATCGCGTACGCAAGGGGCGCAAAGATCGGTAGGAAAGGGCGCTTGTTTTGTTCAGGCACGAGTTTGCAGCGGCCACCCTTATAGGTAGCCAGGAAAGGCTTTTTCATGGTTTAGGACTGCTAGGTAGAAACAGGCGGGGAGGCAAAAGCTGTTGACTATTGCGCGTGCTCAGTAACTAGTAGTGGCATCGATAGGCGCTTCGTACTTATCGACAGAGAAGCCATAGACCGTGCCAGGGCCGATGGTTACCGAGCTTGAGTGGATAGCTTCAGGTGCCAACGCCATCTTCAATGTCTCACCAGGCAGGACATAGGTGCGTGGCAGCAAGGCCGTCTTGCCCGAAGGCTTGAGTTTCAGCTCTTGAGACAACCGCACGACATAGGCGCTGTTGTTGATCACCACCAGCTTGCCGTTATGGATACCCCATTTCAGCAACTTCCAAGGCTCACGGTTAGGCTCCAGACCCTTGGGGTGAACGATCAAAGGCAGGTTCTGACGCATGCTGACACCGACAGTCGAGCGCCCTTGGCTGTTGAGTTTTGGAGCGATGCCTTCAAAGATTACGCGCTTGAGTCGCTGGGTTGTCACCGGCTCGCCTCCTTGACGCAGGAAACGCACAAGCTGGGTTTCACCGGCCTCAACACGGGTGACGGGTGGAGTCAGCACTACCAGGGGCTCGGTGTCCTCGGGGATATTCTCGATAGTCGAATACAACAGCGCCGGAGTGCCGTCGGTGTTCTTGACGTTGATGCTGGTTTCACCTTCGGCCTCATACAATATCACCACAGAGGTCTCAGGCTGCATACCGGTCGCGCAAATGAACGGTGCGGCTAACGCTGCAGCCGAACCTGCCAACAGGGCACACAAATGTTTTTTGGAGATAGTCATGTCTATACCTCATTGAATTGCCGCCAATCGATGAGTTCAGATGGGGCGCTCATTGAGGTGAATTATGAAAGTCCGGTACTAAGCAAAACATCGGAATAGGATTAAAAGTGAGATGAGTTGCCGATAAATCGTGTCTAGGAGGCGAAAACCTGCGCGGTGGACACCAAGAGCAAGACCTTTCTTCGGCCCCCCTGCGACAATGGCTCCACCATGATCCTATTAGTGGGCTTCTACCATTATTCATCTACCTTTGATCAAAGTATCCGGTGTCCGCGAAGGTGATAATCCGAGCATTCGTCGAGCTGCTCGGCGGCGTGTAAGAAGGTACCGCGAGCGAGCATGTTCCTACGGGGTTGACACCTAGCCCACACGAACATGCCTGCTGGCGAAGAAATGCTTCATTCTTATATTGCAATCGGCTCCCCTATCTTGTTCAGCCCTCTGTGAGGTGCTAACTCCACCAGCGCGAGGTTTTCTTGGGGCGGCGGCGGTGCATCTAGTTACCTCTAGAAAGTCCAGGAGGCAGTAGCAGAAGCGCTCTGGTCGTGAAAGCGCTGGCCTATTTCTCCTGTGTACCCCAAGCCGATGGAAAAGGACGGCGTTAGGTCAAGGCTGGCGTTGAGTGCCAATTGAGCCATGTCTTTTTGCACAGGTAAACCGGAGATACTGACGAAGTCCCCTTGGGACCGCAGTTTCAGTCGGGTCTCCGTGGATGGTTCGCTGAAGGTGTGTTGCAGCCCTGTGCTGCCACTCAGCCGCAAGGCCATGCCTCTGGCCAGTGGATGGGTGGCGTTCACACGCGCACCGAGTCGGGCCGAGGTCACGTCCATGCGGCTTTTCTTGCCGCTGAGGGCGAACAGGTTTTGCTTCTCGGTAAAGGCCTCGGTTTCAAGGTGTGTGTAGTTAAGCCCAACAAAGGGTTCTAGAGTCAAGATGTTGAAGTTGATGGCCTTGGACAGTTCGGCAAAGACCTGGCGGGTGCTTCCATCGTAACTGCCTTTCAGTCGCGTGGTGCCATTCTTGTGGCTTATATCGCGTTTGCTGTCGATCTCATGCCAGGCGTAGGCCGCGCCGAGGCGCACTGTAACGCTGTCCAACTGTTTACCGGCATAGGCGGCAAGGCTGTAGGTCTCGACATCGGCCGAAGCACTCTGCATGGAGAGCGAGGCAGAGCTGCTTTGATAGCTGGCGGCGATACCGGCTCTCAAGCCGCTATCTTCGTCTTGCTGATCGAGCCCCCAGATTACCCCGTGAGTCGAACGATTGAGTTTGGCAGCATCATCCTGGCGATTTTGCGCGCCACTGGAGTTGAAGGCATATCCCCAGGCGCCCAAAGCACGCGGGTTCTGTTCTGTTTGGTAAAGACGATTAAGCGTGGCGTTGCGCACGTAGCCTGAATCTTGCAACAGCGCATTCTTGAGCGAGGCATGCAGCTCGCCGGTCATGGATTGCATGACGTGCTTGAACTCATCTCTGGAGAGCCCGATCAAGGTATTGGTTTCTTTTTCGGCCCAGGTTAGAGGTACGGTTTCCGGAGCGCCCACGGAGGGGGTAGCGGCCAGCAGTGTTGCTGATGGAACAGGCACTGGCGTTACGGTGGGCGAGGGCGTAATAACGACTGGCAAAGTCGAGGGCGGTATAGTGATAGGGGCCTCGTTCAGCAGCTGGGTGGCCAAGACTTTTTCGTTTGCGGTTTCCACCAGTGCTTGAGGACTGACGTCGTTACGCACCAGGTTCAGGTTTACTTGGTTTGTTTCGTAAGTCAGGCTGGGCGTGAGGAAGGCCAAATTGGATGTGACGCTGGCAAATTGGCCGCTGATGCCTTTTTGCGCCTGGATAATAGGCAGGCTGGTGTTGGATTTGTAGTCGCCGGCCTCTGCCTGAACGTCAACCAGACCACCTTGCAGGTCAATATGTCCGGCTACGTCCAGCTTGTCGGCACGTCCAGTCGCATCGACCTCGACCTGGTAAATCGACTCGGGCCTGAAGGTCAGGTTTTGGGTGATGCGTAAGGTACCGATCGAATTGCCGGGGGCGATGATCCCGCCTTTGTTGACGGTGACTGAGCCGACTTCGCCGATGCCCTGCAACTGGCCGCCGGACTCTACGTAAACCAATGCGTGGTTCAGTGTGCCATTGATCTTCAGTGCACCTTTGTTGATGTAGGTGTGCCCAGTAGAACTGTTGTTGCCGTTGAGTTCGAGCATACCCGAGCCGTCTTTTATTAGACTGCCGCCGCCGCTGATATTGCTGCCAAATGCGATGTTGTCACTACGATTGAAGGTTAGCGTGCCATTGTTGTTGATATTGCCCCTCACCGAGCCTTGCGTTCCGCCGTTACCCACTTGCACGGCGCCCTGGTTCACGTCGATGCCGCCATTGGAGACCGTGTTGCCTGTAAGGATCAGCAGGCCAGCGCCATCTTTCACCAGCTTGCCATCGCCGCTGATATCGCCGCCAAAGGCTGTGTCGTCACTGCGATTGAAGACCAGCGTGGCGTCGTTGTTGATATTGCCCGTCACCGCGCCTTGCGTTCCACCGTTACCCACCTGCAAGGTGCCTTGGTTCAGGTCAATGCCGCCACTGAAGGTGTTGTTGCCTGTGAGGATTAGCGTACCGCTACCATTTTTGATCAAGCTACCAGGGCCACCAATATCTTCCTTCCAGGTATCGGTTTGAGAAAAGCCGGCCAGATCCATATCTGAAGCTGGGTTCTGGTTGACTGTGAAATCTTCATAGAAATAGGTGGGGCCGCTAAAAGCGCGGGGCAGGTTGATCAGGCCCCAGTTGGCGTCTGGGTTGTTGGCGTCGAAGGTCCAGCCCGCCAGCGAGTTGCTGGGGTAAGCTGTGCTAGCCAGAATCTGCTGCCATTCGGGTGACTTCAAATAGGGAAAGCGAAAACGCAACAAGGCACTTGACTGTTGCGGAATATGTTCAGGGGTGAGCGCTACGACAGGGCGTTTGAGCAGTTGGTTGTAATAGCCGATGCTGTAGTTTTCGTTGGCTTGAGTATCGGTCAAGGGCGAGTCTTGAGCCTCAAGGCAGCCACGCAAAGGGCCCGAGCAAAGCTTCGACTCTTCTACCTGCGTTCGAACATCCTTGCTCAGTTCAAAAAAGGTAGTTGCCAACGTGTCGTCTGACAGTATTTTCGACAGGTAGTAGTAGTTGCCAATGCGGGAGGCAATAGTGTCGGTTGGAAAGTGTGCTTCCAACACGACACGACTCTCGCCGTATTGCAATGCGCGGGAAATTATTTCGCTGCCACGCTCTGGAAATACCAGGCTCATGGGCAGCGCCGTTGTATAACCTTCCCAAGTGTGGCCGCTTGGGAAGGATGAGCCTTTTATGGATAGGTAATCTTTTATATATTGTGAGTTTTCCAGAACCTCATAGGGTCTTCCACGAAGAAACTGTTCCTTTAATATGAAGTCTGCGGTTCGTTTCCTTTGTTTGTTAGGGTCATATGATCTGGCTGCCAGTTCGTATAGATCTACCAAGCTGTCGTAAGACGATAGATCTGAAAGAACTAGCGGCATGGTGGGTGTTTTTGCGGGGGTGAGCGAACCTAGTGCTGACTGCGTCATTATCGATAGTTGATAAGCGGTCTCTTGCGATCTATCGCTCCTAGCGAGCTTGTATCTAGCTCCACTGTCTTGTACGTAGGCGATGGAACCTATCCGATCAAGCTCGGATGATTCTGAGCCTGGTTGTGGATAGCCGGTAAGGACGTTATTTTGGAGCTCCTTGAACCAGGTATTTCTTTTGGAGTCGATCAGTGCTTCAGCGATGTCGGTTTCAACTCCAGCTAATACACATGAAGGTGAAAGCATCCAGAGAAAAAGTGCATATTTCAAAGCTGCGTATTGGCCCGATGGGCTAGTATTCAAGGATATGTTTGTTGGTCGCATGAGTCCTCCTGTGGCGTATGGCTTATTGGGAAGGGATCGTTATGCGGGGTTTTCTTTTCCGTTTTATTGCAATGCTGTCAACAAGCCAAAAGAAAATATTTCGGTAAAAATCAAGAGGCTTTATATTTCGCATCTTAATTTGATTTAGGATTTTTCCTATTGATTTTTGTTTTTGTAAGGTCGCTGTTGGTGGTGTGGTGATTTATTGTGTTAGATGTTTGCTGTAACAGCGAAATTTCAGGATTTGTTGTCAGAGGTTCCGTATTCCTCCCTATAAGGTGGGACCAGTGTCAGCCTAGGCCAGCCCCATTTCATAGGTATCGGTCTTTACCACTTCCTTCGCGTCGCTAAGTAGCTCAGGCCATAGCTTAGGCGGACTGCGATCAGTTCGGCCGTCGTGTGATGTGCGAGAGTCGAGGCTGGCAGTCATGTGCTTGTCGAAGGTTCTCAAGATCATGCGTAATTTGCATCGTGTTGACGGCGACAGAAATTTCGGATCATTCCTAGAGATTTTTTTTACCTCAATCGTCAGTATTCAAACCACCTGCCGTCGGCACGCTCGATCTAGCCACTGGAGAACCGCAGGTCATTGGTCAACCGGGTGGATAACCAGCTATTGATCGAAACACGTATAAACAGACTATCGCTAACTAACGAACACGAGCGGTAAGCTGTTTTCGATCCTCCCCGGATGAGCGCGACGGTGGAGATAAAGTCCAGCTCCAAACGTATTGGACTATCTGATCAAGCCTTTTAACAAGGCAATGGAGGCATCAAGGATGCGCTGACTTCTGAGAGAACTATTCGCCAAGCAAATAACTAATCAATTTTCTTGTAACTCGTATGCTTTGTTCGATTTAGAAATAAAACTGTTTGCCTAACGCCGGAAGCAGCGAGGCATGGCAGCTTTGCTCATGGAATATGATCATGCCTACAAAGGCCTTGCGAATTATGATTTTCGACAAATGTCATTCTCAACGACTGGAAGTCGAAAGGTTACTGAACGAACAGGGTTACTATCGTATAGCGCCGGTGGCAGCCTTTGCCGATTTTCTTCATTTAGTGGAGTACTCACTCGTGGCTTTTGATCTTGTCGTCATGCATGGCGGCTCGATCGATGGGATGAGAGATGGTTTCAATCTTGATGGCTTCTGTCGTAATAGCCCCAACCTTCGCCATACCTTGATCTACGATGACCAAACTTTTGATGTAACAGAAATAGATTGGACGTCTTCACGGATCATCAGGAAGGTCCCCAGTCCTCCGAGTCGTATAGCGATAAGTAGTCTCATGGAGATGATCGACCCACACAGAAAACGGTGAGTGTCGTGAGTGGACTGCCCCCGTCACCGTAGACATCTCCAGCCTAGCGCACGGAGGGTGTTTGCTGACTTGCGCGAGGCTGGAGAAAGTTGCGGCAAGCACCGTGTCGCAGCATTGATGCGCACCAATAAAATCAAGGCGCTCAGAGGATATAAAGCCCCGCGCGCAATCAAAGGGAGGCCATCGATCATTGCCCCCAATCGACTCAACCGGGCCTTCACTGTCGATGCCCCTAATAAGGCTTGGGTGACCGATATCACTTACATCCGAACGTGGCAGGGATGGTTATATCTGGCCGTCGTACTGGATTTCTACGCTCGCAAGGTGGTCGGCTGGTCAATGAAGCTAGCGCTAGGCAAGGAGCTGGCGCTGGACGCGCTGCTCATGGCGGTATGGCGCCGTAAACCCAAAACCAGAGTCATCGTGCATTCGGATCAGGGTAGCGATGACTGGAAACGTTTTTGTCTGGCCAACCACCTCGAGCCGAGTATGAGCCGCCGAGGAAACTGCTGGGACAATGCCGTGGCGGAGTCTTTTTTCAGTAGCCTGAAAAAAGAACGTATCCGCAAGAGGATCTACAAAACCCGTGACATGGTCCGTGCCGACGTAGAGGCTGGAAATGTCTATGGGGGCGGGGGCAGTCCATCAGTCGCTTAGGCAGCTCATGAACATATCTGACATAGCACCTGATTTAACATAATATACATTATGCGAATCTCCGTATGCAGAGCCGAGGCTAGGATGGCCAAATTTTCAGCCTGGCAAAGCCTCCATTCTCGTAATCATGCACGGTGTGGCGTCGGTTACCGCTGCACACTTGAATGCCGTCCTCAGAAACAACGCCGTTGGCATCCCTCCGCCTCAAACCATGACGACAGCAATTGGCGCCATACCGATAGAAATCGCGAACTCTTGGGCAGCTCTCTCCACAGAAAAATCCAGGCTTTTGCCAGCTTGTCAATAGTGTTATTGAGCGACTGTCCGGGAGGCAGTGCGATGATAGGCTTCCATGGCGCCACACTACGCGAGTGCCCGATCTGTTCAGATATTGGATAAAGGCAGGTCAGGCCGATGTATAAGCCGCATGTCAGATTACTGAAAGGATTCGAACATGAAAAAGTCCATAACTGCTCTGGCCGTATCCACGACGCTCGCTCTCACCGCAACTGTCGCGAACGCTTCCGTGCATCCGACCACCATCAAGTCTCCCCAGACCGTCAATCAGGTGACAGCTTCTATTGACACTCCTTTCGGAACCCATCAAAAAGCTGGCGAAATCCAGATGGCCAGCCTGGCCAGAAATTGCTCCGATGAACGATATTCCTGGTGGGAATACAGCGGTTGGGAAATCGTCGGCTGTCTCATAAGCGGCCAGTGGTAATTATTGACGGGCCTGGTGCGTGACTTGCGTGATGAGCGCGCACCAGAGCCTAAAGATCGAGCTGGAGAATGCCAATCAAGAAGCTGCTGGCCGAGGCCCACCTGCACATCGAGGCACTGAAAGTGGGCTTTGGGTAACCGCGGGCCAAGTGCCAGGATGGCCAAGTAGCCTACCGACAGAGCTCTCTGTATTGATTCACGTTGGAAACTGCAGAGCTTAGTGCTGTTGTTTTGTATTGATAGTAGCGGATTGCATCTGCCTGAGCGGGTCCAACATTACCGAAATATTCTTCCCAAGCGTTACTCTTAGTTAGCAAGTCAGAGAGCATGGTGCTTAGGTCGTTTGCCGTCCAAACTGCCTTGTAGCCTTTAATCTCGCCAGGGGCTGGATGGATATGCTTGACATACTTATCCACCGAGTACCCATACTCGTCGCCCTTTTTATGCTCGTAAGCCATAAAGACCGTATACACTGTCCCGACTGACTGCTTGTACCAAGGGATAACGACAAAGTGATGAACCGCTGATCCCGTAATAAGAAAGTGCCAAACAGCTGTCTGCGAGTGATCACCACGAAATAAAAGTGCTTGTTCGATTTGGTACTTCATGCTCGCATTGTTTTCGATGACATCATTTCCAACATCATCTTGCACCTTCCCGTAAACAGCGCAGCTCATTTGAGCTGGCACACCAGGACAATTCTTCAATTCCATGAGTGTTGTGTTGTTGTTTATAGCCCTGATCAGATCTTCCCCTGTCATGTCTCTTGGCTCCTGCCCAGATATTTAACACGTATTTGGAAATAATTAAGCTCACTGTCCTTGGTGAGGATAGCTTCGATCCACCCTTTATCAAATTCATCCAGTGGGTGAACAAAGATGTCAATGGTGATCGGTGCCATGCCACTTTTCTAAAACTAAACGCTCTTAAGAGCCACAATAAAAATGATGAACTATCGTCGACGGCGTGTCGGGTCAACGAACAGGCAATTGCCGCGGCCCACACTGGGTTGCCCCACAGGTTGGCCAAAAGCAGCCATGCCCTCCTCCCCTTCACCAGCAGCGCAGATTTGTGGGGGTCACGACGAGGTTTCCCGGGACGCGGAATGGCTGGCCGGCCGCGCGGCCGGTGTCCGGGACAGCAAGACAATGCCTACGGCGATCATCACGCCACCCAGCATTTCGTGGGTGGAAAGCATGTCGCCGCTGATGGCGAAGGTGATCAGCGCGGCAAAGAAAGGGCACAGAAACAGGAAGCCGCTGGTGCGCACGGCGCCGCCCGTATGCAGGGCCGCGAACCACAATCCCATGGCCCCCGTCGAAGCGGGAATGGCCAGCCACAGGAACGCAACCATCGTTTGGGCCGGCAGGCTGAACGACTCGCCACGCCAGGCGGCCAGCAACGCGAGCGCGACCGCCCCAATGAGCATCTGCCAGAACGCCAGCGTCCAGGTATCGACGGCCAAGCGAAAGCGCTTGCTGGCCAGCGTGGCGAGAGCCCAGCAGGTCGAGCCCGCCATGACCAGCGCTTCCGCGGGGCCGATCGCGCCGGTCATCACCGACTGCACACCGATGCAGACCACCACTCCGGCGAAGGCCAGCAGCAGGCCCAGCCAGGCCAGGGGGCGTACCCGCTCCTTGAGCAGGATGCCGGCCAGCAGCGCCACCACCAGCGGATTGCTGGCCATCAGGATTGCCGCCTTGGATGCGCTGGTCTGCGTCAGGCCCATGGTCAGGAACGCCATGACACCGGTCGTCTGCAACAGGCCGATGATGGTCAGTCGCAACCAGGGCATGGCCTTGACCGGAACCGCTGTGCCGGCAGCGACCCGGGCACGGTGGCGCAGCCACAACCAGGGCAGCAGCGAGAGAGCCGCCACGAAAAACCGCAGCGCCGCCAGCCACAGCGGCGGCAATTCACTCAGGACAATCTTGCTGGCGACGAAGGACGAGCCTTGCAGAAAGGTGGAGCTGAGGATCAGCAGGAGAAAGCGCCGTTGTGCTGCATGCGAGTCCATGGAAGCCCTATCAATCGTGGCGGCGGACAGTAGGCCGCCGAATCACTTGATAGTGTGTTGCCCCGCCTCTCGTCACGCTTCGCGCAGAAAGACAACCTCTACGTCAAACAGGACAAGCGCACGCCCGGTCGACTACGCAAAGTAGCGGCTGGGCGATGCTCCAAGCAGCCGCTTGAACATGGCCGAGAACGCGCCCGGCGTGTCGTAGCCCATGTCCAGCGCCACAGTCGTCACGGGCTCGCCCGCGGCCAAGCGCGGCAACGCCGCCATCACGCGGGCCTGCTGTCGCCACACTTGAAACGGCACCCCGAGTTCGGCCGTGAACAGCCGCGACAGCGTGCGCGCTGTCGCGCCATGCTGGCCGGCCCAGTCGTTCAGCGTGCGATTATCCTGTGGGTTGGCCAGGATCGCTTCGCAGGTGGCCACCAAGCGCTTGTCGCGGCCCGTGGGCAAATGCAGCCCTTGTTCCGGCGACCAGGCAATCTCTTCGAGGATCAGGCTCAGGATGCGGCCATCCCGGCTGTCCTCTGGATAATCAAGGGCAATCGTCGCCGCACGCAGGATGAGTTCGCGCAGCAGGTTCGAAACCCGTACCGCGCCGGGGTGCAGGGGTGCATCAGTGGGATAGCGATCCTGGCGAACATAGGCTGTGCGCAATGCCACCGGGCTGCCTCGGGTCTGCATGGCATGGGAGATTCCCGCGGGCATCCACAAGGCGCGTTGCGGCGGCACCAGCCACAGGCCCGTGCCCGTCCGGATCTCCATGACGCCGGAAACCGCGTAGATGAGCTGCCCGCAGGAATGGGCATGCGGCGCCACGGCATATGCGGCCGGGTAGTCCTTCGCCATGACCACGATGGGACGGTCTACATTTTCATAGTCGCGCCTATCTACACTTCTAGCCAAAACAGAAACTCGCAGGTTGCAATCGTTCAAGGCTACAGGCTAACCCCTTAAAGCGTCTTCATTCGGCTTGCTTCTCAGCCAAACAGTCGCGTTCGGTGAACCGATATCTCGATAACGGCACTGTGCCCTTCGATAAACTTCAATATTGATAGCAGGTTCAAGGGCTCTGGCCGCTCGTAGCCAATAGCCAACGCCTTACATCTCACACAGCCAAATGCGGACATACTTTTCACTGCCGCCTGATAGCTTAAGGCCATCCAGCGGCATGCCCTATAAGCACAGCTGCTGCAGGCAAGACACGGAGGTCTGGCGGTCATCATTCATCGAAGGCTGTTTCCATCAGGCACAAGGATCTGAAGCCGGCGACCACCTCATCCTCCATGACCAGCGGTTCGCGCCCGCCACTTGATGGCTTGCAGTGCGCGACTTGTGCAGTACGTGCCGGTGTTCTCCCCAATACCCTGTTTCACGATGAGCAGGCGTTTGGGAAACCCACTCGGCACAATGGATCCCGGAAACCATTCAATAAACGGGGCGGACTCCGAAAAGCCAGACGAGTAGGAACTTATATATGGAGATATATCGTATGTCGGCTCAAGAGAACTTTGTTGGCGGATGGACTCCTTACCACGAACTGACTCCAAAGGATCGGGAAGTATTCAAAGAGGCCCTGGCCGGGTTCGTGGGTGTGCACTACACCCCTGAAAAAGTTTCGACCCAAGTCGTCAACGGCACGAACTATCGTTATCTGTCGAAAGCAACGGTGCCTGGCTCGTCGGACAGCTGGCAGGCCGTAGTGGAAATCTACGCGCCTATTAAAGGCAAGCCGCACATCACCCAGATCCACCGGATCTAAGCAGGGATCAAATCCGTCGGGGCGCGCACAGGTTGCGCGGCCCGACGGTTCATCGCGACGCTCTCCTTCCAAGCCCTCCCCCAAGCCGTAGCCAACCCATAAACCCCGCCTTGTCTGTCACTCGTTGCAGTTGCTAGACGCCTCCCATCCCCGCGTTATTGCGCATTCCTCTGGAATACTTGCCTGATCCTCTGAGCTTGCCGGGTATCGGATAGGAAACCCTTGGCCCCTGGGCTAGAGTCCGATCACTAGGAGCCAGCCGCTATGACCCAAGCCCGCGCCGGCCAGGCATCGCCCCTGGCACACACCCTCGACACCTCCTTACATTTTCCCTCGCTGGACCTTCCGGCCCACTCCGACGTGCTCGCGGCCAGCCCGGCGCACGGGGCAGCGGATTGGCGTATCCGCCCCTTTACCCGCGTTTCTTGAGCAAGGACGCGCCTCGTGGCGCCTCCTGAAGAAAAAACAACGACACACCAACCGATGATCAGCAGGTGAGCCATGGAACTACGAATCAACCAGAAGACCTATCAGGTCGATGCCGACGCCGACACGCCGTTGCTGTGGGTGATCCGCGATGACCTGGGCCTGACCGGCACCAAGTACGGCTGCGGCCTGGCCCAGTGCGGCGCTTGTTCGGTGCTGGTGGACGGCAATGTGGTGCGCGCCTGCGTCACCCCGGTGGCGGGTGTGGTCGGCCGCGAGGTCACCACCATCGAGGCGATCGAGGCGGACGCAGTCGGCAAGCGCGTGGTCGCCGCCTGGGTCGAGCACCAGGTGGCCCAGTGCGGCTACTGCCAGTCCGGGCAGGTCATGGCGGCCACCGCGCTGCTTAAGCACAGCCCCGCGCCCAGCGATGAGCAGATCGAGGCGGCGATGGTCAACCTGTGCCGCTGCGGCACCTACAACGCCATCCATGCCGCCGTGCATGACCTGGCCCAGCCTGCCAAGAAGGAAAGCGCCTGATGAACAAGCCCATCGATTTCGCTGAAGACCTCCTGGACCTGCCGCTGGACGAACCGATCAACCTGTCCCGCCGGCGCTTTCTGACCGGCACCGCCGTGGGCGCGCTGGTGCTCGGTTTCGGCCTGCCGCTGGGTTCGGCCAGGGTCCTGGCCGCCACGGCAAGCACCGCGGAACGCGGGACCCAGGTGCCGGCGTTCCTGGAGATTCGCCCGGATGGCAGCGTGCGCCTGCTCAGCCCCTTCATGGAAGGCGGACAAGGCACCCACACCGCCATGGCGCAGATCGTCGGTGAAGAGCTGGACGCCGACCCCGCCACCTTCGTGGTCGAGGCCGCGCCGCCCGGCGAAGCCTACGTGGTGATGGAAAACGGCATGCGCATCACCGGCGGCAGCATGTCGGTGCGCATGAGCTACCCGACCATGCGCCGCCTGGGCGCCCTGGCGCGGGCCATGCTGCTGCAGGCCGGTGCCGAGCAACTGGGCGTACCGCTGGCCGAGCTGTCCACCGAGCCTGGCCGGGTGCTGCATGCCGCTTCCGGCCGCTCCCTGGGTTACGGTGAATTGGCCGGTCGCGCCCTGGACATGCCGGTGCCCGACCCGGCCAGCATCACCCTGCGCGACCCGAGCCAGTTCCGCTGGATCGGCAAGCCGGTGCGGCGCGTCGATGCCTACGAGAAATCCACCGGCAAGGCGCTGTACAGCATCGACCTGAAGGTCGACGGCATGCTCCACGCCGCCGTGCAGCACGCGCCGCGCCTGGGCATGAGCGTGGGCAGCCTGCGCAACGAGGCCCAGGTCAAGGCCATGAAAGGCGTGCACTCCGTTCACCAGTTGCCCGGCGCGGTGGCGGTGGTCGCCGAACGCTGGTGGCACGCCAAGCGCGCGGTGGAAGCCATCCAGGTCGACTGGCAGGAAGCGTCCGCCGACTCGAAGGTGCGGCCAATGCCCGCTGATTTTTCCAGCGATGCGTTCCGCGACTTTCTCGCCGCCCAGCAAGGCCCGGCCCGCGACGACGAAAACGAAGGCGACGTGGCCGCCGCCCTGGCCAGTGCCAAGACCCGGGTCGAGGCCACCTACCACAACCAGTACCTCAACCACGCCCAGCTGGAGCCCCCTTCGGCCCTGGCGCGCTTCAATCCCGACGGTTCGCTGGAGGTCTGGCTGCCCAACCAGGCGCCGGACATGTTCCGCGCCGACATCGCCAAGCGCACCGGTCTCGATCCCTCGCGGATCACCCTGCACTCGCCGTTGCTGGGCGGTTTTTTCGGCCGGCATTTCCTCTATGACTCGGCTTGTCCCTACCCACAGGCCATCGCCCTGGCCAAGGCCGTCGGCCGCCCGGTCAAGCTGATCTGGAGCCGCGAGGAAGAGTTCCTGCGTGACGTGCTGCGTCCGGTCGCCGTGGTCAAGTTCCAGGCCGCGCTGGATGCCCAAGGGCTGCCGGTGGCGATCGAAGCGGTGAGCGCCACCGAAGGCCCCACCGAGGCCATCGCCGGCAAACAGGGCGAGAAACTCGACCCTTCGGCCCTTGAAGGTCTGTCGGGCAAGCCCTACGCCATTGCCAACAAGCGCATCGCGCAGATCTACGTCAAGGGGCCGGCCATGCTCGGCTACTGGCGCTCGGTGGGCAATTCGCTCAACGACTTCTTCTACGAGGCCTTCCTCGACGAACTGGCGGACAAAGGCGGCCGCGACCCGTACGAGCTACGCCAGCACCTGCTGCGCGACAACCCGCGCCTGACCACCTTGCTGCAGGCGGTGGGCGAACTGTCCGGCGGCTGGAAGCGCGGCCCGTTCACCGCCGAGGACGGCACTCGCCGCGCCCGCGGCGTGGCCATGGCCTCGCCGTTCGGCTCGCACACGGCGGCGATCGCCGAGGTGTCGATCGAAAATGGCCAGGTCAAGGTCCACGACATCTGGCAGGCCATCGACCCGGGCAGCATCGTCAACCCGGCGATCGTCGAGGCCCAGGTCAATGGTGCCGTGGCCCTGGGGTTGTCCCAGACGTTGGTGGAAGAAGCGGTCTACGTGGACGGCAAGCCCCGGGCGCGCAACTACGACCTGTACCCGATCCTGCCGTCGTCACGCATGGCGCGGGTGCATGTACGGATTGTCGAGAGTGGCGAAAAGATGGGCGGCGTCGGCGAGCCACCGCTGCCCGCGGTGGCGCCGGCGGTGGCCAACGCGGTGGCGCGGCTGACCGGCCAGCGCATCCGTAGCCTGCCATTGAGCCGATACACCTTCAGCTGACCGACAAGGACTGCCCATGAATAACCGCCGATTCGCAAGAACCGCAGGCTGGCTGGCCTTGCCGTGCCTGGTCGCGGCAGGCCTGCTGGCCTGGTATGTCACCCGCGAGCCCGCCTCGCCCTTCGAACAGGAACAGGCCGCGGCGACCCGCTTCGACCCCGCCTTGGTGAGCCGCGGCGAGTACGTCGCCCGGGTCAGCGATTGCGTGGCCTGCCACAGCCTGCCGGGCAAGGCGCCCTTCGCCGGCGGCCTGGAAATGGCCACGCCGCTGGGCGCCATCCATGCCACCAACGTCACCCCCGACCGGGACACCGGTATCGGTGCCTACAGCCTGGCCGACTTCGACCGCGCCGTGCGCCATGGCGTCGCCCCGGGCGGCCGGCGGCTCTACCCGGCCATGCCCTACCCGTCCTACGTCAAGCTCAGCGACGATGACATGCGCGCGCTGTACGCGTTCTTCATGAAAGGCGTGCAACCGGTCAGCCAGCCCAACGTCCCCAGCGCTATCCCCTGGCCGCTGAACATGCGTTGGCCTATCGCGCTGTGGAACGGCCTGTTCGCCCCGAGCACGCCCTACGCGGCCAAGCCTGCGCAGGATGCGTTGTGGAACCGCGGCGCCTACATCGTCCAGGGGCCGGGCCACTGCGGCAGCTGCCACACCCCGCGCGGCCTGGCGTTCAACGAGCAGGCCCTGGACGAGTCCGGCGCGCCGTTCCTCGCCGGCGCCCTGCTCGACGGCTGGTACGCGCCGAGCCTGCGCCAGGACTCCAACACCGGCCTGGGCCGCTGGAGCGAGCCGCAGATCGTGCAGTTCCTCAAGACCGGGCGTAACCAGCACGCGGTGGTCTACGGCTCGATGACCGAGGCGTTCAACAACTCCACCCAGTTCATGGCCGACGAGGACCTGGCGGCGATCGCCCGCTACCTCAAGTCGCTGCCCGGCGATCCGCAGCGCGACGGCGCGCCCTGGCAGTACCAGGCCGTGTCCGCCGCCACCCGCCTGGACAGCCCCGGAGCCCATACCTACGTGACCCGCTGCGCCTCCTGCCATGGCCTGGACGGCCAGGGCCAGGCCGAGTGGATGCCGCCTTTGGCGGGCGCCACTTCGGCACTGGCCAAGGAAAACGCGTCGGCGATCAACATCACCCTCAACGGCTCGCAGCGCGTGGTCGCCGCCGGCGTGCCGGATGCCTACCGCATGCCGGCCTTTCGCGAGCAATTGTCGGACCGGGAAATCGCCGAGGTCCTGAGCTTCGTGCGCGGCACCTGGGGCAATTCGGGCGGCGCGGTCGACGCGCAAGCGGTCGGCAAGCTGCGCGGGCATACCGATCCGGCCAGCAGCAGCCCGATCATCCTGCACATGCGCTGAAAAAAGGAGCGAGGTGCTGGCGATCCCCCTGGCCAGGAGCGGATCTGCCAGCAACCCCTCCCATGAACAACCGAGGTCCCCATGGAAAGCATCGATCTACTGGTCCTGAGCACCGCCCATGACTGGCTCCAGGCCGGTCACCGCGTGCTGCTCGCCACCGTGGCCCGCACCTGGGGCTCCTCGCCTCGCCCCGTGGGCTCGATGATGGCCCTGCGCGGCGATGGTCGGGTGGTCGGCAGCGTGTCGGGTGGTTGCATCGAGGACGACCTGATCCACCGCTACACCAACGCCTATGGCGGCAATGGCCTCCCGGACGGGCCGCCGCAGGTGGTGCGCTACGGCATCAGCGCCGACGAAGCGCACCGCTTCGGCCTGCCCTGTGGCGGCACGCTGGAGCTGATCCTCGAATTAACCCCCTCGAGGGATGCCCTCGAACGGCTGCTGACCCGACTCAACGCCGGCAAGCTGGTGCGCCGCAGCCTGGACCTGGGCAGCGGCCAGGTATCCCTGACCATCAGTGCTACCCCGGAGCAGTTCATCTTCGATGGCCGGCAGATGGTCAACACCCTGGGCCCCGGCTACCGCCTGCTGTTGATCGGGGCCGGCGCGCTGGCCGAATACCTGGCGACCATGGCGCTGTTCAACGGCTTCCAGGTCGTGGTCTGCGACCCCCGCCCCGAATACATCGGCGGCTGGAGCGTGGCGGGCGTGGAGCAGTTGGTCGGCATGCCGGACGACATCGTCCGCGAATTCGCCCCGGACCTGCGCACTTGCATCGTCGCCGTCAGCCACGACCCCAAGCTCGACGACCTGGCCCTGCTCGAGGCCCTGCACAGTCCGGCCTTCTACATCGGCGCGATCGGTTCGCGGCGCAACAGCCAGCTACGCCGCGAACGCCTGATCGAACACTTCGGCGAAACCGAAGCCTCGCTCCAGCGCCTGCATGGCCCCATCGGCATCTACATCGGCAGCAAAACCCCCGCCGAAATCGCCGTAAGCGTCATGGCCGAGATCCTCGCCGCCAAGAACGCTGTCACCCTGCCCCTCACCCTTGACGTTTCGAACGCCAAGCAAGCCCGCGAGCAAGAGGCGCCTGTGGCCTGATCGATACAGCCGCTTCGGCGGTCAATCGCCGAAATTTGATTTTGATCAAATTCTCCACTGCCGTGCTGGCTAGACTGAAAACCGATACGACGTCATAAGTCGAGGTTGTACTTCATGTCCTGGTTCCTCCGTCATCGCCAACGCCTGTTGCACCTCACCCTCGTGGTGTGGGTGTCAGCCATGGGCGTGATGGCCATCCAGGGCTGCCTGGTGCAGGCAAATCACGATCTGGCCGCGCCACATAATGCCGAGCAGTGGGTGGCGGATGACCATGCCCTCCACAGCAGTGGTTGCCTGAAAAACTGTGAGGACACGGTCACGGCGATAAAACCTGCATTGCAGCATCCAGCATTGGACGCCCTCCAGTGGGCCGCCCTCTTGCTGTTAACTGCGGCAGTCATAATGATGCTCGATCCGGCGAAAGAATCCTCCTTTGCCACCCTTGCACTGAAGCGCCCCGCCCCGCCGAAAGAACCGGCCCGCCTGACTTTCGTCCGTTTCAACGATTAACCCCCCCTGGTTAAAAAGTGGCAGAGCACGGGTCGCTCCGTTCTGCTGCGCCGCTTTTCACGTCTCTGTCATTGCTGCTTATTCCCTCACGAGTTCAGGAGTTCATCATGCACAAGCATTCAACATTCGTTCTAGCTGCCGTCTTGGCTGGCGGGGCACTCATGGCCTCTGCCGAGGATGCACATCACCCGGCCGATGCGCCAGACGGCGCAATCGAGAGCACCGCACCGACGCCGGCGGCCATGACTGAAGCCATGACCGAGCAGATGGAGAAAATGCAGGCTGCCCATGACAAGGCCGCGGCGGCCAAAACGCCCGCCGAGCGCCAGGCCGCCCTGCAAGAAGGCATGAAAGCGCTGAAGAACGGCATGGCCATGATGAGCAAGGAGCAGGGTTCCATGGGGTGTATGGGGATGTCCGCAGCCAAGGACGGCACGGGCAAAGGCATGATGGACATGATGATGCAGATGATGGAGCAGCAGTCGTCGATGATGGACATGCCAATGAAGAAATGAACCTGAGGTGTGTCGCCAAAGAATCCGGCAAGGCGAAGTCACTGGCCGAGCCGACACTGACTGCCCACTTGTGTAGCTATTCATGCCCCACGCCACGGCGATCATCAGTAAAGGCATGAACGGCAAACACACCCGGCAAGTGAGGAGCGCCAACCATGAATCATGCCGAACCGGCCTACGGTCTCTGGTCGCTGGTCATTATCAATTCATTAGTGTTTATCTTGTTCGCCTTCAGCTTCACCCGGCCCAGGACGAACCGCGATTGGCGCTCCTTTGGCATGTTCTCGGCGTTCCTGGTGGCGCTGTTTAGCGAAATGTACGGGTTTCCGCTGACGATCTACCTGCTGATGCCCTGGCTCACACGCCACTTCCCTGGCATCGACTTCCTTTCGCACGACGCCGGGCATTTGCTCGAAATGGTCATGGGCTGGAAGGTCAATCCGCACTGGGGGCCATTCCACATTCTCAGCAACTTGCTGATCGCCGGCGGCTTCTGGTTATTGGCGGCCGCCTGGCGTGTGCTCTACAAGGCCCAAAGTACCGGGCAACTGGCCCTCGACGGGCCCTATGCACGGATCCGTCACCCACAGTACGTCGGCTTCGTGCTGATCATGTTCGGTTTTCTGTTGCAGTGGCCTACCTTGATCACCCTGGTGATGTTTCCAATCCTCCTGGTGGTCTACGCCAGGCTGGCGAAGCGAGAAGAACAGGAGATGCTTGCGCATTTCGGTGATACCTATCGCACTTACTCGCAACAGACGCCGGCATTCCTGCCCTGGTCAGCCGCTCACAGCCCCCCTCCCCCTACTGGTGCCCCTCCAGGCCCAGGAGAACAGCCATGAACGCACCCTGGAAAACCGGCATTTCTCTGGCCCTGACCATGGCCATTTCCTACACCATCTGTGCGCTGCTCTATGTGCTGTGGCCGGCGCAGGGTATCGCTTTTCTCAGTGCCTTGTTCCATGGCCTCGACTTTGCTCGCCTTCAGGCGCCACAAGACTACAACGTGGCGACGTTCGTCGGGCCGCTGCTGGTCTTGAGTGCATGGGGCGCGGTGGTCGGCACCTTGTTCGCGTGGCTGGCAAACAAACTCCATGGCAGGCCCTGATAGCCGCTTCGAGCAGGAGGCCGCGATGAACCAGTCACACATGCAGCACAGCCACCATCGGCAGGCGCTTGCATCAGGAACCATGACGAAGGATCCGATCTGCGGAATGATGGTGGACAAGAGCACAGCCTTGTCACAAGAACGTGGCGGGCGCCGCTATTACTTTTGCAGCGATACCTGCCTGCGCACCTTCGAGTCGCCAGAACGTGAACTGAAGGCGATGAAAACCCGGGTCACTATCGCCCTGACCGGCGTTCTGGCTTTGGCGCTGCTGCGTGCAGGCGCCTTCATTGCACTGGCTGCGGGCGCCACGCTGCTGACGTGGGTGCCGATCCCGGCGCTCCCCTGGTTCACATGGGGCATCTGGTTATTCCTGCTGGTCACACCGGTGCAGTTCATTGGTGGCTGGAGTTTCTACAAGGGGGCGTGGAACGCCGTTCGCACCCGTAACATCAACATGGATTTCCTGATTGCCCTCGGTACGTCAGTCGCCTATTTCTACAGCGTCGCGGTGTTGTTCTTCCCGGACGTCCTGCCAGTCAAGGTGGCCGAGCGCGACGTCTATTTCGAGGTGTCGGCGGTCATCATCGCCTTCGTGCTGCTGGGCAGGTACATGGAGGAGATCATCAAGAAGAAATCCTCTGCCGCGGTACGTCGCTTGCTCGATCTCAAACCGGCGATCGCGCATGTGATTCGTGACGGGCAAGAAGTCGACCTGCCTGCTGAGAGCGTCATGGCCGGCGAGTTCCTGGTAGTCAAACCTGGCGAAAAAATTCCCACCGACGGTGATGTCAGTGAAGGTCGGTCAACGGTAGATGAGTCCATGCTGACTGGCGAGTCGATGCCGGTCGACAAACACCCGGGCAGTTCGGTGATCGGAGGTACGCTCAATGGCAGTGGCGTGTTCACGTTCAAGGCGAGCAGAATCGGTGCCGATACCGCACTGGCACAGATCATCAAGATGGTCGAGGAGGCACAGAGCAGCACTGCACAGATCCAGCGGTTAGCCGACCAGGTCACTGGCTACTTTGTGCCTGCAGTGGTGGCCGTCGCGCTGTTGGCGCTGGTCGGCTGGTCTCTTGCGGGGAATTTCCCGCAGGGGCTGTTGGCCTTTATCGCGGTTCTGATCATTTCCTGTCCCTGCGCACTCGGTGTGGCGACACCCGCCGCGTTAATGGTCGGTGTTGGTAAGGGGGCTGATAACGGCATCCTTATTCGCGGCGGCGAAGTACTGGAGCGGGCAGAAAAACTGAGTACGGTGGTATTCGACAAAACCGGCACCATTACCCGAGGCGAACCAAACGTAACCGATGTGATCTCGCTAGACACCGTGTTGGAAAGCGAGGTCTTGAAGCTCGCTGCCGCCGTGGAGTCCGGTTCAGAACATCCGCTTGGCGCGGCGATAGTGCGCGCCGCTGCGCATCATGGCATCCGCTTGCCGAAAGCTACCGGTATCCAGGGAATCGCCGGCCACGGCATCGAAGGCCGTGTCGACAGTCAACACATATGGCTGGGCAACCGGCGGTTATTCGCCCGCCAAGGCATTTCGACCGAAGCTGCCGAGGAACACCTCATCCGCCTGGAAGCCGATGGCAAGACCTCTATGCTGGTCGGTGCCGATGAGCGCTTGCTCGGGGTGATTGCCGTGGCCGATACCATTAAGCCCGAAGCGGCTGAGGCCGTTGCGGCATTGCAGGCAAGCGGCATCAAGGTCGTGTTGTTGAGTGGCGATAATCACCGTACCGCCGAAGCGGTCGCGCGGCAGGCCGGCATCGAGCGGGTGATCGCCGAGGTCCTGCCGGATGACAAGGCTGCGGTGATCCGTCAATTGCAAAGCGATGGGCAGGTCGTGGCCATGGTTGGCGATGGTGTCAACGATGCGCCGGCCCTGGCCACCGCCGACATCGGCATTGCCATCGGCTCGGGTTCGGATGTCGCCAAGGAAACCGGCGGCATCATCTTGCTCAAGAACGATGTACGTGACGTGGTCACGGCGATCAAGCTGTCGCGCGCGACCATGGTCAAGATTAAACAGAACCTGTTCTGGGCGTTCATATACAACAGCGTCGGTATTCCAATCGCAGCCTTTGGCCTGCTCAACCCCATCATTGCTGCCGCCGCCATGGCACTCAGCTCGTTGTCGGTGATTGCCAACTCCGCGCTGCTCAAACGTGCCCGTATTGGCTTGAGTCAGGAGGCCGGATCATGAAGCGCGAGGTTTTTATAATCTGCCTCCTGGTGAGTGTTGTGGGTATTGCAACAGTGGTTTACCTGTTGGGGCTGACTGGCAAATCGTTTGTCCTGGCCGGGTTATTCCTGCTGTGCCCGGTCTTGGTCGGGGTGCAACTTTTTCGCGGTATCCGTCAATTTGACAAGGATATGGCCGAGGCTCGTCGGCAGCTGAAAAGAAAGTGATCTTGCCTTATAGCCGTCCCTCTTCCTTTCAAGGAGTGCCATCATGAGTCATAACTTTCCCCAGCATCGCGCAAGAGGTACCTACGGGTACTTTTTAGGCTTCCTCGCCATCGCTGGTTATTTCCTGTTCACCGAGCACAGGGCTCACGTCCTTCCGTATCTGCCATTCCTGTTACTACTGGCCTGTCCACTGATGCATTTTTTCATGCACCGTGGGCATGGGCATGGGCATGGGCATGGCGGACGTGAGCATGGTGAAAGTGGTGAACATGGCAGTTGCTGTGGCCATCACCCCAGCGGCGCTGGCAATGACCAGGAACATGCGGGCCTACCCGATAGCAACAGGAAGTACCCCGACCGTCCTGCATGACGGATTCGTCGTACCTGCGCAATACAACGCAGCTCATCGAGCTTCGGTTGGCGTTGTGGGCCCTGACTGCATTAAAAGCGACGAATCTCCAACGTCGCCCGCAGCCCGCCAGAGTGGCGATTCTCCAATCTGATCTGCCCGCCCAGGCGCGCTGCAATGGCCTGCACGATAGTCAGCCCCAACCCTGCTCCCTGAGCATTTCCGCGACTATAGAAACGCTCGAAGAGTCGCTCGCGTTCAGTCTCATCGATTCCCGGCCCCTGGTCCTCGACGGACAGTTCGTAGTGTTCCTGTTTCTTGGCCAGCCGCACCGTGATCAGTCCGTGGGGCGGCGAAAAGTTTGCTGCATTGGTCACCAGGTTGTTCAAGGCGATGTCGATGGCCGCCGCGTTGACTCTGACACGGCCGATGCCTTCGTCGACATCGAAAGCCAGCTCGAGCCCCTGGTTCAGCAACCAGGGCGTCATCTGGACCAGGCTTTCGCGAACCGTCGCCGCCAGATCGATGCAGGGTGCTGCATGGGTGTCCGTTTGCGGCTCAATACGCGCCATCGTCAGCAACTGGTTGACCAGCCGAGTGGTTCGGTCCACGCCGGCAATCAAATGCTCGAGCGATTCACGGCGATCCTGCTCGCTCCCCTCCTCCATCAGGTTCTGCGCATGCACCCTGAGCACCGCCAGTGGGGTACGCATTTCATGGGCGGCGTCAGCGATAAAACGCCGTTCACGGCCCATGACTTCCTGAATCTGTGCCAGCACCCGGTTGAGGGCCGCCTGCATGGGCTCGAGTTCAGTGGGCAACGGCATCAACTGCAACGGTTCGAGAGAGCCGGGATGCCTCGCACGCAGCGTCGCCGCCATATCCACCAGTGGTTTCAAGCCCCAGCCGATTGCCAGCCAGATCACCGCAGCGAGCATCAGGCTGCCAAGCAGATTAGGGACGACGGTGTGACGAACAATCCGGTCAACCAGGTCGGCGCGTACATCGTCCCGCTCGCCGACCCATATCTTCAGGCCGTACTGCGTGTCATCAAGGGTGAATGCCCGCCATTTACGGCTATTCGGATCGGTCACGTCGCTGAAGCCGGGCGCGGCCGACGCCGCTGAAAAGACCGGCGCGCTCAAGGTGTGAACCAACAGCTCGCCCTGGGCGTTCCAGACCTGGAACGCGATCTTGCTTTCATAAGGGTGGCCATCGACTTGGGGGACGGCCTGGCCCAGCGCCTGGTTGAACGCCTGATACAGCTCGGCGTGCTCCTTGCTGGCCATCGGCATGCGCATGATCCCTTGCAGCAGGCGAGCATTCTGAGCCAGCTGGGCGTCGTAGACCTCGTCTATTTCATGATTGCTGTCGTGAAGGTTGAGTACGGTCATGATCAACAGGCCAAGGAACAGCAGCCCGAGGATCAACGTCAGGGTGCGACGCCTGATAGAGGTCATGGGCGGCCTTCCACCAGGTAACCGACGCCGCGGACGGTGCGGATGAGGTGGCTGGAGAACTTCTTGCGCAGGTGATGGATATGTACTTCCAGGGTGTTGCTTTCCGCTTCCTCGCTCCAGCCGTAGAGCAACTGCATCAGGTGATCGCGGGTGATCACGCGGCCAGGCGGTGACAACAATTCGTGGAGCAGTTGGTATTCCTTGGGGGTCAGGGCCACCGGTTCGCCCTGGTAGCTGACTTGCTGGGTACCGGGGTTCAGGCTGATGCCTGCATGCTCGATCAGCATCTGGGCGCGGCCGGCGCTGCGCCGCAGCAAGGCGCGCAGGCGCGCCTTGAGTTCGGCCAGGTCGAAGGGCTTGATCAGGTAATCGTCGGCCCCGGCGTCGAGCCCGGCGATGCGGTCTTCCGTGGCATCCCGGGCGGTGAGGATCAGCACCGGGAGGTTGGAGCCACTGTCACGCAGGCGTCGCAGCACATCCAGGCCGTCCATGCGCGGCAGGCCGAGGTCGAGCACCGCCAGATCAAAGGTTTCGCTGAGCAGCGAATGCAAGGCGCTGCCGCCGTCCTGCAGCCAGTCGACGGTGTAGCCCTCGCGTTCCAGGGCATGCTGGATACCCTCGCCGAGGGCCACGTCATCCTCAATCAGTAATAAGCGCACACGGACTCCTGTCAGTTGAGTTTCTTGTTCACGTCCACCAGCAGTGCCTCGATCTCCTTGCGACGTCCGGCGTCGGCGGTTTCCCGGCCGGGTCTCGGGGCTGCCCGCAGGGCTTTTTGCAGTGCGTCGCGGGCTTCGCCGTAGCGTTTTTGACGGTAGAGATGATCACCCCAGAAGTACAGACTGTCGATGCCATCGGGGTTCACCTGCAAGGCCTGCTTGAGCAACTGCTCGGCTTTTTCCGCGTCGCCGAAACCGATGGGCCAGCCCGGCACCCGGTCGTACAGTGCGGCAAGACTCGTGTAGGCCGAGCCTTGCAGAGCCTTGGGGTCCAGGGCCATGGCCTGCTCCAGATAGCCTTTCGCCGCCTTGGCCTTGCTCAGCGCGCCGAGGCCACCCTGGGCGCCGGCCCAACTGCTGGTGACGATGCCGGACCAGATCCAGGCTTCGGCCAGCGATTGACGCTCCCGGGTGAACGCAGAAGTCTGGCTGGCCAGTTGTTCGAACGCGGCGGTGCGTTGGCCTTCCGGGATTTCGTATTGGATGTGTGCCCAGCTTTGCTGAATACCGTTCAGGCGTTGCTGGTCGGCGGGGTCCAGCGCCCAGACGCTCTGGCTCAAGGCCCCCAGCAGCAGGCATGTGATGAGCTTTTTCATGGTTTGAGATGCTCGTTATCGGGCTTGTGGCTCAGGCGACGGATCAGCGGCAACTGCTTGCGCAGGCCTCGGTCCACCAGATTGGGCAGCAGGCTGTTGAGGCGCATGAAAAAGCGCTCCGGCCAGCCCAGGTACAGGTCACGGCGGTCACCGGCGATGGCATGGATCACCGCCGCGGCGACGGTCTGCGGATCGTCGACATTGGACTTGAGCGCGTCATTCAAGGCCCGGGCTGCGGGGCTATTCATGCTCGTATGGGTGGCCCGTGGCGCGACATACAGAACTCCGACCCGGGTGTCCGCCAGTTCCCGGCGCAGGGCTTCGGAAAACCCGCGCAAGGCAAACTTGGTGGCGCAATAGACGGCGTAACCGGGGTAGCCGATGGAACCGTAGGTCGAGCCGACGTTCACCACCATCGCGCTCTCGGCTTGCTTGAGCAGTGGCAGCAAGGTCTTGGTCAAACAGACCGGAGCGCCGATGTTCACCGCCAGCATCGCATTGACGTCGCTGTCATCGAGCTGGTCAAGCATGGCGAAGTGATTGACCCCGGCGGCATTGATCAGCAGGTTGATGCCGCCCATGGCCTGTGCAGCGGTCAGCACTTTGCGCCGGTCGGCGAGGAAGGTCAGGTCCGCCGCCACCCAGCACAGCTGGCTGGGATAGCGGGCGAGCAAAGGCTCCAGGGGTTCGCGTCGGCGCGCCACTGCCAGGACCTTGGCGCCACTGGCGCACAGGTCGCTGGCGATGGCCAGGCCAATGCCGCCGCTGGCCCCGGTCAGCACTACGCGAGCGTCAGACAGGCGCATGCAGGTTCTCCCCGCCGCGGGGCAAGCCGCGGAACATGTCGGTGTAGAGCCTGTACACCACCCTGGAGGCATGGACGACCGCAGCCTGATCGGCCGGATCGTCGAGGGTATTCATCAGCCGGCGGTAGGTCTGCATGTGCTCGATATCCAGCGAACCATGGGAGCTGAGGTAGCTGAAAGCGCTTTCCGGCAAGCCCAGGCGTTGGCGAATGCTGCCAGCGGCATGGGTGGCCAGGGCAATGCTGGTGCCCTCGAGCACATTGACCATGCCGAACAGCCCCACCGGATTGTCCCGGGCGATCAGGTCGTAGAGAAAACTGACCATCAACTCGATTGGCAACGAGGGACGACCGTTGCGCACCTCATCCCTGTCGCCGCCGCAGGCTTCAATGTCATCGAGCACCCATTGCTCATGGCCATACTCATCCTCGATGTACTCGCACACCGCTTTGCGCAACCACTCCAGGCGCAGCGGCAGGCGCGCACCACAGGCCATCATCAAGGGCACGGTGTGACGCACGTGGTAATAGGCTTGCGCCAGGAAGGCCCGGTAGCTTTCCAGGCTGACCCGGCCCTGCAGGGCATCGAGAATGATCGGCAGGTTGAACAGCTCGTTGCGTTCCTGCTGGGTAGCTTCTTGCAGCCGGTCAAAAAAACTCATGGTGCGGATTCCTCGGAAAGTACGGGTTCAGTCAGTTGCGCCCGGTAACGCTCGACAATGGCGTCGCGGCGCGGTCGGCCATTGGCGGTCAGCAGGCCATTGGCAAAGGTGAAGGGTTGATCCAGCCGGGACCAGTGGTGGACCTGGGCATAATCAGGCAAGGCCTCGTTGGCCTCGGCCACGGCGGCGGCCAGCTCGTCGTCGGTACAATCCGGGCGATGGGGCCAGAGCAGAGCATGATTGCGCGGCATGGCTTCGCCGTAGACGAAGGCCTGGGCGATATGGCGGCGTTGGGTCAACTCGGCCTCGACCCATTCCGGGTTCACGTTGCGGCCAAAACTGGTGACGAACTGATGCTTCTTGCGCCCCTTGAGGTAAAGAAAGCCATCGGGATCGAACTCGCCAAGATCGCCGCTGGGCCACCATTCATCGGCGTGCGGCGTTTCACCCAGGTACCCGAGCAAGGTCGAACCCTTGATCAGCACTTCACCGTCTTCGGCCAGGCAGACCTGCACATGGGGCAATGGCTGGCCGACACTGCCGGGGCGGTTCGCCTCCGGGCGGTTAAGGCAGACCACCGATGCGCATTCGGACAGGCCATAGCCTTCATAGACCGGCAGGCCGAGGCGTTGCGCACGCTGCAACAGCGCACCACAAACCCGTGCCCCACCCACCGCGGCGAAACGCAGCGCGGCGGGGTTGAAGGCTTTGTGCTCGGCGGCGCCGACCAGCATCTGCAACAGCTGCGGCACCAGGATCAGGCTCTGCGGCGCACGGTTGGCCAGGCAACCGAGCAGGCGCGGTACATCGACGCCACTGGCGCCCTGGATGCCCAGGGTTTTCTGGCTGGGCAGGCTCAGGGTCGCGCCGGCGTGCAAGGCGGCATAGCAACCGAGGTTTTCCAACAGGATCGCCAGCGGCAAAAGCGCAAGGTGGTGCTGCGGATCTGCCGGTTTGCTGGCTCGATCCAGCTCGCGAGCGACCCGCAGCATGCTCTCGGCGCTCAGGCACACGCCTTTTGGGGTGCCGGTGGTGCCCGAGGTGAAGGTCAGTTTGGCGGTGCCTTCCAACATCCGGTCCGGGCCACTGAAAGCGCGCCGCCAGAAGGTTGCGGTTTGCACGTATCCGGCCGCTTTCAGCTCGGCTTCCAGCTCCGGCTCGGCAATCACCCACCCGGCCTGGCTCTGTTCCAGGCAATGGGCCCGTTGGGCCGGGCTGAAGAACGGCGGCAATAGCACGCAAGTCAAGCCTTCGAACAACACGGCCAGGTCCCAGAGCATGGCTTCGACGCCGTTGTCCAGGGCCAGGGCAACCACCTTGGCGCCTTCGTCGCGCAAACGCTGCTGGCGCTGCATCACTTGTGCGTACAGCGTGGCGTAGTCCAGCTTCAGGTGATCGCCCCACAAGGCAACGGCATTGGGCCGGTGCTTGGCATGGTCACGTAGCGCCTGCTTGAAGCGTTCCTTTTCATGCGACATGGCTGGCCTGCGCAAAAGACGACGGCAACCCGAGGCGATCGAACATCCCGATGTTGCGCAGATGAATGAAGCCGGCGCGAATGTTGCCGACGTGTACCCAAGGCTTGCTCTCGTAATAGCTGCCCCAGCTGTGCCGTTCATCACCCAGCCGCTGTGGGTCGGCGGCACAGAGGGTCACGGGTTTCAGGCCCAGGCGATGAAAGCTGTTCACCAGGCCGATGTTGCCGGTGAACGCCACCCATTCCAGGTCCCCCATGGCCAGCAAATAGGTCATGGCGATGATGCTCAGCCGTGCACTGCCCGTGTCGCTGGCGGCCAGGTTGCCGACTTCGACGATGCCCGCCCGGTCCACGGCACGATCGGCGGCTGCACTGATCAATGGCTCGATCGGATCGTCCAGATAGCGCTCCAGGAACAGCTGCTCATGACCTGCCAGGCGCACGCCGGCCACTGCACAGAGCTCGCCCGATGCGTTGTTGCTCATGCCAAACAGCTGTGGCATGAAATGACGGATGTCGGCACCGTGGGCCTTGCGAAAACGGCGCTGGATAAAGGCTTCGAAAAGCGGACGCTGAGGCTCGTCCGGCAAGGCCCTGGCAAGACACATCGGCGGCGCTTCGATTTGGCCGAAGTGTAAAGGCAGAGCGATGTGCCAGTCGTGATCAGGCATGGATGGATGTCTCCCTGGGTAAGTTCGGGAGGAGTATCGGTGGCGTTTCTTAACGGAATCTGAAGGTGGCGAAACAATCCGGCAGGACGGCTGGGGCGACTTGAAGCCGGGCCAGTTTGCCCCTTGCCGGGAAACCGGCAAGGGGCTTTTTGCTGTCAGGACGGCAGATGTGGGGGCTGGTCGATAAGGGAAAGCTCGACGCTGTCGCGATACTCCGGCACCGAGACTGACCATCCCAGCTCCTGGCTGATGCGCCGGCGCAGCACGTCCGAGGCGTTGGGTTCGCCGTGCACCACAAAGGTGTGCTTCGGTGGCCGCTTGAACCCGCGCAGCCACTGCATGATTTCATCGGCGTCGGCGTGCGCGGACAAGGTTTCCATCGGCACTACTTCGGCGCGGATTGGCACATCCTTGCCGTGGATACGCACCGACTCGGCGCCCGCGACTATTTGCGCGCCGCGGGTGCCACCGGCCTGGAAGCCCGGCACCAGCAACGTATTGATCGGGTTGGGGGCCAGCGCCTTGAGGTGGTGAACCACCCGGCCACCGGTGGCCATGCCACTGGCGGCGATGATCACCGCAGGCGTGCGTTGCAGATCCAGGTTGATCGACTCCTGGGTCGTGCGCACGAAATGCGCGACATGGCACATGCCTTCACACTCTTCCTGGGAGAGACGGTGCTCACTGCGAAAACGCTGGTACAGGCGCGTGACATCGGTGGCCATGGGGCTGTTGAGGTAGATCGGCAGGTCGGGAATCGCACGTTTCTGCAGCAGCCGGTACAGGTGATACATCAGCAATTGCGCGCGCCCGACCGCAAACGACGGTACCAGCGTGATGCCGCGGCGCATCGCGGTGCGGGTGATGACCTGTGCCAGTTGCTCCTCCGGCGACTCGACAGGGTGCCGACGATCGCCGTAGGTCGACTCCACCAGCAAATAATCGGCGTGCTCGATGGTTTCCGGGGCGAACATCAAAGGGTCGTTGGGTCGCCCCAGGTCCCCGGAGCACACCAGCGTGACGCCGCCGGCCACGACTGCCACCGTGGCCGCGCCAAGAATATGCCCGGCGCAGCGCAGCTGGATGCTCATACCCGGGACGATATCGACCCGATGGTGCAACTCCAGCGGCCGCAGCAGCTTCAGGGCACGTTCCGCGTCCTGCTCGGTATAGAGCGGCAGCGCCGGGGTGTGTTTCGAGTAACCATGGCGATTGGCGAACTCGGCCTCTTCCTCCTGCAGGCGGCCACTGTCGCGCAACAGGATTTTCACCAGCTCACAGGTGGCGGCCGTGGCATACACCGGGCCTCGGTAACCGTTGCGCGCCAATACCGGCAGGTAGCCGCTGTGATCCAGGTGGGCATGGGTCAGGACAATGGCGTCCAGCTCGCGAACCGGTAGCTGGAACGGGTCCCAGTTATGCAGGCGCAACTGCTTGTAGCCTTGGAACAGGCCGCAATCGATCAACACGTGCTGGCCTTCATGCTCCAGCAGGTACTTGCTGCCGGTGACTGTGCCAGCCGCGCCGAGAAATGACATTCGCATGGCTGTCTCCTTGAACCTTCATGGGAGAGCTATTGATCGCTCCTTTCGCCCTGGCGACCGTTGACTTTTATCAACCGTGGCTGTGCCCACGGTCATTTCAGCCGGTCTCGGCGGGTGGTTTGACCAGCATCAGGCTGCAGGGGGCATGGCGCAGCAGGCGCTCGGCGGTACTGCCGACGAACATCTCGACGCCGTGGCGGCAGGCCGTGCCCAGCACAACCATGTCGAAGGCGTTCCTGCGGGCAAAATGCTCGATCGCCTGATGGGGAATGCCGGCCAGCAAATGTCGGCGGCCCTCCTCGATGCCATAACGCTCGGCAAGCAGATCGAAGGCCTCTTGCTGGGCATCGTTGACCGCATCCCGCAAGCTGGTGTCGAGGCTCGAGGTCGGCACACTCGTCACCGCGTCACCCACCACCGACCAGTTGCTGACATTGAGCAGATGCAAGGTCGCGCCGCAGGACGTTGCCAGCGTCGAGGCCAGGTCGAGAATCCGTTCGTTGAGCCCATGGGTCAGCGCTTCCAGGTGGGACTGGTCGATGGCGGCGAGGATCTTCAGCGGCTTGGGGTTTTCCGCGCGGCTGACCAGGTGCAAGGAAGCGGGACAATCACGCAGCAACAGCCAGTCCAGAGGCCGATGGAAGACCCGGTCGAGTGCCGGCGCCCGTTGCACATCCTTGATCACCAGGTCCGGGTGGAAGTCGTTCACGTACTCAAGCACGTGGGCCGGGCTCAACCTGGCCCAGACCACTTCAGTGGTCACCCGCAAGCCCTCGCAGCGTTGAAAGCGCGCCTGCTGTTCAAGCCAGTGGCGGTGCACCTGCAGGTAACCTTCCCGGGCCTGGCTCATGGCGTCGTGGTCGAACAGGCCGGCCACCGCCAGCGCGTTGACATGATCGAAAGCGACAATGTGCAACATCGCACCGGTTGCGCTGGCCAGCGCCTGCGCCCGGTCGAATGCCGGGGTGCGGGTCATCTCGATTGGGGCAATGAGCAATAAACGCTGGATTCTCGACATCGCACACCTCGTCCTGGTAACGCTTCACCTGCCTTACCGCAAGCCCGGCTTCCTGCCGGAGCCTTGGTACCCTTGCCGATGGGTCATCGGCGATGCGCGGCGCCCGATCCCGGCCAGGGCCGCGCCCTTCTGCCCCTGCTCTGCCCGCAGCCCGCTCCGGTGCCCTCCCCTAGACCGCCAGAACGCTGCAAGGCGCCTGATACAGAATATGTTCGATCGTGCTGCCCACCAGCTTGGCCAGCCCGCGGGACTGGTTCCTGCCCATCACGATCACATCCACATCCTGGGCGTGGGCAAACTCGCTCAGCACCGAGACGGGTGGGCCCTTGATGAAGTGTCGACAGTCGGCAGGCACGCCGAAGCGCTCGGCCAGTGCGAGGAAAGATTGTTCCAGATCCTCGCGCAACTTGCGGGTAAGGTCCGCCAGGGTCAGACCGACGCCGCTCATATTTTCCAGAAAGGCCGCGGAGATATCACAGGCGTACAGCAGGTGCAGCTCGGCATCGCACTGCAAGGCGAGACTGGAAGCCTCATGGATGATCCGCTCATTGAGTTCGTTGTCCGCAGGCTTGGTGTCCGACACTTCGACCGCGGCCACGACTTTGCGCGGCAAGAGGCTGCCATTCCCGCCAGTCAGGTACACCGGTATCGGGCAATGGCGCAGCAAGTGCCAGTCCAGGGGGGTAAAGAGCGCGCGCCTGAGCCGCGGCTCATGCTCTATCTGCTTGATCAACAGGTCGGGCTGCATTTCTACGACATGGTCGAGGATGCCTTGCTGCATGTCATCGACCCATGCCACCTCCATCGTCACGGCCAGCCCCTGGCCGTGCAAGTTTTCTACCTGGGCCTTGAGCCAGTCGCGATGGTCCTGCAAGTAGCTTTCCCGGGCCTGTTGGCGATCGCCCTCTTCGAGCAACCACAGAATATCCAGCGACCTCATCAAGGCCGCGATATGCAGGCTCGCGCCGCTGGCCCGGGCCAGGGCCGCGGCGTGATCTATGGCATGGGAATGGCGTTGAGCCGGGTTGATGATCAGCAACAACCGTTGGTACTGGCTCATGATCGACCTCCAGACAGGTGGGCTTCGATGCCAGGTGCCCGTTGATGAAGGCAGCCGCTGCGCCCTCGCGGGATCGGCATCAGTGTCGACCCAGACTCCTCCCTGCGCGCCTCCAGGGTTCTGATCTATGTCAGATCCCCGCGCGAGGCGCCGAAAAGCGCCCCTGCGCAGATAAACCTGAGGACCCGCCCCTGGCGCGTCCTGCCTGAGCTCGATGAGGGGGCAGGTGTTTTTCCCATTCGTCGCCTGCTTTTCGCCAGCAGCCGAGCGGCCCGCCCTGGCAAGGCACAGGAACTATGCTTCACTCACCAATAGAGGGCTTACTGGCATGCCCGACACCCGAGTGTCCCCCAACCACTATCTCAAGGCTGCATGCGCCAACTGCAGTGTCCTGGAGCTGTGCCTGCCGCTTGGCCTGAGCGGGCCGGAGATCGAGCGTCTGGACACTCTGATCGTGCAACGCTTCAAGGTTAAAAAAGGCGCGGCCCTCTACCGTACAGGCGATCCCTTGCGCTCGCTGTATGCGGTCCGCATAGGCTCGTTCAAGACCAGCATGGTTTCAATCGACGGTCGTGAACAGGTCACCGGCTTTCAGATATCGGGTGAGATGCTTGGTCTGGATGCCATCAGTGCTGACGAACACGCCTGCAGCGCGTTCGCCCTGGAGGACAGCGAAGTCTGTCCCATCCACTTCGCTCAACTGGAGAAACTCGCCCAGGACTTGCCATCCTTGCAACACAGCCTGAACAAACTCCTGAGCCGAGAAATCGTCCGCGATCACAGCATGTTGATGCTGATGGGCAATATGAACTCAGACGAACGCCTGGCGGCCTTCCTGCTGAACCTGTCGCAACGCCTGAGCCTGCGTGGCTACTCGTCCAGGGACTTCATCCTGAAGATGCGCCGCGAGGAGATCGGCTCCTACCTGGGGCTGAGGCTGGAAACCATTTGCCGGGGCATCGCGCACCTGCGGGACCAGGGGCTGGTGGAAATTTCCGGGCGGGAAGTCAAGGTCCTGAACCTGGAGGGGCTCAAGCAATTGGTCGCAGGTTGCCACCGCTCGGCCCTGCGCTGACCCTGCACGTCCGGAGAATCGTCATGCGCGCCATGGTCCTGCATACCCCCGGCGAGCCGCTGCGACAGGAACAACGCCCGGTCCCGACACCCGGCCCCCAGCAACTGCTGATCAAAGTCCTGGCCTGCGGCGTCTGCCGCACCGACCTGCACCTGGTCGATGGCGAGTTGCCCCAGGCGCTGCTGCCACGGGTGCCCGGCCATGAAATCGTTGGCCAGGTGACCGCGGTGGGTGCAGACGTCGCGCCCGGCTGGATCGGCCAGCGAGTGGGCGTTCCATGGCTCGGCTGGACATGCGGCGAATGCGCGTTCTGCCGCACCGGCCGGGAAAACCTGTGCGACCAGGCGCAATTTACCGGCTGTCACCTGGACGGCGGCTACGCCGACTACACGGTCGCCGACGCCCGTTTCTGCCTGCCGATTCCCGAAGCGCTCCCGGCCACCCAGGCCGCGCCGTTGCTGTGTGCCGGGCTGATCGGTTTTCGGGCGCTGCGGATGGCCGGGAACGCGCGCCACCTGGGCCTCTACGGTTTCGGAGCGGCAGCGCACCTGGCGATTCAGGTGGCGTTGGGCCGGGGGCAGCAGGTGTATGCCTTCACCCGGCCCGATGACCGCGCGGGCCAGGACTATGCCCGCTCGCTGGGGGCCCGTTGGGCCGGCCCCTCGGATCAAGCACCGCCGCACCCGCTCGATGCCAGCCTGATCTTCGCCCCCGTCGGCTCGCTGGTGCCGGCGGCGCTGGCCGTCACGGTCAAGGGCGGCTGCGTGATTTGCGCCGGCATCCACATGAGCGACATCCCGGCATTCCCTTACCGACTGCTCTGGGGCGAACGCAGCGTGCGCTCGGTGGCCAACCTGACCCGTGAAGACGGCAGCGCGTTTTTCGCAGAATTGCAGCACACCCCCGTCCACTGCGACGTCACCTGCTTCGCCCTGGAGGATGCCAATCAAGCCCTGGAGCGCCTGCGGGCCGGTCAGTTCAACGGGGCGATCGTGCTCACGCCGTGACGCCCGAGCCGCTCACCTGACCGCCAGAATACTGCCCGGCACCGAGTACAGCGCCCGTTCGGTCGTGCTGCCGATCAAGCGGTCGATCCCCATCCGGTGCACAGTCCCCATCACCACCACATCGGCCAGGTACTGCTCGACGAAATCGCCGATCGCGGGCACCGGTGGGCCCGGGACAAAGTGCCGGCGTTCCGGCGCGATGGCATAACGCTCCGCCAGGGTGACGAACGCCAGGTGCAAGGACTCACGCAGCTCTTCGACGACGTCCATGCCCCAGCCACCGCTGACCAGCGGTGCATCGCCATTGAAGGCCGGCGACAGGTCATAGGCGTACAGCAGGTGCAGTGGCGCATCGCATTGCAAGGCCAGGACGTTGGCCGTCTGGATGATGGTGTCGTTCAGGCCGCTGATCTGGGTCGGTGGATCGAATGGGTCCACCGCCGCCACGACCCGGTGCGGCAACCCGTAACGGGCCTGATTGACCAGATGCACGGGGATCGGGCACTCACGCAGCAGATGGCAATCCAGGGGCGTGATGAATACTCGCTTGAGCAGCGGTTCCAGGCTGACATCCTTGATCAGCAGGTCCGGACCGAGCTCCTCGACCGTCTTCAGGATGTCCAGCAGCGGATGGGTGGTGAACAACACGTCGACCGTCGCTTCCAGCCCCAGGTCGCCGAGCCGCTGGGTTTCTTCGGCGACCCATCGGCGATGGCGACGCAGATAACGCTGATAGCCCGCCTCGTCGATTCTCTCTTCCCACAGATGCACCACCGGCGCCGGCTCGGCGAAACCGCGTACATGCAGCGCAGCCCCGCTGGCCTTGGCCAGCGCGACAGCCCGCAGCGAGGCTGGCGACTGATGCAGGGTTGGATCGGCGATCAGCAGCAAACGTTGGTAATGCCCCATCACACACCTCGCTCAGGCACCGGTCGAACAGGCCGGCATAGACCTAGAGTGCGCCTTGTCCGCCGGCAAGCGCCTTGATGTACATCAGATCCCACTCGATGAGCGACGCCTGTCGCCGGTGTCTGATCCAGATCAGATCCGCCTGTCATCAGCGGGGTAAAACGAAGCGAACCGCGTGTGCCCTGCCGCGCGGCCCCTTTCGGCCGTATGGAGAACCCCATCATGCTCACTGTCAAAAACCACAACGAACGGGCCGCCGCCGTCTACGCCGCGGTCCCCGGAGAACACTGGATCGAAACGCTGAAGGACGGCCATCATGTGCTGATCCGGCCACTGGCGGAAAAGGACCGCGAGCGGGAGTACGCCTTTATCAGGCGCCTGTCTCCCGAATCCAGGCACATGCGTTTCCTCGCCCAGATCAACGACCCCAGTGGCGCCCTGCTCGATCAGTTGATGTACACCGATGGCAAGCAGCACATGGCCTACGTCGCGCTGGCTCACGAGAACGGACAACTGATCGAGATCGGTATCAGCCGCTACGCCGCCACGGGCGAGCACGAATGCGAATGCGCGGTAACCGTCGCCGACGAATGGACGCACCTGGGCCTGGGAACCTTATTGATGGAGCATCTGATCGAGGCTGCCCGCAAGAACGGCTTTCGCCAGATGTATTCGATCGACGCCGCCAGCAATGCGCCCATGCGCGACCTGGCCAAGGCCCTGGGTTTCGAACGGAGTCACGATCCCGACGACAGCCGCCAGGTCATCCATCGCCTCCACCTGTAAACCAGCGCCCCGTGGCGTACCGGCCAGCGGGCCGCCACGGGCGATCAAAGCGTCTTGTCCGGTTTTATCGCCAGCACGCTGCACGGAGCCCGGTGCAAAAGCTGCTCGGCGGTGCTGCCCAAGAGTTTTTTCAGTCCCTTGTGCTGCACGGTTCCCATGACAATGACGTCAGTCCGGTGGGCAGTCGCAAAGTCACAGATACACGACAGCGGCGTACCCTCGATGAAATGGCGACGCTCTGGAGGCACGCCATGGCGTTCGGCCAGCGCTGCGAATGCCTCGAATTGCGCCTCGCCCAACACTTCGTAGATCCCGACATTCAGCGGCAGCACGCCAACCCCCATGTCCTGGGCATATACCGTGGCCCAGTCATACACATGCACCAGCTCGAGTGCCGCGGCACATTGCCCGGCCAGCTTTACCGCGGCGTCGATAATCTGGTCGTTGAACACCCTGTCCTGCTCATCGCTGCGCAGCACATCGACAATGGCCAGTACGTTGCGTGGCCGTGGGTTGAGGGCATTGGTCACCAAGTGCACCGGTACCGGACAGTCCCGTAGCAACTGCCAATCCAGGGGAGTGAAAAACACGCGCTTCAAGGCAGGCTCTTCTTCGGCATCCTTGACGATCAGGGCCAGGGGCACCTCATTGACGAAGTGCAGGATTTCTTCGAACGGATGCTGCACCCAGAGCACTTCGCGGGTGACCTCGATCCCCTGTTCGCTCATCGAGCAAGCCTGCTCGTCAAGCCATTGCCGATGGCTTTGCAGATACCCGTCCCGGGCCTGGGCGATCTGTTCGGGCGCGAACAGGCCGGCCACCGCCAGCGCCTGCAGATAATCGAAGGCCACGATATGCAAGGGTAACTGCATCGCCCGGGCCAGCGCCGCAGCGCGGTCGAATGCCGGTGTGCGGGTCATGGCGGGAGGGGCAATGAGCAGTAAACGCTGGGTCTGCGACATAAGGCACCTCGGCACGCGGCCATCTCAGAACACGGAATGGAATTGCAGATTGAGCGTTCCCGGGCCGGGTGACTTGATCTTTGTCAGCTACCCGAAGCGACAGGTTTCAGTACAGCCAGATGCCAGCCCACATCGCCAGCGTCAGCAATACCTGGCCGGGAATGACATAGGCGGCGAAGCGGCGCCCGCCACTGACCCAGGCCACCAGGCATTTGCTCAGGGAATTGCTGCTGACCGCGATCAGCACCGGCGCGGCGATGGCCTGGAACGGCAACTGGCCGGATTTGGCCAGGGAGGCTATCGACGCTGTCGAGGAATGGGCGTCGGCGAAGCCGCTAAGGGTCGCGGTCACCATCACCCCGACTTCGCCAAAGTGACTCAGCATCACCGACGACAGGAAGGTGATACCCGTCATGGCCAGCGTGACGAGCAAGGCCAGCTTGAGGTTGAACGCGCCGCCGACCTTGATCGGCTGGTGGGCGCCCTGGGCCGGCGTGGGGAACATCAGGCACAGGCCATACAATGCCGTGGCGGCAGCGCCGGCGAACAGCGGCCCCCACATAGGGTGCAGCAGACCGGTATCGACCGCGCCCAGGATCAGGCCCACCTGGGTCAGGGTGGCCAGGTTGGAGAACAACGCCGCCGCGCCCAGGGCCTTGATGTTGTCCGGCTCTCTGGCAGCGATATGCCCCATGGCGGCGATGGTCACCGTGCTGGAGGCGAACCCCGAAGCGATGGCACTGATCGCATAACCGTAACGAGTGCCCAGAGTGCGAACGGCGATATGCCCGACCGCACCCACGGCCATCAGCAACACAGTCAGGGTGCAGATGGTGCGCAAATTGATGGCGGCATAAGGCCCGATGTAACGATCCGGCGCCAGCGGCAGCACGACCAGTGCGGCGATCAGCAGTACCAGCCCGTCGCGCATTTCCGCTTCGCTCAATTGACTGCGGGCGAAGTGATGCAACTTTTGTCGATACGTCAGCAGCCCCGCCATGACCACGCCAATGGCAATCGCCAATTCCGGCGCCGTACCGCACATAGCCCCCAGCGCCAGCACCGTAAACAACGCCACTTCGCTGGTCACGCCCGGGTCGCTGCCCAGGCTTCGCCAATACGCCACGGTGATCAGCAAGGCCAGGCAGATAGCCATGATCCCCAGCAACAGGGCACCACCGACCTGCATCGCCACATACCCCAGCAGCGCGGTAATGGCGAACGTGCGCAACCCCGCACAGGCACGGCTGTCTCCTCGCCCCTTGTGCCGCTCGCGCTCCAGACCGATGAGCAAGCCGATTCCCAGCGCAGCCGCCGCGCCTTCCAGGCCAAGGGTCGCGCTCATAAAGCCTCCCTGCGGACGAACCTTGCCGCCCTGGCCACGAGGGTCACTTCAGCAGGCCAGGGCAAGCCCCCTTCCTGGTAGCCGGAGCGGATCGGTCGCCGGCTGTCCGAGGGGCGGCCTCCGTCTGGCCAGGGCTGGTCGGCCAGGGATGCGGCGCATCGATGCGCGCCCGGAGTTGACCGACGAAAGCCGTCGCGGCTTCCAGGCTGCTGAAGCCCACTGTCAGGGCATCCATGTGCACGAGCCAGCCATGGCCTGTCGGTTTCGCTGTGATGTCGATGATCATCGATCGCCTCCGCTCAAGCACCCGCGTCGCCCGGCCGGGCATCACGGGGTAATCGCCACCTTCATGACCCCGTCCCGCTGGTGAGCGAACAACTCATAGGCGGCTTCGATATCGTCGAGTTTGAAACGGTGGGTCACCAGTGGCGACAGATCGACCCCGCCGCTTTGCACCACCGCCATCAAGCGGCGCATGCGTTCTTTGCCGCCGGGGCACAGGGTGCTGACGATGCTGTAGTCGCCCAGCCCGGCGGCGAAGGCGTCGAGGGGAATGTGCAGGTCGCTGGAATAGACACCGAGGCTGGACAACCGCCCGCCTGGCCGCAGCACGCGCAAGGCGGACTCAAAGGTGCCCTGGGTGCCCAGCGCTTCGATGGCCACGTCGACGCCACGGCCATCGGTCAACGCCATGATCTGCTCGACCACATTACCGTCCTTGAAGTTGACCACCTGGGTGGCACCCAGGCGTTTGGCGACCGTCATGCGCTCGGCCACGGCATCCACGCCGATGATCTGGCTGGCACCCTTGAGCCGCGCACCGGCTACCGCGCAGAGGCCGATCGGCCCCAGGGCGAATACCGCGACGGTATCGCCGATACTGACCTCGCCACGCTCTGCCCCGGAAAACCCGGTGGACATGATATCGGGGCACATCAGCACCTGTTCGTCGCTGAGGCCGTCGGGGATCGGGCACAGATTGGCCAGGGCATCCGGCACCAGCACGTACTCGGCCTGGCAGCCATCGATGCTGTTGCCGAACTTCCAGCCGCCAATGGCGCGAAAGCCATGGCGGGTGTCCGGGCCGTCCTGGGAGGCGCAACCGCACAAGCAGGCATAACTTTGCCCGCTGGGCGTGATGGCCCCGGCAATCACCCGCTGTCCCTCGACAAAACCGCGCACCTGCGAGCCCAGCCGCTCGATGATTCCCACCGGTTCATGACCGATGGTCAGGCCCTTGGCCACCGGGTACTCGCCCCGCAGGATGTGCACATCGGTGCCGCAGATCGTCGTCGTGGTGATACGCACCAGGGCATCCAGCGGCCCCACTTCGGGGATCGGCTTTTCATCGAGCACGATCCGATTCTTTTCAACGAAAATTGCCGCTTTCATGGTGGCCATGACGATCCTCCAACCTTGAGCCCGCGCTGAGCCCGGCAAGGCTTTCAGGCTGCGCCGGGAGCAAGGGCCTGGGCTTGATCATGATCAATAATTCATCAATGGGCCCCTCGCGACTGACCACACGTCAGCTGGCCCGCTCCACTGCCGGACGGGTTGATACAGATCAAGCGCGCACTGCTGGCCGCAGGCAGGATCGCAGAGGGTTTCACGGCCAAAGACGCGTTGCCGTCAATTACCCCTGGGAGAGTCGTCATGTCCGAGCAATCACGTTTCATGCTGGTCGCCTCGCCGCTAATGGAGAACAGCCCCGCCTTCGATCGGGCCGCCGCCCTGGCCAGGGCCGAAGACGCAGCCCTGCACATCGTCGCCTTCGACTACCTGGAAGGCCTGGCCACGGCCAGCCTGGTCAACGAACAGGCCCTGGAGCAGATGCGCCTGGGTTATGTCGAACGCCATCGCCAGTGGCTCGAAGAGCAGGCCCGCCCGCTGCGCAAACTGGGGCTGACCGTCACCACTGAAGTCGTCTGGGTCGAAAGGCCCTTGCAGGAAATCCTGATCCACCTCAAGGAGCAGCCCATGGCCTTGCTGATCAAGGCACTGCAACACGAATCGCTGCTGTCGCGGGTAATGTTCACTCCCCTGGATATCCACTTGCTGCGCGAATGCCCCGTGCCCCTGCATTTTGTCAGCCATGTACAGCACGCATTGCCACGCAGGATCGTCGCAGCGGTCGACCCGTTCCACCGCGAGGGTCAGTACAAGGACTTCAACGACCGGATACTGCATGAGGCCTCGAAACTGGCCAGCGCCTGTAACGCCGAGCTCGACGTGATCTATGCCCATGACCTGTCCTCCATCGGCGCGGACGAATTCAACTTCGACCAGAGTTCGACATTTTTCTCGACAAGCAAGGCCAAGACTCTGTTCGATGCCCAAGGCGACGCCTTCAACGAACTGGCTGAACGCAACGGCATTGCGCCGGAACGTCAGCACATGATCATGGGCAATCCGGCCAAGGTCCTGACCAGCTACGCAGACGCCTATGACATCGATGTGATTGTCATGGGCAGGGTCGGTCATCGCGGTGGCTTGGGGCGCCTGATCGGCAGCACGGTGGAGCAACTGCTGTACAAGGTGCCTTGTAGCGTATGGGTGGTTTCGCCAGAGGTGCTGATGACCGAATAAAGCCCTTTTTCAGGATGCTTGCCCGCGCGCCAGGCCGGTCAGTCAGCGCGGCGCGCCAGTTGCGTAAGGTAGGCACAGAACATGTCTGCCATTGCGTCGGCGTAGGTCTGGATCTCTGCGGCGGTGCGCGGGCTTTCTGAAAAGTCCTTGCCCACGCTGCTGAGGGTGGTGGTGATCAAGTCGGCGGCCAGGGCGCGGGTGGCCTGCGGCGCCTCGGGCAGCGCCTCCTCCATGAAAGCCTGGAAGATCCGCTCCCCTTGCGCCTTCACGGCCTGCGCTTCGGGGGCGTCGCGGTACAGCGGCGCGGCGTCGTTGAGCGCTACACGCATCCTGGCTTCCTCGCACTCGGACTGGATAAACACCCGGACCAGCACCCGCAGCCGCTCCAGCGGGGCTTTGCCACCCTCTTCGAGGATGCTGCGCAGCATCTGCGTGGTCTGTTGCCACTCATCGCTTTGCAGGCGGAACAGGATCGCCGCCTTGTTCGGGAAATATTGGTACAGCGAACCGATGCTGACGCCGGCCTTCTCGGCCACCCGCGCGGTGGTGAAACGCTGCGCACCTTCCTTGGCCAAAACCTGAGTAGCGGCTTCCAGGATCGCCGCTACCAGCTCCGTCGAGCGTGCCTGTTTAGGCGCTTTGCGCGAGGAAACCTGCGGGGTCCGGCGGTTGCTCATGATGGCCCGACAGCGCCGCAGCCAATGCGAATAGCGGAGGGGGTCACTTGCTCATATCCTCTGAATGCGACGAATTGATCGCATTTTAGCCACGCGCCGCAAGGCGTCAACTTCGGACGGGATGCCCCCATGACCAGCACATTGACCACCTCCCCACTCGCGCCCCTGCTCGATCGCCTGTTCGAGCAGGCCGATACGGCGACCAGCCCGGCCGTCGCCGGCATCTCCCGCGAGGAACGCGAACGCCTGATGCACAGCAAGACCGAATACCTGGATTTCTATGGCCGCCTGAAAGACCTCTGGCTGCCCGTTTCACGGGAAACCGGCGAGCTGCTGTACATGCTGGCGCGCAGCACCCGGGCCCGGCACATCGTCGAGTTCGGCACCTCGTTCGGCATCTCGACCCTGCACCTGGCGGCGGCCATCCGCGACAACGGCGGCGGCCGCCTGATCGGCAGCGAGTTCGAGGCGTCCAAGGTGGAGCGGGCGCGCCAGCACCTGCTCGAAGGTGGCCTGGCCGACCTGGTGGAAATCCGCGAGGGCGACGCCCTGAAGACCCTGGCGGTCGACCTCCCCGAGTCCATCGACCTGCTGCTGCTCGACGGCGCCAAGGCGCTGTATGCCGATATCCTGGCCCTGGTCGAAAGCCGCCTGCGGCCGGGCGCGCTGATCGTCGCCGACAACACGGACTACTGCCCGGACTACCTGGCCCGGGTCCGTTCGCCCGCCAGTGGCTACCTGTCCGTGCCCTTCGGCGGCGACGTGGAACTGTCAATGCGGTTCGCCTGAGTCGCCCCTGGAAGGCGAGGCCCCGGTCAAGATCAGGACCTGATCACCCGTGGCCTTGCCAAGCCACTGAGTCGCGCCACTGCCGCTCAGCGATCCTCGCGCCCTTCCCCCTCCAGCGGATGCTGCGCGAGGTAGCTGTCGACGGCATCGCCGATGGTCGGGAAGAACGCCGCTTCGCCGAAGCGTGCGAACAGCCCGAACCGCTTCAGCTTGTCCTTGACCGGGTCTTTCATCTGGGCCACGCACAGCTTGATGCCGGCCTGGTGCAGGGTGTCGTCCAGTTCCGCCAGCATGTCGGCGGACGTCACGTCGACGCTGGTGACCGGTTCCGCCGCCACCACCAGCCAGCGCACCGGCGTTGGCGAGGTCGCCACGGCGTCCAGCACCCGGTCATGGAACAGCTCGGCATTGGCGAAGAACAACGGGGCGTCCCAACGAAACAGCACCACGCCGGGGATCAGGCGCGCGTCGGGATAGCGCGTGATGTCGTGATAACCCTTGACCCCTTCCGCCCGCCCCAGGACCGCCGAGTAAGGGCGCCAGCCATCCCACAGGAACTCGATGACGGCGATCACGATGGCCAGGCCGATGCCCTCGATCGCGCCCAGCACGGCCACGCCGACGGTGCAGACGATGGACAGCCAGCACTCCCATTGCTGGATGCGATAAATCCGCCGCAGGTCGCTGACTTCGATCAGGCCGATGGCCGATGCGATCACCACCGCGGCCAGGGCGCTGGTGGGCAGATCTTCCAGCAGGTTCGGGGCCAGCATCAGCAGCAAGGCTACGGCCAGGGCGCCTATGACTCCGCTCAGCTGGGTCCTGGCACCGGCGGCCTCGGCCACGGGGGTGCGCGACGAGCTGCTGCTGATGGCAAAGCCCTGGAAAAATCCGGCCGCCAGGTTGGCCACGCCAAGCCCGACCATCTCCTGGTTCGGGTCGACGTAGGTGCGGGTCCGCGCCGCGTAGACACGGGACAGCACGCTGGTATCGGCGAACGAAACCAAGGCCACCGCGCAGCCGCCGATCAGCACCGGGCCGATATCGGCGCGGCTGATCCAGGGGATGGCGAACGCCGGCAGGCCTTGTGGCAGAGAACCCAGGACCGACACACCGGCTGTTGCCGCAAGGTCCAGCACAGCGACAGCGACGGTCGCCGCGGTGACGGCGATCAGAATGCCCGGCACCCGCTTACTGTTCTTGAACAGCAGGATCACCGCCAGGGTCGCCGCGCCGACCATGAAGGCGGTCCAGTTGGTCTTGCCCTCCAGCACCGCGGTGGCGATGGCCCACAGGTTGCTCAGCGGCCCGTTGGCCTCGACCGAAAAACCGAAGAGCTTCGGCAGCTGGCTGATCAAGACCGTCAGCGCGATGCCGTTCATGTAGCCGTAGCGAATCGGCTTGGAAAGCAGCTCGGTGACAAACCCCAGGCGCGCGATGCCGGCCAGGATGCACACCAACCCGGCCACGATCGCCATCATCCCCGCCAGGGCGACCGCGCGCTGCGGGTCACCGCCGGACAGTGGCAGGACCACGGCGAGGATCACCGCGGCCAGCGAGGAATCCGGCCCCAGTACCAGGATCCGGCTGGGGCCGAACAGCGCATAGGCGAGCAACGGCACGATGGTCGCGTAGAGGCCATAGATGCCGGGCAGCCCCGACGCCACCGCGTAGGCGATGCCGACAGGCACCAGCACCGTGGTCAGCACCAGCCCGGCCACGAAATCGTGACGCAACCAGGCCACGCGGTATTCGCGCAGCATGCGCAGCCCCGGCAGCCAGCGGCTCCAGCGATGCTGTTCGTCGCCGGCGTCCCGGCGGGCAATCCGGCCAGGTTCCGGGACGGGCGGAGAAGACCCCGAATGGTTCATCGGACACTGGCCTTGGCGGGTAGATGGGCTTATGCCTGGTGCTCAGAACTTCTGCGGAACCCGTCGCAACGGATGGTCCGATTCCCGATAGCCGCCCGGCTTCTGGCGTTTGGGCAACACCACTTTCTCCCGTGGTACTTCCTTGTAGGGAATGCGGCTGAGCAGGTCGCTGATGATATTGAGACGCGCGCGGCGCTTGTCGTTGGAGTCGGCCACCAGCCAGGGCCCATGTTCGGTGTCGGTGGCCTTGAACATCGCGTCGCGGGCACGGGAATAGTCATACCAGCGGCTGTATGACTTGACGTCCATGGGCGTCAGCTTCCAGATTTTGCGCCCGTCCTTGATCCGTGCTTCGAGGCGGCGGGTCTGTTCTTCCTGGCTGACTTCCAGCCAGTACTTGAGCAGGATCACGCCCGAATCGACGATCGCCCGCTCCACCAGCGGCACCGCCTTGAGGAAGCCGTCCGCCTGCTCTTCGCTGCAAAAGCCCATCACCCGCTCGACACCCGCGCGGTTGTACCAACTGCGGTCGAAGATCACCACTTCGCCCGCCGCCGGCAGGTGCGGCAGGTAGCGCTGCAGGTACATCTGGCTTTTCTCGCGATCGGTCGGTGCCGGCAGCGCCACCACCCGGAACACCCGCGGGCTCAGGCGTTCGGTCAGGGCCTTGATGGTCCCGCCCTTGCCGGCGCCGTCGCGTCCCTCGAAGACGATGCAGATCTTGATGCCTTTTTCGCGCACCCACTCCTGCAGCTTGACCAGCTCCACATGCAGCCGGCGCAGCTGATCCTCGTAGTCTTTTTTGCTCAGTTTTGCGGGTTCAGCGGGAACGCCCTTGGTGGCACCCTTTTTGTTTTTTGCCATGACCGGAACCTCATGCTCGCTTTCATCGATCGCGTGAGTCTAGTCGAGGATCCGGCCTCCACAGGGCGGCCCAGCTCTCGCCGCCGCTCAGCCAGACGCCTTGCTCGCCGCCAGATAGGGCGCCAGGCGGCGCGCCATTTCTTCGCCGAGGGCCTGCAGGCCGCTCATGGGACGGACCATCACCTCGAACTCGACGATCTTGCCGGCTTCGTCGAAGCGGATCAGGTCGATACCCTTGATCTGCCGCTCGCCAACCCGCGCGCTGAACTCCAGCACCACGCTCAGGCCATCGGCGGTGACCAGTTGACGGTGATAGGCGAAGTCGCTGAACACCTTGAACACGGTATTGAGGATGGTCGAGACCACCGGCGCACCCGGATAAGGCGTATGGGCCATGGGCGAACGGAATACCACCTTCGAATCCAGCAGGTCAGGCAAGGCGCCCAGGTCACCCTGGGCCAACATGGCGTGCCAGCGTTGCAGAGAGGCGGCAGCCTGGGGATGCAGTTTCAGATCGGACATGGTGTTCTCCTGTCGCTTGCAAGGGGTGGATCGGGGAGCTGTCGTTCGACGGCGATTGACCGAGCCACCATAAGCGCCGGGCGCCGCGCGCAACAATGATCGCAAGTGACACTTGACTGATCGCAACGAGCAATCCGCGTGCTGGCTTTCTTCAGGGCTGGCAGAGCTGCTCGAACAATTTGGCGTGCCGCGGGAAGCGTTCGCTGAGCTGGTGCTTGCAGCCCAGCTGCATGTCCGCGTAGTCGAACCCGGGGCACACCGCTTCGCTGATCAGGCCGTAGCCCGCCGCGCCGGGCAGCAGCCGCGAAGCCTTCCATACACCGCCGGGAACGTGAAGCTGCAAGCACTGGCCGGCCCGCACGTCGCTGCCCATCACCCGGGTTTCCAGGCGGCCATCCGGGAACACCAGGCAGTATTCGAGGGCATCCCCGAGGTGGAAGTAATGCAGGATGTCGGACTGGTTCAGATGAAAGTGACCGATGGGCGAATCCCCGGTCAGCAGGTAATAGATGGAGCTCATCAAGTACCGCTGCCCGCCCGCACTGGCGAGCATCGGCCGCTGGTCCGTCTGGAAGGTCCGGCGGTAGTAACCGCCTTCCGTGTGCGGTTCCAGATTGAGGGCGGTCAGCAGTTGTCGGGCGCTGCAAGCAGGCGTGGGCGGGAGCGGGTCAGTCATGTCGGGGTCACAGGTCGGGGAGTTGCTCCCAGCGTAGCAGCGCCTCGCCCTGGCGCTGGCCCGACCTGGCGCATGAATGGCAGGTCGGGCCCTGGTCACTTACGCTCACCGTGAGCTGGCTACCTTGCCGAGCGGCGCAGGCTTGCGCGACAGGTCCTTGCTCCGGCGCAGGTAGCGCACGACCCAGACCAGTAGCATGCCAAGGCTCAACAGCAGCGGAACCGCGGCGATATTGAGCATCTTCAAGGTCCTTCCAAGCTCATCGATATCGGCGTTCAGCTGGTATTGCACCTCGCGCAGTTCCTTGCGAATGCGGGTTTTCTCCTGCATGAACTGGCGCACCGTCGCCTGCTGTTCGGCGCTGAGGGTCTCGCCCTTGTCCGGCGAACCCTGCAACTGCTGCAGCTTGCCTTCGGTTTCCTCGAGACTCTCCTCGAGGGCGAAGCGCTTGGCGCGGAAGCTGGCTTCGGCCTGGCGGCGCAATTGCTCCACCACCACGAACGGACGACTGTAGGGGCCGCGCGAGCGCAGGCTGTTCAGGGCGTCCGAACCGGCGAGGCTGTCCAGGGTATTGAGCACGAAGGAGGCGTTGTCGGCCCATGGCCGTGCTGCCGGACGCCCGTTGACGTCCTGCATTTCCAGCCACATCCGGTCGCTCAACAGGTCCGTATCGGCCACCACCACCAGGTTGACCTGCTGCGCCTCCTTGAGGCCGTCCTTGCGACCCTCGATGCCGTCGGCAAAGGCCGTGCTTACCGGGCCTTGCACCCGGGCGGCGATCACGTAACGCTGGCTGGGCTGTTCCTGGTCGCGCAACATCTGTTTACGGTCGGCTGGCTTGTCGAAACGGTCCGCCTCGAAGGCCTTGGCCGAGTCGGAGCTGTACATCAGCGGTGTGAAGTGCGTGCTGGCTCCGGCCACTGGTTCGAGGATGCCGGCGGTGGTCAGGGCAATGAACTCCAGCCCGGCGGTACTCGGGTCCTGTTGGCTCAAGGCGGCTTGCGGCACACCCAGGGTGAACGGCCGCGGCAGCGGACGCCCGTCCTCCTCGGAACTCTCCAGCAAGGCATAGAGGTTGTCCCCCACGACCTTGCCCGACTGCATATGGATGCCCCAGGCCTTGAACAGCGGCTCGAGATTGGAGGACTTGTCCTTGCTCTGGATGCCAAAGTACTCCTCGCCGGAGTCCTGTTCGCTGTAGGGGTCGACGAAGGCCAGCAGCTTGCCGCCGCGCAACACGAACTGGTCGATGGCGTACAGGGTCGGCTGCGAGAGTTTTTTCGGGTGCAGCAACATCAAGATGTCGACGTCTTTCGGGATGTCCTGGGTATCGGGCTTGAGCTGTTGCAGATCGAACTCCCGACGCAGCTCCTGGAGCAGCATCCACGGCTCGGTCTTGCTCTGCGTGCGGATATCGAAGCCACCGTTGGCCGGCAGGCTGCTCAAAAGGCCCAGGGTCGGGCGCTTGGGGTTGGCCAGGGTCTGCAGCAAGCGGCTGATGTCGTACTCAAGAAACTCTTCCTGGTCCGGCGCGAAAAACTCGATCGCCTGGACGTTGTTCTGCTCATCGGTACCGGCCAGGCCGAAATACACAGGCGCCCCGCCCTGCCCCAGCGGCACGGCCTGCAGGCCGAACTCGGCGGCCTTGTCCTCTTCCGCGGAAAACGGCAGCGGGTCGATGACATGCAGGCGGATCTTGCCGTCGGCCTCGCGCTCGTAGACTTTGAGCAGTTCCTGGACCCGCTGGGCATAGCCGCGCATTGGCACCAGTTCCTTCGAACCGCTGTCGGAAAAGTAGAAATACAGGTCGAGCGGTTGTTTCAGCTCCGCGAGAATCTGCCGGGTGCCGGCGCTGATGGAATAGAGCTTGTTCTGGGTCAGGTCGAGCCGGACACCGGTGAGCAGCAGCCCGGTCGCCAGGTTGAAGGCCAGGAACAGCAAGGCAATCAGCAACAGACCGGAAGTGGAATACAGCATGCGTTTCATCGAATCGTCCTCACTCGGCTTTCTTCAGGTTGACCGTCACCACCGTGGCCATCAGCCAGGCGACGATCACGCTGAGGAAATACAGCGGATCGCGCAGATCGATCAGTCCTTTGCTGATCGCGCCGAAATGCGTCAGCAGGCTCAGCGAGGCCAGCAAGTCCAACAGCCATTGCGGTGCCCACGGGTTGAGTGCATCCAGCACCAGGGAGAAACCGCAGGCAACGAACAGGAAACACACCATGAAGGCGAGGATCAGGGCGATCACCTGGCTCTTGGCCATGGCCGACATGCAGGAGCCGATCGCCAGGTAGGTGCCGGCGAGCAACCAACTGCCCAGATAGCCGGTCAGTATCACGCCGTTGTCCGGGTTCCCCAGGTAATTTACGGTGAGCACCATGGGCAGGGTCAGCAACAGGGTGATGCCGGCGACAACCCAGGCGGCGAGGAACTTGCCGACCACCGCTTCGAAACAGCTCACCGGCAGGGTCATCAGCAATTCGATGCTGCCGGACTTGCGCTCCTCCGACCACAGGCGCATGGCCAGGGCCGGCAGCAGGAACAGATAGAGCCAGGGATGGACGTCGAAGAACGGCGCCAGGTCCGCCTGGTTGCGCTCGTAGAAACTGCCCAGGTAGAAGGTGAAGACGCCCGAGAGCACCAGGAAGATCTCGATGAACACGAAGGCCAGCGGCGTGGCGAAATAACTGCCCAGCTCACGTTTGAAAATTACCGGTAACTGTCTCATGCCGACTCTCCCCGGGTCAGGGTCTGGAAGACCTCGTCAAGACGGCCCTGCTCCAGTTCCAGGCGCTTCATCTTCCAGCCACGCGCGGTCACCAGCGCGTTGACCTGAGGGAAAATCACCTCACCGGGCCGCGCCAGCAGCGTCAGGCTGCCCTCTGCCGGGTTCTCCTCGACGCCCGCCACACCCGGCAATACCACCAGGGCCAGCAGGTCCAGCGGCTCGTCGGCCTGCAAGGTCACCGCCTGGCGATAGCGCGAACTGCGCTCCAGCTCATACGGCGTGCTGTCGGCCAGCAAGCGGCCATTGCTGATGATCAGGGCACGGTTACAGACGGCCGAGACTTCTTCGAGGATGTGGGTCGAGATGATCACAATCTTGTCCTGGCCCAAGTCCTGGATCAGTTGGCGAACCAGTTGCTTCTGGTTCGGGTCGAGGCCGTCGGTGGGTTCGTCGAGAATCAGCACCCGCGGATCGTGGAGGATCGCCTGGCCCAGGCCGACCCGGCGGGTGAAGCCCTTGGACAAGGTTTCGATGGTCTGCCGGCGGACGTCACCGAGCTCCAGCAGGTCGATCACCCGGTCCACCCGTTCACGCTTCTGCGCACCGCGATAGCCGCGAACACTGGCAATGAACTCCAGAAAGCCCTGTACCGCCATGTCGCTGTAACTGGGCGCGCCTTCCGGCAGGTAGCCCATCTGCTGCTGGGCATGACGGGTCTGGGTGCGGATGTCGAACCCCAGGATGCTCGCGGTGCCGGAGGTCGGCGCCAGAAAGCCGGTGAGCATTTTCATCGTGGTGGATTTGCCTGCACCGTTTGGCCCAAGAATCCCCAGAACTTCTCCCGGGCCGATATGACAGGACAGATCGTCGACCGCGACCTGCCCGGAAAAAGACTTGGTTAGTTTGGATATTTCGATCATGGCTTCCAGGTTCAGCAAGAAAAGTCTGAGGTGAACAGCTAAAAGCCATTCATATTCAGCAGGGGGTTGAGATTGGATAGTTGTAACAGGATCAACAGCTGTGTTGTACCGGAATGGGCGCAATACAATACACGCTGGTATTTTTAATGAGGGTATAAATCCATATGAATAAGACTATTCAATAGAATTATAAGATTTATCCTATGTAATCGGAGTATTGCTCTTAACGCCAGCCGACATTATTTCCTAGTATCCTAGCGCTCATGTTTTTTACTTGAGTTTACTGGGTGACATATGCTCTTACGCACTATCTTCATTGAAAACAAAGAGCAGCAAATGCTGACAGCGGCTTTGCTCTGCAGTTTTTCTGTTCCAGAAGCAGGTCGAAACTTTCTCGCCTATAGCCTGAACGAAAGCCTTGATGACGATAATCTGCGCGTCTATATCGCCTTGTTATTCAACGAAGGGGGCAATTACTGCCTGGGCGCCCTGGACTCGGACGAGGACGGGCAGCTGGCGATTCGCGTGTTCAGCCAGATCCTGCGCGAGGCAGCCACCGGCGAACACCGTGAAAGCGATGTGCCCTACCATCTGCTGGACCTGAACAAACAACAGTTACCCCCTGCCGCCGCCGCGGACCATCGCCTGTTGAGCACCAAGAAAGAGTGGATCGCCAAGCTGCTGAGCTTTCAGAATTCGGCTCAATTCGGCCCGGCGGCCGAGCATTTGCCCACAGCCATCGATGACCAGCAACTCGACGCTGCCCTGGCGCAGCTCGACGAACAGGCAAACGACAGCGCCGAGCAAGAACACCACGAATCCACCGCGGCTGCGGGCAGCTGCGCAACGCAAAGCCCCCAGCCAGATGCGCCCGAAGCCGAAATTCGCTACTCCGATGCCGGCCCCCTGCCAATACCGGACGAACAGCAGTCCCCGGTCGAACCCCTGGATGAAGCCTGGCCTTTCCCGGGCACCGACCCCGAGCACTTCCTGCAGGATGTCGAGGCGAGCCTGATGGAGTTTTCCAGCATCGCCAATCGGCTCAAGCAACAGAAACTGCAAAGCCAGGCGCAACAGCAGACCCTGGACTCCAGAGAGTCCCAACTGCAGGAGAAAGAGCGCGCGTTCGAACAGAAGGAAGAGCAGTTACAGCAACTGCAACGGCAACTTGATGAAGATCGGCAATCCGACAGCACGGTACGGGCGCAACAAGAAGCGCGTCAGTGCGAACTGGATAAACGCGAAGAAGCATTGCAGCAAAAAACCAGGGAGCTGGCGGAGCAATTCAAGAAACTCAACCATGCCAAGGACAACTTCAACAACACCCTTAGAAGCCTCAACGAGGTCATTCGGCTCAACGAGGATGCGCTGTCCGAATAAACTTTTCTTGCTCGCCGGACAGACTCTAATTACTACCTGGGTCGGTAAACCTGAAGCGGCTAATTATAAATTTCCAGACTTTGCCAAAGGGGCGTTATTCAGATAGCGGTCTTTGACTTTCTCGATATAACCATCACGGCGCATGGCCTCTATGGCCTTCGCAACATGGGTCACGACCTTGGCGTCGCACACTTTGGAACAGGCGAGGTAAAGCTCATGACTCACCATGGGTGGGCTCATCAACAGCGGCCGGCTGGAGACGCGCTTCCAGATATACCGGCTTTCCTGAACCCCGTTGAACCAGGCGTCCACCCTGCCCTTCAACAGCAATTGCGCGGGGTTCTCGCCGATCTTGATCGCATAGATCTGCTCCGGGGCGAAGCCTTTGCTGCGCAGGATTTCTTCCTGGGCACTGCCCAGCCCCACGGCGATGGCCTTGAAACGCTGCCGGGCCTCTTCGAAGCTCGTCACTTTATGCTCGAGGCTGAAAAACGCCCGATCCATCGGCATGATCGGGGCAATCCAGGTGTAGCGATCTTCCCGCTCGGGTGTGCGGCTGAGCGGCGCGATCAGGACGTTGTCCTTTTCGAGGGCGTATTTCTGCGCCCGCGCCCACGGCAGGGTTCTGGGTTCGCTGGCATATCCACTGTTGTTCAGCGCCCGCAGAACAATGTCGCCGACTATGCCGTGACGATCGCCCTGATTGACCATGGTCAGGGGTGGCGCGTCCGGGATCAGAAACTCGAGGGCTTCGTGCGCCTCGAGCACAGGAACCGTTCCCGGGAATAGCGGCAGTAACAACAGGCTGCAAAGAAAAACGCCTTTGGCGGGTGTTCTGTCAATCACACAACGAGCCTCTTGTTGGCTTCTATTCGTTATTGAATGCCGGTGGTTATTCAGCGGTGAATGAGAGCCGTGTTATTGCCAGCGCCTTCCCTCTCCCGGATTCCGCCGACAATAACGCCGGTTTTTTTCCACATTGTTTGACTTCAGGCAAACGATCGAGCGCCGCTACAAGCCCGACGGAGTATACGACGGGAACGCCATGGCCCTATCAAAGGTCGTATCGGTCGCCGATGGTCGAGCGCCCCGAAGGTGTCAAGGCAGCAAAATAGAGCGTCCACGGGTCGGTGGCGTGCAAACGGATGCTCCTTGGTTCAGGTGGTGCTTGAAAAACAGTGGTATCTGCAAAGGCAAAAAACCTCTCTCGGTCAAGCGACTTTCATCCATGTTATCCGCAAAAAAAACACCTTGGGGATGCTGTAACAGGGGATTCCCGATCAACTAGTGGCGAAGTCTGAACACTGGCTGTCTAGGTGGAAGATAAACGCTCCGTTGGCCTTTTTTTCATGTTCGTTTCACATTTTTCCGCTTAACCTGAATCCATTCATAGACACAGGAAATCAAGCCGGTCATCTAATCGAAACAAAAGCTAACACACTGATCTGGCTTTACTTTTACCCTGCATGGTCTTTACTGCAATCAGGCATGGACGACCACACCGACCTCACTTATGGACGCGCTTCAATGACCGAACCAAAAACGCCTTTTTTGAATAGTCCCAGCTGTGGCACAGGCGCTTTTTCTCCTTTCGATTGCTGAAATCCTTTTCACCCGAGGTCTCAATGAACCAGGCTTTCCTTCCTTTCTCGCGCCCGAGTATTGGCGATGAAGAGATCGCTGCGGTCGAGCAGGTTCTACGCTCTGGCTGGATCACCACCGGACCGAAAAACCAGGAGCTCGAGCAGCAATTCGCCGCGCGGGTCGGCTGCCAGCACGCGGTGGCGCTGTCATCGGCCACCGGCGGCATGCACATTACCCTGCTGGCGCTGGGCATCGGCCCAGGCGACGAGGTGATCACCCCCTCGCAGACCTGGGTTTCCACAGCCAACATGATCTGCCTGCTGGGCGCGACGCCAGTCTTCGTCGATGTCGATCCGCACACCCTGATGACCGATGCCGCCACGATTGAAGCGGCGATCACACCGCGGACCAAAGCGATCATCCCGGTGCATTACGCCGGTGCCGCCTTCGACCTCGATCCGCTGTACGCCCTGGCCGACAAACACGGCATCGCGGTGATCGAAGATGCCGCCCACGCCGCCGGCACCACCTATCGCGGTCGGCCCGTCGGCGCCCGGGGCACGGCGATCTTTTCCTTCCATGCGATCAAGAACATGACCTGCGCCGAAGGCGCGATGTTCGTCAGCGACGACGAGGCCCTGGCCAACCGGGTGCGCATGCTCAAGTTCCATGGCCTGGGCGTCGATGCCTATGACCGCCTGACCCACGGGCGCAAGCCCCAGGCCGAGGTGATCGAGCCCGGCTTCAAATACAACCTGGCGGATATCAATGCCGCCATCGCCCTGGTGCAGTTGCAGCGCCTGGACGCAATCAATCGCCAGCGCGAGATCCTGGCCAAGGCCTACCTGGAGCAACTGCGCGACCTGCCGGTGCAACCGCTGCACCTGCCGCAGTATCCGCAGCAACATGCCTGGCACCTGTTCATCCTGCGCATCGACGCCGAGCGTTGCGGCATTGATCGCGACGGCTTCATGAAGGCCCTGCAAGAGCAAAATATCGGCAGCGGCATCCACTTCGTCGCCACTCACCTGCACAGCTATTACCGCCAGCGCTTCCCGGATGTGCATTTACCCAACACCGAATGGAACTCGGCACGCCTGTGCTCGATTCCGCTGTTCCCCGACATGACCCTCGACGATGTCGAGCGGGTCGTCGGCGCCATCAAAACCTGTCTGGACTGAAACCTTGAAACCTTATCCAATCCAGTTCGTGTCGATCGTCATTCCGGTCTACAACGAAGAAGAAAGCCTGCCCGAACTGCTGCGGCGCACTGAAGCGGCCTGCCGCCAGCTCAAGCACGATTTCGAGATCGTCCTGGTGGACGATGGCAGCCGCGACGAATCGGCACAGATCCTCGAGGAAACGGCCCGCCGCGAAGGCAGCCCGGTGGTGGCGGTGATCCTCAATCGCAACTACGGCCAGCACGCAGCGATCATGGCTGGTTTCGAGCAGTGCCGTGGCGACGTGGTCATCACCCTGGACGCCGACCTGCAGAACCCGCCGGAAGAAATCCCGCGCCTGGTGGCCCAGGCCGAGCTGGGCTACGACGTGGTCGGCACGGTGCGCAACAACCGCCAGGACTCCGCCTGGCGCCGCTGGCCGTCGAAGCTGATCAACCTCGCCGTGCAACGCTCCACTGGCGTGGCCATGAACGACTACGGCTGCATGCTGCGCGCCTACCGCCGCAGCGTGGTCGACGCCATGCTCGCCTGCCGCGAACGCAGCACTTTCATCCCGATCCTGGCCAACAGCTTCGCCCGCCATACCACCGAAGTGCTGGTGAACCACGCCGAGCGTGAACACGGCGACTCCAAGTACAGCCCGATGCGCCTGATCAACCTGATGTTCGACCTGATCACCTGCATGACCACCACGCCGCTGCGCCTGTTGAGCATCATCGGTTTCAGCATGGCCGGCCTCGGCGTGCTGTTCGCCCTGCTGCTGATCTTCCTGCGCCTGGTGTTCGGTTCCGAATGGGCCGGCGACGGTATGTTCGTGCTGTTCGCCATCCTGTTCGTGTTCACCGGTGGCCAGTTCATCGGCATGGGCCTGTTGGGCGAATACCTGGGCCGCATGTACAGCGATGTACGCGCCCGCCCACGCTTCTTCATTGAAAAAGTTCTGCGCAGCCAGCCTGCCGCCCCTGCTCCCGCTGTCACCGTCGACGGTCTAACTTCCACTCTCTCCGATCAGGTTTCGCCATGAGTCATAAAGCTGTTGTCTTCGCCTACCACGATATCGGCTGCGCGGGCATCGAAGCCCTGCTCAACGCGGGTTATGAAATCGGCGCGGTCTTCACCCATGCCGACGATCCGAAGGAAAACACCTTCTACGGCTCCGTGGCCCAACTGTGCTCGCTCAAGGGCATCCCGGTGCATGCCCCGGACGACGCCAACCACCCGCTGTGGGTCGAGCGCATCGCCAAACTCAACCCCGACTACATCTTCTCCTTCTACTATCGCAACCTGTTGAGCGAAGCGCTGTTGGCCACCGCCAGCAAGGGCGCCTTCAACCTGCACGGTTCGCTGCTGCCGAGCTACCGTGGCCGCGCGCCGGCCAACTGGGTGCTGGTCAATGGCGAAAGCGAAACCGGCGTGACCCTGCACCGCATGGTCAAGCGCCCAGATGCCGGGGCGATCGTTGCCCAGCAGCGGGTGGCCATCGAGCGCAGCGATACCGCCCTGAGCCTGCACGGCAAGCTGCGCGATGCCGCCGCCAGCCTGCTGCGCGACACCCTGCCCGCCCTGGCGCAAGGCAAGGTCAGCGAAACCGCCCAAGACGAATCCCGGGCCAGCTACTTCGGTCGCCGTACCGCGGCGGATGGCAAGCTGCTGTGGAGCCAGCCGGCCGAGCAACTGTTCAACCTGGTGCGTGCCGTGACCAAGCCTTACCCGGGCGCGTTCTGCGCCGTGGGCGAGCACAAGCTGATCGTCTGGAGCGCCGAGGTCATCAAGGGCAACGAAGGCCAGGCCCCGGGGCGGGTGATCAGCGTCGACCCGCTGCGCATCGCCTGCGGCCAGGACTCGCTGCTGATCAACGCCGGCCAGCGCAACGACAACGGCCTGTACCTCAGCGGCCCGCAACTGGCCAACGAGCTGGGCCTGGTGGATGGCTCGCTGCTGCGCGGCGCCGAATCCGGTCGTGCCCCGCGGCGCACCCGGGTGCTGATCCTCGGCGTCAACGGTTTCATCGGCAATCACCTGTCCGAGCGCCTGCTGCGTGACGACAAGTACGAGGTCTACGGCCTGGATATCGGCTGCGACGCCATCGAGCGCCTGCGCAACCATCCGCATTTCCACTTCGTCGAAGGCGACATCAGCATTCACTCCGAGTGGATCGAGTACCACATCAAGAAGTGCGACGTGGTCCTGCCGCTGGTGGCCATCGCCACCCCGATCGAATACACCCGCAACCCGCTGCGTGTGTTCGAACTGGACTTCGAAGAGAACCTCAAGCTGGTCCGCTACTGCGTCAAATACAACAAGCGCGTGATCTTCCCGTCGACCTCCGAGGTCTACGGCATGTGCCAGGACCGGAACTTCGACGAAGACAGCTCCAACCTGATCGTCGGCCCGATCAACAAGCAGCGCTGGATCTACTCGGTGTCCAAGCAACTGCTGGACCGGGTGATCTGGGCCTACGGCAGCAAGGGCCTGAACTTCACCCTGTTCCGTCCGTTCAACTGGATGGGCCCGCGCCTGGATCGCCTGGATTCGGCGCGCATCGGCAGCTCCCGGGCCATCACCCAGCTGATCCTCAATCTGGTGGAAGGCACGCCGATCCGCCTGTTCGACGGCGGCGAGCAGAAGCGTTGCTTCACCGACATCGCCGACGGCATCGAAGCCCTGGCGCGCATCGTCGACAACGAGAATGACGCGTGCAACGGCCAGATCATCAACATCGGCAACCCGGACAACGAAGCCAGCATCCGCCAGTTGGGCGAAGAGCTGCTGCGTCAGTTCGAGGCCCATCCGCTGCGTGGCAACTTCCCGCCGTTCGCCGGTTTCCGCGAGGTCGAGAGCAAGTCCTTCTACGGTGCCGGTTACCAGGACGTGGAACACCGCAAGCCGAGCATCGCCAACGCCAAGCGCCTGCTGAACTGGGAGCCGACCGTCGAGATGAAGGAAACCATCGGCAACACGCTGGACTTCTTCCTGCGCGAAGCCATGCTCGAAATCGCGGAGCACTCTAAAGAAGAAGCATGTTGATGCAGGCAGGTCTGCGAATCGATGTCGACACCTATCGCGGTACCCGTGAGGGGGTGCCGCGGTTGCTGGAACTGCTCGACGAGGCCGGGATCAAGGCCACCTTCTTCTTCAGCGTCGGCCCGGACAACATGGGGCGCCACCTGTGGCGCCTGATCCGCCCGCAGTTTTTGTGGAAGATGCTGCGCTCCAACGCCGCCGGTCTTTATGGTTGGGACATCCTGCTGGCCGGCACCGCCTGGCCGGGCAAGCCCATTGGCCGCGACCTCGGGCACCTGATGCGCCAGGCCCGGGAGGCCGGCCATGAGGTCGGCCTGCACGCCTGGGATCACCACGGCTGGCAGGCCAATGCCGGGCGCTGGAACCAGGCGCAGCTGATCGAGCAGATCCGTCAGGGCGTCGACACCCTCAATGACATTCTCGGCCAGCGCGTCGAATGCTCGGCCGCCGCCGGCTGGCGCGCCGACGAGCGTGTGATAGAGGCCAAACAGGGCTTCGGCTTTCGCTACAACAGCGATTGCCGCGGCACGTCGATCTTCCAGCCCCGGCTGGCGGATGGCGGCCTGGGCGCCCCGCAGATTCCGGTCGATCTGCCGACCTTCGACGAAGTGGTCGGGCCCGCCGTCGCGGCCCATGACTTCAACACATTCATCCTGGACCGGTTCAGCCCTGACAGGCTCAACGTCTACACCATTCACGCCGAGGTCGAAGGGATTCTGATGGCCAACGATTTTCGTCAATTGCTGGCGCAAGCCCGCCAGCGCGACATTCATTTCACTACCCTGGGCAACCTGTTGCCCGCCTCCTTGCAGAGCCTTCCCCAAGGGCAGGTCATTCGTGGCGCCCTCGAGGGTCGCGAAGGCTGGCTGGGGGTGCAAGGCGCATGACCAGACGCTGGGCCCTGCCTCTTCTATTGATTGCCTTCGGCCTGTTCTACCTGCTGCCGATGGCCACCCACGGTTTGTGGATTCCCGATGAAACCCGCTATGCGCAGATCAGCCAGGAAATGCTTCTGACCGGCCACTGGGCATCGCCGCATTTCATGGGCATCCGTTATTTCGAGAAGCCGGCCGCCGGCTACTGGATGATCGCCCTCAGCCAGGCGCTGTTCGGCCAGAACCTGTTCGGCGTGCGGGTCGCTTCGGCCCTGAGCATGGGCCTGAGCGTACTGCTGGTCTATTTGATGGCCAGGCGGCTGTGGAACGACCCGCGCAAGAGCCTGGTCTGCGCCCTGCTGTACATGAGTTTCTGCGTGGTGGTCGGCGCCGGTGGTTATGCCAACCTCGACCCGCAGTTCACCTTCTGGGTCAACCTGAGCCTGGTGGCCCTGTGGTTCGCCCTGGACAACCAGACACTGCGCGGCCGCCTGCTGGCCTGGGCCGGCCTGGGTTTCGCCTGTGGCATGGGCTTCATGACCAAGGGATTCCTCGCCTGGCTGCTGCCGGTGCTGATCGCCCTGCCCTATATGTTCTGGCAAAAACGCCTGCGCGAACTGTTCACCTACGGCGGCGTCGCGGTGCTGGTGGCGATTGTCGTGAGCCTGCCGTGGGCCCTGGCGGTACATGCCCAGGAAGCGGATTACTGGCGGTTCTTCTTCTGGCATGAACACATCCGCCGTTTTGCCGGTGACGATGCCCAGCACGCCTCGCCATGGTGGTACTACCTGCCGTTGCTGGTGGCGTTCAGCATGCCCTGGGTCCTGGTGCTGCCCGGTGCCTTGAAACAGGCCTGGCAGACCCGGCGCCAGGCGAGCATCGGTTTCCTGCTGCTGTGGCTGATCCTGCCGCTGGCGTTCTTCAGCCTGAGCAAGGGCAAGCTGCCGGCCTATATCCTGCCGTGCCTGCTGCCCCTGGCGCTGTTGATGGGCAATAGCCTGAGCGACCGGCTGCACGCCGGGCAAACCCGGCTCATCCGCCTCAACGCTGTGCTCAACCTGGTGCTGGGCCTGTTGCTGCTGTTGGCGCTGGTGTACTTCCAACTGAAGAAGCCGCTGTACAGCAACGAGCCCGGGCATCTGGTGCTGGTGTTCCTGGCCCTGCTTGGCTGGAACATGAGCAACCTGCTGCCAGCCTTCCGCCCGTTGCAACTGTGGGCCGCGCCGGCGCTCGGCAGCTGGCTGTTCATCGCCCTGCTGCCGGCCGGCCTGCCGAACTCGGTGGTCTACAACAAGATGCCGGATCAATTCATCATCGATCACGCCGAGGAACTCGCGAAGAGCCACACCCTGGTGAGCAACGACCTGGGCGCCGCCTCGGCCCTGGCCTGGCGCCTGAAGCGCCCGGATATCGCCTTGTACAACACGACAGGCGAAGTGAAATATGGCCTGGCCTATCCTGACACCCAGCATCGCTATATCGACCTGCGCAAGGTCGGCGAATGGATGCCCGAGGCCCGCAAGCAAGGCCAGGTGGGCGTGGTGATGCGGGTCAATGGCGACGAGCACTACGAAATCGATCTGTTGCCGCAGGATTTCAAACGTTATGACCAGGGCAATCTCGTGATCCTGATCTTCCCTCAGAGCCAGCCATGAGCCTGTTGCTGCTGCTCGCCGCCTGCCTGCTGACCTGCCTGGGCCAGATCGCGCAGAAGTTCGCCGTGGAAAGCTGGCGTGGCCAGCCCTCCGGCGCACTCGCCAAACTGCGCTCGCCCTGGCTGTGGCTGGCACTGGCCAGCCTCGGCCTGGGCTTGCTGGTGTGGTTGCTGGTGCTGCAGCGGGTCGAGGTTGGCATCGCCTACCCGATGCTGAGCCTGAACTTCGTGCTGATCACCCTGATCGCCCGCTTCGTCTTCCATGAAGCCATCGACCGCCGCCACTGGCTGGGCGTCGCGCTGGTACTGGCAGGCGTGCTGCTGTTGAGTCGCCACGCATGAGCCGGGCTCTGGGCTTCACCTTCGCCATGGGCAGCGTGCTGCTGGTCAGCGCCGCGCAACTGGGCATGCGCTGGAGCATGACCCGCCTGCCGGTACCCGCGGACTGGCTGGCGGCGCTGTCCGGCGGCCAGGTCGACCTGCTGGCGCTGGGCGTGGTGCTGGCGGCGATCCTCGCCTATGTCCTGTCGATGCTCTGCTGGCTGCTGGCCCTGCGCGACCTGCCACTGGGCCGGGCCTATTCCCTGCTCAGCGTCAGCTACGTCCTGGTCTACCTGCTGGCCGCCAGCCTGCCACTGTTCAACGAACCGTTCAGTCTCTCGAAAACCCTGGGGGTGGCGCTGGTCATCCTCGGCGTCATTACCATCAACTCACGACCTGCTCCCGCGACAAGTCCCAGGAATACCCCATGAAAATCAGCGTATTTGGAAGTGGTTACGTCGGCCTCGTACAGGCCGCCGTGCTGGCCGAAGTCGGCCACGATGTCATCTGCATGGACATTGACGAACACAAGGTCCAGCAGCTGCAACAGGGGCACGTCAGTATCTTCGAGCCCGGGCTGTCGAGCCTGGTGCGCGACAATCTGGAAAGCCGGCGCCTGAGTTTCACCAGCGACGAAAAGCTCGCGGTGCAACATGGCCAGGTGCTGTTTATCGCGGTCGGCACGCCGTCCAGCGAGGACGGCTCGGCCGACCTGCGCTACGTGCTGTCGGTGGGCGACGCCGTGGCCCGGCACCGCGAGCAGCCGGTGATCCTGGTGGAGAAATCCACGGTGCCGGTAGGCACTGGCGACACCTTGAAAGCGCACATCGAAAAGGCCCTGGACGGGCGCGCCCTGCAATTCGATATCGTCTCCAACCCGGAATTCCTCAAGGAAGGCTCGGCGGTGTCCGACTGCCGCCGGCCGGACCGGATCATCGTCGGTTGCGAGCGCGAAGAAGTCCGCGACGTGATGCGCGACCTGTACGCACCGTTCAACCGCAACCATGACCGCATCATGTTCATGGACCTGCGCAGCGCCGAGCTGACCAAGTACGCCGCCAACTGCATGCTGGCGACCAAGATCAGCTTCATCAACCAGATCGCCGAGCTGGCCGAACACCTGGGGGCCGACATCGAGTCGGTGCGCCTGGGGATCGGTGCCGACTCGCGCATCGGCTATCACTTCATCTATCCGGGCTGCGGTTATGGCGGCTCGTGTTTCCCCAAGGACATGCGCGCGCTGATCCACAGCGCCGAGCAGGCCCATTGCTCCAGCGACCTTTTGCAAGCGGTGGAAGCCATCAACGAACGGCAGAAACACAAGCTGTTCGAGCGCATCAACGCCTTCTACAAGGGCGACCTGAAAGGCAAGACCTTCGCCCTCTGGGGCCTGGCCTTCAAGCCCAACACCGACGACATGCGCGATGCCCCCAGCCGGGTGCTGCTCGAATCGCTGTGGGCCGCCGGCGCCAATGTGCGCGCCTTCGACCCGGAAGCCATGCAGGAAACCCAGCGCCTGTACCCCGACGAACCGAAGCTGATGCTGATGGGCACCCCGGAATCGGTGCTCAACGACGCCGACGCGCTGATCATCTGCACCGAGTGGCAGCAGTTCAAGGCACCGGACTTCCAGCTGCTGCAACAGCGCCTCAAGGCCCCGGTGATCTTCGACGGGCGCAATCTGTACGACGCCGAGCGCCTGGCCCGCAACGGCTTCACCTACTTCCCGATCGGCCGCGGCGAGTCGCGCCAGCTGCCGATTCCTCATCGGCAATGGGCCGGCATACCGGTTGAAGCCTGAGTGATCCCGCGCGCCGTCCCCGCCCAGACACTGCACAGGCAAGCGTTGGGGCTGGGGCTGCTGGCCCTGCTGCTGTTCTGTGCCGGGGTCTACCAGCAGGCGGTGACCGGTTTCGACTCCAGGTTCGTCCTGTTCGCCAAGGAAATGCTGCGCCATGGGCCGGGGTTCTTCCCCACCACCTATGGCCAGCCCTATGCCGACTACAGCAGCGCCTCGACGCTGCTGATCTATCTGTTCTCGCTGCCGTTCGGCCGGGTCGTCAGCCTGAGCGCCTGGCTGCCCACGGCCCTGGCTTCGGCGACCATAGTCAGCCTGATCTATCGACTGCTGGCGCCCTGTTCCCGAACCTGGGCCCTGCTCAGTGTCGCCCTGCTCCTGCTCAGCAATACCTTTATCTGCGAAACCCGCGCCGTGTCCCTGGACCAGATACTCGCCGCCCTGGCGTTGGCGGTGTTCTACCTGGGGTATGCCCACGATCACTTCGCCGCGCCGCGCCGCCTGTGGCTGATCTTCGCGTTGCTGGTCGCAGGGTTCGCCATTCGCGGGCCGATCGGCCTGGTGATTCCCTGCGGCATGCTGTGCAGCTATTACCTGCTCGAAGGCCAGTGGCGGCGCATGCTGGTCTTCGGCGGCAGTGCCCTGCTGCTGTTGCTGGTATGCGTGGCGCTGTTGCTGTGGCTGGCCCGGCTGAGCGGCGGCCCGCCCTTCATGCAGGAGGTGATCCGCATGCAGTTCACCGGGCGCATGGATGGCAGCGAAGGCAGCAGCGGCCCGTTCTATTACTTCAGCAGTTCCCTGGGCAACTATGCCCTGGCCTACCCGCTGGCGATCCTGACCTGGCTGGCGGTGTGGCTCGGTCCCCGCGAACGGCAGGCCCCCGCGCGCAGGTTGTTGGTGCTGTGCAGCGCCGCGGCCCTGCTGGTGTTGATCGGTCTGTCGATTCCCCAGGCGAAAAAAGCCCGCTACCTGCTGCCGATGTTGCCCATGCTGGCGATCGTCGCGGCTTATCCCTTCCACGACGTCCAGGGCCGCGGCCTGGCCTGGTTGCGCCGGGGTATCCAGGGCCTGTGGCTGCTGACACCCGGATTGCTGATAGCCGCGTTGCTGGTGGCGCAACGGCGCTTCGCCGAACCCTTGGCCGGCTTGAGTCCTCTGCTGGTGCTGCTCGGCCTGTTGCAACTGGCGGCGCTGGGCCTGTTGCGCATCCCGCGCTGGCGGATTGGCGGCCTGGCCCTGGGCGCCGTACTGGCCGTCTGGAGCGCCTATATCCTTGGGTTTGAGCCGCTGGCCCGGCAGCTCTACGACACCCGCACCTTCACCCTGGCCGCCTGGAAGCTGATCGAGCAAGACCCGGCCCCAGTGGTACTGCATCATATGGGCAAGGACGCCAAGGCCATCAAGTTCATGGTCCACCTCGACCAGGACCTGCAGCCGCTGTTCACCGAGCGCGCCGAAGCCCTTGCAGCCATACCAGGCCCGGCCTGGGTGATCATGGATCAAAGCGACCTGGCGACGCTCAAGGCCACGCCGTTGGCGCGACTGACCCCGGTGCTCGGCGGGCGTTTCGACAAGAACGACTACGTCATGCTGCACCTGCCCGCCACCACGCACCCCTGAACGGTTGATCGGTCGCGCCCTGGCTCCTTACACTCGCGCCCCATGACTCTGCAAATCCGCCTGGCCACAGAGGCCGATGCCCCCCTGCTCCCCGCCATCGAACGCAGCGCCGCCGCGCTGTTTCGCCGCGACCCCGAACTGGCCTGGCTGGCCGACGCCGAGGTGTCCGACGCCGCGCAGCACCGCGCACATATCCGCCAGCAGCGGGTGTGGGTGGCGGTGCTCGACCAAAAGGTGTGCGCCTTCCTCGACGCCGAAGCCTGCGCTGACGCGCTGCATATCTGGGAAATCTCGGTCGCCAGCGCCGCCCAAGGACGCGGCATCGGCCGCCGCCTGCTGCAGACGGTGGGCGAACAGGCGCGCCAGCAGGGGTTTACCGCCCTGACCCTGAGCACCTTTCGCCAGTTGCCGTGGAATGAACCCTTCTACCAGCGCTGCGGTTTCGTCACCCTGGACGCCGAGCAATTGGGGCCGCGCCTGCGGCAGGTGCTGGCCGAGGAAGCTCGCCATGGCCTGCCGGCGGCCCGGCGCTGCGCCATGCGCCTGATACTGCCTGCCCACCCCATGCAACTGTAGGAGCGAAGCTTGCTCGCGATGACAGCCTGACAGGCCACATCGCCGCCGTTGAATGTGCCGGCCTTATCGCGAGCAAGCTTCGCTCCTACGGAAGATGGGTGCGGTATTTGAGATGGGGTGCGGGCCTGTCTTGAAGTGCTCGCGCAACTGTCAGAGGATGGCAAGCCTGGGGCTGCAGGATCGCTAGGGATTGTCGCCCACTCAGACAACAAGGACTCGTGCACCACCGTGGCCACTTACTCGCTGGTTATCCGCCGCCTGATGATCTGCTCGCTGACCATTGTCGTAAGTCGCGCCATCACCAGTCCCCTGCTCACCCTGTTCCTCAGCGAAAAACTCGGCCTCGACCAGCAGGACGTCGGCCTGCTGCTGGGGGTCGCGGTGTTCATCGCCACGCTGCTCGCGCTGTATGGCGGCTACATCCTCGATCGCCTGGACAAGCGCCGGCTGCTGATCCTGAGCATGCTCTCCAGCGGCATCGGCTTTGTACTGCTGACCTTCGCCCACAACCTCTACCTGACCACCGCGATCCTGGTGATCACCGAAACCGCCTCGGCGCTGTTCCTGATCGGCTCCAAGGCGATCATCAGCGAAAACCTGCCGGTGAGTCAGCGGGCCAGAGTGTTCTCCCTGCGCTACACCCTGACCAATATCGGCTACGCCACCGGCCCCATGCTCGGCGTGGTGATCGCCGGGCACCTGCCGCTGGCGCCGTTCCTGATTGCCGGCGCCATCGCCTTTCTCAGCACCCTGCTGATGCGCGGCATTCCAGCCACGCCGGGCCTGCCCTCGCTGAGCAAGCCGCAGAGTTTCCTCGACACCCTGGTGACCCTGAAAAACGACCGCACGCTGATCATGTTCACCTGCGGCTGCCTGCTCAGCACTATCGTCCACGGGCGTTTCACCCTGTACCTGTCGCAGTACCTGCTGGTCACCGAAGACGCGAAAAGCGCCCTCGACACCATGGCCGCCCTGCTGGCCTGCAACGCCATCAGCGTGATCCTGCTGCAGTACCAGATCGGCCGTTTCCTCAAGCGCGAACAGCTGCGCTACTGGATCGCCGTCGGCACCAGCCTGTTCATCCTCGGCCTGATCGGCTTCAGCCTGGCCGACAGCCTGCTGGGCTGGTGCCTGGCGATGTTCGTCTTCACCCTTGGCGAGATGATCATCTACCCGGCGGAATTCCTGTTCATCGACACCCTGGCGCCCGAGGCCCTGCGCGGCAGCTATTACGGCGCACAGAACCTCGCGGCCCTGGGTGGCGCCTTGAGCCCGGTGATCTGCGGCTACCTGCTGGTGCATACCCCGGCACCGACCATGTTCTATGCCCTGAGCAGCTTGACCGCCCTGGGCGGCCTGCTGTGTTTCATGAGCGGACGGCGGGTGGCCCAGGCCGCCACAGTACAAAAATAATGCACTTAAACAGCATTATTATGAATTTGTAGGCGCTTGGTTTGATCGGCACACTGTGCCGGTTCCTCCCCCCAACTGTTGGAACGTTTCAGGGCTTTCTGGTGCTCCAGACAAGCCCTTCTTTTTGCCCGCAAAACCGGAATTGGATCGCTTCGTCATGCTCGCTCGCTGGAAACCCGCCGCCATCAATACCCGCCCCTCGGAATGGAGCCGCGCCGCGATCGGCATGGCCTTGGGCACGCTGTTCAGTGTCTGGTTGTGCGGCCGGGTGTTCGGCATGGAGGTGGCGCTGCACCTGATCGGTCCGCTGGGGGCCTCGGCGGTGCTGCTGTTCGCGGTGTCGTCGGGGGCGCTGGCGCAACCCTGGTCGATCCTCGGCGGCTACCTGTGCGCCGCGGTCCTGGCGTTGCTGGTGGCCCATGTGCTCGGGCGCACCCTGGGCAGCGCCTGCCTGGCCGCCGGCATGTCCCTGGTGCTGATGTGCTGGCTGCGCTGCCTGCATCCGCCGGCCGGCGCCGTGGCCCTGACGATGGTGCTGGCCGACCCGGCCACCATCGCCCTCGACTGGCAGGCCCTGGGCCCGGTGATGCTGGCGGCCCTGTGCCTGTTGCTCAGCGCCCTGGCCTACAACAACCTGACCCGCATCCGCTACCCCAAGGGCCAGAGCGAACCCGCGACCCAACTGCCCGCCGACCATCCGCCGAGCGATACCCAGGCCATCACCGCCGCCGACCTCAAGCTGGCGCTGGATGAAATGCAGGAGTTCTTCGACGTCACCCCGCAAGATCTGGAGCAACTGATCCACGCCAGTGAGGCCCATGCGCGCCGGCGCAGTATTGGCGAGGTGTTGGCGCCGCGGGTGTGATCGGGTTATCCGGACAGATCGCGAACCCAGGTTTTGCGGCAACTGCGTTGTCGATCGCAGCCTCGCGGGCTCGGCAGCGGCTACACAGACTCCGCGATCCCTGTAGCCGCTGCCGCAGGCTGCGCTCGACCGCGAAGCGGTCGTAAATCCAGGCGCCGCGTTTTACGACTCAGATCATCGGATCCCAACGCTGCGACCAGTCGGTGTCGCTGGCGATGACTTCGCGCAGCACCTCGAAGGCCTGCTGCAGCTGCGCCGAATCCCGTTCGCGGGCGTACAGCAGGTAGGTCGGAAAGTTGAATTCCGGGGCCTTTTCCACCCGTTCCAGCACGCCGCTGTCCAGGTAGCTTTGCACCACCCGGGTGCGGAAGTAGCCGCTGCCACCGCCTTCGAGAATGAACTGCAAGGCCAGCGGCCCGAGGTTGAAACCCACCGCGGCCTTGGCCTGGTCCGGCAGCGCCGCGTCGTGCTGGCGGCGGAAATCCTCGCCCCAGTCGATGTACACATAAGGCTCGGGTTTGCCGGCCAGGCGCACCAGGATCAGCTTTTCCTCCAGTAACTGCTCGACCTGCAACCCCGGCCCGTACACCGGCTGGAACACCAGCGCGGCATCCAGCACACCGAGCTCCAGCTGGCGTTGCAGGCTCGCGCCCTCGGCGATCTGGCTGCGCACCGCGTGGCTGGGAATCGCCTGGCGCAAGCGCCTTACCCAGTTGAGCATCAGCGGGTTGCACAGGCTGACTTCACCGCCGATGTGCAGCACGTTGCGATAACCGGCCAGCAGCGGCAGGTCGCGCTGGGCGGCTTCCCAGGTTTGCACCAGCTGGTTGGCGTAGACGATGAACGCCTCGCCGTCGGCCGTCAGCCGGGCCCCGGCGCGGTTGCGCACGAACAGCTTGCAGTTGAGCTGGCCTTCGAGGTTCTGCACCCGGGCGCTGATCGCGGTCTGGGTCAGGTGCAGGCGTTCGGCCGCGGCGATCAGGCTGCCGCTGCGGACGATTTGCAAAAAGGTGCGGGCCAGGTCGATGTCCATGTTGCCTCTGGGTCACGAAAGTCGAGCGCCATTGTAACGAGCCTCGGCCATCGAACCAGGTTTTCAACTCTTGCCCGGGACTGACCATGACAAGCTGACAGCTGGATAACAGCCACGACATGTTGCAGTAAGCTTAGTTGTTTCCAACTCCGGCAACACCGCGACTTTACTGACGCCGTACAAATAATGTCTTATTTGTCAGGTTACTTCGTGAAATATCTTCCCCGACCCGACAAACAATATTTTCACAAAAACCCCACTTAACCTCGACACAACTCCTCGAAGAATTAACGGGCTCGCCATTCTGGGAATTGTCGATGTCGCAATCATTAAAAACCTCCTTCAATCATTATCTGCAGCAACTTTCCCGATATGCCCTGGTCGGCGTTCTCGCCACCTTGAGTCACTACGCGTTGTTCCTGGCCCTGCTCGCGTGCATGCCGGCGCTGCTGGCGAGCCTGCTGGGGGCCGGCCTGGGCACCTGGGTCAGCTACCAGGGCAACCGGCGCTGGACCTTCTCCCGGGCGGACCGCCAGGCCAGGGCGGATCAGGCCCTGCGGTTCTGCCTGACGGCCGCTGGCTACAACCTCGGCAATGCCTTGCTGATGCTGTTTTTGCTGCGCTTCGAACCTGACTCGCCACTGCTGATGCAAGTGCTCAGCACCCTCTGCCTGACCCTGGTCAGTTACTGGATAAACCGAACCTGGACTTTTAAAAATGAAGTTGCCTAGTTGCGTTCAACCAGACACGCACGACATGCTCAGCGTTATTATCTGCTGTTATAACGAAGCTCATGTCCTGCCCGAGTTTCATCGCCGCCTGATGTTGGTGATGCAGACACTTCCGGTAACTTACGAAGTATTGTATGTGAATGACGGGAGCCAGGATGGCAGTTGCGACTTATTGGAAGCGTTCTGCCACATGCCCGCTGTACGTTGCCTCAACTTGAGTCGCAACTTCGGCAAGGAGTCGGCGATGTCCGCCGGGCTCGATCATGCCACCGGCGATGCGCTGCTGTTTATCGATGCCGACTTGCAGGACCCGCCGGAACTGATTCCGCTGATGGTCCGCCAATGGCTGGCCGGCAACGACATCGTCAACATGCAGCGCAGCGACCGGCGCAGCGACACCGCGGGCAAGCGCCTGAGCGCCCGGCTCTACTACAAGCTGATGAACCTGCTGGTGGACAAGTACCCGGTGCCACCGGACGTCAGCGACTTTCGCCTGATCGGCGCCGCGCCCCTGCACGCGCTGCGCGCCATGCCCGAGCGCGCCACCCTGATGAAAGGCCTGGTCAACTGGCTGGGCTTCAAGAGCGTGGAAATCCCCTACGAACGGGCGCGCCGCGGCGCCGGTGAGTCCAAATGGAGCCCCATGGCACTGGTGGACCTGGCCATGGAAGGCGTGCTGGCGTTCTCCCGCAAACCCCTGCGCTGGTTCAGCGTGCTCAGCCTGGCGGCCCTGCTGCTGACCGGCGGCTACCTGCTGCGCCAGTGGCTGATCGAGGCCTTCGACGTGCATCACCTGATCCTCGGCGCATTGGCCCTGGCCCTGGTGGGAATCGCCATGGTCGGCGAGTACATCGGCGCCACGCTGGTCGAGGTCAAGCGCCGCCCCCTGTATTTCCTGCGCAGCACCTTTGGCGGTTTTCCCCGGCGGCTGGAAGCACCGCCCAGCGTGCAGTCCAACGAACAAGACGAGATCCGATGAACAACCTTTCAACCCGCCACCTGTGGTGGCTGCTGCTCGGCATCCTGGGCCTGCGCCTGATGACCCTCGGCCTTTACCCCCTGATGGACACCTCGGAAGCGCGCTACGCCGAAATGGCGCGCAAGATGCTCGAACTCGACGACTGGGTAACCCCAATGTTCGACTACGGCGTGCCTTTCTGGGGCAAGCCGCCGCTGGCCTTCTGGACCCAGGCCCTGGGCATGCAGTTACTGGGCATCAACGAGTTCGCCGCGCGCTTGCCCGCCTGGCTGCTGCATGTCGGCAGTTGCCTGATCGTCATCCGCTTCGCCCGCGAGGAATACGACGAACGCACAGGGCTGGTGGCGGCCATCCTGTTTTCCAGCTCCAGCCTGGGCCTGGTCTCGGCGGGTGTGGTGCTGACCGATCCGGCCCTGGGCTTCGCCGTGCTGCTGGCCGGTTATGGCTTCTGGCGCGGCACCGTGCATGGCGACCGGGCCTGGGCCCTGGCCGGCTACTTCGGCCTCGGCCTGGGGCTGCTGGCCAAGGGACCGCTGGCGCTGGTGCTGATGGGCGTCCAGGCGGGGCTCTGGACCTTGCTGAACAAACAATGGCGCGCCCTCCGGGCCCTGCCCTGGTTCAGCGGCCTGGCGCTGATGCTGCTGGTGGCGCTGCCCTGGTATGTATGGACCGAACTGCGCAGCCCCGGGTTTCTCGATTACTTCCTGGTGGGCGAACACTGGAAACGCTATGTGATCAGCGACTGGGCCGGCGACCTGTATGGCAGCGCCCATGCCCGCCCGACCGGCAGCATCTGGCTGGACCTGCTGCTGGCGCTGTTCCCCTGGAGCCTGTTCCTGCCCCTGCTGTACGGGGTCTATCGGCAGCAGGCGGGCATGCGTCCCAGCCTGAGCTTCATCAGCCTGTGGGCGCTCACCACCCCGCTGTTCTTCACCTTCTCCGGCAACATCCTCTGGACCTATGTGCTGCCCGCCCTGCCCGCCTGGTGCCTGCTGCTGGCGCTGGCCCTGCGCACGCGCTTGAACGCCCCCGGCAAACTGGTGGCCGGCCTGGCGCTGGCCCTGCCCCTGGGGATGACGGTCGCGGTGGTCGAGGGCGGAACCTTCCAGCGCCCACAGAACCAGCAAGCCCTGGCCCGGGCCTGGAGCGACCTGCAAGCGACCGAGGCCGCGCCGCTGTACTACTGGGGGCGGCGCTCCTATTCAGGGGAGTTCTACAGCGCGGGGCAGGCGCGGCGGGTCAAGGACCTCGCGGAGTTGCCCGCCAGCGGCGCCTTCTACCTGGCGCGCCGGGCCAAGGACTTGGACCGGGACCGCGCGCAGCTGCAACCCCTGGGCTGCGAGGAGCGGCTGCGGGCCAGCCAGAGCGTGCTGTTCAAGTGTTCCGGGCGTTGAAGGCAGGCCATGGGCGGCGCTGTCGCGAGCCCCGCGCGCCCATGCAAAAATGCACAGCCAACCTGCAGTTATCCCGGTTGTACATGGCAAATTTGCACTGTTACGATCCCTCATCGTTCGCGCGCGAACACACCTATAAAGAACAATAAAAGCAGGGAGTTAGTGATGACTGCTCAGGTTCCATCCCAGGCCACGCGAGACGCCGGCGCCACGTCGGTCGAGGCCTCGCCACAGGACGTGCTGGCCGAAGTCCGCAACCATATCGGTCACCTGACCCTCAACCGCCCCGCCGGCCTCAATGCCATCACCCTCGGCATGGTGCGCACCCTGCAGCGCCAGCTCGATGCCTGGGCCCAGGACCCGCAGGTGCACGCGGTGGTCCTGCGCGGCGCCGGCGAAAAAGCCTTCTGCGCCGGCGGCGATATCCGCACCCTGTACGACAGCTACCAGAACGGCCAGACCCTGCACGAGGAATTCTTCGTCGAGGAATACGCGCTGGACCTGGCGATCCACCGTTACCGCAAGCCGGTGCTGGCGCTGATGGACGGTTTTGTCCTCGGCGGCGGCATGGGCCTGGTCCAGGGCGCCGACCTGCGGCTGGTCACCGAGCGCAGCCGCCTGGCGATGCCGGAAGTCGGCATCGGTTATTTCCCGGATGTCGGCGGCAGTTATTTCCTGTCGCGCATCCCCGGCGAGCTGGGCATCTACCTGGGGGTCAGCGGCGTGCAGATCCGCGCCGCCGACGCCCTGTACTGCGGGCTGGCGGACTGGTACCTGGAGAGCGACCAGCTGAGCCTGCTGGACCAGCGCCTCGACAGCCTGCAATGGCACGACACCCCGCTCAAGGATCTGCAAGGCCTGCTGGCCAAGCTCGGTGTGCAGCAACTGCCGGATGCGCCACTGGCGGCGCTGCGCCCGGCCATCGACCACTTCTTTGCCCAGGCCGATGTACCGAGCATCGTGCAGCAACTGCGCGAAGTGACCCTGGGCGATACTCATGAATGGGCTGTCAGCACTGCCGACCTGCTGTCGACCCGCTCGCCCCTGGCCATGGCCGTGACCCTGGAAATGCTCCGACGCGGCCGCCAGTTGAGCCTGGAACAGTGTTTCGCCCTGGAGCTGCACCTGGACCGCCAGTGGTTCGAGCGCGGCGACCTGATCGAGGGCGTGCGCGCCCTGCTGATCGACAAAGACAAGAACCCACGCTGGAATCCACCGACCCTGCAGGCGCTGGACGCCGCGCACGTGGCGAGTTTCTTCAGCGCTTTCGACCCCAGCCGGAGCTGAGCCATGCACGACATTGAATTGAGCGAAGAGCAGGTGATGATCCGCGACATGGCCCGGGACTTCGCCCGCGGTGAAATCGCCCCCCATGCCCAGGCCTGGGAAAAGGCCGGCTGGATCGACGACACCCTGGTGGCGAAGATGGGCGAACTGGGCCTGCTGGGCATGGTGGTGCCCGAGGAATGGGGCGGCACCTACGTCGACTACGTGGCCTACGCCCTGGCGGTGGAAGAAATCTCCGCCGGCGACGGCGCCACCGGTGCGCTGATGAGCATCCACAACTCGGTGGGCTGCGGGCCGATCCTCAACTACGGCAGCGAGCAACAGAAACAGACCTGGCTGGCGGACCTGGCCAGCGGCCAGGCGATCGGCTGCTTCTGCCTGACCGAACCCCAGGCCGGTTCCGAAGCCCACAACCTGCGCACCCGCGCCGAACTCAAGGACGGCCAGTGGGTGATCAACGGCGCCAAGCAGTTCGTCAGCAACGGCCGGCGCGCCAAGCTGGCCATCGTCTTCGCGGTGACCGATCCCGAGCTGGGCAAGAAAGGCCTGTCGGCGTTCCTGGTGCCCACCGACACCCCGGGATTCGTGGTTGACCGCAGCGAACACAAGATGGGCATCCGCGCCTCGGACACCTGCGCGGTGACCTTCAACCAGTGCACCATCCCTGAAGCCAACCTGCTGGGCGAGCGCGGCAAGGGCCTGGCCATCGCCCTGTCCAACCTCGAAGGCGGCCGCATCGGCATCGCCGCCCAGGCCCTGGGTATCGCCCGTGCCGCGTTCGAGGCGGCGCTGGCCTACGCCCGCGAGCGGGTGCAGTTCGACAAGCCGATCATCGAGCACCAGAGCATCGCCAACCTGCTGGCCGACATGCACACCCGCCTCAACGCCGCGCGCCTGCTGATCCTGCATGCCGCGCGCCTGCGCAGCGCTGGCCAGCCGTGCCTGTCGGAAGCCTCCCAGGCCAAGCTGTTCGCCTCGGAAATGGCCGAGAAGGTCTGTTCCTCGGCGATCCAGATCCACGGCGGCTACGGCTACCTCGAGGACTACCCGGTGGAGCGCTACTACCGGGACGCGCGGATCACCCAGATCTACGAAGGCTCCAGCGAGATCCAGCGCATGCTGATCGCCCGGGAGTTGAAGCACTATCTGGTGTGACCCCAAAAGCTTCGCGGGCAAGCCGAGATGTAGCCGCTGGCGCAGCCTGCGATCGAGGCCGAAGGACTCGCTGTCAGCCCTGACGCGGCCCATCCATTGAACCGCGCCGCCCGCCTTGCGACCGTACCGGTCGATCGCAGGCTGCGCCAGCGGCTACAGGCACACACGCTGCCCGCGATAGCTTCCGTACAAACACCACACACAAAAAATCGCAGCCAGGGCTGCGATTTTTTATGACGAGCAACAACCCGGACTATTTGTCCTTGAACTGCGCCTCGCGCTTGGCGATGAACGCCGCCATGCCTTCCTTCTGGTCCTCGGTGGCGAAGGCCGCATGGAACACCCGGCGCTCGAAACGCACGCCTTCCGAAAGGCTGACTTCGAAGGCGCGGTTCACGCTTTCCTTGATCATCATGCTCACGGGCAGCGATTTGCCGGCGATCAGCGCGGCGACTTTCAACGCCTCGTCCAACAGCTCATCGGCCGGCACGATGCGCGCGACGATGCCACAACGCTCGGCTTCCACCGCATCGATGAAACGCCCGGTCAGGCACATTTCCATGGCCTTGGCCTTGCCCACGGCGCGGGTCAGGCGCTGGGTGCCGCCCATGCCCGGCAGCACCCCGAGGTTGATTTCCGGCTGGCCGAATTTAGCGTTGTCGCCGGCCAGGATGAAGTCGCACATCAGCGCCAGTTCACAGCCGCCGCCCAGGGCAAAACCGTTGACCGCGGCGATGATCGGCTTGCGCCGGTTGGCCACCCGGTCGCTGTCGCTGAACAGGTCGTCCATGTAGATCCGCGGGTAGGTCAGCTCGGCCATTTCCTTGATGTCGGCGCCGGCGGCGAAGGCCTTCTTCGAGCCGGTGAGGACGATGCAGCCGATCCGTGGATCGGCTTCCAGGCTGTCCAGGGCCTGGTTCACTTCGCTGACGATCTGCGCATTGAGGGCGTTCAGTGCCTGCGGACGGTTGAGGGTGATCAGGCCGACGCGGTCCTTGATCTCCAACAGAATGGTTTCGTAACTCATGGATCAGCTCCTGCTAAAAGTCAGAGGTTGCGCGAAATGACCATGCGCTGAATGTCGCTGGTGCCTTCGTAGATCTGGCAGACCCGCACATCGCGGTAGATGCGCTCCAGCGGAAAGTCGTTCAAGTAGCCATAGCCGCCCAGGGTTTGCAAGGCGGCGGAACAGACCTTCTCGGCCATCTCCGAGGCGAACAGCTTGGCCATCGACGCCTCCACCAGCGCCGGTTTGCCGCTGTCGCGCAGGGCCGCGGCGTAGTGCACCATCTGCCGCGCCACGGCGATCTGGGTGGCCATGTCCGCCAGGCGGAAGGCCACCGCCTGATGCTCGATGATCGGCTTGCCGAAGCTCTGCCGCTCGCGGGCGTAGTCACGGGCGGCTTCGAAGGCCGCGCGGGCCATGCCCACCGATTGCGAGGCGATGCCCACGCGACCGCCTTCGAGGTTGGCCAGGGCGATCTTGTAGCCCTCGCCCTCCTCGCCCAGGCGGTTGGCCAGCGGCACCTTCACGTCCTCGAAGAGAATCTGGCAGGTGTCGGAGGCGTGCTGGCCGAGCTTGTCTTCCACCCGCGCGACGCTGTAGCCCGGCGAGTCGGTGGGCACGATAAAGGCGCTGATGCCGCGCTTGCCGGCAGCCGGGTCGGTCACCGCGAACACGATCACCACCCCGGCGTTCTGCCCGGAGGTAATGAACTGCTTGCAGCCGTTGAGCACGTAATGCTCGCCCTCCCGCCGTGCCCGGGTTTTCAGGCTGCTGGCGTCGGAGCCAGCCTGGGGTTCGGTCAGGGCGAAGGCGCCGAGCATGGCGCCGCTGGCCAGGGGCTTGAGGAAACGCTCCTTCTGCTCGTCGTTGCCGAACTTGAGGATCGGCACGCACCCCACCGAGTTGTGCACGCTCATGATGGTCGAGCAGGCGCCGTCGCCGGCGGCGATCTCTTCCAGGGCCATGGCGTAGGCCAGGTAACCGGTGTCGCAACCACCCCACTGCTCCGGCACCAGCATGCCGAAGAAGCCCAGTCCGGCCATCTCGCCGATGGCCTCGCGGGGGAAGCGATGCTCGCGGTCCCATTCGGCGGCGAACGGCTTCAGGCGTTCCTGGGCGAACTGTCGGGCCGCGTCGCTGATCTGCTGTTGTTCGTCATTAGGCAGCATGCTGATTCCTTAATACAGGCATTCGACGGCCATGGCCGTGGCTTCGCCGCCGCCGATGCAGATGGCCGCGACGCCGCGCTTCAGGCCTTGCTGGCGCAGGGCCGAGAGCAGGGTCACCAGGATCCGCGCGCCGGACGCGCCGATCGGGTGGCCCAGGGCACAAGCGCCGCCGTGGACGTTGACCTTGTCGTGGGGGATTTCCAGCTTCTGCATGGTGACCAGGCTGACCACGGCAAAGGCTTCGTTGATTTCGAACAGCTCGACCTGGTCGATGGACCAGCCGGTTTTCTTCATCAGCGTCTTGATCGCCCCGACCGGTGCCACCGGGAACAGCCCCGGAGTGTCGGCGAACGCCGCGTGACCGTGGATCACCGCCAGGGGCTTGAGGCCACGTTTCTCCGCCTCGGAACGGCGCATCAGCACCAGGGCCGCGGCGCCGTCGGAGATCGAGCTGGAGTTGGCCGCGGTGACGGTGCCGCCGTCGCGGAACGCCGGTTTCAGTGCGGCGATCTTGTCCAGCCTAGCCTTGGGTGGCTGTTCGTCGTCGCTGATGGTCTGCTGTTCCTTGCCGACGGTGACCTGCAGCGGCACGATTTCCGCCTTGAAGCTGCCGTCCTTGATCGCCTGCTGGGCGCGGGTCAGCGAGGCCACGGCGAAGGCGTCCTGGGCTTCGCGGCTGAAGCCGTTATCCTGGGCGCAGTCTTCAGCGAAGGTGCCCATCAGGCGGCCCTTGTCGTAGGCGTCTTCGAGGCCGTCGAGGAACATGTGGTCGAGCACCCGCCCGTGGCCCATGCGGTAGCCGCTGCGGGCACGGTCCAGCAGGTAAGGCGCGTTGGACATGCTTTCCATGCCGCCGGCGATCACCACCTCGGCGCTGCCGGCCAGCAGCATGTCGTGGGCGGCGATGGTCGCGGCCATGCCGGAACCGCACATCTTGTTCAGGGTGGTGCAGCGGGTGGCCTTGTCCAGCCCGGCGCCCAGCGCCGCCTGACGAGCCGGCGCCTGGCCGAGACCGGCCGGCAGCACGCAGCCGAACAACACTTCATCGACGCTGTCGCTGGCCACCCCGGCACGCTCGACGGCGGCACGGATAGCGGCGGCGCCGAGCTGCGGCGCGGTCAGGCTTTTCAGCTCGCCCTGGAAGCCGCCCATGGGGGTGCGGACGGCGCTGACGATAACGATCGGATCCTGGTTCATGATCAATCCTCTTTATTTGGCTGCCATGCGCAAGGCGCCGTCGAGACGGATCACCTCGCCATTGAGCATGCTGTTGCTAATGATATGCCCGACCAGCGCGGCGTACTCGTCCGGCTTGCCCAGGCGTGGCGGGAACGGCACGCCGGCGGCCAGCGAAGCGCGGACTTCGTCGCTCATGCCGGCCATCATCGGGGTTTCGAAAATGCCCGGGGCGATGGTCATCACCCGGATGCCGAAGCGCGCCAGCTCGCGGGCGGCCGGCAGGGTCAGGCTGGCGATGGCGCCCTTGGACGCGGCATAGGCGGCCTGGCCGATCTGTCCGTCGAAGGCCGCCGCCGAGGCGGTGTTGATGATCACCCCGCGCTCGCCGTCGGCGTTCGGTTCGCCTTCGGCAATGGCCGCCGCGGCCAGGCGCATCAGGTTGAAGCTGCCGATCAGGTTGACGTTGATCACCTGGCTGAAGCTGGCCAGGGCATGGGGACCGTGCTTGCCGAGGATCTTCTCGCCGCGCACGATGCCGGCGCAGTTGACCAGCCCGTGCAAGCCGCCGAACGCCTTGAGCGTGGCCTGCACCGCCGCTTCGGCGGCCGCTTCGTCAGTGATATCGGCGACCGTGCTCTGGCAACCGAGCTGGCGCGCCTGGGCCGCGACAGCCTCGGCGTTGAGATCCACCAGCATTACCTGGGCGCCGGCCTTGACCAGCATCTGCGCGGTGGCCGCGCCGAGACCGGAAGCGCCGCCGCTGACGAGAAAAACCTTGTTTTCGATGTGCATCATGAGTTCCTGGGTAATTCAGGCCGAAGCCTTGTGCGCCGCGGCCTCTTGAGCCTTGGCGATTTCCTGGTTGCGCAGGATGAAGCGCTGCAACTTGCCGCTTGGGGTTTTCGGCAATTCGCTGACAAATTCGATTTCACGGGGGTACGAGTGCGCGGCCAGGCGCTTGCGCACATGCTGGCGCAGCTCTTCGGCCAGCTCCGGCGCGGCGCGGTACTGCGGGCTGAGCACGACGAAGGCCTTGACCAATTCGGTGCGCTCCGGGTCGGGCTTGCCGATCACCGCCGCCTCGACCACCGCCGGGTGCTCGATCAGCGCGCTCTCCACGTCGAACGGGCCGACCCGGTAACCGGAGGTGGTGATCACATCGTCGCTGCGCCCGACGAAGCTGATGCTGCCGTCCGGGTTCAGCTCCACGGTGTCGCCGCTGAGGTAGTAGTTGCCGACGAAGGCCTTGGTCACCACGCCGTGGTAGCCGTTGAACCAGCACATCGGCGACTGGCTGCGGTCGATGGCGAGGATCCCCGGCTGGCCGACCGACAGTTCCTGGTGCTGCTCGTCGAGCACCACGATGCGGTGGCCGGGCGAGGCGAAACCGGCCGCGCCGACATGCACCGGGTGCTCCAGGCCGTGGTGGTTGCACAGGACCATGCCCAGCTCGGTCTGGCCGTAATGGTCGTGGATCACCACGCCGAGGTTGTCGGCGAACCAGCGGATCACCTCCGGGTTCAGCGGCTCGCCGGCGCTGCTGACGATGCGCAGCTTGCCCTTGATCGAGCGGGCGAACTCGTCGCCGCCGGCGATCAGCAGGCGATACGCGGTTGGTGAACCGGTGAGGTTGCTGATCCCGTATTTGTTGATCACCCGGCAAGTGCTTTCCAGGGTGAAGGGCCCATCGTAGAAGGTGATCGGGTGGCCCAGGCCCAGCGGGCCGGTGACGCCGAAGTAGATGCCATAGGCCCAGCCCGGGTCGGCGACGTTCCAGAACGCGTCTTCGGGGCGCAGGTCGACGGCGTCGCGGGTGTAGCTCTGGAACGCGACGATGGCCTTGAGCGGCACGTACAGGGCTTTGGACGGGCCGGTGGTGCCGGAGGTGAACATCAGCAGGAACGGGTCTTCGCCGGTCAGCAGCACGGGTTCGCACTGCGCCGGGTAATTGCCCAGCTCGGCCCAGAAACTGAAGTCGCCACGGACGATGCCCTGGCCCTTGGCGCCCGCGACCGTGACGATGGTCGGGCAGTCCGCCACTTCAGCGAGCTTTGGCCGGTTGACCGCGTCGGTCACCACCACCTTGGCCCCGGAACTGCCCAGGCGGTGTTCGATGGCCTTGGGGCCGAAGGCGGTGAACAGCGGCTGGTAGACCGCGCCGATGCGCCAGGTGGCGAGTACCGCGATCAACAGTTCGACGTTGCGCGGCAGTAGGCCGGCGATCTTGTCGCCCTGGCCCACGCCCTGGGCCAGCAGGAAGTTGGCGAAACGCGCGGCCTGGTCCTGCAACTCGCTGAAGGTGTAGGTCGCGCTGCTGCCGTCGCGGCCCTCCCAGAACAGCGCGATGCGCCCCGGCAAGGCGTGCCGGTCACAGCATTCGACGCAGGCATTGAGGGCCGACAAGGAGCCGTGCAAGGCCGCGTCGACGGTGTGCTGATAATTGAAGTGTGCCGTGGCAGACAGGTAATCGCGCATTGCCAGAATCCCTCGCTGTTCTTATTAGGATGGGAACCAATGGGAACCACAAAGACATCAGGCAAATACTGGCGCCACGGCCCGGGCGGGACAATGGTCAAAGCTTTCAAGTTGCGTGACTGGTTTGGCCAAGAACCCCATGGCGATCAAGCCCCTGTAGCCGCTGCCGAGCCTGCGAGGCTGCGTTCGACCGCGCAGCGGTCGCAAGCCGGGCGGCGCGTTCGGCCTGACGCACGGCAAGCTCAGGTTTTGCGGCAACTGCGTTGCCGATCGCAGCCTCGCGTTGCTCGACAGCGGCTACCCAGGTTCCCCGTAGCCGCTGCCGCAGGCTGCGATCGAGGCCGCAGGACTCGCTATCAGCCTTGACGCGGTGCATCAGAGACACCGCGCTGCACGCCTTTGCGACCGTTCCGGTTGATCGCAGCCTGCGACAGCGGCTGCAGGGAGGCGCTCAGGTCGGGTCGTTGAGGATCAGGCTGCGGTAGTGCCCGGGGTTGGAGCCGGACCACTTGCGAAAGGCCTTGTAGAACGAGCTGGCGTCGGCGAAGCCCAGGCGGCTGGCGATTTCCGTGAAGCTGATCTGCGGCTCGGCCAGCCAGGCGATCGCCAGCTCCTTGCGCACCCCGTCCTTGAGGCCCTGGTAGGTCTGCCCTTCTTCCGCCAGGCGGCGGCGCAGGGTCGAGGCCGACATGCACAAGCTGTGGGCCAGGCTCTCGGTCTCCGGCCACTGGGCCGCGGGCAGCTGGCGCAGGTCGTGCTTGATGCGGCTGGCCAGGCTCTCTGGGTCGCGGTATTTGACCAGGATGTTGGCCGGCGCCTGGGCCAGGAAGCGCTTGAGCTCCTCGTCACTGCGCTTGATCGGCAAATCCAGGCAGTCGGCGGCAATAATCATCCGCGTGCGCGGCCGGTCGAAGCGCAGGTTCTGCGAGAACATCACCTGGTAATCGTCGCAGAAATCCGGTTCCGGGCAGCGCAGCTCGATGGCCAGGATCGGGATGCGCCGCCCGGCCAGCCAGCAAGCCACGCCGTGGACGATCATCCAGTAGGTGAAATAGGTGAAGGCGCGGCGCGGCGCCTGCTCATCCTCCAGCAGGACGATCTCCGCCAGGCTCTGCTGGCGCACCAGTTGGGCCGGCAGCCGTTCGAGCATCAGCGACAGGAACGCCAGCCCGGACTCCAGGCCCGCGGCCAGATTCTGCCGGGCCATGGCGGTGCGACAGAGAAACTCCAGGCTGCCGGATTTGAGCTTGCGCGGGTCCATGCCGAAAAACTCGTCGTCCGTGCGCCGGGCCAGCAGGCGCCACAGCCGGGCATAGGCCAGCGCGGGCACGCGGGCGGCGCTGACGTCCAGCCGGGCCGGGTCGATACCGGCCTTGAGCAGCACTTCATCGCTGTCGGCACCCGGGGCGCAGCTTTGCAGCAGCGCTTCGCGCACCAGTTGCATGGAGATGGTGTCTTTTTCCGACATCGCGCTGAACGGCTTCCTGCATAAAGAGATGGCCGGTCATCTTAGGCAGTGACCGGTAAAAAGCCAGAGCGCTTTTATCTAAAGTGCAGCATACGTCCGATACCCAGTAGTGACTTTTACTGGGCTCCCTCTAGAAACGTCCTAAATTTCGCGGGATAGCCGCAAGTAGCCCCCTCGCAGCCGTTCTTAGCAATCAATCTCAAATAGGATTCACTCTCACCAAAAAGAGAGCGTTTCTTATGCAAACGAAAGCCCCATCGACACTGCCACCACATCGCCTGCTGGCCTCTACCCTGGGCCTTGCCCTCGCCTCCTGCGCCGGCGCGGCCGAAGCCGGCGAACGGCAGAAATCCCTGCAACTGGACAACATCAAGGTCGAGGCCGAGCAACCCGGTTCCCGCACCGAACGCTCGGCCTCCGCCAAGTACGTGGCGCCGCTGCTGGACACCCCGCAGACCATCACCGTGGTGCCACCCAAGCTGATCCAGGAACAGCAGGCGCTGAGCCTGCGCCAGGTGCTGTCGAACGTGTCCGGCATCACCTTCAATGCCGGCGAAGGCGGAGGCGGCTCGGGGGACAGCATCAACATCCGCGGCTTCTCGGCCAACAGCAACATGCAGATCGACGGCCTGCGCGACAGCGCGCAGACCAACCGTTCCGACACCTTCAACGTCGAGCAGGTGGAGGTCATCAAGGGCCCCAACTCGGTGTTCGGCGGTGCCGGCACCACCGGCGGCAGCATCAACGTGGTCAGCAAGCAACCGAAGAACCAGGCCTTCACCCGCCTCGGCGGCAGCCTCGGCAGCGATAACTACTACCGCCTGACGCTGGACAGCAACCAGCCGCTGGAAGGCGTCGGCCAGGACAGCGCGGTGCGGATCAACCTGATGGGCCATCAGAACGATGTGCCCGGCCGCGAGAAAATCGACCGCGAGCGCTGGGGCATCGCGCCCTCGTTGCGCCTGGGCTTCAGCGATGCCACCCGGCTGACCCTCAGCGCCTTCCACCAGAGCGACGACAACCTGCCGGACTATGGCGTGCCGGCGCTCGACGGCAAGAAGCTGGCCGGGGTCAAGCGCGATGCCTATTTCGGCTGGAAGAACCTCGACAAGGAAGAGATCGAACAGAACGCCTTCACCGCCGACTTCGAGCATGACTTCAACGACCACCTGCGCCTGCAGAACCTCACGCGCTACAGCCGCACCGCGCGCGACACCGTCGTCTCGGCGTCCCATGTCAATACCAGCGGCCTGCCGGCGGGTCGCTACCGCCCGGCCGGGCCCCAGGCCTACGGGCGCGACGCCACCACCGAGATGTGGATCAACCAGAGCAACCTGATCGGCGACTTCGAATTCGCCGGCATGCGCCACGACCTGGTGGCGGGCCTGGAACTGTCGCGGGAAACCCTCGACCTGAAAACCTACAACCATGGCCTGAGCACGGCCCTGTATCCGCGCAACGGCTATGCCCTGGGCAGCCCGCCCGGGCGCTGGAACGGCCCGGTCAACAAGGCCACCAGCGGCTATACCGAAACCACCCTCAAAGGCCAGGCGTACTACCTGTTCGATAACATCGCCCTGAGCGAGCGCTGGGACCTCAACCTCGGCCTGCGCTACGACAAGATCAAGGGCGATGTCGACAAATACTCGGCCAGCCATGTGAAGAGCGACAGCCTGGCCTCGGACACGAACAAGGCCAGCGCGCGCACCGGGCTGGTGTTCAAGCCGACCGAAAACGGGCGCATCTATGCCGCGTGGGGTAATTCCTTCAACCCTTCCGCCGAGAACCTGGCCTCCACCGGCGGCGGCTTGAGCAAGGGCAACCAGGACCTGGCGCCGGAGAAGAACGAGACCTGGGAACTGGGCACCAAGTGGGAGCTGCTGGACAAGCGCCTGGAACTGGACGGAGCGCTGTTTCGCGTAGAGAAGAGCAACGCCCGGGAAACCATGGCCGACGGTTCGACCCAACTGGCCGGCAAGCAGCGGGTGCAAGGTGTGGAAATCGGCGTCACCGGGCATGTCAGCGAGCAGTGGGATGTGTTCGCCAACTACACCTTCCTCGACAGTGAAATCCTCAACGCGGCGAACACCGCCTCGGGCATCGCACGCAAGGGCCAGGCCCTGGGCAACACGCCGCCGCGCTCGCTCAACCTGTGGACCACCTATGAATTGCCAGCCGGCTGGACCCTGGGTTACGGCACTCGTTATGTCAGCGAGCGCAACGTCAGCTCCAGCACCCGCGCCAAGCTGGATGCCTACTGGGTGCACAACGCCATGCTCGGCTACAAGGTCAACCACAACCTCGACCTGCAGCTGAACGTCAACAACCTGTTCGACAAGGACTATGTGGAGCGGGTGCGCCAGCAGAGCGGCTCGACGACACGCTCCTCGGCCATCGAATACGGCGACGCGCGCGCGGCGATCATGTCGGCCACCTATAGCTTCTGACCCCTCCCCTCAGTGCGAAGCCCCGGTCGACCGGGGCTTCGCCGCTGTCATCGGCACCTTCTCGCCGTTCTCCGGTCCAGGCCGCCACGGTAAAAAAACCAATACGCAATCTCCCCTGCTTTACCCGGCCCGAACGGGCGAATCCTTGGCCCATGGCGGCTTGCGCCGGGCGAAGGCTTTCATCGCAGTGCAAAAAAGTATCGATTCAAGTGTCAGGGATGATTTGTCAGGCGCGGTCGTTGAGGGCTGTAATCAGCCCACATTCTTCCCGGCATCCGGAAGACACAACAACAATAACCGTCCTTCTGCCGCCCACCGGGCCCGGAAGAGGAGTGCACGATGAAACCCTGCATCAAAGCCCTGCTCGTCACCACTTGCATGACCCTCAGCGGCGTCAGCCTCGGCGCCCAGACCGTGACCATCGCCACCGTCAACAACAGCGATATGATCCGCATGCAGAAACTCTCGAAAGCCTTCGAGAGCGAGCATCCGGACATCAAGCTGAACTGGGTGGTGCTCGAAGAGAACGTGCTGCGCCAGCGCCTGACCACCGACATCGCCACCCAGGGCGGGCAGTTCGACGTGCTGACCATCGGCATGTACGAAGCCGCACTGTGGGGCGCCAAGGGCTGGCTGCAACCGATGCAGGACCTGCCCGCCGCCTATGACCTGCAGGACATCTTCCCCTCGGTCCGCGAAGGCCTGTCGGCCAAGGGCACGCTGTACGCCCTGCCGTTCTACGCCGAAAGCTCGATGACCTACTACCGCACCGACCTGTTCAAGGACGCCGGCCTGGTCATGCCCGAACACCCGACCTGGGAGCAGATCGGCGAGTTCGCCGGCAAACTCAACAAACCCGAGCAGGAACAGTACGGCATCTGCCTGCGCGGCAAGGCCGGCTGGGGCGAGAACATGGCCCTGATCACCACCCTGGCCAACGGTTTCGGCGCGCGCTGGTTCAATGAGCAGTGGCAGCCGGAATTCACCGGGCCGGAATGGAAAAACGCCCTGGCCTTCTACGTCGACACCATGAAAAAGGCCGGCCCGCCCGGCGCCTCCAGCAACGGTTTCAACGAGAACCTGGCGCTGTTCAACAGCGGCAAGTGCGCGATCTGGGTCGACGCCAGCGTCGCCGGCTCCTTCGTCACCGACAAGGCGCAGAGCAAGGTCAGCGAACACGTCGGCTTTACCTACGCGCCGCAGCAGGTGACCGACAAGGGCAGCGCCTGGATGTACTCCTGGGCGCTGGCGATCCCCACCAGCTCCAAGGCCAAGGACGCCGCGCAAACCTTCGCCACCTGGGCCACATCCAAGGAATACGGGGCCCTGGTCGCCGAGAAAGACGGCATCGCCAACGTACCACCAGGCACCCGCGCCTCCACCTACAGCGAGGCCTATATGCAAGCCGCGCCGTTCGCCAGGGTGACCCTGGAATCGCTGAAAGTCGCCGACCCGACCAGGCCGACCCTCAAGCCGGTGCCCTACATCGGTATCCAGCTGGTGACCATCCCCGAGTTCCAGGCCATCGGCACCCAGGTCGGCAAGCTGTTCTCCGCCGCGCTGATCGGCCAGACCACGGTCGACCAGGCCCTGGCCGCCGCGCAGCAGACCACCGAACGCGAAATGAAACGCGCCGGCTACCCCAAGTAAATCGCCCATCCCTGTACCTGTAGGAGCGAGCTTGCTCGCGATGCTTTCCACGCCTTCGGCGTGATCGCGAGCAAGCTCGCTCCTACGGGAGGGAACGCATCTGTACCGGAACGGTTGTGATCGCCATGAATACCTCGACTGCCAACGCTCATCTGCAAATCCCCCAGGCCGCGCGCAAGCGCCGCCTGCTCAACCCCGGCTGGTTCCTGGTCAGCCCCTCGGTGGCGCTGTTGCTACTGTGGATGATCGTGCCGCTGGGCATGACCCTGTACTTCTCGCTGATCCGCTACAACCTGCTGTACCCCGGCGAGAACCAGTTCGTCGGCCTGGAGAACTTCAGCTACTTCCTCACCGACTCGGGCTTCCTGCCCGGGGCCGCCAACACTCTGTTGCTGGTCGGCAGCGTGCTGCTGATCAGCGTGGTGTTCGGGGTGCTGATCAGCGCCCTGCTGGAGGCCAGCGAGTTCCTCGGCCGCGGCATTGTCCGGGTGCTGCTGATCTCGCCGTTCTTCATCATGCCCACGGTGGGCGCGCTGATCTGGAAGAATCTGATCTTCCACCCGGTGTCGGGGATTCTCGCCGCGCTGTGGAAGCTGTTCGGCGCCCAGCCGGTGGACTGGCTGGCCCACTACCCGCTGCTGTCGATCATCATCATTGTCTCGTGGCAGTGGCTGCCGTTCGCGATCCTGATCCTGATGACCGCCATGCAGTCGCTGGACCAGGAACAGAAGGAAGCCGCGCGCCTGGATGGCGCCGGGGCCATCGCGATCTTCTGGCACCTGACCCTGCCGCACCTGGCGCGGCCGATCGCGGTGGTGGTGATGATCGAGACCATCTTCCTGCTCTCGGTGTTCGCCGAAATCTTCACCACCACCAACGGTGGCCCGGGCTACGCCTCGACCAACCTCGCCTACCTGATCTACAACCAGGCGCTGGTGCAGTTCGACGTGGGCATGGCCTCGGCCGGCGGCCTGATCGCCGTGGTCATCGCCAATATCGCCGCGATCATCCTGGTACGGATGCTCGGCAAAAACCTGACTGACAAGCCCTGAGGTGCGCGCCATGACCCTGCAACAATCCCGCCGCTTGCAAAGCCTGCTGCTCGGCACCCTGGCCTGGGCCATCGCGGTCCTGATCTTCTTCCCGATCTTCTGGATGCTGCTGACCAGCTTCAAGAGCGAAATCGACGCCTTTGCCACCCCGCCGCAGTTCATCTTCACGCCGACGCTGGAGAACTACCTGCACATCAACGAGCGCAGCAACTACTTCGCCTTCGCCTGGAACTCGGTGGTGATCTCCTTCAGCGCCACCGCCCTGTGCCTGCTGATCGCGGTGCCGGCGGCCTACTCCATGGCCTTCTTTGAAACCCGCAACACCAAGCGCACCCTGCTGTGGATGCTGTCGACCAAGATGCTGCCGCCGGTGGGCGTGCTGATGCCGATCTACCTGCTGGCCAAGAGCTTTGGCCTGCTGGACACGCGCATCGCGCTGATCGCGATCTACACCCTGATCAACCTGCCGATCGTGGTCTGGATGATTTACACCTACTTCAAGGACATCCCCCGGGACATCCTCGAGGCCGCGCGGCTGGACGGCGCGACCCTGGGCCAGGAAATGCTCCGGGTGCTGCTGCCGATCGCCAAGGGCGGGCTGGCCGCCACCGTGCTGCTGTCGCTGATCCTGTGCTGGAACGAGGCGTTCTGGTCGCTGAACCTGACCTCGTCCAACGCCGCGCCGCTGACCGCGCTGATCGCCTCCTATTCCAGCCCCGAAGGGCTGTTCTGGGCCAAGCTCTCGGCGGTCTCGACCCTGGCCTGCGCGCCGATCCTGATCTTCGGCTGGATCAGCCAGAAACAACTGGTGCGCGGCCTGTCCTTTGGCGCCGTGAAATAAACATCGAACCCTGTAGCCGCTGCCGAAGGCTGCGATCGAGCCGCAGGCTCGCCAGCGATCGCACAGACGCCGAGGCCCCTGCGGTGCCTATCGCAGCCTGCGGCAGCGGCTACACCGACATTCAGAAACATGGAGGCCCGTCATGGCCAACCTGAAAATCAACAATCTGCAAAAAGGCTTCGAAGGTTTTTCCATCATCAAGGGCATCGACCTGGAGGTGCGCGACAAGGAGTTCGTGGTCTTCGTCGGCCCCTCGGGCTGCGGCAAGTCCACCCTGCTGCGGCTGATCGCCGGCCTGGAGGAAGTCAGCGGCGGCACCATCGAGCTCGATGGCCGCGACATCACCGAGGTCAGCCCGGCCAAGCGCGACCTGGCCATGGTGTTCCAGACCTACGCCCTGTACCCGCACATGAGCGTGCGCAAGAACATGTCCTTTGCCCTGGACCTGGCCGGCGTGCCGAAAGCCGAGGTGCAACAGAAGGTCGACGAAGCCGCGCGCATCCTCGAACTGGGGCCGATGCTCGAGCGCAAGCCCAAGCAGCTGTCCGGCGGCCAGCGCCAGCGCGTAGCGATTGGCCGGGCCATCGTGCGCAACCCGAAGATCTTCCTGTTCGACGAGCCGCTGTCCAACCTCGACGCGGCGCTGCGGGTGCAGATGCGCCTGGAGCTGGCGCGCCTGCATAAAGAGCTGCAGGCGACCATGATCTACGTGACCCACGACCAGGTCGAAGCCATGACCCTGGCCGACAAGGTGGTGGTGCTCAACGGCGGGCGCGTGGAACAGGTGGGCTCGCCGCTGGAGCTGTACCATAGCCCGGCCAACCTGTTTGTCGCCGGCTTCCTCGGTACGCCGAAGATGGGCTTTCTCAAGGGCCGGCTGAGCCGGGTCGATGGCCAGGGCTGCGAGGTGCTGCTGGAGGCCGGCACCCGCATCCAACTGCCGCAGAGCGGCGCCCACTTGAGCGTCGGCAGCCCGGTGACCCTGGGCATTCGTCCCGAGCACCTGGAGCTGGCCCGGCCCGGCGACTGCAGCCTGCAGGTCACCGCCGACGTCAGCGAACGCCTGGGCAGCGACACCTTCTGCCACGTCGTCACCGCTTCCGGCGAGGCCCTGACCCTGCGCATCCGCGGCGACCTGGCCAGCGCCTATGGCCAGCAGCTGAGCCTGAACCTGGATGCCGAGCACTGCCACCTCTTCGATGCCGACGGCGTGGCCGTGGCCAGGCCGCTGCGCGCCGCCGCCTGAACGAGAACCGAACGATGAAACTGAACCGACACAACCTCCACCACCTGGCCCCTGAAGTCCGCCTGCCCGCCTACGACCTGGCCGAGACCCGGCAAGGCATGGTGCATATCGGCGTGGGTGGTTTCCACCGGGCCCACCAGGCCTATTACACCGATGCCCTGATGAACACCGGCGAAGGCCTGGACTGGAGCATCTGCGGGGTCGGCCTGCGCACCGAGGACCGCCGCGCCCGCGACGACCTGGCCGGCCAGGACTACCTGTTCACCCTGTTCGAGCTGGGCGACAGCGATGCCGCCGAAGTGCGGGTGATCGGCGCCATTAGCGACATGCTGCTGGCCGAAGACGGCGCCCAGGCGCTGATCGACAAACTGGCCGACCCGCAGATCCGCATCGTCTCGCTAACCATTACCGAGGGTGGCTACTGCATCGACGACAGCAGCGGCGAGTTCATGGCCCACCTGCCGCAGATCCAGCACGACCTGGCCCACCCGCAGCAGCCGCAGACCGTGTTCGGTTTTCTCTGCGCGGCCCTGGCCCAGCGCCGGGTGGCCGGGGTCCCGGCCTTTACCCTGATGTCCTGCGATAACCTGCCGCACAACGGCGCGGTGACCCGCAAGGCGCTGCTGGCCTTCGCCGGGCAGCGCGACGCCGACCTGCGCGACTGGATCGCCACCCACGTCAGCTTCCCCAATGCCATGGTCGACCGCATCACGCCGATGACCAGCACCGCTCACCGCCTGCAGTTGCACGACCAGCACGGCATCGACGACGCCTGGCCGGTGGTCTGCGAGCCCTTTGCGCAATGGGTGCTGGAAGACAAGTTCGTCAGCGGCCGGCCGGCCTGGGAAAAGGTCGGCGTGCAATTCACCGACGACGTCACGCCCTATGAGGAGATGAAGATCAAGCTGCTCAACGGCAGCCACCTGGCCCTGACCTACCTGGGGTTCCTCAAGGGTTATCGCTTTGTCCACGAGACCATGGCCGACCCGCTGTTCGTGGCGTACATGCGCGCCTACATGGACCTGGATGTGACCCCGCAACTGGCGCCGGTGCCGGGCATCGACCTCTGCGCCTACAAGGACACCCTGGTGGCGCGTTTCTCCAACCGGGCGATTGCCGACCAGCTTGAACGGGTCTGCTCCGACGGCTCGTCGAAGCTGCCCAAGTTCAGCGTGCCGACCCTCAACCGCCTGATCGCCGACGGCCGCGACACCGAGCGCACCGCCCTGGTGGTCGCCGCCTGGGCCCGGTACCTCAAGGGCGTGGACGAAAACGGCGACACCTACCGCATTCCCGACCCGCGCGCCGCGTTCTGCCAGGCGCTGGTGGCGGACGACGCACTGATCAGCCAGCGGCTGCTGGCGGTCGAGGAGATCTTCGGCAGCGCCATCCCCAACTCTCCGGCCTTTGTCGAAGCCTTCGAGCGCTGCTACAACAGCCTGCGCGACAACGGCGTGACCCGCACCCTGGAGCGGGTGTTGGCCCGGGACCGCTGATACTTGCCTGTCGCGGGTGCGTTTCTCCAGGCAGATCGCGGACTCAGGTTTTGCGCTTGCTACGTCGGAATGCCGCCCAAACCGGTCGCAGCCTCGCAGGCTCGGCAGCGGCTACAGTGGGTTTGATTAATTTTGTGCAGGTTCATCCATGACGACGCAACAGCTTTTCCTCGGCATCGACTGCGGCACCCAGGGCACCAAGGCCATCGTCCTCGACGCCGCCAGCGGTGAAGTACTGGGCCTGGGCGCGGCGCCCCACAGCCTGATCAGCGGCGCCAACGGCCGCCGTGAACAGGACGTCGAGCAATGGCGCGAGGCGTTCACCCTGGCCACCCGCCGTGCGTTATTGGCGGCGGGGGTCAGCGGCCTGGACATCCTCGGCCTCGGCGTCTCCGGCCAGCAGCACGGCCTGGTCCTGCTCGACCAGCAGGGCCAGGTGCTGCGCCCGGCCAAGCTCTGGTGCGACACCGAATCCACCCCGCAGAACCAGCGCCTGCTGGATTACCTGGGCGGCGAACAGGGCTCCCTGGAACGCCTCGGCGTGGCGATTGCCCCCGGCTACACCGTGTCGAAACTGCTGTGGACCCGGGAACAGCATCCGCAGATCTTCCAGCGCATCGCCCATGTGCTGCTGCCCCACGACTACCTGAATTACTGGCTGACCGGCCGCTGCTGCAGCGAATACGGCGATGCCTCGGGCACCGGCTATTTCAACGTGCGCAGCCGCCAGTGGGACCTGGAACTGCTCCGGCACATCGACCCCGACGGCCGCCTGGAAGCCGCCTTGCCGGAACTGCTCGAAGCCGACCAGCCAGTGGGCACGCTGCTGCCGGAGCTCGCCCGGCGCCTGGGCCTCAACCCGCGGGCGCTGGTGTCCAGCGGTGGTGGCGACAACATGCTCGGGGCCATCGGCACCGGCAATATCCAGCCCGGGGCGATCACCATGAGCCTGGGTTCCTCCGGCACCCTGTACGCCTATGCCGAGCAACCGCGGGTCAGCGCGGACGCCGCGGTGGCGACCTTCTGCTCCTCCAGCGGCGGCTGGCTGCCGCTGATCTGCACCATGAACCTGACCAATGCCACCGGCGCGGTGCGCGAACTGTTCGAGCTGGATATCGACGCCTTCAACCAGTTGGTGGCGCAGGCGCCGATCGGTGCCGAGGGCGTGTGCATGCTGCCGTTCCTCAACGGCGAGCGGGTCCCCGCCCTGCCCCATGCCAGCGGCAGCCTGCTGGGCCTGACCGCCGACAACCTGACCCGGGCCAACCTGTGCCGCGCGGTGATCGAGGGCACCACCTTCGGCCTGCGCTACGGCCTCGACCTGCTACGCCAAAACGGCCTGCAAAGCCAGGGCATCCGCCTGATCGGCGGCGGTTCGAAAAGCCCGCTGTGGCGGCAGATGGTCGCCGATATCATGCACACCCCGGTGGTCTGCACCGAGCAGAGCGAGGCCGCGGCCCTGGGCGCGGCGATCCAGGCGGTCTGGTGCTATTCCCGCAGCAGCGGCCAGCCGCAGAGCCTGGCGCAATTGTGCCAGCGCTGCGTGAAGCTCGATGCAAGCAGCGAAACCTTGCCGATAGCGGCCAATGTCTCGGCCTATCAGCAGGCCTATGAACGTTACCAACAGCATGTGGCAACCCTTTTGAAGAGCGAATGACTATGTATCTGGTCTGTGGTGAAGCACTGTTCGATTTTTTCAGCGAAGACGATGCCAGCGGTCGGGCATCGCGGGTCAACTTCCAGGCCATCGCCGGCGGTTCGCCCTTTAACGTCGCGGTCGGTCTGCGCCGCCTGGGCGTGGACGCGGCGCTGTTCGCCGGGCTGTCCACCGACTACCTCGGCCGGCGCCTGTTGCAGGTGCTGCGCGAGGAAGGCGTGGGCGAGGACTACCTGCTGCACGTCGAGGCGCCGACCACCCTGGCGATGGTCGCGGTGGGCGCCGACGGCTCGCCGCAATACAGCTTCCGTGGCGAAGGCTGCGCCGACCGCCAGTTGCAGCTCAGCGACCTGCCACCGCTCGACAGCCGGGTGCGCGGCCTGCACGTCGGTTCGTTTTCCCTGGTGGTGCAACCGATCGGCGACACCCTGCTGGCACTGGTGCGCCGCGAGCGCGGCCAGCGCCTGATCAGCCTCGACCCCAACGTGCGCCTCAACCCGGCCCCGGACATCCAGCTGTGGCGCCAACGCATCGACACCCTGGTCCGGCTGGCCGACCTGATCAAGGTCAGCGACGAAGACTTGCACCTTCTTTACCCCGGCCAGGATCCACAGCACGTGATTGAAGGCTGGCTGCAGCATCACTGCCAGCTGGTGTTCCTGACCCGCGGCGCAGAGGGCGCGACGGTGTTCAGTCGGGTGCATGGCCGCTGGTCGGCGCCGGCCATGCCGATTAAGATGGCCAACACCGTGGGCGCCGGCGACACCTTCCAGGCCGCCTTGATTGCCTGGTTGACCGAACGGCAGCTGGATTCGTTGGAAGGTGTGGCGGGCTTGAGCCGGGACCAGATCGACCAAATGCTCAGGTTCGCCATCCGCGCCGCGGCGCTGACCTGTGGCAAGACCGGACCGGACCTGCCCTATCGCCATCAACTGAACTGATCGCAGAAGCGCCACACGGCGCTCCCACCGACCCGAATAGAGCCTTGCCTTTGACCCGTTTTGCCTGTGCCGCCGTAGTCTTCCCCCTCATCCTGACCGGCTGCGCGACCTCGCCGCCGGCCAACCCCAACGACATCTGCGAGATATTTCGCGAAAAAAGCGACTGGTACAAAGCCGCCAAGGCCACTGAAGAGAAATGGGGGGTGCCGATCCAGGTGCCGCTGTCGATCATCTACCAGGAATCGAGCTTCAAGCAGGATGCCTTGCCGCCACGCAAATACCTGTTGTGGGTGATTCCCTGGGGCCGGGTGAGCACGGCGGCCGGCTACCCGCAGGCCAAGGACGAAGTCTGGGGCGACTACCAGCGCAAGGGCGACAACTACTGGGCCAGCCGCACCAACTTCGCCGACGCCACCGACTTTATCGGCTGGTACATGGACCAGACCACACGGGTCAACGGCGTGACCAAGCAGGACGCCTACCGCCAGTATCTGAACTATCACGAAGGCTGGGGCGGCTACCGCCGGCAGACCTATACGGCCAAGCCCTGGCTGCAAACCGTGGCAATGAAGGTGCAAAGCCGTTCCAGCCTGTACGGCCAGCAATACGCCAACTGCCGGGAAGAGTTGAACCGCGGCTTCTGGAGCCGCTTCTGGCATTGGCTGTAACGGCCCAAACGGCGCTTGCGCACATCTCCCCCGCCTGCGCACGCTCTGTAGCCGCTGCCGAGCCCCGCGAGGCTGCGACCGGCTGCAAGGCAGCCGCAAAACCCAGCAACGCGATCTATCTGAAGTGGCCGCGTGCAGATCGCGACTACTGCGTAGTCGATCGCAGCCTCGCAGGCTCGGCAGCGGCTACACAGACACCGCAAACCCTGTAGCCGCTGGCGCAGCCTGCGATCGGCTGCGAAGCAGTCGCAAACCAGCCAATGCGTTCATCCAGACAGATCGCGGATTCAGCTTCCGGCAGCGCCGTCAGAGAATCGAGAAGTTGTAGCTGACGATCAGCCGCGTCTCGTCCACGTCCCGCGCGTATTTTTCGTAGTTGCTGCGGTAGGTGGCGTTACGCAGGCGCAGGCTGACGTCCTTGAAGGTGCCGCTCTGCACCACGTACTTGAGTTCGCTGTCGCGTTCCCACTCGCGGCCTTCCTGGTCGCTGCCCGGGACCTTGATATGGTCGCCGCTGACATAGCGGGTCAGGAAGCTCAGGCCGTTGATGCCGATGGCCTTGAAGTCGTAGTCGTAACGCAACTGCCAGGAACGCTCCTGGGCGGCGGCGAAGTCGTTGACCTGCACATAGTTGACCAGGTACGGGTTGCTGCCATCGAGGTACGGCATCGAGTTGTCGCCGTTCATGCGCTGCCAGCCGGCGCTGAAGGTATGGCCGTCGATGGCGTAGCCGAGCATGCCGCTCAGGGCGCGGTTATCGATGGAACCGGCGCGCTCGGCGCCGCTGTCGGCGCTCTTGAGCAGGCGCAGGTCAGCCTTGAGCACGCCCTGGCCCAGCGGCTGGTTGGCCAGCAGGCCGATGAAGTGCTGGCGGTAGATGTCCTCCAGCTCGGCGTAGTGATACTGGCCGGTCAGGCGATCGTTGAACCTGTAGTCGATACCGTACATGTCGAAATGGTCGGCGGTGACGTTGCAGGCATACCGCTTGTTCTTGCAGTGCACGCGGATGTCCTGGGTGTCCGTGGAGTCCCGGGCGGTGTATTTGTCCAGCCGCGCGGCCGTGAACGTCAGGTCCTTGATCTCTTTGGACGTGAGCATGGCGCCGTTGAACATGGTCGGCAGCAGGCGCCCGTCGTTGTACTTGAGCAGCGGCAGGTCCGGCAGCAGCGCGCCGTACTTGAGCACGCTCTGCGACACGCGCACCTTGGCCGTCAGGCCGAGCTTGGCGTACTGGTCCTTGGAACCCCGCGGGTCCTGGCCGCTGGACGGCAGCAGGCCGCTGTTGCTGCGGTCGGGGCTGGAGTCGAGCTTGAAACCGAGCATGCCCAGCGCGTCGATACCAAAGCCGACGGTGCCTTCGGTGTAGCCCGATTGCAGGTTGAGAATGAACCCTTGCGCCGACTCTTCGCGCTTGGAGGCACCCTGATCGTTGCCGGTATGGCCGTCGCGGAAGTCACGGTTGAAGTAGATGGTGCGCGACTCGAGCTTGGCGCTGCTGTCTTCGAAGAAACCCGCGGCCTCGGCCCGGGCGGTAAAACCCGCGCACAGGCACAGGGCGCCGAGGCCCACCGTTGGATAACGCAGCGGTCGGAATGAGTGCAGCAAAGGGAAAGGCATGAAAAGCTCCAGCAGTGCATCGGTAAAGCAGATGAAAGAAAGGCAATAGCAATCCATCTGGCGAATCATTTATGGCCAGGTGAATTGATCAAATCAATGTTGATCGCAAATGATGGCAGATGGCTTTGACGGGCTACACCCGACTTTAGTCTGAAGCGGCTACAGCCTTTGGCTCTGAACACCCTCCTTCAACGCGCTGCCCTCGCCTGGAATAAAGCGATCATTTCCAACACTCTTTGCCTTTCTCCAGGCTCTTGGCCAAGGCGCTATTCATTGGGCGCTTCGAGAGGTTTTGGATCCAAGTAAGCCTGCACCCAGGATAAAAATGAGTTTTTTCGTTAAAAACCTCTACCGCTCGTCGGATTAATTTGCTCTGCCGGGTTTGTTACCCAGGAATTGCCCCAAGGCGTTCACAAGCCTTTAATTAAGGCTATATATTTGATTTTAAAAGGTATTATTTATTAAGCATGGTTATACAAAACGCCTTCGTCATTTATATAACACGACAAAACGCCAATTAACCGACTCCACGCTGTGGTAGTGTCAAAAAAAGAACGCGAAAAGGACTTGCACCTATTCAGTTCTTTAAAAAGTGGGCCATGAAACTCACGCATTACCCATCACGGATGAGGTTCCTCCCTTGGATGTCAGCGTTTTTGGTACCGGCCATGTCGGCCTGGTACAAGCAGTCGCCCTCGCCATCGCGCGGGACATCGCTCGCCAGTGTCACCCGGGCAGTGGCTTACCCTGGCGCGTACCGGGGGCACTCTGCGCATGAATATCCTGATCACCGGGGCCGCCGGCTTCATCGGCGCCCATACCGCACTGCGTTTGCTCAAGGATGGGCATCAGGTCACCGGGCTGGATAATTTCAACGACTACTACGACCCGCAACTCAAGCACGACCGGGTGCGCTGGGTGGAGCAGCAGGTGGGACAGTTCCCGCTGTACCGCCTCGACCTCGGCGATACCGAAGCCCTCGACCGGCTGTTCGCCCAGGTTCGCCCGCAGGTGGTGATCAATCTGGCGGCCCAGGCCGGGGGACGTTATTCCCTGGAAAACCCCAAGGCTTACCTGCACAACAACCTCGGCGGCTTTCTCAACCTGCTGGAAATGTGCCGGCGCTATCCGCCCGAACACCTGATTTACGCGTCGTCCAGTTCGGTGTACGGCGCCAACCATCAACTGCCGCACAAGGCCAGCGACACCGTGGACCATCCGCTGTCGCTGTACGCCGCGAGCAAAAGGGCCAATGAGCTGATGGCCCATAGCTACAGCCATCTGTTCGACATGCCGGCCACCGGCCTGCGCTTCTTTACCGTATATGGCCCCTGGGGACGCCCGGACATGTCGCCGGTGCTGTTCGCCCGGGCCATCTGCGAAGGCCGTCCGCTGAAGCTGTTCAACTACGGCATGCACCAGCGCGACTTCACCTATATCGACGACCTGGTCGAATCCCTGGTTCGCCTGCTGGGCAAGCCACCGGTGCGCAACCCCTTGTGGAACCGCGAACAACCCGACCCCGCCACCAGCATGGCGCCCTGGCGTCTGTTCAATATCGGCGGGCAACGTTCGGTGGAACTCAAGGACTACGTCGCCACCCTGGAGCAACTGCTCGGACGCAAGGCAAAGGTCGAGTACCTGCCGTTGCAGCCCGGCACCGTGCTGAACACCTGCGCCGATGCCAGCGCCCTGGAGAACATCACCGGCTTCGGCCCGCAGGTCCCCCTGGCCGAGGGCCTGGGACGCTTTGTCGATTGGTTCCAGAGCTACTACCGGCCGCCGTTGCCCCCGCGTTCCTGACGCGACAACGACCTGTCTCCGGCGACAGCCTGTGTCGCCCTTGCGGGCCAGCTGGCCGACGGCGATTGCGGCGCTGGCTCGCTGCTCGAAAGCCCGTCGCCGGCCCGCGTCGCCACGGGAATCCCTGAGCGGCCATCGGCGTATCCCCTACAGCCAACTCCGCTGATGCCCGTAGGGCGTTAGCCGGATGGGTTGTCAGGCATAAGTAATGGTTATCGCGGACATTTCTGAATGTTCCGGCGGGCGGAAAGCCGCGGCCGCCTCGGCTTGAATCGACCGGCTTATTCCTGCACCATCCGCCCCCTGCTTATTCAATGGATGGATTTCACGGCATGCTGGATGCTAACGCTACCCATATTTCCCTGACGATCGAAGGCGCCTCGGTCGACCTTCAGGTCCTCAGTTTCGTTGGCCGCGAAGCCCTCAATCAGCCCTTCTGCTTCGATATCGAACTGGTCAGCGCACGTCCCGACCTCAAGCTCGAAGAACTCCTGCATAAACCAGCCTGCCTGACCTTCGGCAGTACGGGTAAAGGCCTGATCCACGGCCTGGTGTACCGCATCGCCCAGGGCGATTCCGGGCGCAAGCTGACCCGCTACAGCATCAGCCTGACTCCGCAGCTCAACTACCTGCGCCACAACTTCAACCAGAAGATCTACCAGCACATCAGCGTGCCGAAGATCATCGCCCAGGTCCTCGAGGCCCGCGGCATCCTGGCCAACGCCTACAGTTTCCAGCTCGGCGCCACCTACCCGGAGCGGGTCTACTGCACCCAGTACGACGAATCCGACCTGCACTTCATCCAGCGCTTGTGTGAAGAAGAAGGCATTCACTTCCACTTCCAGCACAGCGCCAGCGGCCACAAGCTGGTGTTCGGTGACGACCAGACGGTGTTCCGCAAACTGGCGGCGGTGAACTACCAACAGGACTCGGGCATGGCCGCCGAACAGCCGGTGATCAAGCGCTTCAACCTGCGCCTGGAAACCCGCACCAGCCGCGTCAGCCGCCGCGACTACGATTTCGAGAAGCCGCGCCTGCTGCCCGAGGGCGCGGCCAAGTCCGAATTCATGCCGGACCTGGAAGACTACGACTACCCCGGCCTGTTCACCCAGCAGGCCCGCGGCAAGCAACTGGCGACCCGCGCCCTGGAGCGCCATCGCAGCGACTACCGGCTGGCCGAAGGCAAAGGCGACGAGCCGAGCCTGGTCAGCGGCCACTTCCTGACCCTGGCCGCCCACCCGCGCAGCGAATGGAACGACCTGTGGCTGCTGCTGGAGGTGATCCACGAGGGCAAGCAGCCCCAGGTGCTGGGCGAGAACATCACCAGCGACGTCACCCGCAACAAGGACGACTTCCACCAGGGCTACCGCAACCGCTTCCTCGCCACGCCCTGGGACGCCCACTACCGCCCGCCGCTGGAACACCCGAAACCCAAGTCCCTGGGCAGCCAGACCGCCGTGGTTACCGGGCCCAAGGGCGAAGAAATCCATTGCGACCAATACGGCCGGATCAAGGTGCAGTTCCACTGGGACCGCGACGGCCAGGCCGACGACAACACCTCTTGCTGGGTCCGCGTCGCCAGCGGCTGGGCCGGCAAGGCCTACGGCGGCATCGCCATCCCGCGGATCGGCATGGAAGTACTGGTGACCTTCCTCGAAGGCGACCCCGACCAGCCCCTGGTCACCGGCTGCCTGTACCACAAGGAAAACCTGGTCCCCTACGACCTGCCGGCGAACAAGACCCGCAGCACCTTCAAGACCCTCAGCTCGCCGGGCGGCGGTGGCTACAACGAACTGCGCATCGAAGACAAGAAAGGCGCCGAGCAGATCTACCTGCACGCCCAGCGCGACTGGGACGAGAACGTCGAGCACGACCAGCGGATCCGCGTCGGCAACCAACGCCACGACACGGTCGAAGCCAACACCCTGACCGAACTCAAGGCCGAGGAACACCGCATCACCCACCTCGACCGAAAAAGCGAAATCCGCGCCAACGACCACCTGAGCGTGGCCGTCACCCAGCACGCCAATATCGGCACCGCGCAATTCGTCGAAGCCGGCCAGGAGATTCATTACAAGGCCGGTGGGAAGGCCGTGGTCGAGGCAGGCGCGGAACTGACGGCCAAGGCCGGCGGCAGCTTCGTCAAGCTCGACGGTGGCGGCGTGACCATCAGCGGGGCCGACGTGAAGATCAACTCCGGAGGCGCGCCGGGCGTGGGTACGCCGGCGGCGCCGCTGTTGCCGGGACTGCTGAAGCTCGCTGACGCCGACAAGGCCGGCGGCCTGCTGCTGGGTCGTTTGAACTCGCCCATACCGCGCCTGACACCGCCCAAGGGTATCTGCGTCGAGTGCCTGCTCAAGGCCATCCGCCAACGCCAGGCGATTCTGTCCGGAGCACAGCTATGAGCGATTTGCAGCAAGGCCAGCAGGACTGGGTCGACGCCGCGGCCAAGGGCTTGAGCCTCACGGCGATCGTCGAGCAGGCCCTGCTCAGCGCGCCGCAGCGCAATGCCCTGGGTGAACTGGAAGGCGCCCGCTGGCCCCTGATGTACCAGGCCGAGCTGGCCCAGCTGCGCAATGACGGGCCGCTACTGCTGGACATGACCGGTCAACCGTTCGAGCGGCTGGTGGCGATCCACGAACTGTTCGGCTCGAACCTGGCCGGCTGGTTGAGCAGCACCCTGCCAGCCAATCGGTTGGCCACCCACCTTGGCGACGCCCTGGTCTGCCAGGACGCCAACGATTCGGTGCTGCTGATCCGCAGCTACAGCGCCGAGGTACTGCCCCTGCTCCACCAGCAAGTCGGCCAGCCATGGCACCAGTGGCTGTTCGGCCCCCTCGACACCTGGTGGGTCAAGGCCGAAAAAGACTGGCAGCGTCTTGCCGGCCCGGCGCACAGCGAAGTGCCCGAGTACCACCCGATCCGCCTGGATGAGCCGATGATGCACAGCCTGCAGCATGACGCCCACGCCGAGCAGTTGCTGGTGCAGACCGAAAACGTCGCCCCCGAGGCCTTTGCCAGCGACTGCCACGGCGAACGCCTGCAACAGGTGCAAGACTTGCTGCAGATCGCCAGGGCCCAGGGCCTGGACCGGCAGGAGGATCAGTCGACCTTCGTGTTGCACAGCCTGATCACCCGCAACCCACCGCACCAGCGCCCCGAATGGGCGGAAATCCTGCATCAAGTCACCGATGACCGGGACACCCTGGAAAACGCCCTGGCCGCACAAGAAGGCGCCTGAGGCGATGTCGTTGCCGTCACTCGCAAAGCGCTGGAAGCGCCTGTCCGGCCGCCAGAAAACCCTGATCCGGTGGTTGGTTCTGGGCGCGCTGGTCGCCGGTTATTTCATCTGGCAATACAGCCGCATGCCGGGCGCGGCGCTTTATGGGCATAACCATACGGATCGACCCATCTTCAGTTATTTCGTCAATGACCATTGGGGAGGCAATACCGCTGCAAATGGCGGAGGTGGTGTGACCTGTTGCTGGCGTATCGAGGGTAAGGCACTGAAAGTGGACTGGATAAAAAGCCGTACGGGTGAACAAGCACGCCAAGGTGTTAAAGAGGAAACCCTTTCAATCGAGATCCCTAACCCACCTCGCAAGCGAACCGACGATACCCTGCATGTGCATTTCCTGCCCGGAGATCAGGTGCGCATGGCCTGGAGTGACAAACACACCAGTCCACTCAAGGAGGAGCTGCGCGAGTTTTATGCCGGGGATCAGGAGCGCCGGTCCGAATGAGCCGCCTTCATTCCCATCTGGTTGTCGCTCTGCGGCTTTCGGCGCCATCGGTTGAAAGGCTTGCAGGCAGCCGGACAAGGAGTCTGTGGTAATGGCGTCACTCGTAAACCGCTGGAAATCCTTACCCAAGGTTCAGAAAACCCTTATCAACCTATTGGTGTGGGGCGTGCTGATCGCTGCTTACTTCATCTGGCAGTACAGCCGGATGCCCGGGGCAATGCTCTATGTGCATAACCAAACTGATCGCCCCATCTTCAGCTACTTCGTCAATGACAACTGGGGAGGCAATGCCACAGCAAACGGCGGAGGCGGAGCAACCTGCTGCTGGCGCATCGAGGGCAAGACACTGAAGGTGGATTGGATCAAGAGCATGACCCGAACACAGTATGAGCAGGGGACTCGGGAAGAAACCCTATCAGTCGAGATCTCTAACCCTCCCCGACAACGCAGTGACCGCTATTTGCATGTGCACTTCTTCCCCGGCGACCAGGTTCGCCTGGCCTGGAGCGCCAATCTCGACACCCCCTATGAAAATCTCAAGGAAGCACCCGCAGTGCCTGATGCCAAGGACCAGGAAGCCCAATCCCAATGAGTCACGGGTTTTCGCCGCCCACTATTGAAAAACTTGCAAGCAGCGCGAGCTGGGCAACAGAAATGCCCCCCAGGCGAAAGAACATGACCGTGCGCAGAAACAGGTTCGCACTAACAAGGAGTTTGTTGTGACATCGATTCAATCACTTAGAAATCGCTGGAAGTCTTTGTCCGGTTTGCAGAAAACCCTCATCAATCTGTTGATTTGGGGGGCACTGATTGCTGCCTATTTCATCTGGCAGTCCAACCGCGTACCAGGTGCTGCCCTCTATGGTCACAACCATACGGATCGCCCCATCTTCAGTTACTTCGTCAATGACAACTGGGGAGGGAACGGAGGCGTGACTTGCTGCTGGCGTATAGAGGGGAAGACATTGAAGGTGAACTGGATATTGGACGTAACGCCAGAACAAATTAAACAGGGACTTGAAGAGGAAACCCTTTCCGTCGAAATTCCTAACCCTCCTCGTAAGCGAACAGACGACACTCTGCATGTGCACTTCTTGCCTGGAAACCAGGTCCGTGTGGCCTGGAGCGACAAGCACACCAGTCCACTGAAAGAGGAACTGCGAGAGTTCTACACCAAGGGTCAGGAGAGCAAGTCCAAATGAGTTCTCGTAATTCTGATATGGCGGCGGCTGCCAGCGCCCGTTGTGCAGGGCCATTCAATAACTCTCATATCACGACTTGTGAACGAACCTTGCGGGTCGGCTTCTTTTTCGATGGCTTTGGGCGCCATTTGCAAAAAGATTTGCAATCAGGCCGGGTGAGTAACGTGGGCAAAATGTTCCTGGCCCATCCTGTCGATATGCCGAACAAAGAGCCTGATCCTGTCTTTGCTTATCGCAAGGCTTATATCTCGGGCATGGGCGAGGAGTACATCGCAGACCTGACCAACACTGCCAGTACCGGCCTGGATATCGTTAGCAGTAAAGCGGCGGATGTCCCCAAGGATGTGGCAAAGGACGAAGGGAAAAAGATCCTCAAGGATGTGCTGAAAGGTCATGACTGGTGGGAGCGCTTGAAGCGTGACCTGGGCGACTTGGTAAATGCCCCCTACAAAGTCTTCAAAGTGTTAAAAGGCGCGGTGGTTGACGCCGTGGCTGAAGTCGTACCTCCCCTGCGCGATAACCCGATCATGGCTCAAGTGGCCAAGACTGGAGCCAATATCCGTATTGACGGTGCGATTGATCGCCTTAACAAGGACATCGACGAAATCAAGGCATTGGGCGGCCCACCGTTGAAGCGTATCGAACTGTCCGTATACGGCTTCGACTATGGCGCCACCCTGGCCCGGGGTTTTCTCTATCGCCTGCTGGATCGTAGCCTGATCAATGGCGAGGAGGTGGAGTATCAGGGAGCGCGCCTGGTCGTGCTGTTCGCCGGCCTGTTCGACGCGGTGGACCGCAGCCGTAGCGATATACCGCTGATCGACGACTATATACCTGTGCCCACCAGTAACGTGCTGGGGGACGCCAATGTCCTGCCCAAGCAGGTCAGGCAGGCGCTGCATCTGGTCGCCGCCCACGAGCGACGCTTTTACCGGCGGGCCAGCCTGCTTGGCAAAGGCAATGCCAAGTGGCGTGAGGAACTGATGCCCGGGGTCAGCGAGGATATCGGTGGCAGCCTGCTGCCCGGCGAGCAGAAACCCAGCGCCGAGCTGGCCCTGGTCAGTCTGCACCGCATGTATCGCGCCGCATTCCAGGCTGGCGCGCCCTTTCCGCATATAGAAGACCTGCGTCTACAAGGTCGAAAACTCAGCAGTTTGTTCACCTTCAACGACCATATCAACGGAAAAACTGCCCTTGGGCTGGTCAAGAAGTACCAGTCGGCCGCCAAGGCCAGCATCGCCCAGCTGAAAAACCTCAACCTGGGTGACCAAGCGCCCTTCCTCGGCCATATGCGTTTGTATATCCGCTGGCTGGCGTCGATCTCGCGCCCTTATGTGCAGCGCCTGCGGGAGATCGGCGAAGAGGAGGATCGCCTGAACGCCAGCCAGTATGCCGCGGGAAATAGCGCCGGGATGTTCGGCCGCCCGGTGGAAACCCCGGAAAAGAGGCAGGCCCGCCTCAAGTGCACCCAGGAACTGCAAACCGAGCGCCAGACACTAAGGGCACAACTCGGCTGGCTGGAAGATGTGGACAGCGAAGCCCGCAGCATGCGCAGCGGCCGCACGCGGGATGGCTACAGGGCCGCTGGCACACCGCAGCAGATGCTGGTGTGGCAGGTGCTGTTGGAGGAGGAATGGTTCAAGGAACAACTATCGCCATTGCCGGAGGAAGTGAGCCTGTTGTTCGGCCACTTCATACATGACCAGTTGGTCCAGTCCCTGGCGCAGCGCTCAGCCAAGTCGGTGAGCGGGCAATGCTACTTCGATATCCGCGGGATCGATCTGCTGGAGAAAGAAGAGGAAGAAAAGGAGAAAGACAAGAAATAAGTGCATTCAATGCCTGCCCGGAGTCGGGCAAGGCGTTGACGACCTGCAAGGCAGGGGCTTGTGTCCCCCCTGCCTTCAAGCCCCCGCTGACATCGAATAGGCGTTTCTGCGCAAAGCACATTTCGTCAGGCAGTTTCCCTTCCCAAATCATTAGCCCCCTACTTAATCTCCGATTAATCCCGCCGCCCAAAACTGTACGAGACCGCGCAGCGCAGAATCCCCTGTCGCCCTCCGCGGCGCGCTCGATGCGATTTTGTCGGGCTTATCGGAGAACGCTCATGAACATGCGTATTTTGCTGGTCGGGGCCCTGGCGTTTGCCGGGGTCGTGGGTCTGGCTCAGGCGGACACGACCCAGGTGCAGCCGGTGCCTTATCACTATGGCATGCCGCTGAAGGTGGCCAAGGTGGTGTCGATGACCGAGCCCGCGACGCCGGAGTGCAAGGTGATCACCGCGGACATGACCTTTATCGACAAGGCGGGCAAGCTGGAAGCCATCAGTTACCGCAAGCTGTCGGATGCTTGCAGTTATCAGAACTGAGGACTGCCCTGCTCTATCGCGATCACGCGCAGGATTGTCTCGATTGCAGGCGGTCCCGCGAGATTCAGGCAGGGGTTCTGGTAGCGGTGAAGGTCGAGGTTGCGCCTGACCCGGAGGTTATCCAGGCCAGGCAAGCAACACAGGCATTGGCAAAGCCGCCGATCAATGAGCCCTGGATTTCAGGGCGATGGGCTGGCTTCCCGGATGACTCGCCAGGTCGTAGCGTAACTCGGCGATCAAATCGTTGATTTCCCGGCAGCCGTTGAGGCTCGCCGCATCGATACCGGTGACCACCAGGTCCACGCGGTCGGTTTCATGGTCGCCATAGACTTTCACAGTCATGTGCAGGTCGGGGCTCAGGGTGCACTCGCAGCGTTTGGGCAGGAAGCTGCATTCAATGATATTGCGCAGTTCCAAGGCAGATAAGAACATGGCAGATCTCTCCGTTGGTGCAGTGGCCATTCAATGATGGCAAGAATATCGTCTCGGGATTCCACCCCCGAAATACGGCGTACGGCGTGACTAAACCTCCCTGGAAGAGAAAGCCATTCATTAGACTAGGCCGTATTGGCGCATCCACTAAATTCTATTTTGCTCTGAGCAGTGAGGCTTTTTTCACCCTCGGTCCTGGGATTTTCGTCCGCTGGAGGAGCTTCCTGCGAGCCCGATGCTGGCCTCTCGCCGATAGGGGATGGAACACAGGCATGCCGTCCTCCCGCTCGTTTTCATGCGTTATAAATCATCGACTTATCCCTGGGTATTGAAGGAAAACGTCATGTTAACTGCCGCGGCGAAGTGGGCCACGGTTTGCATGACCGGGCGTTCCCCAGTCAAACTGCCCGGCGTTTCAAACAAACGGTTCCCTCCATGGAGAGCCGTCGATCAACCTGCAAGGAGGCCTTATGCGCTTTTTTCCTGTATCCACCGCCATCGCTGTGCTGTTGAGCGGTCTGTCCACCCTGAGCCATGCGGCCAAACTCGAAGACGTGGCGCCCTACCCCAAGGCTGAAGAAGGTTTTGTGCGTCAGGTGATCCACCTGCCCAAGCAGGCCAAGGAAGAGGACTTCAAGGTCGAGGTCCTGGCCGGCAAGACCCTGACCGTCGACTGCAACCGTCAGCGCCTGGGCGGCACCCTGGAAGAGAAGAACCTGGAAGGCTGGGGTTACCCCTACTACCGCCTGGACAAGGTCAGCGGGCCGATGAGCACCTTGATGGCCTGCCCCGAGGGCACCAGCAAGCAGGCGTTCGTGCCGGTGGTCGGCGAAGGCTTCGTGCTGCGCTACAACAGCAAGCTGCCAATCGTGATCTACGCCCCCAAGGACGTCGAAGTGCGCTACCGCCTGTGGTCCGCCGCGGACAAGGTCGAGAAGGCTCGCGCGGAATAATCCAGACCGCAACGGCTGCATCGCAGGTGATGTAGCCGCCAGGCCAGGCACCGCGGTGCATCAGTGGTTTGGCTGGCGAGCGCTTCGCGCTCGTGCGCAGGCTTCGCCAGCGGCTACAGAGGCCCTGCTCCCTTCTTACACCAGCGCGACCGCGCCCAAGGCCGCGCGCTCGGCCACCTGCCCCAGGCGATCGAAGTTGATGTTGGCCCCGGAATCGATGGCCACCAGGGTTTCGCCCTGTGCCCCGCTGCGGGCCACGTACTGCTTGATCCCGGCCACCGCCAGCGCTCCCGACGGCTCGGTGATGGAGCGGGTGTCGTCGTAGATGTCCTTCATCGCGCAGCAGAGTTCGTCGTTGCTGACCGTGATCACTTCATCGACCAGCGCTCGGCACAACTCGAAACAATGGGCGCCGACCTGCGCCACGGCAACGCCGTCGGCGAAGGTGCCGACGCTGGGCAGCAGCACCCTTTCCCCGGCCCGCAACGCCTGCTGCAGACAGTTGGAGTGCTCGGACTCGACGCCGACGATGCGCACCTCGGGCCGCAGGTATTTCACATAGGCGGCGATGCCGGCGATCAATCCGCCACCGCCCACCGGGACGAAGATCGCGTCCAGGCGCCCTGGATGCTGGCGCAGGATTTCCATGCCCACCGTGCCCTGCCCGGCGATCACGTCCGGGTCGTCGAAGGGCGAGACGAAGGTCTGGCCGCTACGCTCGGCCAGTTGCAGGGCATGGGCCAGGGCAAAGGGGAAACTCTCGCCCTGCAGCACCGCCTCGGCGCCGCGGCTGCTGACGCCCTGCACTTTCAGCTGCGGCGTGGTGGAAGGCATGACGATGGTCGCCTTGATCCCCAGCTCCCGCGCCGCCAGCGCCACGCCCTGGGCGTGATTGCCGGCGGAGGCAGTGATCACCCCGCGGCGCTTTTGCTCGTCGCTGAGTTGCACCAGCTTGTTGTAGGCGCCGCGGATCTTGAAGGAAAAGGTCGGTTGCAGGTCCTCGCGCTTGAGCAGCACCTGATTGCCCAGCGCCGCCGACAGGGCCGGCGCCGGCTGCAACGGCGTGCGCACCGCCAGGTCGTAGACCGGCGCCGCGAGAATCTTCTTCACGTAGTGCTCAAGCAGGTCCAGTTGCGTGTCGGGCTCGGCGGGATGGTTCATACGGCTCTCCTGGCTGTGTTGAAAGCCCCGGAGACAGAAAGAAAAAACCCGCCTCTAGGGCGGGTTGGGTGCAGTGTCAGACCCGCCAATCAGGAATGGCGGTAATAATGCTTGGCTGGGAACGCAATGCAGAAAAAGTCATGGCCAGGAAATTAACCGGCGGGTCGCCGGTGAGTCAATGGCCAATGACAGGTCGAGCTATCTGCCATTTGCCGAAAAATATACGAAACGTATATGCTTCGTATATTTACCAGGACAGAAACCCCGTGGGCATCGTCAAGATTTCAGATCAACTGCATGAACAGATCCGCGTCGCCAGCGACGCCATGGATCGCTCCATCAACGCCCAGGCCGAGTTCTGGATCAAGATTGGCCTGCTGGCCGAGCTCAATCCACACCTGGCCTACAACGACCTGATCAACAAACTGCTGCTGAACAAGACCGACCTGATCCGAGGGCGCAGCGCATGACCCAGGCCCTGATCAAGACCCCGCAGCAGCTGGCGCTGATGCGTGAATCCGGGCGCCTGCTGGCAACTGTGTTCAGCTTTCTCGACGACCTGGTCGCGCCCGGCCTTTCCACCATGGAGCTGGACACGGCCGTGGAGCGCTTTATCCGCCACGACCTGGGCGCCCGTCCGGCCAGCAAGGGCCAGTACAACTACCCCTACTCGATCAACACCTCGATCAACGAGGTGGTGTGCCATGGCATGCCCCATGAGAAGGCCATCCTCAACGACGGCGATATCATCAACATCGACATCACCCTGGAAAAGAACGGCTTTATCGCCGACTCCAGCAAGATGTACCTGATCGGCAACGTCAGCCCCAAGGCCCAGCGCCTGGTGAGCACCACCTTCGAGGCGATGTGGGAAGGCATCAAGGTGGTCCGCCCCGGCGCGCGCCTGGGCGATATCGGCCATGCCATCCAGAAACACGCCGAAACCCGGGGCTACAGTGTGGTGCGCGAGTACTGCGGCCATGGCATCGGCCGGCAGATGCACGAAGAGCCGCAGGTCCTGCATTTCGGTCGCCCCGGTACCGGCCTGGAGCTGCGCGAAGGCATGGTGTTCACCATCGAGCCGATGATCAACCAGGGCAGCGCCCGGGTGCGCGGCCTGAAAGACGGCTGGACCGTGGTCACCCGCGACAACGGCCTGTCGGCGCAGTGGGAACACACGGTGGCGGTGACCCGCGACGGCTTTGAGGTACTGACCCTGCAACCGGCCTGAAACCTCAGGCGCACTTGCCGTTGCCACCGGCCAGGCGCCTGAGCCCGAGCACCATCCCCCCTGCCCCCAGCAGCATCGCCACGAGGAACAGCGGGTAGGCAATCCACCACGGGGTGCCGGCGGTCATCATGCTGAATTCGGACATGCCACCGATGCTGGCGATCAGATTCAGCGGCAGGAACACCACGTTGATCAGGGTCAGTTTGCGCAACAGGCTGTTCATGTTGTTGTTCATCAGGTTGCCGCGCGCGTCGATCAGCCCGGAAAACACCGTCGAATAGATCTCCGCCTGCTTGTAGCACTGGTTGTTCTCAATGATCAGGTCGTCGATCAGGCCGACGGCCTCGGCGCTGAAGTGCGCCTTCTCGGCGTGGTTGCGCAGCCGGGTCAACACCGCGCCGTTGCTGTGAATGGCGTTGATGTAATAGATCAGGCTCTCGCTGAGGTTGAACATCTGGATCAGGTGGCGGTTTTCCATCGAGTCGTTGAACTGCTGCTGCAACTCGCGGGCGACCATCTTGATCACCTTGAGGTGCCCCAGGTAGTGATGGATGTTGGTGGACAGCAGGTCCAGCAGCACATCCAGGGGGCTATTCAGGGCCTGCCGCACGCCCAGGCCGCTGAGCTGGCTGTCGTCGTGGGCGATCACCAGCAGGCGTTGCGGGGAAAACAGCAGGCCGCAGGACGACACCTCGAACGACAGGCTACCGCCGCCGGAGTAGTTCTCCGGGCGTTTCCAGATCAGGAACAGGTTGTCCGGGTGAAACTCGATGCGCGACACCTCGTCCGGGTCCAGCGCCGAGGCCAGGGCGTGTTCGTCGAGCTTGAAACCGGTGCGCAGCAGATCGCGCTCGGCGGGGTCCGGGTTGCTGAACAACATCACTTCGGCATCCAGGTTCTCCGCCGGCAGCAGGCGGCCCAGGCTCAACTGGTAGCTCTTGATCATCGGCCGTTCACCAGGCCTGCCCGCGGCGCTTGAGCTCCAGGCGGCGGACGAACTCCTCGAGCACCAGGGAATACAGGTCGTCGCGCAGGTAGGCATCTTCGATGCCGGCGTCCAGGTTGGGGTTGTCGTTGACCTCGATCACCACCACCTTGTCGCCGGACTGCTTGAGGTCGACGCCGTACAGGCCGTCGCCGATCAGGTTGGCGGTCTTCACCGCCAGTTCCACCACCGCCCGCGGCGCCTCGTGGACCGCCAGGGTGCGGCATTCGCCGTTGATGTCCTGGCCCTTGGCCTTGTGGTTGTAGATCTGCCAATGCCCCTTGGACATGAAGTACTGGCAGGCGAAGATCGGCTTGCGGTTGAGCACGCCGATGCGCCAGTCGTACTCGGTGTAGAAAAACTCCTGGGCCAGCAGCAACACCGAATGCTCGAACAGCTCGGCGGTGGCCTCCAGCAGCGCCTGCTGGCTCTCGACCTTGATCACCCCACGGGAGAAGCAGCCGTCGGGAATCTTCAGCACCAGTGGGAAGCCCAGGCGCTCGCCAACCCGCTCGAAGTCTTCCGGTCGTTCCTTGTAGAGAATCTCGGTGGCGGGCATGCCCAGCTGGTGGCTTTTCAGCAGATCGGTCAGGTAGACCTTGTTGGTGCAGCGCAGGATCGAGGCCGGGTCGTCCATCACCACCAGGCCCTCGCTTTCGGCCTTCTTGGCGAAACGGTAGGTGTGGTTGTCGACGCTGGTGGTCTCACGGATCAACAAGGCGTCGTACTCGGCGATACGCGAGTAATCCTTCTTCTCGATCAGTTCGACGTCGATGCCCAGGCCCTTGCCGACCCGGACAAAATTCTCCAGCGCCCGGGCGTTGGAAGGTGGCAGGGCTTCCTGCGGGTCATGGAGGATCGCCAGGTCATAGCGGGCCAATCTTTTCGAGCGCGGCATGCGCCAGATCTTGCGACTGAAACTGTCCAGGGAATGGGCGAATTGATCTTCCTGGTCTTCGCGCAACTTATGTAAGGCGCCGGACTTCACCCCTTCGATATGCCAACCGTTAGTTCGTTTGAAGTCCACCAGCAGTATCGGACAGGGAAAGACTTCGAATAACTGTCGCGCCAACTCCTGTAACGGTTCGATATGAGTCTTGCCGAAGTACAGGGTCAGGGTAAAACCTTCGGTATCGCTGTAAAGATGATTGCTCAGGGCCTTTTCCAGGGTTTTATCCAGGTCGTCCAGGGCCAGGCCGTAGAGCGATTTGCGGGTCAGCTCGCTGATGGTGCGCACCGAGGGAATCACCTTGTGCCCCCGCGCCTCGGCCAGCAGCGAGCAGTAGTAACCGTGGCCCAGGTACTTGTAGCTGCGGCACAGGTTGATCACCTGGACCCGCTTGCCGGGCTGGGTTTCACGGGTCTGCTCCAGGTACTCCTGAGCGCTGAGGATGTCTTCGCTGGGGAAGTAGGAGGCCCAATCTTCCTTGCGCTCGACAATAATCAGCAACTGGCTGGAAGTTTCACTCATCGCTGAAAAATAATTAACCGGAGTTATTGTCGCCGGCAGACTTTGCTCGGATACTCCACGCCAATGACCTTGTACCGCTGACATAATGTTTGATCCGCTTAAGAACAAGACCTTTTCTATTAAGCACGAACTTTTTCGAAAGTCTCGTTTCGTTACGCAACTTTTACGGCGGTTATATGGATCTTGTCTTTCGCATTGCCACACCTGAGGACTTGCCTGCTTTAGTGCGACTGGAACAGCAGTGTTTCACCTCCGATCGCCTGACGGTGCGCAGCTTCCAGTGGATGATCAGCCGCGCCCACGCGTGCCTGATCGTCGCCGAGCAGGAGCAACAACTGCTGGGTTATGCCCTGGTGCTGTTCCATCGCGGGACCTCCCTGGCCCGCCTGTACTCGATCGCCATCGCGGTCGAGGCCCGCGGGTCGGGCCTGGGCAAGCGCCTGCTGGAGCGGATCGAAGCCTGCGCGCGGGAGCATGACTGCGCCTACCTGCGGCTTGAGGTGCGCAGCGACAACCCGACGGCCATCGCCCTGTACGAACGCAGCGGCTACCGGCGCTTCGCCGTGCTGCACGACTACTACGAGGACCACGCCGATGCCCTGCGCCTGGAAAAGCGCATCCTGCAGCATCGCGAGACCCGCACCATCCGCGTGCCCTATTACCAGCAGACCACCGACTTCACTTGCGGCCCGGCCTGCCTGCTGATGGCCATGGCCGCGCTGCAACCCGGGCGCGCCCTGGAGCGCCGAGAAGAACTGCAGCTGTGGCGCGAGGCGACCACCGTGTTCATGACCTCCGGCCATGGCGGCTGCAGCCCGCAGGGGCTGGCGCTGGCCGCGTGGCGCCGGGGCTTCCGGGTCCGGCTGCAGGTCAATACTCGGGGGCCACTGTTTCTCGGCGGGGTGCGCGACGAGCATAAAAAAGACGTCATGCGCCTGGTGCATGAGGAGTTCTGCGCCCAGCTGGATAGCAGCGACGTCTTGCAGGTGCTGGGCGGCCCGCTGGACCTGCCGAAGCTGCTGGCCGATGGCGGCCAGCCCCTGGTGCTGATCAGCAGCTACCGCCTGACCCGCTCCAAGGCCCCGCATTGGGTAATGGTCACCGACTGCGACGAAGAGTTCGTCTACCTGCACGATCCCGATGTCGACCACAGCCAGCACCGCCAGCCGATGGATTGCCAGCATCTGCCGGTGAGCCACGGCGAGTTCGCCAAGATGTGCCGTTTCGGCAGCGGCAAGCTGCAAGCGGCGGTGATCCTCTACCCGCCCGCAGTGCCTCTGTAGGAGCGAAGCTTGCTCGCGATAGCCGCGAAGCGGCGATTCATCCTGCCAACACGCGTTATCGTTGAAGATTTTTTCGCGAGCAAGCTTCGCTCCTACAGAAGAAGGGCCTGGGTTATTCCAGGCCAACCTTGTACAGCCGGCCCTTGTCCTCGTCGGTCAGCACATACAGATAACCGTCCGGCCCCTGGCGCACGTCGCGGATGCGCTCTTTGAGTTCGCCCAGCAGGCGCTCCTCGTGGCCCACCTTGTCGCCGTCGAATTGCAGGCGGATCAGCTCTTGGGACGCCAGGGCGCCGATGAACAGGTTGTGTTGCCAGGCCTTGAAGCGGTCGCCGTCGTAGAAGGCCATGCCGCTGATGCCGGGGGATTTCTCCCAGACATGCCGCGGGCCCACGGTGCCTGGGGCAGTCTTGCCCTGGGCTTCGGGAATCGGCGCACCGGAATAGTTGATGCCGTGGGTCGCCAGGGGCCAGCCGTAGTTCTTGCCACGCTCGATCAGGTTGATTTCGTCGCCGCCCTTGGGCCCGTGCTCGTTATCCCACAGGGTGCCGCTCCAGGGGTTGAGCGCCGCGCCCTGGGGGTTGCGGTGGCCGTAGGACCAGATCTCCGGGCGCACGCCCGGCTGGCCGACAAAGGGGTTGTCCTGCGGAATCCTGCCATCCGGATACAGGCGCACGATCTTGCCCTGCAGCTTGTCCAGGTCCTGGGCGGTCGGGCGATCGTTGTTTTCCCCCAGGGTGATGAACAGATAGCCGTCGCGGTCGAACACCAGGCGCGAACCGAAATGGTTGCCGGTGGAGAGCTTGGGCGCCTGGCGGAAAATCACCTGGAAGTCCTTGAGCGTCTTCAGGTCCTCGGACAGCCGTCCGCGCCCCACCGCCGTCCCCGCCGTGCCACCCTCGCCACCACCTTCGGCGTAGGACAGGTAGACCAGGCGGTCCTGCTTGAAGTCCGGCGACAGCACCACATCCAGCAAGCCACCCTGGCCCTTGGCCCAGACCTGCGGCACGCCGCCCAGGGGCGCCGAGAGCTTGCCGTCGGCGCCAACCAGCCGCAGGTTGCCTGGACGCTCGGTCACCAGGATGCCCTGGCGGTCCGGCAGGAACGCCAGGGCCCAGGGGTGATCCAGGCCTTCGACCAGCGGGGTCACGCTGAGGGGGCCCAGCTCGCTCTGCAACGGTTGACTGGGGGCGGCCGCGACCGGTAGCGCACTGCTCAGAAAAAGACTGGCACAGACGGCTGCCAAGAGGGTTTTACGCAACATGCACGATTCCTTCTGTCGATAAAAAGGTTTCCGCCCGGGGCCGGCATCGGCCTCGGGCGGTCAGCGTTTATCGCTGCTGTTGGTTACGCGGTGGGGTCACGGGTGTCGGATCGATGATCCTTGGCTGGGTGATGGTGCGCGGGTAGCCGTTGCCGATACCGCCGTTCTCCAGGGTCGGAGGGCGTTGCACCGGTACCGGATTAACCCCACGGACAGTCGGGGCGCTGGGCTGGGTGCCCTGCATGCTGTTGGGGTTGGCCCGACGAATCGGGCTGTTGTAGGGGTTGTTGTTGCTGCCGGGCAGGTTCTGCGCCAACAGCATGGCGGACGTCGGGCTGCTGCCCGTATACGCTGCCTGGGGCGCGGCGAACACTGCGGTGCTGGCCCCGCTCATCAGTGCGAACACGACAAGACCGCGAAGCAGGTTGTCCATGGCGACCCTCTTGGATGGCGACGAGTTATCGCATTCGAGTCCAGGCTACGTCGCGCGTTCGGCCATGTTAATTAAATAATCCGTCAGACATGTAACACGAGTTATCGGCTTGCCCATGCAGGCCAGCACCCCAGGGAAACTTTCGCGCCGCGCTACGGGTCACCTGAAAACCAGTCGCTGCATGGCGATTCCACAGTCAATACGGGGACAGGCTCATGGCACGGGCAATCTGGAAAGGCGCGATCAGTTTCGGTCTGGTTCACATTCCGGTGGCGCTGGTCTCGGCGACCTCCTCCCAGGGCGTCGACTTCGACTGGCTGGACCAGCGCAGCATGGACCCGGTGGGTTACAAGCGGGTCAACAAGGTCACCGGCAAGGAAGTCAGCAAGGAACATATCGTCAAAGGCGTGGCCTACGAAAAAGGCCGCTATGTGCTGCTCAGCGAGGACGAGATCCGCTCGGCCCACCCGCTGTCGACCCAGACCATCGACATCTTCGCCTTCGTCGACAGCCAGCAGATCCCGTTGCAGAACATCGACACTCCCTACTTCCTGGCCCCCGACAAGCGTGGCGGCAAGGTCTATGCGCTGCTGCGCGAAACCCTGCAGAGCACCTCGAAAGTCGCCCTGGCCCTGGTGGTGCTGCACACCCGCCAGCATCTGGCGGCGCTGATGCCGCTGGAGTCGGCGCTGGTGCTGGTAATGCTGCGCTGGCCGGCCGAGGTGCGCAGCCTCGACGAACTGACCCTGGGGCCGGAGGTGACTCACCCGGACCTGACCAAGGGCGAACGGGACATGGCCAAGCGCCTGGTGGCGGACATGAGCGCCGATTGGCAGCCTGAACAATACCGCGACAGTTTCACCGACAAGATCATGGCCCTGGTGGAGAAAAAGGCCCGGGCCGGCAAGATCGAGGACGTGGAAAGCGTCGCCGGCGAAGAGCAACGCCAGAGCGCCGACATCATCGACCTGACCGAGATGCTCAAGCGCAGCCTGGGCGCCAAGTCCAGGAGCAAGGCGCCCGCCAGCCCGGGCAAGCCCGGCAAGGCCGCGGACAAACCCGCGGCAGCCAAGAAAGCCACCAAGCGATCCCGTGCCTGAACCGCCGGCTCGCCATACAAGGTAGTGGGTCATGGCCAAATCCCTGAGTGAGTACCAGCGCAAGCGCAACTTCGCGATCACCTCGGAGCCGGCTGCGGACAGACCCTCCGCCAAGTCCACCTCGGCCCTGCGTTTCGTGATCCAGAAGCACGATGCGCGCAACCTGCATTACGACTTTCGCCTGGAACTGGGCGGCAGCCTGAAAAGCTGGGCGGTGCCCAAGGGCCCGAGCCTGGACCCCAGGCAAAAACGCCTGGCAGTGCATGTCGAAGACCACCCGCTGAGCTATGGCAATTTCGAAGGCAGCATCCCCGCCGGGCAATACGGCGCCGGTGATGTGATCGTCTGGGACCATGGCGTCTGGCAACCCCATGACGACCCCGAGGCCGGCTATCGGGCGGGCAAGCTCAAGTTCACCCTGATCGGCGAAAAGCTCGGCGGCGACTGGACCCTGGTGCGCACCCATATGCGCGGCAGCGGCGACAAGGAACAGTGGCTGCTGATCAAGGAGCAGGATGCCCAGGCGCGACCGAGCGACGAGTACGACGTGGTCCGGGCCCTGCCCAGGAGCGTGCTCAGTGGCGCCACAGTGGGCGACCGCAAAGCTGCCAGCGCCAAACCCAAGGCCGCAAAAAAAGCCGAGAAAAGACCATCGGGGAAAAAAGCCGTGGTCCTGCCGCAAAGCCTGGCGCCGCAGTTGGCGACCCTGGTGGACAAGGCGCCCGGCGGCGACTGGCGCTACGAGATCAAGTTCGACGGCTACCGGATCCTGGCGCGGATCCAGGACGACGAGGTGCGCCTGCTGACCCGCAACGGTCACGACTGGACCAGCCGCCTGCCCCAGCAAGCCAAGGCCCTGGCCGCCCTGAAGCTCAAGGACAGCTGGCTGGACGGCGAAATGGTGGTGCTCAACGACCAAGGCCTGCCGGACTTCCAGGCGCTGCAGAACGCCTTCGATATCGGTCGCAGCGTGGACATCATTTATTACCTGTTCGATGCGCCTTTTCTGCAGGGCGAGGACTTGCGCGAAACGCCGGTGGAAGAACGCCGTCAGGCCCTCAAGCAGGCGCTCGCTCGCAAGTCGAGCAAGGTCCTGCGCTTTTCCGAAGCCTTTGCCGCCCAGCACCACGACATCCTCGAAAGCGCCTGTGCCCTGTCCCTGGAGGGGGTGATCGGCAAGCGGGCCGGCAGCCCCTATGTGTCGCGCCGCAGCAGCGACTGGATCAAGCTCAAATGCCGGCTGCGCCAGGAGTTCGTGGTGGTCGGTTATACCCGCCCGCAAGGTTCGCGCGGCGGCTTTGGCGCCCTGCTGCTGGGAGTCAACGACACTAGCGGGCTGGTGTACGCCGGCCGGGTCGGCACCGGTTTCGACCAGCAGACCTTGAAGCAGCTGCATGGGCGGATGCAGGAATTTGAGCGGGACTCATCGCCCCTGGCCAAGCCCCTGACCGCGGCCCAGGCCCGCGGCGTGCACTGGATCGAGCCGCAACTGGTGGCCGAAGTCGAGTTCGCCGAGTGGACCCGCGAGCAGGTGGTGCGCCAGGCGGCGTTCGTCGCTCTGCGCAGCGATAAGCCGGCCAGGGAAATCGTTCGCGAGCAGCCGCAGACCTCCAACGCCGTCGAGACCCGCAGCCGGGGCACGGCCTCCCGTTCGGACAAATCGGCCGTCCACAGCGTCGCCGGGGTCAGGATCACCCACCCGGATCGGGTCATCGACCAGCAGTCCGGCACCACCAAGCTGCAACTGGCGCAGTTCTACGCCAGCATCGACGAGCAGATCCTGCCGCACCTGCGCAACCGCCCGGTGTCCTTGCTGCGGGCCCCCGAAGGGGTGGAAGGCGAGCAGTTTTTCCAGAAACATGCCGAGCACCTGGCCATCCCCCATATCCGCCACCTCGCCCCGGCGCTGGACCCCGGCCACGCGCGCCTGATGGAAATCGACAGTACTGCGGCGCTGATCGGCGCGGTGCAGATGGGCACCCTCGAGTTGCACACCTGGGGCGCGACCCACGACCAGATCGAAACCCCGGACCTGTTCGTGCTCGACCTCGACCCGGACCCGGCGCTGCCCTGGAAAAGCATGCTGGAGGCCACCCAGCTGACCCTTTCGGTGCTCGATGAACTGGGTTTGCAGGTCTTCCTGAAAACCAGCGGCGGCAAAGGCATGCACCTGATCGTGCCGCTGGCGCGCAAGGCCGACTGGGATACGGTCAAGGGTTTCGCCAAGGCCATCGCGCAATTCATGGCGCAGCAGTTGCCAGAGCGCATCACCGCGACCATGGGCCCGAAAAACCGGGTCGGCAAAATCTTCGTCGATTACCTGCGCAATACCCGTGGCGCCAGCACCGTGGCCGCCTATTCGGTACGGGCCCGCCCCGGGCTGCCGGTCTCGGTGCCTATCGCGCGGGATGAACTGGGCGATGTCCGGCATGCCCAGCAGTGGAACGTGGCGAACCTGAGGCAACGCCTGGAGGCCTTGCCCCGGGATCCGTGGCACGGCTACGCCCATCGGCAGCGGATCACCGCGAAGATGTGGCAGCAGTTGGGAGTGGACAAGCCTTGAGGACGTGATCGCGGGCCAGCCTCGCCCCTACAGAGCCCCTGTAGGAGCGAGGCTTGCCCGCGACCGGCAATTCGCCATCCGGCGAATCAGATGAAGATGAACAGCAGCAACAGCGCAGCGAAGATCGCCCACTTTTCCAGGTAATAAAGCTTGCGGTTGCGCTTTTTCAGCTCTTTACCGCGCAGGCGGATCTTGTACAGTTTGGTGAAGGCGCGGTTCAGGCCCCCGGTGCGGTCGCCGGCATCGTTGGGCGAACCGGCGGCGGCCATCACGGTGCGGCTGAACCAGCGGTTGAACGCCGCGGCCCAGCGGTACTTCATCGGCCGCTCGACGTCACAGAACAGGATGATGCGGTTCTGCTCGGTGGTGTTTTCCGCGTAGTGGATGTAGGTCTCGTCGAACATCACCGCTTCGCCGTCGCGCCAGTGATAGTGCTCACCGTCGACATCGATATAGCAACCGGCGCTGTTGGGCGTTTCCAGGCCCAGGTGGTAACGGTAGGAACCGGCATAAGGGTCGCGGTGGCGCACCAGCTTCGAGCCCGGCGGCAGTTCGGCGAACATCGCCGCCTTGATCGAGCCGATGCTTTGCACCAGTTCGGTGGTCCGCGGGCACAGCTTCATCGCCGAAGGATGGCTGTCGCCGTACCACTTCAGATAGAAACGCTTCCAGCCGGTCTTGAAGAACGAGTTGAAGCCGACGTCGTTGTACTGCTCCGAACGCTTGATCTCCCCGGCCCTGAGCAGGCTCTGGCCCTCGGCGCGGATTTCTTCCCAGTGGGCCTGCAACGGGCTCAGGTCGGGAAAGTCGGCCGGATCGAGGTACGGGCGGTTGGGGATCTTCGAGAACAGATAAAGGAAGCAGTTGATCGGGGCCAGGAAGGTCGAGTGATCACTCAGCTGGCGGCCCAGTTTATGGCGCACGCGACCACGCAGGTGCACATACGCAATGGATAAAACGTAAACAGCGGCAATGATGAGTTTCACGGAAATCGTCACATGTCAGAAGAGAACATACTGCGCCCCCACGTGGGCCACCTGGGCCGGGGTCATATGCAGCGTCCGAAAGCGATAAGAGGTCCTGAAGGCACGTCCTTGAGCCCATGCCAATGATGGCATGTGGCAACTGGTCGGCATTTTAGCCACAGTTTGTAACCAAAGGTTAACTCCGATTTGTGAAAATGTGTCCGTCCGCTATGCCACGACCTAAGTCGCATTGCCCGGGACAAATCCGCAGCGGCGATTTTTACAACACCTGACGTTTACCGGCCTGGATGAAAAATCCGTGGGTCACTGTCATACAACTGCCGGCGCACATATGCGACAATGCGCGCCAAATTCCAACATGACCTCCCACCTTTATTGCCCAGCAACTTGGCCATAGCGTCCAGATGTTGCTGTCTACTTATGCTCGCTGGCTCGACCCTGGCTCGACCCTGGCGAAATGGAAAAGCTCCAGAATGCCCCGGGAATGGCCCAAGAGCCCACACGATGCTCGCAACCCCTTGATAGGTAAAGTAATTGATCTCCACAGCTAACATCACGATGCAGTTCGGCGCCAAGCCGCTATTCGAGAACGTTTCGGTCAAGTTCAACGGCGGCAACCGCTATGGCCTGATCGGCGCCAACGGTTGCGGCAAGTCGACTTTCATGAAAATCCTCGGTGGCGACCTCGAGCCGTCCGGCGGCCAGGTCATGCTGGAGCCGAACGTTCGCCTGGGTAAATTGCGCCAGGACCAGTTCGCCTACGAAGAATTCACCGTGATCGACACCGTGATCATGGGTCACGAAGAGCTGTGGAAGGTCAAGGCCGAGCGCGATCGCATCTACTCGCTGCCGGAAATGAGCGAAGAAGACGGCATGGCCGTGGCCGAGCTGGAAACCGACTTCGCCGAGATGGACGGCTACACCGCCGAATCCCGCGCAGGTGAACTGCTGCTGGGCCTGGGCATTCCCCTGGAACAGCATTTCGGTCCGATGACCGAAGTGGCTCCGGGCTGGAAGCTGCGGGTCTTGCTGGCCCAGGCGCTGTTCTCCGATCCGGAAGTGCTGCTGCTCGACGAACCGACCAACCACCTGGACATCAACACCATCCGCTGGCTGGAAACGATTCTGACGGCGCGTAACAGCACCATGATCATCATTTCCCACGACCGTCACTTCCTCAACAGCGTCTGCACTCACATGGCCGACCTGGACTACGGCGAGCTGCGCCTGTTCCCGGGCAACTATGACGAGTACATGACCGCGGCGACCCAGTCCCGCGAGCAACTGCTGTCGGACAACGCCAAGAAGAAAGCCCAGATCGCCGAGCTGCAGACCTTCGTCAGCCGCTTCTCGGCCAACGCCTCGAAAGCCAAGCAGGCCACCTCCCGCGCCAAGCAGATCGACAAGATCCAGCTGGCCGAGGTCAAGCCATCGAGCCGCGTCAGCCCGTTCATCCGCTTCGAACAGACCAAGAAGCTGCACCGCCAGGCCGTGACCATCGAGCAGATGTCCAAGGGCTTCGACGGCAAGACCCTGTTCAAGAACTTCAGCTTCACCGTCGAAGCCGGCGAGCGCGTGGCGATCATCGGCCCGAACGGCATCGGCAAGACCACCCTGCTGCGCACCCTGATGGGCGAGCTGACCCCGGACGCCGGTTCGGTGAAGTGGACCGAAAGCGCCGAGCTGGGCTACTACGCCCAGGACCACGCCCATGACTTCGAAGACGACGTCAGCCTGTTCGACTGGATGGGCCAGTGGACCCAGGGCGAGCAGATCATCCGTGGCACCCTGGGCCGCATGCTGTTCTCCAACGACGAGATCCTCAAGTCGGTCAAGGTCATCTCCGGTGGTGAGCAAGGTCGCATGCTGTTCGGCAAGCTGATCCTGCAAAAGCCCAACGTACTGGTGATGGACGAACCGACCAACCACCTGGACATGGAATCCATCGAGGCGCTGAACCTGGCCCTGGAAAACTACCCGGGCACGCTGATCTTCGTCAGCCACGACCGTGAGTTCGTGTCGTCCCTGGCCACTCGCATCATCGAGCTGAGCCCGAACGGCGTGACCGACTTCAGCGGCACCTACGACGACTACCTGCGCAGCCAGGGCGTAGTGTTCTAAGGAACGCCAACCAGTTGCCGGTCTGCAAGCCCCGTCCTGGTGACGGGGCTTTTTTTGTACGGCTATAAAAGCATCGCGGGCAAGCGTGCGTACGCGTTTCCGTAGGAGCGAGGCTTGCCCGCGATGGCGTCCTCCCTGCCCCCACAAATAGCCGGCCATAAAGAAATCGTTAGCCTGCTTCCTTTTATTTCCGGCCCGCGCCATGATGCAGTTCTCCAACCGCCCGCCCGCGAACGAGCCCTCATGTCTGCGCAACAACAGCCCGTGCCCAGCTCCATGACGATCACCCTGCAGATCGTCTCTATCGTCTTCTATACCTTTATCGCGTTTCTCTGCATCGGCCTGCCGATCGCGGTGCTGCCGGGTTACGTCCACGGCGAACTGGGCTTCAGCGCGGTGGTGGCCGGGCTGACCATCGGCTCGCAGTACCTGGCCACCCTTCTCAGCCGGCCCATGGCCGGGCGCCTGTCGGACAACATCGGCACCAAACGGGCAATCGTCTACGGCCTGGCGGGAATTTTCCTCAGCGGGCTGCTGACCCTGGCGTCCAGCCTCCTGCAAACATTGCCGCTGCTCAGCCTGAGCGTCCTGTTGCTGGGACGTTTGCTGCTGGGGGTGGCCCAGGGCCTGATCGGCGTGGGCACCATCAGCTGGTGCATGGGCCAGGTCGGCGCCGAGCACACCGCGCGCTCGATTTCCTGGAACGGCATCGCCTCCTATGGCGCGATTGCCATCGGCGCGCCGCTGGGGGTGGTGATGGTCGCCGACTACGGTTTCGAAAGCCTGGGGCTGGCCCTGTCGCTGCTGGCGGCCCTGGCCCTGCTGCTGATCCGCAACAAGCCATCGGTGCCGGTGATCCGTGGCGAGCGCCTGTCGTTTCGCGCGGTGTTCGGCCGTATCGCGCCGTACGGCGCCGGCCTGAGCCTGGCGTCCATCGGCTACGGCACCCTGACCACCTTTATTACCCTGTTCTACCTCAACCGCGGCTGGACCGGCGCGGCCTATTGCCTGACGGTATTCGGCATCTGCTTCATCCTCTCGCGCCTGCTATTCATCTCCAGCATCAGCCGGTTTGGCGGTTATCGCGCGGCCATCGCCTGCATGAGCATCGAGACCCTGGGCCTGATCCTGCTGTGGCTGGCGCCATCGACGGCGTTCGCCATGATCGGCGCCGGGCTCGCCGGCTTCGGCCTGTCGCTGGTGTACCCGGCGCTGGGGGTGGAAGCGATCAAGCAGGTGCCCAGCACCAGCCGAGGCGCCGGCTTGAGCGCCTACGCGGTGTTTTTCGACCTGGCGCTGGCGATTGCCGGGCCCTTGATGGGCGCGGTGGCGTTGAACCTGGGGTATTCGTGGATTTTCTTCTGCGCGGCGCTGTTGTCGCTCAGCGCCCTGGGCCTGACCCTGCTGCTCAAGCGCCGGGCCGACACCTGAGTCACTGATCAGCGGTCTGCATCCCGGCCCGGCTCGGCTTGCCCAGGGCCTGGGCAAAGAAGCGGCCGGCCTCGGCGATCAGATTGCGGTGGATGTCCTCGCGGTCGACGCCATCGGCGTCGGTGCACAAGGCCGGCATGCTCAGCAACTGCTCCTCGGTGCACGGCGCCATGAACACGAAGTGCCCGGCCCCGGCCAACAGCCTGAAGTCCGGCGCGACCGGCAGCTTGCGGGCCAAGGCCGCGGCGTTCTTATCCAGAGCCACCAGCTTGTCGACGTCGCCGCTGTACAGCAGCACCGGCACATGCACGCCGGACAGGGTCTGGCGCCCGAACTTCAGGCTCAGCGGCGCCATCAGCAGCAACGCATGGACCCGCGGGTCGGCGACCGGTTGCAGGTCGTCGCGATCGACGATCAGTTCGCCCTGGGTATTGCAGGCATCGTGATCGTCGGGGCGCTCCTGGCAGTAGCGGCGCAGGCGGTCCAGGTCGGGGGTCGCCCCGGACAGGATCAGCGCCGTTTCGCCGCCGGCCGAGTAACCGATGACCCCGACCTGCCCGGCGTTGACGAAAGGCGACAGCATCGGGTCGGCCAGGGTCGCGGTGATGGCTTCGGAAATCTGGATCGGCCGGCCGTAGAGATTGCTCAGGGTCCCCAGCCGGCTGTGATCCTTGTAGTTGTCGCCCGGATGAATCACCGCCACCACCACGAAGCCCTTGCGCGCCAGCGAGGTGGCCAGGTCGTGCAGGGCCAGCGGCGTGCCGGTATTGCCATGGGACAGCATCAACAGCGGAAAACGGCCGATGGCGACCTTCGAATCCCGGGAGGCGGCGATCTGATAACCCTCGACCTTGCTGCTGTGTTCGATGCCAGTGGAGGGATAGAAGGCAATGGCGCGCATCGGCTGCTGGTCCAGCGGGTCGAGAAAACTCATCTCGTGGAAGCCCACGCTCCAGTGCGGATGGGGCGCGGGCGCGGCGTGCACGATAATCGGGCCGCCGAGCAGGCAGATCAGTGACATTGCCCAAAGACGCATCATGGATGCACCACCTTCCCTACCTGATGAAAACGCCGGTTCATTGCTTCACTGGCCAGGAATTCGCTGGCCTGTTGCCTGGAGCTGTCGGGCCTGGTCAAGCCACTGCATAACCCGAGCCAGAACAAATAGCACGAACACGAAAAACTCCGTATTCCGCTGCCTGGAGGGCATCAGAATACAGAGTTTAAAGGGCATTGCCTGGGGCGTAAGCGACTTTTACACAAGCCTTACGCGGCAGCGAAAAGTTGCTCGCTGATGTGCGTCCGGGCGTCGCTCAGGGCCTTGTTGCGGACTTCGTCGCCATAAGCCAGGCCGTGGGCGCGAACGAATTCGATATCGGTGATGCCGAGGAAGCCGAACAGCACTTTCAGGTAATCCTCGTGCGCCACGCCAGTGGCTTGGCCGGCGTGCAGGCCGCCCGCGGTGGAGACCACTACGACTTTCTTGCCACCGCACAGGCCTTCAGGACCGGCTTCGGTGTAGCGGAAGGTCTGGCCGGCGACGGCGATGCGGTCGATCCAGGCCTTGAGTTGGGTCGGGATGGTGAAGTTGTACATAGGCGCGGCGATCACTACAGCGTCGGCGGCCTGGAATTCGGCGAGGGTCGAAGCGCTCAGTTCGGCTTCGTGCTGCTGGGCAGCGTTGCGCACTTCGGCCGGGGTACCGGCGGCCACCAGGGTGGCGGAGCTGAAATGGCTGATGGCATCGGCGGCCAGGTCGCGGTAGGTCACTTCAACGCTGGCATCGGCGTTTTTCCAGGCCTTGACCACGCTTTCACTCAACTGACGGGAAGCCGAGTTGTCACCAAGGATGCTCGAATCGATATGCAACAGTTTCATCTGGGATTCTCCAAGTGAGGATCGCCACCGGGCGATCAATTGAGGACAATCCTACAGGTGAAACCAATAGCTGATTAGTCGGCATAAATGCGATAGTTTGTCCCATCAGCAGGACAGTAGAGTCAGGATATGCAAGACCTCAACGATCTTTATTACTTTGCCAAGGTGGTGGAAGCCGGTGGTTTCGCCGCCGCCGGGCGTTTACTGGGGGTGCCAAAATCCCGTTTGTCGCGGCGTATCGCCGAACTGGAAGAACGCCTGCACACCCGATTGCTGCAACGCACCACCCGCCAATTGAAGCTGACCGCAGTCGGCGAACGTTATCTGCGTCACTGCCAGGCCATGCTGCTGGAAGCGGAAATGGCCGACGAGGCCGTGGCCAGCATGTCCAGCGAACCTCGCGGGCGCCTGCGGGTGTCCTGCCCGGTGGGCCTGGCCCATCATATGTTGCCGACCGTTATCAGCTCGTTCCTCGAGCAATATCCCCAGGTCCAGCTGGACATGCAGCTGCTCAACCGCCGGGTCGACGTGGTCGCCGAAGGCATCGACGTGGCGCTGCGGGTTCGCGAGCATGGCGACGAAGACCCCTTGCTGGTAACCCGGCGCCTGCGCCAGGCGCAGACCGTGATGGTCGCCAGCCCGGGGTTCGCCCGGGAATGGCCGATCCACAGTCCCGAAGACCTGCACAAGGTGCCGGTGCTGGGAGCCCTGGAGGCCGACCGCATGGTGCATTTGCGCCTGCTCGACGCCCAGGGCGAGAAATGCGACCTGGTCCTGGAGGCGCGCCTGGGCATCGACGACTTTCTGGTGCGCCGTTCCTGCGCCCTCGCCGGCCTTGGCTGTACCATCCTGCCGATGATGTATTGCGAGGAAGAACTGCAGACCGGGCAACTGGTGCAACTGCTGCCCGAGTGGTCGCTGCCTGGCGGTTGGCTGCAGGCGGTCTACCCTCACCGGCGCGGTGTATTGCCAGCGGTAAGGGCCTGGATCGAGCATGTCAGCGAAGCGTTCAAAGGCTGCGGGGACCGCACACTGTGACAGCGCGACAAAAGGAAAAAACCATGACTGAAGCGGATGTGGCGCAATTCTGCCTGGACTTGCCGGGCGCGCGCGAAGACTACAAATGGGGCGGCGTGCGGGTGTTTTCCGTGGCCGGCAACAAGATGTTCGCCCTGCAGAACCTGCGGGGCGAGTCACTGGCGTTCAAGGTGGACAAGGAGCTGTTCCTCGGCCATGTCGACCGTCCCGGCATCGCGCCGGCGCCGTACCTGGCCCGGGCGCACTGGATCATCATGCAGACGCCCTACCCGCTGGGCGCCGGCGAACTGCGGGACTTGCTGCGGCGTTCGCACCAGTTGGTGGTGAGCAAGCTGCCCAAGCGGGTACAGGTAGGCCTGTTGCTTTAGAACAGCGAGAACAGGCTGCCTTCGAGAAATAGCCGGTCGATCCAGAACACCTGGTGCAGCAGCACGATCAGCCAGAACACCAGTTGATAGGACAGCTTGCGGGTCTTGTGGCGAAACGCCTGTTGCGCCAGCAAGGCGCCTGGCCAGCCACCGGCCAGCTCCACGGCGTGCAAGACGTTTTCCGGGGTCCGCCAGCTGTCGCTGCGGGCCTTGCGCTTGTCGCTCCAGTAGAGGAAGAACGTCAGCACGCTGACCGCGCCGTAGGCCGCCAGCGGTACCCAGGAAATCCCCTTCACGCCCAACAGCAGCGAACCGCACAGCGGTAAGGCGCAGAGCAGCAGGAAGATCACCGCCTTGAGCCTTGGCTGCTGGATCCGAGCCCCGGCGACTTCGCCGGGGCGGTTCTGATTGCGTGCGTTCATCAGGAATGGACCGAGGTCCAGTCGACCCAACCGAACTGCCAGGTGGCGAGGATCACCAGGCCGAAGGCAATGCGGTACCAGGCAAAGGCCGCGTAGCTGTGGTTGGCAATGAACTTGAGCAGGCCCCTGACCGCGATCATCGCGAAGATGAACGAGGTGATGAAGCCGATGGCGAACACCGGCAGGTCGTCCGGCTGGAACAGATTGCGGTACTTGTAGCCCGAGTAGACCGCGGCACCGACCATGGTCGGCATAGCCAGGAAGAACGAGAACTCGGTGGCGGTCTTGCGCGACAGGCCGAACAACAGGCCGCCGATGATGGTGGAGCCCGAGCGCGAGGTGCCTGGAATCATCGCCAGGCACTGGGCGAAACCGACCTTCAAGGCATCTTTCCAGCTGATCTCGTCCACCGTGTTGGCATGTATTTCATGCTGCCGGCGTTCGGCCCAGAGCATGACCACGCCCCCCACCACCAGCGCCGTGGCGACGGTGATCGGGTTGAACAGGTATTCATGGATCAGGTCGGCGAAAATCACCCCCAGCACCACGGCGGGCAGGAAGGCGATCAGCAGGTTGATGGTGAAACGCTGGGCGTTGCGCTGGGTCGGCAGGCCGGTGACCACGTCGAGGATCTTGCGGCGAAACTCCCAGACCACCGCGAGAATGGCCCCCAGCTGAATGATGATGTTGAACGCCATGGCGCGCTCGCCACCGAAGTTGAGCAAGTCGGCAACGATAATCTGGTGGCCCGTGCTGCTGATGGGCAGAAACTCCGTCAGCCCTTCCACAATCCCTAAAATCAATGCCTGTACGGCAGTCCAAAGCTCCATCAATCCCCCGAAGGTCATGCCGTGGCATGCCTCTTAGTTTTTCTTCAATGTTCACTGACACGTGCGTCGCGACTTCGCAGCCGCAATAGGATCATCATCGCCCCTGAAAATTCCGTGAAAAATCAGCCGGATTCAGGTTTTTCGCGATGAGGCCGAAATCCTAGCAGACATACTCGATAAACGCTGTCGCGTTGAGAGAATCAGCGGGACCGGACTGCAAGGAGCGCATGACGGATGTACGGAGTGTTTCTATTACAAGAACAACAATCGGGAGTGACAGATTCATGAACAGCTTACGCAGAATGTCGATCAGCCGCCGGCTGTGGCTCATCCTGATTGTCGCGGTACTGATGCTGATGACCCTGGGCATGTTGATGCTCAAGCAGATCCACGACGACCTGTACCAGGCCAAGGCGCAGAAGACCCAGCATGTGGTGCAGACCGCCAACGGTGTGCTGGCCTATTTCCAGGGCCTGGAAAGCGCCGGCAGCCTCGATCGCGCGACGGCGCAGAAGCAGGCGTTGAGTGCCATACGCAACCTGCGCTATGACCAGAGCGACTACTTCTGGATCAACGACCTGGCCCCGGTCATGGTCATGCACCCGACCAACCCCAAGCTCGACGGCCAGAACCTCGCGGCCATTCGCGACCCGGACGGCTTTGCCGTGTTCAACGAAATGGTGGCCATCGCCAAGGCCAAGGGCGCCGGCATGGTCAACTATCGCTGGCCGAAACCGGGCGCCAGCGAGCCGGTGCAGAAGACCTCCTATGTCCAACTGTTCCAGCCCTGGGGCTGGATCATCGGTTCGGGGGTGTACATCGATGACGTGCAGGCCGAGTTCCGCAGCCAGGTGGTGAAGGCCTCGGTCGTCGGTATCGCCATTGCCCTGCTCATGGCCCTGCTGGTGTTGCTGATCGCCCGCAGCATCGTCCGCCCGCTGCAGGAAACCGTGCACGCCATGGCCAATATCGCCAGCGGCGAAAGCGACCTGACTCGCACCCTCGACACCCACGGCCAGGACGAAGTCACCGAACTGGCCCGGCACTTCAACGGTTTCACCGCCAAGCTGCGTCTTGTAGTCAGCCAGCTGCAGGTATCGGCCGCAGCCCTGGCGCAGTCCTCCACCGACCTGGGCAGCAATGCCAGCCAGGCCCAGGAACGCAGCCAGCAGCAGTCGCAGCAGATGGAGCTGGTGGCCACCGCCATCAACGAAGTGACCTACGGCGTACAGGACGTGGCAAAGAACGCCGAACACGCCGCCAGCGAGATGCGCGACGCTGAAGCCCAGGCCCAGCAGGGCCAGGTCAATATCGACGGCAGCCTGCAACAGATCGACCGGCTCTCGGGCACCATCGACCAGGCCGTGGAAGTGATTCGCACCCTGGCCCAGGAAAGCACCCAGATCGGCAGCGTGCTGGAGGTGATCCACTCGATCGCCGAGCAGACCAACCTGCTGGCGCTCAACGCGGCGATCGAAGCCGCCCGCGCAGGCGAACAGGGCCGCGGGTTCGCCGTGGTGGCCGATGAGGTGCGCCTGCTGGCCCAGCGGACGCAGAAGTCCACCGCCGAGATCCAGTCGATGATCGAGCGCCTGCAAGGGCACTCGGAAGCCGCGGTGAAGGTCATCGGCGACAGCAGCCGGGCTTCGCAACAGACCATCGAGCAGGCCGGGCTGGCCGGTGAAAGCCTGAACGCCATTGGCCAGGCCCTGCGCAACCTCAACGGGCTGAACGCCTCGATTGCCAGCGCCACGTTGCAACAGGCCCATGTGGTCGAAGACATCAACCAGAACGTGACCCAGGCCGCCGGCCTGTCCCACAGCACCGCCCTGGCGGCCGAGCAGTCCAGTGCCGCCAGCCTGCACCTCAAGGAACTGAGCGAGCAGCTCAACGGCCTGTTGCGCCAGTTCCGGGTCTGAAGCTGACCGTGGCGGGGTTTTCGCCCCGCCACGGTTGCCGGCCTTCACTAACATGCAAGGCCGCTTCTGGTTACAATCCGCACCCTCCTCCGCTTCCAGGTAGTTTTCATGTCCGGGCTTGAACTGTTCGCCGCCGCACTCGGCGTGATCGCCGTCTGGCTGACAGTCAGACAGAACCCCTGGTGCTGGCCGATCGGCCTGGTCATGGTGCTGCTATACAGCTGGATCTTCTTCGAGGTGAAGCTGTATTCGGACATGCTGCTGCAAGTGGTCTACGCCGCCCTGCAACTCTATGGCTGGTGGCAGTGGACCCGCGGTGGCGCCAGCCATCAGGGCCGGCCGGTCAGCCTGCTGGCACCACGCTCGATGCTGCTGGGCCTGAGCCTCGGGGCTATCGGCAGCCTGCTGCTGGGGGCCGCCATGGCCCATTGGACCGATGCCGCGCAACCCTGGCTGGACGCCGCGCTGACCGGCTTCAGCCTGGTGGCACAGTGGTGGATGGCGCAGAAGCGTGTGCAATGCTGGCCGCTGTGGATTGCCGTCGACGTGATTTTTGTCGGCCTGTTCATCTACAAGGACCTGTACCTGACGGCGGCCCTGTACGGGCTGTTCACCCTGCTGGCCGTGCAGGGCTGGCGCGCCTGGCGGGCCGACCCGGCGTTGCGCCCGGCATGAAGGTCCTGGTGCTGACCGGCCCCGAGTCCAGCGGCAAAAGCTGGCTCAGCGGCCACTTGCAGGCGCGCTTCGGTGGCATCCAGGTGGGTGAATACGTCCGCCATTTCATCGAGCAGCAGCGACGCGATACCTGCCTGGCGGATATCCCGGAGATCGCCCGCGGCCAGTTGGCCTGGGAGGACCAGGCCCGGGCACAACAGCCGCCGCTGCTGATTCTCGACACGCACCTGCTGAGCAATATGCTCTGGAGCCAGACCCTGTTCGGCGCCTGCCCGGACTGGCTGGAGCCCGAGCTGCTGGCTCGCGGCTACGATCTGCACCTGCTACTCTCCCCCGAAGATGTCGGCTGGAGCAACGACGGCCAGCGCTGCCAACCCCAACTGAGCGAGCGCCTGGCCTTCTTCAAGGCCACCGGTGATTGGCTGGTGCAACACCAGCAGCCCTTCGAAGTGATTCGCGGCGACTGGGAAACCCGTCGACAACGGGCATTCGAGCGGGTCGAGCGTTTACTTCAGGGTTAGCCGAATCCCTTTCCTGTCCGCTTTTTTTCTCCTCTGCTGGCGAGAAAAACGTCCATCCCTGAAACACCCGCCGCTGCGCAGAACGGCCAAATCAAAGGGCTTCTCATTGCCCTTCTGCCATCTGTTAAAACGCTGATACAACCCGCCGCGAGCCCCCCGATCCAGAGCCTCGCCACGGCCATACCGGGCTGTCGAAGGCGATACTGGTCTCATCGTTGAAACACCCCTGCCCCGGCAACACACCTGGTTATTCGTAACCTGTTGAATTTTTGAAACAATCGAAAAGCGGCACGGCTTCTGCTCTCTACCCTGGCAACGCTGACTAGGGCCAGCGAAGAAGAAGGGAATGCTGCCGTGGAGAATCTCAATTCAGCTCTGACCCACCTCCTGCTGATCGGCTGTGCCATCGGCTCGCTGCTCAGCCTCCCGGTCCAGGCTGCCGACGACATCAGGGACGGCAGGATCGTTCTCGACCGCGACGTTCAACCTCGTAGCGTCGGCCGCCCTCCGCTGCATCCTGACCCCTACCCGACCACCGTCAATGCCAACCCATCGGCCCGGGTCAAACAGATGACCAGCAACACCGAATTGAGCGACGGTGATTTTGCCGGGGTCAGCAGCGGTTCCACGATCAGCAGTAGCGTCATGCCCAACGGCGTCAACCTGCAGGGGCTGAACACCGTCACCAACCCCAACGGCCTGACCGGCATGAGTGCCGGCCACGGCGGCGGTAGCGGTGGCGCCATCTCCGGCACCATCAACCGCTCGCTGAATTCTGGCCTGGCTCCTTTGGGCAGAATGGCCGGAGGCCAATGAGATGACTCGTACCCTCGTATGGCTTGCACTGTTCGGCTGCGCTTCGGTGATGGCCGACCCAGGCATCCAGGCGGTGGACACCGCCACCCTTCACAACTCCGGCGCCCGCTACAACGGCAACTTCAACGTCAACCAGGCCGCCGGCGACCAGCAGCAACAGACCAACACACGCGCCATTGCCATCGGCACCGACGCCCAGGCCACCACTGTGGTCCGGCAGAAGCTCGGCACACCGGCCAGCAGCGCGATCGACGCCAGCAGCAACATCGGCGGCAACGCTTTCAGCAACGGCAACGGGGTCCTGGGCGTGAACCAGGGAGCCGGCGCCAACAACCAGATGATCAACGCAATGCGGGTGAGCATCAGTGCCCAGCCGCAAAGCATCGACGACAGCGTCCTGTCCCAACAGAACGTGGCGCTGTTACCAGGCTCGGGAGCAACTGACGCTTCCAAAGGCAGCCGCCAGGTCGTTACCAGCGACCAGGCCTTCACCGGCAGCCGGGGAGTGATTCAGGTGAACCAGAGTGCCGGGGTGGGGAACCGAATGGCTAACACCCTGAGCATACGGGTCGCTGACTGACCCGCAGCAGTGCGATTGGAAAGTACCAACACTTAACCAACTAATAAGCACGGAGAAACACCATGAAACCTACAATGGCTCTCAAGCCACTGGTTTTTGCACTTGCTGCAGTGATGGCAATCGCTGCACATGCAGGTGGTAATGACGACAACCACGGAGGTCACGGTGGTCATGGCGGCCACGGTGGCCATGGCGGTCACAATGGTCACCACGGCGGTCACGGTGGCCATGGCGGACACGGCGGACACGGCGGACACGGCGGCCAAGACCTCAACACCCAGCTGCAAATCACCGCCGGGGCTGTGGCCAACGTGACCGATGAGCAGTACAGCTCGGGCAACAGCGTCAGCAACCGCGGCACCGAAAACAACGCCGACGCCAGCGACTCGATGAACAACTCCAACGGCAACATGGGCGCCAACGTGGCTGCCGGCGACGGCAACCAGCAAGACAACGCCGTCGCCCTGGCCACCGCCGATGAAAGCTTCATCTTCGGCAGCGCGGTAGCCACTTCCAGCGCGACCCAGACCAACACCAACAACACGGTGAAAAACTGGTCCACGCAAAACAGCGCAACACTCGACAATGCTGGCAACGGCGGCTCCGGCAACATCGGCATCAACGTCACCGCCGGTGACTTCAACCAACAGAAAAACAACCTGGCAATCGCCGTATCCGGCGGACGCGTAGCGACTGCGTCAGCTTCGGCCGACCAGACCTCCACTGGCCTGGACGTGGACAACAAGGGTGTGCGTACCTACAAAAAAGACACCCTCACCGGCGAGTTCGAGGCCAACGGCACCTACAAAGGCACCGGCTACGGCAAGATCCAGGGCGACGACGATCACCATGGCGGTGGTCATCATGGCTACAACGACGACCGTCGTGGCGGCCACGATAACGACGATCAGAAATTCACCTTCAAGGAACAAGGCACGATCGAACTTTCCGGCGTCTGGACCAAGCAAGTGCTGACCAAAGACGGCTGGAAAAACCCTGTGATCAACAACGCGTCGATGTCTGGCTCGATGAACGGCTTCTCCGGCAACGGCGGTGCCAACGTCTCGGCGGGGGTCGGCAACCAACAAAGCAACTCGCTGTCCATCGCTGCCGGCTGCAGAGCCTGCCTGTAATCACGAGAGTGACGAAAGCCCCGGAAACGGGGCTTTTCCACCGTCCCACAAGGCGTAGCGATCATGCGAATGGCGACCTTTTCCCTTTTGCTTTGCCTGACCGGCCTGGCTCAGGCCGCGCAGATGCCGGTGGCCGTGTTGCCTGGCGGCAACCTGGTGTACAAGCAGGTGCAGAGCGTGCGGGAGCGCAAATTCGCCGACCTGGTCGAGCAGAAAACCGACTTCAGTTGCGGCGCCGCCGCGCTGGCGACGGTGCTGCGCCAGGCCTACTGGCTCGACGTCGATGAGGAGCACGTCATCAAAGGCATGCTGGCCACCGCTGACCAGGACCTTGTGCGTACCCAGGGCTTCTCCATGCTGGACATGAAGCGCTACCTGGAAAGCATCGGCATGCGCGCCCGGGGCTACCGGATACCTCCCGACAAACTGCAGGCGGTCTCCATTCCGGTGGTGGTACTGATGGACATTCGTGGTTACAAGCACTTCGTGGTCATGCAGCGGGCGCAGAAAGACTGGGTCTATATCGGCGACCCCGTCCTCGGCCATAAACGCTACTCCCACGAAGACTTTGTCAAAGGCTGGAACGGTATCGTCTTCGCCATCGTCGGCCCCGGCTACGACAAGGCCAACGCCTTGCGCGACCCGCCCAACCCGCTGACGGCCAAGAACAAGCTGGATACCTTCAACCCGGTCAAAGACGCAGAACTGATGGAATTCGGTTTCATTCAGAGCGACTTCTTCTAGGGTCGCCCTAAGGATAAAGGGGCAGGATGCTCCGGGAGCAGCAGATGAAAAGCGCTTACTGGCTGGCCGCTGCCTGCCTGGTCACAAGTTTTCCTGCGTACGCCAACGCAGGGTTCAAGCCTATAGAAATCAAGGACCAGGAACTCTCCGAGCTCCGCGGTCGCTACGTCATGCCAGGGCGGATCATCAGCTTCGGCATTGTCATGAGCAGCACCTGGCGCAATGCCTCGGGCGACCTGATCGGCGCCACGACTTCCATGCAGATCCAGCAATCGACGATCAAGCCGGAATTCTATGTCTCCACGATCAACGAAACCGGCAACGGCTCGACGCCGACCCAGGGCTCGGGCAATGTGATCGGCGGTGCGGGCCTGGCCACCACCCAAGGGGTGACCCAGAGCGTACGCGCGGCGGGCGACGGCAATAGCGCCTATAACAACGTCTCCATCGACGTCAAGGAAGCCAGCCATGCCCCGGCGTTGGTACCGGCGCAAGGCCAGCTGTTGATGAGCGGGCAAACCATCAGCGGCAGCAATGCCGCGGGCAGCGTGGCCGTGTCCGCCACCGGTGGCGGCATCCAGATGGCCATCCAGGCCAGCAACAACCAGGGCTCAGCCCTGCAACAAGTGGCCCAGGGCGGCTTGCTGCAGAACACCCGCCTGCTGGGCGACAGCAACCTGGTCAGCAACCTGACCCAACTGAACGTCGTGCTCAACAATAACGGGGCGAGCACTGGCGCTTTGGATTGCAACCTGACCCAGCTCAAAGGCCTTCGCAACCTGGGATATTGAACTACGCTGATTCTCGATCATTAGGCTCAAAGGGACGGCTTATTCATGTATCGATCAGTCTCGCTGCGCGCAGTTGTATGTTTGAGCACGCTCTTTCCGGCAGCGCTGCTGCAGGCAGCGCCGGATGCCGACGTAGAGGCCCTGAAACAAGAATTACTGGAGCTTAAGCAACGTTACGAAGTGCAGCAGAAAGCACTGGCGGTATTGGAACAACGGGTACGCCAGGTCGAGGAGCAACCGGCGGCGCCACCCCCGAAACGCCTGGCCAAGTCGCCAGCGGACATGCGTGGCAACCAGCAGGTGGCCGGGACCACGAGCCAAGGCCCGACCCCGGCCGGCGGCAGTTCCTACGGGGAATCGCTCAAGGATGATTCACAACCGGCGCAGAGTGTGTCCAACCTTTACGACGAAGCCAGCGGCTTCTTCGGCGGCGGCAAGTTCAGTGTCGAGACCGGCCTGACCTACTCCCGTTATGACACCCGGCAGCTGATTCTCAACGGCTTCCTGGCGCTGGACTCGATCTTCCTCGGCAACATCAACCTGGACCGGATCAAGGCCGACAACTGGACCCTCGACCTCACGGCCCGCTACAACCTGGACAACCGTTGGCAGTTCGACGTCAACGTGCCGGTGGTCTACCGCGAATCGACCTACCAGTCCGGCGGCGCGCAAAACGGCGCGGCGGGCGTCACCAGCGAAAAGACCGTGTCCAAGGACCCGACCCTCGGCGATGTGAACTTCGGCATCGCCTACAAATTCCTCGACGAATCGGTCAATACCCCGGACGCGGTCTTGACCCTGCGCGTCAAGGCGCCGACCGGCGAAGAGCCGTTCGGCATCAAGCTGCGCCAGGTCCAGGACAACACCAACCTGTTCGTCCCGGATGACCTGCCGACCGGTAACGGCGTCTGGTCGATCACCCCCGGCATCTCGCTGGTCAAGACCTTCGACCCGGCGGTGTTGTTCGGCACCCTCTCCTACACCCACAACCTGGAAGAATCGTTCGACGACATCAGCTCCACGGTCAACTTGAAGACCCCGGGCAAGGTCAAGCTCGGCGACAGCTTCCAGATCGGCATGGGCATCGCCTTCGCCCTGAACGAGAAGATGAGTATGTCGTTCTCCTTCTCGGACCTGATCCAGCGCAAGAGCAAGCTCAAGGAAGATGGCCAGGACTGGCAGTCCGTGGTGTCCAGCGACGCCAACGCCGGTTACTTCAACGTCGGCATGACGGTGGCGGCCACCGACAACCTGACCATAGTGCCCAACCTGTCCATCGGCCTGACCGACGATGCGCCGGACTTCACCTTCAGCTTGAAATTCCCCTACTACTTCTAAACACCAACCAAAAAAGGCCCGCGGCGATCATCTCGCCGCGGGCCTTTTCGTCGCACCGCCCTAGCGGATCTGATGCTTGTGCAGCAACCGGTAGAAGGTCGGGCGCGATACGCCCAGCACCCTGGCCGCGACGCTCAGGTTGTCGCTGTGCCGATTCAACACATCGCACAGGGCCTGGCGCTCGGCCCGGTGCTTGTAGTCCTCCAGCGTGCCCATGGGCGCGATGCTGGCCTGCGGACTGAGCAGGCCCAGGTCCCGGGCTTCGATCTGCCGGCCCTCGGCCAGTACCAGGCCGCGCCGCACCCGGTTGGCCAGCTCGCGGACATTGCCCGGCCAGTCGTGCTTGCCCATGGCCACCAGCGCGTCTTCGCTGAAACTGCGCGGCCGGCGCCCGGTTTCCTGGCTATAGAAGTGGGAAAAGTGACTGGCCAGCATGCCGATATCGCCATGCCGTTCGCGCAATGGCGCGGTGACCACCTGCAACACATTCAGGCGGTAATACAGGTCTTCGCGAAAGCGCCCCTTGTCGATCGCCGCCTCGAGGTCGACGTGAGTCGCCGCCAACACCCGTACATCCACTGGAATCGGCTGGCTGCCACCCACCCGTTCAATGTGTTTTTCCTGCAGAAAGCGCAACAGATTGGCCTGCAGCTCCAGCGGCAGGTCGCCGATTTCGTCGAGAAACAGGGTGCCGCCGTGGGCCGCCTCGATACGCCCGACCTTGCGTTGATGGGCGCCGGTGAACGCGCCCTTCTCATGGCCGAACAGTTCGGACTGGATCAGGTGCTCGGGGATCGCCCCGCAGTTGATCGCCACGAAGGGTTTGCTGTGGCGCTGCGACTGGCGGTGCAGGGTCCTGGCCACCAGCTCCTTGCCCGTACCGCTTTCGCCGCGAATCAGTACCGGCGACTCGGTGGGCGCCAGCTTGCTCAAGAGCTTGCGCAAGTCGCGGATCGGTCGGCTGTCGCCCAGCAACTCATGCTCGGGCTGAGCGACATGAATATGCCCCTGGCCACGCAGGCGGGCCATGCCGAAAGCCCGTCCGAGCGTCACCTGGACCCGCGAGACATCGAACGGCAGGGTGTGGAAATCGAAAAACCACTCGCAAACGAAATCGCCGACCTTCTGCAGGCGCAGCACGTCCGGACTGAGCACCGCAATCCACTCGGTACCGCTGCGGCTGATCAGGTCCTTGACCGCTTCCGGTCGCTCCAGGTGAAAAGCCTGCAAACGCAGCAAGCCGACGTCACAGCCGCGATCGACGGCCGATTCCAGGTCACAACTGTCGACATCCCAGCCCACCGTGCGTAATCCAGGCAGCAGACGATGGCAATCGTCGCACGGGTCAACCACTAAAAGGCGGCGTAAGGCGGTCGCTTCAAGCATGACTGTTCCTTGGCGCCAAAAAGAGGAAAAGTTATTAGAAACAGTAGTTTGGCAAACCTGGCTGTAACATTAGCAATTACTTGACGCTGTCTTGTATCGATTGTTTATAGCACCAATCACCATTTGGACTAACCCTTAGATGGATCCAAAAGCCCGGTTTAATTGCCTGCGCCAATCTTTCATTCAGCTTTCAAAAGAAGGCTCTGAATCGCGGGTGTGAACAAAAGTTGTAAATTCTGGTCTTTCTATGTGACCTGATCCCTGGTTCGAGACATCAGTACAAGTAACCAGCCGAACGGTAAGCCCAACCGACGGCACATCATTTGATTGGGCACATAGAGAGAAGACCCCATGAACGCCCCGCTCCGTATCAACGAAGCACTTTTGATCGCCGACCGCGCATTCCAGCCATTTCAATGCGTCGCCTGGGCCCCACAAGACGGTAACGGCGAACTGAGCCTGACCGTCATCGACCGCACCAATACCCGTATTGGCCGCAAACAGATTCCAAGCAGCGCCTACTCCGACCCGGCGCAACTGGAAGACCTGCTGAAACAGGCCCGCGCCGAACTGAGCCAGGAAGGTTACACACTGCAATCCTGGGCCATGCCAGAGTAAGAACACGAACGCAGATCACCTTCGGGTGATCTGCGTTATTTTGTCGCAGTTGATATAGCCGCACTTTAGCCAGTTGGCAGAAAGTTCAACTTTCGCGGCCTGACTTGCCTCTCTCCCGCCTGTTTCAAGGCGAGTCTCCAGACACTCGTTAAAACCTCTTTATTACCGCCTTAGTCCGCGCCTGACATGGCGCTTTAGTATCTGCCGCACATCCCTCGCCAGGTGCCCCCGGCACTCGAGTGTTCCTGAACGAGGGCTGTATCTTGAAACGCCTTACTTCAAACCGCCAAAACGCCGATAGAAACTTTCGCCCACGTCGGGCAGCGGACCCTCGGCGTTTTCCAGCGCGTCGTTGAGCCATTCCTCGGCCTTGGCGTAGATCAGGCGATAGATGTTGCGGCAGAGCTGGCGCGCCGCCCGGCCTTCCCAGTCGCCAGGCAGCAATTCGTCCGGCAACTGCGGGTCGCGCAGCAGCAGTTTGCGGTACTCGTGAATCAGCAGCAGGCGCGCCAGGAAACAATCGGCCGGTTGCAGTTGCTCCTGCTCGCGCAGCGCTTGCCACAGCGGCCGGAACAACTGGATGAACTCGCTGTAGTGAGCCGCCAGCTCATCGATGTTCCAGCTTTCGCGCACCTGCAGGCGCAACGCCTTGGAGGCCAGTACATCCTGGGCAGTGGTCTCGAACACAATGGTGTCTTCCTGGGCACCAAGGTCCACCAGGGTCGCGTTGATGTCCGCCCGATCGCTGCGGGGACAGGCCAGCACCACCGGCGAAATCGCGCCAAAACCTTGCCACTCCAGCTCTTCGCGCACCTGCTTGCGCTTGTCCTGGCCAAGCTGCGACAGCATGACCAGGCACCAGGAACCATCCCAGGCCGGCACGCTGGCGTTATAGACCCGCTTGAAGGCCTTGTCGAAACGCCGGCGACCGGTACCGGTCAGGCTGTAATAGCTGCGGCGCCCGACTTTCTCCGCGCTCAGCCAGCCTTCCTTGGTCAGGCGAAAGATCGAGGTGCGGATCAGTCGTTCGTTGATGCCGATGAGTTCGAGCAACTGGATCAGGCTGCCCAGCCATACCGTCCCGCCATGGGGTTCGATGGCATCGCCGTACAGGGTAATGATCAGGGAGCTGGCGCGAATCGGCGTCTGCTCCTGGAAACGGGTCACAAGATGATTCAACGGTGCTAGGGACGACATGGGCGTACCGGACAAAAAGGAAGAAATATACCGGGTTTCACCGGCTTGGAGTGGCCTGGGGCGCGCGACCCACTGTGCCCTGCTTGTTCACTGACCAGTATTTTTCGGGCGCAGGCCGCTGTCAGTGATGCGCGGGCGATTGGCTTCGGGTTCCGCGAGCGGCTCACAGACCTGCATCTGCTCCAGGCAGCGCCTGGCCAGCTGTTGATATTCACGGGTGCCGGCCTGCTTCCAGTGCAGCTCTTCGTCGCTGAGGCGGCGTTTGACACTGGCCGGGGCGCCCATGACCAGCGACTGCTCCGCACACTCGAAGCCGGCCTTGACGAAGGCCGCCGCGGACACGAAGCAGCGTGGCGCGATCCGGGCATTGTCCATCACCACCGCGTTCATTCCCACCAGTGCATCGGCGCCGATCCGGCAGCCATGCAGCACCGCGCCATGGCCGATATGGCCGTTGCGCTCGACCACCGTGTCGCTGTCGGGAAAACCGTGCATCACACAGGTGTCCTGCAGGTTGGCCCCCTCCTCCAGCACGATCCGCCCGAAATCGCCGCGCAGGCTGGCCAGCGGGCCGATGTAGCAATGGGCACCGACTATCACGTCGCCGATCAGCACGGCGGACGGATGCACATAAGCACTGGGATGGACCACCGGGGTCAGGCCGTCGAGGCTGTAGCAGGTCATGAGGTACTCCTTGGCTAGGGCAGCAAGTCGAAACATTGCGCAAAGCGATGCCGATCAGGATTTATTTTGTATCACATCAAGCTTAAACGAAAAAGCAAAAAAACAGTATCACGTCTCTGCTCAGCGAAGGCCGCCAAGCAAAGGCCATAGCCCCAGTAAAATCTAGAAAATCACGACTTGATCGAGCCTCTTCGTCCTGGCGCAATCGATTCAAACCCTCAACATCAAGACACAAGAATAGTATTTTTACGTTGCATTCATGTATCGCATTGGCGATATACTCGGCGAAAACCGGCTTCCCAGCCGATCCAATAATGACCCGGCCCTGCGCCGAGCGTGCACCGTGAGGGCATCCGCCATGCCTCAAACCCTTGCTGTCGAAAGCCTCGATGGCGGCGTTCGACTGATTACCCTGCAACGCCCCGCCGCCCTGAATGCCCTGACCAGCGAATTGCTCGGCGAACTGGCGGCCGCCCTGGACGTCGCCCAGGCCGATGACACTGTCCAGGTCGTGGTGCTGACCGGCAGCCGCAAGGCCTTCGCCGCCGGCGCCGACATCAATGAAATGGCCGAGCGCGATCTCACCGGCATCCTCAATGACCCGCGCCAGGCTTCCTGGCAGCAGATCACCGCCTTCAGCAAACCGCTGATCGCCGCGGTCAATGGTTTCGCCCTCGGCGGCGGCTGCGAGCTGGCCATGCACGCCGACATCCTGATCGCCGGCGAGGACGCCCGTTTTGGCCAGCCGGAAATCAACCTCGGGATCATGCCCGGCGCCGGCGGCACCCAGCGCCTGCTGCGGGCGGTCGGCAAGTCCCTGGCCATGCAGATGGTCCTTGGCGGCGAGTCGATCGATGCCCGCCATGCCTTGCGCGCCGGCCTGGTCAGCGAAGTCACCCAACCGGAACTCACGGTCGAGCGCGCCCTGCAGCTGGCGCGGCTGATCGCCGGCAAGGCGCCGCTGGCCCTGCGTCTGGCCAAGGAGGCGCTGCTCAAGGCGCTGGACACCGACCTCGCCAGCGGCCTGCGCTTCGAGCGCCATGCCTTCACGGTACTGGCCGGCACCCGCGACCGCGAAGAAGGCATCCGTGCCTTCCAGGAAAAACGCCGGCCCAGCTTCACCGGCCACTAGGCCGCCGCAGCGGCCAACGACTCACACGACCTGTCAGAGAGCGCCAGAACATGAACTTCGAACACATCCTGTTTTCCGTCGAGGCAGGCGTCGCCCTCCTCAGCCTGAACCGCCCCGAGCAGCTCAACAGCTTCAATGCGCAGATGCATGGCGAGGTTCGCGAAGCGCTCAAGCAAGTACGCGCCAATCCCGAGGCCCGGGTGCTGCTGTTGACCGGCGAAGGCCGGGGTTTCTGCGCCGGTCAGGACCTGAGCGACCGCAACGTCGCCCCCGGCGCGGAGGTGCCGGACCTGGGCGAATCCATCGAGCGCTTCTACAACCCGCTGATCCGCCAGTTGCGCGACCTGCCGCTGCCGGTGATCTGCGCGGTGAACGGCGTGGCCGCCGGGGCCGGGGCCAACATTCCCCTGGCCTGCGACCTGGTACTGGCCGGTCGTTCGGCGAGCTTTATCCAGGCGTTCTGCAAGATCGGCCTGATCCCCGACTCCGGCGGCACCTGGACCTTGCCGCGCCTGGTCGGCATGGCGCGGGCCAAGGCCCTGGCCCTGCTGGGCAATCGCCTGACGGCCGAACAGGCCGAGCAATGGGGCCTGATCTATCGCTGCGTCGAAGATGCCGAATTGCGTGATGAGGCCCTCAAGCTTGCGCGCCACCTGGCCACCCAACCGACCTATGGCCTGGCACTGATCAAGCGCAGCCTCAACGCCAGCCTGAACAACAGCTTCGACGAACAGCTGGAACTGGAAAAAGACCTGCAACGCCTGGCCGGACGCAGCGAGGACTACCGCGAAGGCGTGAGCGCCTTCATGGACAAACGCACACCGACCTTCAAGGGGCGTTGAACATGAACCCACTGACACCCCAGGCCCGCGTCGCGGTGATCGGCGCCGGCGCGATGGGTGCCGGCATCGCCCAGGTCGCGGCCCAGGCCGGCCATCCGGTATGGCTGCTGGACAACCGCCCGGGCGCCGCGGCGCAAGCCATCGCCAGCATCGACCGGCAACTCGCCAGGCGCGTGACCAATGGCAAGCTCGATGCCCAGGCGCACAGAGCGACCATGGCCCGACTGCAGGCGGCCGAAGCCATCGAGCAACTGGCCGACAGCGAGCTGATCATCGAAGCCATCGCCGAGAACCTCGAAGCCAAGCGCGAGCTGTTTCGCCAGCTGGAAAGCCTGTGCCGCGACAGCTGCATCCTCGCCAGCAACACCTCTTCGCTGTCGATCACCCGCATCGCCGCCGGCCTGAAACGACCCGAACGCCTGCTGGGCCTGCACTTTTTCAACCCGGCGCCGGTCATGCCGCTGGTCGAGGTCGTCTCGGGACTGGCCAGCGACCGGCAACTGGCGCAGTGCCTGTACGACACCGCCACGAACTGGGGCAAGCAGCCGGTGCACACCCGCTCCACCCCGGGCTTTATCGTCAACCGCGTGGCCCGGCCGTTCTACGCCGAAAGCCTGCGCCTGCTGCAGGAAGGCGCCGGCGACTGCGCCACGCTCGACGCCCTGCTGCGCGAGGCCGGTGGTTTTGCCATGGGTGCCTTCGAACTGACAGACCTGATCGGGCATGACGTCAACTACGCGGTGACCCGCTCGGTATTCGAGGCCTATTACGGCGACATGCGTTTTCAGCCATCGCTGATTCAGCAGGAACTGGTGGATGCCGGGCACTTCGGACGCAAGAGTGGCCAGGGTTTCTATGCCTATGCCGAGGGCGTCGAACGCCCCGCCCCCGTGGAGTTGCACAGCGAGCAAAACATCGAGCACTGCGTGGTCGAGGGCGACCTGGGGGTTGCCCAAGGTTTGCTGCAACGCCTGCGCGAGTCTGGTGTGCGTCTAGTTGAGCGTGATGGCCCTGGCCTGTTGCGAGTCGGCGATGCGGTACTGGCCGTCAGCGACGGACGCCTGGCCAGCCAGCGCGCCCGCGACCAAGGCTTGAGCAACCTGATCCTGCTGGACCTGGCCCATGACTATGCCAGCGCTGGCCGCCTGGGCATCAGTTGCTGCGCCGGCACCAACCCACTGGCCCGCGACCAGGCGGTGGCACTGTTGCAACGCGCCGGGTTCAAGGTCAGCCAGCTCAGCGACAGCCCGGGGCTGCTGGTCCTGCGCACCGTGGCGATGCTCGCCAACGAAGCCGCCGACGCCTTGCTGCAAGGCGTGGCCTCGGCGGTGGACATCGACCTGGCGATGCGCGCCGGGGTCAATTACCCCGAAGGCCCCCTGGCCTGGGCCGACCGCCTGGGCCTGCCATGGGTGCTCGAGGTCCTGCAAAATCTGCAGGCCGCCTACGGCGAGGAACGTTATCGACCGTCCCTGCTGTTGCGCCGCCGGGTTGCCGAAGGGAGGACGCTGCATGCTTGATCACCCCGCCATGAGCCTGGCCAGCGCCTGCGCCCAGAGCCTGTTCAAACGCGACAACGCCAGCCAGGCCCTGGGCATGCGCCTATTGTCAGTAGCGCCCGGCACCGCCCGGCTGGGCATGAGCGTGCGCGAAGACATGCTGCAGGGCCACGGCACCTGCCACGGCGGCTTGCTGTTCACCCTGGCGGACTCGGCCTTCGCCCTGGCCTGCAATACCTATGACGAAGCCACGGTGGCCATCGGCTGCAGCATCGACTACATCGCCCCGGCCCGCCTGGGCGACACCCTGACCGCCGATTGCATCGAGCAAAGCCGCAACGGCCGCACCGGCAACTACGACGTACGGATCGAAAACCAGCATGGCGTGTTGATCGCCCTGTTCCACGGCAAATCCTACAAAGTGCGCGGCCCGGTGCTGGCGCAGGAGGCCCCCAATGAATGACGCCCTGATCATCGATGCAGTCCGCACCCCCATCGGCCGTTACGGCGGCGCCCTGAGCGGCGTGCGCGCCGACGACCTGGGCGCGGTGCCGTTGCGCGCCCTGGTGCAGCGCAACCCCGGAGTCGACTGGAGCCGGGTCGACGACGTGATCTACGGCTGCGCCAACCAGGCCGGCGAAGACAATCGCAACGTGGCACGCATGTCGGCGCTGCTGGCCGGGTTGCCGGTGGAGGTCCCCGGCACCACCCTCAACCGCTTGTGCGGCTCCGGCCTGGACGCCATTGGCAGCGCCGCCCGCGCCCTGCGTTGTGGCGAGGCCGGGCTGGTGCTGGCCGGCGGCGTCGAATCGATGTCCCGCGCGCCGCTGGTGATGGGCAAGGCGCAGACCGCGTTTTCGCGCCAGGCCGAGCTGTTCGACAGCACCATCGGCTGGCGCTTCGTCAACCCGTTGATGGAACAAGGCTTCGGCATCGACTCGATGCCGGAGACCGCGGAAAACGTCGCCGCGCAGTTCGGCATTTCCCGCGCCGACCAGGACGCCTTCGCCCTGCGCAGCCAGCAGCGGGCCGCGGCGGCGCAAGCCAGCGGACGCCTGGCCAGGGAAATAGTCGCGGTGCCCATCCCCCAGCGCAAAGGCCCGCCGACCCTGGTCGAACACGACGAGCACCCAAGGGGCGACACCACCCTCGAACAATTGCAGAAGCTCGGCACGCCATTCCGCCAGGGCGGCAGCGTCACCGCGGGCAACGCCTCGGGGGTCAACGACGGCGCCTGCGCCCTGTTGCTGGCCGACGCGGTAACCGCGCAACGCTACGGCCTCAAGGCACGCGGCCGGGTGGTCGCCATGGCCACCGCCGGGGTCGAACCGCGGATCATGGGCATCGGCCCGGTGCCGGCCACGCGCAAGGTGCTGGAACTGGCCCGTCTGAGCCTGGCGGACATGGACGTGATCGAGCTTAACGAGGCGTTCGCCGCCCAGGGCCTGGCGGTGCTGCGCGAGCTGGGCCTGGCGGACGACGACGAGCGGGTCAACCCCAACGGCGGCGCCATCGCCCTGGGCCACCCCCTGGGCATGAGCGGCGCGCGCCTGGTGACCACCGCGCTGCACGAACTGGAGCAACGCCAGGGTCGCTACGCCTTGTGCACCATGTGCATCGGCGTGGGCCAGGGCATCGCCCTGATCATCGAACGACTTTAAGACGGGATACACCCGCGCCCGGAGCCCCCACGGGTATCCTGGGCGCAGGCACTCAGGAGCCGCCCGCCGGCGGCTCGACACAACAATAATTCGAGTGAAGCCATGAACATGCCAATTGCCAAAGCCGTGCTTGATCCCCTGCTGGACCCGCTGGAGACCGCCAGCGTCGACCAGTTGCGCCAGCATCAACTGGAACGCCTGCGCTGGAGCCTGAACCACGCCTACCGCAATGTGCCGCTGTACCGTCAGCGCTTCGACGCGCTGGGCGTGCACCCCGACGACGTGCGCAGCCTGGAGGACCTGGCGCAGTTCCCGTTCACCAGCAAGTCCGACCTGCGCGACAACTATCCCTACGGCATGTTCGCCGTGCCGATCGAGGACGTGGTGCGTCTGCACGCCTCCAGCGGCACCACCGGCAAGCCGACGGTGGTCGGCTACACCCAGAACGACATCGACACCTGGGCCAGGGTGGTCGCGCGCTCGATTCGCGCCGCCGGCGGCCGGCGTGGCGACAAGGTCCATGTGTCCTACGGCTATGGCCTGTTCACCGGCGGTCTGGGCGCCCACTACGGCGCCGAGCGCCTGGGCTGCACGGTGATTCCGATGTCCGGCGGCCAGACCGAAAAACAGGTGCAGCTGATCAAGGACTTCCAGCCGGACATCATCATGGTCACGCCCTCCTACATGCTTAACATCGCCGACGAGATCAAGCGCCAGGGCATCGATCCGCAAAAGCTCGCCCTGCGCCTGGGGATCTTCGGCGCCGAACCCTGGACCGCCGAACTGCGCAGCGCTATCGAACAGCGCCTGGGCATCACCGCGCTGGATATCTACGGGCTCTCGGAAATCATGGGCCCCGGCGTGGCCATGGAATGCGCCGAGACCAAGGACGGGCCGACCATCTGGGAGGACCACTTCTACCCCGAGATCATCGACCCGGTGACCGGCCAGGTGTTGCCGGACGGCCAGATGGGCGAGCTGGTGTTCACTTCGCTGAGCAAGGAAGCCCTGCCGATGATCCGCTACCGCACCCGCGACCTGACCCGCCTGCTGCCCGGCACCGCGCGGCCCATGCGGCGTATCGACAAGATCACCGGACGCAGCGACGACATGCTGATCATTCGCGGGGTCAACGTGTTCCCCACACAGATCGAGGAGCAGGTGCTCAAGGTCCGGCAACTCTGCGAATGCTACGAGATCCACCTATATCGCAACGGCAACCTCGACAGCGTCGAGGTGCATGTGGAGCTCAAGAACGAGCATCAACAACTGGGCAACGAGCAGCAGAAAGCCATCTGCGACGAATTGAGCCGGCACATCAAGACTTACATCGGTATCAGCTCGCGTATCGTTTTGCGCCCGGCCTTTTCCCTCAAGCGCTCCGAGGGCAAGGCCAGCCACGTGGTGGATAACCGGCAGAAATAAGCATTTTTCGCTTAAAGCCCCGCTTCGGCGGGGCTTTTTTTTGAACATGGGAAAGCCCTAGTCGGGCAAAGCGATACAAAAACATATACGACACGTTATTTTATGTTTGATATTTATTTTTGTATCACATATAAAGTTCTCCATGCCCAGGCAATCCTTCACGGCAGGAGACGCACCATGTACGCACAGCTGGTAGAGACCGGAGTCAAAAGCATCAAGCCGCGTTCGGATATGTCCGAACAGGAACGTGCCTTCCAGGACAAAATCGATTCGGAAATCAAGATCGAAGCCAAGAACTGGATGCCGGATGCCTATCGGCAAACCCTGATCCGGCAGATTTCCCAGCACGCCCATTCGGAAATCGTCGGCATGCTGCCCGAAGGCAACTGGGTGACCCGCGCCCCGACCCTCAAGCGCAAGCTGCAACTGATGGCCAAGATCCAGGACGAAGCCGGCCACGGCCTGTACCTGTACAGCGCGATGGAAACCCTGGGCGCCGATCGCGACGAGGAAATCGCCAAGCTGCACAGCGGCCGCGCCAAGTACTCGAGCATCTTCAACTACCCGACGCTGAACTGGGCCGACATGGGCGCGGTGGGCTGGCTGGTGGACGGCGCGGCGATCGTCAACCAGGTGGTGCTGCAGCGCACCTCCTACGGCCCCTACTCCCGGGCCATGGTGCGCATCTGCAAGGAAGAGAGCTTCCACCAGCGCCAGGGCTACGAAATCCTCCTGACCATGATGCGCGAGGGCAACCAGGCGCAGAAGGACATGGTCCAGGACGCCATCAACCGCCTGTGGTGGCCGGCACTGATGATGTTCGGCCCCAGCGACGAACACTCGCCCAACAGCGCGCAGTCCATGGCCTGGAAGATCAAGCGCCAGAGCAACGACGAACTGCGCCAGCGCTTCATCGACCAGACCATCCCGCAACTGGAGCTGCTCGGCTGCACCTGCCCGGACCCGGACCTTAGGTGGAACGCCGAACGCGGCCACTACGACTTCGGCGAGATCCAGTGGGACGAATTCTACGAAGTGCTCAAGGGCAACGGCCCTTGCAACCAGGAACGCGTCGCTACCCGGCGCAAGGCCATCGAGGACGGCGCCTGGGTCCGCGAAGCCGCGGTCGCCCACGCCCGCAAGAAAACCAATAAAAACGCCGCGTGAACCGTAGCCGCTGCCGAAGGTTGCAATAGGGCCCGAAGGGCATTCGAGGGCCTCAAGAGCGCGCGCCCTTCGGGGTCGATCGCAGCCTGCGGCCGCGGCTACATGAATTCAGCCCCTGATGTGGAGTCACCCTTATGTCCGAATGGACCCTCTTCGAAGTCTTCGTGCGCAGCAAGCACGGGCTCAACCACAAGCACGTCGGCAGCGTGCATGCCGCCGACAGCGCCATGGCCATCGAGAACGCCCGCGAGCTCTACACCCGCCGCAGCGAAGGCGTGAGCCTGTGGGTGGTGCCCTCGGCGCTGATCGTCGCCTCGTCCCCGGATGAAAAGGACCCGCTGTTCGACCCGGCGGACGACAAGGTCTATCGCCACGCCAGCTTCTACGAGCTGCCGGCCGAAGTGGGGCACATGTGAGGTCGACCATGAACACGCGAAGCGAATTGATCCAATACCTGCTGCGCCTGGGCGACAGCGCCCTGGTCCAGGGCCAGCGCCTGTGCCAGTGGTGCGGCCGCGCACCGGCCCTGGAAGAAGAACTGGCGCTGATGAACGTCGGCCTCGACCTGGTGGGCCAGGCCCGCAACTGGCTGGACTACGCCGCCGAACTGCTGGACGACGGCCGCGATGCCGACCACCTGGCGTTCCGCCGCGACGAGCGGGCCTATCGCAACCTGCTGCTGGTGGAACAGCCCAACGGCGATTTCGCCGTGACCCTGCTCAAGCAGTTTCTCTACGATGCCTGGCACCTGGAAGTGCTCAAGGGCCTGGCCCAGTCCAGCGACGAACGCATCGCCGGGATCGCCGCCAAGGCGGTGAAGGAAGTCACCTATCACCTGCGCCGCTCCAGCGAATGGGTCGAACGCCTGGGCGACGGCACCGAGCACAGCCACCAGCGCATGCTGGAGGCGATTCCCCTGCTCTGGCGCTTCACCGTCGAGCTGATCGGCGGCGACGACAGCGAAAACCACCTGCACGGCGCCGGCATCATCGCCGACCCCGCGCAGGTCGCCAGCGCCTGGCAGGCGACAGTGGCGCGGATTTTCGCCAGCGCCACCCTGCCCCTGCCAGCGGCCCCCAGCCATTTCTACCTGGATGCCCGCCGCGGCCTGCACAGCGAACACCTGGGCATTTTGCTGGCGGAAATGCAGGCGCTGCCACGAGCGTACCCCGATGCGACCTGGTGAGCTGATTTCCAGCGACCGCGGCGCCCGTGCCCAGCAGCCGGGCGACCTGGAAGCCGCCTGGAGCATCCTGAGCGCGGTCATGGACCCGGAGGTGCCGGTGGTCAGCGTGGTGGAGCTGGGCATCGTCCGCGACCTCGACTGGCACGACGGCCACCTGCAGGTGGTGGTCACCCCGACCTACTCCGGCTGCCCGGCCACCGAGGTGATCGAGGGCGATATCCGCGCCGCCCTGGAACTCGCCGGGTTTCCCGCGCCCCGGCTGCAACGCCGGCTGACCCCGGCCTGGAGCACCGACTGGATCACCGCCAGCGGCCGCGAACGGCTGCGGGCCTACGGCATCGCCCCGCCCGTGGGCAGTAGCAGCAAGCGCAGCCTGCTGGGCGAAAGCGCTGCCATCTGCTGCCCGCAATGTGGCAGCAGCCACACCGAACAGCTCAGCGAGTTCGGCTCGACCGCCTGCAAGGCGCTGTATCGCTGCCGGGACTGCCTGGAGCCGTTCGACTATTTCAAGTGCATCTGACGCCGTGTCAGTGGGAGAACAACCATGAGCAAATTCCACAGCCTGACCATCAAGGATGTGCGCAGCGAAACCCGCGATGCGGTGTCTATCGCCTTCGAGATTCCGCAGCACCTGCAGGACAGCTTTCATTTCACCCAGGGCCAGCATCTGGTGATGCGCACCCAGCTGGATGGCGAAGAAGTGCGCCGTTCCTATTCGATCTGCGCCGGGGTCAACGATGGCGAGTTGCGCATTGCCGTGAAGCGCGTGGCCGGCGGGCGTTTTTCGGCGTTCGCCAATGACCGGCTCAAGCCCGGGCACTGCCTGGACGTGATGCCGCCCGCCGGGCACTTCCATGTCGAACTCGACCCCGCGCGCCATGGCCAGTACCTGGCGGTGGCGGCCGGCAGCGGCATCACACCGATCCTGTCGATCATCAAGAGCACCCTGGAAACCGAGCCCCACAGCCGCGTCACCCTGCTGTACGGCAACCGCGCAAGCTCCGCCGCCCTGTTTCGCGAACAGCTGGAAGACCTGAAGAATCGCTACCTGCAACGCCTGAACCTGATCTTCGTGTTCAGCCGCGAACAGCAGGACGTCGACCTCTACAACGGCCGGATCGACGCCGACAAATGCGCCCGGCTGTTTTCCCGCTGGCTCGACGTCAAGGCCCTGGACGCCGCCTTCATCTGCGGCCCGCAGGCGATGACCGAAACCGTGCGCGACAGCCTGAAAGCCCATGGCATGGCCGCCGAGCGCATTCACTTCGAGCTGTTCGCCGCCGCGGGCAGCCCGCACAAGCGCGAGGCGCGCGAAGCCGCCCGGCAGCTCGATGCGGCAGTCAGCCAGATCACCGTGATCAGCGACGGTCGCGCCCTGGCCTTCGACCTGCCGCGCAACAGCCAGAGCATCCTCGACGCCGGCAATGCCCAGGGCGCCGAGCTGCCCTATTCATGCCGCGCCGGGGTGTGCTCCACCTGCAAGTGCAAGGTGATCGAGGGCGAAGTGGAGATGGACAGCAACCACGCCCTCGAGGACTACGAAGTGGCTGCTGGGTACGTGCTGTCGTGCCAGTCGTTCCCGGTCAGCGACAAGGTGGTGCTGGACTTCGACCAGCTCTGATTGTGGCCGCTGCCGGAGGCTGCGATCGACTTGGGCGGCACTCCGACGAAGCGGGCGCACGGTCTTGAGATCGCTGAAGGCCTTCGGCCTTATCGCAGCCTCCGGCAGCGGCTACAGAAAAAATTCACCGCGTTTCAACCAAAACAAAAACAACATCAAGAGAGCGCTCCCATGACCCCGCAAGACATCGAACAGATCCGCCGGCACCCCGACTTCATCCAGCTGGTGCGGCGCAAACAGAACCTCTACTGGTCCCTGACCCTGGCCATGCTGGTGATCTACTACGGCTTCGTGCTGCTGGTGGCGTTTTCCCCCAGCACCCTGGGGCGCTCGCTCAGTGGCGGGGTGACCACGGTGGGCATGCTGGTGGGCGTGGCGATCGTGCTGCTGGCCTTCGCCCTCACCGGCTTTTATGTCTATCGCGCCAATAACGTGATCGACCCGCTGAACGAAAAGCTCAAGCAGGAGTGCGCCCAATGAAGCGCTTGCTGGCGTTGTTCGCCCTGCCGTGTCTGTTCGCCACCGACCTGGCGCTGGCCGCCGAAGGCAGCGCGCGCCCCTTGAACTGGAACGCCATCGGCATGTTCCTGGTGTTTGTCCTGTTCACCCTCGGCGTCACCCGCTGGGCCGCCCTGCGCACCCGCTCGGCCAGCGACTTCTATACCGCCGGCGGCGGCATGAGCGGCTTGCAGAACGGCCTGGCGATCGCCGGCGACATGATCTCCGCAGCGTCCTTCCTGGGCATCTCGGCGATGATGTTCCTCAACGGCTACGACGGCCTGCTGTACGCCCTGGGCGTACTCGCCGGCTGGCCGATCATCCTGTTCCTGATCGCCGAACGCCTGCGCAACCTGGGCAAATACACCTTCGCCGACGTGGTGTCCTACCGCCTGGAACAGACCCCGGTGCGCCTGACCTCGGCCTTCGGCACCCTGACTGTGGCCCTGATGTACCTGGTGGCGCAGATGGTCGGCGCCGGCAAGCTGATCGAGTTGCTGTTCGGCATCAGCTACCTCTATGCGGTGATGCTGGTCGGGGTGCTGATGGTGTTCTACGTGACCTTCGGCGGCATGCTCGCCACCACCTGGGTGCAGATCATCAAGGCGGTGATGCTGCTGTTCGGCACCAGCTTCATGGCGTTCATGGTGCTCAGGCATTTCGGCTTCAGCACCGAGGCGATGTTCGCCGAGGCCAGCGCCGTGCACGCCAAGGGCAGCGCGATCATGGCCCCGGGCGGGCTGCTGTCGAACCCTATCGACGCCATTTCCCTGGGCCTGGGCATGATGTTCGGCACCGCCGGCCTGCCGCATATCCTGATGCGTTTCTTTACCGTCAGCGACGCCAAGGAAGCGCGCAAGAGCGTGTTCTACGCCACCGGTTTCATCGGCTACTTCTATCTGCTGCTGATCGTGGTCGGCTTCGGCGCGATCGTCATGGTCGGCACCGATCCTTCGTTCCGCGACGCCAGCGGCGCGATCATCGGCGGCGGCAACATGATCGCCGTGCACCTGGCCCAGGCGGTGGGCGGCAACCTGTTCCTCGGCTTCATCTCGGCGGTGGCCTTCGCCACCATCCTCGCGGTGGTCGCCGGCCTGGCGCTGTCCGGCGCCTCGGCGGTGTCCCACGACCTGTACGCCTGCGTGCTGCGCAAGGGCCAGGCCAGCGAGCAGCAGGAAATGCGCGTGTCGCGCATCGCCACCCTGTGCATCGGCGTGCTGGCGATCGTCCTCGGCCTGCTGTTCGAGTCGCAGAACATCGCCTTCCTCTCCGGGCTGGTGCTGGCCATCGCCGCCTCGGTGAATTTCCCGGTGCTGTTCCTTTCGATGTTCTGGAAAGGCCTGACCACCCGCGGCGCCGTGACCGGCAGCCTGGCCGGACTGGTGTCGGCAATCGTGCTGCTGGTGCTGAGCCCGGCGGTCTGGGTCAACGTGCTGCATCACGAACGGGCGCTGTTCCCTTATTCCAACCCGGCGCTGTTTTCCATGAGCCTGGCGTTCCTCAGTGCCTGGCTGTTCTCGGTGACCGACACCTCGGCGCGGGCCGAACTGGAGCGTGGCCGCTACCTCGCGCAGTTCATCCGCTCGATGACCGGTATCGGCGCTTCCGGCGCCAGCAAACACTGAACCCGTTCCAATCGATGACAGGGAATAACAACAATGAACCCCGTTTCCATCGCCTCACCGAAACACCTGCTGCCGGCCATGGCCTCGCTGGGCCTGGGCCTGTTCACCTGCAGCGTACAAGCCGACTTCATCGGCGACAGCAAGGCGCGGATCGAAATGCGCAACCACTACATCAACCGTGACTTCCGCCAGGCCAACGCCGCGCAGTCCAAGGCCGAGGAATGGGCCCAGGGCTTCACCGCGCGGCTCGAGTCCGGCTACACCGAGGGCACCCTGGGTTTCGGCCTGGACGCCCTCGGCGAGCTCGGGCTCAAGCTCGACTCCAGCGCGGATCGCCGTGGCACCGGCCTGCTGCCGTTCGGCCCCAACAGCCACAAACCTGCGGACGAGTTCAGCGAGCTGGGCCTGACCGGCAAGCTGCGCCTGTCGAAGAGCGTCTTGAAGATCGGCACCCTGCAACCGCTGCTGCCCGTGGCCACTTACAACGACACCCGTCTGCTCGGCTCGACGTTCCAGGGCGGCCTGCTGACCAGCCAGGAAATCAGCGGCCTGACGGTAAATGCCGGGCGCCTGACCGAAGCCAACCTGCGGGACTCCTCGAGCAACGACGACATCGGTTATGGCGCCGCCCGCAGCGATCATTTCGACTTCGCCGGTGGCAGCTACGCCTTCAGCCCGCAGCTGAGCCTCAGCTACTACTACGGCAAGCTCGAACAGATCTATCGCCAGCAGTACCTCGGCCTGCTGCATACCCAGCCCCTGGGCGGCGGCTTCAGCCTGCGCAGCGACCTGCGCTACTTCGACAGCCGTGGCGACGGCGCCGAGCGCGCCGGGCGGATCGACAACCGCAACTTCAACAGCATGTTCAGCCTGATCAAAGGCCCGCACAAAATCAGTGCCACCTGGCAGCAGCTGTCCGGTGACAGCGCCTTCCCGTTCCTCAACGGCGGCGATCCCTACGTGGTCAACCTGGTGACCTACAACACCTACACCCGTGCCGAGGAAGACTCCTGGCAACTGCGCTACGACTACGACTTCGCGGCCATGGGCCTGCCCGGCCTGACCTTCATGACCCGCTACACCGACGGCCGCCACGTCAAGGCGGGCAACATCGACAACGGCCGCGAGACCGAACGCGACACCGACATCACCTACGTGATCCAGAGCGGACCGCTGAAGGACCTGAGCATCCGCTGGCGCAACGTGACCTTTCGTTCGGGCAACGGCCTGACCACCGACCTCGACGAGAACCGCCTGATCCTCGGCTACACCCTGGCTCTTTGGTAAACCCCGCCGGCGCGGTCGCTGGCCGCGCCGGCCTCATTCATCATCCGGAGGAATCGTGATGCCTCACGCCCCTACCCTGCAAAGCTTCATCGCCGGCCGCTGGATCGGCCAACACGGCGCCCAGGTGCTGCGCAGCGCCATCGACGGCCACGAACTGGCCCGCACCCATGAAGAACGCCTGGATTTCGCCGAGGCGCTCGACCATGGCCGGCGCCAGGGCATCGCCTCCCTCATGGCCCTGGACTTCCAGCAGCGCGCCCAGCGGCTCAAGGCGCTGGCGCTGTACCTGAGCGAGCGCAAGGAACAGCTGTACGCCATCTCCCACCACAGCGGCGCCACCCGCGCCGACAGTTGGATCGACATCGAGGGCGGCAACAGCACCCTGTTCACCTATGCCAGCCTGGGTTCGCGGGAGCTGCCCTCGGGCAATATCGTCCACGAAGGCCCGGCGCTGCCGTTGAGCAAGCTCGGCAGTTTCGCCGGCACCCATATCCTGGTGCCCCGCGGTGGCCTGGCGGTGCATATCAATGCTTTCAACTTCCCGATCTGGGGCATGCTGGAAAAATTCGCCCCGAGCTTCCTCGCCGGCATGCCGTGCATCGTCAAGCCGGCCACCGCCACCAGCTACCTGACCGAAGCCGTGGTGCGCCTGATGGATGAATCGGGGCTGCTGCCCGCCGGCAGCCTGCAATTGGTGATCGGCGGCACCGGCGACCTGCTCGATCGCCTGCTGGGCCAGGACGTGCTGACCTTCACCGGCTCGGCAAACACCGCGGCCAGGCTGCGCGCCAACCCGCAGCTGATTCGCAACTCGGTGCCGTTCAATGCCGAGGCCGACTCGCTGAACTGCGCGATCCTCGCCCCGGACGTGAGCCCGGACGACGAAGAGTTCGAGCTGTTCATCAAGGAAGTGGCCCGGGAAATGACCACCAAGGCCGGGCAGAAATGCACCGCCATTCGCCGCGCCATAGTGCCGGCCCGGCACCTCGACGCGGTTGCCAGCCGCCTGCGCGACAGGCTGGCCAAGGTGGTGGTCGGCGATCCGGCGGTGGAAGGCGTGCGCATGGGCGCGCTGGCCTCCCACGATCAGCAACGGGACGTGGCCGAACGCCTGGAGAACTTGTTGCAGAGCAGCGACCTGTTGTTCGGCGCCCGCGACGGCTTCGAGCCGCGCGGGGCAAACACCCGAGAGGGCGCGTTCTTCGCCCCGACCCTGCTGCAGGCCCGCGACCCGCATGCCGAAGGCGGCGCCCACGATATCGAGGCCTTCGGCCCGGTCAGCACGCTGATGGCCTATGACGACCTCGACGAAGCCCTGGCCCTGGCCGCGCGAGGCAAAGGCAGCCTGGTGGCCAGCCTGGTGACCCGCGATCCACGCATCGCCGCCAAGGCCATCCCGGTGGCCGCGGCCTGGCACGGGCGCCTGCTGGTGCTGGACCGTGAATCCGCCGCCGAATCCACCGGCCATGGCTCGCCGCTGCCGCAGCTCAAGCACGGCGGCCCGGGCCGCGCCGGCGGCGGTGAAGAACTCGGTGGCCTGCGCGCGGTGAAGCACTACCTGCAACGGGCAGCGGTGCAAGGCTCGCCGACCATGCTGGCGGCGGTCACCGGCGAATACGTGCGCGGCGCCAAGGTCATCGAGACCGAGGTGCATCCGTTCCGCCGGTTCTTCCAGGACCTGCAGATCGGCGAGTCGTTGCTGACCCACAGACGCACGGTGACCGAGGCCGACCTGGTGAACTTCGGCTGCCTGTCCGGCGACCACTTCTATATGCACTTCGACGAGATCGCGGCCAAGGAGTCGCAGTTCGGCAAGCGCATCGCCCACGGTTACTTCGTACTGTCGGCGGCAGCCGGGCTGTTCGTGTCCCCGGCGCCGGGCCCGGTGCTGGCCAACTATGGCCTGGACACCCTGCGTTTCATCAACCCGGTGGGCATCGGCGACACCATCCAGGCGCGCCTGACCTGCAAACGCAAGATCGACCAGGGCAAGCAGAGCCCGCAAGGCATCCCCCAGGGTGTGGTGGCCTGGGACGTGGAGGTCAGCAACCAGCTGGGCGAGCTGGTGGCCAGCTACGACATCCTGACCCTGGTGGTCAAACGCGAAGACTGACCGGCACCGCCCGCAGGAGCTGGTTTATCGGCTCCTGCGCGGGCTCGGGCGGTATTTGTGGCAAAAGATTTCAGAGTTTCTTGATCTTCACCGGTGCTTGCGGCAAGTTGCGCGCTTCGTCAATACAAGGAGCAGCCAATGTCCGGTTCACTGGCCCAGGCTTTCACCCACAACTTTCTCGGCCATTCACCGCGCTGGTACAAAGCCAGCATTCTCGTCTTCCTGCTGCTCAACCCCTTGCTGCTGTTCACGGTCGGCCCGGTGGCGGCCGGCTGGATGCTGGTGGCCGAGTTCATCTTCGCCCTGGCCATGGCCCTCAAGTGCTACCCGTTGATGCCCGGCGGCCTGCTGGTGCTGGAAGCCGTGGCGCTGGGCATGACCACGCCCCAGGCGCTGTACGACGAACTGGTGCACAACTTCCCGGTGATCCTGCTGCTGATGTTCATGGTGGCCGGCATCTACTTCATGAAGGAGCTGCTGCTGTTCCTGTTCTCCCGGCTGTTGCTGGGGGTACGTTCCAAGGCGCTGCTGGGTCTGCTGTTCTGCTTTCTCTCGGCCTTCCTCTCGGCGTTTCTCGATGCCCTGACGGTGACTGCGGTGATCATCAGCGCCGCGGTGGGCTTCTATTCGGTGTATCACCGGGTGGCGTCCGGCAACGACCCGCGCCAGGACAGCGAATTCAACGACGACCAGCACTTGCCGCAACTGCATCACCAGGACCTGGAGCAGTTCCGCGCCTTCCTGCGCAGCCTGCTGATGCATGGCGCGGTGGGTACCGCCCTGGGTGGCGTCTGCACCCTGGTGGGCGAGCCGCAGAACCTGCTGATCGGCCATGAAATGGGTTGGCACTTCGCCGACTTCTTCCTCAAGGTCGCCCCGGTGTCCCTGCCGGTGCTGGTGGCCGGGCTGGTGACCTGCGTGCTGCTGGAGAAACTGCGCTGGTTCGGCTACGGCACCCTGCTGCCGGACAACGTGCGCGCGGTGCTGGCCAACTACGCCGCCGAAGACAACGCCGAACGCACCGACCGGCAACGCGCGGCGCTGCTGGTACAGGGTGTGGCGGCGCTGATCCTGATTGCCGCGCTGGCCCTGCACATCGCCGAGGTCGGCCTGATCGGCCTGATGGTGATCGTGCTGATTACCGCGTTCACCGGCATCACCGACGAGCACCGCCTGGGCAGCGCGTTCAAGGATGCGATGCCGTTCACCGCCCTGCTGGTGGTGTTTTTCGCGGTGGTGGCGGTGATTCACGACCAGCAGCTGTTCACCCCGCTGATCCAGTGGGTGCTGGCGCTGCCAGCGGGCCAGCAGCCGGGCATGCTGTTTATCGCCAACGGGCTGTTGTCGGCCATCAGCGATAACGTGTTCGTCGCCACCATCTACATCACCGAAGTGAAACAGGCCTTCGCTTCCGGACTGATGAGCCGCGAACACTTCGAAGCCCTGGCGGTGGCGATCAACACCGGCACCAACCTGCCGAGCGTGGCCACGCCCAACGGCCAGGCGGCGTTCCTGTTCCTGCTGACCTCGGCGATCGCGCCGCTGGTACGCCTGTCGTATGGACGCATGGTGTGGATGGCGTTGCCCTACACCGTGGTGATGGGGGTGCTGGGCTGGTATGCGGTGAGCTACTGGCTGTAAGGATGTAGCCGCTGCCGTAGGCTGCGATCGACCCGCAGGGTCGCGGCGGTCTCCAGATCGCTGAAGGCCTTCGCCTTATCGTCCGAACGCGGCCCGAGCCTGCGGCAGCGGCTACAGGTTTTGCATTAGCGCGGCAGGATAAATCGTTCGATTGCCTCGGCGGCGCCATCCACGACATTGCTGCCCGTCACCAGGTCGGCCTGGCGTTTCACCGCCGCTTCGGCCTGGCCCATGGCAATCGACAACCCAGCCTGCTGGAACATCGCCGGGTCGTTGCCACCATCGCCCAGCGCCGCGGTGCGCGCAAGCGGCACCCCGAGAAACTCCGCCAGGGTGATCAGCGCCTGCCCCTTGTTGGCCTGCAGCGCCGTCACATCCAGGTACACCGGCTGCGAACGGGAGACCTGCGCCCGCCCGCCGACCTGCTCCAGCAAACGCGCCTCCAGTTCCACCAACAGTTCAATGTCGGCACTGGCGGCGACTATCTTGTCGATGCGCGGCAGGTAGTCCTCGAAGCTCTCCACCACCACCGGCGGATAACCCAGGCCATGCTGCTCGCGCGGCACCATCGGCCCATGGGGATTGCGCAGCAGCCATTCACCGTCGGCGAACACCCAGACTTCGACTTCCGGCTGCGGCGACAGCAGCGCCAGGACAGTGTTGGCGACCGCTACCGGCACATGGTGGCGCACCAGGAAACTGCCATCGGGATTGACGAGGGTGCCGCCATTGAACGCCGCGGTCGGCAGGTCGACGCCCAGGGCCTCGATCTGCTGCAACATGGCCCGCGGCGGCCGCCCGGTGGCGAGGCTGAAGAACACCCCGGCTTCGCGCAGCGCGCGCACCGCGGCGATGGTGCGCTGGCTCAAGCTGTGATCGGGCAGCAGCAAGGTGCCGTCCATGTCGCTGAGCAGGAACTGGATGGGATGCTGCCCCTCGCCCCTCATCCGAGGCTGTGCCATTCACGGCCGTCGCGGGTCAGCAACTCGTCGCCGGCCGCCGGTCCGTCTTCACCGGCCCGGTAGATATGCACTTTGGCCTTTTCCTTCCAGGCATCGAGGAACGGCTGCACCGCGCGCCAGCCGTTTTCGATGTTGTCGGCGCGCTGGAACAGGGTCTGGTCGCCGGTCAGGCAATCGTAGATCAGCGTCTCGTAGCCGGTGGAAGGCTGCATCTCGAAGAAGTTCTTGTAGGCGAACCCCAGCTCGATATTGGCCATCTCCAGGGTCGGCCCGGGCTTTTTCGCCAGCAGGTCGAACCACATGCCTTCATTGGGCTGGATCTGGATGCGCAGGTAGGTCGGCTGCAAGTGGTCGACCTCGGTATCGCGGAACTGCGCGTACGGCGCAGGCTTGAAGCAGATGGCGATCTCGGTGTCGCGCACGCTCATGCGCTTGCCGGTACGCAGGTAGAACGGCACGCCGACCCAGCGCCAGTTGTCGATCATCACCTTGAGGGCGACGTAGGTTTCGGTGTTGCTGTCCGGGGCCACATTGGCCTCTTCGCGGTAGCCGGCCACCGGCTTGTCGCCCGCCTTGCCCGCCACGTACTGGCCGCGCACCGAATTGGCCAGGGCTTCTTCGGTGCTCCAGGGACGAATCGCCCCCACCACCTTGGCCTTTTCTCCGCGCACCGCATCGGCGCCGAAGGCCGCCGGCGGTTCCATGGCGACCATCGCCAGCAGCTGGAACAGGTGATTGGGCACCATGTCGCGCAGGGCGCCGGTGTTTTCGTAAAAGCTGCCACGGGTTTCCACCCCGACGGTTTCCGCCGCGGTGATCTGCACGTGGTCGATGTAATGGTTGTTCCAGAAAGCCTCGAACAGGCTGTTGGAGAAACGGCTGACCAGAATGTTCTGCACCGTCTCCTTGCCCAGGTAATGGTCGATCCGATAGATCTGCTTCTCGCTCATCACCTTGAGCAGGCATTCGTTCAGCGCTTGCGCGGTGTGCAGGTCGGAGCCGAACGGCTTCTCCACCACCACCCGGCGAAACGCGTTGTCCCCTTCGACCAGCAACCCCGACGCACCCAGGCGCTGCACCACTTCACTGAAGAAGCGCGGTGCGGTGGCCAGGTAGAACACCGCATTGCCGGTGCCGCTGGCGGCGATTTTCGCCGCCAGCGCGTCGTAGGTGCTGTCGTCCAGGAAGTCGCCCTGGACATAGCTGATGCCATTGGCCAGCTTGGCCCAGAGCGCCGGGTCCAGCGCTTGCGCGCCGCTGCCGACCTTGCCGGCAGCCTCGGTGCGAATGAAGTCCTCGAGCTTCTTGGCGAAATCCACATCGCTGATCGCGTTGTGATCGACGCCGACAATCTTCAACCCCTCATCCAGCAAGCCGTCACGGTTGAGGTTGTACAGCGCCGGCATCAGCAGGCGCTTGACCAGGTCGCCATGGGCGCCGAACAGAAACAGTGTGGTGGGTGGAGCGGGTTGAGCCTTGGACTTCTTTCGCGAGGAGGTCATTTTTTCGGAGTCTCCACGTGGCCGCCGAAACCGAAACGCATGGCCGACAGCATCTTGTCACCATAGGTGCTCTGCTGGCGGGAACGGAAACGGGCGAACAACGAACTCGACAGCACTGGAACCGGCACCGCCTGCTCGATGGCGGCTTCGATGGTCCAGCGACCTTCGCCGCTGTCGGCCACTTCGCCGGAGAAACCGTCGAGCTGCGGATCGGTGGCCAGGGCGTCGGCGGTCAGGTCCAGCAACCAGGACGAGACCACGCTGCCACGGCGCCAGACTTCGGCGATATCGGCGACGTTGAGGTCGAAGCGCTGGTCTTGCGGCAGGCTTGGCGAGGCTTTGGTCTTGAGGATGTCGAAGCCTTCGGCGAAGGCCTGCATCATGCCGTACTCGATGCCGTTGTGGATCATCTTGACGAAGTGCCCGGCACCGGCGGGGCCGGCGTGGATGTAACCGCGCTCGGCGCGATCGTCTTCGGCCACCCGGTCCTTGGTCCGCGGGATGTCGCCCATGCCCGGTGCCAGCGCATCGAACAGCGGGTCCAGGCGGCGGACGACCTCGGCGTCGCCGCCGATCATCATGCAGTAGCCGCGCTCCAGGCCCCAGACGCCGCCGGAGGTGCCGACGTCGATGTAGTTCAGGCCTTTTTCCGCCAGCGCCTGGGCGCGACGGATGTCGTCCTTATAGTAGGTGTTGCCGCCATCGATGATCACGTCGCCCGGTTCGAGCAACTGGCTGAGGGTTTCGATGGTGTCTTCGGTGGGCGCGCCAGCCGGCAGCATGACCCAGACCGCACGCGGCTTCTCCAGGCCGGCGACCAGGGCCGGCAGGTCGGCGACGCCCTTGGCGCCTTCGCCACTCAGGGTGCTGACAAAAGCGCTGTTACGGTCATAGACCACGGTTTCATGCCCATTGAGCATCAGGCGCCGCGCAATGTTTCCGCCCATGCGGCCCAGTCCGATAATCCCCAGTTGCATGTGCTGATGCTCCTTACTACTAAATTGTGTCAAAAGGTTATAGCCCAACGAGGCCAGTGAGGGTTAGTCCAGAGCGGCTGGACTAAGTTTCCCAAGCAGTGAGTGGATAACGACGCGAATCGCTTCGAAGGCACAACGACCGCTGAAAATAAAAAAGTTCCCTTTGCCGGCAAAAGAAATCAAAATTGCCGCCGATAGTGTTTCAGGCCCCGGAATTCGAGCGGCCGGACCACAGTTGATGCACGCCATTTGCGAGGTGAGCAATGGGCACAGTACTACCGGCACGACCAGCACAAACCCTCTACGTCACTATCCGTCGTGACGAGTTGCGCGAACTGAAGAACGAGCGCGACCAGTTGAAGCAAGAGCTGGCGCAACTGCGCCTGGCATTGCAGAACCAGGGTCAGGTGGCTGCCGTCACCCAGCTACACGCCTGAGAATCCGAGGAGCCCGCCCGCCGTGGCCGGTCCTTGCAACAGGTTGTTAATGAAGCCGGCTGAGTCCTTGATGGATCGCCGGCTTCTTTTTGCCCGTCGTTTTTTACCCTACCCGCCTCCTGGCGACGGCATTATCTGACACGCAGGTACCAACTCACAAAGTTTTCACACCTGCTTGTGGATACTCCGGCGCAATATTGCCGCCCCCACGGGCGCGGCGCGCGTTCGCCGAGATAGTCGAAGCTTTCCGGCGAATGTCATGTTCAATGAAGCTGGAGCGTTCGATGGCAGTGTTTAAACGCGACAAGACGTCCGCGAAGGGGTTTGACTGGGCGGGCCTGGGTTGGCTCTTCCTGTTCTTCTGGTACTTCTCCGGCATTACCCAGTTACTGATCCAGCTGACCGACACCTCCGGGTTCGCCGGTTTCCGCCAGGCCTTCATCATGAGCGCGATCTGGCTGGCGCCGATGCTGCTGTTCCCGGCCCGCACCCGCGCGATGGCCGCCGTCATCGGCATCGTGCTCTGGGCCTGTTCCATGGCCAGCCTGGGTTACTTCTTCATTTACCAGCAGGAGTTCTCCCAGAGCGTCATCTTCATCATGTTCGAGTCGAACCCCTCCGAAGCCGGCGAGTACCTGACCCAGTACTTCGCCTGGTGGATGGTGCTGGCGTTCCTCGCCCATACCGCCTTCGCCCTCTTCCTCTGGACCCGCCTGCGCCCGGTCTACCTGCCGCGCGGTCGCGCGCTGGTGGCGGCCATGGCCATCCTGATCGCCGTCATCGGCTACCCGCTGATCAAGCAGACCGCGCGCACCGGCAGCTTCGCCGGCGGCCTGGAGAAATTCGAGACGCGCATCGAGCCCGCAGTGCCGTGGCAGATGGTGGTGGCCTACCGGCGCTACCGCGAGCAGCTGGAAAACATGCAGGGCATGCTCGACAACGTGAGCAAGATCCCACCGCTGCAGAACCTCAAGGACAGCATGGCCAACCAGCCTTCGACCCTGGTCCTGGTGATCGGCGAGTCGACCAACCGCCAGCGCATGAGCCTCTACGGCTACCCGCGCCAGACCACGCCGGAGCTGGACAAGCTCAAGGACCAGCTGGCGATCTTCGACAACGTCATCACCCCGCGCCCCTACACCATCGAAGCCTTGCAGCAGGTGCTGACCTTCGCCGACGAAGAAAACCCCGACCTGTACCTCAAGACCCCGTCCCTGGTCAGCGTGATGAAGCAGGCCGGCTACAAGACCTACTGGATCACCAACCAGCAGACCATGACCAAGCGCAACACCATGCTCACCACCTTCTCCGAGCAGGCGGACGAGCAGGTCTACCTGAACAACAACCGCAACCAGAACGCCCGCCAGTACGACGGCGACGTGCTGGAGCCGTTCTCCAAGGCCCTGGCCGACGGCGCGCCGCGCAAGTTCATCGTGGTCCACCTGCTGGGCACCCACATGAGCTACCAGTACCGCTACCCGCCGAGCTACGACAAGTTCACCGACCGCACTGGCGTGCCGGCCGGCGTGCGTGACGACCAGGTGCCGACCTACAACAGCTACGACAACGCCGTGCTGTACAACGACTTCGTGGTTTCGAGCCTGATCAAGGACTACGCCAAGGCCGACCCCAACGGCTTCCTGCTGTACCTGTCGGACCATGGCGAAGACGTGTTCGACTCCGCCGGCCACAACACCCTGGGCCGCAACGAAGGCAAGCCGACCGCGCCGATGTACACCATTCCGTTCATCGCCTGGGCCTCGCCGAAATGGAAGCAGAGCCATGACTGGAACTTCGCCGGCGACCTCGGCCGCCCCTACAGCAGCTCGCACCTGATCCATACCTGGGCCGACATGGCCGGGCTGAGTTCCGACGAACTGGACCGCAGCAAGAGCCTGGTCAGCGACAGCTTCAAGCCGCGCCCGCTGCTGATCGGCAATCCCTATGAGCGCAACGAGAAAGCCCTGATCGACTTCAGCCTGATGAAGCCCAAGGCGCCGCCACCCACCGCAGTGGTACAGAAATAAGTGGCACAGAAATAAGCGATACCAGAATAAGCCTTTTCCTACGGGGCTCACGCAGCCCCGTACTACCGGCCTTCAATGCCCCTTCATGGGGCATTGTTGTATCTGAAAGATAATAATTATTCTCGTTTAGCCTAAATACCCTTCCTCCTTTTCGTCTCAGTGCAAACGGATTTTTCCCTCGACGACAAGGAGACGGCAGCGATGCTCGCGCCATTCACCCGTTCCATGACTTTGACATTCGGCCTGTGCGGCGCGGTTCTGAGCCCCGAGCTGCTGGCCGAAAGCGAACCCGCCCGGAACCCCGACCGCGGCGCCAAGACCCTGGAGCTCGATGCCACCAGCGTCACCGCCCAGGGCCTGGGCGCGACCACGGAGAACACCGGTTCCTACACCACCGGCAGCATGAGCACCGCCACCCGCCTGAACCTGTCGATCAAGGAAACCCCGCAATCGGTGTCAGTGGTGACCCGCCAGCAGATGGACGATTTCAAACTCGATACCTTGTCCGAGGTGCTGGGGCAAACCACCGGGGTGGTGGTCCAGCACCTGGACTCCGACCGGGTGAGCTATTCCTCTCGCGGCTACTCCATCAACAACTTCCAGATCGATGGCATGCTCAACACCTTCAACCGCATGAAGTCCGATTCAGACACCATCATCTACGACCGCATCGAGGTGGTCCGCGGCGCCACCGGCCTGACCACCGGCGCCGGCGACCCCTCGGCCACGGTCAACATGGTGCGCAAGCGGCCGACCCACGAGTGGGCGGCCAAGGCCGGCGTCAGCGGCGGTAGCTATGACAACTACTACAGCTACGTCGACGTCGGCGGTCCCCTGGGGTTCGACGGTCGCCTGCGCGGGCGCACGGTGCTGGCCTATCGCGACAGCCAGTCGTTTCGCGACCACTACCAGCTGCAGCGGGAAGTCGGCTACGGCATTCTCGAGGCCGACCTGAGCGACAGCACCACCCTGGCCGTGGGCTACGACTACCAGGACAAGCAGGTCCAGGGCACCTCCTGGGGCACCGTGCCCTACTGGAACGCCGCGGGCGGCAAGGCCAATCTGCCGCGCTCCACCAACATGGCGGCGCACTGGAGTTCCTGGCCGCTCAGGGACAAGACCGCCTTCGCCACCCTCGACCAGCGCCTGGGCCACGACTGGCACCTGAAAGCCGCCTACACCCACCGCGACAGCGACAGCGACGGCAAGGTCTATTACGGCGGTGCCGGTTTCCCGGAAGCCGACCGCTCGGGCATGACCGCCTGGGCCAGCCATATGATCGGCACGCAGAAAATGCGCGTGTACGACTTCAACCTGGCCGGCCCCTACAGCCTGCTGGGCCGCGAACATGAGCTGATGCTGGGCTACGGCGAGGCCGAGCGCCGCGAGTCGTCGCCCTACACCGTCGGCGGCCCGACACCACCGGGTTACGCCAGCATCGCCGACTGGAAATACATGGGCGGCATCGCCAAGTTTCCCGACACCGTGACCAACCTGCCCGGTTCCGGCGACAGCACCCGGCAAAAGGCCGGCTACCTGGCCACCCGCCTGAGCCTGAGCGACGACCTGCATGCGGTGCTCGGCAGCCGTTACGGTAGCTGGAGCGCCCACAGTCGTTCTCGCCGCTACGATGCCAACAACCAGCTGACCAGCCTCGAAGACACCCGCCAGCAGCACAACGACATGTGGACCCCCTACGCCGGCCTGCTGTACGACCTCACTCCCGAATACACGGCGTATGTCAGCTACACCGACATCTTCAAGCCCCAGACTCAGCGCGACGCCAGCCGCAAATACCTGGAACCGGTGGTCGGCAGCAACTACGAACTGGGGCTCAAGGGCAGCCTGCTGGAGGAGCGCCTGAACCTGGCCACCGCGGTGTTCTGGAGCAAGCAGGACAACGTCGCCGAACTGGACAGCTCGGTGCCGCCGGACCCGGTCACTGGCGAGGAGTTCTACAAGTCAGGCGGCAAAGGCGGCAAGGTGCGGGGGTTCGAGGCCGAGGTCTCGGGCGAAATCCTCGCGGGCTGGAACCTCACCGCCGGCTACACCTATACCCACGCCCTGGACGGCGAAAAGCAGCGCGCCAACGGCGGCGAGCCGATGAACATGCTGCGCCTGTCCACGGCCTATCGCCTGCCGGGCCAGTGGCGGGCGCTGACCGTCGGCGGCAGCCTGAACTGGCAAAGCGAGATCTACGGCAGCAGCCGGCGGCCGGTGGGGCGCGACGGCAACGGGCGTATCGTCACCGAAAACACCCGCATCCATCAGCAGGCCTACAGCGTGGCCGGGCTGATGTCGCGCTACGAGTTCGACCCGCACCTGTCGGCCTCGCTCAACGTCACCAACCTGTTCGACAAAAAGTACTACGAACGGGTCGGCTTCTATAACGGCGTCTACTGGGGCGAACCGCGCACTATGACCCTGAGCCTGGACTGGAAGCTTTAACCCGCCCTTATTCCTACACGGCCCATATCAGTGGGCCGTCAGCGCCTCTCATCCGGGATGACAGCATTGTCATCCCGCCTTCAGCGCCCTGTTAACCCCCAGTTAATAAGATCGCGCCATACTTCTATTACTGCTTCGTTACAGGGACGCGACGGAATTCCGATCACCGTCAATGGGACACCACACATGAAAGCCTCCACACTCCTGCTCGCCGGTCTGATGATTGCCAGCTCGGGTGCAGCGTTCGCCGAAGGCGGCGCTGAACGCATGAAGCACTACTGGGACAACTTCCCCATCAGCCAGCAGATACCCCGCACCGATAGCGAACAGGCGTCCTCCGAGAGTGGGAAAAAAACTCAGGCACCCGCCGAGGACCCGACCCGCGCCAGCGCGCAACCGGACGCCTGAAACGCCCCGAGCTCTACTCCTCTCTGACGATCATGCTCCCTTGCCAGAGAGGATCTTCCGGCGCTCTTTCACGGGCGCCTTTTTTTTATCGCCGTCGATATCAGCGACATGACCATGGGCTATCAACTTTCTGACGTCAAAATGACAATTACGCCATCTAAGCAGGCGTCACTGCCGGCTGTATTAATATAAGTTTCCGCCAAACTACGACATATATTGAAACAGTAAATGACAGATGATCAGTTTGAATCACTTCACTTGGCTTGCTATTGGACCAGCCAGCTAACCGGCTGTCGAAAACAGGCACAAGCTATTGATATCAAGCACTTTAAATCTTGACCCTAAAGCCACTTCAGGCTTGAGCATTCCCCGACCCAAACGGCTGAGGCTATTTATCAGCAGCAACTTCGCGGGCTTTATGGCTGGTCCAACAACAACTTCATATCCAGCGCCATTGAAATCGTATTAATGATCAAGAGGTCACTTTTCCATGCGCATTCTGGTTGTCGAAGACGAGCGTAAAACTGCCGATTATCTGCATCAGGGCCTGACCGAAAGCGGTTATGTAGTCGACCGCGCCGCCACCGGTGTCGACGGGCTTTACCTGATCGAACAGCAAAACTACGAACTGGTGATTCTGGACGTCAATCTGCCGGAAAAGGACGGCTGGCAGGTGCTGGAAGACATGCGCAAGGACAGCAACGCCCGGGTGATGATGCTCTCGGCGCGCGGGCGCCTGGCCGACAAGGTCAAGGGGCTGGACCTGGGGGCCGACGACTACCTGGTCAAGCCGTTCGAGTTTCCCGAGCTGCTGGCGCGGGTGCGCACCCTGCTGCGGCGCAGCGAGAACCTGCCGGCGACCGACACCCTGCGGGTCGCCGACCTGGAGCTCGACCCACGCCGGCACCGGGCCTATCGCGGCTCGCGGCGCATCGACCTGACCACCAAGGAGTTCACCCTGTTGCAGGTGCTGATGCGCCAATCGGGCGAGGTGCTGACCCGGACCCAGATCATCTCCCTGGTCTGGGACATGAACTTCGACTGCGACACCAACGTGGTGGAGGTCTCCATCAGCCGCCTGCGGGCGAAGATCGACGATGCCAGCGAGATCAAGCTGATCCACACCATCCGCGGTGTCGGTTATGTCCTGGAAGTGCGCCAATGAAAGCCGCGCAACGCACCGCCAGCAGCCTGTCCATGCGCCTGGGCCTGACCGTCAGCCTGATGGGTGCGGGCCTGGTGCTGCTGCTCGCGACCCTGGCCTACCTGGCCCTCAGCCACGAACTGGGCAGCCTGGCGCGGGAAAGCCTGGACAACAAACTCGAACAGATCCGCCACACCCTGACCAGCGACCTGAAGACCGGCGATATCGCCGCCCGCCCACATTCGCTGCTGGACCTGGTGATGGGCCACGACAACCTGCACCTGAGCATTTTCGCCGCCGATCCCCAGGCCGAACCGCTGCTGAACATCGGCAACCGCAACCTGGGCCCGCTGCCCGAAGCCCTGACCCAGCCGGAAAGCCCGGCGTTCCTCGGCTGGCTCGACAGCGCCGGCAACCGGTTGCTCAGCGCCTCCAGCCTGATAACCCTGCGCAATGGCGAACAGGTACGGGTGGTGCTGTCCCTGGACCGGGCCAATGACCAGGCGTTGCTCAGTGCCTACCTGCGTTCCACGGTGATCGCCCTGCCTCTGCTGCTGATGCTGATCGGCATCGGCGCCTGGTGGGTGGTGCAGCGTGGCCTGGCGCCGTTGCAGCAATTCAGCCGGGTAGCCGCCAAGGTCACCACCCAGGACCTGACCCATCGGCTGTCGCCGGACAACCTGCCGCGGGAGCTGGCCGAGCTGGCCCACAGCATCAATTTCATGCTGCACCGGCTCGACGGCGGCGTGCAGCAGCTCTCGCAATTCTCCGACGACCTGGCCCACGAGCTGCGCTCGCCCATCACCAACCTGATGGGCAAGGCCCAGGTCACCCTGTCCCGGGAGCGCCCGCCCCACGAGTACAAGGCGGTGCTGGAGTCGAGCACCGAAGAGCTGGAGCGCCTGACCCGGATCGTCAGCGACATGCTGTTCCTCGCCCAGGTCAGCCATCCGGCCTCCCAGGTGGCGTTCGAAGCAATATCCCTGGGCGAGGAAGCGCGGCGGGTCATGGAACTGTTCGCCCTGAGCGCCGAGGAAAAGCACCTGGGCATCAGCCTGTCCGGCGATGGCCTGGTGTATGGCGACCGCCTGATGATCCAGCGGGCGATCTCCAACCTGCTGTCCAACGCCATCCGCCACAGCCCGCGGGCGTCGAGTATTTCGATCCTGGTGGAGGAGCATGAATCGAGCGTGTCGCTGTCGGTGGGCAACCCCGGCGCCGGTATCCCGGAGCAGCACCTGACGCACCTGTTCGAGCGCTTCTATCGGGTCGACAGCAGCCGCTCGCGCGCCGAAGGCGGTACGGGACTGGGCTTGGCGATCGTGCGCTCGATCATGAACCTGCATCAGGGCCGGACCGAGGTCAGCAGCGTGCCGGGCAGCTTCACCCTGTTCCGCCTGGTGTTTGCCCGGCTCAATCACCCACCGCGCACCTGACGACGCTGGCCTCAGGCCTCCAGCAGCAGGCCGACGCCGCCACCGGCGAGCACCACCAGCCAGGGCGGCAGCTTCCAGCGCATCAGCGCGGCCAGGGCCAGCAGCGCCAACCCCAGGTCCAGCGGCTTGAGGATGCTGCTGGTCCACAGCGGGTCGTACAGCGCCGCCGCCAGCAGGCCGACCACCGCCGCGTTGACGCCGGCCAGCGCGGCCTGGACCCGGCCCAGGTGGCGCAGGTGCTGCCAGAACGGCAGGACGCCGACGATCAGCAGCATGGCCGGCAGGAAAATCATCGCCAGGCACACCAGCGCGCCGCGCCAGCCGTCGATGACGGCGCCGAGAAAAGCCGAAAAAGAGAACAAAGGGCCCGGCACCGCCTGGGCGGCGGCATAACCGGCGAGAAACAGATCGTTGCTCAGCAGGCCCGGTGCAACCACCTCGCTCTGCAGCAGCGGCAGCACCACATGGCCGCCGCCGAACACCAGGGCGCCGGCGCGATAAAAACTGTCGGCCAGCAGCAGCGACAGGCTGGGCCAGAGCCCGGCCAGCAGCGGCAAGCCCGCCAGCAACAGGGCAAAGAGCACAAGGGCCAGGTAGCCCGTGCGCTTGCCGACCGCGATCGCCAGCCCGTCCTCGCGCTGGTCGAAGGTCGGCTGGAGCAGGCCTGCGCCGATCATCCCCGCCAGCAACATCACGCAGACCTGACCGAGGGTGGTCGGCCAGAGCAGTACACTGATCGCCGAGACAAGTGTGATCAGCATGCGCAACGGCCCGCGGCACAAGACACAGGCCATGCCCCACAGGGCCTGGGCTACCACCGCCACCGCGACGATCTTCAGGCCATGCACCAGCCCGCCGGGCAACCCTGTGCCGCTACCGCTCAGGCCCATGGCCAGGGCAATCAGGATCAGCGCCGAAGGCAAGGTGAAACCCAGCCAGGCGCCCAGCGCGCCGGCCAGCCCCGCCCGCGACCAGCCCAGGGCAAAGCCCACCTGGCTGCTGGCCGGCCCCGGGAGGAACTGGCACAGGGCGATCAGCTCGGCATAGGCCGCCTCGCTCAGCCAGGCGCGGCGCTGGACGAATTCGCTACGGAAATACCCCAGGTGCGCCACCGGCCCGCCGAAGGAACTCAAGCCCAGCCGCAGGAACACCAGGAACACCGTCCAGGCACTGTCACGGCGGGTCACGGGGGCATCCAGGGGAGATGAGTTCATCGGCCGGCGGGCTCCAGGGCCTTACAGGGTTTTGTTCCAGAACAGCATCCGGCCATGGCTCGGGTCGAGCCTGGCGTCGTCGAAGCCGAACTTGCGGTAGGACGCCTGGGCCACCGCGTTGCCCTCCAGCACTTCCAGGGTGATCTTGCAGCAGCCGCGCTGGCGGGCGATCTCCTCGACCTTGTGCAGCATCTTCTGGCTCAGGCCCAGGCCGCGGAATTTATCGATCACCGACACATCGTGCACATTGACCAGCGGCCGGCCGGCAAAGGTGGAAAAACCCTCGAAGCAATTCACCAGGCCGGCGGGTTCGCCACCGACAAAGGCCAGCACGCTGAACGCGTGGGGCCGCTTGGCCAGTTCGCCGGGCAATTGCCGCAACAGATCGGCGTCCAGCGGCTGGCCGCCGCCCATCGGGTCCTGGGCATAGTGGTTGAGCACCAGGGCGATCGCCTCGGCGTGTACCGGGTTGGTGTAGCTGGCCTGGAGTACCAATACGTCTGCAACGTCCATGTTTGTCCTCAACAGTTATTGATCCGGGCGGGTCCCCGGGAGAGCGATTGTAAACACCGGCACATGACCAAACGAGCGGCTAGCGCGTCAAGCGCTACCGTTCTTTTTCCTCGACCGCCTCCGCGCCCCAGATCTGCGCTTCGCTCCAGCCCAGCTCGGCAAAGTCCTCGGCGCGCAGGGCCGCCTCGCCCGCGCAGAAAAACTCGTCCAGCTGCGGCGGCGCCACCCGGGTGCCGCTGAGCATCGCGTGCACCTGGCCACGGTGATGCAGCTGGTGCTCGAACAGGTGCGAGAGCAGGCGCAACCGGGTATCGCGCTGGGGTTTTTCCCGGGCGATGGTGACGATACGCGCAAGGTCCACATCCCGTTGCTGCGCGCAATAGGCGATCAGCCGGCGGTCCACCAGCGCCTGCTCGCGGCGCAGGTCGGCGGCCTGGTCGAAAGGTTCTTCGTCATCGAAAAACACATAGCAGTCGGCCCGTGGCGCCTCGCCGCGCAGCTCTCGCTCCAGCGCGTCGACGTAGAACCAGTCGCAGGTAAGGATGTGGTTGAGGGTGGCTTTCAGGCTGGGAAAGAAACTCACCCGCGGCGCCGCCAGCTCGCTCGGGTCCAGTATTTCCCAGGCCTTGCCCAGGCGGTGATTGGCCCAGGCGTTCTGGTAAGCCATGGTCAGCAGATGATGGGACAGGGGCTGGTTCACGGTCAGGTCTCCCTTGTAATGATCAGGCGTGCTCAGCCGAAACGCTGCAGCTGCATCTCCTTCAGACGACTGAGGGTACGGCGGAATGGAAACTCCAGGTAGCCCTCGGTGTACAACGCCTCCATCGGCACCCGCACTTCGAGGTAGAGCGGCACCTTGCGGTCGTAGCACTCGTCCACCAGGGCGATGAAACGCCGCACGCTGTCATCGTGCACCGATAGCTGCGGCAGCTCGCGATCGCCCGCCACCACTCGCTCGGCGCCATCCTCGGTGCCCCGGGCAATCCGCCCCGGGCGCTGTTGCGCGCTGAGCTCGGGCACTTCGCTGAGCAGGATCGCGCTGAAGCGGTCGCACAGGGCCATGAAGTCCATGGCGGCAAACGGCTGCTCGCACAGGTCGGCGAAACGGCACCAGAGCACCCGCTCGCTGGCCTTGATCACCCGGACCTCGCGGTAGCCCACCGACAATACCGCGCTGGACACCGCCTGCCCCGCCGCCAGTTGTTCGAACGCCGGGCCCAGGGCGCTCGGTTGGCCGGCCGGGGTCAGCCAATAACGCTGGGTGGCCACCCCCGGGTGCAGGCGATGGTCCTGGGCGCCGTCCACCGCCACCACCTGCATATGCGCCTCGATCGCGGCAATCGCCGGCAGGAAGCGTTCGCGGTTGAAACCGTCGGCATACAGCTGTTGCGGCGGCTGGTTGGAGGTGCAGACCATCACCACGCCCTGCTCGAACATCACCTGGAACAGGCGTCCGAGAATGATCGCGTCGCCGATGTCGTTGACGAACAGTTCGTCGAAACACAGCACCCGCACCTCTTCGCTCAGCTCGCGGGCCAGGGCCTGCAACGGGTCGGCGGTGCCGGTCAGCTGGAACGAGCGCTGATGGACCCAGCCCATGAAATGGTGGAAGTGCTGACGCCGCGCCGGCACCTCGAGGCTTTGATAGAACTGGTCCATCAGCCAGGTCTTGCCCCGCCCCACGGGGCCCCACAGATAGACCCCGGTGATCGAGCGTCGCCCTTCATGCAGGGCGACATGGCACTGCTGCAGGGCCAGCATCGCCCGCTCCTGGGCCTCGTCGGCGACGAAACCGCGCTCCTGGAGGGCGTACTGATAGGCGCTGAGGGGGGAATCGAAAGGCATGGGGTCCACGCATCCGCAAATGGGCCCGCAGTATGCCATGCCTCATATTGCGACCACCGCGTCGGAATGCCGCCCAGGTCGATCGCAGCCTCGCTGTCGCTCCACAGCGGCTACGAGGAACACGGTGCCGGTGTAGCCGCTACCGAGCAGCGCGAGGCTGCGATCGGCAACGCAGTTGCCGTAATCCGGGCCGCGCGTTCTACCTGATACACCGCGTGCCCAGGTTTTACGGCAACTGCGTTGCCGATCGCAGGCTTCGCCAGCGGCTACAGCGAGCGCGGGCGCGATGGCTATAGCGAGATATCCAGCCGGGCGATCTTGCCCTGCTCGTCGAGCCGGAACACGTAGCGCAATTCCAGCGGGCTGCCGGGAAAGCTGCCGGAGATCAGATTGTCCACCAGCACCTTGCCAGTGCGTTGCTGGACCTTGAGCACCTCGAGCCTTGGCTGGTAACGGCGGGCGCGGTCTTCCATCCATTGGGCGATGGCCCGGGTGCCGGCCTGGTGCTGGCCCTCATCGAACACCTGGGCGTCTTCGGCGAAGAAACTGGCGACCGCCGAACTGTCACGACCATTGGTGGCCGCGAGGTAGGCGGCGATGGCCGGTGCGAGAGAAATGGCTGTGCTGGACATGGTGCTGCGGCTCCTTGTTTGTCATTGCTGGAGCCATGCTAAAACGCCGTCGCGTCAGTTCTTGTCAGGAGTGAAACGTCCGGCATCGTCCAGTTGCATGCGCTGGCGCCAGGTGCACAACAGGTCGCTGCGCCGTCCCGGATAACGCTGGCCCTGCTCGCTCGCGGCGGCGATGCGGTCGGTGCGAAAGGTGCGGAAATCGTCGCGCAGCTCACACCAGGCGACGATCACCCGCGCCTCGTTCATGAAGCCCAGGGCCAGCGGCCAGATCAGGCGCTGGCTCGGCGTCTTGTTCACGTCGGCGTAATCGATGTGCAGCTTGGCCTGCTCGCGGATCGCCTGGCGAAACACATTCAGCGGCACCACGTTTTCCGGGTAGCGATACGCCGGCGGGCCGGGCAGCACTGTTGGGTTGTGCAAGGCTTCCTGGGCTGCCGGCGCCAGCACCGCGGCGATCTTTGCCAGGGCATCGGCGGCGGCCTTGCCGAGGACTTCGTCGCCACGCTGGTCGACATAGCGCAGGCCAAGGACGATGGCTTCGGTCTCGTCGGCGTTGAGCATCAGCGGCGGCAGGAACAGGCCGCTGCGCAGCACATAGCCGATCCCGGCCTCGCCATGGATCGGCGCACCCAGGGCCGTCAGCTCGGCGATGTCGCGGTACAGGGTGCGCTCGGACACCGCAAGCTCCGCCGCCAGCGCCGCGGCGGTCACCGGGCAGCGCTTGCCGCGCAGCACTTGCAACAGGGTCAACAAACGCGTGGTACGCGACACGGCATCAGGCTCGACAGGGAAAGATCGGCGCAGCTTAACAGAGCACCCTGTCAGGATCTGTCAGTAGCGAACCCCGTAGCCGCTGCCGCAGGCTGCGATCGGCAACGCAGTGGCCGCAAAACCTGAGCCTGCGGTACATCAGCCAGAGTGCGTTGTCCGGATTGCGGCCGCTTCGCGGCCGATCGCAGCCTGCGGCAGCGGCTACAGGGACCGGCGATGTCTGGATGATTGTGAGGCTGGCCCTTCTGGCCCGGGCACCTTTCTGGCATCCTGCGCCTCCATTTTTCTGACCGGGTCCGCAGATTTTGCCTTACGTCCTTCGACAGCCCGCGTCGCGCCCCTTTTCTCCACGTGTTTCATGCCCTATCGACACGTCATTGGCAGGCTTTTTCCCATGACCGCACCTGATCGCTCCACGCCGCGCTACAAGTCCGACCTGATCTATGGCCTGGAGGACCGCCCGCATTTCAGCGCGGCGATCTTCGCCGCGCTGCAACATGTGCTGGCGAGTTTTGTCGGCATCATCTCCCCGACTCTGATCTTCGGCGGCGTGCTGGGCCTGCAGAACGAAACGCCCTACCTGATCAGCATGGCGCTGTTCGTCTCGGGCCTGGGCACCTTCGTCCAGGCCCGGCGCCTGGGGCCGATCGGCTCCGGGCTGCTGTGCGTGCAGGGCACCAGCTTTTCCTTTATCAGCGTGCTGCTCAGCGCCGGCCTGATGGTCAAAGGCCGTGGTGGCAGCAACGAGGAAATCCTCTCGACCATCTTCGGCATCTGCTTCTGCGCGGCCTTTATCGAGATGTTCCTCAGCCAGTTCATCGGTAAGCTGCGCAAGCTGATCACCCCGGTGGTCACCGGCACCATCATCACCCTGATGGGCTTGTCGCTGATCAAGGTGGCGGTCACCGACATGGCCGGCGGCTTCGGCGCGCCGGACCTGGGCGCCGCCAGCAACCTGGGCCTGGCCGCCCTGGTGCTACTGACCATTGTCGTGCTCAACCGCTTCAGTCACCCAATGCTGCGCCTGGGTTCGATCGTCATCGGCCTGACCCTGGGCTTCGTGGTCGCCTGGCTGCTGGGCCGGGTCGATATGGCGGCGATGCCGGACGTGCCGATGGTCAGCGTGCCGGTGCCGTTCAAGTACGGTTTCTCCTTCGACCTGATCGCCTTCATTCCGCTGGCGGTGATCTTCCTGATCTCACCCCTGGAAGCGGCCGGCGACCTGACCGCCAACTCGATGATTTCCCAGCAGCCGGTCAAGGGCCCGCTGTACATCAAACGCATCAAGTCCGGCCTGCTGGCCGACGGTTTCAACTCGATGGTGGCGGCGGTGTTCAACAGCCTGCCGATGGTCACCTTCGCCCAGAACAACGGGGTGATTCAGCTGACCGGCGTGGCCAGTCGCTACGTGGCGTACTTCATCGCCGGCCTGCTGGTGCTGCTCGGGCTGTTCCCGGTGATCGGTGCGGTGCTGCAACTGATGCCCAAGCCGGTGCTGGGCGGCGCGACCCTGATCATGTTCGGCACCGTGGCCGTGGCCGGGATCAAGATCCTCGCCGAAGCCGGGCTGCATCGACGCAACGTGCTGATCGTGGCGATCTCCCTGGGCATGGGCCTGGGCGTGGCGGCGGTGCCGGAAGTCCTGCGCGAACTGCCCAAGGCGCTGCACAACATCTTCGAATCGCCGATCACCGTGGGCGCGATGTGCGCGATCCTGCTGAACATCTTCCTGCCGGAAGAGTTCATCGAGCTGGAAGAGGACGAGTTCGACCCGGAAGCGGCGACCCTCAAAGTCATGCAGGACCCGGATGTGAGCGCCAAGGCCAACGCCTGACCCCGAGCATCTGTAGGAGCAGCCGGTCGACGCTCGATTGCTCGCGATGGCGTTATTGGCCGCACCGCCAAACTGGCATCTGTAGGAGCGAAGCTTGCTCGCGATGGCGTCGGTGGCGACACCACCAGACGGCAGGCCTCAAGCTCACTACCAGCCCTGCCGGCCCAATCGCCGGCAAGCCTGGCTCCTACAGAAACTGGGCGTTCTTGACATCGTGGTTTGTGGTGCAGACCTGGCCGCGCTAGATTCATCAGTGCCTCCCTTCCCGCAGAGACGACCCCTGATGCGCAGATTCCTCGGCCTCACCCTTTCCTTGCTGTTGCTCAGCCTGAGCGCCTGCGCCCTGTTTCCCCAGCGCGATCAGTTGCACATCAATGTGGTCGGTATCGAACCCCTGCCCAGCCAGGACCTGGAAGTGCGCTTCGCGGTCAAGCTGCGCCTGCAGAACCCCAACGAAACCGCGATCAACTACAACGGCGTGGCCCTGGACCTGGAAGTCAATGGCCAGCCGCTGGCCTCCGGGGTCAGCGACCAGAGCGGCAGCATCGGGCGTTTCTCCGAGGGGGTGCTGGTGGTGCCGGTCAGCGTCTCGGCCTTCGCCGTGCTGCGCCAGACCCTGGGCCTGAGCCAGACGCAAAGCCTCGACGACCTGCCCTACGTGCTGCGCGGCAAGCTCGCCGGCGGCCCGTTCGGCACGATGCGTTTCGTCGACAAAGGCCAGCTGAGCCTGCCCAAGACCGCCAACTTCACCTGGTAAGCGGACGCGCTGCGCTCGCAAATACGCTTATCCAGACAGACCGCGGACTCAGGCTTTGCGGTTGCTGTGCAACCGAGCGCAGCCTCGCAGGCTCGGCAGCGGCTACACAAGCACCGCGTTCCTGTAGCCGCTGGCGCAGCCTGCGACCGGGTGCGCAGCACCCGCAACCGGCCGCCCTTGTCCCGCCGCCCCTAGAACACCGACCAGCCGATGCGCTGGCTCAGCAACTCCAGCGCCGCCATGCCCACCAGGGAGTTACCCGCCGCGTTCAATTCCGGCGACCACACGCACACCGTGAACTGCCCCGGCACCACCGCGACGATGCCGCCGCCCACGCCGCTCTTGCCCGGCAGGCCGACGCGGTAGGCGAAATTGCCGGCTTCGTCGTACAGGCCGCTGGTGGCCATGATCGAGTTGACCTGCTGGGTCTGGCGCGCCGTGAGGATCTGCTCGCCGCTGTGCTTGCAGAAGCCGTCGTTGGCCAGGAAGCAGAAGGCCCGCGCCAGGTCGACGCAGCTCATGCGCAGCGCGCAGTGGCTGAAGTAGCTGCGCAGCACCGCCTCGACGTCGTTGTGGAAGTTGCCAAAGGACTGCATCAGGTAGGCCATCGCCGCATTGCGCGCGCGGTGCTGGTATTCCGAATCGGCGACGCGGCCGTCCACCAGCACCTGCATGTTGCCGGACAGGCGCCGCACGAAATCGCGCATGGACAGCGCCGGCGCGGCGAAGCGCGACTGGTTGATATCGCAGATCACCAGCGCCCCGGCGTTGATGAACGGGTTGCGCGGACGGCCACGCTCGAACTCCAGCTGCACCAGGGAATTGAAAGGCTGCCCGGAAGGCTCATGCCCCAGGCGCTGCCAGATCGCCTCGCCGGAATGCCCGATGGCCTGTACCAGGCTGAACACCTTGGAAATGCTTTGCACCGAGAACGGCGTATCGGCGTCGCCGGCGCTGAACACCTGGCCATCGTTGCCATACACGGCGATCCCCAGCTGGTTGGCCGGCACGTCGGCCAGCGCCGGAATGTAGCTGGCCACTTTGCCCTGGCCAATCAGGGGACGGACCTCGTCGAGGATCTCGTTCAACAACGCTTGCATGTTCAGACTCGCACGTTCCGCCTCGCACCGCCGCGAAGCTATCGCTGCTAGACGCATCCCGCCGCGTCGAGAACACAGTTGTCGTGGCCATCCCTGGCGCGGCCCCTCGCACCGCCCCCGTGCGGGGAAAAAACCGTCGATGAAAATCGCCCGCGGACCGCGCATTTTTGATCGGGCAGAGCCGCAGCTGATAGGCTTTCCACTACATTCGACAGGGAGCGCTCATGGATCTCAACGCCGCCAGGATGTTTGTCAGCGTGGTCCAATGCGGCAGCATTTCGTCCGCCGCCAACCTGCTGCAACTACCGCTGGCCACCATCCGCCGAGGCATTCGTGAACTGGAACGCAGCCTCAACGTGCAACTGCTGGAACGCTCCACCCGTGGCACCCGGCTGACCGCCGCCGGCAGCCAGCTCTATGAACACGCCAGCCGCGGTATCGAGGCCCTGGCCGAGGGCGAACAGGCTGTCAGAAATGATCGAATGCACTTGCAGGGCCGCCTGAGTGTGTCGGTGCCGGCGGCATTCGAGAGCTGGTGGAAGCTGCTGGCCGAGTTCCAGCGGCGCCATCCCGAGGTCCAGGTCGCGGTCTATACCAGCGAGCGGGAAAGCGACCTGGCGCAGGACGGGGTCGACGTCGCCTTGCGCGCCGGGCCGTTGTTCGACGAGGAGCGCCCGGCGCGCCTGCTCGGCAGCTACCGGCATATGCTGGTCGCCAGCCCGCTGCTGCTGGAGCGCCTCGGCACCCCGCAAACCCCCGCCGACCTTCGCGGATTTCCCTGTGCCGTCTGGTCGCGCCAGGCCGATGCCCGGGAACAGTGGCAGCTGGGCGACCAGTCCTACAGCCCAGATCCGCTGTTCGCCGCCAACGATTACCTGCACCTGCGCCAACTGGCGCTGACCGCCAAGGTGGTCACCGAGCTGCCGGCCTTTCTCGCCGCCGAAGCCGTGCGCGACGGTCGCCTGCAAGCCCTGCTGCCGCGCCTGCCGATGCCGGAACAACAGCTGCACCTGCTGTATCCGAACCAGCGCCCGCCCTCGAACATCGTCCGCGCCTACCTGGATTTCGCCCAGGCCTGGCTAGTGGAAAACCCCTTGCCACACCCGCACTGAGCAGGCGCTGATGCAGATCAGCTCAGGACTGCCGCTTCGCCAGTAAAATACGCCCTCACCCGGCTGCGCCCTGACCCGCGCGCAGCCCGCGACCCATCCTATGCGCCGACACTGGCGCCATCTTTCTGGAGGTGTCCCCCTTGAAAACCTGGTACTCGGTGGTCGGCGTCCTGCTGATCACCACCCTCACCGTGCTGCTGGAAATCCCCAGCGATACCTGGCTGACCTCCGCCACCCTGAGCCTGGTCCTCGGCGCCACGGCGCTGGCCTACATGGCCCTGTCCTGCCTGCTGGCCAGCCGCTGGCGCTGGGTCGAGCGGCTGTTCGGCGGCCTCGACCGGGTCTATGAAAGCCACAAGTGGCTGGGCATCTGGGCGCTGGTCTTCGCCAGCTATCACCTGGTGTTCAAGGCCAACCTGGATCTCTGGCAAAGCGTGCCGATCATCGAACTGTCCAAGTACTGGACGCGCATGGTGCGCCAACTGAGCTATGTCGCCCTCGGCCTGATCGTGCTGCTGGCGCTGAACCGCAACATTCCCTACGGCCAGTGGCGCTGGTGGCACAAACTGTCCGGGCCGCTGTTCGCGATCGTCATCCTGCACTGGCTGAGCTTCAAGTCGCCGATTGCCCTGGATAACCCCTCGGGTATCTGGCTCACCGCGCTCTGCGGCCTGGGCCTGCTCGGTGCCCTGTACAAGCTGCTGCTCTATCCGTTGCTGGCCAAGGCCGGCGAATACCGGGTCAGCGCGGTGACCCTGGAGAAAAACTCGCTGCACCTGGAACTGACCCCGCTGCACCGCGGTTTCGCCTTCAAGGCCGGGCAGTTCGCCTTTCTCGCCATGCGTGAAAAAGGCCTGCGCGAACCGCACCCCTTCACCATCGCCAGCGCCCACGCCAGCGACGGGCGCATCGAGTTCGTGATCCGCGCCCTGGGCGACTACACCCAGAAGCTGCGCCAGCAGGTCAAGGTCGGCATGCTCGCCGACCTCTACGCGCCCTATGGCCGCTTCAAGCGTCGGCTCGATGCCGGCCGGGAAATCTGGATCGGCGGTGGTGTGGGTATCTCACCCTTTATCTCGTGGCTGCAGGATGCCGCCGCCGGACGTTTCGACCAGGCGACCCTGGTGTACTGCTGCAACCCGTCACGGGCCTTCCCCAGCCTCGAAACCTTGCAGGGCCTGGCCGAGCAGCGCGGGGTGGCTTTCATCGGCCACACCGACGGCGCCGACCGCCTGGGCGAAACCCTGCAACGGCTGGCCAGCGAAACCGATCCGCAACAGATCCAGATCAGTTTCTGCGGGCCCAAGGGTTTGCTGGCGCGGGTCAAGACGTTGATGCGCGAATACGCGATTCCCGAGCGCAACCTGCACTACGAGTTCTTCGAGTTTCGCTGAACGCCCTCAAGCCCGGCGCGGCTCATGCAGCATCAGCCGCACCACCAGCGCCGCGACCAGGGTGATGGCGATCAGCGCATAGAGCAGCCAGGTGAAAGCCTTGGCATAGAGCCCGAGCAGCAGCTCCCGGCCCAGCTCGGGCAACAAGGCCGCGCTGGCTTGCAGGTTGCCGCTGGCCAGTTGCTGCGCGGCCAGCGACAGCTGCGGATGTTCCGGCAGCGCCGCGGCCATGGACAGTTGCAGCAAGCCGGCCAGCAGGGCCACCACCAGGGCCAGGGCAATGCCCTCGCCCGCCACCCGGGTGGTGCTGAAGATGCCGGTGGCCATCCCCGCCCGTTCCTTGGGCACCACACTGACCGACAGCCCGTCCATCAAGCCCCAGGGCAAACCGGCACCGAAGCCGATCAACAGCATGGGCAAGACATTGGCCGCCGGTGCCTGCCCCGGGGCGATCCGGCTGAGCAGATAGAGCCCGCCCGCGGCAATCACCAGGCCGACGCTGGACAGGGTCCCGGCGCCGAACCAGCGGGTCAGCCACGCGGCCAGCAACGGCACCACCACCATCGGCGCGGACAGGGCGATCATCATCAAGCCGGCATCGATCTCGCTGTAGCCTTCCACGCCGATAAAGCGGATCGGCAGCAGGATCAGCAACACCACGAAGCAATAGCAGGTGGCGATCGGCAGCAGCTGCACGCCGACAAAGCGCGGGTAACGAAACAGCGACAGGTCGAGCATCGGCCGCTTGACCCGCAGCTCAACCACGATAAACAGCAGCAACGCCAGCAGCGCCACCAGCAGCAGACCCCAGACCAGCAGGCTGCCCCAGCCGCTTTGCGGCGCCTGCAAAATGCCCCAGGTCAGCGCCACCAGCGCCGCGGTGAAACTCAAGGTGCCGGGCCAGTCGACCCCCGCCGCGTCCGGGTCGCGGGACTCAGGCATGCGCGGCACGCCGAACAGCAGCGACAGGCCGCCGATCAAGGTCCCGGAGACGAAGATCGAACGCCAGCCGTAGGCTTCGATCAACACCCCGGCGAGGATCGGCCCGAATGCCAGGCCGACGCCGAAGGTGGTGCCCAGCAGGCTGAAGGCACGGGTCCGCGCCGGGCCCTCGAACGTCTGGGCCAAAGCAGCCGAGCCGCCCGCCAGCGCCGCCGCACCGGCCAGCCCCTGCACCGCCCGCAACAGGTCGAGCCAGAGCACCGAAGGCGCAAAAGCCAGGGCCAGCGACGTCAGGGCGAACAGGCTGACACCGAGGCTGAACACGCGCTTGCGTCCGTACTCGTCGGCCAGGGTGCCGGCAGCCATCAGCGCGCTGCCGAAACTCAGCATGAAGGCATTGGTGATCCAGCTCAGGGCCAGGGGGCCGCCGCCCAGCTCGCGGCCGATGGCCGGGGTCGCCACGGCCACGCCGACGAAGGTCAGCGGCAGGATCAGCGCCGCCAGGCACACCGCGGCCAGCACCGCGTAGGAAGAACCGCCGGCGACAGTGTGATCGAAGGCAGCAGGCACATCGGTTGGCGAACTCATCAGCACCTCAGGGGGAACGTTAGGGTGCGATCAATGGTAGATTCGCCGCAATCATCCACAAACAGGGCTAAAGTCCGTTCTTTACGGACATTAACGCTCTAATCGAGATCCCCATGGACAACCTCAGTGGCATGCTGGCCTTTGTGCGCACGGTGCAGGCCGGCAGTTTTGTCGGTGCGGCGCAACGCCTGGGCATCTCCGCTTCGGCGGTGGGCAAAAGCCTGGCGCGCCTGGAAGAACGGCTCGGCGTGCGCCTGCTCAATCGCAGCACCCGGCGCATCAGCCTGACCGACGAAGGCACGCTGTTCTTCGAGCGCTGCCAGCGCATCGTCGGCGAGGTGGAAGACGCCGAAGCCGAACTGGCGCGCATCAGCGACAAGCCCCGCGGCAAGCTGCGGGTCAGCCTGCCCGCCATCGGCTATCGCATGCTGCTGCCGATCCTGCCGGAGTTCGCCGAACGCTACCCGGAGATCGAACTGGACCTGGACTTCAACGACCGGCTGATCGACGTGATCGCCGAAGGCGTCGACGCGGTGATCCGCAGCGGCGAGCTGGCGGACTCCCAGCTCAAATCGCGCACCCTGGGGCCGTTCCGTTTCGTCCTGGTCAGCGCCCCCCACTACTTCGCCCGCCATGGCCTGCCCGAGTGCCCCCGGGACCTGGAGCGACATGCCTGCCTGCGCTACAAGTTTCCCGGCACTGTGCAACTGCAGGAATGGAAACTGCGTCTGCCCGCTGACGCCCCACCGCTGCTGCTGCGCAGCGCCCTGACCAGCAACAACCTGGAATCGCTGATCCACGCCGCCACCCAAGGCCTGGGCATCGCCTTCGTTCCAGACTTCGTGGTGCGTGACGCCCTGGCCGACGGTTCCCTGGTATCGGTGCTGGACGACTATCAGATCGACAGCGGCAAGTTCTCGGTGCTCTGGCCCGGCAGTCGACATCTGTTGCCGAAACTGCGAGTGTTCGTCGACTTTCTCAGCGAACGCCTGGTGTTGGGCGGACGCTGAAAAAATACCGGGTCCACACAAGGAATGTGCTGCGAACATGAAGCCGTTCCACGACTAGCCAGAAACATCTTGTTGCGATGCCCTCACGTTTTTTCGACTTTCATGGTTTTATCATCCGCCTTCAAAAAACTTGTACCGGAAATAGCGCTTTCACCATTACAGTCAGCTGTTCCATTTGCTGTTATCTGTAGTTAGAAGCCGTATTTTTCGATAACCGCTTTAATAGTTTGAGCCTGACCGTTTTTCTTGCTTTAGCGGTTCGCTCTGTTGCCAAAGGAATGGCGTATGCGACAAAGGGATCTGAGATTCACGTTTGCAGTGCTCTCCAGCCACATAGAATTCGACGTTGTAGCGTTCACATTGGAGGAAGCTCTTTCCGAGCCTTTTCGATTGGAACTGGAGCTTTCCAGCTACAGCACAGCGATAGATTTTGCACAGGTACTCGATTGTCCTGCATTACTGACGATCTGGCATGGCAACCAGGCCGTGCGCTACGTACACGGTCTTGTATCAGCCTTCACACAAGGTACGACAGGATTTCACCGGACGCGCTATCGCGCGGTAGTCGAACCACAACTTTGCCGACTTGCTTTGTGTTCCAACTGGCGTATTTTCCAGCAGAAAAGTGTTCCCGCGATTCTGAAAAACGTACTTCGAGAACATGGCATCCTGCACTATGAACAGCACCTGACGAATGAAAACCTAGTTCGCGAGTACTGTGTACAGGCAGGAGATTCCGATCTTTACCTGCTGGACCGGCTGGCTGCAGAAGAAGGGTTTTACTACTCCTTTTCCTTTACCGCCGACAGTCACACGCTGCACCACGGCGACCGACTCTATATCCACCCTCGTATCGAAGGCGATCCTGTTCTCTACAACGACGCACCTGCCGGCGATGCCCCCCAGCCCGTGCTTTATGCGTTCAGCTACACCGAGAATGTCCGTACCGCCCAGCAAACCCAACGCGATTACACATTCAAGCGCCCTTCCTATTCCCAGCACCACAACGTTGCAGGCGAAGAACTGGAGCATCAGGCACAGACCTACGAGCGCTATGACTATCCGGGCCGCTATAAAACCAGCAGCGCTGGCAAGCCATTCACTCAGAACCGGTTACGCGGTCATCGCCGGGATGCTCGGGTTGCTCTTGTCGAAGGTGACGATCCGCGTCTGATACCCGGTGTCGGTTTCCAACTCACAGGGCACCCCAGACCCGACTTCAACCGTTGGTGGAGGCCTGTTCGCATCACCCACAAGGGCGTGCAGAACGCCAGCCAGGAAGATGAGGCCGCGGAGGTTGGGGTGAGCTACGACTACGTCGCCGAGATCATCTCGGAAGATACAGAGTGGCGTCCCGAGCCGATGCCTAAACCCAGCATCGAAGGACCGCAGATAGCCACAGTGGTAGGCCCCGAGAGTGAGGAGATCTACTGCGACGAATGGGGTCGGGTAAAGGTCCAGTTTCCATGGGACCGGGAAGGCGAACACAACGAATTCAGTTCCTGCTGGATACGCGTGGCCCATAACTGGGCCGGGGTTGACTGGGGTCATATCGCCATTCCTCGGATCGGGCAGGAGGTCATTGTCGATTACCTTGATGGCGACTGCGACCAACCGATCATTACAGGACGAACTTATCGGGCGACCAACCCTCCTCCTTACGAACTGCCGCGTCACAAGACGCGGATGACGATCAAGAGCAAGACCCACAAAGGCGAAGGCTTCAACGAGCTGCGTTTCGAGGACGAAAAGGACCAGGAAGAAATCTATGTCCACGCGCAAAAGGATCAGAACATCCACGTCAATCATGACGAGACGACCTACGTCGGCCATGACCGTAGCGAGCAGGTTGAAAACGACGAAACCATCGCAATCGGCCATGACCGCCGCGAAACCGTAGGCAATGACGAACAGGTCACCATTGGCCGCGATCGACGCCATAACATCGGGCAGGATGATTTCCTCACCATTGGCCGCAACCACACTGTTCACACAGGCAAGGACCGGACAGAGGAAGTCGGTAACAATCGGCGCGACAAGACAATAGCCAACCACTGGATTGAAATTGGCGGACACCGTGAAGAGGCTGTTCAGGGGCACCATCGTATCGAGGCAGGACAAAGCATCGAGCGGCGAACGCAGCGCTACGAACTCAAATCCAGCAGCAGCGTTGTCATCAAGGGGCCAGGGGGAAGCATTACCATCGATGAGTCCGGTATCACGCTCGACGGCATCGCCATTCGCTTCAAAGGAGCGGTCAACCACTCCTCATCCGGAAACAACAATCCTTTCGCCGTGGTCGGCACTCCGGCCTCCGGCAAGCCTCTGGACCGGTTATGCGGCAAGCGCCCGGACGGCACCTGCCTCCTGGAAGACTGCACGTGTTTGAAAGGAAGCGCGAAATGAACAGGGATGATGGTACCGCTCTACCTGCCGATACCCCTGTGCAATTGGGCGACATCGATCCACGCGTGGCGCTGCCATCGACGTCGCGAGTGTATCTGCTGCTCACGACCCAACGACTGGAGGACTGGGCTTATCGACCTTCGCCGCCGGATGCCGGGGCTGCCTCGGCAGTGGCACCGTCGGTAATCGAGTTGGTTCGCGCACTCGAATCTTTCGCCCCACGGCAGTGGTTATGGGCCAACAGCCCGTTGGCGGACATGGAAGAGCGTGGCCCGCTCCTGGTCGATGCCACAGACAAACCCGCCTTGCTGGAACAGGCGATTACCGATTGGTCCGAGGCCGATGGCGTGATCATCATCGGTACCCAGGTTGACCTCGACACCCTTGCCCGGCATCTGGGCAGTCTCGTGCAGATCACCCTCCCCGATCACAGCCAAGCAACCTTCAACTTTCAGCCCACGATACTGGAGCCCTGGTTATCGGCGCTCGCTCAGCCGAACCGTAGCCAGTGGCTAGGCCCGATCCAGCAACTACTCTGGCGCACCCACTGGCATCGTCGTGTCAGCTGGTTTCGGCTCGACCATCCAGAAGCGGCGTCAGCCGCGGACCCGCAACAAAGGCTGCACCTGCACCCTCTGGAGATGGCCGCCTTCGACGCCAATACCCAGGATTACTTCATCATCAGCCTGGCCGAAGAAGTTCAGGCGCTATCGCAGTACAACGCATTCAGCCTTGAACAGATCTGCGAGAGTGTCCGCCAGAAAGTTCGAGAAGCGGCCAGCGTCAATATCGAGCGCGACACGGACGTGCGCGACTTTGTCCTTTTGCATGCCCGATATCCAGAGCCAATGGGTTCCGAGCAGGCCAAGGCATTACTTGAGGACCCTGTTGAATCGCCCGTCAGCCGGTTGCGCAATCTGACGGCCCTCATCAGTGAAAAGGAGTTCCAGAATGAATGATTCCACGGTTGGCAGCGCTGCCAGTGCTCCCGGTTGCAGCTCCCGCATTCCTCTTGTGCCAATCCGCTATGCCGTCTTACCAGGGGATGGCAAGTCCGCGCAGTACCGCTACAGCGGCAGCGGTTACGAGCTTGAGAACGGTTTCCCGGCCTTGCGCGAGGCTAGTTACACACTGCGAGCGCTGCGTCCGGGTTATGTCTACGTCTTCATGAGCGGGCCCAAAGGCGAGAAAATGGTCGTGCATGAACACGACGGTCAGGGCCACTACAAAGAGCTCAACTACACCGGCCTGGAGAACTACCACAAACGGGATGCGTTTCGTGCCGGACGTAGCATGTCATGGGTCTGGGCAGACACCTGTCCGGATACTGCGAGCGAGGTCTGGATTGCCTACAGCACCCATTTATGGACCAATCGCATCACCACAAGGATCTGCAGTGATAAAAGCGCGCGCGCGATTCATATGCAGAAAGTGGACATGAAGGAACTGACCAGCGGTGAAAAAAGCCCTTCCAAGCAAAAACATCTCCTGCCTGCGGAAGGCCTGGGCAAGTGGGTTGAGGATTACAAGCCGAGGGACAAACGCCTGCCTCTGGGCTGGAGTTGCCACTCCATTGGCGATGACTTACCTCTGGGCACCATTATCGCCGAGGGCAAGAACTACCCGATTACGCAACCGAGAGTCCCGGCAGTAGTCGCTCTTTTCGACCCACAGGGCATCAGTATCGACCTGGCGTTGATTGCTGCGGCTCGAAAACACCAGATCCTCGACGTGCAGGCCAAAAGGACTGTCGATGACCAACAGGAATTTCCCGCCTGCATGCGACTCGATGTAGAGAAACTGGCCATTGGCAGCGCGGACTTCCATCGTAAAAACCTGACCGCGACCATTCTTGAGGAAACCTTGAAACTGCTGTCGACCACCCCTGCAAAGGACGTGGAGCGCATCGTCAAACAGCGGTCCGACTGGCATCGAGCCCAGCCCAGGGGGCATCGGGTTCCCGGCAATGACGAACTGGCCTACCAGGTACTGACCGACAAGAACCTTTCACTCGGTGGTGAACGTCTGGCTAAACGGATTGATGCCGCTAAATACAATGAATTCCTCGCCTTGCGGCAAAAAGCCGACCAGGAGCTGAAAACATTACTGGCTCATTTCGACGTCGCGTGCACCAACCATGACGGCTGGCTGGCGACCGCCGAAACCGAACATAAGATAACCGCTCACAGCATTGCTGCCGCTTTGGATCTGCACGACCGCGACAACAAGATATCCGCCCAGGGACTCGAACAATCCATTGCTATTTTGATGAACGGAATGGGCTCGCCGTTGCCGGGGCGTCATGATCAGGACCCCAGGTTCAAGCGCCTGGAGCGCTGGGTCAGCAATGATGGCAGCCCCATCTATATCGCGCTTGCCGCCTATAACCCATTCAAGGAAAAAGCGGATGCGGTAGGCGGGCTGCTGGGAGCAAAAGACCAGGTCATAGAAGAGCTTTATGGCAAATTCCCGGCTGCAGTAAATTCCACTGACCTTATTGCCCAGGACGTCACCACGGTGGTGATGAAAAAACTGCACGGCAAGACCCGCTGGGATCGAAGCCAGACGCTACGTCAACAAGTCCAGGCTGCGGCACAGGAAGCCAACGCTCAGAAAGTCATGGGGTTGTTATCCGCCCGTTATCGAATCACAGACACGAAGGTAAAGCTTGACGCTCTTTCCATCGAGGTGAGGAACTACCTCGACAGAGGCATGGCGGAAATACAGCACAGTACCGAGGTTGTCACCACCGGCAGCCGGACCGTTACCATCAAACAAACCCAGACCATCAGAGTCCGCCCGACCCTCAAGTCGCTGGGAGTCACCAGTGGCGGGGGCGTACTCAACGCCGGCATGTTGTATTTCAACATGATCAACCTGACCATCGCTCTGGAGAAGCTCAAGAAAGAACCCGCCACGTCAGATGTACTCAATTTTGTATCCGCCGTTCTTGGCACCATTTCGGCAATGGCTGCCACTGGAGTGAGCCTGCGTAGCATTTACGTGGCATCGGCAGCACGTTTTAGTCAAAGCCTTCCCGGGGCAGCCTTCGGAACCGGAGTCACGAGCACCCTTTCGAGCAAACTGTTCGGACGGGCACTGGGGTGGCCGGGAATTATCCTGGGCGTGATCACTGACGGCTATTCAGGGTACGAAAAACTCAACGCAGGAAACTCCACAGCAGCTGCTTATACGTGGGGGGGTGGCATCGCCCTGGCCATCGGGAGCGCGGCAATGCTCGAGGGAGGCATTGCCTTGGGAAGCGCGATGGCTGGGGTGGGGACCGCTGCCGGCGCCTCTGCGACCATCCCTGTCGCTGGCTGGATTGCTGCTGCGGTGATATTGATCGGCGGCGCCATGGTCATAGGAGCCATGTGGTTGATGTCCAGGGCCAACAAGGAGAACCATACGCCCATGGAGCTATGGGCCGCCCGGAGCGTCTTTGGCAATCGCAAGAACGATGGGCAAGTACGTCAAGGTATAAAGCTCGACAGCCAAAAGCGCCTTCCTGGTTATGCCTCCCTCAGTGATGAAATAAAGGGTTGGTACCAAGGCTATTTCGGTCCTGTACTGCTCGACGCCAGCCAGGCCAAGTCATTGGGCTGGAACGGAATAGACAGCGCCTGGCATGACAATTATTTCGAGGCCGACAAAGCCGAGTTTGCCGTGCTTTTCCCAGGTTTCGTGCAGGACCAGAGCACCTGGCAAGGCAAGCTTGCCAGCCGTGCGCCCCTGCCCATAACTGACGCAACGACTCAATGCCGACACGTTAAAGCGGGATTGATCCTGCACTTCAATCATAAAATAGGCGCCACCGATAGCGACAGGATATCCCTCGAGGTCACCTACAAGCCCAACCAGGGCTGGGACGAAACTGCCGTCACTACTGCAGCGTTTGAGCTGATCGACTAAGGAGCACCAAATGACCATCAGCTGGACCTGGACCCCAAAAGACAAGGCAGAAGCTGTACCGTCTATCGGCGACCAATACATCTCCATGGGAAAAAGCGTGTTGTGCCTGCGCAATCCGATGCCCGCAGACTCGGCGTTCATGGCCAAGCTGTTTTCCGCCACGATAGTCGTCACGTTGCTTCTGTGGTTATGGATGTTTTGCGCCGTGATCAATGACACGCCGGCTGATGAAGTGTGGGTTCTGCTCATTCCCCTGCTCTTGCCGCTGGGAATTTCGTTGTTTCTGTTTTACCGGATCCACCTGATCAGAAGTCAATCGAACTTCTATTTCAATCGCCACACGCAAAAAGTCTATTACCTGAAGGGCAAGACCCTGCTTGTCGGTGATTGGAACAACGTTAAAGCAGGCATCTGTGGTCGAACCGAGTTTTCCGGTCGATCGTTCAGTACCACTACTTCATTGATCCTCAATGCGTTCGGTACTGACCAAGACAGTCCGCAAGCCAGGCAAATCGCAGAATCCTGGTCGCCGACCTATAGCATCTGTGTCGACAGCAATGAACCCAGTGATCCTCGACCGATCTTCGTTGCGCAAGTCTGGGAGTACATCCGCCAATTCATGGCCCATGGCCCGGATAAGCTGCCCGTTCCTCAAGAACCCCACTGGTGGTATGTGCCTCATAACTCTATCTGCCTGACCCCCCGTCAGGCATTTCGTCACTATGTGCCTTGGCGCACGGGAGAGCCTGGGGAAAAGCAGGGCAAGAAATGGTGGCTGATGCCTCTTTGGTTAGTGTTCTTTCCTTACAACTTCTTCGTTGCTCTTTGCTGGTGGATGACCTGTCGCCTGTTGCGCGTACGTCCGGCGGCCCCACCGCAACAAGCGCTCGAAGGAGAATCTGTCACATCAGCGCACCTGGAGATGACGGCCAAGACCATTGGACCCTAGCGTGTTGCTGACAAGCTGGAGCAGCAAAACCTTGCCAGACATTATCGAGAGCATCGTTCATTGACGACAACCCAGGTTGATTCAAAGAGGGAACTTGCATGAAACCCGTTGTACTTGTTGGTCATGGCCATGATTGCCCGATACACGGAGCGGGAACGGTTGTCAGTGGGGCGACAAGTGCCTCTATCAATGGCAAAGCCGTCGCCCGGGTGGGTGATGGCATCAGTTGCGGTGCCGTCATACAAACTGGTTCACCGACAGAGGACATCGAGGGGAAAGCGGTTGCCAGGCTGGGAGACACGACCAGTCACGGAGGCACGCTCACCGAGGGCGACAGTAGCTGGATGCTCGACTAGACAATGGATGGGTTACCCCGGAACTCATTGCCCGCAAGGAGAAAGGTTTTCATATGGCGCTGTCCCCTACCCTGTACACCGAACGCCTGATCCTGCGTCCGCTGGAGCTGGCCGATGCCGAGGCCGTCCAGCAGCAGTTTGCGCACTGGCAAGTGGTGCAATACCTCAACGCGCGGGTGCCCTGGCCCTATCCCGCCGATGGTGCCCTGAGTTACCTGCGCGACCTGGCGCTGCCGGCCATCGAGCGCGGCGAGGAATGGCACTGGTCGATCCGCCTGAAAAGCGCGCCGGAACAATTGATCGGCAATGTCAGCCTGATGGACCAGACCGACAACAACCGCGGTTTCTGGCTGGCTCCGGCGTGGCAGGGCCAGGGCTATATGAGCGAGGCCAGCGCGGCGGTCACCGAGTACTGGTTCGAGGTGCTGGGGCGTGAGGTCATGCGGGTGCCCAAGGCCGCGCCGAACCTGGCCTCGCGGCGGATTTCCGAACGTGCCGGCATGCGCCTGATCCGCAGCGACGAAGACGACTTCGTCTGCGGGCGATTGCCCCGTGATATCTGGGAAATCACCCGCGAAGAGTGGCGTCGCCTCAGATGAAACGCACGCCGGCCTTGGCCCGCTCGTCCACCGTCAGCTCGAACACATCCGGACGGGCATAGTGGCCGACCACATCGTAGTCGTAGCGCGCCCGCACCAACTCGTCAGTATCGATCTGCGCCGTCAGCAGGCCGGCGCGTCCCACCAGCGGCCCGGCCAAGACCTCGCCCATCGGCCCGACAATCACGCTACCGCCGGCAATCAGCGGGCGCTCGGCCGGCCAGTTGGCGATCTCCAGCCCCAGTGCCTGGGGTGACGCCTGCACCTGGCAGGCGCTGACCACGAAGCAGCGGCCTTCATGGGCGATGTGACGCATGCTGACCTGCCACATCTCGCGCTCGTCCACGGTCGGCGCGCACCAGACTTCCACACCCTTGGCGTACATCGCGGTGCGCAGCAGCGGCATCATGTTTTCCCAGCAGATCACCGCGCCGACCCGGCCGACCTGGGTGTCGAATACCGGCAGGGTCGAGCCGTCGCCCTTGCCCCAGATCAGCCGCTCGGTGCCGGTGGGCATCAGCTTGCGGTGCTTGCCCACCAGGCCGTGCTGCGGATCGAAATACAGCGCCGTGCAATACAGGGTGCTGCCGGCGCGCTCGATCACCCCCAGCACCAGGTTGGCCCCGGTGCGTGCCGCCAGGCCGGCCAGGGCCTCGGTCTCCGCGCCCGGCACATCGACCGCATTGGCGAAATAACGGGCAAAGGCTTCACGGCCTTCCGGCAGGCGATAGCCGAGCTGGGTGCCGAAGCCCTCCCCCTTGGGGTAGCCGCCGAGCAAGGCTTCGGGCATCACCACCAGCTGCGCGCCGGCCTCGATGATGGCGGCTTCAAAGGACAGGATCTGCTCCAGGGTATCGGCCTTGCCCCCTGGCAGGGAGCCGATCTGCAACGCGGCGACAACGGACTTGGACATCGGGGAAACTCCTGTGGCGATGAAGTGTTGCCCATTGTCCGGCCCTCGCCGATCATGCAGAAAGCCCCTCCTGATACTGAATGATATGAACCAGATGAATATCGCCCAGGTCGATCTCAACCTGCTCAAGGCCTTCGAAGCCCTGCATGACGAATCCAGCGCCAGCCGCGCCGCCTTGCGCCTGGGCGTCACCCAGTCGGCCATGAGCGCGGCGCTGCGGCGCCTGCGCGAGCTGTACGGCGATCAGTTGTTCGTGCGCACCGGGCGCGGCCTGGCGCCGACCCTGCGGGCCAACCAGCTCAAGCCGGTGGTCAGCGAGGCCCTGAACAAATGCCGGCAGAGCCTGGCCATGGTCGATCCCCATGCCAGCCATTATCAGGGCCGCTCGGTGGCGATCGGGCTGTCGGACGATTTCGAGATTGCCTACGGTCGGCGCCTGATCGAGGAAGTCGCCCGGCGGGCGCCGAAGCTGCGGCTGATCTTTCGCCAGAGCCACAGCCAGATCGTCGGCGAAGCGCTGTTGCAGCGCAGCATCGATCTGGCCATCAGCGCCGGCGGTTTCGCCGAACGCATGCTCAGCCGTCAGGTATTGGGGGAAGGCAGTTATCTGTGCCTGGCGGACCCGGCGAGCCTGGGCCCGGGACAGCAGGCCATCGACCTCGACGAGTTCGTCGCCCGCGAACATGTACTGGTATCGTCGCAAGGCTTTATCGGGATTACCGACGAGGGCCTGGCGGCCCTGGGGCTGAGTCGCCAGGTCTGCGCCTCGACCACGCATTTCGCCGCGCTGCCCCACCTGCTCAAGGGCAGCCAGGCGGTGGCGACCATTCCGGCCCACGCCGCGCGGAGCATCGCCGAACTGACCGGGCTGGCGCTGCTGCCCTGCCCGCTGGACCTGCCGCGCTACCCGATCGAGTTGGGCTGGCGCACCAGCGCGCAGATCGATCCGGTGGTATTGAAAGTGCGCGAGGCGATAGTCGCCAGCTTCGAGCTTACTTGTTCGCCGCCATCAGGCGATTGACTTCACTGCGCACCATGTTGGCGTATTCCGGCGGCGACATGCCGTCGAGCTCGGCACGCACCCATTCGGCCCATTTGCCCTTGCGCTTGCCGCGCTCGCCGAACAACCGTGCGGCTTCGCCCTTGGCCTTGCCCAGGTTGCTCTGCCACAGCTCAAACAGACGGGACTTTTCATCTTCGATCTCTGCACGCTCGGCGAGAGTCTTGTTGGCCAGATTGAAGCTCATGGGAATTTCCTGCTGCGTAAAATAGCCGACATCTTACACTGTGACGGCTGGGGTTTTCCCGCCGGCATGGAGCGGGTGGAGAAAATATCTGCAACTTTTCGCCGGCCCCGCAACTCCATTGTTCATTGCATCACTGACCCGCAAGGAGTAACTCAATGGCTCGTAAAACTGCTGCGCAAGCGGCTGACGAACAAATCAAGGACCAGGAATTCAGCGAGCTTCAAGCGTTGATCGAAGAATCGGACAAGCTCCTGAAAAGCAGCGCATCGCTGGTGGGTGAGGAAGGCGAGAATCTGCGTCAACAGGTCGGGTTGAAACTCAAGCAGGCACTGGACTCGGTGTCCAGCGTGCGCGAGCGCAGCAAGCCGATGGTGGACGCTACCGAGCAATACATCGGCGGCCATCCGTGGCAGACCGTGGCCATCTCCGCCGGCGTCGGCCTGGTGGTGGGCCTGTTGCTGGGGCGTCGTTCGTAACAAGCCTTGCCGCCCGATGAAAAAAGGACCGGGCCAGCAGCATGCTCGCCTAGTCCTTGCGTGTTGAAACCGCGCTTTAAAGCCCCGCTAGCTCCCGCAACTGCTTGAGCTCCGCGGCGTCCAGGGCAATCCCCTCGCGCAGGGACTTTTCCCGCTGGCGATGCCGGCGATCCCCCGGCAGGCGCTTGAGCCCTACGCCATGCATCTGGCGGATCAGCTCCTGGCTGCGCTCGGCGAAATTCTGCCCGGCGCCCTTGCTCGGATCGATGACGATCAGCAACTGGCCGGTCCAGGGCGTCTTCGCGCCCGGGTGGTTGGACCAGTCGAACTCGAACGAGAAATGGCCACCCGTCAGCGCCGCCGCCAGCAGCTCGACCATCATCGACAGCGCCGAACCCTTGTGCCCGCCGAACGGCAGCAGCGCGCCGCCTTCAAGAATGGCTTTCGGATCGTCGGTGGGCTGGCCGAGGCCGTCCACGCCCATGCCCGGCGGCAGGCGTTCGCCCTTGCGTGCGGCGATCTGCACGTCGCCATGGGCAATGGCGCTGGTGGCCAGGTCGAAGACAATGGGGTCGCCCCCGGCCTGGGGCGCGGCAAAGGCAATCGGGTTGGTGCCGAACAACGGCCGGTCGGCGCCGTGGGGCACCACGCAGGTCATGCTGTTGACCACGCTCAGGGCGACCAGCCCTTCCTCGGCGAACGGCTCGACGTCCGGCCACAGCGCGGCGAAGTGATGGGAATTGCGGATGGCCAGAATGGCGATCCCGGCGTTGCGCGCTTTCTCCACCAGCAACGCCCGCGCCGCCGCCAGCGCCGGTTGGGCGAAACCGTTGCCGGCATCGACCCGGACAAAGGCCGGGGCCACGTCTTCGACCACCGGCACAGCCTTGCCGTTGACCCAGCCGCTGTTAAGGGTCGAGACATAACCGGGAATACGGAACACGCCATGACTGTGGGCGCCGTCGCGCTCGGCAGCGGCACAGTTGTGCGCCAGGCTGCGCGCCACTTCGGCGCTGGTGCCATGGCGCAGAAAGATCGTTTCCAGCAGTTTCACCAGTGCCTCGAGCGACAGGTGTTCCTGCGGTGTTTCAACAGCCGGGGGCGATACAGACATCTGGAGCTCCGGATTAATTATTGGAATGGGCTACAGCGCATGAGAAGGCAACCAAGTGAGTGCGCCCGACGATTAAACAACGCTTTGCGCGCGCCCTGTCAACCTCGGCCATAACCTTGCACCGGCGATGCCAGCAAGAGACAGAGCCGCCACCAACACGCCGTCAGCCGAGGATGGCGCGCCGGAGCTCGGCAAGGTGGCAGTGGCGATGACAGCGGCCAGGGTGTTTTTGATCATTTTTTCACTCCCGCTGTGGATACTGCTGACAAAAGTCCTGTGTTTCAGAGGCTTTGCTCCAAAAATAACCTCAACTTTGATATGCATTAGCCATGACGGCGGTTCTCCAAGCCTGGCTGCGAAGGGTAGAATGCGCGAAACCAGGAAGAGCCAATGAGCGAACAGCACCTCACAGAAGCCGAATACGACGCCATCACCGATGCCGCCGCGCAGTGGTGCATGCGTCTGCATGCCGCGGACTGTACGGCCGCCGAACGCCAGGCCTTCGAGCAATGGCGCGATGCCCACCCGCTGCATGCCTTCGAATACGAAGCGATGCAGGAAATCTGGGAAGTCGCCGACCATCTGCCTCGCCCTCAAGCCACCACCGTCCTGCCCTTGCCGGCGCCGCGCAAACCCTGGCGCGCCTACGGCATGGCCGCGGCGATCAGCGCCCTGGCCCTGCCCCTGGCCGCCTACAGCGGCTGGAGCCTGGGCTGGCTGCCCTCCTCCTACGAACATTTCCAGGCCGACGGCAGCATGCGCCAGGTGACCCTGGCCGACGGCAGCCAGGTCGAACTCAACCTGGGCACCGAGCTGACCTACAGCAATTACAAGGACCAGCGCCGGGTCACCCTGAAAAAAGGCGAAGCCTTCTTCAAGGTCAGCCACGACAGCGCCCATCCGTTCGTGGTCAAGGCGGCCAGCGGCCAGGTCCGGGTCACCGGTACCGAGTTCAACGTCTGGATGTACGAGGATCAGGTGCGGGTGACCCTGCTCGAAGGTTCGGTGCTGGTGAACAGCGACAACAGCCACCCCGACGCTGGCTTGCCTCTCGATCCAGGCATGCAGGCGCGTTATCGCCAGGGCGATTACCAGCCACTGATCAGCCAGACCGCTGCCAACGACAGCTCACTGGCCTGGCGCCAAGGCAAGCTGGTGCTGGACAACCTGGCGCTCGGCGAGGCCCTGCCGCTGATCAACCGCTACCTCAGCAAGCCGGTGATGCTGGCCGACAGCGCCACGGGCAACATTCGGGTCGGCGGCATCTACGACGTCACCGCGGTCAAGAGCCTGGTGACCACACTGCCCAAAGTGTTGCCGGTGTACCTGACCCGCAACCAGGACGGCAACCCGGTCGTCAATTCGCTGCCAGGCACCGCGCCAAAAAGCTGAAGGCCGCTACCCTCGCGGGTGCGGCCTTCGCTTGACGGCAGATTGAACGCGCTTACTGAGTCGCGACCTTGCGCAACCGATCATCCACTTCGTGAATCACCTGCAACCGATACTGCGGGTCCGCCTGGATCTGCTGCTCGGTGAACGGCAACACACTCCACTGCTTCTTCGAGAACGCCTCGGTCTGGTCCCGCGAGTGCGGCGACGCCGGGTCGCTGGACAGGGAAAACGCCAGCAGGCCCTGGGCATGCGGGCCCTGCTCGTCGAAGGTCACCACTTGCAGGTAACTGGTACCGCTGACCACCTCACGCTTGCCGTCGGCCGCGGGAACGCTCTGGATCGCGTTGTACACGCCCAGGCTGGCCGGACCGCCATGAATCGGCGTCTGCCGGCCGCCGCTGCTGACCACCTGGATATCGCCCCAACGGCTGTCGGCCTTCAGGCCCGACTCGGCCACCTGTTGCACCGAGGCCAGCATCGCCGCGCGCAGCGCCTTGGCCACCGGCGGCCGGTCGATCGCCAGGCCGCGCGGCGTGTGCTGCGGGTCCCGGGCATCGAAGGCCACGCGCCAGCGATTATCGACCGCCTCCAGCTGTTCCATGACGTTGCGAAAATGCACCAAGCCCACTCCGCTTTGCAGGTTGGCGCTGCGGTCCCAGGCCTTGAGGCTGGCACACAGCGGCGCCAGGGCCCGGGCATCGCTGCCCAGGTCGGCGGCACAGAACTGCAGCAGGTCCGGCATCACCTGCCCGGCCTGGTACACCTGGTCGTCCATCACCATGTGCTTGAGGTCGGCGGCGCTCAGCGGCTCGCCCTTGCCCGTGCCGATCAGGCGATTCAGGGCAAAACGCGCGCGCTGCCCCAGCGGCAGGTCCTGCTGGCTGATCAGCGGCGAGAAGCCTTGCAGCGGCGCGGCCGGGTTGACCATCCACGCCGAGTCGTTGGAGTTCTGCACGTAATCGCTGCGCAACAGTTGCGGCAGCTGGCTGGCCGGATAGATGCCCTTTTGCGCGGCGGCCGGGTCGATGTCCCAGGCACAGGCCGCGCGGGAACCGTCGAGAATGATCAGTTGGGTGCCGATCCGCGGGTCGCTGCAGTGGGCGAGTTTTTCCGCGCTGACGTTGGGCACCACCGACTGGTTCATGTACAGCGTCTGGCCCTGGTCATCCACGGCCAGGGTATTGACCCAGGGAATGCCCTGCAGCCGATGCACCGACGCCTGCAGTTCCTTGAGGCTGCGGGCCTGGTTCATCGCGTACCACTGTTGCAGCACCCGGTCGTTTTCCAGGTTGGCATCGCGCAGGCTGTAGGCGAAACGGTTGTCCCAGTCCAGCTTGCCGGGCCACTGCACCAGCGGGCCGAATTGCGAGCTGTAGACACTGTGGCTGACGGTCGTGAGCTGGCCGTCCTCGCCCTGCACCTTGACGCTGACCACTTGTTTCTCCAACGGCAGGGACTTGCCGTCGAGCAGGTAGCGGGTCGAGTCCTTGGGGTCCAGTTGCAGGCGGTACAGGGTGAAATGCTTGGAGGTGTCCACCGTGTGGGTCCAGGCCAGGTGCTGGCTGAAACCGATATTGATCATCGGCAGGCCGGGCAAGGCGGCCCCCATGACGTCCAGCTTGCCGGGAATGGTCAGGTGCATCTGGTAGAAGCGCATGCCGCCCACCCATGGAAAATGCGGGTTGGCCAGCAACATGCCGCGACCATTGAACGAGCGCTCGCGCCCCACGGCCACCGCGTTGCTGCCGCGGTCCAGGGCGAACCGCTGGCCGCGGGCATCCGCCTGGGCAAAGGCCTGGGCCGATGGCTTCAGCTGCGCCGTGGCGGATGGCGGGGTCGCGCCCACCAGGGCTTCGGCGAACTGGCCGACGCCACCCTCCACCAACAGCCGGCGAGTCAGCTTGACCAGGTCCAGGGCGGTCAACGGCCGTACCCAGTCACCCTGGCACTGCTCGGGCAGGCCCTGGGCCCGGCGCTCGGCCAGGGAGCGGTTATAGCCAGCGACATACCCTTCGATCAGTTGCCGCACCTGCGGGGTCTGCGCCTGCCAGAAGCCGAACACCGCCTGGGGCGTGTTCAGCCAGTTGAAGAACAGGTCGCTGGTGAGGTTTTCCCGTTGCTCGACGGTCTGCTGCTGTGGGCCGAAATACTTCGAACGCTCGCCATTGACCGTCAGCACTTCGTTGGCCAGCAGGCACAAGTTGTCCTGGGCATAGGCATAGCCGATACCGTAACCCAGCCCGCGTTCGTCGGCGGCGCGAATATGCGGGACGCCAAAACCGGTGCGGCGAATATCGGCGCTTGCCTCGCCGCCCTGGACCTCGCGTCCCTGAGCCACAAGGCTCAGCCCGAGAAACAAACCCGCAAGGCAAAACCTGGGCAACTGGCTGGAAATAATCACGCCGACTCCTGATCGAAAGAAGATGCACAACCCAGGCTGGCGCGGCATGCCGATGAGCACACAGGGGATACGGATTCCAGCCCGGTAAAGGACGGCGCGACCCGGTATCAGCTAAAGCCCGCCTGCCCTTACAGACGAAACCGCCACGGAAAATTTAGCGCCCTCGCGCCAGGCGCCGATCGCCCGCCAACCTGACGACGACAAAGCCCTCACAAATTTTCTACAACTGATTCCTCATGATTTGCGCGGCTCGTTCGTCTAGTTATGTGAGAGCACCCGTCATTTTCCTGATCAGGCTCTGAAAAGGAGTTTTTGCATGTACGACCCGCAACTGCCAACGGATGGCCACACCGCACAACCCGCGTCCTCCCTGAACGCCGGCGCCGGTGTCTTCGGCAAGCAAGCCGAGCGCAACCGCAACGAACGCATCAGGCACCTGCTCAAGAGCTTCGGCCTGCGCACCAGCCTGATTCGCCTGAAAGTCATCGATGCCTTGCTGCAGGCAGCCGAAAGCCAGCGCGCCCTGGGGGTGCGAGGCATTCACAGTCATTTGCTGGAGCTGGATATCCCGCTGTCGTTCCTCAGCGTGCGCGAGGTGTTGAAGCGGCTGTGCAGCGAAGGCGTGATTACCCTCAATGCAGACAAGAGCTTCAGCCTGCATCAACAGGCTGAAGCCATACTCGACGGCCGCGACTGAGGCCGCCTGGGGTGTCTCTCAAGGCTTGACCTTGCGCCGCATCACGCCATTGATCACGACCACGGTCACCGCCACGCCAATGGCGATGTACTGGAACATTTTCTCGGTGATCATCCCGGCGTTCTGCAGGTAAGAAAGGCCAAGCATGATTCCCAGTACCACCAGGGAAATCACAATCGAATAGATCAAGCGTTGCTTCTGGGTCATTGCGGGTTCCTGAACCTGTAAAGGTGCGGCCTGAAAATGCCGCATGTAAATGTATCGACTCTGTATCGAAACAAATGCCAAACGCCTACCGAGAATCGGGGATGGGCGCGGGCGAACGGGGTCTCATGTTACAGCCGCCGAAGAGTTTTCGCTGCATCGCGGCGGTTTTAACCCCAGAGCCCTTTGAGGACTGCGCAATGTTCCGTCGAATCACCCGGCTGATTCCCCTGCTGGCGATGCTGGCCCTGTCCGGCTGCATCATCTTCCCTCACGACGGCTGGCATCACCGCCATTACGACGGCGGCCCCGGCTACTACTACCACCGCTAAGTCATCCAAAGCGCCAGTATTTCTCCCCTTGTAACCCACCACGAAATTGCCCGACGCCCGCCTCGCCGTGGGCGTCTGTCTTTACTGTCGAGCTACGCCAGCCGGGTGTTGTGAATCCCTGGCTGGGCGAACAACTCCACCAGCCAGTCGACGAACACCCGGACCCGCGTCGACAGGTGTCGGTGCGGCGGGTACAGCGCGCTCAACGGCATCCTGGGTGGCGGGATGTGCCGGAGCACTTCGCTCAGGCGACCTTCGGCCAACTGCTGGGCGACGTGATAGTAAGGCGTCTGCACCAACCCATAGCCGGCCTCGCAGGCGGCCAGGTAGCCATCGGCGCTGTTGACCGACACCTGCTTGGGCAGCTCCGGCAACAGCACCTGGCCCTGCACCTCGAACTCCAGGCCATAACGCTTGCCGCTGACGCTGGAGAAATACTCGATCATCTGATGCCCGGCCAGCTCGTCCAGGCTCTGCGGCACACCGCGCTGGCGCAGGTAGGCGGGACTGGCACAAGTCACCTGCTCCAGCGCCAGCAACGGCCGGGCCACCAGCGAGTCGTCGAGGCACAGGCCGCCGCGCAACACGCAGTCCACCCCTTCGCGGATCAGGTCCACCGGCCGGTCGTTGAGGCCGATTTCCAGGTCGACCAGCGGGTAGCGCTCGGAGAACGCCGGCAACGCCGGGATCACCACCAGCCGCCCGATCCCCGCTGGCATGTCGATGCGCAAGGTGCCGCGCGGGTTGTGGCGCGCGGCGGAAAACACCGCTTCGGTTTCCTCAAGGTCCGCCAGCAGCCGCACGCAACGCTGATAATAGGCGGCGCCGTCCAGGGTCGGCGTGACCTGGCGGGTGGTGCGCAACAGCAGCTGCACGCCCAGATGCGCCTCCAACTGTTTGATCAGCACCGTCACCGAGGCCCGGGGCATCTGCAGGCTGTCAGCGGCCTTGGCGAAACCGCCGAGGTCGACGATGCGGGTGAACACACGCATGGCATTAAAACGGTCCATTGGCTTGGCCTGTCGCGGATTATTTAGAAATTACGAATAGTGATAGCGCTTTTAGCCGGTTTATCTTGTTTTTGTCGAGGAGAACAATGGCCGCCACCCCATCCACCGGAGCCTCTCCTATGCAAACCCGTCAACTGGGCAAGAACGGCCCGCAAGTGTCAGCCATCGGCCTTGGCTGCATGGGCATGACCGACTTCTACACCACCGGCACCGATACCAAAGAGGCCACCGCCACCTTGCACCGTGCCCTGGAACTGGGGATCAACCTGCTGGACACCGCCGACATGTACGGCCCCCACAGCAACGAAATCCTGATCGGCCAGGCGATCCGCGGCAAACGCGACCAGGTGTTCCTGGCCAGCAAGTTCGGCATCGTCCGCAACCCCGGCGACCCGGCGGCGCGCGGAGTGAACGGCCGCCCCGACTACATTCGCCAGGCGATCGACGGCACCTTGCAGCGCCTGGGCGTGGACACCCTGGACCTGTATTACCAGCACCGCATCGACCCGGACGTGGCCATCGAGGAAACCGTCGGCGCCATGGCCGAGCTGGTGCGGGCCGGCAAGGTCCGCTACCTGGGGCTCAGCGAAGCCTCGGCGGCAACGCTGGAGCGGGCCCACAAGGTGCATCCGATCAGCGCCCTGCAAAGCGAATATTCGTTGTGGAGCCGCGACCAGGAAGACAACGGCTGCCTGGCGGCCTGCCAGCGCCTGGGCATCGCCTTTGTGCCCTACAGCCCGCTGGGCCGAGGCTTTCTCACTGGCGCCCTGAAGAGCCCGGAGGATTTCGCCGCCGACGACTACCGGCGTTTCAGCCCGCGCTTCCAGGGTGAGAACTTCACCAGGAACCTGCTGCTGGTGGAACAGGTCAAGCAACTCGCGGCGGCCAAGGGCATCACCGCCGGGCAACTGGCCCTGGCCTGGGTGCTGGCGCAGGGCGATTACCTGATCCCGATTCCGGGCACCAAGCAACGCAAGTACCTGGAGGAGAATGTCGCCGCGCTGCAAGTCCGCCTCGACGCTGACGAACTGCAGGCCCTGGAACGGATCTTCACCCCCGACGCCACTGCCGGCGAGCGTTACCCGCACGCGGTGATGGCCTTGCTCGACCGGTAAACAGCCAGCCACAAAAAAGGCCCTCGACCGGTTTATCGGTCGAGGGCCTTTGTTTGTCGCCTCACGCCTTGGTGGAGCGATTCTTGTCGGTCACCGTGGTGCCGTTGCCCTTGCCGTAGCTTTGCAGGTTCTGCAGCACGTAGATGGCTTTCTTGTACTCGGGGATCAGGTAGTTGGCGTACTTGTTGCCCTTGAGGTTGTTGCTCTGGATGGTGTCCAGCTGGATCGCGAAGTACTCCAGGGCGTTGAACTTGGCCTCCGGGTCCTTCTGCACGCCGAAGCGGTCGAACTTGTCGCCGGCGTTGAGCAGGGTCATCGCCGTCACGTCGCTGATCAGGCCCTTTTCTTTCAGGAACGTACTCATGTTGCCCAGTTGCTTGGCGCTGACGTTCTCCGGATCGAACCCCTTGATCTGCTTGTGCAGCTTCATTTCGTCCATCTTGAACACGTTCAGCGCCAGCGGGTTCTGGCCGACCAGGGCGAGCATCTGCTTGACCTTGACGCTCTGGCTGACCGGCTTGCCCCGGGTGCCAGTGTCCTGCACCAGCAGACCGGCCTTGCTGGTCCAGCCGCCGACATATCCGATTGTCATAAAAAGACTCCTGTGTACGGACTTTCGACATACGTCTTGCGCGGCCAACAAGAGGATCGCGCAAGTTCAACTAAGAAACGTCTGAAAAGCCTGATTGAGGGAAAACGATGGTCGCGAGTATCGACGCGCCAGGGCGTCTCACCAACAAATATTTCTGGTTTTTACAATTTTTGTACATTTCCGATACAAATGCCGGAAGGCCCGTTTTTGCTGGCCGAAACAATTGTTTAACAATCAAACCCATGACAACTAAGCAGTGATTTTCGGCCTCTAGCGTAGCGACTGGTTAGTTGCCTGGACGGGCTTGTCCGAAGTCCGCCGAACGGTCTGTTCCACACCTCCATGACAGGCGCAGGGGCAACTATATTTGAGGGTCCCTACAACAAGGAGGTGCATCATGGAACAACGTCAGCAGCACCTTTTGGACGAGCTCATCTGCCATGAGCTCTACATCGACGCGCCGATCGATACCGTCTACTACTACGTGACTCAGCCGGATCGCTGGCCCGAGTGGCATCCCGCGTCCCTGCGCGCCGACACCGGCCTGGCTGGCTCATTGCCAGCGGGGCATCGCTTCGGCAAAACCATCGACCTGCTCGGCCTGCAGATCCACCTGAGCTGCCGGGTGCTGGTCGCGGTATTTCCCAAGGAGTTCAAGATCGTCTTCAGTTCTGCGCCAGCAGACGGCTCGATCCACTATCAGTTGTGCAAATACGGGGACGGAACCCTGTTCAAGCGCACCCTGCACTACTGCTCCGACCTCAACCTGCTCAGCCTGCGCCCGCGTATCGAGCACTTGTCCCAACTGGCGCTGGCCAACCTCAAGCGCAACCTGGAACAGATCGCCCACTGATCCGGCAACGGGTGGCGCCCCACTGGCTGACAAATCTGTAATCTTCACCTCAGTTTTCTGACAGGCCGCGCCACTTAAGGTCGCCCCATACCTGACCAGCAGGATCGAGGGAGCCTTGGGGCATGCATGTAAAACCCACACGACGCAGTTTTATCAAGGGCCTGGCCGCCGGCGGCGTACTGGCCGGCACCGGGCTGTGGCAACAGCCGCTCTGGGCACGCAGCGAAGACGGCCAGCTGCCCGCCCTCAGCGGCCAGCAGTTCGACCTGTTCATCGGTGAATCCCAGGTCAACTACAGCGGCACCTCGCGCACCGCTATGACCATCAACGGCGGCCTGCCCGGCCCGCTGCTGCGCTGGCGCGAGGGCGACACCGTGACCATCCGGGTGCGCAACCGCCTCCAGGAGGACACCTCGATCCACTGGCACGGCCTGATCCTGCCGGCCAACATGGACGGCGTGCCGGGCCTGAGCTTCCACGGCATCGCCCCCGGCGGCCTCTACGAATACCGCTTCAAGGTCCGGCAGAACGGCACCTACTGGTACCACAGCCACTCGGGCCTGCAGGAACAGGCCGGGGTCTACGGGCCACTGGTGATCGAGGCCCGCGAGCCGGAACCCTTCCAGTACGACCGCGACTACGTGGTGATGCTCAGCGACTGGAGCGACGAGGCGCCCGAGCGCCTGATGAACATCCTGAAAAAGCAGCCCGGCTACTACAACTTCCACAAGCGCACGGTCGGCGACTTTATCGAGGACGTCAGCCGCGACGGCTGGGCGGCCACCCTCGCCGATCGCAAGATGTGGGCGCAGATGAAAATGACCCCCACCGACCTGGCGGACGTCAGCGGTTATACCTACACCTACCTGATCAACGGCCAGAGCCCCGGCGGCAACTGGACCGGGCTGTTCAAGCCCGGCGAGAAGCTGCGCCTGCGCCTGATCAACGGCTCGGCCATGAGCTACTTCGACCTGCGCATTCCCGGCCTGAAGATGACCGTGGTCGCCGCCGACGGCCAGTATGTGCAGCCGGTCAGCGTCGATGAACTGCGCATCGCCGTGGCGGAGACCTACGACGTGCTGGTCGAGCCCGGCTCGCAGGAAGCCTACACCCTGTTCGCCCAGGCCATGGACCGCAGCGGCTACGCCCGCGGCACCCTGAGCCAGCGCCCGGGGCTGAGCGCGCCCGTGCCGCCTCTGGACCCGCGGCCGCTGATCAGCATGGCCGACATGGGCATGGATCACGGCAGCATGGCTGGCATGGGCGACATGCCCGGCATGGATCATGGCCAGATGCAGGGCATGGACCACGACCAGATGCAGGGGATGGATTCCAGCAACATGGCCGGTATGGACCACAGCGGCATGTCGGGCATGGACCACGGCACCATGGGCGGCGCCATGCAACGCCACCCGGCCTCGGAGGACGGCAACCCGCTGGTGGACATGCAGACCATGAGCCCGACGCCGAAACTCGCCGACCCAGGTATCGGCCTGCGCGACAACGGCCGTCGGGTACTGACCTACGCCGACCTGCGCAGCACCTTCGAAGACCCCGACGGGCGCGAACCGAGCCGCACCATTGAGCTGCACCTGACCGGGCACATGGAAAAATTCGCCTGGTCGTTCGACGGCATCAAGTTCAGCGACGCCGAGCCCCTGCGCCTGACCTATGGCGAGCGGGTACGCATCACCCTGGTCAACGACACCATGATGACCCACCCCATCCACCTGCACGGCATGTGGAGCGACCTGGAAGACGAACAGGGGCGCTTCCTGGTGCGCAAGCACACGATCGACATGCCGCCGGGCAGCAAGCGCAGTTACCGGGTGACCGCCGATGCCCTGGGGCGCTGGGCCTATCACTGCCACCTGCTGTTCCACATGGAGATGGGCATGTTTCGCGAAGTACGAGTGGACGAAGCCGGGAGCGCCGCATGATGCCGAAAAACGCCTTGACCCTGTTCACCACCCTGCTCGGCCTCGGCGCCGCCACCTTGCAGGCCGCCGAAAGCATGGATCACTCCAGCATGGATCATGCGTCCATGCCGGCTTCCTCCATGCAAGGCAACCCGATGCCGGGCATGGACCACAGCCAGATGACCGGCATGGACGACGAACCGCTGCAGACCATGGAACCCGCCGCGCCCACCCAAAGCCGCACGCCGATCCCGGTACTCACCGACGCCGACCGCCGCGCCGCCTTCCCGCCGGTGGCCGGCCACGGCGTGCACGACAAGGCGATCAACTCGCTGTGGCTGGTCGATCGCCTGGAGTACCAGGACGCCGATGACGGCAGTGCCCTGGCCTGGGAAATGAACGGTTGGATCGGCGGCGACATCGACCGGATGTGGCTGCGCAGCGAAGGCGAGCGCACTAACGGCCGGACCGAAAACGCCCAGGTCGAGGCGCTCTGGGGCCATGCCATCGGCCCCTGGTGGGATGTGGTCAGCGGCGTGCGCCAGGACTTCAAGCCCGGCGCGCCGCAGACCTGGGCCGCCCTCGGGCTGCAAGGCATGGCCCTGTACAACTTCGAAAGCCAGGCCACCGCCTACCTCGGCGAAGGCGGCCAGAGTGCCCTGGGGCTCCAGGCCGAATACGACATCCTGCTGACCAACCGCCTGATCCTGCAGCCCAACGCAGAGGTCAGCCTGTACGGCAAGAACGACCCGCAACGGGGCGTCGGCTCAGGGCTCTCCTCGCTGGAGGCCGGCCTGCGCCTGCGCTACGAGCTGCACCGCCAGTTCGCGCCCTACGTCGGCGTGACCTGGAGCCGCAGCTACGGCAAGACCGCGGACTACGCCCGTGAAGAAGGCGAAGACAACAGCGAAGCCCGCCTGGTGCTCGGTGTGCGCCTGTGGTTCTGACTTCCCTTCAATAGATAACTAAAAACATCACGCGGCCAATGCCGCCTGGAGCCTTGCATGTCCCACCTCAAGCATCTCGTCATCGCCGCCACTTTCGGTGCCGGCCTGTTACTCACTGGCGTCGCCCAGGCGCACCCCAAGCTGCTGGCCTCGACCCCGGCCGAAGGCGCCAAGGGCGCGGCGCCGGCGAAGATCGAACTGCAATTCTCGGAACCCCTCACCACCCAGTTCTCCGGGGCTCGGCTGCTGATGACCGGCATGCCCGGGATGAGTCACGCACCGATGCCGGTCAAGGCCAGCGTGGCCGGCGGCGGCGATCCGAAAAGCATGATCATCAGCCCCGCCGCCCCGCTCGCGAAGGGCAGCTACAAAGTCGAGTGGCGGGCGGTGTCCGCCGACACCCATCCGATCACCGGCAACCTGACCTTCGAAGTCAACTGAGCCATGGGCGAACTCATCAACCTCGCCCTGCGTTTTGCCCTGTACCTCGATCTGACGCTGCTATTCGGCCTGGCGCTGTTCAGCCTTTACGGGTTGCGTGGTGCACAGAGCCAATGGCGTTTTCGCCGGCCTCTGGCGACCGCCCTGGTGCTGGGCGCGCTGCTGTCAGGCGCCGCGCTGCTGGAACTGGCGCTGTCGATGAGTGGCGCGACCAGCCTGGCCGAACTGGACCCGGCGCTGCTGTCTGCGCTCATGCTGGAAACCGCTGTCGGCCAAAGCTGGCTGCTACGCCTGGCGGCGTTGCTGCTGGCGGGGGGGCTGCTTCTGTTCAGCGGTGGCTGGCCGAGGTTCACCCTATACGGCCTGATTCTGTGCACAGCGGCAGCCCTGGCCACCCTGGCCTGGGGCGGCCACGGGGCGATGAGCGAAGGCGGCCGGCATTACCTGCACCTGGGCAGCGACATCCTGCATTTACTGGGCGCCGGCGCCTGGTTGGGGGCACTGGCGGCTTTCGCCCTGCTGCTTCGCCGTAGCGCCTGCGAAGACGAACCTCAGGCAGGCCACCTGCTCGATGCCCTGAAGGGGTTTGCCAGCCTGGGCACGCTGATCGTGGTCGTCCTGACCATCAGCGGTGTGCTCAACTACCTGCTGATCGTCGGCCCGGACCTGGCAACGTTGAGCGCCAGCACCTATGGCCTGCTCCTCAGCCTGAAGGTGGCGGTGTTCGCCAGCATGCTGGTGTTCGCCGCATTGAACCGCTTCCATCTGGTTCCGCAGCTGGAGCAGGCGCTGCACCAGGCCTCGCCCCAGGCAGCCCTGCCCGCCTTGCGTCGCAGCATGGTCCTGGAACTGGCGGCGGCCCTGTTGATCCTAGGCCTGGTGGCCATGCTCGGCATCCTGAGCCCGGTTCCCGAATGAACACCTATCGCGGGCACGCTTCTGTAGGAGCGAGGCTTGCCCGCGATGAACGACAACGCGCAGTACCAGACAACCTGAATGGCCAGCGCTCGGTATAACGTTGAAACACAAGCGCTGCGCCGCGCTCGAGAAAAGTAGCAAAATACGCCACCCTGTCGGCCCAACACCGCGCCCCAAGGCGCCCTGATGATCAAGAGACTTCCTATGAACAACACTCTGCGCCTGGCAGCCCTGTCTGCCCTGCTCGTCGGCTCCCTGGCCCAGGCCGCCGACCTGATCCCGATCGATGTGCACCGCGATGCCAACTGCGGTTGCTGCAAGAAATGGATCGAGCACCTGCAAGCCAACGGCTTCAAGGTCAACGACCACGTCGAAAGCAACATGAGCGAAGTCAAGCAGCGCCTGGGCGTGGCCCCGCGCCTGGCGTCGTGCCACACCGCGGTGATCAACGGCAAATTCGTCGAAGGCCATGTACCGGCGGACCAGGTGCTGGCCCTGAGCAAGCGCGATGACCTGCTCGGCGTCGCCGCCCCCGGCATGCCCATGGGCTCTCCCGGCATGGAAATGGACGGCATGCCCGCCGACGCCTACCAGGTTATCGGCCTGACCAAGGACGGCAAGGACGTGGTGGTCGCGGACTACCCGGCCCATTGATCCCCACCGCCTGCCTCGGCCTGTTCCTGGCGGCCTTCGGCGCCGCCACCCTGCTGCCGCTGCAATCCGAGGCCGTGCTGGTGGGGCTGCTGCTCAACGGCCAGCACCCGGTCTGGCTGCTGCTGGCCGTCGCCACCCTCGGCAATGTCCTGGGTTCCCTGGTGAACTGGTGGCTGGGCCAGCGCCTGGAACACTACAAGGACCGCCGCTGGTTCCCCGTCAGCCCACGCCATCTGCAACGGGCCCGCAGCCATTACCAGCGCTACGGCCACTGGTCCCTGCTGCTGAGCTGGCTGCCGATCATCGGCGACCCGCTGACCCTGGTGGCCGGAATCATGGGCGAACCGCTAAAGCGCTTCCTGCTGATCGTCACCCTGGCCAAGGGCGCGCGGTATGGCGTGCTGGCCTGGATGACCCTCGGCTGGGTCGGTTGAGCTGACGGGGTACGCCTCCAGGCTGACCACGAAGGGAACGTTTCGCCCTGGCGATGGCCTCTGCTTATTAATGTCGCGCTAATCACGCCGCGCCAGGATCAGCTCATTTCCCTCGGAGGTCATGTATGTCCCTAAGCCCCACCCGCCGGAGCCTCGCCTGCTGGTTACCCGGCCTGTTGCTGACCGCCGCCCTGCCCGCCCTTGCCGCCGAAGGCCCTGCCTACGGTCCCGAGTTGCAAGGCTTCGACTATCCCTACCCGCTGCAGCACTTTGCCTTCGAGTCCCAGGGCCAGGCCTTGCAGATGGGGTATATGGATGTGCCGGCCAAGGGCACGCCCAACGGTCGCAGCGTGCTGCTGATGCACGGCAAGAATTTCTGCGGCGCGACCTGGGACACCTCGATCAAGGCCTTGAGCGACGCCGGTTACCGGGTCATAGCCCCAGACCAGATCGGCTTTTGCACCTCCAGCAAGCCCGAGCACTATCAATACAGCTTCCAGCAACTGGCGCAGAACACCCGGCAACTGCTGGACCGGCTGGGCGTCCGGCAGGTCAGCCTGCTGGGCCATTCCACCGGCGGCATGCTGGCCACCCGTTATGCCCTGCAATACCCCGAGCAGGTGCAGCAACTGGCGCTGGTCAACCCGATCGGCCTGGAAGACTGGAAGGCCCTCGGCGTGCCCTACCGCAGCGTCGATCAGTGGTACGCCCGCGAGCTCAAGCTGTCGGCCGAGGGCATCCGCAACTATGAACGCAGCACCTATTACGGCGGCCGCTGGCAGCCGGAATTCGAGCGCTGGGTGGACATGCTCGCCGGCCTCAACAAGGGGCCCGGGCACACGCGGGTGGCGTGGAACTCGGCGCTGATTTACGACATGATCTTCACCCAGCCGGTGTACTACGAGTTCAAGGATCTGAAGATGCCAACCCTGCTGTTGATCGGCACCTCCGACACCACGGCGATCGGCAGCGATATCGCGCCGCCGGCGGTCAAGGCGCGGATCGGCAACTACCAGGTGCTGGGCAAGCAGGTGGCCGGGCTCATCCCGCACTCGACCCTGATCGAGTTCCCGGGCCTGGGCCACGCCCCGCAGATGGAACAACCGGCGCAATTCCACCAGGCCCTGCTGGGCTGGCTGGCGTCACATTGATGCGTTTTCCCCGGAGCCTTCATGAGTGTGCAGATCGCGGTAATCGATGATTGGCAGGACGTTGCCCGTGACGTCGTGGACTGGTCGGTGCTGGCGGGTATCGGCCAGGTCAGCTTTATCCATGACTACCCCAGTGACACCGCCGCCATGAGCGAGCGCCTGGCGCCGTTCGAGGTGATCTGCGTGATGCGCGAGCGCAGCCGTTTCGACGCGGCCCTGCTGCGCAGCCTGCCGCGGCTCAAGCTGCTGCTCACCGGTGGCATGCGCAACGCCGCCATCGACCTGGCCGCCGCGGCCCGCCTGGGCATCCAGGTGTGCGGCACCGACAGTTACAAGCACGCGGCGCCGGAGCTGACCTGGGCGCTGATCATGGCCCAGACCCGCAACCTGCTCAGCGAAGCCAGCGCGCTGCGCGCCGGCCTCTGGCAACAGGGGCTGGGCGGCGACCTGCACGGCAAGACCCTGGGCATTCTCGGCCTGGGCAGCATCGGCCAGCGGGTGGCGCAGTTCGGCCAGGTGTTCGGCATGCGGGTGATCGCCTGGAGCGAGAACCTCACCGCCGAACGGGCCGCCGCGGCCGGCGTGACCTACGTGAACAAGCAGCAGCTGTTCGAACAGGCCGACGTGCTCTCGGTGCATCTGGTGCTCAGCGAACGCAGCCGCGGCCTGGTGGACGCCCAGGCGTTGGCCTGGATGAAGCCCTCGGCGCTGCTGGTCAACACCGCCCGCGGGCCGATCGTCGATGAAGCGGCGCTGATCAGCGCCCTCGAACGCGGGCGCCTGGCCGGCGCGGCGCTGGATGTGTTCGAGCAGGAGCCCCTGCCCCTCGATCATCCGCTGCGCCGCCTGCCCAACGTGCTGGCCACGCCCCATGTCGGTTATGTCAGCCAACAGAACTACCGGCAGTTCTTTGCCCAGATGATCGAAGACATCCAGGCCTGGGCCGCCGGCCAGCCGATCCGCCAGTTGGGCTGAACCACTCCAGGGCATTGCGCCAGCACTGCCCTGCACCATCATCGAGCGCCAGCACCTTCACCCCGCACCGCTCCCTTGCAGCCCCTCACCGCTTTCGCGCCAAGGCGAAAAAGCCTCGCCCCTGGCCGGTGCGCGAGACTGCCTTTCGTCGGCTTTATTCCGGGGCAGCGCAACCTTCGCCTCGAGAAAACCTAATCGTCACGCCCGCGCTCTAACTTCTGTCCTAGACTGGAATTCGAAAAGTGACCGGACAGTCACTCCCAGGGAAATAAAGTCGAAACTTTTGGCTCACGCCTTGGGTCAGGTTAAAGGTAGGGCCTTCGCGACTGGTGCAATCCTTGCAATGGCCCCTTCACCCTCTTTGCGTCGACGCATGAGGCTGCGTTCGGCTTTCGCATGCGCAACGTTTTTTGTGCCCGGCCACCGGATTGGCCTTTTGACACCGCCGGCAGATGCCAGGAACAGATCAATAAAACGGGAGAAACAGATGACCAGTGCCGTATTGCAAACCCAGGGAAAGCATCCTCTGCCGCTGGCCGGTGAAACGGTCTCCACATCGATTCTCGCCCCAGGTGGCAAGACGTCACTGCCCTTGACCCGCCACAACCCCAATCGCAAGAAGGTCCTGTTCGTCACTTCGGAAATCGCCGACCTGGTCAAGACCGGCGGCCTGGGCGACGTGTCGGCCGCCCTGCCCCGCGCCATGGCGCACCTGCACGATGTACGCCTGCTGATCCCTGGCTACCGGCAGGTGATGCACAGCGAAAACCCGATTCATATCATTGGCGAGCTGGGCGGCCACGCGGCCCTGCCGGCCTGCAAGATCGGGCGCATGGACATGCCCGACGGCCTGGTGATCTATGTGCTGATCTGCCCCGAACTCTATGAGCGCGAAGGCACGCCCTACGGCGCCAACAACGGCCGCGACTGGCCGGACAATCATATCCGCTTCGCCCGCCTGGGCCTGGCCGCCGCCGACATCGCCGCCAACCTGGCGCAGATCCACTGGTGCCCGGACCTGGTGCACGCCCATGACTGGCCCGCCGGGCTGGCGCCGGCCTATATGCACTGGCGCGGGCAACGCACGCCGACCCTGTTCACCATCCATAACCTGGCGTACCAGGGCGTGGTCAGCCTGGCTTCCTGCCCGGAGCTGGGCATCCCCGAACATGCCCTGCAACAGGAAGGCATGGAGTTCTACGGCAAGCTGTCGTTCCTCAAGGCGGGCATGGCCTACGCCAGCCACATCACCACCGTCAGCGCCACCTATGCCCAGGAAATCACCACCCCGGCCTTCGGCTGCGGGCTTGACGGTTTCCTCGCCAGCAAGACCCAGCAAGGCCTGCTCAGTGGCATCCCCAACGGCATCGACGAAAGCTGGGACGCCGCCACCGACCCGCACCTGTCCACCCCCTTCGCCATTGGCGACTGGCAAGGCAAGGCCGCCAATGCCGCCCATGTGCGGCAGATGTTCGGCCTCGACCCCAGCAGCGGCCCGCTGTTCGCGGTGGTCTCGCGCCTGGTCTACCAGAAAGGCCTGGACCTTACCGAAGGCGTGGCCGAGTACATCGTCAAGTCCGGCGGCCAGATCGCCATCATCGGCCGCGGCGAGCCGGAGGAAGAACAGGCCATGCGCGCCCTGGCCGCGCGTTTCCCCGGGCGCATCGGGGTGAACATCGGTTTCAACGAAACCGACGCCCGCCGCATGTTCGCCGGCAGCGATTTCCTGCTGATGCCTTCGCGCTACGAGCCCTGCGGCCTGAGCCAGATGTACGCCCAGCGCTTCGGTTCGCTGCCGGTGGCGCGCAATACCGGCGGCCTGGCCGACACCATCGAGAACGGCGTCACCGGTTTTCTGTTCGACGAATCCACCGTGGCCAGCTACCAAGAGGCCCTGAGCCGCGCCTTCAAGGTGTTCGCCTATCCGCAGTTGCTCAACGCCATGCGCTGCCGGGCCATGGCCGCACCCTTCAACTGGTGCAAGGCGGTGGAACCCTACGCCGAACTCTATGAACAGCTGGTGGCCAAGGCCTTGGGAAAATCGGCCAAACCCTGAGAGGGCACCCTGGATGCCGTCAAGGACTCTGGAAACCTGGCCCCACGGCGCTACTGCGCTCGATACCGAGCGCACCCGCTTTGCCCTCTGGGCGCCGAACGCACAGCACATCAGCGTCGAACTCGAAGACGGCGTGTCGCTGCCCATGCAGCCCCAGGCCAACGGCTGGTTCATGGTCATAGGCCAGTGCCCGCCCGGCACCCGCTACCGCTTTAAGATCAACGATGACCTGCGCGTCCCCGATCCGGCGTCCCGGGCCCAGGACGGCGACATCGACGGCCCCAGCCTGGTGGTCGATCCCCGGGCCTATCGCTGGCGGCACCCGCACTGGCAAGGCCGGCCGTGGCACGAAGCGGTGATCTACGAGCTGCATGTGGGCGTGCTCGGCGGTTACCGCGCAGTGGAAAAACACCTGCCGCGCCTGGCCGAGCTGGGCATCACCGCCATCGAGCTAATGCCCCTGGCGGAGTTTCCCGGCGATCGCAACTGGGGCTACGACGGCGTCCTGCCTTATGCGCCGGAAGCCTCCTACGGTCCGCCCGACGACCTCAGGCACCTCATTGACAGCGCCCACGGCCTGGATCTCGCGGTGATACTCGACGTGGTCTACAACCACTTCGGCCCCGACGGCAATTACCTGCACCACTACGCCAAGGCCTTCTTCAGGGAAGACCGGCACACGCCCTGGGGCGCGGCCATCGACTTTCGTCGCCAGCCCGTGCGCGACTTCTTTATCGACAATGCCCTGATGTGGCTGCTGGAGTACCGCTTCGACGGCCTGCGCCTGGACGCCGTGCATGCCATCGACGACCCGGACTTCCTGCATGAACTGGCGCAGCGGGTGCGCCGCCGGATCGACCCCGCGCGGCAGGTCTGGCTGACCGTGGAAAACGAGTACAACCAGGCCAGCCTGCTGGAGCAGCACTTCGACGCGCAGTGGAACGACGACGGCCACAACGCCCTGCATGTGCTGCTCACCGGGGAGACCGACGCCTACTACGCCGACTTCGCCGAACGCCCCACCGAGAAACTGGCGCGCTGCCTGAGCCAGGGCTTCGCCTACCAGGGCCACATCACCCGCCACGGCACCCCTCGCGGCGAACCCAGCAGCCATTTGCCGCCCAGCGCCTTCGTGCTGTTTTTGCAGAACCACGACCAGATCGGCAACCGCGCCTTCGGCGAGCGCCTGGTGCGCCTGGCCGAGCCACAGGCATTGCAGGCGGCCACGGTGCTGTTGCTGCTGTCGCCGATGATCCCGCTGCTGTTCATGGGCGACGAACTGGCGGCGCCGCAGCCCTTCCTGTTTTTCACCAGTCACCACGGCGAACTGGCGGACGCGGTGCGCGAGGGCCGACGCGGCGAATTCGCCGCCTTCAGCGCCTTCGCCGATCCGCATAAACGCGAGCAGATTCCCGACCCGAACGCGCCGGACACCTTCCTCGCGTCGAGGCCGCAGGCGGACCCGGTCCAGGGCGAGCAGACCCTGGCGCTGTATCGCCAGCTGTTGCAACTGCGCCGCGAGCACATCGTGCCCTGCCTGCCCGGCGCCGAAGCCCTGGGCGCCGAGGTGCTGGCCGAAGGCGCGCTCTGTGCCCGCTGGCGCCTGGGCAATGGCCAGGAACTGCGCATCGACCTCAACCTGAGCCCGCACAACGTCGAGCAACAGCCGCCAAGCGCGGCGCAGCGCCTGTTCGAATACCCGGCCCAGGCGTTCGAGCGGTTGCACCAAGGCACTCTCGCCCCCTATAGCGCGCTGGTCAGCCTCGGCGCAGTCGCCCCCACGCCAGACCTTGACGGAGAACACCCATGAGCGACGCGCAACTGGAAATCCTCGCCAGCCGGGCCGGCCTGGCCGTCGACTGGATCGACGCCAACGGCCGCCCGCAACGGGTCGAGCCACGGGTGCTGCGCGCCGTGCTGGCCAGCCTTGGCCATCCGGCCGACAACGACCGGCAGATCGAAGCCAGCCTGCGCCAGCTGCTACAGGTGCAGCAGAGCCGGCAACTGCCGCCGCTGCTGACCGCCGACGCCGGCCAGGGCCTGGACCTGGGGCATTACTTCGCGCCGGACACGCCCTGCGAAATCCACCTGGAAGACGGCGGTGTGCTCAACCTCAGGCTGGACGCCAACTCCATGCTGCCGGGCCTGGTGCCGGTGGGTTATCAGGAGGTGAGCATCGCCGGCCAGCACTTCACCCTGGCCGTGGCGCCCGAGCGCTGCTACAGCGTCGCCGACGCCGTGGACCAGGCCACGCCCCGTGCCTGGGGCCTGAGCGTGCAGCTGTATTCCCTGCGCCGCGCAGGCGATGGCGGTTATGGTGATACCCAAGCGCTCGAAGACTTGGTCCGGGTCGCCGGCGAACGGGGCGCCGAGGCCGTGGCCATCAGCCCGCTGCATGCCATGTTCAGCAGCGACACCGGCCGCTACAGCCCCTATTCACCGTCCAGCCGGTTGTTTCTCAACAGCCTGTACGCCGCGCCCGGGACCATTCTCGGCGAGCGGGCCTGGCGCAGCGCGATCGATGCCAGCGGCCTCGGGCCGCAACTGCAACAGCTGGAACAACAGCCGATGGTCGACTGGCCGGTGGCGGCCCAGGCCCGGAAGAAAGTCCTGCGCGCGCTTTATGACGGCTTCTGCCAGGGCGAGCATCCGCTGCACCAGGACTTCGCCAGCTTCCGCCACGCCAGTGGCGAGGCCCTGGAAAACCACTGCCGCTTCGAAGCCATCCAGGCCCAGCGCGCGGCCCGCGGCGAAAGCCTCGACTGGCGCGAATGGCCCGACGCCTGGCGCACCCCACGCAGCCCGGCGCTGGCGCAGTTCGCCGAGGAGCACGCCGCCGATATCGGCTTTTATGCCTTCTGCCAATGGCTGATCGCCCGTTGCCTGGAGCGGGTGCAGGCCACCGCCCGCAGCAGCGGCATGGGCATCGGCCTGATCGCCGACCTGGCGGTGGGCGCCGACGGCGGCGGCAGCCAGGCCTGGAGCCGCCAGGACGAACTGCTGGCGGCGCTGACCGTCGGCGCGCCGCCGGACATTCTCAATCGCCAGGGCCAGGGCTGGGGCATTTCCGCCTTTTCCCCGGAGGGCCTGGTGCGCAATGGCTTCCACGCTTTCATCGAAATGCTCCGGGCCAACTTCGCCCATGCCGGCGGCCTGCGCATCGACCATGTGATGGGGTTGCAGCGGCTATGGGTGATCCCCCTCGGCGCCCCGCCCTGCGACGGCGCCTACCTGTATTACCCGGTGGACGACCTGCTGCGACTGCTGACCCTGGAATCGCACCGGCACCAGGCGATCGTCCTCGGCGAGGACCTCGGCACGGTGCCCGACGGCCTGCGGGAAAAACTCAGCGCGCGGGCCATGCTCGGCATGCGCGTGCTGCTGTTCGAGCAGGAGCACGGCACGCATTTCCGGCCGATCCTCGATTGGCCGGACAACGCCCTGGCCACCACCAGCACCCACGACCTGCCGACCCTCAACGGCTGGTGGCAGGGCCGCGACATCGACTGGAGCGCGCGCCTGGGCCTGGTGGACGCAAGCGGCGAAACCCATTGGCGCGAACATCGCCAGCGCGAACGCGAGGGCCTGCGCCACGCCCTGAGTCGCGACCCGCAGAATTTTCGTGAAGACACTCACGAAGCCGATCAGGTGGTGGACGCCAGCGTGCGCTTCCTCGGCCATACCCGCGCACCGCTGGTGCTGCTGCCCCTGGAGGACGCCCTGGGCATCGACGAACAGGCCAACCTGCCCGGCACCCTCGACAGCCATCCCAACTGGCGTCGGCGCCTGGCCGGCAGCAGCGCGGCCTTGCTCGACGACCCGGACGCCGCGCGCCGCCTGGAGCTGCTGGCCTGCGCCCGGCAACAGGCCCACGAGCGCGACCGATGAAGGATTCCACGCACCACAGCCCGCCCATGCGGGCCACCCTGCGCCTGCAGTTTCATCGCGGCTTCACTCTCGACGACGCGGTGCCGCTGGTGCCCTACTTCGCCCGCCTGGGCATCAGCCACCTGTACGCCTCGCCGCTGCTGTGCGCCCGAGCCGGCTCGATGCATGGCTACGACGTGGTCGACCCGACCCGGGTCAACCCCGAACTGGGTGGCGAGGCCGCCCTGGAGCGCCTGGTCCGCAGCCTGCGCCAGCACGACATGGGCCTGCTGCTGGATATCGTCTCCAACCACATGGCGGTCGGCGGCGCGGACAATCCCTGGTGGCAGGACCTGCTGCGCTGGGGCCGCCTGAGCCCCTACGGCGAATTCTTCGATATCCAGTGGCACTCCCCCGACCCCTTGCTGGAAGGCCAGTTACTGCTGCCGTTCCTCGGCAGCGACTACGGCGTGGCCCTGCAGGAAGGCGCGCTGAGGCTGTGCTTCGATGCCGAACGGGGCGAGTTTCATGTCGAGCATTACCAGCATCATTTCCCGATCTGCCCCAGCGACTATGGCGAACTGCTGCGGCTCCAGGGCGAGATGGACGCCGAACCGGCCGAGCGTCTCAAGCCATTGGCCGATGCCTTCAGCACCCTGCGCTACCAGTCCGACGCCCACACTCAGGCCGAGCCTCTGCAACAGCAGCTGCAGGACGCCGCCCGTGACCCGCGGGTCCGCGCGGCCATCGAGCAGCACCTGGCGCGCTACGATTCGCGCCAGCCGCAGGGCTTCTCCCGCCTGCACGCCCTGCTGGAGCAGCAGAGCTACCGCCTGGCCAGCTGGCGCACCGCGGCGGACGACATCAACTGGCGGCGCTTCTTCGACGTCAACGAGCTGGGTGGGCTGCGGGTCGAGCGCCCGGCGGTGTTCGAGGCCACCCACGGCAAAATCTTCCAATTGATCGCCGCCGGCCTGGTGGACGGGCTGCGCATCGACCATATCGACGGCCTGGCCGATCCCCGCGGCTACTGCCGCAAACTGCGGCGCCGGGTCGACGCCCTGCGTCCCGGCCAGCACTTGCCGATCTATGTCGAGAAGATCCTCGGCGCTGGCGAAACCCTGCGCCGCGACTGGGGCGTGGACGGCAGCACCGGCTATGAGTTCATGAACCAGCTGTCGCTGCTGCAACACGACCCGCAAGGCGCCGCCCCCCTGGCCGAACTCTGGAGCCGGCACAGCGAACGGCCGGCGGCCTTTCTCGAAGAGGCCCGGCTGGCGCGCCAGCAATTGCTCAACGGCTCGCTGGCCAGCGATTTCGAAAGCGTGGCCCAGGCCCTGCTGCAAGTGGCGCGCAACGATGTGATGAGCCGCGACTTGACCCTCGGCGCCATTCGCCGCGCCTTGCAGGAACTGATCGTGCACTTCCCGGTGTACCGCACCTACATCGGTGCCTGCGGGCGCTCGGCGACAGATGAGGGGTTTTTCCAGCAGGCCCTGCAAGGCGCCCGCGACACCCTGGGCGAAGCCGACTGGCCGGTGCTGGCCTACCTGCAACAGTGGCTCGGCGGCCGCGGCTGGCGCCAGCTGCCGCCGGGGCGCCCGCGCAAGGTGCTCAAGCATGCCTGCGTGCGCTTCCAGCAACTGACCTCGCCGGCGGCGGCCAAGGCGGTGGAAGACACCGCGCTCTATCGCTCGGCGGTGCTGCTGTCACGCAACGATGTGGGTTTCTCCACCGAGCAGTTCTGCGCCCCGGTGGAAGATTTCCACGCCGCCTGCCGCGAGCGCCTGGAGGCTTTCCCCGACAACCTGCTGGCCAGCGCCACCCACGACCACAAGCGCGGCGAAGATACCCGCGCGCGCCTGGCGGTACTCAGCGAACTCGGCCCCTGGTACGTCGAACAGGTGGAACACTGGCGCAGCCTGGCCCAGGCCCTGCGCAGCGATCCCCAGGCGCCCGGCGCCGGCGACGAGCTGATCCTCTATCAGGCCCTGCTCGGCAGCTGGCCGCTGGAACTGCACAGCGACGACCGCCAGGGCCTGCGCGGCTATGCCCAGCGCCTCTGGCAATGGCAGGAAAAAGCCCTGCGCGAAGCCAAGCTGCATAGCAGCTGGGCGGCGGCCAACGAGGCCTATGAAAGTGCCGTGCACCACTTCATCGAGCGCCTGTTGCTCAGCCCCGAGGGCCTGCCGTTGCGCAGCGCCATAGGCACAGCCGTCCAGGTCATCGCGCCCGCTGGCGCCCTCAACGGCCTGGCTCAATCCTTGCTGCGCATGACCGTGCCCGGCGTGCCGGACCTGTATCAGGGCAACGAGTTCTGGGACTTCAGCCTGGTGGACCCGGACAACCGTCGCCCGGTGGATTTCGCCGCCCGACAGCAGGCTCTGGACCCTTGCGGCGAAACCATGGAACTGTTGGCCCACTGGCGTGACGGGCGTATCAAGCAGGCCCTGATCGCCGCCACGCTGGCGCGCCGGGGCGAGTACCCGCAGCTGTTTCGCCGGGGCACTTACCAGCCGCTGCCGGTACAGGGGCGACACGCTGGCAAGGTGCTGGCCTTCATGCGCGAACACCAGGGCCAGCGCGCCGTGGTGATCGTGCCCAGGCTGGTCGCCGGGCTGCTGGAAAGCGGCGCGCAACCGCGGGTCGACGCGCCGGATTGGGGCGATACGCGTGTGCATCTGCCATTCGCCGCGCCAGGACAAAACCTGAAGGGACTTTTTTCCACGGGGGCAGTCACACCCCACAAGGATCTGATGATCAGCAGCGCATTGCGGGATTTCCCGGTCAACCTTTTCATCCAAACTTGAGTTCAGTTCAGGAGCATTGCGATGAGTACCGACGACAAACGCATTCGTGAGTTCGCCTATCAAATCTGGGAATCGGAAGGCCGGCCCGACGGCCAGGAACACCGGCATTGGGAAATGGCCCGCAAGCTGGCCGAAGCCGAGGCCCTGGCCCCGAGCAAGCCGCCCAGGGCGACCCGCGCCGCCAGCGCCAAACCCGGCAAGCCCGCGGCAAAGCCCAAGGCCGTCGCCAAACCCGCGGCGGCGGCCCCCCTGGTACCTCCTGGAGAAAGGGTGCCTCCTGGAGAAAAGCGGCCTCCCGCAGAAAAAGGATTGCCGCCCGGGAGCAAAAGCAGCGCGGCGAAAAAGCCGCGGGCCCCGCGCAAGCCAGCGACCAGCTGACGCCTCTGCCGCGAGGCGTTCGCGCCACCCTCTACTGCCGACCTAGCCCATGTGCGTGGCGCGCCCGAGCGCCACAGGGAGCCCATTCGCCCATCTGATTCGCAGGAGCACCCATGACCACCGCCAAAGCAGCCGCCACGCCGAAAACCCCGCAAGCCACCGAGCCCTCGCGCATCCGCGAAGGCCTGCCCTTCCCGCTCGGCGCGACCTGGGACGGCCTGGGGGTCAACTTCGCCCTGTTCTCGGCCAATGCCACCCAGGTCGAGTTGTGCCTGTTCGATGCCACGGGCGAAGTCGAGCTGGAACGCATCGAACTGCCGGAATACACCGACGAGATCTTCCACGGCTACCTGCCCGACGCCCACCCCGGGCTGATCTACGGCTATCGGGTGCATGGCCCCTACGACCCGGCCAACGGTCATCGTTTCAACCCCAACAAGCTGCTGATCGACCCGTATGCCAAGCAGTTGGTGGGCCAGCTGAAATGGTCCGAGGCGCTGTTCGGCTACACCATCGGGCACCCCGACGCCGACCTCAGTTTCGACGAGCGCGACAGCGCGCCCTTCGTGCCCAAATGCAAAGTGATCGACCCGGCCCACACCTGGGGCCACGATCATCGGGTCAGCGTGCCCTGGGAAAAAACGATCATTTATGAGACTCACGTGCGTGGCTTCACCATGCGTCACCCCTCGGTGCCGGAGGCGGTGCGTGGCACCTTCGCCGGGCTGATGGTCGACGATGTGCTGGAGCACATCCGCAAGCTCGGGGTGTCGTCGGTGGAGCTGTTGCCGATCCATGCCTTCGTCAACGACCAGCACCTGCTGCACAAGGGCATGACCAATTACTGGGGCTACAACAGCATCGCCTTCTTCGCCCCCGACCCGCGCTACCTGGCCAGCGGCAAGATCGCCGAATTCAAGGAAATGGTCGCGCACCTGCACGAAGCCGGGCTCGAAGTGATACTCGACGTGGTCTACAACCACACCGCCGAGGGCAACGAGCAAGGCCCGACCCTGTCCATGCGCGGCATCGACAACGCCTCCTACTACCGCCTGATGCCCGACGACAAACGCTTCTATATCAACGATTCCGGGACCGGCAACACCCTCGACCTGAGCCATCCCTGCGTGCTGCAGATGGTCACCGACTCGCTGCGCTACTGGGCCACGGAAATGCACGTGGACGGTTTTCGCTTCGACCTGGCGACCATTCTCGGGCGTTACCACGATGGCTTCGACGAGCGCCACAGCTTCCTCGTGGCCTGCCGCCAGGACCCGGTGCTGCGCCAGGTGAAGCTGATCGCCGAGCCGTGGGACATCGGCCCCGGCGGTTATCAGGTGGGCGGTTTCCCGCCGGGCTGGGTGGAGTGGAACGACAAGTTCCGCGACACCGTGCGCGCCTTCTGGAAAGGCGACGACGGCCAGCTCGCCGACTTCGCCGCGCGCATGACCGCCTCCGGCGAGATGTTCAACCAGCGCGGCCGGCGGCCTTATACCTCTGTCAATTTCGTGACTGCCCACGACGGCTTCACCCTGCATGACCTGGTGTCGTACAACGACAAGCACAACGAAGCCAACGACGAAGACAACCAGGACGGCAGCAACCACAACCTGTCGTGGAACCACGGCGTCGAAGGCCCCACCGACGACCCGCAGATCAATGCGCTGCGCCTGCGCCAGATGCGCAATTTCTTCGCCACCCTGCTGCTGGCCCAGGGCACGCCGATGCTGGTTGCCGGCGACGAGTTCGCCCGCACCCAGCACGGCAACAACAACGCTTATTGCCAGGACAGCGAAATCGGCTGGGTCAACTGGGACCTGGACGAGGACGGCAAGTCGCTGCTGAAGTTCGTCAGGCGCCTGGTCAAGCTGCGCATGACCTATCCGATCCTGCGCCGCGGACGCTTCCTGGTGGGCAACTACAACGAGGATATCGGGGTCAAGGACGTCACCTGGCTCGCCCCGGACGCCAGCGAGATGACCATCGAACAATGGCAGGACAGCCACGGCCGCTGCCTGGGCATGCTGCTCGACGGCCGCGCCCAGGAAACCGGGATACGCCGCCCCGGCGCCGACGCGACCCTGCTGCTGGTGGTCAACGCCCATCACGACATCGTCAACTTCAGCCTGCCCCAAGTGCCCGACGGCGGCTTCTGGACCTGCATGATCGACACCAACCAGCCCTCGGTGAAAGGCCAGGAACGCTTCGAGTTCGGCCACCCGTACTCGGTGACCGGGCGCTCGCTGCTGCTGTTCGAACTGCAGCACGAGGATGACGATTGAGCAGGTCATTGGCCATTTGCCGGATTGAATGGCGGGCAGTGGCCGGCCCATCAGACACATGTACGATGGTGCCGGATATCCATTCCCCGCTATCTTGAACAGCTGAGCGTCGCCATCGGAAAAAATCGCTGCCCCCTGCGACGGTGGCCAACGGCTGTGTATGATTGAACGCTCTTGCAGGACGGCAATCCAAGGTATGGAGCGCCGGCACCCGGACCGATACCGGGTGCGAACCCAAGCGGCCCGGTCCGTCACCGCGCGCCGACTGCCCCGGAACAAGGATGTGACACCCATGAGATCCATACCCCTGAGCGACAACTGGCCGGAGCAGGTCTGGAACGGCGCCCGCCAACTGCTCGACGTCCCCTCCATCAACCTTGCCAGCCTGGTGCCGCCCGGATTTCGCGCGGTGGTCATTGCCCCGCACCCCGGTGACGAGGTGCTGACCTGCGGCGGCTTGCTGCAGGTACTGGCCCACCATGGCCATCCGCTGCAACTGATTTCCATCACCGACGGCAGCGCCAGCCACCCCGGCTCCGACCTGTGGTCGGAGCGGCGCCTGAGCGTGTTCCGTCCCCAGGAAAGTGTCGAGGCCCTGCGCCGCCTGGGTTTGCCCCTGCACAGCCTGCAGTGGATTCGCGGCGGTTTTGCCGACAGTGGGCTGCAGGAACGCGAGCATCAGTTGAGCCAGTTCATTGGCCGTTACCTGCGCCCCGATGACGTGGTGTTCAGCACCTGGCGCGAAGACGGCAACGACGATCACGACGCCGTCGGCCGGGCCAGCGCCAAGGCCGCGGCCCAGGCTGGCGTGGCATTCCACGAAGTGCCGGTGTGGGCCTGGCACTGGCCGGCGCGCGATGAACAGCTGCTGCCCTGGCACCGTGCCCGCAAGTTGCGCCTCGACACCTGGACCGTGGCCCGCAAGCGCCACGCGGCGCATGCCTATGCCAGCCAGTTGCAGGGCGATCCGGGCATCGGCCTGGCCCCGACCCTGACGCCGGTGGTGCTGGAGCGGCTGCGCCAGTCCTACGAAATCTTTTTCATGTAGGGCTGCCCCGATGCGGGCAGACCGGGGGCAAACCTGAACTGACCGGCAAAGTGTCAGTCGCATGAGTAACCGCCCTGATTACGAGGAGTGAGCGTGAGCACCGATTCAACCAGGCGTCCGGTCACGTCGGCAGCGCCAGACGAAACCCCGGCGATCCATCGCCTGCGCATCCTGACCGTCAACACCCACAAGGGCTTCACCGCCCTGAACCGCCGTTTCATTCTCCCGGAGCTGCGTGACGCGGTCCGCAGCACCCAGGCCGACCTGGTGTTTCTCCAGGAAGTGCTGGGCGAGCACGACCGCCACGCCAGCCGCTACGGCAACTGGCCTCAGCAGTCGCAATACGAGTTTCTCGCCGACAGCATGTGGAGCGACTTCGCCTACGGGCGCAACGCGGTCTATCCCGATGGCCATCACGGCAACGCCCTGCTGTCGAAATACCCGATCCGCCAGTACCGCAACCTCGATGTCTCGATCACCGGCCCGGAGCGCCGCGGGCTGTTGCATTGCGTGCTGGATGTACCGGGGCATGCCGAAGTGCACGCGATCTGCGTGCACCTGAGCCTGCTGGAAAGCCATCGCCAGCTGCAACTGGCACTGCTGTGCCAGTTGCTCGAGTCGCTGCCAGACGATGCGCCGGTGATCATCGCTGGCGACTTCAACGACTGGCAGTTGCATGGCAATGCCACCCTCGCCCGCCGCGACGACCTGCACGAAGCCTTCGAACGCCACCATGGCAGGCCGGCCAAGACCTACCCGGCGCGCTGGCCACTGCTGCGCCTGGACCGCATCTACCTGCGCAACGCCAGCAGCCACGCACCGAAGATCCTCGGGCACAAGCCCTGGACTCACCTGTCGGATCACCTGCCGCTGGCGGTGGAAGTGCACCTCTGATGCCTTCGCCCAGGCATCGAGGATCATCGGTCTGGCGGCCCACCAGGCCACTCTCGCCTCTCCGGCAACCGCGGTCGCCGGCCTGATCGACGAAGCGGCCAGCGCGCTGGCCAAGGCCTGACGCGGCCCTTGGCCCAGGAAAGTCACCGACTCGCCCGCAAAGGGCGAGTCGGTAGTGGGCTACCGAAAATCGCTTTTCCCCACCTTTCTTGACGTTTTTTCGTACAAACAAGAACTTAGAGAATGGCTTTTTTTCAGTCGGTTACAGCGCCTGAATTACCTACGCCATTGGTCGGTCATTTTCTTGACGATCGCGGAGTCGTCTCCTTAGCTACAGCTTACTACCCCCGGAAATACAATCAGGGGCAAGCCTCGGATACCTGCTCTAGAGCGGGTCGCCGAGCCTTGCCTCAACGAACTCGGTCGCCCCTCATTCGGGGTAGGAGAGACGCCACGGCGAGACACGGCATGCGATTGCAAGGTAGCCCTCCATGAAAACTTCACTCACCCCACAAGAGATCAAGATCATTCTGTGCACAGTTTCCGCTTCGGTATTGCTGTGTTCTTCCATGGAGGTACAAGCGTCCCCTGCCGAGGACGAGGCGCAGCTCTGGTATCACCAGGACCTGCTCCTGAACCGCCTGTTGACACCCGCGACATCCGCGACGCCCATGCCGGCCAGCCAGCCCCAGGGCAACAGCCTGGGTATCGTGCAAGGCAGCCCGCAGGTCTGGGACCCGCTGTACGGGCCCGCGGCGCGGCAGACCGAAGTCGGCTACCTCGGTTCGCGTTTTGCCAGCAGCATCAACGACACGCCCGGCGGCCCGGTGCTCTACACCCTGGAAAGCAGCAGCGGGCATACCCAGCGCATCGGCCTGCTGGGCGGCCAGAGCCAGTTCCAGGCCAACGGTCAGGGCGTGCCCGGCGGTTTCAGCGACCCGCGTAACGACCGTTTCAGTGTCCAGGGTCAAAGTCTTGGCGCGTTCTGGAGCCTGACCGGTCCGCAGGGCTGGCACGTCGATCTGTCGGCCAGCGGCGCCCGGGTCAGCGGCTTCAGCCGCACCGAGCAAGGCCAGCGACAAGCCGCCGAAGGCAGCGCGGTGACCCTGTCGGTGCAAGGCGGGATTCCCATCGGCATCAGCGACAACTGGGTGGTCGAACCCCAGGCGCAATTGATCAACCAGCGCGTCAGCCTGGACAACCCGAATGCCGACAGCAGCACCCGCTCCGCCGGTAACCTCAACGCCTGGAGCGGCCGCGTCGGGGCCCACTTGCAAGGCCGTTACGACGTCGCCGGGCACTCGGTGGAACCCTATGTGCGCACCAGCTTGTGGCACACGGTGTACAGCGGCGACACCCTGACCCTGGACAAGGTCGACAAGATCAGCAGCAGCCGCAAGTCCTCCACGGTCGAAGTCGGCCTGGGCCTGGTGGCCAGGCTCACCCCCGCCGTCAGCCTGTACGTGAGCGCCGACTACAGCAGCGACGTGGACGACAACGACCTCAACGGACTGATCGGCAGCCTGGGTGTGCGGATGCGCTGGTAAAAACCTGTAGCCGCCGCAGGCTGCGATCGGCGGCGCAGCCGACGCAAAGGGAGCATCGGCCATACGCGTCGTCCGGGTTGCGGGCTCTGCGAGCCCGATCGCAGCCTGCGGCAGCGGCTACAGGGATTGGGTTTTCAGGGACAGCTTGAGGGTGTCTGGGCAGATGTCATCGCGAGCAAGCTCCTACAGGAAACGCGCAACCTCTGTAGGAGCGAGCTTGCTCGCGATCCGCTGCGCGCAGCGGCCAGTCGACATCACGCTTCGGGTTGCAGGATCAGCACCGCCAGCGGCGGCAGGTTCAACGCCAGCGACAACGCCTGGCCGTGGCTCGTCACGTCCTCGGTGAACACCCCGCCGCCATTGCCATAGTTGGACCCGGCGTAGGTATCGGAGTCGCTGTTGAACAACTCGCCCCAGCGCCCGGCGAAGGGCACGCCGATCCGGTAGGCCTGGCGCGGCACCGGGGTGAAGTTGGCCACCACCAGCAGCGGCTTGCCGTCCTTGCTCCAGCGCAGCCAGGCGTAGACGCTGTTGATCGCGTCGTCGCCGATCAGCCACTGGAAGCCCTGGGGCGCGTCGTCCTGGTCGTGCAGCGCCGGATGCTCGCGGTACAGCCGGTTGAGATCGCCCACCAGCTTCTGCACGCCGCGGTGCTCGGGGTATTGCAGCAGGTACCAGTCCAGTTGCTGATCGTGATTCCATTCGCGCCACTGGCCGAACTCGCAGCCCATGAACAGCAGCTTCTTGCCCGGGTGGGTCCACATGAAACTCAGGTAGGCCCGCAGGTTGGCGAACTTCTGCCAGCGGTCGCCGGGCATCTTGTCGATCAGCGAGCGTTTGCCGTGCACCACTTCGTCGTGGGAGATCGGCAGGATGAAGCGCTCGGACCAGGCATACACCAGGCCGAAGCTCAGTTCGTTGTGGTGATGGGCGCGGTACACCGGGTCCTGCTGGATGTAATGCAGCGAGTCGTGCATCCAGCCCATGTTCCATTTGTAGGCAAAGCCCAGGCCGCCTTGCTGGGTGCCCTGGCTGACGCCCGGCCAGGCCGTGGACTCCTCGGCGATCACCAGGGCGCCCGGCGCCTCGAGGGACACCACGTCATTCAGGTGACGCAAAAAGTCGATGGCTTCGAGGTTCTCGCGCCCGCCATGGCGGTTGGGCACCCACTCCCCGGCGTTGCGCGAATAGTCGCGGTAGAGCATCGAGGCCACGGCATCCACCCGCAGGCCGTCGACATGGAAATGCTTGAGCCAGTGCAGCGCCGACGCCAGCATGAAACCGTGGACCTCGGTGCGCCCCAGGTTGTAGATCAGGGTGTCCCAGTCCTGGTGGAAACCTTCCAGCGGGTTGCCGTATTCGTACAGCGCGGTGCCGTCGAATTGCGCCAGGCCATGGGCGTCGGTGGGAAAGTGCGCCGGCACCCAGTCGAGAATCACCCCGATGCCCGCCAGGTGGCAGGCGTTGACGAACGCCGCGAAGTCGTCGGTGCTGCCATAGCGGGCGCTGGGGGCGAACTGCGACAGCGGCTGATAGCCCCAGGAACCGCCGAAGGGATGCTCCATGATCGGCATCAGCTCGATATGGGTGAACCCCAGGTTCTGCACATAGGGGATCAGGCGTTCGGCCAGTTCGTGCCAGTCGTACTGGCGCGCCACCTCGCCCAGATCGTCCACCTCGCATTGCCAGGAGCCGGCATGCAGTTCGTAGATCGACAAGGGCGCGTCTGTGCGCTGGCGTTCGCCGCGGGCCTGCATCCAGTCGAGGTCCTGCCAGTCGATGCTCAGCGGGCTGGCGACTTTCGAGGCGGTATCCGGCGGCAACTGGGTGGCCAGCGCCACCGGGTCGGACTTCAGCGGCAGGATGCCGTGGGCGCCGAGGATTTCATATTTGTAGGCTTCGCCCGGGCCCAGGCGCGGCACGAACAGCTCCCAGACCCCGGACGGATGACGCAGGCGCATCGGGTGCCGCCGTCCGTCCCAGACGTTGAAGTCGCCGACCACCGAGACCCGCCGGGCATTCGGCGCCCAGACCGCGAAACGCACGCCGTCGACGCCCTCCACGGTTTTCAGCTGCGCGCCGAGGCAGGCGCTGAGGTCACGGTGGTTGCCCTCGGCGAACAGGTACAGGTCCATCTCCCCCAGCAACGGGCCGAAGCTGTAAGGGTCTTCGCCAATATGTTCGCCACCGGCCCATTGCGTGCGCAGCAGATAGGGCTGGGCCTGGGCAAAGTGCCCGACGAACAACCCCGGCACCTCGGTGCCCTCCAGGCTGCCCAGCACTGTCACGCCATCGCGAACCAGCACCTGCACACTCAGGGCGCCCGGCAGGAAGGCACGGATGAATTGGCCGCCGGCGCCGTCGCCATGGGGGCCGAGCACGGCAAAGGGGTCCTGGTGCTCGGCACGCACCAGTGCCTCGACATCCCGCGCGGCGGGCATTGCCTGTTTGACCTGACCCTGTTCCTTGTTCGAGAAACTCATGACTGCTCTCCAGCACTTTTTGTATCGGAAAAGGGTTTCACATCACTCAACCTTCATATCACTTAGCAGCACATGCAGCCCCCGCAGCGGCACCGCGAGCCAGGCCGGACGGTTTTCCGCTTCATACGCCACTTCGTAGGCTGCTTTCTCCAGGCTGAACAAGGCCAGCGCGGCGTCCTCGCCATTCTTTTCCTGCCAGGCATGAGCAAGACTAGCTGCCGCCAGCCGGTACGCCTGGACAAACGACTCGCGGGCTTCGCGCAGATAACGCTCGGTGACCCGCTGCCGGGCCGCCAGGGCGTGGGCCGAGGCGTCGAGGCCCTGGCCGCCGAGGGCCAGCGCCGCGGCATAGTCGAAGGAGCGCAGCACGCCGCTGACGTCCTTGTACGGACTGTGCTTGCCCCGGCGCTCGTCCAGCGGCCGGGCCGGTTCGCCCTCGAAATCGATCAGGTAGGCGTCGCCCTTGATCACCAGCACCTGGCCCAGGTGCAGGTCGCCGTGGACGCGCATGCGCAGGCCGCCGACCGCCTGTTTCGCCAGGCCCTGGATATGCGCCAGGATCGCCGTCTTGTGTTGGCTCCACGACGCCACGCGCTGTCGATCCTCGGCCGTCAGCTCAGCCTGATGCTGCTTGAGCAAGTGCAAGGCCCGTTCCAGTTGCGCGCCAATCTGCCTGGCCCAGGCCTGGGCGTCCTTGTCGGTACTCGGCCGCGCGCGGAAGGCCGGGTTGGCGGTCGGCGCCGCGAGGACCTGGTGCATTTCCCCCAGGCGCTGGCCGAGCATGCCGGCAAAGTCGCGCAACTCGCCCAGGGCGTTGTAGTGCTGGTCCTGCTCGGACATGGCGTCGGCCAGTTCGTCGCGGATCGCCCGCTCCAGGTTGTTCTGGGTCCACTCCCAGGCATCGCCCTGATTGCTCAGGTAACCCTGGGCGATCATCAGCAGGCTGTCCTCGCCCTGCCCGTCCCGGCGGATCACCGAACCGAGCAAGGGTGAAATGTGCTGGAAGCCGGCGGCGGTCAGGTAGGCGCTCATCTCCAGTTCCGGGTGCACGCCGCTGGCCACCTTGCGGATCAGCTTGAGCACCAGGCTGGTGCCGATCACCACCGAGCTGTTGGATTGCTCGGCGGACAGGTAGCGCACTTCGGATTCCGCGCCCAGGCCGAGCCCGGCCAGTTGCTCCGTGGCCTCGAAGCGGATCTCGCCATCGCCACAGGGCAGCACGGTGTGCGCCTGGATCGCCTGCAGGACATTGTGCACAAAACTTTCCAGGGCAAAGGCGTCGGTGATCAGCCCCACCTGGCGGCCACGGCGCACCCGCGCCAGGGCCAGTTGCTGCGGCAGCGCGGCGCCGATCTGCTCTTCGCCGAGCAAGCCGAACGGCAGCTGGTAGCGCCCGCTCTGGCCGCCGCCGCTGACCTCCAGCTCGCTGAGCAACACCGGATGCTGCGGATCGCCGAAGCGCACGCCATAGGCGATGTGCACCTGCTCGATGGCGCTGTCCTTGCCGGAGAACCAGCGGCGCTTGGGCAGCCAGGTCGGCAGCGAACTCTGCTCCAGGGTGGTGCGCGACGGCGCTTCGAGCAATTCCTCGAGGCGTTTTTTCAGCACCAGGGTGGTGAAGTCCGGCATGCTCTGGGCCGGTTCCACATGCCAGCTCGGCATCTGGTTTTCCGCCGCCAGGACAAACCAGTAGAAACCGTAGGGCGCCAGGGTCAGGAGGAAATTCAGCTGGCCGATCGGCGGGAAGGCATTCCCGCCGAGCATCTCCACCGGCACCATGCCGGCGAACGCCGACAGGTCCAGTTCCGCCGCCTGGGCGCTGCGCGACACGTTGGCCACGCAGAGGATGATTTCGTGCTTGCCGTCAGGCCCGGTGTATTCGCGGGTGTAGGCCAGGATCCGGCGGTTGCTCGGCGACAGCATCTTCAGGCTGCCGCGGCCGAAGGCCTTGGACTGTTTGCGGATCGCCAGCATGCGCCGGGTCCAGTTGAGCAGCGAATGGGGGTCGCCGGCCTGGGTCTCGACATTCACCGACTGGTAGCCGTACAGCGGGTCCATGATCGGCGGCAAGACCAGGCTCGCCGGGTCGGCCCGGGAGAAGCCGCCGTTGCGGTCGATGGACCATTGCATCGGCGTACGCACACCATCGCGGTCGCCCAGGTAGATGTTGTCGCCCATGCCGATCTCGTCGCCGTAATACAGGGTCGGCGTGCCGGGCATCGACAGCAGCAGGCTGTTGAGCAGCTCGACCCGGCGCCGGTCGCGCTCCATCAGCGGTGCCAGGCGCCGGCGAATGCCCAGGTTGATCCGCGCGCGGCGGTCGGCGGCGTAGTAGTTCCACAGGTAGTCGCGCTCGCGGTCGGTGACCATCTCCAGGGTCAGCTCATCGTGGTTGCGCAGGAAGATCGCCCATTGGCAGTTGGCGGGAATCTCCGGGGTCTGGCGCAGGATGTCGGTGATCGGGAAGCGGTCTTCCTGGGCCAGCGCCATGTACATGCGCGGCATCAATGGGAAGTGGAAGGCCATGTGGCATTCGTCGCCGTCGTCGCCCTTCACGTCGCCCTTCTTTGTTTGACCGAAGTACAGCTGGGTGTCTTCCGGCCACTGGTTGGCTTCGGCCAGCAGCATGCGGTCCGGGTAGTTGGCGTCGATCTCGGCGCGGATCTGCTTGAGCACGTCGTGGGTCTCGGGCAGGTTCTCGTTGTTAGTGCCGTCGCGTTCGATCAGGTAAGGAATGGCGTCCAGGCGCAGGCCGTCGATGCCCATGTCCAGCCAGTAGCGCATCACCGACAGCACCGCCTTCATCACCTGCGGGTTGTCGAAGTTGAGGTCCGGCTGGTGGGAATAGAAGCGGTGCCAGAAGTACTGGCCGGCCACCGGGTCCCAGGTCCAGTTGGATTTCTCGGTGTCGAGAAAGATGATCCGCGTGCCGTCGTACTTCTGATCGTCATCGGACCACACATAAAAATCCCGCGCCTTGGAGCCGGCCTTGGCCTTGCGCGCCCGCTGGAACCAGGGGTGCTGGTCCGAGGTGTGGTTGATGACCAGCTCGGTGATCACCCGCAGCCCGCGCTGGTGGGCCTCGGCGATAAAGCGCCGGGCGTCGGCCAGGGTCCCGTAGTCGGGGCTGACGCCGCGGTATTCGGCGATGTCGTAACCGTCGTCGCGGCGCGGCGAGGGGTAGAACGGCAGCAGCCAGATGGTGTTCACCCCCAGGTCGGCGATGTAGTCGAGCTTGGCGATCAACCCGGGAAAATCGCCGATCCCGTCGTTGTTGGAGTCGAAATAGGATTTGACGTGAACCTGATAGATCACCGCGTCCTTGTACCAGAGCGGGTCCTTGATGAAGGTGGCTGACCTGGTTTTCTTCGCCATGGGTAACTCCTGAACATTCATGGGTCCGTGCCGCGCAGATATAGCGCTGCACCTGTAGCCGCTGCCGAGCTCCGCGAGGCTGCGACAAGGTCCGCAGGACCTTCGACGGCCTCAAGAGCGCGTCCCGTTCCGGGCCGATCGCAGCCTGCGGCAGCGGCTACCGGTGTGAATCAGGCAACGCTGATGCGCCAGATGCCGAACGGTTGCTGCCAGGGTTCGATCCGCATGAACTGGGTCTTGCCGTACCAGGTCCAGCGATGGCCGTTCATCAGGTCCTCGCCCTGGGTCTGCGCATCGTCGGGCAGGCCCAGTTCCCACAGCGGCAATTCGAAATGCGCTTCCTGAGCGTTGAACGGGTCGAGGCTGACCGCCACCAGGATGAAGTTGCCGAGGTCGGCGGTGCGCTTGCCGAAATACAGGATGTTGTCGTTCCAGGCGTTGTAGACCTGCAAGCCCAGGTGCGTCTGCAGCGCCGGGTTCTGTCGGCGGATGCGGTTGAGCTGGGCGATCTCGGCAATGATGTTGCCGGGGGCGCTGAAGTCCCGGGGGCGGATCTCGTATTTCTCCGAGTCCAGGTATTCCTCGCGCCCCGGAACCGGCGCCGCCTCGCACAGCTCGAACCCCGAATACATGCCCCACAGGCCCGAGCCCATGGTGGCCAGCGCGGCGCGGATGAGAAACCCCGGGCGCCCCGAGTCATGGAGAAAGAACGGGTTGATGTCCGGCGTGTTGACGAAGAAGTTCGGCCGGTAGCATTCGCGCCACGGCGACTGGTTGAGTTCGGTGAAGTAAGTCGCCAGTTCGCTCTTGGTGTTGCGCCAGGTGAAATAGGTGTAGCTCTGGGAATAACCGACCTTGCCCAGGCGCGCCATCATCGCCGGCGTGGTGAAGGCCTCGGCGAGAAAGATCACCTCCGGGAACCGCGCCCGCACATCGGCGATCAGCCACTGCCAGAACGGCAGCGGCTTGGTATGGGGGTTGTCCACGCGAAAGATCTTCACCCCCTCCTCGACCCAGCCGACCACGATGTCGCGCAGCTCCAGCCACAGGCTGGGGATGGCCTCGATGGCATAGAAGTCGACGTTGACGATGTCCTGGTATTTCTTCGGCGGGTTCTCGGCGTATTTGATGCTGCCGTCCGGGCGCCAGTTGAACCAGCCCGGATGCTGCTTGAGCCAGGGATGGTCCTGGGAACACTGGATGGCGAAATCCAGGGCGATCTCCAGGCCGTGCTCGGCGGCGGCCGCCACCAGGCGGCGGAAATCCTCGCGGCTGCCGAGCTGCGGATGGATCGCCTCGTGGCCACCCTCTTCGCTGCCGATCGCATAGGGGCTGCCGGGCTCGTCGAGGCCGGCGGTCAGCGAGTTGTTGCGGCCCTTGCGAAAGCTGCGGCCGATGGGATGGATCGGCGGGAAGTACAGCACGTCGAAACCCATGTCATGGATCATCGCCAGGCGCGAGTGCACATCGTCGAAGGTGCCATGACGGGCCGGATCATCGGTGATCGAGCGGGGAAACAGCTCGTACCAGCTGGCGAACTGCGCGCGTTCGCGCTCCACGTCCAGCGGGTATTGCGGGCTCAGGCTCAGGTAGGGACGGTGGTCGGCCTCGGCCATCAGCCGTGCACTGCGTTCGTGCAGGAACAGCGCCACTTGCTCGGCTTCGAGCAGCATCGCCAGCTCATGGTGCAGCGCCAGCAACTGCTCGCGCAGCGGCCCTTCGCTACGCTCGGCGGCGTGCAGCACATGGCTGCGGCCCTCCTGCAATTCGAGGCTGACCGCGATGCCGGCCTGGTGTTTCTTCTGCAGGTCGTAGCAGAAGCTGGCGAACTGATCGATCCAGGCCTCGATGCAATACAGGTAGCGGCCCTGGCTGGGCACTGTGAACTGGCCTTCCCAGCTATTGTTGCCGAGGTCTTCCATGGTTTCGCTGTGCCAGTGGCTGTCGGCTTCGGCGCACCAGCGGATGCGCACGGCCAGTTTGTCGTGGCCGTCGGCGAACACCTTGCTGCTGACCCGCACCACCTGCCCCGCCACCGCCTTGACCGCGAACTGGCCACCGTCGATCAGCGGCCGAGTGTTCTCGATGACGATACGCGGCAGCAGCAAGGCCTGCGACAGGGGCAGGTTCGGGTTGTATTGCAGTTCGGTCGGTCTTTTTTCGGCAGTCATCGAGCATCACCCCTTACGCCCCATGGACGCTCTGTTGCTGGTCTATTCCGGCGCGGCGCCCTCCCTTGGGAGGCGGCCCCAGGGTCGGCAATGGCCCGCGCGGATCAGCGAAGCACTTAGGTTCCGAGACACCAGGGCCGGGAAAGTTCACCCGGATTTGCCTCCCTTCGCGCCGGGAATCAAATCGCCGGGGCGAGGGTCCACCTTGGGAGACTGTGCAAAACCAAGCACAAAGGAGGCCATGCCAATGAGTATCCCGATCCCGGCGGAAACGCCCGACCCGAACATCGACCACCCGACGTTGCCGCCAACCGAGCCGCAACCGGTGCCCGAGGAAGATCCACCCGAAACTACCCCACCGCCCAGGGAGGACCCGCCGAGCGATCCGGCACCGGTCATCGCTTGCGGTCACAGCATTACGCCCAAACCATGACAAGCGTAGACAATCGGTTGCCCGTCGCTGCCGTCGCCAACCGGCAGCGGGCATCCCTTCGTTGCTGGCGAGCGTGCCCGCGACGCTTCAGGGCGTTCATCCGGGCGGTTCATCGTCGCCTTCCAGCTTGCGCACTATCCAGGGCATCACGCTGAAGACCGCCAGCGCCAGCAGGGTGCTGAACACCGCCGTGGCTTCGCGGCCGACACCCGCCGAGACGCCGATCGCCGCGGTCATCCACAGCCCGGCCGCGGTGGTCAGGCCCTTGACGTGCCCTTCCTCGTCCTGCTTGCCCTTGAGAATGGTGCCCGCGCCGAGAAAACCGATACCGGCGATCACCCCCTGCACCACCCGGCTCATGGCATCGGCCTGGGCGCCGGACATCTGCGGCACCAGCACGAACAGCGCCGCCCCCAGCGCCACCAGCATATGGGTGCGCACCCCGGCGGCCTTGCCCTTGTGCTCGCGTTCAAAACCGAGAATGCCGCCCAGCAGCGCGGCGATCAGCAGGCGTACGGTGATCTGGGTGAGTTGCCGGGCATCGCCGATATCGGCGAACTCCGCTTGCAGGGTGACCCAGACTTCATGCCACCAGGCGTTCATGCGCAGGTCCTTTCCGTTCGGGTTCTCAGGTTCTTATTGGCGGGCGGGCAACGAGGCAGCCCTCCTTAATCAAAGGACAGCGACGCCGGGCAAAAGGTGCGATCCGTCAGCGGGCGACCATTGATCGGTCGGGCAGCCCCCCGGACGGCAGCCGGACCCTAAAAACCGTACCCACCGCACAACAGGATTCGACCATGAGCCTGCGCATCGAAAACCGGATCTGCCATTTCGACACCGAAGACCTTCACGCCCGCCTGCCAGCCAGCGCCGTGACTGTGATCACCGACGCGGCCAGGTCGATGTCGGCGGTCGACCTCGAAGGCCGGCGTATCTACATCACCGAAGCAGAAGCCGACGCATTGACCGTAGCAGGCGCCACCGACGGTCGGCGTCATCTGCGCGCCAGCGACAGTGATTCGGTGATTTGACTGATCTGCATCACGGCACCCGGCGCAGGCCTGTGCCAGACGCCGACGGCGCCCGATAGCGGGCGCCTGGCCGGGTATGGCAAGTTGTCGCAGGGCGGCGCCCGACGGGCATCTGATCTGCTTTTTATTGCGATACCTGAGTCTGTTATGCAAACAGATCGCTGGGCATAGTTCATCTGCCTGATGGAGGCTGATGAGCGAACGACCATGAGCGAAAGAATCCCCGTCCGATTAGTAGAAACATTCGAGCCTGCGCGCCCAAAGACGAAGGCCAAATCCAGCGACAACCTGATCCACACCCGCAGTTTCACCGGCCTGTTCCGCACCCTGCGCATGAGCGGCGCGGGCTTCCTGTTCCTGCTGTTCTTCGGCACCGTGTGGTTGAACTGGGGCGGCCGCCAGGCGGTGCTCTGGGACCTCGCGGAAAGCAAGTTCCACATCTTCGGCGCCACCTTCTGGCCGCAGGATTTCATTCTGCTCTCGGCGTTGCTGATCATCTGCGCCTTCGGCCTGTTCGCCATCACCGTGTTCGCCGGCCGCGTCTGGTGTGGCTATACCTGCCCGCAGAGTTCCTGGACCTGGCTGTTCATGTGGTGCGAGAAGATCACCGAGGGTGAACGCAACCAGCGCATCAAGCTCGCGGCCGCGCCCTGGAACCTGAACAAGCTGATCCGCCGTTCGGCCAAGCACACCCTGTGGCTGGCCATCAGCCTGCTCACCGGCTTGACCTTCGTCGGTTACTTCACGCCTATCCGGCCGCTGGCCGAGGAGTTGCTGACCCTGCAGATTGGTGGGGTCAGCCTGTTCTGGGTGCTGTTCTTCACCGGCGCCACTTACCTGAACGCCGGCTGGCTGCGCGAGGCGGTGTGCATGCACATGTGCCCGTATGCGCGGTTCCAGAGCGTGATGTTCGACAAGGACACCCTGACCATCTCCTACGACCCGGCCCGCGGCGAAATCCGCGGCCCACGCAAGCGCGGCGTGAAACCCACCGATATCGGCCTCGGCGACTGCATCGACTGCCAGCTGTGCGTGCAGGTCTGCCCGACCGGCATCGACATCCGCGACGGCCTGCAGATGGAATGCATCGGCTGCGCCGCCTGTATCGACGCCTGCGATTCGATCATGGACAAGATGGGCTATGCCCGGGGCCTGATCAGCTACACCTCGGAGCACCAGTTGCAGGGTGGCAAGACCCATCTGCTGCGCCCACGCCTGATCGGCTACAGCGCGGTGCTGCTGGTGATGATCGGCGCCCTGGCCCTGGCGCTGGTGGAGCGGCCGATGGTGTCGCTGGACGTCAGCAAGGACCGTGGCCTGTTCCGCGAAAACAGCCTGGGCCAGATCGAGAACATCTACAGCCTGAAGATCATCAACAAGACCCAGCAACGCCAGGATTACCGCCTGCAACTGGTGGACGGCGACGGCTTCCAGCTGCAAGGCAAGACCGAAGTCAGCCTGGCCGCGGGCGAGATCGTCGACCTGCCGGTGTCGGTGGCGATGATCGCCGACCAGCCGCAGAGCAGTTCCCAGGAGCTGAGTTTCAAGGTGGTCGACGCCGACCAGCCGCAGATCTACAGCGTGGCCAAGAGCCGGTTTGTTGCGCCCTTGAACCGTTGATCCCTTAGACTGGGCGCCGCTTTGCGGCTATCGCGAGCAAGCTCGCTCCTACAGGTGCGCATTGGTCCTTGTAGGAGCGAGCTTGCTCGCGATAAATCGCTCAGCCACCGCAGCCTCCAACCCGAGCCGCCCCATGAAACGCTACGAAAAATTCGCCGACGACATCGCAGAACTGATCCGCTCCGGGGTGCTCGGCCCCGGCCAGCGCGTACCTTCGGTACGTTATGCCAGCCAGACCTATGGGGTCAGCCCGTCCACGGTGTTCCAGGCCTATTACCTGCTGGAACGCCGCGGCCTGATCCGCGCCCGGCCGCGCTCCGGCTACTTCGTCAACACCCATGCGCCGAGCCCGTTCTCGGAGCCGGTGATCAGCAGCCAGGTCAACGAGTCCACCGAAGTCGATGTCAGCGAACTGGTGTTCTCGGTGCTGGACTCGATCAAGGACCCGACCACCGTGCCATTCGGCTCGGCCTTTCCCAGCCCGACCCTGTTCCCGCTGCAACGCCTGTCGCGCTCCCTGGCCAGCGCCAGCCGCGAGATGGACCCACGGGTGGTGGTCACCGACATGTCGCCGGGCAACCCGCAGCTGCGCCGGCAGATCGCCCTGCGCTACATGGTTGGCGGGCTGATGCTGCCCATGGAAGAACTGCTGATCACCAACGGCGCCCTGGAAGCCCTGAACCTGTGCTTGCAGGCGGTGACCGAACCCGGCGATCTGGTGGCCATCGAGGCCCCGGCCTTCTACGCCAGCCTGCAAGTGCTGGAGCGCCTGAAACTCAAGGCCGTGGAAATCCCCGTGCACCCGCGGGACGGCATCGACCTGGGGGTGCTGGCGCAGACCCTGGAGCGGCATCCGATCAAGGCCTGCTGGTGCATGACCAGCTTCCAGAACCCCATGGGCGCGACCATGCCCGAGGCGAAGAAGCAGGAGCTGGTGGCGTTGCTGCGCAGCCATCAGGTGCCGCTGATCGAGGACGACGTCTACGCCGAGCTGTATTACGGCCAGCAGGCGCCGAAACCGGCCAAGGCCTTCGACACCGAGGGCCTGGTGATGCATTGCGGCTCGTTCGCCAAGAGCCTGGCCCCGGGTTATCGCATCGGCTGGGTCGCCGCCGGGCGTTACGCGCAAAAGATCGAACGGCTGAAACTGATGACCTCGCTGTGCGCCTCGATGCCGGCCCAGGCGGCCATCGCCGACTACCTGCAACACGGCGGCTACGACCGCCACCTGCGCAAACTGCGCTATGCCCTGGAAGAACAGCAGAGCGCCATGCTCGCCGCCATCGCCCGCTACTTCCCGGCGCAGACCCGGGTCAGCCAGCCGGCCGGCGGCTACTTCCTGTGGCTGGAACTGCCAGCGCAGATGGATTCGTTGAAGCTGTTCCAGATGGCCCTGGCCCAGGGCATCAGCATCGCCCCGGGACCGATCTTCTCGCCGACCCAGCGCTTTCGAAACTGCATCCGCCTCAACTACGGCAGCCCGTGGAACGAAGCGGCGGAACAGGCCATGGAAACCCTGGGCAGGATCGTGCGGTCGTTCTGAAGCCGGGTCAGCGCTCCACGTAAACGTGGAACCTGTAGCCGCGCAGATGGCCGAGCTCCGCGAAGCTGCGACAAGGTCCGCAGGACCTTCGACGGCCTCAAGAGCATGTCCCGTTCCGGGCCGATCGCAGCCTGCGGCAGCGGCTACACCGATCGCGCTCCCCTGTAGCCGCTGCCGAGCTTGCGAGGCTGCAATCGGTTTGGGCGGCACTCCAACATAGCGACCGCAAATCCTGAACTTGCGATTTGTCTGGATAGGCGCGCTGTCCGGCCTTGCGACTGCTGCGCAGTCGATCGCAGCCTCGCGGGCTCGGCAGCGGCTACACGCGTGAGGCTCTCAGCGGCCGCCGCCCAGGTCGATAAAGGTCCCGGTGGAATACGAGGCCTTGTCCGACAGCAGCCAGATGATCGCCTCCGCCACCTCGTCCGGGCGGCCGCCGCGGCCCATGGGGATGGCGGATTCCAGCTTGCTGACGCGGTCGGCGTCGCCGCTCAGGGCATGGAAGTCGGTGTAGATGTAGCCCGGGCGCACGCCGTTGACGCGGATGCCTTCGCCGGCGACTTCCTTGGACAGGCCGATGGTGAAGGTGTCCAGCGCCCCCTTGGAGGCGGCGTAGTCGATGTACTCGCCGGGCGCGCCCAGGCGGGCGGCGACCGAGGACACATTGACGATGCTGCCGCCCTGCCCGCCATGCCTTGGCGACATGCGCAGCACCGCGTGCTTGGCGCAGAGGATCGGCCCGAGCACGTTGGTCTTGAGGATCTTGAGAATGCGGAATTCGGACATTTCGTCGAGCCGCGACTTCTGCCCGACGGTCCCGGCGTTGTTCACCAGCGCGGTGACCCGCCCCAGTTCGGCGTCGACCCGTTGGTAGAGGGCGATCACTTCGTCCTCGATGCTGACATCGGCCCGCACGGCAATCGCCTGGGCGCCCAGGCCGCGTACCTGCTCCAGCACCTGGAAGGCCGCCTGTTCGTCGGCCTGGTAGTTGATGCAGATGCGATAGCCCTGTTGCGCGGCCAGCAGCGCGGTGGCCGCGCCAATACCGCGGCCGCCACCGGTGATGAGGATGACTTTGTCCATGCTGCCAACTCCCTCGCTGATCTTTGAACGCCAGCAATTAAACACCCTGCGGCGAGCGTTGCAAACCTTCTCGGGGCCGTCATCCGCCCCCTGGCTGATCGCCGGTCGGCGTGTCTATCCAGGCAGATCGCGGGCTTGGGGTTTGTGCTCGCTGCGTCGGAATGCCGCCCAGACCGGACGCAGCCTCGCAGGTTCGGCAGCGGCTACAGGAGTCGGCTAAAACGCGATCGATGTAGCCGCTGCCGCAGGCTGCGATCGGCCGGCACGGCCGTGATGTTACTGCGGTAGCACGGTCTTGGGATTTTCTACCGTCTGGTCCATCGTCATCGCGGGCAAGCCTCGCTCCTACAGACGCGCTGTAGCCGCTGCCGAAGGCTGCGAAGCAGGCAGGCGTTCGACGCGCTCAGAGCGCCAGCTGTTCGGCCTGATGGATGTTCTGCATGAACCGTGCGGCCGGCAGCGGATGGCCGAGGAAATAGCCTTGCAGCGAATCGCAGCCCAACTGGGTCAGGAAGGTCTGCTGCACGTCGGTTTCCACGCCCTCGGCGACGATCCGCAAGCCCAGGGCCCGGCCCAGGGCGACGATGGCCGAGACGATCGCCGCGTCGTCGCTGTCGTGCTCCAGGTCGCGGACGAAGCCGCGGTCGATCTTCAACTCGTTGGCCGGCAGGCGCTTGAGGTACATCAGGCTCGAATAACCGGTACCGAAGTCGTCGATGGACAGGTCCACGCCCATCTCCGCCAGTTGCTTGAGCACAGTCATGCTGGCATCGGCATCGCTCATGGCCGTGGTCTCGGTAATCTCCAGGGTCAGGCTGTTGGCCGGCAAGCGGTGCAGGCTCAGCGCCTTGGCCACGCTGTCGACCAGCCCGGCATGGCAGAACTGCAACGCGGAGATATTCACCGCGATCCGCCAGCCCTCATAACCTTCGCTGTACCACTCGCGCATCTGCCGGCAGGCCTCGTTGAGCACCCACTCGCCGATGGGGATGATCAGCCCGGTCTTTTCCGCAAGGTCAATGAACGTGTCCGGCAGCAGCAGCCCCAGTTGCGGATGCTCCCAGCGCAACAAGGCTTCGGCGCCCACCGGCAAGCCGTTGGTGGCATCGAACTTGGGCTGGTAATAGAGCCGGAACTCGCCGTGCTCGACGGCATGGCGCAGGTCCTGCAACAGTTGCAGTTGCCGGCGCGCGTCGCTGTTCATCGAGGCGTCGAAGAAGCTGTAGCCGTTCTTGCCGGTGCCCTTGGCGTGATACATCGCCGCATCGGCGTTCATCAGCAGTTCCTGGGGCGTCAGGCCGTTGCCCGGGTACACCGCGATGCCGACGCTGGCGGAGATCTGCAACTCATGTTCGGCGACCCGAAACGCCTGGCCGATCAGGCCCACCTGGCGCGCGGCCAGGCGCAAGGCATCGTCCGCCTCGTTCAGTTGCACCAGCAGCACGAACTCGTCGCCGCCGATCCGCGCCAGGGTGTCCTGGCTGCGCAGGTCTTCGCGCAGGCGCACCGCCACCTCGCGCAGCAACTGGTCGCCCATGTGATGGCCGAAGGCATCGTTGACCGGCTTGAAACCGTCCAGGTCGATGAACATCAGCGCGAAACAACCGCCCTGCTCCGTCACCCGCTGCATCGCCTGGTCGATACGGTCGGCCAGCAGCGTGCGGTTCGGCAGGCCGGTCAGGGTGTCGTGCAGCGCCAGTTGGGTCAGCTCACGGTTGGCCACGGTCAGCGACTCGGCCAGCACCGCGGTGCGCGCTTCCAGGCGCGCGTCGAGTACCGAAGTCAACAAGGCAATGACCAGCACCGCCAGGGTGGTGATCAGCACCAGATTGTCCAGGCCCTTGCCGCTCAGGCCGTCCACCGCCGCGCCACAGAAACTGCCGTCGGCGAACCGCGCCGCGGCCATGCCGGTGTAGTGCATGCCGACAATGGCGATGCCCATCACCACCGCGGCCCCACAACGGGCCAGGCGTACATAAGGGGTATTACGGCGCAGGTGAAAGGCGATCCACAGCGCCGCGGCCGAGGCGCCGACGGCAATCAGCAGCGAGGCGCCGAACAGGCTCAGGTCGTAGTCGATGCCCGGCTGCATGCGCATCGCCGCCATGCCGGTGTAATGCATGGCGCTGATCCCGGCGCCCATGATCAGCGCGCCGAAGGCCAGCTGCCAGAGCGGCAGGCTCTGCTGGCTCACCAGCCACAGGGCGAAACCGCAGGACAGCACGGAAATCAGCAGCGACAGCGCGGTGATGCCAGTGTCGTAGCCCAGGTCGATGGGCAGGCTGAAGGCGAGCATGCCGATAAAGTGCATCGACCACACCCCGATGCCCATGGCCAGGGCGCCTCCGGCCATCCACAGCAACGCCGCCCGACCACGCGTGGTGGCGATGCGACCGGTCAGGTCGAGCGCAGTGTAAGAGGCGAGAATCGCCACAAACAGGGAAATCAGAACCAGGGCGGGAGAGTAGGTACCGATGAGCATGAACGTCTCGTGGCGTTAGCCGGAAGCGTCCATGCCCGGCGGTAAAAAGGCGCAATTGTACTGCTTGCGTATAGAAACACACTCACAAAGTAAGCAAAAAGCCATCAGTCGGACGAAAGTAGCCGGTTGATAAAACAAACCGGTTACAGCAGCGGCGCCAAGCGTTGTCACCCCACCCGGCACGCCGCTATCGATGTAGCCGCTGGCGCAGCCTGCGATCGAGCGCGTAGCGCTGGTAAAACAGGCGGATCGCGGATTCAGCCTGTTACTCCTTGCTGGCCTGCAGCTGGCCGTCCCAGCCGCCGCCGAGGGCGGCGATCAGTTGCACGCTGGTGACCAGCCGGCTTTGCAGCAGGGTCAGCACGCTGCGTTCGTTGCTCAACGCCGTGGCCTGCACCACCACCACGTCCAGGTAGGCGATCACCCCGGCCTTGTACTGGTTCTCGGTCAGGCGCAACGACTCGCGCGCCGAATCCAGGGCCTGCTGGCGCACCGCGGCCTCGTCTTCCAGGACCTTGAGCTGCACCAGGTAGTTCTCCACCTCGCGAAAGCCGTCGAGCACGGTCTGGCGGTACTTGGCCACGGTCTGGTCGTAGGCCGCCTCGGTGCGGTCGACTTCCGCCGAACGCTGGCCGCCGTCGAACAGGGTCATGGCCAGTTTCGGCCCCACCGACCAGAAGCGGTTCGGCAGGCTGATCCAGTCGGCGTAGGTACTGCTGCTGTAGCCGCCCGCCAGGCTCAGGGTCAGGTCCGGGTAATAGGCAGCCTTGGCCACGCCGATATTGGCGTTGGCGGCGATCACCGAACGCTCGGCCGAGGCGATGTCCGGGCGCCGTTCCAGCAGCTGCGACGGCAGGCTCAGCGGCACCTGGGGCAAGGCCGGGATGTCCTGGGTCTCGGCCAGGCTGAACTCGGCCGGCGGCAGGCCGATCAGCACCGCTATGGCGTTTTCCAGCTGGGCGCGCTGCCAGATCAGGTCGATCAGGTCGGCCTGGGTGGTTTTCAGCTGGGTTTGCGCCTGGGCCACCGCGTCCTTGCCGGAGACGCCGGCGCGGTACTGGTTCTCGGTCATGGTCAGCGAGCGCTGGTAGGCCGCCACCGTGGCTTCGAGCAGGCGCTTCTGCTGGTCCATCACCCGCAGCTGCAGGTAGTTCTGCACCAGCTCCGACTGCTGGCTCAGGCGCATCACCGCCAGATCGGCGAAGCTGGCTTCGGCGCTGGCCTCGTTGGCTTCCAGGCCGCGGCGCAGCTTGCCCCAGACATCGGCCTCCCAGCTCACCCCGAGCTGGGTGTTGTAGGTGTCGCGAATCCCGCTGGAAGAACTGCTCAGGGCCGAACTGCTGCTGCCGGTGCCCTGGGCGGCGCGGGTTTTCCCGGCGCTCAGGTCCACCGTCGGGAACAGCGCGCCACGGGCGCTGCGCACCAGGGCCTGGGCCTGGCGGTACTGGGCCTCGGACTGCGCCACGCTCTGGTTGGCGCTGTTGAGCTTGTCGATCAGGCCGTTGAGCTGGCGGTCGCCGTACAGCTCCCACCAGGCGCCGCGGGCCAGGGAATCGCTGGGGCTGGCCTGGCGCCAGCCCGCCGCTTCCTTGTATTGCGCGGGCTCGGCGACTTGCGGGCGCTGATAGTCCGGGCCAATGGCGCAGGCGCTGAGCAGCGCCAGGCTCAAGCTCAGGCTCAACAGCCGCGAGCCGCGGGCCAGGGCCAGGCGCTGAGGAAGGTTGCGTGGCGAACAGTCAGTCATAGCGGCGTTTCCAGAGCGGCATCGGTACGGACCCCACGCCAGTGGTTGAACTTATGGCGCAGGCGATCGAGATAGAGGTAGACCACCGGGGTGGTGTAGAGGGTCAGGACCTGGCTGAAGACCAGGCCGCCGATAATGGTCAGGCCCAGGGGCTGGCGCATTTCCGCGCCTTCGGCGCTGCCGAGCAGCAACGGCAAGGCGCCGAGGATCGCCGCCAGGGTGGTCATCAGGATCGGCCGCAGGCGCAGCAGGCAGGCGCTGCGGATCGACTCCAGCGGGCCCAGGCCCTGGTGACGCTCCAGCTGCAACGCCAGGTCGATCATCAGGATGGCGTTTTTCTTCACCACGCCGATCAGCAGGAACAAGCCCAGCAGTGAGATCAGGCTGAACTCGCCGCCCAGCACGTAGATCGACAGCAAGGCGCCGACCCCGGCCGACGGCAGCGTGGAGAGAATGGTCAGCGGGTGAATGTAGCTTTCATAGAGCACGCCCAGCACCAGGTACACCGCCAGCAACGCGCCGAGGATCATGAACGGCTGGCTCTTCTGGGTCGCGGCGAAGGCATCGGCGGTGCCGGCCATCTTGACGATCACGTCTTCGGGCATGCCGACCTTGGCGATCGCCCGTTCGATGGCCGCCGTGCCCTGCTCCACCGTCACCCCTTCGGCCATGTCAAAGGAAATGCTTTCCGAGGCGAACTGGCCTTCGTGGCTGACCCGGTCGTCTTCCAGGCTGTTTTCGTAGTGGGCGATGGTCGACAGCGGCACCCGCGCGCCATCGGCGGTGATCACCTGCACCTGGTTGAGGGTGACCGGGTCCTGGGCGTATTTCGGGTTGACCTCCATCACCACCTGATACTGGTTAAGGCTGTCGTAGATAGTGGAAATCTGCCGCTGGCTGTAGGCGTTGTTGAGCACCGCGGTGACCATGTTCATGTCGATCCCCAGGCGCTTGGCCTGGTCGCGGTCGACCACCAGGGTCACCTGCTGGGCGCCCTGCCCCTCGCGGGCGTCGATGGCGGTCAGCTCCGGCAAGGCGCGCAGCGCGGTGACCACTTTCGGGTACCACTCGCGCAGCGCGCCCAGGTCGCCGCTCTGGATGATGTAGGAATACTGCGAGGTGGTCTGCTCGCGACCGCCGCCGAACTGCAGGTCCTGGTCGGCCATCAGCATCAGCTGGGCCCCGGGCACCTTGGGCATTTCCTTGCGCAGGCGCTCGATGACCTTCTGCGCGGACATGTTGCGTTCCTTGATCGGCTTGAGGCGCACCAGCATGAAGGCGTTGTTGGTGCCGTTATTGCCACCGATGAAACCGGCCACGCTCTCCACCGCCGGGTCCTTGAGCACTTCGCGGCGGAAGATCTCCATCTTCGGCTGCATCACGGTGAACGACAGGCCGTCGTCGCCACGCACGAAACCGATCAACTGGCCGGTGTCCTGCTGCGGCATGAAGGTCTTGGGCACCACCACGTACAGCGCGATGTTGACGCCGATGGTCACGAACAGGCTGAGCAGGGTCAGGCGCTTGTGGCGCAGCACCCAGTCCAGGCTGCTGGCGTATCTGGCCACCATCCAGTCGTTGGCGTGCTGGCTCCAGCGCTGCAGGCCGTTCTCCCGGCCCGGCACATGGGGCTTGAGCCAGCGGGCGCAGAGCATCGGGGTCAGGGTCAGGGACACCACCAGGGATACGACTATGGCCGCCGCCAGGGTGATGGAAAATTCGCGGAACAGGCTTTGAATGATCCCGCCCATGAACAGGATCGACAGGAACACCGCCACCAGCGAGACGTTCATCGACAACAGGGTGAAGCCGACTTCCTTGGCTCCCAGGTAGGCCGCCTTGATCGGCGCGATGCCTTCGTCGATGTGCCGGGAAATGTTCTCCAGCACCACGATGGCGTCGTCCACCACCAGCCCGGTGGCGAGAATCAGCGCCATCAGCGACAGGTTGTTCAGGGAAAAACCGTACAGGTACATCACCGCGAAGGTGCCCACCAGCGACACCGGCACCGCCAGGGTCGGGATCAGCGAGGCGCGCAGATTGCCGAGGAACAGGTAGACCACCAGGATCACCAGGGCCACGGCGATCAGCAGGGTCATCTCGGCCTCATGCAGGGTGGCCTTGATCACCGGCGAACGGTCCATCGCCAGGTTGAGCTTGACGCTGGCTGGCAGCACCGCCTGCAACGCCGGCAGTTGCGCCTTGATCTCGTTGACCGTCTCGATGATGTTGGCCCCGGCCTGGCGGTTGATCACCAGCAGCACCGCCGCGTCGTCGTTGAAGAAGCCGCTGTTGTAGCGGTCCTCGACGCCGTCGCTGACCTTGGCCACGTCTTTCAGGCGCAGGGCCGCGCCGTCCTTGTAGTGGATGATCAGCGGCTCGTAATCCTTGGCCTTCTCCAGCTGGTCGTTGGCCTGCACCTGCCACATCTGCTCGCTGTTCTCCACCGAGCCCTTGGGCCGGCGCACGTTGGCCTCGGCGATGGTCTTGCGCACATCGTCGAGGGCCACGCCGTACTGGTTGAGCAACTGCGGCTCGAGCTCGATGCGCACCGCCGGCAGCGAACTGCCGCCGATCTGCACCTCGCCCACCCCGGACACCTGGGACAGGCTCTGGGACAGGATGGTCGAGGCCAGGTCGTAGAGCTGGCCCTTCTCCAGCACATCGGAGGTCAGCGACAGCACCATGATCGGCGCCTGGGACGGGTTGACCTTCTTGTAGGTGGGCATGCTGCGCATGCCGCTGGGCAGCAGGTTGCGCGAGGCGTTGATCGCCGCCTGCACTTCCCGCGCCGCGCCGTTGATGTCGCGGTCCAGGTCGAATTGCAGGATGACCCGGGTCGAACCCTGGCTGGAGCGGCTGCTCATGGTGTTGACCCCGGCGATTGCGCCGAAGGAACGCTCCAGGGGCGTGGCCACGGTGGACGCCATCACCTCGGGGCTGGCCCCCGGCAGGCTGGCCTGGACCACGATCACCGGGAAGTCCATCTGCGGCAGCGGCGATACCGGCAGCAGGCCGAAGCTGACACCGCCCAGGAGCATGATCGCCAGGCTCAGCAACATGGTGGCCACCGGCCGGCGGATAAAGGGTCCGGACAGGTTCATGGCTGCTCTACCGGCTCCGCGGGCTCAGGCGCCGAACGCCAGCGCCGGCCCAGGCGGTCGAAGTACAGGTAGATCACCGGTGTGGTGAACAGGGTCAGGATCTGGCTCAGCAACAGGCCACCGACCATCACCAGGCCCAGGGGCTGGCGCAGTTCGGCGCCGGAACCGGTGGCCAGCATCAGCGGCACGGCGCCGAACAGCGCGGCCAGGGTGGTCATCAGGATCGGCCGGAAACGCAGGAGCGCCGCCTGGTAGATCGCCTGCTCCGGGGCCATGCCCTGGTTGCGTTCGGCGTCGAGGGCGAAGTCGATCATCATGATCGCGTTCTTCTTGACGATGCCAATCAGCAGGATGATGCCGATGATCGCGATCATGCCCAGGTCGTTGCCGCTGAGGATCAGCGCCAGCAAGGCACCCACCGCCGCCGACGGCAGCGTGGAGAGGATGGTGATCGGGTGGATGTAGCTCTCGTAGAGCACCCCGAGCACGATGTACATGGTCACCACCGCCGCCAGGATCAGCAGCAAGGTGCTCGACAGCGAGGCCTGGAACGCCTGGGCCGCGCCCTGGAACTGGGTCTGCACGCCCACCGGCATGCCGATGTCCTGCTGCACCTGTTCGATGACGTTCACCGCCTCGCCCAGGGCCACGCCGGGCGCCAGGTTGAACGACATCATCACCGCCGGGAACTGGCCGATATGGGCGATGGCCAGTTGCGCCTGGCGCTCCTCGACCCGGGCCAGGCTCGACAGCCGCACCTGGCCGCCGTCGGTGGTTTTCACATGGATCTGTTCCAGCGCCTGCGGGCCGATGGTTTCCCCGGCCTGGGCCTGCAACACCACGCGGTACTGGCTGGCCTGGGTGTAGATGGTGGAAATTTGCCGCTGGCCGAAGGCGTCGTACAGCGCGTCGGTGATGTTCGACACCGAGACGCCGATGCGCGACGCGGCGTCGCGGTCGATCACCAGGTACACCTGCAAACCCTTGTCCTGCAGGTCGCTGGCGACGTCGGTCAGCTCCGGCCTGTGGGTCAGGGCATCCACCAGGCGCCCGCTCCACAGGGCCAGCAGGTCGGCATCCGGCGACGACAGGCTGAACTGGTACTGGGTGCGGCTGACCCGGTCCTCGATGGTCAGGTCCTGCACCGGCTGCATGAACAGGCGGATGCCCACCAACTGGTCGACCTGGGGCTGGATGCGCGCGATCACCTCGGCGGCGCTGAGGTCGCGTTCGCGGTGCGGCTTGAGGTTGATCAGCAGCCGGCCACTGTTGAGGGTGGCGTTGTCGCCGTCGACCCCGATATAGGACGACAGGCTTTGCACCGCCGGGTCGGCCAGGATGATTTTCGCCAGGTCCTGCTGACGCTGGCTCATGGCGGCGAAGGACACCGACTGCGGCGCTTCGGAAATGCCCTGGATCACCCCGGTGTCCTGCACCGGGAAGAAGCCCTTGGGCACCACCATATACAGGAACACGGTCAGTGCCAGGGTGCCGACGGCCACCAGCAGGGTCAGCGGCTGATGCTTGAGCACCCACTGCAAGCGGCGCCCGTAGCTGGCGATCAGCCAATCGATCCAGGCGCCGCTGGCACGGTAGAACCGGCCCTGCTCTTCCTCCTTGGGCTCACGCTTGAGCAGGCGCGCGCACATCATCGGCGTCAGGGTCAGGGACACCACCAGGGAAATCAGGATCGCCACCGCCAGGGTGATGGCGAATTCGCGGAACAGCCGCCCAACCACGTCGGCCATGAACAGCAGCGGGATCAATACGGCGATCAGCGACAGGGTCAGCGACACCAGGGTGAAGCCGATCTGCCTGGCGCCCTTGAGCGCGGCCTGCATCGGGCTGTCGCCCTCCTCGATGAAGCGCGAGATGTTCTCCAGCATCACGATGGCGTCGTCGACCACAAAGCCGGTGGCGATGGTCAGGGCCATCAGGGTCAGGTTGTTGACCGAGAAGCCCGCCAGGTACATCACGCCGAAGGTGCCGATCAGCGACAGCGGCACGGCGATCGACGGGATCACCGTGGCGCTGGCCCGGCGCAGGAACAGGAAGGTCACCATCACCACCAGGGCGATGGCGATCAGCAATTCGTGCTGCACATCGGTGACCGAGGCGCGGATGGTCTGGGTGCGGTCGGTGAGCACGGTGACGTCAAGGCCGGCCGGCAGGTTGTCGGTGATGCTCGGCAGCAGCGCCTTGATCCGGTCCACCACCTCGATCACGTTGGCCCCGGGCTGGCGCTGGATATTCAGCAGCACCGCCTGGTTCTCATTGGCCCAGGCCGCCAGGCGTTCGTTCTCGGCGCCGCCGGCGATCTGCGCGACGTCTTTCAGGCGCAGCGGCGCGCCATTCTTGTAGGCCAGGATCAGCTCGGCGTAATCCTTGGGCGAGGTCAGCTGGTCGTTGGCGTCGAGCATCGACACCCGGGTCGGGCCGTCGAAGTTGCCCTTGGGCTGGTTGACGTTGGAGGCGCCGATCAGGGTGCGCACGTCCGACAGGTTGAGGCCGTTGGCCGCCAGGGCCTCGGGGTTGACCTTGATCCGCACCGCCTGGCGCTGGCCGCCGGCGATGCTGACCATGCCGACGCCGCTGATCTGCGCGATCTTCTGCGCCATGCGGGTATCGACCAGGTCGTTGAGCTTGGGCAGCAGCATGGTCTTGGAGGTGATGGCCAGGGTCAGCACCGGGGTGTCCGCCGGGTTGACCTTGTTGTACACCGGCGGCGCCGGCAGATCCGTGGGCAGCAGGTTGGTCGCGGCGTTGATCGCCGCCTGCACCTGCTGCTCGGCGACATCCATATTGATGTCGAGGTTGAAGCGCAGGGTCAGCACCGAGGCGCCACCGGAGCTGGTGGAGGCCATCTGGGTCAGGCCGGGCATCTGCCCGAACTGGCGCTCCAGGGGCGCGGTGACCGCGCTGGTCATCACGTCGGGGCTGGCGCCGGGGTACAGGGTCATCACCCGGATGGTCGGGTAATCGACCTGGGGCAACGCCGAGACCGGCAACAGGCGATAGGCGATCAGGCCGGCCAGGACAATGGCCAGCATGCTCAGGGTGGTGGCTACCGGACGGAGGATGAACAGCCGCGAGATATTCATGCGCCGACCTTGCCCGCCGGCGTCTCGGTGGCCGGCGTGGTCGCCGAACTGGCCGGCTTGCCCTGCAGGTGCTGGGTCGGAGTGGCCGGCACTTCTTCGGTGGTGTTGACCACTTCCACTTCACTGCCGTCCTTGAGGCGGTCGGTGCCTTCCAGCACCACGCGGTCGCCGGCTTCCAGGCCGGCCTTGATCACGGTGGAATCGCCGTTGCTGTCGCCGACCTGCAACTGGCGGATCTTGACCTTGTTGGCGCCGTCCAGGGCATAGACGAAGGTGCCGTTGGTGCCGAACTGGATCGCCGCCGACGGCGCCAGCACCACGTTTTTCAGGGTGTCGGCAAGCACGCGCACGTTGACGAACTGGTTGGGGAACAGCGCCTGGTCGCGGTTCTCGTAGCGCGCCTTGAACTTCAGGGTGCCGGTGGTGGTGTCGATCTGGTTGTCGAGGCTTTGCAGCACGCCGCTGGCCTGCAGCGCCTGGTCGCCGCGGTCCCAGGCTTCCACCGGCAGCCTGGCGCCGCTGCGATAACGCTCCAGCACCCTGCTCAGGTTGTTCTCCGGCAGGGTGAAGGCCACGCTGATCGGCTGGGTCTGGGTGATGATCGCCAGCGCGGTGGTGTCGTTGGCCGCCACCAGGTTGCCGACGTCCAGCTGGCGCAGGCCGACGCGGCCGGTGATCGGCGCGCGGATCTTGGTGAATTCGAGGTTGAGCTTGGCGTCGTTGACCGCCGCCTGGTTGGTCTTGACCGTACCCTGGTACTGGCCGACCAGCGCCGCGGCGGTGTCCAGGGTCTGCTTGGCGATACTGTCCTGGGCATACAGGCCGCGATAACGCTCGTAGTCGACCTGGGCGTTCTTCAGTTGCGCCTGGTTCTGCAACAGCGTGCCTTCGGCCTGGAGCAAGGCGTTCTGATAAGGCCGCGGGTCGATTTCCGCCAGCAGGTCGCCGGCCTTGACCATCTGCCCTTCCTCGAAGGCCACCTTGACCAGCTCACCGGCCACCCGGCTGCGCACATTGATGGTGTTCAGCGCGGTGACGGTGCCCAGCGCCTTGTAATACAGCGCGAAGTCCCCACGCGTGGCCGGCGCCACCCGCACCGGGATCGGCCCGCTCGCGCCGCCAAACCCCGGCCGCATGGACCCGCTGCGACCGGTGTGTCCGGCCGCGGCCTTTTGCCCGGTGGCATCCTTTGGGGTGGTCGAGGCCGGCCAGAACTTCCAGCACAGGCCGACGATGGCCAACAGGACAAGCAGGCCGAGCAGCCAGCGACGGGAGTTGCGGGAAACGGAGGATTGCATGGAGTGATCAACCATTGGGCGCGAGGGGATCTTTTTCAGAAGGCTGAAAGATAAGCACTGGCCGGTGTTTAGCAAAGCGCCTTTACCGGCAATTTACCTTGGGCTTACGTTTGCAAGTGTCTGCTAAGCCACTGAAGCACAAATAAAAACGGCCTGGACAGGGCCAGGCCGTGAATAATTGTAAAACCTGTTACTTCAGAACGGCCAAGGCCGCGTCGTAGTTCGGTTCTTCAGCGATTTCCTTGACCAGCTCGCTGTGCAGCACGGTGTCGTTCTCGTCCAGTACCACCACCGCGCGGGCAGTCAGGCCGGCCAGTGGGCCGTCGGCAATGGCCACGCCGTAGTTCTCGATGAACTCGCGGCCACGCAGGGTCGACAGGTTCTGCACGTTTTCCAGGCCTTCGGCGCCGCAGAAACGGGCCTGGGCGAACGGCAGGTCAGCCGAGATGCACAGCACCACGGTGTTGTTCAGGCCGCTGGCCTGGGCGTTGAACTTGCGCACGGAGGTGGCGCAGGTCGGGGTGTCGACGCTCGGGAAGATGTTCAGCACTTTGCGCTTGCCGGCAAAGCTGCTCAGGGTGATGTCGGCCAGACCGGCGCCTACCAGGGAGAACGCTGGCGCCTTGGCGCCAGCTTGTGGCAGTTGGCCGTTGACTTGAACCGGGTTGCCTTTAAGGGTGACTTGAGCCATGAACGGAGTCCTTTTAAACGATTGTCATTGAACAGCTGTAAAGAAAATCGAGAGGCCGGAAGTTAAACATGAAATGGCCCGGCCACCTATGCCCGGGATACAAATTGTAGAACAAGCCCCGAGAGCGGAGCGCAACTCTGGAGGCCGTTGAAACACCGGCGGAACGCGAAAACACTGTAGCCGCTGCCGCAGGCCTTCGGCGATATCGGCACCCCGTGCCCGCGTTGCGGTCGATCGCAGCCTGCTCACGTATAACCACCGTCCATGTCACCGGTATGACACTCCACATCCAGTGGCGAAAGCTGAACTGGCGCCCGACGCTGATCCGCAGGTCATTGATATCCACGCCCCGCAAGGGGGTGATGCGTTCGGGAAAGATCTTCGGGAAGTTGGCGCCTTCAAGACAGAAATCCAGCACCCGGGCCGGGCTGCGACCGGCAATGAAAGTCGTGCGTTCGAGCACAGGCATGCTGGAAAATCCTCTTGAAAGCCTCAACAAAATCTAATTAAAAACATCATAAATATTCTATAAATACATGTTTTTATTGAATTTATTTAACTTAACAAATCACTTTAACTTAACCACTATAAAAGCATGGAAATAATCACAATTCACATGAACAAGAAGGCACAGCCTGAAACTCCGCTGCCACTCGATTCTGGAGCACGCCGCCCTGCCGCGGATGTGAAAACCTGTCACGGACGATGCCGTCAGCAGGCCTGGCGCCCTCGCCTCGCCAGCGAAACCTGTGTTCTTGATTGACTGCCGGAACTGCTCAGTGAAGGGGTCAGGTATTCGCCCTGACCCCGACGCAGTGGGCAAAAAAGCTCGGGGAGAAACCCCGGCCCTACTGTTTTTTCAGTTTCTGGAAGGACTGATGCAGGTCGGAGGCCCAGCCGTCGATGACGTTTTTCACGTCCGCAGGCTGCATGACCTGGGTGTCGTTCTGCAGCGGCTTGCCGCTGCCCTTGCGCACCACCTGGGCGATCACCTTGTTGTTGCCGCCGTCGATGAACTGCGCCTCGGTACCCAGGGTGGTTTCCTGGTCGCGGATGCCGCTGGCCGTGCTCACCGCCGCCGCCACCAGGGCGATGGGAATGATTTCGTAAGGCTTCAGGCCTTCGGTCTTGCTGCTCACGGCCGTGATCGCCGCGCGCACCACAATCACCCCCGGCCCCGGCGCGGTGGCTAGCGGCAAGTCCTTGCCGATCTCGCGCTTGAGCGCCTCGTCGTAATAGCGGTTGATGCCGTACAAGGTGTTCTGCGGGATCTTCACCGTCGGCTGCGGCTTGGGGTAGAACTGGGTGGGCTCGATATAGACGCTGCGGTACTGCTTCAGGTCCAGCTTGGGATCGACCCAGCGCATCACCTCGACGCCGGACGGCGACTTGGCTTCCTTGAGCTGGCTGTAGTCGCCGAGAAAACCGGAGTACTCGTCGGGTTGGGTGACGTTGCTGGAACAGCCCACCAACCCTAGGGAGGCCAGGCACAGCGTGCTCATCATTGATGCGAGCTTCATAGGGTAACTCCTGTCAGAAATCCGGAAGCGCTGCTGGTTTTAGGAAGTGTAGGTATAGCCAATAGCGGGCATATCAGCACAGCAAAAGCGGATTAATCGCCAAAGCAGGCCAGAGAATTCTTGGCGAATCGAACAGACGGGTGCGGCGTCAAAGCCGCACCTCGCCCCAGCCCGTTACCAGCCTGTCCGTTACCAAGTCGTTCCGCGCCTTGCCGCCGCCTCGCGCAAGGCGTTGATGCGCATGGCCTTGAGCAGGGAAAAGGTCCCGGCCAGGATGATCACGGCGCCAAATACGAAGTCGATGCCGTACAACTGGTAGTCCTGCAACGGCCCGACCAGGAATACCCGCACCGCCGCCACGCCCAGCAAGGTAGCAAGAAAGTCGATGGTCGGCTCGTCGCGATACAGCACCATCAACAGCGGCAGGCACAGCACCAGCAACAACAGCAGCACGATGATCTTGAACGAGCCTTTGCGCTCGATGCTGAAGGCGCACTCGCTAGCGCCATAGGCGGGATAATCGCCGGGCTGGACCAGGCTGTTCTGCTCGGCGATGTAGTCCGCCGGGTTGTACAGGCGGGTCGGGGTAAAGGTGTTGGACAGGTTCAGCTGCGTGGTGATGCGCTTGAACGGCAGGTCGACCTGCTCGTTGCCCTTGAGGATGTACAGCACCGGCTTGTAGCCGTAACGGTAGACCTCGAAGGGAAACCGGCTGGACTCGCCGTTGACCCGGATCGGCCGGCTCTCCAGGTCGGCGTAGGCATTCTTGTGCGGCGAACTGAAGTTGCGGTTCAAGGGCTTGACCTTGACCTCTTCAAAGAACAACGGCGGCATGCTGTAGGTGGACTGCAAGGGTTCCAGGCGCAGTTTCAGCGGGTAGCGGCCCAGCTCGTAGCGGTTGTAGGTGCGCTCCGAAACGTTGACCTCCCCCGAGACCTTGAACTCGCCCTGGGTGCTGTTGGTGACCCTGAGCAGCAGGTAGTCGCGCTTGAAGGAATGCGCCGAATCCGCGGCAGGGCCGCACCAGCCGTAGCTGTCGAGAGGGTCGCCGAGGCGCCCGCTGCGGGCATCCTGGTACACATAGAAATAGCCGACCCACAGGGTCAGGAGCAGCAACAACGAAAACAACCCGAGTATCTTTTTAGCAACGCTCACAGCCGCGACTCTCTTCCATGGATGGCCCATGCCAGGCACGCCGGCGACTGATCGCCGGACGCCAATCCCTGGCTCCTTCATAAGAGGTGCGACTCTACCAAAGCGCCATCATCGACCCAAGGACAAATGCCCCTGGCGACCAGACAATGGCCGTTGCCTGCCCTGTTCCCGGGCGACTGTGAGCATCGATCGAAGCGCCGGCCCGGGCAGGCGCTGCTCTTCAGCGGCGGCGGATCTCAGCGGCGCCGGAACAGCGGCCGCGGCTCGATCGCCGAGCGCCCGTAGAGCACGCTCATGCCCGCCAGCCCCTTGAGGGCGTCGTCGGCGCATTTGTCTTCGCGGATGGCAAAGCTGTCAAAACCGCATTGGCGCATATGGCTGAGCTGGTCGCGCAGCACATCGCCCACCGCCCGCAATTCGCCCATCCAGCCCAGCCGGGTGCGCAGCAAGTAGGCCTGGCTGTAGGCACGGCCGTCACGGAAGCTGGGAAAGTCCAGGGCGATCAGCGGGATCAGCTTGAGCCAGGGTCGCAGGCTTTCCACCTCGTCGTCCGGACCGAGCCAGACCCCGTCCCGCGCCGGCTCGTGCTCGATGCGGCGGATCAGCCAGCGGGCCAGCGGCAGAATCAACGAACCCTGGGGCAGCGGGCCGTCCACCTCGCGCACCAGGCTCCAGGGATCGTCCTCGACCCGCCCGGCCTGGCCATCTTGCAGACGCAGCAGATTATTCATGGTTTTAGTCTCTCGCTCATGGCTGTAATTCCTCGCTCACGGCTGTGCTTTCTATTCCACGCTCGCGCTGCTGGCTCATGGCTGCATCTCCAGCACTTTCGGATAGACCCGCTCCTTGAACGGCTCCAGGCCGATGCGTTGCACGGTATCGACGAACAGCTCTTCGCTCTCCCGGTAACGCACGAAGGTGGCGATGATGCGTTCGATCACCCCCGGCACTTGCTCGGCGCTGAACGACGGGCCGATGACCTTGCCCAGCGCGCTGTGCTTGCCCTGGGCGCCGCCGAGGGTGATCTGGTACCACTCGCTGCCGTTCTTATCGACGCCGAGGATGCCGATATTGCCGATGTGGTGATGGCCGCAAGCGTTCATGCAGCCGGAGATGTTCAGGCTGATGTCGCCCAGGTCGTGCAGGTAGTCGAGGTTGTCGAAACGCGCCTGGATCGCCTGGGCGATGGGGATCGACTTGGCGTTGGCCAGGGCGCAGAAGTCGCCGCCGGGACAGGCGATGATGTCGGTCAGCAGGCCGACGTTGGCGCAGCCCAGGCCCTGTTCGCCGGCCAGCCGCCACAGTTCATGCAACGCGGTCTTGGGCACGTCCGGCAGGACGATGTTCTGTTCGTGGGCGATACGGATCTCGCCAAAGCCGAAGGCCTCGGACCACTCGGCCACCGCCTCCATCTGCGCCGCCGTCACGTCTCCGGGCGGCGAGGCGCTGCCGGGCTTGGTCGACAGCACCACGCTGGCGTAGCCCGGCACCTTGTGCGGCTTGACGTTATGCGCCACCCAGCGCTCGAAAGCCGGCTCCTCGGCCAGGCGGCTGCCGTAGTCGAGATCGGTGACCGGCTGGCGCTCGTAGAGCGGCGGCACAAAGGCACTGGCGACCCGCTGGTATTCGGCCTCGGTCAGTTGCGCCGGGCCGTCCTTGAGGTGCTGCCACTCCTCCTCCACCTCTTTGGCGAAGGCCTCGATACCCAGGGCCTTGACCAGGATCTTGATCCGCGCCTTGTACTTGTTGTCGCGCCGGCCGTGGCGGTTATACACCCGCAACACCGCCTCGACGTAGGACAGCAGGTGGTGCCACGGCAGGCCGTCGCGGATCTGCTGGCTGAGGATCGGCGTGCGCCCCAGGCCGCCGCCGACCATCACCCGCAGCAGCATCTGCCCGCGCCAGTCGCGGTACAGGTACAGGCCGATGTCATGCATCATGATTGCCGCCCGGTCCTGGCGGGCCGAGCAGATGGCGATCTTGAACTTGCGCGGCAGGAACAGGAATTCCGGGTTGATGGTCGACCACTGGCGCAGGATCTCCGCCAGGGGCCGCGGGTCCATCAGCTCGTCGGCGGCCACCCCGGCGAAGGCTTCGGTGGTGATGTTACGCACGCAGTTGCCGGAGGTCTGGATCGCATGCATCTCGACATTGGCCAGGCGTTCGAGGATGTCCGGCACCTGGGCCAGCTCGATCCAGTTGAACTGCATGTTCTGCCGGGTGGTGAAGTGGCCGTAGCCGCGGTCGTAGTCGCGGGCGATGCTGGCCAGGGTGCGCATCTGCCGCGCACTGAGGGTGCCGTAGGGAATGGCCACCCGCAGCATGTAGGCGTGCTTCTGCATGTACAGGCCGTTCTGCAGGCGCAGCGGCAGGAACTCCTCTTCGCTCAGCTCGCCGGCCATGAAGCGTTCGACCTGATCGCGAAACTGCGCCACCCGTTCAAAGACCAGGGCCCGGTCGTACTCGTCATAGTGATACATGTCACGGCCTCATCAGTGCTGACCCCGATCCCGCCCTTGAAGCCGCTGTAATCCTGTAGCCGCTGCCGAGCGCAGCGAGGCTGCGATCGGCTGCAAGGCAGCCGCAAAACCGGCATATGCGCTCTGTCAGCCAGACCGCACCATCCGGGTTGCGAGCGCTCCGTCGGGATGCCGCCCATTCGCTGCCTCGCTGCGCTCGGTAGCGGCTACAGGGCCAGGGTGGCCACGGGGTTATGCATTCCAGGGGTGAACCGGGGGTTTTGGTGTGGCGGAGACTATGCACTTGCAGCTCAGGACGTTACAGATTCAGGTAAACACTAAAAAACCGTATCAGCAGCTCTCTGGCCTGTGCTGGCAGGCGGTCAATCTGATCCGTATTAATGCAGTTTTTCTGAGCCTGTTTTGTTTCGCCCGTGCTTTCTACAGTGCATGGCATGCTAGGCCGGGTGGCCTGGCAAGCCTTTGCAACCGTGGAAGCATTGACCATGAGCACAGCAACAATGGAACCGGCCTACAACTACAAGGTGGTACGCCAATTCGTCATCGCCACCGTGGTCTGGGGCGTGATCGGCATGGCCATGGGGGTGTGGATCGCCTCCCAGCTGGTCTGGCCGCAAATGAACCTCGACCTGCCCTGGACCAGCTTCGGCCGCCTGCGCCCGCTGCACACCAGCCTGGTGATCTTCGGCTTCGCCGGCAGCGCCCAGTTCGCCGCCAGTTACTACGCGGTCCAGCGCACCTGCCAGGTGCGGCTGTATTCCGACAAGCTCGCCGCCTTCACCTTCTGGGGCTGGCAGTCGGTGATCCTGATCATGCTGGTCACCCTGCCGCTGGGCTACACCACCACCAAGGAATACGCGGAAATCGAATTCTCCGGCGCGGTGTGGATGGCCGTGGTCTGGGTGGTCTACGGCATCGTGTTCTTCACCACCGTGATGCAGCGCAAGACCAAACACATCTACGTCGGCAACTGGTTCTTCGGCGCCTTTATCCTGGTGATCGCCATGCTCCACGTGGTCAATCACCTGTCGATCCCGGTGGACTGGTTCAAGTCCTACCCGGTGTATTCCGGCGCCACCGACGCCATGGTCCAGTGGTGGTACGGCCATAACGCGGTGGGCTTCTTCCTGACCACCGGTTTCCTCGGGATGATGTATTACTTCGTGCCCAAGCAGGTCGGGCGGCCGGTGTATTCCTATCGCCTGTCCATCGTGCACTTCTGGGCGCTGATCACCCTGTACATCTGGGCCGGCCCGCACCACCTGCACTACACCGCGCTGCCAGACTGGGCGCAATCGCTGGGCATGGCCATGTCGTTGATCCTCCTGGCGCCGAGCTGGGGCGGCATGATCAACGGCATGATGACCCTCTCGGGCGCCTGGCATAAGTTGCGCACCGACCCGATCCTGCGTTTCCTGGTGCTGTCCCTGGCCTTCTACGGCATGTCGACCTTCGAGGGGCCGATGATGGCGATCAAGACGGTCAATGCCCTGTCGCACTACACCGACTGGACCATCGGCCACGTCCACGCCGGCGCCCTGGGCTGGGTGGCGATGATCACCTTCGGCGCCATCTACCACATGGTGCCCAAGGTCTTCGGCCGTGAGCAGATGCACAGCATCCCACTGATCAACCTGCACTTCTGGCTGGCGACCATCGGCACCGTGCTGTACATCGCCTCGATGTGGGTCAACGGCATCACCCAGGGCCTGATGTGGCGCGCGGTCAACGACGACGGCACCCTCACCTACTCCTTCGTCGAGGCCCTGCAGGCCAGCCACCCGGGCTTTATCGTGCGCTTCGCCGGTGGTGTGTTCTTCCTCAGCGGCATGCTGCTGATGGCCTACAACACCTGGCGCACCGTGCGCGTGGCCGACCCGCGCCTGGCCCTCAGCGACGCCCAGATCGCCTGATCGCCCAAGAGCACGACGCGGGCCACACCCGGCCCTCGTCGCTCATCCCTCCTGCAGCACAGCGAGCCCCCCCGATGATCGAATTCGCCCTTGACCTGCTCGGCGTGACCTTCCTCTACCTCAGCATCGGCTACTGCCTGCGCCATCAATCGGCCAAGAGCCTCGACGACGCCAGCCTGATCCCCTTCGCCGACGACCCGGACGTGGCGCGCCGGGTGGAACTGGCCACCGGCAAGAAAATCGACGCCGTGGCGCCGGAACCGCAAACCGCCAGGCCCGGCTGGGGCAATATGGAGGTCTGACCCCGCCTCGCGGCCTGATCGCCACTGCGCGCCAAGGACAACCGATTGGCCAGCGGCCGGGGTTTCGCTTAGTCTTCGCCGCTGACTAAACACGGACGTTTCGAAAATGAGCGGAAAACCAGCAGCCCGGGGAACCGACCCGACGGCCTGGCCGCAGCCCGGCGCGACGACCAGAGCGCCTGCGGCGCGGCGATCGTCGGTGGGGTGTCGGCAACCGTCTTCATCAATGGCCGTAATGCAGCGGTACAGAGCAGTACCGGTAGCCACGGCAGCATTATCGTCGGCGGTTCGGGCAGTGTGATCATTGGCGATACCGTTACAGCGGCGCCAGTCAGCGCGGTGTCGGCGATGCCGAACCTGGCGGCGGCCACAGCGGCCCTAGTGCCTGCCGCTGCCCCACAGGCCGCAGCGCTGGCTGGCGCGCCAGCCGTGGCGGCACTGGCTCCGACCATCCCGGTGGTCGTCGCTGATCCGCGGGCAGCGGCAGCAAAAATTCTCGACGACTTTCAAGCGGCGCCTATGAAGGAGCGGATTTTCAACGATCAGGCTCACCCCATGGGCACCCCGCAAGACCCGTTCGAGAAGAGCAAGATTCACGAGCAGATCGAGGCTCGCCTGGCAAAGGCGCAAGGCGGCAGCCTGAAACGTTTTCATCCAATCAGCCCCTACCCCGACCAGAAAGACACCAGCCTCTGCGGTCCGGCCACCTTCTTCTATGCCTTGCTGATGGACCGTCCCGACCTGTACGCAAAAGCCATCACCGAGCTATGGGAAACGGGTGAAACCACCATCGGGCAGTTGCACATCAAGCCGAGCCACGGCGCCTGCAATCCGAAAAACTTCAGCCGTGGCACAGAAGGCGACCGCATTTGGGCTATCGACTGGATCACCCTGGCCTGCTTGCGCGACAGTGAAAACCTGCTGTTCGCCTATGACGAGCCGGATGACATGTTCTCCGGGATCACCCTGCCCGCCGGGCTCGGAAAATGGTTCAAACAAGCGGGAGCCGAGATTCTTTTCGACAACATCCAGTTCTCGTCCCATATAAACCAGGATCAGTTGAGCGAACTGTTCCAGTACATCCGCCCCGGCACTCATATGGCGACCCTTATCGGTGCGGGGATGCTGGCAGCCAATGCAGGGCAAATGAAAAACCACTGGGTGACCTGGGAGCAACCAGCGAAAACCTTATCCGGCCCCATCACCTCGACCACGGCACCCAGTGACACCATCAGTTCCTCGATGATCTTTTCCTGGGGTGAGTTATTGCATCAGATCCCAGCGGGATCGACCCTGCAGACCATTCTCAAATACATATACGGCGGCCTTGTGTTCAGCAAGATCCCTTGAACAGCTCCCAGGAAACTCCCATGAAGCGCGCACTGATTTCATCTATTGGTCTTTCACTCATGCTCAGCGGTTGTGGGCTGGGATTTCTTCCGGGCTGCTATACCCGCCCGGATCTCACGATGCAGCCAGAGACCCTGCCCACCGCCGTCGTCGGCCAGCCGTTCAGCGTCAAGCTGGAGGTGGTGGGCGCCGATACGCCACTGACCGGTTTTTATATTCACCCCGACCATCCGTTACCCGAGGGGCTGGAGTTGAGTTACCAGAAAAGAACCCATTACGCGCTGATCACCGGTAAACCGCTGACACCGGGCACCTATACCATCAACGCGTATACCAGCAGCTACGGTACTCAATGCACAGGGCAGGAAGCACAGAGGACCTATCAACTCAAGGTGCTGGAAGCTGCGCAGCCCTGATCCCGGGCCCTCACCCACGCTCCCGGGGAATCAGCGCCTGCAGCTGCGACGCCAGGAAGTTGCCGTCGAAGGTAAAGACGTCGGACTCCTTCAGGCCGTTGGCCTGGCGCCATTGCCAGCTGCCGTCGGCTAAGCCCACCAGGGACACGCTGCCGTAACGCGCGGCGGTCAGGCCCATGACCGCCAGGGAAATCTGCCCGGCGGCGCCCATCACATCGGGCACGAACTCCACCGGTTTGCCGGCGATGACGATGGTCAGTTTCTCGGTCTTGAAGGTCGAGGTTTTCACCGGGACGCTGGGGCTGAAGGCCAGGTAGGGTTCCCGGCTCAAGGCCAGCAGGTCCGGCATCAGCACCGGTGCCAGCCACTGCTGGATATGCTCGAACAGCTCGGTGATACGGCTCGCCCAGAGCACCTTCTGGCTTTCGAACAGTTGTTTCTTGTGGGCTTCGCTTTCTGCATAGCGCCGAAGCATCTCGCCCAGTTGCCGTACGTCGTCCATGTTCATGCCTCTTCGAGAAACCGCGGTTGCGGACCTTGAGCATGGCAGATGGGGATGTCGGCGTATGACTAAAAACCTGCGCGGTACTGGCTGGGGGTCAGGCCGAGGACCTTGCGAAAGGCGCTGCCCATATGGGACTGGTGGGCGAAGCCGGTTTCCAGGGCGATGGCGGCGAGCGGCAGGTCGCTGCGTTCGATCAGCCGGCGCGCCGCCTGCACCCGGACTTCGACCAGCCAGGCATGGGGCGTCATGCCGATGGCGCGGGTAAAGTCGCGTAAAAAGCGCAGTTCGTTGCGCCCGGTGCAGGCCGCCAGTTCACCGAGCGACAGGGGCTCGGCGTACTGCTGCTCGATCAGCGTCAGCACCCGGCCGAACTCGGTGCGCCTGGCGGCCTTGGCCGGTGCTGGGTCGAGGGCGGCCAGGCCGGCGAACTGCAGGGCGCATTGTTCCAGGGCCAACGGATCGCCGGCGGGTTCCAGCAACAGCCGCCGCGCCTGGCGTCCCAGCGCCAGGGCCCGGGCGTGTCCGGGCCGTTGCAGGCGTCGCGAACCGCGGGCGATGCCCAGGGCCTGGGGGTCGGCCAGCCAGCGCAGCAGCAGGTATTCACCGCCCTGGGGCGACTCGGAAAACACCTCGATCCCGGCCGGGGTCAAGGCCAGGGTCCCCGGCCAGCTGTCGAAATCCTCGCGCCGGTCGCTGCCGATGGCATGCACGCCCTGCTGGCGCTCCAGGCTCACACCGAGGCTTTGCCACTGCAGCGGATCGCGCGCACTGTAGGCCGCGCGCGGCAGCAATTGCAGGTCGAGCGTGCCGTCCAGCAGTTCGCAGCGCAGCAGCCCGTGATCCTGGACTTTGCTGCTCAGCACGCCGGGCATGTGAAATTTCTTGATAGATCGCAGGGCTGCGTCACGGGACACTCTCGGCATTCAGGTTTGTCAGCAACAGGAGCTGTGTATGCGCACCATCGGCCTTATCGGCGGCATGAGCTGGGAGTCCAGCGCCGAGTATTACCGCCTTATCAACCAACAGGTACGGGACCGTCTCGGGCCGCTGCGTTCGGCGCGGTTGCTAATGTACAGCGTCGACTTCGGGCCTGTCGAACAGGCCCAGCACGCCGGGCGCTGGGACCTCGCGGCCGGGATCCTGGTGGATGCGGCGCGCCGCCTGGAGGCCGCTGGCGCCGAATGCGTGGTGCTCTGTACCAACACCATGCACAAGGTCGCCGACGAGATTCAGGCCGTGCTGTCGGTGCCCTTCCTGCACATCGCCGACCCGACCGCCGAAGCCGCCCTCGAGGCCGGCACCCTCAGCGTGGGCCTGCTGGGCACGGCCTTCACCATGGAACAGGATTTCCTCAAGCAGCACCTGGTCGATCGCGGCCTCAAGGTGCTGGTGCCGGACGCCACGGACCGCCAGGCCGTGCACCGGATCATCTACGACGAGCTGTGCGTGGGCGTCATCAGCGAGGCCTCGCGCCAGCGCTACCAGCAGGTGATCCAGGCCCTGATGGAGCGCGGCGCCCAGGCCATCATCCTCGGCTGCACCGAGATCGGCCTGTTGCTCAAGCCCGAACACAGCCCCCTGCCGCTGCTGGACACCACCGAGCTGCATGCGCGGGCGGCGGTGGCGTTTGCCCTGGGCGATCAAGAGACATGATCTGTAGCCGCTGCCGCAGGCTGCGATGGTCCGGGCCACGCTGGTCGTAGGACCTCTGGCGCCCGGAAGATCGCCACGCCCGTTCCGGGCGATCGCAGCCTGCGGCAGCGGCTACAGGGGCGAGTCAGGCCTGGAGCGTGCGGCGCAGGCGGGCCATGCTCACGACGTCGACATACTGGCCGTCGCGCACCGCGTAGTCGCGCAGCCGGCCTTCGCTTTCGAAGCCGAACTTGCGGTACAGGCCCAGTGCGGCTTCGTTGTCGGCGAACACCGTCAGTTCTACCCGTTGCAGGTTCATCCAGTTGTCCGCCACCTCCAGCACCGTCGCCAACAGCCGGCTGCCAACGCCCTGGCCCTGCCATTCCACCGCCACGCCCATGCCGACACTGCCGCAGTGGGCGCGGCGGATGCGCGAGTATTGCTCGATGCTGCAACTGCCGATCACCGCGCCCTGGTGCAGCGCCACCAGGGCCACCCGCCGTTCGTTGTCCGGCGCCAGGCGATTGCGCCAGACCTCGGCGGACTGAAACGGCATCTGCAGCACCTGGCGGGCGACCGCGGGGTCGTTGTACAGCGCGGTAACGCCCTGCACATGGGCTTCGCTGAAACGTTCGATGACGATGCTGGGGATCTCTGCGGGCATAAGTCTTCCTTGGTTCAGGCGATACAGCCGATGAGTGTAGAGCGCCAGCGCCGCGGATGGCGAGCGCCGGGCACAGGGATTCTCTCTGTAGGAGCCAGCTTGCTGGCGATGGCCTGCGCCGCGGTTTATCAGGCAGGACGCCATCGTGAGCAAGCTTCGCTCCTACGGAGGCGTGCCGTCGAAGTCGAACCACTCGCTGCGTTCCCGGAAGGTATTGAGGATCAGGTCGACCAGCTGTTGTACTTCGGCGTCGTGCTCCACTTCGGCGTTCACCGCCATCCACACCTGGCGCGCCATGGCCTCGTCGAACAACCCGGGCAGTGCCGTCAGGCCGCGGTCGAAGCGGCTCATGTAATGAGGCAGCAGGCCGATGCAGGCGCTGCAGCGGATCATCTCCAGCATCAGCTCGTAGGAATGCACCTGCACCACCCCCGCCAGGCGCTGCTCCACCAACTGGTTCCACGGCCGCAGCGGCTCGACCTGACGGTCCTGCTGCCATTGCACCAGCATGTAGTCGGCCAGATCGTCCAGGCTGTCGGGACGCGCCGCGACCCGCGAATAACGCTTGGCGATATGCGGCAGGTAGTCCAGGCGCACCAGCGGCTGCGGCGCGCTGGTGACGAAACTCGGCCCCGGCTTGGGCGAATCCACCTCGCCCAGCCACACCACCACGTCCGCACTCAGGGCCCGCAGCGACAGCTCGCTGTCGATGGAGATGATCTCCAGGCGCACGCTGGCGTTGCGCCGCAACAGGGCAATCAGGTCGCGACCGAGGATGTCGTGCAGGATCGATTCGGCCACGGCCAGGCGCAGCAGCGGCTGTTCGAGCACCGGTAGCATGCGCTCATGGGCCAGGGCGATCAGCTGCGCCTTGAGCTGCTGGCCTTCGCGGCTGAGGCTCAGGGCGCTGCCCTGGAAGCTGAACAAGGGGCGGCGCAACTGTTCCTCCAGGTGCGCCAGCTGTTTGCGCAGCAGCGTCGACTTGATGTTCAGGCTGCGCGCCGCCTGCATGAAGCAGCCGCAACGGGCGGTGACCAGGAAATACTGGGCCAGCTCCGGCTCGATCCCGGCGGCCAGGGCCAGCCAGGCTTCCCGGGGTTCGGCCTGGGCGATGTAGGGGGTGATGCCCGAGATCGGGACGGGTTCGAGAAAGGACATGAGTGACTCCCTGTCGTGTGGGTGATGGCATCCATTGCACGTTATTCGTAGCAGGTTGGCCGGCGTTGCCATCCATCACGAGCAAGCTTCGCGCCTACATGGACGGCATTGAACCTGTAGGAGCGAAGCTTGCTCGCGATAGCGGTATCGGCCACACCGCCCCCTACAGCTTCTCCTCCAGCACCTTGTTCAACTGCGCGCCGTCGATACTCAGGGTCGCGGTGTCGAGCATGCCTTCCAGGTAGGCCTTGGCGATCTGTTCCTGGCGCTGCGCCCGCAGGGCCTGGGTCAGGCGTTCGCGCAACTCGTCCAGGGTCGCCGTGCGGGCCGGTTGCTGCTCGGTCAGCCTGAGCACATGAAAACCCGCCGCGCTCTGCACCGCATCGGACACCGCGCCGACCTTCAGGCGCGCCACCGCGCCGCGAACCTCGGGCAGCAGTTGCTGCAACGGCTGCAACCCGGAGTCGCCGCCGCGCCGGGCGCTGTCGGGGTCCTGGGAATACTGGCTGGCCAGGGCGGCGAATTCGCCGGGGGCGGCCTGGGCCTTCTTGCTCAGTTCCTGGGCCTGCTTGCGCGTCGCCTCCAGCGCCTGCGGCTCATTCACCGCGAGGAAGATCTGGCTGACCCGGTACAAGGCCGGGGTCTGCCACTGCGCCTTGCCCGCGTCGTAGGCCTGCTGCAACTCGGCCTCGCTCGGGTAGCCGGCCGGGACCTGGCTGACCGAGCGCAAGTAGTCGCGAAAGACGATCTGCTCAGTGGCCACCCGGGTCTGCAAGGCCACCTCCGGACGCTGGCGCCAGCCCTGGGCATCGGCCTGTTCGAGCACGGCCTTTTCCGCCAGGCGCGTGCGAATCCAGTTTTCCAGGGCCGGGCGATTGCCCCGCAACTGCTCGCGGGACGCCTCGGGCAACGCCGCGAACAGCGCCTTGAGTTCCTCCGGCGCCACCCGCTGGTTACCCAGGCGCGCCACCGCCGGGCCGTCGTCGACCGGGCTGGCTACCGCCACCCTGGGCTGTTGCGCCGCCACCGGATCGCTGCCCGGGCGTACGCCCAGCCACACCACCAGCGCCACCAGGGCCAGGGCGCCGACACCGACTACCAGGCTTGGCTTCTTCACTGCCCAGGCACCTCAACGACAGCCTCGGCGGCGGCCGCGGGCGCTGCTTCAGGCGTCGTTTCAGGCGCATCGGCCTGGGCCTGCAGGCGCGCGGCGTGCTGGCTGTAGTCGCGCAGGTAGACGATGAATTCCTGCAACAACCGGTCCCAGAGTTCCAGCTGGCTGCGCAGGTGATCGTGGCCGACCCCGGCCACCACCACGTCCATTTCCATCACCAGGAACTCGCCCTGCACCGACAGCCGGGCAAAGCGCCGCGAGGCGTTCCACAGCTCGGCCAGGCCCGCCGGCAACTCGCCCTGGACCCGCAGCGCGCAGCTGAAGGTGAAGTCCACATAGCTGCGCGGTTCAACCCCCGCCGCGTTGCCGAAGCGCACGGCATAGCCGATGCCCTGGCTGGCGCTGAGCAGTTGCACGATGCCGTTCTGGTCGGTCTGGTTGACCCGGTAGCCGGCCCCTTGCAGCAGCTCGGTGAGGCTCTGCGGGGTGACGCTGGCGATCAGTTGCGCTTGTTCAGTCATGCTCGATTCTTCCCTGGTATTCAGTGGGTGCTCGCTGCCCGTGGGGCATCGAACTGGGTCTTGTACAACTCGTCGCCAAAGCCCTGGGCCAGTTCCTCGAACTTGACCCGAGCGCCGCCGGCGAACGGCTGGCGGATTTTCATCACTTCGGCCACATCGATCTTTTCGTAGGCCGCGAGAATCTCTTTGGCCACGCCATACATCTGCTGATTCTTGACCGAACATTGCTGCACTTGTGTGTCACGCTCGCTCAATTGCGCCTCAAGCCTGGCCCGTTCGGCCTCTTTGGCCCGGGCCATGACCAGCAGCTCGTCATAGGCCTTCTTGAACTTGCCGATCTGCTCGCTGCTGGCGGCCATCTGCGCCTGGGCCTGGCTGTGCAGGTTCTGCTGCTGGCCGGCCAGTTGCTCGGCGACGCCACGGGCCTTGGCCAGGTCAGCGCTCAGTTGCTTGATCTGCGCCTGCGCCTGCCTGGCCTGGTTTTCGGCGGCGACACGGGCGGCGCTGGCCTGGGCCTGTTCGCTCTGCAGGGCCTGCAACTGCTGGGTGGTGCTGCGCAACTGGGTGCGCAAGCGCTCCTCCATGCCTTCAGCGCTGGCCCCGCTGGCCAGCAGCACGCCCAGGGTCAACAACAGACCGCGCCCCAACCACAGGCAGCGCCCTGCCCTGGCTCGCGTGTTCATATCGAGACTGTTCATAGCAATGCACCCCTGCGCCCTAGAAGCGCGTGTTGATTTCAAGCTGCAAGACATCGATGTCGAACGGCGCGCCGTACACCGCCTCGGAACTCAGCCAGCGGCCGGTGGCGAAGACGTTCTTGGCCAGGCCGTAGTTGCCGCCGAGGAAATAACCCTTGGCGTTGGTGCCGCCGAGGTGGAACGAGGAATCGTTGAAACCGTCAGGCAGCGCATCGGGCTGGATGTACTTGTAGCCGGCGAACAGGTTCCAGTCGCCCTGCCTGGCCAGCTCCAGGCTGTTGCCCAGGGTGAACTGCACCATCCAGGCGTTGGCGCCGCTTTCCAGCTCGCCGTTGCTGTCCAGGTTGTTGACGATCTGGCCTGCGGAGCGCTTGCGCATCTCGCCTTCGTCGTAGCCCAGGTTGTGGATGTAGTTGGCCTGGCTGCGCAGCTTGAAGTTCTCCGGCAGGTCGGCGTCCCACGTAAGGTTCAGGTCCAGCAGGTTGAACTCCGAGGCCAGGCCGACGAACTGCGGCTGCGCGGTGGCGGCCGGGTTGAGCGGGTTGGGCGTGATGTCGCGCAGCAGGAACACGCTGTTGCCCTTCTGCATGAAGGCCACGCGGCTGCCGTCGCTGTCGCAGCCCGGCGCCCCGGCCCAGGGTTCGCAGGCACCGGAGCGCTGGCCTTCGATGTCGTCGAAGCGGTAGTAGGCCAACGCGCCCTTGAGCCGGTGGTTGCCATTGATCGCCCAGTTGGCGCCGATCTGCGCGCCGTACAGCCATTTGTTGTCGCTCTCTTCCTTGTCGAAGCCGTTGCTGGTGGAGGTGTCGTTGGTGTACTCCACCGGGAACGCACCGACCGTACCGAACAGGCCCCAGTCGCGATTGAGCTTGTGGTTGAAGATCGCCGCCACGCCGTCGAAGTTCAGGTCGTTGGAATACAGCAGGTCGGTGGAGAAGAACGGGTTGGCGATCCGCCCGCCGGTCAGGGTCAGCGCGTCGGTGGCCTTCCAGGTCAGGTAGCCCTGGTCGAGCCAGATGTCCTTCTTGCCGAACCCGCCGCCCAGGGTCTGGGTGGTGGACACCGGGTTGTTGTCCGAGCCGGTGCCGATGCGGATGCCGGCGGTCCAGTCCTCGGCGACCTGGGCCTTCATGCCCAGCCGGGCGCGCAGGCGGAACAGGTTCTCGCGGTCCTCGCGGGTGTTGAGCAAGGGCGGCAGGTTGGAGCTGCTGTTGGGGTTGACGTCGTACGGGCCCTTGTCGTTGAGCTTGGCGAAGTCGACGATCTCGTTGCTGTTGCTGCCCGAGTAGTAGCGCGACTCGTCGCGCAGGCGAATGTCGCCGTCGAAACTGATGCGCGACACCCAGTCCGGGAAGGTATTGGGCTGGGCCCAGTTCTCCTGCTTGGCGGTGGCCATGACCTCGGCCTTGACCTGGTCGCGGATCTGGTCGCGGACGATGGCCGGCACGTATTGCACCCGCACATCCCCCGGGGTCGCCGCCGGGCCCGCCGCCACCGCGGTGTTGGCCTGGCGCGCCTGCTGCGCTTCGCGCTCGGCCTGGGCGATCAGGCCGTCGGCCTGTTCCTGTTTCAGCACGCCCTGCTGCACCAGCAAACGGATCAGATTGATCGTGGCGTTTTCCGAGGGCGCAGCGGGCGCGGCCGCTACCGGTCCCACCAGGGTCGCGATGACCATGCCGATCGCCAGGGACAATCGATTCACGTTGGAAATCATTTGCACACAGCTCCTTTTGGCAAAACTTGCATCAGTCGTTCGGTTAACCCGGGCGCCGCCCCTGCAGGGACAGGCGTACAGGCAGGGTCAGGGAGGCCGGTGGCCGCTCCGTCAAATGCGCCGCGCCGCGCAAGGCGGCCAGCACCTGGGTGTCGATTTGCGGGTTGCCGCTGGACTTGACCAGCTCGACCCGGGTGATCTCGCCGACGGCGCTCAGCCAGACGTCGGTTTGCAGCGAAAAGGCCTGGTTGCGCAGGTCCGGGTTTTCCCGCAGCACGCGCTGGAAGGTGAAGGCCAGGAACTGGCTGTAGGTGCCATTGCCCAGGCGCCCACCGCCGGAGCCGGCCATGCCGCCACCCTTGCCGGCGCCGATGTTGAAGGCGTCGCTGCCGGCCTGGGCATCGCCATCCATCTGCATGGGATTGGCCAGGTCGTCCACCGGCGACGGCGGCGCCTCTTCCTCGGGCTTGACCTGCTCCGGCTCCGGGGTCGGTTCCGGTTCGGGCACCTTCTCCTCGACCTGCGGCTCCGGCTCCTTGGGTTTTTCCGGCGGTGGTGGCGGTGGTGGCGGCAGCGGAATGATGGTCGGCACCTTGGGCGCCTCCCGGCGCACCCCGCTCATCTCGTTGGCCCACTGCCAGAGCAGCCAGGCGGCGCCGGCCCCCAGCAGCAGGCCCACGCCCCACTTGAGCAGACGCGGCGCCGTGCGGTTCTTCACTGGCGGCAACTGGATAGGTTGTTGTGCGGTCATGGCTCAGCCCTGGCTCGGTTTGCCGGTGACCAGCCCGACCTGGGACAGCTCCAGCCGGCGCAACAGGTCCAGGACCTCGATGACCTTCTGGTACTGCACCGTGGCGTCGCCGCGCACGATCACCGGGAAGTCCGGGTTCAGGGCCTTTTCCATGCGCAGGCGTTCTTCCAGCTCCGGCAGCGTCACCGGGTAGGCGTCGAGGAATACCTGGCCGCCGTCGTTGACCGAGATCGCCTTGGTCTTGGCCTCGGACAGCGACACCGAAGCGCTGGCCTTGGGCAGGTTGATCTGGATCCCGGAGACCTGGGCGGTGGCGGTGAGGATGAACATCACCAGCACCACCATCAGCACGTCCACCAGGGGCGTGATGTTGATGCTGTCCACTGGCGCGTCGTCATCGTCGTCGTGGGAGGCGTTCACAGAAGCCATGACGTTTCTCCTCAGGCCGGCACGCTGGCGTTATGAACCCGCGCGGGCGCGGCTTCACTGGACTGGCCAGCGCCATGCAACTCGGCCAGGCGGGTGATGAACTCGTCGACGAACACCCGCATGTCGGCGCTGACTTCCTTGTTGCGGGTGATCAGCCGGTTGTAGCCAAACAGCGCCGGGATCGCGACGAACAGGCCCATGGCGGTGGCCAGCAGGGCCGCGGCCATGCCCGGGGCGATGGCGTTGATGTTCACGTCGCCGGCCATGGCCGTGCCGAGGAACACCACCATGATCCCCAGCACCGTGCCCAGCAGGCCGATGTAGGGCCCGCCGGCGATAGCGTTGGAAAGGGTCGAGAGCTTGGAACCGAGCTGCTGGTTCTCGCGGGTGCGCACGCCGTCCATGGAGCAGCGGATGGCCTCGATGGTCGCCGCCGAGACCGACGAGGTGTCGGCGCCCTGCTCGCGGCGGGTGCGGATCTCCTGGACCGCCACCTGGTACAGGCGCCACAGCGAGGAATGCTCCAGGCGCTGGGCCAGCTCGCGATCGTCGGCGAACATTTCCAGGCGGGTGCCGACCCGGGCGAACTGCTCGCGGAACAGCTGGTTGGCACTGCTGACGCGGCCGACCATGCGGTTCTTGCGGATCATGATGATCCACGACTGGAACATCATCAGCACCAGCACCGCGATGATCACCCAGGCGTCCACCGGCACGGCCTTGAGCAAAAAGCCCAGGCTGCCGAAACCGAAGCCCGACTGTTCTTCATCGACGCCGTACACCACCAGCTTCGACTCGGCGCCCTGGGCCGCGGCATCGGCCAGCAGCAGGCCAGCGGGACGGGCCACCTTGGACAGGCGCAACTCGTCGATGGCGCCATTGAACGGCAGGAACGCACTGGCCTCGGCCGCTGCCCCTGGCGTTGATGCCGGCGGCAAATCGGCGCCGATGGCCAGCGGCGAATTGAACGCCGGCAGCGCCACCGCCAGGCGAGCGCTTTCGCGGCCATTGACCAACAGCGCCAACTGGCTGCCCTGGGCGGTCAGGGCCAGGTGCTGCCACTGCCCGGGGTTGAGCGGCTGGGTCGACACCGCGCGCTGGCCGTCGACCTCGACAAAAGGCACGCCCTGGTTGACCCCGATCAGCAGGCTGCTGGCCCCTTCACGCCGGGCCAGCAGCAACTGTTCGCCGCTGGCCTGGTCCAGGCGCAGCCAGGCACTGAAGGTAAAGGCGCCGTCGGCGTTGTGTTGCAGCGACGGGCTGGCCGGCAACAGCAGCGGCTGGCCGTTGAACTGCAAGGCCCGGCCGATCACCCCGTCGATGCTCGCGCCGGTGGCGTTCTGCGCATGGTTGCCGTAGGCCGTGGTGTCCTTGGCCGGGGTGCCGTTGGCGCCGTCGAAGTGATAGAGGGCGATGTAGTTCGGGTCGAAGGTCAGCTGGCCGTTGGCGGTCGCCGGGGCCTTCTGGTTGCCGTAGTACATCCAGATGTCCTGGCGCTGGCCGCCCTCCACGTTCGGCACATCGACCCAGACCAGGGCCATGCCCATCAGCGGATCGAAGCTTTCGATCTGGTGGTTGAACACGGTCTTGTCATCGGCGCTGACGAAGCGCAGGTCGGAGCCGTCTTCCTTGACCCCGTCGAAGCTGAAGTTGCCGGTGTGCAGGCGCACCAGCAACGCGGTGCGGCCCAGGGCCTGGTTGATGGCCGCGCCTTGCGGCGTGGTGTCGATGGAGATCTGCTTGCGGTAGTGCCAGTCGTCCTGCCACCACGCCTGGGCGGTCGCCGGGAGCACGAAGCCCAGGCAGATCAACAGGGAAATCAGTAAGCGCTGCATGAAAGTTACTCCGTGAAAGATCAAAACGTCGCCTGCACACTGAAGTGCACGCGCGAGTCCTGTTTCTGGGTGTTCGGTCCATCAAGCAGCGGGTAACCCCAGTCCAGGCTGCCGGAAAGCCATTTGCTCAAGCTGGCGCGGGTGCCCAGGCCGACGCTGGCCAGGCTGTAGTCGGCCTCCTGGTCGGGAAGCTCGTCGCGCAGGTACATCCGCGCGCCTTCGGCGAAGGCATAGAAGCGCCATTCGTTGACATAACCGCCCAGGTACTTGGCCAGGGACGGCGTGCGCAGCTCCTGGGAAAACAGGTAGCCGTCGTCACTGGTGCGCTCGGCCGCCAGGTAGCCGCGCACCGAGGTGGCGCCGCCGGCGGAGAACTGCTCGTTGGACACCAGCGGCCCCGAGGCCAGCTGGAAGGCCGCCTTGGACCCGGTCTGCCAGTCGTTGGCGAAGGTGTAGGTGTAATTCAGGTCGCCCTTGAGCACGGCGAAACTGGGGTTGGCGCGGTAGCGCTTGTAGTCGAAGTCTTCGTCCGAGCTGCCGTAGCCGAACAGGCTGCGGGTGCCGGCCACCAGGCTCAGGCCGAGGCCCAGCTGGGAAGTCTCGGTGTAGCGGAAACCGTTGTAGGCGAAGGTGAACGGTGCGTACTTGAGCGGCACCTTGTCGCTGTCGCCACCGAGGCTCAGCTCTTCCTCGAAGTCCTTGAAATCCACCCCGACCGAGAACGAATTGGCCCAGCTGCCGCTGGCCGGCAGGCTGTAGATCAGCGACAGACCGTAGGAGTGCCCCTTGCCCAGCACGTTGCTGCCGCCGATGGTGGCGACGTTGCTGTCGGACTGGTAGCCGGCGAACTGCAGGCTCCAGCGCTCGTTCAGCGGCGCGGTGTAGGAACCGGACCAGACCTTGGCGTTGTCCTGGTCCTCGGGCGCGGTGAAATAGGTCAGGGAAATGCTGTGGCCCAGCTGCCAGAGGTTGTTGTAGCCCAGGCTGGTGACCGCCCGCAGGTGCTTGGTGTCGGCGCTGTAGTCGTTGTTCAGGCCGACGCTGGCCTGCCACGGGTTCTGGTCTTCCACCTGCAGGTCGACGTCCATGGTGCCGGGGCGCTGGCCTTCGCGGACCAGCGGCATGACCTGGCGCCCGGGGGTCTTGTTCAGGCTCGCCAGCTGGCCCTGGACCTTGGCGAAGTCCGGCACCTCGCCTTCCTGCAGCGCCGGCACCTCGTCGCGGATTTCCACCGGCGAATAATGCTTGGCCCCCACCACCCGCACCCGTCCGACCTTGGTCTCGCTGACCTGCAGGTAGACGATGCCGTCCTCGACCTTCTGCTCCGGCAGCTCGACGAACACCGACTGGTAGCCGCGGGCCTGGTAGACCTTCTGCAAGGCGTCGCGGGCGCCCTCGATATCGCTCAGGGCTTTCTGCGGGCCGAGGAAGGGATACACCGCTTCTTCGATGGCCCGGGCATCGAGCACGGTGTTGCCGCGCACGAAGTACTCATTCACATCCACCAGCCGCGCGGGCGCGGCCTCGCCTTGCGATGCGCCGCCTTGCACCGGTTCGCCCTCCACCGGGCCGCCCTCCTCGGCCAACAACGGCTGGCTCAGCGCGACCAGCGCCAGCCAGCCGCACACCGGCAGCCAGCGCCTGGTCGGCCCCGGCCGCCCCCTATCGAACAGATGCTCCACACCGCCCCCTAGATTTCCAAGAATGTCCAACCGCGTCGAAACCGCCGTCGCCGTCTGTACGGCGTTTGGCCGCCTCAATTGCTCAAGGTCGATGTCGTGGCGTGCTTGGCCAGCCAGCTGTGCAGCAGCGCGAAGTTCAACGAGAACTCGGGCATTTGCAGCAAGGCGCCACAGAACACTTCACCGATGATTTTCTGGATCAGCAGCACCGCCCGCGCATCGTTCAACAGCGTGGCGATATCGCGGCTCAGCACGCCGAGGCTCCAGACCTTGTGGTTCAGGTCCAGGCCGACGAACCAGCGAAACAGCAGGTTGTAATTGAGCTGCTCGTACAACTGCTGCTCGCCAGGCACCGAGTACAAGAGCTGCAACAGCAGGATGTGCATCACCGTGCGTGGGGCGATAAGCATGCCGGGCTCGGCATCCAGGCCCTGGAGGATGTCGCGGTGTTGGTCGAGCAAGGCGTCGATCTGCGGGCGCAGCAACACCAGCGAATGGCCCGGCGGGATATAGCTCGACACCTCCTTCAAGGCGCCCTGCCAGTCATCCTGGGAAACGATCCAGACCCACGGCGCACCGTAGCGATAGACCGACACCGGCTTCTTGCGCGCGGCCTCGACGATCTTCGACAGCCGCTGGTCCAGCTCCTGCATGCCCACTTTCGCGTAGCGTTCCATAGTCCCCATCACCTCACTCCCGGCGTCCCGCCTCGGCTCAGAACAGTGGCCAGAAGGCCCCCTCAAGCGCGTCACATATCCATGACGGGACTGGCGAAGTGCTACCGAACTTTTGTCATAAAAGCTTCATTCACCCCAGGAAGGTTCGGCCAGGACAGGCCAGAGGGCGCCAGGGTGCTCGGCTCGGAAATATGGAGTGGAAAGGTGGGGAGCGGTGAACGCCACACGGCCGGCATGCGAGAATATCGATCCCTCAACCAGGCTATTTCAGACAAAGGACACACCCATGACAGACCTCAGGCCCACGGAACCCGGGGCTGTCGACGCCATCGCCTACCAGCGGGCCTCCTCCGCCTTGCAGCGAGAATTCGCCTTGCTGCAGCGGCGCGTCTATCTCGAGCCGAACGAGCCTGAAGACGCCGAAGACGCCCCGCTGCACGCTCCCATGTTCGAGACCTTCTCGTTCTACATCTGCGCACCCGACCGGGTGCTCAGCTACGCCGCTGTCGCCATGAAGACGATCGAGCATGCCGGCCACACGTTCGACATCGCCGGACTCAGCTGCGTCATGACCGATCCCGCTTGCCAGGGACAAGGCCTGGGCCTGAGGACCGTCGCCGCGGCCACGCGCTGCATGGAACACAGCAACCTCGATATCGGCGTCTTCACCTGCGATCCACCGCTGGCGCGCTTCTATGCCCGGGCTGGCGGCTGGCCCATTGCGCCCGACGTAGTGCTGATCGGCAATCGGCACGAAATGGCCTTACGCAGCGATACGCTGGGTAAAGTCGTTCTGTTGCGCCTGTTTTCACCCAAGGCAATCGCGGCAGCCTCTGCATTGACCAGAGGGACCATCGATCTCGACCTTCCAGATGGACAGTTTTTATAGGGACCGTGTCGGTGGGATGGGCATTCCACGGCTGAGCGACAACCAGCTATGTCGGAAGGTGGTGAGCTTCATGGCATTTTCTCGCCAGCTATCGACCGTTGAGCGGCCAAGCCCGAAGGCCCCCATGCCCGACAAAAATACGTCGGACCGATGCAATCCCCGTAGCCGCTGCCGCAGGCTGCGATCGGCCGGAACGGCCGCGACGTCGTCATGCCCCCTTGATAAGGACGAGTTCAAGCAGATCTGCCTGCTGCATTGATAATCAGAAAGGCCTTACAACCAGCAGTGAACTCCCCTTATTTCCCCCCACCGCAGCACGGCTTACAGTCGGCCAGTCGCCCAAATGGCGACCGGGTTTGGCGACCTGACACCAGAGGGATGATGGGTCAGGTAATCAACCAGAGGTGAACGTATGAACCGTTACATGCCGATTACCGGCAACGACTGCAACATTCCTTCCTTATTTATTGATACCCAAGCACCTGTCGACGTGCTGCACGATGCAGCCGCTTATCGCATACGCGCAGTGACTCAACTGTTGGAAAGCTTTTCGGTCGCGGATGGTCCTCGACATGAAGCTCTTCTTCATGAGCTGACGCTGGTTTGCAGCATCATGCTGCGCGATGGGTGTGATTTGATGGATGTGGCGGGACGGAAACTGCAAGAAAGACTTTCGATATAAAAAAGTAGCGGGCGGTGTCAGGCCGCCCACTTTTAATCCACTAGGCAAACTCCGATCAAGCCTTGCTCAGCAAAGCCCGTCCATGAGCCAAATCAGAGTGCATCTTTAAAACGCCGAAACCAAGGACTGTCCCAGCCTTCCTTGCCCGCAGCTGTCTGCCTCTAGCAACAACGCATCTTAAACATTCATTATTCGTCCCATTGCAAAATTCATATCAATTCGATGACTGAGACTCAGACCATCGCCACACCCAGTTCTGAAAACATCAAGCATTAGCTCCATGTCTTTCCGGCAAAAAGAAGCGTGCCGCCAACCAACAAGTAACGGCCGATGCAAAAAAAAGCATCAATATTTCAAGATAGTCCGATAGCTGTAAATTACTGACACCACGCGCAACAACTACCAATACCAGTAACGCCCACAAAGCAGACAAGCCTCCCCCTATCAGAGCAAGAAGCACACAGTTGCGTGCCGTCCTACGAACTCTCATTAGAGAAACCACTAGGGAAAACCCCAGGAATGGCAACAGAAACAATAGCTGCGCAATCAAAGGCGCCATTAACGGCATCAATAGCAGTTCGCCCCCTCTGACTTCGCCCAGCAGCCGAGGATTGCTCGTTAGATGAACAATTACTGCCATGAACTTTATCACGCCAGCGATAAACCCTAGTACCAGAGGACATAGGAAGAATGCTATGAATACTTTACGGCGCGGATACATGGATCTCTTCATGGAGTCATCTTCACTTCTTGGGCTTAGGTCGAGCAGAATTCACCACTCACTAATTTTACAAAGTTTTATACCGCTCACTGAAATCGTTCGATTAAATCTGCCTCGAAGGTGCCCCCGAAATGGCTTCTTACTGGCGCTTACCTCACATTCCAGATTGGTTCTGTTCACGCTGACATTGGCAAAATAGAAAACAGCCAACCTCACAAAAAATCAAACCCCATATCTCCCTCCATCGAAAAGCATATAAACCAAGAATAGTCATCCGCTAAAAAATAATGATGTTGAGGAATCGAAACAAAGCAATCCAGAACTTTCACAAAAACCTCTACATCCCCAACAACAACAATATCAGTAGCTCCATCCCCTATATAAAAAACCTTCCCCTTCAACCCATACCTTAACTTTACCTCTTGAAAAAAAACTGAAAATGCTGACGCCTTTTTCCTGCGATCAACCTCGAGCCCTGCAGCTAAAAAACTCGCCCCCCAATCTAGCTTTCGATTCTTAATAGGCAACCGTGAATTTATCCCATCCACATAACAGTCAATATTATCAACAATCGCCACCTCCCCAGACGCGATATACTGTTCCAACTCTGAAATCAATTCCCCATCAAAATACTGGCCCATCAGCCAACTACCTTTTAAACTGTTCAGTCAATTTTTACTTTCCCAGAAGTACCATAAAACGTGAGATGTGGTGCGTCTTCCTTTCGATCAAAGCATTAATTTGATAGCTGACGTCCCTCGTCCCGAACCTGTTCTCCTTCAGGAACTGACCTTGGCTTGCAGCATCATGCTGCGCGATGGTTGTGATTTGATGGATGTGGCGGGACGAAAGTTATAAGAATGGCTTTCAGTACAAGTAGTAATGCGCGATTTCAGGCCGCCAATTTTTTAGTTGGCTTAAAGTTAAAAGTCGTCATAGACCACTACTCATCCAGCAATACGGAAAAGCCCACCCTGAATATAAAACCACAAGGACTGCAACTAAGGTGAGACTGGGCAAGATAACTGAGAGCATTAGATCAAACAACAAAAGGGCGCCTGGTTACAATGAAAAATAAAAAACATCCCAGCAACGCCAGGGATATTTATGACCCCCTCAAGGATATTTATAAACTCTCTAAAAACTGAGAAGCCAAGCTTTCTATTCTGAAGAATACAATACATTCACAATCTGCTTACCACATGCGAAATCCTACATCACCAACCACTTTCCACCAAGCCTAAACGTAGTTTGAGCAGTTCCTTTTTCGTGCCGACTACATCCCTTCTTTAATGTAGGAACGAAACACCCCATCTCCTTCATCCACATGGAGCCGACCGCACTTCGGGCAAGAATAAACTGTTTTCGCCCCCTCACCTATCGCATCATAAAACTCATCTTCGGACATGCTTCTAACAGAAAGCAAACTACCAATATCATCTATCTTTCTTTCTGAAATCAAGCTCATTTCAGACTCAGATGTTCCATTAGATAGATTAATTACATACCCACAAACACATGCAAATTTCGACATATTGATCATTTCCTTAAGGACGATCGTAGCGAGCGACAGAGCCGTCAGCTTTCTGAAAAAACAAAGTCTTTATGCTTTGAGCATTGGGTTTACCCCACATTCGAGCTGCAATTGAAGACATATCCTCACTTGATAGATCTGCCTGAACAAATACGCCACCCGCCTGATTTGATTTCTTCTCAATATTTTTAACTATATTTGAAGGAGACAAATTTTGCGGTGTGTACACGTCAATCGCCCCTAGTCCATCAACCTTTAAATCCGCAGTACGTTGTCCCTGAACACCTTTCGATGATGCTGTTGCCAGGTGAGTAACATCGTAACCGAGACTTGACAACCCTTGTCCTGCACGCACTTCATTTGCATCAGGTATTGCACCTACTTCTACTTTTATCTTCCCTGCACCTGTTACTTTCGCACCAGCAATATTTTTCTCTGCCTCAACCAACCCCGCTAGATTACCTCCCTCTTTCGGCTTCAGTCCATTACTGGTCTCAAAATAAAGCTTGCCATCCGCAGCTAAAACTTCTGTGTTGCCAGTCTTGGTATTGATAACCCGGCGATAGCCCTCTGGTAACCCCCCCGTCTCATTGAAAGCAGCCCCTACTGAACCGCCTTCGCGATAACCTACCGGCAGTGCGGTTTTCTCCGCAGTGAGTGCTCCTTTAGTCGCAAGCGCATCACGCGACACCAACTCTTTCAATAAGCCAGCAATGCTTCCCTTGCTTGCCCTACCTACCGGCAACACCGCGAGAAGCGCCTCTAGATCAATATCTGAGGTAACTCCACCAGTCGCGTAACGTCTCAGCGCGCCCCATTGGGCCTCCGTGAGTTCAGCATCGTTACTGATAGCCCCGATCTCTCGGAGCTTCTTGGTTGCAACTGACTCACCATACTGATCAATCCATTTATCAGGAACGACACCCGATCCATCCGGAGAGTTGTTGTAAGTGGTATTACTTGCAGAGTTGAACAGCAGAGGGTCCTTGTACTGCTTGGAGGTTGCACCAAATGCGTAAACCTTGTCGCCATTCGCAACGATAGGAGAACCATCCGCCCAAGTCAGAAGAACTTTTTCACTCTGTAGTTGCTTAACAACATCCCTGGCTCTATCAAGGTCCTCAGCCAGATGCACGCCCTCAGGGTTGTTCGGCCCATAACCGATCAAGATTGCCTGTAGCTGTTTATTAGACTGCGCATCAAGTTCGCCATCAGCGGCATAGGTGAGCAACATGCCCCAATCAAGGCCGGAACTACTTTTACCTAATGATGCTTCCAGCTTTTTAGCTTCTTCAGCAAGCCGTTTTTCCTCTAAAGCATGGAGTTTGCGGTTGTACGACTGCGCGTTACCAGCTATCTGAGACCCCAGTGCAACATCACCATTGACGCCAGCAGCCGCCAACAGACCGACGAGTTTGGAGGCCGCGTTTACAAGCCGATCATGCTCAGCTGGATTGTCACCTCTCAATAGCGGGCTCTTCTCAAGCGTGGTAATGAGTGCCTCATTAGCACCCGCAGCAATCGCCCCAGTCTTGAAATCCCCCCCCATTGCTTCTGAAAGCAATCCACCGATAGCAGCATGTAATGCAATTTTGCCGGGGCGACTGTCTTGAAGCTTAAACTCTGCGCCTAGATCACCTGCACCCGTAAAGGCTGTCGCTTGCAGGATGTCAAAAAAGGCCCCTGTCATCGCATCCTTGAATTTTCCCTGTCCAAGAGCCTCGGACAGTGTCCCTCGGACAGCGCCTCCCGCAAGCTGGACCGCTCCGAAACGTCCAATAGCGGCCGGGTCAGTCAGATGAGGGACTACGCTCGGGCCAGTGACCTTGTTTGTAACTGGGTCGGTTTGTGCTCCAAACCAGTTGCCACTGGCGTAATTGATAAAGCCTGCTGAAGCACCTGCGATCAATGCCTGACTCAGGCTGTCACTGCTGAATGTGTCCTTGAAAGCAGCGCCTACATTGCCTTTGTTGTTAATGACACTGACAGCACCTGTACTGGCCATTGACGTTAAAGCAGCCGAAGCGATGACGTTTCCTAAACCCGCACTCGTTGCCGCTGATGTTGCAGTTGCTGTCGTCGCTGCAGCCATGGTGCTCCCTGCTGCTGCATTCGTCGCGGCTCCTACCGCTGCACTAGCAGCCCCTGCCGTCAGCACCGTCACAATAATGATGACCGCCAACATCGCACCCTGACCAAGGCCCGAGTGGCTGTACTTGAAGCTTTCGTGAACCTCCTGCACCTTGCGCCAGTCCACATCGCCGCGTTTTTCGGCTTCCTTGAGCCAAGCCAACTGTGGGTCGGCCTGCACCATAGCATCGATGGTCTGGCTCACCGATTTCTGGTCGATCTGCTTGATATCGATTTTCAGACCATCAACGGCTTTGATCACCAGATCGCCTTGCGCTACCAGTTGGCTCTGGCGCAAGGTTTCATCGGTGTTGCCTTTACCCTTGGCACTGTTCCACGACAGGCTGCTACTGCTCTTCTCATGACTCTCCTGATGCAGATCCTTCACCCCCTCAAAGGTGATCTCCCCACCGCTCTGCACCGTCAGGTCATTGCCGCTTTCCAGCTTGGCGGCCTGATACTTCTGGTCGCCGCCGCTGACCAGGGTCAGGTCGCCGCCGGTGGTAATTTCGCTGCCGATGTTTTTCACATCGGTGACTTCGTCGCGCTTGGTTTGCTTACTGCCAAAACTGCCCTTTTTCTTTTTGTCGTACAGCGAATAGTCACTGTCTTGCGCCGCCAGCAGTTCGAGCTTGTCACCGGCCACCAGGTAGGCTTCGTCGCCGGCAGTGATACGGCTGGAGATCAGCGCCATGTCCTTGCCGGCACTGAGCGAGACATCGCCGCCGGCGTTGAGGGTGGTGGCGACCTGGCTGACGTGGTCTTCCTGGCGGGTGACTTTTTTGGTCTTTTCGTAGGAGTGCTGCTCGTCGGCCGCCGAGGACAGTGTCAGGTTCTCGGTGGCCGCCATGGCGATGTTGCGCTTGGCCTCGATTTCGCTGGCGATGGCGTTGATGTCGCGACCGGCCTTGACCGTCAGATCGCGGCCGGCGCTGACCTCGGCGCCGATCTGGGTGATATCGCTGCTGTAGTGTTTTTTACCCAGCACCAGGCTGTTGCTGAGCTCAGTGGACACCAGATTGGCATCGCGCCCCGCGCTCAGGCTCATGTCCCGGCCGCTTTGCAGCACGCCGCCTGGGGTGCTGAGGTCACGACCGGCGGAAATGCTCATGTCGTTGGCGGCTTCGACACGCGCGGCGCTGTTGGCGTAATCCTTGTGCGAATAGCCCCGTACCACGCTGTCCGCCGAGGTGACGCTGCGCTCGTTGAGCACATCGCCGCCGATTGCGGTCATGTTCACGTCGCGGCCGGCGATGATGCCTCCGGCCTTGTTGACGATGTCGTTGCCCGCCAGCAAGTCCAGGCGTTTGCCGGCCTCGATCAGGCCGCTGTTGACCAGGTTGTTGCCCGCCGTGGCCGACAGGTTGTTGGTGGCGCGCAGGGTGCCGACGTTGTCGAGGTTCTGCCCGGCGATCAGGCTGACATCGTTACCGGCAATCAAGGCACCGGTTGGGCCGAGGCGGCCTTCGGCCTGGGCCAGGTACAACACCGGCACCAGCACTTTTTCCCCATTCACTTCGTGCTCTTCGAGCCACACGATGTCGTGGGTCAGCGCCGCGACCTGCTGTGAGGTCAGCGTCACACCCACCGACAAGCCGAGCTGCTGCTTGCTGGTGATGGCGTTGTCCATCAGGTACTTGAAGAGTTTTTCGTCCGAGGTCTGGCCGTCGATAAAACGCTGGCCAGTGCGGGCGACGACCGCCTGCTGGATCAGCTTCTGCTCATAGAAACCATCGCCCAGGCGTTTCTGGCTCTCGTCGGGGTTATAGCCCAGGTTGGCGAGCAGATAGTCCGAGCTCATGAACTGTTTCAGGTCAGTGAGCACCGGATTGGTTTCAATCAGGTACTTCTGCGGATTGGCCTTGAAACTGGTATCCGGCAGGCCCTGCACCCGGGCCAGGGTCTGGCTGGCCACTGGTGTCGCGACCATTGGGCCGGGGGTTTGGCTGTTCCCAGGCGTGGTCACGCCGGTCGAGGGGGCCAGCGGCAGCGTTGGCACGCTCAGGTCCGGCCCCGTGGCAATTGCGCTATGGCTGGCGCCTTCGACCTGCACGGCTCCCACCTGAGTGATCGCGCCAGCATGGCCTTCATAGCCTGGCAACAGCAGGTTGCCGCCATTGTCGGCCGGGGCACTGACATCGAGCGCACTGGCACCCACGTTGCTGTCGGTGACCTGGCGGGTAACCCGGGTCAGTTGCCGATCGCTGGAGGCCACTGGGGCAACATCGGCAATCTGGAAGCTACGCGCCTGAATATCCGGCAGGTTCTGTTGACGCTGGGCGGTGCTGACCGAGGCGCTACCCATGCTCCAGTCTTGCGGCCCGCTATTGGCCTGGGTCGCCTGCTGCACCGCGGCGCCCTGCCCACTCAAGCGGAACAGGCCATTGTGCCCTGTCGGCAATGCGAAGCCGGGCAGGCTCAACGGGTTGACTTGTTGCTGGGCCAGATCGGGAGGCAGTTGGCTATTGATCCGCACAACGATGGTGCCGCTGGCATTCACCTTGGTGTCGGCGACTTTGTTGGTACCACCGCCGACGCTGTAGTCCTGATGGATGACGCTGTTCTGCAGGTCCTTGGCGGCGGTGATTGAAACATTGCCGCCTGCCTGGATAACCGCATTACGGCTGCCTGCGGTGCTAACGGCACCGCTACTGTCCTTAGCGATTTCAACGTCGCTGAGCAACGTGTGTTGCGCCAGCTGGCTCGGCAGTTCAAGCAGGTTGTTCGGGTCGTACTGGGATAGCGTCGTGTTTTCGAAGCCGTACTTTAGTCCGCTGAATACTTTGTTATAGACACTGCTTGTATCGACGGTTCTCCCTGTATCGGCGTCTTTGAGGGACACTCCCTCGGACGTTTCACCGTCTCGTCCCCCACTTCTGCCACGGGTCGATTTGGGTATGGCCTTGTGGATATTGTCTTGCAGATCAAGGTAATACACATAAGGGAAATCAGGGTTGTTGCGCTGGTTGTAGGGCGTCAGGACATCGGCGAAATACTGCCCAGTAGCACCTGCGCCCATGTCGTAGACCTTGTACAGGCGCGTGCGCTCGATGGTCCCGTTCTGCGCACCGATGTTCTGCAGGCTGTCGGCGGTGATATTGATATTGCCACCCGCGCTCACCGTGCTTTTGCTATTGAGAAAAGTGCCGCCCTGGAACACCAGATCCTTGCCGGCGGTCAGCACCGCCGAGGCACTGGTGTCGTTGTCGACGCTCTCGTAGACCTCGCGGGCCGCCAGCGTGAAGGTGTAAACCTTCCCTTTGCAGTCATTACACATATTGGCGATAAACCCCGACAGCAGCTTGCGACTGCCCGACGCTACCGCACCATCGGTCCGGTTCTGGAATACATCGGCGTTCAGCGCGAATGCCCCGCCGCTTTCCATCGAGCCGGAGACGTTGTAGACCCCCGCGGCCCGGGCAGCGCCGCCATAGCCGCCGATCGCCACGTTGCCGAGCCCGTACAGGTCGCCGTTCTGGTTGGTCAGGTTGGCGACGCTCAAGGTCATGTCACCGCCACTGAAGATCAAACCTTTCTGGTTCAGCAGGCTGGACGTACCCAATTGCAGGTTGCCGCTGCTGCCCAGGGTCCCGAAGTTGTTGATCGAGCCGGCATTGACGTTCATCCCGGAAGCGGAAGTCATGCGCCCATAGTTATTGAGCTGCCCGCCGATATTGATCGTGGCATTGCCGCCGCTGGCGATACTGCCCGCACTGCCCAGGCTCACCGACGCGGCCGTCAGCCCCAGGTCGCCCAGGCTGGTATACCGCCCGTTGCCGCCATAACTGCCGCCCAGGTTCAGGCTGGCCGTACCGTCGCTGGCAATCAGGCCATCGTTGTTCCAGTTGCCGCCGTTGCCCACCAGGCTGGTGGAGGCCAGCAATTGCCCGCTGCCGGTCTGGGTCAGGTTGTTGACGTTGATGGTCAGGCGCCCGGCCTGGATCACGCTGCTGTTGGTCCAGCTGTCGGCGGCGAGCGTCAGCCCGCCTCGGGTGACGAGACTGCCACCGGCATTGGTGACGTTGGCCGTGGCGATATCGAAAGTGCCGTTGCCCACATGCAACAAGCTGCCACCCTGGTTCTGGAAGCTTGCGGCATTCAGGGTCAGGTCGCTGTTGGCGGTTTCCAGTCTGCCGTTGCGGTTGTCGAACAGGCCGCCGATCTGGAAGTCGGTCTTGCCGCTGCCGCCCAGGGCACGCAGCTGGCCGGTCTGGTTGTCGAGGCTGGCGGCGCGCACGCTGAGGGTGCTGTCGCTCTCGATGATGCCCATGCGGTTGTTCAAGTGACCGTTGAGGCTGAGGTCGATCCGGTTACCGGCGATCTGGCCATCGTTGTCGCCGCTGTTGTCGAAGTTATTGCCGCTGACCTTGACCAGGCCTTTGGCATACAGGCCGCCGTTACGGTTGTCGAAGTTGGCGGTGGTGATCAGTGCATCGCCGCCCTGGGCCGAAATGCGCCCGCCGTAGTTATCGATGCCGCCCAATACACTGAGGTTCAGACGCTGAGCCTGAGTGATGCCGCCCTGGCGGTTGTTGGTCAGGTCGTAACCATTTTTCAACACGCCGACGACACGCGCTTCCAGCGCGCCCTTGAGGCTGGCGAGGGTACCGCCGCGGTTATCGAGATTGGTGGCGCTGACCTTGAGATCGCCGTTCTGAGCCAGGAGCCGACCGCTCTGGTTGTCGATATCGCCGGTCACGGCCAGGTTCAACGCGCCCTGGCTTTGCACGGTGCCCTTGGCGTTGCCCAGGCTGGCGGCAGTGAGTTGCAGGTTGCCGTTCTGGCTGTAGATCAGGCCGTCGCCGCTGTTCTGCACAGCACCGGAGCTATTGATGACCAGGGTGTCGTTGCTCGCGACGGTGCCACAATTGCGGTTATCCAGGCCACCGCTGAGCACGCTCAGCAACCCCTGGCTGACCAGTTGGCCGCCCTGGTTGTTGATCTGGCTGCTACGGCTGATCACCAGCGGACCGCCACTGGCCAGTTTGCCATTGGTGTTCGTCAGGTTGCCCAACAGGTCGAGGTTCACCGCACCATTGCTGGCCAGGCTGCCGCCGGAGTTATCCAGGGTGGTGCCGGTAAAGCCCAGCGACTGCTGGGCATTGATGTTGCCGCCGTTGTTCAAGGCCATGGCTTGCAACGTCAGGGCCGCGCCGCTGTCGATCGAACCACCCAGCGCATTGTTCAACAGCCCGCCAACGGTCAGTAACTGGGCCCCGCCGCTGGACAGAATGCCTGCGCTGTTATCCAGGCTGGCCGCCTTGACGGTCAGGGTCTTCTGGCTGACCAGCGCGCCGGCGTTGCTGTTGAGCAAGGCACCGCTGACGCTCACATCCAGGTCGCCACTGCGGCTGGACAGCGTGCCGTTGTTGCGGTTGTCGAGGCTGCCGCCATTGACTGCCAGCCCCTGCCAGCCAGAGATCAGGCCGCCCTGGTTGAGCAAGGTGTCGCCTGTCAGCCCGAGTTGGTTCTGGCTGATCAACTTGCCACCGCTGCTGTTCAGCGTACGACCGATAAGGTTGAAACTCTGGCTGCTGGAAATCTCCCCATTCTGGTTATTCAGGTCGCGCAAGCGGTTGATGCTCAGCGGGCCTTTGGCGATCAGCAAGCCATTGCGGTTGTCGAGGTCACTGCCCGACAGATCGAGGCGCACACCGCTGTCGCCCAGCAGGCGACCGCCATTCTGGGTCAATGCCCCCAGGGTCAAGGCCATGTCACCTTTGGCCGACACTTCCCCGCCGTCATTGGAGTTCAGGCTGTGGGCGGTCAGGCTCAAACCGCCCTGGCTGTTAATCAAGCCGTTGGCGCTGTTGTTCAGTGCCATTGCATTGAGGGTCACGGCGCTGCCACCGAGCAGGGTTCCCCCCTGGTTATTCAGGTCAGCGCTGCCGAGTGTCAGGTTCTGCTTCGCGTTGATCAGGCCTTTGTCTCGGTTGCTCAACAGGCCAGCAATATTCAGGTTCAAATCGCTACGGCTGTTAACGGTTCCCTCGGCGTTGTCCAGGCTGGCGGCGCGTACATCGAGGGCCGCCGCGGCAATCTGGCCTTTGAGATTGCTCAAGGCCTGATTGACCCGCAGGGTCACGGTCTGGTTGCCGAGGAGCTTGCCGTTGCTGTTGTCGAGGCTGTCGGCGACAAGCGCAAAGGCCTGGGCACTGGAGATTTCACCGCCCTGGTTGTCAACGTCCTTGAGGTTGTCGAGCACCAGCGACGGGGCATTGATCAGGCCGTTCCGGTTATTCAGTTGCCCCTGGTGCAGGTCGAGGGTGAGGCTCGTTTCGCTGAAGAGCTTGCCGCCCATCTGGTCGAGGCCGGTAACGCTGGCCGTGAGGGCCTTGACGCTGCCGATGCTGCCGCCGTCCCGACTGGTGACCTGGCCGGCGCTGAGGGTCAGGCTGTCGCCACTGTTCAGGCTACCCTTCTGGCTGTTGTCGAAGGCGCCAGTGGTCACGCCGACCACTCCCTTGCCGCTGATCACGCCTTGCTGACGGTTGTCGAGGCTGGCGCTGTGCAGGTCGACGCTGCCATCGCCGACCAATTTCCCGCCCTGGTTGCCAAGCGCACCGCTGACCTTGACCTTCAAGGCGCCTGCGCTCGACAGGCTGCCACCGGCGTTGCTCAGGTTGGCGCCGCTGACATCGAGTGTGCCTTCGCTGCTGATCAGGCCCTGATCGTTCGTCAGGCTGCGGTCCAGACCCAACCGCAGATCCTGCCCACTGAGCAATTTACCGGCGGTGTTATCCAGGGTCTGGCCGTCCAGGGTCAAACCGGCCTTGCCGTCGATCAAGCCCTGATTGCGGTTGAGCACCTGGCCGAGGGTCATGCTCAAGCCCATGGCCGCGATGATTTGACCACTGTCGCTGTTGTCCAGGCGGTTGCCGGTCAGGCTGATGCCGGCGCTGCCGGAGAGTTCGCCGCCCCGGTTGTCGATCTCGCCGACCTCGAGTTTCAGCGCTTTTGTAGCCGCCACCAGACCATCCTGGCGGTTGTCGAGCGCGCTGGCGGTCAGATTCAGGGCACCGCTGGCGATCAATTGACCGTTCTGGTTGTCGAGGGTACCGAGGCTGGCCGACACATCGGCCTTGCCGGCCACCGAACCATCGCTGTTGTCGAGACGGTTGGCCGCCAACAGCACTGCCCCGTCGCCGATCAGCGTGCCATTGCGGTTGTTGAAGGTCTGGGCCACGCCCAGATCGACAGTGCCACGGCTGCTGATCATGCCGCGGCTGTTGTCCAGGGAGGCGCTGCGGCTATCGAGGGACGCAGCGGAAACCAGCCCGTCGAGGTTGTTCAGGCGCTGGGCGATACGCAGGGTCAGGCCCTGGTCGCTCAGCAGCTTGCCACCGCTGTTGTCGACGTTTTGCGCAGTGACGGTGAAGGCCTGGGCACTGGAAATTTCGCCTTTCTGGTTGGCGACGTCCTTGAGGTTCTTGAGTACCAGTACGGGCCCGTTGATCAGGCCGTTGCGGTTATTGAGCTCACCGTTGTTCAGGTCCAGCTCCAGACGGGTCTTGCTGAAGAACTCGCCGCCTTGCTGATCCAGGCCGGTGACGCTGGCGGTCAGATCCTTTTCACTGGCAATGCGGCCAGTGGCGCCGTTGCTGACCTGGGTGGCAGTCAGCTCCAACGCACCGTCACTGGTGAGGTGGCCGCCCTGGCTGTTGTCCAAGACACCGGTGGTGACACGGGTTGCACCCTTGCCGTTGATCACGCCGTTGTGGCTGTTATCGAGGCTGGCGCTGGACAGGATCAACCCTTGGTCGGTGATGATCGAGCCCCCCTGGTTGAGCACTGCACCCAGGCTGGCCAGCGACAGGACGCGGGCACCGCTGAGCTTGCCCGCGGTGTTGTCCAGCGTGGCGACATTGAGGGTCAGTACCTCTTCGCTGCTGAGCAATCCGGTGTTGTTGAGCAGGGCCCCATCCAGGCGGATATCCAGGCCCTTGAGACCAGAGAAACTACCGCCGGCGTTATCGAGTGTGGTGCCGGTCAGGTGAGCCGCGCCCTGGGCAAACAGCTTGCCCTTGGTCTGGTTGATCAGTTGCGCCACGGTCAGCTGCAGGTCGCTAGCGGACAGCAGCTTGCCACCGTCGCTGTTGTCCAGACGCTGGCCCGTTTGGCTCAGGCTGCTTTCGGTACTGGAGATCTCCCCCGCCCGGTTGTCCACCTGGTCGGCATTGAGGGTCAATGCGTGGGTGCTGCCCACCAGGCCGCCGCGATTGTCGAGGGTCTTGCCAGTCAGCAGCAAACTGCCTTTGGCGACCAACTCCCCCCCCTGCTGGTTCAAGGTGTCGAGGGTTGCGACGAGATCGCCCTGACTGGCGATCCGGCCTTTGCTGTTGGTGACTTCCAGGGCCTTGAGCGTCAACGGACCGACCGCACTGAGCAGGCCGCCGCTGTTGTCCAGTCGCGAGCCTTCATAGTCCATCGCCGCCTTGCCGGTCACCACGCCCTTATCGCGGTTATCCAACTGTCCGACCCGTAATCTCAGGTCCTTATCGACCTGGATCAGCCCTCCCCGGTTATCCGCCAGGTCGCTGCGCAAGGTCAGCCGATCCTTGCCGGACAGGCTGCCGCCACGGTTATCCAGACGGCCGGTGGTCAGCTCGATGCCCCCGCTGGCCCTGAGCTTCCCCAACTCCCGATTGTCGAAGGCTCCAGCAACTGTTGCCGTCAGGCTGCCGTCGACGGCCAGCACCGATCCCCCGGCGCGGTTGTCGAGGCTGTCGACGGTCAGGTTCAGTGCCTTGCCGGAACCGAGCTTGCCGCCGTGGTTATTCAGCGCGCCGCTCAGGTCGACGCCAAGGCCAAGATCACCCGTCAGCTGACCTTGGGTATTGTCCAGGCTCGCCGCCTTGAGGGTCGATAACCCGGCGCTGGACACCCCACCATTGACGTTGCTCACCCCGCCCTCGACATTCAGGGTCAGATCCGAGTCGCTGCCCATCTTGCCGGCCGTGTTGTCGATGCTAGCGACCCGGACATCCAGGCCATCGGCCGACACCAGTCCCCTGACGTTGTTCAAGGCTTGGTCGATGCGCATGACCAATGCGTTCTGACTGATCACCTTGCCGTCGGTGTTGTCCAGCGTTTGCGCGGCCAGGGTGAAGCCCTGATCGCTGGAAATCTCGCCCTTCTGGTTCGCTACGCCCTTGAGGTTTTTCAGCAATAACTGGCCCGGCGCGTTGATCAAGCCGCCCTGGTTATTCAGTTGGCCGTTGTTCAGGTCGAGGCTCAGCCCCGTGCTGCTGAACAGTTTGCCGCCTTGTTGATCGAGGCCGCTGACGCTGGCCGTCAGGGCCTTGGTGCTGGAGATGCTGCCTTGGGCGCCGTTGTTGAGCTGGCCGCCGCTGAGGTCGAGCGTATCGCCGCTGACCAGAGTGCCGCCCAGGTTGCTGATGGTGCCCAGGCTGGTGAGCTTCAGGTCCTTGACGCTGGAGAGGTTGCCGCCGTCGTTGTTCAGGCTGCCGACCTTGAGCAGAATGGCGCCATCGCCCTTGAGCGTGCCTCGGGCGTTGAGCAATTGCTCGCTCGCTGCAAGGTCCAGATTGCCTTTGGCGTAGAGATTGCCACCCTGGCCGTTGTTCAACCGCGCAGCCTTGACCTGCACAGCCGCCTGCCCGGACAACTGGCCATCGAGTTGGTTGTCGAGTTGTTCGAGGTTCAGGTTGATGTCGCCATTGGCGAGCAGTTTGCCGCCATTGCTGTTATTCAGTGTGGTCCCCGTCAGTTTCAGATAACCCTGGCTGGAGACGCTGCCGCCCTGATTGTCGAGACTGCCGCCCCCCAGGTTCATTCCCTGGACGGCGCCCAGCGAACCGCCCTGACGGTTATCCACTCGGTTGGCATTGAGCGTCAGGACGCCACCGGCGCTGACACTGCCGCTGCGGTTATCCAGCACGCCCGCCGTGTTCAGGCCGAGGCCGCCCTTGCTGACGACTCGTCCCTTGAGCTGGTTGTCTAGACTGGCACTGTCGAGGGCCAGCCAATCGTTCGCTGACAACAGGCCGGCCTGGTTCAGCAAGTGCCCGGCAATCTTTGCTGTCAGGCTCGCACTGCTCTGCAACGTGCCTTGGCTGTTGTCGAGGCTGGCGCTGTTGACCAGCGCAGCGCCGGTGCTCTGGACCCGGCCGCCCTGGTTATTGAAGGCACCGCTGGCGTTGATATTCAGAGCGCTGCCGGCCGCTATCAGACCGGCGACGTTATCCAGGGAGGCAACATTCAAGGTCACCCCGGCGAGGCTGGATATTTCAGCGCCAGCGTTATCCAGCGCTGCGAGGTTGGCGACCAGTTCACCATTGCTGCTCACCAGCCCACCCTGGCTATTGAGCAACTGGTTGGCATTCAGATTCAGACTACCGCTGCTCAGCACCCGCCCCTTGTTCTGGTTATCCAGGGTGCCCGCGCGGACGTTCGCGTTTTGTTTCGCGCTCAGGGTACCGCCCTGATTGTTCAGGGCTTGCGCCGTGGCCACCGTCAGATTGCGACTGGCGATCACGCTCTTGCCGCTGTTATTGAGGGTCTGCGCGCTCAGGCTGACATCGCCATTGGCATTGCGGCTGTTATCGGCATTGACCCCGGCTTCGATGATGCCGCTGTTGCTCAGTTGCCCACCGGCGCTGAGGCTGATGCTGTCGCGCGCGGTCAGGTTTTGCCGGTTATTCAGGTCGCCCTGGGTTTGCACTGTGAGTGCGCTACCGGCATGTACCGATCCTTGGGCATCCAGACTCGCCGCCTGGACCTTGACCGCGCCGTTGGCCGCCGAGGCGTCGACCAGGCTCAGATGGCCGTTGGCATCGAGCTGGATATCGCCGCCGCTGGCGATCAGTTTGCCGTCGAGTTTTACCCCGACCCCGGCCTCGGTGCCCACCAGCCTGATCGCCCCGGCGTACATGCCGCCCAGGGCCGAGGAGTCGATCGCCAATTCCGGCTTGGCGCTGCCGTCGTCGGCGCGGGCCGTGGCGTTCAGGGTGCGGGCGTCGACGTCGTTGCGGCCGGTGACGATGGTCAGGTTGTTCGCCTGGATCTCGGCATTGATCCTGGCGCTGCGGGTGATGATTTCGAAGCGGTCGACGTTGCTGGCATTGAGCGTCGCGCCGTCGATGGTCACCTGCCCCTGGTCGACCTGATAACGGCTGAGCTGGCCGTTTTCGATCACCGGCTTGCCGGTGGTCAGGGTGGCTTTCGGGGTGTTGATGAAGCCGCAGCCGTTGCAGCTGATGCCATAGGGGTTGGCGACGATCACATGGGCCGACTGCCCCGCCACTTCGGTGTAGCCGCGCAGCTGGCTCGGGCTGCCGCCGTTGACTTCGTTGAGGATGGTTTGCGCCGCGACGCCCTTGAGGTTCGGGTTGCCGACGATGATCCCGCCCAGTTGGGTGCTCTGCGTGCGGTCGGTGGCGTTGTTGAGGATCAGCCCCTGCTGGCCGACGTTGTAGTCGTGGAACTGGTTATGCGACAGGCCGCTGCCATTGGGCGTGGCGATATTGACGATGGGTACGCCGTTGCCCGCCTGGCCCAGGCTGGTGCCCGGCGCACTGACCACGATGCCTTCCGCCTGGGCCCACAGCGGTTGCCAGAACATGGCGTTGGCCAGGATGAACGCCAGGCCGCGCTTGGGCAGGCCGCAGAAGTGCTCGCGGGTTTTCAGGGCAGCAGAAGGCTGGCGGGCCAGGAAAGCGAATTGGCGAACATCCATGTCGAAGGTCTCGGAAAAACGCGAATCAGAGGAAGAAATCCAGGCGGAAGTAGATCGGCGCTTCGCGCTCGCTCAGGACATCCGGGCGTTCAAGGGAATGGGCGAAGGTCACGCTGGTCGCCAGGTGCCGGCCGCGGGCGAACAGCTCCAGGGAGTTGCTCGACAGGCGCCCGTGCTGCTCGCCGTTGTAGCGATCGCCCCGGATGACGCCCTGGTCGTAGCCCAGGCTGCTGCCGTACTCAGTGAACAGTGGCTGTAGCCAGGCCCAAGCCACCGGACGGCTCCAGCGCAGGTCGTTGCGCCAGTAACCGCCGCTGTCGCCGGACAGCGACTGGTCCTTGTACCCGCGAATCGACGACTGCCCGCCCAGGCTGGTGCGCTGCGGGCTGAACAGCACGTCTTCGCTGCGCTGGCCGGTCATCAGGCTGCTGAAGCTGAACGACTCGCCCCACAGCTTGAACGGCTGCAGGTAACTGAGGGTGGCGGTGTATTTGCGGTAGCGCGCATTCGGCTCGCCGGGTCCCGGGTGGCCATTGTCCTGGGCGTCGAAGGCGCCAATGCCGTTCTGCATGCCCAGGTCGAGGTTGACGAAGGCACCGCCGATGCGCCGGCCATGGTTGATGCCGAACTGGGCTTCGCTGAGGCGATTGCTGCTCAAGGCCAGCTTGCTGTCTTCGATGAAGTTGTTGGTGCGCAGGTAGGCCAGGCCGGCATTCAGCGAAGTCTTGCTCACCGCATCACGCAGGATCACCCGCTCGGCGCGCAGCTGGTGGTTCTGGCTGTCGCCGGTCTGCTTGAAGCTGAAACCATTGGCCTGGGCCTGGGAGCGGTACTCGCTCTGGCTGTAGGTGTAACTGAAGTTCCACCAGCCCCAGGGCAGGTTGTAATAGAGCATGGCGTTGTTGGAGCTGTGCTGGTGATCGCTCATGGCATCGTGGCCACCGCGCAACATCAGTTGGTCGGCCAACCCCAGCGGGCTGTCCCAGTCGAAGGTGGTGCCCCACTGCTGCTCGCCGGTGCTGCGCTGGCCGTCGTTGCTGCGCGACAGCCCGGCCCGCCAGGGCTTTTGCGCGGTGTTCTTGACCAGCACTTCGCTGCCACCGACCTCCTTGCCGGGGGCCAGCTCCATTTGCGCCTGGTTCGACGGCAGGCGGTTGAGCTGGTCCACCAGTTGTTCGATTTCCCGCAGGTTGACCCGCTCGCCGACCTGGCCGGGAAAGGCCATGGCCAGCTCGCGCTCGGACAGCTGGCTGTCGGCCGCGCCCTTCAAGCCTTCGAGCCGGCCCTCGACCACCAGCACCTTCAAGTGGCCGCCGGACAGGTCCTGCTGCGGCAGGTAGGCACGGCTGGTCACCAGGCCCTTCTCGAGGTAGTGATCGGTGATGACCTTGAGCAGCTCGTTGAGCTGGCTGACACCCAGGCACTGGCCGATATAAGGCTTGAGCAGGCGCGCCTGCTCGGCGGCAGACAGGCTGTCGGCGCCCTTGAGCTCGATGTCCTGGATCGGGAAACAGCGGGTGTCGACAGGCGCGCTCGGCGCCGTGGGGGCGGCCTCTTTACCGGGCAGGTCCTTGAGTTCTTCCAGGCGCCGGCGCTGCTCTTCGAGCAGGCGATCCTGGCGTTCGCGGATCAGGTCGGTGTCACCGGGGGTGGGAGCGGCATGAACGAGGTGTAGCGGAGTCAAGCACAGCAAAGCCAGGCACAACCTCCCCGCGAGGGCGGGTGAGTACATGTTCGGTCCCTCGAGACAGCTTGATATCAAAATAGTGGCGCGATGTTAATTTGCCATTATTTTGCCGTCAATCATCCGCCGGGCCGGCCGATAGGCGCCGGTCTTCTCCATGAATGCGGGCAGAAAATGGCAAACCCGCGGACTAGAGCCTTCGCCTAGGTCTCAAGGGGTGATAGGCACCTGTGTGGCAGCTCTGCAAAAAAAAGGGGCGATCAATGATCGCCCCCAAACGTGTTGCCACGAGAGAACCTATAAGGTCAGTTGCCGCCGCTCCTCCTCGGTCAACTGCTGGCGCGCCTGATCGCTCAGCGGCCCGGCGCCCAGCACCTGCACCGGGCTGTCCGGGTTGTAACCGGGGTTGGCCCGGCTGGCGCCATCCTGGGTCGGCGCCAGGCGCTCCTGGCCGAAACTCAGCACCTGCACGCTAAACACCGACGGCATGTTCTGCCGCGCCGCCGCCTGCTGCTGGCGCGCCACATCCTCGGCGGCCTGGGTCGCCGAAGACGCCGCCGAACTGGCCGACGTCAGGGCCCCGGTGTTGACCGACGCCACCACCGGAATCCCCGAGGACTTGCCCTGGGTCTGGATATTCGCCGCGTTGACCACTTGCAAGGCGAAGATATTGACGTTGCCCGACACCCGGATCCCCGCCTCGCCGGCGTCGATGGTGCCCAAGGGCGCCAGCAGGTCGATATCCCCGGCGGGCACCTCGGCAATCGGCGCCAGGGTGGCGATCCCCGCCCCCGAGCTCGGCACGTTCGACGACAGCGTGACATTGCCCCAGTTGTCGTAGATCCGCTTGGGCGGGGTGTAAATCACCGTGGTCTTGGAGCCGCGCCCGGCGTTGATGTCGCCGGCGTTCGACCAGCCGAGGATCGACCCGCCAAAGGTGGTCATGACCCGGCTCTGCCCCAGCAGGATGCTGCCTTGGGAATACAACTGGATATCGCCGGCGCCCTGGGTGATGACCCCGGCGGTGGCCGGCGGCGCTTCGCCTTCGATGCCGAATACCTGCTGCCCGCCCGGGGTGAGCATCTGGATATCGCCGCCAAACAGGGTGTGTACGCCCGCGCCGCCGTACATGGTTATGTCGCCGTCGTAAACGATCGGGTTGCCCGCCACATCCTTGGTTGGCAGCAAGGAAGCGATCGCATTGCGACTGCGCAGGAAACTGCCGAAACGCGGGCCGTTGGCATCGTTGTATTCGCGGCCGCCCTCACGCAGTTCCTCGAAGTAGACGCGACGGGCGAAGACCCGCTGCTGCTCCGCCGGCAAGCTGGCAAAGTAGCCCCGCGCCTCGTCGCCGGAACCCTCGAAGGCAAAGCGCTCCTTGAGCCACTGCAACAATTGCGCTTCATAGGTCTTGGCGACTTTGCCCCGTTGCTCGGCCAGCGGCACGCCGGCCTCGGCCTGATTGCTCGGGTCCAGGTAGGGCGTGACGAACTTCAGGTAATCCAGGCCGGCGGCCCCAACCCCGGCCTGCATGACGATGCTGGCGCCAGGCCGCGAGTCGCCGGCCACCACCGGGCCGAGACTGCTCACCGAGGCCTTGTCCTGCATCAGGATATTGCGTCCGGCGCTGATCTCCAGCGTGCCGGGGCCGGCGACGTTGAAAGAGCTGAACAGCAGGTCGCGTCCGGCGGAAACGATGGAAATATCCCGAGGATCGTTATGGACGAACAGGTTGCCGCTGCTGGTGCCGCTACCGGACAGCCCCCCCAGGGAACTGGCGATGATGGTGGGGATCCCTGTCGGCTCGCCCAAAGCTGTTCCCGAGTTGACAATATCGCGACCAGCTTTCATCCATACCGGGCCCGCCGCTTCGTACCAGGTCTGGCCCCGTCGCGAACCGCCGGTGAAACTCAGGATCTCGCCACTGCGTAAGCCGACAATATCGCCCTGAGCCGCATATAGCCGCGACGGCTGGACGGCGCTGTTGGCGCCACTGGCGTTGTTGGTACCGAAGGCAAACAACGAGAGTTCGTTGATCGTCGGTGCAATAGCGTCGCCGCTGAGGTTGCTCACCTTGAGAGTCTGAACACCTTCCCAACCGGCAAAGGCTGGCCTGAACGGCGTCGGCAAGGCATCCAGGCCAGCGCCCGAACGGTTGACCGCATAGCCACCGGCATAAATCGAATCGCCGGCCAACAGATCCAACCGACCATTGCTCGCAGGCGCCAGCAACAAGGAATAGTCCGTGGCGCCTGAAGTGCTTATCCCTAATGCCGATGAGCCAAGGAATATACTGCCGTTGGCGGCCACCGTGGTCAGCTGCGACGGAAAGATAAAACGCCCGTCGGTAGCGGAATAGTTCTGCCCAGGCACTGGAACAGAAGTCGAACGTAGGGCCCCCGTTTGCACGCTCGGGGTCAGATTGCTACCCGCTGAAAACAGATTGATCGCAGTACGATCGGTCCACAGCGAGAACCAGCCATAACCACCAGCCCCGTAAGTCGTTCCCTGATAGGTAAAGGCCGAGGAGTTCTCGCTGGCCACCCGCCCCGGATCGCCGGTGCCCGCCAGCACCAGATCGCCCCGGGTCGTCAGGTTTGCCGCGGTGTCGCCCAGCATCAGGGTCATGCCGCCTGTGGCGGTGCCCAGGCTGGCCTGGAACGGGTCATAGGCCCGCGTTTCACGGGCATCGTTATCAAGCGGCAGGCTGCCATACCGCAGAGCGATACCACCAAGCTGACCGGTCTGCATGTTGAGGGCGCCACGCAGGTTGCTCAGGACGCCGTTGAGGTTGAGACTCTGCTGGGTGTAGTCAAAGGATTCGACACTGTCGCTGTTGTTTCTGATCGACGCCCGTGCCGCCAGCCCCGGGTTGAGGTCACCGCCAACCCGCAGATCGAGGTCGCCGCCACCGGTCAGGATCAGTTGGCCGTCAGCCCCCACCCTCCCGGTACTGGCCACCGCCAGCGCCAAGCCCTGGCTACGCGGCGATGACTGACCGTCGGCGCTGCCGCGACGGGCGAGCATGCCCGCATCGCCCCCGACATCCACGGTCAGGTTGCCGCCCCCCAGGGTACCGATACCAGTAAACCCCATCAGGACCGGCATCTTCCCGATCGATTCGCTCTCGGGATTGATCGCGTTGACCGAGCCCTTGGCCGGCACATAGGTGCCGTAGTTGATCCACCAACTGGTTGGAATCGGCGTCATCCCCTGAGTATCACCGCTACCCTGGCGCCACAGCCAGTTGGCCAGGTTGGCGCTGGGCCGCTGCACACGGGCATTTTCGTTACGCGGGAGGCTGTAGTCGCTGATAATGTCGCCAGTCAGGGTCCCCCCCGTGCGCAGCAGCAGATTACCACCCTGATCCGGATACCAGGCCGCATACGGGCTGCCCGAGTCCTCGCTGACCAGGCCCTCATAGGTCGCGGCGCCACTGCCCAGAACACTGCCATCGGCAGTGCGGCTGCGCGGCTGATCGAAGCCCGGCGCCCCGGTACCGGCCCGCGACGCGCTGGAAGCGCCGGCGGTATACAGGCCATACAGCGACTGCATGGCCACATTGCCAGCGGCCAACAGATCCAGGTCCCCGGTACCGGTGCGTAGTACGCTGAAGTTCTGGGTGACTGGTACCACCTTGTTCACCGGGCCGACGATGACCTGCTCCGGCGTGCCGGGAATGGCCTCGCCCAGCGAGACACACAATCCATCCGAACACCAGGACTCATACTCCGCCGTCACTGGCGTGCCCTCGATAAAACTAGGGTCGATCAACACCCCAAGATCGCTCCAGACGTAGTTGAAGCGATTGCACAGGCCATCGACACACCAGCCTTCATCGGCCGGAGAAACCCGTGTGCCCTCAACGAAGCTCGGGTCGATCAACACCCCCAAGTCGCTCCAGAACCATGCGCCACCCGGACGCTCCGGAGTTCCCGGAATAATAATGGTCTCGTGCCCCTCGAGGACCGCGTAATGGGTATCGGCCAAGGTCAGGTCGCCAGCCATCACCGGTTTGATCGCCCGGGTGTCGGCGGCCTGGGTATCGGCCCCCGACACCAGGCGCATCGACCAGGACAACGAGCCTTCCGGCAACAACGGAGCGACGGCCCAGTTACTGCCCTGGCGCCCGCCGGTCACTGTGCGCAGGGGCACCGAAATCACCCCGGACGGCAACTTGATATCGGTTTCCGACGGAATCAACGCGCCCACCTTGAGCGCCAGCGAGCCGGCCAGTTGCACGCCGTCCGGGTTGTTCGGGCCAAAGCTGTCGCGTCTCGGCAACGGCACCCCGGCCGGCCAGGTCATGGCGCCCAGCGAGGCCGCACGGGGCAGTCGCGTTCCAGCGTCCAGGGTCATGCCGCTGGCCAGGGTCACGGCCTCGCGGATCAGGGTGCCGGCGGCATACACCTGATTGCCGGCGCTGTCGCGCACCGCTGCTTGCAGCACGGTGCCGGCCAGCAGTTCCAGCGGGGCCTGCAGGGTCGCCTCGACCGGCAGCACGGTCCCCTGCGCCAGGCGTACCGGCTTGATCGGCAACGCGTAGTTGAGGGTCTTGCCGGGCGGGAACAGGCTGCCGTCAGCCAGCGTCACCCCCGGCCCCGGCACCACCACGTCGCCGCCAAAGGCTTGGCGACCGGGTGTCAGTACCCAGCCGGCATCGTCCGGGGTCGGCGGTGGCGGCGCGAAACCGTCGTTGATACTGCCGTAGATATCCAGGTTGCCACCGGCGCGAATCACCAGGTTGCCCGGTTCGCCGGAGCCGTACACCGCGGTTTTCTGCGCATGGGGATTGACGCTGGCATAGCGATAGCCGGAGAGGTCCAGGTCACCGCTGATCACCAGATCGCCCTGGGTGACGATCTCCAGCCCTGGGCGCAGGTGGAAGGCGTCGGCATAGCTGGCGTTGTTCAAACCGGCCAGCTTGCCGTTCATCAGGCCAGCATTGCCCAAGGCATTGTCGATAAAGCGCTGGCTGTCCTGATGCTTGGCGTCCAGGTAGGCCTGATCGATCACCTGGTACGGCCGACCGCTGGCGGCCGGCGCCGTGCCCTCGGGGGCATCGGTGTAACGGGCGGTACCGTTTACCGCGATGGAACGGGCCCCCAGGATGTTCAGCCGGCCACTGGCGTCGATGGCGATATCGCCCAGGGTCGGATCGTTGGCATCCAGGCGCGGGGCATTGAGCTCCAGCGTCCCGCGGGCCTGGCCGTCGTACTGGCCAGGCGCCGTACCGGCAGCGACCGAGGTGCCATGGCGCAGGTCGATGCGTGCGCCGTCGGCCAGGGTCAATTGGCCCTGGCCGGAGTTGAGTTCGACCAGCGCACGGTTCGGCGAATCGATGATCTTGCCGTAGCTGTCGACCCGCAGGGCCGTGCCGTGGACATCGAGCACCGAGCTGCCGGCCAGGGTCAGGCCCTGGCTGGCGGCCAGGCGGATGCTGCCGACCCGCTCGCCACTGGCGTCGATGGTGCCCAGCACCGTCAACTGGCCGTTGTCCACGGACACGTTGACTTCGCCGGCCTTGAGTTCGTTGCCGATGGTCAGGTCGCCGCGCTTGATCTGGAAGCTGCGGGCACCGAACACCTGGCCCTGGTTGAGGCGCTGGTTGAGCGCGGCGAAATCCCCCAGGGTCTGCGCGCGGATATCGACGCTGCCGGCCTTGTAGGGCACCAGGGTGCCGCCGGCGTCGTAATACCCGCTGCTGGCGCCGAGCAGCGCGCCTTGCAGGTCCACCTGACCGCCGCCCTCGCCCACCGCCAGCACTTTCAGATTGCCGCCGTGGTTGTTCTCTGCCGACAAGTCGATCCGCGATCCCGCCGCCTGGCGGATATCGCCCTCGCGGCTTTGCAGGATCACATCGCCGCCCCAGCTGTATTGGCTGACTTCGTTGAAGGTGACCTGGCGCCCGGCCAGGTCCAGCTGTGCGCTGTCGGTCAGGTTCAAGGCATGCTCGGCATTGACCGTCAGCTTGCCGCTAGGCAGGACCACGGCGCTGTCCAGTTCGACGTTGTTACCGGCCAGCAACACTTCAGCGCCAAGGCTGTCGATGGCCGGCAAGGCCGCCTGCTGACCCGGCGCGCGGCTCAAACGCAGGTCGCCCCCCGCCGTGAGGCGATTGACCGAACCGGCCTCGCCGGTGAGCAACGGCGTGCTGATATTCAGGTTGCCGCCGCTGTAGGCGAAGCCCTTGCCGGCTTCATAGGCACCCTGGGACTGGTACACCGCCAGGCTGCCCTTATGGTTAGCGGTCAGGCGTTCGCTGGCGCTGAGATTGACGTTGGCAAAGCCCAGGGCCAGGCGGGCGTAGTCGGCCAAAGGATCGGGCTGAGTGTTGGGGCCATAGCCGAATTCGATGCGCCGGGCCCGGATTTCCAGGGTGCCGCTGCCGGCGCCGGCGCCGTTGGCAATCACCGCGGCGGGCGTACCGGCGACCCCGTTCCAGATCAAGTTACCGGTCTGGATCAACGCCACATCGCCGGCCGCGCCGGCGCCGTAGATCGCCGGGGTGCTGAGCATCAGGTTGTCGAGCATCGACTGGCCGTTGCTGTCCAGGGTGCTCAGGGTGGTGCTGCCGTAGAAATTCAATGACTGGCCGGCGGTCAACGACAGGGTTTCCAGCGCCGGCGCCCCACTGGCGATATCGCCGCGCAGCAAGCGGTTCATGACCTCCTGGTTGAGGGTCAGCCCCGACGGCAGTGCATTGCGCGCCTGGGCGGCGGCCAACGCCTCTGGACTGCCGACATTGATCCCACCGACCGCCAGCGCCAGGTGACGGGTGCCGTAACGCACCGCGTCGCCCAACCTGAAGGTGTTGGTGGTGGCGAAGGCAATGGTGCCTTGGGAGTACAGCGTGGTTTCGCCCTGGCAGGTAGCCTGTGCACAGTCCCCGATCAAGATACTGCCAGGCCCTCGGGAAATATCACCCTCGGTCGGCGCGAGCATTTGCAGCACACCGTTGGAGACGGCCAGCACACTGCGAAGTCCGGGTTGGTAGATGAAACCATCGGTGGAGTCGTAGGCCGCTTCGCCACGCCCCAGGGTGTTGATCGATGCGCCCTGCTCGATTTGAATCGCGCCACTGGGCAGGCCGGAAACGAGGAACACTTCAGGGGCCGACAAGGTCGCGCCCTGGCGCAACGTCACCGACTCGGCGGCACGGTTCGCATCGAAGCCAACAAAATTGCCGCCCTGGCCATACACCACGGTCGGCGCTCCGCCAATGCTCATGCGGGCCGTGCCAATGGCGTTCAGATCATCGGCATGGAACGCCACCCCGTTGCCGCTGGCAGTGGCCCCGGCCGGCAGAATCTCGATGGCGCTGCCGCTGGACATCACCTCCAGGCTCGCGCCAAAACCGCCTTCGGCCGCCGCCGAACGTGCTACCCCAGCGAACTCGAAACCGTTGGGAGAACCGTTCTGGCCGGCGATCAGGCTGACCCGCAAGGTTTTGCCATCGGCCTCCAGTGCTGCGCGAGGCACGCCCTGGCGCGCGGCATCGCTACGCACGAAATCGGCATACGGGGTTTCGTTGTATTGCGAGTAACTGCGCAGCACCGCGGCCGGGGTCAGGATCACCTGGCGGCTAAAGGCATCCTGAATCCCGGTCTGGGCGACGGACAGCCGGCCCGCTCTGGACCACGAACCGTTGCTCATGAGCGCGCCGCGGGTCAGCGCGGTCACGCCGAATGGCGCGGCCAAGCCATTGATCTCGACCCGGAACGCCCCCGGCAGCAAGGCATAGGTCGAAGGCAGCAAGGTGTAGGTGCCCGCCGGCAAGCCGGGGACGCCCGCGTCGATGCTGATCTGCTGGCCCACCAAGGGCGTTGTCGCCCCCGCCTCGCCACCGCTGGGCGCGACATTCGCCTGGACCCCGGGCACGATGGCGTACACCGGATTGGTATCCAGCCCCGGCAAAGTAAAGCGGCCATCGGCGCCGAACTGCACCAAGGGGTTATAGCGCGCATCGGTCGAACCGCCGCGTCCGGAAACGAATGCCGCGCCCAGCAACTGGCCACCCCCGGAGAGGTCCAGTACCGCGCCCTGCTGCACCTCGATCGACTGCCCCAGCAACTGCGCGCCCACCACCAGGTTGGCGTTGGAACTGGTGCCGCCCACACCCAGCAAGTCCACTTGCTGACCGTCGAAACGCCAGGTCACACCGTCCACCGTGCCGCCATAGGGCAAGGTCAGGCCCGCGGCGCTGACCGACGTCAGGCTGCCCGGCAGCAGGCTGAGTTCCTTGGTATAGCGCAATATCCCCACCTGGGTGCCCAGGGAAATATTGCCCAGGGGCGCCCGCAGCACGCCGCCCTGCTCGATGACGGCCGCACCAAGGGTCAGCTTGCCGAACACCGAATAGGGTTGCGCCGGATCGACGCTGCCAGTGCGGCCAATGCTCAGGGTGCGGTCTGGATCGTAGTCCAGGTCATTGCCCCGATAACCCGCGAGCACCTGGGCCACCGCGCCGGTGGCCGGGTAGATCTGCGCCGCCGCCAGCCGCAGGTCGGCCTGGGTGCTCAGGTTGGTATTGCGCGTATTGACGGTGCTGGCCAGGAAGCGCAGGTCGCCCTGGCTGATCAGTTGCGTGTCGTCGAAGGCACGGCGGTCTATGGCCTGGCTCAGGCCGCTGGCGGTGGTGCCATGGGCACCGATACTCACGCCATCGCGGATATCCAGTACGTTACCCGCCGTGACCAACAGGCTGCCCGTCGAAGCCTGGGTCGAAACCCCACCCTGCACTGTAGGGCGCATCGAGCGGTCAGGTGCATCCACCGCGCCGACACCCGCCAGGCGTACATAAGGCGCGGCCAGTTGCACCCGCGAACCGGTCGCGGCGCCATCGCTCAACGCCAGGGCACCGGCATACAACTGCAGGCTCTGCCCCAGAGACAGCGACAGCGTGCCGTCGAAACTGATCAGGCCGTTGCTGAGCAGCGACAGGTTATCGAAGCCCCCCTCCTGAACCTTCTCCATCCCCAGCCGGGCATGGCCATAGGCAAGACGGTCTTGCACGGCTTCGGGACCGACGCCGCCGGGCAGCAGGCTGTCGGCGCTGACCTGGCCAACCACCATCTCCCGCGCCTGGCGTACCCGCTGCGACGCATTGGTGCGGTAGAGCGGTGTCTCCAGCGCCACATTCAGCGAGCCGCCCGCCGCGCCGCTGCCACCAGCGCGGGCGCTGAAACTGCCGTCCAGGTACAAACCGTTGTTCGACGCCAGGGAAATACTGCCGCCGCCGCTGGCAATCGCCACCGGCCCTTGACCCGCCACATCGACCATGGCCTGGGCGCCGGAAGCCTCCAGGCGCGCGCCTTCACGCACCACCACAAATTGATTGGCCGCGCTGGCGATACCGGTCTGCGGATCGATTTGCCCGCCGATCACGATGCTGCCACCCGCGTCCACCTTCCCGTAGCGACGCCGCAGGGCATCGGTCGCGGTAGCCGCCCGCGCGGCGACATCGAGCACCGCCTGTTCCCCCACCCAGATCGAGCGGCCATGACCGGCGCTCTCGACGTCTTCGGCCACATCCGGCGCAACCGAGATACCGCTCAAGGTGATGGCGCCGCCCCAGGCATTCAATGCACCGTCCACGGTCAACTGACCAATGCTGCCCAAGGTGATCGACTGGCCCGGATCGACACTGATGGCCGATCCCTTACCCACCACCAGCTGGGTACTGGCCATGTCCGCCGCGCTCGAACGCAAGGTGCCGGCCCGCAGGTTGATGCTCGCGCCCTGGCGCTGGCCGAGTACGGATTTGATCGGATCTTCCTGGTAAAGCTCCGGTAGCCAGCGCTCCAGCACAGAGGTCAGGTCCGCGCCTGTTGCCATACTCCTGGCCTGATCGCCCAACAGATACACCGGTTGGGTCACCTCGACCTGTGCCCCGTCGGCCACCTTCAGACCCTGATTGCCGGTGATGTCATACGCGGCGAAGCCTTTGTCGAAGAACTGCGGGGCCAGCACCAGGGTGTCGGCAGCAGTGTCGGCGGCGCGTTCACCAATCAGCACCTTGCCGCTCTGCAGGCTCAAGGTGCCGCCACCGTTCACGCCATAGCCGCGCAACTCACCGTCCAAAGTGAGCGTACCGATAGCCGCCGCGCTGTTGGCATTGGCCGCCAGGGTGACATTGCCGCCCTTGCCGGCGCGGGTCTTGCCGTCGCTCATCAGCGCCGCGCCCGACGACACGTCGATCAGGCTGCCGCTCTCCAGTGCGACATCGGCGCTGCTGCGCAGCGAGACGCTGCCGCCATTGAGGTAAGGCAAGCGACTGCCATCGGCGGGATCCAGCAACAGGTTGCTCCACAGGCCGCTGGTGTCCAGCCGGACGCCACTGCCAACTGTCAGCGTCGCGCGCTTGCCCCCCGTCGCCGCCAGGGTGGTGTCGAGCTTGCCATTGCTGGTGATCTGCTGCAGCACATTGCCCAGGGCGAGACTGCCGCCATGGGCTGTCAGGTCGGCATCAACCTGCACCTGTGGCCCATACAGGGTGATATCGCCGCCGGAACTGACCTGCAGCGCACCGTCAACCAGAATGCTGCCGGTGGCGGCGACCTTGATGCTGCTGAGCTGGAAGCCGTTGAGCTGCTCGGTGTCGAGCCACAAGGTGCCCTTGCGCTCATCGGGCAGAACAGTGTCCAGGTCCAGCCCATTGGCTATCGCCGCGGCCTGCCCCAGCACCACTTGCTTGACGGTATTGGCATCGGCACTCAGGGCGTACTGCAGGCTGGCGCTGTCCTTGACGTAGTAAGGCACATAGGCCCCCACCACCAACTGCCCGCCCCGGGCCACGGCGTTTTGTCCTTGCTGGTAGCCATCGAGCCCCGGGCGTGGGGCCTGAGTCTGGCGATCGCCCTGGAAGGTATCACCGACGATCTGCCCTTCGAGTACCGCATGGCGAGTGCTGACTTCCAGGCGGCCGGCGTCTCGACCCACGCTGTAGCCTTGCTCCAAGCGCTCGCGGGGGGCAATCAATGAGTTGTAGTGATACTCGGTCTGGCCCCAGCGCACGCTGTGCTCTTCGAAACCCTTGTAGAGCCCGCTGTAGAGAATGTCGCCCGGAGCCCTGGACAACTCGATCAGCCGGCCATCGGCGGTCCGCAGCCAGGTCTGCTGGATCATCCCGTCCTGCACGTCCAGGGTGCCGCCGGAGAGGTTGATCTGCGAACCCTGCTGAGTCACCACCTCATTGCCGCTCAGGCGTACGCTGCCGCCCTGGGCCATCCATTCGCCGACGTTGTGCGGCTGGGTGCCCAGATATCCGCCCACCTCCAGCAAGCCGCCAGCGGTATACCAGCGATCCGTGGCGTAGCCGTTGGTCCCCGCCGGGACCAGTACCAGCTCGCGGGCATCGACCCAGACATCGTTGTTGTTGAGGTTCTTGCTGTCGCGGTTGACCGAGGCGTCACGCTGCTCGTTGCCCTGGATGTTGACCTTGACGCTGTTGGACTCCATCGCCACCTTGACGCCCACCGCCCCTGACACATCGATCACCGCACCGTCGCGCACCAGGCTGCGCTGCCCGGCATTCACCGCGACCTGGCCGCCGGTGGCCAGGGTGATCGAACCGCTCTGGAAGTCCACGCTGCCGCCGCTGGCGATCTCCACCAGTGACTGGTCGCGACGATAGGTATCGGCCGGCGTCGCGTTGCCAGCCAGGTTCAAGGCTGGCGTCAGCAACCCGTCCCGCTGGCTGTCCAGGGCCGTGCTGCTGTCGATCAGGATCACGCTGGTACTGCCCTCGCCCAGGGTGACCTTGGCGTCGCTGCCACGGGCATTCAGATGCAGGGTGCCGCGGGCGTCCACCGAGGTGCTGCTCAGGGCCAGGCCTTGTTGCAGCACCTCCTGGGCGCTCAGGGTGATGTCGCCGGTAGCCGCCTGGATCGAGCCGTGGTTGCTGACCTTGCCGATGCCCGAAGCGACGACCTCGTTGCCGCGGGTGGTCGAGGTCGGGTTGCCGTCGGTGCTGTAGCCTTTCTTGATCACAAAACTGTCGCCGGCCACCAGAGCGGTCTGGCCTCGCGGAGTATTGATGCTGCCCGCGTTATCCACTTCCTTGCCCAGCAACAGCACATAACCGCCGCTGGAGGTGGAAGAACCTGGCGTGTGGGTCTGGAGCAATGCGCCCTGCTCCACCAGCACCTTGCCAGCGGCGTCGCTGAACGTCGGCGCACTGTCGCTGGCGCTGAACAGCCCACGGTTGTTGAACTGCTCGTCGCTGATGGTGGTGGCTGCAGCCACCAGATTGCGCACATTGATCTGGCTGCTGCCGCTGAACACCACGCCGTTACGGTTGAGGATCATCACCGTGCCGTCGGCCTTGAGCGCGCCCTGGATCTGGCTCGGCGAGGTGCTGTTGTTGACGCGGTTGAGCGCGGCCCAATCGGCGTTCTGCTGGAATTCAACGGTGGTGTCACGGCCGATATTGAAGGTTTCCCAGTTGAGAATCGCCTTGTCGGCGGTCTGCTTGATCGACACTAGCGCCTTGCCGTTGGCATCGGTCTGCACCGGCCCCTCGGCATTGACGAACAGCGGCTTGCCGTCGGCCCCGAGCAGCACATTCAGGCCATTGCCCCCCAGGCCGTTATGCACAGTCTGTGGAGCGGTCAGCGCCGCCGCGCGCCCGGCCGCTTGCGCGGCCTGCTGGGCAGCGATCGCCGCTACTGTGTTGTTGAGATTGCTCATCGAACGTTGCAGTTGATTGTTGACCCGCTGCTGTTGTGCCAGGGGTGGTGGCGTACCGACCGGCTGCGCCACCGATGGACGCGCAGCGCCGGCGCCCTGGTTCGCGCCCATGGCCCCGAACCAGCCCGAACTGAAAGCCTGGGGCTGCGCCGCCTGGGCCGTGCCGGCAAGCATCAACAAGGCAATGGCATGCGCCAGCGGCTTGAGTCGCAGCACCGGTTGCCCGGCGACAGCGGAGGCGTTGATGAGTCGGGAAACAGGTAGATTCGGCTCAGAGCGCATCACTTGCGAGTCCTTCTTACGGTTCGGGCGAATGGCGGGTACAGCGGTCGACGCCAAAACATTCGCGGGGTTACTGCTAAGGCGGTTATGGGCAGGCGCGACCGAACTCTTGTCATGCAAAGTTCATCTACACGACAACAGGCGGAAACGAGAAAGCCGGCAATGGCCTGAGCCATTGCCGGCTGTTACGCGAACCCTGCCGAGGGCGGGGTATCAGGACGGACGACCGATGCCGTTGCAGACGTTGGTGTTGCCGACACGCAGGGCGCTGGTGGTGTTGTAGAAGGTGTTGTGAACAGCGGACTGCCAGGCGGCCGACAGCGGGATGAAGGAGTGGCTCGACACCGTGGTGTTGTTGCCACCGGTGTAGTGGGTGTTGAGGAAGTTACGGATACGCAGGTTGTCACCGGCGTCCTTGTAGCACTGGCTGAAAATCAGGTTGGTGTAGCCAACGATTGGGTAGCCGGTGCTTGGGTTGGGGAAGGTCGGTACCCAATCCCGAGGGTTAGCTGGATCCTTGCCGCTGGCTGGGTTGGTAGGTGGCAACTCGGTATCCAGAGTGATTTGCACGTTGACTTGAGTTGGCAGGAAACCATTGACTGTGGCCACCTTGGCAGCATTGTTGAACTCGGCGAAGTCAGGGCTGACATAACCGATGGCGCCATTGGTGTTGGCCACGGTGGAAGCGATCGCGCCGCTACCGGAAACACCGACGTAGGTCGAGCCGGCTGGAGCATTGGTGGCCGGGTTGAAGCCCACGGCTGTGGCGAAGCTGTTGCTGGCGGCAGGTACCGAAGCAGGTTTCACAGCTTTCAGGTGAGTGGTGAAGATTTCGGTGGTGCCACTGCCGTCGGTGCGATAGACGACCGTGATAGGCAGGTTTGGACCGGCAACCCCGGCGAAGACGATTTGATTCCAGTTTGTGATCTTGCCCGAGAAGATATCGGCCAGTTGAGCACTGGTGAGGTTCAGCGTGGTTTGGCCAGCGACGTTGTAAGGCACGGTCACCGAAGTGGCTTCGGCCGGGATCTGAATCAAAGGACCGAAAGAGGCACGGCCCTTGTCGGCGCTGGCGTTGTAGGCGTTAAGTTCGGTCAGGCTCACGATTGAGTCGCTACCGGCGTAGTCGACGTTGATGCCAGCAGCCAGGTTGAACTTGGTGGAGTCATTGTTGAAGAAGGCCTGCTTGCCTGCGCCGCTGCCTACGCCGATGTAAGGGTTGAAGCCAGGAGTCGAGGAAGCCAGGATGCCGGTACCGGCGGTGGTGCCGTACAGGTTCTGTGGCAGAGTGGCACCGCCACCCACAACAGCCGCCATCGATTGGGCCGAAGCCAGAGCCGCTACGGCCAGGGAAGCTGCGATCATAGTGCGCTTAAACATGAAGAATCTCCTTTCGTCGTGTGTATACGGAGGTCAATGGTTCTTGCATGACGCCATGGCGCTCAGCTCCTCTGCCCTGCTCTGAGAGCGTTGTGCGGGGTGAGGCCATGGGTAAGAAGTTCGCAGTTTCCGGTGACAGATAAAGGAAAAAACCTCGGGAGAAAGACCTTGATTTTCAAAAACTTTCTCGGGTGTTTGGGGCAGGTTTCCCGGGGCTTCGGGCGAAGGTGACAGCGAGGTTTCCGGGCCTTTTTGCGAGGTGCCTTTGCAGGCCGCGCAAGCGGTGCTTTACAAAAGCCGGGAAGGTTCTGCATGACAGAACGGCGAACCCGAGCTCACACAAAAAAGCACTCGGGAGCGCGCGTAATGTCGAAAATAATCAGAACTGATGAATCACAGGGGCCGACCGATTCCGTTGCACACATCCGGGTTGCCGACACTCAACGCACTGCTGGCGTTATAGAAGGTGCTATGAACCCCGGACAGCCACATCGCTGGTAGCGGGATAAATGAATGGCTGGTAACCGCCGAGTTATTCTGGCCAGAGTAGTGACTGTTGATAAAGGCACGAATGCGGATCGTGTCTGCCGGGTCCTTGTAGCACTGGCTAAGAATCAGGTTTGTATAACCAATGATGGGATAGCCATTAGATGGGTTGGGGAAGGTCGGCACCCAGTCCAGAGGGTTAGCCGGATTCTTGCCGCTGGCTGGGAGGGTAGGTGGCAGCTCAGTATCGAGGGTGACCCGTACGTTGGCGTCGGCCGGCAGGAAGCCGTTGACCGAAGCTACCACTGCGGCGTTGTCGAAATCCGTGAAGTCGGGGCTGATGTAACCGATGGCTCCATCGGTGTTGGCCACGGTAGAGGCGACATCCGCGCTACCGGACACACCGATGTAGGTAGAACCGGCTGGTGCATTAGTTGCAGGGTTGAAGCCAACGGCTGTGGCGAAGTTGCTACTGTAGACTGGTACCGAAATACGTCTCACAGCACTCAGGTAAGTGGTGAGGATCTGAGTGGTACCACTGCCGTCGGTACGATAGATGACCTTGACTGGTAGATTAGGACCGGCCACACCATCGAAGACCACGTCTTTCCAATTCTGGATCTTGCCCGAGAAAATGTCGGCCAACGCAGCACTGGTGAGGTTCAACGCCGTCTTGCCGGAAACATGGTAAGGAATAGCCACAGTAGTGGCCGCTACCGGAATCTGTATCAGTGGTCCGAAGCTGGCACGGCCAACGGTGGCGCTGGCGTTGTAGGCGGTGAGTTCGCCGATGCTCACGATCGAGTCGCTACCGGCGTAATCGATGGTAGTTCCGGCCGCCAACTGTAGTTTCGTCGCATCGTTGCTAAAAAAAGCAGCTTTACCCTCTCCGCTGCTCCTCCCGATATAGGGCTGGAACCCTGGGTAGGAAGCGGTAAGAATTCCATCCCCTATGGCCGTACCATAAAGTTTCATCGGCAAGCTGGAGCCCCCGCCAACCACCGCGGCCATGGCCTGAGCGGCCCCCAGGGCCATACTGCATGACACCGCCATCAATCCGTACTTGAACATCATAAGAACCCCTTTAGCGTTTTGACCTGGTCAGGCCTGGACTGTTTTAAGGGCTGCGCAACTGTCAACCCGCTCAGCAAGGTTGCAGCTACAGATGACAAGAACGGGAAAAAAACTCGGGTGTCGTCCTTGGCTCAGGCCGACGAAACAAGTTCCGTAAACGGATTTACCTATTGCACCAACTGGTTGATCTCAATGATCGGCAGCAGCACCGCCATGACGATCACCAGCACCACCCCGCCCATGACCACGATCATCAGCGGCTCTAACAAGGCGGTCATGCCCATGGCGCGGCGTTCGATGTCGCGGGACAGGGTTTGCGCGGCGCGTTCGAGCATGGGTGGCAGGGCGCCGGTTTTTTCGCCGCTGGCGATCAGGTGGATCAGCACCGGCGGGAAGACTTTTTCCACCCGCAGCGCGGCGGCGAGGTTGACGCCTTCGCGGACCTTGGCGGTGGCGTCGCTGACGCTCTGGCTCAGGCGGTCGTTGGACAGGGTCTGGCGCGCCGCTTCCAGGGCGCGCAGCAGCGGCACCCCGGCTCCGCCGAGGATCGCCAGGGTCGAGGCGAAGCGCGCGGTGTTCAGGCCCAGTACGAAACGCCCGATCAGCGGCAGGCGCAGCACCCGGCTGTGCCAGTTCAAGCGGGCCTGGGGGTTGCGCAGGTACATACGCCAGCTCCAGAAGCCGCCGGCCAGCACGCCGAAACACAACCAACCCCAGGCGCGGATGAAGTCACTGGCGTTGAGCATCGCCAGGGTCAGCCCCGGCAGATCCTGGCGCGCCTGGGAAAAGGCGCTGACCACCTGGGGCACCACGTAGCTGAGCAGGAAGATCACGATGCCCACCGAGACCAGCCCCACCACGCCGGGGTAGATGAAGGCGGTGAGGATCTTGCCGCGCAGGGTGTTGCGCTCCTCAATGTAGTCGGCCAGGCGCTCCATGACCTGGGCCAGGTCGCCCGACTCTTCGCCGGCGGCGATCAGCGCCCGGTAGATATCCGGGAAGTCCCGTGGCCGCGCCGCCAGGGCTTCGGCCAGGCGCATGCCGCTGCGCACATCGGCGCGCACCGCGCTGAGGGTGTGGGCGATGTGCTTTTTTTCCGCTTGTTCGACCGTGGCGCTCAGCGCCGCCTCCAGCGGCAGGCTGGCGCCCAGCAGGCTGGCCAGCTGGCGGGTGGCCCAGGCCAGGTCGTTGTCCGACAGCTTGGCGCTGAACAGGCTCCCGCCACCGGCCTTGGGCGTGTTGCTCTCGACCTGCACCATCAGCGCCGTCAGCCCACGGCTGCGCAGCACGCCGAAAGCGGCGCTCTGGCTGTCGGCTTCCAGGTGCCCGGACTCGATCTTGCCGAGGGCGTCGGCGGCTTCGTAGCGATAACGGTTCATCAGGCGTCCCGGGTTACGCGCAGGATTTCTTCAGGGGCGGTGGCGCCGCTGCGCACCCAGCGCTCGCCGTCCTCGCGCATGCTCAACATCCCGGCGCGCCGTGCGGCGGCGCGCAGCGCCTGTTCGTCGGCGCCCTGGTGGATCAGGCTGCGAATGTCATCGTCGATGCAGAACAGTTCGTGAATGCCGGTCCGCCCGCTGTAGCCGACCTGGTTGCAGGCCGGGCAGCCCACCGGGCGCCAGGTGCCGGGGGCGGTCGGGTCTTCTTCCTTGCAGTGCGGGCACAGGCGCCGCACCAGGCGCTGGGCCAGCACGCCGAGCATCGACGAAGCCAGCAGGAACGGCTCGACGCCCATGTCGATCAGGCGGTTGACCGCCGACACCGCGTCGTTGGTGTGCAGGGTCGCCAGCACCAGGTGCCCGGTGAGCGAAGCCTGCACGGCGATCTGCGCGGTTTCCAGGTCGCGGATCTCGCCGATCATGATGATGTCCGGGTCCTGGCGCAGGATTGCGCGCAGGGCCAGGGCGAAGGTCATGTCGATCTTGGCGTTGACCTGGATCTGGCTGATGCCCGGCAGGTCGTACTCCACCGGGTCCTCGACGGTGAGGATATTGCTGGTGCTGGCGTCCAGCCGTGCCAGGGCGGCGTAGAGGCTGGTGGTCTTGCCGCTGCCGGTGGGGCCGGTGACCAGCACGATGCCGTGGGGCTGGCGGATCAGGTGGTCGAGCTTGCCCAGCACTTGGGGGTCCATGCCTAAGGTTTCCAGTTGCAGGCGCCCGGCTTGTTTGTCCAGCAGACGCATCACCACCCTTTCGCCGTGCCCGGTGGGCACCGTGGACACGCGGATATCGATGGGCCGCCCGGCCACGCGCAAGGCGATGCGGCCGTCCTGGGGCAGGCGTTTTTCGGCGATGTCGAGCTGGGCCATGATCTTGATCCGCGACACCAGCGCGCCGTGCAAGGCCTTGCGCGGCGAGACCACGTCGCGCAGCGTGCCGTCGACCCGGTAGCGCACCACCGAATGGCTTTCATAGGGCTCGATATGGATATCGCTGGCCTCGTCCCGCGCGGCCTGGGTCAGCAAGGCGTTGATCATGCGGATCACCGGCGCGCCGTCCTGGGTGTCCAGCAGGTCGGTGATTTCCGGGATGTCCTGCATCAGGCGGTCGAGGTCGACCTCGTTTTCGGCGGCGCCGACCACCGCGGCGGCGCTGCCGGTGTCGGAATAGGCGCTGGCCAGCAGGCCGTCGAGTTCCTCGTCGCGCACCCGCTCCAGCCGCGCCGGGCCGAACTGGCGGCGCGCTTCGCTGATCGACCAGCCGGGGGTCGAGGGGCAGACCAGGAGTACGGCGCCCTCCTCGCCATGGCGCAGGAGGATGCGTTGGGATTTGGCCCAGGCGTAAGGGAGTTGGGGGGTCATGGGAGTAACTCCGGGGCTTGGCCTTGACCGTGTACATATCCGTTACTGCGGTCACGGCGGCTGGCGGTTCCGCCCTTACGGCGGGGTCGGGGTACATATCCGTTGCTGCGGTAACGGCCACCTAGGGTTTCGCCCTTACGGCGAGTCACTTTGAAAAGCCCAAAGTAACCAAAGGCTCTTGCCCCCAGCGTCCGGTCCTCGCTAGGGCTCGGATTCCCTCGCTCCGGTCCTGCTCCGTGGGCCGCCGCCACAGGCCATCCATGGCCTGGGGCGGCTAACCCGGCATCCCTGCCGGGTTGCCCACTGCGCAGAACCTCCACTCGGCCTCCCGACGGGGCAAGAAAATCAAAAACAACGCGAGGCGACCTGCCGGTCGGCCTGTCTGAGAACACGTTCCCTGTAGCCGCTGCCGCAGGCTGCGATCGGCTGCGAAGCAGACGCAAAACCATACGCCTCGATCTGCCTGATACATCGCGTCGTCTGGTTTGGCGTGCGCTGCGCGCCCGATCGCAGCCTGCGGCAGCGGCTACAAGAAGCGCGTAAAACGCGCTTGGCTTTGGCTGTGGCTTTTGATCTTGCCTTTGATCCACCCGCCCCTTTCCCAGAGGCCGAACGCAGGCGTTGCGTAGGGGGTAGCGCGGCAGGGATGCCGCGCTAGCCGCCCCAGGCCATGGATGGCCTGTGGCGGCGTGCCCCCGGAGCAATGCCGGAGTGAGGGCATGCCGAGCCCTAGCGAGGCACCGAATGGAGGGGCGAGCGTTTTTGCTTACTTTTTTGGCGTTTGAAAAAAGTGAGTCGCCGTAAGGGCGAAACCGCCAGCCGCCGTGACCGCAGTACCGGATATGTACCCCACCCCCGCCGTAAGGGCGGAACCCTAAGCCGCCATTACCGCAGCAACGGATATGTACCCCGTCAGACACCCGGCGCATAACCACAACAAGCGAACTCATTGCACCGGCACCGCCCTGATCCTCGCCCTCGGCACCTGCCCCGAATTCGGCGCTGGCACCGACACCGGCACAGCCCCCGGCACCCCCTGCTCCGCCGTCGGCAATTGCGGCGCCTGCATGTCCGGCATGGCCCAGCTGCGGTCCGGCTGCAGGCCGCCCTGGGCGCGGCGCATGAAGTCATAGCGGTTGAGGGTGATGCTGCGCCCCGCGGCGCTGTCGCGAATGATGTAGGGCCGCAGGAACACCATCAGGTTGGTCTTGTTGGTCGAGCGGCTTTCGTTGCGAAACAGCGCGCCGATCCCGGGGATAGTCGACAGCCACGGCACCGCGTTGTTGCTCTGGCTGTAGCCGTCCTGCAGCAGTCCACCGAGGACCATGATCTGGCCGTCGTCGAGCAGGATGCTGGTGTCGATCGCGCGCTTGTTGGTCACGGTACCGGCCTGCACCGAGGCGCGCTGGTCGACGCTGCTGACCTCCTGATAGATGTCGAGCTTGACCGTCCCGCCCTCGGAAATCTGTGGCCGCACATTCAGCTTCAGGCCGACTTCCTCGCGCTGCACGGTCTGGAACGGGTTGTTGCTGTTGCCGCCACCGCCGGTGACGTAGCTGCCGGTGACGAAGGGAATGGTCTGGCCGACGAAGATGCTCGCCGCCTCGTTGTCCAGGGTCAGCAGGTTCGGGGTCGACAGCACGTTGTTCCCGCCCTTGCTCCTCAGGGCCCGGGCCAGCACCTTGAGGTCGAGGATCTTGCCGATCCCGGGGATGTCCACGGTGCCGTTGACCAGGCCGACGTTGAGGCCCTGGGGCAGCACATCGATGCTGGTCTTGCCGTTGAGGTTGAGGCCGCTGCCGCCGAGGTTGGCGCCGCCGATGACGCCGCTGCCACCGAGATTGCCGGTCTGCCACTGCACGCCGAATTCGGCGGCGTCGTCTTCGTTGACTTCGACGATCAGGCTTTCGATCACCACCTGGGCGCGACGCTGGTCGAGCATGTCGATGACTTCGCGCAGGTTGCGGTACAGCGGTTCCGGCGCGGAAATCAGCAAGGTGTTGGTGGTGGCATCGGCCTGGATGGTCACGCCGCCGGCGCTGAAGGCGGTGTTCTGCTCGGAGGCCTGGGTGCCGCCCTGGCTGCTGCTGGAACTGCCGCCCTGGGCATAACCGCTGCCGGAGCTGCCGCCGCCGAGGCTGGAGCTGCCACTGGTGGAGCTGGTGCTGCCGCTCTGGCCGCTGCTGGAACTGCCGCCCTGGCTCATGCCGCCCATGCTGCCGAGCATGGCCCGCGCGTTGTCGCCGGTGCCGCTGTCGCTCTCGCCGGTGAGCAGGCCGCGCAGGGCCTGGGCCAGCTTGCCGGCCTGGGCGTTGCGCAGGTACACCACGTGCAGGTTGCTCGGGTTGCTCTGGGCGTTGTCCAGCTTGTAGATCAGGTTGCGCGCAAGCTCGGTGCGCTCGGGGCTGCCGGTGCGGATGATGATCGAGTTGGAACGCGGGTCGCCGACCACGCTGACCTTCTGGGTCGGGTCGGCGCCCTGGGTTTCCAGCAGCTCGGAGACCATGCCGGCGATGTCCACGGCGATGCCGTTCTGCACCGGCACCACATCGGTATCCAGGGCGCTGGGGATGTCGATGCCTTCGATGATCTGCGCCACCCGGGTGAGGTTCTCGGCGTAGTCGGTGATGACGATGCTGTTGTTGCCCGGGTAGGCGTTGATCGGGTTGTTCGGCGACACGATCGGGCGCAGTACCGGGATCAGGTTCACCGCGTTTTCGTATTGCAGGCGGAAGGTGCGGGTCAGCATGCCGTTGGCCGACGGTTTGCCGGCGTTGTAGATCGGCCCGCCGAGCAGCTTGGCGTCGGCTTCCGGCACCACCTGGGCCACGCCGCCGACGTCCACCACGCTGAAACCCTGCATGCGCAGGGCCGCCAGCAGCATGTCGTAGGCCTGGTGGGCCGGCACTTCGCCTTCGCTGACCAGGGTCAGGTTGCCCTTGACCCGCGGGTCCACCAGGAACTGCTGGCCGGTGGAACGCGCCAGCGCCCGGACCACGGCCTGGATATCGACATCGACGAAATTCAGGCGCACCGGCTGGTCGCCCAGAGGATTGCGCACCACCGTGCTGCTGGCGGCGGGAGCACCGGGGGCGCGTCCCGCACGGCTGATCGGATGCTGGAATTTGGGACGCTGGGTCTGTTGCGCCTGGGCCCGTTCCCGCTCGGCCACCACATCGCCGCCACTGCGATTGGTCTCGCCCAGGGGCCGCCCCAGTTCGCTGTCCACCAGCAACGGTGGCTGTGGCTCCTGGTTGTGACTGCACGCCGCCAGCGCCAGGGCCAGCGGCCCCAGCAGGAGCAAGGGCAACGCCTTCCGCGATTGGCGGGCGTAAAAAGAACCTGACCACTTCATGAAGCTTCCTTAGCGCCAAGCGCCTGATCCATGCGAACGGTTCCGGACAGTTTGCCTGCCGTGCCATCGATGTCGGCCGGCCCCGCGCGTTGCAGGCGGGCCTCCACCACTTCCAGGGAAAACTGCCGGGGATTGCCTAGCAGCCAACCGACCACGGCATCCGCCGGGGCCTCTTGAAAACTCAAGTGCCAGGCCTGGGGCTCGCCCTCGCCCGCCAGCTGCAACTGGTACAGCCCCTGCAGGCCGGCGGCATCCAGGGTCTGGCGCAAGGACTGCTCCAGGCTCTGCCCTGTCTCACCGCCACGGGGCCCGCCGGCCTGGTGCAGCACCAGCTCCAGGGCTTCGGACTGGGAGCGCAGCTTGGGGATCTCGGCCTGCCAGTAATCGATCTTGTTCAGCGCCGGCTCGATCAGCACCAGCCACACCAGCAAGCCGCCCAGCAGCGCCGCCGCGCCGGCCAGCAGGCGTTTCTCGCGCAGGGCCAGGCCGTTCCAGTACAGCTGTGCCTGGGCGGCCTGACGCTGCCAGCGTTGCCGGTAACGGCTGAGGTTCAGCTTATTCATCCTCGTCTTCCTCGCTGTCGTCGGCTTCCATCGGCACCGCGCCGGTCGCCATGCCTGTGGCGGCGCGCAGGGTCCAGCCCTGGTCGCCGGGGCTGGCTTCGAGCCCGGCCTGGGTCAGCAGGCCCTGCCAGCCGCTGTCGGGCGCAGGGACACGGGTGTCGCTGAGCAGGCTCAGCTGCAATTCGCCGTTCTGATAGTTCAACCGCTCGACCCCGCCGATCACGAAAGGCATGGCATTGCTGGCCTGCAGCACCAGGCTGTTGAAGCTGTGCGGAGCGTCGCCGCTGGCCCCGCTCTGGCGCGCCGCCAGTTGCTGACGCGCCTGTTGCAGGGGGTTGAGGATCACCGGCAATTCCGGGAACACCTGCTGCACCCGTTGGCTCATCTGCGCCTTGAGCTGCTGGCCCTGGGCCGCCTGGCGCGCGGCGTACAGGTTCAGGCCCAGGGTCCAGACCACCAGCGCCACCGCGCACAGCGCCGCGGCACGCCCCCAGCCCTGCTGGCGAGCGCTGTTGTCCTGCACCCCGCCGTGCAGGCCCCAGTCGGGTGCCTGGCCGGTCCAGCGGCAGCTGTCCGGCAGTTGCTCCAGGGCCGCTGGCGGGGCCGCCTCGCCTATCCATTGCAGCCCGGCACCGTTGGCCAGCAACACCTGCAAGGCGTCTTCGGGTAGCGGTTGCACACTGCCCTGCCGCGGGCTATGGCGCAGCAACAGGTGCTGGTCTTGCAGGCAGGCGCTCAACTGGCCCGCCGCCGGCACCGGCAAGGCATAGGGCGCCGGGTACAGGCCGCGCAGTTTCAGGCCGGACTGCTCCAGCACCTGGCCGAGCCGCGCCAGCGCCTCGCGCGGCAACCAGCTGATGTGCACCTGGCCGTCGCTGTCGCGCGGGCTGTGGGCCACGTACAGGCTGTCGCTGTGGCCGAGAATCAGCGCCTGGGCGGCACAGGCCACCGCCGCGCTGACCTTGGCCGGGGCCAGGGCCGGCAGCTCGATACTCGCCAGCAGGCTGTCCTCGGGGTGCAGGAAACACTCCACCGCCGGCGCCTTGGGCATCTGCCCCAGTTGCATCAGGCTGGCTTCGCCGGCTTCCTTGACCTGGCCTTCCTTAGCCTGGAGCCGGGCAAAGCTCACCCGGCTCTCGGCCGTCAGTGTGTGCAAGGGCGGCAGGCTGACGCGCAAGCGGCTCATACGCCCACCCGCGACCAGATCACCCGGGGCATGTTGTCTTCGCTGCGGTGCAGCAAGGCCAGCAGCTTGACCCGGCGCCGCTCGCCACGGGCCTGGCCTTGCAGGCGGAACCATTCGCTGGTGATGCCGACCCGCACCGCGTCCGCCGGTACCTGCGGCATGCGCAGGCGGTTGATGAAGTCACCCTGGTTGATGAACCACTGGCCGCTGTCGCGCTCGGCGATCAGCGCCTTGGCCCGTGGCAGCGCCAGCCCCGGCACGGTCGCGGCGAGCACTTCGGCGCTGGCGGTGTTGCCGTTGACCCAGGTATTGGCCGGCAGGATGGTGACAAAGGGTTGCAAGCGCGCCAGCAGCTTTTCGTCGACGCCGTTCACCCCCAGCAAGTCGTCGAGACTGCGTAGCATCGGTTGCTTGGCCAGCAGCGGTTTGCGCGCGGCCTCGGGCGAAGTGTCGCGACCGCTCTGGAAACCGTTATTGACCGGCGCCGCCGTGCCTTCCGGGCTCAACTGCCGTGGGTAGGAAGCGATCACCCGCTGGCTGATGCGCTGGCCCAGGGTCGCGCTGACCCCGAGCAGCTCGCACAGGCGCTGGAAATTCTCTATCTGCAACGGGTCAAGCCGGTCATTGGCCAGCAGGTTGCGCAGGTTGAACTTGCTCTGCTCGTCCTCCAGCCGCCCCTCGAACGGCCCGGCGCCGGGGCCCAGGGCCGCGAGCTGGATCGGCCGCGCCCAGTTCTGGTCGAGGCGGGTCAACACGTCGCGCTGGCGGTCTTCCCACAGGCGCTGGCGGCTGACTTCCATGCCGCCCTGCAACTGCCAGCTGCCCTGGACCCGCAGCTGCTCGCTTTCCAGCCCGCGGGTGAACAGGGTCTGGCGGGTCAGCATGCCGCCGGCGATCACCGCCACCACGGCGGCGATCAACAAGGCGCTGATAATGGCCATGCCACGCTGTTTCGCCGCTGTCGGCGAACGGGCTGTCATGGCGGCGCTTACAACTGCCAGGAGCCGATATCGGCATTCACGCCGTCACCGTCTGGCTGGCCGTCGGCCCCCAGGGAGAACACATCCACTTCGCCATTGGCCCCCGGGTTCAGGTAATGGTAAGGACGGCCCCAAGGGTCGTTGGGCAGGCGTTCCAGGTAGGAGCGCCAGTTGCTGTTCTTGGCATCCGCCGGGCGCTCCACCAGCACTTTCAGGCCCTGGTTCATGCTCGGGTAGGTGCCGTGGTCGAGGCGATAGAGCTTGAGGGCCTGCATCAGCCCGCCGATGTCCTGCTTGGCCGCGGTGGCCCGGGCCTGGTCCGGACGGTCGAGTACCTTGGGCACCACCATCGCGGCGAGGATCCCGAGAATGACCACCACCACCATGATCTCGATCAGGGTGAAACCGCCCTGTCCGCGTGGGCGGCGGGGCTGGAGGCGGGGCTGACAGCAGGATCCGGGGTGTGACGTGAAGCGCACGACATCCATCTCGACGTTCCTTGGCTTGATTTCGATTCGTCGGGCAGTGTTACAAGAAAATATGTCAGTGATATTGACGTTGCTCGGGAGCGTCCGTAGCCAATCGGTCAAATTTGCCATGTAGCCTGCAAGCCTCCATTTGCGCCACGAGACGTCCATGCCGGGGCCACGCCAGCCACTACTCAAACGACCCGCCGGACCGCCAGCCGCTGAACAGCGGGGTTTCACCCTGATCGAGGTGCTGGTGGCGCTGGCGATCATCGCCGTGGCCATGTCGGCGGCGATCCGCGTGGCTGGCTTGATGACCCAGAGCAATGGCTTGTTGCGGGATAAATCCATCGCCTTGCTGGCGGCCCAGTCGCGCCTGGCGGAACTGCGCCTGGAAGGCCGCCTGCCGCCCGGGACCAAAAACATCGAATGCGATCAGGGCCGGCTCAAGCTGCGCTGCGAACAGAACATCGCGCCCAGCCCCGACCCACGGCTGTCCCGGGTCAGCGTGCGGGTCCTCGACCGCAGCCGCGAGGCCCCGCCCCTGGCGCGCCTGGACACCCTGGTTGCGCGGACACCGAAAAACCCCAATCGCTAAGGAATAACCCTGTAGGAGCGAGCTTGCTCGCGATGGACGTTAACGATAATGCGTGTTGAGTGGATGAACGCGGCGTTCTCGGGTCCATCGCGAGCAAGCTCGCTCCTACAGGGGACTCCGCTAGGCATGGCCTGCGTAGCGCCGAAGGCTCCAGCGTGCAGCCACTTGTCGTACAGAGCCATCACTGCCGGGTCAGCACCGGCAGCGCCGGGCTTTCCGGCAACTTGCTGACATCCAGCCGCGAACGCTCGCCGCCGCGCTCGATCACCACCCCGTCGCCCTCGATGGCCACCAGTTGCACGCCCTGGGCCAGGCGCTCGCCCACCAGGAAGCTGCGCGGCGGCGCGTCGTTGAGGCTGAGGATCGCCACCGCGCCGCGGGGGCTGGCCATCAACCCGGTGACCTTGATGTCCAGCGCCAGCGGCTGGTTGGAAAACCACTGCTGCGCCGGGCTCTGCGCCTGGGCGGCCAAGGCTTGCGGCGGCGCCTGCGGGGTGCGTGACTCGGCGGGGGTCAGCAGCAGCGACGACCAGGTCGCCACCCCGGCCACGATCGCCAGCAGGGCCACGGACTGCACCAGCTGCGGCGGGGAAAATCGATGGACGAATGCCATGGCAAGGACCTCCTGTTTGTCCGTCTTCGCAGCCTAGCGCGCAATGGTCACGTTTTTATTTCACATTCGCCGGGCAGGATGAAAACCGACGCACAGGAGCGCGCCCCATGACCCCATCCCGACAACAGGGCTTCACCCTGATCGAGCTGATGGTGGTGCTGGTGATCATCGGGATCGCCAGCGCCGCCATCAGCCTGAGCATCCGCCCCGACCCGCTGCAGGGCCTGCGCAAAGATGCCGAGCGCCTGGCGCAGTTGCTCCAGGTGGCCCAGGCCGAGACCCGCGTGGATGGCCGGCCCATCAGTTGGCGGGCGGATGCCAAGGGTTTCGCCTTCAGCCGGCCCAGCGACGACGGCCGCGGCCTCGACCAGTTCAAGGACGACCCGCAACTGCGCCCGCGGCCCTGGGAAAGCCCGACGATCAAAGTGCGCATCGAGCCCGGCCCGCGGCTGGTGCTCAACGCCGAATGGATAGACGCGCCGCTGCAAGTGCAACTGTCCGACGGCCGGCACAGCCTGACGGTGCAACGCACCGCCACAGGCGTGGTCCGGGTGGTGGCACAGCCATGAGGGCGCGGACCAACCAGCGCCAAGGCGGCTTTACCCTGATCGAGGTGATGGTGGCGATCCTGCTGATGGCGGTGGTCAGCGTGATCGCCTGGCGCGGGCTGGACAGCGTCAGCCGGGCCGACAGCCATTTGCAGGCCAGCAGCGAGCAGACCGAGGAACTGCTGCGCACCCTGCACCAGCTGGAACGGGACGTGGCGCTGCGGGCCAGTGTCGAACTGATGGAACCGGTGCCGGCCGGGGCCGATGCCGAAGCCGTCGATGTGCCGGCGGCCCTCACCGTGCGCAGCGCCGACAGCGGCACCTTCCGCCTGGATGTGATCCGCAGTTCGGCGACGCCCGGCGAGGGCCTGCAACGGGTGCGCTGGTGGCTCAAGGGCGACACCCTGTACCGCGCGGCGGCGCCGGCCCGCGATCGTTATCCGCTGCCCGCGCCGAAAAACGGCGTGGCGGTGCTGGAGCACGTCAGCGACTTGCAACTGCGGGTCTGGGATCGGGACAAGGGCTGGCGCCAGCTCAGCGGCAACCGCAAGGAAAACCCGCCAGGCCTGGAGATCCGCCTGGTGCGGCAGACGCCCCAGGGCGAAGAGCGTTACCGCCAGGTGCTGGGGCCGTTGGAGTAAGGACAACGCCGGGTTGGACACCGCACCTGTAGCCGCTGCCGAGCGCAGCGAGGCTGCGATCGAGGACGAAGTCCTCGCCAAACCTGAGCACGCGGTTTGCCAGGAAAACTGGATTGCCCGGTTTACGGCCGCTGCGCAGCCGATCGCAGCCTCGCTGCGCTCGGCAGCGGCTACAACAGCAACGCACGTTAACGCAGCGGTTACGCGGGATTGGGTCGACGGCGATTCTGCAGGAGCGAGGCTTGCCCGCGATCCAGACCACGCGGGTTGTCTGCACGGACGCTATCGCGAGCAAGCTTCGCTCCTACGGGTTTTGTGCTTCAGCTCAATAACACCACGCCGCCCGGCAATTCGGTGCACTTGGCGCCGTAGGCGTCGCGGATCAACAGGGCCACGCCGGCCAACTGGTTGAGGTTGAAGCGCGCCTGCACCTTGCGCTTGCCCAGCTCGGCGTTGAGCAGCACCAGCATGCCCGGACGGTAGCGGTTGATCTCGTCGATCACCGTGTTGAGGGTGGCGTTGTCGAACACCAGCACCTGCTCGCGCCAGGCGATCACCGCCGTCGGGTCCACCGCCGTCGGCTCGCCGACCTGACGGCTGTCGTAGGTCAGCTGGCGACCGCTGTCCAGGCGGATCAGCCGGCCCGCGACCTCGACCTGCAGCGCGCCATCGATGCAGGTCACGCAGACACTGTGGTTGGTATTGCGCACATTGAAGCGTGCCTGGGAGGCGCTCAGCCAGCCGTTGCCGGCCTGGACCCGTACCGGCAGCGCGCTCTGGCTCAACACCTCGACCTCGCCTTCGAGCAGTTCGATGCCCTGCCCGCCGTCGGCCAGTTCGCGCCGGCTGATGCGGGTCTGGGTGTTGAGTTCCAGGCTCAGCCCGTCCTCCAGTTCGACCCGGCGCTGCTCGCCGACCTCGGTGCGGTAGTCGGCGCCCAGCCCGGCAAAACCGCCGGGCACCGAGACCCGCACCGCCACCAGGGCCACCGAGGCCGCCAGCGCCCCACCGAGAAAGGCCCGGCGGCCGAAGCGCCGCGGCTGGGCCTGTTGCTGGCAGTGTTCGGCGGCCGGCTTCAGGCTGTGCCACAGCAACTTGGCCTGCTCGAAGGCCTCGGCATGCTGCGGGCTCTGCGCGCACCACTGCTGCAAGGCCCGGGCGTCGGCCGCGGTGGCCCGCCCCGAGGTCAGCAGGAGCAGCCAGTCCTGGGCCTCGTTGCGCAGCCGGTGGTCCGGTGTCGCCCGAGAAGTGGAGATGCTAAAGATGTTCAAGCGTGCGGGTACTCACGGATTAATCGGGGCCTTTAGTGACTAGGACGGTTTTCCGGCGCCGGGACCGAACCGCTGAATCACTTTTCTTTCAAGGCGCGAGGCGCAGTGGCCCAGGGCAGCCTTGATTTCCTTCTCGACCATCCGTGTCGAAATGCCGAAGCGCTGGGAGATTTCCAGGTGCGGCGCCTCCTCCAGGCGTGCGGCGATAAAGATCTTGCGGCGGCGCGCCGGCAGTTCGTAGAGCGCCTTGAGCAGCGATTGGATTTCCTTCTGCCCGCCCACCACCCGCGACGGGTCCAGGGCCTCGTCGCTGATCTGCAGCAGTTCCTCGACCTCGCTGCCGGTGAGTAGCCGGGCATCGGCCTCGCGGCGGTCGGCGGCGATGTTCAGGGCCATGCGATAGAGGTAGGCATTGGGCTGGGCGAGGTTCGGCGGCTCTTCCATGCGGTCGACCCGCAGGTAGGTTTCGTGCAGCACATCGTTGGCCAGGTCCTCCGAGCCCAGGCGCCGGCGCAGACGTACCTTGAAGTCGTCGTAGGAGGTCAGGAACAACCTGACCATTGCACTGTGCCCGGTATTCTTCATGCCCCGGAGGCTCCCTGGCGTTGTCTGCAATCCATGCGTTTTCCTGCGCTGTCGGGTATCAGAAGCAAGGTCACTGGCTGGCGCAGCGAACTTGGCGCGGGTCGTTCGACCCAGGTCTCGCTCAGGCTCTGCACCAGCGCCTCGTCGCGCCGCAGATCGCCGGTGGTGGTGACCAGGCGGCTGTGCTCGATATGCCCGCCGCGGTCGATCCACAGTTGCAGCACCGCGCGATAACGCCCCGGCCGGGTCAGTTCCGAACGGCACAGGCCGGCCTCCACCGCGCGTTGCAGCGCACTGGCGAAACTGTCGCTGGCCCAGGCCCCGGCACCGCCGCCCGTCCCCTTGGGGGCAGGTGCATCGCTGAGCTGGGCGACTTGCAAGGTAAAGGCATCGGAGCGGGCGTAACGGGCCATCAAACCACTTCCTGTCAGCAGGCGACTCAGGGCGTCCCGGGCGCTGTAGCGCCCCTGGACCCGTACCGAGCGACGCCCTCGGGTCAGCTCGCGGTCCACCAGCACCGCCATCCCGGTCGAGCGGCTGAAAAGCTCAAGCGCTTCGGCCAGGTCTTGCGCGGCGATGTCCAGGTCCAGCAGCCGGTGCGAATCCACCATCGGCGGCGCGGGTTGCGCCGCCCGCAACCCGCCCGAGGCGGCCAGCGCCAACAGCAGCGCAAGCCCCCAGCGCGCGAACACCGCGTGAAAGAAAGACCGATACCCGACCTTTGCTCGGCGTCGCTGCACGGCTGACCTGTCCCTGAAAACCGTCATCCTGAGGCCAGTTTATGAACCTGATGTGACGGTGCCCGCAAAAAAACCATCACCTTTGCGCCACCCGCCTTGCTTTACACTCAAGGACCGCAACGGCCCCTCCCGGGCCCGCCAGGAGGCCCCCGATGAAACAGCTTCGCACCCTTGTCGCCAGCCTGATGCTCGGCGCCCTGCCACTGGCCGGCCACGCCGCCGCGCCTGTCGAAGCGCCCGCCGCCGCTCCCGGCAAAACGCCCACGGAGGGGTGTATCGATGTCAGCGTGGGTGGCTACAAGGCCCCGGACTACGGTTGCCTGAGCCAGCAGATGGGCAACAACCCCGACGGCACCAAGGCCGGGCAGAAGAACCAGGAAGCCCTGCAGGTGCCGGTCCACAAGCGCCCGCCAAACCAGATGGGCCTGGCCACTCCGGCCGCCACCAGCACGCGGATGGGCAATACCTTCGGCACCTCGGTGAAGCCGCAGCGGCCTTGAGGTTGTGTGTTCGGGCCCTGTCGCGAGCAGCCGTTTGCCGAGCATTGGCTGGCGTGGATGGAAAAGGAATCCGGGCTAGACGCTGGGCTGTTGGCGGAACGCCACGGCCAGGCGGTTCCAGCAGTTGATCGCCGCCACCGCGACCGTCAGGTCGACCAGCTCGCGCTCGCTGAATTCGCCACGCACGGCCTGGAACAACGCATCCGGCACCGCGGACTCGGACAACAGGGTCACCGACTCGCTCCAGGCCAGCGCCGAGCGTTCCCGCGGGCTGAACAACGCCGAATCGCGCCACACGCCGAGGGCGTACAGGCGCCGCTCGCTCTCGCCGTTCTGGCGCGCCTGCACCGCGTGCATGTCGGCGCAGAACGCGCAGTGGTTGAGTTGCGAGACGCGGATCTTGACCAGCTCCAGCAGGGGTTTCTCGATGGACAGGTCGAAGCTTTGTGCCTCGAGCATCAACAAGCCCTTGAGGGCTTCCGGCGAGGCGCTGTAGTAATCCAGGCGGGGTTCCATCGGGAGTCACCCTGAGCGTGTGTGTGTGTGTGTGTTCCCCCAGCCCAAGGTCCGCGTCGGCCTGCCCCTATAGCCAATCCGGGGGTTTATCGGCAGTCCATCGGGCCGGGGTCGGCTCAAGACCGCCGAAGCCCTTCGGGCTTATCGTCCGAACGCGGCCCGAGCCTGCGGCAGCGGCTACACCGCCCGGTCCGAAGGCAGCGTCGAACCCTGTAGCCGCTGCCGAAGGCTGCGATCGCGGACGCAGTCCGCGCCAGGATGTCAGGCCAATCCCGATACCAGGCCGCTACACCAAACCCGGCCGGGCGGGTAATCTGGCGGGCACTGATCGTTTTGGAATGTCATCGATGGAACTGCATGTCGTCATCAACGGGCGCAAGGACCTGGCCGACCAGCTGTATCGGCAACTGCGCGACGCCATCGAGTGCGGGCGGCTGGCGGCGGGCGCGCAATTGCCGCCGAGCCGCCTGCTGGCCGAACAACTGGGGATCTCGCGCAAGACGGTGTCGGACACCTACAGCCTGCTGACCTACGAGAACTTCCTGATCGGCCGGATCGGCCGCGGCACCTTCGTCAATGCCCGGCCAGTGAAGGCCGAACCCAAGCAGAGCGCCGCCGACCTGGCCTGCGCACAGAGCCTGGAAAAATGGCGGGAGCTGCCCTCGCCCCTGCGCCATCCGACCCTGGAAGGCACCTCGCGCTACGAGTTCATCGGCGGCGCCACCAGCCGCAATCAGTTCCCCCAGGAAGAGTGGCGGCGCTGCACCCAGGACGCCCTGCGGCGGATCGCCCAGAGCGGCGGTTTCTACAGCCAGCCGGAAGGCCTGCCGGCGCTGCGCAATGCGATTGCCGGGCATGTCTCGTTCTCGCGCGGCGTGGTCTGCAGCGACGCCGACATCGTGGTCTGCAACGGCGCGCAACAAGCCCTGGACCTGATCGCCCGGGTGGTGCTCGAACCCGGCAACCTGGTGGCCATGGAAGACCCCGGCTACACCCCGGCGCGCCTGCTGTTCAGTGCCCAGGGCGCGACGGTGATCGGCGTGCCGGTGGACGACCAGGGCATCCAGGTCGAGCGGATTCCCGACGGCGTGCGGCTGATCTACGTCACCCCGTCCCATCAGTTCCCCCTGGGCATGCCCATGAGCCCGGCCCGCCGCGAGGCCCTGCTGGAGCGGGCACGGGAGCTGGGGGCGATCGTCATCGAGGACGATTACGACAGCGATTTCCGCTACGAGGGGCGCCCCACCGATTCCCTGCAAAGCCTGGATAAGCGCGGCGTGGTGGCCTATGTCGGGACCTTCTCGAAGACCATGCTGCCGCAGCTGCGCCTGGGCTACGCGGTGCTGCCACCGGCGATCCTCGGCGCGGTGATCAAGGCCAAGCGCCTCACCGACTGCCACACCTCGACCCTGCCGCAATGGGCGCTGGCCAAGTTCATCGCCGAGGGTTACCTGCTCAAGCACATCCGCCGCTGCCACACGGTGTACGCCGGGCGCCGCGAGCGCATCCTGCAGCGCCTGAACGGCGACCTCTCGCCCTGGCTGCAGGCGGTGCCGTCCACCGCCGGCTTCCACATGGCGGCGCTGTGCAAGGTGCCGGTGAATATCCCGCTGTTGCTGGAGCTGGCGAAGAAGGTCGAGGTCGGGCTCTACCCGCTGCACGGCTTCTATTATCAGGAGCCGGCCAGGGACGGGCTGTTCATCGGCTTTGGCGCCATCGAGACCCTGGACATCGACCCGGCCCTGGACAAGGTGCGCGACATCCTGCAACAGATCGCCTGATTGGCCCCGGGCTTTTCCCGGGGATTGGTTATTTTTGTTGCAATCTTGCGGCCCTATTCTGAGCCTCCAGCAAACGCCGTGACTGCAACTGCGATCTTGAGATTCTGCACCTGCTCCGTCGGAGTGCCGCCCAAGCCGATCGCAGCCTGCGGCAGCGGCTACAGGACTCGCGGAGGGTTCTAGATGTCCAGTCCAGCCATCAATATCGTGCAAATCAGGGCCGCCCAGGGCCGTTCGGAGGAGCTTGGCCAGCAGTTGACCACGCTTCTCGCCGCCCTGCGCGAGGCTCCCGGTTGCCTGGCGTACAGCGCCCAGTGCAACACAGCGGACTCGCACCGCTGGACCGTAAGCGGCCAATGGCGCTCGGCGGCCGAGATGCAGGCGCATTTCCATCTGCCGGCGGCCCAGGGTTTCATCGACCTGCTGGCCAGCCGCCTGGCCTGCGCCCTCGACTTCGAACACTGAGGCATTGGTCTGCGCTTCTTTGCCGGGATTGGTTATAGGCCGGTCGCACCAGCGGGCTTACCTTGAGCCGACCCCTTTCGCACCGGAGAAACCGACCATGAAGACCCTCGCTGCCCTGACCTGCGCCCTCGCCGGCCTGACCCTGCTCACCGCCCTGGGCGCCGCTGCCCATGACCCGGAGTACGGCCAGGAAAAAACCAGGATCCTGCAGGAACATGCCCTGAACAACCTGCCGGGCAAGACCGCGCTGATGCTCACCGTCGACTACGCACCGGGCCAGGCCACGGTGCCGCACATGCACAAGGGCGCGGCCCTGGCCTATGTGCTCGAAGGCGAGATCACCTCGCGGGTCAACGACGAACCGGCCATCACCTACAAGGCAGGCCAATCCTGGTACGAACCGGCCGGCTCGCAGCACCCGGTGTCGGCCAACGCCAGCGCCAGCAAACCCGCCAGGCTGCTGGTGTTCATGCTCAAGGACGCCAAGGACGACGTGCTGACGCCGCTGAAGCAGTAAGCGCCTGGCAGCAGATACTCCGTAGGAACGAGGCTTGCCCGCGATAACGTCAGTACAAACAGCACAAGGCCAAGCCGAAAAAAAGGCGCCTGGCCGCTGCGCGGATCTCGAGCAAGCTTCGCTCCTACAGAAGCGGACTTTTTTTTGTAGCCGCTGCCGCACGTTCCGCTCGAGCGCAGCCTGCGGCAGCGGCTACAGCATTTCTTGAGGCCATGAAAAAAGCCCCGTATCTCGCGATACGGGGCTTTTTCATTTACCGCTCGATCAGGCCGCTACAAGGCCCGATTGACCGCTCATGGCCAGGTCCAGCAACTCGCGGTTGGCCACCGCGTACATGGCGTAGTCGGTGCCGCTGGCGGCACGGATTTCCACCAGCATCGCGCGCCAGCGCTCGACCATGCTCTGGTTCTGCTCAAGCCACAGGGCCACGCGGGCTTCCATGTCTTGCGGCGCGTCGGCCATTTGCAGGACCGAGATGGTGATCGCCCGCTGCTGCCAGTCCACGTCGTCGCGGAAGGCTTCGCGTGCCTGGGCCTGCCAGTTGTTGGCCACCGGCAGATCGCTGATCTGCTGCAGGTACCACGGCAGGTCCAGGGCGCTGCCCACGGCGAAGTAGGCCTTGGCCACATCGGCGGCGTCGTGCCCGGTGACATCCGCGGCCTCGATGATCGGCAACAGGGTGTACAGGTGAGTGGTACCTGCCACCATGCGCGCCAACAGCTCAGGCACGCCGGCTTCGACGTAGGCGGTGTAGCGGGTCTGCCAGCCTTCGCGAGTCGGGCCTTCCAGCAGTTCGTCGAGCTTGAGGCCCAGCGCCGCCAGGTGCGGACCGAAGTGCGCGACGTCACGGGCGGCATCCTGCTCGTTGCGACGGCTGCGCAGGAACCAGCGGGTGGCGCGACGGCCAAGGCGCATCAGCTCGTCCATCAGCTCCAGTTGCACCTGAGCCGAGACCTGGTGGTCCAGGGCTTCGATCTGGCGGAACCAGTGCGGGAGATGGAAGATGTCACGCACGATCACATAGGCGCCCGCCACGTTGGCCGGGCTCATGCCAGTGGACTCCTTCAGGCGTTGCACGAAGGTGATGCCCATGTGGTTGACCAGGTCGTTGGCGATCTGGGTGCTGACGATCTCGCGCTTGAGGCGGTGGCGGCGCATGGCTTCGGCGAACTTGCTGACCAGGGTCGGCGGGAACGCGGTTTCCATGTCGCGGGTCAGGTAGTCGTCGTCCGGTACCAGGGAGTTGAGCAACTGCTCCTTAAGGTCGATCTTGCTGTAGGAGATCAGCACCGACAGTTCCGGACGGGTCAGCCCGTGGCCGGCGGCGACGCGCTCGTTGAGCTGATCTTCCGACGGCAGGAACTCGATGGCGCGGTCCAGCTTGCCACGGCCTTCCAGGTCGCTCATCAGGCGCTTGTACTCGGCGATCCGCGCGAAGGCACGACGGGCCGCCAGGGACAGGGCCTGGGTCTGCTTGTAGTTGTTGCCCAACACCAGGCCACCGACTTCGTCGGTCATGCTCGCCAGCAACTGGTTACGCTGCTTGTCGGTCATGTCGCCGGCATGCACCACTTCGTTGAGCAGGATCTTGATGTTCACTTCATGGTCGGAGCAGTCCACGCCACCGGCGTTGTCGATGAAGTCGGTGTTGGAACCGCCGCCATTGAGGCCGAACTCCACACGACCCAGCTGGGTCATGCCGAGGTTGCCGCCCTCGCCCACCACCTTGCAGCGCAGCTCGTTGCCGTTGACCCGCAGCGCATCGTTGGCCTTGTCGCCGACATCGGCGTGGCTTTCGGTGCTGGCCTTGACGTAGGTACCGATACCGCCGTTCCACAACAGGTCCACCGGCGCCTTGAGCAAGGCGTTGAGCAGCTCGGTCGGGGTCAGCTTGTCGGCCTGGATGTCGAAGCGTTCTTTCATCTGCGGCGAAATGGCGATGCTCTTCGCGCTGCGCGAGAAGATGCCGCCGCCTTCGGACATGATGCTGGTGTCGTAGTCGCTCCAGGCCGAACGCGGCAGGTCGAACATGCGCTGGCGCTCGGCGAAGCTGGTGGCCGGGTCCGGATTCGGGTCGATGAAGATGTGCATGTGGTTGAAGGCCGCGACCAGCTGCAGCTTGTCGGACATCAGCAAGCCGTTGCCGAACACGTCGCCGGCCATGTCGCCGACGCCCACCACTGTGATGCTGTCTTCCTGGACATTGATGCCGCGCTCGCGGAAGTGGCGCTGCACGCCGACCCACGCGCCCTTGGCGGTGATGCCCATTTTCTTGTGGTCGTAGCCGGCGGAGCCGCCGGAAGCGAACGCATCGCCCAGCCAGAAGCCATAGTCGATGGCGATGCCGTTGGCGATGTCGGAGAAGGTCGCGGTGCCCTTGTCCGCCGCCACCACCAGGTACGGGTCATCGTCGTCATGACGCACCACGTTGGCCGGCGGCACCAGGGCGCCGTCCTTCAGGTTGTCGGTGATGTCCAGCAGGCCGGAGATGAAGATGCGGTAGCAGGCGATGCCTTCGGCCGCGATCTCGTCCCGGCTGCCGCCCAATGGCAGGCGACGCGGCAGGAAGCCGCCCTTGGCGCCCACCGGCACGATCACCGAGTTCTTCACTTGCTGGGCTTTTACCAGGCCGAGGACTTCGGTACGGAAGTCTTCTTCGCGGTCGGACCAGCGCAGGCCGCCACGGGCAACGTTGCCGAAGCGCAGGTGCACGCCTTCGACGCGCGGCGAGTAGACGAAGATCTCGAACTTCGGCACCGGCTTGGGCAGCTCGGGAATCAAGTGCGGGTTGAACTTGAAGCTGAAGTACGACTTGTTATGGCCGTTGGCGTCGGTCTGGTAGAAGTTGGTCCGCAGGGTGGCCTTGATCAGGTCCAGGTAGCGGCGCAGGATGCGGTCTTCGTTGAGCACCTGGACATCGTCCAGGGCGCTGAGGATCGCGTGCTCCAGGCGTTGCTGCTTGTCTTCCAGGTCATCGCTGCCGAGCTTGCGCGCCAGGTAGAAGCGGGTCTTGAACAACCGGGTCAGCTCGCGGGCAATATCGGTGTGGTTGTTCAGGGTGCTGGCGATGTAGCCCAGGTCGAAGCCCAGGCGGATCTGCTTCAGGTAACGGGCGTAGGCACGCAGCAGCGCGACGTCGCGCCATGGCAGGCCGGCGGTCAGCACCAGGCGGTTGAACGCGTCGTTCTCGGCATCGCCACGCACGATGTGGACGAAGGCGTCCTGCAGGGTGTCGTTGAGCTGCTGGATATCCAGGTTCAGGCCTTCGGCCGCGGTGAAGGCGAAGTCGTGGATCCAGAACTCACGGCCGCTGGCGTGACGCAGGCGATACGGGAACTCGCCGAGCACGCGCAGGCCGAGGTTTTCCAGGATCGGCAGCACGTCGGACAGCGCCAATGGGGTATCGGCGTGATACAGCTTGCAGTGCAGCAGCGGCTGGCTGGTGGATTGGGTCAGCGGCTGGTAGAAGCTCATCACCAGCGGGTTGGCCTCGGACAGGCTCAGCAGGTGCTGCATGTCGACCACCGCCGAATGCGCGGCGAAGCGCTCGCGGTAGCCGGCCGGGAAGCCTTTCGGGAAGTCGGCCAGGACATTGGTGCCGTGGGCTTCGCCGAAGCTTTCGACGGTCAGCGCGGCGTAGTCGTCCTGCCAGCTGCGGCAGGCCTGCACCACTTCTTTTTCCAGCAGCAGCGGGTCGATGTCGATGCGGTTCTTCGGGTCGACCCGCAGGATCAGTTGCACGCGCGCCAGCACGGACTCGGAGAAGAAGGTCCAGAACTCGCAGTCGGTGGCCTTCAGGCGATCCATCAGCACCTGCTGGATCTTCTGCCGCACTTCGGTGGAATAGATGTCGCGCGGCACATAGGCCAGGCAGTAGCAGAAACGACCGTACGGGTCCTTGCGCAGGAACACGCGGATCTTGTTGCGTTCCTGGATCTGCACGATCGACATCACGGTGTTGAACAGCTCGTCGACCGGGGTCTGGAACAGGTCGTCGCGCGGCAGCACTTCGAGGACCTGGGCCAGTTCCTTGCCCAGGTGCGCCTTGGCCTGGAAGCCGGAGCGCTGTTCGATGATTTCCACCTTGCGGCGGATGTAAGGAATCACCCGCACGCTTTCGCCGTACACCGACGAGGTGTACAGGCCCATGAAGCGGCATTCCTTGAGCACATTGCCATCAGCATCGATCTGGCGGATCGACACGTAGTCCGGGTAGGCCGGACGGTGTACACGGCTTGGGTGCGCGGCCTTGGCGAACGACAGCGGCGTCGGTTCGCGCAGGTAGTTCACGGCGTAGTCTTCGATGCGCAGGTCGTCGACGGTAAGGCCGGCGCGCAGCAGCTTGGTCAGGCCGAGGAAGGAGTCCTGGTCGTACTCGATATGGCCACCGTGGTGGTCCTCGCGCACCACGAACTCTTCGTAGCCAAGGAAGGTGAAGTGGTTGCCTACCAGCCATTCCAGGAAGCTCTTGATCTCGCCCTTTTCATCGGCGTCGATCTCGAACTGGCTGTTGCCGATGCCATCGATCAGTTCCTGGACCTTGGCTTTCATCGGCTCGAAATCGGCCACGGCGACGCGCACCTCGCCAAGCACCTGCTCCAGTTCCTTGCTCAGGACATTGAGCTCGGCGGTGTTGGCGCAGCGGTCGATCTCCAGGTACATCAGCGATTCTTGCAGGATGCCTTCGCCCTGGGTGCCCTTGGGCAGGATTTCCAGCAGCTCGTTCTTGCTCCCGCGACGCACGCTCAGCACGGTGGTCTGCAGGGTGTGGATGCTGTAGCCGCGACGGTTCAGCTCGGTGCGGACCGAGTCCACCAGGAACGGCAGGTCATGGTGCAGCACTTCGACCGCGGTGTGGGTCGACTGCCAGCCATGACGTTCGTAATCGGGGTTGTAGACGCGCACTTGCGGTTGCGCGTGGTCGAAGCGCTCAAGCAGGCGCCAGGCAGAAAGGGTGCAGCCCGCCAGGTCGGACAAGCGACGCTGGGTGAGTTCGTCCAGAGAAATGATGCCGAAGAATTGTTCAGCGAACAGCGCCACTTGTGGCAGTGCCTGTTCACTGATGTGCTGCGCCAGTGCCGCTTGCAGTTGGTGCTGGAAGTCGGCCTTGCTGGCTGCGGTGAAGAACGCCATCTGTGGTACTCCGCTTGGGCTTGTTATTGAGTAAAGCGTCGCATGCAATCCCCTTGCGGGGGTGTCGGTCATCCTGCTCCTGGATCTCGGGCAGAGGTCGCAGGATGACAGGGTGGTGAAGCTGTACGAGACGCTCAGGTCACATTCACCGTTCCCGGATGGGCATCTGCAAAAACGACTGCCACGGTGCGCCGGGCAATGCCTTTACAGGTGCTCATCCGTTGCGCAGCTTAACGAGTGCGGCAAGCGCGCTGCTTGCGGTGCTGCGACATATTCGGTCATTGGCAGGCAACTGGCGGGCCAAGCCTTGAACAACACTAGCAGCCGCCGGACAAAACGGCGGCCGCGCCGAGGCTTTACGGGACTGTCGTGCCAGAAACGGCCCGCGCCGGGAACCCACTCTCTGACACACAAAGCAGCAGAAATTCCCCCGGGCTGGCAGAATTGCACTTTGTTCGCCCCGCTCCCCACCGGAGCCAGCCCCAGGACTCGCCCCATGCAAATGACCACCGCCCACCTGATCGCCAACCCGTGCGACGACGAAGAAGACAACATGGCCATGCTCTGCTGCCACAGCAACCAGGGCGAGATGTTCCTGATGACCCGCTACCCGGACGAGGACGAACTGGAGATCACCCTGGACGGCGAACCCTCGACCCTGGACGGGGTGAAAGTCACCCTGGGCCCGACCCGCCTGCTGATCGAAATCGCCGCGGCCGACGCCGACGCGCTCAATGGCAGCGATCACCTGGAGATCCTGCACAACACCGCGGCGGCGGACCTGGCGGAAGTCGAGGAAACCCTGCGCAACATCCTCAAGGGCACCGGCACCTATATCAGCGAGCTTTGATTTTACGAACTCTGCGATTTTACGAGCTCTGATCGACGGGCTTTGTTTCAATCCGCTTTGAGCAAGCGACTGGTTTCTTGACAAGAAACCGGCGCCCCGGCATTGTCTGACAACCTGACTTACGAGCCCCCTCCTCCATGCTTCAGCTCCAGCGCCCCGACACCCTGGTCGAACGAGTGGTCAACGCGATCCGCAAGGAGATCGACGCCGGCCGCCTGACCGCCGAATCGCGCCTGCCGACCGAACAGCAATTGACCGAGCAACTGAACGTCAGCCGCTCGGTGGTGCGCGAGGCCGTGGCGCAACTCAAGGCCGACGGCATCCTGGTCAGCCGCCGCGGGCTGGGCTCGTTCATTTCGCAGAACCCCAACGGCAGCGTGTTCCGTTTTCCCAGCCAGAAGGGCCGCAAGCCCGATCTGGTGCAGATGTTCGAAATGCGCCTGTGGATCGAAACCCAGGCCGCCTCCATCGCCGCCCAGCGCCGCGACGACGCCGACCTGCAACGCATGCGCAGCGCCCTGCAGGAGATGCACGACCAGCGCAGCGATCTGGCCGCGGCCGCCCTCGCCGACGTGGAGTTCCACCGGGCCATCGCCGACGCCAGCAAGAACCACTACTTCGTCGCCTTCCATGATTTTCTCCGTGGCCAGCTGGCCGAAGCGCGGCGCACCGCCTGGGAAAACTCGGCGGCCCATTCGGTCGGCGGTTCCGCCGATGCCGGCCGCGAACACCAGGCGCTGTACGAAGCCATCGCCGCCGGTGACCGGCAGCAGGCCGCCGCCTGCGCCGAAGCGCACCTGCGGGCCGCGGCCAAACGCTTGAAAATCGACCTGCCGAGTATCGATTAACCCCCTGTACCCCACTGTCTGGCGGACGCTGCCGCGCGGCGTCTTTTGTTTACCCATCATTGTCTGACAACCTGATGATCAGACCCGAACAAGAATAACCAAGGTGACATCTGCATGATCTACGACTACTGCATCATCGGCGGCGGCATCGTTGGCCTCGCCACCGCCATGGCGCTGCTCGAACGCCAGCCCGGCGCCTCGCTGCTGATCCTGGAAAAGGAAAACCTCCTGGCCCGGCACCAGACCGGCCACAACAGCGGCGTGATCCACGCCGGCATCTACTACGCCCCGGGCAGCCTCAAGGCCGACCTGTGCAAGCGCGGCGCCCAGGCGACCAAGGATTTCTGCACCCAGCACGGGATCAGGTTCGAGGTCTGCGGCAAGCTGTTGGTGGCCTCCACGCCGCTGGAAGTCGAGCGCATGCATGCCTTGTACGAGCGCTCGCAGCAGAACGGCCTGAAGGTCGAACGGCTGGATGCGCAAGAGCTGCAGCGGCGCGAACCGAACATCGTCGGCCTCGGCGGCCTGTTCCTCGATGCCACCGGCATTGTCGACTACAAGCAGGTGTGCGAAGCCATGGCCCGGGTCATTCAGCAGGCCGGCGGCGAAGTGCAGCTGCAAACCACGGTGCGCGCCATCGTCGAAAGCGCCGACAAGGTCACCATCAGCAGCGACGACAAGGTCTGGAGCGCCCGCCAGCTGGTGGCCTGCGCCGGCCTGCAATCGGATCGCCTGGCGGCCCTGGCCGGGGTCGGGATCGACCACCAGATCATCCCGTTCCGCGGCGAGTACTTCCGCCTGCCGGCGGCGAAGAACGCCATCGTCAATCACCTGATCTACCCGATTCCCGACCCGGAGCTGCCGTTTCTCGGCGTGCACCTGACCCGGATGATCGACGGCAGCGTCACGGTCGGGCCCAACGCCGTGCTCGGCCTGGGCCGGGAGAACTATCGCAAGTTCTCCATCAACTGGCGCGACGTGGCCGAGTACGCAACCTTCCCCGGCTTCTGGAAAACCATCTGGAACAACCTCGGCTCCGGCACCACGGAGATGAAGAACTCGCTGTTCAAGCGCGGCTACCTGGAACAGTGCCGCAAATACTGCCCGTCCCTGGAAGTCGCCGACCTGCTGCCGTACGAGGCCGGGATTCGCGCCCAGGCGGTGATGCGCGACGGCACCCTGGTGCACGACTTCCTGTTCGCCGAAACCCCGCGCATGGTCCACGTCTGCAATGCCCCCTCGCCGGCCGCGACCTCGGCCATCCCCATCGGCCAGATGATTGCCGAGAGAATTCTCAACGCCCGTTGATCCCCGCTGCACGGGTGCCTGGCGCCCGCTTGAAAATAACTACAAACAACAAGGAATCCTCAGATGTCAGTCCATGAGGCGGCCCCGGCCGCATGCGAAACGCCGCAACAAAAACAAAAACGCCTGCGCAAGGTCGCGGCGGCGACCATCTTCGGCTCGATGCTGGAGTGGTACGACTTCTATCTGTACGCCACCATGGCGGCCATCGTCTTCTCGAAAATCTTCTTCGACCCCAGCAACCCGAAAGTCGCCTCGCTGCTGGCGTTCTCCACCTTTGCCATCGGCTTTATCGCCCGGCCCTTCGGCGGCGTGCTGTTCGGCTATTTGGGCGACCGGTTCGGGCGCAAGCAGGTGTTGGTCATCACCTTCTGCATGATGGGTGTGTGCACCACGCTGATCGGCCTGATTCCCAGCTATGCCTCGATCGGCATCTGGGCGCCGATCATCCTGGTGCTGGTGCGGATCATCCAGGGCCTGGGCGCCGGCGCCGAACTGTCCGGGGCGGCGGTGACCTCCTATGAGCACGCCAGCGAAGGCAAACGCGGCAGCCAGGGGGCCTGGCCGGCGCTGGGCCTGAATCTGGGTCTGCTGCTGTCGTCGCTGACCGTCTACCTGCTGACCATGAACGGCAACGACTTCCTGCTCTCCGGCGGCTGGCGCATTCCGTTCGTCTGCAGCATCGCCCTGGTCGGCGTCGGCCTGTGGGTGCGGCGCAGCATTCCGGAAACCCCGCAGTTCGAGAAGTTGGACAAGGCGCAGGAAAAGGACAGCGCCAAGGCCCAGGCCTCGCCCCTCAAGCTGCTGTTCAAGAACGACCTCAAGGGCCTGGCCGTGGTGCTGTTCGTGGCCATCGGCTACAACGCCCTGAGCTACATCTTCAAGACCTTCTCCCTGGCCTACCTGACCCAGTACAAAGGCGTCGAGGCCCATGTCACTTCGCTGTCGGTGACCATCGCCAGCCTGGTGGCGATAGTCGCCGTGCCCTGCTTCGGCTGGCTCTGCGACAAGTGGAGCAGCAAGAAGGTGCTGATGCTCGGCGGCCTGTGCTCGGTGCTGTTCGCCTATCCGTTCCTGAGCCTGCTCAATACCGGCGAGCCGCTGATGATCTACCTGGCCATCGCCATCGGCACCGGGGTATTGGCGCCGATGATGTTCGCGCCCCAGGGCTCGTTCCTCAGCCGCCAGTTCCCGACCCAGACCCGCTCTTCCGGCTTCGGTACCGGCCGTGAAATCGGCACTGCCATCGCCGGCGGCCTGGCGCCCCTGGGCGGGCTGGCCCTGGTGGCCAACTCGGCGACTCACTCGACCGACGGCGTGGCGCTGATCCTGGCGGTCTCGGCGGTGATGGTGGTGGTCTTCGCCCTGTGCGACCAGGGCCGCAAGCACTCCAGCTTCAAGAACTGAGCACCCGCCACTGACGCGCCGTGAGAGCGGCGCGTCAGGCACCCGCCGCCATCCCCTTCCATCGATCCTCACAATAGGTCGCAGCCTTGCGGACGATTACCGGTTATTTACAGAAATTTGCCAGGTGCCGTTAGTCGCCGGGGGCCCGGATGGATTAAAGTAACGCCCCCAGCCCTGGCGTTATTCGAACGCCCTCGGTCACCCTCTGCAGGAACAGTCATCGATGGAACATCGTGAAGCGCTACTCGCGCTGCGAACCTTTCTTTCAACGCAGATTCTCGGCCAGGAAAAACTCATCGAGCGCTTGCTCATCGCCCTGCTCGCCGACGGCCACATGCTGGTCGAGGGCGCCCCGGGCCTGGCCAAGACCAAGGCCATCAAAGAGTTGGCCGAAGGCATCGAAGCGCAGTTCCATCGCATCCAGTTCACCCCCGACCTGCTGCCGGCCGACATCACCGGCACCGAAATCTATCGCCCGGAAACCGGCAGCTTTGTGTTCCAGCAAGGGCCGATCTTCCACAACCTGGTGCTGGCCGACGAAATCAACCGCGCCCCGGCCAAGGTCCAGTCGGCCTTGCTCGAAGCCATGGGCGAGCGCCAGGTCAGCGTCGGCCGCAGCACTTATGAGCTGTCGCCGCTGTTCCTGGTGATGGCCACGCAGAACCCCATCGAGCAGGAAGGCACCTACCCGCTGCCCGAAGCCCAGCTCGACCGTTTCCTGATGCACGTCAAAATCGGTTTCCCCGACGCCGCCGTCGAGCGGCGCATCCTGCAGCAGGCCCGTGGCGAAGCACTGAATGGCGAAACCAAGCCCGAGCGCCGCATCAGCCAGCAGGCGATCTTCGCCGCGCGCAAGGAAATCCTCGGCCTGTACATGGCCGACGCCGTGGAGGAATACCTGGTGCAGTTGGTGATGGCCACCCGTACCCCGGCCAAGTTCGACCCGGAGATGGCCGAATGGATCGCCTATGGCGCCAGTCCGCGCGGTTCCATCGCCCTCGACCGCTGCGCCCGGGCCCACGCCTGGCTGGCCGGGCGCGACTTCGTCAGCCCCGAGGACATCCAGGCGGTGCTGTTCGACGTGTTGCGCCACCGCATCATTCTGTCCTTCGAAGCAGAAGCCGCCGGCATCGACCAGGACCGGGTGGTCCAGCGGATTCTCGACGTCGTAGCCGTCGCTTGACCCCGATGAACGCCAGCCCTGTCGATGCCCCGGGCATCCGCGTCAGCCTCGCCGAGCTGATCGAGATGCGCCATCGCGTGCGCGAAGTGCAGCTGTTTTCCACGCCGAGCCAGCGCAGCCCGCTGGTCGGCCTGCACCACTCCAAGCTGCGCGGCCGTGGCGTCGACTTCGACCAGGTGCGGGTCTACCAGGCCGGCGACGACGTGCGCAGCATCGACTGGCGCGTCACCGCGCGCACCCAGGAACCCCACACCAAGCTGTTCCACGAAGAGCGCGAACGGCCGATCTTCATCATGGTCGAGCAGAGCCGGCGGCTGTTCTTCGGTTCCGGGCTGATGTTCAAGTCGGTGCTCGCCGCCCAGGCCGCGAGCCTGATCGGCTGGGCCGCCCTGGGCCACAACGATCGGGTCGGCGGCCTGGTGTTCGGCGACGACGAGCACTACGAGATCAAGCCGCGGCGCAGCAAACAGAGCCTGCTGCAACTGCTCAACCGCCTGGTGCGGGTCAACCAGTCGCTGCACAGCGAAACCGAACCCGAGCGCGACGCCCTCGGCACCGCCCTGCGCCGTGGCCGCGAAGTGCTGCGCCCGGGCAGCCTGGTAATCGTGATCTGCGACGAGCGTGCCCTGAGCGACGCCGCCGAACAGCAACTGAGCCTGCTGTCGCGCCACTGCGACCTGCTACTGATGCCGCTGTCCGACCCGCTGGACCACGCCCTGCCCGCCGCCGGCCTGCTGCGTTTCGCCGAACGCGGCGCGCAGCTGGAGCTGGACACCCTCAACTACGAACTGCGCCAGGCCTACCGGGCGCAGAGCGAAGCGCGCATCGCCCGCTGGGAACTGCTGGCGCAGAAGCTGCGGGTGCTGCTGATGCCCCTGAGCACCCAGAGCGAAATGGTCGAGCAACTGCGCGAGTACCTGAACCCGCAACGCCCGGGGAAAACCCGATGAGCAGCCTCGAGCAACTGCAGCCCTTGATCGCCCCGCCCGCCATCGGCCTGTGGCCGCCGGCACCGGGCTGGTGGCTGTTGCTGGTGTTGCTGCCGCTGCTCGGCTTTGGCCTGTGGCGGCTCAAGCGCTTCTGGCCGCGCCAACGTGCCCTGCCCCGCGCCGAACAACCGCTGGACCCGCTGCGCCTGGCCGCCCTCGCCGAGCTGGCGCTGCTGCCCAAGCCCTACGACGGCGCGCCCGCCGGCGCCTGGCTGCAACAACTCAATGGCTTGCTCAAGCGCCTGTGCCGCAACCATTACCCCTACAGCCAGAGCCATACCCTCAACGGCCGCAAGTGGCTGGCGTTCCTCGACAACCGCTGCCCGGCGGCCGGCCTCACGCGCTGGATGGTCCTGGTGGAAGGCGCCTACAAGCCCGAGTGCAAGCTCGACGACAAGGCCATCGCCGGCCTGACCCAGGCGGTGGAAATCTGGATTCGCAAACATGTTTGAGTTCGCCTGGCCGTGGATCTTCGCCCTGCTGCCGCTGCCCTGGCTGCTGCGGGTGCTGCTGCCGGTGGCCGACAGCGGCGAACCGGCGCTAAAAGTCAGCTTCCTCAGCGACCTGGAAGGCCTGGCCAAGCGCCGCGCCCGGGCCAACCTGCCAACCTGGCGCCAGCAGGCTCCGTTCATTCTGTTGTGGCTGTTGCTGCTGGTGGCCGCCGCCCGCCCGCAATGGCTGGGCGAACCGCTGCCCGTGGCCGCCAGCGGTCGCGACCTGCTGGTGGCGGTGGATGTCTCCGGCTCCATGGACTTCCCCGACATGCAGTGGCAGGACGAAGACGTCAGCCGCCTGAACCTGGTCCAGCACCTGCTCGGCGACTTCCTGGAAAGCCGCGAAGGCGACCGCGTCGGCCTGATCCTGTTCGGCAGCAAGGCCTACCTGCAAGCGCCGCTGACCTTCGACCGGCACACCGTGCGCGTCTGGCTGGACGAAGCGAAGATCGGCATCGCCGGCAAGAACACCGCCATCGGCGACGCCATCGGCCTGGCGCTCAAGCGCCTGCGCCAGCGTCCGGCGCAGAGCCGGGTGCTGATCCTGGTCACCGACGGCGCCAACAACGGCGGTGAAATCGACCCGCTGACCGCCGCCCGCCTGGCCGCCGAAGAAGGCGTGAAGATCTACCCGATCGGCATCGGCGCCGACCCGGAGCAAAGCGGCACCCTGGGTTTTCTCGGCCTCAACCCGAGCCTGGACCTCGACGAGCCGGCCCTCAAGGCCATCGCCGAAGCCACCGGCGGGCGCTATTTCCGCGCCCGCGACAGCCAGGAGCTGCAAGCGATCAAGGACACCCTCGACCAACTGGAACCGGTGACCCAGCAGCCGACCCAGGCCCGTTCGGCGCAGGCGCTGTACAGCTGGCCGCTGGCCGCGGCGCTGCTGTTGAGCATGCTGCTGGTGGTGCGCGAGCGCTGGCCGGACCATCCGCTGCAACGCTTCTTCACCCGCGAGCGCTTTCTGCAACCTTTGCCAGACTGGCGCGAACGGCTCAAACGCCTGCGCCTGCGGAGGCGTCGATGAGCGCGCCGTTCTGGGCCGAACTCTGGCCCCACTGGTTCCGTCCCTGGTGGCTGCTGCTGTTGCCGCTGCTCGGCTGGCTGTTGTGGCAGTTGTGGCACCGGCAGAAACGCGCTGGCCGTTGGCAGATGATCCTGCCGCCGGCCTTTCACGCCGCCCTGCTCAGCGGCGGCAACGGCCGCGAAAGCAAACTGCCGTGGATCGCCCTCGGCCTGGCCTGGATTCTCGCCGTGCTGGCCCTGCTCGGCCCCGGCTGGCAGCGGGTCGAACAGACCAGCCAGAAACCGGCCGACCCGCTGGTGGTGCTGCTGGAACTGACCCCGGAAATGCTCGCCGGCGACGTCCCGCCCAATCGCCTGGAACAGGCCCGGCGCAAGCTGCTGGACCTGTTGCAGGTACGCAGCGATGCGCAGACGGCAATCGTGGTCTATGCCGGCAGCGCCCACACCCTGGTGCCGCTGTCGGACGACCTGGCCACCAGCCGCAACCTGCTGGAAGCCCTCAAGCCGTCGATCATGCCCCAGCCCGGCCATCGCGCCGACCTGGCCCTGCAAAAAGCCTTGAAGCTGCTGGACCAGGGTGCACTGGGCCAGGGCCGGATCCTGCTGATCGGCTCGTCCCTGAGCGAGCAGGAACGCCAAGGCATCCGCCAGGCCCTCGGTGGCCAGGCGCCGCAGCTGTTGATGCTCGGGATCGGCAGCCGCCAGGGCTCGCCGGTGGCCCAGGAAGACGGCAGCTTTCTCAAGGACGAACAGGGCGCGATCCTCATGTCGCGCCTCGACGGTCCGAGCCTGAAGCGCTTCATCGGCGAAATGGGCGGCCGCTATCGCCCGGCGCGCCTGGACGATAACGACCTGCGCGGCCTGGGCCTGCTCAGCGGCCCGCAGAACCTGCGCAGCGACGGCCAGACCCTGCGCCTGGACACCTGGGCCGACCAGGGTTACTGGGTGCTCCTGCCGCTGTTGCTGCTGGCCGCCTGCGCCGGGCGCCGCGGCTGGCTGTTCTGCCTGCCGCTGCTGCTGTTCGCCGTGCCGCAGCCCAGCTACGCCTTCGAGTTCAACGACCTGTGGTTGCGCCCCGACCAGCAGGGCCAGCGCCTGCTGGAACAGAAGCGACCCGGCGAGGCGGCGCAGCATTTCGAGGACCCGCAGTGGCAAGGGGTGGCGCTGTACGAGGCCGGCAACTACGCCGCTGCCGCTCAGCGCTTTGCCGAAGGCAACGACGCCCGCGCCCACTACAATCGTGGCAACGCCCTGGCCAGGAGCGGCGAGCTGGAAGCCGCGCTGGATGCCTACGAGCAGGCCCTGGAACTGCAACCGGAGCTTGCCGCCGCGCAAAAGAACAAGGCCCTGGTCGAGCGCCTGCTGCAGGAAACCGAGCCCGCGCCGCCGGAAGAGCCGGCCAAGGGCGAAAGCCAGGACAACGACGAAACCCGCCAGCCGCCGCAAGCCGGCGCGGCGACCCAGGCACCGGTCACCCCTGGCCAGCAGCCGCCGGAGAACAGCCACCCCACCAGCGCCGACGAGTCGACGGACGACGAGGTCGCCACCCCGGGCAACGATGCGGTTCCCGGCAGCGAACTGGGCGACGAACAGACCACCACGCCGCCGCTGCGCGATGCCCAGGACAATTTCGACGGCGAACACCGTCAGGCATTGGAACAATGGCTGCGGCAGATTCCGGACGATCCGGGCGAACTGCTGCGCCGCAAGTTCTGGTACGAACAGCAACAACATCAGGATCAGGGAAAAATTCGATGACCCGCTTCACCACCCTCTTACTCACGCTTGTGCTGACACTCGGCGCCTTTGCGGCCCGGGCCGAGGGGCTGGTCGCCAGTGTCGACCGCAGTCGCGTGAACTCTGGGGAAACCGTCGAGCTGACCCTGGAATCCAACAATGTCACGCTGTTCGGCAAACCCGACCTGACCCCGCTGCAAGCGCAGTTCGAGGTCCAGGGCACGCGCCAGGTCAACCAGTTGACCAGCCTCAATGGCGACAACCGCGCCATCACCCGCTGGATCATCACCCTGCTGCCCAGGACCACCGGCACCGTGGTGATCCCGCCCCTGCAACTGGGCGACGTACAGAGCCAGCCGATCACCCTGCAGGTGCTGCAAAGCGCAAGTCGCAGCGACAGCGCGCCGCTGGAGCCGGTGTTCATCGACGCCAGCCTCGACCAGGACAGCGTCTACGTGCAGGCCCAGGCGGTGCTGACCCTGCACATCTATCACTCGGTGTCGCTGTACGACGACAGCAGCCTGACGCCGCTGCAGATCGACGACGCGCGGGTCGAACAGCTCGGCGAATCGCGCACCTATGAAAAAGTCATCAACGGTGTGCGCCACGGCGTGATCGAGATCCGCTACGCGATCTTCCCCCAGCACAGCGGCGTGCTGGACATTCCGGAGCTGACCTTCAGCGCCACCCTGGCCGACACTGCCAGCACCCAGGACCCGGTGCCCCAGGGCCTGAAGCCGGGCAAGCTGATGCACGTGAGCTCGGCGCAGATGCCGCTGACGGTCAAGGCCAAGCCGGCCGAATACCCGGCCGACGCGCCCTGGCTGCCGGCCCGCAGCCTGAGCCTGGGGGAAAGCTGGAACCCCGAGCCGGACCACAGCCAGGTCGGCGACTCGCTGACCCGCAGCCTGACCCTCAAGGCCGAGGGCCTGTCCAGCTCGCAGCTGCCACCCTTGCCGGTGACCGAAGCCAACGGCCTGCGCAGCTACCCGGACCAGCCGCAGCTGAGCAATCAGGTCAGCGACCGCGGGCTGATCGGCAGCCGCGAAGACAGCCAGGCCCTGGTGCCGAACCGCAGCGGCAGCATCGACCTGCCAGCGCTGGAGGTGGTCTGGTGGAACACCCATGAGGACCACCTGGAACGCAGCAGCCTGCCGGCGCGCACCCTGCAGGTGGCGAACAACCCAAGCCTGGTGGTGGACACCCCGGCCGGCGCGACACCATCTGGCGCCGGTGGCGACAGCACCACGCTGTGGGCCTGGAAACTCAGCACCCTGCTGCTGGCCTGCACCACCCTGCTCGGCTTCGGCCTCTGGTGGCGCGCGCGCTGGCAACCGGCGATCCTGCGCGCGGTGCAGGCCGGCCCCAACCCGCGCACCCTGCTCGACGACCTCAAGCGCGCCAGCCTGGCCAACGACCCGCAAGCCACCCGCCAGGCCCTGGACGCCTGGGCCCGCCAGCAACCGGAAACCCTGGCCGACATGGCCGCCCGCTTCGTGCCCCTGTCCGACGCCCTGGATGGCCTCAACGGCGCGCTCTACAGCGAAACCGGCCACTACTGGCAAGGCGAAGAACTGTGGCGCGCGATCCGCACCATCCCGATCGCCGAACACGTCCAGACCCCGCTGGCCGACACCAGCAGCCTGCCGCCGCTGTATCCGAAATAACCGAGAAAACCCGGCAACCGTCCGAGCCGATTCCCACCTCCATTTCAGAATTTTCCCCTTCCTCAGCACGGGCCGAGAGTGAGCTAATTCCCGCTCTCCCCCGTCGAGGCAGGCCACGAATCTTGATCATCACCTCCAGCGCCCGATTTCTGCTTGTCACCCATTTGAAGGGCAGCGCACTCCAGCCAGCCGACCTCCTGCGAGAGCGGCTGAACTCGATTCTCGACCGAGAGCTGAACGCGAATTGCCAGTTGTTGTTTTGCAATGTCGAGCAGACGGAGCTGGGTTGGCTGATCCAGTCGAGCCAGCCTTATCCTGTGTTAGATGCCAGCCTGTCCCGACTGGCCTTAGCCGACTGCCTGGCCCTGCGCATTACCGGATTGCGCCTGGAGCGCTTCGAACTGTTCGAGCAATATGAACAACGTGGGCTGGGCGCCACGTGGCGGGAGTGCAGGAATCTACTTGAAAGGATGTATCTACTACTGCTGGCGCGGGTGTGAGCGATATCAGCCAAGCTTGGCGACGGACAATCCAGATTTCGCTGAACGTCTGCTTCCGGCCAAAAACAGCCGCTCACAAGCGACCATCTCCCACAAAAGCTGACGGTGGAACCAAGCAAAAATCATCCAAGAACGCCGGCGCTTTGGGAAAAAATACTTAAAACATGAACGTAGGTATGACTGGAATGAGCGACAGTCGGAAACTCCAGCGGCGGCTGATTAGGTCATCCGGAAGGTCAATGTCGAAGTCCTCTTGTAGCTGGAGGCACTTTTCCGGATTGGCCTTAGCCCCGCCAGCGGAAGTGGTATCCAATTGCGGTAGAGGGCTGGCGGCACAGACTAAACCACTGAGCACCGCACCGCAAAGTGTCAAGCTTGATCGAATCCTTGTTGATTGCATCTATGCACTCCGCTTCACCAGGCGTACTGAAGGCGCAGGGTCCAAGTGTTCACATCCGGAGAGCCAGTACGTTCTGAAACGGTATCCGAGTAGGCGATCAAGCCACCAAACTGCGGCGACAGCATGAAGCCAACACTGGCGCCGAACAGACCGTTTTCCTGTTTGTTGTCCTGCCAGTCGCCATTGATTTTGGTTTCGCCGCCGCGGTTGTATGTGGCGTCCAAGGAGGCCCACAGCGCGCGGTTGATGGTGTAGCTGTAGTGGGTTTCGATGCCATAAAGCGGTTTTTGCTCAAGCTTGCCATCGCCGTGGTAGTCGTTGTTGTCGCCGTACATCGACACGTAGGTGTTGAACTCAAGCCAGGTCGGGCCGATGGGCGTGCCGAAGGCGATTTCCGGTTTGAACGCCCAACGGTTGGAACCGATGTTGATGATCCGGTCCTTATCGTAATCCCCGGTGGGTGCGGTGATCCACAAGGCGCCGGTGAGGAAGGTCTCTGGAGTCCAGTTGGCGAACTCTTCCTTGGTCAGCGCCGGGCCACCGAACAGGTTGTGCACCAGAACGAACTGGGTGTCAGCCATGCCACCGTTGTGCTTGGTGCCGTCGAAGAACTGCGCGTTATCGAACGACGCGGAGATGTCGGCATAGGGTTGCAGAATCTGGATCGCACTATTGCGCCCGTCGACGGCAAACGAGCGAGCATAACGAGCGATATACAGATCGGCATTCAGCGACAAGCCATCAATGGGCAACGAGGTATCTATTGGGGTGTTGGTGTCGATCCGGCTGTAATATCCGAACACCATGTTCAGGTCAGTTGGCAGGTTTTGCCAGTCTCGCGCATTGTCTGCGAAACCGAGCATGGGTGTCAGCGTCAGGATGACGGCGGTGAAACGGCCTAGTCTTGAAAGTGAACCCATTGTGTAGCTCCGTATGAAGGTGAGCCGGCCTTGAGTTAAAGATGTTCAGGCGGACAGCACCGAAATTTTCATTCGACATTGGTGATTTCTTGCTATGGCGGTTAGCGACCGCAACAGGCCATAAACGGGCCTTTCAGTTCCAGCAAGTATTGTTATTTTCCAAAAGTGACGTTGATACCAGCGAACAGTGTGAACTGCGGGAGACCATCGCCTTTACGCTCAACAGTCCACTGCGGCTCAATGAAAGCGTTGAGAATATTACTCCCTGACTTCCACGCCTTACCCAAGCCCAACCCCACTGGAATGTAATGGGAGTCGTTCTTCAAATCGAAGGTCCAGGTTCCGGTCGAGCGCAGATACCAGCCCTTTTCCAGGTTGTGAATGATGAAAGGCTGGAAAGTGGCTGACTCCACGTGTGGACGGTCATGATCACCGGCGAACGAACTCTGGTATTGAACGAGCGCTCCAAGCAACCCGCGAGGCGAGGAGTCGATCGCAATGGCAGATAGGCCGGCCTGCCATTTGCCTGTACCTAATTCGTCCTGTTCGGCGGTAGGTGCAGTGATTTGGGGTCCTACGCCCAACTGCACTCCTTCAGTCTTGAGCAGGAAAATATCGAACACGTTAAGGTCGCCGATGCCGGTGCTGTAGCCATCATGTGGGTCTGGACGCGTGCTAACGGGAAGCGTGAAGCGCAAGAGTTGTGGAACGCCTATGAAATCATTTGGAGCCATAGGCAGCGCACCTCGCAGCAACGCATCATTAGTGTGAACGTTGGTATCGAAGAGCTTGGGCGTGTAGTAATCCTGAAAGTTAAGGCCAGGTGCCAAATTCAATGGGTTGTTGCTTTTATTGGCTGTATCCGCGTTGTCCGCCTGTACGCTTACCGCAAGCGGAGCCAACGTTGATATCAATGTCGCTTGCGCAAGAAGACGTCTGATCATGAGCTTTTCCCAGTAAATACAGCTGATAACAATCAACTATGCGCTGACGATTACAGGCCTCTGATTGATTTCACCCCGATACCTCTGCACCGATAAATTGGGAAGACCTGTGAGGTTGGAGGCTGATGCTCACTCTCAGTTGAAAGCAATGATCAAAGGTCTAGTCTCAGACCAACAGGCTGTTCGCGTTACCCTCCTTGCTCGCAGGGCAACGCGAATGTGTTCCTATTGTTTAACCAGGTCACTTGGCTTCCAGCTCTGGTCAAAGAACGCCTGCTTCGGCCCATACAGCCGCACGATCACCAAAAAGCCTTTTTCCGGTACGGTCTTGATCCAGTTCTTGCCCTTGCCCGGAGAGTTCGGGCCGAAGTAAATATCGGTGGAGCCGTCGCTGTTCTGCGCCGGTTTATCCATCTGATTGAGGGACGGGAACGGCTGGCCGTTGTCCAGACCTGACGCGGTCAGGTTGTCGTAGGCGGTGACCGACCAGAACAATGCCGCCGGTACATTTGCCGGGAGGTTGAGCTTGTAGGTCTGGGCGCCGTCGAGGAACCTGCCCTCGGCGTCGCGGGTGGTGGCGGGATACTTGGCGCCGGCGCCGACCATGTTCATGACCATGCCCGGGCTGTCCGAGTAAGCCGAAGTGAAGAACGCCACACGCTGCTCAAGATTGGTGAAGCTGCCACTGGACTGAAACTCGGTGTTCTCCCCGGCGAACGTGTTCACGTACTGACGATCCTTGTAGTACAGGCCGCCCGGCTCTTTCAGCAGTAAATGACTGGTCACCACCTTGCTCATCTTGAACGCGGTGCGCGCTGCTTCATCCAGCAACTTGCGCCGCTCGGCATCCGGGGCGAAGGGTTTGCCCTTCTCGATGCCCAGGGTGTGCAGGAAACCGCGCATGTCCATGTCCGCCGGGTCTACTGCTTCGGCGTCGATGAAGCGCGACAGCATATCGAAGTAGCGACCGTCCTCGGGGAACAGCATGTTGATCGGTGCGCCAGTGGCGTCGGGGAAATGCATCGGCAGGGCCGAGTCCTTCTTGCCCAACGGATAGATCTTCGTACGCTCGACTTCGGCCACCGGCACGCTGAGGTCTTTCGGGTCCTTGAAAAAGGTGCGCCAGAATAGAAACACGTTGTTGCTGCGCGATCGATAGACATACCCCTCGGTGGGTTCCGGCCCTTTGTAATCTGGGGGCAACAGCACATAGGTACCGCCCTTGCCCTTGTCAGGGCCGGCCAGGCCAACGTCACCGCGCCAGGTTTTGCCGTCGATGGTCGGGCCAACGATCGGGCGCTGAAAGAAGTCATCGAACATGCCTTGCACACCGGGCGGAGCTTCAACCACCAGTGGGCCGTACTTCTGCAAATCCAGATAACTCATGGCATAGACAAGGTCGGAGTTCGGCGTCGTCACCAGCGTCTTGGCATTGATGCGCTTTTTCCAGGTCGGCAGGATGTTGTAGCCAGCGCCGAATTGCTTCTCCGAGGCTTCCTTCATCGACCAGATGTTGATCGCCGGCAAAGCCCACAGATACGACTGCACGGCGCGCTGGAACACCAGCTCATCGATCAGGCTGCGTGCAGCCGCTTCGGTCGGGAAGCCCTTTTCGAAAGGCTGGTTCGCCAGTTCCTCATAGCGTGTCGCGGCATCGGCCAGGCCGTTCAGGGAAATGGCTACGGCCAAGGCCGTCAGTGTGGTGCGCAAACGGTTCATCGGCTGTCCTTATGAACGCAGTTGGAAGATCGGTTCAGTTGACCTTGACTACCGCCGGTGGCGTCCACTGGCCATTCATCGCGGCCGCTTCCGGCCAGTAGGCGCGAACGTAGAGCGAGAAGTCAGCGCCTTTAGGCGCGGGAAGCCAGTTGTTTTCCTTGTCAGCGCCCGGTGAATCACTCTGCACGTAAAGTGTCAGCGAACCATCGGCGTTGGTCTTGAGCGACTTGTTCTTGGTGCCGAGCGAATAGCGCCCCAACGGGTTTTCGGCGAAGAAATGCTGTTGGTTGTATAGCGTCAGCGACCAGAAGCCCTTGACCGGCGGCAGCGCGCCTTTGGGGAAGGTCACGCTGTAGCGCTGGGCGCCGTTGAGCCGGATGCCAGACTCGTCCAGATCCTGGTAGAAATACTTGGTCTCGATCTGTTTGTTGACGAAGATGTTCGATCGGGCGACCGCCGTACGTAGGAAGTAATCGGTGCCAAACGCCGCGCCGTTGCTGATGGTGCTCCAGTAGTGCGGCAACTGTTGGCCGTAGTTGCGGAACTGCAGCAGCGGTTTGACCACCTCACTGTCAGCCTTCTGCGCTTCGTCGATCATGGCTTTTTTCAGCTTGGGATCGCGTTGGGCAATTTGTGCCAGCACCGACAATTGTGCATAGAGCGCCTCCTCTCCCGGAAGCGGTTTGGCGTCCTTGAGAATCGCCGGCAGTTCATCGAAGAACTTTTCCGGAAGCACCCAGCGGGTCTCCTCGTCACCCGACGCCTCGGCAGGGAATTTCGGCGACTGGCTCCAGTCACGCTGCTTGAGTTTGCCGTCGTACTTGGACAGCGGGTACATATCGATGCCCGACAGATAGTGCTGAATGGCCTTGCGATCTTCGGCAGTATCGTCCTGAAACACTCGCGGAATCACGAAACCGGTATTGCTCTTTGCGCGAAACACCTGGGTGATGCCTTCCGGCACTTTGCCGTTCCAGTCCGGCCCCACCAACAGATAGAAGCCAGGTTTGGTGCCGTACATCTTGCCCAGCTCGGCGAAACTGTCGGAACGCAAGTCCACCAATTGATACACCCAGAAACGCTCGCCGAAGTCCGGCACCTGAATCACCACCGGCTCGATATCCAGCGCAATGCTGCCCGCACCATAGACCACGTCCTGGTTCGGACAGGCTACCAGCCGCTCACCGGGGGAAATATAATCGGTGAGCATCGACAGATGATTGATCGGCGCTACGGGCACTATGCCACCCATCAGGCCCGGCTCCGGCAGATCTTTGAACTTCTGCCGCCGGTTGAAGATATTGGCCATCGGCCAACCCCAGAAATACGCCTCCCGCGCCATCATCCGTACGTAAGTTTCGGTCACCTTCACATCGGCTTCGGGCCTAGAAACTTGCGCCACCAAAGAGGTCTGTGCCTGTACGGCCACTGCGCCGAGCAATACTGCAGTGGCGAGCAGGCCGCTGACGAATAAAGGCGCTTTGTTCATACGGAAGCTTCCTTGCTTGGGCGGTTTCTCGGAGAGCGAATCTTCTGACTAAAGATTGACCGTTAGAAAAACTAGCAGAGGAACCGGGATCAGCCAGAAAAAGGCATGAGACATTACAATTATATTTCCATTTCTGATAACCGCTTCTGAGCGGGACTTATCTATTAAAGGCTGCTCTCTTGCCTTCTGAATGGCAGCCGATAGTTGCCCTTGACGAATGACTACCTCAAGTCAAAAGCACCCTCTTCTACAGACTCCATCCACGCATCCAACCAAACTCCACACCCGATTTACCATTAAACTCTCCCCCCTCACGCCGCTCTCCTCTTCCCTGCGGCTCACCTGATTGTTTGCGGAGTTTGCCTTGCGTCTGTTTCACACCTCCGACTGGCACCTGGGGCAGAACCTCCATGGCCAGGAGCGCGATTTCGAGCATGCCTGCTTTCTTGAATGGCTGTTGCGCCAGCTGGCGCTGCACAGCCCTGATGTGCTGCTGATTGCTGGCGATATCTTCGACACGGTCAATCCACCGGTCAAAGCCCAGGAGCGGCTGTACGACTTTATTGTCAGCGCCCATGAACAGCAGCCCGGCCTGACCATTGTGATGATCGCCGGCAACCATGACTCCGGTTCGCGCATCGAGTTGCCGGCGCCTTTGATGCGGCGTCTGCGCACCCATGCCCTGGGCCGGGTGTTGTGGCTGGACGATGGGCAGTTGGACAGCGAGCGTCTGTTGCTGCCGTTGCCCGATGCCAGCGGCGCGATTGCCGGTTGGTGCCTGGCGCTGCCGTTCCTGCGGCCGGCGGAGGTCACGGGGCCGCACCTGGGCGACGATTACCTGCGGGGCATCGGCCAGGTGCATGAGTGGCTGATCGCCGCGGCCAACGCCAAGCGTCAGCCGGGCCAGGCGCTGGTCGCCATCAGCCACGCGCACATGGCCGGCGGTTCGGTCTCGGAAGACTCCGAGCGCAGCCTGATCATCGGCAACGCCGAGGCCCTCCCCGCCAGCCTGTTCGGCCCGAGCATCAGCTACGTGGCCCTGGGGCATCTGCACAAGCCGCAGAAGGTCAATGGCGAGGAGCGCATCCGCTACAGCGGCTCGCCGATCCCACTGTCGTTCTCCGAGATCGGCTACCAGCACCAGATCCTCGATATCCAGCTCGACGGCGAGACCCTGGTCAGCGTCGAACCACGGCTGATCCCGCGCGCGGTCAACCTGCAACGCCTGGGCCCGGCGCCGCTGGCGGAGATCCTGCTGCAACTGGCCGAGTTGCCGGACATCGACCTCCTGGCCGAAGAACAGCGCCAGCCCTGGCTGGAAGTGCGGGTGCGCCTGGACGAACCGCAGCCGGACCTGCGCCAGCAAGTGGAAAGCGCCCTGCAGGGCAAGGCCGTGCGCCTGGTGCGGATTGCCGCCGAATACGCCGGCCATGGCGGCCGCGAGGGCGACGACGGCGCCGCGCAACTGGTGGAGCTGGACCAGCTCAGCCCACAGGACCTGTTCAGCCGCGCCTGGCTGGACAGCTACGGCAGCGAGGTGGACGAACAGACCCTCAAGGACTTTGCGCAACTGCTCCAGGAAGTGCAGCACGAGGAGGAGCAGCCATGAAGATTCTTGCCATCCGCCTAAAGAACCTGGCCTCCCTGGCCGGCCCCTTTGAAATCGACTTCACCGCCGAGCCCCTGGCCAGCGCCGGGCTGTTCGCCATTACCGGGCCCACCGGCGCCGGCAAGAGCACCCTGCTCGACGCCCTGTGCCTGGCGCTGTTCGGCGCGGTGCCGCGGCTGAACAATATCGGCCGCGAAACCAAGGTGCCGGAGGTCGACAGCGAAATGCTCACCAGCGACCCGCGCACCCTGCTGCGCCGTGGCACCGGCAGCGGCTACGCCGAGGTCGACTTCGTCGGTATCGACGGCCATCGCTACCGCGCCCGCTGGGAAACCAACCGCGCCCGGGACAAGGCCAACGGCAAGCTGCAGGCCAGCAAGCAGAGCCTGCACGATCTGGACAGCAATCAACTGTTGGCCAGCCAGAAGCGCGACTACGAACAACTGATCGAAGCCAAGCTGGGGCTCAACTTCGAGCAGTTCACCCGCGCGGTGATGTTGGCCCAGAGCGAGTTCAGCGCCTTTCTCAAGGCCGACGACAAGGAACGCAGCGAGCTGCTGGAAAAGCTCACCAACACCTCGATCTACAGCCAGCTCGGGCGGCGCGCCTACAGCAAGAGCAAGGACGCCGAGGAACAGCACAAGACCCTCAAGGCCCAGGCCAGCGGCATCACCCCGCTGGAGCCCGAGGCGCGGGCCGAACTGGACCAGCGCTTCGACGCCGCCCAGCAGCAGCTCAAGGCCCAGCAGGCGCAGCTCAAGCAGTTGGAGCTGCAACACGCCTGGCTCAAGGAGTTGCAGCAGTTGCAAGACCAGCAACAGAGCGCCGCCGAGCAACTGCAACAGGCACAAACAGCCTGGGAAGGCCTGGCCAGCGAACGGACCCGGCTGACCCGCCTGGAGCAGCTGGCGCCGCAACGCCATCAGTTCGCCCGGCAGGTGGAACTGAACCAGCAACTGACGCCGCTGCGCGAACAGATCCAGCAACAGCGTCAGCAACAAGGCGCAGAGCAACAACGCCAAAGCGAACTGGAGCAACAACTGAGCACGGCCCAGGCCGCGTTGCTCGCCGCCCAGGAACAGCAAAACACCAGCGCGCCGCTGCTGCGCGAGGCCTTTGCCGAGCAAAGCACCCTCGCCCATCTGGGCAAGACCTGCGGTGAAGCCGGCGAACTCAAGGACAAGCTGCAACAGGCCAGCGAACAAGGCCAGCAGGCGATCCAGGCCATGCTCGAACAGCAGCGCCTGGTGGGCGAACGCTTGCAGCGGATTGCCGAACAGTTGGAACACAGCGCCCATCTGGCGCCGCTGAGCGATGCCTGGAACGCCTACCGCGATCGCCTGCAACAGCTGATGCTGGCTGGCAACCGGCTGAACAAGGGCCAGGAAGAACTGCCCGGCCTGCAACAACGGGCCGCCAGCGCCGCGCAGCAACTGGCCGCGCAACGCGATGAGCTGCAAGTGCTGTATAGCGAAGCCGGCGCCGAGCCCCACGCGGTGGCCGAACAGTTGCAGATCCTCAGTGACCTGCTGCAAGACAACCGCAAGCAACAGCGCGCCTTCGAAGAACTGGCGCGGCTGTGGGCCAGCCAACAGGAACTGGACAAACGCGGCGCGGAACTGGCGGACAAGCAGCAGGCCGCGGCGCGCCAGCGCGAAGAGCTGAACCGGATCGGCCTGCAGAGCAAGGCAGAACTCACGGTCGCCGAACAGACCCTGACGGTGACCCAACAACTGCTGGAACGCCAGCGCCTGGCGCGCAGTGCCAGTGTCGAAGAGCTGCGCGAACAGTTGCAGGACGATCAGCCCTGCCCGGTCTGCGGCAGCCACGAGCATCCCTACCATCAGCCCGAGGCGCTGTTGCAGAGCCTGGGACGCCACGACGAAAGCGAAGAAGCCAACGCGCGCAAAGCGGTGGATGAACTCAAGGAGAAACTCGCCGAGCTGCGCAGCCAGGTCGGCGGCCTGATCGCCCAGCAGAAGGAATTCCTCCAGCAACAGGAGCAGCTGGCAAGCCAGCAGCAGGCCCTGGCGCCAAGTATCGAAGCCCATCCGTTGTCGGCGGCGCTGCTCGACCTGGACGCCGGCAAGCGCGATGCCTGGCTGAACCAGCAACTGAGCCAGTTGAACCAGAGCATCCAGCAGGACGAACAGCGCCAAGGCGCCCTGCTGAAACTGCAAAAGGACGCTGGGCGCCTGCAACAGCAACTGCAGGCAGCGATCGAAGCCAGTCACGAGGCCACGCACCACCTGACCCAGCAGCAACAGCAGCTGGGCGCGGATCGCCAGCGCCTGGAAGAAGAGCTGTCGGCCTTCGCCACCCTGCTGCCGGCCGATACCCTCGAAGCCCTGCGCAACGCCCCGGCCGCGACGTTCATGCAGATCGACCAGCAGGTCATGCAGCGCCTGGAGCAGCTCGACCAGCAGAAGGAAGAAGCGCAAGAGCAGCAACAGCGCCAGCTGGCCCTGGACAAGGAACAGGACCGTCAGCAGACCCGCGTGCAGCAACTGCAAGCCGCCCAGGAGCAATTCAATGCCCTGGCCGAACAGCAGCAGGCGGCCCGCAACAAGCTCGTGCAACTGCTGGGCGAACACAGCAGTGCCGAGCAGTGGCAGCAGCATCAGGAACAGGCCGTGGAACAGGCGCGCGCCGCCGAGGTGCTGGCCAACCAGCAGTTGCAGGAAGTCCGCCGCCTGCTGGTGCAGTTGGGCGCGGAACTGCAAGGCAAGGAGGAGCGCCTGCTGGCCCTGGAAGCCGAGCAGCAGGAACTGGGCAGCAAGATCGCCGACTGGCGCCAACAGCACCCGGAGCTGGACGACGGCGCGCTGGAGCAATTGCTCAGCCTCGACGACCAGCAGGTCGCCGCGCTGCGCCAGCAGTTGCAAGAGCGCGAAAAGGCGGTGGAACAGGCCAAGGTCCTGGTCACCGAACGCGAGCAGCGCCTGCACAGCCATCAGGCCCAACACGACGGCCAGCTCGACGCCGAACAGCTGGCCGGCGCCCTGGGCGAGCTGAACAACCAGCTGGCCGCCAGCGAACAGCTGAGCGCCGAACTGCGCGCCCAGCAGACCGAGGACCAGCGTCGGCAAGACGCCAACCAGGCGCTGGGCGAACAGATCGCCCAGGCCTACAGCGAATGGCAGCGCTGGGCGCGACTCAATGCCTTGATCGGTTCGGCCAGCGGCGACACCTTCCGCAAGATCGCCCAGGCCTACAACCTCGATCTGCTGGTGCATCACGCCAACGCGCAACTGCGCCAGCTGGTGCGGCGCTATCGCCTCAAGCGCGGCGGCAGCATGCTCGGCCTGCTGGTGATGGACACGGAAATGGGCGATGAACTGCGCTCGGTGCATTCGCTGTCCGGCGGCGAGACCTTTCTGGTGTCCCTGGCGCTGGCCCTGGGCCTGGCATCCATGGCGTCCAGCACGCTGAAGATCGAGTCGCTGTTTATCGACGAAGGCTTCGGCAGCCTCGATCCGGAATCCCTGCAACTGGCGATGGACGCCCTCGACGGCTTGCAGGCCCAGGGGCGCAAGGTGGCGGTGATTTCCCACGTGCAGGAAATGCACGAGCGGATTCCGGTGCAGATCCAGGTACGGCGCCAAGGCAACGGCCTGAGTACCCTGGAGGTGAAATGAATACTTTGTATTCGTTCCGCCGCTGCCCCTACGCCATGCGTGCGCGCCTCGCGCTGCGCTACAGCGGGGTGCCGCTGGAGATCGTCGAAGTCAGCCTCAAGGCCAAGCCGGCGGCGATGCTGGCGCTGTCGCCCAAGGGCACGGTGCCGGTGCTCAGCGTTGACGGCCGGGTGATCGACGAAAGCCTGGACATCATGCGCTGGGCCCTGGCCCAGCACGATCCGCAGGACTGGCTCTTGAAGGACGATGGGCCGGCGCAGCACCGGATCGACGCGCTGATCGCGGAAAACGACCAGATGTTCAAGCTGCACCTCAATCGCTACAAATACGCCGAGCGTTATCCCGAGCAGCCGATGGAGCATTACCGCGGCCAGGGAGAAGTATTTCTACAGCAGTTGGATGGACTGTTGAGCCAGCACGATTACCTGCTGGCGGACCACCCAAGCCTGGCGGACATGGCCCTGGCGCCATTCGTGCGGCAATTCGCCCATGTCGATCGCGAGTGGTTTGCGCAGACGCCTTACCCGCATTTGCAGCGCTGGTTGCAGCGGTTCCTGGAGTCGGAGCTGTTTGTCGCGGTCATGGCCAAGGCCTGAACTTGCCCTCCCTTCTTTTGTAGGAGCGAAGCTTGCTCGCGAAAAAACACAACGATAACGCGGTGTAACGGATACATCGCCGCTGCGCGGCTATCGCGAGCAAGCTTCGCTCCTACAGAAGATTGTGTTGTTTCGAGAGTTGCATTCAGGCCAGCACACTGCACATCCGCAACGCCGAGCAATCGACGCTGAACGGGCCGAAGAACGCGGCCTTGGGTTTGGCTGGCGGGTTGCCGGCCAACAGGCCCAGGGCCTTGGCGGTTTCGATGTTGTGGGCGATGTTGTGATTGCATTCGATGGCCCGGGCCAGCGAGCCCGCCGAGCCCTGCCCTATCCCCAGCAAGGACGCGCCATTGGTCATGAACGCCAGGACGGCAATGACCCAGAACCTGCGTCCTTTCATAGCAGCGCCACTCCCGCATCCGCAGGGTGTTCGGCGGCTTGCGCGCGGTGCTCGAACTGGATGGCCGGGTAAGCGACCTGGATCGGCGGTTGCACTGCCGACGGGGTCTGGGCCGAGAGGCTGACCAGGAGGACCATGGCCAGGTACAGGCCAATGGCGACATAGGCGCCGCGCTTGGCAGAGGTGAGGATCGAGTGGGCCATGGTGGTCTCCGTGGGCATATTTGCGTGCCCACAGAATCCGTTAAAAGCGCCCGCCGCAGAAACCACCTCGATGCATAGTCACCATCAGTTGGATTGATCGTGAATCCGCGGCCAATCAATCCTCAAGCAGGGTCAGCATGCGCTCGCGGGAGGTTTCCGGCTCGCCTTCGACGGGCTGGGCAGCCGAGAGAATCGGGGTGGAATAAAGGAACAGAAGAACCACTGCCAGACGCATCGCCATGCTGTCGATCCTTGGGAAGGAGGAGTCAATTAATTAGCGTCAAATTTAAACATATGGCGATATGACATTACCAAGCTAATTTGCCTGGCATGAGGGAAAATGTCGCATACAGGTGATGCAGGAGCGACATCACTGCCGGTCCGCTGGATGAACGAGTCCATCCAGGGAAGCCAGTGACTTCGCTCCTGCATACCTGGGCGTTGCGGGGAATTTCAGTGTTGGATCTTGTGATCCAGCGCGGCGTAGAAGTTGGCGCTCTGTTGCAGGTATTTCTGGGTGTAGGTGTTGGTCGCAGATTTTTTCTCGCTGATTTCCACGTTGGCGCTGGCTGGCAGGGCCACGGTAGCGGAGATGGCGGAAGCGGCGATCACGGAGAAGAGATTGAAGTTCATTGGGTAACCCTCGTATGCAGTCGGCTTGTTTGCCCGGAAGCCTTGATGCGCCGGGCCGTGAGGCAAAACTACGCCCGAGGGTTGGCGGGTTGAAATCTTTTCCAGCAGTAGCAGATATCAGCGTCATTAATAGAAAGGCTCAGGCCCCGTCAACCGGGGCCTGTGGCTTATTGACGCACCAGGAACTTGATATCGCTGGGTGAATCGAACGGCAGTTTCTGCACGGTCTTGCCGAGGAAACCGGTCTTGGCGTCGCGCTCGATCACCACGATTTCGTTGCTCTTCTGGTTGCCGATCAGCACGTACTTGTTGCTCGGATCGAGGCTGAACTCACGAGGGTGATCGCCCTCCACCGAACGGCGCTGGATCTCCTTGAGCTGGCCGGTGGCTTCGTCGATGGCGAACACCAGCAACTGATTGGCCGTGCCGCGGTTGCTCACGTACAGGTACTTGCCGTCTTTCGAGGCATGCAACGCGCCCGCCGCCTTCTTGTCCTTGCCACCACTGGTCAAGTCGAGGATCTGTTTCTGGCTCAGCTTGCCGTCCTGGTAATCGAACATCACCACCTGGGCGCTCATTTCCAGGGTCAGGTAGGCGTGCTTGCCATCGGCGCTGAACAGCAGGTGCCGTGGGCCGCTGCCCGGCGGCAGCTCGACGAACGCCGGCTCGGCCGCGGTCAGGGGGCGCTCGGCGTTGGCCTTGGGGTCGTAGCGGTAGACGAAGATCTTGTCCGCGCCCAGGTCGCTGGCGAACACGAACTGGCCGTCCGGCGACGACACCACCGAATGCACGTGGGCCGCCACCTGGCGCTCGGGGTTGACCCGGCTGCCTGGGTGGCTGCTGAGCTGGACCACCGGCGACAGCTTGCCATCGGCGCTGACCGGCACAACCGCGAGGCTGCCGCCCGGATCTTCGACCACCGAATAGTTGCTGACGAACAGGTAGCGGCCATCGCCGCTCAGGCTGGAATGCGTCGGCTCGTTGCCCAGGCTCTGCACCTGGTTGATCGGGCTCAGCTTGTGGCCCTTGGCTTCGATGCCGAAGCTGCTGACCCGACCGATAGGGTCGGCTTGTCCTGGCCCGTTCTCGTTGACCACGAACAGCTGTTTCTGGTCCTTGGACAGGGTCAGCCAGGACGGGTTGGCGCTCTTGACCACCTGCAGCGGCTTGGCGTCGATCTTGCCGGTGCGGCCGTCGAACTTGAGGCGGTAGATGCCTTCGCTCTGGCCCTGGGTGTAGGAACCGACCAGCAGTTCCTGGGTCTCGACCGGCGCGGCCTGCACGGCCATGGCGCCGACACTGCCAGCCATCAGCAGTGGCCAGAAGTTACGCATCCTCATGTTCATCCTCCTCATCGTTACGGGCACTGAAAGCACTCATGCACACCAGGCGGTGCTCACCGGAATCGCCGACGATGGTCCAGCTCTGCAGGGTATCGTCGAAGGTCGCGGCGTTGACCTGGGCCAGGCTGAAACTCCAGCGCTTGGCCACGCGGCCGTCCATGCATTCGATCAGCAGCTGTTGGTCGTCAAGGGTGAAGTCGAAGGCATGCAGCCCATCGATTTCCAGCATGTCGCAGGCTTGGAGGGCAGTCAGCAAAGTGTCTGTAGCGGCAGTCATGGTCGTCAGTCAGCAATGGAAAGCGGCCATGATAGCGGGTCCGGCGCGGCGCGGCTGTAGTGGCATTGCAAAGTTCGCGCGCCCCATTGCTACAAACCCTGTAGCCGCTGGCGAAGCCTGCGCCAGGGCCGAAGGCCCTCCTGGGCCCGGAAGACCGCTGCGACCGTGCCGATCGATCGCAGCCTCGCGGGCTCGGCAGCGGCTACAGGCCATGGAGGCGGGCAATAAAAAACCGCGACCTGGGTCGCGGTTTTGGTTGACGCCTCGAAGCTTAGTGGGCGAACAGCGAGTTGCCCTTCTGCCCCGCCAGTTTCTCCGGCTTGATCAGGAACCGCGCCAGCGCCGGCAGCAGCCACAGCGCGCCGAACATGTTCCACAGGAGCATGAAGGTCAGCATCAGGCCCATGTCGGCCTGGAACTTGATGGCCGAGAAGATCCAGGTAGCCACGCCGATGGCCAGGCACAGGCCGGTGAACAGCACCGCCTTGCCGGTGGATTTCAGGGTCTGGTAGTAGGCCTCCTGCAACGGCAGGCCGGCACGCAGGAAGCTTTCCAGGCGGCTGTAGATGTAGATCCCGTAGTCCACGCCGATCCCCACCCCGAGCGCCACCACCGGCAAGGTCGCGACCTTGACGCCGATGCCCATGAACGCCATCAGCGCGTTACCCAGCACCGAAGTCAGCACCAGCGGCAAGACGATGCACAGGGTCGCCGCCCAGGAGCGGAAGGTGATCATGCACATCACCGCCACGCAGATGTACACCAGCACCAGGATGGTCAGTTCCGAGCGCTTGATCACTTCGTTGGTGGCCGCCTCGATCCCGGCGTTACCCGCCGCCAGCAGGAACTCCAGACCCTCCTTGTTGTGCTCCTTGGCGAACTCCTGCACCGCATGCACCGCGCGGTCGAGGGTCTCGGCCTTGTGGTCGTTGAGGAAGATCAGCACCGGCGCCAGCGAGCAGTTGTTGTTGTACAGGCCGTCGGCCCGGGCGATGGAGTTGTTCAGCACATCCGGGTTGCGCGACAGGGTTTCCCATTTCAGGTTGCCCTCGTTCATGCCCTTGATCATCTGCTTGGACACGGTCACCAGGGAAATCGCCGACTGCACGCCCTCGGTGTTCTGCATCTTCCACATCAGCTCGTCGATCGGCGCCATGGCTTCGTAGCGCGAGCAGCCTTCGGAGGCGGTCTTGACCATCACCACCAGCACGTCGGAACTGGTGGAGTAGTTGTTGATGATGAAGTTGTTGTCCTTGTTGTAGCGCGAGTCCGGACGCAGTTCCGGCGCGCCCTGGTCGAGGTCGCCGATCTTCAGGTTCTGGCTGTACCAGAGGCCGCCACCGAAGGCCAGCAGGGCCAGGAAGATCGACACCGGGGCGACTTTCGGGCTGGCGAAATTCGACAGCAGGCGCCAGAACGGATGCTCGCGGGTGGCGTCCTTCTTGCTGCGCTCGATCGCGCGCTTGCTGATGCCGACATAGGAAATCGCCACCGGCAGCAGGATCAGGTTGGTGAACACGATCACCGCCACGCCGATGGACGCGCCGATGGCCAGTTCGCGAATCACCCCGATGTCGATGATCAACAGGGTGATGAAGCCCACGGCGTCGGCTAGGATCGCGATCATCCCCGGCAGGAACAGCTGGCGGAAGGTGCGCCGGGCCGCGGTCAGGGCGTTGTCGGCACCGCTGGATTGCAGGGCGATACCGTTGATTTTCTGCACGCCGTGGGAAATGCCGATGGCGAAGATCAGGAACGGCACCAGCATCGAATAAGGGTCGAGGCCAAAGCCCACGGCGTGCATCAGGCCCAGCTGCCAGACCACCGCCACCAGGGTGGTGATGAGCACGGCGATGGTGCTGCGGATGCACCAGGTGAACCAGTACAGCAGCACCAGGGTGATCAGGAAGGCGACGCCAAAGAACATCACCACCATGATCAGCCCATCGATCAGGTCGCCGACCTTCTTGGCGAAACCGACGATATGAATCTTCACATTGGGGTTCTGCGCCTCGAACTTGTCGCGGATCTTTTCCTCAAGCTCGTGGGAGAACTTCTGGTAGTCCAGGGCCAGCAGCTTGCCCTGATCCTCCGGGTCCGGGTAGGACTCCAGCAGCGGGATGTCGACGATGCTCGACTTGAAGTCGTTGGCCACCAGGCGCCCGACCTGGCCAGACTTGAGCACGTTGTTGCGCAGCAGGTCGAGGCTGTCGGCCGAGCCGTTGTAACTCTGCGGGATCACTTCGCCGCCGGCGAAGCCTTCCTCCGTCACTTCGGTCCAGCGCACGCTGGGGCTCCACAGCGACTTGAGGCCCGAGCGGTCGACGCCGGAGATGTAGAACACCTCGTCGTGGATCTGCCGCAGCGTCTCCATGTACTCCTTGGTGAAGATGTCACCGTCCTTGGCTTCCACCGAGATGCGCACGGTATTGCCCAGGTTCGCCAGGTCATTGCGATGCTCCATCATCTTCTCGATGAAGGGATGCTCGAGCGGGATCATTTTTTCGAAGCTGGTGGACGGTTTGATCAGCGTGGCCTGCCAGAACAGGAAAACGCTGACCAGCAGGCAGATGACGATCACTGCCGGGCGGTTGTTGAAAATCAGACGCTCGAGAAACGTCGCCTTGTCGGTTTGATGACTGCTCATGGAAGTGTTCCCGCCTTCTTATTATTGGCCCGGCTTGCTTGCCCTGATTATTTTCCGAGATCGGCGCCATTCGCCGAGGTCGAGCGCACACCGCCCTGCCCCGCCAGAATCAGGTTGCCATTGCCGGCTGCGGTCACCGCTGCCAGGGAGATCCGGTCCGGACGGTTGTAGACGCTGAAGGTCAAGCCGTTGTCGGTGCTGCGCACCACGCTGCCGCCGTTGCCGACGATCACCAGCGAGCCGTCGTCCAGCAGCGTGGCGCCGGACAGGCCGAACTCCAGGCTGCCGCGGGCCGCCTTGAGCTCGACCTGCTCCCAGGTGCTGCCGAAATCGGTGGAGCGATAGAGATTGCCGCGCAGGCCGTAAGCCAGCAGCGTGGCGGGCTGGGCGGTGCCGATCACGCCGAAGAACGAACCTTCATAAGGGCCTTCGAGGCGTTCCCAGGTCTGCCCCCAGTCGGCGGAGCGGAACATGCTGCCCTGCTCGCCGACGATGAACAGGCCGGAATCCTTCACCGCGGCGATGGCGTTGAGGTGGTATTGGTCTTCGTTGTCCAGGCGGTCGCTGGCGTCTTCCCAGTGCTTGCCGCCGTCGGTGGTGGCCAGCAGCGCGCCGTAGGCACCCACGGCAAAACCGTTGCTGGTGTCCTGGAACCACAGGTCCAGCAGCGGCGCTTCGCGCTTGAGGTCTTCGAATTGCTTGGTCCAGGTCAGGCCACCGTCTTCGCTGGCGAGCACCTGGGCATCGTGGCCGACGGCCCAGCCGTGCTGGGCGTCGACGAAATACACCGCGGTCAGCAGCTGCCGGGTCGGTACCTTGGCCTGGGTCCAGGTCTGGCCCTGGTCGTCGGAATAGAGAATGTGCCCGCGATCGCCAACGGCGACCAGGCGCGAACCGGCATGCACGACATCGAGCATCAGGCCCTTGCTGGCCTTGGCCGATTCGGTGGAGTAGACAGTGTCCGCCGCGGACGCAGCGGCCTGGACCGGGGCCGGCAACAGGGCGACCCCCAACAGCGAGAGCGCTGTAGCCAGCAACGCAAATCTGCGCAAGGCCGGCGGGCGGCAGGAACTCACACCCATGACAGGCTCACTCATAGACCTTTCCCCCATTTATTATTGTTAGGTCGTTCAACCTTTACAGGGCGCCGTTCGGGGCATGGGATCCAGGACACCGTCCTGAAACCTGCAATCTAGAGCCCCTTCGGAAGCTGACCTATCCTATCGGGCTTTAGAAACGTCTGACAATCGACGCCACGTTATCTTTTGTTAACCACCGTACCCTGCCTGGAACCTGACTGCTCAGTCGATACTGAGGCAACGTACGAAGCGTAGCTGAGGCTGGAACACCAACGCCGCGGACTGCGCCCCTCAATCCCCAAGCATCTGCAGCCGATAGCCGCGCAAAGACTGATTCAGGCCATGGGCCGCGCCCCTTGGCTTGGCTATGATTGAGCTGCGTGGTCTGCAAGCCGGACTTCAGGAGTGAGCCATGATTGCCATACGCGAGGCGTGGAAAGCCGGATTGCTGGGACGCGCGCACTGGGCCCGCAACCTGGTGTCCGGGGTGATTGTCGGCGTGGTGGCGCTGCCGTTGGCCATGGCCTTCGCCATCGCCTCCGGGGTCAAGCCTGAACAGGGGATCTACACCGCCATCGTCGGTGGCCTGCTGGTGTCGCTGTTCGGCGGCAGCCGCTTGCAGATCGCCGGGCCCACCGGGGCCTTTATCGTGATTCTGGCCGGGGTCACCGCCAAGTACGGGGTCGACGGCCTGCAACTGGCGACCATGATGGCCGGGATCATCCTGTTCCTGCTGGGCATCAGTCGCCTGGGGGCCCTGATCAAGTTCATCCCGGACCCGGTGATACTCGGCTTTACCGCCGGGATCGGGGTGATCATCTGGGTCAGCCAGTGGAAGGATTTCTTCGGCCTGCCCGCCGTCGGCGGCGAGCACTTTCACCAGAAGCTCTGGCACCTGTTGCAGGCCCTGCCCGACCTGCACCTGGCCACCACCCTGCTGGCCCTGCTCAGCCTGGCGTTGTTGTGGGGCGTGCCCAGGGTCGCGCAGCTCAAACGCCTGCCCGCGCCCCTGGTCGCCATGACCCTGGCCACGGCCCTGCAGTCACTGTTCCAATTCGACGGCGTGGCCACCATCGGCAGTGCCTTCGGCGGCATTCCCCAGGGCTTGCCGGCGCTGCAGCTGCCCGAGATCAGCCTGCCCCGGGTGCTGGATCTGATCGGCCCGGCCTTCGCCATCGCCATGCTCGGCGCCATCGAATCGCTGCTCTCGGCGGTGGTGGCCGACGGCATGGCCGGCACCCGCCACGACTCCAACCAGGAACTGATCGGCCAGGGCATCGCCAACCTGGCCACGCCGCTGTTCGGCGGATTCGCCGCCACCGGCGCGATTGCCCGCACCGCGACCAATATCCGCAACGGCGGCAGCAGCCCGCTGGCGGGCATCGTCCACGCGCTGGTCCTGGTGCTGATCATCCTGTTTCTCGCGCCGCTGGCGGCCAATATCCCGCTGTGCGCCCTGGCCGCGATCCTGTTCGTGGTGGCCTACAACATGAGCGAGCTGCACCACTTCAAGCGCATGGTGCAACGGGCGCCCCGGGCGGACGTGGCGATTCTGCTGGCCACCTTTACCCTCACGGTATTCAGCGACCTGGTGATCGCGGTGAATATCGGGGTGATTCTGGCGATGCTGCATTTCCTACGGCGCATGGCCTCCTCGGTGGAGGTGCAACAGGTGGTGGAACAGGACCTGCAGCACGAGCTGCACGGCAACGGCCAGTTGCATCTGCCACCGGGCGTGCTGATCTACACCATCGAGGGGCCGCTGTTCTTTGGTGCCGCGGAGACTTTCGAACGAGCGCTGGCCCAGACCCACAGCGACCCGCGGGTGCTGATCATTCGCCTGAGACACGTGCCTTTCATGGACATCACGGGCTTGCAGATGCTGGAGGAAGTGATTGGCCAGCTGCATAAACGCGCGATTGTGGTGAAGCTGTGCGAAGCCAACCTCAAGGTCCACACCAAGCTTGAGCGGGTCGGCATCCTGCACGCCATCGGCGCGCAGAACTATCACCCTGACCTGAGCAGCGCCCTGACCACCACCCTGTAGCCGCTGCCGCAGGCTGCGAACGGCCCGCAGGGACGCAAGAGGCTGGACGGGAGATCGTCAGGCAAGCCCCTGCGGGGCTTTTCGCAGGCTCGGCAGCGGCTACAGCTGTCGAGCCTACATAGGCCCAAGCCCGGGGTCAGGCGAGGCTTTTGCTCACGACCTCAAAGACATCGCTGGACAGCTCGCCGGAAGCACGAATGCGCTCCAGCTCGCCTTTCATCAGCGCCTGGCGGGCGCTGTCGTATTTGCGCCAGCGGGTCAGCGGCGCCAGTTGTCGCGAAGCGATCTGCGGGTTGAAGCTGTTGAGCTGGATCACCAGGTCGGCCAGGAAGCGGTAGCCGGAGCCGTCCGCGGCGTGGAAGTTGATCAGGTTCTGGCCGGCGAAGGCGCCGATCAGGGCGCGTACCTTGTTCGGGTTCTTGATGTTGAACGCCGGGTGCTGCATCAAGGCCTTGACCCGCTCCAGCCCGCCCGGCAGCGTGCTGCCGGCCTGGACGCTGAACCACTGGTCCATGACCAGGGCGTTGTCCTTGAAGTGCTCGGCGAACACCGCCAGGGCCTTGGCCTTCTCGGCCTCGAACGGCGAGTTGACCAGCACCGCCAGCGCGGTCAGGCGCTCGGTCATGTTGTCGGCGGCGTCGAACTGTTCGATGGCGGCCGCCAGCACTTGCGGCTTCTCGGTGAGCATCAGGTACGACAGCGCAATGTTTTGCAGGGCGCGGCGAGCGAAGTGCTCGGACTCGGCCACATAGGCGGTGGCCTTGGAGACCTCGCGATTGGCCTGGTAACGCTTCCACAATGCATCGAACAGGCGGTCGGCCAATTGCTGGCGGGCGAACTCGCGCGCCACGTGAATGGCCTCGACATCCGCCACTTCGCTGATCTCGGTCAGGTAGGCCTCGCCCGGCAGCGAAAGCATTTCCGCGACCATGGCCTGGTCCAGGCTGTCATCGGCCAGCAGCGTGCCCAGCGCGGTGACCAGACGCTGGTCCAGCACCAGCGCCTGGCCCTGCTGATGCTGGGCAATCAGGTCTTGCAGCACCTGCACCGCCAGTTGCTGGCCGGCGTCCCAACGGTTGAAACCGTCGCTGTCGTGCTGCATGAGGAACATCAGCTGGTCGCGGTTGTACGGGAAGCTCAGCTTCACCGGCGCCGAGAAGCCGCGGAGCAAGGACGGCAGTGGCTGTTCGGCGATGTCGACGAAGGTGAAGGTCTGCTCGGCTTCGGTCACCGAGATCACCCGCGAAGTGCCTTGCGCGGCGGCTTCGCCAGCCAGGCGCAGGGCAATCGCCGCACCCTGGGAGTCCAGCAGGCCCAGCTCGACCGGAATCACGAACGGCAGTTTTTCCACCTTGTCCGGGGTTTGCGGGCAGCTCTGGCGGAAGGTCAGGCTGTAGGTCTTCGCCGCCGCGTCATAGGCCTCGCTGACCGCCAGGCGTGGGGTGCCGGCCTGGCTGTACCAGCGCTTGAACTGGCCCAAGTCGATGCCGTTGGCGTCTTCCATGGCCTTGACGAAATCGTCGCAGGTCACGGCCTGGCCGTCGTGGCGTTCGAAGTACAGGTCGCTGCCCTTGCGGAAGCCTTCGGCGCCCACCAGGGTGCGGATCATGCCGACCACTTCCGAACCCTTCTCGTACACGGTCAGGGTGTAGAAGTTGGATATCTCGATAAAGCTTTCCGGGCGCACGGCGTGGGCCATGGGGCCGGCGTCTTCGGCGAACTGGTGGGTGCGCAGGTAGGCCACGTCCTGGATGCGCTTGACCGTGCGCGAGTTCATGTCCGAGGAGAAGCCGGCATCGCGAAATACCGTGAAGCCTTCCTTGAGCGACAGCTGGAACCAGTCGCGGCAGGTCACGCGGTTGCCCGACCAGTTGTGGAAGTATTCGTGGGCGACGATCGCCTCGACCCGCTGGTGCGCGGCGTCGGTGGCGGTTTCGGCGCGGGCCAGCACGGCGCTGGAGTTGAAGATGTTGAGGCCCTTGTTCTCCATGGCGCCCATGTTGAAGTCGTTGACCGCGACGATCATGAAGATGTCCAGGTCGTACTCACGGCCGTAGGTCTGTTCGTCCCAGCGCATGGACTTCTTCAGGCTGGTCATGGCGTGCTGGCACTTGTCGATGTTTTCCGGCTCGACGTAGATGCGCAGAGCGACTTCGCGCTGGTTCATGGTGGTGAAGCTGTCCTCGACGCACCACAAATCGCCCGCCACCAGGGCGAACAGGTAGGCCGGTTTCATGAACGGGTCTTCCCAGGTCGCCCAGTGCCGGCCGTCTTCGCCCGGCCCGCTGGCGATCGGGTTGCCGTTGGACAACAGCACCGGATAGCTGTGCTGCTCGGCCACCACGGTGGTGGTGAACTTGCTCATCACATCCGGGCGGTCGAGGTAGTAGGTGATCTTGCGAAAGCCCTCGGCCTCGCACTGGGTGCAGAACATGCCGCCGGACTTGTACAGGCCTTCCAGGGCGGTGTTGCTTTCCGGGTGGATCTTGACGCTGGTGTCGACGGTGAAGGATTCACTGGTCGGCTGCAGGGTCAGGTGGTTGGCGCTCAGCTGGTAATCCGCGGCTGTCAGCTCGCGATCGCCCAGGGACACCGACAGCAGCTCCAGCTGCTGGCCGTCGAGCACCAGCGGCGGCAGGCCGGCGCCATGCGCCGGGTTACGGCGCATCACCAGTTGCGCATGGACCAGGCTGTGGTCCTCGAACAACTCGAAGGTCAGGTGCGTTTCGTCGATCAGGTACTCGGGCGCCTGATAGTCCTTCAGGTAAATCATCTTCGGTTGTTCGGTGCGCATGCGGCGAATCCTTCTACTGATGCACGGCGAGCTGGTAGGCCGTGTATTTACGAATGTTGATCACGCCGGTATCGAAGATCAGGTATTGGCCCTTGATCCCCAGCAGCGTGCCTTCGGCAATCGGGTTCTTGTCCAGGTTGAAGCTGACGATCTTGGCCGGGTACTGCTTGACCGGGTAGCGGATCTCGATCGGCTCGACATCGCTGACCGGTTGGATCGCCTGCAGGCCGAAGCGTTCCTGCAAGCCGCGCAGGCCCTCGGCGCAAGAAGCGAACAGCTGGTCGCGCACTTGCGCCAGGTCCACCGCCTCGGCGTCCCCCTTGAGCAAGGCGCGCCAGTTGGTCTTGTCGGCCACCTGGGTGCGGAACAGGTCCTCGACGAAACCGGACTGCTGGCGGGTCGCCACGCGCATGATCGGCAGCGCCTGACTTGCGCCCTGGTCGAGCCAGCGGGTCGGCAGCTGGGTGGCGCGGGTGATGCCGACCTTGATCCCCGACGAGTTGGCCAGGTACACCACGTGGTCGGTCATGCAGAACCGCTCGCCCCAGGACGGCTCGCGGCAGGTACCGGCGTCGTAGTGGCAGCGTTCCGGGCTCATGATGCAGATATCGCACTGGGCCAGCTTGGTCATGCACGGGTAACAGTAACCCTGGCTGAAGCTGGTCTTGGTCTTGCGCCCGCAATGGGTGCAGTGGATCGCCCCCAGGTATTCCAGGCGCACGGTGCTGCCGATCAATGGGTTGACCGGCACCTCGGTGTCGCCAAGGCGAAAGGCATACTGCACGTCCGCCCCGTCCAGGCGCGCCGACATTTTACTGATGGAGCCACGGCCGATCTCGATCAATGGATGGCATCCGACTTGAACAGGATGTTCGGCACTTCGATCGACTTCGACGCACACTCTTGCGGGCCCATGTAGCCGGTGCGCTGCTCTTCGGGCAGGTTCTGCATTTCCCAGGCGATCATCGCCTGCAGGGACAGCTCGCGCTGCTCGGCGGTGAGCTTGCGGCCATCGGACCATTTGCCGATCTCTACCGCCAGCTTCAGGCTCTGGTAGATGTCCGGGGTGATGTTTTCAATCATTTCAACAAACGACGACATAAGCGGTCTCCAGCATTAGAGGGCCAGTTTACGGCGACTGTACAAGCCGCCCAACAAACCTGTGAGGCATCCGACGAGCAACCCACCGACGTGGGCGGCGTTGGCGATTTCACCGAAGCCGATCACCGAGATCAGCCCCGACAGACAGATCAGCAACCACACCAGCATCATCGCCAGGACTCCGCGAGGCAGGCGATAGGCCGGGTTGGGCGACAGCAACTGATAGATCCAGCAATGCCCGAGCAGGCCGTACAGCACGCCGGACAAGCCGCCGAACAGGCTCGGCCCGCTGAACAGGTATTGCGCGTAGTTCGACACCAGGCTGAACAGCAACGTCAGGCCCAGCAGGTTGATGCTGCCCTGGCGCTGTTCGATGCGCCGCCCCAGCTCCCAGTACCACATGCCGTTCATGGCGATGTGCAGGAAGCCGAAGTGGATCAGCATCGGCGTGACCAGGCGCCACCACTGCCCCGCCGCCAGGCTGTCGGCCAGGGGCGTGAACTGGATGTAGTCGCCGACCACGCGAAACTCCAGGAAGGTCAGCCAGCGCAGGGTGCCGAGGTTTTCGCCGAGCAGGGTCAGGGCCCCGACGATCAGGCTCAGCAGCAGGATCAGCGCGGTGGCCGGGCTACGGCGCAATTGCTCGACGAACCCCGGGCGGCGCATCGCGGCGCCGGCCTCGGGGATGTCCAGTTGCTGCTCGGGGTCGCCCGCCGGAAAACGCTCGTACAACGAACGCACATCCTCGCTGATGGCGTCCGGCACCCAGAGCACCTGCTCCCCCGCTTCCTCGCTGACCCGGTGCGGCACCTGCATGCGCTGCAGCAGTTTGACGAAGCCACTCAGGTCCACATTCAACGGCAGACGCAATACTGCAACAGCACTCATGGCAAGGACTCCTCCGGCCGCTCGACATAGACCCAGACGAATTTATCCGGGTCCAGGCGGGTTTCCTGGTCCAGGCGGTAAGCCACCAGCTTGCCGTAGAGCACCGCGCTGTAATCCAGGCAGGCCAGGTTCGAGCGAATCGGCGCCGGTTTGCCGCTGCGCCAGTAATGACCGACGAACAGCAGCGGCTCATCGACGCCGTAGCGCAGCAGGTTGTTTTTCTCCGCCGAGGACAGCGGCGTGCGGGCCACCGGCTCGGGCAGCGCATCGGGCTGGAACACGATGTCGCCGTAGGTCTGCGGGTCGTCTTCCCAGAACTTGGTGCGGAAGAACGAACGGGTCAGGCCATCGCCGCTGGTCATGGTCAAGCCATGGGGCAGGCGCATGTCGGTGCCGCGCAGCAGGCGGTCGAACACGTTATTGGCGAAACTGCCGGGGATCGCCGAGGCCTGAAGGAAGTGCTCGTCGATGCAGCCATCGGGGTATTGCGCCCGCAGCGGCTCGATCAGGCCGGCGTCCCAACAGGCATGCACCACGCGAAAACGCCCGGCGTCGACGAACAGCGGCATCTTGTAGAACCAGGCGAGGAAATCGTGCCAGTCGTTGGGGTACTGCTCGAATTGCGCCAGGGTCTCGTTGATCAGGCGGGCATGGCGCGGCGTGTGTTCGCGCACGAAGTGCCTGCCGCCGCCGGGCGCTGCCGGGGTGACCCAGCCCAGGGCGTTGAACTCATGGTTACCCATGACGCACAGCGCCTGGCCGGCCTCGACCATGTCGTGGACGATGTGCAAGGCTTCGCGGATCCGTGGGCCGCGGTCGATGATGTCACCGAGGAACACCGCCATGCGCGACGAATGCCGCCAGACGCCGCCCTGCTTGCGATAACCGAGCTTGTCCAGCAAGTGCTCAAGGGTCAGGGCGCAACCGTGCACGTCACCGATCAGGTCGTAGCTACGCGCGGGATCGAGCATCAGTCGCCTCCACCACCCAGTCGACTGCCCCAGCCGAGCTTGGTCCGGCAGACCTCGTAATAGTTGTGGTCCAGCGGGTGGATCAGGCGCAGTTTCTGGGCCTTCTTGCTGACGGTGATGGTGTCACCGGGGGCACAGGTGAAATGGTTCTGCCCGTCGCAGGAAACCTGCGGGTAGATCTGCATATCCTTGGACACGACGATTTTCAGCTCGCTGTTGCCATCGACCACGATCGGCCTTCCCGACAAGGTATGGGGGTACATCGGCACAATCACAATGGCGTCGAGCTTGGGATGCATGATCGGCCCGCCGGCGGACAAGGCGTAGGCGGTGGAGCCGGTCGGCGTGGCGACGATCAGGCCGTCGGCCTTCTGGCTGCAGACGAACTGACCGTCGATGTAGATCTCGAACTCGATCATCCGCGTCGACTTGCCCGGGTGCAGCACCACATCGTTGAGCGCATCGCCCTGGCCGATGGCTTCGGCGTGACGCCGTACTTCGGCCTGCAGCAGGAAGCGGTTTTCCACCAGGTAGTGGCCGTCGAGGACCTCGGCGACCTTGACCTCCAGCTCGTCCGGACGAATGTCGGTGAGGAAGCCCAGGCTGCCGCGGTTGATCCCCAGCACCGGGATGTTGTGGCGCGCCAGGGCACGGGCCGCGCCCAGCAGGCTGCCGTCGCCGCCGACCACGATCACCATGTCGCAGACTTCGCCCAGCAGCTTGCGCGAGGAGGTCTGCAGGCCGTGGCCGGGCAGGACTTCGGCGATGGTGTCTTCGAGGATCACATGCAGGTGGCGGGCGAGCAGAAACTTTTTCAGTCGGCGAACTGTGTCCAGCACCTGCGAACTGCCCAGGCGACCGATAATGCCGATATTGCGAAATTGCTCCATGGGGCTCCTGCAGGGGTTCTGGGACGGGCAAAGCAGAGATTATGGGCGAAAGCCGGCCATAGACAAAATCCTTTCAGCCTCGACGTTAGGCGCTATGCTCGCAGAATGATCCTGTTTCCCGGCTTGCTCGACCTCCCCCGCCAGTTGCGCCACCCCGAAGTGCGCGACCTGGCCTGGGTCATCCTCGCGCCGCCGATGCTCGACGAGACCCCCTGGCCGCAGCGCCATCCACTGGCCGGCAGCGACTGGGTGCAGGCGCCGCAGTTGCTGGCGCACTGGCTGCGCCAGCTGGACCAGGACGGCCGTGCCCTGCGCCGCTGGCTGGCCCTCGGGCCGACCAAGCGCCTGGGGCTCTACTACGAACGCCTGTGGCAATTTGCCGTACAGCACGCGCCCGGTGTCGAGCTGCTGGCGGCCAACCTGCCGATCCGCCGCGCCGGCCACACCCTGGGCGAACTGGACATGCTGCTGCGCGACCGCGACGGCATTCACCACCTGGAACTGGCGATCAAGCTCTACCTCGGCCCGCAATCGGGCAACGGCGCGGACACCGCGTTATGGCTGGGCCCCGGCTGCCACGACCGCCTGGACCGCAAGCTGGCGCACCTGAACGAACACCAGTTGCCGATCTCCGCCCGGGCCGACAGCCTGGAGGTGCTGGCGGCCATGGATATCCAGGACTTCAGCGCCCACCTGTGGCTCGGCGGCTACCTGCTCTACCCCTGGCCCGGCACCACGCAACCGCCCCGCGGCGCCCACCCGCAGCACCTGCGCGGGCGTTGGCTGCATCAGCGCGACTGGCCGGCCTTTATCGATCAAAGCCCGCCCGGGCGCTGGCAACCCTTGCCGCGCCAGGCCTGGCTGGCGCCAGCGTCCTACCCGGCGGAACAAACCTGGAGCGCCCCCCGGCTGCAAGCCTGGCTGGAGGAACTCGACCCGCACGCTCCGGCGCAATTGCTGGTGCGCCTGACGGAAAACCGCGCCGGCGATTGGGAAGAAGCCGAACGCCTGTTCCTGGTGGCGGACCTCTGGCCGAATGTGCCGGGGACGGGTTGAGCCGCCCTCAGAACGTCAGTCCCCTCACATCACCGACAAGCGCACGGCCAGCGCCGCCAGGGTCACCAGCAGCACCGGCAGGGTCAGCACGATGCCGACCTTGAAGTAGCGGCCCCAGCCGATATGAATGTTCTTGCGCTCCAGCACATGCAGCCAGAGCAAGGTGGCCAGGCTACCGATCGGGGTGATCTTCGGCCCCAGGTCGCTGCCGATCACGTTGGCGTAGATCATCGCGTCCTTGACCAGGCCGCTGGCCTGGCTGGCGTCGATGGACAGCGCGCCGATCAACACCGTCGGCAGGTTGTTCATGATCGATGACAAGACCGCGGTCAGCAGCCCCGTGCCCATGGCCGCGCCCCAGATGCCGTAGTCGGCGAAGCGGTCGAGCCAGCCGGCCAGGTGCGTGGTCAGCCCGGCATTGCGCAGGCCATACACCACCAGGTACATGCCGAGGGAGAAGATCACGATCTGCCACGGCGCTTCCTTGAGCACCTTGCGCGTGGAAATCTTGTGGCCCCTGGCCGCGATGCCCAGCAGCAGGGCCGCGCACACCGCCGAAATCGCGCTGATGGGAATGCCCAGCGGCTCCAGGGCAAAACACCCCAGCAGCAGGATGACCAGCACCCACCAGCCGGCGATAAAGGTGGCCTTGTCGTGGATCGCGCTGGCCGGCTGTGCCAGCTCTTCGGGGTCGTAGGCCTGCGGAATGTCGCGGCGGAAGAACCACAGCAACACCGCCAGGGTCGCCGCCACGCTGACCAGGTTCACCGGCAGCATCACCGCGGCGTACTGGTTGAAGCCGATGTTGAAGAAGTCCGCGGAAACGATGTTCACCAGGTTCGACACCACCAGCGGCAGGCTCGCGGTATCGGCGATAAACCCGGCGCCCATGACGAACGCCAGGGTCGCCGCCCGAGAGAAGCGCAACGCCAGCAGCATGGAAATCACGATCGGCGTGAGAATCAGCGCCGCCCCGTCGTTGGCGAACAGCGCCGACACCAGCGCCCCCAGCAACACCATGAAGGCAAACAGCTTGCGTCCGCTGCCCTGCCCCCAGCGCGCCACATGCAAGGCGGCCCAGGCGAAAAACCCGGCCTCGTCGAGCAGCAGGCTGATGATGATCAAGGCGACGAAGGTGCCGGTGGCGTTCCAGATGATCTGCCAGACCACCGGGATATCCGTCAGCTGCACCACCCCGAACAGCAACGCCAGCACCGCGCCGAACACCGCGCTCCAGCCCACGCCGAGGCCCTTGGGCTGCCAGATCACCAGGGTAATGGTCAGCAGGAAAATCAATGAAGCAGTCAGCATGCCGGGCAGCCTTGAGCAGGAAAAGTGAAGGTGATGAGAATTCAGCAGCAGCGCACGGGGCGATCGATCATGGTCTGCAGGCGTTGCAGGTCAGCCTGCAGCCAGGGGCTGTTGGCCTGCAGCGTGTCCTGCAGCAGGGTGGTCACCCAGGGGGCCAACTGCGGGTGCAGCCGGTAATAGATCCATTGCCCCTGGCGGCGGTCGGCCAGCAGGCCGCAACTGCGCAACAGCGCCAGGTGCCGGGATATCTTCGGCTGGCTCTGGCCCAGGGCGGCGGTCAGCTCGCAGACACACAACTCGCCTTCGCGGGTCACGAGCAAGGCGATGCGGCTGCGGGTTTCGTCGGCAAGCGCCTTGAACAGCTCGGCGGGATTGAGAGAGTCGGACACCAGGGCCACTCCAGGCATTGGGAGCGGCGAATATATGAATATTCAGATATGCGGTAAAGCGCTTTTACCATGGCAAGCGGAATATCCATCACCCACGGGAGCCGGTTGGCCGGCTCCCGCGGTAGCAGGATCAGAGCTTTTTATGCTGCTCGACCCACTGGGCGTAGGCATTGATGAAGTTCTGCAGGAACGGCTTGACCGACTCGGACAGCTTGCCCGCCTCGTCGAAGGCCGAACCGGCGCCGCCCAGGTAGGCTTCCGGCTGCTGCATGCATGGCACATTGAGGAACACCAGGGACTGGCGCAGATGATGGTTGGCGCCAAAACCGCCGATGGCGCCCGGGGATGCGCTGATCACTGCCCCCGGCTTGCCGCTCCAGGCGCTCTTGCCGTAGGGGCGCGACCCCACGTCGATGGCGTTTTTCATCGGCGCGGGAACCGAGCGGTTGTATTCCGGAGTGACGAACAGCACGGCGTCGGCTGCACTCACCTGTTCACGGAAAGTCCTGTAGGCTGCCGGTGGATCCACATCGATGTCTTCGTTGTAAAGCGGCAGATCGCCGATCTCGACAATCTTCAGCCGCAGGTTGGCCGGCGCCAGTTCCGCCAGGGCCAGCGCCACTTTCCGGTTGATCGAGGCCTTTCTCAGGCTGCCCACCAGCACTGCAATCGTGTAGACGTTGCTCATAGCGAATTCCCGACTTCTGGTTGAGGAGGCTGGTAGTTATAGATGATCCACCCCGCCCACAGCCACCCGCCGAAAGAAGTTCCGTGAGCTTTTCCAGGCTTCACGCCGCTGTACGCCAGCTGCAATCAGGGCCGCGGACTATTTTTTTTCCGCCGCTAAACTTAGTTCGCCCAGGCACGGTCTACAGGACCGCAAATTGAGTGTTTTATCTCCAGAGGCTCTAAAGATGGCAGCAGTACTCGTCGGACAATTTCATGCAAGGGACGCGGAAGGCCGTGTCTATTCGGTGCATGAGTTCCAGGAATCCACCCCCTCGCCAGAGGGCATCGCCGGCTCGGAGCCTGTCACCACCTATCGCCTGGCCATTGGCGATCGCGTCAACAAAATGGACGACAACCAATTCCTCCTCGTGCAGTCGGGCATCACCCTCATTCGCGAACCCGAGACCATCCTTCCTTCATAACGTACCGTTATGAGCAGAAGTCATAGGCGCGGACATGGGTTAGGATTCAGTGTGAATCCCCCACCGGCTGGACATGGACTTCAAGCATGCGTTTACGTCATATCGAAGTGATTCAGGCGCTCCTGCAAACCGGACACCTGGGCACGGCCGCCGAACTGCTGCAATTGCCGGTGGCCGAGGTGGAAACGATCCTGCGCGACGCCGAAAGCCAATCGGGCTTCATGCTCTTCGCCAGTGTTCGCGGACGCCTGCAAGCCACCCGCGAGGCCCGCGAGCTACAGCCGGCGATCGCCACCCTGTATGACGCCTTCGAACCGGTGCAACGCCTGGCCGACAGCCTGAAGCAATACCAGGCGCCGCCCTTGCGCATCATCGGCACCCCGCCCCTGGCCCAGCAGCTGTTGCCGCAGAGCATCGCCGCCCTGCGCCGGCGCTTTCCCGACACCCCGTGCCACCTCGCCAGCCAGGCCACCCGCGACATGGTCAAGAGCCTGTTGCTGCGCGAAGGCGACCTGGGCCTGAGCCTGCACAACCCCGATCACCCCGATATCCAGTGCGTGGCCCTGGCCCAGGGCAAGCTGCAATTGCTGGCGCCCCACGGCTGGCTGCAACCGAAGCAGAAGTACATTTCCCTGCAGGACCTGGCGGGCCAGGCCATGGTCGGCCTCGAAGGCCAGGACCCGCTGAGCGTGGCCCTGGACAGCAAGCTGCAGAACCTGCGCCCGAGCCCGACCATCCACACCCGGGTGCAAACCCACCAGATGATGCGCAGCATGGTCGAGGCCGGCGAAGGCCTGGCGATTGTCGACCCCTTCACCGCCCTCGGGGCGCGCGAAGGCGGGCTGGACGTCTGCCCGTTGTCGCCGCCGATCCCAGTCACCCTCTATGCCCTGACCCGCGGCGGCAGTCCATCCTCGCCAACCCTGGAAGCGCTGCTGGAAACCCTCACGGAAAAGGCTGAAGGGATGCTGGCCGGCTAGACCCCGGCTTGCCGCGCCAGCTCGTCGTTGAACAGCCGATACCAGAAAATCGCCACCTCGGCCGTGGTCGGATCGATCCCGCGGTAACGCAGGTGATCGATGCCGCCGACCACATAACCGCAGCGCTCGTACAAGCGGCAGGCCCCCAGGTTATTGTTCTGGGTCTCGAGCATGATGCCCGGCAGTTTTTTCTTGCGGCTCCAGAACTGCGCCACATCCAGCAAGGCCTTGGCCACCCCGTGGCGCCGCGCCGGCGCGTGCACCGCCAGCTCGTCGATATGGGCGTAGCCGTTCCAGTTGGTGCTGACCACCACATGGCCCACCGGTTCGTCGTCCAGGTAGGCCATGAACACCGCGCTGTCGGCGGCATCGCGATAGCTGCTGAACTCTTCGGGGTCGATGCCGTAGCACTTGCGGTACGGGGTAATGGGGTGCAACGGCCACTTGGCCACCACCTGCTCGCTCTGTGCCTGGGCATAGGCGCTGACTTCGAAGCTGAAATCGCTGCCCCAGACATACGCGGCGAAACCGTCGTCGGCAACGCGCACCGACAGGCCGGGGTACTTGGGATTGATCATTGGCTGCATAGCGGGAAACGTCCTCAAACCTTGATGCAATCGACGGTGTACTGCCGCCCATTGCCTTCGTCTTCATGCTGCAATCCATGCACATCCGCGACAAAGCCGGGAAAGCTGCTATCGAACGTACGGGCGAAAGCCAGGTAATCGATGATCGAGCGGGTCGACTCGGTGAAGCGCTCGCCCGGCATGATCAGGGGAATACCCGGCGGGTATGGCACCAGCATCACCGCCGCCACCCGCCCGGCGAGGGCATCGATGGACACGGCCTCGACCTCGCCCCGTACCAACTGATCGTAGGCGTCGGCGGGCTTCATCGCCACCTCCGGCAGCACGGTGTACATGCGCTTGAGGTGCTTGGCCGTGGCATTGCTGCGGTAGCAGGCATGCAACTGATCGCACAGATCGCGCAGGCCCATGCCCTGGTAGCGCGCCATGTCCTGCTGGGCGATGCTCGGCAGGCAGGCGGCGAGGCTGACGTTGGCGTCGTAGTTGCGCTTGAACTCCAGCAACTCGGTCAGCAGAGTGCTCCACTTGCCTTTGGTGATGCCCATGGAAAATAGCACCAGGAACGAATACAGGCCGGTCTTTTCCACCACCAGGCCGCGCTCCCAGAGAAACTTGCTGACCACCGCCGCCGGTATCCCGCGCTCGCTCAGGGCACCGCCAGCAGTGAGCCCGGGCATCACCAGGGTGACCTTGATCGGGTCCAGCAGCACATAGTCGTCGGTCACCCCGGCGAACCCGTGCCACTCGCCTTCCGGCTCCAGCAGCCAGTCCGCGGTGCTGACCCGGTCGATGCCTTCCACCCGCTCCGGTTGCCAGATGGAAAACCACCAGTCGTCCGCGGCGATGTGCTGGCGCAGGTTGGCCAGGGCCCGGCGAAAGCTCAGGGCCTCGTCGAACATTTCCTGCAGCAGCGAGCGCCCCGCCGGCCCCTCCATCATCGCCGAGGCCACGTCCAGCGAGGCGATGATGCTGTACTGCGGCGAGGTGGAGATGTGCATCATGAAGGCTTCGTTGAAGCGGTCGCGGTCCAGCTGCCGGGCGCCGCCGTCCTGCACATGGATCATCGAGGCCTGGCTGAAGGCCGCCAGCAGCTTGTGGGTGGAATGGGTGGTGAACACCAGCGGGCTGTCGGCGCTGCGCGAGGTGCCCATGCCGTAACGCCCCTCGAAGAACTCATGGAAGGCCGCGTAGGCGTACCAGGCCTCGTCGAAATGCAGCACCTCGACGCTGTTGCCCAGGCTCTGCTTGATCAGCTCGGCGTTGTAGCAAAGGCCGTCGTAGGTCGAGTTGGTGACCACCGCCAGCTTGACCTTGGGCGGCCGGCCCTGGGTCAGCGGGTTGGCGTCGATCTTGGTCTGGATCGACTCGCGGCTGAATTCGCTCAGAGGGATCGGGCCGATGATCCCCAGCTCGTTGCGCTCCGGACAGAGGAACAGCGGGATGGCGCCGGTCATGATGATCGAGTGCAGCACCGACTTGTGGCAGTTGCGATCCACCAGCACCAGGTCATCGCGACCGACCATGGAGTGCCAGACGATCTTGTTGGCGGTCGAGGTGCCGTTGATCACGAAGAAGGTGTGGTCGGCGCCGAAATTGCGCGCCGCCCGCGCCTCGGCTTCCGCCAGGGGCCCGGTGTGATCGAGCAGCGAACCCAGCTCCGGGACCGACACCGACAGGTCCGAACGCAGGGTGTTTTCGCCGAAGAACTGGTGGAACGCCTGGCCCACCGGGCTTTTGCGATAGGCCACGCCACCGCCGTGCCCCGGGGTGTGCCAGGAATAGTTGGAGTCCGCCGTGTGCTGCACCAGCGCCTTGAAGAATGGCGGCAACAGGCCATCGAGGTAATTGCGCGCCGCCCGCGCCACTTGGCGCGCCAGGAATGGCACCGTGTCTTCGAACAGGTAAAGAATGCCGCGCAGCTGATTGAGTTCGCTCATGGCGTCGGCCGGGGCATTTTCCAGGGTCACCTGCTCGCCCAGGGCGAAGATCGGCAGGTTCGGCGCGCGCACCCGGGCCAGACGGATCAGCTCCACCATGTTCTGCAGCAAGTGGGTGTTTTCCCCGGCGCCTTCGGCGGCGATCAGCATGCAGGCCAGGCCGTGGTGGGTCGAGGCCACCAGGCGCCCTTCGGCGTAGTCCACCGCGGAAAAGATGCTGAAGCCTTCCTGCTCCAGCTCCCTGGCGATCCCCCGCACCCGGTCGCCGGCGACGGTGTCGGCCTTGATGTCGCGATGCACGATAAGGACGGGGAATTTCAGGTCTTTGTACATGGCACCAGGCATCCTGAGGCGGCGGACAAGGGTCCGCCAATCACCTCAGGGTAGAAGCTCGGGGGCCGGCGCGGAACCCCGTCAACGACCTCCTGTAACAAAAGGTCGCCCACGAACAACTACTGCTGCTGGGCCTTGGCTTCGGCCAGCTGGGTCCAGAGCGCCGGGGCACCGGCGGATTTGGCGATGATCTCGAGACGCACCTGGTGCTCGGCCAGTTCGGCTTCGCTGGCGCGAATGACCCGCCCGCGCTGGCGATCCGCCGACAGGCGACGGATTTCGCTGGCACTGTTGCCCGAACCTTCGCTGCCGTTGCCGTCCGAGGCGTTGCCGGCCAGGGACAGGCTGGTCTGGCCGCCGGTCATGGTCAGGTAGACGTCGGCGAGAATCTCCGAGTCGAGCAAGGCGCCGTGCAGTTCACGGCCGGAGTTGTCGACGTCATAGCGCTTGCACAAGGCATCGAGGCTATTGCGCTGGCCGGGGTGGCGTTCCCGGGCCATCAACAGGGTGTCGAGGATGGTGCAGTGCTGGGTGATGTCGGCGCGGTCGTGGCGGCCCATCAGGGCGAATTCGTTGTTGATGAAGCCAACGTCGAACGCCGCGTTGTGGATGATCAGCTGCGCACCCTGGATGAACTCGAAGAACTCGTCGGCGACTTCGGCGAAGCGCGGCTTGCCCACCAGGAACTCGTTGGTGATGCCGTGGACGCCGATCGCGCCCTCGTCGCTCTCGCGATCCGGCTGCAGGTAGACGTGGAAATGCCGACCGGTCAGGCGCCGTCCCATCAACTCGACGCAACCGATTTCAATGATCCGGTGGCCGTCGGTCACCGGCATGCCGGTGGTTTCGGTATCGAGTACAACAGATCTGTTGGCCATCAGGGGTCAATTCTCAACGGTGGAAGTCTTTCAAGGCGCGGGATTTTAGCACGCTCTCGCGCCACCGGGCGCCCCTTGAACGCCGGCCGCGATTTGCCCGAACCCGACCGCGTATCCGGACCTGCGACTGGCCGCGGCAATCCTGGCGATATGACACAAGCCATGGCCGGGAGCCTGTCAGGCAGGCCCCGGCCAGCGTTCGCTCATGGCGTTTTCTGGATCAGATTGAAGTCGCGCAGGGCCACATAGGGGTCCCAGTACTCGCGCACCTGCTGGATCTGGCCGTTAGCCATGCGCAGGATGGCAATGAAGTTCTGGTGATAAGGCTTGCCGCTGGCCCGGATGACACCGTCGCTGCTGTACTCGAACACGTAGGTGTCCTTGTCGGTCGCCTGCAGGATCGTCCAGCCAGCAGGGTCGCTATATTTCAGGTTGCCGAGCTGCTTGCTGAAGTTGGTGAAATAGTCGGTCATTTCCTGGCGCCCGCGGTTGACGCGCTTGAAACCGCTGTCCGGGAAGTCGGCGACGGGAGCGTAGGCCAGTTCAAAGGCGCTGTCCGCGGTGTAGTACCTGGCCATCTGCTCCGGACGTTCGGACCAGCCGTTGAGGCTGCGCCAGTAGAAGTCCGCCACCTGCGCCGCGGTGTAGCCCCGGGCCAGGTAATAAAACCCGCCCATTTCCTCGATCTTGCCCTGCACTTGCGCATTGGCGATGCCAACGAACAGCGCCGTACTCGCCAACACACCGATCAACCATCCACGAACGTTTTTCATCATTGCTTCTCCACTGGGTTGGATCGCGGGTCCGGCCTGCTGCTTGCCCGATCCTGGCGGTGGCCCTACCGAGACAAGCGCCGGCCGCCAGTGAGGAGCAGACTAACCAGCGGGCCAGGCGCCTGCTTTGCAGTGGCTGCTGTTGTGTTGACGTTTCTTGCTGACTTGGCGCTCAGGGCCGGCGCAACTCGCTCGGGGCGAGCCCGACGATGCGCCGAAAGGTGCGGGAGAATTGGCTGGCGCCGGCGAAACCGGTATCCAGGGCGATCTGCAACAGGCTGCGGTCGCTGGTGCCGATCAGCTCCTTGGCCCGCTCGACCCGGCAATGCAGCAGGTACTGGTACGGTGACATGCCGTAAGAACGGCGAAACACCCGGGAAAAATGATAGGGGCTCAGGTTGACGAGGTTCGACAGGTCCGCCAGGCGTATCTCGCTGGCCAGGGATGCGCCGATGTAGTCGTCCAGCCGCTGGCGCTGCAACGACCCCAACTCTCCGGCGCCGGCAGGCAGGCCTTCGGGCAAGCGCTGCAACTTGCGCACCTCGTGCATCAATAACATGACCAGGGACTCCAGGTAGAGGGTCTCGGTGTCGCTTTCGCCCGCCACCAGGCACAGGCGCTCCAGCAGGCCGCGCAGGAACACGTCATGACAGCTGATCAGCGGCTTGAGGTCCTGTTGGGGCTGGTAGGACGGACAGATCCGGCTCAATTGCGCGTCGTCGACGGACACCAGGACGTAACCGATCCGCGCCCGCTCGCCCGTCCAGCCCTCGAACAGCGCTCGTCCCGGCACGAAATCGATGATCTGGTCCAGCATCCGCGCCCCCGCCAGGCGCTGGCCGTCGATGCTGACCTCGCCATCGCTGACGGCCCCCGGGTGGTAGAGCACGAATTGATGCAGGTCGCGACGCATCTCGAAGCGGTGCGGCCCTTCGGCCACCCGCACGCACTCGATCGCGCCCCAGGGTGGCAGGGCCCGGTGAACCATCCGGGTAATACCCTGCGGGCTGTAGCTCAGGCCTTCGGGCTCGGTGTCCAGCGACTCGCGCAGGAACGCCAGCGTATCGGCATGGGATGAAGCAGGCATGGCAGGCTCCAGCACTATGGGCAAGCCGCTAATTTAACCAGCGCGGGGCGCGTCTCTTCAAATGAGCGCGCTCGACCGCGCGTATTGCGCTACCGTACGCCGCTGACACGCTAGCCATGGATCTTGCCGTGGCCGCCTCTCCACTTTGGCAGGCCGCTTCGATGGCCGGCCCACGCCGGGAATCGCCCCCATGATCCAAGCCCGACAGATTATCCCGCTGCTGCTGGCCTCGGCCTTCATCAGCGGTTGCTCATCGCCTCCCGTTGCCGGTCCCGACGCCGGACAAGCCCCCTTGATCGTCGCCCATCGCGCTGGCGCTGCGGACTTTCCCGAGAACACCCTGCTGGCCATCGACAACGCCCTGCGCAACAGCGTCGACATGCTCTGGCTGACGGTGCAACTGAGCCGCGACGGCGTACCGGTGCTGTATCGACCGGCGGACCTGAGCGCCAATACCCCGGCCTCCGGCGCGGTCAGCGAGAAAACCCTGGCGCAGTTGCAAACACTGAATGCCGGCTGGAACTTCAAACAGACTGCGGCCGATGGCCAGGTGACCTTTCCCTATCGCTCCCAGGCGGTGACCATCCCCTCATTGCAACAGGCGCTGGCGGCGATCCCCGGCTCGGTGCCGGTCATTCTCGATATGAAGGCCCTGCCCGCCGCGCCCCAGGCCAAGGCGGTCGCCCAGGCGCTGGAGCAACTGCATGCCTGGAACCGGGTGCTGATCTACTCCACCGATGCCAGCTACCAGCAGGCGTTCGCGCACTATCCGCAGGCGCGGCTGTTCGAGTCCCGGGACAACACCCGGGATCGACTGGCCAGCGTCGCCCTGGCCCACAGCTGCACGGTGCCGCCGGCGCCCGCCAGTTGGGTGGCCTTCGAGTACCGGCGCCCGGTGCAACTGGTCGAGGCCTTCACCCTGGGCGAGGCCCGCTCCAAGGTCGATGCCCGGCTGTGGACGCCCGCCGCGGTGGATTGCTTCCAGTCCCGGGGCAAGGTGCGGATGCTGGCGATCGGGATCAATACGGCCGAGGATTACCAGGCGGCCGCCTGCCTGAAGATGGACGCGGTGCTGGTGGATTCGCCCCGCGCGATGCGGGAAGTGAAGCAGCGGCTCGAACGGCCGCTGCGCTGCAACTGACTACAAGCTCAACGCATCAGGCCTGCTTGTAACCGCGCACCTCGTCGACGCCGCGGTTGGCCAGTTGGTCGGCCCGTTCGTTGCCGTGGTGGCCGGTATGGCCGCGCACCCATTTCCAGGTGACCTGGTGACGGTTGACCTGCTCATCGAGCTGCTGCCACAGGTCGGCGTTTTTCACCGGCTCCTTGGCCGCGGTTTTCCAACCGCGCTTTTTCCAGTTGGCCATCCACTCGTTGATGCCCTTCATCACGTACTGCGAGTCGGTGACCAGCACCACCTGGCACTCGCGCTTGAGCTCTTCCAGACCGCGGATCGCCGCCATCAGCTCCATGCGGTTGTTGGTGGTGTTGGCCTCGCCACCCCAGAGTTCCTTCTCCACGCCCTTGAACACCAGCAGTGCGCCCCAGCCTCCCGGGCCAGGATTGCCCTTGCAGGCGCCGTCGGTGAAGATTTCTACGCTATCGCTCATGCCAGACTTCCAATCGAAAATACCTGTGGCTTGCCGATCGTCGATCGACAACGCCCAAGCCGGGCAGGTTCGGCCCGGCTGAATTAAAGAGGGGGTTCGCTGTGCCGACGGTTGACCTTGGCCATCGGCAGCGGCACCAGCTTGCCCATCGGCTCGCGGCGTACCTGGCGCACCGGGCGCAGGCCGACCACTATCTTGCGCGCCACCAGCAGGTAGAAGCCGCCGCCGGACAGTTGCCAGTCCCCGGCCTTGCGCTCCCAGCCGGCCAACCGAGCCTGCCAGGCCGCCGAGGCAAGCGGCGGACGATAGCACCCGAAGCGGCGTTTCTCCAGCGCGAAGCCCAGCAGGTTCAACCAGTCGGCGACCCGCGATGGGGAAATGCAGCGCGCCTTGCGCAAGGCGTCATGGGCGAACGCATGCCGCAGGCCCCAGCTGCTCCAGGGATTGATACCGACGATCAACAGATGCCCGCCCGGTCGCACGGCGCTGGCGGCTTCGCGCAGCAGGCCGTGGGGCGACAGGCAGAAATCCAGGCCGTGCTGCAGCACCACCACATCGGCAGCATGCTCGCTGAGCGGCCAGGCCTGCTCCTCGCAGACGATCTCGACGCCGGGCAGCGGCGCGCCCAGGCGGACATTGCGCTGCACCTGGGGCGCCGACGGCGGGGTTTGCGCCGACGGGCCGTAATGCACCAGGTAGCCGCCGAAGAAGCGCCCCAGCTCGTCGTCGAGCATGCGCCGTTCTTCATCCAGCAGAAATTGCCCCAGTGGCCCGGACAGCCACTCACGGGCGGCACTGATCAGGGCCAGCCAGTCAGGATCGGCCTGAGCGAACGCTTTATCGGTCATTGCATTCTCCAACCCGCCAAGAAGTTCTAAGATGCGCCAATGTTTTCCGCTTGGCGACTCCAACGATGATACAGATCAGTGCCCTGCCCGCGTTCACCGATAACTACATCTGGTTGTTACAGGACCACAGCCATCAGCGTTGCGCAGTGGTCGACCCGGGTGACGCCGCACCGGTGCAGGCCTGGCTCGCCGAGCATCCGGGCTGGGTGCTGAGCGATATCCTGGTGACCCATCACCACCACGACCATGTCGGCGGTGTCGAACAGCTGAAAAAAACCAGCGGCGCCAAGGTCTGGGGCCCGGCCAACGAAAATATCCCGGGGCGCGACGTGGCCCTGAACGACAACGATCGGGCCAGCATCCTTGGCTGGGACTTCGACGTCTACGCGGTGCCCGGGCACACCCTGGGGCATATTGCCTACTACCATCACGGCCTGCTGTTTTGCGGCGACACCCTGTTCGCCGCCGGTTGCGGGCGCCTGTTCGAGGGCACGCCGGAGCAAATGCACCATTCGCTGAGCCGCCTGGCCGCGTTGCCCGCGGACACCCTGGTGTACTGCACTCACGAATACACCTTGAGCAACCTGCGTTTTGCCCAGGCGGTGGAACCGGATAACCCGGACATCGCCGAGCGCCTGCGCAAAGTCAGCGAACTGCGGGAAAACGGCCGCATGACCCTGCCCTCCACCCTGGCCCTGGAAAAGCTCACCAATCCTTTCCTGCGTACCGGTGAAACATCCGTTAAACAAAAAGCGGACGAACGGAATGGCCTCGATAACCGGGCCCAGAGTGCGGTTTTTGCTGCCTTGCGGGCTTGGAAAGATAAGTTCTAAGCAGGTTGCGGGTTGGTACGAAAATTCTGAATGGTTGACCGCACCGGGTGCGCTTTCTAGAATCGCCCGACATTTTTGCCCGGAACTTACTTCCAGCCAATGTCGTCATCTATCCGCAAATCCATCAACTCAGACGCATTGACGCGGTTGGCTCAAGCCATCGCGGTGGCTGTGTCCGCCACCCTGGCGGGCTGCCAAAGCACGAGCCACGTCCCGCAAACCGACGCTTCGCACACCCAGAATTTCAACGCCCGCATCAAGCAGAAACCCATCTGGCTGAATGAAAAACCCAGCCCGCAATTGCCCCAGGACGTCTGGGAGCGCATGCGCGAAGGTTTCCAGTTGCAGGAAGGCATCGGCGTCAACCCGCGCATCGAACAGCAGCGCCTGTGGTTCGCCAGCAACCCCTCGTTTCTCGAGAATGCCAGCGAACGCGGCAGCCTCTATATCCACTACATCGTCGAACGCCTTGAAGAACGCAACATGCCGCTGGAGCTGGCCCTGCTGCCAGTGATCGAGAGCGCCTACAACCCGATGGCCTATTCCCGGGCCGACGCGGTGGGCCTCTGGCAGTTCATCCCGTCCACCGGTCGTTCCTTCAACCTGCGCCAGACCCGCTTCTACGATGGTCGTCGCGACATCACCGCCTCGACCACCGCGGCCATGGATTACCTGACCCGCCTGCACGACATGTTCAACGGCGACTGGCTGCTGGCCCTGGCGGCCTACAACGCCGGCGAAGGCACGGTCAGCCGGGCCATCGAGCGCAACGAGAAGCTCGGCCTGCCCACCGACTACTGGAACCTGCCGCTGCCGTCGGAAACCCAGGCCTACGTGCCCAAGCTGCTGGCCCTGTCCCAGGTGGTGCTGGCGCCGGAAGCCTATGGCGTGAACCTGAACCCGATCGCCAACGAACCCTACTTCCAGGTCGTCGAGATCAACCAGCGCATGGACCTGTCCAAGGTCGCCGCGGTGGCCAATATCGACGAAGACGAGCTGTTCCAGCTCAACCCGGCCTTCAAGCAGCGCACCACCATCGACGGTCCCCAGCATCTGCTGGTGCCGACGTCCAAGGCGCAACTGCTGAGCGCCAGCCTGTCGACCATGAAACCCGAAGAGCTGATCAGCCAGCGTTCGTTCAAGCCGGTGTTCGAGGGTGCCGACAGTCGCGAAATGGCCCAGGCCAAGCGCAACTACCGGGTCAAGCGTGGCGATAACCTGTCGCAGATCGCCAAGGCCAACAAGGTCGACGTCAAGGACCTGCAACGCTGGAACAAGCTCAGCGGCAAGCAGCTCAAGGTCGGCCAGACCCTGGTCATGCAGGACACCCGGGCCAAGGCCAGCAGCAAGACCAGCGCCAAGGCTTCCGGCAAGAAGACCCTGGTCGCCAGCGCCGACAAGAAGTCGACCCAGTACAAGGTCAAGCAAGGCGATTCGCTGTACATGGTGGCCAAGCGCTTCAACGTCGAGATGCAACACCTCAAGCGCTGGAATCCCCGCGCCGGCCAGGCCCTCAAGCCAGGCCAGATGCTGACCGTCTACCTGCCTCACTGATCCCCCAGAGCCCTATCTGTAGCCGCTGCCGCAGGCTGCGATAGGGTCGCAGGCCCTCCTGCGACAGGACGATCGCCGCGACCGTACCGGTCGATCGCAGCCTTCGGCAGCGGCTACGGATTGCGCTGTATCCAGCGGCGACAAGCAAATGTCGTGACCAGCCCGGGGCGGCCTTTTTCCTGTCGATACAAGCTGTTACTGTACGGAGCACAAAGCCCAAGCCGCCTGGATCGGATCTCTGACTTGATGCGTCCCCTCCTCCTGTCCCTAATCAGTCTGGCCTTGAGCTTTCCCGCAAGCGCAACGATCACTGAAAGTCATGGTTACGCGCAGTTCGGCACGCTCAAGTACCCCGCCAAGTTCACCCATTTCGACTGGGTCAATCCCGCCGCGCCCAAAGGCGGGACCTTGCGGGTCATGGCGTTTGGCACCTTCGACACCCTCAACCCCTACACCTTCAAGGGCAGCAGCCCGGTTTCCACGCCCAACTTCCTGCAATACGGGGTCAACGAGCTGAACGAGCCGCTGATGGTCGGCACCGGCCAGTACGCGCCGTCCGGCGACGAGCCGACTTCCAGCTACGGCCTGATCGCCCGCTCCGTCGAATACAGCGAAGACCGCGGCTGGGTGGTGTTCAACCTGCGCCCCGAGGCGCGCTTCCACGATGGCCAGCCGATCACCGCCTACGATGTGGCGTTTTCCTATCGGCTGCTGCTCAAGGAAGGCCACCCGCAATACCGCACCAACCTGCAGGAAGTGCAGCGGGTGGACATCCTCGGCCCGCAACGCATTCGTTTTGTCTTCAAGCGCTCCGGCAACCCGCTGCTGATCCTGCGCCTGGGCGAGTTGCCGGTGCTGCCGCAGCACTATTGGAAAGATCGCGACTTCAAGGCCACCACCTTCGAGCCGCCTCTGGGCAGCGGCCCCTACCGCATCACCCGGGTGCAACCGGGGCGCTCGCTGCTGTTCGAGCGGGTCAAGGACTACTGGGGCAAGGACCTGCCGGTCAATCGCGGCTTCAACAATTTCAACAAGGTCGCGGTGGAGTTCTACCGCGACAGCGACGTCGCCTTCGAAGCCTTCAAGGCCGGCGAGTTCGACATCTACATCGAACACCAGGCGAAGAACTGGGCCAACGGCTACAACTTCCCCGCGGTCAATCGCGGCGACATCATCAAGGCCCAGGTGGCGCACCAGATCCCGACCCAGACCCAGGGCCTGTTCATGAACAGCCGCCGGGCGATCTTCGCCGAGCGCAAGGTGCGCGAAGCCCTGGGCCTGATGTTCGATTTCGAGTGGACCAACCGCAGCCTGTTCAGCGGCGCCTACAAGCGCGCGACCAGCTACTACCCCAACAGCGAGTTCTCCGCCACGGGCCTGCCGGTCGGCCATGAATGGCTGCTGCTCTCGCCCTACCGCGAGCAGTTGCCCGCCAGCCTGTTCACCCAGCCCTTCAGCCTGCCGCAGACCGACGGCCGCGGCATCCCGCGGGCGACCCTGCGCCGGGCCCTGGGCCTGCTCGCCGAAGCTGGCTGGAAGCTCAACGGCCAGCGCCTGCTCGACAGCAACGGGCAGCCGCTGCGCTTCGAGCTGCTGTTGGTCAACCCGAACCTGGAACGGATCCTCCAGCCCTACGTCGAGAACCTGGCCAGCATCGGCATCGACGCGCGCCTGCGCACCGTGGACCGGGCGCAGTACAAGCAGCGCCTGGACCAGTTCGATTTCGACATGATCCTCATGACCCTGAACCAGACCCTGAGCCCGGGCCTGGAGCAATGGCAGTACTTCCACTCCAGCCAGGTCGGGGTCAAGGGCAGCAAGAACTATGCGGGCATCGACAATCCCATCGTCGATCACCTGCTGGAACACCTGCTCGCCGCGCAGAGCCGCGACGAGCAACTGGCCGCCGGTCGGGCCCTGGATCGGGTGCTGCTGTGGCAGCACTACATCATCCCCAACTGGTACCTCAACTATCATCGCCTGGCGTACCGCAACCGGTTCGCCTTCGTCACCACGCCGCCCTACCAACTGGGCCTGAGTGCCTGGTGGCTGAAGTCTCTGGAGAAAGCCCAATGATGCCCCTGCGTGCCCTGCTCCCGTGGGCCGGCGGCGTGCTGCTGGCGGGGATCGCCTGCCTCGCCCAGGCCGCCCCGCAACACGCCCTGACCCTGTACAACGAACCGCCGAAGTACCCGGCGAACTTCAAGCACTTCGCCTACGTCAACCCGGACGCGCCCAAGGGCGGCACCTTCCGCGAGTCCGGCTTCGGCGGCTTCGACAGCCTCAACCCGTTCATCAACAAAGGCGTGCCGGCGGACAATATCGGCCTGATCTACGACACCCTGATGCGCCAGAGCCTGGACGAACCCTTCACCGAATACGGCCTGATCGCCGGGCAGATCGAGAAAGCCCCGGACAACAGCTGGGTGCGTTTCTACCTGCGCCCCGAGGCGCGCTTCCACGACGGCCATCCGATCCGCGCCGAAGACGTGGTGTTCAGCTTCCAGACCCTGATGCAGGCCGGCGCGCCGATGTACCGCGGCTACTACGCCGACGTCGAGGACGTGATCGCCGAAGACCCGCTCAAGGTGCTGTTCAAGTTCAAGCACACCAACAATCGCGAGCTGCCGCTGATTCTCGGGCAGCTATCGATACTGCCCAAGCACTGGTGGGAACACCGCGACTTTTCCAAGGGCAACCTGGAAATCCCCCTCGGCAGCGGCCCGTACAAGGTGGTCGAGGTCAAGGCCGGACGCTCGGTGCGTTATGAGCGGGTCAAGGATTACTGGGGCAAGGACCTGCCGATCAACCGCGGCCAGTTCAACTTCGACGTCATGGCCACCGACTATTACCGCGACAACACCGTGGCCCTGGAAGCCCTCAAGGCCGGCCAGTTCGACTACTGGCTGGAGACCAGCGCGAAAAACTGGGCTAACGCCTACAACATCCCGGCTGTAGCCGAAGGCCGGCTGATCAAGGAACAGATCCCCAACGGCAACCCCACCGGCATGCAGGGCTTCGTCTACAACATCCGCCGCCCGCTGTTCCAGGATGTGCGAGTGCGCAAGGCCCTGAGCCTGCTGCTGGACTTCGAATGGACCAACAAGCAACTGTTCAACGGCGCCTACACCCGCACCCGCAGCTACTTCGAGAACTCGGAAATGGCCGCCACCGGCTTGCCCGACGCCGACGAACTGCAGATTCTCGAACCGCTGCGCGGCAAGATCCCCGACCAGGTCTTCACTGAAGCCTTCCAGCCCTCGGTGTGCGATGGCAGCGGCATGATCCGCGCCCAGCAGCGCCATGCCTACCAGCTGCTGCAGGAAGCCGGCTGGCGCATCGTCGACGACAAGATGGTCGACGCCCAGGGCAAGCCGGTGGTGATCGAGTTCCTCCTGGCCCAGACCGAGTTCGAGCGCGTGCTGCTGCCGTTCAAGCGCAACCTCGCGGACCTGGGGATCGACCTGGTGATCCGCCGGGTCGACGTTTCCCAGTACATCAACCGCCTGCGCTCGCGGGACTTCGACATGGTGGTCGGCGGCTTCCCGCAATCGAGTTCGCCGGGCAACGAGCAGCGCGAATACTGGAAGTCCTCCAGCGCCGACAACCCCGGCAGCCGCAACTTCATCGGCCTCAAGGACCCGACCATCGACGCCCTGGTGGAAGACCTGATCAACGCCGACTCGCGCAAGAGCCTGGTGGCCCATGCCCGCGCCCTCGACCGGGTGCTGCAATGGGGCTACTACGTGATTCCCAACTGGCACATCAAGACCTGGCGCGTGGCCTATTGGGATCACATAGGCCACCCGAGCGTCTCGCCCAAGTACGACGTCGGCATCCAGACCTGGTGGATCAAGCCCGACGCCAAGCCGGCCGTGACCCCGGACACCCACTCGCAGGCCGCCCCCGACGGCGTGGAGCAATAAGATGCTGGCCTACATTCTGCGGCGACTGCTGCTGATCATCCCCACGCTGTTCGGCATCCTGCTGATCAACTTCGTGATCATCCAGGCCGCGCCCGGCGGCCCGGTGGAACAGATGATCGCCAAGCTCGAGGGTTTCGAAGGCGCCACCAGCCGGATCGCCGGCGGCGGCGCCGAAGTCTCGGTGGCCGGGTCCAGCTACCGCGGGGCCCAGGGCCTGGACCCGGCCCTGGTCAAGGAAATCGAGAAGATGTACGGCTTCGACAAGTCGGCGCCGGAACGCCTGTGGATCATGATCAAGAACTACGCGACCCTGGATTTCGGCGACAGCTTCTTTCGCGACGCCAAGGTGGTCGACCTGATCCGCGAAAAGCTCCCGGTGTCGATCTCCCTGGGGCTGTGGAGCACCCTGATCATGTACCTGGTGTCGATCCCCCTGGGGATCGCCAAGGCCACCCGCCACGGTAGCCACTTCGACGTCTGGACCAGCTCGGCGATCATCGTCGGCTACGCGATCCCGGCGTTCCTGTTCGCCATCCTGCTGATCGTGATGTTCGCCGGCGGCAGTTATTTCGACTGGTTCCCGCTGCGCGGCCTGACCTCGAACAACTTCGACCAGCTGAGCTGGGGCGGCAAGATCCTCGACTACTTCTGGCACCTGGCGCTGCCGGTGACCGCCCTGGTGATCGGCAACTTCGCCACCATGACCCTGCTGACCAAGAACAGCTTCCTCGACGAGATCAACAAGCAGTACGTGGTCACTGCCCGGGCCAAGGGCCTGACCAGGCGCCGCGTGCTCTACGGCCATGTGTTCCGCAACGCCATGCTGCTGGTGATCGCCGGTTTCCCCTCGGCCTTCATCGGCATCTTCTTTACCGGATCCTTGCTGGTGGAGGTGATCTTCTCCCTCGACGGCCTGGGCCTGATGAGCTTCGAGGCGGCGATCAACCGCGATTACCCGGTGGTGTTCGGCACCCTCTTCATCTTCACCCTGCTGGGGCTGGTGGTGAAACTGATCGGCGACCTGACCTACACCCTGGTCGACCCACGCATCGACTTCGAAAGCCGGGAGCATTGAGATGAACCTGTCCCCCCTCAATCGCCGGCGTTTCGAGCTGTTCAAGGCCAACAAGCGCGGCTGGTGGTCGCTGTGGCTGTTCCTGATCCTGTTTGGCGCCAGCCTTGGCGCCGAACTGATCGCCAACGACAAGCCGCTGGTGGTGCACTACGACGACGGCTGGTACTTCCCGGCGCTCAAGCGCTACCCGGAAACCACCTTCGGCGGCGAGTTCCCCCTGGAGGCCAACTACAAGAGCCCGTACATCCGCGAACTGCTGGCGGCCAAGGACGCCTGGGTGCTGTGGGCGCCGATCCCGTTCAGCTACCAGAGCATCAACTACGACCTGAAAGTCCCGGCCCCCGCGCCGCCCTCGGCGGACAACCTGCTGGGCACCGACGACCAGGGCCGCGATGTGCTGGCGCGAGTGATCTACGGCTTCCGGGTCTCGGTGCTGTTCGCCCTGACCCTGACCGTGCTCAGTTCGATCATCGGCGTCATCGCCGGGGCGCTGCAGGGCTTCTATGGCGGCTGGGTCGACCTGGCCGGGCAGCGTTTCCTGGAGATCTGGTCCGGGCTGCCGGTGCTCTACCTGTTGATCATCCTCGCCAGCTTCGTGCAGCCGAACTTCTGGTGGCTGCTGGGGATCATGCTGCTGTTCTCCTGGATGAGCCTGGTGGACGTGGTGCGCGCCGAGTTCCTGCGCGGGCGCAACCTGGAATACGTGCGCGCCGCCCGCGCCCTGGGCATGCAGAACGGCGCGATCATGTTCCGCCATATCCTGCCCAACGCCATGGTCTCGACCATGACCTTCATGCCGTTCATTCTCACCGGCGCCATCGGCACCCTGACCGCCCTCGACTTCCTCGGCTTCGGCCTGCCCCCCGGCGCGCCGTCCCTGGGCGAACTGGTGGCCCAGGGCAAATCCAACCTGCAGGCACCCTGGCTGGGCATCAGCGCCTTTGCCGTGCTGGCGATCATGTTGAGCCTGCTGGTATTTATCGGCGAGTCCGCTCGCGATGCCTTCGACCCGAGGAAATGAGATGAATCAGGACAATCTGATCGAAGTCCGCGACCTCGCCGTCGAATTTGGCGTTGGCGCCCACACGCAACGGGTGGTCGAGGGCATCAGCTTCGACATCAAGCGCGGCGAAACCCTGGCCCTGGTGGGCGAAAGCGGTTCCGGCAAGTCGGTGACCGCGCACTCGATCCTGCGCCTCTTGCCCTACCCGCTGGCCCGCCATCCGTCCGGGACCATCCAGTACGCCGGCCAGGATTTGCTGACCCAGAAAGAAAAAACCATCCGCCATATTCGCGGCAACCGCATCGCCATGATCTTCCAGGAGCCGATGACCTCGCTCAACCCGCTGCACAGCATCGAGAAGCAGATCAACGAGGTGCTGGGCCTGCACAAGGGCCTGATCGGCAAGGTCGCCACCCGGCGCACCCTGGAGCTGCTGGAACTGGTGGGCATCCCCGAGCCGCACAAGCGCCTCAAGGCCCTGCCCCACGAGCTGTCCGGCGGCCAGCGGCAACGGGTGATGATCGCCATGGCCCTGGCCAACGAACCGGAACTGCTGATCGCCGACGAGCCGACCACCGCCCTCGACGTCACCGTGCAACTGAAAATCCTCGAACTGCTCAAGGAGCTGCAAGCACGCCTGGGCATGGCCTTGCTGCTGATCAGCCACGACCTCAACCTGGTCCGGCGCATCGCTCACCGCGTCTGCGTGATGCAGCGCGGCTGCATCGTCGAACAGGCGTCCTGCGAAAAGCTGTTCCGCGCGCCGCAGCATCCCTACACCCGCGAACTGCTGGCGGCCGAGCCCAGCGGCAAGCCGGCGAGCAATGTGGTCGGCCCGCCGCTGTTGCAGGTCGAGGACCTGAAGGTCTGGTTCCCGATCAAGAAAGGCCTGCTGCGCCACACCGTCGACCATGTGAAGGCGGTGGACGGCATCAACTTCAGCCTGCCCCAGGGCCAGACCCTGGGCATCGTCGGCGAAAGCGGCTCGGGCAAATCCACCCTGGGCCTGGCAATCCTGCGCCTGATCGCCAGCAAGGGCGCCATTCGCTTCGAAGGCCAGCAACTGGACGGCCTGTCGCAACAGCAGGTGCGGCCGTTGCGCCGGGAGATGCAGGTGGTGTTCCAGGACCCCTTCGGCAGCCTCAGCCCGCGCATGTGCGTGAGCCAGATCGTCGGCGAAGGCCTGCGCATCCACAAGATCGGCAGCGCCGCCGAGCAGGAACAGGCAATCATCGAAGCACTCAAGGAAGTGGGGCTGGACCCGGAAACCCGGCACCGCTACCCCCACGAGTTCTCCGGCGGCCAGCGCCAGCGCATCGCCATCGCCCGCGCCCTGGTGCTCAAGCCGGCGCTGATCCTGCTGGATGAGCCGACCTCGGCCCTCGACCGCACCGTGCAGCGCCAGGTGGTGGAGCTGCTGCGCAAGCTGCAGGCCAAGTACAACCTGACCTACCTGTTCATCAGTCACGACCTGGCGGTGGTCAAGGCCCTGAGCCACCAGTTGATGGTGGTCAAGCATGGCCAGGTGGTGGAACAGGGCGACGCGCAAGATATCTTCGCCGCGCCGCAGCATCCCTACACCCGGCAGTTGCTGGAGGCCGCGTTCCTGGTGCCGGCCAGCGAGGCATGAGCGCTCGCTGGCCTGCTGTACCGGCCGGCGAGCGCGGATGCAGCAGTGACCGGCAGGCACCTCACGGCCGCAACCACCTGGGCCAGGTATCGGCTGCCTAGGCGACGCAGATGCCCGGTACCGCGACCTTCTGGAACAGATGCGGGGAAGCGACCGCCGAGGACGGATAGTGCGAAAGCTTGGCCCTGAACTCCGGATGCACGAAGGCCGCCCGGAAATGCGCGTTGGACTCCCAGACCGCGTAATTGAGATAGGTCGGGCTTTCGCCGATGGCGCGATGCAGCTGGGTGGAAATGAACCCCGGCTGTTGCTTCATAAAACTGGCATCGTCTTGCCAGGCCTGCAGGAAGGTCGGCTCGTCGGCCTGGTCCAGGGTGAAGACGTTGATCAGGATGACCGGCGCGGCTTCGAGCGTAATCTGGCGATCGATCGGAAAGGCGGGGTCCATAGGGCGAATGAGAGACATGGCAGGCTCCAGGTGTGAGGGCTGAATTCGAAATCAAATTGCTATATTGACATCATGATGTCAATATCCCTGAAGAATCATTTTGTCTGGATAACGACGTTATGCACGAACCTGAACCCACCCCCGCCGGGGCTGCCCTGACCGACTTCATTCTGAGTATGTTCCGGGCCAGCAACCTGACGCTGGCCTGGGGCGACCGGATAGTCGCCCCCCTCGGGCTGACCAGCGCCCGCTGGCAGATTCTGGGCGCGATCGTGGCGGCAGAGCGCCCGCAGCCGGTCGCCTGGCTCGCTCGGGACCTGGAGGCCAACCGACAGAATGTCCAGCGCATCGTCAACGATCTGGAGAAGGAAGGACTGGTGACCTTCCAGCCCAACCCGCATCACCGGCGCGCGCAGCTCGTGACGCTGACAGACAAGGGTACGGCAGCCTTCAATGAGGCCATCCGCCTGTACACCCCGCTGGTCAACGATTTGTCGGCCGGACTTGAAGTTGAAGACATTCAAACGGCCCTGCGCGTGATCACCGAGTTGCGAAACAGGCTCCAAGGGCAGGCTGGCACCGAGCAATAACCCGCCGTATTGCGTCTCGGCCCAACATTCACGCCTTGAACAGCGGCCCGCGGCCCGGTCTGCTCATGGTCTGGTCGGCATCCGCCAGCAAGGCTTCCACATCGGCCGGCCGGGCCGGATCGAACTCGATCTGGCCGATGCTGAAGCAGATGTCGTAAATGCACTGCTGGGTGGCGGTGCGCTCGTCGAGGATGGCCTGCAGGCGGGTGATGATCGCCAGCTTTTCCATCCGTTCCGAGCCGGTCAGCAGCACCGCGAAACGCTGGTACTCCAGATGCCCAACCACGTCGCTTTCGCGAAAGGCGATGCGCAGGCCGTCGGCGAAGGTCTTGAGCGCCGCCTCGCCTTCTTCCGACCCATAAGCGCGGGCGATACGGTAGATATCGTCAAGATCGAACAGCAGCAAGGTCGCCGGGCAGTTCAGGTCCTTGCAGGCCTGCAGCGCATCGCCGGCCAGCACCGCAAAGCCGTGCGAGTTGGGCAGCAGGGTCAGTTTATCGAGGTTGGCTACCTGCACCGCGGCCAGCTCCTGCTCGGCCCGACGGTTCTGATCGCGCAACAGTTGCCGGGACGGGTCGTCCGCCTCCGGGGCTGGCACCGGGTTCGGTGCCTGGACAGGCTTGTCTGGGGAAAACATCGCACACTCCATTGGCGGGTATCACCTATAGAGCTTAGTTGCCGAGGCCTGCGACTGCCCCGCAACCAGCCCTCGCTGGGGGCCCCAGGCGTCAACTTCCGACCGCCGGGCAGGGTCCGCCCGCCTCGGCCCAGAGCTTGAACTGGCTGACGAACATGTCGTGGGGCACCGGTACCGGCGCGCGGTTGCCACCGGGGTTCCAGCCCCAGAGCACCAGCTTGTCTTCGCTGACATGCTTGATCAGCGCGGCAAAGTCGCGGTCGCCGTTGCTGGCCTTGTCCTTGATCATCTGGCACAGGCGGTCGGCCGGCAGGCCAATCCAGGCCATCTTGTGCGCCGCCGGCGGCAGGCTCCAGTGCGGCGCCCCCGGTGGCATGTGCGGGCCATAGCTGGCTGGCGGGTTGCTTGCGCCATGGCAGGTGGCGCACGGCAGCCCTGCCGCGCCCTTGCCGTCCAGGCCACGGACCACGGCCATGGCGTGGGGCGTGCCAGCGTCGAACTGCAAGGGCGCATCCCCGGGAATATGGCAATTCTGGCAACGCGGGCTCTGGAACACCTTCTGCACCGTCGCGAACGCCGCCAGCGCCGGGTCATCGGCGGCGAACAGGTCCGAGGCATAACCGCCCAGGCCGACCAGGATCAGCGAGCCGAGGAACAGGTGGCGTTTCATCTCACACCCCCGCCAGTTGCAGCGGCAGCTCGCGCAGGCGCTGGCCGGTCAGGGCGAACACCGCGTTGGCCACCGCCGGCGTCGTGGGCGGCACGCCTGCCTCGCCGATACCGCCGGGTTTCTCGCTGCTGGCGACTATGTGCACCTCGACCTCGGGCATCTCGTTCAGGCGCAACACCTGGAAGTCGTGATAGTTGGACTGCACCACCCGGCCGTCCTTGAAGGAAATGCGGCTGTGCAGGGCCATGCCCAGGCCGAAGGTGATGCCCGACTCCATCTGCGCGGCGATGCTTTGCGGGTTCACCGCGATGCCGCAATCCACCGCACAGACCACGCGGTGCACGCGAATCCGCTCGGCCTCCTGGGACACCTCGGCCACCTGCGCCACATAGCTGCCGAAGGACTCGTGCACCGCCACGCCCAGGGCATGGCCATTGGGCACGGGCTTGCCCCAGCCGGCCTTCTCCACCGCCAGGTTGAGCACGCCCAGGTGCCGTGGGTGATCCTTGAGCAGGGTGCGGCGGTACTCCACCGGATCCTTGCCCACCGCGGCGGCCATCTCGTCGATCAACGATTCGACGACGAACGCGGTGTGGGTATGGCCCACGGAACGCATCCACAGCACGGTGATGCCAGTCATCGGTGAATGCAGGTCGACCCTGTGGTTCGGCGTGCCCTTCAGGTAAGGCCCGTCCGCCAGGCCCTCGACCGAAGTGTTGTCGATACCGTTCTTGACGAAGCTGGCCTCGAACGAGGTGCCGGCCATGATCGACTGCCCCACCAGCACATGCTGCCAGGCCAGCGGCAGGCCCTGGGCATCCAGGCCGACCTGCGCCTGATGCAGGAACGCCGAACGGAAGTAGCCGCCGCGCACGTCGTCCTCCCGCGACCAGACGGTTTTCACTGGGGCCGCGGCGGCCTTGGCCACCTCCACCGCCTCGCTGACGAAGTCCGAGGTGGGATTGGCCCGGCGGCCGAAACCGCCGCCCAGAAATTGCGTGTGGATCTGCACCTGTTCCGGCTTGAGCCCGGTGATCTTCGCCGCGACCATCTGGTCCAGGGTCTGGAACTGGGTGCCGGTCCAGATCTCGCACTTGTCGGCGCCGATGCGCACCGTGCAGTTGAGCGGTTCCATCGGCGCATGGGCCAGGTACGGCACGCTGTATTCGGCCTTGATCACCTGCGTCGCCTTGGCCATGCTCCCGGCCGCATCGCCGGTCTCGGCGGCCTTGGTCCCGGGGGTCAGCGCCAGTTTGCGAAAGCTCTGCATCAGGCTTTCGCTGCTCATGTTGGCGTTCGGCCCCAGGTCCCATTCGGCCTTGAGCGCATCGCGCCCCTGCTTGGCCGCCCAGTAATGCTCGGCGACCACCGCCACGCCCGTGGGCACCTGGAGCACCTTGAGCACCCCGGGCACCGCCAGCGCCGCCTGGGGATCGAACGACTTGAGCGTGCCGCCGAACACCGGCGAACGCAGAACCACGGCGGTCAGCAGGCCGTCGAAATACATGTCCATGCCGAATTGCGCGCGGCCGGTGATTTTCTCCGGGGTGTCCAGGCGCTGGGTCGGCTTGCCGATCAGCCGCCAGTCCTTGGCCTCCTTCAAGCGCAACGAGGCCGGGTCCGGCACCGGCAGCTGCCCGGCGTCGTTGGCCAGGTCGCCGTAGCTCAGGCGCTGGTCGCCGGCCACCACCCAGCCCTGCTCGGTGTGCAGGGTCGAGGGCGCCACCTGCAGGCGCTTGGCCGCCGCCTCGATCAGCATCTGCCGGGCCGCGGCGCCGGCCTGGCGATAGCGGTCGAACTCCATCCAGGTCGAGGTCGAGCCGCCGGTGATCTGCATCCCGCCGAACGCCGGCAAGCCATACACCGCGGCGGCCGGCGCGTGCTCGACGCGAATCTTCGACCAGTCGGCATCCAGCTCCTCGGCGATCAGCATCGACAGCCCGGTCCAGATGCCCTGGCCCATTTCCGAATGGCCGAGCACCACGGTGACCACCCCGTCCGGGGCGATACGCAAGAACGCATTGGGCACGAACGCTTCGCTCGCCGCCCGGACAAAGCGATTGGCTCCCGGGATGACGAACGCCACCACCAGCCCGCCGCCGAGCAGCGCACCCCCTTTGAGAAACCCACGACGCGATGCAGTGATCATGCCTTGCCCCTCTTAATGCCGACTCAGCCGATTTCAGCGGCGCGTTTGACCGCCGCGCGGATCCTGGGGTAGGTGCCGCAGCGGCAGATATTGCCGGACAACGCCTGGTCGATATCGCTGTCGGTGGGCGACGGGATCTTCACCAGCAAGGCCGCGGCCGACATGATCTGCCCCGACTGGCAGTAACCGCACTGCACCACGTCCAGCTCGGCCCAGGCGCGCTGCACCGGGTGCGAGCCGTCCGCCGACAGGCCTTCGATGGTGAGGATTTTCTGCCCGTTGGCCACTGTCGCGGCCGGGGTCACGCAGGAACGCAGCGGCGCGCCGTCGACATGCACGGTGCAGGCGCCGCATTGCGCCATGCCGCAGCCGAACTTGGTGCCGGTCAGGTGCGCCACATCGCGCAGTACCCAGAGCAGCGGCATGTCCGCGGGCACCTCGAGTTGCTGGTCCTTGCCATTGATATTGAGTGTCAGCATGCGCAACTCCTCAGGCCGAGAGGGGACAGGATTCACGGGATCCTGGAGCGGCGTCGCTGTGGCCGAAGGCCTACGCGCGCCGCGAGGTTTTCCATACAGCTAAGCGCAGTTTGCCGAACAGGCCGGATTCTGCGACCACCGGTCACGCCCAACCGCCCTGGACGGGGCGGCCAGGCCATGACCACAGCATCAGAAATCGGTGGAGGCCGACAGCGCCCGCCAGGTCGCGGTTTCCTGATCGACGTAGGCGTTCTTCGCCGCGATGGCGCCCAGGGTGTCGGTGCCCAGGGGCAGGCGCAGCGGCGGTTGCTTGGCTTCGACCAGGGCGATCATCGCCTGCGCCAGTTTGTCCGGGTCGCCCGGCTGCTGCTGGTTATAGGCCTTGGCTTGCTGGCGTACCAGGCCAACAGTAGCGGTGTAGTCGGCGATCGAGGCCGGCGACTCCAGCAACGAATTGCCATCGAGAAAATCGGTGCGGAAAAAGCCCGGCTCGACCACCGCGACCTTCACGCCCAAAGGCACCAGCTCGCTGTGCAGGGCCTCGCTCAAGCCTTCGACGGCGAACTTGGTCGAACAGTAGACGCCGTAACCCGGCCCCGACTGATAGCCGCCGATCGACGAGATATTGATCACATGGCCGCTGCGGGCGGCGCGCATGCGGGCCGGCAGGCCGCAGGCCCCGGAAGAACTGACCCGGCACCAGGGCATCGGCTTTCGCTTCCTCACCTCGGGCACGACCCATCGCTGGGAGTTCCGGCGCAATGGGCGGGATTTCACCGTCGGCGTCGAGGGGGCGCTGGTGGTCAACGATCGGCACTTGCTGGTCGCCATGGCGCGGGACGGACAGGGGCTGGCCTACGCCTGTGACTTCGAGGTGGCCGACGACCTGGCCAGCGGGCGCCTGGAGTCTGTGCTGCAACCGTTCGTCCCGCTGAGCTCGGGCCTGTATCTATACTTTCCCAGCCGCACCCAGAGCCAGCCGAAACTGCGCGCTTTTATCGACATGGCCAACGCCTGGGTAGCCGAGCAAGGGCGGCGATCCTGACCCGGATGCGCGGGCTCGATACCGCTCCTCGCCCGGCTGCGCTTTGTCGATCTACGGCAACCCGGGACGACTATCGGCTGACTACGCTTGCTCAAGCGTGAACCACCTGCCGAGGAGAACCGTCATGTCGCACATTCATCGCATCACGCCCTGCCTGTGGTTCGACCACCAGGCCGAAGCCGCCGCCCAGTTCTACTGTTCGATCTTCGAGCACTCGCGCATCACCGCCCTCACCCACTACGGCAAGGCCGGCTTCGAGTTCCACGGCCGCCCCGAAGGCTCGGTGATGACCGTGTCCTTTGAGCTCGACGGGCAGACCTTCACCGGCCTCAACGGCGGCCCGGTGTTCCAGTTCAACGAAGCGGTCTCGCTGCAGGTCAACTGCCAGAACCAGGGCGAAATCGATCATTTCTGGAGCGCCCTGTCCTACGGCGGCGCGCCCGAGGCCCAGCAGTGCGGCTGGCTCAAGGACAAGTTCGGGCTGTCCTGGCAGATCGTGCCTTGCGCGCTCAACCACTGGATGACCGACCCCGACACGGCCAAGTCGCAGCGGGTGATGCAGGCCCTGCTGCAGATGAAAAAACTCGATATCGCCGCGCTGGAACGAGCCTTCGCCGGCGAGAGCTAATACACTCGGTGGCCGACGCTTGCCGATGGGACACCTTTGATGAAGCCGAGCTTGAGCCACAGCCCCAATACCGCCCCGCAGTTCTGGCGCGATACGGCGCTGCCCTTTATCGAGGCCCGCTCGATCGCCGACGGGCGCAAGGTCTGTTACGCCCGGCATGCCCACGAGCATTTCTCTATCGGCGCCATCACCGCCGGGCACAGCACCTACCTGCACGAGCAGGCGCAATTTCGCATCGGCGCCGGCACCGTGGTGCTGATGAACCCCGGCGAAGTGCACGCCTGCAACCCTATCGACGACCAGCCCTGGTCGTATCTCATGCTCTATGTCGACACCCCCTGGCTGACCGATCTGCAGCATCAACTCGGCTTCAGCCAGGACCTGGGCTTTCGCGCCTTTTCCACGCCCCACAGCGACGACCCCGAACTCTATGCCGGGCTCAACCGTTTGTATGAGGTGCTGGTGGACGAACAGGCCGAGACGCTGCACAAGCACAGCGCCGCAGTCGCGTTTTTCAGCGACCTGCAGCAGCGCCTGAACCCGGCCAGCCGACCGCCGCGCGAGAGCAACCAGAAACTGCAACGGGCCGCCGACTACATTCGCCAACACTGCACCCGCTCGCTGAAGCTCGAGGAAATCTGCCAGGCCGCCGAGCTGTCGCCGTCCTACCTGATCCGCGCCTTCAAGCAGCACTACGGCATGACGCCCCACGCCTTCGTGGTCAACCAGCGGGTGCAGTTCGCCCAGTCCCGGTTGCGTGACGGCGAGCCGATCGCCGATGTGGCCCTGGAAGCCGGCTTCGCCGACCAGGCGCATTTCCAGCGCGCCTTCAAGCAGCATCTGGCGGCGACGCCGGGGCAGTATCGCGGGTGATTGGCAGACCTGACGCCCTCATCGCGAGCAAGCTCGCTCCTACAGAGGACGCGATCTCTGTAGGAGCGAGCTTGCTCGCGATAAAGCCAACGCCGATTCAAGGCAACAACAGATACACCGCGCTCGCCGCCAGCAGCGCCGCCATGCTGCGGTTGAACAGGCGCATGCCCTTCGGGTTGCTCAGGTACTGGCGCAAAAAAGTCCCGGCGTAGGCCCAGCAGGCAATCGACAGGTAGCAGATCACGAAGTACACCAGGGCGAACTGCCACACCAGCAGCGCCTCGCCATTGGCGGCGAACGCGCCCATGCCGGCGACGCAGGCCAGCCAGGCTTTGGGGTTGAGCCATTGCATGATCGCGCCGTACCAGGCCGACGGCGCCTTGGCCTGGCCATCGCTGTTCAGCCGGCCGTCGTCCACCGCCAGCTTCCAGGCCATGAACAGCAGGAAAGCCACCCCGAACAGCTGGATGCCGCGGGTCAGGAACGGCCATAGCCGCAACAGCTCATGCAAACCCAGGCCGATCAGCACCAGCAACAGGACAAAGCCCAGGGTCGCGCCACCGACATGCCGCAGGCTGGCGCGAAAGCCGAACTGCGCGCCGGAACTCAGGGCCACGATATTGACCGGGCCGGGGGTAATCGAAGAGGCTAGCGCGAAGGCCGCCATGGAAAACACTACGCTCATCACACACCTTCAAAGGATCAATCGGAGAGTCCGGTGACCAAGGTAAGTGCGCAGGCCGCCCAGTGTATTGAAGAAAAATACCCCCCTCGCGTATGGACGAATCCCATGACCGATGCTCCCTCCTCCGCGACCACCCTCACCGCCCGCCTGCTGTTGCGCGCGCCAACGGCCGCCGACCTGGACGTCACCCACCTGCTCCACAGCGACCCGCGGACCCAGCGCTATAACCCGACCGGCCCGGACAGCCGCGAGAGCTGCCAGCACCGGCTGCAGGGCTGGATACAACACTGGCAGGACCAGGGTTTCGGCTATTGGGTGGTCTGCGACCGCGCCCAGCCCGAGCGGGTGCTGGGGTTCGGCGGCGTCATGCACAGCCGCTTCGGCGAGCGCAGCGGGCTGAACCTGTACTTTCGCTTCGCCGTCGAGGCCTGGGGCCAGGGGTACGCCAGCGAAATGGCCGACGCCGCGCTGCACCTCGCGTTCCGCATGCTGGGCAAGGAACAGGTGATCGGCCTGGTACGGCCCGACAACCTGCCGTCGCGTCGCGCCCTGGAACGCCTGGGCCTGACCCGCGACGGCGAACTGGACGACTTCCCCGGCCTGGCCCCCAGCCTGCTGTACAGCCTCAGCGCCGAATGCTACTTCGCGGCCAAGGCCACCTCGCCCACCGACACCGTGCGGAGCCTGGAACCATGAGCCAGATCGAACTGCACCCGGTCCAGCGCGACGAGCTGGAATGCCTGGAAAACCTGATGCAGTTCTACCTGTACGAACTCAGCGAGTGGCTGCCGATCAAGCTCGGTCGCCACGGCCTGTACGCCATCCAGCCGCAGGCCGAATCCTGGCGCCAGCCCGGCACCCGCCCCTGGCTGCTGCGGGTCGACGGCGAGCTGGCGGGCTTTGCCATCGTCGACAAGCAGGTGCACTTTGCCGAGGTGCAGTACAACCTCGCCTACTTCTTCGTGGTCCGGCGCTTTCGCGGTCGCGGCATCGGCCGGCAGGTGGTGACGCGACTGCTGGAACAGCTGCCCGGGCACTGGCAGATCTTCCACATCGATGACAACCGGCCGGCCCGGGATTTCTGGGCCCGGGTCATTCCCACGCTCGTCGGCGACGCCTACAGCTGTCATCCAATCACGGCAGACGGCTACCCCTGCACCCTGTATAAATTCCACACCCCGACATCGCCCGGGCAATGATCGAGGCCCGAAAAGCCTCGCCCAGCACCCAGGCACCGGCATGCCCCCTGAGCCACGGCAGTCGGCTGATTAACGCAAAATGCCACTCCAGAGCCTTGCGACCGTTGTTTCGCCGAGCGAAAAAAATATCACGCGTGAGTCATTGAGCCGTAACAAAATCCCCTGTAATGTTCTCACGCGTGATACGTGCACAACGGAGTCACCCCATGAAAAAGACCGTCCCGGCCAGGCAGCCTGCTGACCTACCGGCTTCCTCAGAGAGTCGACAAGGAGAGCGCTCGAAACCTTCCAGCAGTAAGGCCTCCAGCAACAAGGCCCCTAGCAAGGCTTCCGCCAAGAAGCCGTCGAGCTTCTACATGAAGCAGATGCGCGCGGGCCTGAGTGCCGCTGGTTATGTGAAACACGAAACCTGGGTACTTCCGGAAAACCGGAGCGTGCTCAAGCACATTGAGAAGAAGCTGCGCCAACCCCTGATCGGCGGCGCACCGGTATTGGAGAATGACATGATCGCAGGTGAGAACTGGACCATCGACCGCCTCTTCGGCGCCTTGCAGGCCCTGGACGAAGTGACCTCGAACGAAATCGGCCTGAGCCTGATTCAAGGCGCCGAGCCAAGCATCAAGCTGGAAATGCACGACTTCGGCGGCCTGCCGATCTACATCGCGGTGGTCGGCGAGCAGATCATCGTCGACACCGTGCTGGTGGACCTGGAGTCGATCAACGACGTTGCCCGCTTCAATGACGCGGTGCTGCGCAGCCGGGAGATGTTCCCCCTCTCCTCGATCGGCATCGAGTCCATGCCCAACGGCCAGACCGTCTACAACATGTTCGGCGCCCTGAGCGCCAGTTCGAACCTGACCAACGTGGTGACCGAGGTCAAGACCCTGGTGGACAACGTCCAACGCGCCACCGAAGCCTTCGAAAGCTTCTTCAACTGATTGCCGAGAATCCGGAGTACACCTACATGACTCAGTCCATCTGGAACAAACTGTTCACCGCCCTGCGCGGCGGCGCCAACGAAGTCGGCGAAAGCATCGCCGACCAGCAGGCCCTGCGCATCCTCGACCAGGAAATCCGCGACGCCGACAACGCCCTGTCCAACGCCAAGCGCGAGCTGGTCACCATCATGGCCAAGCACAAGCTGTCCACTGAGCGGGTCAGCGAATTCACCGCGAAGATCGCCGACCTGGAGTCCAAGGCCCTCGCCTCGCTGCAGGCCAACCGCGAAGACCTGGCCCTGGAAGTTGCCGAAGCCATCTCGACCCTGACCAGCGGCCTGGAAGCGGAGCAGAAGCAAGCCAGCGAATTCGGCGCCTATGCCGAGAATATGCGCAAGGACATCGGCAAGGCCGAAGCGCGCATCCGCAGCCTGCGCCAGCAAGTGGACATGGCCAAGGCCCGGGAGAGCGTGCAGAAAGCCCAGGTCAGCGCCTCGATCGCCAGCGGCGGCGCCAACGGCAAGCTGGAAACCGCAGTCAACACCCTGAACCGCCTGCAAGCCAAGCAAGACCAGCGCGCGGCGGAAATGGAAGCCCAGGAGCAACTGGCCGATGCGAGCAACGGCAACGACCTGGAACGCCGCCTGCGCGAAGCCAACATCGTGCCGGACCAGGGCAGCGCCAACGCCATCCTCGAGCGCCTGAAAAAGCAGAAGTCGACCGAGTAAACAGCGCTGTTGCACCACTCAACCTGTAGGAGCGCAGCTTGCTCGCGATGGTCGTTAACGATGTCGCGTACTGCCTGGATGAGCGCGGCGCCCTCCAGTCCATCGCGAGCAAGCTGCGCTCCTACAAATCGCTTGTGTTTTTTCGGCCTCCTGGAGGGCCTCAATGGCCGTTGCAAATGGTTTCAAGACCCTGGCGGGCCTGGCCCTGGTAATGATCGCCGCACAGGTGCTCAACAGCCTGAGCGGCTACAGCCTGAATCTCTTCGGCCTGATCCCCCGCACCCTGCAGGGTTTGCCGGGGATACTCGCCTCGCCCTTTCTCCACGGCTCCTTTACCCACCTGACCGCCAACCTGGTGCCCTTCCTGATCCTCGGCGCCATGGTGATCGCCGAAGGCCAGCGGCGCTTCGTGGTGGTCAGCCTGATCATCATCCTGCTCGGCGGCGCGCTGGTCTGGCTGTTCGGCTTCAGGGGCATCCACGTCGGCGCCAGCGCCTGGGTCTTCGGCCTGTGGGCCTACATCCTCACCCGCGCCTGGCTGCTGCGCAGCTGGAGCAGCCTGCTGGCCGCCGCGGTGACGATGTTCCTGTATTCCGGCCTGGTCCTGGGGCTCCTGCCACGGGCCGGGGTGTCCTTCGAAGGGCACATCTTTGGCGCCTTCGCGGGGTTTATCGCAGCAAAAGTGCTTTTATCCGGCGCCAAGCCGATGTCTAATGCCGCGCGGCAATGAGCCATGCCTTGCCCGGGCACGGCACGCTGCATCACGGATAGATCTGCTCATCAGGAAATCAGGGATTCGATGTCGATTTTCATCTTGCTTCGGGTATACGCGGCCACCTTCTTCCAGCGCTTCGGCTGGATGGGCCTGGCCATCGCGCTCGGCGTGCATGCCGCGACCTCCTATCTCGGCCTGGTGGCCTTGGGCGAGCAGCACCTCACTGCGCCCGCGACCTTCATCTATTTCTATTTCACCACCACCCTGACCGTGGGTTATGGCGACCTGTCGCCGCAATCCGCCGCCGGCCGGGTGTTCGTCGCCGTGTGGGTGATGCTCGGCGGCATCGCGCTGCTGACCGCGGCCATCGGCAAGACCACCAGCAGCGTTATGGACCTATGGAGAAAAGGCATGAAAGGCAAAGGCAACTTCACCGGCCAGACCGGGCATACCGTGCTGGTCGGCTGGGAAGGCGCGTCCAGCGAGCGGGTGATCGAATTGCTGCTGCAGGACGAAACCTCCAACGACAACCTGATCGTCATCTGCGACGCCAGCCTCGACGAGAACCCGATGCAGGGCAAGGCCGCCTTCGTCAAGGGCGAAAGCCTGTCGTCCGCGGCCCTGCTGTTGCGTGCCGGGGTGCCCGGCGCCGAACGGGTGCTGGTGCGCACCAGCTCCGACGACCTGACCCTGGCCAGCGTGCTGGCGATCAACCAGCTGCGCCCCAGCGGCCACGTGGTCGCCCACTTCAACGACAGCGAAATCGCCACCCTGGCCGCCTCCTACGCACCGAAGCTGGAGTGCACCTCGAGCATGGCCATCGAGATGCTGGTGCGCTCCTCCCAGGACCCGGGCTCCTCGGTGGTGATCAACGAACTGCTGTGCGTCGGCCAGGGCGCCACCCAATACGTCATGCGCCTGCCCGAGACTTACGAAGGCCGTTTCGCCGAGCTCTACGTACACCTCAAGGAACGCTACAACGCCACCCTGATCGGCTACCGCGCCCGCGGCGCGCAACACCCGCAGATCAACCCGCACAGCGATACGCGGATCCAGGGCGGCGAACTCTTCTACATCGCTTCCAGCCGCCTCAAGGACATCGACAATGGGATGGTTTAAACGCTTTCTGGGGCTCCAGGCCCCGGCCACCACAAGCTCGAGTTTCGCCACCGGCCCACTGGGCCTGAGCATGGGCGCGGGCATCCGCTTCGATGCCAGCCTCAAGCTGCTGCTCGCCGACAACAGCCGCGTAGCGATTCCCGGCGACCAGGCGGTCTACAGCGAAGGCCAGGTAGACCTGGGCCAGTCCGAATGGCTGTCGCGCTACTACCTGGACGACGAGGACTACTGGCTGCAGGTGCACACCAGCGGGGGCATCGACGGCCAGGTCAAATCGATCATCCTGTTCAACTACCTGAGCAACCAGGCCGTCAACAGCGAAGCCGAGCTGCGGCGCCTGGCCGGCCCGAACAGCCTGATCGGCCAGCCCACCTACAGCCTCGACGGCGTCGAGTACCTGCGCGAATGGGGCACCGAAGCCGGGCAGACCGAGCTGGTGCCGCTGCGCGAGCAGGTGTCCAAGCCGGACGAGACCTTCGCCTTCGAAAGCCACTCGATGCTCTATGCCCGCGACACCGGCCTGACCAATCGCCGCGAGTTCCTGCTGTTTTCCGTGGAGCAATACGCCGACGGCAGCGTCAGCCTGGTGACCTCACTGGGCATTTCCCTGTACATGACCGACCTGCAAACCCTCTGACAAGGACCAGAACCCATGCTTGAAGCCCTTTCCATCTCCCTGAACAAATTCGCCGTGGTCGGTTTCCTGACCTACATCCTCGGCGCGGCCGTGCTGTTCGCCCTGTTCCAGTTCGTCTACACCCGCCTGACGCCGCACAAGGAGTTCCAGCTGATCCGCGAGGGCAACGTCTCCGCCGCCATCGCCCTGGGCGGCGCCATCATCGGTTTCGCCATCCCGGCGAGCAACGTCATCGCCTACTCCATCAGCCTGCTGGACTTCGCCGTCTGGGCGCTGATCGCCGCCGTGGTGCAACTGCTGGCGTTCCTGATGACCAGCCTGGTGCTCAAGGGCACTTCGCAGCGCATCCGCAACGGCGAAATTGCCGCCGGCATCTATGTCGCCGCCGTGGCCATCAGCGTCGGCCTGCTCAACGCCGCCTGCATGACCCCTTCGCAGAACTGATCGACCGCACGGAGCCCTCGATGAAACGAAGCCAATACGTTCAGCTCTCCCTAGCCGCCTCGGTGGCCCTGGCGATCTCGGGCTGCAACTCGGAGCCGGAGACCCTCGCGGTCCAGCAGAAATTCAACTTCCAGTCGGTGCAGGAATGCGTGGACGGCAAGATCGCCGTGGACGTCTGCTCCGATGCCTATATCAAGGCCATGGCGGAGCACCGCGCCCAGGCGCCGGTCTACGACAACCAGGCCGATTGCGATGCCGACTTCGTCGAAAACTGGTGCCAGGTGGATTCCAGCGGCAAGTTCGTGCCCAAGCTCGGCGGCTTTGAAATCAACGCCCAGGGCGCCTTCACCCGCGAACAGCTGGCGGCAGCCGGGGTCAGCCCCGAGGCTGGCCGCAGCTCGTCGTTCAGCAGCAATGACAGCGGTCTGCTCACCGGCCTGCTGATCGGCAACCTGCTCAGCGGTGGCAACCGCAACTATTATTCCGAGCCGGTCTACCGCTATCGCGACGACCGCGGCAGCTACGCCAACTCGACGCTCAACCAGCGCATCGCCAGCGGCTCGACCTTCTCCAAGTCGCGCCAGGCGCAGTCGGGCAGCGGTTTCCGGACCACCACCCGGCCGATGTCCGTGTCCTCCTCTACCTCCCGCGGCGGCTTCGGCAGCCAGGCCAGCGCCCGCAGCGGCTGGGGCGGCTCCAGCTCCTCGAGCTGGAGTTCGGGACGCTCGAGCAGCTAAGGAACCGCGCCATGAAGAAGATCCTCTGCAACGAACGCCCGGACTGGCGACAGACCGCGCAAAAGCTCGGCTTCCTGTTCCACACCATCGACGGCGAAGCCTACTGGGACGAAAGCGCCTACTACCAGTTCAGCCTCAAGCAGATCGAGGACGACCTGGAAGACCCGACCACCGAGATCCATGAGATGTGCATGGACTTGGTGGACCGGGTGGTGCGCAACGAGGCCCTGCTCGATCGCCTGAGCATCCCGCCGGCCTTCTACGACATGATCCGCACTTCATGGCTCGACGGTCACCCGCACCTCTACGGCCGCCTGGATTTTTCCTATAACGGCCAGGGCCCGGCCAAGCTGCTGGAGCTCAACTACGACACCCCCACCAGCCTCTATGAAACCGCGGCGTTCCAATGGGGCTGGCTGGAGCAGAACATCGAGCGCGGCCTGCTGCCGCGGCATGCCGACCAGTTCAACAGCATCGACACCCGGCTGCACCAGGCTTTCGCCCAGCTGGGGATCGAGCGTCCTTTCTATTTCGCCTCGATGAAGGATTCGGTGGAGGACCGCGCCACCACCGACTACCTGCGCCTGATCGCGGAAAAGGCCGGCATCGAGTCGCGGCATATCGACGTGGAAGACATCGGCCTCACCGCCGAAGGCCGCTTCGTCGATCTGCAGGACCGCTGGATCCCGCACCTGTTCAAGCTGCACGCCTGGGAGTTCATCTTCCACGAACCCTTCGGCGCGGCGATCGCCGCCAGCGACACGCAGTTCTTCGAGCCGGCGTGGAAATCCATCCTCTCCAACAAGGGCATCCTGCCGCTGCTCTGGGAAGCCCACCCGGGCCACCCGAACCTGCTGGAAACCCACCTGGACCCGCACCCGCAACGCGAGGTGCCCAAGGGCTGGGTACGCAAGCCGTTCTTTTCCCGCGAAGGCGCCAACATCGAGTTGCGCACCCCGCAGGACGAGGTGGTCAAGGAAGACGGCCCCTACACCGACGCGCCCTACATCCTGCAGTCCTTCGCCCCGCTGCCGCGCTTTGGCGACAGCTACACCCTGATCGGCTCCTGGGTCATCGGCGACCAGGCCGCCGGCATCGGCGTGCGTGAAGACGACAGCCTGATCACCAAGGACTCCAGCCGCTTCCTGCCGCACCTGATCCTCGACTGATATATCCGCCGGGGCGCGCAATGCGCCTCGGCCTGTTTCTCAACGGCTACAGCACAACAACTATCTCCAGCATTGTTATGGCCGTCATTCAGAACTGCCTTATATAACTTGCCCATCATTTATCTGAGTTCCGCTACAGACCTTACTTAAAGCTGAACGAACATATGATTCGTGGCAATTTAATCTTGACTTGACAGGTGGCCCTGAGTAAATTGCGCGGGCCGGCCAAACCGGCCTTTTTTCAACTCACAAAAGAAGCCAATGGACACAGTATCTAGACGCTGTCTGGTCGATGCGCTTGCGCAGGGCTGGGCACTTAACCCAGAACATGACGGGACTCGACTTTTCGGTCGGGTGAGCTGCGCTAGAGCTTGACGCTCCTTCGTAACTTGCCTTCACCGGAGCCAGTCCGGTCGCGAGGCAACTGTTATGAACTTCAAATCCACTGTAATGCCCGGCGTACGCGCCTTTGCATCGACCATGCGGGTCAAGCCCTGCGCTGAGCGCGCAGCCGTTTCCCGGGTCGGCACCCTGTATTCCACCCCCTCCTCGCAAACCCGGCCGCGGGCCAACTGGCGCGTCTGCCCGGTCACCTGCCGGCTCCAGCAACGCTGGAGTTTCGACGACAGCCAGGACCCTCAGAGTCGGAGCCTGGCCGGCCTCCTCATGCAGGCCGGCCTGCTGCTGAGCCTGTCCCGGGACTCGCACTTCTAGTTCAACCGAAGGCACTTTCAAGTCCTTCCTTAACGTTTTCCCTAATAAGGAATTCGGCAACTTCCTATTGCCTGCTTACAACTAAAAGTTGGTGGTAATTGTTATGGACGAAGCCAGTAGTAGGTTCGTCGCCTGTTCATGTTCATTGAATAGGCGGCGAACGTTAAAACCAATAAAACGCAACTACCTGAATCGATCGCTTACTTGCGGCTCGACATACGTTCGCTCGTCTTTGAATAGGTGAGTGGTCTGTGTGTCGTGCCGCAAGCCTGCGGCAGGAGCACACGTAATGACTACGGTAAAAACCCGCACCTCCTCCTCGCAAAACTCCACCCGCGACGACACCCGGCTGTCGATGCGCGCCGCCCGCGAAGCGCAGAACAGCCTTGGCGTGACCCTGGACAACGTCAAGTCGAACGCCAACGGCCTGACCGAGCTCGACGCCGAAGGCCGCCTGCAGCGCGACGGCTTCAACGAAGTGGCCCACGACCGGCCGCCTCATGCCCTGGTGCAATTGCTGCAAGCCTTCAACAACCCGTTCATCTATGTGCTGATGACGCTGACCGCCATCAGCTTCTTCACCGACTTCTGGCTGCCCCTGCAAGCCGGCGAGGAAACCGACCTGACCGGGGTAATCATCGTCCTGGTCATGGTCCTGGCCAGCGGCCTGATGCGTTTCTGGCAGGAATACCGCTCGGCCAAGGCCGCCGAGGCGCTCAAGGCCATGGTGCGGACCACCGCCACCGTGCTGCGGCGCGAGCAGATGGGCATGAAAGCCGCGCTGCGCGAAGTGCCGATGCGCGACCTGGTGGTCGGCGACATCGTGCAGCTGTCGGCCGGCGACATGATCCCCGCCGATATCCGCCTGATCGAATCCCGCGACCTGTTCATCAGCCAGGCGGTGCTGACCGGCGAGGCGCTGCCGGTGGAGAAGTACGACACCCTGGGCGCGGTGCAGGAGAAATCCGCCCATCGCACAGCGGCGGCTGACCAGCAGGACCTGCTCGACCTGCCGAACATCTGCTTCATGGGCACCAACGTGGTCAGCGGCACCGCCACCGCGGTGGTGGTAGCCACCGGCGCGCGCACCTACTTCGGCTCCCTGGCACGCTCCATCGTCGGCTCGCGGACCCAGACCGCCTTCGACCGCGGGGTGAACAGCGTCAGTTGGCTGCTGATCCGCTTCATGCTGGTGATGGTGCCGGTGGTGCTGCTGATCAACGGTTTCACCAAGGGTGACTGGGCCGAAGCCTTCATGTTCGCCCTGGCGGTGGCCGTCGGCCTGACCCCGGAAATGCTGCCGATGATCGTCAGCGCCAACCTGGCCAAGGGTGCCGCGGCCATGGCCAAGCGCAAGGTGGTGGTCAAGCGCCTCAACGCGATCCAGAACTTCGGCGCCATGGACGTGCTGTGCACCGACAAGACCGGCACCCTGACCCAGGACCGGATCATCCTCGAGCACCACGTCGATATCAGCGGCAGCCGCTGCGACCAGGTGCTGCAACTGGCCTGGCTCAACAGCTATCACCAGAGCGGCATGAAGAACCTGATGGACCGCGCGGTGGTGAGCTACGCCGAAAACAACCCGAAGTTCAGCGCGCCCGACGCCTGGAGCAAGGTCGATGAACTGCCGTTCGATTTCGTCCGCCGGCGCCTCTCGGTGATCCTCGCCGACGACAGCGGCCATCACCTGCTGGTGTGCAAGGGCGCGGTCGAGGAAATGCTCGACACCGCCACCCGGGTGCGCCAGGACGGCGTCACCGTGGCCCTCGACGCCGGGCGCCGGGCGGCGCTGCTGGAGCTGGCCGAGGAATACAACCGCGACGGTTTCCGCGTGCTGCTGGTCGGCACCCGCGACCTGGCGCCGGGGCAGACCCGCCAGCAATACAGCGCCAGCGACGAGCGCGAGCTGATCATCGAAGGCTTCCTGACCTTCCTCGATCCGCCCAAGGAAACCGCCGGCCCGGCCATCGCCGCGCTGCGCGAGAACGGCGTGACGGTGAAGGTGCTGACCGGCGACAACCCGATCGTCACCGCGAAGATCTGCCGCGAAGTCGGCCTGGAAGTCGGCCAGCCGTTGCTCGGACGGGATATCGAGCACATGGACGACGCGGTGCTCGCGCGCCTGGTGGAAGAACGCACGGTATTCGCCAAGCTCACCCCGCTGCAGAAATCCCGGGTGCTCAAGGCCCTGCAGGCCAACGGGCATACCGTGGGCTTCCTCGGCGACGGTATCAACGACGCCCCGGCTCTGCGCGACGCCGACGTCGGTATCTCGGTGGACAGCGGCACCGACATCGCCAAGGAATCGGCGGACATCATCCTCCTGGAAAAGAGCCTGATGGTGCTCGAAGAAGGGGTGATCAAGGGCCGCGAGACCTTCGGCAACATCATGAAGTACCTGAACATGACCGCCAGTTCCAACTTCGGCAACGTGTTCTCGGTGCTGGTGGCCAGTGCGTTCATTCCGTTCCTGCCGATGCTGGCGATCCACCTGCTGCTGCAGAACTTGATGTACGACATCTCCCAGCTGTCGCTGCCGTGGGACAAAATGGACAAGGAATTCCTGCGCAAGCCACGCAAGTGGGACGCCAAGAACATCGGGCGCTTCATGCTGTGGATCGGGCCGACCTCGTCGATCTTCGACATCACCACCTACGCCCTGATGTGGTTCGTGTTCGCCGCCAACAGCGTGGAAATGGCCGCCCTGTTCCAGTCCGGCTGGTTCATCGAAGGCCTGCTCTCGCAGACCCTGGTGGTGCACATGCTGCGGACCCAGAAGATCCCGTTCATCCAGAGCACCGCGGCGCTGCCGGTGATGCTGATGACCGGCCTGGTGATGGCCCTGGGTATCTACGTGCCGTTCTCGCCGCTGGGTGCAATGGTCGGCCTGGTACCGCTGCCGTGGGAATACTTCCCTTGGCTGGTCGGCACCCTGCTGTGCTACTGCGTCGTCGCCCAGACCATGAAGACCCTCTACATCCGTCGCTTCAAGCAATGGTTCTGAGGGCCTGACGGTCCGCTTTGCTGCCATCGCGAGCAAGCTCGCTCCTACAGAACACCCCCCCTTGTAGGAGCGAGCTTGCTCGCGATAGCCGCAAGGCGGCGCTACCCCAGGCACCGCCCATCCAGGTATCGCAAACACCGGGCCCCGCCCAAGTGGAGCACCCAGAATGAAACCGATCATCGAGCTGCTGTCATCGGCCGAACGCGCCTTGCGCGCGCTGCTGGTGATCGTCCTGGAACGGATCGCCACCCTACTGACCAAGGCCAGCGTGCGGCTATATGCCCGGGGCCTGCTGAGCGGGGTCGAGATCCGCCTGCTGCTGGGCTTTGCCAGCGCCCTTCATCGCCGCTGCATCCGCCTGCTGCGATCCGCCAAGCCATGAAACACACAAGGGAGAGTCCTCATGTCGGGAACTACTCTGCTGATCAACCTCGCTGGCTCCATCGCCCTGCTGCTGTGGGGCACCCAGATGATTTCCTCGGCGCTGCTGCGCGGCTTCGGCACCCAGCTGCGCCAGTGGCTGGGGCAGCACCTGAACAACCGCTGGATGGCCCTGCTGTCCGGCATCGCCATCACCGGGGTCCTGCAAAGCAGCACCGCGGTGAGCCTGATGGCCAGCTCCTTTACCGCCACCGGCACCCTGGGCCTGGCCCCCGCGCTGGCGGTGATGCTCGGGGCCAATATCGGCTCGACCCTGGTGGTGCAACTGCTCAGCGTCGATATCTCGATCCTCACGCCGCTGGTGCTGCTGGCGGGCTTTATCGTGTTCCGCCTGCGCGACGACTCGCGTTTTGAAAGCCTCGGCTGCGCGCTGATCGGCCTGGGACTGATGCTGCTGGCCCTGCGCATGCTCGGCGGCACCTTGGGCGAAGTGGAAGGCACGCCGGTGTTCGCCGCGCTGATGCGTGGCCTCGACGGCGACCTGCTGATCGCCCTGCTGGCGGCGGCGCTGCTGACCTGGCTGTGCCATTCCAGCGTCGCCGTGGTGCTGCTGGTGGCGTCCCTGGCCGCCACCGGGCTGCTGTCGTCGGTGACCGCCATGGCCCTGGTGCTGGGGATCAATATCGGCGGCGCCCTGCCGTCGCTGTTCAACGCTGATTCCAGCGTCGCCCGGCGCCTGCCCCTGGGCAATCTGCTGGTGCGCCTGTGCGGTGTCGCCGTGCTGCTGCCGTGCCTGCCCTGGATCGCCCAGAGCACGCCGGTCGCCGCCCTCGATGCCAGCCTGCAAGTGGTGTACCTGCACAGCCTGTTCAACCTGGTGCTGGCCCTGCTGTTCATCGGCCTGACCGGGCCCATGGCGACGCTGCTCAGCCGCCTGCTCCCGGAGCCGCCGCGCGACGTCGACCCAGGCATGCCACACTACCTGGACGAAGCCGGCCTGGCGGTGGCCAATATCGGCCTGTCCAACGCCGCCCGCGAGGCCCTGCGCCTGGCCGACATGCTGTCGCTGATGCTCGACCGGGTGCTGCGCCTGTTCCAGGCCTCGACCCCGGCCGGTGCCGATGAGGTGCGCCGCATTGACCAGTCGCTGGACCTGCTCAGCGCCGCGATCCGCGCCTACCTGGCGGACATCGGCCAGGACGGCATCAGCGACCAGGACGCCGACCGTGCCCAGGAAATCCTGCTGTTCGTGATCAACCTGGAACACGCCGGCGACATCCTCTCCAGCAGCCTGACCCAGCTGGCGGCGCGCCGGCTGCGGCGCGGCGAGCAGTTCTCGGTGTTCGAGCTGGACTGCATCGAGCCCTTGCACCAGGCCGTGGTCGACAGCCTGAGCCTGGCGATCACCGTGTTCCTGCGCGAAGACCTGGCCAACGCCCACCAACTGGTGAACCGCAAGGAACTGGTCAGGCGGTTGGAAGCCGACGCCAGCCGCGAGCACTTTCGCAGCCTGCGCGAAGACCGCACGGCCTGGGCCGAGTCCGGCGACATTTTCCAGCGGGTGCTGCGCGACTACCGGCGCGTGCACCACCACATCGCGGCCCTGGCCTATCCGGCGCTGGAGCGGGCCGGCGAGCGCGACCTGGATAACGCCGAACTGGGCGAAATGCTCCTGGACAACCCGTTGAGCATCCAGCCGACGGCGCAGGAGACCGCACGATGCGTGTCCTGATCTGCGCCGGGCGCCACTGCGCCGACGTCCAGCTGTGCCGGCGGGTGCTCGACGCCTTTCAGCGCCTGCATGAAGTGCAGGTGCTGATCCACGGCGGCAGCCAGTTCCTCGGCGCAGAAATAGAAGACTGGGGCCGGGAAATCGGCGCCGATATCGTGCGTTACCCGGCCAACTGGCAACTGCACGGCAAGCTCGCCGAACGCCTGCGCAACGCCTTCATGTTGCGCGACAGCCGGCCCGACATGGTGATCGCCCTGCCCGGCGGCGACGATACCGAAGAGCTGGTGGCCCTGGCCAGGGCCGCCGGCATCCAGACCCTGTCAGTGAGCGACTGGCAATGACCCTTTTCCCCATCCCCACTCGACTACGCAGCGGCCCACACAGCGCGGCCGCTGCCCATGCCTTAGCGAGAACCGACATGTCCAAATACAGCCCTTCGCGCCACAACCGCTTCGCCAGCCTCACCCGCGACCTGCCCCCGGCGAAACGGCGCATGCTGCGACGCAACCTGATGTTCGTCACCATCACCCTGAGCCTGATCGGCCTGCTGACCCTGGTCGCCAAGGCCAACGCCGCGGGCGGCGCCTATGTGGTGGACGACGGCGCGATCAACGCCCCGGGAGAGTGCAACCTGGACATCTGGTACCAGAGCCTGCGTCACCAGGGTTCCAACCATGGCGCGGTGATCTCCCCGGCCTGCACCTTCGCCGGCCTGCCCTGGTTGCAGGTGGGTGCCGCCATTGAGCGCAACCGTGAGGACGGCCACGGCGAAACCCAGCTGAGCCCGCAACTCAAGGCGCAACTGTGGAACCGCGAAGACCTGGGCCTGCAGCTGGCGCTGGCGACGTCCGCACATTTCGCCCTCAACCGCAACCACTCGTTCGACGGTGGCGACATCAGTCTGCCCCTGACTTATCAGCCCCTGGACAGCCTGCGCCTGAACCTCAACGCCGGCTGGGCCCACGCCTATGACGACGGCCAGCAGAACCACCACTGGACCTGGGGCGGCGGCTTCGAATACGACCTGGGCGAACGCCTGACCCTGGTCGCCGAGCGTTACGGCCAGCGCGGCGGCGAGCAGGCCTGGCAAGCCGGGCCACGGCTGCACCTGGGGGCGAACCTGGACCTCGACCTGGTGCTCGGTGGCCAGTTGAACGAAGGCCGCGACCACTGGCTGACCAGCGGCGCGACCTTGAGGTTCTAGAGGCTGTTTCAGAAAGGTCACGCCAGGGACAACGAGGTGTGCCTGACACACCGCCTCGCGAGCAAGCTGCGCTCCTACAGGATCGGCGCCTGCCGCGAGTCCGCGCTCGCCGCAACGCCTGTAGGAGCCAGCTTGCTGGCGATAGGCGCAGCGCGCCGGCAGGTCAGACTAATGCAGACTCAGCGGATATCGCTGCGCCGATACAGGCTCAGGCCCAGCGCCAGCACCGCGAGCATGCCGGCGCAGCTACGGTTGATCCACAGCATCGCCCGCGCGGAGAAGGTGCGCATGGCATAGCGCCCGCCAAAGGCGTAGGTCGCCATCATCACGCAATTGATCGCCGTGCTGACCAGCGCCAGGATCAGGTACTGCTGCGCCACCGGCTGGTCGGGGCGCACGAACTGCGGCAGGAAGGCCGAGAAAAACAGCAACCCCTTGGGGTTCGACAGCCCCACCAGCAATGAGCGCATGAACGCCCCGCGCCCGCTGCTGGCAGCGCCGCTGCTCTGCGCAGCCAGCGCCGTTGTCGGCGCCTTCCACAGCACCCACGCCAGGTACAACAGGTACGCCGCGCCGCCCCACTTGACGATGGAAAACAGCTGCTCGGAAGCTTGCAGCAACGCCCCCAGGCCGCAGCCCACCGCACCGATCAGCAGCAGGTCGGACAGCATCGCGCCAGCCATGCCGCAACCGGCGATGCGCATGCCATGGGTGGCACCGTTATTGAGAGCCAGCAGCATCGACGGCCCCGGGGTCATCATCACCGCGCTGACGGTGACGACGTACAAAAACAATGTGGTGGCGTCCATCCGAACCCTCCGTAAAACCACAGGTACAACAGGTCGGCCAGCATACACCAGGCATTTTCAGCCCGGCAGTGACGCGCCCCAGTCCGCCACCTGGCGGGCGCTGATGCTGACGCCGCCGCACACCACGATCACCACGTCCCGCGCCGCGGCGATGGCCGGGTGATCGAGGTAGGCCACCGCCAGCGAGACACCGCAGGCCGGCTCCACCAATTGCCGCAGATCGTCGGCATAACGCACCACGCCGAGGATCGCCTCGGCATCCGACAACACCAGCGACTGATAGGGAAAACCCTGGATCTGCTGCAACGGCCAGGCCGCCACCTGGGCCGCGCCGAGGGAACTGGCGACGGTGTCGATCTTCGCCAGTTTGACCGGATGCCCGGCCGCCAGCCCCGCAGCAAAGGAAGCGCTGCCGGTGGTTTCGCAGGTGATGATCCGGCAGTCCTGGCGCTGGTGGTGCAGCAGGCCGGTGAGGATGCCGGCCAACAAGCCTCCGCCGCCCACCGACGCCACTATCGTGTCGACCTGCGGACAGTCTTCGAGGATTTCATCGACCATGCTGCTGTGCCCTTGCCACAGCACCGGGTGGTCGAAGGCCGGCACGTATTCGCTGTCGGCAGCGCTGCTCAGTTGCAGCGCGCGTTCGTTGGCTTCATCCCAGACCTGGCCATGCACCAGCACCTCGGCGCCGGTCCGGGCGATGCGTTCGCGGGTGGTTTGCGCGGTGGTCTGCGGCACCACGATGCAGGCTTGCAGGCCAAGGCTGGCCGCCGCCATCGCCGTGGCCAGCCCGGCATTGCCGCCGGAGGGACAGACCACGCGGCGCTTGCCCTGCCGCGCCGCCTGGGTACAGAGCAGGCCCAGGCCGCGCATCTTGAACGAGCCGCCGGGCTGCAGGTTTTCCAGCTTGAGCCAGATGCGCCGGGTGGCCGTGGACAACCCGGGATGCAGGATCAGGGGGGTGCGGATATGCAGCATCATGGGCTCCTTGGACGAAGACGGGCGTCTTGCAACCATAGATGCTCAGGCCAGCCTATGCCGCCTCCCTCCTGGCCGCTCGCCGGTCAGCGAATCGGCGGTATGCGGATATCGCCTTGGCGGCACTGGGTGCGCACGCCCTTGCCACAGGCGCCGAACCCCAGGTTCTTGTCCAGGCAGACCCGCACTTCGGAGAGTTCCGGGCCGCTGCACAACACCGCTACGCCCTTCTCCGGAATGCCCGGGTTGGCTTGGCGGAACAACTGCTCGATCTCCCGGGCCTCGAAGTAATGCACGGTGGTCGAAGGTTCCAGCACCTCGGGAATCTTCACCTTGCCCAGGGCCTGGTCGGAGGTCTCCAGGTAGCCCATGGCGCCCAGTCCGCTGCAGGTGCCGTGCTTGCTCCATTCGTGCTCCATCAGCTTGGCGGTGGGAAACAGGGTCAGGCCCTTGGCCCGCTCTTCGGCGTTCAGCTGCGTCAAGGGCGGGCAGGACTGCGGCCAGCCGCCCTTGGCGTATTGCGGCCACAGGCCATGCAGGACAAAACCGTAGCCCTTGCCGGAGCACTGCTCGTTTTCCGGATGGGTCAGGCAAAAGGTCGGCGACCAGGACAGCGACAGCAGGTAGTAGTCGAACACCCCGGCGACCGAGTCGCGCTGCTGTCGCGCCTCTCGTGCCTGGCTGACCCCGACGGTGCAGATCATCAGCGCGGCCAGTGCCGCGGTTGCGAACAGTTTTCTCATAGACCCTCTCCTTGGGATGGGGCAGTGAATGAACGGCCCCGTAGTGACCTGGCCGGTAGCGGCCAGACACTCTTCTTGGCACGGGGCTGTTGCAGGAAGATGACAGGCCGGCTTCTCCAGGGAAGAAGCCAGTCGATACTAGCGAAGCGTTGTAGCAGACAGATCGGGTTGGCGCCATGGCCGACAGATTACGAACCGGTCATGGACTCGCGGTGAATACTAGCCTCTGTAGGAGCGAAGCGTCGTATCAGGCACACCGCGTTACCCCAATCGCCGGCAATCGAGCGTCGACCGGCCGCTCCTACAGAAGCATCTGCGGGGTGAACGAAATAACGACCATCGGCGCCAAGTGCGCAAGATCGTTCAAGCCATTTCCGTCGCGGGCTGGCACAGTCGGTTCCCGTTCCTTGATTGCAGGCTGTCATGTCCAGCGTTCTTCTTCCCCGCACCGCGTTCCTGCGCGGCGCCGTTGCCATCCTGCCGCTGTCCCTGGCCACCGCGCCCTGGGGGCTGCTGGCGGGTTCCATGGCCATCGAGGCCAATCTCACGCCCCTGCAAGGCCAAGGCTTGTCGAGCATCGTCTTCGCCGGCGCTGCGCAGCTGGTGGCGATCGGCATGCTCAAGGGCGGCGCGGGGATTTTCTCGATCCTGCTCACCACCCTGCTGCTGACCTCCCAGCACCTGCTGTACGGCATGAGCATGCGTTCGGTGATTGCGCCGCTGCCGGGGCGCTGGCGGGTCGGCCTGGGGTTCCTGCTCACCGATGAGCTGTTCGCCCTGACCAGTCAGCACGACAAGCAGCAGTTCGACCGCTGGTACGCCCTCGGCGTGGGCCTGACCTTCTACATCGCCTGGAACCTGTTCACCCTGGCCGGCATCGTCCTCGGGCGCGCCATTCCCGGGCTCGAACACCTGGGCCTGGACTTCTCCATCGCCGCAACCTTTATCGCCCTGATCACGCCGCTGGTGCGCAACGTGCCGACCGTGGTCTGCGTGGCCGTGTCGCTGTTCTGCTCGGTGCTGTTCAGTTACTGGCAATGGGGCTCGGCCCTGGTGCTGTCGGGCCTGCTGGGCATGACCGCGGGTTTTCTCTGCAACAAGTTCTACCGGGAGCGCACATGATGGTCTGGGCAGTGATTTTCGGCATGGGCTTGCTGGTATTTCTCAACCGCTATGTATTTCTCGAACCGCGCCTGCCGGTACGCCTGAGCAGCAACGCCCGGCAGTTCCTCGGTTTCGCCGTACCGGGCATGCTCACCGCGATCTGCGGGCCGATCGTGTTCATGCCCGAGCACCAGCTGAACCTGGCTTACGACAACCCGTACCTGATCAGCTCGCTGGTGGCCATCGTGCTGGTGATCTACACCCGCAACACCCTGGTCAGCATGCTGCTGAGCATGGCGTTCTTTTTCCTGCTGCGCTGGTGGTTGTAGGGACTCGCGGTGTGCCTGACGCATCGCTTCGCGCGCAAGCTGCGCTCCTACGGAAGCGGAAGCCGGCGTCCGCCGCCGCTTCGGCTTCTGTAGCGATGGCCGCGACGCGGTGTAACTGAACACACCGCCTCGCAAACCACCGACCGCTGACGCCCCCATTTACGACGCCTTGGCTTCGCGCAACAGCTGCTGGATCACCTGCTCCTGCGTCTCGTAACTGCCTTCGCCAAAGTGGCTGTAGCGCACCTGGCCGCGAGCGTCAACAAAATAGTGGGCCGGCCAGTACTGGTTGTCGAAGGCACGCCAGATCGCGTAGTTGTTGTCGATGGCCACCGGGTAGCCGATGTCCAGCTTGCGCACCTGGGCCTTGACGTTGTCGATGACCTTTTCAAAGGCGTATTCCGGGGTGTGCACGCCGATCACCACCAGCCCGTCCTTGGCGTACTTTTTCGCCCAGGCGTTCACATACGGCAGGCTGCGCTTGCAGTTGATGCAGTCATAGGTCCAGAAGTCCACCAGCACCACCTTGCCGCGCAAGGCTTCGGCGTCCAGCGGCGGCGAGTTCAGCCATTGCACCGCGCCACTCAGCGAAGGCATCAGGCCCTTGCTCGGCAGCGTCTCGGCGGGTGCCGCGCCAGCTTTGTCGATCAGGTAGTCGAGGGCCTTGGGCACGCTCTTCAGCAGGCCCTGCTCGAGGGCCGCGCCGCCTTGGGACGAGGTGCTGGCCAGCAGGCGGTCGTCCACCCCGCTGCCGATCGCCACGGCCGCCAGCAACGCCAGGTAACCGGCGGCACGGCGCAACCAGGTGGTGGCCGGCAAGGACGGCTTGAGCCGGTTGACCAGCCCTCTTCCGGCAAAGATCAGCAGCCCCAGGGACAGGGCACTGCCCAGGCCATAGGCCAGCAGCAACAGGCTGGTCTGGGCGCTCGCCCCTTGCAGCATGGCGCCGGTCAGGATCACCCCGAGAATCGGACCGGCACAGGGCGCCCAGAGCAGACCGGTGGCCACCCCCAGCAACAACGCCGCCAAGGGACCGGAGACCTTGCGCGCCCGATCGAGGCGCAGGCCGTCCAGGCGATTGCCCAGGCTGACCCAGGGGCGGGCCAGCCAGTTGCCGAAGCGGGTAAAGATCAGCGACAAGGCGAACAGCCCCAGCACAATCAGCGCCAGCTGGCGCCCGATGCCGTTGGCCCGGACGATCCAGTCGCTGCCGACCACCGCCAGGCTCGACACCAGGGCAAAGGTCAGCGCCATGCCGCCGAGGGTCAGCAGCACCGAGCCGCGCGAGCGGTCGGCCCGGGCGAACAGGAACGGCACCACCGGAAGAATGCAGGGGCTGAGGATGGTCAGGACCCCGCCGAGAAACGCTATGAGCAACATGGCATCACCTGTGATCGGTCAATGTCCCGCCCGCCATCGATGGCGGGCGTATCCAGGGGTGGCAGGCCCGGTTCAGGCCTGGTTGTCGGCGCGCATCCCCTGCGGGGTGCGCTCGTAGCCGCCTTCGGCGAGCAGCGACGCCGCTCGCTCTGGCTGGCCGCCCTGGCTCAAGGGCGCGAGCTGGAAGCAGGTCGTGCAGGACGCATCGGCGGCGCTGGCATCCACGGCCACGCCGGCCAGGGTCAAGGTCAGGGAAAGCAGGCAGGTTTTCAGGGTGTTCATGGGCTGATCCTCATGTTCAACAGGGACTACATGACAAGTGAGTGCACTCAGTTGCCGTCGTTACAGTTGTTGGCGAACTTGCGGTAATCCAGGGCCTGGGTACGGCCCTGGGAATCGAGGTAGGTCATGCGGGCATTGACCACGCCGCAGCTCGGCTCGGCGTCTTCGGTCATCGACAGGACTTTCTGGATATCCAGCTGGGTGCCGTAGCTGTAGGTCTGGGCCTGTACCGTGCTTTCGGCACGGGCCGACAGGGTGCAGATATTCAGCGCGGCGAACAGGCAGGCGGCGTAGAGGGCGGTGCGTTTCATGCGGGTTTCCTCGAACGACAATGGGTTGGGTTGCGAGGCCAGTGGCTGTGCCTCGATGGAGCCCATTGAATGCGCGCAAGGTATCGCGCCTGTGTCGGCAAACCGCCCTTGCGGTGTCCCTGCGTATCCATGCAGCCGGGGGATACACAGCGATACAAAGGCGTCGGAAAAACCCTGTTTTGCATCGCCGTGTATTCAGCCAGGCGCCAGATACACTGCAATACAAAGCGCCGCAGGCAAGCCCGCCCGGGCCCTATAGACTAGGCAGCACGACCCTATACAGAGGCAACCCCATGGATCATGTCGATCACGTATTGATAGTCGATGACGACCGCGAGATCAGAGAGCTGGTAGGCAACTACCTGAAAAAGAACGGCCTGCGCACCACGGTAGTGGCTGACGGCAGGCAGATGCGCAGCTTCCTGGAAACCACCCCGGTGGACCTGATCGTGCTCGACATCATGCTGCCCGGCGACGATGGCCTGCTGCTGTGCCGCGAGCTGCGCGCCGGCAAGCACAAGGCCACGCCGGTGCTGATGCTCACCGCGCGCAACGACGAGACCGACCGCATCATCGGCCTGGAGATGGGCGCCGACGACTACCTGGTCAAGCCCTTCGCCGCACGCGAGCTGCTGGCGCGGATCAATGCCGTGCTGCGGCGCACGCGCATGCTGCCGCCGAACCTGGTGGTCACCGAGAGCGGCCGCCTGCTGGGCTTCGGCCGCTGGCGCCTGGACACCACCGCGCGCCACCTGCTGGACCAGGACGGCACCCTGGTCGCCCTGAGCGGCGCCGAATACCGGCTGCTGCGGGTGTTCCTCGACCACCCGCAACGGGTGCTCAACCGCGACCAGTTGCTCAACCTGACCCAGGGCCGCGACGCCGACCTGTTCGACCGCTCCATCGACCTGCTGGTCAGCCGCCTGCGCCAGCGCCTGCTGGACGACGCCCGCGAACCGGCCTACATCAAGACCGTGCGTAGCGAGGGTTATGTGTTCTCGCTGCCGGTGGAGATCCTCGAGGCCGCGTCATGAAGCTTGCGTTGCACTGGCCGCGCACCCTCGCCTCGCGACTGTCGCTGATTTTCCTGATCGGCCTGGCGCTGGCCCAGGGCCTGTCGTTCGCCGCGCAGTCCTACGAACGCTACCAGAGCGCGAAGATGACCATGCTCGGCAACCTGGAAAGCGACGTCGCCACCTCCATCGCCATCCTCGACCGCCTGCCCGCCGCCGAGCGCCCCGCCTGGCTGCCGCGCCTGCAGCGGCGCAACTACGGCTATCTGCTCAATGCCGGCGAACCCGGCCAGCCCATGGACAGCGCCGATGTACCGGTCTCGGTGAACTCTATCAAGAGCGCCATTGGCAGCGACTACCGCCTGACATTCAACACCATCCCCGGACCGCGCCAGCATTATCAGGCCCACCTGCAACTGGCCGACGGCAGCCCGCTGACCATCGACGTGCGCCCGGCGCTGACGCCGATGTCGCCCTGGCTGCCGGCAGTGTTGCTGGGGCAGTTGCTGGTGCTGATCCTCTGCGCCTGGCTGGCGGTACGTATCGCCGTGCGTCCGCTGACCCGGCTGGCCCAGGCGGTGGACAGCCTCGACCCCAACACCCACGGCGTGCACCTGGACGAAAAAGGCCCGATCGAAGTGGTGCACGCGGCCAAGGCCTTCAATGCCCTGCAGGCGCGGATCGGCGCCTACCTCAAGGAGCGCATGCAACTGCTGGCGGCGATCTCCCATGACCTGCAGACGCCGATCACCCGCATGAAACTGCGCGCCGAGTTCATGGACGATTCCGCCGAGAAGGACAAGCTGTGGAACGACCTGAACGAAATGGAGCACCTGGTGCGCGAAGGGGTGGCCTATGCCCGCAGCATCCATGGCGCCACCGAGGCCAGTTGCCGCATCGACCTGGACGCGTTTCTCGACAGCCTGGTGTTCGATTACCAGGACACCGGCCAGGATGTCGAGCTGACCGGCAAGAACGGCGCGCTGATCGACACCCGCCCCCACGCCCTGCGCCGGGTGCTGGTGAACCTGGTGGACAACGCGCTGAAGTTCTCCGGCGCGGCGCGGATCGAGGTCCAGGCCGAAGCGGGCGATCGCCTGTCGGTCAAGGTCCTGGACCGCGGCCCGGGGATCAGCGAAGAGCAACTGGCCGAAGTGCTCAAGCCGTTCTATCGGGTGGAAAGCTCGCGCAACCGCGACACCGGCGGCACCGGCCTGGGGCTGGCCATCGCCCAGCAACTGGTGGTGGCCCTGGGTGGCTCGCTGCGCCTGAGCAATCGCCAGGGCGGCGGCCTGTGCGCGGAACTGATCCTGGTCAGCGGCAGTCAGGCCAGTCTCTGAACGCTTTGCTACACAGGCATACAGAACCGCCCCTCGCCGACACAGCCGATATACATGGCCTTGCAAGACTCCTGGGACGCGCCGCGCTGGCGGCGCCCAACCTCAAGGAGCCTCTCATGCCCACTCAATCCCTTCCCTCGCGTTTCCACGGCTGGCGGCTGTTCAGCCTGCTGGCCGCCGCCGTGCTGCTGATGACCGCGCTGATCCTGCTGCTTGAGCCGGACCTGGTCGAAGCCACCCGCTGCGCCATCCGCGCCACAGCACGCTCGTCCTTCGTGCTGTTTCTGCTGGCCTTCACCGCCTCGGCATTCGCCGTGCTGCTGCCCTCTCCCCTGAGCCAGACGCTGGTGCGCGAGCGCCGTTTCATCGGCCTGGCGTTCGCCTTCTCGCACCTGGTTCACGCGCTGCTGATCTACAGCTACGGGCAACTGAACCCGGAGTTCTGGCCCGGCCGCAGCACCCTGGGCAACCTGCCCGGGTCCGTGGGTTACCTGTTTATCCTGCTGCTGACCCTGACCTCGTTCAAAAGCCCGGCCTCGCTGCTCAGCCGTGTCGCCTGGAAACGCCTGCACACCACCGGCATGTGGGTGATCGCGACGATATTCGCCTACTCCAACTTCAAACGCATTCCGCTGAGCGCCTGGTACCTGCTGCCCTTCGCCATCACCTGCTCGGCCATGGCGATCAACCTGCTGGGCAAGCTGGCCCAGGCCAACAAACGCCGGCAACGCCAGGCCCTGAGCCCGCGCTGAGCTGATGCCGCCCTGGTAGCCGCTGGCGCTGGCTGCGATCGACGCCGCAGGCGGCGCCACTTTTGTAATGCCCCCCACTTTATCCAGGAGATCCACCCCATGATTCTCACACTGTCGTCCGCCCTCGACGGGCTGCAACGCCAGCTCAATCGCCTGTCCCCCTGGGTCGCGCTCCTCAGCCTGCGCCTGTTGCTGGCCTGGGAGTTCTTCGAGTCGGGCCTGGAAAAATGGCGCGGGGAAAACTGGTTCCAGCAGATCCAGTCCGCCTTCCCGTTTCCCTTCGACCAGTTGCCGGCGAGCCTGAACTGGCAGCTGTCGATGTGGGCCGAGCTGCTGTGCGCCCTGGCGTTGCTGCTAGGCCTGGGCACCCGCTGCGCCGCGCTGGTGCTGATCGTGATCACTGTGGTCGCCACCGCCGCCGTGCACTGGCCGGCCGACTGGTCGAGCCTCAGTGAACTGGCCCAGGGCTACGCCATCAGCAACAAGGGCCACGGCAACTTCAAACTGCCGGTGATCTACCTGGCGGCGCTGCTGCCCCTGCTGTTCCAGGGCCCGGGCAAGCTCAGCCTGGATGCATTGATCGGACGCCTGCGCCACGGACGCTGATACCCCGGGGCAAAAAAAGCCGCAGCTTGAGCTGCGGCTTTGGTGTTTCTGCGGAGTGGAAAGTTCGATAACAGGCGCATCTCCCTGTAGCCGCTGGCGCAGCCTGCGCTCAGCGGCGCAGCCGTCGTAAAACCGGTGATCGCATTCGAGCTGATACACCGCGTTGCCTGGATTTGCGGCTGCTGCGCAGCCGGGCGCAGGCTACGCCAGCGGCTACACAGGGCCGATAACGCCTTGGTTGTGCAGCTGTCGCAGCAGGCTCTGGCCATTGGCGAGAAAGGTGTCGAGGTCGTCGATGCCCGCTTCCAGGGCCAGGCCTTGCAACTGGTCGCGACCGTGGAGTTGGGGGAACGCCTCGATACGCTCCAGCAGGCGCCAGGCCAGCGGGCTGAGTTCAGAGAAGCGCACCCGGTAGTCGGCATCGCGACGGATCAGCAGCAAAGTCGGCTCAGCCCCGGGCTCGCTGGGACGCCAGGTCGGGCCCAGGCGCTGCACCGGCCAGGCGTAGGCCAGCGGCCAGGCCAGGGACGACAGGCGCAAGGGCTGGGTCAGCAGCCGTCGCGGGTCGCTGGCCGGCAGCGGTTCGGCCTCGGTCTGTTGCAGGGCCATTTCGATCCACTCGTAATGGCTCAGTTCGACCATGAAGGCCGGCCAGCTGCCGTCCTGCAAACCGGCGGGCGTGGAAGCCATCCAGGCCACGAATTCGCCGGCGATCTCGCCGAACTTTGGCGTGGCACAGCGGTGCTCGCGCAGGAACACCCGTAGCAGCCGGCGCCAATCCGTCTCGCCGAGCACCGAACGCAGTACCGGAAAAGTACCGCTGAGCAACGACCGCAGGTTGTCGAACACCAGCTCGCGGTAAATCTCCACCCGCGCGCGGTCCATCTCGGCGGGCGGCGCCCGGTGCTCGGGGTCGCGCAGGTAGGCGGTCAGGGCCTGTTGCTGGGCGTCGAGGGCGATCAGCGGCTTATCCATGGGCCAGCCTCCCCTGAGCCTGGCAGGCGCTGGCCTGCAATTGGCGGATGCTGTCCAGCTCGCCCATCAGCTCGGCGAATGGCGGGAAGTTGAAGTCCCGTTCCAGCAGGGTCGGCCGCACGCCAAACAACTCATAGGCGCGCGCCAGCAAGGCCCAGACCACCGGTTTGACCGGCGCACCGTGGGTGTCGATCTTCAGGTTGTCGGACTGGTCGTAATGCCCGGCCACATGCATCGCCACCACCCGTTCGGGCGGCAGGCCGGCAAGAAAGGCCTGAGGCTCGAACCCGTGGTTCACCGAGTTGACGTAGAGGTTGTTGACGTCCAGCAACAGGTCGCAATCGGCTTCGGCCAGCACCGCGTTGGTGAAGGCCAGCTCGTCCATGTCCTGGCGCGGCGCAGCGTAGTACGAGACATTCTCCACCGCCAGGCGCCGGCCCAGCACCTCCTGGGCCTGGCGGATGTGCGCCGCGACATGGCGCACCGCCTCTTCGGTGAACGGCAGCGGCAGCAGGTCGTAGAGGTGGCCGTCGTCGCCGCAGTAGCTCAGGTGTTCGCTGTACAGCGGCACATTAAAACGGTCGAGAAACTGCCGCACTTCCCGCAGGAACCCCAGGTCCAGCGGTGCCGGGCCACCGAGGGACAACGACAGCCCGTGGCAGCTCAGCGGGTAACGCTCGGCCAGGGCACGTAACGCGGCGCCATGGGCACCGCCGATGCCGATCCAGTTTTCCGGCGCCAGTTCCAGAAAGTCAAAAGCGCCCGCAGGCGCCGTATGCAATGAGTCGAGCAAGGCTCGACGCAAGCCAAGCCCCACGGTTGCCGAAACGGGCAGCCGCGGAGCCTGGGCAGATAACACGCTGTGAGAGGGTTGCATGGGCCAGTCTCCTGGTTGCCCCGGAAAAAACCGGGGGGCACCCGGGTGCCCCCCGCCACCGCCGATCAGGACTCGATCGCCGCACCGCATTTGCCTTCGCCACATTTGCCTTCGGCCGAACCGGCCTTGGCCGCCAGGTACTGCTTGGCTTCGCTCAGGCTGATGGCGCCATCGTGGTTGGCGTCGATCTTGTCGAACTCGGCGGCGCGCTCGGGAGCGGCGGCGATGAACTCCTCGCGGGAGACCTTGCCGTCGTGGTTAGTGTCGGTCTTGGCGAACTTGTCTTCGCCGCACTTGCCTTCGGCCGGGGTCTTGACCCCGTCGGCCGCGGCCAGGGTGTAGCCCTGGGACAGCTCGGTCATGCTCAGCGCCGAAGCGGCGGTGGACAGGCCCAGGCCGCCGACCAGCGCCAGGCCGAGCGCGACGTTGGAAACATTGGAGAGTTTGAACATGCTGATACCCCTTCGATGGATTGATTAACGGTTCCCGTCACCGACACCGAGAAGCTCGGTGCTGGCGGGTGGGCGTAGTTAATCCTCGGGGTGTATCCGGGTTGTGTGCGCAAACGGCATGAAGCTAAGCAGGTGTATCAGCGCCGCCCTGGTACACACTCTGATACAGCAATCTGTCGGCCTGGGCCGGCGCTCACGAATGATCGGCCTTGCCCCGGATCAGTTGCGCCATGGCCTGGGCATCCATCGGCTCGCTCAGGTAGAAGCCCTGGGCCTCGTCGCACTGCACGGCCTTCAAGGCACTGAGCTGGTCGAGGGTCTCCACCCCCTCGGCGGTCACGGTCAGGGACAGCGCCCGTCCCAGCCCGACGATGGCCTGGATGATCGAGTGATCGCCGCCACTGGCGGTCAGGCCGCCGACGAAGCTACGATCAATCTTCAGCCCGTCGAACGGGAACGAACGCAGGTAGCTCAGGGATGAGTAACCGGTGCCGAAGTCATCCATCAGCAAGCGCACGCCCAGGGCCTTGAGCCCCTGCATGATGCTTAGCGCGCCCTGGGCGCCGTCGAGCATCACGCTTTCGGTCAACTCCAGTTCCAGCCGCGCCGGGTCCAGCCCGGTCTCGGCCAGCGCCGTCTTGACCCGAGCCACCAGATGCCCGCGCTGGAACTCGGTGGACGACAGGTTGACCGACACCACCACGCCGTCGGGCCAACTGGCCGCCGCCCGGCAGGCCGTGTGCAGCACCCAGTTGCTCAGCGGCAGGATCAGCCCGGTTTCTTCGGCGATCGGAACGAACAGCTCAGGCCCGAGCAACCCGCGCTGCGGGTGCTGCCAGCGCACCAGGGCCTCGGCGCCCGCCAGTTGCTTGCCCTGGAGCCGGTAACGCGGCTGAAAGTGCAGGCGCAACTGGTCCTCCTTGATGGCCAGGCGCAGGTCGCTTTCCAGCTGGCGGCGCTCGACGATGCGTGCGTTCATGTCGCCGGCGTAGAAACGCCAGGTATTGCGCCCCGCCTCCTTGGCTTCGTACAGCGCGATATCGGCGTAGCGCAGCAGCTCCTCGGCCAGGGTCGCGTCGGCCGGGGCCATGGCGATGCCGATGCTGGCGCTGATGAACACTTCGTGCTCGGCGATGGCGAACGGCAACTCGATGCAATCGATCAGGCGCCGACAGAGGTTTTCCACCTCCTGGTGCGAGGCCATGCCCACCACCACCAGTACGAACTCGTCGCCGCCGATGCGCGCTACCAAGTCGTCGTCGCGCAGGCAACCCGCCAGGCGCTGGGACACCCCGTTCAACACCTGGTCGCCCGCCGCGTGCCCAAGCAGATCGTTGACCGGCTTGAAGCGGTCGAGGTCGACGCTGAGCATCACCAGCGGTGCCTCCAGGGACGGTGCGGCCTTGAGCTTGCCATCGAGGAATTCCTGCATCCGCGTGCGGTTGGCCAGGCCGGTCAGGGCATCGTGTTGCGACAGGTATTCGATGCGCCGGCGGGCCTCGACTTCCTCGGTGATATCGGTGGCGGTGCCCCGGTAGCCGCGCCCTTCCATCTCCCGCACCGACAAGCGGCAGATGCGCACCTGGCCGTCGCCGGACTGGTAATTGCACTGCAACACCGCATTGGCGCGGCGGGCATGGCCCTTGAACCAGGTGGACAAGGCCCCCTGGTCGGAGCTCAGGATCTCGTCCACCGGCCGCCCCAGGCAGTTGTCCCGCGACAGCCCGGTGACCACCTGGAAGCGCTCCGACAGGTAGGTGAAATGCAGATGCCCGTCGACCTCCCAGATCCAGTCCGAGGAGGCTTCAGCGACATCGCGAAAACGCTCCTCGCTGGCGGCCAGCGCCCAGCGACTGGCCAGCAGCGAGGCATGGTTGGCGTCCATGATCCGCGCCGCCGCGGTGGTCCGGCGCAGGATGAACCAGGTCATCAGGCCGAACACCAGCCCGGCGCTGGCCAGCAGCGGCAATACCAGCACCAGCAACTGGTCGCCCGGGCGCTCCGGCGTCCATTGCAGCACCGCGTCGCCATCGGCCAGCGCCAGGGTGGGGAATGCCGTCGTGTCGGAACGGCTGGCCGCGCGCAGTCGATCGACACCGAAATCTTGCCCCAGCGCTTCGAGCCGGGCCGGATCGAGCCGGGCGACGAACAGCAAGACCGACGCGGGCCGGCTGTCCGGCCGCACGTCCGGGTCGTTGCCGGGGGTCAGGGCCGCCGCGGCGACCAGGGCCGGTACGCCATCCATGTCGACGAAGGTGCTGACCGCGGTGGCGCTCTCGGCGCTCTGGCGGGCCCGGGCAATCAGTGCGGTCATAGAGTGGTTCAGCCAGCCTTGCAGGGTTACGGACTGCAATTGGCCATCGACCACCGCATAGACCGTGCGATCGTCCGGGCCGACCACGAACACCCCTTGATACCCCTGGTCGCTGAACAGCGTCGGCCCCAGGTTCTGCCGCACGAACGCCCAGTCCGGATCGACCCGCAGGTGCAGGTGCCGGTAGGCGTCGCCCCAGAAGGCGTTGTCCTTGACCGTCGAGAGGCTGAGTTTTTCAACGCTCTGCACAGCGTTTTCGCTGTCGATGCGGCTGTGCGTTTCGGCCTCATGGTTCTGATCGCGGGCGATGTACACCAGCAAGGCCGTGACCAACAGGAAGATCGCCAGCAGCAACGCCGAACAGCCCAGCAGCGAAGCGCGGGCCAGGGACAGGTTGGAAGACTGGGACCGAGTGGCAGATGAGGGATCGACGCCGAGACTTTCCATAGGACTCCTACAGCTGGAAGGACGCACGCAGCGCTATCGTGAAAGAATAGGCGCTTGGTCGGCGCCTTGGCTTGCACATTGACAATAGACAATTTTTGCCGGGTGTTCAGGTGCGATGCACAGAAAGCCGGTTGGGCGGCCGATAGGCCACGCAACCGCAAGGCACGGCTGCCGGCCCTGGCGAGCCGGCAGTGAGCGGTCAGCGCCGCGCCGCGCCAGCCTCGGCGGGCGGAATGTGTTCCAGCCCGTGGTAGATCGGCAGGCCCAGTTGCAGACCCAGGGCCACCCAGCGATCGGTTTCCGCGCAGGGCCCGGCGACCCGCAGCACCGCGTCGCAGCGTTGCAATGGATGCCGCGAAGCGTCGTCGCCCTGCGCCAGCCATTGCGCGGGCAGCGCGATATGCCCGGCCGCGAATACCTGTGCGGCGCAATGCTCCAGCGCCGGGCTTGCAGTGCCTGGCCCCGCTACCAGGATCGTCAGCCGACGCGGCGGCATCAGGCGCAGTTCCAGGTATTGCAGGAGCATGATGGTCTTGCCGTCGACGATCTCGCCGCTGCGCACCATGTCCAGCGCCTGCTGGTAACCCAGCTCCAGCACCTCGATGTCCTCGCCCTCTTCCTCCAGGCCGCCACCGTCGCCGATGCGGTCGTCGGGAGAGTATTCGCCAATGAAAAAGTGGATGCGCTCAGTGACCGAGCCGGGGCTCATGAAGGCTTCATAGACCTTCTCCACCGCGCCGACGCGGTAGCCGGTTTCCTCTTCGGCTTCCAGGCGGATGCGCTCCTCCGGGCTGGCATTGTCCAGCAGGCCGGCGGCGGTCTCGATCAGGTAGCCGCTGTGGTCGTTGACGTAGGTCGGCATGCGGAACTGGCGGATCAGCAGCACCGTGCGCCGCTCGCGGTTGTACAGCAGGATGGTGGCGCCATTGCCGCGGTCGTAGACCTCGCGGGTCTGCGCCTGCCAGCTGCCGTCGCGGCGCTGCAGGTCGAAGCTGTATTTCTTCAACAGGTACCAGTTGTCAGAGAGCATCTCCTCGGCGGTGATGCGCACGGGTGCGGCTTGCATGGTCTTCCCCCCTTGGCAATGGGCCGACATTCAACACGAGTGATGCGCCAGATGTCGATCCCAACCCAGGTCGAACGTTGACAGGCACCGGCCTGAACCAGCGCACAGCCCGGGCAGAAACGACAACGCCCCTCATGGGAGGGGCGTTGGCGATGACGCGTTAAGTTCGCTTACACCTGGATCAGGTTGGCGATCTTCACGTCCGGATCGACATCGGCTTCGTAGTCGACGCCGTCGATCTCGAAACCGAACAGGCGCAGGAATTCCTGCTTGTAGCCGGTGAAGTCGGTCAGCTGGTAGAGGTTTTCGCTGGTGACTTCATCCCACAGCTGCTTCACGCGGTCCTGGACGGCAGGTTCCAGTTCCTTGTAGTCGGCACGCAGGCGGCCTTCCTGGTCGATGATCGGGTTCGGGTTGTACAGGCTGTCCTTGTACAGACCGTAGACCTGTTCGATGCAACCTTCGTGACTGCCCTGCTCTTTCATGACCTTGAACAGCAGCGACAGGTACAGCGGCATGATCGGGATCGCCGAGCTGGCCTGGGTCACCACGGCCTTGAGCACCGATACCCGCGCGTCGCCGCCCAGGTCCGACAGTTCCTTGCGGATGCCGATGACTTTCTGGTCCAGGTCCTTCTTGGCTTCGCCGATGGAACCGTTCCAGTAGATGTCGTGGGTCAGCTTCTCGCCCAGGTAGGTGAAGGCGGTGGTTTTAGCACCTTCGGCCAGCACGCCGGCTTCGTGCAGCGCGTCGATCCACATCTGCCAGTCTTCGCCGCCCATCACGGCCACGGTGCCGTCGATTTCTTCCTGGGTGGCTGGCTGCAGGGTGGTTTCCTTAACGATTTCCTTGTCGGTGTCGACACCGCGCAGGGTCACCGATTTGCCCAGCGGCTTGAGGGTCGAGCTCAGGACTTCGCCGGTTTTCGGGTGGGTACGGCGCGGAGCGGCCAGGCTGTAGACCACCAGGTCGATCTTGCCCAGGTCGCGCTTGATGGTTTCGATGGTCTGGCGCTTGACTTCGTCGGAGAAGGCGTCGCCGTTGATGCTCTTGGCGTACAGGCCTTTTTCTTCGGCGAACTTGTGGAAGGCCGCGGTGTTGTACCAGCCGGCGGTGCCGAGCTTGCCGTCAACGCTGCCGCGCTCGAAGAACACCCCCAGGGTGTTGGCGCCGCAACCGAAGGCGGCGGTGATACGTGCGGCCAGGCCGTAGCCGGTGGAAGCGCCGAGCACCAGTACGTTCTTTGGCCCAGCGTCGATGGTGCCTTGTTCGGTGACGTAGTCGATCTGTTGCTTGACGTTGGCTTCGCAACCGACCGGGTGGGTCGTCACACAGATAAAGCCGCGAACGCGGGGTTTGATGACCATACACAATCTCCCAATTTCAATATGCCAAGAGCCAATACGGGCTGCAGCAGCGTCACTTGTTCAAGTCGTAGACGCTCGGAACGTCCTCGCGTCACGCCTTGGGTTTTCAATGAGTGCAGATTTGCCCGCCAGCATAAGTTCATTCCGGGGTTTGGGCCAGAAAACGCTGAGATTGCTCCATGGCCTGTACGGCCAGGGAAAAGCGGCGGTCATTTGTTCAAGCGGTGGGCATCGTAGGCATCCAGGGCCTGATAGGCGGTATAGGTCGCCTGCGCCGCGACCAGACCGGCCAGGCCGAAGGTGGGCACCAGGCCGAACTGGCCGAACCCCTGGGGAATCGGAATGGCCTTGGCGATGGCATCCGCCAGCACCTCCCCCGCCACCGTGGTCGGCGCCATGCCGTGACCGCCAAACCCCACGGCATGCCACACGCCGTTGTCGTCCCGGCCGATCTGCGCCATCTGCTGGCGGCCGTAGCTCATCAGCCCGCCCCAGGAATACTCGATCTCGACGTCGGCCAGTTGCGGGTAGACCGTGATCAGGTCGGCTTTGAGCAAGCCGGCGATCGCCTGCGGGCCCCGATTGAGGATGGAAATACGCCCACCCCAGAGGATCCGGCTGTCCGCCAGTGGGCGGTAATAGTCGAAGGCAAAGCGGGTGTCGTAAATGGCCGACTCGCAGTTGATCGCCTCCCGCAAACGCTCGCCCAGGGGCTCGGTCGCCACCACATAGGTGGCAATCGGCAGCGTCGCCCGCTCCACCGGCCGGTACAGCCCACGGGCGTAACCACCCGCGGCGAACACCACCTGCTCGGCCAGGACTTCGCCGCCCGCGGTCCTGACCAGGTACTTGCCGCCCTGCTGCTCGATCGCCAGGACCGCCGAGTGCTCATGGATATCGATGCCATGCCCCGCCACAGCCGCCGCCACGCCATAGACATACTTGAGCGGGTGGAAGTGAAAGGCATTGCTCTCGAACAAGGCGCCGAAATAGCGCTCGGTCTTGAGCTTTTCGCGCAACTCGCCCGGCGCCACATACTGCCAGTCGACGCCGTAGACCTCCTTCATCAGTTGCCGAGGCTTTTCCAGGCGCGCCGGATCGTTGAACCAGTTGGCCAGCAGCACGCCCCTGTCGGTCAGGTCGCACTGGATGCCATATTGCCGGACGCGCTGGCGAATCAGCTCGACCGCGTCGATGGTCAGCCGGTAGAGCCGCCGCGCTTCCTCCCGGCCCAGGGTCTTAAGCAGCTCGGCATTGCCCAGGCAGTAGCCGCCGAATACAAAACCGCCGTTGCGCCCCGAGGCGCCGTGCCCCACGGTGTGGGACTCCAGCACCACCACGTCGGTCACCCCGCGTTCGGCCAAACCCAGCGCCGTGGAAAGCCCGGCCAGCCCGCCGCCCAGAATGCACACCCGGGTCTCCACCCGGCCGCCGAGCGCCGGATAAGCGGTCTTTTCAACCGTGGCTTCGTAATAACTTTCGAGAAAATCCTGACTCATCACTTGGCTCCGACCTGGGTCATTCGCACAGGAAGACCCGCATTCTCATTCATAGCCGATTCCGCTGGCAGGTAACGTTCGGACTTGCTGCGAATCATCGAAAAGCTCATGTCATCGAACCGGACGAACCTGGAGCCACTGATGACTTTGTGCGCCAGCCAGATCGCCAGGAACAGCACCAGGCCAATATAGGTGGCGCTCAGCCCGGCCCAATCGATCGAGTCGCCGAGCAGGGCTTGATAGTTCTGCCCCAGGGTGACGAACAGGCACAGGACAAAGGCGAAAATCGGCCCGAACGGAAAGAACCGCGACACATAAGGCAGATTGCCCAGGTCGTTGCCCTGGCGCACATAACCGCGACGAAACCGATAGTGGCTGACCGCAATGCCCAGCCAGGCGATAAAACCGAGCATGCCCGAGGTGTTGAGCAACCAGTTATAGATCTGCCCCGGGCTGAAGATGAAGGTCAGGAAGCACAAGGCCGCCACCGTGGCCGTGGCCAGCAACGCCCACCGCGGGGTGCCGGATGCGCTCAAACGGGCGAAGATCGCCGGCGCCTTGCCCTCCAGGGCCAGGCTGTAGAGCATCCGCGAGGAGGCGTACATGCCGGAGTTCCCGGCGGACAGCACCGAGGTCAGGATCACCGCGTTCATCACCGCGGCCGCGCCGAGCATGTCGGCCCGTTCGAAGATCAGGGTGAAGGGGCTGACACGGATATCGGACACCCCATTCCTCAACAGGCTCGGGTCGTTGTAAGGAATCAACAGGCCGATGATCAGGATGGTCAGCACGTAGAACAGCAGGATCCGCCAGAAGATCTGCCGCACCGCGCGCGGCACGTTTTTCCCGGGGTCCCGGGTCTCGCCGGCGGCGATGCCGACGAACTCGGTGCCCTGGAACGAAAACCCCACGATCATCGCCACCCCGACCAGGGCCCCCAGGCCGCCGACAATCGGCGCATCGCCAATCGACCAGAGCCTGGGGCCGGCATTTTCGCCGCCGCTGAGAATGCCGAACAACATCAGAATGCCCACCGTGATAAACAGCAGGATAGTGATGACTTTAATCAGGGCGAACCAATATTCGGACTCACCGAACAAACGCACCGAGGCCATATTAAGTGCGCTGATGATCAATAGAAAACCCGCACTCCAGATATACCCCGGCACCTCCGGAAACCAATAAGCCATGATGATCTGCGCGGCCACCAGATCGACCGCAATGGTCACCGCCCAGGCATACCAGTAGTTCCAGCCCAGGGCGAAGCCGAAACTTTCATCGACATACTTGGAGGCATAAGTCGAAAACGAACCGGTGACCGGCATGCAGGACGCCAGTTCACCGAGGCTGGTCATCAGGAAGAACACCATGGCGCCGATGACCACAAAGGCCAGCAGCGCGCCGCCCGGCCCGGACTGGGCAATGGTCGAGCCCGAGGCGACGAACAGCCCGGTACCGATGCTGCCGCCAATGGCGATCATGCTCAGGTGCCGGGGCGTCAGGGTTCTTTTCAGTCCGCAGGCGGTTTTCTCGCTGTGAAAATCGCCGGTCAGGTCGCACGCACCCGGCACTTTTGTGGAGTCTGTCATGGATCACCTTTTTATTATATTTAAGCCACCGATGATTCAACTCACGCGGTATGGCAGTGTCCCTGGAGTGTTTTTCCTCCCCACTAAAGCCCACAAAAATACCGCTGACAAATGATTTTCCCGAATCACATCAGTCCCATACGGAATACGCCAACAGTTACAAAACCCAATAATCAGAAACACTAAACACCCACAACTAAACATCTAACAAACCGTCAGGTTTAATTGGTTTTCGACGGCATAAAACAGAAAATCCCTACACACTAAAAACTTGACTTAAAGAACAGAGTGTTTGAATGCCCATGCCTGGCGCCGGGCAATGCTCGCAGAGGCCCTGGAAAGAAGGAAAAGAGAGGGTCGTGCGCAGGCCCGTCGCGGTCCACTTCGCGTCCGCCTGGAGCGCGGCGCTGCCCCCCCATCGACCGGCCGGCTAACTCTGCCACCCCACAAACCACTGCCCGAACGCCCGGGCCGGCAATGGCGAGGAAAACAGCTGGCCCTGCCCCACGTCATAGCCCCGCGCCTGCAGGATGTCGCGCTGCGCGGGGTGTTCGATGCCCTCGGCGATCACCCGCAGGGACAGGCCCTTGCCGATGCCGATGACCGCCTCGCTCAAGGCGCGGCAGGAGGCGTCGTGCTCCAGCTCCTCGACAAAGCTCTGGTCCAGCTTCAGCTCATTGATCGGCAAGCGCCGCAGATAGCCCAGGCTGGAATAGCCCGCGCCAAAGTTGTCGATGGCCAGGCGCACGCCCAGGGTATGCAAGTCCTGGAGGGTCTGCTCGGTGGTCGGGCTGCTGCACAGGAAAACGCCCTCCGTGACCTCCACGCACAGGTCCGCCGGCTGCAGGCCGCAACGCTGCAACTGGCGGGCGATCAGGGCCGCCAGGTTGAGGTTGTGGAAGTTGATCGGCGACAGGTTGACCGAGATGGACGGCACCCTGATTCCCGATCGGCGCCAGCGCGCCAGTTGCTCGCAGGCCTCGCACAGCACCCACTGGCTGAGGTAGTTGATCAACCCGCACTCCTCGGCCAGCGCGATGAATTGCGCGGGCGCGATAGTGCCCAGGCTTGGATGCTCCCAGCGCGCCAGCGCCTCGACCCCGACCAGGCCGTTGCTGTGCAAGTCGATCTGCGGTTGATAGACCAGATGCAGGCCGTCGCTGGTCAGGGCCTGGCGCAGCGCCGTCTCCAGCTGCAGGCGCTGCTGGGCGAGTTGGTCCATCTCCTCGAGGAAGAACCTGAAACCGCCGCGCTCGGTACGCTTGGCCTGGTACATGGCGATATCGGCGCAATGCAGCAGGCTTTCCATATCCTGGCCGTCGCTGGGGTACAGGCTGACGCCGACACTGGCCGAAGGCACCACGGCGGTCCCGGCAATATCGGCCGGGGCGCCCAGGGTCGGCATCAGGCGTTCGAGAAAGGTCGTGACCCGGGTGGCGTTCATCCGGGGCAGCACCAGCACGAACTCGTCGCTCGACAGCCGGCCGACGATGTCCGACTCGCGCAGCACGCTGCGCAGCCGTTGCGCCATAAGCTGCAGCAGCTCGTCGCCCGAGGCATGCCCCAGGGCCTCGTTGACCTGCTTGAAGCGGTCCAGGTCGACATACAACACCGCCAGTTCGCCCTGCTCCAGGGCCACCTCGGCGATGCTGTGGTTGGCCTCGGCCAGCAGGGAACTGCGATTGGGCAAGCCGGTCAGGGCATCGGACAAGGCCATGTGGCGGATCGACTGGCGCGCCTCCTCGCGCTCCAGGGCCAGCATGCACAGGTGGGTCCCGGTCATGATCAGATGGGCATGGGTGGTATCGGGCTTGCGGCTCTCGCGAAAGTACAGGGCAAAGGTCGCGCGCACCCTGCCGGCGCTGTTGCGCAGCGGGATCGACCAACAGGCCTGCACCCCGGCCTGCTGCGCCAGCAAACGGTAATCGGCCCACAGCGGATCGGTCTCGATATCGGTGACCAGCACCGGCTCGCCACGAAAGGCCGCGGTGCCGCAGGAGCCGGCGGCGGGCCCGATCGGCAGCCCCTCCATGGCTTGGGAGTAGTCGGCCGGCAGGCCTGGACTGGCCAATGGGTGCAGCAACCCCTGCGGGTCCACGCCGAGGATCGAGACGATGACCTCCGGCGCCAGGCGCTCGATTTCCTGGCACAGCAGCGTCAACACGCGTGCCAGGGGCTGCTCTTGCAACAAGGCGCCGATGACCTTGTCCTGCAGCACTTCGGGCAGCCTGGAACGGGTGATGTCGGTGAACACGATGACGATGTTGCCGATCCGCCCGCCGGCGTCGAACACTGGCGCCGAGCAGACCTGCACCCACAGCCGCTGGCCGTTGCGCTTGCTGATCAGGCCGCAGGCTTCATGGGGCTGGCCACTGAGGATGCTCTCCAGTTGCAGCTCGTCGGCCCGGGCCTGCCCCGGGGTATCGGCGACGAAGAACATCTGCGGCGAGCGCTCCAGCAATTCCTCGCGGGAATACCCCAGCAAGCGCACCAGCCCGTCGTTGATGTAGATCAGCCGGCCGTCGGCGTCGACGATGCAGGTGGCCGAGCTACTGGCGTTGACCGACATCGACAGCAAGCGCTGCTCGATATCCTTGAGCCGCGTCTGGGTCACGTCCTTGAAAAAGGCGGCATAGAGAATGCGCCCCTGCAGGGTGATTTTCGAGATTGCCATCGCGCCCCAGCGCTCTTCGCCATCCTTGCGCGTGATGCACACATCGCGGCTGGTACCGATGATCTTGTTGACCCCGGTCTCGCCGTCGTTCCGCGAGCGGATGGGGATCGGCACCAGGGTGCTGACATCACTGCCCAGCACTTCGCACCGTGGACAGCCCCAGAAGCGTTCGGCCGCCGCGTTGAAGAACACCACCTGGTTGCGATCGTCGATGATCACCACGGCGTCGTTGGCCTGTTCCAGGGTCTGCACGAAAAAGTCCGCCGCCTCTTCTCCGGTCGTTGACCCGACGCTCATATCCATGGCCGCCACTGCATGCATGCCCTCACTGTCATCGTCCCTGATCACTGTGAAGCGCCATTAACCGCCCTCGAACTGGAGGGGCCCGTCCTCGAAGCAACACCCGATACGGCTCAGCAAGGCTGAGAAAAGCGTTTTTACCCGGGCGAGCAGGACATCAGGCCATAAGCGTGGACATGGATCTTTTAGGCCATCGACCTGAAATTAGAGAATAGCCGCGAAGTGGCCGGCCCATGGAAAACCGTGCGATCCGCGCCAAACCTCGGCAACGCCAGGTAGCCCGGGCGTCTGTCCATCGGCAACAGCCCCCCGTCCGTCGCTCCGGGTGGCAACTTCATCTCTGGCCGGTTCGCCACTTGCGTTGCCCGATACGCTTGGCTTCTCATGGCGCCCCTGAGCAGCACGCGAACCTGCGTGTTTCTTTTCAGGTTCTTCAACCCAGGGCAACAGGAGTGGCGGTGAATAAATTCTCGGACATGAGCACCTTCGTCGCGGTCGTCGAGGCGGCCAGTTTTTCCGAAGCCGGGCGACGCCTGGGGACCACCAAGTCGCTGGTCAGCCAACGCATGCAGCAGCTGGAAAAGCGCCTGGGCGTGGTATTGCTGACCCGTGGCCGGCCGCTGAAGCTGACCGAGGCCGGCCAGCTGTTCTACGCCGATTGCACACGCATCCTGCTGGACCTGGCGCGCGCCGAAGAGTCGGTGCAGGACCACCAGGCCAGCCTCGGCGGCACCCTGCGCCTGGCGGCGCCGATGGCCTTCACCCCACGCTACCTGGCGCCGCTGCTGGCGCGCTTCGCCCTGCAATACCCGCAACTGTGCGTCGACATGGAAGCCCATGACCGGGTGGCCAACCTGCAGGATGGCCATTTCGACGTCGCCATCCGCCTGGGCAACCTCCACGACTCTTGCCTGGTGGCACGGCCACTGACCGAGAACCGCCACCTGATCTGCGCCAGCCCCGACTACCTGGCGCGCCAGGGCACTCCCGAGCACCCCGGCGACCTGCAGCGGCACGACGGGCTGATCTACTACAACCGCGAACCCAACGGCATGTGGAGCCTGCCCATGGACGGCGCGCAGCACTCGTTCCGCGTCCGCGTGCGCATGCGTACCGACTCCGGGCACCAGTTGCTCGAAGGCGCGCTGGCCGGCCTGGGGCTGGCGATCCTGCCAACCTTCCTGGCGGCCGACGCCCTGCTCGACGGCAGGCTGGTGTCGGTGCTGGACGACTATGCGCCGTCCGGCGGGCAGATCTCGGCGGTGTACCTCAAGACCCTGAAAACCCCGCCCAAGGTCCAGGCGCTGATTCAATTTCTCGGCGAGAAAATCGGTCGCCCGGCGCCCTGGGACGCGGCGTTGATCGCTCGCGGGCTGCTGCCGGGCGGCGCCACCGCCTGAGCGCGCAGGGCCCGCCGCCTGGTCAAGCAATACTGAACCAGCGGTTCACTTTACAGTGGCTGTCGCTCAACCCGAGCGCACCTTAGCCTCAGCTTCCATCTGACAGGCATTCGCCTGCTATGGGAGATGAGCGATGAGTCACCACCAACCAGAAAATCCTTCGCGCCGCAAACTGCTGGCCCAGACAGTCGCCGGCTCGGCGACCCTGGCCATCGGCTCCATGCTGGGCGCCGGCCCCGCTTTCGCGGCAGCCCCGCAAGGCGCCAACGGCAAGCGCGACGGCAGTGCCGGCAACCCGGTGGACGTGCTGATCATCGGCGGCGGTTCGGCCGGCGCGGTCATGGCCCGGCGCCTGAGCGAACGCCGCGAGCGCAACGTGCTGCTGCTCGAAGCCGGCCACATCTACGGCACCCGCGACTACCCGAAAGTCATCGCCAGCAGCGACAGCGTCGGCGGCGATGCCGGCAGCGACTGGGGCTACCAGACCTTGCCCGGCTATATCGGCCACCCGATCCATGCGATTCGCGGCAAGGTGCTGGGCGGCAGCTCGGCGGTCAACGGCGCGGTGGCGATCCGCGCGCGCAAGCAGGACCTGGTCAACTGGAACCTGCCGGGCTGGTCCTATGAAGAATTGCTGCCGTCGTTCAAGAAGCTGGAAAAACGCAACACCGGCAGCAACCAGCTGCACGGTCACGACGGCCCCCTGCCGGTGCACCAGCTGACCCGCAATGACATCAGCCCCATGCAGCGGGCCTTCGTCGACGCCACCGTCGCCAACGGTTTCCGCGTGATCGACGACTTCGACGGCGCCGACGCCAAAGGTGTCGGTCCCTACCCGATGAACATCGTCGACGGCGTGCGGGTCAACACCGGCATCGCCTACCTCGACAACGCCGTGCGGGCCCGCGGCAACCTGCAGATCCGCGGCGACGTGCTGGTGGACAAGGTGCTGTTCGACGGCCGCCGCGCCACCGGCGTGCGCCTGGCCAGCGGCGAAGTCATCCATGCGAACGAAGTCATACTCTCGGCCGGCACCTACGGCAGTGCGGCGATCCTGCTGCGCTCCGGCATTGGCCCGCGCGAGCACCTGGCGTCGCTGTCGATCCCCCTGGTCGCCGCCCTGCCCGTCGGCCAGCGGCTCAAGGATCACCCCTTCTACTACAACGCCTACGCCGCCCGCCCCGAGCTGATCGGCAAGCAGTCCCCAGTGATCGGCGCCAAGCTCTGGACCCACAGCTCCACGGCGAAAAATGGCGACCTCGACCTGCACATCACCGCCACCCACCTGTTCCCCCACGACCAGAGCCCGACCAAGGTCGGTTTTGTCCTCGCCGTGGCCCTGACCCGCCCACTGTCGGTGGGCAGCCTGAAGCTGGCCAGCCGCGACCCGGCGCAAGCGCCGCTGATCGACCTCAACTTCCTGGCCCAGGCCGAGGACCGCGCCCGCCTGCTGGAAGGGGTGAAACTGGCGCGCAAGATCGGCCAGACCGCGCCGCTGAAGGACCTGATCCACTCGGAACTGAACCCAGGCGCCCAGGCCAGCAGCGACCAGCAGATCGAGCAGTCGATGCTGGCCACCCTCGACACCTACCACCACCCCACCTCCACCGCCCCCATGGGCCCTGCCGGCGACCCCGGCGCAGTGGTCGACCTGGAAGGCCGGGTCCACGGCGTGCAGGGCCTGCGGGTGGTCGATGCGTCGATCTTCCCGGACGCCATCTCGGTCGCCACCAACATCACCACCATCGCCACCGCCGAATACATCGCGCGTCGCTACAGCTAATGTGGAGAACACTGCCATGACCATTCACAACACCGTTGCCCAACACTGGATCGACGGCGCCTGGGTCGATTCGACCGAACACCGGGAATCCATCGACCCGGCCACCTCCAGGGTCATCGGCCACTACGCCGATGGCGGCGCCACCGAGGCCGATGCCGCCATCGCCGCGGCCGTACGCGCCTTCAACAGTGGCTGGACCGACGACAGCGCGTTGCGCGCCCGGGTCCTCGACGAGCTGGCCGCCGCCTTCGAGCGCAATAGCGAGGCGCTGATCGAGCAACTGGCGCTGGAGAACGGCAAGATCAAGCCCGAGGCCCGCTTCGAAGTCAGCATGGTGCCCTCCAAGCTGCGCTACTACGCGGCGCTGACCCGCACCGAACGCGGCCACAGCGGCACCCCGCGCCCCGACGTGCTGTCCATCGTGCTGCGCGAGCCGATGGGCGTGGCCGGCATCATCGTGCCGTGGAACTCACCGGTGGTGCTGATGGTGCGCTCGCTGGCACCGGCCCTGGCCGCCGGCACCACGGTGGTGATCAAGATGCCGGCGCAGACCGCGCAGACCAATGCCCTGCTGGCCAGGGTCATGTCCGAGGCGCCTTCCCTGCCGCACGGGGTGATCAACCTGTTCACCGAGTCCGGCGGCGAAGGCTCGCGCCGGCTGATCGCCTCGCCCCAGGTGCCGGTCATCAGCTTCACCGGTTCCTCCGCCACCGGCCGCGCGATTTCCGCGGTGGGCGCGCAGTCGCTCAAACGCTTCGGCCTGGAGCTGGGCGGCAAGACCCCGCACCTGGTGTTCGACGACGCCGACCTCGACGCCGCCCTGCCGCTCCTGGAAAAAGCCCTGACCGTGTTCGCCGGGCAGTTCTGCATGACCGGCTCGCGGCTGCTGGTGCAGCGCGGCATCGCCGAGCAACTGCGCGAGCGCCTGGCGGCACGCCTGCAAGCGGTGCGGGTCGGCCCGGCGTCCGACCCGCGCAGCGACATGGGCCCCTTGATCGACAAGGCCAACGTGCAGCGGGTCGATCAGGCCGTCGAGGCCGCCATCGCTGCGGGCGCCAAGGTCATCGTCCGCGGCGGCCCCATCACCGAAGGCGAGCTGGCCAACGGCGCCTTCTACCGCCCGACCCTGCTGCAAGTCAGCGACTCGAAGCTGGATATCGTGCAACAGGAAACCTTCGGCCCGGTGCTGACCCTGCAAGTCTTCGATACAGAAGCCGAAGCCGTGACCCTGGCCAACGACAGCGAATACGGCCTGGCCGCCGCCATCTGGACCCGCGACACCAAGCGCTCGCTGCGCGTGGCGCGCAAGGTGCAGGCCGGCACCGTGTGGATCAACGACTGGGCCAAGGTCTACGACGAATTCGAGGAAGGCGGTTATCGCCAGTCCGGCCTGGGCCGCCTGAACGGCGTCGCGGCCATCGACGACTTCATCGAATACAAACACATCAGCCTGTCGACCGCTGAGGCCTAGGCCCGGCTGAGTCGAAGCGCGACGTACCTGTTTATCCTTAAAGAGGCTACATCAGCATGAAAGGCAAAATCGTACTCGAGGAACACGTCAGCACCGAGCTGAACAACAGCCTGTGGGATGCTTCCGGCGAAGCCACGCGCAATGGCCGGACCTATATGGCGGATGTGGAAAAACGCCTGCTGGACAGCGACCAGCGCATCGCCGAGATGGACCGCAATGGCATCGACCTCGCCATCCTGTCCCTCACCTCCCCCGGCGCCCAGTCGCTGCTCGACCCGCGCCAGGCCATCGCCTTCGCACAACGCACCAACGAGCAGATCACCGAGCAGTTCGTCGCCCGCCACCCGCAACGCTTCAAGGCCTTCGCCACGGTGGCCCTGCAATCGCCCAGGGCCGCGGCGGACGAACTGGAACGTGCGGTAAAGGATTACGGCATGGTGGGGGCACTGATCAACGGCTACACCAACATCGGCAACGCCGATACCGCGCAGTACCTGGACGAACCGCCGGTATGGGAATTCTGGGAGCGGGTCGCGGCGCTCAACGTGCCGGTCTACCTGCACCCGCGCGAACCGCTGCCAAGCCAACGGCGGATCTACGAGGGCTATCCGTCACTGGTCGGCTCGGCCTGGGGCTTCGCCCATGAAACCGCCACCCACGCGATCCGCCTGATGCTCAGCGGCCTGTTCGACCGTTACCCCAACCTGACCCTCATCCTTGGCCACCTGGCCGAAGGCCTGCCACTGATGCTGCCGCGCCTGGAACACCGCCTGCACATGCAACGCGAAGGCGAAGGCCTGGGCAACGCGAAAAAACCGGTCAGCCACTACTTCAGCCACAACTTCTATCTGACCACCGCCGGCCACTTCCACACCAAGGGCCTGCTGGATTCCATCAGCGAAATCGGTGTCGATCGTGTGCTGTTCTCGGCGGATTACCCGTATGAAAGCATGGCCACGGCGAGTAACTGGTTTGATCAGGCGCTGATCAGTGAGAACGATAGGGAGAAGATTGGGCGGGGGAATGCGCGGAGGTTGTTTGGGTTGAAGTGACACAAATGGGGTGCGGGTATTTGGGGGGATTGGGGCCTGGGTATCCGTACTTTAAATCCTTGCGCTTCTGCCTTTCAGTGTGCATCTGCGCAGATAAACACCTACCTCAAAGCCTGCGTGAGCATAGAGCAGTTGGCTATTTCAGGATCGAGGTGAAAGTTCGTGAATGGCTCTATCGGCCAAAAGTGATCGGTCGCAGCATCTAGAAATACAAGACGATTAAAAGGAATGACGGCAAACATGAGAGATCGCACAGAACGTCACAAAAATACCCAATAGAACAGATACTCACACACCCTGAATCCTGCGATCTCATTTACTGTGACCTAACTAAGTGTCTCGACGTAGGGTTTTTTTTCAATCACAGCTGCGCGCACCTTCTCACGCAGAAAACTCACTAGATCATGCTTGTTAATAAGCAACATGACTATTTCTCGTAGCGTGCACAGTACCATTGTCTTTTGAGTCGAATGGGTAACGCACTCTGCAATTGCCGTCGAGGCAAAATCAGAGTTGGAAATGAATATGCCTCGAGCATCAGCTCGAGCAAACAGTCTCATCATATGCGCCCCTAGATCATTAACGCCGACAGGATCTTTGAGCCACTTCATCTCGACGAGGTAAATGTGCCCCTCGAACTCAATCACACCGTCGATCTGCTCTACAACAACGTTGCTGCAATGATCCTGTCGTTTGAAGTCTTCTCGTAAAAGTATGTTATGTGCCCGGAACAGGTCGTTCAAAACACCTTCCAGAAGCTTACCGCGCTTCTGCGGCTCACTATCCATGCCAAAAAGCATGTTCAAACGATCCTGCACGATCTCAATTTTTCGCCCCTTCTCGACAGCTTCTTGACGTTCAACTTGCGCCTTGGCGCTGACCTCCGCCTGCACAGCCTCGCGTTGCTGCTTCATCCGGGTGAACGAATCTTTGACGTTCACAATGCGCGCAAGGTCGCCAACATTAGCTTTTGCCTTGTATACGTCAGCAGGCCAGCATATTGAGAACTCCTCGAACTCAACCACACGCTTGATGACCTCGCGCCTAGCTCTAAGTCCTGCATCCCCACGCTTGTTTAGCTTCTCAAGCACGTCGCGAACAATTGCAAACTTAGTGACCGAACTACGGCCTATTCGGACCTTTTCGGTCATCAACGCAAGGTCTTCTTGTGGTATTCCCGCCCCGCGCAAGAACAGCAACACATCAGCCTTGCCCTTGCATAGCAGAGGGATAGTGTCGACCAGCAGATTGAACACATCGGGAGGATAGTGGTAGCGCGCGTCCATGTTCCAGCTCAGTCTGTGTTGAAGAAATGCAAGAATACCGCTACCAAGCTTCAAGCGCACCTATACGCGGCATGTACACTCAAATACTCTGGCCATCTCTGCCGAGACGGCTAGCTGCAATGGGCCGATTGCGGTCATAGGTGACTTGACAATGAATTCCAGTGTCTAGATTGAAGCTAGAAGTTAAGTCATACGGTATACTTTGTAACCTAGAACCCCAACCGTTTCACTGTCGAAACTCACTTCATCCACACGCCGGAGATATCTATCATGCAATAAATCTCTTAGCTCCTGTCCAATGCGAATCTCGTTAGCGCCACATGACTCTTGAATTTTTACAGCACAGTTCAAGGCATCACTTACGAAGTCGAATTGAGATTTACCTATAGCTGGAATATTTATATGACTTACCTTAGCAGCACCAAACTCCATACCTACCCTTATAGAAAGCTCGATCAATCCGTTTTCCCGAAGAGTAGGATTAACGCAAGTTTCCAAGTGATACAGCATTGCCAGCCCTAATGCGACTATGGTATCAGCCTGAACGGTAAATGCAGGGTAGTCCATGTAAGCGATAAAGCCATCACCTGTAAACTTCAGTATCGCCCCATTATATTGACCTACTAGAGTGGCAAGTTCCTGATAGAAAACCTCCCAACTCCTATCGAATAAAACCGGGCTCTGCTTGCGTAAAGTTGTAGACTTACATATATCCACAGAGAGAAACGCAATATTTCTTTCGGGAGACTTTTCATCAAGTTCCGCATGCGCTTTAGCCTGCTCTTCTGGCGTTTGATAAACTCCAGTTTCTATTTGCTTAGCAATAGCCTCCCTTCGTTTTTGACTATATGGTCGGAGATCGTTGATCGAAGGTGGCAAAAAATGCATCGACTCCTTTCCGAACTGATTGCTTGCATGAAAAATCGCTTCAGTCATCAGACATTCAGGAATTAAAGTATTTGTATGACGATCCAAATAGCAATTCTCATTGAAACCTTCTATATACTCATATCGATCGGGATCGGGCTCTATTATGATTTTCATACGCCGTGATTCCTCATCAATGACCTCAGGCGTAATAATAAAATCAATCCTACCTAGCTTAGGCATCTACATCACTCTATGAATACACCGATTATTTGTCGATACACAACACTATTAAATGCATCTCTTATTTCACACTCCATAGTATGCAGACCTCTGTATTCAGTTTTCTCATCAAACTCGAAAACATCTGCCACTTTGAATGCTGACTCACTAGGCTCTTGCATGAGAATTATCTGATGCTCACCCTTCTGAAAAATGCCTGAGCCTTTTTTTACCGACGCTTCCTGACCATAGTTCTTCTTAGTGAACTTTGCTGTCAATGGTAGATGTTGCGTAACGGCCAACCCTTTATACGCCGTCAGCTTAAAAATTATTTTTTTGAATTTTGGAAGTACGCGAGATATGGAGTGATACTCTTTTCGCTCACCTTCATCGATTACGTAGCAGTGAAACGTTATATGAGGACTCCCAACACATCTCGACCCTAAAAATGACTGTTTATCAGAAGGAGGGAAAGGCAATAAGTCCCGATAAACAGCGTGATTCAACTCTCTGACCTTGTACTGAAATGGATCACCACGTCTATTAGTATAAGTTCTATCAAGGTAACCGACTTCAATAACCGAGCCATTCTCTACTCGAGTCTTTATCTTTAGAAAGTCATCATGCAAATCTATTTTTGATACAATACTATCACCTAGCATCGCTTGATTTTTCTTTGCCATAGACTGAAGCTTTGAAGCAACATCCACATAGAAAGACGTCGCCGTAACCTCATTAACTTCATTATATCCATATGACGCCCAAAGAACCTCTTCCCTTGGTCCATAATCAAGCCCGATGCGAAACCCAAGATCACTACCCTTGATACCTTCGTCCTCAAGAACTGGCAAAATTGTGCCCACCATCAAGCTCTCAAGCAAAGCTGCACAGTTGATAGCATTGACGATACTATCCTCTATAGTATCGTCACGACTGCCAAAATATGCCAAAACTGCGTCACCCATAAATCGATGAACATACCCATCTAGACATCTGATAATTTCAGATGCAGCCTTGAGAATTGAGTTTTTGATCAAAGCAACAACTTCAAGAGGATATAAAAAAGACAACCTGGTAGAATTTTTAATATCAATAAAAAGAGAACAAATATAGTGATACTCTGTTTGGTTCGTCCCCTTAAGGTATAGAAAATCCGGATGACACCCAATTAATGATTGATTAACACCAGGCTTTCCGAAAAACGGTCGGTATTGCCATTGCAACTCATGTTCCTCAGGAGATGCCAGGACTTGAGAGTCACTAGCCTGCAACCCCTTAGCCAAGTACTCTAACCCCTCCCTGATATCTGGAGAACCTTTAGAACTAGATCGTGCTTTATCCAAAATCATTCGGAAGGCTTTTTTTGATGTCTCACTCACATTAAAAACCCCTTTCAAAACTTATCAAATAATTTCAGCAGAACAAACAGACCTATTGGCACTACACTTCCGAAGCAAAGCATCACTGTGAGAGTTTGCAGGTCTATAAATTTTTTATTGGCGATGCCAGAGAGAGTATGAATCTGCGCAGAAAGGTCATTCAAGGCCCCCTCAGAATCAATTAATACGAATCGAGCAATGTAGTCCTCTTTACTTACATTCGCGACATCACCAAAAAAAAACATCGACGTTCCTCTATGCTCGTTTTCAGCACTATAAGTGACTGGGAATGTGATTTTCAGTGCAAGCACTAAGCATACGATGGTGAAAACAATACCACACGCTAAAAAAACTCCTGCAACTGTATGCACCCACGACCCACCTATGTCTTCCATCATCTTGCTTGAACTTACAGCAAGCCAACCCAAAACCGCAGCACAGTAAGACATTACAATTGCACACTTCGTATTTGTCGCAGAAATGTAGGAATCAATTCTTTTCATGATTTCAAGTTGAGTTTTTACTTTGTCCTCAATTTTGAAATTGCAAACTGGCTCTGTCATTAACCATCTCTTTATCAGCGCAATGAATTTTGATAGCACAATGCTAGCTTAGGTAACCAAATGAGGGTAGTGATTTAAAGAGCAATGCGACGAAATTGTGCATCGCATCAGAAGGGTGCGTGATCAATAGTCCAAAACGTTCCTAACAGATTGCTGCTTACGATTTTTCTTTCTAGCGCTTCTACTAATGGACAGCGCACATCAGCAGATATCTTTTTCGGCAGGAAGCGGTTCCTGGTTGAATCCACAGTCGTTAGACCGGCGGCTTTCAACCGGCCCCTAGGAACCTCTACTCATGCCCTAAGCTCCAGAAGTGACTGTCAGCCCGAGGCGCATCCGGTCGTAACATGTTGCAACCGGACTCTAGAGAAACTGCACTGATTTAATTCAATATGAGAGGTGGGGAATGAATCTGCTGAGTAGCTGTTTGCTCAACCATGCCCCGGCTCAAATCTAGGCCGTGGCTCGTGAGGCTCTCAGCCTCGAACAAGTTATCAGGCGTAACTGGCTTTTTCCGCTCAATCTTCAAACGTTCCTGTACGCACCTCGCCGCTACAAACATAGCGAGTAATCAGCACCCCGTCAGGCGTGCTAGTCGAGTTCACTAAAGTGAAAGCCGAAGCTTGCGCTTGATCGTCGAACAGGCGCTTACCGCGCCCCAGTATGATGGGGTGGATCATCAGCCGCAGCTCATCCACCAACCCGGCAGCAAGCAGTTGGTGCACCAGATCGCCACTGCCCTGGGTCAACAGCTGGGCGCCGTCCTGCTGCTTGAGGGCCTGTATGGCGTCGGCAAGGTTTCCTTGCAACGCATGGCTGTTGTGCCAATCAAGCGTATCGGGGCGGTGGGTGGCCACGTGCTTGGGCACGCGATTGAACAGGTCGGCGATGGCACTGTTGTTTGAGCCGGCCTGTATGTGCGGCCAATAGCCCGCGAATATGTCGTAGGTGCGCCGCCCCAGCAGCAAGTCGAACGGCTGGGAGAACAAGTCCTGTATGGCCCGACCGAAGGCTTCGTCGGCGTAGGGTACAACCCAGCCGCCGAAGCGAAATTCGCCGCTGGTATCTTCTTCGGGCCCGCCGGGCGCTTGAATGACGTTATCCAGACTCGTGAAAGCGGCAACGATAAGCTTGCGCATGATCTTCTCCTGGTTCGTCTGCGTAAAAGTGCTCAGGCAAGGAACGACGACGGTCATTGCGACCCATTGGCTTCGTTCCCTGAAAGATAGTCGAACCAGACTCTGGGAAATCGACAGTGCGATGCGGGGTAACCACCCTAAAAAACGCCGTTTCCCTGCCACCCAGAAACGGCGCTCTCCCCAACATCCTCCTACCTGTTAAGCCTGCAACGCTTCCTCTTCCCTCAAGCCCAATCCCACATCATCGATCACCGCCTTGCCCATCTCCGCCAGAAAGTGCGCGGCCCAGGCGTAACGTTCGCCCTGCTCTTCCATGGCGGCATCGAGGGCGAGTTTTTTGGCGTAGTACAGCAGGGTCGAAGCGTGTTCCAGGGCTTGGGGCAGAGGCACGTCGGCGTTGACGCGAAACAGGGTTTGATCGCCGTCGCCGCAAGGGCCGAAGGTGACGAAGCCGAGGGTTTTGACCGGAGTGAAGGTGCTCATAGCACACCTCCTTTTACCCCGTTAAAGCGACCACGATTGGCGGCGGTTTTGATAACGCACATGATTGAAACTCCCATATCAAAGTGAGAGCTGCCACGTTCGCGACCAAACGAATGGGTGGCAGCCGTGCGCGGATTGGTCGACCGGAGATACAGGAACCCGGCAGGGCCGCAGCCCTTCCACGCACAGCCGCCATTGCACGGAAATGCGAGCGCAAAAAAAAGCGCCTGCAATCGTCAAGGGGGCGCTGTTGCGCCTGTATCAAGTCGGGCGACCAAACCCGATCACTGCGTTTGCAGCGACGATCAAAGGCTAGTCTCGGGCTCTATACAGGGCAACGACAAAGGCGTGGCAGTTTATGTCTAACCCCATCGTCTTGGAAATATCTGGAATGCGGTCACTCAGGGCGGGCTGCGCTCTGCGCGGGGGATCGAGGTGCCGGCCTATCCGGCCTTGGTCGCAACTGGAAACACAGTCATGCAGCCGCTCACGCGAGACTGTCAGATTCAACGCTGGAAAAACGCCAGATCAATGCCTCGCCAGCCCGGTGAACCTCTTCCTTCGTTCAACGCTCAAAGCGTGCGCGTGCGCAACGGAAAGCCGTACGACTCGAAAAGATCCCAGACGTCCTCGCGATCGAAGAGCCGCCACCCCAGTGTGGTGAAGCGCATCAGGTCATCTTCGCTGGGAAAGGAGTAGTAGGCCCCTGCAGATGGATCCTGAGGCGCCCCCGTCATGGGCTCGCCGCGCTCCAGGCGTCTGATTGCGTCCAGGATGAGGCGCGCACCGGGTTGATAAAGTGCAAGGATGTGCCACAACAAGGAGCGCTCCTTTTCGACCGCCACCCTCGCCGTCTCAATGATGCGACCCACATCAATGCCGGGACTGTCTATCCAATGGAGCGTACAGCCGATCTCCGGGTCACTATTGAGCAGCGCCCGGAACGTCGCGAGAACGCCTCGATAGTGAGGCAAGAGGCCAGAGTGAAGGTTGAGGACGCCGCGTGACGGAATGACCAACGCTTCATGGGAGAGGATTTGACCAAAGCGGATTGAGACAAACAGATCCGCTCCCGCCTCCCGCAGCATTTGCAGGCCCTGCGGTTCCCGCAAGCTGGGCAACACCCGCACAGGTACCCCAAAGCGTTGCTGCAGTTCTGCAAAACCGAATCGATGCCCGCTGCTGACCTGGTCGCTCGATCCGCTCACCCCCGGAGCCAAGGCATTGAAGAGGTCCTGCTCGATCAATGCGAGTTGTCCGAGCATGCGGGGTACCTGCCTGCCCGTTCCCACTCTCTCCGAGAGGAAGATCCCCACTGTGCTCTCGTGAATCTCGGGCAACAGGAAGTTGAGAGTGAGGTTGCTCTCCACATCTCGGTTCACCAGAAAAGCGATACGCAACTTCAGACCTCCAACAGACCAACCTTGAGAGGCAGCGACGGTCAATTAAACCCAAGCGGATCAATCCCATTCCCATTGCTTTTCCACGACGCAAGGACGCAAAGCCCGATCTGCTCAATCAATTTCGGCATCAGGCCTAGCATAGTTGCTCTTTTGTCGTCGCTACGTCCCCGGGCAGCTCCCGACCGATACGGCGCCCCAGCAGCAACTGCGAGAACAGGTCCTGGATGGCCCGGCCGAAGGGAACGCCGACGGTCATTGCGATCCATCGGCTTCATTCCCTGAAAGATAGTCGAACCAGACTTTGGGAAATCGACAGTGCGGTGCCGAGGTGAGCGCCATAAAAAACGCCGCTTCCCTGCCACCCAGAAACGGCGCTCTCCCCAACATCCCCTTACCAGTTAAACCTGCAATACCTCCTCTTCCCTCAGCCCCAACCCCACATCATCGATCACCGCCTTACCCATCTCCGCCAGAAAGTGCGCGGCCCAGGCGTAACGCTCGCCCTGCTCTTCCATCGCCGCATCCAGGGCGAGTTTCTTGGCGTAGTACAGCAGGGTCGAAGCGTGTTCCAGGGCTTGGTGCAGAGGTACGTCGGCATTGACGCGGAACAGAGTTTGCTCGCCATCGCCGCAAGGGCCAAAGGTGACGAAGCCGAGGGTTTTGATCGGGGTGAAGGTGCTCATAGCGCACCTCCATTTGCTCTTGGGAAGCAGACGTAATTGAGCAGGAAAAGGAGATTAGAAAAGCCGCGATCTACGGACGACTTGTCGGCGCACATGATTGAACTCCATATCGTTGCGCCTGCATCAAAACGGGTTACCAAGCCCGATCATTGCGTTTGCAGCGACGATCAAAGGCTAGCTCTGGGCTCGATACGGGGCAACGACAAAGACGTGGCAGTTTATGTCCGAACCTCAGGGCCTTAAAGTCCGCCTTTTTTACATAGTTCCAACACACAACCATTGCTCCGCCGACCAAAAAACCACCCACGGCCAACGCAATATTCACGATATGCAACAGGATCAGCTTGCGCTTTAGGGTCGATGGAAAAGCGTCCAAGTCCGCCTGACTGACTCCGCCGTGACGAAGATAGATTCCGGGAAATGTCATGATTCCCGCAATCGACGCCGTAAGCATGACGGTCCCCCACGGCCCGACGTGCATAAGAAACCTTCTTTGCTGTATTGCTTGGCAATTCTCAAGATGGCCCAGCATTTCCTCCATACGTGAATACCCGACATACAGAAAAACACCCATCAGGGCAAAGGCACCAACAAGTATTCCGGCAAATGTGAGTGCAAGCACAACTGCCGCCAGGCTAAGCAGGCTCAACTAAAAACCTCATAAATAACGCCACTTATCACGACCTGATCAACTTCAGAACAATAAACTCAACTATTAGACAGACCAAGAATACTAACTGCATGTTAAACATTGCAATCAGTCTCCGCTTGAGCGGCTCAGGAAAATTATCTACATCACCAGCATCCATCATCCCCTTTCTAATTTGATAGTTAGAGTATGCCAAGGCGCCCGAAATCATCCCAATCATTAAAAAGCGCCCCCAAGCGCCCATATAAAGATAATACCTTTGATTACTTACTACTTTGCAGTTTTTTACATACCCCAAAATCTCATCCATTCGGGTGCAACTCAGATAGAAATACACCCCTGCAGTAACTCCCCCGCCCAAAAACGTGGCCACACCCAAAAAGGTAAGCACGTACTCCGCCGTACTTAACTTACTCATTGCCCGACCTCATAAATATTTTCTCCGAGGAGCTCTCCAAAGGCCCCTCCGCCCTTCCCTGCCAAATAGCTCCCCGCTCCAACCACCACCAAGCCACAGACAACACCGCCCATCCCCCCTGTAGGAACAGCAACTGCAGCACAGATGGAAGTCATAGCCTGGGTTAAAACCGGGCTGGCGATTGCCCCTCCGAACACCCCACCAACAAAACTCCCCACCTCAGTAAACTTCACCTTCTCGCAAGCCTCTTTATTCCCCGCAGAACAAACATCCTGAACCTTCACATAAGACGCGCCACCGCCCAAAGCCGTGCCAATCCAGCCACCATACTTGAGCACCTTGGAAGCCTTCGACACGCCCTCGATATGCGTCGCATACCCCGGTATCTGCCCCACTGCTCCCGCTTTGGTCCAATGATGGACCAGACTGCGGCTGGAAATCCCCAGGGCGGTTTTCAGGTCCGGGTGGTCGGGAAAGGCGATGCTCATTTTCGTGATGGCGGTGAGGTTTGCGTCCAGCCGGGCGAGCAGTGCCCGCCGTTCGGCGAAGAACTGGACGCTGCGTAGATGCCCATCCCGCAGGAAGTAGGTTTGGTGGAGGGATTCGATGGCCTGCAAGGTTCTTTTAATACCGTCCAGATGGTTGCCAGCAGCAGCGGTCGCGACCCCAAGGTTGGTTGAGCCATAAGACAGCACGGACTCGATCTGCTGCCGGTACTGGACCATAAAGGCCGCCTCCTCGGCCGTGAGGGTGTCCAACGCGGCGCTGACCTTTTGCGCTGCGTCCATCAGCAGTGCTTCTTCACGGCTGCACTGATGGTTTTCGGGATGGCTGAGGACCACCATCTGGCCGGGTTTGGCGGTGTCCGTCAGTTGGGGGTTGAGCCGACGAAACTTCTCCAGGAGGGCCGCGTCGGGCCGACCGAAAAGCACCACTTCGAGGGCTGCACGGCTCATCGGGGACTGAACGATATAAAAGCCCGGCTCTACACTTTGTTGCGACAACCGAGCGGGCGCTGACAGCGCCGTTTCGCTAATGGGCGCCAGCCCCTTCACCTGATCGCGCGGCAGCGAATCCGCAAATGGGTTTTGCGAATATCCCCGTCTGATCGCTTCGGCCCATTGCTGGGTATTCGCCACAACTTGCGGTACCAAGGCGACGGGAACAGGGACCGCTGGCTGATTATCCGAGAGGACAGAAGATTGAGTGGCGACAAGACGGTTAGAACCTACAGGGCAGCCACACTGAACGGCGCACCCTTCTACCGCGATAGCCTGTTGGTTATCCAGCCATGTGTCATGGCCCTCCGCGATATACCCCACCGACTGGCATACCGGGCACCACACTGGGTCGGTGATGCGTGCAACTTTGCGGTACTCAACGATGGTCGTTGACGAACCTGCTATAACCTTCCCACCCGTCGTGGTCGGGTCTCCTTCCCTGATGACATAGGCCATGAGTACATCCTGAGTGTCTGAAAAATTCAGGCACCGACCCTATCAATGCAGAAAAGTCGTAAATATCAGAGCTTTCCCAAACCTCCGTACTAAAAACCTTTGCTAATCGTAGGGGGCGAATAAGAGCGATCAGCACTTCCTGATTTCGCTCTTCAACGGGTCAACAAGGGACACGGATGATGGGTGGAGCTACGCCACCACGCCAATAAACAAATCGAGGTGATCGGGTAAGGATTCTTTGATGGCTGATGCTATCTGTCTGACCTGCTCCTTGGTGAGCAGCAACTCGCCATCGGCTTCGGCCGCCAAGCTCTGCCAACCCAATATTTCCATTACGGCCTGTTCAAACTCAGATGAGACTTTCAGCTTGTACTGCAATGAGTCGTCGTTAGCTTCGTCAGGTAGAAAGCCTGTGATGCGCAAGTACATAAAACGCCTCTTCATTTGAGTGTGGTTCTTCCCTGCGCAGAGCGTCCTACTCATAAACGTTCCTGAGCTATCGCCTCAACAGTGGCGCTACGCGACGACATCTATAAACAAATCAAGGTGATCGGGTAAGGACTCCTTGATGGCTACGGCTATCTGACTGACCTGCTCCTTGGTTAGTGGCAACTCACCATCAGCCTCAGCGGCTAGGCTTTCCCAGCCCAAGATGTCCATTACCTTCTATTCAAATTCTGGAGCGACGCCCAGCTCATATTTTAATGACGTGTCATCAAAGCCATCGGGTAAAAAGCCGGTGAGGTACAGGTGCATAGACCGCATCCCAGTTTCTAGGCAAAAACGCTAATACAGATATCCAGATCACTCGGTATGGGTTTTCCAAGCACATTCTCAATCTGCCTGACTTGTGCTGCGGTTAACTCCATAACGCCATGTCTCACGCCCTCTTCGAGGGAGCCCCAGCCGACCAGATCAAGCACGGTCTGATTGAATTCCGGTGCTACGTCCAGTTCAAATTGCACAAATTCATTTTCGTGACCATCGGGGAAAAAGCCTGCAATACATAAATACATGAACTACTCCTAACGATTACTTTGGGGTTGTCCTACCCGGCTTAGCCGGTTTGGTCTGTTCCCCTGTCTCGGGGTCATACTCGCCTAGATGCTTACCCCGTTTGTCGTACATCTCAACAGTCCCATGCTGACTGTCCCATTCGTAAATTTTTCCTGAGCTATCCACCCAACGGTGCCGCTTCCCTCCGCCCCCTTGAATTGAGGCTTTCGATTTGGCCCATTTGGCATCAGGAAAGGCCGTCAGTCCTTTAGGGGCGGGATGATAGCTATGGTCCCCCGGAACACTCAGCGAAATATAAATCGGCTGAATACCCGTGTTGGGAAACCAGATGATCGCGTCTTGGTAGTCGGGGGGATGCACTGGGTTGACCAGTATCTTATCGGCCTGCTCAGTGGGAGGAAAAACCCAGGTCCCGGGCTTCAACGAGGCGCCTTTCAGCGCGGGGATGCCTAGCACAGTGCTTGGATCAGTTGCCGGAGTCCATATGAGCTCAGTGCAGTTCCCCAAATCCGCTACCCGTTGATCTCCTCGCGCTTGAGCCGCAATTACGGGCACCTTCTGCCACTCTGCCTTGGTCCCGGTATAGAACCCATATACGCTCACAGAGCCATCCGGCAGGTGTTTTACGTTGACCCGTACACGGGTGTTCCCTTGGCTTAACTGCGCGTATTGCTCGGAGGTATAGAACGCACTGTCAGCTGACGTATCGTCAGGCAGCAGTAATGCCGCGAAACCCACAGCTGTCGCTGGACCGGCCAACGCCAAGGTGCCTCGAAGGCGGGCTATGAGGGCGGCAGCACTGTCCGAGCCACCAATCCATTGCAGTAGGGTCCCGCTTGCGGATATCACTGGACCGGTGCCCATCACCACATAGGTACCGTACTGATTCAGTGACTCGACAGGTACAAAGCCGCCTGGGTTGCTGTGGTTTATCACCCCATTGGGCAAGGTGCAGGACTTGGCGAAGACACAGCCAACAGAACCAGGTTTTGCCTCTGGTTTAGCTGGCAGATCTTTGTATTCGGCCCAACGCTGTTCACCGATATCGACAGGCTCCACGCCTCTATTGCGATAGCCCTTCGGGGCGTTGGGTACATAGCCGCTCATCCGTGTCCACTTCCACATCGTCCATAAAAAAGCCCCCATCAAGATGGGGGCAAGTTTGGTTGCAGTTGGCAACGGAACGTTACGCTAAGTGGCGACAGCCGGGGTGTAGGAAGATTCTGAAATTGCTCGGTGCTGCTGCGCTACACGACACGCTCCGGCGGACTCAACCGCCCATCCAGCGCAAAGCGCTCCTGCAACACCAGCTCATACAACCCCGTGGCCAGCAAGGGGTTGATCAGCAGGTTCCAGCTATGGCGCGACACGCTGGAGGGGATCAGCACAAAGGCGTGCTGCTCCAGCAGGCTGGCGCCGAAGGCTTGTTGGCTGTGGCTGGGGGTGCCGGGGATCAGCCAGTTGGGGT